>Ga0207971_100001_pt1 | contig 1044102 bp, 894 predicted proteins | sample LakWasMet56_HOW8_2_FD_183890 | JGI IMG/M metagenome (GOLD analysis project Ga0207971, IMG submission 183890) | Freshwater sediment methanotrophic microbial communities from Lake Washington under simulated oxygen tension - Sediment Metagenome... | ecosystem: Environmental > Aquatic > Freshwater... | reverse complement strand
GCAATCGTGAGAGAAATCGGTTCTAAAATATTTTTTCCTAATAATCCTGCTGCGTATGCTTCTTCGATTGCTGCTTCTAAAATGCGAGCAACATAAAAATATTCACCACGAATATAGATGTAAGATGTTTTTGCACCCAATGCATAACTAGAGGTAATCATACCTTCAATTAAAGCATGAGGAATTTTTTCCATCAAGTAACGATCTTTGAATGTTCCTGGCTCCGATTCATCAGCATTACAAACAAGGTAACGCTCAACACCTTCAGGCTTTGCTAAAAAGCTCCATTTCATTCCTGTAGGGAAACCTGCACCACCACGACCTCTAAGTCCTGATTTTTTTACTTCTTCCACCACATCGTTTGGAGTCATTGATTTTAATGCTTTCTCAACAGAAGCATATCCACCATGCTCACGATACACTTGCAGTGTATGGATGTTTGGAACTTTATCGTTATGAATTAATAATTTCTTACCCATTCTTATAATGTGTTTTTATAATCTAAATCAGTATAACTTCTTTGTTTGTTAGCAGCACGGTATTCTTCAATAAGTGCATCTACTTTTTCCATTGTTAAATTTTCGTGGAACGAAGCACCAACTTGTAACATTGGAGCACCACCACAGCTACCCAAACACTCAACAGTTTTCAAGGTGAACATTCCATCTTTTGTAGTTTCACCTTCTTTGATGTTTAATCGCTTTTCGATGTGTTTTACTACATCTTCTGCACCACGTGTCCAGCACGATGAAGTACGACAAACTTCCAACAAGCATTTTCCAACTGGTTTAAGATTGTACATGGAATAGAACGATGCTACTTCATATACTTCAATTGGTTTGATGTTTAAAATAGAAGCAACATAATCCATTGTTTCTGGGCTTAACCAACCACCAAATTCAGCTTGTGCAACATGTAAAATTGGAAGCAATGCTGATTTGTGTTTGCCTTTTGGATAGCGAGCAATAATCTTGTTGACTGTTGCAAGCGCTTCTTCGTTAAATTTTATTTCGTTACTCATCTTTATTTTTTCTCGCAACGGCTTTGAGACCGCTGAGTTTAAATTATTCTATTTTTCAACCTTTATTTTAAGCGTCTAACTCGCCTGCAATAACATTCATACTACTCATTGTAAGAATTGCATCCGACAATAAAGCACCTTTAATCATTTCGGTATATGCTTGGTAATAAATAAAGCATGGTCTGCGAATATGCATACGAGATGGAGCTCTACCACCATCACTAATTAAATAATAACCTAATTCGCCATTACCACCTTCAACACAATGATATACTTCACCAACAGGAACATCAGTTTCGCCCATCACAATTTTGAAGTGATAGATTAACGCTTCCATGTTGTTGTAAACTTCTTCTTTAGGAGGCAAGAAAAATTCAGGAACATCAGCATGATAAACACCAGCTGGTTCTTTTTTTACTTTTTCGATTGCTTGTTTGATGATGCTTAAACTTTGCCACATTTCTTCTTCACGCACCATAAAACGATCGTAGGTATCGCCTTGTGTTCCAACAGGAACAGTAAATTCAAATTCTTCGTAAGAGCAATATGGATTCATTACACGTACATCGTAATCAACACCAGCAGCACGTAAATTTGGACCCGTAAAGCCGTATTCCAAAGCCATTTCAGCAGAGATAGGACCACACTTAATGGTACGATCCATAAAAATACGGTTACGCATTAATAAGTTTTCGAACTCTTTTAATTTAGCAGGGAATTCAGCTAAAAACTTATCGATTAAAGCCCAAGCCTTTGGAGAAAAATCTCTTTCTAAACCACCAATACGTCCGATGTTTGTAGTTAAGCGCGCTCCACATAATTCTTCAAAAATATCATAGATACTTTCTCTTTGTTGGAAGATGTACAAGAAACCTGTCATAGCTCCTGTATCAACACCAATAACGCTATTACAAATAATGTGATCGGAAATACGTGCTAATTCCATGATGATAACGCGTAGGTATTGAACACGTTTTGGAATTTCGATTTTCAAAAGTTTCTCAACCGTCATGTGCCAACCAAGGTTATTGATTGGAGATGAACAATAATTTAAACGATCGGTAAGAACAGTAATTTGATAGTAAGGTCTACGTTCCGCAATTTTTTCAAATGCACGGTGAATGTATCCAACGGTAGATTCGCCTTCAACAATAAGTTCTCCATCCATTTTTAACACGTTCTGGAAAATTCCATGTGTTGCAGGATGTGTAGGTCCAAGATTAAGAGTAGTGTACTCTTTTTCTATGATATCAGTATTTGTATTTTTTTCTTTGCTCATGGTAATACTGTTTTATCGTCCAAACATTTTATCATCTTTATCTTCACGCGTTCCATCCTCTACTGGGTATTCTTTACGCATTGGATGATACGTCATTTCATCCATATTTAAAATACGTTTTAAGTTTGGATGACCTTTGAATATGATTCCAAAAAAATCAAACTCTTGACGCTCCATCCAATTTGCAGTTGCATACAAATCGGTGATTGTAGGAATTTGAGGATCAGAAATAGCGAAGAATGTTTTTAATCGAATGCGATAATTTTTAGGCATGTTGTGTAATTGATACATAACACCCAATTCATGTCCAGCATTATCAGGATAATGTAAACCACACATGGTTGTTAAAAATCCAAATGCTAATTCTTCGTCTTCTTTTAAAAATTTAATTACATCATGAATGATGTCTTTTCTGATTGTAAATACAGGAAAATCATAATGCATTTCAGCAGAAAGAATTCCTTCTCCGAATTTTGCTTTTAGTTTTTCGTTTACGTTATCTAATAATGTGTTGCTCATGGTTAAGTTCTCGCTTCACCTTCTCCTTTAAGGAAGACGGGGAGTGGTTTATTCAATATTATATTTAGCTAACATGTTTTTATATTCTTCTGTATCTCTTCGTCTGATTGATTCAGATTTTGCTAATTCTTGAATTTGAAGAATTCCATCCAATACTTGTTCAGGACGAGGAGGACAACCAGGAATATAAACATCAACAGGAATTATTCTATCAATTCCTTGTAATACACTGTACGTATCGAATACACCACCGCTAGATGCACATGCACCCATAGACAATACCCATTTTGGTTCAGCCATTTGTTCGTATACTTGACGAAGAACAGGAGCCATTTTTTTAGAAATTGTTCCCATTACCATCAACAAATCGGCTTGACGAGGTGAAAAGCTTAAGCGCTCAGCACCAAAACGACCTAAGTCATATGTTGATGCCATAGTTGCCATAAATTCAATACCACAACATGATGTAGCAAACGGTAAAGGCCACAATGAATTTGCACGAGCCATACCAACTACTTTATCAATTTGGGTAGCAAAAAAACCGGGTCCTTCAATACCTTCAGGAGCTTTTGCTATTTCGATTTTTGATTTTTGTATTGTACTCATTTATCTTAGGGTTTAGAGCAAACAATGTTTGCAACAATAATTTAATTTAATGTAATAACCATACCAGCTCCTTTGCGGGCAGGCTGACCACTTTGCAATATTTCTACTGCTTCAATAACAATTTTATTTCCTAGTTTTTTGTCTTTGTGAAGTTTTTCAATTACTTCAAGTGAGCTTTTACTGAATAGACCACCTTTTTCTTGAAATTCGATATAAGTAGAATCTTTTCGTTCTGCTTTTTGCACGGTCACCAGAAAGGTTCCAATGCTTATTTTTTTATCGGTAGGAACTAATACTTTTTTACATTTCGAAAACTCTTCCCAGGTCATGGTGCAATCACCAGTTTTACCACAAAGTGAAAACAAAGGTGTTCCTTTTTGAGCAAAGCTAATGTTGCTGCTAATTAGAAATAAAAATGTGATTTTTAAAAGAGTCTTCATAGTATCCTTTTTGCTTATTCCCACTTTAATGCACCTTTTTTAAGGATGTAATAGAACCCAACTAATAAAAAGCCAACAAAGGTTAGCATTTCCAAAAAGCCAACTAATCCTAGCTCTTTAAAATTTACTGCCCATGGGTACATGAAGATTACCTCCACATCGAATAAAACAAATAGAATTGCAACTAGAAAATATTTAATAGAAAATGGAATACGAGCATTCCCTTGAACCTCTATACCACACTCGAACGTGTCATTTTTAATTTTTGATTTGCGTTTTGGCCCAAGCATGTGGGTTACAACCATTGTTGTTACAACAAATCCAAGAGCAACTACAAACATTAATGCGATTGGAAGGAAATCGATTGGAGCACTTTGTGTTGGCATAAAATTTTATAGTTTTATTTTCGACCTCAATTTTAGGTATTTCTTTTTAAATAACCCAAATTTTCAGGACAAATTTACTGTTTTGTGCATACAAAGTCTGGATTCTTTTGTTTTTTAGACTAAGGGATGTTTTTGGCAAACAAACAAATCAACATCTTGGGTTGAGGACTATTTTAAAAAAGAATAAACAGACAATAAACAGAACTCAATTAATGTTAAAAAAAGGAGAGATCAGTGCAAACTTTAATCATTTAAATACTGTTTAACTATTCATTAAAAGCTTTTAACTATTCATTAATAATTGTATTTATTTTAATTAAAATCTTAAATTTCAGGCGATTACAAATAACAATATTAACATACTAATAAAAAAAGAGCCTCCAAAATAATTGGAGGCTCTTTTTTTATCTAAAATTATTCGATTATGCTTCAATCGTATTAATAGACAATCATTTTCTTAACTGTGATATGACTATCTGAATTAATTAAACTAATAGTATAAACACCTCTTCCAAAATCAGTTACGCTGATTTTGCTGTTATATAATCCTTGGAAGCTGTTCAATTCTTCGGTATAAACACGCTGACCGATTGTATTATATATCTCGATTTTATAATTCGATTTTTCGATTGCGTTAAAACTTAAATTAAAGTTTCCATCATTTGGATTCGGGAACACATCAAACAAAAGACTATTTGTTGACTCTTCAACACCAGTTACGGTTACGTTAGAACCTGCAGATGCTGCAGATGAACAACCATTCACCGTAACAACAACTGTGTATAAGCCACTTTGTGTAACTGTATATGTTTGAGAAGTTGCACCAGGAATAATTGCACCATTTAAATACCATTGGTTACCTGTAGCCGAAATAGATGTAAGCACATTCACATTTTGTGAAATTGTAGGTGTAGATGGAATTCCTGTTACAACCATTGTTGTTCCTGATGATGTTGCTGTTGTTGGACTTGCACATGATGAATTGCTTGTCATGATACACGTTACCACATCACCATTTGCTAATGTACTAGATGTGAATGTTGCACCTGTTCCTGCATTTGAGCCATTCACTTGCCATTGGTATGTAGGTGTTGTTCCGCCATTCGTTGGTGTTGCAGTAAATGTAGTTGCATCACCAGCACAGATTATACTTGTGCCTGCTATTGCAACACTTGGAACAACAGAAGAGGTAACTGTCATCGCAATTCCTGTTGATGTACCTGTTGTTGGACTTGCACAAGGTGAATTACTTGTCATGATACACGTTACAATATCGCCATCAGCCAAAGTGCTAGATGTAAATACAGCACCAGTTCCAGCGTTTCCACCGTTTACTTGCCATTGATACGTAGGGCTTGTTCCACCATTTGTTGGAGTAGCCATGAATGTAACTGTTTGTCCTAAACAAATTGAATTAGAACCAGAAGCAATAGATGTAGCTACGGAAGGGATTACCGATCCACTTACAACAACCGCTGTTGTACCTGCTAAACTAGTACAACCACCAGCTGTTACAGTAACACTGTATGTACCAGCCATTCCGTTTGTAGCAGAAGGACGAGTAGGATTTTGAGAAGTGCTCGAGAACGAGCTTGGACCTGTCCATGTATACGTTGCTCCCGCTACTGCTGGAGTGGTTAAATTTATTGTTCCACCTGTACAAACAGGAGTATTGCTACTAGCAGTTGGTGTTGCAGGAGTTGCATTTACTACTACTGCAGTTGTACCTGCTAAACTTGTACAACCACCAGCTGTTACAGTAACACTGTATGTTCCAGCCATTGCTGTTGTAGAAGAAGGACGGGTTGCATTTTGAGTTGTACTAGAAAAAGTACTTGGACCTGTCCATGTATACGTTGCTCCCGCAACAGTTGGCGTACTCAAATTAATTGTGTTTCCTGAACAAACAGGAGTATTGCTGCTTGCTGTTGGTGTTGTTGGAGTAGTATTCACTACAACTGCTGTTGTTCCTGCTAAACTAGTACAACCACCTACTGTTACTGTTACACTATATGTACCAGCCATGGCAACTGTTGATGTTGGACGAGAAGCATTTTGAGATGTGCTTGTGAATGCGCTCGGACCTGTCCATGCATAGGTTGCGCCTGTTACTGCAGGAGTTGCCAAATTGATTGTATTACCTGTACAAACAGGGGTATTGCTACTTGCTGTTGGTGTTGCAGGAACAGCATTTACAACTACAGCAGTGGTTCCTGCTAAACTAGTACAACCACCTACTGTTACTGTTACACTATAAGTACCAGCCATCGCAACTGTTGACGTTGGACGAGTTGGATTTTGAACAGCACTTGTAAATGTGCTTGGACCCGTCCAAGCATATGTTGCGCCTGTTACAGCTGGTGTATTTAAATTAATTGTACTTCCTGCACAAACAGGAGTATTGCTACTTGCTGTTGGTGTTGCAGGAGTTGCATTTACTGCTACAGCTGTTGTACCTGCTAAACTTGTACAACCGCCTACTGTTACTGTTACGCTATATGTACCAGCCATTGCAACTGTTGATGTTGGACGGGTTGGATTTTGAGTGGTGCTTGTAAATGCACTTGGACCCGTCCATGTATAAGTTGCGCCTGTTACAGCTGGAGTAGCTAAATTAATTGTACTTCCAGCACAAACAGGAGTATTGCTGCTTGCTGTTGGCGTTGCTGGAACAGCATTTACAACAACATTCGTTGTTCCTGAAGCACTTGTACAACCTCCTACTGTTACAGTTAAGCTGTATGTTCCTGCCATCGCAACTGTTGAAGTTGGGCGGGTTGGGTTTTGAACTGCACTTGTAAATGCACTAGGTCCAGTCCATGCATATGTTGCACCTGTTACAGCTGCAGTTGTTAAATTAATAGTTGATCCAGCACAAACAGGAGTATTACTATTTACTGTTGGAGTTGCTGGTGTAGCATTTACTACCACTGCTGTTGTCCCTGCTAAACTGGTACAACCATTTGTGGTTACCGTTACACTGTATGTTCCTGCCATAGCAGCAGTTGAAGTTGGACGTGTCGGATTTTGTGTAGTGCTTGTAAATGCGCTCGGACCTGTCCACGAATAAGTTGCACCTGCTACAGTTGGAGTGCTTAAATTAATTGTATTCCCGCTACACACAGGTGTATTACTACTTGCTGTAGGTGTTGCAGGAATTGCATTTACAACCATCGTAATTGCATTACTAGTTGCAGGGTTCCCGGTTACACCAGATAAATTGGAAGTCATAACACAGGTTACGATCTGACCATTGGTTAATGTTGTGGTTGTATATGTTGGGCTATTTGTTCCAACATTTGCACCATTCACTTTCCATTGGTATGCTGGAGTTGTACCACCATTTGTAGGAGTGGCAGTAAATGTTACACTCTGTCCAGCACATATTGTATTATCTACATCATTTGATGTGATGGATACACCAGCTACATTGCTTGTCCCCGAAAGATTGATATTATCGATGTACAATGCTTGTCCCCAGCCCGATTTATTTTGGAAACTCAACATCACATTTGCTTGACCGACATAACTGTTCAAATTAACTGTTTCTGTTCTCCATTCTGCAGCACTAGCAGGTACAAACACGGTAGTACTATTATCAGCAGCGGTTGCTAAAGCAGTGCTTCCTTTTGCATACACTCTTGACCAAGTACTTCCACAATTAGTTGAAATTAATACGATTAATGAATCAAAATAGGTTGCATTGTATCTCGCATAAGCAACATCGAATGTTAATGTTGCGGTAGATAAGCCTGCAAAACTATATTTTGGTGTTTGCATCTCATCGATATAACCTACAGTAGAGGTAGGTGGAGTTGCATTATCAATTGTAGCAGAAGATGTTCCAGCTGCAGATGGTCCATTCGCATTGGTTGCTTGAACCCAAGTATATGCATCCGCATCTGGATTGTTAAGATACCATCCAGTAGGGACAAACGTTGCAGTTTCATACCCTTCTACAAGTGGTAGAGCAGAAACACCAGAAACAGTTATATATGCTGTTTTTGTAATCGGGCTGCTTCCATTTCCATTGGTAGCAGTTAAAGTAACATTATAAGTCCCTGCTGTATTGTAACAAATGTTTGTAGGGTTTTGAACCGAAGAAGTTGTTGTTGCTGCACCAGGAAATGACCATGCCCATGAAGTAGGTGTTCCTGTAGAAAGATCAGTAAAATTAATACAATCACCAACACAGATATTTGTTCTATTAGCAGTAAAATCAGCTGTTGGAGCTGAAGTTCCAGGTGAATTTAAATCCGTTTGCCAAATACCTCTTCCGTAGGTAGCCGCTCTTAATTTATTTGCAGTGTATTGAATTTCTAGTTCTTTTATAATAACATTTGGCAAGCCTGTGTTGTATGCAGCCCAAGAGCCAGCAGTATTATCACGGTAATAAACACCAACATCAGTACCTACATAAAGTGCATCATTTGTAGATGCATTTTGATAAACAATACAATTTGCAGGAATATTTGGTAAACCTGTTGTGTAGTTTGTCCATGTTGCTCCTGCATTTGCAGAGTACCATACTTTATTTGCAGCTGAATAACCAGAAAATGTTACCCAAACATGTTGAGGATTATTGGATGCAACAGCTATATATGTAATAGCTGCAGAAGCTACTGGCAAACCTGTTGTTCTATCGGTAAATGCTGTTCCATTAGTAGAAGCATAGAATTTATCCTGTTTAGCAACATAAATGTAATTACTATCAGTAGGAGAATAAGCCATTGCAACAAGATTACCTGTTCCACCTGTAATTGAGCCCACTTGCGTCCAAGCACCTCCTCTATTTACAGATTTGTATACTTGCGCTTTCCCTACTAATAATGTTGAAGATTTTAATGGATTCATGATATAGGGTGTTACCCATTCACCATTAGCATTAACGCCTGTTCCACCAGATTGAACAATATTGGTTGTTAAATTTCCACCTGTTGTTGTTCTATAAATTTCTCCATAATACAACTCTCCGTATTGTGTATTTGCAGTTGTATGATCAATAATGGCTTCCATACCATCGCCACCAAGTGGTTGTGTCCATGTAGCTGTTCCACTCCAACGGTTTGTTCCATTATCTTGCCATCCTGTGAGTAATAAATTTTGATTTGTTTTTGAAAGCCCTATTCTGTAGGCTTGTGAAATTTGTAATCCATTACTTAAATCACTCCAAGCAGTACCACTGTTTGCTGTTTTAAACAAACCTCCATCACAACCAGCAAAATAGGTTGTGCCACTTCCAGGAATAAATTCTAGTGCATGAATATCTGCATGCACATAAGGCGCTCCTGATCCAGTCCAATGTGCATTAATTATCCAATTTGTTCCTCCATTTGTTGAACGCCAAATATTAACACCACCAACAACTACTTGATCAGCATTCAAAGGTGAAACCGCTAAAGCTAAATCATACCAACCTTGTCCACCAGCATCGTTCCCTGCACTTGCCCAACCTAATACATTCGGTGTTGTAGAACGACTCGTAAAATTAGTTCCACTATCAGTAGAACGGTACAAACCTTGGAACCCAAAATCGGTTCCAGCTGCTAGCAAATAAACATATGCAGCGTTCGCTGCAGTTACTGCAATTGACAATCGGGAAACTACTGTAGTTGCTGGCAATCCAGCTGTAATGTTTGTAAAAGCAGTTCCTCCATTTGTTGATTTATAAAAACGAGTAGTAGAACAAGCATATACAATTGTAGTATCGCCTGGCTTGTACTCAATGTCTTTCATATTCAAACCATTTGTACCTGTAATTTGCGTCCAAGTTGTACCAGAATTATAAGTACGATAAATACCATTCGATGATGCAGCATAGATGGTACTTGGTTTTAGTGGATTAATCAATAAGCGACTGATTACACGACCATTGGTAACAGCCCAATTTAAACCAGTTATAGCCCATGTTGCTCCACCGTCTGTTGATTTGTAAACACCAATACTATAAGTATCTGAAGCATCAGCATCACCCATTGCTAAATACAATATTTGAGTATTCGTTGGATTAATTGCTAAATCAGAACATCCAATTAGTGGAAGATTATCTGTTGTTGTACTCCAAGCAGTTCCACCTGTTGTAGATTTCCAACAACCACCATCTGGTGAACCAACATAAATAATATTTGTATTCGAAGGGTCAAAACGTACAAAGTTGACACGACCTGCACCGCCACCAGTTGGGATTTGAGTTGTAGGTCCAATAATTGACCAGTTAGCTGCTTGAGGAGTAGGTGTGCCAGGACCAATAGGAGCTCTATTTCCATCCTGTGTAGAATAATTAGCATAATAATCATTCATAGCATTTATCATCACCATTCTGTCTCCAGAAGGATACAAACGAGGTTTCATTAAATCTTCCCAGCGTTTAAATGCTTTCCAGCCTGGCTTTTTTGTTTTTATAATTGTAGGGCTTTGGCCAACATTCGACCATTTTACTGAATAAGCTGGATTCGGAACTTCTACATCAACTTTTTTAGAAGGATCCGACCAATATTGTTCAAAAGCTTGCTGAACAGTATAAAAATTAATGCTAGGATCTTGCATCATTTCGGCCCAACTTGATTGAGCGGAAGATGAATTTACAGATAGCATAGAAACAAGTGTTCCTAAGAAAAATGTAATTTTTTTCATTGTACTTTAGTTTAGAGAGTTACGAATATAGTTTTTAAAAAAAACAAAAGCAAATTTTATCTTAGATTTCTAATCTTTTGAGAAACTTTTTGTCGAATGTAAAATCGAACAACACAAAATACAAATCAAATTCTTTTAATTATAAGGTTTCGGAACTCGTCTAAATGATTTTTTTATATTCGTAAACGAATTACAGACTAATTTTAAATGCCCTATATTCGAAGGATGTGATTAGATGTATACAAAGATGCTTTAAAACGTTATAATGAAATTCACACGATACCATATCAATCTCCTGCTAATTTTCACAATTGCTTTTTCACAGAAAAGTTTTTCTCAATTAAATGTAGTTGATTCACTCATTGCAATTGTAAACAGTGAAAAGTCTGACACCAATAAAGTAAAGCATCTAAACGATGTTGCTTGGGAGCTCATGGAGTCGAATCCTGATTCGGCCATTACCTATGCTAACGAGGCGTTGCTATTAGCAAAAAAATTGAACTGGGAAAAAGCCTTTGGAGAAACGTTACGCAACTTGGGCACCTGCAATTTTCTTAAAGCGGATTACCCAAAAGCACTAGACTTTTATTTAAAAGCACTAAATGTTGATGAAAAAATAATTAACAAAAAGGGAATGGCATCTGACTTAGCAAATATTGGCTTGGTGTATAAAAATCAAGACGAATATGAGAAAGCCATCAGCTATTATCAAAAGGCATTAAAAATAGATGAAGAAATCGGAAGCAAAAAGGGGATGGCTGCTGATTTGGGAAATATTGGAACAGCCTTCAAATCCTTAGAAAATTATTCAAAAGCACTCGAACACCACCAAAAAGCACTCTTGATTTACCAAGAGCTAAAAAACAAAAGAGGAATGGCAATTAACTATGGCAGCATTGGCAACATTTATAAATCAACAGTAGAATACGACAAGGCGCTTGAAAACTACCTTTCATCACTAAAACTGTATGAAGAATTAGACAACAAAAATGGAATTGTTATCAATTTAACCAATATCGGTTTTGTGTATACAAAGCAAAAAAAATTCAAGGAAGGGGAATCATTTCTATTAAAAGCGCTTCAAATAAGCAGAGAAATAGGACTAACCAAACAAACGATGGAAGCAGAAGAAAATCTTTCTGAATTGTATACCCAAAGTAGAAAATTTGAGTTGGCATTAGCGCATTATAAAAATGCGATGATTCTAAAAGACAGCTTATTTAATGAAGAAAAAAATAACGAGTTGGTTCGAAAAGAAATGACATTTGAATTTGAAAAAAAAGAAGCGGTAGCAAAAGCAGAGCAGGATAAGAAAGATATAATTGCAAAAGAGGCCCTCAAACAAAAAGAGAAGGAGCGAAATTATTTTATAATTGGTTTTTCATTACTAGCAATTTTTGCCTTCATTCTTTTTAGAGGCTATAAACAAAAACAAAGGGCAAACGAATTAATTACATTTCAAAAACAATTACTTGAGCAAAAACAAAAAGAAATTATTGATAGTATTGAATATGCAAAACGAATACAGCTATCAATACTACCAAATGAAAATTATATTCATAAAAACATAAAACGATTAAATAAAAAAGCATAAATTAGACACATGGAAACATTAATAGAAACCAAACCTTTTTTTATCGTTTACAAACCGAAAGACATTGTAAGTGGTGATTTTTATTACGCTTTGTCGCATAAACATTTGGGAAGCAAAAAAGAGATTTTTTATATGAGTGCAGCGGATTGTACAGGCCATGGAGTACCTGGTGCTTTAATGAGCATGATGGCAGTTTCGAAACTCAATGAATCCATAATTGAAAAAAACTTAATTGCACCGAATGACATCTTGGATAATGTTAGAAAAGGGATTATTGCATCGTTAAATCCAGAAGGCAGCGAGGAAGAAAGTAAAGATGGAATGGACTGTGTACTTTGTGCATTTGATTTTGAAGAAATGAAACTAGATTTTGCTGCTGCTAATAACCCACTTTGGTTAATCAGAGATGGCGCAGTTATGGAATTCAAGCCCGATAAAATGCCTGTTGGTAAATCACCAAAAGAAAGCGAACCTTATACACTACAAAGCATTCAACTTCAAAAAGGGGATACTATTTACATTTTCACTGATGGTTATGCAGATCAATTTGGTGGCGAAAAAGGAAAAAAATTCAAGTATAAACAGTTACAAGATTTACTGCTAAAAAATTGCAGCAAATCAATGGAAGAGCAAAAACAGCTTTTAAGTACAACCATTGAAAAATGGATGGGAAACTTAGAGCAGGTAGATGATATTCTTGTAATTGGAATTCGAATTTAAGTTTATTTCATTTCTAATTTTCATTTTCTAATTTCTCGAAACAATAAAAACGCTCCCCTGGAGCGTTTTTCATTTTTAAACCTGTTCATTTTAAACAAACTAATGTTCATTACTTTATTGTTATTTATATCATATTACCCTTTGAATTTTATAGTTTTATCAAAACAATTCTAAACAACGTTCTGTTTATGGCGAAAGAAATAGAGAAAAAGATTTTCGTTCTTGATACATCGGTAATTATTTACGACCACATGGCGGTCAAAAATTTTAAAGAACACGATGTCGTAATTCCAATCACAGTTCTTGAAGAGCTCGATAATTTTAAGAAGGGCAATGATACCAAGAATTTTTCTGCACGTGAGTTTTCACGCTACATCGACAAAATATCTAACGGACATACCTTACAAGATTGGATCAATATCAATGGCAAAGGTCATGGTATGATTAAAATTGAAATGCATCAAAATTCTAAAATTGATGCCGAAAAAGTTTTTGGAGAACGTAAAGGTGATCATCGTATTTTAAATACAGCAATGTATGTTGCCGAAAACAATCCGAAAAGAAAAGTGATTATGGTAACGAAGGACATCAACCTTCGTATCAAGGCCAAGTCGCTTAACTTAACTGCTGAGGATTATGAAACAGGAAAAATTAAAGATGTAAACGAGCAACTTTATACTGGACGTAGTGAAATCCAAAAAGTGCCAACAGAAGTAATCAATGAGATTTATGAAAAAGGATTTTGTGATCCAGCAAAATTATTAAAAAAGCAAAAGCCACCATCCAACCACTTTTACACACTTAAAAATGGTTCGAAATCTGTTCTTGCTTCCTACAGTCCGAACAAAGATGTAATTGAACGCGTTAAAAAAGTAACCGCATTTGGAGTAAATCCTCGCAATGCCGAACAAGCATTTGCATTGGATGCTATCATGAATCCGGACATTAAATTGGTATCTATTCAAGGTGTTGCTGGTACTGGTAAAACATTGTTATCATTAGCTGGAGCACTGGAGCAACGTAGAAATTTTCATCAAATATATTTGGCTCGACCAATTGTTCCACTAAGTAATAAGGACATTGGATATTTGCCAGGTGATATAAAATCGAAATTAAATCCATACATGGAACCGTTGTGGGATAATTTAAAGTACATTAAAAATTTATTCAACGAAAAAGACAAAGAATACAAACAAATCAATGAAATGGTGGAACACGAGAAGCTGGTTGTTTGTCCTTTAGCTTATATACGTGGTAGAAGTTTGTCGAATGTGTTTTTTATTGTTGATGAAGCGCAAAACTTAACACCACATGAAGTGAAAACGGTTATTTCACGTGCAGGCGAAAACACAAAAATTATTTTTACAGGAGATATTTATCAAATAGATACGCCATACTTGGATACCCAAAGTAATGGATTATCCTACTTAATAGACAAATTGAAAGACCAGGCTTTGTATGCACACATAACACTCGAAAGAGGTGAGCGTTCTGAACTTGCAAACTTGGCGAATGAATTTTTATAAAATTATAACTAAATAATATGCTTGAAAATTATAAATTATCAAACATTTTATTTTTAGATGTAGAAACTGCTCCCGTCATTTACAAATACAATGATTTAAGTGAAAACATCCGCCAGTTATGGGATTCAAAATTCAGGTATTCAACAAGCGAAAGCCCCGAAAATCAATACAAAAAGGCTGGAGTGTATGCTGAATTTGCAAAAGTGATTTGTATTTCGGTTGGTTTTTTTAATGAAAAAGAATTTCGAATAAAATCGTTTTATCATGAAGATGAAAAACAATTATTAAAAGATTTTGCTGGACTATTAAATAAACATTTCAACAGAAAAGAACATTTGCTTTGTGCGCACAATGGAAAAGAATTTGACTTCCCTTTTTTATGCCGAAGAATGTTAATTAATGGAGTGAAACTCCCAAAAACATTGAACCTTGCAGGCAAAAAACCTTGGGAAGTACAACATATTGATACAATGGAATTGTGGAAATTTGGTGACTATAAAAATTTTACATCCTTAAATTTATTAGCACATATTTTCAACATTCCAACACCAAAAGATGACATTGATGGAAGTGATGTAGCAAGAGTATATTGGGAAGAAAAAAACATACAACGCATTGTTACCTATTGTCAGAAAGATGTATTAACCGTTGCACGATTATTATTACGTTTTATGGGGGAGCCGTTGATTGAGGAAAAACAAGTTGTAATTACATAAAACAGTTGAAATTTTTAAAATAGCACATAATATAATTTACCAAATGAAAACAAAATCAATAATTGCAGTAAGCTGCTTCGTTTTGCTGCTTTCTATTTTTTCTTGTACAAACCCAAAATCAAAACTAGCTGAATATGGACCTGTATTAGAAAATGTAATGCAAAGTGATGAGGGCGCTTTCCGAGGTTTTTCATTGGGAGATGCATTTGATACTATCCAAAAAGCAGAAAAAGTACCACCGATAGAATCTGATGAAAATTATTTATATTATGAATATTCCATCGATACTTTAGGCACTTACAATGTTGCGTATAACTTTGAAGAAAAGGCGCTAAATGAAATTCAATCGGATATTTTCATAAATAATTCGAGCAAAACGGAAGAAGTATACAATAGCTTTAAAAAATATTTTGATTTGCATTATGGAGTTTGTGAAGACCATATGGGTTTTGCTGTGTGGACTGTTAAATCGGCAAAATATGGCGATGTTCGAATTAATTTAAGTGATGAAAGTGCCGATTTTACAGTAGAGAATAATCCTGGAAAAATATCTATCTGGATTTATCCAGATAAAAATTAAGCACCCTTCTTTTTTGAGAATGCAATTTTAGCGTTCAGCTTTCAAAATGCTTGCATAATTGCCTAACAAAATGTACTTTTAGCACTCTTTGAAAAACCAATAAACAAAGATGGCAAAGGAAACTCTCTTAGAAATAAAAAATTTAGTTACTGAATTCCGTACCGAAGAAGAAACGGTAAAAGCAGTAAATGATGTGTCTTTTACCCTATCAAAAGGAGAAACCATTGGTATTGTTGGAGAATCAGGATCAGGAAAATCGGTTACTTCCCTTTCTGTAATGCGATTAATCCCTAATCCTCCAGGAAAAATTACGGGCGGAGAAATCATATATCATTCTAAAAACAAAGGTCCTATTGATTTAGTTCAATTATCTGAAAAAGAAATGCGACAATTGCGTGGAAACGAAATTGCGATGATTTTTCAGGAACCAATGACCTCTTTGAATCCTGTTTATACCTGTGGTGACCAAGTAATGGAAGCCATTTTGTTGCACCAAAAATGCACAAAAAAAGAAGCAAAAGACAAAACAATTGCACTCTTCAACGAAGTGCAGCTGCCTCGTCCAGAAGCTATTTTTGATAGTTATCCGCATCAAATTTCGGGTGGGCAAAAACAACGTGTAATGATTGCAATGGCAATGAGTTGCCAACCAAATATATTGATTGCCGATGAACCTACTACTGCATTAGATGTTACCGTTCAAGCCACTATTTTAGATTTAATGCTGAAATTGCAACGCGAACACGAAATGGGCATCATGTTTATTACACATGATTTGGGCGTAATTGCTGAACTAGCCGATAAAGTAGTAGTAATGTATAAAGGGAAAATTGTTGAACAAGGAACCGTACTTGAAATTTTTTCTAACCCTCAACATCCTTATACAAAAGGATTATTAGCTTGCCGACCACCATTGAACAAACGTTTGCATTGGTTACCAACTGTAGCCGATTTTATGAAAACGAATGAAAATGGAGAAATGATTGAAAGCACACAATCAGTTGCTGATGTTACCGAAAAGCTGGTTTTTACAAAAGAAGAACGAGAAAACGCACATAAAAAACTCTATTCAAAAGCACCTATCCTAAGCATCAAAAATTTACAAACCTATTTCCCAATTAAAAAGGGAATGTTTGGTAAAGCAAAGGATTTTGTAAGAGCGGTGGATGATGTTAGTTTTGATGTGTATCCAGGAGAAACGCTCGGTTTAGTAGGTGAATCGGGCTGTGGTAAAACCACCTTGGGTAGAACGGTATTACGATTAATAGAACCAACAGGAGGCGAAGTCCTTTTTAACGGAAGCAATATCACTACACTTGGCGCAAATGAAATGCGCGAACTAAGAAAAGACATTCAAATTATTTTTCAAGATCCATACTCTTCTCTAAATCCACGTATTACAATTGGACAAGCCATTATGGAACCCATGCAAGTACATGGTATTTTAGAAAATGATAAAGCCAGAAAAGAAAGAGTAATAGAACTATTGCAACGTGTAAACATGAACGAAAGTCATTTTTACCGTTACCCACATGAATTTTCTGGCGGTCAGCGCCAACGTATTTGCATTGCCCGTGCATTGGCTTTGCGTCCTAAATTTATCATTTGCGATGAATCGGTTTCTGCACTTGACGTTTCTGTGCAAGCACAAGTACTTAATTTATTAAATGAATTAAAACGCGAATTCGATTTCACCTATATTTTTATTTCACATGATTTATCGGTTGTGAAGTTTATGAGCGACCGTATGGTTGTAATGAACAAGGGCAAAATTGAAGAAATGGGTGATGCGGATGAAATCTATAATAATCCTCAAACAGAATACACTAAAAAACTAATTGGAGCTATTCCAAAAGGTCAACTTGAAGACATAAAAGCTTCCATCGACAAAAAGAAAACATATCATGCAATTTAATTACATCTCCAAACTCATTGCTATTAGCTTAGCATTCGTATTTTTATACTCCTGCAAAGAAGAAGAAAAGCCAAAACAAGAACCAGTAGTGCAAATGCCTAAGGCAAGTTTTACAAACTCTACCGAACCTGAAGAGTGGGGACCATTGTACAACATTAAAGAATCGCCAAATGCACATTCTGGAAAACATGTTTCTGTAATTGATTCAGCTAATTTATACAGCCTTGGATTAATGAAACCCGTAAGTGCAATTAGCAAAGAAAAATTTGATTCAGTTTCCTACACATATTGGATATATCTAAAAAATGCTGGTGCTACTGCAAAATCAGTAGTAAGTATTGATGATATTACTGGGAAAAATATTTTTTGGGCAGGAAACATTATTAATGAGAAAGCAAAAGAATTAAACAAATGGATTGAAGTGAAAGATGGATTTAAACTTCCTTCGGCTATTAATCCAGACCATTTTATTAAGCTGTATATCTGGAATACATCAAAAGAAGAAATATTGCTGGACGACTTTTCTGTAACTTTTTATTAATTAAAAAACAATATGCTACGCATAGTGCATCCAGTTATTCTCGTTATTTTAATCTTAACACTGGCTGCCTGTAGCAATCATTCTGAATCTACTACCACTCAAAATACAGATAGTATTTCTGTTAAAGACTCCATTGTATTCACTAAGTTGTTTAGCGAAACAATTGATATGGAAAATCTACTGGATGGTAGAATTTCATCCGAACAGTTTTCATCCGGAAAGCTTTCCAATAAACTATCAAAAGATGTTGAATTTGGCGTTTCGTTTACAAAAATTTTAAGTGAAATTCCATCCTTTAGTGGGATACAAAAAATCACTATTGATGTAAAATCATTCAGCAAACAAAAAATAAAAGATGCCGTATTGGTTGTATCTATTGATAATGGAAAAGAACAAAAAAATATTTTTTGGGATGGCAAACCTTTTCAATCGGATACGCTCAACAAATGGAATAACAATGCTTATTCCTATGAAATCAAATCGGAATATTTAAAACCAGAATACACACTAAGTGTTTATGCCTGGAACAAAACCAAAGAGGAGTTTTACATTGATGACATTGTAGTAAACATTTTTGGTACAACTAAAATTATTGGTAATACATCCATCTCGAATAGCAATTTTTTCTATGACTTTGAAAACTCAGAAGGAATTATAGGAGCAGAAAACATAAAGATAACAACAGCACATTCAGGCAAAAAAGCGATTGATTTAACCGGAGGAAATGAGTATGGACCAAGCATTGTAAAAACAATCAAAGAAATAGCTACTGTGCCCTTTAAAAAGGTTTCTGCTAGCGTTTGGGTATATCCAACATCCGAAAAACCCAATCTTGTTATTACAGCATCCTCCGTAAATGAAAAAAACAATGAAACAATTTTTTGGGAAGGAAAAAGTACAGAAAACTCTGAATTTCAAATCAATACCTGGACGAAGTTAAATGCATCTTTTAATGTTCCTGCAGAAAAATTATCGGTCGACAATAAAATTCAAATAAATATTTGGAACAAAGGGAAAACAAATGTGATTGTTGATGACTTGGAAATTGTGTATGGCTTGCCTAATGAACGAAAAGGGATACCATCTTTGGTAGATGTAAATGCCATTAGCAACAAAACGTTTGTTCCTGTAAAAAACACGCCTCCCTTCCCTATTCAGTATCTAAACAAACAAAAAGTAAATTTATCGGTATTAAACAATTTTACTTCCAATGACCATTTTATGGCGGGGAACTTTGTAAACGATAAAAACAATGTTGATGAGTTACTTTGTGTAAATGCTACTACTGCAAAAATAGTTGCATACAACGCCTCCAATAATGTATTTGAAACAGTTTGGGAAACAAGTATTGCTGCTACACCCCTATTTGGGACAAAAAACAAATTACTTGCTGGTGATTTTGATGCAAATGGATCGGACGACTTATTGGTTATTGATACCGAAAATGGCAGCTGGCAAGTACTTCGTTTTTCGAATAAACAATGGGAAGCTTTTATAACAGGTAAAAAAAGTATTTCCAAAAAATGGTTTGATAAAGCATCCGCTACTAGCGTAACATCTGTTCTTACAAACAATAAAGCGGCACTAACTATTGTTGCTCAAAAAAGTATTTCAACCTTAACAATGATCAATGGAGAGTTCATTGAAAAAGAACTACCTATCACTGCAAATAACAAATTAGTGCTTAATCCAAACGATTTATTTTTTGAAGGCTCGTTTGAAAATGGAATTGAATTACTAAAACTAAATACAGAATGGCGGTTTGATTTGAAACTAGTTTCAGCTGCTCAAACTGATTTTACTATAAAAAGCATGCTCGATTTTAAAGGTTATGAAAACGATTTTAATCCGAAGTATTATGAATTTACAAAATTGATTGCTGGTAATTTTTTAACTAATAAAAAAACAAACCTGTTGACGATTTCTTGCAACTGTGCTGACACCAATTTTAATGGAATAGAATGCAACACAATTGAAAGCATAAAAACATTGCCCAACACAATAAGCATTTACAGCATTGAAAATAAATAAAACATATCCATTCCTTTTCCCATTTTTTGCACTATTCACCATTTTAGTGTGGGTTTCTTGCACCAGCAATTCGAGCAACTCCGTTACACTTAGTTCCGAAAAATTTAGCTTACGTGCATTTAATCCTATTGCAAATTTTCAAACGGATAGTATTGCCGCTAAAACCATTCTGCTTGATTATAACAATGCAATGGAAGGATTTGTGATTCCATCAGTTAGTCAAACAGAGGATGGACAATTTACTCTTCAGTTCGAACTAAAAAACACCAACACAAGTCCACAAAAATTTTATTACAAAATTTTTTACCAAAATGAGCGCTATAAATTTCCTGAGATCGATTCTTTCAGCAATAAAGAAAATGCCTTAGCAGAAGAAAATTTTTATGGCAGCTGGGAAGCAATAGGAGCCACCTTTAAAGAAAGTGAAGCTATTCCGAACGATGATAATTACCATACAGTAAGCGATAAATTCAGAATAGTAGGAAACCCTAGAAATGAGCAACGCTATTTTTCGAATGGAAAGAACGACCGATGGAAACGCAACCCACGTGTTGGAGCATATAAGTTTATGCTTGTTGTTTGTACTGCAGATGATCTTAAAAACATTCCAAACGAAGTAAAAGAGATTGGACTAAAATTAAACGAACATTTTGTAAATCCTTTTTATTACTTCGATTTTGGAAGTGGTAAAAGCTTAAAGAATACGATTGTATATAAATCAGAAACCGTTTTAAATGTAAAAGCAAAACCCAATTTAGGTGCAGGTGTATACATCAACAACATGTCGTTTACTGATCCTAATTTCGACAAATCCTATTTCTGCAACACCTGCGGACAAGACAGTAATTTATATAAAAATGCCCCGATTCAACAATTCATCAATTATGTAGATGCTTCTACCAAAATGGAAAACATTCCAGTGATTGCTGATATTTTGAAAGACAATTACTCGGTGATGGATTATAACTGGAACAAAAGTTTTTATAAAAAAGAAGAACTGATTCCAACACTCATTCAAACGGCTAAACATCCTTGTCAAACCGTTTTTTCAGATCCAAAAGAAAACAAAATAACCATCAAAAATCCAGGAACCAAATATGGTGAATGGAAAAAAGAAAGTGTTGGAATCATTACACGCCATGGCTTTACCTATGGTAAGTACCGTGTAAAAGTAAAGCTTACCGAGTTACTCAATAAAAATGGTGTATGGAATGGATTAACCAATGCTATTTGGCTGATAACACAAGGTGGAGGCGAATGGAATTTCAGAAGAAATTGCAACAAGGAAGGGTTTATGGCAACCTATTGGGGTGGCAAGGACGATAAACGTGTTCCTGCAATTGATTATTCAGAAATCGATTTCGAAATTTTAAAAACGCCACCTTATTGTCCCGACAATGCATTTCCACCTGTATTTAAAAACCCAAGCGACAATAACAAAAACATAAACAGTTGGAACATTCCAATGCCAGATGATATTACAAAAAATAACGATAAGATAACTGTTGCCTGCACCAATTGGGATATGGCTTGTTGGGAGCCTAAAAATTTTGGTGTTGGTTGTAATCCCATTCAGCACAAAGACCAAACCTATTACACCCACCGTTGGGATCATTGGTACAGAGCATTAACAGAAAAGAAAGAAGAACTGGATGATGAGTTGTTTGCAGGAGAATTTTATTATTTTGAAATTGATTGGCGACCAACAGAAATTATTTGGCGAATTGGTGCTAGTCCAGATAAAATGAGGGAAGTAGGTTATATGAATGAAACAGTAACCTCTATTCCTAATAACCAAATGTTATTGATTATTACACAGGAATACCACAACACACAATGGTGGCCAGGAGCTCCTTATTCACAGGATAATTTGCCTTTCCCATTGAATGATATTCCAGGAGAGATTTATGAATTAATCATTGAATAAATGGTATTCAGTAGCGCCCTTTTTCTATTTGTATTCTTTCCCATATTCTTAGTGGTTTATTATTCAATACCACAAAAATTTAAAAATCAGTTCTTACTATTTTCCAGCTTATCATTCTTCACTTGGGGAGCGCCACTTTTTGTTTTTGTAGTAATTGCATCATTGCTCATCGATTTTTTTATTGTACAAAAATTAAATCAACAACCAAATCAACAGAAAAAACGCATCTACCTTTATGCATCTATTTTTCTGAATGTTGGATTACTTGCCTATTTTAAATACGCTAATTTTTTTGTAGAAAATATAAATGCATTGGTTTCTGCCTGGGGTGCAGGTGGTATTGTTGGCTGGACAGACATTGCTTTGCCAATTGGAATTTCCTTTTTCACCTTCAAAAAATTAAGTTACACCATTGATGTATACCGAAATACACATGCACCATTCGATTCAATTACTAATTACTCTTTGTTCATTTTACTTTTTCCTGAATTGGTTGCTGGTCCCATTGTGCGTTATAATGAGATTGCTGACCAGATTATTGATAGAAAAGACCAAGAAACAATTGATAACAAACTAACAGGTCTCTATCGATTCATCATTGGTCTTTCCAAAAAAGTATTAATTGCCAATGTGCTGGGAGCGGAGGCCGACAAAATTTTTGATTCCAGTTTCCAATTGATTAATACAACCGATGCCTGGATTGGAATTGTTGCATATACTTTTCAAATCTATTTTGATTTCTCGGGCTATTCCGATATGGCCATTGGTATTGCAAAAATGCTTGGTTTTACATTCCCCGAAAACTTTAATTCGCCCTATACCTCTCAAAGCATCACTGAATTTTGGCAGCGTTGGCACATAACGTTAGGGCGTTGGATGCGCGATTATTTGTATATTCCATTGGGAGGCAACAGGGTTAAATCTAAATCGCGCTTGTACTTTAACTTAGTATTTGTTTTTTTTCTTTCTGGTTTATGGCATGGGGCATCCTGGACTTTTATCGTTTGGGGCTGTTATCACGGCTTTTTCCTGATTATAGAACGCATGTTCTTGAATAAATTTTATTCTAAGATTGGGAAACTGCCAAGTATCATTATCACCTTTTTTATTGTAATGATTGGCTGGGTGTTTTTTAGAGCAGAAGATATGACTGATGCGATGCTGTATATTAATAAATTATTTGTTATTGATCTTCATCCAACGGATCATATCTATTTGATTGATTTTTATGTGCTATTAGGAATCGCTATACTATTCTCATTTATGAATGTATTTATAGTGCAACAAAAAATAGAGAAGAGTATCTACTTTAATTTATACAACAATAAAAAAACACTCATCGTAGGAGTGATTTGCTATACCTTACTCATACTGAGTGCAAGCGCTATGGTGAGTGCTAGTTTTAATCCTTTTATCTATTACCGATTTTAATGGGCAAACAAGGGCAAATAAAAAAAATAACGGTTAAACATTATGTGTTTATCTTTTTTTGTGCAACATTGTTTTTCCCACTCATTCAACAACACACAAAAATTATAAGAGAAAAAAAATTGGAAGGTTTTTTTAAAATAGAAGATTACCCATCATTGAATTGGGAAAAATGGAGTACGGGAGAATATCAAAAACAATTCGAAACTGCTATTAATGACAATGTGGGCTTCCATGATTTTTTTGTGGAACTACAATCACAATTAAACTACAGCATTTATAACATTTCGAAAATTCAATCGGTTGTAGTTGGAAAAGAAGGGTATTTATACGTACAAAACTATATAGATGCTGTAAATGGAAATGATTTTATGGGAAGCGCCTATATCAATTTACAAATTGAAAAAGCAAAAGTGGTGGATAGTGTTTTAAAAAGCAAAAACATTGATTTGATATTTGCCATTGCACCAGGTAAAGGAAGTTATTTTCCTGAATACATTCCCAATCAATATAAAGGCAACAATCCAAAGGATAGCACCAATTATGAATGCTACAAAAATGGATTCATAAATAGCAATCTAAACTTTATTGATTTAAGAGATTATCTCTTAAAAATAAAGTACACAGGATCCTATCAATTATTTTCAAAAGTGGGTGTTCACTGGGGGGAATATGCAAGTTATTTAGCGATCGATAGTATAACGAAATATATTGCGAAAATAAAAAACAATAAATTCAACAACTTCTATTTTGATAATGTAAAATATGAGTACCCTGCAAGGCCTAGTGATTATGATGCTGGTAATTTAATGAATACGCTAACAATAATTCCTCACTATCCTATGCCATACTTCAATTTTAAATATAATATATTTGGTTCAGTTAAAAAAAATGATTTACTGGTAGTAGGAGACAGCTATTATAGCTGTATAAGAGAAACGAAAATCCCATATTATCTTTTTAACAAAATTGAATATAAATTATATAACAAACCTCGCTTTAAAGAAAAAGAAGAGCTTGAAAAACATTCTACTATATTAATCATTGGAACTGATGGAACACTATCTCAATATCCTTATGATTTTATTAATCAAACTTTTGAAGTCTATAGTCCAAGAAATAAGTCATATGTAGAGCTGAAACGAATGGAGTTCAATATTTTTATTCATGGAGTACTAAATAATATTAAAAAAAATAAAAAATGGCAAAAACAATTGATAAAAGCTGCCAATTTAAAAAAGATTAGTGCTACCGAGGAATTTGTAAATAATGCTATTTGGTTGTATAATAACCGCTAATTTGCACTTAAATAGCATAAAAACGATATATTTGTTTAGTAAATTGTAAAAGATGTTTTATTATAAAAAATGGGCCATAGTAGTGCCAATGGCAAACGAAGAGGAAGATTTTAAACCATTCATTGAAATGGTCAATTTTGTAATCAATGAATTGAACCCCGGGAATGTCTATTTTATAATCGATAAAGCTTCAAAGGACCGAACACTTGAACTGTGTCAGGAGTTATCTGCTAAAGATCCACGCTACGTAACCGTATGGGCGCCCGAAAACAGAAATGTGGTGGATGCGTATGTAAAAGGATTACGAGTAGCATATGAAGCAGGGCATGAAATTATTATCGAAATGGATGCTGGTTTATCACATGATCCAAGAGCCATTCCAATGTTTTTAAGAGTATTGAACGAAGGAAACGAATGTGCATTCGGTAGTCGTTTTATAAACGGTGGCTCCATGGGCGATTCACCATTCAAACGCAGATTACTTTCTAAAACAGGAACCGTTTTAGCAAATGTATTGTTAGGAACATCCTTAAGAGACATGACATCGGGCTATCAAGGCTTTCACCGCGATGTAGTTGGCAAAATTATCAATCACGACTTTAAATCCAAAGCTCATTTTTATCAAACCGAATTGCGTTATTTATTACGCAAACGTAGAATGTTTGAAGTGCCTATTCACTATCAAGCACCATCGCCACGTGTTTCTAAGAATGCAATTAAAAATGCGTATCAAACATTGTTCTATTATTTTTTCCAACGTTTAATTGGAAACAAACCAACACTGTAAAGGTGCTTTTGAGTTTATTCAATACAGATAAAGCAGAAGAACAATAAATAAAAATTTAACAGTGCGCATTTGCGCCATAGCAATAAAAAATGAAAACACTCATCATCACCTCCATTGCAAACGACCAACATCCTATTTTAAAACAATTTGCAAACGAATGCAAAACACATAATACCCCGTTTATTGTAATTGGTGATACAAAATCACCTGCTGAATTTAATTTAGAAGGTTGCGATTATTGGAGTGTTCCTCGTCAATTAGAATTACCCTTTGAATTGGCCAAAATTACACCTACACGTCATTATTCAAGAAAAAATTTAGGTTACCTAATCGCTATTAAAAATGGTGCTACCGAACTGGTAGAAACGGACGATGACAATATTCCACGTAAAGAATTTTGGGAACCCAAACAACGTGAAGTAAAAAGCTACCAATTCGAAAACAAAGGATGGGTAAATGTATACCATTACTTCACCAAAAACATGATTTGGCCAAGAGGTTTTCCTTTGGAAGAATTACAAAACAAACAAGTAGAATTAGCTACACTTGAAAATAAAAGCATTAACTGCCCAATCCAACAAGGTTTAGCAGACGAAAATCCGGATGTGGATGCCGTATACCGTTTAACCTATCCTTTGCCTATTAACTTTGAATTAAAAGAACGATTAGCATTGGGAAGAAATGCCTGGAGTCCTTTCAACAGTCAAAATACCTACTGGTACAAAGAAGCATTTGCATTGATGTATTTGCCATCGTATTGCAGTTTCCGTATGACCGACATTTGGAGAAGTTATGTGGCACAACGCATTGCATGGGAATGTGGTTGGAGTGTTTTGTACCACGAATCAACTGTTTGGCAGGAACGCAATGAGCACAATTTAATGAAAGATTTCGAGGATGAAATTCCTGGTTATACCAACAACTTTAACATTTGTAAAGAATTGCAAGCTTTAAACTTAAAGCCCGGACAAGAAAACATTTATGAAAATCTAGTTACTTGCTACCAAAAATTAATTGATATCAATGTAATTGGAAAGGATGAAATGATATTGTTAAAAGCTTGGATTAGCGATTTGAAAAGTATAGTTAAATAATAAATAATCATGAAATATATTATTTCAGAAAAGAAGGCAGCAATATTAATTTTAATACTTTTTTCTCTTTTATTCTTTTTCATTTCCTATAATGCCGAAGCAACCTATGATGCAGGGGATGGCATTCGTCATTATTTAATATCAAGATATTGCTGGCAACATCCTGATTTACTTTTATACAGTTGGGGGAAACCCTTTTTTACAATTATTAGCTCTCCTTTTTCACAATTTGGGCTGATAGGGATGAATGTTTTTAATATTCTTTGCGCAATGGGGTCGGCCTACTTTACATTTAAAATAGCAAAGTTATTGAAGCTCAATTATGCATTATTGGCAATCCCTTTTTTGCTTTTTACACCTTGTTACTTCCCAACAATAAATAGCGGTTTAACCGAGCCATTATTTGGATTTATTTTGATTACCTCCATCTATCTTTTCTTTATAGAAAAATATGTTCTCGCTTCAATAATTGTTTCTCTTTTGCCTTTTGTAAGAAGCGAAGGCAATTTAATTCTGCCATTATTCTTTATAATACTGCTATACAGAAAACGTTTTTTCACAATACCTTTTCTTGGTTTTGGAACCCTTGCATATAGCATTATTGGATTTTTCTACTACAATGATTTCTTTTGGATAAAAAATCAAAATCCTTACAATGGAGCAAACAAAGCTTTTTACGGAAGTGGAGAACTATTACATTTTGTAAATAATTATAATTTTCTTTTGGGAACAACATTAACAATTTTGTTTGTAATTGGATTGATTGCAATTGTTCCCAGTGGATATAAAACAATCGTTTCTAAAAAGCTAAAAGAAGGAAAGCTCCCTGAAGAGCTAATATTAATCTATGGTTCATTTCTAATCTATTTTTTAGCACACTCTATTATGTGGTGGAAAGGCCTAGCAAACTCGCTTGGCTTATTGCGTGTAATTGCTGGAGTAGTACCTTGTTCAGTAATAATTTGTTTAAGGGGGCTAAATTTATTGATGATCCCAAGCTTTAAAAAGACAAAAATTGTTGAATATGCCCTACTAGGAATTCTATTGCTATTAATAATAAGAAGCCCATTTAAACACGACTATTTTCCTTACAAATTAGATCAAGAACAATCATTAGTAAAACAAGCTGGCGATTGGTACAAAGGAACAACTTATACAAAACAGAAGGTATATTACCTCTATCCATTATTAGCTCATGTGATGGATGTTAATCCTTTCGATGCAACTAAAGTGGGGGAGCTATGGGGTTTATATCCAACTATAAAAGAATGGGGAATTGGTGCTGTTCCAGATAGTACAATCATACTATGGGATGCTCATTTTGGACCAAATGAATGCAGAATACCACTTGATACGATTATGAATGATCCTAATTTCAAATTAATTAAAACATTTAAGCCAGAGGTAGAGTTTACAACATTAGGTGGGTACAAATTTGAAATTTATGCATTTATGAAACTGCCAAAGCCAAGAGAATCGAAAGAGCTTTTTAAGTTGACTTATGACTTTGAAGAAAACAAGGACTTAGAAAACACTACAACCATTTCAGAGAAAGAAGCATCCTCAGGTAAAAAAAGTTGCGAATTATCTGAAAAAAATGAATTTAGTGCTACAATCAAAATAAATGGCAACAGCATAAATAAAAACTGTACACAAATAAAATTTAACTCAAAATACCTGAATCTGCTAACAACTAAAACAGATGGACTTGTTGTTTTTTCAATTGACAATTTGAAAGAAAATAAAAACATGGTATGGGAAAGCAAGTCTATTGAAAGCTTATTAGCAGATGATACAAAAAACTGGCAATCACTATCAACAAGTTTTTATGTTCCTCAAGAGTTTCTTAATGAAAATTATAGTTTTTCAATTTATGTTTGGAATAAAACAAAACAAAATTTTTATGTAGATGATTTTGAAATCAGTTTTTGGGGAGTAGAATAATTTATCTAAATCCCGAAAATTTAATTTGAATATCATCAAAATTTGCTCTAACTCTATCTTTATTCCAAATAAAAATTTCAATTCTATTGCCTTCTAAGGTGTACCCTTTCAAATCTAAATTAAATTTGACCTCTTCCCAGTTATCAGATTTTTTTTCTAATAAATATTTTTCCCACAACAACGTCTTTTTTGAACTGTCTGAAATTTGCAATACAAACATTAATTCATTCACAGAATCTTTTATAAGTACTTTTGACTTTAATTCAATTGCCTTAAAATAATTACCTTGTTTCGTATTTGTTGAATCAAATGTAAAAATTGCTCCATATTCATTACTATTATCAAGGACGCAAGATTTTGTCTTTAAATATCCAAATCCATCTTTTATGGTTTGAGGATTACCAATACTTTGAAGTGAATCAAAATTAAAAAAATAAGACTCTTCTATTTGAACAATGGGTTTTGTTAAATCGAAAATTTTAATGTTTTTATAAGTCCCTAATAAATGTTGAGTAAAGGGCAAAAGAGCAAAATCAGAAAGGATAGTTGTGTCGTTTACAATTAAATACTTTACTCCATCATTCTTGATTTTTTGTGTAAACCACTCTCGCTCTCTAGGAAATGGTGCACCAAAATCTGTAAATCCCTTTTGATCCATATAGTACAAAGTAATGTTTGTACTCACATCTGGTATGCTGACAACTTTATCATAACGTGTAATTCCCAAACTTCTTAAATACGGAGTAAGTTCTCTACATGCTGATTTTGTGATAGCAAAATCATTCTTCAACCAATTTATAAAATCAATATTGTCTTTTGAATAGCAAGTAGGGTAATCATCATAGGTAGGAGTATTAAAGTATTTAACTGCAGTTTTTGCAGATGCATGATAGATATTTATTGCAAAAAAAAGGAAAAAAACAATTTTGATAAATGGAGAAGAGAATAATTTACTGTAATATTTTTTTATGAATAAGAAAAAAGAAAACAGAACAAACACAACGAATATTTGAGGTAAAATTAGATAATAGTCATGGTTTTCAGGCAATACTCCAAACCAAAGAAGTAAATATGAAACTACAGCTAAAAACAATAGAATTGTAACGAAAAAAAACAAGTGATTTGTTTTTTTTATCATAAAAAGTTGAACAAAAAAAATGATTCCGATAAAAATCAATGATTCAATATTCAAAAATTGAGGCAACATCATTCCACCAAAAAAAACATGAAGTCCTGCATAAATTTCCGAAAGACTTTTATCCCAAATAGGCAGAGTAGTCATCAAAAAAACACCTCTATTATGAACATTATTATAGTATGCTGCATATGAATACCATGCAAATAAAACAACAAGAATAGTTAAAATAGGAATAAGATTTCTATACCTTTTTATGAATATTTTCCCTTCGCTTTTAAATTTTATAACACCCCATATCTCAGTAAAAAAAATTATTATTATAGCAACTAAACTTATTGCCGAAGTGATTTTTAGAAGTCCTGCAATTAGAAAAAAGAGCATGGCTAATTTTAAATCTTTATCCTTTGAATTTAAATAGTAGCTACCGAAATAATACCATGCAATGAATGTTATTGCTAATGCAGTTGTATCCATTAAAAAATTATTTGCATAATATGCAAGAACAGGTGACGTAAAAATAAAAAGAGCCAATAAAATCGCCCAAAATGAGTCTTTTAAAAAAAGCTCAAATAAGCGAAAAAGGTAAAATAAGCCGGTAATAAAAATTAATAAATTTACAATTCGAAATACTAGTTCATACTTGCCAGTTACTTTCCAAATGAGTGCAACAATATAATAAACAATAGGGAACTCACTAGTAGCTTTGCCTGTCCCATCTAATCCAGACCAATGTATTGAGGGATTAAACAAATTAAATCCTTCATAATAATAATTTGTTGCAAAAGATAATCCATCACATTGTCTCCATTGATGGATAACGCCTGGAGGTCTAGATAAAATTTGATGATAATTGTAAACAAGCATTATAAGTAACAATAATGCTAAAAAAATCCATTTTGAATATTTAGTTGTAAATTCTTTCACTTTCTCCCCTAAAACAAATTATACTTTAAAATGCACCAAATAGCTCTAAATCCATCTTTCCAGCCAATTTTTTTACCTTCTTCATAGGTTCGGCCATAATAGGAAATACCAACTTCATAAATTCGGATTTTAGGAACGCGGGAAATCTTCGCTGTTACTTCGGGCTCAAAACCAAAACGTTTTTCTTTTAATTTTAAGGACTGAATTGTTTTGGTATCAAACAATTTATAACAGGTTTCCATATCACTTAAATTTAAATTAGTGAACATATTGGAAAGTGCTGTTAAAAATTTATTGCCGATAGTATGCCAAAAGAAAAGGATACGATGAGGTCTTCCACCCATAAAACGAGAGCCGTACACCACATCAGCAAAACCATTAATTACAGGTTTTAATAAAACATTATATTCCTCGGGATCGTACTCTAAATCGGCATCCTGAATGATTAAATATTCGCCAGTAGCCAAGGAAATACCTTTGTGCAAGGCTGCACCCTTCCCCTGGTTGTACTCTTGATTAAACAAACGGATATCCGCTTCCTTATGGTTGGCAATGTATTCTTCTATTACTTGTTTTGTTGCATCGGTAGAGCAATCATTCACAATGATAATTTCTTTCTGAATGTTATTCAATAAATTAACAGCTATCACCTTATTCAAAATTAAGTGAATGGTGGCCGCTTCATTGTAAGCGGGAATTACGATAGATAGTTTTTTGATACTCATTACTTTTCTTCTTCAATTAATTCAATTTCAATATCATCTATAAATATCTCTGTTTTATTTATATTCCACAAATATATTCTAATTATATCATTATCCGAATGCAATTCGGGCAGCTCAACTGCTGCGGTTTGCTCCTTCCACCCTTGTGTTGGTTGAGCCGAAATGGCGCCAATACTCCGCCATAAATAAGGTTCGTTACTTGCCGATTCTGCTGTTATAACCCATTTAGCATCGTTGTTAGCAGCAGAAGCATTGTATGAGAATTTAATTTTCGCTATCAAACCAATCTTTCCTGACAAGCCTTTTATTCCATTCACAACCATATTATCGGAATACTCTACTCCATTTTCAAGCTTCATAACCTTTTGTCTGTAACTTGAATCATTAAGCTCAATCAAATACTGTTGGCTCCACAATGCGTTTACATGCTCACAATCATTTATTTCATGCAACAATCGTTTCCCTTTTAAAGCATACAACTTTTCGGAGGATCTAACACTAAAAGCGGATGCAATACAAGCCTTATCAAGTGTTACCGAGCAAAATTCTTTTTGGTAGGTATACTCATCCCTTTTATGCCATCTGTAATCAACTAAAGAATAGTTCGCCTCTTCTGGTTTGGAAACAAATTGAATTCGCTTCCTATCCGCTGCATTTAAAATATACGCATTCAATTCAAAGGGATAATTCTCTGCATGAAGTTTTATGGTTGTCGAGCTATCTTTCTCTACAATTTGTTCCAATAGGGATCGGGAAGCTAAGCCCCAATAATCCATTTCAAAATTTTGCTGTGCTTTTTTCAAATCACCAAACACAGATGAGTTGAAATACAAATATTCATAGGGATGAAGTTGAGCCATTTTTACAACAAGGCCTACAAACGAACCAATTAAAAAAATAAAAACAATGGCTTTTAATCGAACTGATTTAATCCAATCAAAAAGATGCTGCAAACCATAAATAGCTATTAATATGAATGCCCCATGCATAAAATACAAATGCCGTCCTGTATCAAAAGCGGTACTTTTAAATAAAACAACTGCAATTAGTGGTAGAAAAAACCAACACAACAAAATAAGCTCCTGTTTCTTTTCGTAAAAAAAAGAGATAGGCGCTTTTATGAATCCTCTGAGTATAAAAACAAGTCCGGCTAAGAATAACAGCGAATAGACAATTGGTCGGGCAACAAAATTCCAAAACAAAAGATAATGCCATGGTAACTTAGATGCTGTTGTGTATTCTCCAAAATACATAACTAAACCGTCCCACGGGTATTTACTGTTTTCTTTAAGCGCCTCAATAAAATGATAGATAGGATCTAACCATAACACCGGCCAAAAAAGAATAATCAATGGTAGCAGAAAGAAAAAATAAATCAATAATTTTTTATAACTTAATACTACTGCTGTTTTTCTAAAAAGAAACGAAATGTAGTCTATTGCAAACAACAGCAATGTAAAGAGTGGAAGCAAAATTCCAATGATGCGAATATCAATTGTAAATGCAGCAAACAAAGCATAAATAAACGCGTTTCTAAATGAAGGTTTTTCATGAAATACCAACATCCAATAAATACTAATCACAAAAAAACTTAAAAACACTGCATCTTTTGAATTAAAAAAAGAATGCGCATAAATGGCTGGGCTCAGCACATACATAAGCAATCCTACAAATGCAAGCCCCTCCGTTTTCACCAGTTTTTTTGCAACTAAATAAAAAAAGAAAGCTGAAACAAAAAACACCAAAAAGGTAAGAAGGTGTCGCATCAAGAAAATATCCTGGGTATCGTGAAGTGAAAAAACCTTTTCAAAAAAAATCAATACCAACTCAAATGCTGGCCCGTGGTATTTATCGATTCCCTCTACTAACGTTTTATGATCGTGATGAACAATAAAATTATAATTTGCATGTCCATTGTTTTTCCATTGAGAATTTTCGTCCCACGACAAACCATAATCCGAAAATGTAAAAAGACCAACAACTAAGTATATTGAAAAAAAGCCAATCAATATCCTTTTATGATTTGCATTGAAAAACTGAATACCCTTATCGAAATAGAATTGTACCATTTAGTAGTTGTATTTCACTATTTTAAGTTCCAATTTATTCAAGTATAGCTTTTTCTTGTTGGGATTCCACAAAAATGTTTTTACTTCGTCACCTACTTTTATTGTAGCTGGGAAATTACAAGTAAAATAAGCATCTGTTTTTTTATCTGTTTCATATACAAAATCCATTAAACTTGGTCTTAACCAAACATATGCTTCGCCTTTTGCATTTTGTATAATAAAAATCATAAACATATTGCCATCCAATTTTTCATTTACTGTAAAATTGTATTTTACTGTTGCCAAACAATTTGTATTCGCGGTAGAATCAACAACTTTATAGGACACTGCTGGCGAATATTCCTGATTGGATTTTATTTGGCAATCGACAGTTGTTGATTCAAAATCGGCAATTGTGTCAAAAACCGTTTGAATATTTTTGGGTGAATATTTCGGTTTTGCTAAAACATTTTTTGTAATTGGATATTCTTTAATTAATTCTATTGAATCCTTATTTGCTTGTTGGTATTGGTCTTGTTTTATAAAAAAATAATCATTTAGGTAATTTAGTTTTTTATCACGCATGGCCTGATTCAACCACGTTAATGTATCTACTACCCGATAATAATTAATTTCGGATTCAAGAATCAATGGCATTGCAATCGTTAAATTAAATTTTCCGCTTGGGCTTTTTCTAATTGCCTTTAAATCACTTAACATTTCTTTTGTTTCACACTCTTCCTTCCATTCATATACGTATTTGGTGTTAAATGAACAGGCAAAATGAACAAAAAAGATTCCTGCAAAAACGATCAAAACACTTTGAAATACTTTTTTCTGTTTTGTTAATTCATTAATAAAAAACACAAATAGCAGCAATAGTAATACATACAAAAACAAAACCGCTCGTTCAATAAGATAGAGTGTTCCTAAAATATAATGCTGTGCAAGAGTAAATAGAATAATTAAGAAGAAAAGCAGCAACAATGAACCCAAAAACATGTTATGAGGACTGGTTTGTTTTTTTGCATGTTTGTAACCTACAAAACAACTAGCTGCTAAAACAATTAAAACAAAGAGGACTTTTGTTAGCTGCTGTAAGGAATAAGAAAAGTCTAAATGATACCATAAGCGTGGAACGAGTGTTCCAATCGTGTCTTTCCAAAAACCTGTTTCACCACCCATAAAAAGAGCACCCGCCTTTTTTAACTCAAATGAATAGGGTAATATAAATCCTAAAAATAAAGCCAATAAAATAGTTGGCACAATCAGTTGCTTTAAACTGAACTTAAGGGCGGCTGACAGAGACGTTAATTGTTTTACATTGTTATATGCTAATAGCAGAACAATAACACCAAATAGAACAACCATATAATTAAGTACAGTTAAGTTCCCTAATGTAGCCAAAAACGAAAAAAGCAAAGAGGCAATTGCATATTTTGTTCGATAGTCTTTAAAATGTAACTGATAAAAATAATAAACACTAACCATCATAAATGCAAGTGAAATGCTATATCCACGAGCTAATGAAAAAAAGTCGAGCATAAACGGATTTACATTTAAAATAACAAATGCCGCCAATGCCAACCATTTGTTTTCAAAATTCAATACAAGCTTTGCAGAATAAACCAAAAATACAATGTGTGCTATTAATGAAGAAATTCGAAGTGTAAACTCACTTATTCCAAATAGCTTGGTAAAAACAATTCCTCCAAGTGTGTTTAGGATGTGGTTATTGGCCGACATGAAATCATACGTCTGCCAAAGCACAATGTTGTTGCGTATAAATTCTAGATACGACTGACTTTCGTCCCAAGTAATGGATAATAAATAGGCTCTAGTAGTGGTATATAAAAAAAGAAAAACACCAAAAACAACAAGCAGTCTTACTGCAAGTTTATTTTTGGTGTTTCCGATGTTATTCATTTATTTTTTCTTGTCTTTTCAGCTACGTTGTCATTCCGACCAGAGGAGGAATCTCATACTACCAAAAGTAGATTTCTCTCTTCATTTCTTTCCGTTCGAAATGACATTCTTCGTGTTTGTCATTCCGACCAGCGGGAGAAATCTCATTTTTGATAAAATCGTTCTTTAATATCTTCATTCAAAAACTCCCAATTCAAGTTAAACGAATTTATTAACGCTTCCTTTTTTTCTCTTCTCCACTTTTTTAATTCGGTTTCTCTATTTATTGCTTGCTCAACGTCTACAAATCGTTCATAATAAATCAAATTGGTACAATTATATCTTGTTGCAAACTTAAATTTGTTATTCTGGTTGGACTCGTGCTCAAACAATCTTCTTTCAAGGTTATTTGTAACACCAATATATAAAACCGTTTTGTTTTTGTTAGTTAGTATATAAACAAAATAATTATGGTGCATTATCAATTAATTTAGAGCCACACAACCGTGTTTGTCATTTCGACCAGCGGGAGAAATCTCATACTACAAAGAGATTTCTCTCTACATTTCATTTCGTTCGAAATGACAAGAGTATTAATCAATTATCATTTCTGGAATTTCTCCTTCAATAATTAATTTTCCTTCTGTAGCATTTTTAATTTGTTCTACACTAATACCAGGAGCTCGTTCCAATAATTTAAACCCTTGAGGAGTAACATCAATAACAGCTAATTCCGTTACTATTTTTTTTACGCATTTTACGCCCGTTAATGGCAAAGTACATTTTGTTAGCAACTTCGATTCATTTGCTTTGTTTACATGTTGCATCGCAACAATAATGTTTTTAGCAGATGCAACTAAATCCATTGCTCCACCCATTCCTTTTACCATTTTCCCTGGAATTTTCCAGTTGGCAATATCTCCATTATCAGCAACTTCCATTGCGCCTAAAATTGTTAGGTCTACTTTGCGTGCACGGATCATTCCAAAACTCATTGCTGAATCAAAAAAGGAAGAGCCCGGAACGGTTGTTATTGTTTGCTTTCCAGCATTAATCAAATCTGGATCTTCTTCTCCTTCAAATGGGAATGGTCCCATTCCTAACAATCCATTTTCTGATTGTAATACCACATTCATTCCTTGTGGGATGTAATTGGCCACTAATGTTGGAATCCCAATTCCGAGATTTACATAATAACCATCTTTAATTTCTTTTGCGATACGCTTCGCAATACCAACTTTATCTAACATATTAATTTGAAAATTATCTTGTTCTTACTGTTCGTTGTTCAATTCGTTTTTCATAATTCACCCCTTGAAAAATGCGGTGTACATAAATTCCTGGTGTGTGTATATGATCAGGGTTTAATTCTCCTGCAGGGACTAACTCTTCCACCTCAGCAATGGTAATCTTACCCGCCATTGCCATCATTGGATTAAAGTTACGTGCAGTTTCACGGAACACTAAATTTCCTTGCGTATCACCTTTCCAAGCTTTTACAATAGCAAAATCGGCATCAAACGCCATTTCCATTAGAAACTCTTTTTCTGCACCATCCACCATAAACGTACGTGTTTCTTTACCAATTGCTACTTCGGTTCCAACGCCAGCGGGAGTAAAAATTGCTGGCATTCCGTATCCTGCAGCCAAACAACGTGTAGCTAAAGTTCCTTGAGGAATCAATTCTACTTCCAATTCTCCGCTTAATAATTGACGTTCGAACTCAGCGTTTTCCCCTACATAAGAAGAAATCATTTTTTTTACTTGGTGTGTTTTTAACAACAATCCAATTCCAAAATCATCAACACCTGCATTGTTCGAAATGCATGTTAATCCTTTTACTCCTTTTTTTACAAGTGCAGCAATACTGTTTTCAGGTATTCCACACAAACCAAAGCCTCCTAACATTAAAGTAGCATTGTCTTGAATGTCTTTAATTGCTTCTTCAGCGTTTTTAACTGTTTTGTTCATAATGTATAATTAATAAAAATCTTCTGTTTCATTAAAATTTTCAATTCCGCTTTCTAGCTCTTTATTGTATTTACTACAATCCATTTCAATATCAATTTTTTTAGATGGCTTTTCAAAATCACCTTGAGTTAGCTTTATTGTTTTATCGGCATATACTTTTTGCATGTACTTAGCAAAAATTGGCAAAGCCATACTTGCACCTTGTCCTTCGTTTGTGCTATTAAAGTGAATGGATCTATCTTCACCACCTACCCAACAACCTGAAACTAAATCAGGTGTAATTCCCATAAACCAACCATCCGAGTTATTTTGTGTAGTACCTGTTTTACCTGCCATTGGCTGATTTAATTTATAACGGTAACGCAAACGAACACCGGTACCTGAAGTAACAACACCTTTCATTAATTGTATCATCACATACGCTTTTTCTTCGCTCATCACCTCTTCTGTTTTTGGAACAAAATCGGCCAATACTTTTCCATTTTTATCTTCTATACGAGTTACAAAAGTTGGTTCAATCCATGTGCCTTTGTTTGCAAAAGTTGCATTGGCTCCCACCATTTCAAAAACCGAAATTTCTGGTGTTCCCAAACAAATTGCTGGCACTGCCTCTATTGGCGAAACAATTCCCATTCTTCGAACCAAATCAACAGTTGCTTGTGGACCAAATTGTTTCATAAAATAAGCAGAAATATAATTTACTGAATTTGCTAATGCTTGTTGCATGGTTAGCATCTTACCATTCAACTTATCATCCGAGTTAGACGGTGTCCATTCTTTTCCATCGTATGAAATAGTGGTTGGCACATTGGGCAATCGGTAACAAGGTGAATAGCCTTCTTGAATTGCAAGTGCATATACAAATGGTTTGAATGTAGAACCGACCTGACGAGCATGTCCAATTTGAACGTGATCGTATTGAAAATATTTATGATTGATTCCACCCACCCATGCTTTAATATAACCCGATTGAGGCTCAATGGACATAAAACCTGTTTGCAAATAGGACTTTGCATAACGTATAGAATCCATTGGAGTCATTGTTGTATCAATTTCTCCTTTCCAGCTAAATACAGTCATTGCAACAGGAGTATTAAAATTCTTTTCAATTTGCTCCATCGACATTCCTGCCTTTTTCAAGGTGCGATAACGTTCACTACGTTTCATCGCTTGTGTCATAATGGTTTTTATTTCATCTTTTGAAACGTTCCATGCAAATGGTGCATTTTTTTTACGAGCACAATCTTTGAAAAATGCAGCTTGTAACTCTGTAATATGTTCTGTCACCGCTTGCTCTGCGTAATGTTGCATACGCGAATCAAGTGTGGTATAAATTTTTAATCCATCGCGATAAATATCGTATTTGGTTCCATCGGGTTTACGATGCTCTTCACACCACTTTTTCAAAAACACATCTCTTAAATATTCTCTGAAATAAGGAGCTAATCCTTCGTTATGATCTTCGGGGTGAAAATTTAATTTTAATGGAATTTTTTGCAATGAATCACAAGCCTCAGCAGTAAGGTATCCATACTTTTTCATTTGCTGAAGAACAGTATTTCTTCTTCCTTCAGCACGATCATGAAAACGATTAGGATTAAAAAGAGAGGGGTTTTTTGCCATCCCTACAAGCATAGCAGCTTGTTCTATCCTTAATGAATCTGGTGTTGTATTAAAATAAATTTGAGCGGCTGATTTTATTCCTACTGCATTGTTTACATAATCAAATTTATTCAAGTAAAGTGCAATGATTTCTTCTTTGGTATATTCACGTTCCAACTTGGTTGCAATAATCCATTCTTTGATTTTACGAATAATCAATTGAAATTTATTCAAATCTTCGCGTGGAAATAGCATTTTTGCTAATTGTTGCGTTATTGTACTACCACCACCTGTTGATGAACTGCCTGTAACAGCTCCTGCAACGGCTCTTCCCAATGCTTTTATATCTATACCAGAGTGTTCGTAAAAGCGAGCATCTTCAGTTGCAATCAATGCATTTACAACATTAGGAGAAATGTCTTTATACTTTACATTGGTTCTATTCTCTGCATAAAATTTACCAAGCACTTTTAAATCGCTCGAATAAATTTCTGTTGCCAATAATGTTTTAGGATTTTGTAGTTCTTCTGTATCTGGCAAATCGGCAAATAAACGAACGCCCAATACAAACAAAAAGAGAAATACAATTGGTCCGAAAAAAAGAATCCAGAACCACAGTACGTATTTTTTTAAGTTTAATTTCTCCTTCTTAGATTTTTCTGCTGCCATATTTTTATGCACGTTTTATAAAACGTATTTCTTTCAATGTTAACTAGGTTTCGCTATTCTGCCTTTTCAATTCTCAATCCAACATCCATAATCAACGGCACTCCTTCTGTACGCATACCTTGCTGAATATCGAATGTGTATTTCCCAGCAACAGGAAAACGTACATTTCGTTTAAATGGTATCTGGTTATCATAAATATCTCCGATACCGCTTCCAAGCCATTTTCCTTTTTCATCTGCCAAAACACATTCCAATGTATCTGTCGACATTTTCCCATCAGGAAAAGTTGTTTTGATGAATAAAAACAAATTATAGTACGGATAGCCATCTGCATTACGAACATTGATATAAAAGTTAGTAGCAGTAGATGGGTCTTTAATATCTACTTCAAATTTTTTAATATCATCTGAATTCCATCCTGTTTCTGGAATTGCTTGGTTTTCCTCAAAAATCCGATTGTTATCACAAGCAGTAAAAAGCATACTGCTACCTGCTAAAGCAATTGCAAAAAAACGTGTTAACTTATTCAACTTCATCATTCAATTATGCTTCTGGTGGTTTTGGATTGCTTGGATTATTATTCGGTCGCGGACGGTTATTGTTTGGTCGCGGGCGATTATTATTTGGTTTGTTTTGATTCGGTTTATTCCCCGGATTGCTATTCGGGTTTGGATTTTGTTTAGGTCTAGGCTGCTGTTGATTCGGGTTTGGCTTAGCTTGTTGTTGATTGGGATTTGTATTCGCAGCACCTTGTGGTCGTTTTTTATTGTTACGATTTTTAGGTTTGCTACTTTTCTTTTTATCAAAACGAGTTAATTCATCCTGTCCAACCACATTTTCATAATCCGGTTTTTTCTCCGCAATCTTTTGTTGAACATGAACAAGCAAGTCTGCTGGTTTTTTACCGTCAGCATTCATTGCCATTACTTCTTTTACACGATCAACGGGAAGTGGAATAAAATTATCTGGTTCATCAAAATAAGAGAAGAACATTGTTCTGCGGAAAATATCTGTCTTTTGGTGAAAGGCTCTTCCTTTTTCTGTTTCTAATTTTACATTGTTCACTTCAGGGAAATCGTGCAATGCATCCATGTAGCTATCCAACTCGTAATTCAAACAACATTTTAACTTGCCACATTGACCAGCAAGTTTTAATGGATTTAAAGACAATTGCTGATAACGTGCAGCACTTGTTCCAACAGATCGGAAATCGGTTAACCATGTAGAGCAACACAATTCTCTTCCGCAAGAACCAATACCGCCTAAGCGGCTAGCTTCCTGACGAGCTCCAATTTGACGCATTTCAATTCTTACTTTGAATTCATCAGCTAACACTTTAATCAACTCACGAAAATCGACACGCTCATCGGCTGTATAATAAAATATTGCTTTTGTTTTATCGCCTTGGTATTCAACATCACTTATCTTCATTTGCAATCCAATTTTAACAGCTATTGTACGTGCACGGTGCATGGTATTGTATTCCAAGCCTTGCGCTTCTTGCCATTTTTCAATGTCAGCTTGTTTTGCTTTGCGATATACTTTTTTAATCAGTTCCGATGCAACATCTACACCTTGCTTTTTCATTTGCACACGAACCAATTCTCCTGAAATAGAAACAATTCCAATATCATGCCCTGGTGATGCTTCAACAGCAATCACATCGCCAACATTTAATTGTAAATTATTTACATTTCTATAAAATTCTTTTCGGCTATTTTTAAAACGAACTTCAACACAATCAAATGGCGCTTGACCATTTGGCAACTCCATGTTTGCCAACCAATCAAATACACTTAATTTATTGCAACCACCAGTACCACACGATCCATTGTTTCTACAACCTCCTGGCAGTCCTTTACTTTCTGTACTACAACCTCTTCCGGTTGAACATCCACTACATCCCATATTTTATTTTTGAAATTGGATTTCCCAATTCTCTTTTTTAGTTTTTAACTAATTCCGGTTTCGGAATATTTAATAGTTCATTGAACTTAAATGCCAAATCCATAAATAGAATTTTTGCATTGGCATTACGCTCCATGTGATAATATGCTTTATTTAACTCTTCTGCAAATCGTTCGATATTATTGGAATGAATAAATGGCGCAAATTTTTTCACAAACTCTTGCTCATCTGCTCCAAGCTTTGTAAGGCTAGGATCTCCATAATTTATGATTACACTTTCACGAATGATATGAAGTGCATAATTGATAAAATTCTTTTGTCGCTCTCTACCAGCAGCACTCACTTCATCAATCCAAGTAATAACTGCTTTGGCATCAAACTTCAAACTTGCACGCATTAGCTTTTGAAAGCTTAATAAATTTTGTGCTGCATTTTCATTTTCACTGATTAATAACAATGCTTCTGCATAACTTCCATCCGCTAAATGAGCTGTTTTTTCAGCATCTGTTGCCGACAAGCCTCTTTTTTGAACCAATGCATTTGCCAATTCAGCATCCTTTATTTTAGGAATTTTAATTAGCTGTGTACGTGATACAATTGTTCGCAGCAATTGATCTTCGCTCTCACAAACCATCAAAAACAAGGTTTTATCAGGTGGCTCTTCCAATATTTTTAAAAGCTTATTAGCAGCGGCCTGATTCATTTTTTCGGCTTGCCAAATAACCATAATCTTATATTCCGCCTCGTAGGTGGTAAGACTCAATTTCCTTAAAATTTCTCCACTTTCTTCCACACCAATCACCGCCTGTTTATTCTCCGCATCCAACTGTTCAAACCAGTTGTACAAAGTAACGTATGGATTATCTAAAAAAACTTCCCTAAACTTTGCAATAACATCGGTACTTGTTCGAATATCTTTTGATAATGCAACCGGATAAACAAAGTGTAAGTCGGGATGAATAAGCTTATTATACTTAACACAAGAGGGACAAACACCACAAGAATCCTCTTCTTTTTTGTCTTTACAAGAAATGTATTGAGCATAAGCAATCGCCAAAGCCAAACTTCCAGAACCTTCTGGTCCTAAAAATAGCTGCGCATGGCTAATCCTTCCCTCCTTTACGGATCGGATTAATCGTTCTTTAATTGCTTGTTGCCCAATTATTTCGCTAAATAACATTTTTGTTCTCGAATAATTTTAAAACTTTCAAAGATACAAATTGATTTTGGTTAACATTAACCCTTTTGTACATTTTTTAAACCCTCTTTTTTTGATAACTAATTGGCATTTTGGGTATCATGAATAGTTAAAAATTAGATTTATTTTAATTTTTATATATTAGCATTCTTAACCCTAATCGAAAAATGAAAAAACTTTACTTTTTTGCATCGTTTCTTTTCCTGTTAATTTTAACATCAAACACAGCAAAAGCCTCTCATATTGCAGGTGGCGACATTAGTTATGTTTGCTTAGGAAACAACCAGTATCAAATAAACTTAAACCTTTTTGTGGATTGCTTGGGATTCGACCCTGGAGCAACGCAAACCATCACATTTAACAGTACTTGTGGTGGAACGGCTACCTTAAATGTAAACGTAACAAATCCGGGCGGTACAGAGATTTCTCAACTTTGCCCTACTCAGCTAAACAATAGTACTTGTAATGGAGGAACACTACCTGGTATGTGGGTATTTAACTATACAGGAACTGTTACATTGGCTCCAACATGTAATACATGGACCATGAGCTGGACAACTTGTTGTCGTAACAATGCTATCTTAAACTTAACAAACGCAGCCTCATTGGATAGCTACTTGCAAGCTACCATGAACAGTCAAACCGACTCTTGTAATAATTCTCCAGCATTTACTGCTCAACCAATTCCTTATGTGTGTATTAACCAGCAAGTTAACTACAGCTATGGTGTTGTAGAAACAGATGGTGATTCATTGTATTATTCATTGGTAAATGCATTAGGAGCAGGAGCAAGCTTACTTGCTTATAACCCAGGTTATACAGCTGGTTCACCAATCCCTGGGGTTGCAATTGACCCATTAACAGGGCAATTAACTTTTACACCAACTACATTAGGAAATTTTGTGGTGGTGGTTATGGTTCAAGAATACGATAGCAACGGGAACCTTCTAGGAACCACCATGCGCGATATCCAATTTATTGTACAAAACTGTTCCAACATTGTTCCTTCTCCAACAGCTGGCGCAATTTCTAACTTAACCGGAACAGCCGTTCAAAGCGGTCCATTCTCCATTGAAATGTGCGAGGGCTCTAACTTTAACTTTAATGCCGTTTACACTGATGCAGATGCTGGCGACTCCTTATCAATTATTACAAATTTATTAACCGTTTTACCAGGAGCAACCATCACTACAAGTGGTGCAAATCCAATGACAGCAAACTTTACATGGACAGCGCCAGGTGGTAGTGCAAACACAAATACAACCTTTAGTGTAACTGTAAACGATGGCGCGTGCCCTGTTCAAGGACAACAAACTTTTGTATACGATATTAATGTATTGCCACGTACATTGGGTGGACCAGATCACATTATTTGTGGAAACCAAACAGCACAACTTTCTGGAACAGGAGGAAGTGTATTTACTTGGAATGTACTTAGCGGACCCGCAATGACTGTTGGAACTAACTTCTCATGCAACCCTTGCCAAAACCCAATTGCTAGTCCAAGCGCTACAACTGTTTATGAAGTAACGAGCGACTTGAGCGGAACATGCGTAAACAAAGACACAATTACCGTTACAGTTGTTCCTGATTATACATTTACTGTTACACAATCGGCTAGCACCACTTGTTTAACGCAACCGATTCAATTAAATGTAACACCAAGCATTGCTGGCAACTATACCTATTCTTGGTCGCCTGCAACTTATTTAAGTAGCACTAGTGTTGCTAATCCAACTGCAATAATTAATGCTCCTGGAACTTATACTTATACTGTTACCGTAACTAGTCCGCAAGGCTGTGTTAAAACAGATGTTGTAACAATTGTTGCTAACCCAAGCTTTCCTCCAAATGCCGTTCCATTTGCTTCGGACACAACAGTTTGTAATGGCGAAACAATTAATTTAGGGGTAACATTTGGAGCAAGCGTTCCAACAACTTGTGGCTTAACTGCAACAGGACCATGTGCTGGAACTATTTTGTATACTTTAGGTACTGGTAATCTAACAACCAATGCTTACCCAACTCCTTTTACAAGTTTTTGGCACGATGGCAGAGTTCAAATTTTATACAGAGCATCGGAATTAACAGCTTTGGGAATGACTGGTGGAAAAATTTCCTCAGCAGCATTTAATATCATCACAAAAGGTAGTACCATTCCATTTACTGGATTTACTATTAAAATGAAATGTACAACCCTAAATGCGCTTCCTGCAGCTTATCAAACAGGAATGACAACTGTTTATGGGCCAATTACAACTACAACCGCTGTAGGATGGAACACCTATAATTTTCCTACAGCATATGAATGGGATGGGCTTTCGAATATCATTATTGAAGTATGTTATGACAATACAGCATACACACAAAACGATGTCGTTCAGAAAACATTAACAACATTCAACTCTGCTATTTTACAATATACCGATGGAGCAGTTGGTTGTAATTTAACAGCGCCAACTACTTATACAGAACGTCCAAACATACGCTTTAGAGCTTGTGGTGCTGTTCCAGATACATCAGCTTATGTTTATTCTTGGACACCAACTACTGGTGTAACAAGTCCAACAAACCAATTTACACCAGCAATCGTAAATGGTACTACCACTTATACGGTTGTTGTTACAAACTCAACAAGCGGTTGTGCAGATACAGCTTCTATTAACGTAGTTGGAACATCACCAAACGTATCGTTTACAGCTACTCCAACAAGTGGTTTTTATCCATTAAATGTTACATTCACAAACACTTCTTCATCGAATGTTGTTAGCGTAATTTGGAATTTTGGTGATACACTCTCTGGGGTAAACAATACCTCAACATTGTTTGATCCATCACATGTTTATGCACAAGAAGGCACATACATTGTTACACTGGTGGGTGTTGATGCAAATGGCTGTACAGATACTGTTACTGGAACAATTGAAGTAACTGGGCAATCGGCATTGTTTATTCCAAATGTATTTACTCCTGGCGGACAAAATCCAACATTTGCTGTAACTGGTGTTGGAATCACAGAATACAGCATTCAGATTTTCGACAGATGGGGCTTAAAACTATTTGAATCAGGCAACATCAACAGTTCATGGACGGGAGATAATTCAAACGATGGCACCTATTTCTACCTGATTAAAGCAAAAGGAATAGAAGGAAAAGAATATGATGAAAAAGGTTATTTACAACTTATTAGAGGAAAATAACAAAAAACCCCAACACTACTTGTTGGGGTTTTTTATTTCAAACAAATGCATTGCTTCAACTGTTCTTATTTAAATACATAAATTATGAAGCATCGTAAAATTGTTATTGCTGGTGGAACTGGTTTTTTAGGTCAGGCAATCATTAATAAATTTATACCAATTACAACAGAGATTATCGTCTTAACACGACACCCAAAATCAATAAATGGAAATGTGCAGGAAGTTTTTTGGGATGCCAAAACACTCGGCCAATGGACCGAAATGCTAGAAGGCGCTGATGCGCTTATCAACTTAACAGGACGAAGTATCAACTGCCGACACAACGAACAAAACAAAAAAGAAATTAGTGAGTCGCGCATAAATGCAACAACCATTTTAGGAAAAGCAATTGAACAATTAAAACAGGCGCCCAATGTTTGGATAAATGCATCTGCAGCAACTTTGTACAAGGATAAAAACAATGCTCCCAACGATGAAAGTAATACGGAATACGGAAACGAATTTATGGATGAAGTAAGCATCAACTGGGAAAATGCACTTAATACTTCAAATACACCACAAACACGAAAAATTATTATGCGCATTACACTTATCCTTGGTAATGGTGGAGGTGTATTTCCTGTACTAAAAAATTTAACAAAAAGAGGATTAGGTGGCAAAGCTGGAGATGGCTCACAATACATGAGTAGCATGCATGAAGATGATTTTGTAAATGCCATTGAATGGTTTATTTCAAATGAAAAATTGAGTGGTGTTTTTAATATGGCGTCTCCAGAACCTATTACTAATAATGAGTTTATGAAGCTCTTAAGGGAAAAATTAAAAGTTCCCTTTGGATTACCCTCACCCGTTTTTGCAATTAAAATTGGCGCCTTTTTTATGCAAACAGAACCCGGATTGGTTTTGAAGAGTATACGAGTAGTCCCAAAAAAACTTTTAGATAGTGGTTTTACATTCAAACACCCAACAACAGCAGCCGCTATCGACAATCTAATTGAAAAGCAAAGAGTTAACTAATTGTTAAGAATTAAATTGTTTTTTGTTTTCACTGCATTTTTTACAACCTTTAAGCACTAAAATTAAACAACATGAACAAAAAAGAATTGCGTAAACAGCTAGAACTTGCCTTGGTAAAATCAATCGAAGAAACCTTAAACAAGCACAACGAAATAGCAGGTAAAAAAATCAGAAAAACGAATCTGAAACACTCAAAAGACATTGCTAAAAAATTCTACAAAACAATTGCAAAATTAGCTGCTGTTAAACCAGCTCGTCCCGCAGGTGCTAAAGCAGTAAAGAAAGCTGCTCCTAAAAAAGCAAAAACTAATGCGGTAAAAAAAGTGATTGTTAAATCTATCAAAAAAAATAGCGCCCCTAAAAAAGCAAAAAAATAGCCTAAATTCGCATTCAAGAATTGTGTAGTATGATTAATAAAAAAGTGCTTTTAATTAATCGCGAATTAAGTTGGTTGGCTTTTAATGAGCGAGTATTGCAAGAAGCGGAAGACAAAAGTGTTCCGCTTATTGAACGAATTAAATTTCTAGGGATTTTTTCTAATAACAGAGATGAATTTTTTCGTGTACGTGTAGCTACGCTTAAACGTGTTTTGCGTCATCAAAAAAAAGCAGAAGAATTAATGGGTGAAAACCCTGCGCTACTGCTTGATAAAATTCAAAAAACAGTTATTGATCAACAAAATAAATTTGAGATTGTTTATCAAGACATTTTAAAAGAATTAAATCGAAAAAAGATTTCCATACTTAACGAAAAACAACTTTCGAAACAACAAGGTGTATTCGTTAAAAATCATTTTAAAGAAAAAGTGATGCCATCACTTTTTCCAATCATGCTCGACCCCGCAGCCCCTTTTCCTTATCTTAAAGACAAATCGGGCTACCTAATTGTAAAGCTTGGACGAACAGGAAAAGAGAAAAAAAGCAAATTTGCATTGATTGAAATCCCTACAGATTTGCAAACTCGTTTTGTAGTTCTGCCAAAAGAAAAAGAAAACAACTTTATCATCTTGCTAGACGATGTTATTCGTTTTTGCTTGGAAGATATTTTTCAAAATTTTGAGCACGATTATTTTGAAGCATATAATATCAAACTTACTCGTGATGCCGAAATTGATATGGATAATGACATATCGAAAAGTTTTATCGAAAAAATATCAAAAGGACTAAAAGCACGCAAAAAAGGTCAACCAGTTCGCTTGGTATACGACAGTCAGATTTCGCCAGATATTCTAGAGTTTATTATGAAAAAAATAAGGCTCGGAAAAGAAGACAACCCTATTCCTGGTGGGCGTTACCACAACTTTAAAGATTTTATGTCGTTCCCGAATGTAGGAACAACCGACTTGATTTATAAAAAAATTCAACCTTTAAAACATCCAGATTTAGTTAATCAAAAAAGTATTTTTAAAGCAATAAAAGAAAAGGATGTCCTCGTAACCTACCCATACCAGTCATTTGACCACATCATTGATTTGTTAAGAGAGGCATCGATTGATCCAAAAGTACAAAGCATAAAAATTACACTATATCGCGTTGCTAAAAATTCAAATGTTGTAAAAGCGCTTATCAATGCTGTTAAAAATGGCAAAAGCGTAACCGCTGTTATTGAATTACAAGCTCGCTTTGATGAAGAGTCAAATATTTTTTGGGCAAATAAATTACAAGAAGAGGGAGCAAAAGTCATTTATGGTGTACCAGGATTAAAGGTGCATTCTAAAATGTTTTCAATTGCTCGAAAAGAAAACGGAAAAATAAATTACTATACACACATTGGAACAGGTAATTTCAATGGTGATACCTCTAAAGTATATACCGATCATAGTTTATTAACTTCCGACAATAGGATAACAGAAGAAGTAGAAAAAGTTTTTGCTTTTTATGAGGACAATTTTAAATCTGGAACCTATAAACATTTGCTTGTTTCACCATTTTTCATGCGAAAGCGATTGGTACAACTTATTAACCATGAAATAAAAAATGCGAAAGCTAAAAAGGAAGCATACATCACACTTAAACTCAACAATTTAGTGGATCCGGAAATGATTAAAAAATTGTACGAAGCAAGTTCAGAGGGTGTAAAAATAAAACTAATCGTTCGTGGTATTTGCTCGCTTGTAGCAGGTGTTAAAGGTTTAAGTGACAATATTGAAGCAATCAGTATTGTTGATAAATTCCTAGAACATAGCCGTGTGTTCATATTTTGTAATGCGGGTGATGAAAAATACTTTATATCTTCGGCCGACTGGATGACACGTAACCTTGACCATCGTTCGGAAGTTGCCGTTCCTATTTACGATAAAACAATTCAGCTACAACTGAAAAAGATAATCGATACACTTTGGAAAGACAATACCAAGGCGCGTATTTTAGGAAGCAAACAAAACAACGAATACCGAAAACAACCGGGTAAAAAGGTAAGAGCACAGGAAGAAATATTTAATTTATTTAACACGAAACGAACTTGAAATTTGCCGCAATCGATATTGGCTCAAACGCTGTAAGACTTCTGTTTTGCAACGTGTATGAAGAAAAAGGCAAAACCCTATTCAAAAAAGCAGAACTCATTCGTGTTCCAATTCGCTTGGGAGAAGACTCATTCCTGAACAAAAGAATTTCAAAAGAAAAAGCCGATAAGCTGGTAACAGCCATGAAAGCTTTTAAAAATTTAATTGAAGTGTATGATGCTGTTGATTATCGTGCATGTGCAACTTCGGCTATGCGTGATGCAGATAACAGATATGAAATAGTTGAACGTGTAAAAAAAGAAGCGGGAATAAACATTGAAGTGATTGACGGTAAAACCGAAGCCGATATTATCTATTCCAATCACATTGAAGAACACTTAGATAAGAGCAACAATTATTTATACATTGATATTGGAGGTGGTAGTACCGAAATAACATTGTTTTCAAAAAACAAAGCAATGGTGTCACAATCGTTTAATATTGGGACTATTCGAATGTTGCACAATCAAATTGATAAAGAATATTGGAGCTATTTCAAAAACTGGGTGAATGAAATTACTGCTGGATATAAGCCATTAATTGCAATTGGTTCGGGTGGAAATATTAATAAACTTTTTAAAATGAGCGGGCGAAAACCAAACAAACCCCTGCCTACAAGCAAATTAAAGGGGATGTATGAAGTGCTTGAATCCTACACATACGAAGAGCGAATTAGAGTTTTAGGATTAAATCCAGATAGAGCCGATGTAATTATACCTGCATCAAAAATTCTATTGACAGTTCTAAAAAAGGCCGATATCGAAAAGTTACTTGTTCCGCAAATTGGCCTTTCTGATGGCATTGTTCATTTGCTCTATGAAAAACATAGAGAAAAAACTCTTTCAATTTAAATTGAACACACTTCCTGTCCTACTATTTAATATTGCTCGTACCAGCTAAATTTTTCTTGAACTATTGTTGCGTTTTCTTTCTTTACATAATTTAAAAATGATTGCGATACGGGGGAATGTTTTTTTCCTTTCAACCATATTAAACTCCAAGTGGTTTTAATTGGAAGACCTTTAATTGGAATAATTTGTAGTTCATTATTATGCAATTCGTTACGTATACCAATTAATGGCATTATAGAGTAGCCCAAACCTGCCAATAATGCCTGTTTTACAGCCTCATTAGATGTTAATTCCATTTTCTTCAATACAGAAATATTGTTACTTTGAATAAAGCTCTCCATCGTTTGTCTTGTTCCCGATCCTTTTTCTCTAAATATCAATGGTAAATCTTTAAATATTTCTTTGGTACTAATTCCTTTTTTAAATTTTATTTTGTTATTCCCCACCAAGTATAACTTGTTTTTTAATAAATCAAGTTTCTCAATGTTTAAGTTCTTCGGCAAGATGGAAACAAGAGCGAAATCTACTTCATTATTTTCTAAACTTTCTATCACCTTGTTTTTATTTGTAACGTCCATAGATAGCTCTATACCCGAATGTTCATTCATAAAATTCGCCAGATAATAGGGCATTACATATTTACCAGTTGACACAATCGATATTTTCAATCGACCTGTTAATTGCCCTTTGTATACGAGTGTTTTATAGTTAATTGCATAAACCTGATTAATAATATTTTCAGCAGCTTCAGCAATTTCATTTCCAAATTCTGTTATGTATATTTTTCTGCCTACTACTTCTGTTAAAGGAATATCAAATTGATCTTGAAAGTTTTTCAGCTGAATTGACACCGCTGGCTGAGTAAGATGAAGTTCCTGAGAAGCCTTTGTAACACTCTGTGTTTTTACAACTTTCAAAAATATTTGTAATTGGTTTAGTGTATAGTTCATAAATATATTTAATGTTTTATATTACAAATATAAATAAAAATAAATGAATTAGAATTAACAATTTTGCATCGTTAAACTAAAATACTAAAACTTATGACAAAAATTACAGTAGCAAAGGGCGATGGAATTGGCCCAGAAATTATGGATGCAACACTAGAAATAATTCTAGCGGCAGGAGCTAAAATTGAAATTGATGAAATAGAAGTGGGTGAAAAAGTTTACTTAGCAGGAAACACTTCTGGAATAGCAGATGAATCGTGGGAAACAATTAGAAAAAACAAAATCTTTCTAAAAGCACCAATTACTACACCACAAGGCGGAGGTTACAAAAGCTTGAATGTAACAACTAGAAAGTTTCTAGGGCTATATTCAAATGTACGTCCATGTATGAGCTTACATCCTTTTATAAGCACAAAACACCCTATTATGGATATTGTAATAGTGCGTGAAAATGAAGAAGACTTATACGCAGGCATTGAGCACCAACAAACAGACGAGGTAGTACAATGTTTAAAATTAATAAGCAGGCCCGGTTGCGAAAAAATTGTTCGCTATGCCTTTGAATATGCAAAACAACAAAATCGCAAAAAGGTAACTTGTTTTACTAAAGATAACATCATGAAACAAACAGACGGTTTGTTTCACCAGGTATTTGATGAAATTGCCAAAGAATATCCAGAAATTGAAAATGAACATTGGATAATAGATATTGGAGCTGCTAAAATGGCTGATACTCCTGAGGCATTTGATGTAATTGTAATGCCTAATTTATATGGAGATGTATTAAGTGATGTTGCTGCTCAAATTACCGGATCAGTTGGCCTTGCCGGTTCAGCAAATATTGGCGAAGAATGTTCCATGTTTGAAGCTATACATGGATCTGCTCCACGCAGAGCGGGTCAAAATTTAGCAAATCCATCTGGCTTATTGCAAGGCGCAATAATGATGCTAAATCATATTGGTCAAACAGCTGTAGCAGAAAGAGTCCAAAACGCATGGCTTAAAACCTTGGAAGATGGCATTCACACATACGACATCTATAAAGAAGGAACAAGTAAACAAAAAGTGGGAACAAAAGAATTCGCAAGTGCAATTATCGGGAACCTTGGGAAAAAGCCAAGTATATTAAAATCTGTTTCCTATTCAAATAACTCTGCATTGGTTCTTCCAAAATACAAACGCAAACCATCTTCCAAAAAGGAACTTGTTGGAGTTGACGTGTTTGTACATTGGAATGGATCTAATCCAAATGAACTTGCGGATAAAGTAAAAACAATTGAAGGAAATGGAATTAAGCTATCAATGATTACAAATAGAGGAATAAAAGTTTGGCCGAATGGTTTTAAAGAAACCTTTTGTACAGATCACTGGAGATGTAGATTTAAACCAGAAGAAGGAAAAGAAATAAACAAAACAAACATTATTGAACTGTTGAAAAATGCGCTCAATGAAAACATTGATACAATAAAAACCGAAAACCTCTACTCATTCGATGGGAAAGCGGGTTATTCATTGGGTCAAGGACAATAACCAAAAAAAAGATGGTAAACATTATAATCTATCTCGAAAAAAAACATCAGGTAAAAGAAATTGTAAAAATTCTTTTGGAAGAAAAACTAATTGCATCAGCTTCAATTGATGAAAATAATGTTTTTTATAAACTAGAAAACGATTGTGTTTCTGAGATCGTTTATAATGTTATTACCGCCCAATCAAAGTCTCTTTTGTTTAATGACATTGTGAAACATGTAGAAGAATTAATTGGCGAAGAAACTCCAATTAATTCTATACCAATAATTGGTTCAAATAAATATTTCGATAATACAATACGATCTAAAACTATACCTATCTAAAACAAAATGGAAATACAACTCATCAATGGCCAATTTAATTCTGAAGACCTATTGGAATTAATAACCCAAATGATACATACAAAAATAAAGTATCATGAAAATAGAATAAATGGAAACAATAGTGAAGAAGAAATGAAATACAGAGAATCAAAGATTAAACTCCTTCAAAAGGAATTGTTCGAAACACGAAACTATATTCTCTCAAAAAAAGGGAACATACGTGTTGAATCAAAAATAAACATTGACTAACAAAATCTAAAAATCAAAAAATGAACCGTTTGCAAATTTTTTTCGGCTTGTCAATAATGCTAGGATTATTAGCAATTTCTATTACAACTATGGGCTTTTTAGATAGTCAGTTATGGGCTTCATTGGCAATTGTATTAGGAGTAATTATTTTCATCCAGATTTCAGCTAAAAACAAAAAACAACTTAAAAATGAAAAACACACAAGAACTAAAATTAATTGAAGGGGTTTTTACTCCAGAAGAAACACTGGAAATCTTAACCAGCCTATACACAAATAAAATTAAATACCATGAACTTAAAAACTTTAGTTCTCTTGAGCGATTTGGAAAAGAAGATAAAATCGCATCAAAGCGTATTCCTCAATTAAAAAAGAGTATTGAAAAAATTTCTAAATTAATGAAAAGCGCATCCAAAAAACAAGAGATGTTGATTGTAAAGTCAATTGTTAATATTAGTTCTGTAAGTTCTAAAAAATAGCATGTTTAGAGATAGAAATTTAGTCATTGCAACAAAACACAGGAAAGAGTTAGTAATTGCCCCAATTTTGGAAAAGGAACTCGGTGTAAAATGTATCCTTTCATTAGGTCTTGATACAGACGAGTTAGGAACATTTACTGGTGAAATAGAAAGAGAAGACGACCCAATAACAACAGCTAGAAAAAAATGTTTGAAAGCAATGGAGCTTACAAATAGTGATTTAGCAATTGCTAGCGAAGGTTCTTTTGGACCACATCCCACGTTATTTTTTGTAAATGCAGATGATGAATTTCTCTTATTTATTGATAAAAAAAACAACTTGGAAATTATTGCACGCGAACTAACTACTGAAACAAATTTCAAAGGTGCGCCAATAAATTCAGAAGGCCATCTTTTAGAATTTGCTAAAGCAGTAAGCTTTCCATCGCATGGTATTATAATTAGAGATTCGCAAGAAGATTTCAAGGAAATTGAAAAAGGAATAACTGATTGGGGGCTATTAAAAAATAAATTTGACTATTTCCTTAAAAAATATAATCAAGTTTATCTAGAAACAGACATGAGGGCATTATACAATCCAAGCCGCATGAAAGTTATTGAAACAGCAACACACAAATTGGTGGAAAAAATAAATAAACTTTGCCCGATATGTAAAACACCAGGGTTTTCAATAACGGACCGCAAAAAAGGATTGCCCTGTAGTCAATGTAATTTCCCAACTAAGTCGACTTTATACGCAATTTATAGTTGCAAAAAATGTAATTACTCGATACAAGATAAATTCCCTAATAAAAAACTTACAGAAGACCCAATGTTTTGTGATATCTGTAATCCTTAATCAACCAAATGATAACAAAAGACATTTTAAAGGCTAAAAAAGTATTAACAAACGAAGGAATCGTAGCTATTCCAACCGAAACGGTATATGGTTTGGCTGGAAATGCATATAGTGATGAGGCGCTAAAAAAAATATTTATTTTAAAAAAACGTCCCTTCTATAATCCTTTAATTGTTCATATAAAATCCGCTTCTGCGCTCGATCAAATAGCACAAGAAATTCCCGAAGCTGCACAAAAACTTGCAGAAATATTTTGGCCAGGCCCTCTAACTTTAGTTCTAAAAAGACTAGACCATATTTCAGATATTGTAACCTCTGGAATGGATACTGTGGCTGTGAGAGTTCCAAATCATCCTTTAACTTTAAAACTACTTGAAGAACTTGATTTCCCTTTAGCAGCACCAAGCGCCAACCCGTTTGGATCAATTAGCCCTACTTCTGCAGAACATGTTGCTAACTATTTTGATAGCCAACTCGACATAATTTTAGATGGGGGTAATTGTGAAAAAGGAATAGAATCAACAATTATTGGTTTTGAAAATAATGAGCCAATATTGTATCGACATGGTTCAATAGCAATAGAAGAAATCGAAAAAGTAATAGGCAAAATAGCCATACTAACAAAAATGGAAGCAAAACCAAATGCTCCAGGAATGCTCCTTAAACACTATGCCCCAAAAACAGAAACCTTTTTAACAAACAAAGTATCGGAATTATTGAAATCCTTTGATGGTAAAAAAGTTGGGGTATTAACATTTAAAGACAAAATCACAAATAAAAACATTGCCCATCAAGAAATTCTTTCAGCTAAAGAAAATATGAATGAAGCTGCAAAAAATTTATACGCAGCACTGCACCGATTAGATTTACTGAAATTAGATGCAATTATTGTAGAAAGATTGCCAAATCATAATCTTGGAAAAGCAATTAATGATCGACTGGAAAGAGCAGTTAAGAAATAGAATGCAATACCATCAAGCAGCCATTGATTTATAAGAAAGGACATATTTTATCTTTACAACTAATAAAAACGAAAGTATTATGGAATTACTGCCAATTAATATTATCCAAGTAAATCAAAAAAAAATTGATGAAATAAATAATATTGTAAAGTCTATTTATCAGTTAATAATATACAGCAGATACCACTTAGATGATGATCTATTGGATATATACTTAGATGGCGTTAACACTTTAAAAGAACAGCTAAGTATCAAGAATGCGCAAATGGAAGCTCAAAATGAAGAGGAGGCAAAAATTTATCTTGAAAACCTAAAAATATCCCTTGATTTTATAATTGAAGAAATAATAAGCCACAGCAATTTCGAAAAAGGGATACAGCTTTTTCAGTTATTACGATTAGTTTCACCGGAAACGAATGCAATACATCCAAACCAATACCGAAAAACAATTGTTCAAATAGGAGCACACATTTGTCCTGAACCTAACTATATTCCACATTTAGTTAGTGAGCTTTTTTATAATATTCAATCTATAAACAATCCAATAATAAGAGCTGTTTACTTTCATCATGAGTTAGTTAGGATTCACCCTTTTGCCGATGGAAATGGTCGTGTAGCAAGAATTGCAAAAAACTGGATGTTAATGTATGACCTCTATCCTCCTATTTATATAAACGATGCGCCACAAAAAAAAGAATACATTACCACACTCAGTAATAGCTTTAAAGGGTTAATCACAAGGACGAATGTTTGGAATAATTACACGGAACAATTCTTTGAACAAGAGTTGGATCGTATATTAAAAAACGCATCCTTTCTTTATGATAGTATTAATAAGATTGGGTTAAAAAGAGAAAAGTCCAAACAAATTAAAAATAATAATATTGGTGACAATATTTTCAAGCCTAAAAATTAGTATTTCATTCAACCTTCTGATTATAGTCTAATCAAACACTCCACAAAAGCTTCTATTCCATTACAATTCCTTTCATTTCTGAATAATAAATTATCTTCGTGAAATGAGAATCCGAATAACACTCTATTTTCTCTTCTGTTTAGGCTCCATTTTAAATGCGCAACAACCTGCATATTTTGTGTTAGGCGAAAATCATTTTAAAGGTGTTCAAATTTATGATGTTATCCAAGATAAACAGCTCAACTATTGGTTTGCAACAAATGAAGGATTATACATTTTTGATTTTTATACCTATAAAAAAGTAGATTGTGATGAAGCGAAAAGTAATTCCGTATTTAATTTTGTTATTGATAAAGAAGGCATCATCTACTGTCATAATCTCAACAATCAAGTATTCAAAATTGTCGATAAAAGATGCTCCATCTTTTACGAGCTTAAAGACAACGAAGGGAAGGCTGATATTAGCCTTGCAATTGCTGATGACAACAAACTAGTTGTTGGTGCAAAAAAAGTAATTGTATTGAACCGTGATGCCACTGTAGCATTAAAATACGACATAACAAACTACCTAGGTCCTGCATTCACGAACAATAAAAAGGAAGTTCAATTTCATCTGAATGGAAAAAATTCAATTCTAACCTACTCTAAAGGTAAGTTCGCTTCACGCCCTCTCGTTATTGCTCCTAATATCATTCAACCCAATAGTGTCCTTAAGTTTTTTACTATCGGTAACAATTTCTATGCTTTAGATTTAAGAACCAAAGAACAATTCAATTACAATCCCACCAACTTTCAACTAAATGTCATTGAAAAAAATCCAGTTTTCGAACGAAGTGGTTCTGTCAGAATTTACGAAACAGGAAATGAAATTTGGATAGCTGGAACACTTCCTGGAGTAGCATTATTGAATAAAAATAACTTTAATTTAAATAAGAATATTTTTTACACCGATTATTTCGTTTCGGATATTTTTAAAGACAATGAAGGAAATATTTTAATCAGCACATTTGATAAAGGCATCATTGTAATTTCTGATTTAAAAGTCCCTGATGTTATTAATCCTTTTAAAAACGATCCGATTGTTTCTCTATATTCTGATAAAAAATTAGGTCTTGTTTTAGGCTCATCCAAAGGTTCATTATTAAATTACATGAATAATGAAATTCAAGAAATAAATACAGATGGAAGACGACCAATTGAAGGCATTTATGGAAATGAAGAAAGCAGCCTAATTGTCTTTGATAATGGCCATATTCGTGCCTATAACAAACAAAATGGAAACGTATTAGACATAATTGAAGCTTCCTTAAAGGATGCGGTTTTTGTTTCTCCAAAAGAATTTTATCTAGGAACAAATAGCGGAATTATTCATTGCGTTTGGGACGGGAATTCTACAATTTTAACAACCTGGTTAAAGCATGCTAAATATAGAATTTATGCATTAGAATACAATTCAACCGATAGTATCATCTATGCTGCAACCTCAAACGGACTCTTTTATATCAAACAAAATATTTGTAAACCGATCAACTATAAATCAAACCCGATTTTCCCTAACAGCCTATTCCTATCTAAGGGACAGCTTTTTGCAACTGATAAAAAAAACAATGTTTTAGTTATTGAAAACGATTCGGTAGTTAAAACCATTTCCCCTACCGTAACAGGCAAAACTGAACACTTAACCCAAATTTACATCCATCAAAACACCATGATAGGGAAATCGGCAGAAGGATTGTTTCAATTTGACTTAGAGGGAAAATCACTTAAATCAATTCATTCTGTTTTTGGTTTTGCATCCAAACGAGTGATGGATTATACAATTCACAACAACCAATTATGGGTAAGTCATGCTGGTGGTGTACAACAAATCGATTTAAATTACAACAATTATCAATCTAGTAAACCGTCCATACGTTTCGAAAATATTATAGTAAACGATCAATTAATTCCATTGAATGAATTAAACCATTTTAATAGCAATGAACGAAAAATAGAAGTTGTTGTTTCGGTTCCAACATTAAGAAATAGAGAATCACTGCGTTATCATTACAAACTCAATGGCTATGAAAACAACTGGAACATCAACAACCATGAAAACAATAAAATTACTTACAATGCATTAGCGCCTGGCACTTATACATTAATTGTTAAATTAGAAAACCAAGGAACTTTTAGCAACACCATTGAATATTCCTTTTCAATCGATCAACCCTTTTATGCTAAATGGTGGTTTATTGCTTCTTGTGTAGTACTATTCTTAATCATTGTAATCTTAATCTATCGTTGGCAACTAAATATCCAACGCAAAAAATCAGAACAAATAAACGAATTGAATGCATCAAAACTCACTGCAATTCAATCGCAAATGAACCCACATTTTATTTTTAATTCATTAAACTCCATTCAAGATTTAGTCTTAAAAGGTGATGTTGAAAATTCATATTCCTATATCACCACCTTTTCGAATTTAGTTAGACGAACCTTGAATTATTCTGAAAAAGATTTTATTGATTTTGATCAGGAACTAAAATTATTGGAATTGTATTTATCTTTAGAAAAGCTTCGCTTTAAAAAAGATTTCAATTACTCAATAGAATCAACCGATGTAAATGACATCATGCTTCCTCCACTACTTGTTCAACCATTTATCGAAAATTCATTGGTCCATGGTTTACTTCATAAAGATGGATCCAAAAACTTAAAAATTACGTTTGTATTGAAAGACGTATTAATTTGTACAATTGAAGACAATGGTGTTGGTCGGGAAAAAGCAAAAGCAATTAAACTGCGCCAACGTTCGGAACACGAATCGTTCTCTGGAAAAGCAATTCATAAACGCTTTGAAATATTAAGTAATGTGTTTGGTGGACAATTCGGATATATATATGAAGACCTTTATGAAAAAGGTGTTGGAATAGGAACTAAAGTGACTTTAAGAATACCGATTAAGCACAAGTTTTAAGCCATTGCTAAAATAAAAACTGCCAATCCTGAAAATAAAAAAAACTATTTATAAAAGAATAATTACGTTTGAGTGGTGGAAAAACTAAAAGCTATATTAGTTGATGATGAAGAAAGCGCAAGAGATGTGCTCGAAAATTTGTTGTTGCGATTTTGTCCTGAAGTAGAGCTTGTTGCCAAGTGTAATAATGTTTTACAAGCAGTTGAGGTCATAAACAAAGAGCAACCTCATTTAGTTTTTCTAGACATTGAAATGCCCAATTATGCAGGGTATGAAATCGTTAATTTTTTCAAAGAAATTAATTTCGAAATTATTTTTGTAACCGCTTATGACCAATATGCTATTCGTGCTTTTGAACTATCGGCTATTGACTATTTGCTAAAACCAGTTGACATTGAACGATTAAAAATGGCAGTTTCAAAAGTAAAAATCCAATTTGATCTTAAACAAAACTCGGAACGCTTACAACTGTTAAGTACTACGTTACAAACCAAAGAGATAAAAAACATATTGGTTGCTGAAAAAGGAAACCAATATTTAGTTCCAGTTGATTACATCATTGCTATTGAAGCACAAGAATCTTATTGTTTTATTCACACTACCGATAAAAAATACATGGTGAGTAAAAATCTAAAGCATTATGAAACCATTTTTGTAGAGAATCCCTCCTTTATCCGGGTTCATAAATCATGGTTAATCGCCAAAGAGCATATTGTAAATTATTCCAAATCCGATTTGTCCATCAATCTTACAAATGGCATAAACGCCAAACTCTCCAAATACAAAAAAGCAGAGTTCGAAGATGCTATTCTTTCTTAAATCCGTCCATTCCTAAACCAAATTGGCTGTTGCTGAAATAGGTTTATGATAACACCCATTCTATAGTATGTTTGCCTTGTAAACAAAGCAAATGAATGAAACATCTATTTAGTTTGATATTACCAATACTAGCTTTTTTAGGCATTAACGCCCAGGAAAACCAAAACATAGAATTAGGAAAACTTTCCTCTGGCAACTTTACTGTAAATAAAGTTTTAGAGAATAATGGCAATTTCAAATTTGAAATAGCATCAAAACAATGGCCAATCAGCTTTACTAAAGATGGTAGTAACTTTTCGGAAGTAACAGTTAACAGAGCTGGAATTATTGAAGAAAAATACCAAGCAGATTTACCTGGTTTCCCAGCTTATTATAAATCCGAAACCAGCGAAATCGTAATAACGGCCATCGATAAAAAAATATACTACTATTCCTATAGTGTAAAAACAGGTGCAAGTATCAAATACATTTTCTCTGAATCGAAAGTTAAAAACTATGCGGATGAAAAAGCAACACTAGACAATTACAGAACCTCAATTAAAGAACTTCAATCAACCACTCGTACTCAACGCATTGAGGAAAACAATGCACTAGCAGCAAAACAAGAGGAAGAAAATACACTAAAAGGAAAAACTATAAAATCCATAAATGTAATATCTGTTAGTAAACCTAGTGAAGTAGGCCTGCTGAGTATAATTGCGATTGGTGTTGAGTTTACTTTAGACAATGGAAAAGTTTTAAAAACAAAAAATTTGGGTGGCTTCACACCTTACACAGATTTTGATGTAGAAGTTAGCGGTGGAGATTATGCTGGTGGAGATTTTAAAGTAGCCGATGATAGTAGAAAAATTCCTGGAGATAAACTTGAACTTACGGTTTGGTCAAAATACGATGCTAAAAAAGTAAAAGGGAAATACAGTTGTCCTGCAAACTATAAAACAGATGTGAATTATAATTTTTCTGGCGCTTCTGGTGCATCCGGGAGAGGCGGCACTGTGGGTTATACGATTAATGGTAAAAATGGTACGGATGGAAAAAGTATCAATATTTCTGTAACAAGTATGCAACTGAATGGGGAAGTAGTAAATAAAATTGTGATAACCGATGCCAATTCAGGTAGTGTGCTGGTAGAATCTAAAATGAGCATCAACAATACATTAAACATTAATGCAAATGGAGGAAGTGGAGGAAATGGCTCTGTAGATTTTGGGAATGGTGGTAATGGTGGTGATGCTGGGAATGGAGGAAATGTGACTGTATCGGGAAGTGGTGCTGCCTCCTTAAAAATTTCGGTAACAAACAATGGCGGCACTGGTGGAGTTGGTGGGAAGGCAAAAAACCAATCATTTACACAAGGCATGAACGGTAGAAACGGTAACAAAGGAATTTTCAGTAAATAAATCAAAACAATCAAATCGTTAACAAAAAACAAAAACAGATTACTATGAAAAAAATGAAGATGATACTAACAATAGCAATGCTATTTGTTTATGGTACACAAATGAATGCACAGTTAAAAGGAAATTTTGAGGCGTTTAATGCTGAAAAAGATGAAATGGGTATTACTGGACAATACTTTGGCAAAAGTGATAAAAAAGGTTACGGATATAGATTTGTGAAAGAAGCAGATGGAAAAATTGTAAACGAATTACATTATTTTGAAAAAAAGAAAAGCGCAGAGCCACAACTTAAATTATCGATGAAAGAAAGTTACTATTCAAAAAATCAAGTGAAATTGTTTTATGTATGGATGACTTCTAGTGCAAGTGGATATGTGGAATTAATAGAAGTAGATCCAGGTGTTTTTGCTCAAATTACACAAACTGAATATAGCTCAAACGGTGGTCCAGCTCCATTGGAAGCAAAAAGAAAAGTAACGGATGTTTACATTAAGGATCAAGCAAAATTTGACGCATGGGATGTTGAAACAGCGCAAGCAAAAGTTGATTTGATTATTGCATCATTAAACACAGAAAAAATAGAAAAAGAAACTGCTGAATGGAAAAAAAATGAAGTGTTTGCTAAAAATGTAGACAAAGTAGTTTTTGCTGCACAATGGTATCATTTACAAAAACAAGGTTATCCTGATAAGCTTGCTGTAAGCGGTGCTGATTTTAAAACAGAATTAGATATGGCTGGAAACATGAACTTCATGGCGTTCTTCAGCGTTCCTCCAAGTGTTAAATATCCTGGTCAACAAATCAACATTGAGTATGAAATGGGAGGCAAAAAAACAAACAGAGAAACATTAAGAAAGAAATCAGCTGCTTGGAGCAACATGGTTAAAATTTTAGAAACAAAAAATTTCGAATACCGTCAATCGCCAACAAGAGCAATTCGTGAATACAATCAATATCAAAGTCAATTTGTACAAGATTATGCTGCAATTCAAGTATTGTATTATAACAAAGACAAATTAAAAGTAGGTCAAACTTATGATTTTACAGTAAGAGTTTATGTACACCGTGATGGCGAAAACGGAGCTGTACTTGCAGAAGGAACTGTGAAATTAAAATATACTGAAGCTGCTAAAAAAGTCTTTGAAGGGGATCCAACAAAACCAGAAGTAAAAGGTGTATTTGCTCAATTTGAAGAGTTTTTAAATGAATAAGAGTAAATGTTCAATCAACAAAAGAACCCATCCGAAACGATGGGTTTTTTTATTGCATCTACTTTGCATAAATGTACAAATGAGTTACATTTGATATATGCAACGAACGATACTCTTATTCGCTTTCTTTTTGTGCACAATTTCTTTTTCTTTTGCTCAATCCAACATACTGCGTAAAACTGAGTGGACTATTGAGGAAACAAAGCAATGGGCAGAATCACAAAAGAAATTCCCAACCTGGCACGGGGCATTGTTATATCAAGGAACGGATAGCGTTCACCATCATTTTATTTCACGTGTGATGGATGAATGGGTGTTCTTCAAAATTAAAAAAACAGAACTAAAACTTACCGAAGAAAAACCATATAATCAAACATCATCGGGTCCTTTAGGCTATTACTATGTGGATGCTACTAGTGGTTTCAAGAAAACAAAAGAATTTGAATCCATTACAAAATGAAAATTAAAAAGAACGATTTTCTCTTTTATTTAGCGTTGCTACTCACATTTTGGTTTTGCTGGATGGGAATGATCTGGGTGTATAATGCTGCTCTAATAATTGGCTATCCAGCTGGGATTATAAGTTTAGCACTTTGGTTTATTATTAAAAAAGATGGTAATAAAAGAAATAAAATTATACCCATAGCATTGTCACTAGGTCTGCTTGTCTCTTTATCTATTCTCGTTTTTCTTCTTATTTGGGATTAGAAAAAATGGCTAAAACAAGGTTTATATTATTCTTACTTTTACTTCTCTCACAATGCTCTCCTGAGAAAGCCACCCAGCGTATATTTGAGCAATACAAATTAGAGGTTTATCCCAATTACGGTAGTGCTGCCAACTCCTCCAAAACGATGCTGCTTTTTGTAATCATCAATGATTCCGAAAAAGAAAAATACAATGAAAGCATTACCAAAAATCTTAAGATGGATACAACAAAATCAGATGTAATGGATTACCGAAATCTGACCCAATATGCTATCATTAAAATGTACCGCTCTCGTTTTAATCAATTCGTAAATGAATTAAAAACAGACAATGAAGTGTTTAAAAAGGAATGCCAGAGTTACATAAATAACAACTCCTTTTTATTCATTTGCGACAAACGTGCACTAACGTTGTATGGAACCCGTGATCTTAATAGCAGTAAAGAAGATATTCTTGACCTCCTATGGGTTGGAATGGGCCCATGATTTTCTTAAATTCTGTTAATCTCACAACATCCTCAAAACAATTTCGTTGGCTCGCTTGTTAGTGATTATTATCGAAATTATTTTACCTTTGTTTAAATATTAACACTCCGCACATTTTAAATGGAATTTAAAGCAGGCTCCCTTCTCGAAAAAATTGAATATCCTGGTGATTTACGTAAGCTTCAATTAGAGCAATTGCCTCAAGTTAGTAAGGAATTGCGCCAATTCATTATTGATGTCGTTTCGAAAAAAGGTGGTCACTTTGGAGCTAGTTTGGGTGTGGTAGAACTTACCGTTGCTTTGCATTATGTTTTCAATACACCTTACGATCAATTGGTTTGGGATGTTGGACATCAAGCATACGGACATAAAATTTTAACAGGTCGCAGAAGCGTTTTTCATACCAACCGTATTTACAAAGGTATCAGTGGTTTTCCAAAACGCTCTGAAAGCGAATACGATACATTTGGCGTTGGTCACTCCTCTACTTCTATTGGTGGAGCATTGGGAATGGCGGTTGCATCGGCATACAAAGGCGAAAAAGAACGTCACCACATTGCTGTAATTGGTGATGGTGCTATGACTGCCGGACAAGCATTTGAAGCCTTAAACCATGCAGGAACCTGCAATGCAAACTTATTGGTTGTATTGAACGATAATTGCATGAGCATCGATCCAAACGTAGGTGCACTAAAAGAGTATTTAACCGACATTACCACTTCTCATACTTACAATAAATTCAAAGATGAAATTTGGAATTTGCTAGGTAAAATCAGCAAATTTGGACCAAATGCACAAGAAATTGCATCAAAAATTGAAAATGGCGTAAAAACATCCTTGCTAAAACAAAGCAACATGTTTGAATCCCTTAAGTTTCGCTATTTTGGCCCTGTTGATGGTCATGACGTAGAACGTTTAACCAAAGTATTACAGGATTTAAAAGATATTCCCGGACCAAAAATTTTGCATTGCTTAACCCAAAAAGGAAAAGGATACAAATTTTCGGAAGAAGGAAACCAAACCGTTTGGCATGCACCAGGTTTGTTCAATAAAGATACCGGAGAAATCATCAAAATTGTTCCAAAAGAACCACAACCACCTAAATATCAGGACGTTTTTGGTTATACCATTGTGGAGTTGGCAGAGAAAAACCCGAAAATTATGGGAATTACGCCTGCAATGCCTTCGGGTTGTTCGTTGAACATTATGATGAAAGCAATGCCCGATCGTGCTTTTGACGTAGGGATTGCCGAACAGCATGCAGTAACTTTTTCGGCTGGATTAGCAACACAAGGACTTGTTCCTTTTTGTAATATTTATTCTTCCTTTATGCAACGTGCATTCGATCAAGTGGTGCATGATGTAGCTTTACAAAAACTACATGTGGTATTTTGTTTAGACAGAGGCGGTTTAGCTGGTGCCGATGGTCCAACACACCACGGAGCATACGATTTAGCTTATTTCCGTTGTATTCCAAACATGGTGGTAAGCTCACCGATGAATGAAGAAGAGTTGAGAAATTTAATGTATTCTGCACAATTACCCGAAAATGCAGTTCCATTCTCTATCCGTTACCCACGTGGAAATGGCGTGATGGTAGATTGGAAAAAACCTTTCCAAAAAATTACAATTGGCAAAGGGCGTAGAATACAAAATGGTGACGATGTTGCCTTTTTAACCATTGGTCCTGTAGGAAACTTTGCAGTGGCGGCTTGCAAAAAATTGGAAGAACAAGGCATCAAAGCAGCTCATTACGATATGCGTTTTGTGAAACCAATTGACGAAGATTTATTGCACGAAGTATTTGCCAAACATAGCAAAGTAATTACCATTGAAGATGGTTGCATTATGGGCGGAATGGGAAGCGCTGTAATTGAATTTATGGCCGATCACAACTACCAAGCACAAGTAAAACGCCTTGGTATTCCAGACAAATACATTGAACATGGTGAGCAACAAGAATTGTATGTAGAATGTGGTTTTGATACCGAAAGTATTATACAAACAGCTATTGAAATGGTTGGTGCTAAGAAAAACACCATGGTTGGATAATATTCTATCTTTTTAATTCCCTTTTGCCATCCATTCGTCTAAAAAACTACCTTTTAATTAAATTTATTTAATTAGTTTTGCAGCCATTATGCAAATAGAAGTACTAAAATCAAAAATACACCGTGTTACTGTAACACAAGCCGATTTAGATTATATTGGTTCTGTAACCATTGATGAAAATTTAATGGATGCCGCCAACCTAATCGAAAACGAGAAGGTGGACATTTTTAACTATAACAATGGTGAGCGTTTTACCACATACGTGATTAAAGGAGAGCGAGGGTCAAGAGTAATTTGCTTGAATGGACCGGCTTCATTAAAAGTAAAGGTTGGGCATGAAATTATTATTGTTTCGTATGCAACTATGGATTTTGAATTGGCTAAAAAACACCAACCAACCGTTGTTTTCCCTGACACAAAAACAAATACCCTCAAATAATTTTGAATAAAAAGCTAAGCAACATATTAAAAGTCCTTTTCTTTTTAGCGCTGGGTATCTTTTTAGTATGGTTAGCAATAAAAGACAAAACGTCTGAAGAGTTGAACAGCATTAAAGTTGCGATTCAACAATCCAACTATTTCTGGATTTTCATGTCACTTGTTGTTAGTGGATTCAGTCACTTTTTTAGAGCAACGCGCTGGAAAATGGCCTTGGAACCACTAGGACACAAACCAAGTACCGCAAATGCCTTTTTTGCTGTAATGATAGGTTATATTGCTAATCTAGGCATTCCACGTATTGGCGAAGCAACACGCTGTGGTGTGTTAACTCGTTATTCAAATGTTCCATTTGTACAAGGCTTTGGTACTGTTGTAGCCGAACGAGCATTGGATGTCATCTGTTTAATTGTTTTATTCTTTCTAACACTCGCTTTAGAATTTGAAAAAATTGCTGGTTTGGCAAACGATTTATTTCTAACTGCGCTAAATGAAAAATTCAATGCATTGATGCAAAAGAAAGTTTTCTTGCTAATCATCGGAGTTGTTTTATTGATAATCGTAGCCACTTTTTATTACTTCCGTAAAAAAATCAAAAACCTTTTTTCTGAAAAAGTAAAATCTTTTTTCATTGGTTTGAAGGAAGGATTAGTAAGTATTAAAAATGTTAAAAACCCTTGGTTATACATTGCTCAAACTATTTTAATTTGGTTTTTATATGTGTTACAAGTGTATGTGGTTTTCCTAGCATTCAGCGATTTAGCGCATTTATCATTTGTGGTTGCAATGGTTATTACCATTTTTGGAAGCTTGGCAATTGCTGTGGTTCCAGGCGGAACGGGAGTTTATCAGGCTATTGTTATTCAAATTTTAACAACCGTTTATTTTGCTTCCGAAACAAGTTCATTTGCATTTGCATGGTCGGTATGGTCATCACAAATACTATTGATTCTTGGTTTAGGATTAGTATCATTAATTTTATTGCCACTATTTAATAAGACTAAAAAAATAATTTAACAATGGTTCCTTTTACTCATAAACAATCTGCTTTAGATGTTATCCAGTCTAAAATACTTTCGCAAGAAGTGCTTCGCAAAGCGGTTGCTATTTCGAAATTTAAAGAAGGGAAAGTTGTTTTTACAAACGGTTGTTTTGATATTGTTCACCGCGGACATATTGATTATCTTGCAAAAGCAAGCGATTTAGGCGCAACACTTTTTGTAGGTATCAATAGTGATGCTTCTGTAAAACGACTAGGGAAATCGATTACACGACCATTGCAAGACGAACAAACACGTGCAATGATTATAGCATCGTTGCATTTTGTTTCAGGCGTCATTATTTTTGATGAGGATACTCCTTTTGAATTAATTAACTTTATTCAACCCAATGTGCTTGTAAAGGGTGCTGATTACGATGCGAATGAAACCGACAAGTCGAGTAAAAAATACATTGTTGGTTCTGATATTGTAAAAACTGCAGGTGGCGAAGTAAAAACAATCGAATTCCTAGAAGGATTTTCAACCACACTTATTGAACAAAAAATAAAGGCTTCTTAAAATTAAGAAGCCTTTATTTTTTAAATTATAACAAGCAAACTTGCTACTATTCTCCTTTATTAAATAAATCAAATCGTCCGGCAACGCCAAACTCAAAATAAACTCCTCCCATATTCCAGGTTGCGCCATCTGCATTCGTCCAAACTTTACCAGCACTGTCTTTCATTTCAATGTTTCTGTTTAACATATGCTTGTTATACCCTACACTCAAGAACATTCCAACATATTTTCCAAAATACAAATGCGGAGTAACATGAATATTTAATACGCTTCCTTTAGTTCTTAAATATTCTGTATCGCTAATATCTCCTCCAAATGAACTTAAACCATAGCCAGCACCAATGCCTAAATCGAATTTGTCGTTTTTGTTTGCAACATGAAAGTTGAGACGTAGCATCATGTCGTTACCTCTTAACTTATTTATTCCGCTTTTGCCGTATGTTCCTCTGCGAAAACGACCGCCAATGCCTAAAAATTTTGTTAATCCAAATTCTGCATTCACAATCGGTAAAGAGCCAACAAAACCAATTCCTGAGTGTTCTGATTGGTTGATAGGAGAATATGCACGGATTCCATAAATACCAAAACCGGTTCCTAAATCGGCTGTGATTGTTCCAAATTTAAATGCTTGAGAAAATCCGGTGAACGAAATTAACGTTACTGCAATTAGTGTGATTATTTTTTTCATAAATGTTTTGTATGTGGTTACGATACAAATGTGAGTCTTTTTAAATCCACACAAAAACCGAAAATCGAAAAAACTTACTTAACTCCTTTGTTTTCTATTTAGGAATGGCCAAAAGCCCTTGTTGTGCTTGAATATAACCGGGCTTAAGTTGAAGTGTTTTAGTCCAAGCATTTCTTGCTTTTTCGAATTCTTTTGCTGTAAAACTTGCACCTCCTAGATTATACCAATATTCAGCATTACTTGGGTCGAGTTCGCAAGCTTTTTCCAAACCAGTAATCGCCTTTGTAATATCTTTCTCTCCTATCGTCATTGCTTCATTAAAATAGGTTGTCGCTAACACCTGAAAATTTCTTTTTAAGATGGGATTATTCGGGAATATTGTTTTTGCAGTATTCCAATACTCTTCCGTTTTTTTATAGTCCTTTAGCTTAAAGTAAACCACTCCCAAGTTCAAATAACCATTCACATATTTTGGGTGAATTTCAACCGATCTTTTTAAATGGAACTCCGCCTTTTTTAATAATTCAGCCTCCATCGGTTTGTTATCTTCCATCTCCGATAAATCAACATATGCTTTCCCTGCATTCCCATTTACCAAAGCACTATTTGGAACTGTTAAAGCATCGGTAGTAAACAACTTTTTGTCATTTACCCAATCGCCATTTCGTTCAATAACAATGGACGCGCAAGGGATACTAACTAATAAACTCAGGGCAATTACAAAGCCTTCTTTTGTCTTTTGGCTTGTAATTTTTTTCAATACTAAATCAATCAGTATCGCCATTACAAGCGCAAAACCAAAGGACGAATGATATACCAATCGTTCGCCCATTGTTGCACCAATATCCATTACTAAATTGGAAACCATAAACAAATGAAGCAGGTAAAATGCTAATGCAAAAGACAAAATATTTCTTTTTTTGAAAAAGTAAAAGGTTAATGCAATCAGTGTTAGTGTAAACACAATTGAAAACCAAACCATTGGGTTAGAAAAATTCGTATACGGAATTGTACTGTATGAATAGTCGCTTGATAAAGGATGCGGATAAAAAAGTAATTTTAAATAACGATTTAAAACCTCTATTTGAGTCGCCTTTTTTTCGATTGATGTAGCAAACATATAAGGGTTATTCAAAACATCGGTATTCTCCTGAGTACTACCTACACCTACAACTGAAAAACGAATTAATAAATAAACTGCAGCAACAATAAAATAGGGAACAGTACATTGTAGGCTTTCCTTAATTGTTTTATTCAACAATATATAAAACAACAATGGCAAGATTACTAAAAGGGTTATTGCGTATTCCTTCGACAACAGGGCTAAAAAATAAAAGGTTATTGTCCAAAAAAGAGTTTTGGTTCTCTTTTCTTCACGATAGCGAAGCGCAGTTATTAGCGTAAGAATGATGAAAAGAAAAGATAGGATTTCATCTCTACTCTTAATATTTGCAACTACTTCGGTATGTAAAGGGTGTATTAAAAAAAGAAGACAAGTTAAAAATGGAATAAACACATTTTGTTTGAAAATTGAATTTCTCAAGAAATAGAGCAAAACAATAATTGAAAATATATATAGTAAAACATTTATGACATGCCTAACGTAAGTAACGGTATCAGAGGGCTTTTCTTTGTCTCCGTTTCCAAAAAACTGTTCCTCCAAAGCAAATGTTACAACCGAAAGCGGGCGATAACGACCACCCGACAATTGTTGCTTTGCATTCATTTGTTTATAAAAGCTATCGTATGAATCTGTTTTTAAAATTTTAGGAACACCACGCAAGCCTTGTTGTACATATTCATTTTTAATAATTACAATCCCATCATCCAATGCATATTCGTTTTTAAATGAATTCGCATAAAAAATTAAGCCAACAATAATCAACAGAAACGATTGTACTTTAAAGGAGCTAAATGAAAAAGTGTCGGTAGTTATTGTAGAATCACTTTTTTTTTCGGCTTTTGTTTTCATAATTTAATGGTATGATTTATGAGGCTTTTAAGCCCCAAGATAATAAAAAACGTACTTTTGCTTTTGTAGTAAAAATAAAGAAAAACAACTACTTGAAAAACATTTTTAAAAATAAACTTTTTTTCCCACTTATTGCTGCTGTTCTATTCGGTACAGCCCACCTTTTATATAATTCGAACAACAATGTAAAAACGATTACGATTAGTGATTTCGAAAAGACCTTACATGAAAAGGAACAAAAATTAAACGAAGAAATGCTTTTGCTCGCGAAAGCTGCAGAAAAACAAAATTACCAAGAGCTTTTTTCGAATTACAATACTCGCTATAAAAATCTATTAAAAGATGACGGTATAGCGCTGCTCATATACGAAAACGATACACTCAAATTCTGGAGCGACAACTCAATTGCAGTTGAAAATTGGATACGAGAAGTTTGTTTAGACACCAAAATTGCAAAACTAAAAAACGGCTGGTTTGAGGTAATGCACCCTTATACCAATGCAAATACCACAAAAACAATTGTTGGTCTTGTATTAATTAAAAACGAATACCCCTACCAAAATAATTACCTATCCAACGAATTTCAGAAATCATTCACCGTACCTGCTGAAACAAAATTAATAACCGCCCCCGCCATAGGAGCAATCGATATTCGAAATTTAAGTGACAATTATTTGTTTTCACTCGTATTAAACCCTGCCAATAATAACGTTTCAACTTATACCTACATCTCGGTTCTATTAAATCTTATTGCTTTTTTATTCCTAATTATTAGTATTAGAAGGGTGTGTCGTTCTTTTGAAAACGCTTTAGGAAAAAAGTATGCTGCTTTTTTATATGTTACATTAATTGTTGCATTACGCTATGTATCTATTAAATTTTCTTTCCCAAGTAGCTTTTACTCGCTTGAAATTTTTGGGCCTACGATTTTTGCCGATGCTGCATCTATATGGCTTAGCTCCTTAGGCGACTTACTTATAAATGTAATTTTATTGTTCCATTTATCCTTTTATATCTATGATAATTTTGATGCTCACTCGCTCATATCTACTATAAAACGAAAAACAATAATTGCCTTTCTTTTGATTCTTGCCTTTTTCTGGTTTTCCTGGATAATTAATGAGCTGTTAGTTGGATTGATAAAAAATTCAAATATTCCGTTTAGTGTCAACAATCTTTTTACGCTAAACTGGTATTCACTTGTTGCTATTGTCATTGTTTCCCTTCTGCTATTTGTTTATTTTTTATTTACACACAAATTCGTTTTAATGATAAAAGAAACGAATTTTTCACCCAAAAAATCAGCTATTCTTTTTATATGTGCAGCTACCATTCATATTGTTGTTTCACATTTTTTAGGTATACTTGATTTAATTGTGATCCTTTGGCCCCTTGCTTTGATTGTACTTCTGTACGCATTCAAACAAAAACAATTTTCGTTTTCAATGGTGGTGTTTTTGGTTTTTCTATTTTCCATTTTTACCGTTCATGTTTTTATCAAACACACTGAAATTAAGGAAACAGAATCCTTAAAGATATTGGCCGAAAAACTGTCGGCTGAACAAGATCCAGTAGCAGAATTATTATTCTCAGATGTTGAGAAAAAAATTACGGCCGATACAATTTTGATGTCGTACCTAAGCGCTTCAGAAAAGCAGTTGTCTGACTATGAAAAACGAATTAAACAACAATATTTTAGTGGTTTTTGGGATAAATACGAAGTTCACATTGCCTTGTTCGACAGCATGTGTGTTCCTTGTATAAAAACACCAAATGCGCATTTTGATAACAACTTTTATTTTGATGAGCTAATTACCACAAAGGGAGAAAAAACACTAAGTGACAATTTGTTTTTTATTCGAAATCCATCTGGAAAAATTAACTACATAGCAAAATTAAATGCTTTTAAATCATTAAAAAACAGTTCTAAATTTGGAACGCTTTACATCGAATTAAGTGCAAAATTCATTTCGGATGAAATTGGTTTCCCTGAATTATTGCTCGATAAAAACATTGGGCTTTCAAAAGACATTAATAATTATGCTTATGCAAAATATAAAAATGGTGTATTGATTAGTCAATATGGCAAACTAACCTATGAGTATACGCCAGTTGATTTTGAAAACACGAAAGAGCTGTTTTCTTTCATAATCAAAGACGATTACAAACACCTTGTTTATACACCCGATGAAAAAACAAAAATTATACTAAGCAAGCGCTATACAGGTATCATCGAAAAAGCCACAACATTCTCATACTTGTTTACTTTTTTTAGTTTATTGCTACTCTTTATTCTATTTATACGGCAGCTGGTTCTTCGCAAAATAATTGAAAACATTAGTTTTAAAAACCGAATACAAGCACTATTGGTATTAATTGTATTAATTTCTTTGGCACTTTTTGGAGGAGGAACAATTTACTATATCCAACAACAATTTGAAACCAAAAACAGAGAAAACATAAGTGAAAAAACACATTCTGTTTTAATGGAATTAGAATCAAAATTTGAAAACGAAAAAGCACTTACACCTGATTTTGTAGAGTATACAACCTTTGTTTTGAAAAAAATATCGACTGTGTTTTTTACTGATATTAATATTTATGATCCACAAGGAAATTTATATGCATCTTCTCGTTCAAAGGTTTTTGATGAAGGGCTTACTTCTAAAAAAATGAATCCAGAGGCATTTACCGAAATTGCTATTTCTAAAAAAACAGAGTTTATACACGATGAACGAATTGGGAAATTAAAATATTTATCGTCATATATTCCTTTTAAAAACAAAGAAGGCGTTGCCTTGGCTTATGTTAACATCCCCTATTTTGCAAAACAAAGCGAATTGGAAAAAGAAATTTCAGGCTTCTTAGTTGCACTAATCAACATTTATGTTTTGTTGTTTGCCTTGTCAATTATCACAGCGATTTTAATCTCCAATTATGTTACCAAGCCTCTTAAATTAATTCAAGATAAATTAAGTAACATCAAACTCGGAAAAACAAATGAACCAATTGCTTGGCACGAAAAAGACGAGATTGGAAATTTGGTGAGTGAATACAATCGAATGATTGCAGAACTTTCGAAAAGCGCTGACTTGTTAGCTAAAAGTGAACGTGAAAGCGCTTGGAGAGAGATGGCAAAACAAGTTGCGCATGAAATTAAAAATCCATTAACACCAATGAAATTAAGTGTTCAGCACTTACAGCGGGCCTACAAAGACGATGCGCCAGATATGGATCAGAAAATGGAGCGCTTAACGCAAAACATCATTGAACAAATCGATACGCTTTCTTCCATTGCAACCGAGTTTTCCAATTTTGCTAAAATGCCAAAAGCTAATTTGGTTTGTATCAATTTGCAAGAAACCATTTTAAATACGGTTAATCTATTTAAAACGGCTGATGATACAGAAATACTATTTCAAAACAATACTGATGAAAACGCCTGTGTAATGGCAGACAAGGAGCAACTCATTCGCGTTTTCAATAATCTAATTAAAAATGCAACACAAGCAATTCCAGAAAGCAAAAAAGGCCTAATAAAAATTTCGATTGAAAAGGAAAACGAAAATTATTTAGTAAGTATTGCAGATAATGGCGATGGTATTTCGGACGAAGTAGTAGATAAAATTTTCGCACCAAACTTTACCACAAAAACAGGTGGAATGGGATTAGGACTTGCGATGGTTAAAAATATCCTTGAATCCTGTGCAGGCAAAATCTGGTTTAAAACAGAGCTGAACAAAGGCACCACTTTTTACATTTCGTTCCCTTGTTATAAAAACAAGGATTAAGGGTTTCCTCTTCCGTTTACTCTTTTATAATTACGATTCAAAATACGAATTCTGGCCAAAAATCTCAATACAAGCCAGGGATTTTTGTATATTCGTAACCAATAATTTGAACCGAATATATGAACAGACCCATAAGAGTTTTAGTAGCAAAAGTTGGACTTGATGGACACGACCGTGGCGCTAAAGTTATTGCTTCATTTTTGCGAGATGCAGGAATGGAAGTTATTTACACTGGTTTACGTCAAACACCTGAAATGGTTGTAAATGCAGCACTTCAAGAAGATGTGGATGCCATTGGAATTAGTATTTTGTCTGGCGCACACAACACTGTTTTTCCAAAAATCATGACACTCATGAAAGAAAAAGGCTTGAATGATGTTCTATTAACAGGCGGAGGAATTATTCCTGATCCTGATATCAAAAAACTAAATGAGTTAGGTGTTGGAAAGCTTTTTCCTCCTGGTACAGACACAAAAGAGATTGTTGAATACATTACCAACTACGTAAAAGAACATAGAAATTTCTAGATTAAATTTAAAATACAAAACGCATGCACTTCGAGAACATAGTAACAGCAACAGAAAATAACATACATACGATTACCATTAATCGTCCAGATAAATTAAATGCGCTTAACAAAAAAACAATCGATGAGCTTCATCAAGCATTTGATGCTGCCGAAAAAGATGCCGCTGTTAAGGTAATTATCATTACAGGGTCAGGACAAAAAGCATTTGTTGCAGGTGCAGATATCTCTGAATTTGCAAGCTTTAGCGTAGAACAAGGAAAAGCATTAAGTGCTGAAGGACATAAAAAATTATTTGATTTTGTACAAAACCTTACAACACCTGTTATTGCAGCAGTTAACGGATTTGCTCTGGGAGGAGGCCTAGAACTTGCTATGAGTTGTCATATTCGTGTTGCATCCGACAATGCAAAAATGGGCTTGCCAGAAGTTTCCTTGGGTGTAATTCCTGGATACGGTGGAACACAACGTTTAGCCCAATTGGTTGGAAAAGGCAAGGCACTAGAAATGATTATGACAGCTGATATGCTTGCTGCGAATGATGCCCTTTCCTGGGGGCTTGTTAATCATGTTGTTACACAAGATGAATTGCTGGCAAAATGCTACGAGATAGCTGGCAAAATTATTACCAAATCGTCTGTTGCTATTGCAAGCGCTATTCGTTCTGTAAACGCAAATTATGTGGATGGAGTAAACGGTTTTGATACTGAAATCAATGAATTTGGAAAATGTTTTGGTACAGCCGATTTCAAAGAAGGAACAACAGCCTTTTTAGAAAAACGCAAAGCAAATTTTCCAGGAAACTAATTCGGTTACAATAGTTAAAGGCGTTTGATTGGATTGAATAAATCGAATACTAATGCCAAAAGCAATTAAATTAAACGTAAACTGAATTGAATCCACTTAAAAAACTTGCTTCACAAACCGCTATTTACGGTTTACCTACCATTGTGGGCAGGCTTTTAAACTATTTTCTTACTCCACTTTATACATACAACTATTCTACAGAGGATTTTGGTGTTGTAACCTCGGCATACGCCTATGTATCCTTTTTATTGGTGTTTTTAACCTATGGAATGGAAACAACCTTGTTTAAATTTTCTCAATCCGAAAATGATAAACAACGTGTTTATACTACGGCTTTTATTTCTGTGTTTATTTCGAGCGCATCGTTTATTGTCTTGGCTAGCGCCTTTTCAAATTCAATTTCCGAAAGCATTAAATTCACTGGTCATCCCGAATATGTAACTTGGTTTGCTATTATTATAGCAACGGATGCATTAACAGCAATACCTTTTGCAAAATTACGTGAACAAGCAAAAGCAAAACGATTTGCAATCATCAAAACAATTAATATTGCAACCAACATAGGGCTAAATTTATTTTTCATTGTTTTTTGCAAATCGGTATACGAGGCCGATGAGTCCATTTTCAAAGGATTTATTAATCTTTTTTACAAACCAGAAATTGGAATTGGATACATCTTTATTTCTAATCTAATTGCCAGCATTGTAACACTGCTACTTCTTTTCCCTGAAATTTATAAATCAACCTATGTTTTTGATTCTGTACTGTGGAAAAAAATGATGCAATATGCACTGCCTCTTTTGGTTGCAGGAATGGCGGGCATGATTAACGAAACACTTGATCGTGTTTTGCTAATTCATTTGCTACCAGAAAACGAAGCCTTATCCCAAACAGGTATTTATGGTGCCTGTTACAAAGTTTCTATCATCATGACCATTTTTATTCAAACCTTCCGTTTTGCTGCCGAACCCTTCTTTTTTAGTCAATCGAAGGAGAAAGATGCAAAAAAGACCTATGCAATCATTATGAAATACTTCGTAATCATCTGTTCTATCATCTTTTTAGGCACAATGGCGAATATCGACTGGATTAAGTTTTTTGTAGGAGAAGATTACCGAGCAGGATTGGGTGTAGTCCCTATTTTGTTGTTAGCAAATTTGTTCTTGGGCATTTTTATTAACCAGTCCATTTGGTATAAACTAACCGGACAAACCCAATACGGGGCACTATTAACCATTTTTGGTGCAATTATAACCGTTTCATTAAACTTCTATTGGATTCCTCGAATTGGCTACATGGGCTCAGCATGGGCAACCCTAATTTGCTACGCCAGCATGATGATTGCCTCCTACTTCATCGGTAATAAACATTACCCTGTTAATTATGATTTAAAACGAATCCTTGGCTACTTAGGTTTATCTTTAACTTTGTATGCTATCTATGTTTTATTCAAATCAGAAATGGTTGTTATAAATCTATTGATTGGCAATGTGTTACTTCTTGCGTTTATAGCATTCGTCTGGAAAATCGAGAAAAAACATTTTATTAAAATGGCATCAAATGAAAATTAAAATTATTAATAAATCGAAGCACGAATTGCCAAGCTATGCAACACAAGCTGCTGCCGGCATGGATTTGCGTGCCAATTTAGATGCACCCATTGTATTAAAATCCTTAGAACGTACACTTGTTCCTACGGGTTTGTTTATGGAATTGCCTGTTGGCTTTGAGGCACAAGTTCGACCAAGAAGCGGTTTAGCATTTAAAAATGGATTAACAGTACTTAACTCCCCTGGCACAATTGATGCCGATTACAGAGGTGAAGTAAAAGTTATTTTAGTGAATTTATCAAACGAAGCATTTACAATAAACGATGGCGAACGTGTTGCTCAACTAGTAATCGCAAAACACGAACAAGCCGAATGGATTGAAGTTGAACAGCTTGAAGAAACAGCTCGAGGCGATGGTGGTTTTGGAAGCACAGGAAAAATATAAAATCGTATTTATGAAAATTATTATCCCAATGGCAGGAATGGGCAAGCGTATGCGCCCACACACCTTAACTACACCAAAACCATTAATTCCAATTGCGGGAAAACCAATGGTACAACGCATTGTTGAAGATATCACAAAAGTATGTGACGAAAAAGTAGATGAGATTGCATTTGTTGTTGGGCGATTTGGAAAAGAAGCAGAACAAAATTTGGTTAAAGTTGCCGAAAGTCTCGGTGCAAAAGGCAGCATCTTTTATCAAGATGAACCGCTAGGAACAGCGCATGCAATCATGTGCGCAAAAGAATGTGTTACCGGCAAAGTGGTTGTAGCATTTGCCGACACATTGTTTAAAGCCGATTTTAAAATGGACTCTTCTCAAGAAGGAATTATTTGGGTTCAAAAAGTTGAAGACCCAAAACCTTTTGGGGTTGTAAAAATGGATGCTAATAATGTAATCACTGATTTTGTAGAGAAACCACAAGAGTTTGTATCTGACCTTGCAATCATTGGAATATACTATTTTAAAGACGGTGATTATTTACGTAATGAACTACAATATTTGTTGGACAACAACATCAAAGAAAAAGGAGAATTTCAATTAACCAATGCTTTAGAAAACATGAAAGCTAAGGGAACAAAATTTACTCCTGGAAAAGTAACAGAATGGCTGGACTGCGGGAACAAAGACGCTACCGTTTATACAAATTCAAGAATATTGGAGTTTATAAAAGAAAAAGAAACATTGGTTCATGCATCCGTAAAAAATCAAAACTCTAAAATTATTGAGCCGTGTTTTATTGGTGAGGGCGTTCAATTAATTGATGCTGTTGTTGGACCTCATGCATCTATTGGTGCCAATACAATCATCCAAAAATCGTCCGTAAAAAACTGTATTATCCAAACAAATTCAAAAATTGTAAATGCTGAGTTGAGCAACTCAATGGTTGGAAATTATGCTGAATATACTGGCAAATCTAATGACGCGAGCATAAGTGATTACAGTACGATTCGATAAAAATTGAAAGTAAAAACAACTACATATCTGATATTTCCTTCAATCGCTTTTGCGCTTGCTATTTCGCTATACTCCTGTAAGCCTAGTGCAGGTGCTAAGAGTTCGAATCCAGAAAAAACAAATAGCACCGAATTAGCTGACAAGGACAGGGTAAATTTTGAATACCTTTTTTTTAATGCTAACAAAGAAAAGGTGTTAGGCAATTATGAATTAGCCGAAACCTATTATAGTCAGGCACTTCGAATAAATCCAAATAGCGCTGCTACTATGTATGAGTTGGCAAATATCTATTTGTTTCAAAATAATAAAAATCAAGCATTATTTTATAGTAAAAAAGCTGCTACAATTGACCCCAACAATACTTGGTATCAAATGCTGTATGCCGATTGTTTAAAAGAAAATAAAAACATTGCAGAGTACGCAAAAGTGTACGAAGGTCTTGTAAAAAAGAATCCAAACAAAGTTGAATTTTATTATGAGCTAGCCAATGCCTATTTGTTTTTAGGCAAAACAAATGACGCCCTTAAAACATATGACAAAGTTGAAGAAAGAACAGGTGTTAGCGAAGAGGTTTCATTACAAAAATTAAAAATCTACCGCTCTCTTAAAAACTATGACAAAGCAATTGAAGAAGCAAACAAATTAATTAAAGCCTATCCAAAAGAAGCAAAATATTTTGGAATGCTTGGTGAGTTGTACCAAGATATTGGTCAGCCCGACAAAGCATTCGATGCCTATAATGATTTGTTAAGAATAGACCCCAACAACGCCTATGTACATCTTTCTATCGCTGATTATTACCGATCTAAAAAAGAAAACGAAAAAGCTTTTGAAGAAATAAAACTGGCTTTTAAAAGTAAAGATTTAGACATTGATACAAAGGTTAAAATTTTATTGTCGTATTATTCAATCACAGAAGTTTATGCTGAACTTAAAGGGGATGCAGACGAACTTTGCAAAATAATTGTGGATGTGCATCCGGATGAAGCAAAAGCTTTTTCCATTTATGGCGATTTTTTATATCGTGATAAAAAAAATGAAGAAGCCCGAACACAATTCAGAAAAGCAATTGCTCTTGATAAAGAAAAGTATGCAATCTGGAATCAATTGCTGGTGTTGGATTCTGACCTAAACGATTATCAAGCATTACAAAAAGACAGCAAAGAAGCAATGGAACTTTTTCCTAATCAACCAATTCCCTACTTTTTTAATGGTGCTGCAAACATTCAATTAAAAAAATATGAAGAAGCTGTTGAGGCGTTTACTACTGGGAAAGAATTTGTTTTTGGCAACGATTTATTACTAGCTCAATTTTATGCCAACATTGGTGATGCACAAAATCAATTAAAAAACTACACCGCATCAGATGAAGCTTATGAAAAAGCGTTGGAAATTGATCCAAATAGCGCTTATGTATTAAATAACTATTCCTACTATTTGTCATTAAGAAAAACAAATCTTGAACGTGCAGAAGTACTTTCTAAAAAATGCAACCAGGTAGAACCTAACAATAGTTCATACCAAGACACGTACGGCTGGATTCTTTATCAGATGAATAAATTGGAGGATGCGAAACTTTGGATTGGCAAAGCAATTGATAATGGCGGTAAAGGAAACGCAACTTTATTAGAGCATTATGGCGATGTACTGTTCAAACTTGGAAATGCCGAAGAAGCTTTAAATTACTGGATAAATGCTCAAAAAATAGGTGGCGCTAGTAATTTGATTGATAAAAAAATTGCTGATAAAAAACTGTATGAATAATTCCATTCTAAAAAACAAACATCTGTTTTTTTTAACGCATCCAACGGTGCTGTTGATTGTGGTTGTTTTGTTATCTTTATTGATGAGTTCATGCAAAAATCAGCAACCAATAACCTTAAACAATGGCAAGTGCTTAATTGATCCGAAATCAGCAAAGGTTCTTACAAAACAACTAAAAGAGAATGAGTTTAAATTTGATCGACTGAATGCAAAAATAAGTGCAGAAACTATGATTGATAGTTCTTCAAATTCTTTTACTATTACACTCCGATTAAAAAAAGACAGTGTGCTTTGGATGTCAATCTCAAAGATTGGTATTGAAGGCGCTAGGGTTCTTATTACAAAAGATTCCGTGAAATTTTTGAACCGTATTAAAAATCAATTTTTTGTTGGCGACTATGCTTTCATCAGTAAGTTGCTAAACACGGATTTAGATTTTGAAATGTTGCAATCACTTTTAATAGGAAACAGTGTTGAGTTTTATGACGAAGATGAAAAGATAAAATCAGGTGTCGATAACTGTCAATACACTTTAGGAACCATCCGAAAGCATAAACTCAAAAAGGTTATGGAAAAAGGGAAGGAATTAAAAGAGCCCGCGCAAAGTATCTACATGCAACCGGAAAACTTTAAAATTGTTCGAATCCTTTTTTATGAATTTAATCCAGATAGAAGTTTTGATGCACAGTTTTCTGACTTTACAAAAGTGGATTCAACACAACAGTTTCCTCAAAAAATAAAATATACGATTGTGGCAAAGAAAAACGTTCTAATCGATATCAACTATACAAAAATTACGCTTAACGAAGAACAATCGTTTCCATTTAAAATTCCTGATAATTATGAGCAAGTTGTTTACAAAGAACAATAAAAACACCTTATTCGTTTTAATCGTATTGTGCATAGTAATTCTTAGCACCTCAACAATCTATGCTCAAAAGCAAACTAAAAAAGAATTAGAGAACAAAAAAAAGCAATTACAAAAAGAGATTGAAAACACCAACCAATTACTTGCAGAAACTAAAAAAAACAAAAAGCTTTCGTTGAATCAATTGGTGATTTTAAACAAAAAAATCAGTGCTCGTGAAGAGCTAATCGCTACTATCAACAACGAAATTTACATCTTAAACAAAAATATTGAAGAGAATAATAAAAGTATTAATAAGCTTCAAACCGATTTAGATAAGCTGAAAGCAGAGTATGCAAAAATGATTTATTATGCCTACAAAAATCAAGATGCATACAGTCGATTAATGTTTGTTTTTGCGGCAAGGGATTTTCAACAAGCTTACATGCGATTAAAATACCTTCAGCAATACAGTGATTACAGACACAAACAAGCCGAAATGATTGTTGGTACACAAAAAAACTTGAACATAAAAGTGCAAGAGCTTGAGTCAAAAAAAACAGATAAACGTGATTTGCTTACAAATGAAGTGGAAGAAAAAAAGAGTCTTACCACCGAAAAATCTGAAAAAGAACAAGTGTTTTCGGAACTTCAACAACAAGAAAACAAGCTGAAAAAAGATTTGGAGAAAAAGAAAAAAGACGCTCAAAAATTACAACAAGCGATTCAACGAATTATTGAAAAAGAGCTTGAAAAACAAGTGAACGAAGCTCCAAAAGGCAAACCCAAACCAACAAAATTGATATTAACACCAGAGGCTCAGCTTCTTTCGAACTCATTCTCAAGCAACAAAGCTAAATTACCATGGCCAGTTGCAAAAGGTATTATTAGTGAAAAATTTGGTGTGCATCCACATCCTTTAATGCCCAATATTGATATAAATAACAACGGTGTTGACATTACTACAAACAATGGCGCTATTGCTCGTGCTGTGTTTGAAGGAGAAGTAAAAGGGGTAGTAAGCATGCCTGGCGCTGGACAATTTATATTAGTGCGTCATGGCGATTTTATAACCGTTTATTCAAACCTAAAAGAAGTGTACGTTAAAGTAGGTGATAAAGTAACTACAAAGCAGAATATCGGGTCTATTCTTTACGATGACGATGATGCGAAAACACTGTTACACTTCGAAATATGGAAGGGACAAACAAAATTAAACCCTGAAGATTGGTTATTCAGAAACAATTAATAGATATTTTCTTATCTTTGTACTGCATTTTAAAAACGTAAATCATGTTAAATAATATTTTATTAGGCATTTTTGGTCTAGGTGGTTCAGAAATGATTATCATTTTAATCATTGTTTTATTACTTTTTGGTGGTAAAAAAATCCCTGAATTGATGAAAGGTCTAGGAAAAGGTGTTAAAGAATTTAAAGACGCATCTAAGGGTGAAGGCGAAAACGCTTCTACTCCTGAGAAAAAAGACTAGTTAATAAATATCCTCAAAATCCCCACTTTTGGGGGTTTTGTGTTTTATAATCCCATACATCCCTTCTTTTTGTGAAGACTTACAACTCTTTTGCTGAGATTAAAACTGATTTATCGAACAACGCAATTAACTGTGTTGAACTTACTCAATCCTACATTAAAAAAATTAACGATAAAAAATCGTTGAATATTTTCTTAGAAATATTTGAGCAGTCGGCTTTGGCTAAAGCAAAAGAGGTGGATGAAAAGTTGAAAAGCAAAACTGCGGGAAAGCTTGCGGGAATGGTAATTGCACTTAAAGACAATATTGTTTACAAGGGCCATAAAGTTTCTGCATCTTCAAAAATTTTAGAAAATTTCGAGTCTCTTTTCAGCGCTACTGTTGTAGAACGTTTACTAGCTGAAGATGCAATCATTATTGGTCGTTGTAATTGCGATGAATTTGCAATGGGCAGTTCTAATGAAAATTCTGCTTTTGGAAATGTATTAAATCCACTCAACACCAAGTGCGTTCCAGGTGGTTCTTCTGGTGGCTCTGCCGCTGCTGTTGCTGCCGATTTATGTATTGCTGCTTTGGGTACAGATACCGGTGGATCTATTCGTCAACCCGCTTCCTTTTGTGGCGTTGTTGGCTTAAAACCAACTTACGGACGTGTTTCTCGTTATGGTGCTATTGCATATGCATCCTCATTCGATCAAATTGGACCATTAACTAAAACGGTTGAAGATGCGGCTTTGATTATGGAAGTGATGGCAGGCACCGATGAATATGATAGCACAGCCTCTTCACAACCCGTTCCTGCTTATAGCAAAGAATTAACAAGTACAAAAAAATATAAAATTGCTTATCTAAAAGAGTGTTTAGAAGCAAATGGATTAGATGCTGAAATCAAAAATCGCATTTATGAAATGATTGAAAAACTAAAAGCTGCTGGACATACTGTTGAAGCGGTTGATTTCCCATATTTAGACTATTTGGTTCCAACATATTACGTTTTAACAACTGCTGAAGCATCGTCTAATTTAGCACGTTTCGATGGTATCAATTACGGCTACCGCAGTCCAAACGCCACCGATTTAGAATCGACCTACAAAAAATCACGTAGCGAAGGGTTTGGAAAAGAAGTACAACGTAGAATCATGCTTGGAACGTTTGTATTAAGTGCCGGTTATTATGATGCTTATTATTCAAAGGGACAAAAAGTTCGTAAATTAATTCAAAACAAAACGAACGAAATATTAGAAAAGCACGACTTTATCATATTACCTTCTACACCAGGAACAGCTTTTGAATTTGGCCAAAAAGGAGCCGATCCTATTGCCATGTATTTAGAAGATATTTTTACCGTTCAAGCGAACATTACGGGCATTCCTGCAATTTCTCTTCCTTTAGGAAAACACAGTAAAGGGCTACCATTTGGTGTTCAGCTAATGGGAAACATGTTCTCCGATGGCGAATTGCTTGCTTTTTCAAAGCTTTTGTTAGAAACAGTTTAATCAACAATCTTTCGTGTATAAAAATAAGCTGCTCGTCTAATCGTTCTAGCTATTTTAAAGTATCATTGTGATATTTGTTTATTGAGCAATTGAATTTTTTATTATACAACTTTGAAAAAGCTACTCATTATTTTTATTTCTCTTGTTTCTGCACTTGTTAACACAAATACGTTGTGGGCGCAACCGCAATCGGCTTATGCGGTAGACCAATTTCAGGACGATCCCATTGCCGCTGCTCTAGATAGCCTTCACAATTTGAATTTATTCGAAAAGGGGTATGCAAAAATTGTATATCCAAAAAACTCTAAATATCAATTCCCTGCCGATTCGGTTCCGAAATACGATGATGGTGTATATGAAGCGCGTTTAGCAAAGCTTGATGCCGCTTCTCCTTTTGATTTGCAGTATAATCCTGTTGTAAAAGGATACATTCAAATGTATACCCTACGCAGAAGAGAACTCGTTTCCAGAATGATGGCATTGTCTCAATTTTACTTCCCAATGTTTGAAGAACAACTTGACAAATACAATCTACCCCTTGAGTTAAAGTATTTAGCAATATGTGAATCTGCCTTAAACCCATTAGCAAAAAGTAAAGCTGGAGCAACTGGATTATGGCAATTTATGTATCCAACAGGAAAAATATATGGATTAAATGTTTCTTCGTATGTTGATGAACGTTGCGACCCCTATAAATCTACCATTGCTGCATGTGAGTATTTCAAATACTTATATGGCTTATTTGGCGATTGGCAAATGGTGCTGGCTGCTTATAATGGAGGTCCCGGAACCGTAAATCGTGCTATTAGAAAAAGTGGAGGCAAAAGAACATATTGGGAAATCCGTCCATTTTTACCTAAAGAAACACAAGGTTACGTTCCTGCATTCATTGCTGTTAATTATGTTATGAGTTATACCTCCGAGCACAATTTACACTCTGCAATCCCTAAAAAAACATTTTTAGAAGTAGATACGGTTATTGTAAAAAAACAAATTTCGTTCGAACAAATTTCGGCCGTTTTGGATATTCCTGCTGATGAATTAATGTACTTAAACCCTACTTATAAAAAACGCATTATTCCTGTTATGCCTGATGAAATAAGCATCTTAACTCTTCCTGCAAATAAAATGGGGGCCTTTATTACAAATGAAAATAAAATCTATAACTTCTTAAACAACGATAGCTTGAACAGCCAACTGGTACTTGCATCACAAGAAACCATGAAAATTCATACTGTTAGAAGTGGAGAACATTTAAGTACCATTGCTAAACGATATGGCTGTACAGTGGCTGATATCAAACAATGGAACGGCATATCGGGAAGCACAGTTAAACCGGGTAAAAAACTAACCATTTATGTATATGGAAAAAAGCCCGCAACTGCAACTAGCGTCAACCCCGCAACTACAACGAACACAACAAAATCACAAGGCGGTTTTAAACTATATACTGTTAAAAAGGGCGATACGCTCTTTAAAATTGCTCAACAAAACAAAACAACAGTTGATGAATTAAAACGTCTAAATAAATTTGGCGCAAAATTTACTTTAATGCCCGGCCAAAAAATTAAGGTAGGAACTAACTAACTTTATTCCTCTTATTTGTCCTTATCATTTCTGGATAACCCATTTGTTTAGAGAGTGCGTTCACAGCCATTGCTATACGCTTTACTTTTGTTTCTTCGGTTTTTGCACTTGCTATCCATTTCGAAAAATACTGTTGATGTGATTTCGTTAATGTTTTAAAAAAATCAGTTGCATGCTCATCGTCTTCCAAACATGTTGTAAAATCCGAATCCAAAAGAAGAGGTGTTTTGTCTTCTTCTAGCTTAACCAAAAGCGTTGCTCCTTCTTTTTTGCGAATCCCTTTTCGAGTTGTCGCATTTAATGGCAAAATAAACACCCCTTCACCCATAGGAATCAATGCAATTTGCTTAATAGAAAAATCATCCAAAAGCCCTTTTACTCGAAACGACATCTTGTTATTAGGCTTGAGTTTTTTCGCAATATCAGCAGGGATTTCAATATACGTCCAGCCGGTCTTCTCTCCTTTCTTATCGAAACGATGTATGATTGTTGAAAAAGATACCATTGGTTATTTCATTAACTTTTTATGAATCATTTGTCCTTCGATCCATTGTTGAAAATCAAACTGCGGATTAAGCGAATCAACACTCATTTTGCTATTTAACTTTTTAATACTAACAAATAACTGGTTTAAACGCTTCAATTTTAATGCGCTTCTGCGTTGATCCGATAAAATTTTAATTGCCTCGAAAACAAGTAGGTGTTTTTGAAATTCTTTTTCATTCGCTAAAAAACGTTTCACTGATAGGTATTGATTCTCAAAAAACAAATCATCTTTTTCCAACAAAACAATTAAATAAAGCAAGCGTGTATTTATTTGCAGTTCCCTTCTAATATTCACATCCTTTTCATGATTTAATATTTTATTTAGCCATTTAATAGATGACTTAAAGTCTTCGTTTCCTAAAAAAATGACTGCCATAATAAAAAACAAGTCAAACAAAGCTGGACTAAATTTGATGTTAATTTTTTTCAATTCGGGCTCTATCCTTTTTATTAAAAAAGCCCCTTGTTCGTATTGTTCGGTTCGATAATACAAATACAATTCACTTTCTGTTGTGTTTAAGAATACTTTAGCCGTTAATGCTGGATTTTTTATTTTATAAATAGTGGTAAATGTTTTTTGATGCTGAATTAAAGGTAAAATTTTATCGTAGTTCTCTAATAAAAACATCATGTTTACCATGTTATTGTTGTTTGTATGATAAATATTCGGCAAATCAACAATAAATTGCTTTTCCGATTGCATCAGCAAATTAATATCCTTATAACAATTAAAACATTGCAAGTATTTTTGCTGAACCGAATAAATTAACCCCATTGCCGAATGGTAATAATAACGAGCCCAAAAACTATTTACTTCTTTTTGTGGTGGATAATATTTTTTAATTTCTAAAATCTGTTTTTCTAAAAAGCCAGTCGTTACTTTTCCACTATAAATTTCTATTTGAATATTAAATGCTATCTGCATCAATGCTGTTTGAATTCGAATAACTTCTAATATTCTTAATTCCTCCGCAAAGCTTTTGTGTAACCCTTTTATATCCTCATCTTTTACAAAAACTAGTGTTTCCCAACGAACAACTAAAAAAAGAATGGAAAATTTTTCTAGTAGGTAGGCTTCTTTTTTCGCTTTTTGAATCACCTTTTTACATTGTTCAAACAGACCTTTGTTATACAATATTTCAATGTTCATCAAAATATTCGAATAGCGTGTTAGAAATGTTCGGTCTTTATGAAAGGCGTTTAAACTGTCTAAAATATGATTGTATAAATAATTTTTTTCGGAGGGAAGGTGATTTATAAAGGTCTCCTTGCTAAACGTTTTTTTTATTTTAGATTCATCGTACTCTTTTTGTTTTTCTATTTCATCAAACAAATGAATATAGTTGTTATTGAACCCTATTACATGTCGTGAAGAATGTATTTTAAAATACCGCTTTTCGGACATACTCAAATTTTGAATCAATTGATGTAAATCTTCAGATGGTTTCATGGCTACTCATTTATAATAATAAAATCGTTTTTGTATAATAAAGATGCTGATAAATATAGGATTTATTTTTAAATGACAGGAATCAGACTTCCAATAATGTTTGCTTTTTTTTATTGGATAACCTTTTTTCTAATTTATTTTTGAGTTGGATAACCTCTACAATTAAAAAAAGCATGGGACTAAGACCTAATTTTATATTCAAATTTATTTTTGTTTTTGCATTTGCAATAAGCGGAAAAGCACAAAACAGCGCCCTAGCAAAATGGACTGCTAAATACGATAAAACGAAAGCTTTTATTGAAAATAAAGGACAGTTTCAAATCAATGGAAGTCAAGATGCGGTTGCGTTTGCAATGGATCATGGGTCTACAAAAATTTACTTTACTAAAAAAGGTTTAGTATACAGCTTTTTAAATGTTTGGCAAAAAGAAACGAACAAAGAAGAGCGCCAAGAAAGAAAAATTAAAGGCTTTACAAGTGCTGAAGAATTTAGAGAATTTGAAGATGAGGGAAGAAAGGTTGAATACTCAACGGATGTAATTCCAATGAACTGGGTGGATGCAAATCCTGCGGTTCAGATTATAGCAGAAGAAGAAACCCCCGACTATCACTCATATTCATTCAAAGAAAACGGATTAAACAAAAGTGTTGATCATGTAAAAGCATATAAAAAAATTACCTATAAAAATTTGTATCCAAACATCGATGTTGAATACACATTTCATGCTGAATCGGGAATTAAGTATGCCATTATTCTTCACCCTGGAGCAGATGCTTCGAAAATAAAAATGGCTTATTCTAAAAATCTTTCAATAATAGAAAAAGCACTTCACATCCCTACAAAATATGGTGATATTGTTGATCATGCACCATTAACATTTTACGGAAACAACAAAAATTCAATTATTTCTTCTCGTTTTACTAAAAAGGGAAATACCGTTTCTTTTACTTTGGGTAAATACGACAATACACAAACGGTAATTATTGATCCATGGACACAAACTCCAAACTTTGCAACTGCATGGGACTGTGTTTGGGAGTGTGAAAAAGATGGAGCAGGAAATATTTATATCATCGGAGGTGTAACACCAATGCAATTAATAAAATATAACTCAACAGGGGCACTTCAGTGGACATACAATACCCCATACGACACCTCTGCTTGGTTGGGAACATTTGCTACTGACAACCTTGGAAATTCTTATGTTACTCAGGGTTCGGTTGCTGCAATTGTAAAAGTAAACAATGCTGGTGCTGTGGTTTGGAATAATGGAAGTCCTGGCGGTATTTTTACATCAACCGAGTTTTGGAACATCTCTTTTAACTGCGACCAATCTAAACTGGTTATTGGTGGAACAGGTGGGTTTTTACCGCCATTGCCTTATATCTACGATGTGGACGTGAATAGCGGAAACATTACCGCTAGTGTTCAGGTTACAGGTGGACAGCTTTTCCCAACACAGGAAGTTCGATCTATTGCGGCATGTGGTAACGGTAAGTTTGCTTATTTAACACATGATTCAATTGGATATATTTCTCAAAACTTCAGCCTTTGCCCTTCTGGATCTTCTGCGGCATTCCATGCTACGAACTCCTACGGCTTAGGATATAAATGTGAAAACTGGAGAAAAGACAATTCTGGTATCATGGCAATCAGATACTACAATGGTTTTTTATACACCCACAAAGGAAATCAGGTACATAAACGCGACTTTGCAACAGGTGCAATTATTGCTACTGCTGCTATTGCTGGTGGTGGGTTTGGTGGAAGCCAAGTTCAAAATAGTGGTTTAGATATTGATGCATCTGGAAACGTTTACGTTGGCTCTGGAAACGCTATTGTAAAATACGATGGCAACTTAAATGTTCTTTCTTCTGTTGCAACAACTTTTAGAGTTTATGATGTTCATGTAATTTCTGGTGGTGACGTTGTTGCTTGTGGATCAACGGGCACCTCAGCAACTACAGGTGCTAGAACAGGAACGGTTCAAGTAGTAAATATGACTGCTGCTGCACCGTTGTCATTAACTTGTTGTGATGCTACGATTTGTAATCCTGGGGTATTATGTCAAAATGCAACACCTGTTACACTTGTTGTTGCAACGCCTGGCGGGACCTTTAGTGGACCAGGAGTAAATCCAACAACTGGACTTTTCAATCCCGCTACTGCTGGAGTTGGAACACATACTATTACCTACACACTTGCTTGTGGAAACGAGTCTATTACCATTGTTGTTTCTCCTTGTGTAGCTCTTTCTGTTTGTCAAGAAACGAATGGATCATTAACCGTTTCAAATGGTGTAAATCCATACGATTGGCAGTTTTTCACTCCTGCATCAAGTAGTCCAATTACTAATTCTGCTCAATGTACAGCTTGTGGTGGTTCTTGGACTCCTTTTGTGAATGTTTGTTTAGTAAATAGCTTGCCTGCTTCAACATGTAATACACCTGCTTTCTGGACAACTTTTTCATCAACTTCAAACTCGGGAACCTTGCCTGCATCTTTTCCTGCTCAACCAATTCAAGTGACTGACAATGCTGGGAGCGTTATTACAATTACAACCCTTACCGGCATACCTGCATGTAGCGCTGTTGTTTGTCCTACAATCACTGTTACCAACCCCGCTAAAACAAATGTTTTGTGTTTCGGACAAAATACAGGAACGGCAACGGCAAGTGCATCTGGTAGCACAACGGCATATACCTATAACTGGATGCCAGGTAGTTTAACCGGAGCTTCGCAAACTGGTTTAGCCGCTGGAACATATACAGTTACTGCAACAGACGCAAACAGTTGTACAGGAACCACAACTATAACAATAACTCAACCAGCATCTGCTGTTGCTGTTTCTATTTCAAGTAGCACACCAGCAAGTTGTGGAAGTAGCAATGGTGCCGCTACTGCCAACGGAACTGGTGGAACTGGCACAATCGCCTATAATTGGATGCCTGGTAGCTTAACAGGCGCATCGCAATCTGCATTAGCATCAGGAACTTATACCGTAACAGCTACGGACGGAAATAGTTGTACTGCTACAACAACAGTATCTATTTCGAATACTGGAGGTCCAACTGCAAGCATTAGTTCACAAACAAACATTCTTTGCTTTGGACAGAATACTGGTGCAGCAACCGCTACTGCAACAGGTGGAACAGGAACAGTTACCTATAACTGGATGCCAGGTAGTTTAACTGGTGCTTCGCAAACAGGATTAGCTGCAGGAACCTATACAGTAACAGCAACCGATGGTGGTAGCTGTGCCGGAACAACAACAGTTACAATTACCCAACCAGCAAACGCTGTTTCTGTTTCAGTAACAGGAACAACACCTACAACATGCGGAAGTAGCACAGGAACAGCAACGGCAAGCGCTACGGGTGGAACAGGGACTATCACTTACAACTGGATGCCGGGTAGCTTAACTGGTGGATCACAAACAGGATTAGCTGCTGGTACTTATACAGTAACTGCAACCGATGCAAATGGATGTACCGCAACAGCAACGGGAATTGTTGCAAGCAGTGGCGGTCCAACAATTTCTATTTCATCACAAACAAATGTACTGTGTAATGGAGGAAACAACGGAGCCGCAACAGCAAGTGCAACAGGTGGTACAGGTACAATAACCTACAACTGGATGCCGGGTAGCGTTAGTGGTGCATCTATAAGTAACATAGCTGCCGGAACATATACTGTTACAGCTACTGATGGAACAGGTTGTTCAAATGCCACAACGGTTACAATCACTCAGCCTGCAGCAATTGTTGCTACTGTTTCTACAACACCAGCAACTTGTGGAAATAGCGATGGTACAGCAACTGTAAATGCAACAGGAGGAAACGGAGTATTAAGTCCTGTATGGAATACTAGTGCTACAACAAGCACAATTACGGCACTGTCTGCAGGAACTTATACTGTTACTATTACGGATGTTGATGGTTGTACCGCAACCAGCTCTGGAACGGTTGGAGTTACTGGCAACCTTTCTGGTGTAAATGCAGGAACGGATGTTACCATTATTTCTGGAACAAGTACTCAATTAAACGGCACAGTTCCTTCTGGAGCAACAATTTTATGGACTCCTTCAACAGGATTAAGCTGTACAACATGTGAAGACCCATTAGCATCACCAACACAAACTACAATTTATATTCTTACTGCTAGTCAAAATGGCTGCACGGGAAGCGATACGGTTATTGTTTATGTAGATGTGATTTGCGGAGAATTATTTGTTCCAACCGCATTCTCACCAAACGAAGACGGTCAAAATGATTTTGTTTATGTAATGGGTAATTGTATTACCAATTTAGAGTTTTTCATTTACGACAGATGGGGAGAAAAAGTTTTTGAAACAAAAGATGCTGCTTATGGTTGGGATGGAACTTACAGAGGAAAGAAAATGGATGCTGCTGTTTTTGTTTATTACCTAACAGCAATGGTAAATGGACAAGAAGTAACAAAACAAGGAAACATTACACTAATTAAATAAATTATAAACCAATAAACTTACACTCACATGAAAACTACACAACTAATTTGCGTTGTTATTTTTTAATACGCTGCAAAAAAGAAAAAACTACTACTAACTCTTTTTTAAGATGTACAAAAAAAACAAAAAATCGTTTTTACAAATTACAACATTGGCTGTTGCGGTATTTGGATTTGCAAATACAACAACAGCTCAGGACATCCACTTTTCTCAGTTTGATGAAACACCCGTTCAGCTAAATCCTGCAACAGTTGGTGTTCAACACGAGGTTAGAGGAATTCTTAATTTTAAAAATCAATGGCAAAGTATTGGCTCACCCTATCGAACCTATGCTTTTTCCTTTGATGCTCGTTTATTAAAAAACAAAAAGCATCACCTCGGCTTGGGTCTCGATTTTTTCAGCGACAAAGCAGGCGATGCCTCACTTGGTTCAAACCAAGTAAATCTGTCCATTGCTGGGCTAATAAATCTAAACGACAAAAGTATTTTGTCGGGTGGTATTGTTGCTGGGTTTGGACAAAGAAGCATGAATGCTTCTAAATTAACTTGGGGCAACCAATACAACGGAACTAATTACGATGCCAATGCTGCAACAGGTGAAACAAGCCTTCCTGGCAGCTTCACCATGTTCGATTTGGGGGCTGGCCTGCAATATAACTACGGAACCGATGAAGCTTATATTTCAGCAAACAATGCTAGAAAAATAAGTTTGGGTGTGGCTGTTTTTCACCCACACCGCCCGGCTTATTCTTTTTATGGAGGTGGTGAGCGACTAAACATGAAAATTGTTTTAAACGGAAACGCGTCTATTGGAATGCCAAATAGTAATTTAATTTTAAAGCCTTCTTACATTGTTTTTATACAAGGAGCAGCAACAGAGATTAATCCCGGAATGACCTTTCAGTATGTGCTACAAGAAGGATCTAAATACACCGGATTAAAAAAATCTTCAGCATTTTCATTGGGTGCATACTACCGACTGAAAGATGCTTTTATTGCCATCGCAAAATTTGAATACTCAAACTATTGCATTGGGTTTAGCTATGATGTTAACTTATCAAAATTAAAAGTAGCTTCTTCAGCTCGAGGAGGCTTCGAAATATCTTTACGATGGGTTTATCCATCTATGTTTGGAAACAAACATTTCAAATCGCGTATTTAAGACTGTTTAGTGCGGTTGGGGTTTAGTTTAATTGCAAAGCCTTCCGAAGGGGTTCGGAAGGCTTTATTTTTTTCATGAAACCCTGATTTTCATCAACAACTTCATTTTCCAATTGTATTTTATTACATTTGTTTGTAGTACCATACCTTTTTTAAAATGAAGATTAAAAAAATTACCGCCATAACACTGCTTGTTGCATTTGCAATCGGCTTCTATTTTTTGAACTCTGCTACTTCAAAAACTACAAAAAAAGCCTTTCATTCGGAAGATGAATTAGTGGCTTTAAAGGACCGTTTTAAAAGAGCTCCAATTGAAGCTGGAGAATACTTTTTACATTCTTCACACTGTAGTGGATGTCATGGATACGACTCCATTCAGCAAGCAAATATTTTAGAAGATGGAAGCGATGTAAACCTTGTAGATCGTTGGCAAACATCCATGATGGCGCTAAGTGCAAAAGATCCATTGTGGAGAGCAAAGGTTAGCCAAGAAATCTTGATTAACCCTGGACATGCAGGTGAGCTTCAAAACAAATGTACCTCTTGTCATGCACCAATGGGAAGATATACGGCCATGTTTCACGGCCAACAATACTATGGAATTACAGATTTGGAAACAGATTCTTTGGGCTTAGATGGTGTTTCGTGTGGATCTTGTCACATGATTGACCCAAACGTTGGAACAACCTTTTCGGGAGTTATACCCTATGATACTAACCATGTTGAATATGGTCCTTTTGGTAGTCCGTTCACTGGACCAATGGTTTTATATGAAGGAATAACACCAACCTTTAGTAGCCATGTTGGCGAAGCAAGAATGTGTTCATCGTGTCACACGCTTATAACCCAAACAGCTGATTTAGCAGGAAATTCAACTGGTGGAGAATTTGTTGAACAAGCTACCTATCATGAATATTTGAATTCAAGTTACAATGGAACAGCAACTAAATGTCAAAGTTGCCATATGCCAAAAATCAGTGAACCGATTGTTATTTCAAATGGAATTTTATCTCTACAAGGCCGATTCCCTTTTAATCAACACTCGTTTGCGGGTGCAAATTATTTTATGTTAAACTTAATAAAAAACAACAAAGTGGCACTTGGAATAAATGCCGATGATGCAAAATTTGATTCTACACTTGTTGCGACTTCAAATATGCTAAAAAACCAATCACTTGATATAAACCTTTTCTTAGATAGTACCGCAAACGATACGGCCTATTTTAGAGTAAAATTAAAAAACAAAACTGGTCACAAGTTTCCTTCTGGATACCCTTCTCGAAGAGCGGTTGTTCAATTTGTTGTAACTGGCACTTCAAATGACACCCTCTTTAAATCCGGAACCTTTACAAACACTTATCGTGTTGTTGGTGAAACAAACCAGTTTGAAGTACATCACAATGTAATTAACCAAAACAATGTGCCTCAAATTTATGAAATGGTAATGGGAGATGTAAATTCTAACATAACTACTGTTTTAGAAAGAGCTGCTGTCAATTTAAAAGATAATAGAATTCCACCATTAGGTTTTACAACTTCTCATAGCGCTTACGATACGGTTAAAATTGTTGGTGGTGCTTTAACGGATGATGATTTTAATAAAACTAATGCTGTTGAGGGTTCTGGTATTGATTATGTCCATTACAAAGTTGCATTAAATGGATTTACTGGCACAATTCAAGCAAAAACTAAAGTTTATTATCAATCTGTTCCGCCAAAATATTTGGACGAAATGTTTGCAATGAGCAGCACTCCAATTAATACATTCAAAACAATGTACCAAAATGCCGATCAAACTCCTTTTTTGGTTGGTGGTGATAGTTTAAACAATTTAATTACTGCAATTCCTGCTAGCTCAATTAGTGTAATAAACGTTTGGCCAACTGTATCAATGGATGGCCAAATTTTTGTTTCAGCTGGCTATGGCGAATTAATTAAAAACATTGAAGTATATTCTTCGTCTGGAGCCCTTGTAAATACGATATACAACACCAATTATCAATCGGAATTCAACTTTTATTTGCCGAATACAAGAGGTGTTTATTACATAAAAATTAGAACTGGAAATAAAATAATTACAAAAAAAGTTGTGAAATCATAATTTTTTTGTTTCCTTTAGTATTCTCTAAACAATTGATAACTAATTATTAACCAATTTATTTACCCCAACATGAATAAATTTACTTTTATGCGTACGGTTGCATTAGGCTCTGGTCTTGTGATTGGAGCGTTAAACGCAAACGCACAGTTTGGATTTACCAATTCAAACTCTCGATTAACACCTACAAGCATGCGCAGTGGAAACTGTGTTACTGTAGTGGATGTAAACAACGATGGATTAGATGACATCGTTCGTATGGATCAATCAACAACTCTATGGGTTGATTTACAAGCTAGAAATGGCAACTTTACCTCTTATAATTTAGGAGCCGTATCTGGTTCTGGAGTTTGGGGTATGGCTGTGGCCGACTTCGATCACAACGGATGGAAAGATGTTGTTACTGGACCAAACGGAAGTGTTTATTTAGCGAAACTCTCTTGGAATGGAAGCACAATTGTAAAAACACAATCAACACTTGCAAATTCTAATTTCTTTACACAAAACATCACTTGTGGCGATTTTAATAATGATGGATGGGATGATGTTTATGTGTGTGATGATAATGCATACGCTAAAGTTTATATGAATGACGGTGCAGGAAATTTACAGTTTTTAGCACATTCAACAACTTCAATGACAATTGGAACAGGTTCTAAAAGCTTAACAGTTCAAACTGCATTATCTTTTACTGCTGGCCAAACCGTTCGCGTTGGTTATGATGGAACAAAATTTATGACCGGTACTGTTACTTCTTATAACTCTGGAACAGGAGCATTGGTTGTAAACGTAACTTCTGTTGTTGGTTCTGGAACATTCCCAACATGGTCTGTACATCCTAATATTGTATTTAATCACCAAACAAGTACAACTACTTATGGTGGTGACCCTGCCGATTCTGGTAACTACGGAAGCGCATGGTTAGATTTTGACAACGATGGCGACTTAGATTTTTATGTTGCACATTGCCGCCAAGCATCATCAAGTGTTACTGACTTAAGAAGAAAAGATCGTTTATTTGTAAACGATGGAAATGGAAACTTCACAGACATGGCTTCTGCTCATGGAATTGAAGCGGGAGATTTTAATCAAACATGGACAGGTAGCTACGGTGATATTGATAATGATGGAGACTTTGATTTAATGGTTACAAATCATGATATCGTAAGTCAAATTTTTGAAAATGATGGTACTGGTCACTTTACAGATATTACTGCAACAACTGGTTTCTCAACAACTGGCGCTGGATCTCAACCAATTGAATCGTTTTTCGAAGATTTTGATAACGATGGGTTTGTAGATATTTTTGTTACTGGGTCTAATTTCGTTTTATACAAAAACAATGGAAACAAAACGTTTACATTGGTTGGAAACGCAGGTATGTCACAAACAGGTGGAATGGTTTCGTTTGCTTGTGGTGATTTAAATCACGATGGGTTTGCTGATATTTTCGCTTCTTATGGCGATATCTATAACAGTCCAGGATCAACAAACGATGTTTTGTATTTGAACAATAAAAACGCAAATCACTTTATTACATTTGCTTTAACAGGAACAGTAAGTAATCATGATGCAATTGGTGCACGTGTAACTATTTATGGTGCTTTTGGAAAACAAATTCGTGAAGTTCGTGCTGGCGAAAGCTATGGTACTGTTAACTCGTTTAACTTACACTTCGGTTTGGGAACAAACACAACAATTGACTCTGCTCGTATCGATTGGCCATCTGGTTTAACAACAAACTTTGGTTCATTAAATGCTGATCAATTTGTTTCTTCTGTAGAAGGAACTTGTAGTATTACAAACAACACAATCCCTGGTCCATACAACTTATGTACTAGCCAAACATTAACATTAACAGCTAATGCTGGTTTCTCTTCATACAGCTGGAATACAGGAGCAACAACGCAAGCTGTAACAACATCTACAACAGGAAACTTTAATGTATTGGTATCAAACGGTGCTTGTACAAACGTTTCTCCAACTGTTGCGGTTGTATTAAACCCAGACGAAACACCAACTGTTAGTCAATCAGGAGCAAATGCTTGCCAAGGAACACTAACACTTTCAAGTACAGCTGCTGCTGGATATTCTTGGACTGGTCCAAACGGCTTTACTGCAACTACGCAATCTATTAACCCTCCAACCTCTGGAACTTACAACTTAACAATTCAAGGAACTTGTGCTGCATTTAATGCTGCGCCAACTGCTGTTACTGTTAGCGCATCACCAGCACCTACTGGAATTGACCAAACAAGCGCAACACCAACATCGTTTAACTTAACCGCTACAGGTACTAATAGCGCAAACATGGCATGGTATAACCAAGCTGTAGGTGGAACATTATTAGCTACTGGTGCTAATTATACAACGCCAGTAATTAGTACAACTACGAATTATTTCGTTGAAGAATCGTTTAACTACCCAGGAGCAGTTAATGGAGTTGGTCCTGAATTTTTCCAAGGAACAAACAACTATTCAACTACAACAAATGGATCTGTAGATTTTGATGTATTAGGAACTTGTACATTAAAAACAGTTAAAGTATATACAGATGTTGCTGGAACACGTGAAATTCAATTGAAAAATTCTGCTGGAACAGTTATCAACTCGTTATCGATTGCTTTACCTGCAGACACAACTGTTGTTACACTTAACTGGTCTTTAAATGTTGGAACGGCTTATCGTTTAACAACGAACCAAACTGTTAACCAAACAAATTTCGGTTCTGTTGCTCCAAAATTATTTAGAAGCAATCAAGGTGCTGCATATCCATATGTATTGAACGGATATGTGACATTAACTGGCTCAAACCAAGGAACGGCTGTTTATTACTATTTTTACGACATCCAAATTGAAGGGCCGTCAGTAGCTTGTACAAGTGTTCGTGACACAGTTACTGCTACTGTTGGAAATGTTACAGGAATTAATAACACAACAGTTGAAAACACAATTGCTGTTTATCCAAACCCTGCAAACGGTCAAGTAAACGTAAGATTTGATGCTGCTATTGCAAATGGCTCTATCATTACAATTACAGATGTAACAGGAAGAACAGTTTCTTCATCAACAATTCAAAATGTTGCACAAGGACAAATTGTTTCTTTAAATACTGAAAACATTAACGCTGGAACATATTTCTTAACCGTTAAAACAGAAAACAAAAATGTAGTTCAAAAATTAGTGATTACTAAATAATAAAAACTAAACCCTAAAACGCCTCGTCCAATAATGGACGAGGCGTTTTTTATTTCAATAATTGGTGTATTTTTGATTTGTAAATTATTCCATATGAAAATTCTCAAAAAAGTTGGTAAATGGTTTTTAATCATTTTAGTTGTGTTAAACATTGCAATCCTTGTTTCTGGCAAAACCTATTTATATAAAGGCATTGCAAACACCTATTTGAAAGGCCGACCAGGCCCAAGTATTGATGAATATCAAATATTCGAAAACAGAGAAGTAAAGGCAGGAAATTACCTTGCTTGGAAAAAATCTACACGTTATAATTCATCGAAAATACCTGCAACACTCGAAAAAAACTTTACTGATTTAGGAACTGTTGCATATGTAATTATTAAAAACGATTCCATTGTTCATGAACAATATTGGGATGGTTATGATGCAGACTCACACAGCAACTCTTTTTCAATGGCAAAAACCTTTGTTGGAATTTTAATAGGTGCAGCTATTGACGAAGGAAAAATCAAAAGCCTTGATCAACCCATTGGCGATTTTATTCTACAGTTTAAAGAGGGTAAGAATGCAAACATTACCATCAAACATTTGCTAACAATGAGTTCGGGAATCAATTTTGACGAAGATTATGTAAACCCACTTGCTTATCCTGCACAAGCTTATTATGGCAGCGAAATAAAGGAATTAACGCTTGGCTATGAAGCGCAAGATGAGCCAGGAAAAACATTCAAATACCTAAGCGGAAACTCCGAACTTTTAGGAATGATCATAGAAAAAGCAACAGGAAAAACACTCAGCGAATACATGTCAGAAAAACTATGGAAACCCTTGGGCGCTAAAAATGCAGCACAATGGAGCCTTGATCATAAAGACGGAATGGAAAAAGCTTATTGTTGCTTTAACTCCAATGCCCCTGATTTTGCGCGCATCGGACAACTTTATTTAGATTCTGGCAAATGGAATGGAAACCAATTAATCAACCAAGAGTTTGTAATGAACTCAATTGTTCCCGCAGATTTAGCGGATGAAGGTGGCCGCAATCAGCGTTATGGGTATGCCTGGTGGTTAATTCCAGATTATAAAATGAAGAATATTTTTTATGCACGAGGCATACTTGGACAATACATTTTATGTATACCAGAAAAAAACATGGTGGTGGTGAGACTTGGTAAAAAGAGAGAAAAACCAACTGGCAACGAAACACCAAAAGATGTGATGTATTATTTAGATGCAGCACTTGAAATGTATGGCAACTAATTGTTGTAATAAAAGATTTAAATCCATTTATGAAAAAAGATATTGCCCCTCCTATTGTTGAAGATATTGCTGTTGCTGTTGTTCAAGAGGAAAATGAACTTGCAGAAAAAATTTGGAATGTCTATTTGATTAATTTAAAAAAACAAGATATTGAAGGTGTTTTGTCTACCTCGCATGGTTATGGCCTGCACAACGGAGAAGAGGTAAAAACATCTACGCTCCGCCATTTTTTAGATGTTGTAAAAGCAAAAAGTTTTTCCAAAATAGAGCCAATTGACGAATCTGTTTTTGGCTTAAACAATGAATATTGGGTAAGCTTTTTTCAAAACAACGTGATGTATGACAAAAAATACATTTTCCTTCCCGAAACAATCAAAGAAGAAAATTTTATTCTTGTTCCTTACATTAATAAAAAAGGAGTATTGATAAAATAAACCGGTTTGTTTTTTCGTTAAACAATGGTCGCATTTTTGCTTTTCCATTAACCCCAAAACAGAAAACTTAACGATGAAAGCATTTCTTTTAATTGTAGCTAGTTTCGCTTTTGTTTATACAAATCAAACAAACGAAACCATACCAGAAATCAATAAAAAAATTATTGCTTTTTGCGATAAACAAATGGGTAAAAAGGTAGGAAAAGGTGAGTGCTGGGATTTAGCAGCAAGCGCCCTTAATGAAGCTGGTGCCAAATGGAAAAGCCCATATGAATTTGGAAAAGAAATCAACGACAAAAAAGAAACAGTTTTCCCTGGCGACATTATACAGTTTGATGGCGTAAATCTTGTTTACCCCGATAAAAGTTGGAAGGGGTTTGCCAAACACACGGCAATCATTTACAAAGTATTAAACAAGGGGGAATACTCAATTGCAGAGCAAAACTCAAACGGAAAGCGCTTTGTTATTGTCTCCGACATTAATTTGAATTATATCAAAAAAGGCAAATATCAAATTTACAGACCTCAATAATTTTTCAAAAACAAAAAAGCCTCGAGAGTAAATCCTCGAGGCTTTCTATATACTAACCCTTTAAACTATTGGTTTACCCAGTGACCAAAATCGTTCGAATTTTGCATTGGAGTTGTTGTAAGTTGTGTTGCAGGCAAGTTGCTAGCTGATAAATTCAACTCGTACAAGTTGCCATTGTTTCTTGCAACAGCGTATTTCCCGTTGAAATAAACAGTGTTGATTCCTGTTCCTGCAGCAATTCCTGATGTTCCTGCACTATACGTTCTGTTTTGTGCTGATAATGCAGTTAAAGATGTTCCTGAAATGCTGAAGTGCCATGTAACAATACCTAAAGATGCATATACATTTGATTCAGAAGCAAACACCAATCTGTTGGTACCATCGCCATTTGGAACAAAGGTGATTGAGCCCCATTTGTAACCATTTACCAATGTACTACCAAAAAGATTGTTATTGTTTGGAGGGTACGTCATAAGAACTGCTGTTCCTGGTGATGCATTATTAATACCATCTATACGGTAAAGCTTAACTGTGTTGCTTACTCTTGCAATTGCATAAACGTATTGAGTAATAGGATCGATTTCAATTTCTTCGATTGGATAGTTAAACAATGTTGTTCCGTTTAATAACACAGGAATTGCGTTTCCTGAACTTGGTGTTGGGTATGCAATACCTGTTTGAACATAATCCAAATAAGTAACACCGTCTGCTGCTTTATAAGCAAAAACAATAGACTGTTTTGTTGCTCCACATCCTTTAATTGTTGATGATGTTGTACCACCAAAAGAGTGAATTATTGCTGCTGCTTGACCAAAAAATGCGTTTGTTGAGTAATAACCCATTTCTGTTTGTCCGTTTGCAGGATATCCATTGTTTGATACAATTCCTGAATAATAGGTTGGAGTTCTTCCTGGCTCCTCTGATTGTTCAACACTTGGTGTAGACACTGCTGCATCTGGTGTTAATGTTTCTTTTTTACAAGATGTTAATCCTAAGCTTGATACAACAGCAATTGCCGCAGCAACAATAATCGTTTGTTTTTTCATTTTTTTGATTTTGGTTTAAAGGTTAATTATTAATTTATTTTTACATTCTTTTTGTTTGACGGGACAAATGTGTGGCAATTCTCAACAAAAAAAAGCAAGGATTTGCCTTCGGAGAGTTTGAGTCAACCATCGGTTAAAAAAAAACAACCAACGGTAAACCGCTGGTTGTTTTTCAATTCAAATACTCGTTTGCTGTTATTGTAAATTCATCGTTTGTAAAAACTCATCCTTCTTTCTACGTGCTATTTCTACTTGGCTTCCATCTTCCATTTCCACAAAATAACCATCTTGGCGAACGTATTTCTTTACTTTTTTAATATTAATTAAATGAGACTTGTGCACTCTAAAAAACTCTTTTACTGGCAATACGTCTTCATATTCTTTTAGGTTTTTGGAAACTACGTGTTTTTGAGATTCTGTTAAATAAATAGTTGAGTAGCTTCCATCCGATTCTATTCGAATAATGTCTGCCACTTGAATATATAGGATGCCGTCTTTTACTGGTAGCCCCAATCGGTTTTCAAAGTCTAATTTACGTGTTGCTAAAAAGTCGATGTACTTTGTGTTGTCTGGTTTTAGCAGTGCCTTTTTTACGTTTTCTACGGCTTGCTTTAGCTCATCTATATCAATTGGTTTTAGCAAATAATCCAATGCATGATATTTAATTGCCTTTATTGCATAATTATCGTAAGCGGTTGTAAAAATGATTTGAAAATTTATGTTGTCAAATTTTTCTAATAAGTAAAAACCGTTGCCTTTGGGCATTTCAATGTCTAAAAACACCACGTCTGGTTTCGCTTTATTTATTAATAAATAAGCATCCTCAGCATTGTCGGCCACTCCAACAATTTCTACATCCGTACAATATTTTAAAATCAAGGAAGAAAGAATCTCTTGTCCTTTCTTTTCGTCTTCAACAATAATTGCTTTCATAAATTAATCAATGGGTATAAATATTTCTACTCTTGTTCCAATTGCATTCCCTGCTTCGTCATATAAATCGACAATGTTTTCTGATAATTTGCTATTATATAATTCATTAATAACCGCTAGCCGTTCTTGCGTAATGTTTGTTCCAAACGACTTGTGCTCACCGCTTTCTTTTGTTTCGGCAGCTTTTACCCTGCCTACACCATTATCTTCAATAACACATCTTATTAGCTTTCCTGTTTGGTAAAGCTCAATTTTAATTTTTCCTTTTTTAGTCGAGGGCAATATCCCATGCTTTACAGCATTCTCAACATAGGGCTGTATTAGCATTGAAGGTATTTCCACGACCATTCGGTCTATTTTTTCATCAACAGTTATCTCATAATCAAATCGCTGTTCAAAGCGCATTGCCTCAAGATCTAAATATAATTCCAACACTTTTAATTCTTCTGAAACTGTAATGGTGTTCTTTTCAGAATTATTTAAAATGGCTCGAATAAGCTTAGAAAATTTTGACAAGTAACGAATTGCCGATTCTTCATCCTTATTCAGAATAAAGTGTTGAATAGAGTTCATCACATTAAATGTAAAATGAGGGTTCATTTGGGCGCGTAGCGCCTTTAATTTTAAGCCCATTAACACTTTGTATAGGCTCAGATTTTTTTCTTCCTCGCGATGAGCTTTATTTACTCGATAACGAATTATAAAAACAACAATCAAAAAAACGAGGATTGTACAAAAAGCAAAAAACCACCACTTTTGCCAAAAAGGAGCCATAATAACAAACTTTATTTGCACTTCGTTTTTACTCCATGTTCCATCGGGATTTAAAACAGATAAAACAAACGTGTATTCATTTGCGGGTAAGGTTGTAAACTGGATCTCTCTTGATTCGGTATAATTCCAATCGGAATCAATTCCAAGCATTTTATAGCGGTATTTTAGCTTTCCCGCATTTCGATAACCCAAACCAATAAAACTAATTTTTAAATTGTTTTGGTTGTGCTCTAAACGATAGCTATTGTCTACGGCCTGTTCTATGTCATTGACCAAAACCTTATTAATGTACAAGGGAATGGAAACACTTGTTTTTGTTGATTGGTTTGGATTAAAAAAGGTTAGCCCCTTGTTTGTCGCAAGCCAAATTTTATCATCAAACTTAAGAACATCGTTTATCTCATTTGATGCTAAACCATCAAAAGTTGTATAGTTTGTGATTGTATATTGTTTGGGTTCATTTTGTGAAAAATTAATTTTACTTAAGCCCTTGTTTGTTGCCGCCCAAACGGTATTTCCATCGGTACAAATTTTGTAAACATTGTCGCCACACAAACCCTTTTGTTCGTTTATTTGATAAACACGACTCTCGTCATAAATCAACACCCCCGAACCCTTAGTTGCAATTACTAGCTTATTATCGGCCATATATTTTAGGTCCAACATTCGAACCGTTAAAAGTGAGTCTTTGTTTCCTAGGTATTCACTGATATTTGTTTTGGGGTCAAACCTCCACAATCCATCAATTGCGGCAAAAAGTAGTCGTTGGTTTTTATCCCACAATAGTGTGTATATTCTTTTTAAATCTTTTTCTTTTTGAAACAAGATTTCTAGTGGCTTCTCCTTTTCTATTTTTCCTAGGCCGTAGGAGCAAGCTAGCCAATATGTATCGTTTTCATCTTTTTGAATGCTTCTAAATTTTATTATTTCAGAAGGTGAAATTTTGTTTTTTTTTAGCACTAAGCTTTTTAAATTTCCAGAAACAAACAATGCGTCTTTTTCGTTGTCATAAAACATTGCAGACACACCATTCGGATACTCTCCTTTTTCATTGCAATCAAATGTTGTTGTTTCTCCGGAAGCATCTATTTTATGAACAAACCCTCTTTCAAGTCCAACATAAATAGAGGTACCGTCTTTTGTCAAACAATTTGTTCTGTTGTCTTTAAGTTTCGCGTCTTTATCATAATTTAATAGCTGTTTTGAGGGGCTGTAATAAACCGCGCTTCCTTCTGTTCCAAACCAAAAACCTTTTTCTTTGTCTTGAATAATTCCATTAACTGAAAGGTCTAAGAGATAATTTTTTTTCTTAGAAAAGTCATAGTTGGGCACAAAATAAACACCACCCAAATAAAGGCCCACCCAAAGGTCGCCATCGCTATCTTCATAAATTGAATTGATTCGACTAGGAAATGGCTCGATGTGGTAATTGTTTTTTCCTGAAATAATAAAAAGTTGATTAAAGCTAGATATCAAAATTTTATTGCTTTTTGTTTTGATTACTCTGGCATTATTAGGAAGCAGGCTCATGTCCTCCTTAAAAGACATTTCTCCCTTTATTAATTCAGTGTCAAATAAAACAGAATACCTATCACGAAATCGATTGCCGGCATAAATGTAGGCTCCTTTAATGGGCTCTTTAATAACCAAACTGTTTTTACTGGCGCCAGGCTCCATTTTATGGGTTATTTTCCCATCCTTTGTGATTTCATAAATACCATCTGTTCCAACTCCTAAAAAAATGGTTCCTTCTTTGTTTACACAAAAAGATGTTTTTATTCGCCCGTTAATTTGTTTTTGTAGTTCATCGTTGTATTTGAATGGGTATATTTTTCCCTTGTAATAATAACTGAGTTTACACGAAATAGGAACAAACCAAATTCGCTCTTCAAAATCTTCAACTACCTCAAACACGGTATTGTCTGGCAGACCGTTGCTCATTGAAAAATTTTCGAACTCATATCCGTTAAATCGGCTAACACCGTTTCCCGTTGCAAACCAAACATATCCTTTTGAATCTTGTTTTACTTGATAAACAACGGAACTAGCAAGGCCGTCCTCAACGGTATACTGCTCAAAAGAGGGGTGCGCATCTTGGCAAAAAGCAAACAATGCATTAAAAAACAAAAGAAGAATAGCGAGTATGGGTTTTGTTTTTTTCAATTTCGTCTTTGTATAATTTGTTTTTAAGGCCGCAAGTATAGTTGAATTTCGTCAAGGCTTATAACCTAAATTTGATAGAAATTTGGTTTAGGAGGACCGGTAAACACACATCTTACTGAAAACCAAAAGACTATATAGTCGAATAGAAATTAAACCTTTTTCCATTTCTTTTGTCTGTTGTTTGCAAAGCAAACAAATTACCTATCTTTCGTTCAACAAGCGCAAAATTGACATTCGAAGAATTATATAATATTCACGCTCGCATGGTATTTAACCTTGCGCTTCAGTATGTTCAAAATACAGAGGATGCCGAGGAAATTACTCAGGACGTATTTCTTTCTGTTCACCAATCCTTTTCCTCATTCAAGGGAGAATCGTCTCTTAAAACATGGATTTACCGTATTACAATTAATAAGTCGCTCGATCATATAAAATCCAAACAACGAAAAAAACGTTTTGCTTTTTTAACCTCACTCTTCTTTGACAATAGCAGCGATTTAAAACACGATCAACCAACATTTAATCACCCCGGTGTTCAACTAGAAGACAAAGAATCAATTGCGACTATTTTTAAACACATTAACGAGTTGCCCGACAATCAAAAAACGGCACTTATACTTCATAAAATTGAAAACAAAACACAATCAGAAGTTGCCGAAATAATGAAAACAAGTCCAAAAGCAATAGAATCATTGATTCAACGAGCCAAAACAAATCTTTCAAAAAAATTAAAAACAAACGAAGGATAAAAAATAGAATATCGTCAAACACATTAACAAGAAACAAATGAACTTAGACCAACTACATAAAAAAATTAACACGGTGGATCCACCACCATTTTTGTTTACGCGTATTCAGCAAAAAATTGAAAAAACGTATTCAACCGTTTTGCCCAAAAAGCTTGCGTTTGCGCTTAGCCTTTCTTTTATGTTTGTTGTTTTTTTTAATGCCGGAGCGCTTGTTTATAAAACAAAACAAAACAACAATGTTGCAAGCGTTGCCGAATCAATGAATTTAATGCCAAACAACGATTTATATACCCATGAATAAAGTTCGATTACTCAGCATTATTTCTGTTGGTTTGCTTTTAGCAAACCTTGTTTTGTTATGGTTTTTGTTATCAAACAAACCAAAACACGATGGGCCGGGACCGAATGGTGGGCCGCGAAACATTATTATTAAAAAACTTGATTTTGATGAAAACCAAATCAAACAATACGAATCGCTAATTCAATGGCATCGCAGCGAAATAGACAAATCACAAGAACAAATTGTTGTATTAAAAAACAAATTGTATTCAACACTTTTAGATTCTAGTGCTACAACAAAAGACGGTATCATAAACGAAATTGGCGCCATTCAACAAAACATTGAAAACATTCACTACAAACATTTTCAAGACATTAAGAACCTGTGTAAGCCCGACCAATTGGTTGCTTTTGAAAAACTAAGCAAAGAAATCGCAGCCCTTTTTGCGCCACCACATCCGCCAAAACGACCAGAATAATGAAGAAAATTGCCTTCATTCTCTTTTTTGTTTTTGATACTGTTTTGTTTGTTGAAGCTCAAAACGATTCTACTATTTCCATTTCGTTTGTTTTTCGTTACAACGATAAAATTGTTGATTTAAGCGACTCTTCTTTTATTGCAAACGATTCCAATCATTTACAAATTGATGCGCTTCGGTTCTATGTTTCCAATATTTGTTTTTTAAAAAACAGCACCGTTCTTTTTCAAGAAAAAAACAGCTTTCATCTGATTGACGCCTCCAACAAAAACTCACAAACACTTTTTATTAAAAACAACAAGGCCTCCTTCGATGAAGTCTCGTTTAATCTCGGAATAGACAGCGTAACAAGTGTTTCTGGCGCTATGGGTGGAGACCTTGACCCAACCAAAGGAATGTATTGGACCTGGCAAAGTGGCTATATCAACTTTAAACTTGAAGGCAAGAGCGTTAATTGTCCAACACGAAACAATACTTTTGAATTTCATCTTGGTGGCTACCTATCTCCTTTCAATTGCTTAAAAACAGTTTTTTTAAAGTCCACGAACCCAAAAAATATTGTTGTTGTTTTTGATCTCAACCAGTTTCTATCTTCCGTTGATTTGTCAACACAAAACCAAATCATGTCGCCCAACAAACAGGCTGTATTGCTTTCTGAAAAAGCCATTAAATCATTTAAAATCATCAACCCATGAAAATAAAAGCAGTTCTTTTTTTCTGTTTTTGTTTTGTTTTTTTTGCTTTTCAACTGGCAAACGAAAAACCCGTTTTTGTTCCCAAAAACTGGCCGAAGCCCGTTTACAATTTTTCTAAAAACCCATTAAACGAAAACACGATTGAGCTTGGAAGGGCGCTTTTTTATGAACCTCAACTTTCCAGAAACAACATTGTTTCTTGTGCAAGCTGCCATTCTCAATACACCGCATTTACACATGTTGACCATGCATTAAGCCATGGGATTGAAGATAAAATAGGAAGACGAAACTCACCCGCATTAATGAATTTGGCCTGGCAACAGCTTTTTATGTGGGATGGAGCGGTAAATCACCTTGATGTGCAAGCCCTTGCTCCTATTGCTAATCCTTTAGAGATGGATGAAAACATTTCGAATGTTGTAAAAAAACTACAACACACAAAGCATTATCCTAAATTGTTTTACAAGGCATTTGGAGACTCAATAATTACAGGAGAACATACGCTTAAAGCGCTTTCACAATTTATGCTAACGTTAGTGTCCCACAACTCAAAATACGACAGTGTAATGCGAAAAGAAACGGTGTTTACCGCACAAGAAAACAGTGGCTATCTGTTGTTTAAAAAAAACTGTGGCTCTTGTCATACCGAACCGTTATTCACAAACAATGAATTTAAATCCAATGGACTACCCATTGACACAACGCTTAATGACTATGGTCGATATGAAATTACAAAAAACAAAAAGGATTCATTAAAATTTAAGGTTCCAAGCCTTCGCAACATTGAATTTTCATACCCCTACATGCATGATGGTAGATTTAAAAAACTTTCAGACGTTCTTAAACACTACACAACAGGCGTGATGCACAACCAATCGCTTTCGGAAGAGTTAAAAACCCCGATAGTCCTTAATGCAAATGAGCGTGTCGACATTGTTGCTTTTTTATTAACACTAACAGATCGTTCTTTTCTATTTAATCCGAATTTTTCCTATCCAAAAAATCTTTTTTTAGACTCAACGAAGGATTAAAAAATGTTCAGCGTCTATATTCTTAACTAACACCATAAAAACCCAACAATGAAACTAAAAAGCACCCTTTTTTCACTTTTAATAGGCAGCTCATTGGGCTTCGCTCAAACAAATCCAGCCATCTTGGAGTGGATGCAAAACTCAACAATAATGGGAAGCCACTATGTTAGTGGCAACTCGACAGCCATTAACGATAATGTATTAGCAAACATACAAACGGTTCAGTATTCGGCATCTTCGGTATATGTTACAACAAACGGTATTCCTGCTTATACCACTGGCCCCTTCTTGGATGGTAATCCATCATTAGCTACCGACCAAAATGCTATCTTCAAATTTCCTTTAAACCCTGTTCAAAACACGGGAACACCAACAGCAACAACCGGAGGAAACATTGGTGTTTTTGTGAATGGCGTTGCTTTGTTTGATTACAGAGATGGGGTTTCTTGGAAAAATTCAACAAGCAGCCTTTGCGGTGGCCCTATTGCCCCTCCTTGCACTGGAGACGGTGTTTGGAATAGAGATGCTGTTGTTGCAGAAAGAGCGGGATTTGATTGTTCGAAAGGACATCCTGCAATGGGAAACTATCACCACCATCAAAACCCTAGCGCCTATAAATTAGATTTAACGGTGCTTTCAAACATTTGTACACTTTACGATGCGGACGGTTTATATGTAATCGACAGCACACAACACTCTCCTCTAATTGGTTTTGCCTACGATGGCTTTCCGATTTACGGAGCATACGGTTATAAAAATGCCGATGGTACTGGCGGAATTGTTCGAATAAAATCAAGCTGGACACTTAGAAATATTACAACAAGAACTACTTATTACACTGGCGCTAGTGTTACTGCAGGTCCTGCGGTAAGCGTAACCTATCCTTTGGGTTATTTCCGTGAAGACTACCAATACACAGCACCTGTTGCGTCTGATTATTTGGATGAACACAATGGTCGTTTTTGCGTTACACCAGAATATCCTGCTGGCATTTATTGCTACTTTGCAACTGTTGATGAAAACTGGAATTCTGCTTATCCGTATGCTGTTGGACCAACTTTTTATGGTGTAAAAACCGCTGCAAAAGTTACTTCTATTTCAGAAAGCGTAACAACCTATACAGCACCAACAACAAGCGTTTCGGATGTTCAAAATGATTTATTTGAAGTGAATGTTTACCCAAATCCCGCAAACGATTTTGTTGCTGTGCAAATCAACGGAATCAACAAAGAAAACTTAAATGTGGAATTGTTTGATGCAACAGGAAAGTTGGTTCAAAAAAGCATTCTTTACCAAGGAAAAACAATCGCTTATTTTGATACACAAATCCTTTATAGCGGAATCTATTTTGTGAAAATTGCAGGATCAGAGGGTGTTGCAACAAGAAAAATTGTGATTCAAAAATAAATAGCATCCCCAATAAAATGAAGAAGGGCGCAAACGAGCGCCCTTTTTTTATATCCAGCCTTTTAGCCAATAATAGGAAATGGCCACATATTCGCGCAATACCAACAGTTCATAATTCAAATAACTCCACATGTTATAACGTAAAGAAAGGCTTTTTACTCGCGTATCGTTTGTGTTTTCAAGGTCCTTCACCTTGCTTTCGTCTACCGGGTTTTCGAATGTAGGCTCACCTCCTACTTGTTTAAACCCAACAACAGCAAAGGTTTTAACAGCTCTGTATGTGTGTTCGGGGGAGGTTACAATTAACACAGATAAGCTTGTTTTCCTTTTTTCATAACGCTTTGCAATGTTCTCTGCTTGTGAATGCGTGTTAAACCCAATGGGCTCAAAACGAATTCTTGAAGTATCAATACCTCGCAAAACTAGCTCGTGTGCCATTAAACTCAGTTGGCGCAAACTGTCTATTTCATTGAAAGGAAGAGCAATTATAATCTCTGCTTCAGGATATTTAGCTGCAATTTTTGATGTGTAAAAACAGCGTATTAATCCGTCTGGACTTGGCATTCCGCTTCCTCCCAACAACACAATTAATTCGGGTTGTTTTTTTAATTTGGGGCTCGATGTACCCAGCCAATGATAGGCGTAATAAGGCAAATCAGTAAAACTCAAAAACACCAACAAGGCAAACAAAACACCGTTCACAATAAAAAATTTCTTTAAAAATTTTTTACCAAAATCTTTTATTACAGAGCTGTTTGGAAGATTCATTTAGATTTTATCCAATGCTTGTTTTAAATCTTCTATCAGCAAATCAGCATCTTCCAAACCAATGTACAGGCGCACCATGTTCCAAGGAAGCGGATTTTCAAAGCTTTTGCTTGCAGCTAGTGCACACAAAGGAAACACCAAGGACTCATACCCACCCCAAGAGGTAGCCATTAAAAAACGCTTTAGATTATCACAAAACACTTCCATTTGCTTTTCATCCTTCACATCCAAAACAATGGAAAGTAATCCTCCGCCCTGTTTCATTTGCTTTTTTGCCAAGGCAAGTTGAGGATTTTTGGAGGAGAATGGGTAGTATACAGATTTGATTTTAGGGTGGTTTTCTGCGAAATCAGCAACTTTTTTTGCCGACTCGGCACTTTTATTCACCCTAAGTTCAAGTGTTCTTAAACCGCGCAAAATTAAGCCAGCGTCCTGTGGTGAAATAATGCTACCAATGGTCATGTATTCCTCAGCAAACATCTTCATAATTCGCTCGTGCGTTGTGCAAACCACCCCACACACCACATCACTATGCCCACTGATGTATTTGGTTCCAGAATGAACCACTATGTCAATACCCATTTTTAATGGGTTTTGGTTCAGTGGTGAGTTATAACTGTTGTCTATGATGGTGGTTATACCTTTCGCTTTTGCAATTTTAGCAACCGCTTCAATGTCTTGCATCTCAAAAGTCAATGAATTTGGGCTTTCCAAGTAAATCAATTTAGTGTTCGCTTGAATTGCTTTTTCAAAATTTTGGGCATCTCCCCCATCCACAAACGTGTGTGTAACGCCATATTTTGCAAGATATTTTGTAATTAAGTTGTTGGTCCAGCTGTATGGTTTTTTAACACATACAACATGGTCTCCCGCCTTTACTACGCTCATTACTGCTGCTGCTACAGCAGCGCTTCCACTAGAAAAAACAAGTGCGTCTTCTGCACCCTCCAATGCAGCAACTTTCTTTCGAAGTGTTGCTACTGTTGGGTTATAACCTCTTGTATAAAACGGGTTTTCAAGTTCTTTGGTTAATTTTTCGCGCATTTCTGCAACGGTTCTAAACGCAAAGTTGGATGATTGAAAAATGGGTGGAGCTACCGATCCGTAGTATTCTTCGCGGTCTTCGCCCAGGTGATTTAAGATGTGTGAAATATCCATTTTATTTTTTTGATTTTTTAAATTATTGAATTAATTAAACTTTTTCGTTCATAAATATCCGTTTGCTAGTCATTTTACTACTTTTTAAAGATAAAGTACACTGCTGCAATTAGAAACAAAAAACCAACAAAATGGTTCCATTTGAGTGTTTCGTTTTTAAAAAACAACAGCGTGAAACCAACAAAAACAACCAATGTTATAGCCTCTTGAATTACTTTCAATTCCACCAAACTAAAAGGTCCCCCATTCTCTTTGTACCCCAAACGATTTGCAGGTACTTGAAAAAAGTACTCGAAAAGTGCGATTCCCCAGCTGATCAAAACGATGGAAATAAATCCAAGGTTTTCGAACCGTTTCATTTCTTTGAATTTCAAATGACCATACCAAGCAAACGTCATAAATGTGCTTGATAGGATAAGTAAAACGATCGTCCAAAGTCCTCTCATAAAATTTTCAGATTTGGCTCAAAAATAATCTTCCTTTCGAAAACATCTTCTATTTTGATCAAATTTTTGCACAAAATCGCTCCAGGTACCGTGTTTATTGGCTCCCAGAGCACCGTACAAAAACTCGATTTAAGACACTTTCTTTCCTTTTTAGACCCACAACACTCCAGGACACAATTATCGCATTTCGGGGCCTATTTTATTGTTTTTTTGTCGGTTTTAATCCATCTGCGCTATTACCAATTCCGTTTATTCAAATAAACCTTCAACTACTCGAAATTAATTTACATGTATCATTTTTAAAGTGTTAGTTGATTTTTGGGAAATACAGATATCCAGTTTTAATTTTTCAGAATTAAATTTCTGAGAATTTATTTGCTGACTTTTTTATATCTTTTAAAAGATCGCATGGTAACTAGAAGAAAACTACAAGATAAATATGAATCCTATTATACCCCTATTTATAATTTTCGGTATTTGTTTTTTCTTCCTTTTAGATCAAATTAAATTTAGTAAAATAACAATTTGCATAATTTTATGTGAGTTCTAAATTTATTTTCAAATAAAAAGATTGCTGATTTTTTATCCTGATGTGTTAAATAAATATTTTGTTCCATGTGAAACATATCAAAAATGGAAAGGTATAAAAACAAAAAAGCCACTCAAATTTGAGTGGCTATTTTTGGTAATTATTAATTTATTTTATTTCCGAATTAAGTAAATCTGACTAGAGGAAGTCTTACCTGTTTTAAGTGCAGCCAAGTTTGACCTTAATCCGTTCCACGTGGAACGTATAATATTTGTCTTGCCCGTTTTAATCTTTTCACTTAGCATCGATACATAAAACGAATCGAATATCATTGGTAAAATGCGAAACACTTTCATTCCATATTTCTTAAATAATGAATCAATATCATTCGGAGTAAAATGGTATAGGTGACGGGGAACATCATAGGCGGCCCAGTGCTCTTTGTATATTTTTGCATCCAACGAATTACAGTTTGGGACAGCTATAATTATAAGTCCATTGGGTTTTAATAATCGTTTCAATTCCTGAACACGCTCATTCAAATTAGGTACATGTTCAAGCACGTGCCACATAGTAATTACGTCAAAAGATTCATCCAACAAAGAAGACAATTCAGATTCTGGTAGCACATTTAAACTATAGTTTTTGATGGCCATGTTGCGCGCATCCGAATCTGGTTCAATACCTATTGAATCCCATTTTGCACTTTTCATCGTATTCAAAAACTCCCCTGTACCGCATCCAATATCTAATATTTTTCCTGTCTTATAATACTTAGAAATCAATTGAAGCTTCTTTAATAAAGTGTATTTTCTAACCGACTGATAGGTTGAATTAATAAAACCTTTTTTGGTATTTGAATGAGATACGTAATCTTCCGACTTATAATATCTTCCTAAATCTTGTGTTTCGGGACGAGGGTTGGTGTACTTAAATCCACAGGATTCACATTCCACAATGTTGAATGTTTCACGTGAAACAGTATGGTCGATGCAAGCCATAAAATGCTTACTTCGAATTGAATTACAAATTGGACATTGTTCTAATTTTTCCATATAAACCTTTTTGTTCCACGTGGAACTTAATACATATATAAGGTATATAAAAGCGACTGTTCCACGTGGAACTATCTACCCAGGTATACCATTAAAATTGAAATGTCGGACGGAGTAATTCCGGAAATTCGGGACGCCTGACCGATTGTTCTAGGACGAACTTTTGTTAATTTTTCTCTAGCTTCTGCTGATAAAGATGTTAACCTTTTATAATCAAAATCATCGTGTAAAACCAAATCTTCTAATCGGCTTTGTTTGTCTACTAACTCGTGCTCCTTAGAAATATATCCTTCGTATTTCATTAAAATTTCGGCCTGCTCAATACTATCTAAATCATACTTTGAAATGAATTCTTTTACTTTTGGTGAGTTCAACGCAAAGTCCAAAAGCGTAATTGTTGGACGAGTTAATACACCAAACATTTTAACTTTTTGGACAATAGGAGAGGATCCAATTACTTCCAACGCTGGATTTATTTCTTCGGGATCTATACTCTCAGTCTTGAAGTATTTAATAATTTCTTGCGCATTTTTAATCTTCTCATTAACTCTGTCCAAACGTTCTTGAGATGCTAAACCTAACTCAAACGACTTAGGAGTTAATCGAATATCCGCATTATCTTGACGTAATAAAATACGATATTCTGCTCTTGAAGTAAACATACGATAGGGTTCTTCCGTTCCCTTCGTTACCAAATCATCAATCAAAACTCCAATGTATGCTTCCGATCTATTTAAAATAAATGGCTCTTTACCATTAATTTTTAAGTGTGCATTTATTCCTGCCATTAACCCTTGACAAGCTGCTTCTTCATATCCTGTTGTCCCATTAATCTGACCAGCAAAATATAAATTCTCAACCAACTTTGTTTCTAATGTAAGGGCTAATTGTTGGGGTGGAAAATAATCGTATTCGATTGCATAACCAGGACGAAACATTTTTACATTCTCAAATCCTGGTATTTTTTTCAATGCTTTATACTGAACATCTTCTGGTAATGATGTCGAAAATCCATTCACATAAATCTCAACTGTATTCCATCCTTCCGGTTCTACAAAAACTTGATGACGATCTCTTTCTGCAAAACGAGTAATTTTATCTTCAATGCTTGGGCAATATCTTGGACCTAATCCTTGAATACGACCAGTAAACATGGGTGACTTTTCGAACCCAGTTTTTAATATTTCATGTACTTCATAATTTGTATACGTGATATAACATGGCATTTGCATTTCAGGACCGTTTGCAAAAGCATCCGTTTTTTTCTTTCTAAATTCAAATTGATTAACATCCATAAATGAAAATTTAGCTGGATTTTCATCACCATGCTGCACTTCCATTTTTGAATAATCCAATGATCTTCCATCTACTCGGGGAGGAGTTCCGGTTTTCATTCTTCCTGCTTCGAATCCTAATTGAATTAATTGTTCAGTAATTCCTGTACTAGCTTTTTCACCAGCACGACCACCACCATATTGTTTTTCACCTAAATGAATTACTCCATTTAAAAAAGTTCCATTCGTTAACACAACAGCTTTGGCTCTTATCTCCACATCCATTCCTGTAACAACACCACAAACTTTTCCGTTCTCAACCAATAACCCCTTTGCCATATCTTGCCAAAAATCGAGGTTAGGGGTATTCTCTAACATAACTCTCCATTCTTCTGCAAAACGATGACGATCACTTTGAGCACGAGGACTCCACATTGCTGGACCTTTTGAACGATTTAACATTCTAAATTGAACAGCTGTTCTATCCGTTACAATTCCAGAATATCCACCAATAGCATCAATTTCACGGACGATTTGACCTTTCGCAATTCCACCCATAGCAGGGTTGCAACTCATTTGAGCAATGGTTTGCATATTCATTGTAACCAATAGGGTAGATGAACCCATATTAGCAGCAGCAGCAGCAGCTTCACAGCCCGCATGACCTGCACCTACAACAATTACATCGTATTCTTTAAACATTACTTATAGAAAATTAAAAAGAATAATCCAACCCACATCACAGCAAAAAATGCGGTATAACTAACAATTTGCTTAGCTAATTTAACATCTTTCTTAATAAAATAAGCATAAGAAGACCAAACCATAGAAGCAAAAACCAGAATTAAAGGAAATATTAATCTCATGATAAAAATTTTTCAAAGGTAGATAAAATAATAAATGATAACCTAAAAATAAATTATAAGTACTTGTAAATCAAATTATTATATAAATTATAAACCAAATTTAGCAGATAATTCAAGCATTTTTTCAATCGGTTTACGAGCTTTTTCAATTAAATCTTTATCCATTAAAATCTCTGGTTGCTCATATTTTAAACAGTTATAAAGCTTTTCCAATGTATTTAATTTCATGTGTGGGCAATCATTACACGCACAAGAATTGTTTGGTGGAGCAGGAATAAATGTTTTATCTGGATTTTTTAATTGCATTTGATGTATAATTCCTGCCTCTGTAGCTACAATAAACTCTTTAGCTGACGATTTAGTAGCATAATGAAGAATTCCTGTAGTACTTCCAATATAATCCGCTATATCTAACAAATTAGCTTCACATTCTGGATGAGCTAATAACAGAGCTCCAGGATGTTGATTTTTTAACTTCACAATCTTTTCCAATGAAAAAATTTCGTGAACCATACAAGCTCCATCCCATAAAACCATATCACGACCCGTTTTTTTCTTGATGTAAGCGCCTAAGTTCTTATCAGGTGCAAATATTATCTTTTGATCTTTAGGAAGACTCTCTACAATCTGTAATGCGTTAGTAGAAGTACAAACAATATCCGTATGTGTTTTTAAATCGGCAGTACAATTAATGTAGGAGATAACTAAATGATCTGGATATTGTTTTTTAAACTCAGCAAATTTATCTGCAGGACAAGAATCAGCTAATGAACAACCAGCTTTTAAATCGGGTAATAAAACTTTTTTAGTTGGTGATAAAATTTTCGCGGTTTCAGCCATAAAATGAACCCCAGCGAAAACAATGATATCAGCATTCGTTTTTGCAGCTTCTTGCGAAAGGCCTAAACTGTCACCAATATAATCGGCAATATCTTGAATATCGGCATCCTGGTAATAGTGGGCAAGAATGATTGCATTTTTTTCTTTTTTGAGTTTGTTTATTTCAGCGAACAAATCTAGTGATAAATCAATTGGAATATCAAGAAAACCTTTTGTTTGCAAATCATCTCCCATAACAATAATATATTTTAATATTTAATTTTAAATAAAATTTGTTGTTGTTATTGGTCTGTTAGTTTAGTGTAAAAAATGTTTATTAAAACATTGCATTTATCAATTATAACAGTTCATTAACAGTAGTTAAGAAGTTGTTACGTTCTAACTGTTTGAAGCATAACTAAATCAATCTTTATTAACAGTCTGTTAGTATACTTATTACCTAATAACTTCTTTGCAAAAGTACAGTTAATTCCTTTATAAAATTGTTCATTCATTGTATAAAATACTTGTAAGTTTTTGTAGGAAGTATGAAATATTAATGCAAGCGATATAATAAATTAACAATGCAAGAAAAATCTTCTACACATTAATAACAGAACCTTTTATTATCAACACTTTTAATGTTAATAAAATAAAAACTAGAGTGTTAATTATCAGCACTTTATTTTTGAACTTTACAAGCGTGTTAATAGCTGTTAATAACCCTAAATATTTACAAGCTAAAAACAAAATTTTCGCGGGCTACGCCCGAAATCAACAAATTGTAAACGAATTTAACAAAGCCCCATAAAAAACGGGAATTAATAAAAGCAAATTTATGAGCAAAATAGCAATCGGTTGCGACCATGCAGCTTTTCAATTAAAAGAGAAAATAAAGGTTTATCTTCAATCAAAAGGGTTTGAAGTAAAAGATTTTGGTTGTTATTCCGAAGAGCGTGCCGATTATCCCGATTTTGCGCATCCTGTGTCAAATGCAGTAGAAAGCAAAGAATTCGATTTTGGTTTGTTGATGTGTGGTAGTGGAAACGGAATAAACATGACAGCCAACAAACACAAAGGCATTCGCTCGGCACTATGCTGGAATGCCGAAATTGCGGAATTGGCTCGTTTACACAACGATGCAAATATTTTAACCCTACCAGCACGATACATTACAGAAGAAGAAGCAAAGAAATGTGTGGATATTTTCTATTCAACTGCTTTTGAGGGTGGAAGACATACGGATAGAGTTAATAAAATAAGTGCTGGATGTTAAAAAGAAGACCATATAGAAACTCTTTAAAAATGATGCGATTAACGCTTGTTGCGCTATACTTATCAATAAGTCTTTTTGCTCAGAAAGACACGACCGCGATACGATATTCGAAAGTGATTACGGCAGATGTATTAGAAAACCACTTAACCGTAATAGCTTCTGATGCTTTTGAAGGAAGAGAAACGGGTAAACAAGGACAAAAATTAGCGGCTGATTATATTCAAGGACAATTCAAATCATTCGGCATTCCACCTTATAAAGAAGACACCTATTATCAAACCTATTCTTTGCATATGGTGTTGCCAAAGGCGGCAGAAATAAAGTTGAAAGGAAAGTTCCTAGAGGCCAAAAAGGATTTCTATCATTTCCCAGGATTGAGCGAGCAAACCATCAACGCAAAAGAAGTGCAGTTTTTAGGTTATGGTATTGAAGAAAAAAATTACAACGATTATGCGAATAATAACGTGAAGGATAAGGTGGTTATGATATTGAGTGGAGAACCTTATAAACAAGATGGAACATCTATTATTAGTGGAACAAAAGAAGCTTCGTTATGGACCACCTATTACAAAAATAAAATTCAAAAAGCACGCGAACAAGGCGCAAAACTTTTATTGGTGGTAGTTGACGATGTTCCAAAAAATGTAGAAAAAAACAAACACCGCTTAGAATCAAGCTCCTTAAAGCTAAATAATTCGGGAATCGAAATGCCGGTTATTTATATTTCCACAGAAGTAGCCAATACAATTCTGAAGAAAAAAACGGTGGAAGAATTAAAAGCTACCATTAGTAAAACGGAGCAGCCACAAGCCTTTAAAGCAAAAATGGAGCTAAACATTGTCATAAAAAACCTTACCGAAAAAGTACTTGCCGAAAACGTTTTGGGTTATGTAGAAGGAAGCGATTTAAAAGAGGAGTTGATTGTAATTACTGCGCATTACGATCATTTGGGAAAAGAAGGCGATGTGGTGTTTAATGGTGCAGATGACGATGGATCGGGAACTGTGGCGGTTATAGAGCTTGCAGAAGCATTTGCAAAAGCAAAAAAAGAAGGACACGGTCCGCGTAGAAGTATGTTGTTCATGACCGTTTCGGGTGAAGAAAAAGGGTTGTTGGGCTCAGCTTATTATACCGAAAATCCAGAGTTTCCTTTGAAGAACACTGTTTGTAATTTAAACATTGACATGATTGGTCGCTTAGACGAAAAGCACGCCAACAACTCCAATTATGTGTATTTAATAGGTTCTGATAAATTGAGCTCGGAGCTGCACCAAATAAGTGAAAGCGCTAATAAAACCTACAGCAATTTAGAATTGGATTATACCTTCAACGATGAAAAGGATAAGAACCGTTTTTATTACCGTTCGGACCATTACAACTTTGCAAAAAATGGTATTCCTGTAATCTTTTATTTTAATGGTGTACATGCCGATTATCATAAGGAAACAGACGAAGTAGCGAAAATAGATTTTAATAAAATGGAAAAAATTACCCGTTTGGTATTTTTCACTGCATGGGAATTAGCGAATAGAACAACACGCATAAAAGTAGACAGCAACAAAAAATAAAAAGAGTGTTGCTTGTCGATTGTAAAAACAAAAAAGTATGTCAAAAGCATTAGAAGCATTTTTAGAAGCATCGGAAATAAAGGCGTTTGATGCGGATCACCGCAAAACGATTAATTTCAATATTGCTCAATACGATAAAAAAGTGTTGGAAGGAAAAGAGCAATTTTCGAATTTAGAATTGGCACGCACAAGAGCAGCTGAGCGCAAACAAAAAGCTGTTGACAATCTTGAAAAATACTTGATCGAGTTTGAAGCGAATTTTATTAGAAGAGGAGGAAAGGTAATATGGGCGCAGGATGCGGAAGAAGCTATAAAAGAGAGTTTGCAAATCATGAAAAAGGCAAATGCCAAAACCGTGGTAAAGGCAAAGTCGATGACAACCGAAGAAATTGATTTTAATGATGAGTTAAAAGAAGCGGGAATAGAAAGTATTGAAACCGACTTGGGTGAATACATTGTACAGATGCGTAACGAAGCGCCTTACCACATTGTAACACCAGCAATGCACCTTTCAAAAGAAGATGTTGCAAAAACCTTTCACGAGAAAAAACAGACACCACTTGATTGGACACCCGAACAAATAACAACCTATGTGCGCCTTCAATTGCGCGAAAAATATAGTAAAGCAGAGGTTGGTGTAAGTGGTGCGAATTTTATTGTTGCCGATGCAGGAGCAATTGCGGTAACCGAAAACGAAGGAAATGGTGTGCTTTCCATGTCTTTTCCAAAAGTACAAATTGTGATTGTGGGCATCGAAAAGGTGGTACCTTCTATAAACGATTTAGAGTTGTTTTGGCCGCTGTTGGCCACGCACGGAACCGGACAACAAATGACGGTGTATAACACCATTTATAGCGGTCCAAAACAAGCAGGAGAGGTTGATGGTCCAGATGAAATGATTGTGATTTTATTGGACAACGGAAGAACAAATTTATTGGCAGAAACAGAACAACGCAGAGCGTTGTCGTGCATTCGTTGTGGAGCCTGTTTAAATGCTTGTCCGGTTTACCAAACGGTGGGCGGACATAGTTATGGAACCACGTATAGCGGACCAATAGGTTCTATAATTACACCTTATTTAAAAGATACAAACGAATACAAGCATTTAAGTTTTGCATCTACGCTCTGCGGAAAATGTACGGATGTGTGTCCTGTAAAGATTGATATTCACAAATTGTTGCTGCTGAATCGTGCCGACTTTATTAAAAAAGGATTGAGTACAAAAACCGAAAATTGGGTTTGGTTTTTCTGGAAAGGTGCGATGTTGAAACGCAGTAAAATGGATAAAGGTGGAGCAAAGTTGAAAAACTTTATGCTAAAACAATTCTTTAAAAAACAATGGGGCGAACGCAGAGATTTACCACAAGTAGCGCCTAAATCATTCAATCAAATTTGGAGAGAACGTAAGGGGATGAAGTAGAATAGGAGTGAAATTTATTAATAAAAAAGCCCCAAGCCGTTTGTTGCTTGGGGCTTTTTTATTAGTTGGATTTAGTTCCAGCCCCCTCCTAAAGCCTTGTAAATTCCAATCTTTGCATTCATTTGTTTTGTTTTAATTTCAATCAACTCTAGTTTTGATTCTAGCGCTTCGCGCTGTGTTAACAACACCTCCATATAATCTGCTCGTGCCGATTGGAATAGGTTGTTGGATATGCCAATCGATTGATTTAGCAAATCAACTTCTTTGGATTTTACATCATAACTTTTTCCAAAATTATCAATCTTCGAAAGCTGATTAAGCACATCGATGTGGGCATTTAAAATGGTTTTTTCATAATTATAAACTGCCTGAACTTGTTTAGCGTTTGCTGTATAATAGTTTGCTTTAATAGCATTTCTATTGATCAAGGGAGCCACTAAATCACCAGCAAGCGTATAAATAATCGACTGAGGGTTAATTAATACAGAAGGATTAAACGCTTGAAAACCTGCGCCTGCAGTGATTTTAAAGGATGGATAAAAATTAGCACGAGCAACTTTTATATCCAATTTAGCAGCAGCCAAATCCATTTCTGTTTGTCTGATGTCGGGTCTGTTTATTAGCAACTGCGAAGGAATTCCAGCTTGAATAGAATCGGTAGCCAAATCGAAAAACGATTTCCAATTACGCTCTATTGGTTTTGGAAAGCGACCGGTTAAAAAGTTAATTCGGTTTTCTGTTTCAACAATTTGCTGTTTGATTCCATACTGAAGATTTTGGGTGTTCAATAGCTGTGCCTCAAACCTGTTTACAGCAAGTTGCGTTACTTTTGCTGCGTTTTTTTGTTCCTTTATTACCTTGAGTGCATCGCTTTGAATTTGCATGTTCTTCTGCAAAATATCGAGCATATTATCAAGCGCCATCAATTCATAATAACTATTCGAAATTTCAGCAATCAGGTTTGTTACCATAAAGTTTTTACCCTCAATGCTTGATAGGTATTTGTACACAGCCGATTTTTTAGCGTTGCGCAATTTTTTCCAAACATCGATTTCCCAAGAAGCGCCAAGCCCAAGCATAAAATCGGATTGTGATTCAATCGCTTCGGGATTGTTTGTAACATTTAAATTGTCTTCAACGCCTCCTCTCCAAGTGTTTTTACTAAGCTTTTCTAGACCAGCAGCGCCTTGTAAGCCAACAAAAGGAAGGTATTCTCCTTTGCGTGCTCGTACTTCGTTTTTGCTGATTTGAATTTCTTGCAACATGATATTTAGCTCTTGATTATTTTTTAGAGCAGTATCAATGAGTGCAATTAAGTTAGCATCCGAAAAATAATCTTTCCACTTTATTTTCGCGATACTAACAGTGTCCTTCGAGCTGTTATAAGCCGAAGGAACTTCTTTGTTTAGCGTTTTTGTGTTTTTTAAAATAGGAACACAGCCCCCTAAAAACGCGGTTATTAGAGCAACAACGATAGCTCTGTTAATTATTTTTGTTGTCATTTTTGTTTAGCGTTTTTGTTACTATTTCAGTTACTCTTTGTGTAAACGATTCTTCTGAATTGCTTTCCATAATGTTTTCGGTTAAAGGGTTTTCGTCTTCTTCTTTTATTAATTTTCTTCCTTCCGACATTTTTGCGAAAATGTAATACAAGCCAGGAACGATGATTACACCAAATACAGTTCCGAACAACATACCTCCAAGTGCCGATGCACCAATGGTGTGATTTCCTACAGCACCTGGCCCCGTAGCAATTACCAATGGAATTAAACCAGCAATAAATGCAAAAGAAGTCATAAGAATTGGTCGGAAACGAGCTCGGGCTCCTTCAATTGCCGATTCGTAAACAGACGCCCCTTTGTTGTGTTTTTGTACCGCAAACTCAACAATCAGAACGGCATTTTTACCAAGCAATCCCGTAAGCATAATTAAACCCACTTGTGCATATACATCATTGCTTAATCCCATAACCTTTAAAAGCATAAAGGATCCAAAGATTCCAGGAAAAATGGAAAGCAAAACAGCAAGAGGTAGTAAAAAGCTTTCGTATTGAGCCGATAACACCAAGTAAACAAAAAGTAAAACCACCATGAAAATATACAGCGCTTCGTTTCCTCTTCGCGCTTCATCGTACGACAATCCTTCCCATGCAATATCATATCCTTTTGGTAATGATTCTTGGGCAACCTCTTTGATTACTTTTAATGCATCTCCCGATGAATAGCCTGGTGCGGGCATACCGTTGATTAAGGAAGATGTATACAAGTTGTAACGTGATATTTCATTCGGGCCTTCCGTCTTTTTAATTTTCATAAAGGCCGAGTAGGGAACCATTTCATCGCGATCGTTTTTTACAAAGAAATTTAAAAGATCGGATGGCTGTTTTCTGAATTCAGGAGCAGCTTGTGTATACACTTTGTAATAATTGTTGAATCGAATAAACCCTTGTTCGTAGGTACTTCCAATTAACACATTTAGGTTTTCCATTGCTTTTCCAATAGAAACACCCTTTTGCATTGCTAGTGCATTGTCAACAAGAAGTTCGTATTGCGGATATTTTGCAGAGTAAAAGGCAAAGATTCCGTTCAACTCTTTTCTTTTTTTCAGAGCTTCAACAAAGTCGTTATTTACTTTATCGAATTCTTGATAATCCACATCGCTGCCTTTGTCGAGCAAACGAAGCGAGAAACCATCAGAGGTTCCATAACCGGGCACAGCAGGCGGTTCAAAGTATTCTACAACCGCAGGAAGGTCTTTTGTTTTCTCTTCCAGTTCTTCAATTATTTGTTTGACATTGTGCTCTCTATCGGCCCAATCTTTTAGGTTAATCAAACAGGTTCCCGCGTTTGAACCACGACCCTCCGTTAGAATTTCAAAGCCCGCAAGAGAAGAAACTGATTGAACACCGTCTACTTCTTTTGCTATCTTTTGAAGCTTTCTTGACACTTCATTTGTTCTTTCAAGTGTAGTACCAGGAGGCGTTTGGATGATGGCATAAATTTGACCTTGATCTTCGTTGGGAATAAATCCCGTAGGAAGAATTTTGGTTACACCATAAATACCCGCCACAAAAATTAATAGGATTCCTAAGGTAACAGCTTTGCGATTAACGATTCGTTTGAGCAGTTGGGTGTATTTGTCTGTAATCTTTTCAAAACCTCTGTTAAACCAATCTAAAAAGGTTCCTATGAAGGTTTTCTTTTTATGTGCACCATGCATGTTTCTTAATATCATTGCACACAAAACAGGGGTAAGCGTAAGTGCAACAATTCCAGAAAGCACAATTGCGGTTGCCATTGTAATTGAAAACTGACGATACAGAACACCTACAGGGCCAGTCATAAAGGCCACAGGAACAAACACGGCAGTCATTACCAATGTGATGGCGATGATAGCACCGCTTATTTCGCTCAATACTTTTTTAACAGCTTTAAATAGCGATAATTTTTCTTCTTCCATTTTAGCATGAACCGCTTCCACCACCACAATCGCATCATCCACCACAATACCAATTGCCAAAACAAGCGCAAATAAGGTAATAAGGTTGATGCTTAATCCAAACAATTGCATAAACATAAATGTACCAATGAGTGATACCGGTACGGCCAAAATTGGAATAAGTGTAGAGCGCCAGTCGCCAAGGAAAATGAACACAACTAAGGCAACCAGAATAAAGGCTTCTAACAAGGTGTGAAGCACTTTGTCAATAGAGGCATCCACAAATTTGGAAACATCGTAATTGATTTCATAATCCATTCCAGGAGGAAAATCTTTCTTTAGCTCTTCCAACTTTACTTTAACCTCTTCAATTACTTTGTTGGCATTGGTACCCGAATTTTGTTTTAGAATGATGGAGGTAGAGGGATAACCATCTTTGTTGGAGTAGATATCCACAAATTCGCTACCCGCTTCCACATCGGCAATGTCTTTTAATTTTAAAATTTCTCCATCCGGATTTGCACGAATAATGATCTCTTTATACTCTTCGGGCTTGTTGTACCAACCCTTATAAGAAAGCACATATTCCAGCGATTGAGCAGTTTTACCAGAACTTAAACCAACGCGTCCTGGTCGTGCAATCACGCTTTGTTCATCAATGGCTTCAAGCACATCTTCTGTAGAGATGTTATAGGCTCTCATTCTGTCGGGGTTTAACCAAACACGCATTGCAAATGAGCGACTACCAAGCGCTTCGGCTCTACCCATTCCACTTACCCTTTTAAGTTCGGGCAAAATAAAGGTATTGGCATAGTTGAACAAAAACTTCTCATCAACATTTTTTTCGGTGCTGTAAAGGTTCACATACATCAACATACTTGGTTGAATAGGTGTGATAATTACACCCTCTCGCTGAACCAAAGGAGGGAGGTTGGTCATTACTTGATCCACCCTCGATTTTACTCTGGATGCAGCAATGGTGGGGTCGGTTCCTGGTTCAAAAATAATTTCAATGGTTGCTTCACTTGCACTTGTTGCATCCGATAGAATGTACTGCATGCCTTGAACACCATTGATTGCTCTTTCTAAAATAGTTACTGTGGATTTAATTAATACGTCAGCATTTGAACCCGGAAATTCGATGAATATGCTTACCCTTGGAGGAGCAATATCGGGGAATTGGGCGACAGGACTTGTGTTCATTGCCATTAAACCAAGGAAAACGATTCCAAGGGATAATACAATTGCCAGTACAGGTCTTTGAATGAATTTACTAAACATGGTATATCGTTTTTAAGTTTGTTGACTATTCAGCGTGTAAATGATTTAGCTCGCTTAATACATGTTCTGGATTTAAAAATTCAAAATGTATTTGATCGTTGTTTTTTACTTTACGCAAACCTTCTAAAAGGATTTTATCCTTTGCTGTTAAGCCTTCGGTAACAACATACATGTGTGGCATTTCACCACTAACAGTGATTTGTCGTGCTTTCACAACATTTTTCTCATCAATTACATACACATATTTTTTGTCCAGAATATCGAATGTTGATTTTTGAGGAATGATGAGTGCATTTTTTAAAGAAATGGGCATTTCAATATTGCCCGTTTCTCCATGTCTTAATATTTTGTTTGGATTTTGAAAGGTTGCTCTAAAAGCAATGTTTCCGGTTTCATTGTTAAAGTCGGCTTCAATGGTTTCGATTACTCCTGTTTGGTCAAACAATTGATTGTTTGCCATCTTTAATTGAACTTGCTGTAGGTTCTTATCCTTTGCTTTGGTGGTATAATCGAGGTATTCCGACTCAGGAACATTAAAATACACCCACATTTTACTATTGTCTGAAAGGGTTGTAAGCAACTCTCCTTCGTCAACAAGACTTCCCAATCGAACATTAAAGCGACCCATAATACCATCGAATGGTGCACGAATTTCGGTGAAACCCAAATGTGCTTGTGCTAAGGAAAGTTCTGCTTTTACTTTATCATAATGCGCTTTGGCTAAAGCAAGTTCATTAGAAGAAACGATATTGCTATCGGCAAGGCGCTTTGTGTTTTTGTATTCAATTTCTGCAAAGTTTGCTTCTGCTTGCGCTTTGTTTGTTTCTGCTTGGTAAATCAAAGGCATAATTTGAAACATGAGCTGTCCTTGTTTTACAAATTGTCCCTCATCCACATAAATGTTTTGTAAGTATCCTCTTTCTTGAGACCTTAATTCGATGTGACTGATGGAGTGAATTTGCGCCACATACTCATGAAAAATGGTGGTGTCTTTTTGTACCGGACTGGTTGCTAAAAATTTAGTTTCCTCTTGTTCTTCGTGTTTTTCACTAGTACAACTTGTATAAAAAAACACGCTTGGTAAGAAAAGGAGAATGAATATTCTCTTCATAATAAAATGGATTTAGGTAAATGAATAAGACAAACAACTTCCGGTTAAATTGGAAGCATTAAAATTTGATAGGCGCGAATTGTGCGCAAATCAAAAAGATTAAAGGTTAATTAAGAAAGAAAACTCTTCCAGGAATGGTAGAGAATAAATAGGGGAACCCTTGAGCGGTTCTGAAATGATTGAGTTGTTTGGATAAAACAACTTTTTAATGAAACAGAAAAATTGAACGATAGCGCTGCTGTATAACCTATTGTAAAGGAACTGTTGTTATCATTATAATCGTCTTCCAGTTCATTTTCATCGGGTGTATCGTTTTCGTCTTGTGTAGGCGTTGATTCAAAAGGAAGATGGAGGGGAGAGTGAGAGCGATTGAATAAATCTTCGGATAGGCGACAGGTTGTTTCTTTGATAACAATGCTTTCTTCGCCTTTGTTGTTGGCTAATGTAGAAGATTGTCCGATGAAAAAGAAAAATCCAAAAAGGAAAACGAAGCCATACTTTAAAACTGCTTGCAGTAATAAAGAGCCTTGTTTATTCATTTTTATGGAATTGTTTTTTTTCAACATTTAGGATGCAAAGCTACAAACATATTTACAACATCTTAAAAAAAGAACGTCTTTTGAGTTATACAAAAAACGCACGGTGCAAATTGCATCAAAAATGAAGCCGTTATTTTTGAATGGAAGCCCATTCGTGTTTGAGCAACGAATAACATTCCGAATCTTCCATTTTACCGTTTACCAAATAGTCTTCGCGCTTAGTACCTTCTTTAGTAAATTTAAACCGTTCTAATAGCTTTAAGGAAGGAATGTTATCACTAGCAACCAATGCTTGCACACGATGCAATTGCATTTGATTATAACCAAAATGAAGAACCTCTTTTACCGCCTCTGTCATAAATCCTTTTTGTTTATCCGAATCGCTTTTTAGGTGATAATACAATTCCGCTCGGTGGTGGGCTTTGTTCCAGGAATGAAAACCACATTCACCAATAACCTTTTCGCTTGTTTTGTCGATTAAAAGGAAGTAAAACAATGAAACTCTAAAGCTCTCCATTCCGGCCTCGTTCATTTCTTTCAAACGCTCGTAACTAGGTTCATCAAGATTAAAAAACAAGAGCAACTCATCTTTGCTTTTAGTTTCAAAGAGCTCGTTTATTAGTGCAGGAGTAATGCCTTTGAGCAATAATCGGGGTGTGTTTATTTCGATAGCGTTTGTCATCAATCAATTAAAATTTTGATTTAACACTATCGAGTTCCTGTAAAAACGAAGCCTTTAATTCCTCGTTTAAAATTCCCTTTTCCGAGCTAAAATTTTCGTTGAATTTTGGTAATGAAAATTGCCCGATGATTTCTCCGCCATGGCGCGGAAAACGATTTACTGCTGCTTCTAATGACGATGCGCCACCGCGTGCTCCAGGCGAGGTAGCAACTAAAAACAATTTTTTGTTTTCGAATACATTTGCTTTTACGCGCGATGTCCAATCGAATAAATTTTTAAACGCTGCCGTAAAACCACCATTGTGTTCGGCCATTGAAATAACAATTAAATCAGCACTTTCGAGCTTTTTAATAAAATCTGTAATGATTGTTGGGTGGCCACTTTCGGCTTCTAAATCGACCGAAAAAAGCGGTAAAGGAAAATCATTTAAGTCTAATACATCAACGGTGTTTCCTTGCAACTGATTAGCAACAAATGTTGCAAACTGTTTGTTGATGGACTTTTTGCTGGTAGATGCTCCGAATGCGAGTATGTTCATGTTGGTGTTTTTAACTGTTTTATAAATGTCTTTTTATGCTCTTAAAATCTTCTCCATCTTTTTTCCTTTAGCCAATTCGTCAACCAATTTATCGAGGTAACGAACTTGTTGGGTTAAAGGGTTTTCTATTTCTTCTACACGATATCCGCAAATTAAGCCGGTAATTAGCCCCGCATTTGCATTTAATTTAGCTTGCAGGAAGAATTGCTCAAACGTTATATTTTCGTTTATTAATTGCGCTATTTTTTTATTGTCGAAACCGGTAAGCCATGTTATCACTTGATGTAACTCTTCTTTTGTTCTGCCTTTCTTTTCCACCTTTGTAACATAAAGTGGATATACCGATGCAAAAGTCATTTTTGCAATACGTTCGTTGTGTGTGGCAGAGCTGTTCATGATCTTTAAAAAAGTATTCAAAGATAGTGGAAATATAAATGAGCGGTTTGCTAACGTTTTGCTTGGCTGATATATGCACTGGAACATATTCTATTTTTCAAAGTCGAGATTAGTCGGCTCGTCATTTATTGGTCTGTTTTGCTTAGCCTTATAATTTCCTGTAGTCGGTACAGAGTCATCTACTATTTCAAGCTTTAAGTTGTCAAACCAAATTTGCCCCGTACCCTGGAGAACTCCTCCAAAAAGAATATTTGTGGCCTGTTTTGGCACCGATATAACAATTTCCAGTCTCGTCCAGTCGGTTGTGCCTTTAATTCGATTTTCATCGGTATTAGCATAAGTCAAAGCATATCCAGATTCACCTTGAGTCGTATTTATCCAAAAGCCAGCATTTACAGAAACGTCTTTTGATTTGATAAAGCCAGTCAATTTTATTTTTTTTCCTAAATATTTGTCTGGTTTTAAGTTTTGCATTAGAGTTCCAAAGCCTGAAATTTTTTTAACGATTGATTTAATTGACGCGGCATTTCCCCCGTCTTGTCCTGCACCTTTTTCGACACCCATGTCATAGCACTCAGGTTTGCTTCCAGATTTATACCAACCCAAAGGCTCTCCAAAGTTGAAAGAAAAAAGTATCAAAATTGTCGTAAAGAGTAATATGCGTTTAAAAAAGTTCATTGTCTCTATTCAATATTTTGTATAATATTTAGGCATTCAGTGTTTGTGCATAACGGTTTCGGGCTTTGCGTTGGTGGGCTTTTGAAACCGAAAACTGTATGCCCGCACCAAAGTTTATTAATTTCTCAAATGTTTCTATTCGCACTGTCCGCCCACTAACGCTAAACCCGTGTTAGCGGTAGTTATTTAATTCTTATAAGGGTTAATTCTGTCGTTGTCAGTAAGTCCTTTTGTTCTGCAAACCGAGATTCAATTTTCACTTGTCTCTCTGATAGTGGCCGAAAAGTCCCTACTACCACTTTTTTGTCATTATAAATTTTCAATTGATTAGTTTTTGAGTCAAACGTCCATGTCCATTGACCACCAGGAACTACGCTAATGTAATTATTATAGCACCAAGAAAAATCCATTTTCTGTTGTCTATTGAAACCAAACACAACATAGTCTCCATGCTTTAAATATTTCATTTCATATTCTGCATTTTCTTTAGGTGCCAATTCTGGTCCAAAGTTGCTGTATTTAATAAATTTCAAAGTGTCAGCCGTATAAAAAACACTGTCTTTATTGTTAGAAAACCAGTCGGTCTTTGTAAAATATTTTTCACTAAAAGTCTGTCCACATAAAATTGTCGATGAGAAAAAAAGTCCAAGAAAAAGCAAATGTCGTATTGTCATTTTATAATTAACGCTAACGTTGCGTATAAGTTTTGTTGGGGAGCCACGGAGCGTTTCACTATCAAGGTACACAGAACTTGAATAGTTGCAATGCTTTTTAAATTGGCACTTCCACCCCAATAAAATTTATACGGTGTTGGCTGCCGTAGTTTTTTCATTTCATAATATTTCCACCTGCGGGAATCCATAAATTATTCTGGTAAGGTATAAATCGCATTATTTTTTCCTTTATACAAAAATTAATAATCTTAATAAAATCTCCATACTTAGAATTGTCACCAAATACAATATGAACGCCTTCGATTGTATCCATTTTTAATTGAAAATCACTCAAATATTCCCTAATCTCTTTCATTTTAAGACTATCATTTCTTGTTGCTCCAGTAAAATAAATCTTTTTATAAGTTCCGTGTGTAGAATCAAACGAAAAAGTACTTGATGGACTCCCAAAAACAATATCTATTGCTCTTTCATTTGTACTTTTTTCATGCTTTTTATTATTTCGATTTCCAAATAAAATCAATGAAATAAATACAATCAAAAATATTAAATCAATTAATCCTTTCCGAATTGTAGTCATTGTTTATTGCAATTTTTAATCCTTAATCAACACTTTATGAGATTACAATAACTTTTCATTAAGCTTGTTGCAATCTTTGTGGCACTTTTTTTACTATGGCAGCCAACTAGTATATACTCGCACTAAAAGTTCGCAAAGACATCCTTTTTAGGTTGATATACGAACTTTTGTGTCGTTTATCAAATATAGAAAAAGATTACAAATAATGAAAATAAAGAGTTGTGTATAAAAAGCGTTTCATTTCCCTTGTTTTACCACCTCTTTTACTAAAAAACTCTTTGCAATATGTAAGCCTATTTTTTAAACTTAAGCCCTTTTTCTTTTAACGCTTTTTGTAAAATAGGCAAACTTGATTTTCCCATTCCATGCAAGGATAGCACTTCTGCTTCGGAAAGTTTTGCTAATTGGACAAGTGTTTTAATGCCTGCGTTTTCGAGCGCTCTGCGCGCTGGTGCTGCAAGCAAAGAAAGAAATCCGGTTAATGGTTTCTTCTCTTTTTCGCATTGCGGACAAACAGGACAGTCGCTGCTTTTTAAAAAGGAATGTCCGTTTTCACACACACGGTAGTTCTTTTTAAGCTTCGCTTTTTCAAGGCTTTCTTTTACTCTGAACTTCGTAATTTTTGTAACGAGCGCAAGTGGTAATTTTTTATCAATGGGAAATTGAATGGCTCCTTTTGAAGTAACGTATGTTTTTAATTCATCTTTGAATGCAATAATTCCTGAAGGTGCTGGATAAAAACCAATGTGGTGTTTGTAGCCAGCAAAATGAACCAAATTGCCCATCAACTCAAAAGTAGGCATGCCGTATTTCATGCTTTCTGATGCATTAGGAGCAGCTTTTTGTATGGTCATGCGCATTTGTTCCAAAAGCATTTGTGTTTCCTTTGGAAAGCTTAAAACGTATTCGTTGATGTTGGCGAATGTTTTCATAATCAATTATTTTTCAAGGATTGTTTTTAAGTTGTTTAAGCTTTGTTCCATGTCTGGCCCCAATAGCTTTTCAGCGCTTGAAAAAATTAGAATCGCATTCATAGGGTATTTCATTTCGCTAATCATTGACCAACTTACTTTTGTTTGGTTTGGAGCAATTGCTTCGGTTGTAAAAGGTGTTTTAGCAACAGCCACAAAGGGACGAATAAAGCGCACTTCAATATCCAATTGTTTTCCATTTTCGATGCCTTTAATTTCTTGTTCGCCAGCACCTGCTTTTTTATTGCTATCCCAAGCATACACAAAACCAACGGTTCCATCGGTTCCTCTGAATTCTTTTTTCATCGTTGGGTCCGACATAACCCATTTGCTAAATTTTTCCTGATTGGTAATTATTTTCAAATAATCAAAAACCTCTTGCACGGGCTTGTTGATGATAATATGTTTGTGGATGCTGTATGCTTTTTTGCTGAATAAAGCAGCAATCAAAATGGCTACTATAGCGGTTACAACAACGATAATTAAGATAATAAGTATTTTCATAAAATAAATTTTTAAGCATTTAATAATGTTTCGATATCAAATTTTTTCATTTTCAAAAAAGCATTCATTACCCTACTAGATTTTGTTGGGTCGCTCATGAGTGTAGGTAAAATGCTTGGTATTACTTGCCAAGACAATCCAAATTTATCCTTCAGCCAACCGCATTGTGATTCTTGTCCACCTTCGGAAAGTTTATACCAAAAATGATCAATTTCTTCTTGTGTATCACACATGATTTGAAAAGAAATAGCCTCGCTAAATTTGAATTGTGGTCCACCATTTAAAGCAGTAAATGGTTGTCCGTTAAGTTTAAATGCTGCTACAAGAGCCGTTCCTTCGGGTTTTTTGTGAAACTCAAAACCTTCTTTTCCATATCGGCTAACAGCGCCCATTTCGGAATTAGGGAAAATAGACACATAAAATTTAGCTGCATCTTCGGCTTCATTATCAAACCAAAGACAAGGTGTAATGTTGTTTATTTTCATTTTAGTGCTTTAGGATAAAGACTCAACGTACTTCTTAAAATTATTTAAAATTGCTTGCCAGCCTGCTTGTTGCATTTCAACAGGATTTTCGGTTTCGGCTTCAAAGGTTTCAATCACCCTAGTACTATTTCCATCGCCATCAAAGGTTATTTTTACTTTGCGTGTATCTTCCATGGTGTAAGAAATGTGTTCATGCATTTGAACGCCATCATACACACCGCCAAAGTCAAAACCGAAGCTGCCGTCTTTTGCTTCCATGCGCGACATAAAGCTTCCGCCAACGCGCAAATCATTCTCTGCAATTGGTGCATGCCAATCGTCAGATGCAAAGCACCATTGTGTAATGTGTTTGGGTTCGGTCCAGCATTCCCATACTTTTTGAACAGAAGCATTGATGGTTGCCTCCACAGTAATTTTAATTTTTTCCATAGAATAAATTTGTTTAAGGGTAAGGCAAACATAAAATAAAAAAATGAAAAAGGCAGATTCTAAAAAGCAGATTGCGTTGTTTTTATACCTTTGTTTTATGATAACATTCAACAACCAAGACATTTCCTATATCCTAAAAAACAAAACGCTTTTAAAAGCTTGGATAAAAGCGACCATCGAAAAAAAGAAACGTAAAGCCGGGGATATCAATTTTATTTTTTGTTCGGATGAGCATTTGTTGGGTGTAAACCAACAATTTTTAAATCACGATACCTATACCGACATTATCACATTTGATTACTCGAAAGAAGACGCAAAAATGCCGATTAGCGGAGACATTTTTATTAGTGTGGAAAGAGTAGAGGAGAATGCAAAAAAGTTCGGAAAAACGAAAGAAAATGAAATGCACCGTGTTTTAATTCATGGCACCTTGCATCTTTTGGGTTATAAAGATAAGACCAAAGCAACCAAAGCAGAAATGACCAAACAGGAAGACTTGTGTTTGAAAGATTTGAAAGTGAGATTGGTGAAGGCTGATTGATGAAGGATAAAAAGAAGGACGATTTGTGATTAGTTGAAAATCAACAAATCCATTATTCTAAAATTCTTGCAGGTGATAACACCAGCAAGGGCTTAATTCACCAACTTTCCAACTTTAAACCTTGAACTAAACAAAAAATTATTTCTCTACCGCATCAACACCTGGTAAGCTGCCGCTTTCAATGTATTCCAATAATGCCCCCCCACCGGTAGACACATAACTTACATCGTTTCCAAAATGATATTTATTGATTGCCGCAACACTATCGCCACCACCAATTAAGGAATAAGCACCTTTTTTAGTTGCAGCAACAATAGCTTCTGCAGCCGCTTTTGTTCCATGTTCAAATGAGCTCATTTCAAAAACACCCATCGGTCCGTTCCACAAAATTGTTTTTGAATTCGCGATTACTTCTGCATAAATTTTTTCTGTTGCTGGTCCAATGTCCAAGCCCATCCAGCCGTCTGGAATTGCTTTAATGTCAACTGTTTGTTTGTTGGCATCGTTTGCAAAATTATCGGCAACAATAGCATCAACTGGAATATAAATGTTAACACCTTTTGCTTTTGCATCAGCTAAAATGTTCAAAGCTGTTTCTAATTTATCTTCTTCTACTAGTGATTTTCCAATTTTTCCACCTTGTGCTTTCACAAAGGTAAAGGCCATTCCACCGCCAATAATAATGTTGTTGGCTTTGTTAATGAGTTGTTCTAAAATCAAAATTTTATCTGAAACTTTTGCCCCACCCATGATTGCTGTAAACGGTTTTTCAGAATCGGTCAACACTTTGTTTATGCTCGCCAACTCACCACTCATTACATATCCAAAACATTTGTTGTTAGGAAAAAATTGTGCAATGATAGCTGTTGATGCGTGCGCACGGTGCGCAGTTCCAAAGGCATCGTTTACATAAAACGTTCCCAATGTTGATAATTGTTTTGCAAAATCAACATCTCCATTTTCTTCTTGTTTGTGAAAACGCAAATTTTCTAACAACAACACTTCTCCTGCTTTTAAAGCGTTTGCAGCGCTTGTAGCAACATCACCAATACAATCGTTTGCAAAAGCAACCGGTTTGTTTAATAATTTGCTGAGGTGATTTACAACATGTTTTAAGGAATATTTATCAGTTGGACCTTCTTTCGGACGACCCAAATGCGACATTAAAATAACAGCACCACCATCGGCCAAAATTTTATTGATAGTAGGCAAAGCAGCACGCATGCGTGTATCGTCTGTTACATTAAAATCAGCATCCAAAGGCACATTAAAATCAACACGGATTAATGCTTTTTGTCCCGAAAAATTAAAATTGTCAACTGTTTTCATAATCGCTTTTTGGTTTTGTTTGTTTCTTTTTGAAAAACAACTGTTTCGTTTAGTGTTGCAAAAATAACTTTTCTGCTCACATACAAAAATGATTTTTATAAACAGGATGATTTTTGAGGAAGCCTAGTTTTTAACCAAAACATAAGCATTTAAAGATGTTGCAATTAGCAACCAAACAACATAAGGAAGGATCAAAAGACTTTTTATACCCATGTTTTTGGTTCCCCACCAAAACATTAAGAACACAACAATGGTAAGCAAAGCAATAATAACCAGACCAGCCAGTACAAAATGATATTTAAAGAAAACGGGGTTCCAAGCAATGTTTAGAACGATTTGAACAATGAAGAGGGAATAAAAAAATGCTTGTTCTGAAAAGGAATATTTTTTAGAAACAAGAAACATAAAAACGGAAAGACAAGCCATGATAAAAAACCATGCTGCTCCAAACACCCAGCCTGGCGGAGTCCAGGGAGCTTTGTTTTGAGCAATATACCATTCATTGGTTGCGGGACTACCCATTAAAAAGCCACCTATTGCAAGTGCACCAAAATTGATGAGCAAAAAAAGAAGAAGTTTATACATGTAGTTGAAACAAAAAACAAGGGTTAATGTTCATTAGTTCTTTTTGCCTTGTGCTAATTCAAGCGCTTTTTTGATCACTAAATCGCGTTCTTGAATAATTGGGTAATACGTTTCGATGCCCCAAATATTACGTGAAATCAATGCTTTTAATTGTGTTTTAATCAAGGTTGCCGATTGTGCAATTTCTTTATCATTGCGTTTTACACCACTCTTTTCGGCATACGTCACAAACTCATTTAATAGTTGAGGTGTAATGATAAATGATTTATTAAAAGCCTCAAACGTTTTGTATGCTTTTAGTTTAACACGTTCTTTATCGCTATAGTTAAAAGCAAAATCGTTAATCAAACCACCATAAATAATTTCACTTAAGTAAAGTGTTCTGCCTGTGGTATCAATAGGAACAAAAGCATCAGGAATGATTCCGCCTCCACCATAAACCACTTTTCCACCAGGCGTTTTGTATTTCAAAGAGTCGGAAACTTTAATGCTATCAGCGCTTTCGAGCTCACCATTTTTATAGCGCGCAAACTCTTCGTCATAATATTCATCCATACCATGTGTATAAGGCTTTTGGATGCAGCGCCCTGTAGGCGTATAATAACGAGCAATGGTTAAGCGGATAGCAGAACCATCGGTAAAATCACTTTGCTCTTGAACCAATCCTTTTCCAAATGAACGTCTACCAATCAGCGTTCCTCTGTCATTATCCTGAACAGCACCCGCTAAAATTTCGCTTGCAGATGCAGAACCATCATCAATTAGAATAAATAAATTTCCATTTTCGAAACTACCGCGTTTTGTTGCAAAAAAATCTTTGCGTGGACGCGCCTTTCCTTCGGTATAAACAATGCTTTTTCCATCGGGCAAAAACTCATCAGCAATATCAACAGCGGTGTTTAAAAAACCACCACCGTTGCCACGTAAATCCACCACCAACTTTTGCATTCCTTGTTGTTGAAGCTTTTCAAATGCCGTCATGTATTCATCATACGTGGTTGCGGCAAACCTGCTTATTTTAATATAACCAACAGAACTAGCCAACATGTAAGACGCATCAATGCTATAAATTGGAATAGTACCACGTGTAATAGTAAAATCAAGTAAGTTCTTTTTACCATTTCGTTTCACAGAAATTTTCACTTTGGTGCCGCCTTTTCCTTTTAATTTTTCCATTACTCCTTTGTTGGCAATCTTGATTCCGGCAATGTTTTTTCCGTCTACCAAAACAATTTTATCGCCCGCCTGCACACCAACTCCTTCGGCCGGACCGCCAGGAATGGCAGCAACAACACGTACGGTATCTTCTACAATGTTGAACTCAACACCAATGCCTTCAAAGTTTCCTTGAAGCGGTTCGTTGTTGGCTTGTAATTCTTCGGCACTGATATAACTTGAATGTGGATCTAAATTTTCTAAAAGGGAAATGATTGATTTTTCAACTAAATCGTCTGTATTGATGGTGTCCACATATTCTTGATTGATGTATTGCAGCACATCTTCCAGCTTCGACATTTTTCCACCACCACTAGCAACGGTGCGCTGACCGCCAGAAAGAAAGGCGCTACCAATGAAGATTCCAAGAACCAAAACAGCAGCAAAAATGATAGGCAAGTAAACGTAAAACTTAGGACGATTCATGAATTATTTTTCAGAGGGTTTTTGATAACGAACAACTTCAACACCAAATTTTTTCAAAAAGTCGACACCTTCATCGCTTGGCAAACCTTTAAAATCGGCATATGAATGCAGGTAAAAAACTTTTTTAATTCCAGTAGTATAAATTACTCTTGCACAAGAAATGCAAGGAGAAAGTGTAACATACAATGTACATCCATCAATAGTAACATTGTTTTTAGATGCGTATAAAATGGCATTTTGTTCGGCATGCAATGCTAATGAACAAGAGCCTTTGCTATCGCGCGGGCAACCTTCTTCGGGCCAAACCTCGTCACAATTGTGCGTTCCCGCAGGTGGTCCGTTGTAGCCCAATGAAACAATGCGTGTTTCTTTTGTAAGCACAGCACCCACTTTTGCTTTTACACAATGTGCACGTTTTGCAAGGCTTTCGGCCAGGTCCATGTATATATCATCAAAACTCGGTTTGCTCATAAATGCGAAATAATTTTAAGGAAATCAAAGGTAAATAAAAAGCAGTTATAAAAATTATTTTAAACCAATTACAGCCATCATTCGGCCTGTACTTCCTTTTTCTTTGCGATGCGAGAAAAATATATCGTTGTTGGTTACGGTGCAATAGTCGGTAATTTCAATGTTTGAAGAAGGGATTCCAAAGCCAATTAATTGTTGTTTGTTTGCCGCCTTTAGATCAACAAAATACTTTTGTTTTTGTCGGTCGAAACGCACAAAGGGTTCTTCAAACTGAGCAGCAACCTCTTGTCCAACTTCAAATTGGTTATAGCCAATACATGCACCAATAAAGGCTTTGCAGTTTTTTCCTTCGGTTCCAAATTCTGCATTCATTTGTTGGAGTGTATTTTTTACAATGTTTCCAACGGTTCCGCGCCATCCTGCATGTATGGCAGCTACAGCATTTGTTTTTTCATCGTGTATTAAAATGGGTGTACAATCGGCAACCGACACCACCAAGAATACTCCTTTTTGATTGCTAATTTGTGCATCAAAGCCCTCGCTTGTTCCAGCAGCAGTTGCAAGTAAAATAGCATTTCCATGTATTTGTTTGCTGGTGGATAGTTGCGACAAATCAATACCTAATGAATTAAAAAAGAGTGCTCTGTTTTTTAATACATTCTCTGGCGTGTCGTTTACCGCCATTCCTAAATTTAAGGAGTTAAAAGGGTTTGGACTAATACCACCATGTCGGGTGCTTTGTGCGGCAATTACTATTTGTGAATTAAAAATGGAAGGAATCAAATGCATGGTGCAAAGGTAATTGCTTTTTGTGTGAATACTTCATTAAAAGGTTTGACAGACACACAAACTTTTTTTGTTTCTTTGCACAAAAATAATGGATATGAATATTTTAATTCTAGGTTCGGGTGGAAGAGAACATGCGTATGCATGGAAATTAGCACAAAGCAAACGTTTGTCGAAACTATACATTGCACCCGGTAATGCAGGTACAGCAAGTGTTGGAACCAATGTAAACATTTCAGCAACGGATTTTGATGCCGTTAAAAAGTTTGTTGTAGAGAACCAAATTAACATGGTGGTTGTTGGCCCAGAAGACCCATTGGTAAAAGGTGTTCACGATTATTTTTTAGCAGATGATGTGTTGAAAAACATACCAGTGATTGGTCCGCAGAAAGACGGTGCACAGTTGGAAGGAAGTAAAGATTTTTCGAAACAGTTTATGTTTCGCCACAACATACCAACGGCCCGTTATGAAACATTTACAAAAGAAACATTGGCAGAAGGCTTAAAATTTTTAGAAACGTTGGAGCCTCCTTATGTGTTGAAAGCGGATGGATTGGCTGCAGGGAAAGGCGTTGTGATTCCGAATACTTTAGAAGAAGCCAAAGCAGAATTGTCGGAAATGTTGGCAAATGCAAAGTTTGGCAATGCATCCGCAAAGGTGGTTATTGAAGAATTTTTAAAAGGAATCGAGTTGTCTGTTTTTGTTTTAACAGATGGAAACTCCTATAAAATATTGCCTGCAGCAAAGGATTACAAACGCATTGGTGTTGGTGATGTTGGCTTAAATACAGGTGGTATGGGTGCTATTTCGCCCGTTCCATTTGCAAATGAGGAGTTCATCAAAAAAGTAGAAGAGCGTGTAATTATCCCAACAATAAACGGTTTAAAGAAAGAAGGCATTGTTTACAAAGGATTTATATTCATTGGTTTAATGAACTGTAATGGTGATCCTCAAGTGATTGAATACAATGTGCGCATGGGTGATCCAGAAACAGAAGTGGTGTTACCACGCATAAAATCCGATTTATTAGATTTGTTTGAAGGTGTTGGAAATGGAAACTTACATGAAAAATCATTTGAAGTAGATACTCGTTTTGCCACAACAGTAATGCTGGTTGCTGGCGGTTATCCCGAAGAGTATAGAAAAGGAGATGTGATGACCGGTTTTGAAAATGTAAAAGATAGCATTGCATTTCATGCAGGAACAAAACAAGAAGGCGATAAGGTGGTAACGAATGGAGGACGAGTGATTGCAATTACCTCTTTTGGAGAAACGATGAAAGAAGCATTGCAAAAATCATTTGCAAATGCTGAACAAATCAAGTATGAAGGAAAGTATTACCGAAGCGATATTGGTAAAGACTTAGAAGTATACTTTAGCTAATAAAAAAACCCCATCCGATTGGATGGGGTTTTCTATAAAATTTTAAAATAAAATCACATTATTTTATTGTACCATTCTCTTTAGCTTCTTTGTTGAATTTGCCTTGCATACGCAACCAAACACCAACTAATGCACCAATTAATAACCAAAAAAAGATATTTGGACCATTGCCTAATGCTTCAATGATTCCGAATGACCACTGGCAAAAATCGCCTATTCCGTTAAAAACATCTGTCATATTCATAGCTAAAAAGTTTTTTATTATGTGCCCAAAAGTACATAAAAAAATTAAAAAGCATAATTTTTTAAGCTATTTTTAAGCACTCAAATATGTTTATTCGCTTTTTTAAATCAAATAATGTGCTCGCTTTAGTGGTTTTACCCCTAATTGCATTGATTATTTGGTTATTTGGTATCCTTCATCCACAGGTTGTTTCACTTAAACATGCGATGCCTCTGTTCGAGTTTTTTGGCCGCGGATTAAACACCTATCCTTGGTTAAGCGTTTTGATTGCTTATTTGCTAATTATTGGGCAGGCCTTTTTGCTGAATTATACCATTAACGAAAACGAGGTTTTAAAAAAACAAAGCTATTTGCCAGCTCTTTTTTATGTAGTTTTTATGAGCAATAACAGCGCTATGCTGATGTTGCACCCTCAATTGTTTGCTAATTTATTTGTGTTGTTTGCAGTAAATAAGCTCTTGAGTTCCTACCGTAAAGATGTCGCTTTTTCACAAGCGTTTGATGCCGGCTTGTTGTTGGCCATTGCCTCCTTGTTTTACATTCCTTATGCAGTATTTTTTCCGCTACTGGGTGTTGGTTTTATATTGCTACGCCCATTTAACTGGCGCGAATGGTTCATCTCGTTTTTAGGAGTTTTGACACCCTACTTTTTTGTAATTGTTTATTATTATTGGAACGATATACTTGATTATCTGTGGTATGATAAAATGATTTATCCAATTGTGCGAGAGCAATCGAGTGTTGCCATTGCCGATAGTTTTTATTTTATGATAGGAATGGGTTGGATTATTATTTTTCTTTCGGTTTTTAAGGCATTTACAAGCCTTGGAGGAGGCTCGCAAAAAGGGAAAAAGGGAATGGTTTTATTTATATGGATATTCTTGATTTCGGCTTTAACAGTGCTGTTGGCGCCCGAACTTTCAACCAAATACTTTTCGGCATTTGCAATACCAGCAGCAGTTTTTTGTGCGAATTATTTTGCTGAAATGAAAAAAGTGTGGATTGCAGAAATCGTATTTTTTCTTTTGTTAAGCGCGCTTTTTGTGAATTTGTTCGCACACTATTTTTAAACAAATGCTCAACAATCAATTGAGCAGCACAATTTATTTTTAACTTTACAGCATTAAACTTTTCAAAATATCATCATGAGCAAATTTGGAGTAGTAATTTTCCCGGGATCGAATTGCGATCAAGATATGATTTACGTTTTACGTGATATCATGAAACAAGAAGTGGTAGAGCTTTGGCACAAAGACACAGATTTAAAAGGCTGTGATTTTATTGTACTTCCAGGTGGTTTCTCGTATGGCGATTATTTACGTTCGGGTGCAATTGCTCGTTTTTCTCCAATCATGGAAAAAGTAATTGAGTTTGCAAACAAAGGTGGATATGTAATGGGTGTTTGTAATGGTTTTCAAATTTTATGCGAAGCTGGCTTGGTACCAGGTGCATTGTTACACAACAACGAACGTAAGTTTATTTGTAAAAATGTTTATATAAAAGCACAAACGAACGACACATTGGTTACTTCGGCTGTTCCCGCTACTAAAGCATTAAAAATTCCGATTGCACATGGCGAAGGAAAATATTTTGCTGATGCAGAAACATTAAAACAAATGAATGCAAATGGTCAGATTTTGTTCCGTTACTGCGATGAGAATGGAAACATTTCGGATGAATCGAATCCAAATGGTGCTATTGAAAATATAGCAGGTGTTTGTAATGCTGGTAAAAATGTATTTGGAATGATGCCTCATCCAGAGCGTGCCGCAGACACAACCTTATCTAATTCGGACGGAAAATTGATATTTGAGTCGATTTTAAACCTTGTAAACAGCTAAAAAACGATAAAAACAGTAAAAAAGCGCCAAAAAAACCATTTTTTGGCGCTTTTTTGATTAAAAACACTTGGTTTTTAGCAAAAATAATCTTTCAACAATTTCCGATTTTCTGTTAATATTTTGACCTTGGCTTTCCTGATTTTATGGCTTAACTTTACTTTGGTTATTAAATATAAATTAAATCAAATTAAAAATTTTTGCCATGAGTTTTATAAACGAAGTAAACCCATCAGTAACCGTTAAGAAAAAAAATCTTCTTAGTTTGGTTGAATACTGTATCGAAAACAAAATTGATCATACCGTTAAATCAAAATCTGAAAACACAGATGATTTTGATGTTGAGTTTTTAATCACAAACACAAAGAAGGCGATTGCTTTGGGTATGTGTTTAAAAGAGCTTAAAATGGAGTTGAACGGACTTAGCGTAACGCCTATTTCTGCAATAAAAGCAAACAAAAAAGTGTTATCAGCTAAAGAAACCGGATTAACAATGCCTAGCGGTGATAATGTAATTGGAGAGCCAACAATGGCTTTTGAAGATGCATTACAATTTGATTTGGGAACTTCGAATTAATTGGAGCTTGCTAAAGAATTTTTATTTGGACGCCTCGAGAAATCGGGGCGTTTTTATTTTTCATAAAAGTGCATTTCTTGTATGTATTCCCAAACCGATTCGGGAACAAAATAGCGTATATCTTTTTTATCTTTTATTGCTTGACGAATAAATGTTGAAGAGATTTCAATCACTGGCGCATCCACCAATTTTACTTTTGGATGATTATTAAAATCGCCAGGTTCCGCATCTGGACGAGGATATACATATAGCTCAACTTGTTTAAGAATCTCTTCATGGTTTTTCCATTTATGAAAATTTTGAAGATTATCGGCACCCATGATTAATGCAAATTCGTGTTGAGGATACTTCTCTTTTAAATAAGTAAGTGTATGAATGGTGTAGGAGGGTTGTGGTAATTTAAATTCAATATCACTTGCTTTTAGTTTGGTATTGTCGCCAATGGCACAATTTACAAGTTGAAGTCGGTGTTTTTCATCCAGCAACGAAGCTTTTTGTTTAAGTGGGTTGTGTGGGGAAACAACAAACCAAACATTCTCCAAATCGGTAAACTCAAGCATATAATTTGCTAATGCCATGTGCCCAATATGTATGGGATTAAATGACCCAAAAAACAAACCTATTTTCATTCTTGCTCCTCCTGTTCCTTTTTTTCTTTTACCCACATAAAAATGTTGGGGTTGTTTTCGTATTGTGTGATGTCTTTGCTAAATGTAATTACAAAAAAATCAATCAAAGGCAAAAGTCCAAAGCAACCGCCAAAAGTAGCAACATATACAACCGGCACCCAAGGTTTGGTTCCCAACATTACGCGATGTGCGCCCATAAACCCAAATGGAAAAGGGAATGCAAAAAGGGCCGAAACCCACTTCTTTTGTTTTAGTGTGTCTTTTGCAATGAGTACTTGTTCTGAGAAGGCCGGATTGTGGATATCTGAAGCGTTTAGTTGAATCCAAACGGTATCGCTTGGAGTTGTTGAAAAACTTGTTGTGTTGGCTTTTCCGAAAAAAGAAAAGCCCATCAGCATCAACAAAAAGAATGAACCGATGGGCTTTTTCATAAAAAAGGGTTAAAAATTATTTTGCAGCAGCAAAGTTTGCAGCAACTTGATTCCAGTTGATTACATTCCAAAATGCAGCCACATAATCCGGACGTCTGTTTTGGTAATGCAAGTAATAAGCATGTTCCCAAACGTCAATTCCTAAAATAGGTGTTCCTTTAACATCAGCAACATCCATTAGTGGATTGTCTTGATTAGGCGTAGAGCTTACAGCTAATTTGCCATCTTTTATTAATAACCAAGCCCAACCAGAGCCAAAACGAGTTGCTGCAGCTGCAGCAAACTGTGTTTTAAATTCAGCAAATGATCCAAAAGCCGCGTTGATAGCAGCAGCTAAATCACCTGTTGGTTCGCCACCTGCATTTGGTGCCATAATGGTCCAAAACATAGAGTGGTTATAGTGTCCGCCACCATTGTTACGAACAGCTACTGGGTATTTTGATATATTTTTACAAATATCTTCGATGCTCAATTTCTCAGCATCTGTACCAGCAATTGCATTATTTAAGTTTGTAACGTATGCTTGGTGATGTTTTGTGTGGTGGATTTCCATTGTGCGAGCGTCAACATGAGGTTCTAATGCCTCGTACGCATAAGCTAATTTTGGTAATTCAAATGCCATATTATAAAGGTTTTTAAAGGATTTAGTTAATTTATTTTCCTCAAAGTTAGGATTTAAAATCGTTGTTTTTGCAAAATCAGATAATAAAAAAGTTCTATACTTTTGATAATCAATTTGCTCAATAAAAAAAAAGTATTACTTTTGCACGCTAGATACTAGTATTAACCAAAAAACAACAAAACAACAAAATGAAAAAATTATTTACAGTATTGTTCGTTGCTGGCGCAATGAGCATCGTAGCTTGCGGACCAAGCGCTGAAGAAAAAGCAAAAATGGAAGCTGATGCACAAAAATTAGCTGATTCATTATTAAATGCTGCTAGCCAAAGTATCACTGAGGCTGTTGATTCAGCTGCAACTGCAGTTGTTGATTCAGCTGCAACTGCTGCTCCAGCTACAGAAGAAGCACACCACTAGTCTTCAACTGTTATCAAATAAAAAACACCATACAAATTTGTATGGTGTTTTTTTATGCGCTTAATTTATTTTTTAATCAGCAAAAACAAGCTTATGTGTTAACACCTTTTTTGCTGTTGTTACTTTTAAAACATAATTCCCAGCCGACAACGTTCCTCGTTCAATTTCTAATTGGTTTTTTCCTTTTGCAAGCTTGCTGTCTGAAACTAGTTGTAAGAAAGCTCCTTTAGCATCATACATTGAAATGTTTACTTGTTCACTTTCTTCTAAATCAAAAATAATTGTTGCTGATTTTTGAATTGGATTTGGGAAAACAGTAAGCGTTGTTTCGTTTTCAATTTCGGTAATAGAAGTTGGTGAACCAAAATAATGATAGGTTGTATTATTCAGTGTTCCCGAATTTGTATTGCCCAAGGTATCGGTTAGTGTATTGTAGAAAATCTCTGCAGGATTACTTAAGCCAGTTACAACAGTTGTTGGAGAAGTGAAGGTGTTTGTAAAACGTGTAATTTTATTTCCTGTCCATGATGAGATGTAATAATTACCAGCGCCATCCATTGTAATTCCATCGCAATTACCTAATGTAGAAGTAATGATAGTTGTAACAGCACCAGTAGTAACATCAACAGCTTTGATGGGTGCCGAAGCTCCCCAACCCACAAACACACAGCGGTTATTCGCGGCATCGTATATGATTCCATTTGGTGAAGATGTTCCACCTGTAGCATTAACAAAAACACTAAACGCACGCGTAGCAATATTTACTCGGTATATTTTTTTTGCACTAAAGTCGGTTGAGTATAAATAGGTATTATCGTGCGTTAAACCATTTAAAAAAGTTGCCCCCATTGCAATGGTTGCGATAGCAGCACCTGTGTTCAGGTTGAAAAGTTTAATGCTGCCACCAGCATTCACATATAGTGTATCGTTAACAATTTCAATTCCATGTGGACCACCAGAGCATGGCGCGAAAACAGTAACAGCACCGGTAGCACTGTTTCGAGCAAGAATATTATTTCCAGAGTTGTTTGCAATTAACCAACGGTTGTTTGCATAATCAAATTCGATACTTTCCGGACTATTGTAAGATTGAGCAAAAGAAGCAAGCATACACATGCTCAAAAGCGTTGAGAATAAAAGTTTTTTCATTTTATATTAGCTATTATTAATTTTTTCTAAATCCATTTCGCAAACAGCACATTTTCCTGGTTTATCAAACACTTCTTCGGTGCATTTCATTGGACATTGGTATTGGTCGGCTACCTTTTGTTCCTTGTTTTCTGTTTTGCTTCCAGAACAACTAGAGGTAATTAAAACAAGGCTTAGTAGAGAAAACGATGTAATAAAAAGCGCTTTTTTCATAAATTGTTTATAAATATTTGTTCTATAAAGAAAAGAAAAAAAAACGAGAATAAAAAAATATAAAAGGAATATCTATATTTGCTATTCATACAATTTAAACATAGCAGGGGTGCAAATGAAAAAATTTCTATTCGTAACATTATTAATTCTGGGGGTATCAACTGCTTCAACTGCTCAATCGGGTAAGGAAAAAGAAGGTGGTCTTTTTAGCAGAATGTTCAAAAAGGAACAAAAGCCGCACAAACAAATGCAGCATTTTGATAAACCAAAGAAAGATAAAAACATTAAACACAACGGAACTTCTTATAATAGAAGAAAAAAGAAAAACAGTAGCTACAATGTTGATGGTGATGGTTTTGGAACTGCTGGACAAGGCAAAAAGAAAAGAAGAAAAAAATAATATGATAGTATTTATAAAAAAAGGCTCAATTTAATTGAGCCTTTTTTTATCTTACAACTGTAACATGACCAATGTATTGGTGGTCGTTATAATACAAATCCTTCGTAAAAATTTTGTATACGTATACATCTTGTTGTACTACCTCACCAACACCGTTTACTCGGCCATTCCAGCCTGTATTCATGTCATCCGATTGGAATATTTGATTTCCCCAACGATCGAAAATAAACATCTTATACTCTATTACTCCGTATAATTTCGGAGCAAATACATCATTTAGGCCATTGCTGTTTGGTGTAAATGCATTCGGAATAAACACACTTGTTTCACCATTGACGCGGATAGGATGTTGAATCGTATCTCTACAACCAAATTGGTTGATTGCAATTTGTGTAATGATATATGTTCCTGTATCAGGATAGGTATGATAAGGATTCTGTTGAATGCTCGTTTCATTATCTCCTAAATCCCAATCCCACATGGTTGCACCAATTGATTCATCATTAAATTGAATGTAAGGTTCATAAATAGATGTTTCGTTCGGGCTTGATGTGAAAGCGGCAACTGGACGAGGGAACACCACAATTGGAAAATTAAGCGTATCGCTCATCTGACAGCCATAAGAACTAGTTACTGTTAATGAAACAAAATAGGTACCTGCTGAATCATAAGTATGTGTAGGATTCTGGCTAAATGTTAGATTGCCATCACCAAAATTCCAAAGCCAATTTACAATGGTACCACCTGAAACAGTTGAGTTTTCATTAAATGTAGTTGTGAAATCTTCACAGCCACTTGTTTGTTGAGGTCCAAAATTAAACACAGGAATTGGGAATGTTGTTACCTGCTGTGTAACCGAATCAATACAGCCTAAACTAGTTGTAACAACAAGCGTTACACTAAACGTATCATTTTGAGTTTGTAAAACATGTATTGGATTGGTAAGTGTTGAGTTGGTTCCGTCTCCAAAATTCCAAAAAGAATTTGTGATTGTTCCATCAGCTGTGGTCGATAAATTTTCGAAAGATGTTGCACTTCCCCAACATACTACATTGTTGGTGAATGCTGCATTTGGTTGCGAATAAATAGTAACTGGACGAGTTGCAGTATCGGCACAGCCCGCTAAAGTTGAAACAATTAAAGTGGTGTTAAATACACCATTTAAATTGTATACATGACTTGGGTTTTGTACCACATCCGTTCCGCCATCACCAAAACTCCAGCTCCACGTATCTATTACTCCTGTTGATGCATCGGTAAAATTACTTGCTTGATTTTGACACGTATTTGCTGTTGTAAAGTTTGCTACTGGCAATGGATTTACCACAACGGTATCAAATGCGGTACTTGCACAGCCACCATCCGAAACAACCACATGAGTAATTATAAACGTTCCTGCGTTTGGATAAATGTGTGATGTATTAAGTGTTGTTGCTAGCGCTGAGCCATCGCCAAAATCCCATGTTTGTGATAAAATGGTACCAACCGTTACCACACTATTATCGTTGATGGTTAATAGATTGTCTTCACAAATAGCATTTACTGCTGTGATTCCCGCTTGCACATCACTTCTTACTACAATTATTTGGAAGGCTTGGTCGGTACAACCAGCACCACTCGATACTGTTAATGATGTTAAATACGAACCTGCTGTTGCATATGTATGTGTTGTAATTGGTCCGGTTGTGCTATTATTTCCATCGCCAAAATTCCAAGTCCATTGCGATGGCGCACCAGTTGAATTATCGGTAAATGTTGTAGGTGTTCCAACACAAACGGTATCAACAGAATAAATAGCATCAGGAAAAACATTGACTGTAACAGGAATTACAACTGTACTATCACACCCATTGATATTGGTTACAGTTAATGAAACATTGTAGGTTCCGGCAGCAGCATAAATGTAATTAGGATTCTGAGAAAACGAACTGTTTCCATCATCAAAATCGTAATACCAATTGTTTATTGCAACCGCATCGGATGACAGATCATTGAAGGATGTTACTGTTCCTTGACAACTTGCATTGGCTGTAAATAAAGGTGTAGGAACGGTGTTTACAATTACAGGTTTTGTTATGGTGTCATTACATCCTGCAACGTTACTTACAATTAAAGTAACATTGTAGGTTCCCCCCAATGCATAAATGTGAGAGGGGTTTTGTGTATTGTCGATTGGTGCACCATCACCAAAGTCCCATGACCAAGCAACTGGAGTTGAAACCGTTGTGAGGTCGGTAAAGTTTACCGCTTGTCGTGCACAAGCAATACTGTAATTAAAATCGGCAACGGGTTGAGGCAATACAGTTACTGTTTGTGATGAAGTATTCGTACAGCCAAAAACATTTGTTACTAGCAATGATACACTATAGTTTCCAGGGTTGGTGTAAATGTAAGATGGTGATTGTGTAGTATTGATTGGTGAAGCATCTCCAAAGTTCCAATCCCAACTAATTGCAGCGGTTGAATTATCAGTAAAAATTGTTGCATAGGTATGGCAAGCCGTACTTGCAGTGAAGTTAGAAACAGGATTTGGATTAACAATAATGTTGTGATTGATTGTATCGGTACAACCAAAGATGTTTGTTACAATAAGTGTAACAGTATAAGTACCATCTAAGACATAGGTATGTGTAGGCGAATTAACAGTACTGGTATTTCCGTCACCAAAATCCCATGACCAAGAAACAGCAGCTGTTGATTGATCTGTAAATGTTGTTGCTGTATTATTACAAACGGTATCAAATACAAATTCTGCAACAGGTAAAGGGTTTACTGTTGTGTTGATTGAAATCGAATCGCGACAACCAAAGCCATTTTCGGTTACAAGTGTTACCAGATAGGTTCCATCTAAGGCATAGGTATGTGTTGGGTTTTGTGAATTATCCAAAGCACTTCCATCACCAAAATTCCAAGTCCATTGTGTAGGTGCATTTGTTGTTGCATCAGTAAATGAGGTTGCAACATTTAAGCAGGGTGTTGTTGATGTAAAATTTGGAACTGTAAGCGGGAATGCAATAACAGGAATTGTAATTGAATTGGTACAACCTGTTGCCGCATAACCAACCGTTAAAACAACATTGTAAGTTCCCGCAGTGGCGTATACATGATTCGTTGTAGCGTTGTTACTATTATCCGAAAAGCCATCACCAAAATTCCAAACAAACGTATCAGGTGTTCCTAATGATGTGCTTGAAAAAAACATGCTATCATTTGTACAAACATCAGAAGAGCTAAAGTTTGCTGTAGGAATTGGATTAACAGTAATGGTGTTTGTTGTGGTGTCGGAACAGCCACTGCCACCAAAAGAGATAAGTGTAACCGTAAATGTTCCAGCAACAGCATAGGTATGAGTTGCATTTTGGATGGCGCTTGTTGGGCTTCCATCTCCAAAATCCCATGTCCAACCGATTGGTGTTCCACTCGTTAAATCCGTGAAGTTTGTTACTTGTCCTAAACATGCTGTATTGTTTGTAAATGCAGCAACAGGCACTGCATTTACAATTACATTTTGAGTCACAGAATGGGTACAACCAAAACTATTGGTTACAGTTAATGTTACAGAAAATGTTCCATTTGATGCATACACATGACTAGGACTTGGTGTTGTTTCTAAAGGCGAGCCATCACCAAAATTCCAACTCCAGGATACGATACTTCCTAGAGATGTATTTGTAAATTGAGTTGTAAATCCTAGGCACTCTGTTGTATTTGTAAATGCAGCAACAGGAACGCTATCAACCACAACCAATTGTTGAGTAGTATCAACACAACCAAAAGCAGATGTTGCAATAAGCTGAACCGTATAATTGTTTGGTGTTGGATACGTGTGTGATGGAGTTGTTAAGCTGCTTGTTGATGCATCTCCAAAACTCCAAGAATAGCTGGTTGCACCTGTGCTATTGTTAGAAAAAATAATAGCGGTGTTTGCACAAACAGTATCGTTGTTGGGTGTAAATAATGCTACTGGATTAGCATGAACAATTACCGTCTGCGAAACACTATCGCTACAGCCGTTTGCTGCAGCAATTAATAATTCAATGGTATAGGTACTATCTACTCCTGTTGTTGTATACGTTTGTGATGGAGGGTTTTGAAGAGTAGATGTTGTTCCATTATCAAAATTCCACAAATAGGTGTCTCCTGCTGTTATTCCACTTGTATTGGTAAAAACACTTGTTACTGGCGAACAACCAACATTAGGAGCAATTGTAAATGCAGGTGTTGGTAGCGGTGCGATATTTATAAACGTAGTATCATTGGTAGTACATCCCGCTAAGGTTACCACAATAAAAACCATATTGTTTCCTGCAGCGTTAAATGTAATTGCAGGAGGTGAGTACGCAACAGATGTAGTAGGTATTGCTCCAGCAAAGCTCCAGTTATAGGTTCCTCCAAGCGTGGAATTGTTATTAAAGTTTACAACTAATCCTTGGCAACCAGCATTCACATCTGGAACAATATCAGCCACAGGGTAGGGATTCACAGTAACGTTTACAGCTACGCGTGGACCAATACATCCTGCAATGGTGGTTTGTACAAAGTAAGTAGTGTTGGTAGAAAGAACAGGTGTAGTAAATGAATTTCCAGTATTTAAAAGTGTTCCTCCACTTAATGAATCGTACCAAGTATACGTTCCACCAGGAGCAGTTGCTGTAAGCGTTGTTATGCCACCAGCACAGATAATTCCTGGCGCAACAGTAGGAGCCGCAGGTGTTGGATTCACTGTCACTGTTACAGCGGTTCGCGGACTAGTACATCCAGCAGTTGTAGTTTGTACATAATACGTTGTAGTTGTAAGCAATGGAGGTGTTGTGTAGCTTGCGCCCGTTTGTAATAATGTTCCACCGCTGGCTGCATTGTACCATTCATAGGTTCCTCCAGGCGCAGTTGCTGTGAGTGTAGCGGAGTCGCCAGCGCAAATGGTTGTTCCGATAGCAGAAGGAGCAACAGGTGTTGGAGTTACAATTACGGTTACAAGTGTGCGTGGACTAACACAGCCTAACACAGTTGTTTGAACATAATAGTCGGTAGTAGCCGTTAAAACGGGTGTTGTATAACTTGCTCCTGTTTGCAGAAGCGTTCCACCAGTTGGAGCGTTAAACCATTGATAGGTACCTCCAGGAGCTGTAGCTGTTAATGTTGTGCTTGTACCAGAGCAAATACTAGTTCCAAGTGCAGTTGGTGCTAAAGGAATTGGATTCACATGAACAAAAGCGGTGGCGGTATCAGTTCCACAATACCCCGTAACCGTTAATAATACAGTATAATTGCCAGCCGTTGGATATGTTTGTGCTGGTGGTGTAGCAGAAGTAGAGGTGTTTCCATTTCCAAAGTTCCACAAATAGGTCAACTGATCACCCAAAGAAGATTGTGTGAAGGTAACAGAGGAGCCCTCGCAAATAGTGCTAGTAACGGGGGCAACAATGGCAACAACTAATGGATGGACAACAATGGTTACAATGGTGTCATCTGTTCCACAATGGTTCGAAACGATTAAACGAATAGTATGATTAACAGGTGCATTTCCTGCAGGTGCAGTAAATACTTGGTTTGGGATGGTTACCGTTGTGTAAGTTAGAACACCATCAATATACCATTGGTAGGAAAGGTTTCCACCAGTTGAAGTATTCGTTGTTACAACCGTTAGAGGCGTACAGCCTTCAAGTGGAACAGCCGTCATTAAAGCGGTTGGAACAGTATCTACAACAATGGTTCGGAAAGCGGTATCTGTTCCGCAAGCATTTCCAGAAACCATCATAATGGTCCACGTTCCTTGTGTATACACTTGTGGTGGCGGAAAGCGAACACCGTTGAGTGTGTTTCCATTTCCAAAATCCCAGTAATAATTATTGGTTGGTGAAGCCCCTGTTGTGGTATTGCCAAACGTTACTGTTTGAGGTGAACAGCCCAATGTGGGCGTAGCAGTAAAAGCAGGTATTGGTGCTCCTACAACAGTAATAGGTCCAACCGTAGAGGTGGAAGAATTGCAACTATTGGATGCAACAACAGAGATGGTATAGGATCCGCCAACGGTATAGGTGTGTGGAGGAGCAACACTACTCGTTGTTGTAACTGGCGGTGTACCATCTCCAAAATTCCAAACATATTGATCTGCATTTTGTGATGCATTTACCGGAGAAACAACATGAGGAACACAACCAGAGAACTGAATTAAAGGAACAATAAAGGAAGCCGAAACGAATTTGTCGAAAACAACTGTAAGTGTAGTTGTGGTGGTGCATCCATTTGCACCTGTTGCAACCATTGTTACGGTATAAGTTCCGTAGTTGGTATAGGTATGGACAAAACTAGCGTTGGATGCAGTATTAAACACGGGGCTACCATCTCCAAAATTCCAGCTATAAGATACGGCCCCTGTTGTTGTATTAAAAAAGGTGACAGCATCACTTGAGCTAGTATCAACCGGACTTAAGCAATACTGGGTATCACCATCCCCATCGTCACCAGCAATTGCTGCAACGGGACGAGGCAGAACCGTAACGGTACTGTTGAATGTGCTTGTACAACCAAGGCCATTGCTGATGGTTAAACTTACATTGTATGTTCCTCCCGCAGCGTAAACATGGGTTGGACTTGGCGTTGTGGCGGTTCCTGCATCGCCAAAATTCCAAGCATAGGTGGTGAATGCACCCGTTCCTGTTGAGGTGTTGGTGAAGGAAACAGTTGTGCCCGCACACTGGTTATTGGGCGTAAATGTAAATCCCGCATTTGGAGTTGGGCGTATTATTACTTGAACAATAGCTGTATCGCGACAAGGAACAGATGGATCAAAAGCAACTAACATGTATGTATAGGTTCCAACAGCCGAGATGGTAGAGTTATTGGGAGCGGACAATCCACTGGTATTATCGAAAAAAGCACCGTTTAAAAACCAAGAGTAATTAACGCTGGCTGCATCAATACCAGTACTTGTGTTTACAAAACTGATGGATGTGGCACCCGGGCCGCAAATTAATGTTTGAGAAGGAGTAAAAGACGTGTTGATGTTGCCACAATTGGCGAAGGAAAAAGAATAGATAAGCGAAAACAAAAACGTTGCAATGCAACGTAAAGCATATTTTGAAAGAATATTTTGTTTGGTTCGCATTCTAATCTATTAATTAGATGCTATTACCAGCAAATAAGTTGCAAGTGGAATAGCTATCAAAAATAAGAAAAAAAGCGAAATAAAAAAGGCTGATAGTTTTCATATCAGCCTTTTTGAATTTTATTGAATTGCGAATTCCGCGGTAATGGAATAACTGAGCTTGATTGTTTTGTCGCCAATCATGTTTTCGGCTGCTCCCGATTCATCCAAAAAACGGACATTTGAGTAGGATTGTGATATATTGTTTGATAAACCATTTCTGTAACGGTTATCATAAATTCCATCATCAACTTCTACAAACCCATTAGTTTCAGAAATAGTGATTGCTTTGCCTACTTTTTCTCCAATTGCTTCTAAAAGATAAGTCGCTTTGTCTTTTGCAGCTTTCACAGCATTTATTTTAATTTGTTTTTTGTACTCATCCATTTTGCTATGAGAGTATTTGGTGATGCTAGCTCTTGTTATTCCCAAAGAATCCATTACTGCATACACCATATACACCTGCTGTGCATTTTTAAATTTAATGTCATAACTTTTTGAAATCACTTCATCTTTGTTTTTGCGTTTCAAGCCTAAAATGTAAGCGCTCATGTTATCCATTTTTATGTCTTTCTTATCGGTAAGCGTTACCTTTTCAACATAGTTTACTAAATTTTTTTCCAGCTCTTCAATGGTGTATTTCTTTTTGTCTTTGCTCGTATATTCTCTAAGTGTTAGCGACAAATAAATTTCGTCAGGAACAATTTCCATTTCTGCAGTACCTACCACATTGATTGATTTTTCTTTTGGTGTTTGTGCAATGCTAGTTGCAACAAAAAGCAATGTTGCAGATAAAAATAAGATTGTTTTTTTCATATGATTTGTTTTATAGTTAATTCGTTAATACCATTGTGTAACGTCATGTTGTGCCTCTAAATTGTTTTCAATTGCATCTGGAAGTGTAGGAAAAAAGTTAATTCCTGTTAATTTTTCGACTGAATCAATGCTGACTGCAAATTCCGAAAGTTCTTTTTTGGAGCCTTCATTGGGCAAAACAAAAGCGATGGCTTTGTAGTCGGGCTTTTTCACATCCAAAATTACTTTATAGTAAAAGTTTGGAACACTTACTTTGTTTTCTCCGATTGTTTCCGGGCGAACATTAACTAATACACCAGCTGTTACAATGTAAATTTCTTCATTTTTTTTAGCCCATTCACGTACTTCACCTTCTAGCTTTTTCCATATACCGCGATTGAATTTTGGTTCTTGCGGACTCATGTTACTCATGAAGAATGATTCACTCATGGTAACTTCATTCCAGGCCATATCACCAGCAGGACAAAGGTGTCCACGATCAAAATTTGTTTTTTTATAATCATCAGGGATTGCCGATTTTGTTTTTACAAGTGGGTCTTCCCGAAAATTATCGGTACGTTCTTCTTCATTGTTGCTGCACATTTCAGCCGTTAATCGGTAAGCAACCCAAAGCGCTTGCTCGTGTTCTTCGGAATAGCACAATGAGAAAGCGGTGTGTTTAACAATTTGATCTTTCTTCGTTGATTTTGGATAAAAGCATGTTGCAAAATTTTTAGGAATCGCTTTTTCTTTCGGCTTTTCAATTGCATTTGGTGCTTGTATTCCTACAAGCATAAAACAAAGAATAGAAATAAGCAGCGTTCTTAAAAACATAGTATCTTTATGAGTAGTAAATATAAAACAAAATGAAGACACTTTTCCTTGTTCGCCATGCAAAATCGGAATGGGCTAACGAAAACCTTTCAGATATTGACCGTCCATTGAATGCTCGAGGTTATAAAGATGCTCATTTTATGAGTGAACAGTTGAAAAAGAACAACTTAATGCCCGACTTAATGATCGCTAGTCCGGCAATACGGGCAACAAGTACTGCACTTATTTTTGCTCGAAATTTAAATTATGATTGTGCTGCAATACAGTTAAAAAAGATGCTCTATGAAACAACTGAAAAAGAGTATTTGAAAATTATTTCCGAAACCGATAATTCAAAAAGCTCACTGATGTTGTTTGCGCATAACCCAACATTAACAATGCTATCGAATCGTTTAACAAAACCATTTACAGAGAATATTCCAACTTGTGGTATTGTGGGAATTCGATTTAAAATAAAAGATTGGAAAGAGATAGGAACAGCTTCTGGAGAATTGTTTGTATATGATTTTCCTAAAAAAGGGATTTAACTATATTTTTCAATCGCTTCTCCAATTAACTTTCCTTCAATCAAAAAACCATCATGTCCAAAAGGAGAATCAATTTCTATAAAATGTGAATTGGGAATATGTTGTGCCATGAATTTTTGTTCGGCAACAGGACAGAGGTGATCGCTGCTGATTCCAATGATGATTGTTTTTGTTTTTATGCTTGCTAATGCTTCGGCAACACTTCCTCTATTTCTTCCAACATTGTGTGAGTCCATTGCTTTGGTCAACAACCAATAGCTATAAGCGTTAAAACGTTTTACTAGTTTTTCGCCTTGATAATTGATGTAGGAGCTTGCTTTGAAATTATCGAGTTTGTGCTCTTCATCTGTTTGGGTTTTTACAAAAGCATCGTATGTTCTATACGTTAACATGCCAATTGCGCGAGCCGCTTTTAATCCAGTAGCACCTGCTGTTGTATGATGTTCTTTCCAAGTTAAATCGGTTTCGATTGCCAAGCGTTGAGATGTGTGAATAGCAATTCCCCAAGCAGATTCTTGCGGACTAGTTGCCACCAACACTTGTTTTTCGAAAATAGTTGGTTCCGCCAACACCCATTCCAAAACTTGATAGCCACCCATTGAACCACCCACAATGGTATTAATTTTTTCTATACCTAAATGTTTGCGAAGGATGATGTGTGCTTGTACCATATCACGAATGGTAACATTCGGGAATGAACTAAAAAAAGGTTTTTGTGTTTCTGAATTGATGGTTAATGGTCCGCTAGAACCATAGCACGAACCAAGAATGTTTGCACAAACAATAAAGTGTTTAGTGGGGTCGTATGTTTTTCCTTCTCCAACAAGTGAATCCCACCAATCGGCTACATCACTATTCGCAGTAAGTGCGTGGCAAAACCAAACAACATTACTTTTGTCGGCATTCAGTTTCCCATAGGTATGGTAAACAATATCGAGCGAAGGAAGCGATTGCCCGTTCTCTAGTTTTAATGCAAGACGATATGTAAAAAAGTGTTTGTTCATTTAAGCAGTCTCAAATCTCCAATAATTGCTATCAGTAAAGATTATCGTCACAAAACTAAACAAAATTTCCTGCAATTGAGTACCTTTGAAATCTATAAAATAAAAATATGCGCATAGAATTAAAACGATTAGATGATGCTTTTCACTTTGAAGCAAAAAGTGAAACAGGAAACATTGCACACATGGATGCAGGTGAAAACATTGGTGGACATAACAAAGGTGTTCGTCCGATGCAAATGTTACTTATGGGATTAGGTGGTTGTAGCGCTATTGATATAGTATTGATTTTAAAAAAACAAAAACAAGTAATCGAAGATTTCGAAATTAGCATTGATGGTGAGCGTGAGGAAGGAAAGGAGCCATCGCTTTGGAAAACGGTTGTTGTGCATTTCAAATTAAAAGGTCAGATTGATAAAGAAAAAGCAGAGCGAGCTGTTCAATTATCGATGGAAAAATATTGCTCCGTTTCTAAAACATTAGAAATTGCAGGAGCAAACATTACGTATAACGTTTCAGTAAACGAATAGCGAACCATGAAAAAATTTGAAACAAATGCAATTCGCACACAAGCGGATAGAACAGATAATAGAGAACATTCTGTTCCAATGTATTTAACATCAAGCTTTACATTTGATGATGCAGAACAAATGCGTGCCATGTTCGCTGATGAGTTGGAAGGAAATATTTACAGTCGTTTTACCAATCCGAATTCAACCGAACTGGTTGATAAAATGTGTTTGTTAGAAGGTGCCGAAGCGGGTTATGCTACAGCGTCAGGCATGTCGGCTATTTTTGCAAGCTTTATGGCTTTGCTAAAAAGTGGCGATCATATTTTAGCATCAAGTTCTATTTTCGGATCAACACATACTGTACTTTCTAAAATATTGCCGAAGTATGGTATTGAACATACCTATGCCGATGTGAATAAACCGGAAACATGGGAAGGTTTGATTCAGAAAAACACAAAAATGATTTTTGTTGAAACACCTTCCAATCCCGGATTGGATATTATTGATTTGGATTGGTTAGGAGAATTAGCGAATAAACACAATGTCATTTTAAATGTTGACAATTGTTTTGCAACACCATTCATTCAACGTCCAATCGAATTTGGGGCCCATTTAGTTACGCATTCTGCAACCAAATACATTGATGGGCAAGGACGTGTATTGGGTGGATTAGTTTTAGGTAAAAAAGAATTGATTAAAGAGATTTATACCTTCTGTCGTAGTACAGGACCGTCTTTATCCCCATTCAACGCATGGACACTTTCAAAAAGCTTAGAGACCTTAGCTTTGCGTATGGAGCGTCACTCTCAAAATGCTCACAAGCTGGCGATGCTTCTGGAAAACCATCCTGATGTAAAACAGGTGCGCTATCCTTTTTTATTATCACATCCTCAATTTGAAATTGCAAAAAAACAAATGAGTATGGGTGGCGGTATTGTTACATTTGAAATACAAGGTGGTATTGAACGAGGTAGACGATTTTTAGATGCTTTGCAAATGTGTTCTTTAACAGCTAATTTGGGAGATACACGAACAATTGCAACACATCCTGCATCAACAACACATGCCAAGCTAAGTGAGGAGGAACGTTTGTCTGTAGGAATTACACCAGGATTAGTTCGTATTTCGGTTGGTCTTGAAAATATTATAGATATTATTGCTGATGTTGAACAAGCAATAACAAAATCAAAAAAGTTTAGAGTTTAATACCCATAAACAAAACATCGTCTATTTGATCGTTTCCTTCTTTCCATCGATTAAAAAAGCGATCAATAATCATACTTTGTTTTTCAACTGGCAGAGACTTTATGTCTTCCAATAACTCTCTTATTGCAGCAACTTTCAGCTTTTTCCCGGTTTCTCCACCAAACTGATCAGGATAACCATCTGTGAAGAAATACAAGAGATCTCCTTGGGCAAGCTGAATGTCAGTTGTTTCATATTCATTGTTTTCAGAGACCTCTTTCTTTAGTAGCTTTAATTCATTGTTCTTCGAAACAAATACAGGTCGCTTTGTAGAGCAGATTCTTACGAAATAGGTTTCTATGTCAATTTCACAAACAACTAAATCTATACTGTCATTTGTTTGGTCTGGGTCATCATCGAACTGATGCAAAAGAATTTTTGTTTCCAACTCAAGTGCTGCTAATGCGTGTGCAGGCGATGTAACTTCCGAACGCGAAGTAATATCTTTCAACAATGTATTTCCAATCATACTCATAAATGCACCTGGCACACCGTGACCAGTAGCATCGGCACACGCGATGATCAACTTATTTCCATACAATTCAAACCAATAAAAATCACCACTTACAATATCACGAGGTTGAAAGAAAATAAAGGATTCTGGAAAAACATCTTTTAGTTTATTGATACCAGGCAAAATAGCATCTTGTATACGTTTAGCATAGCGAATACTATCTGTAATGTCTTTGTTTTTCTTTACAATTTCATCTTTTTGTTCTATTACTTCTCTTGTTTTTTCATTGATAGTTTTTTGTAATTGTGCTTGAAAAACCCTGTGATTACGTTCTCGAATTTTTATAATGATAAAAATACCATAAGCAAAAATGATAATACATAATAGAATAAACCAGGTGCGTTTCCAAAATGGAGGGTTAATTGTAATGTTTACAGCGATTGGAATTTCTGATGAAACACCATCATTGTTGTAAGCCTTTACTAAAAAGGTATAATTGCCATCTGATATTTTTCCATACTGCGCAAAGTTGTTATCGCTTTTGTCTGACCAGTCTTCATCAAAACCCTCAAGCTTATACTGATAACTTATGTTTGTATTTGCTTTGAAACTGATTCCAATAAAATCGAAACGAATTTTGTAGTTATCGTAATCAAGCACGATGTTTTTTAAACTGTCAACATCCTTGTCGTTTAATTTGATGCTACTGATGTTTACAATTGGCGGAATAAGATTTTTTTTGTCTTTGTGTGGATCAAATTTTATAGCACCATGCGTTGTTCCAAACCATGCGTTGCCATATTGGTCTTTCGTTAGCGCATTGTAGTTACAATCGCCATTGATGCCGTCATTTTTATCATAGCGACTAATCAATCTGTTGCCTGCTTTAACCTTGCTTAATCCACCTCTGTGGCCAATCCAAATGTTGTTGGATGCATCATTGGTAACACTGTAACAATAGTTAGATTTTAATCCATTTTCAGTAGTTAATCGCTCTACATCCCCTTTTTTATTTACTATAAATACACCACTACCAAAAGTTGGTAACCAAAAACGCCCTTCATAATCTTCAAGAATTCCAGTAATGTTTATTAAGTCGTTTCCGAAGTATATTTTTTTATTTTTTACGGCATCGTTTGTTTCAATGTAGCTTATAAAATTACTATGGGTAGCTATCCATAAGCGTTTGTTTTTATCCAAATAAAGTTGATTAATATTGTTGTGTGGTAATCCATTTTCAGTTGTATAGTGCGTGGTTATTTTTTTCCCATCATCAATTTTAAATACTCCTGCTTTAGTTGCATAAAATGTTTTGTTTTCATAGCCTGTAATAAAAGAAATTGAATTACTTAAAGCGTCTTCATTTAAAAAAATTGAACTAAAACGGCCGGTAGGAATATCAAATTTGTATGCGCCATTTTTTTCTGTTCCTAAATAAAGGGTATTGCTATCTTTTTTATAAATACTGGTTATACGGTCGTCAACAAATCCGTTTTTTGAATTGTAAAAAATCCATTTTTCTTTTGCATTCAAATCTATTTTAAGCAATCCGCTTTCGGTTCCAAACCATTTAACCTCATTGATAAATATAGAAGTAATGTTGTTGGTATAATTTGGGTTTGAATGCGAATAGAATGTGAACAAGTTGTCGGTTAGCATCACAGCGCCAGAGCCAAATGTGCCTACCCAAATATTGTCCTCGTGATCGGAATAAATAGTTTTTGTATAATTATTTCCCAATCCGTTTGCTTCATTAAAAACAGCAAACTCATTGTAGGACAATGTATTTTTAGAAAGGGTTAATTTAATAACACCACTACCAAAAGTTGCTATCCAAAGATTGGAAACCTTATCTTCAAATATTGCTTGAATGTTCATAATTTCGCAACCTTCAGGCAGGGAGATTATTTTAGTTGTGTAACTGTGTGCTTTTTTTGCTGATGGGCTAATAAGCATCAATCCCAAATCTTGCGTACCAACCCAAAAACTAGTTGAGTTGTTTTTTTTAACAATGCAGTTAACTTTCGTGTTTTCTATTTCACTAAGTGCTGCAATAAATTTTGGCTTTCTATTATCGCCAATAAGTTCATATATAATTAACCCTTCGGCAGTACCAACGAGTAAATCATTGTTTTTAGAGAGTGCAATCGAGAAAACGTTATATTGATCAAATTCGATTTTAAAAACTTCTACCTCAAATGATTTATTGATTCTAAAAATTCCATCATTTTGTGTGGCACACCAAATAAACCCTTTGTCATCGCCAACGATTTGTGTAACCGGACTTTTAGCAAATCCGCTTGTATTAATGGATTTAAATGTTTTCCCATCAAAAAAAGTAACGCTACCTTGGTTGTGACCAATCCATAAATTTCTGTTTTTATCTTTATAGGTACTTGTAATGAAGTTGTCGCTTAGTCCTTCCTTAGTATAAAACGTTTTAAAAGTAACACCATCAAACTTGCAAAAACCTTCTCCTGTTCCTATCCATAAATAACCATTTTTATCTTGTACGATTGAGTATACATAGGGTTGTGTGATACCATTATCAACACTGTAATTTTTAAATTGATATGCTTGAGAAAAGCCCGAAAAGCTCGATAGCAGCAGTAGGATAAATGCAACTAGTTTTTTGAAAATGCTTTTCAAGGTTCTAAAAATTTAGATTAGTAAGTAGTTGTTTTTTTCTTTTTGTCAAACTGAATCTTATAGTTTTGACCAGGACTTCCTCCAATAGGAACAGTAAAGATTGGTAATGCATTTCCATACTGATTGAGGACATACAAAGATACATTGTTGTTTTTAACGAGTACTTTTTTGTTTTTGATAAATTGAACATCTAAGGTTGTTTTCTTTTCTTTCTCAACCACTTTGTGATTACTTGTTGCCCAAACATTGTCGCCTGATGACGTACTTAGTTCGCCCTTTTTTGCCATGGAAATTATATTGATATTCCCATCGTTATCAAAGTCGAAATTGGAAACACTTATGGAAATAACATTTTCTTCAATAAAAGGATAAATGTGTGCAACATTGCTTTGGTTGTCGGAAAGTCGGAAGGTGTATTCAAATGTAAATGCATTGCTCCCTTCAACAGGTTTATTTTCCACGGGTGAAGCACTTAGAAAATAACGATAGAGGTTTCCATCATCGCCTGTAATGCCTTCCGAGATAATTTTGAAGATGTATCCATTTTGTTCTGGTACCCACTCGCCTTCGCTTGGATTAAAGGGGCCAAATGTGTACCATTCTTCATCATAGATATCTTCACCCCCAAATGTTTTTGTATAAATCAAATTACCACTTCTATAGTTTCCTACAGGATTATTGTTGCGCACATCTTTTGCAGTATAACATGTTTTGCCACCGTAAACCGTAAATTTTGTTTTGGTGTTGTAGTCGGTTTTTTTTTCATCGTTTGTTCCACTGGTTTCTGGGTCAAACACTCGAATGTAGAAAGGCTTTACCTGAAACTTTGGTATAACAAAAAAGAAGGTTTGTGAAAAATCATCATCGCCCCATGATTTATCTGCGCCTTTTCCGAATGTAACTAAGTAGGGAATGTTTTCTTCAACTGCAGGAATCTGCTGTGAAAAAACATTGTTTGAAAGGACAAAAAAATATAAAATGTAAGCGATTCGTTTTAGCATATAAGCGAAAGATATTTAACTCAACAGCAATTACCAACAATTTTGGACAAGCATCTCGAATTCAACGACCAATTGGCTTGAATCGATTCACTGTCAGTATTATTTTAAAGCGTTTATTTTTACTAATAATTCTTGTGTTTCTTTTGAATCATCTCCACTCTTTTTAGCTAATTCAATTGCTTTTTCTGCAATTGCTTTTGCTTCATTCTTTTTACCTAATTTGTATAAAACAGCTGCATAAGTATCATTGTATGGATAATTATCATCCAATTCAGTTGCTTTTTTAGCCCATGCTGCAGCATTTTCTAACATTTCTTTATCATTTATTTGCTCATAAAAAGTCCAAGCATAACTATTTAATTCATTCGAACTGTCCATTAAGTATTTTGAAACAAAATCAGAAGCAGCTTTTGCGTATTTATCTAAATCGCCTGAGCGTTGGTATAATTTAATATCTGCTTGTGCAATAATTTTTTCTGCATCTTTTGTTTTCGAATCACGCAATTTTGTTTTTAATTGCTCATAAACGACCATGTCTTTGTTTTGAATAGACGAGTACAAACCACTGTTGTATACTTGATTAATCAAATAATCTACCGAATCGGTAGTATATAGCTTTGCAAAAACAGTTTTGTTTTTTTCAAAATTTTGAAAAACAGGAGAGTAGTAGTCACCCACATATTTGTAAATGATTGCCCAATTTGCAGGAGAATGAAAATCTTCCTCTTTAACATTAGCAAAGTATTCCCCAATTTCTTTGTTATAAGATTGACAAGCATTTTCCAACATGGAGAAGTAATTGCTAGCATACGTTGCTGTTACTTTTCCACTGTTAAAATTCTTACTGAAGTTTGCTAATTGTTTGTCGGTTGACAAAGCAGCTTCTCCTGTTTTAATAAACTCTTTTACTGGCGCTGATCCGCATACTCGGTGCAATTGGGTGCCATCGCTACTTAAATACAACATGGTTGGATAAGCTCTGATATCGTACTTTTTAGCAAGTTCTATTCCTTCGCCTTTTTCCATATCAATTTTAGCATTGATAAAATTTTTGTTGTAAAAATCGGCAACGGTATCATTTGTAAATACATTTTTTGCCATCCATTTGCAGGGACCGCACCAAACGGTAAAGCAGTCGATGTAAATCATTTTGTTTTCCTTTTTAGCTTGCGCTAAAATTTCGGAAAAGCTTCCATGATTAAATTCAATGCTTCTGTTTTGCGCAAACGTAAACGAAGCGCTCATAGAAAAAATAAAAAGCAAGGCAAACAGCTGTTTCTTCATAGTTCGATGTTAAAAAAAGGTTAACTCAAGTCCAAATCTAGCGAAAAATTTTGAGGGTTTTTGGCTTTTTTAGTTTTGTAAAAATCCATGATTTCCTTCATGTCTTTTTTAAAATCTCCAGTTGGGTAAATTACTTTATCAATTCCGCATGATTTTGTTCCATAATCAATAAAGGCTAATGCAATAGGTACGTTTGCTTTAAGTGCCACATAATAAAAACCAGTGCGCCATTTTTCGACACGAGAACGTGTCCCTTCGGGTGTTATAACCAAACGTAATTCATCGTGTTTTGAAAACAAATCGGCCATTGAATCAACAGTACTTGTTTTTTCGCCATCTGTATTTTTTTTATTGCGATCGATTGGCACAGCACCCAATGGCCCCATAATTAGATTAAATGGAAAACGCATCCATTCTTTTTTAATAATAAATCGTTGCTTGAGTTTCATGGTTTGGACGGTTCCAATTCCGTATATGAAATCCCAATTGCTGGTGTGTGGCGCAACAATAATTACGCACTTTTTAATATCATCCGATAAAAAATGAGTCACTTTCCAGCCGAGTAGCTTGTATATGAATTTAAACATGTTTCCTTTATTCTGAGCGAATATAAGGTATTTGTAAAAACAAAAAAAGGCAAACCGACCAGTTTGCCTTTTACAAGTATTAATTGAGCTTAAATAGAGCTGTATTCTTTTTCGTTAGTAAGGTTTCCTTTTTCGTCCCACATCATCCATTTTCCAACCTTTTCGCCCATTGCATAGTTCATTTCATAACGTTTGATGCCATTTATATCCCATACCAACCATAAACCATCTTTTTTACCTTCTTTGTAAAAAGCTTGAGCAATTTTTTGGCCTTCTTCGCTCCAACGTAACCATTCCCCTGTTTTTTCTCCGTTTGCAAAAGCTCCTTTTTCCATTACTTTACCTGATGCATAAAAATAGGTTACAGCACCATTGGCTTTACCGTCTTTAATTTCTAAAGTCGATTTTTTAGCACCATTTTCATCCGTTGCTGTATATGTTCCTGTATACAAGTTGTTGTTTAAATAATAAACACCCTCTTTTATAGTAATAGTACTAGCAGTATTTTTTGATGAAATAGTAGGGCTTAAATCTTGTGCCGATACAGTGATTGCAGACATGCAGCAAGCAACAGCAAATACGATTAATTTTTTCATGGCCTTTTGGATTTAGAGATGAATAATAAACTTTATTCAAAGTTAAACACAAAAGCAACAATGTTTTTATTACACAGCCATAAATATTTTCTAATGTTAAGTTAATGTAAAATTAACATAGGGTTTTATGTAAAGTTTGCCTGTTTTGAACTAAAAAAGCCCTTGTAATAGCAATTACTAGGGCTTTTTATTGTCAATTGATTAAACTATTGTTGCTCTAATTCAATAACCAGTGGCGTGTATGAATAAGGGTTGATGTTAATTTTAGTTTCAGCATAAGAGATAAAGCTGATTTGTGCTTCTGTTTTTGCAATGTTGATGCTTGCAGAAAAATTACCGTTTAAATCGCTATAAACGATTTGCTCACCAATTTTAATTTCAGCACCTGCAATTTCTTCACCACTAACTTTATCAATGATTTTTCCAGAAACCAATTTAGTAGTGTTTTTTTCAGCATCATTGTTTCCATTACCAGCAAAGGAAGCCGTTGCGATGATAAATGTAAAAACGATTAAAAAGAAATTTTTCATTGCTTAAATATTGTGATACAAAAATAGGCTGGAGAAGGAAAAAATGGGTGATGAAAAAATTAAGGATGTATGAACATTGTGTTAAGCAGTGTAAAGTTTATGTTAATGAAAAATATACCTTATCTTCGTCTAAAATAAATTATAGTATACTTTGAAATTCAGCGATTTTAATTTTGAGTCCAGCTTACAAGAAGGGCTTGATTCAATGGGCTTTGAAAACCCAACACCAATTCAGGAACAAGCAATCCCAATTATATTAAGCAACAAAGACCTTATTGGTTGTGCGCAAACAGGAACGGGTAAAACAGCAGCATTCTTATTACCTATTTTGAATAAGCTAACCGCTAATCCAACCGATTTAACCAATACACTTATTATTGTACCAACACGTGAGTTGGCTTTACAAATAGATCAAGCATTGCAAGGCTTCTCGTATTTTACATCAGTGAGTTCTTTAGCTATCTATGGTGGTAGCGATGGAAGTGTGTTTGAACAAGAGAAAAAAGCATTAACACAAGGTGCCAATGTAATTATTGCAACCCCGGGCCGTTTGATGGCCCATTTAAACATGGGTTATGTAAAGCTGGATAACCTTCAGCATTTAATATTGGATGAAGCCGACCGGATGTTGGATATGGGCTTTGTGGATGACATTATTAAAATAACCACCTATTTGCCAAAGAACCGACAAACATTGATGTTTTCGGCAACCATGGCACCACGCATCCGCACCTTAGCAACCAAGTTGTTGAATGAGCCGGAACAAATTACGATATCACTTTCTAAGCCTGCCGAAGGAGTTGTTCAAGGAGCCTATTTGGTGTACGATACGCAAAAGAACAATTTGATAAAATCGCTTTTATCGGGGAAAGAAAAAGAGTTGAGCAGTGTCATTATCTTTTTATCGACTAAGATAAAAGTAAAAGAACTTGAACGCGATTTACAGAAAGCAGGTTTAAAAGCAAAAGCAATTCACTCCGATTTAGAACAAGGTGAGCGCGAAGAAGTATTAAGAAACTTTAGAAGCAAACAATTACAAATATTAGTAGCAACTGATATTTTATCAAGAGGAATAGATATTGAAGACATTGGATTGGTAATCAATTATGATGTGCCAGGCGATGCTGCCGATTATATTCACCGTATTGGCCGAACAGCACGTGCTGCTTCAACAGGTGTTGCATTAACTTTTATTAATGAATACGACCAACAAAAATTTGCGCAAATAGAAACCCTGATTGCGGCAGAAGTAAAAAAACTACCATTGCCCGAAGGCTTTCAACCTGGACCAGTTTATGCTCCCGAAGTAAAAGTGAAAAAGCCGTTTGTAAAAGGTAAAAAGCCTTTCAGAAAACCAAGACCGCAAGGGAAGTAGGTTAGAGTTCTCGCTTTTTTAGGTGTTGACGTAGATTGTTATTTGAAAAACACATCTACTTATTTTTTATAATCATAGCACTTCCTTGCCAATCGGGAAGTTCAATTAATGATTCGGGGATGGTACTCATAAACTCATTTATTGCTTTTGGTATTCCATCCCAATTGTGATTGTAATCGTGAATAATGATAACTCCACCTTTTGCCATACGAGGGTAGAAAAATTTTAATGCTTCAATGGTGGGTGCATATAAATCGGCATCAATGTGAGCCAATGCAAAAGTTTCGTTTTCTAATCCTATGGTTGTTGTGGGAAAAAATCCAGGTTTATAGATAATGGAATCGTTTCCATTGATGTGCTTTTTTACTTCTTCTATGCTGGTGTCGGCAAACATTTCCGTTGAAAAACGATTGTCGGTTTGTTGTTCCTGTTTAAGATCCTTGCTTGAAAAACCTTCGAATGTATCAAACAAATAAAACGTTCTGCTTTGATCCATAAAATGTATTGCTTTTGCTGTTTCTCCGCGATGAACACCCAGCTCCGCAAAAGCCCCTTTCACATTGTTTTTTTTCAACTGCTCCACTTGAAACCATAAATTATAAAAACGGACTTTATCACGATAACTCGCTTCTAGCTTAATGAGTTGTGGAGAAACGAGTTTGTTTTTTACCGCATTTTCCCAAGCATAAGGCTTGCTAATTTTATACGACCAAGTGGTTTCTAAATATTTAAATCCTAAAAAAAGTAAAATCACAACAAGCAAAATATTTGCTGTTTGAAAAAGAGAGAAACCGAATAAAAGAAGTACCATGCTTACATTTTAATGTATTCAAATATACATATTTTGTAATGGTTGAATTATTTATAAAACGATTTTAGTTAATTCAACTTCTAGCCGGTCAAAATTTTCTTCGTTTTTATCGACAACAAATTTTTTAAGCTTGTTGCACGCTTCTGCAGAATCAAAAACCATTCTAAAAACAATTTTTGTTTTGTTGTTGTCCACTTCTTCAAAAGTAAAAACGACTTGAAACAAAGGTTGTGAATAACGTTTCCAAGCAATAAGTGTCGGCTTTTCAATTTTTGTAAATTCACATTCATTGGCATAATTTCCTTTATCGGGACCATGCATCACAAAGCTCCATTTACCTCCTGGTCGAAAATCAAATTCGTTAAATGTATTGGTAAAACCGTGTGGTCCCCACCAATTTTTTAAATGATTGGGATTTGCCCATGCTTCATATACAAGCTCTATGGAAGCATTAACAACCCTCGTGCTTCTAATTTCACAGTCAGGTGTTGTTGAAAGATATTCTGTTGTCATTCTAGTAGCGATTTGTTGTATTATTCAAATATACAAAAATCAAAAAGGGTTAATTGAAAAAGTCTGGTTGAGAAAATTTATGGAGAGCAATTAAAAGCATATTAAAATCGACAAAATCTTTTGTAAGATCATCTTTATTCACTTGATTTTTTTTAATTCTAAATTCAAAATGTTTTTTTCTTCCTTTTAGCATCAAAAACAATTTTCTCTTCTTTATTACAATTTTGATTTTATTGCCTTTGTCCATCTCATCCATAAAGCGGTTTATTTTTTCTACATCCTGATTTTCAATATCGCTTTTAAACAGCAAAACGCCAACAATGCCATCAAAATTACGGCCTAATGGAGAAACACTATGAAGTTCCGAAATTCGAAAGCGCGTGCTATTTATTTTTCCAAATATTAAATCATCGCCATAGCAAAATTGCAATATGCCACTTTGTAATTCAAGATCTTTAATATCTTCATCGGGCAATATTCCTTTAAATGATAAATGAAAATCATTTGTATAATTATTTAATACGTTTTTTATTATGGAAGATTTAATTGACCACGTAATTCGCTGCATTATTCTATCGGCAAAGAATTGATACAATGGAATAAAAACGATGGATGAAAAAACTAAGATTGCTACAATTATGTCCCCTAAATATATTTCCCAATCGGGATAGTGGTATTTTCTTTGTGCGCCAAGTAATTTTATGTGGACATATAGAACGCCAATTGCTCCCAAAAAGATCATTGTCTTCTTTGCCTTTAATAAAAAAGACTTTTGAGCATTGAATAGCTCTTCTACTTTTTGTATGTTATTTTCTAATGCTTCCATTTATGCTGCAACAAACACATCATAACCATAACGAAGAATCATTAGGCTTACGATAACAAGAAATAGTGTGCGAACAAAACCATTGCCTTTTTTTAATGCAATACGTGTTCCAATAAAACTTCCAGTTATGTTGAATACAGCCATTAATATTGCTAGTTCAATGATGTAGTTACCTTGTTTTATAAACACTACTAAAGCAGCAATATTGGTCATACAATTAATTACTTTTGAATAAGCCGATGCTTCGATGAATTCAAAACCAAGGATCACTACAAATCCCAACACAAAAAAGCTTCCGGTACCTGGACCAAAAAAGCCATCGTAAAAACCAACGATGGTTCCAAGTATTGAACCATACAGCAATTGTTTATTAAAGCTTAAATTTTTGGTTTGTACTGCACCTAAATCTTTTTTAATGAACGTGTAAATGGCAATGAGAACGAGTATAATTAAGATGAGCGGTTTTAATGTTTTTACATCAATGGTGCTTACTGCTTTTGCTCCTAAAAAAGAGGCGAGTCCAGCGCAAGCAGCAACAGCCAGTAATAATTTATAATTGAATTTTACACGTTTGGAGTATTCAATAGCAGAAATGCTGGTACCCGCTAAAGCAGCAATTTTGTTGGTGCCAAACAAGGTAGGCAAAGCCATTTGTGGAAAGTTAATGAGTAAAGTAGGAATCGAAATCAATCCACCGCCACCAACCACAGCATCAATGAACCCTGCTAAAAATGACAATGCAATTAAGGATGCAATTGCAATAGCACTGTAGTCGGATAGTATGGTTAAAAAATTCATGGACTAATTTTAATAGAAATTAAATAGCCAATAACTATTTAGCTTTCTCCAACTTCGGATACATTTTTTCGCGCATTGCTTTGATGTTTTCATCTGTGATGTATTCATCGTAGGTTACACGTTTGTCAATAATTCCATTTGGAGTAATTTCAATGATACGATTAGCTACAGTTTGCACAAACTCATGATCATGTGATGTGAACAAAGCAACATGCTTCCAGTCTTTCAATGCATTGTTGAATGCCGTAATCGACTCTAAGTCCAAGTGGTTTGTAGGTTCATCCAATATCAAACAATTGGCATTGGTTAACATCATGCGTGATACCATACAACGCACTTTTTCTCCACCTGATAACACATTCGATTTTTTTAACGTCTCTTCACCCGTAAACAACATACGACCTAAAAAGCCACGAACAAAGGTTTCATCTTTGTCTGTAGAATACTGACGCAACCAATCAATTAAATTATAATCAATTTTAAAGTAGCTGGAGTTTTCGTTTGGTAAATACGATTTAGTAATCGTGCTTCCCCAGTTGTAATCACCACTGTCGGCTTTTTCTTCACCAGTAATAATTTGGAAAAAGCTGGTGATAGCGATGTGTTCTTTTGATAAGATAGCGACTTTATCACCTTTTGTTAGTGTAAATGTTACATTCGAAAAATAAGGAACACCATCTGGTGATGATTTAGAAAGGTTTTCGATGTTTAAAATCTGATCGCCACAATCACGTTCTGCTTTAAAAATAATACCAGGGTATTTACGTGTACTTGGCTTAATGTCTTCAATCACCAATTTTTCCAATAACTTTTTACGGCTAGTTGCTTGGCGCGATTTAGAAGCGTTAGCACTAAAGCGCTCCACAAAGTCTTGTAACTCTTTGCGTTTATCTTCCATCTTTTTGTTTTGGTCGGAACGCTGACGCAAAGCCAATTGGCTGGATTCGTACCAGAACGAGTAGTTACCAGTATATAATTGAATTTTATTAAAATCGATATCGGCAATGTGTGTACACACGGCATCTAAAAAGTGACGGTCATGGGAAACAACAATCACCGTGTTTTCAAAGTCGGCTAAGAAATTTTCCAACCAAGCAATGGTGTCCACATCCAAATCGTTGGTAGGCTCATCCAGCAAAAGAATTTCTGGATTCCCAAACAATGCTTGTGCTAACAAAACGCGCACTTTTTCTTTACCACTCAAATCGCTCATTAAGCGGGAATGTAATTCTTCTTTTACACCCAATCCACTCAACATGTTAGCAGCATCGCTTTCAGCATTCCAGCCTTCCATTTCGGCAAATAATCCTTCTAACTCTGCAGCTTTTAATCCGTCAGCATCACTAAAATCGGGCTTTGCATATAAGGCATCTTTTTCGGCCATTACTTCCCAAAGGCGTTTGTTGCCCATCATTACTGTTTGTAATACAGGGAATGCATCAAACTCAAAGTGATTTTGTTTTAAAACACTCATTCGTTCGCCAGGTGTAATTGAAACTTGCCCTGTTGTAGGGTCAATTTCGCCCGAAAGAATTTTGAGGAATGTAGATTTACCAGCACCATTAGCGCCAATAACACCGTAGCAATTGCCAGGAGTAAACTTAATACTTACTTCGTCAAACAAAACGCGTTTGCCATAACGTAAGGATAAATTGGATGTTGAAATCATTGTTATTCAGAAATTTGAGGCTGCAAAAGTACGCTTTTTTATTGAAGAATTAATGCCCTTTAATGTCTTTCCTTATTGATTTTTGCTTTAATTTAGATGAATATATGAGGATAAATAAAAAATACACGGTTCTACTGTTTGTTTTAATAGCGATTAAGTCGCTGTTTGCACAAGCACCTGTGGTGGATAGTTTAAAAAAATTATCAACCGCTAATGTGAATGATACCTTGAAAATGCATGCTTATACAGAATTGACGTATGAGTACTTGTCCATTGATATAGATTCGGCAAAAATGTTTGCCAATACAGGAATAAAGAAGTTTAGTAACAATAAAAACAAGTTGTTGCTATCCGATTTATATGCGGCTTTGGGAACTGCTTATGGCTATGAACGTGATTTTGATAATAGTCTAACCAATTTTAATAAATCGCTTGCCATTTTAAAAACCACAAAAGATAAAACAGCGATTTCAAAAACCTATTTCAACATCGGTTTGATTTACTACTATACTGCTAAATACGATTTAGCAATTCAGCAATACATTGAAGCATTAAAATTATTAGAGTCAATAAAAGACACTCAAACACTTCCTAATATTTACAACGGTTTGAGTGGCATGTACAAAGAGATTCGAAACTATAACGAAGCGCTTAATTACGGACAAAAAGCCTTAAAATTATTTAGTAAGAATAAAGATTCTGTGGGCATGGCATCAGCATTAAACAATGTTGGGAATGTATATGATTATCAGAATAAATTTGATGAAGCGCTTGATTATTATCGTAAATCAATGCGCATAAAAGAGCTTATAAAAATGGACAGAGGTATGTCTAGCGCACTCAACAACATTGGAATTATATTATCAAAAAAAGACAGTGTGTTGCAAGCGTTAGAATATTATAACAAAGCATTGAGTTATTCAACAGTAAATTCCGATAAAATCAGTCAGGCAGTTTCCTATGATGGTATAGGAATGGTGTATTACAAATTGAAACAGTACGATAAAGCACTTTCCTTTTTAGAAAAAAGTATTGCGATATCTACTGATATTGACTCGAAATTAGACATTGTAAGTTCGTATGAAAAAATAGCCTTATGCTATGCAGCCAAAGGGAATTACAAAAAAGCATTTGATTATCAACAGTTGCTGTTTGCCACCAAAGATTCCATTTTTAATGTGGAGAGTTCGAAGCAAGTGAATGAGATGGCAACAAAATATGAAACTGAAAAAAAGCAATTGTTGATTGACAATTTGAATAAGGACAATGCTTTAAAACAGGAAGAGTTGGCGAAATCAGAATTACAAGTGAAGCAACAAAACATGCAAATCATGTTTTTTATTGTAGCGGTATTATTGCTTTCGATTTTGTCGTTCTTCATTTTTAGAAGCTATAAACAAAAGAAACAATCGGCCGAAATTATTCTTTCTCAGAAAGTAGAAGTGGAACGTCAGCGTGATTTAGTAGAAGAGAAGAGTAAAGAGATTACAGACAGTATTCATTATGCGAAACGTATTCAACAGGCATTATTAGCATCGGATACATTTTTGAAAAAACACATTTCCGACTATTTTATTTTTTACAAACCAAAAGCGATTGTAAGTGGTGATTTTTATTGGGCAAATGTGATTGATGGAAAATTTGTAATGATAACAGCCGATTGTACAGGACATGGAGTACCGGGTGCATTCATGAGTTTGTTAAACATTTCATATTTAAATGAAGCAATTATTGAAAAAAGAATAGATGCTCCTGATAAAATATTAGACCATGTTCGTTCACAAATAATTCAATCATTAAACCCCGAAGGTTCTGAAAATGAAGGAAGAGATGGGATGGATGCAACACTTTGTGTGTATGATTTTAAAGGTATGTGGTTACGATTTTCGGCAGCAAACAATCCTTTGTGGTTATATCGTAATAATGAAATAAAAGAGTTTGGTGCCGATAAAATGCCCGTAGGTATGTATCATGGCGAGCAAAAATCGTTTACGCAACAAACTATTGGATTAAGAAATGGCGATATAGTTTATACATTTACAGATGGTTTTGCAGATCAATTTGGAGGAGAAAAAGGAAAAAAATTCAAGTATAAAAATCTGCAGCAATTGTTACTCAACAATGCAAATAAGCCAATGTTGGAACAAAAACAAATTCTTGAAAATACCTTAAAGGATTGGCAAGGAAATATGGAGCAAGTGGATGATATTCTTATAGTTGGAATTAGGGTTTAATCCATCCTTATTTTATAAGCATTTTTATCTTGCACATGTGCCGTTTTTTCGTTTATTTAGTAGTGTTTTTAACGATTTTCTTGTGCCCACACCATTACTAAAAAAAAATATTCTATTCATCATTGTTTTTTTGTTCGCGCTTTTTTCGAAAGCACAACAAATGAACTTCAAAAATTTTTCCATTGAGGATGGGCTTCCTCAATCTCAAATTATTGATATCTGTCAGGACAAAACTGGCGCTATTTGGTTTGCAACCAATGGCGGAGGAGTGAGTAGATATAACGGGAATAAATTTCAAAACTACAATACGAAAGATGGATTAAGAAATAACCGTGTCTACGAAATTTTTCAAGATTCAAAAAATAATATTTGGATCGGGACGGGTAAGGGCCTAAACAAATTTCAGAATAATAAGCTTGTACATATAAGCGATGCATTGCTTGACCAAAAATCTATTCACAAAATTTATGAATATAGCAATGGTGAACTTTGGTTTGGCACAAGCGATGGAATTTTTATTTACAACGGAAAAAATTTCAGACCATTTGTTGGCAATGATTCTCTTGGAGCATTTCAAGTATGGTCTATTCAGCAGGATAATATAGGGAATACCTGGATTGGAACATTAATGAATGGAGTTTTCTGTTATGATGGAAAGAAAATGATTCATTTTACGAAAGAAAATGGATTGATTGATTTAAAGAACAGAGATATTCTTATCAAAGGTAATGAAGTTTGGATTTCTACTTATCGAGGAATCAATATTTATGATTTATCAAAATCCTATTCCGGTAATCGTAAACTAGATACGTTGAAGTTTGATGGGAAACCTTATTTCGAAACGGTTTATCGTTTTTATACAGACACAAGCGGTGCTGTATGGGCAGGTGTTGGTTCAGGTGTAATAAAAATCACCTATGGTAAAATGAAACGTATTACAAAGCAAAATGGGATTTGTAGTAATATGATTTGTGGCATTACTCAGGACAAAGAAGGCAATATGTGGTTTGGTTCATTTGGTGGTGGAGTAAGTAAATACAGAAACGAATTATTTGAAAACATTAACGAAACTCAAGGCTTAGCAAACAACACCGTAATGTCTTTTTTCAAAGACAGTAAAAACAACATGTGGATAGGTACCTGGGGAGGTGGTGTATCAAAATTGGATTTAACAGCACTTGAAAAATACGATACCATTGCAATTCAAAATTTTATTCAATCAAAAAATGGTTTAGCATTTAACAATGTTTGGAGTATTTGTGAAGACAAGTCTGGAAAAATTTGGTTAGGAACTTCTGCACAAGGAGTAAGTGTATACGATGGTAAAGATTTTAAAAATTATCACATCAAAGATGGTTTGCATGGTGTTCGAATACAAACAATTTTATGCGATAAAAAAGGAAATATTTGGATGGCCAATGAAAATGGCTTGGATAAGTTTGATGGTAAAACATTTACTTACTATGGTGAAAAGGAAGGCATGTCGGCCGAAGGAGTAAATGCTATTTATGAAGATAACGTTGGAAATCTTTGGTTTGGCTCACCCGATCGAATTATTAAATACGATGGTAAGATTTTTACAACCCTACTTCGTCCGGGTGGTTTTCCTAAAATTAGAAATATCATTCGAGATAAGTTTGGTTATATGTGGTTTAGTACCGATGCTGGTGCATGTGTTTATACAGGAAGTAAATTTTATTTGGTTTCGGAGTCGGATGGCTTAAGTTCAAACACGGTTTATTATGTAAAGCCTGATGAAGATGGAAATTTATGGTTGGGAACGAATAATGGTATTGATAAGCTCGATCTCTATAAGTTTGTAAATAACAACGAAGTAGAAATAAAACATTATGGGAAAGAAGAAGGGTTTATGGGCGTTGAGTGTAACCAAAATGCTTTTTATAAAAACGATGATGGAAAGTTGTGGATAGGAACAATTGGTGGTGTTACCATTTACAATCCGAAAGAAGAACGAATTAATAAAATTGAACCCCAAACACATATCACTGGTATTCGTTTGTTTTTGGAGAATGCAAATTTTAAAAAATATTCAGATAGTTTATTGGATGGACTTCCTGTTAACCTTGTACTTCCTTACGATAAAAATCACATCACGTTTGACTTTATAGGGATATCTCATACAATACCTAACAAAGTTAAATACCAGTTTATGTTAGAGGGTGCCGATCAAAATTGGTTGCCCGAAGGAAAAGAAACAAGCGCTACCTATTCAAATTTACCACCAGGGAAATATACGTTTGTTTTAATGGCAAAAAATAATGATGGTATCTGGAATAAAAATCCCGTTCGTTTTTCTTTTGAAATTGTTCCCCCATTTTGGAAACAAATGTGGTTTTATTTTTTAACCACTGTACTAGGTATATCTGCTATCTTTTTATTTATTAAAATGCGTGAGCACAGCTTACAACGTAGCAGAACCCGTTTAAAGGAAGAGGTTGCAAACAGAACAAAAGAATTGGAAGCAGAGAAAGAAAAGTTGCAAGAAGCGTATTCCGAAATTGATGAAAAAAACAAAGATATTACCGACAGTATAAAATATGCGAAACGAATTCAAGAAGCGATTTTGCCTGCAGACTCCATATTTAAACAACACTTACCAAATTCGTTTGTATTGTATAAGCCAAAAGACATTGTAAGTGGAGATTTTTACTGGCTTGAAAAATGGGGGCATCAAATTTTGATTGCAGCAGTAGATTGCACAGGACATGGCGTTCCAGGTGCTTTTATGAGTATTGTTGGGCATAATTTATTAACTCAAACAGTAAATGCTTTGGGTTTAGCAAAGCCCGCTTTGGTATTAAATGAGGTAAATCAACAGTTGTCTAAAAAATTAAATCAAGACCCAGAGGAAGCAACCGTTCGCGATGGAATGGACATAGCATTATGCGGAATTAATTATACCAAAAAGACAATTGAATTTGCTGGTGCTAACAATCCAATTTGGATTATTAAAAATGAAAAAGAATTGGTTCAGATAAATGGTGATAAATTTCCAATAGGCGCTTTTATTGGAGAGGAGTTGCAGCAATTTACTAACCATGAATGGCAATTACAAGAAGGAGATGTTATCTATTTATTTACCGATGGTTATGCCGATCAGTTTGGTGGACCCAAAGGAAAAAAATTCAAATACAAACAACTAGAAGAGTTGTTATTATCCATTTGTCATAAGCCCTTTGCAGAACAAAAAGAAATCCTAGAAAAAACAATAGAGGAGTGGCGTGGAGATTTGGAGCAAGTGGATGATATATTGATTATCGGAATAAAGATATAAAAGTTGAAACTACTAAAGAAAACACAACTACTACTATTAATTTTTGTTGTTAGTGCTGTAAAGGCACAATACAACGGTTTTCCCATTCGAAATTATACCCAAAAAGAATACAATGCCTTTATGCAAAATTGGTTTTGTGTTCAAGACAAGCGCGGTGTTTTATATTTTGGAAACAGTAGCAACGTATTGGAATACGATGGAAAAAATTGGCGTAAAATTCCAATTGTAAAAGGGGTTGCTGTCCGCTCGCTTTATATAAATAGCAAAGGGACAATATTTGTTGGAGCTGTTGGTGATTTTGGTTATTTAGCGCCACAAAAAAATGGTGATTTAGTATACCAATCATTATCCTCCTTGTTACCAGCTGAACAGCGGACATTTGCAGATATATGGAACATACAAGAAGTAAATGGAGCAATTCTTTTTCAAGCAAGTGAAAACATTTTTGTCTATGAAAAAAATAAACTAAAAATTGTAGCGCCAACTAAAAATACATTTGCTTCTATTTCTTTTAAAATAAATAATGCATTGTTCCTTCGAGAACGTAAAATAGGATTAATGAAATGGGATGGCAACTCTTTGTCTTTGGTGCCCGAAGGTTCTTTTTTGCAGAACACAGCTGTTGTCGGGATGGTTAATTTCCCAACGCAAAAAAGCAAAAACATTCTTGCTCTCTCTGTTGATGAAGGATTCAGCTATATTGATATCGAAAAAGGTAAAATTACCAAATTCAATTCCCCCTCCGAAAGCGAATTAAATTCCATCGGTGTTCTTGGTATGGAATGGTTCAATGATTCAACACTAATTTTAAATACTCGTTCTGGGGTTTATTTTTTAGATAATAAACTAAAAATTATTCGAACAATAACAAAAGAAGATGGACTAGTAGACGAATCAGTTGCTGACATGTTTTTCGATTCTCAAAAGGAAATGTGGTTGAGCACAAACAATGGTATTAGTAAAGTATCTGTAAACTCTCCTTTTTATTATTATAATGCTACAGCCGGTTTAAATGGAAATATTGAGGCCATTATAACAAAGGGTAATGAAATTTACGTTGGAACAACATCAGGTATGTATGTTGCTGATTTAGGATCAAATAATAGAAGTGGCGCACCTCAAAAATTAATTTTTAATCAAGTTGAAGGAACCTATTTTGAAACATGGAATTTTCGAATAGCAGAGAATAGAATTTATGGAGCTACGAGTGATGGCGTTTTTGAAATTGTAAACAATAAAGCTGTTCGTGTTACAAAAGCGTATTCAAATACAATTTACATCCACGAAAACCAACAAATGTTTGTTGGCGAAAGAGACGGCCTGCGTCTATTAAATAAAAAAGGAAACAACTGGGGAGAATCCAAATTTTTTAGTATTCCAACAAGCGATATTATGAATCTTGCTTTGGAAGCGAAAAAAACAGACGGGGAATTAATAGTATGGTTTAGCACGAGAAACAGTGGTGTTTATAAAATGAATATTCAACCCGATTATAATTATTCGCTTACACGTTTTGACACAACTAATGGATTGCCAAATGAACAGGTTTTTATATTTGAAAAGAACAACAATACTTATTTTAATGGTAATCAATTTGTTTATCAGTTCGATGAAAAGGCCTCTAACCCCAAGTTGCAATTTATTATTGTAAACAAAAATGCATCGGCATATAACCATAATGCGGAACCAATTCCGCTTTTAAATATTGAAAACCCAAATACTCAAAAAACATTTAAAGCGATAGCAGCACTCGAAGATCAAGGTTATACCTATTATCAATCTGACTCATCGATACTTTGGACAGGTTTAACTGACGTGCTTACACGGTATGATGCTACGGTCGAAAAGGAATATTCTCCTGTATATACAACACTTATTCGAAAGGTTTCAATTGTAAACGATTCGATTATTTTTGCCGGTACTTTTTCTGTTCCTACTGAAAATGGTAATGTAGTTATTGATACACAGCCAATAAGCTTTATCCCGGAAATTGTCTATAAATACAATACATTGAATTTTTATTATTCGGCACCATTTTATGACAGAGAGGACAAAATAAAATTTAGTTATAAATTAATTGGCTTTGATACTGCTTGGAGCGAATGGTCGGATTTGAACTATAAACAGTATACCAACTTGTACGAAGGTGAATACTGCTTCGAAGTAAAAGCAAAAAACATTTATGGCCATGAAAGTAAAATAGCAAAATACCGCTTTGTTGTTTTGCCACCATGGTACAGATCTTTTGTTGCGTATCTAATTTATTTTATCCTTTTTGTTCTTTTAATCATTGTTATTGTTCGAATAAGTGTTTGGCGATTGACAAAAGCAAAAATTAAACTTGAACGAATTGTCGATGAACGAACAGCAGAGGTTGTAAAACAAAAAGAAGAGCTTCAACAAAAAGGTGAAATTATTGAAGTTGCATACAATGATATAAAATCAAGTATTAATTATGCCAAACGAATTCAAGAAGCCATTCTTCCGTTGAACGAAGAGATAAAAAAATCTTTTCCCGAATCTTTCATTCTATTTAAGCCAAGAGATGTTGTAAGCGGAGATTTTTATTGGTTTACGAAAACCGCAGGAAAAACGGTTATTGCTTGTGTTGACTGCACAGGTCATGGGGTTCCAGGAGCTTTTATGAGCATGATAGGCAATACCTTACTAAATGAAATTGTAGTCGAAAAAAACATAACGCAGCCGAATCAAATCCTTAACCTACTTCACGAACGTGTACGACAATCGTTAAAGCAGGATATGGAAAACACAGAAACACGCGATGGAATGGACATTGCAATTTGTGTTATTGATGAAGCAAAAGAGTTATTACAATATGCCGGTGCCAATCGTTCGTTAATTATTATTCGAGATAAATCACTTATTGAGTTAAAAGCGGACAAACAGCCTATAGGTGGAGATCAAATGGAGCAGGATCGCATATTTAAAAACAATGAATTTATACTTCATAAAGGCGATTCAATTTATATGTCAACGGATGGTTTTGCTGATCAGTTTGGTGGTGAAAAAGGCAAAAAATTTATGGTTAAACGCTTGCATCAATTGTTGATTGATTTGAATGGTAAAAAAATGGATGAACAAAGAACCCTTTTAAAAAGCGCCATAGAACAATGGCAAGGGAACCTAGAGCAAGTAGATGATATATTGGTAATTGGAATAAACATCTCATGAGAAAAATAATAATACTTCTATTTCTTTCCGTTTTGGCAAACGCTTTTGTGTTTGCCCAAAAAAGCATTGTTGTTGTAGATAGCTTAAAAAAACTATCGGCAACTACAACAGACGAAGCTTTGATTGTGGATTATAAAAATCAAATCGCATACGAATATGTTATTGACGATGCTGTTAAAGCAAAACAAATTGCAAATGAAGCACTTTCATTGTCAATAAAAAACAACAATAAGCTAGGTATTTTAAATGCGAACAATAATCTTGGTCTTGCTTGTTATTATACCAACGACTATGATCAAGCCTTAAAGCATTATTATATTTCGAGAGACTTAGCAATTGAATTAAAAAACAATTCTAAATTGGCTGTTGCATTAAACAACATTGGTTTAGTATACGATGACAAAGCTGATTATAATAATGCGTTAACCTATTATTTGCAGTCATTAAAGTTAGTCGAGGGCACGGGAGAAAGCAAGTTTCAGTTGGCAAGTACCTTAAATAATATTGCCTTGATATATCAAACACAAGGGAAATACGATGAAGCTCTTTCGTTTCATAATAGAGCATTAAAAATAAAAAGAGAGATTGGTAACAAACGAGGCGAAGGAAGCTCACTTCACAATATCGGTTTAGTATATAAATTAAAAGGAGATTACGATAAGAGCTTAGAGTTTTATCATCAAGCACTAGAACTTCGCAGGTCTATTAAAGATGAGTCGGGAACTGGATTAACACTCAACAACATTGGGAGCGTTTATGATTCAAAAGGAGAATACGACAAAGCACTTCGGTATTTTGAAGAAGCCTTGGTAATACGTGAAAAATCGCAAGATAAATATGGATTAGCAATAACCCTGTTTAGTATGGGAAGTGCGTATTGTGAGCGAAAAGAGTACAAAAAGGGAAATGAGTTTATGGAGCGTGCAATGAACATTGCAAAGGAGATTGGCGCCAAAGAACTATTGAAACATGGTTACGAAACCTATGCACTTATTTACGCAGCTCAAGGAGACTATAAACATGCTTACGAAAATCAAAAGGAATACATTGCTGTTAAAGATTCTATTTTAAACGAAACAACCATTCAGCAGCTTAATGAATTGCAAACAAAATATGAAAGCGAAAAAAAGCAAAAAGAATTAGAATTGGTTACCAAGGAAAGCAAAATTCAAGCACTTGAATTGAATAAAAATAAACTGTGGATGTATGTGATGGTCATTGCAATTCTTTTAGTAATAAGTCTTGCCGTACTTTTATTTAACCGCTATAATTTAAAACAAAAAGCAAATGAATTGTTAGCACATCAAAATGCAGAAATAACACAACAAAAAAAGGAAATTACGGATAGCATTAATTATGCTAAACGAATTCAAGAATCTATTTTGCCTCCTCAAGAGCATTGGAAAAAATTATTACCGAATAGTTTTATTTTTTATCGTCCGAAAGACATTGTAAGTGGTGATTTTTATTGGATAGAGCAAAAACAAAACGTAATATGTTTTGCAGCAGTGGATTGTACGGGACATGGAGTTCCAGGTGCATTGATGAGCGTTGTTGGATTTAATTTGCTGACACAAGCAGTGAATGAAGTAGGATTAATAAAACCTTCTGAAATTTTAGAACATTTAGATGCTGGTGTTACAAAAACGTTGCGACAAACAGAACACGGAAAAGGAGTTAAAGATGGTATGGATTTATCCTTGTGTTCGTTTGACACAACCACCAATGTGTTGCAATACGCTGGTGCTTTTAACGCATTATATTATGTGAGAGAAAACACTTTACACGAAATAAAAGCAGATAAATTCCCGATAGGAGTAAATTTAGATGGTATTGTAGATAATTATCAAAATCATACAATTCAATTACAAAAAGGAGATTGTGTGTATTTGTTTTCGGATGGATATGCTGATCAGTTTGGTGGTTCAAAAGGAAAAAAATTCAAGTACAATCAATTAAAAAACTTATTTGTTGAAATAGCAACCAAACCGATAGATGAACAAAAAGAAATCATAGCAAATGCTTTTGATGTTTGGAAAGGTGGTTTGGAACAAGTGGATGATGTGGTGGTAATAGGATTGAAAATCTAATTATTGATTTCCAATTTGGTACAAGCATCTTCCGAAGCCAATTGTTCCGCACGCTTTTTAGAAAAGTGTTGTGCTATCCCAACCACTTCATTGTCGACAAGCAAGTGTATTACAAACATTTTATCAGCAGAATTTGCTGCATCAACAACAGGACTGAACACAAATTCTTTTTTTTCTTTTTGTGCCCACTCAATAAATTTACTCTTAAAGTCTACCTCTTTTGTTTCCAATTCATCAATATCAATATGCACATTGATGATTCGTTTTAAAATGTATTCTTTCGTTGCATTATATCCTTTATCGAGATAAATAGCACCAATCAATGCCTCGTATGCATCGCCATTTATTGAACTTGGTTTGCTGCCACGATCGTTATTCGTTTCAATGAATTTGTTCAGTCCTAGCTTTAATGCAATTTGATTGTGCTGGTTGCGACTTACCATTTTCGAACGCATCTTGGTTAAGAAGCCTTCATCTTTATAAGGAAATTTTTTAAAAAGGTATTCTGCGATTACGGTTCCAATAATGGAATCACCTAAAAATTCTAGGCGTTCATTGCTGTCTTTAATACCTTTTTGTAAATGTTGTGCAGCAGAGCTGTGTCGAAAAGCCAATTTGTACAAATCAATATTGGTTGGATAAAATCCAAGAATATTACGTAATGATTCATGCAGTTTTTTTTCAGGAGAAAAATAAACGCGTATCGGTTTTTGAAAAACGCTCAATCGGGGAACGATTAGTTAGGCTTTGTATTTTTTTACAATGACAGAAGCATTGTGTCCACCAAATCCAAATGTGTTGCTTAATGCAGCACGAACTTCGCGTTTTTGAGCTTTGTTAAATGTAAAATTTAATTTGTTGTCCAATGCTGGATCATCTGTAAAGTGATTAATTGTTGGAGGAACAATATCATTCTGAACAGATAAAACACAAGCAATCGCCTCAATGGCACCAGCAGCACCTAATAAGTGGCCGGTCATTGATTTGGTTGAGCTAATGTTTAGTTTGTAAGCATGTTCACCAAAAACACCAAGGATGGCTTTAGATTCGGCAACATCGCCAAGAGGTGTTGATGTTCCATGAACATTTACATAATCAATATCTTCTGCTTTCATTTCTGCATCTTCTAAAGCAAGACGCATTACATTCAATGCTCCTAATCCTTCTGGATGAGGCGCTGTAATGTGATTTGCATCGGCAGTCATTCCGCCACCTACAACTTCAGCATAAATTTTAGCACCACGCTTTAATGCGTGTTCAAGTTCTTCTAGAATTAAAGCACCAGCTCCTTCACCCAATACAAAACCATCACGGTTTGCATCAAATGGACGAGATGCTGTTTCAGGAGATTCGTTGTTTGTAGATAATGCATGCATTGCGTTGAATCCACCGATTCCTGCTTCACAAACTGCAGCCTCTGATCCACCTGTTACAATAACATCTGCTTTGCCCAATTTAATGTACATAGCAGCATCAATTAATGCATTGGTTGATGAAGCACAAGCTGAAACGGTTGTGAAGTTTGGTCCGCGCATACCATACATGATGGAAATGTGCCCAGAACAAATATCAGCAATCATTTTCGGAATAAAGAATGGATTAAAACGAGGAGTTCCATCACCTTTTGCATAGCCAAAACATTCGTCTTGGAAGGTTTGTAAACCACCAATTCCTGAACCCCAGATTACTCCTGTTCTATCAGGATTAAAAGCGCCTTCTTTATCCAATCCGGCATCTTTTACTGCTTGCATTGCCGAAACTAAACCATATTGAGAAAATGGATCCAGTTTACGAGCTTCTTTTCTGTCTAGGAAATCTTCCGGATTAAATCCTTTAACCTCACAGGCAAAACGAGTTTTAAACTTTGAAGCATCGAAACGAGTAATAGGTGCAGCTCCGCTAACACCATTTAATAGGTTATTCCAATAATCGGTAACCGTATTACCAAGTGGCGTAATTGCGCCTAGGCCTGTAACTACTACTCGTCTCAACTTCATTCAAATAAATCTTTTAAGGATTATTTTGCGTTTGCTTCAATGTAAGAAATTGCGTCACCTACTGTACCAATTTTTTCAGCTTGGTCATCAGGGATAGCGATGTTAAATTCTTTTTCAAACTCCATGATTAGTTCTACAGTATCTAATGAATCTGCTCCTAAATCATTTGTAAAGCTAGCTGTTGGTGTTACTTCTTTTTCGTCAACACCTAATTTATCAACGATGATAGCTTTTACTTTTGTTGCAATGTCTGACATTTTTAAAATGTTTTATTGGTTAATTTGGGTGCAAAGATATAGTTATATGCATAATTACAAAAAAAAAGGGTAATTATTCCACATTTAAGCCTCTTTTTTTTGCCATTTTATATTCATTATCAATAATTTATAGTTTTTTTGAACCATCCCAAAATCGGTCTAAAACGTCTAAATTTCGTAAAAAAACGAGTAAAACAATTTTAAAACTTAATTTTGCGCCATGATTTCTAAAAACATAGCCATTTTTGCTTCGGGTGAAGGAACCAATGCACAACGTATCATCGACTATTTTAAAAACTCCGAAAAGGTGAACGTAACATTGGTAGTTTCGAATAAAGAAACGGCCAATGTTTTAAATCGTGCAAAAGCAGCTTCCATTGAAACCTACTTGTTAAATAAGAGCAATTTTTTGGAGAGTGATAGTACCATCCAGTTTTTAAAATCAAAAAACATCGACTTGATTGTGCTTGCTGGTTTTTTATGGATGATTCCAGAAAATTTGGTAAAAGCATTTCCTAATAAAATAATAAATATTCATCCTGCATTATTACCAAAATTTGGCGGTAAAGGAATGTATGGCATGAATGTACACAGAGCAGTAATTGAAGCTAAGGAAAAACAAAGCGGAATTTCCATTCATTTTGTGAACGAACACTATGATGAAGGAGAAATCATTTCGCAACATACATGTGCGATTTCTGAAAACGATAGCCCCGAAAGCTTAGCAGGAAAGATTCACGATTTGGAGTATGAATTTTTCCCAAAAGCAATTGAAAAAGTGCTTTCAACTTATTGATTCAACTAATTTGTTGGATATTCGCCCATTCATTACTAAATGATTAACATAATTATAAAACCCTAAATACAATGGAATTAAATTTTAAAGAAATAGCCACCATCAGCATGATTTTATTTGCGGTGATAGATGTAATTGGTTCCTTACCGGTTTTGCTCGACTTACAACAAAAAGTAGGAAAGATTCAATCCGAAAAAGCAACCTTGGTATCGGGTGTTATTATGATAGCATTTATGTTTGTGGGTGAACAAATTTTAAGTTTAATTGGTATCGATGTTAGTTCGTTTGCCATTGCTGGTTCGTTCATCATTTTCTTTTTAGCATTGGAAATGATTTTAGGAGTAAAATTTTACAAAGAAGAAACAGCAGCTACTGCATCGGTTGTTCCTATTGCCTTTCCCTTGATTGCAGGAACAGGAACATTAACAACCTTGCTTTCATTACGTGCAGAATATCACCTCGAAAATTTAATTGTTGCCATCCTTATTAATTTGGTTTTTGTATACATCGTTTTACGAAACACGTATCGCTTGGAACATATTTTGGGTCCAGGAGGAATTAATATTTTACGAAAAGTATTTGGTGTAATTCTTTTAGCAATTGCTGTGAAATTGTTTAGAACACACGCAGGATTGTAGTAGATAGAAGACGATAGACAATTTAAAGCAGTAGACAAAAGACAATAAAAAAGTAGACAAATAAACAGTGGACAAGAAAATTGATATTGATAAAAAAACTGAAAAAGCAAAAACCGCTTTTAAGTTTAAGGATCTTACTGTTTATAAAAAAGCATTTTCTCTCGCAATGGAGATTTTTCATGTTTCAAAGCATTTTCCTGAAAACGAGAAATATGGTCTGACTAGCCAGATAAGACGCTCATCCCGTTCCGTTTGTTCTTCAATAGGTGAAGGTTATCGAAAAAGAAGATATGAGGCACATTTTATTAGCAAAACAAGTGATGCGGATATGGAAAATAGTGAAACTAGTGTTTGGATTGATTTTGCTTTTGAATGTGGTTATATCGATGAGGACTCAAAAGAAAAGTTAAACGATAAAGCAGCTGAAATAGGGCGATTACTAAATCACATGATTGAAAATCCAGAAAAGTATAATAGAAATTAATTGCACCAATTGTGAAATTTAAAACAATTGCCAATTGATTTTATTTTGTCAATTGTCTACTTTTTTTTCAATTGTCTACTGATAATTAAGCATAAAACATGATAAAAGTATATACAGACGGAGCATCAAGAGGAAACCCGGGTCCAGGCGGATTTGGTGTGGTGATGATTTATGGTGCATTGCGTAAAGAAATTTCGGAAGGCTTTCGATATACAACCAATAACCGTATGGAATTGTTAAGTGTAATTGTTGCACTTGAAAGTTTGAAAAAAGAAGGGACAACAGTTACCATTTATTCCGATTCAAAGTATGTGGTAGATTCTGTTGAACAAAAATGGGTGTTCGGTTGGGAGAAAAAATATTTTAAGGATAAAAAGAACGAAGATTTGTGGAAACGTTTTTTGCGCATTTACCGAAAGCACAATGTAAAATTTGTTTGGGTAAAAGGGCATGCATCTAACAAAGAAAACAATCGTTGCGATGAATTAGCCGTTGCTGCAGCATTGGGTGGCGATTTAAAAATTGATCATGGATATGAAGAAGAAAATCCGTTTTAGAATTGTAGAAATTATTTTTACTTCGACTTTATTTGCTATAAGTTTTTTTTCAAATGCCCAACAGGATAGCACAAAGAAACTCATGAAGAATGCTATTTATGCAGAAGTTGCTGGGAATGGACTGTTGTTCTCTTGGAATTTCGAGAGATCACTTTTACAGAAGAATAAGTTTCATTTGTGTGCAAGAGTTGGAATATCGGCTTATCCTAAAGTTTTTGAAAATGGATATTCTGTAACTATTCCAGCTGAACTAAATGTTTTGATTGGAAAAAAACATGATTTTTTTGAAACAGGTCTAGGTAACACTTATAATTTTAACAATTATGAAGCATATCAGTTGAGAGAAAAGCAAGCCCCTTTAATAATTGATTACCGCTCTCATTATTGTTATTTACGAATTGGATATAGATTACAAATACCAAGAAAAGGAGGTTTTTTATTACGCGTTGGTTTGCTGCCATATATTAATTATAAGCAAGGATATACCTTGCCAACAGAAGGACAGTCATTATTCGGTCAGGATGAACCGTCTAAGTTATTTGTAGAAGAAAAGACAAAATATAAATACGAGTATGGTATTTGGGCAGGACTGTCTTTTGGATTAACTTTTTGATTTGCAAGTCCAATCTTACAAACACCCCGTTCTTCCCCCATCAACAGGAACATTAATTCCTGTAATGTAGGATGCTGCTGGCGAAGCTAAAAATGCAACTGCATTTGCAATTTCAGATGCTTCTGCAAATCGTCCCAATGGAATTTCACTTTCCATTTCATTTTTAATTTCGTTTAACGATTCACCCGTATTCTTCGATTTGTTTTCAATGATCGTATTTAATCGTCCAGTTAATGTTGCACCAGGCAATACATTGTTTACTGTAATTCCAAACGAAGCAACTTCATTGGATAGGGTTTTACTCCAATTAGCAACAGCTGCACGAATAGTATTTGAAACACCTAAATTTTTCAATGGCATTTTTACGGAGGTGCTAATGATGTTAATCACACGGCCGTACTGTTCTTTTTTCATTCCTTCAATTAATGCTTGCACCAAAATATGGTTACACACTAAATGATTGTTGAATGCTTGAATAAACTCATCCACTTTTGCATTTTGAATAAGTCCACTTGGTGGTCCGCCCGTATTATTTACCAATATGTGTACATTGCCATGAGTAGCAACGTGGTTGTCAACTTTCTCTTTTAAAATTTTTGGTGTTTGAAAATCAACTGCTAAGTATTCGTGCTTTTGACCTTTTGAAACATCTAAATCTTTGATGGCTTCTTTTAGCGATTCTTCGTTACGAGCAACCAAAACAATGTTTGCTCCCAACAATGCTAATTCAATAGCTGATGCTTTTCCAATTCCTTGCGTACTACCGCAAACCATTGCGGTTTTTCCTGTTAAGTCTAAATTCATAATAATAAATTGAATGGTAAAGATACACTAAAAAAATTATTGAGAAACCACTTCTCCATCACTTAGCGTAATAATGCGGTCGGTGCGTTCAGCAAAGTTCATATCGTGGGTAACAACCACAATCGATTGATTAAATTGTTCTTTTAATTCTTTAAAAATTTCAAAAACATTCTGAGAGTTTTTTGAATCCAAGTTTCCTGTAGGCTCATCACCAAAAATAATTTTTGGGTCATTAATTAATGCACGAGCAATGGCTACACGTTGTTGCTGACCACCAGAAAGTTTGTTTGCTTTTTTTAATGCCTGATCGCGTAAGCCCAATAAATCTAATTTTTGGTAGGCACGCTCTCTGATTTCTGCTTCCGAATATTTAGCAAGTTTTAAAGCAGGCAAACAAACATTTTCTAGAACAGTAAATTCGGGAAGTAAATAGTGAAACTGAAAAACAAAACCAATTTTTTCGTTTCTAATTTCAGCCAAATCATTTTTTGATTTTAAGCTTAAATCATCGCCATCAAAAAAGATATGTCCGGTATAGTCTGTATCTAAAGTGCTTAACACATAGAGGAGTGTAGATTTTCCACTTCCTGACGAACCAACAATAGCAGCAAACTCTCCTTGTTTAATAGAAACATTGATGTTTTTCAATGCCTGAAATTCAACAGGATCATGAAACGATTTACTTAAATTTTTTGTTTCTATAATATTACCCATGCTTACTTACTTCTAATAATATCAATTGCATCCATTTTGGCTGCTTTACGAGCTGGAATGTAACCAGCAATGCTTGTTGCTACTAATCCAAAAATATAGGCAAATAAATAAAATCCAGGCGAAGTGTTGAATCGTAAATATTCCATCGACACAAATCCTTTGATATCCATTCGGATGCTACCAACAATTTTTTGCATTAAAAAGCCAATGATTAAACCAAGCAATCCCCCCAACACACCAATGATTAACGATTCGGTCAAAAATATTTTTTTGATATCAATGTCTTTATAACCAATCGCCTTTAAAATAGCAATGTCGGGCATTTTCTCATAAATAATCATCATCAGGATATTGAAAATTCCAAATCCTGAAACAATCAAAATGGAAGCAATGATTAAATACGTAACCATGTTTTGAATTTTGAAAACACTAAATACACTCGCATTCGCTTCTTTCCAATCGACTGTTTTAAAACCAAATTTTTGATGATAAAATTTTGCCAAAGCTTCAGCCTGATTAAAATCTTTTAGTTTGATATTGATATCAGTAATATAGGAACCATCCACTTTTAATAGTTTTTGTGCATTGCGAATATTGATATAGGCTCTGCTTTTATCGACTTCGGTTAAGCCGCTGTGGTTGATTCCCACAATTTTCATTTCTAAGGTAACACCTAATGGCGATGTGATAGAAATATTGTCGTGCATTTTAGCACCAAGTAAATCTGCAAGTCCATCACCTAGAATAATTCCATTCGGGATTGTCTGAAGTTTGGTGATATCACCTTGACGCATGTTTTTAGAAACGTCAAACAAGATGTTTTCTTTGATAATGTCAACACCTGAAACCCTGCCGGCTATTTGTGCAATACCAACTTTAAAAATGGCTTGAGAACCCAAAAATGGTGATACACCCGATACGCGTGGGTCTTTTTCGAGTGCAGCAATTATTTGATAGCCATTTTTAACTTTGTTGAGTTCGTCTTTTGGTTTTTGATTTTGAACAACAATCCACTTGTTACTAGCAGTATCGCGTTTTGCTAAAATACTTTTTCTGTTTTTTTCCGCTTCATTGTAGATGCGAATGTTGGCAGTAGTATTTACTGTTTCATCAATAAAGTAGGCTTGAAATCCCGACATTAATCCTGCTTGAAAAATAAAAATAGCAATACCAAATGTTACTCCTAACATGGCAACAATTGTTTGCCTTTTTTTAGCAAGCAAATGTGTTAACGCAATTCTTATGACAGGTGTTTTTTGAATCATTAGGGTAAAGTAATTTCAGTGTCTTTTGTAATTCCTTCTAATACTTCAATAAATTCAAGGTCTTCAGCGCCTTTTTTAATAGTGGTTAGTTGTTCAGAATCTTTAACTTTAACCTTTGTTCCTTCAATTAAATATTCTCTTGGAATCACTAATGCATTTTTTCGTTCGGCAATAATAATATTTGCTTCTACCGACATACCCGAATAAATTTCAAATCCTTTTTCTAAATTAATTGAAGAAATAATTTTTGCCGTTTTATTATTTTGATTGATTCGTGGATAGGTTTCAGCGATGGTCCCTTTGAATACTTGCCCTTTATACGCATCAATTTCATAAACAATTTGTTGATCTCTTTTTAGGAGTGAAACATCTGTTTCGTCTACACTTAATTCTACTTCAAAATGGCTTCCATCACCAATTTCCATCAATACAATTTGTGTGTTTACTAATTCTCCTTCCTTTGGAATGATATCGTAAATTTTTCCGTTTACAGCAGAGGTGAGTGTATAATCGTTTTTATTAGAGGTTTGTGCTTCATATTGTATTTGTGCATTTTCCAATTCAATTCTTACTTTATCTCTGGTGTTGTTTAATGAGCTGAGTGCTTTCAAGTAATTTTGTTTAGAAATATCAAATTGCGTTTTGGATTGATCAAATTGCATTGTAGAGGTTGCATTTTGTTTGGATAGTGATTCGAAGCGTTTGTAATTAATTGAATCTAATTCATACTTCGATTTTGCGGAAGCAACATCTTGTTTTAGGGTGTTGATTAAACCTGAATTTTCATTCGCGTTTTTTTGTGCTAAGGATAATAAATTTTTAGCGGTAGTTACATTGAGTTCACTTACCTCGCTTTTTATGGTAATAATTGGGTCTCCTACCTTTACGCTATCACCCACATGTACGTGAATTTTTTCGACATAACCAGGAAGTTTGCTATATACTTTGTAATTGTTGATAGGATAAATTTTACCAGAAGCATAAACTGCTTGTGTAATGTCTTTTTGTTGAGGTGTTGTTGAATTGCTTTTGTTTTTGCAGCTAGCAAAAATCAAAATGCAAGTACCGAATAAAATGAACTTTTTCATTTTGTATTGTTTTTTTGATGACCAATTATTCCTAAATGCGTATCGTTAAAGCTCGTAATGTATTTTAATCCATATCCAAAAACGCGATCCATGCTCGAATGTGCAAAAAGAATAATGCCCGATAATAATAGACAGTGATTACTTAAATAAAATCCTAATCCTACAATTAACAGAGCCAAGGCTTTATGATGTACAAAGTTATAACAATAAGCACCAACTTTTGGATTTATTAAATAACCAATCATGCTAAGATCGGGGATTAGTAATAGGGTAGGAAACCACCACCAATCGAATTGCAATTGATTGAATGCTAATATTGAACATCCAAACATTGCGAATTCTTCTAGTTTTAAAAGTTGTTTCATTTAAGAGTGTTCTATTGTATTAATTAATTTTTGATGTGCTTTTTTTAAAATGGATTGAAAGATTCCTTTTATAATAAAAGGCGCTTTCACATCTACAACTTCTTTTATGGAGGTCATTTGTCCATCCGAATGCAATATAAAATCGAGAGTTAAATGAACACCTTTTCGAACAGGAGAATACATTTTTACGTATTCATTTTCTTTATATTCGAGTATATAAACAATGTATTTGAATTTAAATGGAATGCCCAAAAATTTAATACGTTCATAAAATTGATACTCATTTTTATTTAGTTGTTCTGCTTTATAAATTACAGTATGATGTTCAGCAAATTTCTGCATATCCGAAAAACATGCATACACTTCGTTGATTGGTTTTTTAATCGTGTAATTTAGAATCATTTTAATTGTATAAAAAAAGCGCTCTACAATTGTAGAGCGCTTTTGATTTTAATAATCAAGATTACCGTAATCTAATTTTTTGCCTTTAAGATATAATACCACTCTTAAAATTCCGACAAAGAATGGAATGTACATTAAGGCGTTTGACATGCCAAAGTGTTTCAACACAATCTCTGATTTACGTTTTAAACGCTCAGACATTAAGTACATTGCAGGAACCAATAATAAGGTTAAGAAGGTAGCGAATGACAATCCAAATATCATTGTCCATGATAATGGACCCCAGAACACTACGTTATCACCACCAAAGTATAAGTTAGCATCGCCAGTAGCAAACAATGTTTGAAAATCTAAATTCAAACCAACTGCTAATGGAATCAATCCTAAAATTGCAGCCATTGCTGTTAAGATAACTGGTGTCATACGCGTTTTCCCTGCTTCAACTGTTGCATCCCAAAGGCTCATCCCTTCTTTACGCGACATTTCGGCAAACTCGATGAGCAAGATACCATTTCGGACAACCACACCACCTAAGGCAATAATACCAACACCTGTCATTACAATACTCATGTCCATTTTGAACAAGGCTGTACCAATCAATACTCCGATGATACTGAATAAAATTTCGGATAGGATGATTAATGGTTTACCAATAGCATTGAATTGTAAAACTAATATTAAAAGCATTAATGCAACAGAATAACCCAGTGCTTTACCTAAGAACGCACCCGTTTCGGCTTGTTCTTCCTGCTGACCAGTCATTACTGCTTCTACTTTTCCGGTTGGTGTAAATCCAGCCATTGCTTTTTTAACAGTATTAACAACTTCGTTTTCGTTGTAACCTTGTGCAACGTTTGAAGAGATGGTGATCACACGTTTTTGCATTTTGCGCTTAATACCACCATAGGTATTGGTGTATTCTACATTACAAAATGCAGATAGTGGAACACTTCTTAAAATACCTCCCATGTTCATATCACGGAATGTAATTTTTAAGTTACGCAACGCTTCAATGTTATTACGTTGTTCATATTTATAGCGTAATTGAATCGGGTATTGATCATTCTCATCACGGAATTTACTTACCTCAGCACCAAATACTGCATTTCTAATTTCAGAAGCAATTTGACCTGTAGAAATTCCTTCTCTATTAGCACGTTCTCTATCAATATTGAAAACAATTTCTGGTTTAATGGTTTCAAAATCCGATTTAAGATTATCTACTCCTGATATTTTTTGAAGCTCTAAAAAGCGTTTTAAGCGATTGGCATTGTTTACCAAGTCATCAAAATTATCACCTCTAACTTCAATATTGATTGGTTTAGAAACAGGTGGTCCTGCCTGTTCTTTAGAAACAGTTACTTCTGCACCAGGAATATTCCAATTTAATTTTTGTAATTCCTCCAAGTATTTTGAAGTGGATTGTCCTTCACGATCTTTAAAGTCTACGAACGCAATAGCAATCTTTCCTCTGTTTGGATAATCACTTTGATCTTGATCTTGAGGATCGGTTGTTCCTTTAGTAACATTTGTAATTACTGATTTTACAATTTTGTTGGAATCACCTATAACGCTATTTACACGCTGTTCTGCTAATAACATCACTGTGTTTGTTTTTGCTGGATCGGTACCAACAGGCAATTTAACATATACATATACAAAGTTTGGATCTCCTTGTGGGAAGAAAACCACTTTTGGACTGCGAGCGGCAAAAAACACTAGCGATAACACAAACAAAACAATAACTCCTACTAATGCTAATGCAGGTCGTTTCAAGAAACGCAATAATAATTTTGTATAACGTGCTTGGAATGCTGGCCAAATTTTAGTTTGGAACGCTTCAATGATTTTGTGTAACCAAAAACGGTGTAACACCATAAAGAATGCAAAGAATAGTACCAAGTTACCGAATGCATGGTGACCACCAATATGCGAAATTATAGCAGCAATAATGTATAAGACCAATTGCAATTTTGCTAATGGTGTTAATTTACCATACTTCGCTTTTTCTTCGTGATGTGGTTTCATAAAGTCAACCGCAAATACAGGGTTAACAATGTATGCAACAATCAATGAAGCAAGCAAGGTGATGATGAGTGTAATAGGAAGGTAGAACATAAACTTACCAATGATACCGTTCCAGAAAAGTAATGGCACAAATGGAGCAAGTGTTGTTAAGGTTCCACTCAAAACAGGCAAGAAAACTTCCCCTGCAGCCATTTTAGCTGCGGTAACAATGTCTCGTTTCCCATTGTCAAAAATACGATGGGTATTTTCAATAACCACAATGGCATCATCCACCACAATACCGAGGGCGAGTAAAAAGGCAAAGAGTACAATCATGTTCATGGTGTAGCTGAAATCAAATGCTCCACCAATTGCAGGCATCACCCAGAAAGCAATGAACATTGATAGAGGAACAGACGCTGCAACAAACAATGCGTTTGTTACGCCCATGAAGAACATCAAAATAAAGGTTACTAAAATGAAACCGATAATAATTGTATTAATCAAATCGTGTAATGTACTTCTTGTTTTTTCTGATTGATCGCCAGTAACGGTAATTTTCAAATCCTTTGGCAATTCATCTGCTTTCATTTTTTCAATCAAAGCATAAATTTTATCGGAAGCATCAATTAAATTTTCTCCACTACGTTTGATAATATTTAAGGTGATTACATTTTTACCTTCTAACCGTGCATAGCTTTCTTGTTCTTTGTTGCTATCAATTACTTCGGCAATATCTTTTAAATATACTTTTGATCCAGAACCAGAAGTAATTACTAAATTTTTTATTTCTTCTACTGTTTTAAATTCCCCTTTAACGGTTAAGTTACGTTTCATTCCATCCATTGGAACCAAACCGCCTGACATGTTTAAATTTTCGTATTGAACAGCATTTTGAATATCGCGTAATGAAAAATTAGCAGCTTGTAATTTATACATGTCTACATTGATTTGTATTTCGCGCTCTAAATCACCAACCATCTGTACACGTGAAATTTCTTTCAATGCTTCAATTTTATCTTTTACATCGTCACCATATTTTTTCAATTTGTTCAAATCCATATTGCCAGCTATGTTTACATACATAATTGGTAATTCAGAAAAACTTACTTCCATTACATTTGGTTGGCGAGTTAAGTCTTTTGGTAAATCCATCGCTGCTTTATCAACCGCATCTTTTACTTTTTGTTTTGATTCAGCAACATTCATGTCGGTGTTAAACTCAACCATAATCACCGATACATCTTGCAAGGAAGTAGAGTTTAATTTTTTAACTCCTGCAATACCTTTTAGTTGTTTTTCAATCGGTTTGGTAACCAAATTTTCGATATTGGTTGGGGAGTTACCAAAGTAAACGGTATTAATATAAATAGTTGGAACCACAATGTCTGGAAAGCTTTCTTTCGGCAAACTTTGGTAGGAAAAAATTCCTGCAAGTGCAATAAATGCGGTAAGTATGTAAATACTTATCTTATTATCGATTGCCCAACTCGATGGTTTAAATTCTTTAAATTTCATAGTTCTATTTTTTTACCTAAGCATGCAGAAGCACGAAGGCATGTTTACATTTCAGCATTAATAATTATCAAAGTTTATTTTTTGTAGGCAATTGCATCACCTTCATTAATTACATCATATCCAAGTGTAACTAATAAATCGTTTTCATTTAAACCTGCAAGTACTTCTACTTTTCCATTGTATTCTTTTCCAAGTGTGATGATGTGTTTTTTTGCAACACCATTATCCGCTACGTAAACAAAAGATGCGTTGTTTTCATCTTTTTGGATGGTACGAACAGGGATAACAATAATTGGCTGTGCCGACATGTAATCATTAACATTTAAACGAGTAACCATGTTTGGATGATATTCTTTTTTGTTGTCCAATAACACCTCAACTAAAAATGTGCGAGAAGCAGGGTTGATTGCACGAGCAACAAAATTTACTTTTGAAACAACAGAATCATTCATATCAGGGAAGTAAACAACAACTTCACTTCCTTTTTTAATTTTAGAAGCATACGTTTCAGCAACATCTGCCTTTACTTTTAAATTAGAATAGTTGATAACACGAATTGCTGGCATTCCTGGCGCTGCCGCTTGTCCAATTTTAACATCAACAGCATCTACAGTTCCATTAATAGGAGAGATAATTTTTGTCATGCGCAATTGTTCTTGCAATGCACCCATTTTTTTCTCCATACTTTCTTTGTTCGTTTTTGCCTGTAAAAACTGAACCTCTGTTCCAATTTTTTGCTCCCAAAGATTTTTTTGTTTTTCATAAATTTGATTTACCAAATCCATGTTGGTTTGTAAATCAGAAACTTGTTGGTTGATTGCTTTTGCATCTGTTTCAGCTAATACTTGTCCAGTATGTACTTCATCTCCAACCTTAACATTTATTTTAGTGATGGTTCCTGGGATTTCAGTGCTTAATGCAACATTTTCATCTGCATCCACTCTTCCTTGTACATCAATGTAGTTTTTAAATACCGATAATTTTAATTGTTCAACAGCAACAGCAATTCCTTTTTGAGTGGTGTCACTTGCGCTTAATTCTGCTTCAAGAGCGGCAATTTTTGATTTTATTTCTGCTTCTTGTTTTTTCAAATTATCAAGTTCTGCTTGTTTGTCGCCACCACCCGAATTACAAGAGATAATTGAAATTGCAAGGATTGGAATTATAAATAATTTTTTCATAATATATAGTGTTGTTTGTATTGTTTGGATGTTATTTTTTATCTATTATTTTAAAGTACCTGTTGCTTTGTCAAAGTCTATTTTTGCTACCAAGGCATCGAACAATGCATTGAAATAATTTGTTTGCGCTTCTTTTAATGCTGTTTCGGCTGTAACCATTTCAAGAGTTGAGCCTACGCCTTGTTCTTGTTTTAACTTTGTAACACGGTATACCTCTTGTGCAGTTTCAATATTTTTCTTTTGAATACTTAAGGTTTGTGACGTATTTTTTAATAAAGTAGTAGTAGAAGCGATTTCTAAATCAATTGATTTTTGCATAAAATTGATATTGTTTTCTGCCTGATCAAGTTTTAATCTAGCTTGTTGTGTTTTGTAGTAGCGTTGTCCACCAGTAAAAATTGGCAATGTAATTTTTGCTCCCACAAGGGCTGTAGGATACCAGCTTTTTTTAGTGTCAAAAATATCAAACTCATTTCGTTGCGCTGCTCCACTCAAACTTCCATATGCAAAAGCATTTGGTAGGAATGAAAATTTATTTCTTTTTAAATCCAATTTTGCTAAGTCGCGTTGTGTTTCAAATAAGCTGTATTCAACACGTTTTGTATAGTCAAATTTTTCGGCAGAAACTTTTTCGGTGATATCAAATTTTACATCTTCTAATTTATCTGTAAGTGTCAAGCTTGCATTGATATCCATTCCCATTTGGTACTTTAATAAATAAACACCTAGTTCTAATAGGCGGTTTACTTTTTCTTGTTCAACCAATAAGTTGTTGTAAGCTACACTTAAACGGTCGTAATCAATTTTTTCTACAAAGCCGTTGTCCAACAATGCTTTTGTATCATCCATTGCTTTTTTAATACGAATAACATTCGCATCCATTAATTTAATACGTTCTTGGTTTACCAAAACTGTGTAATAAGCTTTACTAACAGTAGCAGATGTTTCAATTTTAGTACGTTGTGTTGCTTTTTGAGAAAGCTCAACAAATACTTTTGACGCTTTTAATCCTAAAAAATAATCACCGCTAAAAATTAACTGACTTGCATCTAATCCAGCTGTTGCTTGGTATTGTGTTCCAAATTTAACAGCAGCATAAGAACCTGCAGGGCCTCCAAAAATTTCGGCAGGAATTAATGATGTTGGAATTTCAACAAAATCTTTCAAGTCGAAACTGGCATTGATTTGTGGTAAGCCCATGCCCGTAATTTCTTTCACTTTTGCTTTTGCAATTTGTTCGTCAATCATTGCATTTTTGATGTTGTTTTGGTTTTGCAATGAAAAATCGATGGCTTGTTGCAATGAAAAGGAATAGCTATTATTATCTTTTGTTTGCGCAAAAGAGTTTGAAATAAAAGCGAGCAATCCGATTGCTATTATTATTTTTCTCATAATTGTTTGTGTTTTATTCTTCCTCTATTAATTGTTTGTATTTGTTAATTAGTTTGTGTCCTTTTAAAGTACAAATGCCATGTAAAAAATGATCGAGCATGCTCAATTGTATTTCTACAATTTTAAATTTGTCGGGTGGGAATACATCAGGATTAAGTCCCATTTCAACTTGTTCTATTCGCATTCGGGAAAGCACTTTTGAATTAATGTCCTCACGCACAAGTCCTTCTTTTTTACCTCTTTCGATTGATCGCTCTACCATTTGTGCCATGCAATCATTTTTGAATGCTTTAAATTGGCTCCAGGCTTTAGGGTGATATTTTTGTAAATCGTAAAAAATATTGGGATTGGTTTTCGAAAACATCACACTGATGTGTTTCATCATGTGCATCACTTCTTCAATCATATTTTCGGAAGCAGCTTGAATTTCTTGAAACTCACATTCATCCTGCTGCAAGGTTGCTTGCATTAATGTTTCAACAATTTCATTTTTATCAGCGTAGAATTGGTAAATCGTCTTTTTTGAAATAGCAAGATGTTTTGCAATATCATCCATTGTAACACTCTTAATTCCATACTTAAAAAACAGTTCTTCGGCTCCTTTGAGTATACGTTCTTTTGGTTCCATTTTTTGTAGCTGTTAAATTTCGAGCGCAAAACTATGGAAACATTTTTTATTCCCGAAGTTTCCTGCATCATTTGTTTCGCATAAAAACATAACCAGTTGATAATCAGAATAAAAAAATAAACAAAAAAAACAAAAAATGTTTCCGGAAGGGTGTTGATATTAAATTTTTGCGCTTTCGTTTCGGAAAAAAAGTTTTTGTGGTTGGAGAAAATGGACTATTTTAGCATGCTTAATTTAAAAAACATGAAAAAACGTATACTCTCTTTTGCTTTTGCTTTTTTATGCACTGCACTTCTTTTTGGTCAAGATAGCTGGGTGAAGGTTGCTTCAGGCGGTTTGAACAATTCGGACAATCATTATTTAAATAGTTTACATGTATTTAATGGTGAATTGTATGTAGCTGGTGGCTCTAATTTTGGTTATATTAATAAGACCACAACAGGGAATCCTGGAGATTGGGCAGAAGTTCTTTTTGGGGATAGTATATACATGTTTTCTGGATTAAATTCTACTGCTGAAGGTGGAGGAAAAATGTTTGCAATTGCTAAGGGTGGCCCTACACGACCTTCCATATATCAAACAACAGATGGGAGTAATTGGAATTTATTTTATAAGCATACAAGTTATGATGAAATAGAATATGTGTTTCCTTTTAAAGGTCAAGGGGCAGTTGATTCTATTTATGCTGCAGTATTTGCTTGGCCCAATAGCTTAATTCTTAGAGCGGCTTATAACACACTAGATACTAACGGTTATAACGGAAGTTGGGATACCGTTCTTGATTTTAATACGCTTGCATATGGTACACGTATTAATTGCATACAAGAGCATAATGGGAAAATATTTTTGGGTACAAACCTTTCAACTTTATGGAGTTCTGATGATGGGGTAACTTGGACGCAGAATGCAAATGTTGGCAATGGCTTTAATAATTCTAATAATTATCAAATAACATCATTGGAATCTTTTGGTGGCTACCTTTATGTAGGTACTGAAAACGGTACAGATGGAGCGCAATTGTGGCGTTCAAACGATGAAACGACTTGGACACTTGTTCAGCAATTCCCTAATGCATTGGTTGAAATTTCAAGTTTGCAAAATGAAGATGGAAAGCTTTGGGTTGCACTTAGACCAGGCAATTTTAATTATGGGTTGGATTTGTATAAATCAACGGATGGAACAACGTTCACCGTTTCTGCTACCAATGGTTTTGGTAACTTTGAAAATAATGGTAACGACACTTACATAAAAGCTTTTGGTAATAATATTTATTGGACCGGAGAAAATTATTTTGCTGGAAGAGGCAATGCTTCTTTGAAACAATCTCCTAATAGAGGAGGGCCAATGGGAGTTGGTTCTCAAATATGGAGACTTTGTACACTAACACCTCCATCGGTAAATTTAGGAGCAGATCAAACGGTTTGTGCAGGAACGCCAATCGTATTAGATGCAGGGACAGCGGTTTCTTATTTATGGAATGATAATTCAACAAACCAAACTATTAATATTATTGGGCCAGGTACTTATTGGGTAAGTATTGTTGGAGCAAATGGATGTTCTGCTATTGATACATTCAATTTGAGCAATATAACTTCACCTACAGCTTATATTACTAGTCCTCAATTTGGTCCAACTTCTGTTTGCGCAGGAGCTCAATTAAATATGACTGGTTCTGCAAACTCGAATCTTACGATTCCTTCTACTCCAATTCATAAACCAACCAGCAATCTTATTACAGATTATTTTTATTCATATGATACAATTGCTGTTTCTGGTATTGTTGATTCAGCCGATGTGTCTTTATATTCTGTAACCATAGATAGTTTAGAACACACCTATATCAATGATGTTGAATTGCGTTTATTCGCACCCAATGGCTCTTCTATAAAATTGTATTTTGGATATGCAGGTGGTGGTCAAAACATGATGGGTACAGAATTTAATATGCAAGCAACAAGTGCAATAAATTCAGGAATGGGACCTTTCACAGGAACTTGGTTACCAGAAGAACCATTTGCATGGTTAAATGGAAATTCAAATGGAAATTGGTATTTGGAACTTTATGACCATTATTCTGGTGATACAGGTATTTTAAAAGGTTGGAGTATCCGTTTTGCTGAAAGAGATACTGTTATGACTTACTCTTGGACACCAGCGGCAGGTTTAACTTCTACAAACACATTGAATACACAATTAACAGCAAGTGTTTCACAAGATTATATTTTTACTGCAACGAACTCCTTAGGCTGCTCTTCTTCAGATACTACTAGCATTATTGTTCCAACATTGGACATTTTTGTTTCCAATGATTCATTGTGTTTTGGTGATTCTGCTACACTTTCTGCTATAGGTCAAAATATAATTTGGTCGCCTGGTACTACTTTAAGTGGCACATCAGGACCATTCGTTACAGCATATCCAGTTGCAAATACTATGTATTATGCGCAAGATACGATAGCAGGATGTTTTGTTCAAGATTCTGCTTTAGTGGCAGTTAGTCCTACTTTTTCTATAACAACATCGGCTCCTACTATTTGTGCTACAGATGTTGCTTTGGCTTATGGAATGACAAGCGGTGGAATTGCACCTTATTCTTTTAATTGGATAGATGGTACAAACTCTTACAGCAACGATTCGATTTTAGTTTCCCTTACAACATCAACAAGTTATACTGTTACTGCATCAGATGCATTTGGTTGTGTTGCAAATGATTTAATAACAATCAATGTTACACCAAGTACTTCTATTTTTGGGAATGTTACCTATTCTGGAGGAGTTTTATCAAATGGAGGTACGGCTGTATTGTATAAATCGTATCCATTCTTTATTTCATTTGATACGGTTCAAACTACATCTATTGATGCGTCTGGAAATTATTTATTCAGTGCAGTCCCATTTGGTGATTACATTGTAAAAGTGTTTCCAAATGCAACGTATCCAACAACAATTCCAACATATTCGAATAATACATATTTGTGGGATGCAGCAAATGTTATTGTGCATGGATGTAATCAATCAGATACAGCAAATGTTTTAATGGTTGAACAAGTTGCGCCAGTTACAGGTCCAGGATTATTAGGAGGTAGAATTGTAGAAGGTACTGGATTTGGCCGCCTAGAAGGGGATCCAATTCCCGGGATTGATGTTAAATTAGGTAGAAATCCAGGTGGTGCGTTGGTGGTTAATACAACTACAGATAGCAATGGAGAATATGTCTTCACAAGTTTACCATTAAACGATGGTGGAGCAAATGGAGTAAGTTATACAGTATATGTTGATATTCCAGGTTTAGGAAGAGACTCATCTTATACTGTTTCAATTGATGCAACTACTCCTGTTTTGGATAGTTTGAATTATTTGGTTGATTCAACAACAGTTTACATCGTTCCAACTTCATCAACAGGAATAAGTAATCCTGCTATTGCAAAAGAAAATAAATTTAATGTTTATCCAAATCCATTTAATGAAAATACGACAATAGCTTATACATTAAATGTAGATGCAGAAGTTCGTTTAGAGATTTACAATGTATTAGGAGTAAAAATCGAAAGCATTGTAAATACAAAACAACAAGCAGGTGAATTCAAATATATACTAGATAACAAAATGAATTCTGGTGTGTATTTTATTAGTTTGACTATTAATGATAAAACAGCAACTCAACGAGTTGTAAAAATGAAATAATTAATGAAAAAATTTTTAAGAATAAATTTAACAACAAAAGCCTTTAAGGCTTTTGTTGTTTTTGGACTATTGATTTTAGGCAATAAAATAATCGCTCAACCACTTACGGCAAATGCAGGACCAGATCAAAACATTTGCGATGGTGCGGGTGGAGTAACAATTGGAGGAAGTCCATCTGCAACCTTTGGAACCCCCCCGTATACTTATTCATGGGCTCCCGCTTTTGGATTAAGTTCAACCACTGTAGCAAATCCGATTGCAAGTCCAAACTCAAGTGTAACCTATACGCTTACTGTTACCGATGCAGTAGCAGCCACTTCATCTGATGGTATTTATGTTGGTGTTACCTATCCAGCAAGTGCATTTGCTGGGGGAAACATGACTATTTGTGCTGGTACACCAACTGTAACTTTATCTGCCTCAATGGGTGGTTCTGCTTCTACGTTAATATGGACAACATCAGGATCTGGAACATTTTCTAGCCCTACATCCATGGTCACAACCTATACACCTTCACCTGCCGATGAGCTTTCGGGAAGTGTTATTTTAACGATGACCACAAATGATCCTCCTGGTCCTTGTCCTGCTGCAATAAGTTCATTAACATTAACCATAAATCCCATACCTGTAGCAACAATAAATGGTGGTCCTAACTTTTGTGATGGAGGCCCTGTATCATTTATAGCAAATGCAGTTGCTGGTGCTACTTATAATTGGTCAGGACCAAACGGCTTTTCTTCCACTGATCAAAATCCAATAATTAATCCGGCTTCAGCAATAAATTCAGGACTCTACACATTAATTGTTGCGGTGGGAGCTTGTGCAGATACTGCAGATATAACAGCTGTTGTAAATCCAACACCATCATCTTCAATAACTGGCTTGTCGGATGTAACCTGCAACGGACAGGGCAATGGAACAGCAACAGTTACTGCGACTGGTGGAACACCTCCTTATTTGTATTATTGGGACGATCCAATGAATCAAACAACAGCTACTGCAATTAATTTGAGTGTAGGAAATTTTAATGTTTCAGTCTCTGATGCAAATGGTTGCAATGCCAATAATGCAAGTGTTGGGATTAATGAACCACCAGCATTTTTTACGAATGTATTTTCTCCTACTATTTGTTTAGGCGACTCCGCTACCATTAATCCAATTGTTAGTGGTGGCGTGCCACCTTATTCATATGTATGGGATCAAGGTGGAACGTATTATTATACACCAACTTTACCACTTGCTCCAACAAGTTCAGTGACATTCACATTATCAGTTACAGATGCAAATGGTTGTTATTCTACAACCAATCCTGGAATAACAGTTAATCCATTAACAGAGGTGTATGGAACAATTGATTATTCTGGCGGACCTTTAGTGAACGGAGGAACAGCTGTTTTACTTAACTGGTATCCCAATTTTACAACATTTGATACCATTCAAACTTATGCAATCAATGCTGCTGGAACGTATTTGTTTACTGCAGTACCATCCGGAAATTATTTAATAAAAGTATTCCCTGATACACTGTTATACCCATTGACAGTGCCAACTTATTTTGGAGATCAATATTTATGGACCTTAGCACAGGTTAAAAATCATGGTTGTGTTTCAGTTGACACCGCAAATATATTTATGGTTGAAGGAGTTACAGGTGTTGGTCCAGGAATGTTACAAGGTGTTGTGCTGGAAGGCCCTGGATTTGGCCGTTTAGAAGGAGATCCTATACCAGGCATTGATATTAAATTGGGACGAAACCCTGGTGGAGCATTGGTAACCCAAACAACAACAAATGCAACAGGACAATTTACATTTGATAATATTGCTATTAATAATCCTGGAGAATATTATACTGTATATGTTGATTTGCCTGGTAGAGAGAGAGACTCAACTTACAATGTTACGGTAACGGCAACAAATACAATTTTTAATCAATTAGATCATGCAGTAGATAGCAATTCGGTTTATCCCGTAAATCCTATTGTTACAAACATTAGCAATTCATCAATTGCAAAAGAAAATAAGTTTAATGTTTATCCAAATCCATTCAATGAAAACACTACAATTGGATACACTCTTTCTGCAGATGCTACAGTTGTTTTAGAAATTTACAATGTATTAGGAGTTAAAACAGAAAGCATTGTAAATACAAAACAACAAGCAGGTGAATTCAAGTATGTATTAGATAATAAAATGAATGCAGGTATATATTTTATTAGCCTAACAATTAATAATAAAACAGCAACTCAACGAGTTGTAAAAATGAAATAAAAAATGAAATAAAAAATGAAAAAAAATTTAAAAGTAAATATGACAACAAAAGCCTTTAAGGCTTTTGTTATTTTAGGACTTTCGGTTTTCATGATTAATAATTTGAAATCGCAAACAGCAGATGCTGGATTTGACCAAACAATTTGTGAGGGATCGTCTGCCACAATTGGAGGTTCTCCAACCGCATCGGGTGGACTTGCTCCTTATACATATTCATGGCTTCCTGCAACAGGTTTGAGTTCAGCAACTGTTGCAAATCCTATTGCAAGTCCTATTGTTACAACTACATATACGGTTACTGTAATAGATGCAAATGCGACAGCAACATCGGATGTAATTACCGTTACAGTTAATCCTTTGCCATCTTCAGTTACGGCTAACTCAAACACTCCTGTTTGTGATGGAAGTCAATTGTTTTTATCGGGATCTGTATCTGGTGCCGTAAGTTATAGTTGGACCGGACCCAATGGTTTCACATCAACGCTGCAAAACGCACAAATTAATCCAGTATCAACTTTAGCTGCTGGAACCTATACTTTTACAGCTGTTTCTGCTTTTGGTTGTGCAACTAGTGCAACCACCAATGTTTTTGTTTCAGCATTGCCTGTTGTAACAATAGCATCAACCACAAATGTAACATGTAATGGTTTGTCAGATGGAACAGCTACCGCAAATGCAACTGGTGGTGTTGGTCCATATACTTATTCTTGGTCTCCATCTGCAAATACGACTCAAGTTGCAGTTGGCTTGTCAGCTGGTACGTATACTGTATATGCAACCGATTTAAATGGATGCTCATCGCTTACAAATAATACAACCATTACTGAACCAACTATTATTAATTTGAGCGCTCCTTACCCAACTGCATGTTTAGGAGATTCAACCTTAATCAATTCTTCAATTAGTGGTGGTGTTCCACCTTATACATATGTATGGGATCAGGGAGGGTTTTATTATTATACACCTTCAATAAACATAGCACCTGCTAGTTCGGTTACATTTACACTTACTGCTACCGATGCGAATGGATGTCTTGCAACTACAAATACAGGACTTACTGTAAGTCCATTAACTGATATGTTCGGAAACATAGATTATTCAGGTGGACCTTTAGTAAATGGTGGTACAGCAGTTTTGTTTAATTGGTATCCAAACTTTACAATGTTTGATACAGCACAAACAAACACAATTAGTGCTACTGGTGTTTATTCTTTTACAGCAGTTCCTTCTGGAGATTATTTAATAAAGATTTTTCCTGATACACTTGCGTATCCTACAACTGTTCCAACATATTTTGGTGATCAGTATTTATGGACATTAGCACAGGTGAAAAATCATGGCTGTGTTTCTAACGACACAGCAAATATTTTTATGGTTGAAGGTGTTACAGGTGTTGGTCCCGGAATGTTGCAAGGTACTGTTTTAGAAGGCCCGGGCTTCGGTCGTTTAGAAGGAGACCCAATCCCAGGAATTGATATTAAGTTGGGACGAAATCCAGGTGGAGCATTGGTTGCCCAAACAACAACTAATGCTACTGGACAATTTACATTTGATAATATTGATGTAAATGCTGCTGGCGAATACTATACAGTATATGTTGATTTGCCGGGAAGAGAAAGAGATTCAACATATAATGTAACTGTTACAGCAAGTGATACTGTGTTTAATCAATTGGATTATGCGGTGGATAGCAATTCGGTATACCCGCTTAACCCTGTTAACACAGGAATTAGTAATAGTGATTTAGCAAAAGAAAACAAATTCAGTGTTTATCCAAATCCATTTAAAGGAAATACGACTATTGCTTATGCTTTAAATACTGATGCAACTGTGCGTTTAGAGGTGTATAATGTATTGGGTATAAAAGTTCAATCCATTGTAAATACAAATCAACAAAAAGGCGAATTCAAGTATACTCTTGATGCTAATTTTAGTTCTGGAGTTTATTTTGTGAGTTTGGCTATTGATGGTAAAATAAGCACCCAAAGAGTCATAAAGATGGATTAGTTTTTATAAAAACAAAAAAAGCCCAATCCATTATTTGGATTGGGCTTTTCTTTTTTATCCAAAATCCATTAAAAAATATAATTTTGTACCCGAATAAAAGAAACATTATGGAAACCTTAAAAAGAACAAAAGTGAAAGAGCTGTTAGATTCAACAGCATTTGGAAGCACAGTAACAGTAAAAGGATGGGTACGAACTTTTCGTAACAATCAATTTATTGCTATTAATGATGGTTCTACCATAAATAATATTCAAGCAGTAGTTGATTTTGAAAACACAGATGAAGCACTTTTAAAACGCCTTACTACTGGTGCTGCAATTAGTATCACAGGAGAATTAATCGAGTCTTTGGGTAAAGGGCAAAAAGTAGAGGTGAAAGTAAAACACTTGGAAATATTGGGTGATAGTGATGCCGAAAAATTTCCACTACAACCAAAGAAACATAGTTTAGAGTTTTTACGCGAAATTGCACATTTACGTTTTCGTACCAACACATTTAACGCGGTATTTAAAGTACGCCATTCATTAGCATTTGCAATTCATCAATTTTTTAATGAGCGAGGTTTTGTATACATGCATACACCAATCATTACCGCTTCGGATGCGGAAGGTGCTGGTGAAATGTTTCGTGTAACAACTTTGGATTTTGATAATCCTCCTCGCAACGAAGGGGGACAAATTGATTTTAAACAAGACTTTTTTGGTAGATCCACTAACCTTACTGTTAGTGGTCAGTTAGAAGGAGAACTTGCTGCAATGGCATTTGGAGATATTTATACCTTCGGACCAACATTCCGTGCTGAGAATTCAAACACAACGCGTCACTTAGCTGAGTTTTGGATGATAGAGCCCGAAATGGCATTTTATGATTTAAAAGACAATATGCAACTTGCTGAAGATTTGTTGAAGTATGTTATAAAACATGCAATGGCAACTTGTGCTGATGAAATTGAATTTTTGAAAAACAGATTGTTGGAAGAAGAAAAACAAAAACCACAAGATGAACGCTCAGAATTAGACCTAGTATCTAAATTAAATTTCTGTTTAGATAATAATTTTGAACGCTTGACCTATACCGAAGCAATTGAAATTTTAAAAAATTCAACACCAAACAAAAAGAAAAAATTCAAATACCTAATTGAATCTTGGGGTGCTGATTTGCAAAGTGAGCATGAGCGTTATTTAGTAGAAAAGCATTTCAAAAAACCGGTAATTCTTACAGATTATCCAAAAGACATAAAATCGTTTTACATGCGTCAAAATGAAGATGGTAAGACGGTTGCAGCCATGGATATTCTATTCCCAGGAATTGGAGAAATTGTAGGAGGTTCTCAACGTGAGGAACGATTAGATTTATTAGAAAAACGCATGCACGAAATGCATATTCCTACTGAAGAATTGTATTGGTATTTAGATACACGTAGATTTGGAACAGCACCGCATGCAGGATTTGGACTTGGTTTTGAGCGTTTGGTACTATTCGTAACAGGCATGACCAATATTCGCGATGTAATTGCATTCCCTCGTGCACCTAAAACAGCAGAATTCTAAAAAATCAATCTAATATTTACTAAATAAGGCCCCTTTAAAAAAATTAGAGGGGCTTTTTTCTTTTTCTTATCTTTATTCGTTCTTAAAAAATAGTCTTGAAGCAAATTAGTAAAATAGTATTCCTTTTTCTTTTATTCACAAACATGTTTTTTGTGAATGCACAAACATTCGACTTTCGTAATTTCAATGTTGAAGATGGTTTAGCGCAGTCGCAAGTTTTGTCGATGTGCCAAGATCGTCATGGAAACATTTGGTTTGGTACCAATAGTGGAGGTGTAAGTAAGTATGATGGAAACAAGTTCACAAATTATACTGAAAATGATAGCCTTGTAAATAACGTTGTTTTTTCAATTGCCGAAATAAAAAATGGGAATATTTTATTTGGAACGAATGGTGGATTGAGTGTATTCAATGGAAAAGAATTTAAAAATTATACCGATAAAGTAGGTCTACCTCATAACCGTGTTTTCAAAGTATTACAAGATAACAGTGGAACGGTTTGGGTTGGCACAAGCAAAGGTGTTTGTAATTATGTGAACGGGAAAATTGTTCCATTTTTATCAGATACGCTTTTAACCAAATCAAATGTTTTTACAATATATGTGGACCAATCAAATAATATTTGGTTTGGAACCATTGAAAACGGACTAATTAAGTATAACTCAACAACAAAACGTTTTTCTTATTTTACAAAAGAAACGGGCTTAAGAAATAATTTTGTTCGTTCAATTGGAGAAGATATTCAAGGGAACATTTATGTAGGAACCGTTTCGGGAATAAATAAAATAAATGGACCAGGTGTTGTTCAAAAAGTAAATATACCAGGCGAAGAAAATGTAGCATTCACTTCTATTATATCTGATAACAAAAACAATTTATGGTTTGCTACGAACGAAGGAATCTATAAGTATAACGGATTAGCGCATCGCAAGTACAAGGATAAAAATGGACTGGCGAGCAATAATTTGTTGTGTGGATTCAAAGATAGAGAAGGGAATTTTTGGTTTGGTACTGATGGATTTGGCGTATCAAAATTTACTTCTGAGGCATTTACTTCATACAGTGTTAAAGATAGTTTGCCTGGAGATTATATTTCTACAATTTTTCAGGATAGTAAAAAAAATATTTGGTTAGGTGTTAAAAATTTTGGTGTTGTTAAATTTCAAGACGGAAACCTCATAAATTATAAAATCGATGTAAAGCAGTTAAAAAATTCCCTCAAGGATAATCATGTTCAAGCAATTGCCGAAGACAAAAACGGAACAATCTATTTCGGAACCAAAACAGGATTGAGTGTTTTTGATGGCAAAAACTTTAAAAATTATAACATTAAAGACGGTGTTTCGGATGATGATAATATTTATTCAATCATTATTGATAAACAAAATCGAATTTGGATTGGAACAGGAAATGGAGTACATAATTTTGTAAACGAAACGTTTATTCCGGTAGAAGTTATAAATAAAGTAAAAACGGATAGAGGAAATTTACCAGTTTATTCTATACTTCAAGATAGAAGTGGTAATATCTGGTTTGCTAGCGAAAATGGTGCAATTAAATACAATGGAAAAACGGTTGAGCGCTACAATAAATCGAATGGACTTATTGATAAACGAGTTACAACAATTGTTCAAGATAAAAAGGGACATCTTTGGTTTGGAACAGATGAAGGTGTTTTCGAATACAATTATACTTCTTTTCAGCACATAGGTGAAAACGAAGGTTTGGCATCAAATAAAGTTTATTTAATGCTGCTCGATGGAAATAATTTATGGGTTGGAACTAATAAAGGATTGGATAAAATTAATTTAGATGTTTATTACGCTACCAACAAATTCGAAATCAAACACTATGGAAAAGAAGAAGGCTTAAATGGTGTAGAATGTAATTCAAATTCAACATTTAAAGATGCAGATGGAAATTTGTGGTTTGGTACTATTAAAGGAACTACTGTTTATAACCCAAGGTTCGACAAAACGAATAGAGAAGAAGCGTTAACCCGTATTACAGGAATTCGTTTATTCTTTCAAAATGCAGAAGCAGATCTCGAAAAATATGCGGAATCCATAGATAGCATAAATCATTTGCCATATAATCTAGTTTTGCCTTACGATAAAAATCACATTACCTTCGATTTTATTGGTATTTGTATCACCAATCCGAATAAAGTAAAGTATCAGTTTAAATTAGAAGGTGCAGATGAAGACTGGTTTCCGCCTACATCTAAAACAGAAGCAACCTATTCTTCATTACCCGCTGGTGAATATACATTCCATTTAAAGGCAATGAATAATGATGGTCTTTGGAATAGTAAAGACATTACCTTTAAATTTACAATTTTACCACCTTGGTGGAAAACATGGTGGTTTTATACAATCGTTGGCTTAATGGCTTTCGCTGGTGTTTACACATTTATAACTGTTCGTACGCGTAATCTTCAAAAAGCAAAAATTGAATTGGAGCAAGAAGTTCAGCTGCGTACACTTCAATTGCGTCAGGAGAAAGAAAAGGTTGAAGTAATCAACCAGGAAGTTGTTGCACAAAAAGCAATTATCGAAGCAAAGAATAATGATATTACCGATAGTATTAAATACGCAAAAAATATACAAGAAGCATTGTTGCCGCCATTGCAAAATTTACACAAAGAATTTAATGATGCATTTGTATTGTATTTACCAAAGGACATTGTAAGTGGCGATTTCTATTGGTTTGCAAAGCGTAATAAAAAACGGTTCATCGCCTCAGTTGATTGTACAGGGCATGGTGTTCCAGGAGCCTTTATGAGTATTGTTGGAAATACTTTATTAAACGAGATCGTAACGGAAAAAAATATTACTTCACCAGCAGAAATTTTAAATGAGTTACATGTGGGTGTAAAAACTGCATTGAAACAAAGTGGTGATAGTGAAAATGAAAGAAGAGACGGGATGGATATTGCATTATGTTCATTAAATGAGGATGGCACCATGTTAGAGTATGCTGGGGCTAATCGTCCTTTGTGGATGTTTAGAAAATCTAAGAATGGGGAAGAATCCTTTGAAATGATTAAAGCAAATAAGTTTCCAATTGGAGGATTGGAAATGGAAAACGAAGTGAAACGTACATTTACAAATCACGAAATACCAGTTGAAAAGGGCGATTTGGTTTACATATTCTCCGATGGATATGCCGATCAGTTTGGTGGAGAAAAAGGGAAAAAATTCATGGTGGGTAACATGCAAAAATTAGTAGCTGATATTTATGAAAAGCCTGTAAAAGAACAAGAACAATTATTATTGAAAAACTTTATTTCTTGGAGAGGAGAACACGAACAAGTGGATGATGTATTGGTTATAGGATTTAGAGTTTAATAAACTATAAAACGAATAAAAAAAAGCCGAGAATGTTTCTCGGCTTTTTTTTATTCGTTTTATTTTACAATTAGAGGCGGTTCCATTTCGTGGCCACATTTGTTGCATGTTCTTAACTCTTTACTTCCATAAAAATGAGCAAATGTTTCTTGGAATTGCGTCATGATATTCGTTAATGAAAAATATTTTTCATACAATTTATTATTGCATTTTTCACAGAACCACAATAAACCATCTTTTTCATCCGCTCTACGTTTACGTTCCATTACTAAGCCAATTGTATTGGCCCCGCGTCCTGGGCTATGTGGAATGCGTGGTGGTAATAAAAATATTTCTCCCTCTTTGATTTGCACTGGTACAGCTTTCCCATCTTCTTGAATTACCACTGTGATATCTCCTTCTAATTGGTAAAAGAATTCTTCACTTTCGTTATAGTGATAATCTTTACGAGAGTTGGGTCCGCCAACTACCATTACAATGAATTCTGTGTCTTCGTAAACAACTTTATTGCTTACGGGTGGTTTTAACAGATGACGATTATCGTCAATCCATTTTTTGAAATTAATAGGTCTAATTACTGACATAATTTTATTATAGTTTAACAGTTAATTGCATTGCAAATACACGAGGGGCTTGCATATCAGCAGGTCGGCTAACGTATTCACGGTTAAAAACATTGTTTACGATAATTGAAATCTTAGCAACTTTATGAATTTGATAAGCAATGCGTCCATCAAATACCGCATCACCATTATCATGTTCCGAACGATATTGTTTCATGCCAGGAAAAAAGTTTTTGTCTTCAAAAAAAGAATCCATGTTTTCCATAAAACTATTTGCACGCATACTAAATCCTAAGCTTACTTTTTTGTGCCCTAATTCAATATCCGCTTTTCCAGAATGACGGAATCGATACTTTAACAAGTTGTTTTTAGAAGTGTTTTTAGCTGTATCAACAGCAATATCAAAATCGGTTTGGCGCGGATCAATGTAAGTATAGCCTAATAATGTAGTCATACTTATAGGCCCAATGTTTCCTTGTCCCATTACCGAAAAATCCACCCCTAAAATTCGAGTATTTCCGATGTTTTGAGATTGAAATCCAATTCCCAAATCAGCAATTGTTTGATAAGGAGGTTTGGGAGCAGCATACTGACCAAATGTAAATTCCATCATGTTGGTATACTCAGTCCAGAAAGCTGCAACATCCACATATCCTTTCCATTCGCCAAGTCGAACACCTTGCTTTACTCCAATTTCAGCACTCCATCCGGTTTCTGGTGTCAGGTTTCTATTTGGATAGATTTCCAATCCACTTGCACTTGTTCTGATGAATCGTTCTGCAACAGTTGGGAATCTAAACCCTTGTCCGAATGAGGCACGAATATAAGTTGCTTTAAGTGCTTGATAATTTAGACCAATACGTGTAATTGGTTTTACTTTCGATTGTTTAGCAAGCGGCTTTGACCTATCAAGTAGTAAATAAACATCCTCTTTCGTTTCTACAGTATCTGTTTTAAAATACTCTCCTCGCAAGCCAAGTGAAACATTTAATTTTTTGAAGAATTTTTTATCTAATTGCACATATCCAGATATGTTGTTGCTGTAGTGATTACCATACATAGCACCAGACTTTACTTCATTGTAATTATAGACAACTCCAGTTGTCCAAACTAAATCATTTTTAAATCGTTTTTGGTATTGGTATTCGCTATAGTATACATCACCGGTTGATTCTTGATTGGTGTTATTTAAGTTTTTTGTTCTATAAAAACGTGTTCTTAATGTGTGTCTTCCATCCTTTTTGGTATAATAGGTAATGTAAGGATCCACATTGGTTCTATAGGTTGTGTAATGACTTAAATCGCCACCTGTAGGATATAAAGCAGAGTCGGGATTTACCCAAATTAAAAACAAGCCACCTTTTGTGCGTATGGTATTTGCATTTACACCAACGGATAAACCTTTAATTTTTTTGAAACGATAACGCAAGTTTACATTTGCACGATAGCGTTGTTCTGTTTCTAATTTTTTATACCCGTCATCGCTGTAAAGGTTAGCGCCAATTACCAAATCCAACTGTTTTACTTTTTGAGCATGATAAATATTCGTTCCTGCATAGGTGGGGTTTCCATCTTGCCACCAAACAAGTTCGGTACGTTTTGGTTTATCATAAAATCCGCCATAAATATTTATTTTTGTTTCAGGTTCATCTTTAGCGTATGCCGTTCTAAAGTTAATCACACCGTTTAATGCCGAAGAACCAAACAATGCGGAAGAAGCACCTTTTATAACTTCAATTTGTTCGCAATTTTCAATTGGCAAAAAGCTCCATTTAACATCACCCGCATCAGCTGTAAGCATTGGCATCTCATCTACCATCAGCAAAACACGACTACCTGCTCCGTAGCTAAATCCACTTCCTCCACGAATGTTTGCTTGTCCATCTATCACATTTACACCAGGCACTTGATCAACTGCATTTTCAATGGTTTGTATGCTTTTGTTTTCAATTAATTGTGGTTTTAATACTTCCATCGAAACAGTTACATCACCTAGTTTTTGTTCAAAACGTCCGGCAGATACAACAACTACATCCAACTGCTTAGAATCTTGTTCTAATAAGATATCCAATGTTAATGTGTCGTTTTCCTTGGCATCTATATTTTTGACAAGTGTTTTGTAACCAACTAGTTTATATTCTAGTTTATGTTTGCCAGCTGTTGTGGTATAGAAATAACTTCCGTTAATATCGGTAGTAGTTCCCGATGCTGCATCTACAACAACAGATGATCCTACAATGGTTTCTTTTGTTTTTGAATCAGAAACCTTGCCTTTTATATATGCTGCTTGTTGCGAAAACAAGGAACCTATTGCATGAATAAAAAATAATGGAGTAAGTATTTTTTTCATTTAAATAAATGTTCTTATTTATACATTTGCTTTAACTATAGTGCAATGTAAAAAAAATATTTCTTTTAAAAAAGTATGTCCGATAGCTTAAAATATAAAATTGCCCTTTCTTTAATTCCAACTATTGGAGATGTATTAGCAAAGCGACTTGTAGCTTATTGTGGAAGTGTTGAAGCTGTTTTTAAAGAAAAGAAGACTGTGCTCGAAAAAATACCAGGAATAGGTATCGTGAATGCGGCTGCAGTTACTAATCATACTGTTTTTAGTCGTGCAGAAGAGGAGATTTTGTTCATAGAAAAAAACAATATTCAGCCAATTTTTTACTTAGATCCGGCCTATCCAAAACGATTGACACATTGTGAAGATAGTCCAATATTGCTTTATTTTAAAGGAGATGCAGACTTTAATCAAAAACATGTAATTAGTATTGTAGGTACACGTGAAGCAACGGAATACGGCAAATCAATTTGCGAAAAATTGATTAAGGATTTAGCACATTTAAATCCATTAATAGTCAGCGGTTTGGCTTATGGAATTGATGTTTGTGCTCATAAAGCCGCATTGGATAATAACTTAAAAACAATTGGTGTTTTTGCACATGGATTGGATAAAGTTTATCCAGCAGCGCACAAATCGATTGCCGAAAAGATGATTGAAAATGGCGGTTTATTAACCGATTTTATGAGTAACACGCAACCTAATCCAGAATTTTTCCCAAGTCGAAATCGTATTGTTGCTGGAATGGCTGATTGCACCATTGTAATAGAAAGTAAATTAGGTGGAGGCTCTTTAATTACTGCGGATATAGCGAATGGTTATAACAGAGATGTTTTCGCTTTCCCAGGGAGAGTCAACGATCCGACTTCGGAAGGCTGCAACAGCATCATTAAGCAAAATAAAGCGGCACTGGTACAAAGTGCAGCTGATATAGAATATATTATGGGATGGGAACAATCTAAAAGAGCAAATGCTCCTATTCAAAAACAATTATTTATTGAATTAAAACCAGAAGAAGAGGTTGTTGTAAGTGCATTAAAAGCTAATGAATCAACTAATATTGATGATTTGTGTTTTGCAACAAAAATGACGATGAGTAAAGTCTCTAGCGTGCTTCTTACCCTAGAATTTTCGGGTGTTGTAAAGTCCTTACCAGGTAAAATGTATAAACTTAATTAAAAAAAAAGCGGTTATTCAACCGCTTTTAATTTTGAGTTTATTGTTTCAACAACTTTTTTCTGAGCTTCAATTTCTGATTTTTTCTTTTCTTGCTCCGATTTGTTTTTGCTTATATCATTTTCTGCTTTTGTAATCTTTGTTCTATAATCAATAATATCGCCTTCTAAGTTTTGTTTGTCTTTTACCAACGATTTTTGATCATCTTCCAATTTTTCTTGTGCTTTTTGAGCTGTCTTTAATTCTGCTTCAATTGCTTCTTTTGTAGCTTTTACAGCAAATTCTTTTACAATGTCTTCAGCAACTTTAAATTGATCTTTGTGCTCTGCAGAATTTAAAAATGCTCCTCCTAAATCAAATGCAACAACAAACGTGATTTCTGCATCACCTTTTTTGCCAATTGCTTTTCCATAAATATCGATCGTGTTATTTCCGCTAATTGATTTAATAGTGGCATTGTCAATAAAAATTCCACCATCTTTAGATGAACGCTTTCCATCATATTGTTTCATAAATGAACGAAACGACTCTTCTGCATCAGATGGGCTTACACCGTAAAGTGTAACAATTAATGAATTATTGCTTCCGCCTCCAATCGTTTCTTTCCCTTCTTTTATTTTTATTTTTTGCGCATATGCACTAATTCCTATTGAAACAGCCAATGCTAGTGTAAATATTTTTTTCATAGTTCAAATTTTTATGATTGATGGTACAAGTTAAGCAAAAATTTAGCCAAAGCAATAATTAATCGTCAATATCTGTTACACCACCCGAAACAATAAATTTCATTACTTCGGCTGAAGAAGCATCTACAAGCGTAATGTGATCGGTTGGAACAATCAACAAATTTCCTGAGATAGAATAAGACAAAGGAACATATACTGCAACAGTATCTTTGCTAATGTTTAATTCTGATAAATCTTCTTTTGTAATAAACCCTAATTGCTGAATATTATTTTCTTTATTGATGGTAATTAATACAGGTTTGTTGAATCGTTTTTTACTACCAACAAAAGCCGACATAAAATCTTTAATTGATCCATATACTGTTTTAACAACAGGTGTTTGTTCTAAGGTGCTGTCGAATAATGAAAATAAAGGCTGTAGAATAATGGAAGAACCAAGCAAGCCCATTAAAAAGATAAGCACAACAGCTGTTGCTAAAATGATGAATGGGTCAATTCCAGGACTTACAATTGTTCCAAACATTGAGAACAAGGAACGTACCCAATCAAAAACTTTATAAATTACAATGGCTGTAATTCCAACAGGAACAGTAATAATTAAACCTTGAATAAAATAACGGACAATTTTTGACATAGTGTTCTTAGTATTACAAAGACAAAAGTACTCAATATTTGCTAGTTTGTTCATCAATTTGGGTTAATGTATAAACAAAATTGTTGGACTTTAATTTTATAAAAATTATTCAAAATTTGAGCTCGTTTTAGGGTTAAAAATATCGATCGAAAAAGCTACACACCTCAGAAATTATTATATATTTGATTAATTTTAAAACAAACAAGAAACAAACTATAAATCTCAAAAAATGATTGCTTTAAAGAAAAAAATTGCTCCACTAAGTTTTGCTTTGCTTAGCTTGTTGCTGTGTGGTAATACGGTTGCTAGAGCTCAGAATACAAACAATACGGCTGTAGAGAAAGTGGCTAAGACAAAAAAACCATTGTTATTTATGGAAAACAAAGGCCAAGTGGTAGATTCAAAAGGAAGCCAACATCCTGAAATTCTATTTTCGGCTAAAAGCGCTAACATGAGTTTGTTCCTTAACAAAAATGGAATTACCTATACTTTTTCCAAAACAATAACTCCAGAAGGCTTTGATATGCAAAAGGCTATCGAAGAGAAAAATAGTTTTGCTGAATTAGCTAAATTAAAAACAGTTATTACTTCTTTGAATATGGAGTTAGTTGGTGCAAATCCATTGGCAGAAATTGTGAAAGAAGAGAAAAGTAAGTACTATGAAAATTATCATACAACTAGAACCAGCATAAACAATGTTGCTGGATTTCAAAAAGTAACCTATAAAAATGTATATCCGAATATTGACTGGGTTGTATATAGTAAAGAGAATTCTATTAAATACGACTTTATTGTTCACCCAGGTGGAAATCCAAAGGATATAAAATTAAAATATTCGAATCCAGAAAACATTGACAAGAAAAAAGATGGAAGTGTTGATATTGAAACATCTTTAGGCAAAATAACCGAACAAACACCGTTTGTATTTCAAGGGAAAAATAAAGAAATAAAAAGTGAATTTTCAATAGATAACAATGTACTTTCATTTTCTATCGGTGATTATTCATCTACTCAAGATTTAATTATTGATCCAGGTATTATTTGGGGAATGTATTTTGGGGTTGAATTTGCTTGGGATATGATGTATTCTTGTTTTGAAGACAATAGTGGAAATTTGTATACGGTAAGTGCTGTTCCAGGACAATTAACAGGTTATCCTAGTTTGGTGTATGGGCAACAAGCAACTGTAAATGGCTCACTGAATGTAATGATAACCAAGATAGATGAAAATGCACAACCTCTTTGGGCAACTTATTATGGTGCTGGAGGTATTACCGCTCCTTTAAAAATCCGACCAGATGCTATTAACGCAGGTAGTATGTTAGTAACAGGTACAACAAACGATCCATCACTGTTAATGATGAACGGTTTTATGAATAGCTATCCGGGTGGATTAAATGCTGGTTTTGTATCACGTTGGGATGCTAATGGATTTTTGTTGAATTCAACTTATATTGGTGGAACTGGTGATGATAATACAACTTCTGTTGCAAGCGATGCAAGTGGAATTTATGTTTGTGGAAAAACTCAAGGTTTAGCTTCATCAATAACCATGTCTGGTAGCCAAACTGCTTTTGCTGGTGGAGCATACGATGGTTATGTTGCTCACTTGGATAATAATTTCAACTTGGATTGGGCTACTTATCTTGGCGGAACAGGATCAGATATTTTAACAGATATAGGAATTCAAATAAACGGTGCGCAGGATTCATTGGTTGTGGTTGGTTATACTTCTTCAACTACAGGAATGAGTACAGGTATTGTTCCTTCAAGTTCAGGTGCGAATTATGCAGGCGGTGCAAATGATGGATTAATTACCAAATTTGATAAAGCATCCGGAACTAAATTATTATCACGCTATTTTGGTGGTAATGCCGATGATAAAATCAATGCACTTTGTATTCCCGAATATTATGTGGATGCTGCGCATCATATCGATTATCTTTTTATTGCTGGGGAAACAACGAGTAGCATTTTCGCAGATCTTACTGGAACAAATGCAGGCGGATCCGATGCTTTTTATGCAGGAGGGATTAATATCTATGTTTCTGGAAGCTACCTTGGTGGTATTGGTTATGATGCCGCTACTACGATAAAAGTATTTGATTATAATTTATATGTGGCAGGGGTAACTCAAGGACCAGGAACCAGTATCGCTACACCAAATGGATTTCAAATTAATCATGCAGGTAGTCAGGATGGGTTTATAAAATGTATAGGTGGCAATACCTTTTCGCCAGCTTGGGGAACTTATTATGGCGGAGATGGAAATGGTGTTTATACTTCTGACGAATATATTTTTGATATAGCTATCAACCCGCATGTTCCTCAAATACAAAGTCCGTATGATTTTGTAACGCATGTATATGCAGTGGGATACTCACAAGGAACAAGTGGTGTTATATACAACAACACTAATTACAATCCCAATTCATTTTATGATGGAACAGGAACAGGTATAGTGGCAAAGTTTGCTACTGTTTGTGCGCTTACACCAAATCCAGTTACAATTAGTACAAGCAATGGAACAAATTCATTTTGTCAAGGTTCATCCTTGAATTTAAATGCTGCTGGTGCCGATAATTTTGTTTGGTCAGGAGGGACTAATCCTCCAACAGGTAATACATACAGCGTTTCTGCACAAGGACTATATGTTGCAACAGGAACTAAATACGGCTGTTCATTTGCTGCTGATACAAACATTGTTGTTAACCCTTTACCATCTGTGTTTATTTCACCAGGGGGATCTCAGTATGTTTGTACAGGTCAAACACAAGTGTTTACTGCAAACAGCCCTAGTGCAACTAGTTACCAATGGTATTTAGATGGCGTTGCATTAGCAGGTGAAACAAATGCAATACTTGCTGCAACACAACCAGGTTCGTATGTAGTGGAAGCCTTTAATGCATTTGGATGTTCTAAATCAAGTTTTCAAACATTATTGTTTGTTAATTCTCCTCCTCCCGCTGCAATTGTAGCATTGGGTAACACTACAATTTGTCAAGGACAATCAGTTGTATTGGAAGCAAATAATTCCATTGCAACTTATAATTGGTTTTTAAATGGAAATCCAATTGCAGGTGCATTTCTAAAAAACTTAACGGTTACTCAAAGTGGAACGTATAGCGTTTATGAAACAAGTCCTAATGGTTGTGATAGCATGAGTAATAGCATCACCGTAACTGTCTTGCCTTATCCAACACCAACGATTTATTTTACAGGTATTCCTTACACATGTGCAGGTGGCACTGTTCAGCTAAATACTTCGTTTAATAGCAATTATACCTATCAATGGTTATTAAATGGAAGTACTATTTCTGGAGCAACTGATACTGCTTATGTAGCATCAGGAAGCGGAAATTATGCCGTAACAGTTACCAATAATGGTGTTTGTAGTACAACAAGTTCTATTCAAGCAATCGATCCTGTACCCGATGCACCAGCTATATGTTTAGTAACTGTAGATACTGCTTCTACGCATAATATTATTTTCTGGGAAAAACCAATAAGTACAACTATTGATAGCTTCAGAATTTATAGAGAAACAACAATTGGCGTGTATTCTTATATTGCAAGTGTTTCGTATGACTCATTAAGCGAGTATCATGATATGGGAGCAAATCCCAATGTAACATCCTATAAATATAAAATGGCAGTGGTTGATATTTGTGGACAGGTTTCGGATTTAAGTCCTTTTCATAATACAATACATTTACAAGTTTTAGGAAATGGTAATTTACAATGGACAAATTATGAAATTGAAAATCAAACGAATCCGGTTAGTTTCTATAGAGTTTACCGAGATGATACAGGTATAAGCAACATTTTTAATCCAATTAGCGCAACAGTGCCGGGTGGAAATACTACTTGGACAGATATTTTCCATGTGACATTTCCTAATGCAGCTTATGTAATGGACGTAGATTGGAGCATTGGTTGTAATCCAACTCGTACTACAATTAATACTACTCGATCCAATATTAAAAGTTCTGCTTTAATCGGAATTTCAGAAGTTGAAAATTCTACGAATTTTATTTTATATCCAAACCCAACAACTGGAACATTTGTTATTGATTTTGGATTGAATCAAACAACAGGATCTGTTCAAATAATCGATTTACAAGGAAGAGTTGTTCTTGAAAGAGGGTTCAATAATGAAAATTTAATAGAGATTAATTCGAATGCAATTGCAAATGGTGTTTATATGGTAAACGTTATGTCAGAAAATGGACCTTCTGTAATTCGTTTAGTAAAAACAGAATAAATATTGAGAGCAATCATTAATAAAAAATCCCTTTCAATAATTTTGAAAGGGATTTTTTTTAAAGCAAATTCAAATTATTTTTATCCTTTTTAGTTAAGCCATTTACAACCATATCGTAAGAATGGTCAATCCATTCAAGAACTAGTTTTTCTGGCACGGAGCCATCTACTAAAATGGTATTCCAATGTTTTTTGTTCATGTGATATCCCGGGATAACACAAGGATATTGTTCACGCAGTTCTACAACTTTTTCAGGATCGCATTTTACATTGAACTGTAGTGATGGAGAATCCAAGCCAGTTAATAAAAAAACTTTCCCCATCACTTTATAAACAAGTGTGTCAGGACCAAAAGGTGTTGTTTCTTCTACTCCTTTTTTTGAAAGACAATAGTCCCTAAGTTCTTCAATGTTCATTTTTATAATTCAGAGGTAATACTTTAGAATCTTTTATTTTAGATAAAATAACCATTGTTTGCATTTGTCCAATCTCCTCCATTTTACTCAATTTTTGAGAAATTAATTCTTCAAAAGCACGCATGTCTTTTAGCATGACTGTAATTACATAATCGGCATTACCAGTAACCTGATAACATTCCATAATTTCAGGAATCTTATTTATTTCTTTTTTAAAATTACTTATTGCATTTTCAATTTGGCGGGTAAGTGTAATTTGAATAATCGCTGAAATGCCTATGCCAACCATTTCGGCATTTAATTGAGCGTGGTACCCTTTAATAAGTTTTAGTCGTTCTAGTTTTTTTACACGTTCCAATGTTGGTGCTGGCGAAAGCCCAATTTCACTCGAAAGCTGAAGATTGGTAATTTTTGCATTCTCTTGCAGTGTACGCAATATCTTTAAATCTATTTTATCTAGATTAATGTTCATCTCAGTTGATTTTATTCAAAGTTAAAAAAATAAAAAAGAACGTCTATTTTTTGTTACTTTTGGAAGTATCAAAATGAACGCGATAGTATTTTAAAGATATGGAAAAGAAAATTCAAGAATTAGATAAAAAAATTGCAGAAGCACAATTAGGTGGCGGTCAAAAACGAATTGATTCGCAGCATAAAAAAGGCAAATTAACAGCTCGTGAACGTCTACACTTTTTAATGGATGAAGGCAGTTTCGAAGAGATAGGAATGTTTGTAACACATCGTTCAACCGAGTTTGGTTTAGAACGCGAAAAATATTTGGGTGATGGTGTTATTACTGGCTATGGTACCATCAACGGCCGATTGGTTTATGCCTTTTCACAAGATTTTACAGTTTTTGGTGGTTCATTATCAGAAACCCATGCCGAAAAAATTTGCAAAATCATGGATTTAGCAATGAAAAATGGTGCTCCATTGATTGGATTAAACGATAGTGGTGGTGCTCGTATTCAGGAAGGTGTTGTTTCGTTGGGTGGTTATGCTGATATTTTTTATCGTAATACACTTGCATCTGGAGTTATTCCTCAGTTGTCAGCGATCATGGGGCCATGTGCTGGTGGAGCTGTTTATTCGCCTGCAATTACCGATTTTATTATGATGGTGGAAAACACTTCGTATATGTTTGTTACAGGGCCGAATGTTGTTAAAACCGTTACACATGAAGAGGTAACTTCTGAGGAATTAGGAGGAGCATCCACACATTCAACAAAATCGGGTGTTACTCATTTTTCGTGTGCAAACGAAATTGAATGTATCAATAATATCAAAGCATTGTTGAGTTATATGCCTCAAAACTGTGAGGATGATGCTCCAAGTGTTCCATATGAACTTGCAGCAAGCGAAAAGCGTCCTGAGTTAAATAAAATTGTTCCAGAAAACCCAAATCAACCATACGATATTCGTGAAGTAATTGCTGGAGTAATTGACAATGATACTTTTTTAGAAGTACATAAAAATTATGCAGAAAATATTGTTGTTGGTTTTGCTCGATTAGGAGGTAAAAGTATTGGTATCGTTGCCAATCAACCTGCATTCCTTGCTGGTGTATTGGATATTAATTCATCTACAAAAGCAGCACGTTTTGTTCGCTTCTGCGATTGCTTCAATATTCCATTGTTAGTATTTGAAGATGTGCCAGGTTTCTTACCAGGAACAGATCAAGAATGGCATGGAATCATTACCAATGGTGCAAAATTATTGTATGCATTTTGTGAAGCAACCGTTCCACGTATTACCGTAATTACTCGTAAAGCCTATGGTGGAGCATATGATGTAATGAATAGTAAACACATTGGTGCTGATATGAATTACGCTTGGCCATCGGCAGAAATTGCGGTGATGGGAGCAAAAGGAGCAGCAGAAATTATTTTCAAAAATGAAATTGCTGCATCAAGTGACCCAGTTGCAAAATTAGCTGAAAAAGAAAAAGAGTACATTGAACACTTTGCGAATCCTTACCGTGCTGCCGAAAGAGGCTATGTGGATGAGGTAATTAAACCAGAAGACACACGCGAAAAATTGATAAAAGCATTCGGAATGCTAAAAAATAAAGTTGATAAACTTCCACGAAAAAAACATGGAAATATTCCATTGTAAAAACAAAAAACGCCTGCAATTTTTGCAGGCGTTTTTGTTTCGTTCCTTTTTATTTAAAAATTTCTGAATCGTCCAAAAACTCCTAAAGGTAATTTGTTGCCTTCAGTTGCTTGTAGGTACAATTCCCCAATATTTAAATGTTTGCCTGCTTTTTTCTTCAATAAATTTTCTATAATCAATGAAGAAAATCCTAAGGAGTATGCGTTTAGAATCAGGAAATGTTCGTTATCATCCAAGAGGTTTAAAACTCCTTCTATCATTTCATTGATATTGTCTTCTAGTTTCCATTTTTCTCCATTCGGACCATGTCCAAATGCTGGTGGATCTAGTATAATTCCATTGTATTTATTTCCTCGTTTTTCTTCACGCTTTACAAATTTTAATGCATCTTCAACTACCCAACGAATGTTTGTTAAGTTCGAAATTTCCATGTTTTCTTTACTCCAAGTTACAACTTGTTTAATCGAATCAACATGGGTAATATCTGCGCCAGCAGCTTTTGCAGCTAAGGATGCACCACCAGTGTATGCAAATAAATTCAATACTTTGGGCTGAGGTGCTTTTATCATTTTAATGGATTCATAAATAAAATCCCAATTACTCGCTTGTTCAGGAAAAATCCCAACATGTTTAAACGAGGTAAGCCCTAAACGGAATTTAATGGCTGCGTCTGAATTGTTGATTTTATATTGAATTTGCCATTGATCAGGCATTTGTTTCAATTTTTTCCATTCACCAGAAGAACTTGAACGAGGAACAAATTTTATGTGTGCTCGCTTTTCCCATTCATTTTTACTAAGTGTTTTATCCCAAACTGCTTGCGGCTCTGGTCGGATAGTGATGTACTGCCCAAAACGTTCGAGTTTTTCAAAACCTCCAACATCAATTAATTCGTAATCTTTAAAATTCTGTGGTGTAAGTAACTGCATTTTTAAATGTGCTTGAATATTCGATTGCAAATGTATTAAAATTAATGGTTTTGTGATTGAGCCGCTAATTCTTAAAAAACCCTAAATATTGCCACTTCAACTCTAAATTTCCAAATTAAGCATATCTTTGCACCTCATTTTTATAATTATGGAAAAAAGAGTTCGTTTACGTTTTGCACCAAGCCCAACAGGTGGTTTACACATGGGTGGAGTGCGTACAGCATTGTTTTGCTATTTGTTTGCAAAAAAGCATGGTGGTGATTTTATTTTGCGCATTGAAGATACCGACCAGACACGCTACGTGAATGGTGCTGAAGAATATATTATTAATTCATTAAAATGGTGTGGAATTGAGCCGAATGAAGGTGTTGGTTTTGGAGATGGACCTCATGCTCCTTATCGTCAAAGCGAGCGCAAGGAGTTAGGCATTTATAAAAAATATGCCGATCAATTGATTGCAGCTGGACATGCTTATTATGCATTTGATACATCCGAAGAATTAGATGCTATGCGTAAGCGTTTGGAAGCAGCAAAAGTTGTGGCTCCTCAATACAATGCCGTTACGCGTCAAACAATGCGCAACTCCTTGACTTTATCGGAAGATGAAGTAAAAAAACTGATGGATGCAGGAACGCCTTATGTTATTCGTTTAAAAGTTCCTCGCAACGAAGAAATTCGTTTTCATGACATTATTCGTGGTTGGGTTGTCGTAAATTCAACACAGGTAGATGATAAAGTATTGTTAAAAAGCGATGGAATGCCAACATACCATTTAGCACACATTGTGGATGATATTGAAATGGAAGTTTCACATGCTGTGCGTGGTGAAGAATGGTTACCATCAGCACCTTCACATGTGTTAATTTATCGCTATTTAGGAATGGAGGATAAAATGCCTTTGTTGGCACATTTACCTTTGATTTTAAAACCAGATGGCAATGGAAAATTAAGTAAGCGTGATAAATCCGGCTTACCAATGTTCCCATTAAATTGGTATGATGAGCGTACAAAAGAGAGTTATGTTGGATATCGCGAAAGCGGATTTTTTCCAGAAGCTTTTATTAATATGTTAGCATTGTTGGGCTGGAATCCAGGGGGAAACCAAGAGATTATGAGTAAGGAGGAGTTGATTAATCTTTTCTCATTCGAACGAGTTCACAAATCGGGAGCTAAATTTGATCCTGAAAAAACAAAATGGTTCAACCAGCAATACATAAAGAATAAATCCAATTCTGAACTAGCAAAAATTATTTGGGATAAATGGGTTAATGATCAAAATGGGGAAATGTTTAAGTTGTTAGGAAACAAGAGTAGAATTCAAGAGGGTGTTTCTAATGAAGTTTCTGTTCCTGAATATTTAAGAAGAGATAAAGAACAATATGAGAGAAATATTCTATTTATGTCTAAGGTTTGTGGATTAGTCAAAGAAAAAGCAACGTTTGTTGATGACATAATAAGAGAGGGAAAATATTTTTTTGTTGCGCCTCAAGTTAAAGAGGATTACGATGCTGAGGTTTTAAAAAAACGTTTAAACGAACAAACTGGAAATTTCATTAAAGAAGTTACAACGGCTTATGAAGGTTTAACTTCTTTTACTGCTGTTGATACAGAAGCAACCTTTAAAGCCACTGCCGAAAAATTAGGCATTGGTGCCGGACAAGTAATGCAGTTGTTCCGTGTTAGCATTAGTGGTGTTGGAGGAGGCCCTGCTTTGTTTGAAATGATCGAATTGCTTGGCAAAGAAGAAATTATTAATCGCCTTCAAACCTTTTCGAAAAACAATAGTCTGTAAGAATACATGCAAAAATTTAAAATATACATTCTATTCTTATTTCTTTTTCCAGCTGTGACAATGGCTCAAATGCCAGGTGGAGGCCCACCTGCTGGTGGCGGCAAAATGAAAATGCCAGCGATTGGTCGTGTTTATGGAAAAGTAATTGATGCGAAAACAAAACAAGCAGTTGAGTTTGCATCGGTTGCATTGTTTAATGCAAAGGATAGCGTTATTGCAGGTTCATTAACAAAACAAAATGGAGATTTTTCGTTGGATAATTTACCATTTGGTGGATTCACACTTCGTATTCGTTTTATTGGATATAAAGCATTCGAGCAGAAAGTAATGATAAACCCTCAAAACCTTGAAAAGGATTTGGGAGATATCAAAATTGAACCCGATGCAGCCTTGTTAAATGAAGTGGAAATTTCTGCCGATAAAGGAAACATGTCGATGAGCATTGATCGAAAAGTTTACAATGTAGATAAAGATTTAAGTGTAACTGGTGGAACAGGTTTGGATGCATTAAAAAATATTCCAAGTGTAAATGTGGATGCTGATGGAGCTGTAACATTAAGAAACAGCTCCGTACAAATATTTGTAGATGGTAGGCCAACAACTTTAACGATGGAGCAAATTCCAGCAGATCAGATAGAGCGAATAGAAGTAATTACAAATCCATCTGTAAAATTTGATGCCAATACAACAGGTGGAATTTTAAATGTAGTAATGAAAAAAAATTCTAAACCTGGATATAATGGAACAATTCAGGCGGGTATTGGAACAAATGATCGTTACAATGGAATGGCCAATATAAACATCAAGGAAAAGCCGTTTAATTTTTCATTAACGGCTAGCTATAATTCTGGTCGTAACGTAAATAGAGGGTTTACAAATAGAGATAATATTTCTAATCCTACTCCAGTAAAATATTTTGAACAAAAAAACCTTACGTACATGTCAAACGGAATGAATATGTTTCGTTTGGGAGTTGATTATTATATTAATAACAGAAACACCATTACCTTGGGAGGGAATTACACTCGAGGATTGCATATTACTTCTGATTTTCAAGACTATAAATCATTGGATTCTAACAGCGTTTTGGTTTCGCACGGAGCGAGGTTAAATAAAAATGATGGTTATTTTGATAATTATACAGCTACTTTAAATTATCGAAAAACATTTCCTAAACCACAAAAAGAATTGACAGTTGATTTAAGCTACAATTATGGCAAAACAACAGGAGGATATAATTTTACAACTTATGATTATGTAGAAGGAATGGGGTATTTAGGGCCGCAAATTCAATTGAATGATGCTGATGGTAATAGTGGATTGTATACTTTTCAATCCGATTTTTCGAATCCATTGAATGATAGTACTAAAATTGAAATAGGAATAAAAAGCACCTACAAACAAAGTAGAAACAAGAATGTTACAACCAACTATTCGTATGCAGCTAATGATTACTTATACGATTCTATTTTATCAAATGATTATTTAATCGATGATTTAGTAAATGGAGTTTACATTAACTACATCACCAGAGTTCGAAAAATAAATATTCAAGCAGGATTAAGATTTGAACAGTCATATTACAAAGGGAATGTGTTAAACAAACCCAACCAAGATTTTTCATATTCTTATCCATCTTCTTCAGACATTCTCAAATCCATTTTCCCTGGAATTTATTTCAGCAGAAAATTTAGCGAGTCGAGTGAAGCACAATTAAACTTTAGCCGAAAAATAAATCGTCCCAATTTTTTTCAGTTGATGCCATTTATAATGCATGCTGATCGATACAATTACCGTATCGGTAATCCTTCATTAGCACCTGAGTTTGTGAATATGGCCGAAATGAATTATAATTTTGTAAAGAAAAATTTGAATTATTTAACTTCTGTTTATGGTAAGTATACCGAAGGTGTTATTACAAATGTTGCTTATCCAAGTGCTGCCGACCCTTCTGTATTGGTTAACACATTTATGAATGGAGACAATAGTTTTTCATACGGCTGGGAGAATACGATGAAACTTACAGTATTTAAAAATTTGAACATAACAGCAAATATCACTGCCTACTATTTAAATATTAAATATTCTACAGGAACAGGTACTACATTACAAAATGATGGTTACAGTTGGGAGAGTAAAATGACAATTTCGTATAAGTTTCCGCTCGACATTACATTTCAAGCAAATGGGGGATACGATGCTCCGAAACCTTTGGCACAAGGAAACACATTAGAAATGTATTATATGGATTTATCATTAAATAAAAGTTTTAATAAGCGTTTGACATTTAATTTAAGTTTGAATGATGTATTCAATAGTAAACGAAGAGGAATGCATTACGATACACCTGATTATATTCAAGACCAATCTCGTAGAAGAGAATCGCGGTTTTTAAAATTCTCAGTTACTTGGATTTTCGGAAAACCAGATGCTTCGTTATTTAAACGTAAAAATTCCGGGAAACAAAATAGAAGTGGCGAAAGTTCAGAAGGAATGGATTTTTAATTATTCAAAGCATGCATAAAATAATTGTAGAAGGAATAAAGGTATTTGCTTACCATGGATGTTTGGAAGAAGAATCCAAAATTGGAACGCATTATACCGTTGATGTTTGGATGGAAACAGACTTTTCGGAGGCTGCTAAAACAGACGATTTAACGAAGACAATCGATTATGTTACCGTGTATGATATTGTAAAGAAACAAATGGTAATTCGTTCAAAATTAATTGAACAAGTAGGGCAGCGAATTGTAGATGAGTTAAAAAATGAGTTTAATACATTGCATAAGTTGGAAGTGAAAGTAACAAAGCACAATCCACCCATGAATGGGAATGTAGAAAAGGTAAGCATTGTAATTACAGGATAACATGTCGGTTAAAATTTGTTCAAAATGCGGTCAGTCTTTTGAATGTCAAAATGAGTCAATGGGCTGTTGGTGCGAGGGATTGTTTCTGAGTATAAATACCTTGAACGAAATAAAGCAGCTATACGATAACTGTTTGTGTCCTACCTGTTTAAAGGAATTTGCAGATAGAGATAAAAAATAATTGCAGTATAACTTAAAAGTGTTACTTTTGTAACGAATTAATAGGGTCTTGTGGCCGAGTGGCTAGGCAGAGCTCTGCAAAAGCTTCTACAGCGGTTCGAATCCGCTCGAGACCTCTTAAAACCTCCAATTTTATTGGAGGTTTTTTTTATTTCCAGATACTGATTTCTATCATTATTGTTTAATTGATAATTGTGTAAATTAGTTCTTTATGAAATTAAAAGATCGCCTAAAGAAAGAATTGAAATGGAATTCGGAGGAATACGGAATCCTTACGCCATCGATTATGTTCTTTTTTCGTCTGTTACAATTTTTGCCTTTCCAATTATTTTATGGAAATAAAACCGATTATTATTACAAAGAATTAAAAGGGAAGAGCACTTTAGAGCGTAAAGAAATTGCTAAGAAACGAGCAATATTCATGGAGAAAATTATTCTAACCTATATGGCTATTGAAATTATAATGCCATTTATCTATGAAAATTATTTGCATGTAACTTGGTTTAAATATGTCATATCCGTAGTATTAGCATTGCGTTTGATTGACATCATTCAGGTAAATGTGAATATGATTCTGTTTGATAGCATTCGTACCGAAGGGTTTAATAGAATTACAAAATACACGAGAGCAATTTTATTGATTTTATGGAATTATTTTGAGTTGATTCTGATTTTTGGTTTTTTCTATTTAAGTAATCACGAAGCTTTAAAAGGTTTTAATACTTGGACTGATTCCTATTATTTTAGTACAATTACTCAATTAACTATTGGTTATGGCGACTTATCCCCAACAGGCCAGATTCGCTTTATAACGGCTTTTCAAGGTTTTGTTGGAACAATGTTTATTGCATTTATCATCTCTAAAATAATTAGCTTGGTTCCTGAGTTGAAAGAAATTGATAAAGAATAGTTATATCTAAAAAGTATTTAAAAGACATTTTCTAAATTTTATTATTTTTGAATACGATGAAAAAAAGTTTTATCTCATTTGTATTCATTTTGGTTGTTTTGTTTTCAAGAGCAGGAACAGATCCTGATACTGCATATGTTCAAAAGTTCAAAAATATTTTTGCTTTAAAAACATTTTTAACGAATAATGGATTCTTGTATACACTTACTCCTCGAAACAACGGTAACTTTACAGAAGAGCAGTTAAATGATGCAAAATTATTCTACTCGCCTCATATTCCACCTACAACAGGAGTTTCTGTAAATATTAAAGGAATTGGATTTACCTATTTATTTAAATTCACCAATGATTATTTGGATACTACTGGTCGTGTGAAAGCTGGATTTAAAGGGTTTGCAATAAACATGTATGGAACAAAATTTGGCTTTGAGGCTTATTACCAAGATTATAGTCGTTTTTACTTTCACTACAAAGGAGATCATATTTTATTAAAAAATTATAATACAAATATTCGTGCTTACCAATGGGGCGCAAATGCGGTTTTTGTTTTTAATGGAAAAAAGTTCTCTTACAATGCAGCATTTAATCAAACACAATTGCAGAAAAAAAGTGCAGGTTCTGCTATGTTAATACTTGCTCCTAAGTTCAGTGAGCTAAAAAGTACCGACTTAAACTTGATTCCCGATTCGGTTCGTATTTATTATGGTGATATTGCAAATTTGCAACGAAACAGGAATTATGCATTTTATGTGCAAGGAGGCTACGGATTCAATTTAACCAAAAATAATTTTTATTTCTCAACCGCAGTCCTTGTTGGTGTTGGATTTCAAACACAAACCTACAGCTATCCTTTAGGAAAGTTTTATAAAATGGGATTCCCTCTTATTGGAAGAGCGAAATCAAGCATTGGATACAATGGGAAAGTGTTTTTTGGAGGATTGTATGCAAATGCGGATGCAAGCCAATCACGGATAAAAAACCTTAAAACACAGCAATTACAGTATAATTATGGTTTATACCTTGGTTTTAGATTTATTCAGTATACCAAAACGAAGGCTCAACTCAAAAAAGAAGCACAACAAAAAAAGCTAGCCGAAAAAGAAGCCGCTAAAAGGGCCAAAGAAGCCAAACGCAAACCCAAATCCAAGTAAAATCAGCCAAATCGAGGCTTATTTTGTTCCCAATTAAATATAGATAGCTCTATAGCAACAATTTGGGATAAAATTACTACTTTTGCACCCTCTTAAAATAACTTTGGTTAAGCGCTAAGGACTTTGTGTCATTAGCAATTGACTTTTAACTTAAAAATAAAAATGCAAAACATTAGAAACATTGCCATTATTGCCCATGTCGATCACGGGAAAACAACTTTGGTTGACAAAATTTTACACACAGGTAAATTATTTCGCGAAAACCAAGAATCAGGGGAGTTAATCCTTGATAACAATGATTTGGAACGCGAGCGTGGGATTACCATTTTGGCAAAAAACGTATCTGTACGTTATAAAGGAACAAAAATTAATATTATTGATACTCCAGGCCATGCTGACTTTGGTGGTGAAGTTGAGCGTGTATTAAACATGGCTGATGGTGTTGTGCTTTTAGTAGATGCATTTGAAGGTGCAATGCCTCAAACGCGTTTTGTTACTCAAAAAGCATTGGCTCAAGGAAAACGTGTGGTACTTGTTATCAATAAAGTAGATAAACCAAACTGTCGTCCTGATGAAGTACACGATCAAGTATTTGATTTATTTTTCAATTTAGATGCAACAGAAGAGCAATTAAACTTTAAAACAGTTTATGGTTCATCTAAACAAGGTTGGATGGGTCCAGATTGGAAAACACCAACTCAAGATATTACCTACTTATTAGACACAATCATTGATTTCTTCCCAGAAGCGCCTAGCTTAGAAGGATCATTGCAAATGCAAATTACATCGTTGGATTATTCATCTTTCGTTGGACGTATTGCAGTAGGTCGTGTTCACCGCGGTTCTGTAAAAGAAAACATGCCTGTATCTTTGGTAAAAAGAGATGGTTCAATCGTTAAATCACGCATTAAAGAACTTTTCATATTTGAAGGTTTAGGAAAAGCAAAAACTTCTGAAACTATTAAGTCAGGTGAAATTGTTGCAATCACTGGTATCGATGGTTTCGAAATTGGTGATACAATTGCAGATTTTGAAAATCCAGAAGGATTAACACCAATTGCTATTGATGAGCCAACAATGAACATGTTGTTCTGTATCAACAATTCACCATTCTTTGGTAAAGAAGGAAAATTTGTTACTTCTCGCCATTTACGTGATCGTTTATTTAAAGAGTTAGAAAAAAATCTTGCATTACGTGTTGAAGAAACAAATTCTGCTGATTCATACCTAGTGTTTGGTCGTGGTATTCTTCACTTATCTGTTTTAATTGAAACAATGAGACGTGAAGGTTATGAGTTGCAAGTAGGACAGCCACAAGTTATCATCAAGGAAATTGATGGTGTTAAATGTGAGCCTATCGAGTATTTAACGGTAGATGTTCCTGAAGAAAGTGCTGGTAAAGTGATTGAATATGTAAGTCAACGTAAAGGAGATATGTTGTTGATGGAACCAAAAGGTGATTTACAACATTTAGAATTTGAAATCCCTTCACGTGGTATCATTGGGTTACGTAATAATATCCTAACAGCAACTGCTGGTGAGGCTATTATGGCGCATCGTTTCAAAGCATTCGAACCATGGAAAGGTGTTATACCTAGCCGTAATAACGGTGTATTAATTTCAGGTGAAATGGGAACTGCTATTGCTTATTCAATCGATAAATTACAAGATAGAGGTAAGTTTTTTGTTGAACCAGGTGAAGCAATTTATACTGGACAAGTAATCGGTGAAAACAACCGTCAGGATGATATCGTTGTGAACATCACAAAAGAGAAAAAATTAACAAACATGCGTGCATCTGGTACAGATGATAAAATGCGTATTGCACCAAAAATTAATTTCTCTTTAGAAGAAGCAATGGAATACATTCAAATGGATGAGTATGTTGAGGTAACTCCAACATCATTGCGTATGCGTAAAGTAATCTTAGATGAAACTGAACGTAAACGTCAAGAGAAAAAATTAGTAGGATAATATCCTTAATTGTATTAGAAAACGCTTCAACATTTTTGTTGAGGCGTTTTTTGTTAAAATATATTCTACCTTTGTTGCGCATGCAATTAAACCCGAATAAACGCCTACTTTTCTTAGCAACACTTGTTTTTCTTTCCTTAACATCATGTTATGTATTCAGTCCATTCAGGAAATCACCCTATAAAATGTTTGTTTCAAATGTTTCTCAAAAACCATTTGATTTAATAATAGTACCAGGAGTTCCTTACAATGGAAAAAGTTGGAGCAAAGTGATGAGAGATCGTATTTATTGGTCCAAATTTTTATTTGATACAGGGATAACAAAAAATATTATGTATTCAGGAGGTGCTGTACATTCTCCTTATATTGAAAGTAAAATTATGGGACTTTATGCCGAAGCGTTAGGTATTCCTAAGTCGAATATATTTACAGAGGAAAAAGCAGAGCATACAACTGAAAATGTTTACTATTCCTACAAATTGGCTCAAGAGAAAGGGTTTAAAAAAATTGCATTGGCAACAGACCCCTATCAAACAAATAACCTTCACGGTTATCTCAAAAAAAACGCGTATGATATAAGTCTACTTCCTATTCAATATGATACGGTTTATATTATGAATATGTTGGAACCAAAAATAATTACAACCTCTGCACAAGTGGATTCAACAACCTTTTTAACTCTCAAAAAACGCGAATCATTTTTTAAAAGGACAAAAGGAACAATGGGTAAAAACATTAAGAAATAAGCTAAATTAGAAAAGACTTAGTTAAAATTATTTGTACACTTCTTTTTTACTCAATAGAATAAAACCAATTGCAGCTAGTATGCTAAGTCCTATTAACACATAGAACATGGAATTAAATCCATATCGGTTTGCTAGTCCCAGCCCCAATACCGGTGCAACAATATTAGAAACACCATAAGCAATAGAATACAAAGCCGAGTATTGTCCTTGACGTTCCTTTTTTGGTCGCGATAACGAGTAGTTCATCATAAAAGGCATAGCATAAATTTCGGATAGTGTAATAATAACAGTGTATGCAATAGCAGGCAATAGCATCCCTTCGCCAAATTTTAATATTGCAAAGGAAACAGGCAAACACATTACACCTATGATGATATACCTAAATAATTTTTTTTCTTTTTCGAGGTAGGTTACTAAAGGCATTTCAATTAAAACTACCAACAATCCATTTAGTCCTAAGAGCAATCCAATGGTGTCTTCGCTATAATGACAAACGGTATCAAAGTATTGTGGAACGCTTGCAAAAAGCTGAAAGAAGCAAACGCCATATAAGGCAACCAATAGTATAAATACTAAATAAGGAATATCTCGGTAGGCCGATGGGCTGCTATCTTTTATTTCGGCACTTGTTACTTTTGATTGCTCCAATTCTTTTTTAGGTAAATAAAGAAATAATAATCCTGCAGCTGCTACCGAAGTAATTGCATCAATTACAAAAAGCAATTTATAACCTAAATACAAAGCAATGAATCCTCCAACTGCAGGACCAACAGAAAAGCCCAAATTAACAGCCAATCGAACCAAGGATACGGAACGCGTTCTGTTTTCGGGCGAACTGTATGCAGCAATTGCTTTTGAATTTGCTGGGCGAAAAATATCGGCAGCAAACGCATAAATGAAAATCACGGATGAAATAAAAAAGGGAGTCTTTGCAACGAGTAGAAGTAATAAGATGAAACCACTCGAAATGAGTGAATAAAACATAATGTTGTAAAAGTGATAACGATCAGTTAACCACCCACCTGCATAGGATCCTAATACACTTCCAATTCCATAAAAACTCAATGCTAATCCAGCCTCTGCAATTGTAAAATGCAACTCTTTAGTTAGGTAAAGCGAAGTAAAAAGCAATACCATGGAGCCGCTTCTATTAATAAACATAGCTATAGAAAGCACCCAAATGTTTCGTTGAATGGCAGAGAAGGATTCTTTATATAATGCTAAAATCGCTTTCATTTTTGTAAAGGTACTAATTGATTTTATCTGTGAATCAGTTAACTTAGCAAAAAAATAAAGTATGATTACTTCTGCTATCGAAGCATTGAAAGTTGTTAAATCAAACGACAATGTATTTATACACTCTGCTGCGGCAACTCCTCAATTATTGGTTAAGGAGCTCTCAAAAAGAGCATGTGAATTAAAAAATGTAAGTATTTATTCGATGCATACCGAAGGCGATGCTGCTTACGCAGCTCCTGAATGCGTTGATTCATTTAAAATAAAAGCATTTTTTGTAGGCGACAACGTTCGTGAAGCAGTTCAACATGGAAGAGGAAGTTATATTCCCATGTTTTTAAGTGAAGCACCCTCTTTATTTCGAAAAGGGATAATTAAAATTGATGTTGCTTTAATTTCTGTATCACCACCGGATGAACATGGGTATTGTTCATTGGGTACATCAATCGATATTTCATCCGCTGCTCAGCAATCGGCAAAAATTGTAATTGCTCAAGTCAATAAATTTGTTCCGCGTACACATGGAGATGGATTGATTCATATTAATGACATTGATTTTATGGTGGAGCATGATGAGCCCTTACCAGAAACAAAAAGTCATGAATTGACAGCCGTTGAAAAAGCAATTGGAAAAAATATTGCAGAATTGGTGGAGGATGGCGCAACACTTCAAATGGGTATTGGAGCAATTCCAAATGCTGTATTGGCATGTTTGGGAGGTCATAAAAATTTAGGAATTCATTCCGAAATGTTTTCGGATGGAATATTACCATTAGTAGAAAGTGGCGTTATAAATGGACAAAATAAAGTAAAACATCCAGGAATGATTGTTGGCTCCTTTGTAGTTGGAACTAAAAAGCTGTACGACTTTATAGATGATAATCCAATAGTAAAGATGTTGGATTTTGCATATGTAAATAGTACGGATGTAATTCGAAGAAACCCTAGAGTAACGGCAATTAATAGTGCTATTGAAATTGATTTAACAGGGCAAGTATGTGCCGATTCCATAGGCAGCAAAATATTTTCGGGAGTAGGTGGACAAATGGATTTTATTCGTGGTGCTTCGTTATCTGAAGGAGGGAAACCCATTATTGCATTGTCGTCCACAACAAAAAATGGTGCCTCTAAAATTTCAACAGTATTAAAACCTGGAGCAGGAGTTGTTACAACGCGTGCACATGTTCACTATGTTGTAACCGAATTTGGTGCAGTTAATTTATATGGGAAAACATTAGAAGAACGAGCAAAACTATTAATTGGTATTGCTCATCCTGATCATCGGGAAGCATTAAGCAAAGACGCATTCGATTTATTGAAATAAAAAAGTCCTCATCATTGATGAGGACTTTTTTATTTTATACACCACTTGGTGGAGCACCGCTTCCTGAATTATTCACTGGCGGTTTCGGTAACCAGCATCCTTCGTATTTAAAACTTAATTTACTATAATAGTCAGAGCTATAAAATCCAACGCGATCCAATGTTGCATCAATTTCGGATTGATCTAAACCTGCCGCTTCTCTCAAACTTAAAATATAAAGCCAGTTTTCTTTTTTACACATCCAAGATCCATACATTTTGTAATTGATTTCTAATAAATCCTGAAAAAAGGCTTCCGTATTTTTATCGGGTACAGCGCAAAGTGGACTCATTACTTGAAAGTAATATTTGTCGGGATTTGCTGGAAAGTTAAAAACATCAATCCAAACAGTTGCATCTTTTTGTTTGAACGACCATTGTCCAGGGTTTGCACCACGACAAGTTGCTACATCGAGCTTTAAGCCTTCAAGACTTTTTTCGATAAGGGGTGTGATTTGTTGTAAGTTCATGAGTTGAATTTATTGGAACAAAAAAAGGCACCAATACGAAATTGATGCCTTTTTAAGTATAAGTTGAATTATGAATTTGGTTTAGCTGCTTCTTTTGCTTTTAATGATTTAGCTGCTTCAACCATTGTTTGAGCTGATTTTTCAGAAAACTGTTCTTCTTTAATATCTTGTATTACATAGGATACTGCTCCTGGTTTAACAACCGCATAAAAATGAAATTCTGGTGCAGTAATTTCTGATTCCCAAACCAATAATGCAGGCTCATCAGTAACGTAACGCTTAAATTTATTTACATCGTTTCCAGCGATATCACTTTTCATTAAAGCAACATCTCCTTCTCCTTCTTCAATTGAAATTTGGAATTCTTTTCCTACTTTAATTTCAGTAGCTCCCCATGATTGTTCTACAATTTCTAATTTTCCTTTTGTGGAATCCGGAACCATTAAACTAATTGCATTTCCATTGATTGTAATGCTTGTTTCCATCATTCCCGGAATAGAAGCAGCTGTTTCTTCTTCTTTTGAACCACCACAACTTGCAAAAAATAATACTGCAGGAGCAGCTAATAATAAAAGGATCTTTTTCATTGATAAATTGTTATTTTGTTTAGTAAAGCAAATATAGGATATATATACAATATAGCGCAAATTGTATCTATATTTATGAACAAATTTTTACAAATGAAACTGAGTTTTCAACCATTCACATTACAATTTAAGCATCCATTTAAAATTGCTCATGGGGTTCGTTCTTCCACACCAGTTGTGATTGTGAAAATCGCTTACGAAGAATTTGTAGGATATGGTGAGGCAAGTATGCCACCATATTTGGGAGAGTCGCACGAAACGGTAATTCGGTTTCTCGAAAAGGCAAAACTCATTCTTGAAAAATTGGATTATCCATTTAATATGGATGAGGTGTTGAATGAAATAGATGCCATTGAACAAAATAATACTGCTGCAAAAGCATCCATTGATATTGCATTGCATGATTTAATAGGGAAAATTACAAATCAACCGATTTGGAATTATTTTAATGCAGATAAATTAAATGCACCTCCTACAACTTTTACAATTGGAATTGATGAGCCTGAAGTTTTAAAACAAAAGGTTAATGAAGCGATCGACTATAAAATGTTTAAAGTAAAACTGAATGGAGAGGATGACCAATTAATTATAAATACGATTCGGAGCATTACAGATAAACCAATTGCAGTTGATGTTAATCAAGGATGGAAGAGTAAAGAAGATGCAATTAGAATGATAGAATGGCTAGCGACTCAAAATGTTGTGTTGATTGAGCAACCATTATTAAAAACAAATTTAGAAGATGCATATTGGTTATACCAACGTTCACCATTACCAATATATGCCGATGAAGCTGTTCAACGATTAAAAGATATTCATTTAGTAAAAGATTGTTTTCATGGAATCAATATCAAATTGATGAAATGCACAGGATTGAATGAGGCGAATAAAATGATAAAGAATGCAATCAATAATAATTTAAAAATATTGATTGGATGTATGAGTGAAACTTCGTGTGCAATTTCTGCTGCTGCACAATTATCTCCATTTGCTAACTATGCTGATTTAGATGGAGCATTATTAATTAAAAATAATCTGTTTGAAGGAGTAAGCTTTGTTGAAGGAAAGATTGTTTTGAATGAAAAGCCTGGTATTGGCGTGTTTCCGATTGATTCAGAAGTAGAGTAGGAAAGTAAAGGGCAAAAAAAAAGGCTCTTACGAGCCCTTTTCTTACTTTTTCTTAGCTGCTTTCTTAGCTGCTTTTTTAGGAGCTGCTTTTTTAGTAGCTTTTTTAGCTGCTTTTTTAGGAGCTGCTTTTTTAGTTGCTTTTTTAGCTGCTTTTTTTGGAGCTGCTTTCTTAGCTGCTTTTTTTGGAGCTGCTTTTTTTGTTGCTTTTTTTGCCATGGTTTTTTTGGTTATTAAATTATTTGATACGAAGTAAGAAAAATTATCAACACAAAAAAAATATTTGCCATTTATTTTATTAACATCGAAATGTTCATATTGTTAATATCCTATTTTTCATTTTGGATTTTAAAATCGAATTTGAAGAATAAAAAAATGGAAAAACATTTTTAAAAGTAAACGATTAATTATAAAATTAAAAAACGAATTGCTTGTACATACTGTTTTATCAATTGTTTTAGCGCCTCCTATTTTTTAATGTTATAATTTGTATTTACAAAACAAAGAACAATGTTGTGATAGCAAGTTTGTTTTTTATCACTTCATGAAGGGTAAATATTGGCTTATTTTTTTCTTTCTAATAATGCCATATAAAATCCATCCGCATGATAAACATCTGGTGAATATCGTTTTTCTCCAATAAATTCCCATTTTTCACCAAACTCATTTATAAACCATTTTACTTGTTCTTCTCCTTCACTTGGTAAAATACTGCATGTTGCATACACCATCTTTCCACCAATTTTTGTCATATCAGAAAATGAAGTTAATATTTCACGTTGAATTTTTTTAACGCGTTCAATCTCTTCCAAATTTAATTTCCATTTGCTGTCGGGGTTTCTTCTAAGTACACCTAGCCCTGAACAAGGGACATCCAATAACAATCGATCAGCGGTTCCTTTTAGACGTTTTATTGTTTTAGAAGATTCTATTTTTTTTGTTTCAACGATTTTAACGTTTGCACGTGTTGTTCGTTTTTTTAATTCTTGCAATTTTCTGTCTTTTACATCCAAAGCAATAATGCGTCCTTTGTTTTTCATTAAAGCAGCAAGATGCAACGTTTTTCCACCCGCACCTGCACATGCATCAATTACGCGCATTCCTGGTTGAACATTTAAATACTCACTTACCATCTGTGAGGCTGCATCTTGAACTTCAAACAATCCATTATGATAGGCTTGTGTTCTAAAAACATTTCTTGGGTATTTTAATTCAACAGCATCGGGCGACCATGTAATTAATGTGGTATCTGTTATCTTTTCTTCCTCTTCTAAAATCTTTTGCAAATCCTTTGGCGTTGTAGAAAGTGAATTTGCTCTTAAGATCATACTTGGGCGTTGATTCAATGCGCGAACAACTTTATCCCATTGCTTTCCTAATTCTTTTTCTCCAATAGCATCTAACCAATCAGGAACAGATTCTCTGATTTTTCTGATTTTATAAAATTTCTCTAATTGAGAAATCGTTTTTTTTGCATTTAAGGTTTTGAAATAATTGCTTTCCGGTAAATCATATCCATCAAATATTAAATAGGTACCAAAAATGGTCCATAGGTTTTTGTCGGATAGTTTTTCATCAACTCCAGAAGCTGCAACTAACAATCTCCAGTTACGAACAATGTCATAGGTAACATCTGATACAAAGCTTCGCTCACGAACGTCCCATTTTTTATTGGCACGCATTACTTTTTCAATTGCCTTGTCGGCATATTCCGCTTTTTCAAAAATATCCTTTAAAGCAGTAAATATTGCTTTTATATGAAAGGTGTGGTGTTTTAGATAAAAAATTTTTGTCATGCAACAAAAGTACTATTTTATTGTTTAGGTTTGCAGTATGATTGAAACAAGTATCAATATAGGCGGTTTTGTAATCTATGAACCTACTACTGTTTTTACAGATGTAGTGATCTCTATTTTGTGTTTTGTCTTTGTAAAAAATCTAAAAGCAAACACTCCCGCAGTAAAAAATTGGAAATTATTCTTTTTGTTTTTTGGATTAGGAACTTTAGTTGGAGCCTGTTCTCACGCATTTTTTAATCAACATGTTGGCATTGCATATAAATCATTTTGGCTACCAATGCAGGTGCTTAACATTTTGTCGGTGTATTTTGCACAACAAGGAACCTATCATACATTAATTATTAATAGTAATAGAGCCAAAGCTTGGTTATTGAGCTATCGGATACAGGTTATTGTTTTTGCAATTTCAGTTTTTATATTCCACAACTTTTTGGTAGTTGTGATTGATAATGCACTTGGACTTATTCCTATTATGATAGTACATTATATAAATAGGAATAAAAATGATGGGTATACTGTTCTAGCAAACGGAATCGTAATTTCTTTCTTAACGGTGATTGTTCATGGGACCAAACTTTCCCTACATGCTTATTTTAACTCCAACGACATTGCACACATCCTTATTATGTTTAGTCTATATTATATGTATAGCGGGGTAAAACAGTTTTCTACTCAAACTACTCAATAAGTATTCGATCTTTTCCATCGAAATAAGGCGATTGTATAGAAAGCACCTTAACTGGATTTTTGGATGTTACTTTTAAATAGTGAATGGTGTTTTTTGGAATAAATAGAATATCTCCCTTTTTTACCTTTAACTGTTTTTCGCCTAATAGCATTTCTCCTTCACCTTCTAATATGTAAACATGTTCGGAATGGAATTGGTGTTTATGCTTTTTGACTTCCTTTTTAATAAAAATGATAAAGCTGCTCGACAATGAATCGGAATACAATGCCCTACTATGTATATTGTCAAATTCAAGGGGTGCTTTAATTGTATCCCAAGCCTGACTATTTTGTCCAATTGTAAAAAGCGGTACTATTAATAATAGTAGTAGAAGTAATTTCTTTCCCATATTCAAATATATAAAACAAAAACGATTCACCTATTGGGATGAATCGTTTTTGATATTTTTGAAAAATGATACTTTATTTTCCCACCTTCACACGTATTCCTTCCGAGTTACTCGAAAATTCAGGAGCATACATGCATTGAATAGAAGTAATACCATTTGAGAAATTACCATTGTGAGTAACCACTAATGGATATTCAAAAACATAGGTTCCTTTTGGCAAACGATCGAAGAAGAAATTCGTAGCTGCATCACGCGTGCTTTCATAATAACCTAATCCATCTTGCCATTTGTAACTAGAAATTACATTGGTTGGTTCAAAACCTGAAGCGCGCATATCTTTCATTTGAACATATTCCATATCTCTGTCTACGCGTAACTCAATTCGGACTTTAATTTTATCTCCCACCTTTAATGTTGTTTTTTCAGAGATAGGTTCTATTACCGGTCCAGCATCTGTGTTTTTTTGCAAGAACAATTGTTTTTTCAAAACCAATGGCGTTTTGGATGGTGTGATTTTATCCAATTGCTCAAAATATTGCCAATACATTGCTCCCCAACTTACGCCTTCATCTTTTTTATTGACAATGATTGTTCCCATCGATGGTTTTATATCATCACCACTCCAGGAAGTTTTAAAGTATCCTGTACCCGCTTCTTGTTTTACTCCATCCAATTTTTTAGGATCTACTTTAATGTCACCAACCGTAATTTCAACATTGCTTTCTGTCGATAACCAATCCGTACCTCTTAATAATAATGCGTAAACAGCTTCGGTTGTTGCCTTGGTTGTTTTCCAGTCTTGTGTTTGTTTTGATTTTAATAACCATACTTTTAAGTCATCTACAGCTTTTTTGTCGTTCGACACTTCGTCAAAGGCTTCAATCAATAAAGCTTGTGCTTCAATTGGTGCTTGGTACCAATAGTAACCCGCATAATTTTCTTTCCAATACATTCCCATTTCTTCACTATTCAAGGCATTTTCTTTTAATGATTTCATAATGTCTTGCGGGATTGTTTTTTCATCGTAACGATGCAATGCCAATGCTATCATTCCTTGCATGTAACGGCTGTTTTCTAACCAATATTTTTTCGATTGTCCTTTATAATAGTCAAATGCTTTTTGATTAAATGGACTTACAGGAATATCTTTAAAATAGCTACGTGCATATAAATATTGAATCTGCTGGTAGCTCAAATGGTTTTTATCCAAATTGGCTTTGTCATATTTTAAAATCCATTCGTAATCTTCACGAATACGATTGTCCAAATATTTCACAGCATCTTTTGTCATTTTCCAAACCGATGCATCTGATCGAACATTCTTAACTCCTAAATGATCCAAGTGTCCCATTCCGGTTACAATGTGTTGTGTGATGTAACGATCGTCACGCATTCCTTCAAACCAAGGGAACCCGCCATTAGGAGTTTGCATTTTTTCTAATTTTTTTAATGCTCTTCCTAATTCACTGCTCATTTTGTTTAAATCAAATAAGAGTGCAATACGTTTTTTACGTTCCGTTTCATCTTTTGCATCCAACACCCAAGGTGTTTCTTCTAACATCAACGATTTTAATTCCTGATTTTTTTCCAAATTGGATAATAGTGCTTTTGAATCAGGAGTATTTTTCCATGAATCGAACACTGCTTTTATTTTAGGGGATGAATTGGCAATGTGCGATGCAATGCTATTTGCATAAAAACGAGAGAATGTTTGTTCCGCACATTCGTATGGATATTCCATTAAGTAAGGAAGTGCTTGAACAGCATACCATGCTGGATTGGAAGTAAATTCCAATGTTAGTTTGTGGTTACGAAGTGTTGTGGAGCCATTGCTTTGTGTTTTTAATTTTTCGAAACTAAACGTTTTTGATTGGTTCCCACGAATTGGCAATGGCAATGTTTCGGTTACCAACATTCTATTGGTTAACACAGGCAACGCCATTTCTTCGCCATCTGTAAAATTACCTGCTTTTGCAACTACTTTGTACGTGATTGCGCCAAGTCCTTCTGGAATAGAAATGTTCCATGATACAAATGTGCTTTGTCTTTTTTTAGAACTAAATGCACGTTGACCATCTTTTGTTATAGTTGCAGTAATGTCTTTCATACTTGTAGCATCGTACAAATACAATTGTGCATTTCCATTTAAATCATTTTCGGAAAGGTTGGTGATTTTTGCGCTAAACTCCATATTATCTCCTTCACGGAAAAAGCGAGGAGCATTTGGAACAACCATTAACTCTTTTTGTGTTTGCAATTCTTTTTGAATCTGACCAAATTTTAAATCTTTGGTATGGGCAAAGCCCATCATTTTCCATTTCGTTAATGATTCAGGAATAGTGAATTTGATGATGACTGTTCCATCTTTATCTGTTTCTAGTTGTGGATAGAAAAATGCAGTTTCCGCAAAATTACTTCTGGATTCTACTTTCGATAAATCTTCTGCTTTTTTGCCATCTACAGACCAAGCGTAGGTTCCTGCCGATACACTTCCAGTTGTAACAGTTGTAGGGGATGTTGAATCTAACAAAGCAAATCCACCATTTGCAGGGGCATTCGCAGCCCAGCCTTCTCCTGATTCTTTTTTTGCTCCAGCCTTGTCTTTAGTTGTGGATTGTTCTAAGTTTTTTTCATCTGCAGCAGGTGCCGCTTCACTATAAGCTAGTGAAGTTTTTCTGCTTCTACTTCCTCTTACAGTTACTTCTTCTAATTCCATGTCACCATCGTAATAACCATAATAATCATTGGTATAGCCAAACCAGTTTAATCGGTCGTAATATTTGTAAGCACCTACAGGATACTTATTCCAATCAATATTAAACAATTGCGCATTGCTGTTTCCGAATGCTTTGTTAATATCCCAATACAAATTGGAGTAATAACTATTATAGATATTAAAATACCAGTTGTTCGGTTTAAAAGCATCCAAAGAAGCATCATAAAGTGTTGCCATCATTTCAGCGGCTAACTTGTCTCCTTTTTTATCTTTAATTTTTACACGCCACTCTTCTTTCTGCCCCGGTTGTAATTTGTTTCTAAAAGTTTCAAATTCCATATCCAATTCTTTATTGGTATATGGAACAGTGATGGCACCATTCTGAGAATAAACACGGTTGTTTTTTACAAACAATAAATGGTAAGAGAAATTACCTCTGTGTTTTTCTTCAACAGGGATGTCAATTATTTTTTGTTCTTTATTTAAGGTAATAAACTCCTTTTTAACAATTTGTCCTTTATGTTCAATTTCATAAAGCACTTTTACATTTTCTAATTTTGACCCAATTACAAATTTTGCTTTTTCACCTGGTTCAACGGCATTATCGGTTAATTGATTAAACCAATTGATTTTATTTGGAACTTCTTTACCTGTATTGGAATATACCGTAAAGTATTTCACATCTTTTACTTCTTCTCCATAGGCATCTTTGCTGAGTGCCTCCATTACATACACACCTTGTTTCCATAGTTTTATATTGGTAAGTTTTACAGAGTCGTTGCTGTTAATGATCGCCTTTACTGATGGATTTGCGCTACGGTTAGAAATTTTTACTCCGTCCACAAATGTATCGATGGAAGTGTTGTTAAAATTTTTCTCATACACTTTCTCTCCTTTTTCCCATTTATACATATTGTTTTCATCCTTGTATTCATCTTCTGGATACAATTGTTCAAACTCTTCTTTGCTTATCAAGTATTTATCTGGTTTTGACCAAGCTCTTTCTCTGTATGTTTTTTCTGGTTCTTTTAATTTATAAATTGACACTTTCCCACTTGCTTTTTCAAATTGTCCGCTCATGTTGGTGGTATAAATTGCAAACGCATCGGTGTTTTCCTTTTCAAGCATTACAGGTATATTCACACTTAAATTTAAAGCGGTATAGGCAGCACTAATATAGGTTTGTGAGCTATGTGTTTCACCATTAATATCGGTTACATCTGCATAAACGGTATAGTTATAGGTAGGTTGGTACGATTTCGGAATACTTAAATCGGGTAATGCTTTAAAGTTGACAAAAAATGCTCCTGTGTCGTTGGAGGTAATTGTACCATTTGCAATTTCCATTTCAGGTGATGATGGATAATAACCTCTCCACCAATACCACCAAGTTGGGAAATGTGCATTTCGTACAACACGATATTTTACTTCCGCTCCATCAATGGATGCACCAGAAAATGCTTTTGCTATTCCTGTTACTTTAATGTTTTCATTCAATTTGTAGCTTCCTTCTACTGGTTTAAAGGTCACTTCAAATTTCGGCCGTTTGTATTCTTCGACTGAAAAATAGGTTGTACCACTTCCATTCGTAATGTTCATTTGACCATTTAATACACCCATTGGAGTTGTAAATGTTCCATTGAAAGTACCATATTCATTCGTAGTTAAATTTACATCTGCAACTTTTTGATAGTTTACATCATAAAATGTAACCGTTGTAGATGTGTTTGGCATAATCTCATTCGTTTCTCCATCGGTATTAATCATAATCCCTTTAAAGTATACAGTTTGTCCTGGACGATAGATAGCACGGTCTAAGAAGAAAAATGTTTTTGGGTATTTTCTTTTCTCTTCTTTATAAGAGCGGTATTGATAAACGCCATTGTCGGTTTGTAATTTATCAGTAATGCTTAATGAACCAAGTGTATATTTATAGGTAAAATCAATGCTAAAATTTCTGTAATCATTCGTTGGAGGAACATTGAAATAACCATTTTCATCAGAAGTAAATTTTTCAGCTTTTACATACTCATATTTGCGGAAGGTATAATTGTATTTTTCGTAATACAATTGTGCAGTAACTCCTTTTAATGGTTCGCCCGATAATCTGTTCTGCACATAAAAATCATAGCTTCCGTTTTCCATTCTACGGTTTACATAACTAATGTTTGACACCCATGTTGCAGAATAGGCAACACCGTTGTTTTTATAAGAAAATGTTTTGTCGGATCCCATTATGATGATGTAATGTCCAAATCCTAATTCAGGGATTTTAATTTCTGTGGTATGCGATTGATAATCCCCATCAGCAGGCAATTCAACCGTAAACTCTTTCGTAGGTTTTAATTTTAAATATTCTTCAATCAATTTTTCACCATACAAACGATCAATTGTTTTATTGTATTTGTCGATGTCCATTGCGGCAATACGAACATAAACTGTTTTAAGGTTTTTGTAAGTTACAGAAGCTCTAGATGGTTTTAAAGGAAGGCATATTTTTTCGGCAATAAAATCCAAATCATGTGCAGTAATTTGTGCTTTTAATACAGCTGCATTTTTTGCACCATCGGTGTTTGGGTATTTTTGAATAATGGATTCACACAATTCGAGTGCTTGTTTTTTCATCCATTTGTTTTCATCTCCCTGTAATGGAGCATATTTGTTTCCTTTTTCGGAATAAAAGTTTGCAATTTCATAGCTAACTTCAGCTGACGAAGGGTGATTCGCAAATCGTTTTTCCAAACTTTGCAAAGCGTCTAAATACAGGCTGTCTTTTATTTCAGAGATGGAATTTGTTCTTACGAACTTTAATCGTTTTAAATCAACATCAATTAATGCTTGTGGATTCTCGTCATTTAAATGAAAACGAACTAAATTTTGGAGCGTTTGGATGGCATAGAATTTTAAGGATAAGGTGTCTTTTGATTCGATATTGATTTTTGAAAATTCATCCACATTCCAAAAATAACTTTCGGAGTTTAATTCAAATTTATAGGCAGGTCTCGTAATGTTCGGTTCTTCATTCATGTAAAAATCAACAGCGCGGTGTGCTATGAAGTCGTAAAGAGTAGGACGGAATTTACGACTATTGGTATATTTAACTATAATATCATCGTAGATGTTAAGAGGAGTTCTTTTTAAGCTGTCACTGTTTGCTAGTGCAGCCTGATGATTTTTTATAACTTGATTAAAAATGGTTTTTAAATCCCAGGTTGTAATGTCATCATTGTCGAAATTGGTTGTTTCGGTTCGGTTGTAAAAATTCCATCTGTTTTGTTCGTAGTAGTTCCAATAGCTTTCTGCTATCATGGATTGCAGAATTGGTTTTACAGGAAATTTTGCTTCTTTCGCTTCTTCATTTAATTTATTAAGAGCTTTCACTAAGGAGTATTCCTCCATTAGTTGTTCAAACTTCATACGATGTATGATTGCTTTTACAAACTGGGATGAATTACTTTCTGTTTTTGCTTTTGCATAAATTCCGTTTACTACTTCAAGTGCCGATTTGGTTAAGCCTTTTTTTGTGAGTGAATCTACTTTTGCCCATTCTTTTTCGTAGGTGCTACCTTTTGGGAAAACGAGCATACTTTGTTTGTTGCTTGTTTGGTAAGCGGTAACGGTTATTGCTCCTAAAATACTAGCGATGGCTAAAACAAGGATCAAAAAGCTTTTTTTGAGTTTCATAGGAATAAATTAAATGTAAAATAAAACGATTTTTAGATGCACAAAGTATAGATGCAAGGTAATTCAAAATTCCATAAATAATATAGTTTATTTTTGGAATCGACTGATATTCACTTCGTTGTCAATGCTGTTTTTGCTTTCCAACGCATTCAAAAAGTGTTCTGCAAAATAAGGAGAAAGCATTACTCCTTTGGTTCCCATTCCATTAAAAATACCGATTGTTTGATGTTCGGGATGCAATCCTAAAAGTGGTCTTCGGTCGTTAACGGATGGACGAACACCAGCTTGTTGATCAACAATTTCGAAGGGAGCTTTTAATACTTTACTAAGTTTATCAGCAATTTCGGTACGTGCTTTTTCAGTAGGCTCATCATTTAAGTTTACCCAATCGTATGTGGTTCCAACAATAAATAGATCATCGCCAATTGGCAACATGTACACTCCTTTATTAATGATTTTATCGGTAGGTAAATTTTTGATTCGTACGGTTATCACTTCTCCCTTAGCTGGTTTTAATGGAATCCACTTAAAATAAGGATTGTCCATTACTTTATACCCTTCGCAAAATATAATTTTAGTAGCACTTACATTTTTGTATTGAACATTTTCGGAGTTTAGAATAAGCTGTTCGAAATCAAACTTTTCATCCATCAACAAATTGTTTTCTGAAAAATAGGTTCTAAAATCAGCCAAGTATTTTGACACAAATAAATTGGCGGCATCTTTTACAAATGTTGCTCCAATTGGATTGTGAATAATGTCCTGAAAAAAATCAGTTTCAATGGATTTGTTTAAATAGCGAGATAAGTTCGGATCATTGGCTTTTGTTTGCCAAAATTCCTTTTCAGTTTCTTCAGCAAAAATTTTGACAATCTCTTTTTTCCAATAAAATTCTTGTTTTAAAAATTGTTCGCAGTCGCGGTAAAACGTATCGGCAAATAGAATAAGTTCATCGGCCATCCAGCTTTTTACCAATCGTTTAAAAACAATCGGATTAAAATTTCCAGCAGCCACTCTAGAGCAAGCCGAAATGGTATTGTCGTCAATTACCACAACCGATTTTCCTTTTTTGATAAAAGTGTACGCTAATACGGTTCCTGCAATTCCTTGCCCAACAATGATATAATCGTACTGTTTTTCCATTTTTTAAGATTGACTCAAAATTAGCATTAAAAAGTTGATAATTTACTTTTACCTGATGGCTGTTTTTCAACAGTTTTAAAAGGACTTAACGCAAAGTGTAATTCAAGAATATTCGTGTAAATTTCTGAATCATTTTAATTCAAAAAACAGTATCTTGCATATGATTTTAATCATGAATACTCCTACACAAAAACAAACAATCGGACGAAGAGAAGTCATTGACTTTCCTGCGCTAGGGCTTTATGGAATCGTAGCAAAAGTGGATACAGGTGCGTATACAACAGCCCTGCATTGCCATGATATACGCGAAGAGAAGGGTGTTTTGTATTTTAAGTTATTGGATCCAAGTCATCCCGAATACAATGAACAAGAGCAAAAATTCACGGAATTTTTTCAAAAGGAAATCAAAAATTCCTTTGGCGAAGTTGAGAAACGTTACATCATAAAAACTACCATAAAAATTGGCCGAAAACGAATAAAATCAGTAATTTCGTTAACACATAGAGGTAATATGCGTTATCCCGTTTTGATTGGTAGAAAATTATTAAAAAATCGTTTTATCGTTGATGTGAGTTTGCTGAATAATATTCCTCCTGTAAGTACTAAAAAGAAAAAAAATAGTTAATACCCTTTCCTTATGAAAATTGCGATTTTATCTCGTAACCAAAAATTGTATTCAACACGTAGATTGGTTGAAGCAGCAGAACAACGCGGACATGAAGTAGTTGTTTTAGATCATTTAAAATGTGTGCTTGTAATTGAAAAAGGAAATCCACATATTTTTTATAATGGCAAAGAAGTAACAGGTATTGATGCAATCATTCCACGTATTGGAACATCGGTAACATTTTATGGTGCTGCTGTTGTTCGTCAGTTCGAACAAATGAAAGTATTTTCATCGGTAGAATCACAAGCATTGGTTCGCTCAAGGGATAAGTTGCGTAGTTTGCAATTATTAGCAAAAGCAGGAATTGGAATGCCGAAAACAGCATTTGCATCTGCTCCAAAAAATATAGATAATGTATTGGAACAAGTGGGTGGTGCACCAGTAGTAATTAAATTATTGGAAGGAACGCAAGGCATTGGAGTTATTTTGGCGGAGACACATAAGTCGGCTAAATCGGTGATAGAATCGTTCCTAGCATTGAAAGCAAATATTTTGGTACAAGAATTTATTAAGGAGGCAGGTGGTGCCGATATTCGTGCATTTATAGTGGATGGAAAAATTGTTGGGGCAATGAAACGTCAAGGTTTACCGGGCGAATTCAGAAGTAATTTGCATCGTGGTGGAAGTGCTAATGTAATTGAACTTACAAAAGAAGAACGCGAAACAGCGATTAAAGCTGCAAAAAAATTAGGTTTAGCTATTGCAGGTGTTGATATGTTGCAATCGTCACGTGGCCCATTGGTAATGGAAGTGAATTCATCACCAGGTTTGGAGGGTATTGAAGGAGCAACGGGTGTAGACATTGCAGGAAAAATTATTGAGTATGTAGAACGTAACGAGTTTAATCACGGATAAAATTAACGATGACCTACACGAACAAAATCATTCACATTAACGGAACGAATATTCATCCGGGTAGTTCTGCACAAGTAAATTTGAACTTGTATCAGTTACCAACAAAAACGATTATTGAAATTCCGGTTTATGTATTTCGTTCCATCAAACCTGGTCCTACATTGTTGATTTTAGCAGGGATGCATGGCGATGAGATTAATGGGATTGAGATTGTCCGTAGATTAATTACTCGTGACGATGTTCGTAATCCTATCTGTGGAAGTATCATTGCTATTCCGGTTATCAATATTATTTCATTTTTATATGGTTCGCGCGATTTACCTGATGGTCGCGATTTGAACAGATGTTTTCCTGGAAGTAGAAATGGATCTTTGGGAAGTAGAATTGCATTTGATTTAATGAATGAAATTATTCCGCAAATTGATTTTGGAATAGACTTTCATACAGGCGGTGCAAAAATTAATAACTATCCTCAATTGCGTTGTGTTTTTAACAGTAAAACAAATTTGGATTTAGGAAAAAAATTCTCCCCTCCATTAATTGTTAACTCTCCTTTCCGTGATAGCACCTTGCGTAAGGAAGCCTCTAAAAAAGGAAAATCAATTCTTGTATTTGAAGGAGGAGAATCATCGCGCTTCGATTATTTATCCATCAATGAAGGAATGAATGGTTGTTTGCGTTTGATGAAGCATTTAAAAATGGTTGATTTGGACATTCCGAATAATCCTACAGTATTATTAAATAAAACATCTTGGATACGAGCAAAATCTTCCGGTTTGTTTCATACCTCTAAAACAAATGGTTCACATATATTAAAAGGCGAAATCATTGGTATGATTTGCGATCCGTATGGCGAGCACGAAGAAAAACTATTAGCACCATTTGATGGTTATATTCTTGGAATAAACAATCAACCTGTGATTAATCAAGGCGATGCCTTGATGCATGTAGGTGTGGAAGAGTAGCCAATTAGGTAAAATATAAAAAGCCTCAACATAATGAATGTTGAGGCTTTTATTTTTTATAAACTTTTTTATTTTATAACACCCAATTCTTTTCCCACTTTTTCAAAAGCAGCCAATGCTTTGTCCAAATGTTCTTTTTCATGAGCAGCCGAAAGTTGAACACGTATACGTGCTTGTCCTTTTGGAACAACAGGGTAGAAGAAACCTGTTACATAAATTCCTTCATCCAATAATTTAGCAGCAAACTCTTGTGCTAATTTTGCATCGTATAACATAACAGGAACAATTGCCGAATCGCCATCTTTTATTTCCAATCCTGCTTTTTTAATTCCTTGTTTAAAGTAATTTACATTCGATTCTAATTTATCACGTAAGTCGGTTGTTTCACTCAACATGTCTAATACAGCAATGGAAGCCCCAACAATATGAGGTGCTAACGAATTACTAAATAAATAAGGACGAGAACGTTGACGTAACATTTCAATTACTTCTTTTTTGCCAGATGTAAATCCGCCCATTGCGCCACCCAATGCTTTTCCTAAAGTACCAGTAACAATATCCACGCGGTTCATTACATTTTTTAATTCAATGGTACCACGACCAGTCTTCCCGATAAAGCCACTTGCATGACTTTCATCTACCATTACCATTGCATCGTATTTATCAGCTAAATCACAAATTTTATCCAAAGGAGCCACAAAGCCATCCATTGAAAAAACACCATCCGTAACGATTAAACGGAAGCGTTGTTTTTGAGCTGCTTTTAGTTGTTCTTCTAAATCAGCCATATCGCAATTTTTGTAGCGATAACGTTGTGCTTTACATAAACGAACACCATCAATAATAGAAGCATGGTTTAGTTCATCTGAAATAATTGCATCTTCTTCTCCTAACAATGGTTCAAATACACCACCGTTTGCATCAAAGCAAGCTGCATATAAAATAGTGTCTTCCTGACCTACAAATTTGGAAAGCTTTTGTTCCAGTTCTTTGTGAATGTCTTGTGTTCCACAAATAAAACGTACACTGCTCATTCCATAACCATGTCGGTCCAATGTTTTGTGAGCAGCTTCAATTACTTTTGGATGCGATGATAATCCTAAATAATTGTTGGCACAAAAAACGATAACGTCTTTACCATTTACTTTTACTACAGCACCTTGCTCACTTGTAATGATGCGTTCACGTTTGAATAATCCTGAATCTTCAATATTTTTTAACTCGGTTTGAAGATGGTTTTGAAATTTTCCGTACATAATAGGTTGATGTTTTAGAGTAATGGTTATTATTGCTCACAAAAGTAAATAAAAATTTGAGCAATGAAAAGTTAAAACTTTCAGCCCTTGTGTTTGATTGTAGCTGATTTTTGAAAAAAGGTGGTCTATGATTCTTGTTTAATTATTTGTATATTTACAATAATCAATGGGCTTTTTACCCTTTTGAAAAAATAAAAGCATGAACAAACAATTACTACTCTCACTTCTTTTTTTTATTAATGGTTTTTTGTTTTCTCAAACAGGACCAGCTGGCGTTGGATCGAGTACAAATAACGTATTGTGGTTAAAGGCGAATGTTGGGACTTCTACAACTACTAATGGAGCAGCTATTAGTTCTTGGAACGACCAATCAGGGAACGGAATAAATGTTTCCCAATCAACTGCAGTTCAGCGTCCAACTTATACCACCTCATTAATGAATGGTATGCCTGCCATTGAGTTTGATAATAACAGTACTGCTGGGCAAAACGATTATCTAACAGCTCCAGATAATACACTTTTGGATAACACGAGTGGTTATACTTTTTTTACAATTACTAGAATGAAAGGATTCAATACGGATGCAAAATCTATTGTATCAAAAAGAACAACAATAGATGTGGATGAAGCATTCATGCTTTTTTATCATACTAGTAACTATTTGTATTGTGATATTGATGGCTTGGGTGATCGATTTAATACAGGAACATATGCTTATAGCACAAATACCAATTATATTTTGGATGTTGTTTATGATGGATCTTTAGCAGCAGCCAATCGAGCAAAAATCTATGATGCTCAAACACTCAGAAAAACATCTTCTGAAACGAGTACAACTGTTGGCGATAAACCATCTCCTTTGGTAGTTGGCGCTACACACTCATCAGACAATCGATCTTTTAATGGATATATTTCAGAAATAATTATCTATAGAACAGCATTAAGTGATGCTGAGCGAATCATTATAGATAATTATTTATCTGCAAAATATGATATTACCCTATCTGGAAACGATAAATACCAGGGAGATAATTCTGGCAATGGGCATTATGATTTTGATGTTGCTGGAGTTGGTCAAGAATCAACAGGAAGTAGTTCAAGTTTTGCTTCATCAATTGCTGCAGGATTATCAATTACAGTAAATTCTGGTTTGAATAATGGCGATTATATTTTGGCAGGTCATGCTTCGACTACAAATGCTCAGATTACAAGTGATGTAGGTGGAATGACAGGAACAAACAATGCGCGTTGGCAACGAATTTGGTATCTTGATGTTACCAATAGTTCAACCGTTATGAACACCAATATTGAGTTTGATATGAGTGATGGTGGGGTTCCTGTAACCTTAGGAACTACTTCAAATTATGTTTTATTGTATAGAGCTGGTTTAACCGGAAACTGGACAGAATTAGCTGTTGCGAATGCTACACCTGGAGATAAAGTTAAATTTAATGGGATAAATTTAACGAATGATGGATACTATACTATTGGGACAAAAAACTTTACAGTTAGTCCTTTACCAATTGAATTGTTGAGCTTTAATGCAATTGCAAAAGATAATAAAGTTGATTTAACATGGACTACTGCGTCTGAAATGAACAACGATTTTTTTACCATCGAAAAAACAAAAGATGGAATTAATTTCGAAACTGTAACAACCGTTGACGGAGCTGGTAACAGTACATCTGTAATTGATTATTTTGAAAATGACATTCAACCTTATACAGGAATCTCTTATTATCGATTGAAGCAAACCGATTTTAATGGGACAAGCAGTTACTCCGATTTAGTGCCAGTAAATTACTATTTTGGGAATGATGGAATTAGTATTTATCCAAATCCATCAAACACAGATGAGGCAATTAATATTGATTTTAGTGGACTAAAAGATCAAAATGTTTTGGTTGTAGTGAGAGATATTCAGGGAAAGGAGTTTTATTCGAAAGTGAATGTAATTTCAGCTGATAAACAATTGATAGCTGTTGATTTAGAAAATAGATTAGCTGCAGGTTCTTATATTGTTATTGCCTCCTCCAATAATAAAATATACAGTCAAAAGTTGATTGTGAAATAAAAAGTATAAAATTGTAATGAGAAAGCGGTTTATTCCGCTTTCTCTTTTTATTTTTGTTGCTCATACATTTTTATCATGAAAAAAATAATGCTTTTAGGCTCGGGTGAGCTTGGTAAGGAGTTTGTAATCGCAATCAAGCGTTTAGGACAATATGTAATTGCTGTTGATTCATACAACGATGCTCCTGCACAACAAGTTGCTGATGAACGTGAAGTAATTAATATGTTGGATGGTGCTGAACTGAATCGTATTGTTGCAAAGCATAAACCCGATATCATTGTTCCTGAAATTGAAGCTATTCGTACCGAGCGCTTTTATGATTACGAGAAACAAAACATACAAGTAGTTCCAAGTGCTAAAGCAGCTAATTTTACCATGAATCGCAAAGCTATTCGTGATTTAGCAGCAAAAGAATTGGGTTTAAGAACTGCTAAGTATGAATACGCAAACAGTTTTGAAGAGTTGGTAGCTGCAGTTAAAATTGTGGGGATGCCATGTGTTGTAAAACCATTGATGAGTTCATCGGGCAAGGGACAAAGTGTAATTAAGTCCGATGCAGATATTCAAAAAGCTTGGGATTATGCACAATCGGGCAAACGTGGCGATTATACCGAAGTTATTGCTGAAGCATTTGTAAAATTTGATTCTGAAATTACACTCTTAACAGTTACACAAAAAAACGGAAATACCCTGTTCTGTCCACCAATTGGTCACCGACAAGAACGAGGTGATTATCAAGAGAGTTGGCAACCAGCAGAAATTAAAGCAGAGCATTTAAAAGAGGCACAAGAAATGGCTGCAAAGGTTACAAAAGCATTAACAGGTGCAGGCATTTGGGGTGTTGAATTTTTTTTGGCACCAGAAGGTGTTTATTTTTCTGAGTTATCTCCTCGTCCACACGATACCGGAATGGTAACATTGGCTGGCACACAAAATTTTTCAGAGTTTGAATTGCATGCTCGTGCCGTATTGGGTTTTCCAATACCAGAAATAACACAGGAACGAGTAGGTGCGAGTGCAGTTATCTTGGCCGATAAAGAAGGTGTAAATCCAACATTTTCTGGTTTAGAAAAAGCAATGAATCACACATTGAGCGATTTAAAAATATTTGGTAAACCAACTACTCGACCATACCGCAGAATGGCCGTTGCGCTTACGTATGATAAAGTAGGAAGCAATGTGGATGCGGTGAAAGAAAGAGCCATTGCCATCGCAAAAGAAGTTAGTGTGCATTCAAATTAAATTTGAACAAGCCTCTTTTTCATTTACAATAATACTGATAGGAGGAATTTTTGCCAACACCAATTGACATACATGAGTTTATAAAATTATCGGAAATACATCCGGTAATTGATGTGCGCACACCTGCCGAATTTAATCAGGGACATATTTGCGATGCACTCAACCTTCCTATTTTCACAAACGAAGAACGTGTTGTGATTGGTACACTTTATAAAAAAGAAGGGAAGCAACCTGCAATTTTAAAAGGCTTAGAGATTGTTGGACCCAAACTTCATGAGTATGTGAAGGATGCAATCAAAATTAATAAAACAGGAATTTTTCTAGTTCATTGTTGGAGGGGCGGAATGCGCAGTTCAAGCATGGCATGGTTTCTCGAAACCTATGGATTTAAATGCTATACATTAAAAGGTGGGTATAAAAGTTATAGGAAATTGGTTCTTGAAAGTTTTAATAATAAAAAAAATGTCTTGGTATTAGGCGGAAAAACGGGGACAGGAAAAACAATTATTTTACATGAACTAAAAAAGCAGCAAGAGCAAATTATCGATTTAGAACAATTAGCACATCACAAAGGTTCCTCTTTTGGTGCACTTGGCGAAACAGTTCAACCTTCGCAAGAACAATTTGAAAACAACTTAGCGTTTGAATTATCAAAAATTAATGCAGAGAAATCGTGTTGGATTGAAAACGAAAGCAGAAGGATAGGAATTAATATTATTCCATTAGGATTGTGGGAACAAATGAAAGATGCTGCAGTAATAAATATCGAAATTCCATTACAAGAACGATTGAATTATTTGGTGAAGGAATACGGTGTTTTTAGTAAAGAAGAGCTGGCGAGTGCAATACAACGCATTGGAAAGCGCTTGGGTGGACAACATGTAAAGAGAGCCATTACAGCAATTGAAGAAGGTGATTTTAAAACGGCATTCGAAATTTGTTTAGTGTATTATGACAAGACGTATAATTTTGGTGAAGAACAACGAGCAAAAGAAAAAATAATCCATTGTGAGTTTGATCACATGGACGCAAAAGAGATTGCAAAAATTATAAAAGAAGTAGCGATGACGCTAACTGGTAGTAAGGGATAAACAGATGGAAGAAATTAAATTAACAAAGTATTCGCATGGTGCAGGTTGTGGCTGCAAAATAGCACCACATGTATTGGAGCAAATATTGAAATCGAATTTTACTGCGCCCAATGATAAAAATTTATTGGTGGGGAATAACACAAAAGATGATGCTGCGGTTTATGCTATTGGAAACGATCAAGCAATAATCAGTACCACCGATTTTTTTATGCCAATTGTTGACGATGCACATGATTTTGGAATGATTGCATCTGCAAATGCAATTAGTGATGTGTATGCAATGGGAGGAAAACCTTTGCTTGCAGTTGCTATTTTAGGTTGGCCCATTAACTCATTGCCTGCTGAACTTGCTCAAAAAGTGATTGATGGTGCACGGATTATTTGTGCAGAAGCAGGAATTCCATTGGCTGGCGGACATAGCATTGATAGTCCAGAACCTATTTTTGGACTTGCTGTTACAGGAATGGTTAACCCCAAAAATTTAAAACAAAACAATACTGCCAATGCAGACGATTTGATTTATCTAACAAAAAAAATTGGTGTTGGTATTCTTACTACGGCCGAAAAGAAAGGTCTTTTAAAAGAAGAGCACATTGGGCTTGCTGCTGCTCAAATGAAGACATTAAATAAGTTTGGCGAAAAGTTAGGTTCATTGGAGTATGTATCAGCAATGACTGATGTAACAGGATTTGGTTTGTTGGGTCATTTGATAGAAATGGCCGAAGGTGCAAACGTAACAGCTGAAATTAAATATGCAAATGTTCCTTTGATTGATGACTTGAATTTTTATACATCACAAATGTGTGTGCCCGATAATAGTTTTAGAAACTGGAGTGGTTACGACCCTAAAGTTTCTGGAATAACAGGCGATTCCTTATTAACCTTATGCGACCCACAAACAAATGGTGGATTGCTGATTACGATTGATGCTGCAAACAAAAATGAATTCGAATTACTATTGAAGCAAGAAGGATTTGAGGCTTTTGCCAAGCCAATTGGTCAGATGAAAACAAAGCAAGAAAAAGTGGTTGTAATAATTTAGTTAACTAGCCAAACAACAAACTAAACACTTCTTCAATTTTACCTACCATGGTAATTTTAATAGAATAGCTATTGAGGTCTAATCCCTTTTTATTGTACTTGGAAATAAAGATGTGTTCGAAGCCTAACTTTTCTGCTTCGGATATACGTTGATCAATTCGGTTCACAGGTCGTATTTCACCACTCAAACCTACTTCACCGGCAAAACATGTTTTTGGAGAAATAGGCATGTCCTCGTTGCTTGATAACACCGCACACACCAATGCTAAATCAATTCCTGGATCTTCTACTTTTATTCCACCTGCAATATTTAAGAATACATCTTTGATTCCCAAACGGAAGCCACAGCGTTTTTCTAATACAGCTAGCAACATGGATAATCTTCGTAAATCAAACCCCGTGGAAGAGCGTTGTGGAGTTCCATAAGCAGCACTACTCACCAATGCTTGTGTTTCGATAAGCATGGGGCGCATGCCTTCCATGGTTGCTGATATAGCAACACCACTCACCAATTCTTCGCGGTTGGTAATTAATATTTCGGATGGATTGCTTACTTCACGCAATCCACTTCCTTGCATTTCATAAATTCCTAATTCGTTGGTAGAACCAAAACGATTTTTGGTTGTGCGTAACAAACGATACACATGGTTTCTATCGCCTTCAAATTGCAATACAGCATCAACCATGTGTTCCAATACTTTTGGTCCGGCAAGGCTACCATCTTTGGTAATGTGACCAATTAAAAATACAGGTGTTCCACTTTCTTTTGCATAGCGCAACAATTCGGCAGTACATTCTCTTATTTGAGAGACACTTCCAGGTGATGATTCGATGTGAGCAGAATGTAATGTTTGAATAGAATCGACAATCAACAAATTGGGTTCAAGCAATTCTATTTGTTTGAAAATATTTTGTGTAGATGTTTCTGTAAGTACATAACAATTTCCAAACAGTTTGGTAGCATCTGTTTTCGGACCAGCATTTGCAACAATACGTTCGGCACGCATACGAATTTGTTGTTCGCTTTCTTCGCCCGAAACATAAAGCACTTTTAAGTTTTTAAGGTTGATGGCAATTTGCAACATCAAGGTAGATTTACCAATTCCTGGTTCACCACCAAATAAAATTAATGAGCCAGGAACAATTCCTCCACCCAATACACGTGATAATTCTTTATCGTAAACAGGGATGCGGTGTTGTTCGGATAGATTGATTTCATCCACCAATTGCGGTTTTGCTGCACGTTGTGTGCTTGTACTAGCAATGCCTGGTGTTTTGGAATCGGTTCCTTTTGAAACAACTTCTTCTACATAGGTGTTCCATTCGTTACACGATGGACATTTACCAATCCATTTTCCAGATTGTGCACCACAGTTTTGACAGAAATAAGTTGTTTTGAGCTTTGCCATAATTCGATAACGAAAATAGAAAAACTTATGCTCACTTTTTGTGTTGTTAATAAACAAAAAACCCGAACGGATAGTTCGGGCATTTTGTTTAATCTGCTATTTTGAGTTTATTAATGGCTTTTAATGGACCAGGACAATGTTCCGAGTGACAATTGACACAAGCTGTTACTACTGCATTGTAGTTTTTTGTTAATTCGTCCTTTGGTGAAGCATATAAGGTTTTCATATTACTTACATAACTACTGGCAAAACCATCAAAAGAAGCTTTTTTAGTTTCAGAATCAGTAGGTTTTGCGGTATGAATTGTCAGAAATTCTTCTGGAAATTCTTTAGGCAAATTACCTTGTTTAACCATTTCCTTCAAACTTTCCGAAGTATGCATCATTTTTCGCATAAGCAAAGCCAGCTCACTATCCCCATTCGGATTAAGAGGTTTGGGTTTTGCACAATTACTTGAATCCGTTTTAGTGCTTTCTTGTTTTGGCTCATTGTTCGAGCAATTTGCCAATAAAAGAATGATGGCAAACATAGCACTTAAAACAAGAAATTTATTTTTTAATGATGACACCATTTGCTTCGAATGAGATACTGATTTCTGGTTCTGTTATTTTTGCAATTTCTTCTTTTGATTGTCCAGCATCTTCTGCATAATGTTGTAATTCATTTACAGGAATGGTGTCATTGTATGCCCATCCTTCGATAAATACAGTTTTGCCAGCTGCATCTTTCGGCATAAAGAATGCGTAATCTTTAAAGCGTACTTTCATAGATTTATCATTGCCTATATTCATATTCATCCAACATCCTTTCTTCTGACAAACTTCTGCAATTGTTCCGGTTAATTTAACTTGCATAGAGTCCTTTCCAGCTAATTGGGTCATTAGTTGATCTGCCGCTACAGCACCTTCTGTTGTAATGCTATCTCCAAAATACATTAAAGTTGTATCTACAGTTGTTACTTCTGTTTTTTGTTCTTCTTGATGATTTCCACAAGCAGATAAAAATAGAGTACCGATACTTGTAGCGATTAATAGTTTTTTCATTTTATTTTTAGAGGTTTTAGTTTAACAATGCAAAGTAAGTTTATTTTCAGGAGTTAATTTATGATCGTTCGCAGTTTAATATCATTCGTTTAATAATTTTTCTACAAACAGAGTCGTTTGCTCTACAAATTTGATGTGTGCATCACCCGTTGCCGGTCCGTTGAAACCAGTGTAAATTTTACGTACAATTCCTTTTTTATCAATGTAAATAGTAGTTGGGAAAGCCATTACTTCGTTCAGCATCGGTAATGCTTCTGAGGCTTGGTCTTTACCATTTTTCATTGTAATTAAAAAATCGTAATTAGCCTTGAAACGTGTTTTGGAGCGTTGAACATTGCTTACGGCTTTATTAAAATCATCGGTTCGTTCAAATGCCAATGCTATTACTTCTAATCCTTTTGATTTGTATTTCTCGTAAAATGGGGCTAAAAATTTTGTCTCGTCCATACAGTTCGGACACCAAGTACCCATCAATTGAACAATCACTACTTTGTTTTTGTATTTAGCATCTGATAGCGAAACAGTTTGTCCTTCTGTGTTTTTAAAACTGAAGTCTATATTACTGAATCCAGGTTTTAAATAGGTTAAGGAATTAGGATCACTCAATTTTGCTGAATCATTTTTTATCATATAAAACGGCTCGGAAAAATGAGAACCAGAATAAAATACACCTCTTATAGTATCTTTTATTCCTTTAAATTTAAATAAAAATGCATGAGAGCCATCAAAGCAGGTGATAGTAGTGTTGTAACCATTTGCAGCTCCTTCGAGGTAGCGGTAGTCACCTGTTTCGGTAAGGAATGTTCCAGTTACTTTCATGAATCCTTTTTCCATTTGTGTTTGAAATTGCCCAACAGCATTGTATTGATCTTTAGTTCCGGGGCTAAAAACAACTTGATACGTACCCTTAAAACCCCATGCATGAGCAGGATTTTTAAATATTCGGTATACTTTACCAAATTCAGCTTTAAAAGGAATTATGTTTTTAGCTTTTCTTGCATGATTAATCCAATTACCCGTTAGTAAAGTGTCTCCAATTAATTTGCATTTAAATTCAGAATCGAATACAGGCATTCGGATAAAGACAGAATCAGAAGTAAATATAAGTTCGTCAACTTTTATTCGTTCATCAGCATTGATAATTTGCAATGTTTTTCCTTTTACTTCGAAATTGAAAGGAAGTTCTGTTGAATCACTCAGTTTTAGTACCGCTCTCCAAATACCCTCTTTTAGTTCATTTTTTGCTGAAATATTCTGCAAAAACAAAAGCGAAATAATGAATGTTATTCCGCTTTTACAATTATTTAGTTTTGAGCTCATCAATGATTAACTATAATTTTTTTTGATATCGTATTTTTTGAAGTTGTAATTTGTAAAAAATATACTCCATTTTTGATTGACTGCAAATTTAATGTTTTAGTTGTTTCATTGTTACTATTTTCATTCAATACGATTGATCCAGTTAAATTATAAATTTGTATGTTCTTTATAATATCAACGTTTGATTCAATTGTAATCGATTGATTTGTTGGATTTGGATAAAAGGAAATAAAATTACTCTCCATTTCATCATTTATTCCCAAAACAATATCACTGCACTTTTTAATAAAATTATCCGTACTGTTGTTGTGTGTTGATAGCCAAGCGGTTCTTTTTTCAGAAAGAGTTTCCCAAACAACTTGATTGTTTGTTACATATGGTTTCATTCCTCTTAAGAATTCACTGATTTTATTTACAGTATTAGTAGCAAGAATGTTCCTAAAGTTGAACATAACACTTGCAGTATAAAATGTATTAGTGCTTGCTGAAGTTGAATTAAATGTAGCAATATAAGAACCTATTTCTGCTATTAGAGCTGGTACATCTGTTGAATCGGTTAATAACCAATTGCAGCCATTACCCATGTCTAATAGATTTGTAGGAGAATTGTTTAAAAACGACAAGGCTGTGGCTCCTGCAGGATGCCAAACTCCTAAAGGCATTGGGTCATTTGTGTGATTGCCAGTTCCTCCTCCCCACAACATCGTTGGTGTCCAAGTATACCATGGAAAAGATCTGCCGTGAAGACCATTTTTCCATAACGTCCAATTTTCATCTGAAGTAGACCAATCGGTATTCAAATAAGTAAAGCCACCTACATTTGTTCGTGTGCTTAGTCCACATGAATCTAAAAGATGTACAAGGTCTGCATAGTTATAAGGATTATAATTCGGATTCATAGAGGCTATTGTATCTAAGTGGTTGTGCGGGTCGATTTCGACATAAGATAAATTGTCTAAAAATTGAATTAGATCACTATTGTTGGTTGCGGCAGCATCCTGCTGTATTACGGCTTTAATAAAGTTTGATTCTACCTGCATATTCCATTTTGCACCATTTGCATTTATAGAATCGGCAATTTGTATAATCTTATTTTTTATTGTCGTATAATTAGTATTGTAATTTACTCCAAATTGTGCGTCATTGGTTTCATTATGTGATCCAATGTTTAGGTGTAAAATATTTGTTTGTGAATAGGCAGTGAAGTAGTAGCTGACAAACAAAGCTGAGGCAATTATTTTTTGTTTCATGAACTATAAGTTTTTGTTATACCAAATATAAAACATCGTTCAACAGAAGTCAATAAAAAAGGCGAACAATTTGTTCGCCTTTTTTATAATTGAATTTTATCTTTAATTTAAATAGTAAAATTAATTCCTTGTGCTAAAGGTAAACTTGTACCGTAGTTAATTGTGTTTGTTTGTCTGCGCATATAAGCTTTCCAAGCATCTGAACCAGATTCTCGTCCGCCACCTGTTTCTTTTTCACCACCAAATGCTCCTCCAATTTCAGCACCTGAAGTACCAATATTTACATTTGCAATTCCACAATCCGAACCAGCATGGGATAAAAATAATTCCATTTCACGCATATTGTTAGTGAAGATGGAAGATGATAATCCTTGAGGAACACCATTTTGCATTGCAATGGCTTCTTCAATCGTTTTGTATTTCATCACATATAAAATGGGTGCAAATGTTTCTTCCTGCACAATATGGAATTCATTTTTTGCTTCAATTACACATGGTTTTACATAACATCCACTTTCATATCCTTCACCTGTTAATACGCCACCATCAACAATAATGTTTCCACCTTCAGTTTTTGCTTTTTCAATTGCATTTAAATAATCCTGAACCGCACCTTTATCAATTAATGGTCCCACATGATTTGCTGAATCCAATGGGTTTCCAATTTTTAATTGACCGTATGCATTTTTAATTACCTCAATTGTTTTATTGTAAACACTTTCATGAATGATTAATCTACGTGTAGAAGTACAACGTTGACCAGCGGTTCCAACTGCGCCAAATACTGCACCAACTAATACCATACTTAAATCAGCATGCTCCGAAACAATGATAGCATTGTTTCCACCTAATTCTAAAATAGTATTCCCAAAACGTTCTGCAACCGTTTTTGATACGTGTCGTCCAATACGCGTTGATCCTGTAAAAGAAACCAATGGAATACGTTTATCATTGTTAATTAAATCGCCCGATTCGTTTCCTATTACTAAACAACTTACACCTTCCGGTACATTGTTACGCTTTAATACATCAGCAATAATGTTTTGACATGCAATTGCGCACATTGGAACTTTTGAGCTAGGCTTCCAAATACATACATCGCCACATACCCAAGCTAACATTGAATTCCAACTCCAAACAGCAACAGGAAAATTGAATGCAGAAATAATTCCAACAACACCAAATGGGTGCCATTGTTCGTACATGCGATGCATAGGACGCTCACTGTGCATGGTTAAACCATATAGCTGACGAGATAAACCGACTGCAAAATCACAGATATCAATCATTTCTTGAACTTCACCTAATCCTTCTTGCAGACTTTTTCCCATTTCATAGGAAACTAATTTCCCTAATGGATCTTTGTATTTGCGAAGTTCGTCACCCATCTGACGAACAATTTCGCCACGCTTTGGTGCTGGCATTAAACGCCAAACTTTAAATGCTTCTTCTGCTGTTTTCATTACTGAAACATAATCTTCAGCTGTAGCGGCATTTACACTGCCTATCAATTTGCCATCAACAGGTGAATAGGAATCAATTTTTTTACCTTTTGTAATTGTATGTTTTAGTCCAGTGCTTGCACCGTAATTGTTTTCTTTTAATCCTAATTGCTTAAGTACTTCTTCTATTCCAAAAGCATTTGCTGTTAATGTTGTCGACATAATATTTTGTTTTTAATTATTGGGAGCACAAATTTACATAAAATCGTGGAGATTGTTGGGGATAAAAGTTCTTGAATCGTTAGAAAAATTGAATAAAAAAAGGGAGAAAATTTTTCTCCCTTTTTAACTTTAATTATTTGGTTACTTACCATTAATTAATTGTAAATAACCTTTTTCGTTGTAGTCTTTTCCATCAGATCCCTTCGCATCAATTATATAATAATAAGCGCCATCTTCGGCTTTATTACCATTGATTTTTCCATCCCAACCCAATGTAGTAGAAGGAGCACCTTTCCATTCGAATACTTTTTTGCCCCAACGATTAAATATTGTTCCCGAAATTTCAGTTACACCGTTTGCGCTTACAAAGAAGATATCATTGATGCCATCACCATTTGGTGTAAACACGTTTGGTATTCCTAGCATCACTTCATCGTAAACATCAATCGTAAATGTAGCAGTATCAGCGCAAGCAGGATTGTTGTTATAGGCAATTAATGTTACTGTGTATTGCCCAACTTGTCCGTAAGATGTACTAGGGTTAGTTAAAATTGAGCCTAATCCATTGTCAAAGTCCCAAATATAATTAGTAGCACCAGTAGTTGAATTATTGAAATTAACATTCAATGGATAAACTCCTGAAGGTGGTGTTGCTGAAAATGCAGCGTTAACTACTAACACTTGTCCAACAGTAACTGTTTGAGTTGTAGCACAGCCACCTGCATCGGTAACAGTAATTGTATAAGTTCCCGCTGCTAAGTTCGAAAACGTTGCAGATGTTTGTGATGCACCACCATTTAATGAATACGTATAAGGACTATTTCCTCCTGTAATTGCACCTGTTGTTATTACACCATTTGTGCTTCCACAGGTTTCTGGAGTTATTGAAGAAGATCCAATACTCATTGCGTTTGTTACATTAATTGTTACTGTCGCAGTATCAGAGCAACCAACCACGTTAGATACAATAACAGTATAAGTTGTAGTTGTTGTTGGCGAAGCAATTGGATTTGCAATGGTTGCGCTGCTTAAACTTCCAGAAGGAGACCATGAATAATTTCCACCACCAGTTGCTGTTAATTGAACGGATGTACCTGCACAAATAGAAGCATTGTTTGTGCTTGCAGTTGCAATTGGTGCAGGATTTACCGTCACTGTAACTTGTGAGGTAGCACTACAAAAATTTGATGTAACGGTTACAGTATAGGTAGTTGTAGTAGTTGGATTTGCAACAGGATTAGCAATTGTTGAATTGCTTAATCCTGAAGATGGCAACCAGCTATAGGTTCCACCGCCAGTTGCATTTAAAGTTGTATTTAATCCATTACAAATACTAGTATTAGATCCGGCATTTGCATTTGGAACAGGTGTAACAATTACTGATACCGTATCAGATGCTGTACATCCATTTAAATCTGTTCCAACTACGGTATACAATGTTGTAGTTGTTGCAGTAGAAGTTGGATTTGGAATGTTTGGATTGTTTAATGATGTTGTTGGTGTCCATGTAAAGTTTGGTGCACCAGTTGCCGATAAATTAGCTGTAGCACCAGCACAAATTAATAAAGTAGCGCCAGCATTTACGTTCGGTAATGAATTTACGGTTAATGTAACAGTTGTTGTATCTGCACATCCGCTTGCTGCATCACTTCCAATTACAGTATAAGTTGTGGTAGCTGTAGGATTAGCAACAGGGTTGGCAATTGTAGCGTTTGATAATGACGCACTAGGTGTCCAAGAATAGTTTGTAGCGCCTGTTACAGATAAGTTACTTGTAGCACCAGCACAAATGGTAGCTGGGCTTGCTATTGCAGAAATGGAAATTCCATTTAAACTAACATTTACCGAATCAGTAGCAGAGCAGCCATTAGCATCTGTTCCTACAACTGTATAGGTTGTTACAACTGTAGGTGTTGCGATCGGATTAGCAATAGTTGCATTCGATAAAGAGCTGCTTGGTGTCCAAACAAAATTTTGTGCACCTGTCGCATTTAAAGAGGCGCTACCACCAATACAAATACTGATATTGTTTCCTGCATCCACAATTGGTAAATTATTAACTGTAACTGTTACAACATCCGTAGCTGTACAGCCAGGTGCAGATGTAACCGTAACGGTATATGTAGTTGTGCTTGTTGGGTTTGCAGTAGGGTTTGCAGTTGTTGTACTGCTTAGTCCAGTTGCAGGTAACCATGCATATGTTCCACCGCCACTTGCATTTAAAACGGTACTCCCGCCAATACAATATGCAGCATTTGTTCCTGCATCAGCAGTTGGAACATTATTTACAATTACTGTTACCGTGTCGGTAGAAATACAACCAGTACCGGCTGCGTCATCGATTGTTACAGTATAAGTTGTAGTGGTTGTTGGATTAGCAACAGGATTGGCAATGTTTAAATTGCTTAGTGATGCTGAAGCTGACCAAGTATAAGTTGCTCCACCGGTAGCATTAAGCGTGGTGCTAGTTCCGTTACATATAGATACGGTTGGTCCTGCATTTGCCGTTGAATTTGAAATAAAAACGGTAGCCGTATCAGTTGATGTACAACCAATACCATCTGTTACCGTAAGTGTATAAGTTGTTGTAGCAGTAGGTGTAGCAGTAGGTGTTCCAATTGTTGCATTGTCTAATGATGCAGCAGGTGACCAAGCAAATGTACCTCCGCCATTTCCGCTTAATTGAATGTTGTCACCCAAACAGATTCCAGCTCCAAATCCAGCATCAACAAATGGTGCAGGATTTACAGCAATAGTAACAGTATCTACTCCACTACAGCCCAATGCATCAGTAACTTGCACAGTATAGGTTGTTGTTGTTGTTGGATTAGCAATTGGATTTGAGATAGTTGGATTACTTAAACCAGTTGCAGGCGACCAAGTGTAACTAGTTCCACCTGGTGCAAAAGCATTTAATGTAGTAGATGAATTTTCACAAATCGCAGTGAATGGTCCTGCATCAACAGCTAATGAGCTAGAAAAAACAACGACCGTATCCTTGTTGTTGGCCGTACTTCCTGTTGGATTACAGCCGTTAGGTCCTACAACTTCTGCATAATAGTATTGAGGTGAAGTAACAGGTGTAACTGTTATAGATGGCCCTGTTCCGATTAATGTATTAGCAGGTAAAATGTACCAATTGATGGTATAAGTAGCAACGCCATTTGGTGTAAAACGAGTTCCTTCATTGCTTGCGATCCATTGCGTGTTATTTCTTCCTGTAACGGTAAAGGCAACTGTTCCTGCTTGGTTATGTAATCCATGAACCGCATTTCCGCTATTCCAAGTCGTACAAAGAGATTTGTTAAGAATGTGTGTTTCAATAACATTCGTAGTTTCATAAATAATTATTTGACTAGAATACAATTGACCTGTGCAGGAAAACATAGGGACATTGTTCCAAGAAACAGATAATCTTCTGAATGGAGCTGTTCCATAAACAGCATAAGTCACCGTTCCTCCAACACCAGGGTTGATATCTTGCCAAGGCCCCATAATTGTATTCATAGGTGCAGTTCCTGCATTATTTGGAATAGCTGTAGTTACCCATGTTGAAGTTTGTCCAGTGCTAAATCCTATCCAGTTATTAGATCCAATAATAAATTGAGTGTACTGCTGGTTAAAATAACAAAAGGTAAAACCAATTGGTAGAAGCCCAGTTTGACTGTCATCAGTCAAAGAAACTGCCGTTCCACCTGTAAGCGGATCTGGTGCATAAGGTATGGATGAAATGGCGTAGCTATCTGTTGGCAAACTACCAGGAGCGCCAGGACTACCAGCAGGAATTACAGTTGCAGTTAAACTCGCAGATCCACCACCACAAACAGTTGAAACTTCTGGTTCGGCATCAATTGCTTGTGCTTGTATAGAATATGTAGAGATGCTTAATCCTAATATAAGTAGTAATTTCTTCATTTTTAGTCTTGTTTTTTAAAAAACTCCAGCACAAAAATACGATATAATTGCTTATCTAGTAAGTTTGACGCTGCCTTTTTTCTCGATTTTTTTACCATCTATGCCCTCTGCATCAATAATGTAGTAATAGATACCTTCTTTAGCTTTTTCCCCTTTTTTGTTTCTTCCATCCCATTTAATTTCTACTCCTTTGTAACTATATACAATAGTTCCATTTCCTTCTAGAATTGTAGCATTCATTCCTTTAATGTTTTCACTGTTAATAATGAAAAAGTCATGGTCGCCATCATCATTAGGTGTAAATGTAGTTGGAATAGATGAAAGCGAAGAGTTACCATAAACCTCAATTTTGATGCTATCATTTTTAGTTTTTCCATCAATAGTAGTTGAACTTAAAACAACAGTATAAATTCCTGGTACATCATAAACATGTACAGGATTTGAAATGTTTTTAGCAGTTTTTCCATCGCCAAAATTCCATTTGTTTATTTTTCCAGCTCCAATATTCGATAAATTAACTATTAGCGGAACGGCCCCAGCAACTACACTTGAGTTGATTGATGCAATTGATTTTGACTCAATCTCTTTCACAACATTTTCTAGTTCAGCTTTTGATTTTTTAGAGTCAGTTGTTGTTGAGTTTGATGAATTTGCACTTGTTGTTGTTTTACTTGTTAAAGGGATTGAATTAGAGCTATTGGCCGAATTATCCAAAACAGAATTTGAAACAGAATTTTTATTTGTTATTTCTTCTGTTTTTGGAGCAGTAGTGTTGTTTATATTGCCTGAAATTGGGTCCTTTTTAGAGCCACTACCCGTCCAATTCATTATCATAACGGTACCAATAACAGTTGCTGCAGATGAAACAACGGCAATAATTGTATTGGTTCCAATTTTATTGATAAGTGTTTTGATAAAAATACCAATACCAGCACCCTTAAGTGCAGCTTGAATGTTGTCCCAAGTTTTTGGTTTAACATCGGCTTCAAAATCTTCAAAAGAGTCTTTGAATAGGTCTTCTATATTGTCGTTTTTCTTCATGTTATTCTCTGTCAATTGGGATTAACTTTTGTAAATATGTTTTTGCTCTTGAATACTGTGATTTAGAAGTTCCTTCCGAGATACCAAGCATATCGCCAATTTCTTTGTGCGAGTAGCCTTCAATGGCATAAAGGTTAAATACTGTTTTAAAACCAGTAGGTAGCGTTTGTATTATTTTTAATAAGTCTTTTGCTGCAAAGTTTTCACTGATGTGATTTGTTGAGGGGAGCATAAACTCAACGCTTTCCAGTTCTATATTTTGTTTCAGTTTTTTATTTTTTCTAATGTTTGTTAGTGCTGTATTTACCATAATCTTTCTTATCCAACCTTCCAATGATCCTGTTCCTTTAAAAGATTCAATGTTTTGAAAAACACTTACAAACCCATTTTGCAATACATCCTCTGCTTCCTCATGATTGTCGGCATAACGCAAACAAACCCCCATCATTTTACGTGCGAACTTTTCATACAAATGCTTTTGAGCAATCGCATTCTTTTGAATACAGCCTTGTACTATTTGCTCGTCATTCATAGTTAGTTCCTGTGTGTTAGATGCAAAGTTGCATTATTTGGTTGCACTATAAAAGTTTTTTTTAGATTTTATTAACAAAGGCTTTCATATACCGTAAATCAGAGGGATATTTGAGCTATGGCTAAAAAATTCACAAGTAAAAAGCAAGGTGTAAAGAAGAGTTATCTATTTGAGGAGATATTAAAAGTATTAGCAGCAAGTCCCAATAAGGCGCTAAATTATAAGCAAATAGCTGCCGATTTAAATGTAACGGACCACTCTCAACGTTTATTAATAAATACCATTTTGTCGGAATTAAAGGCAAGTGACAGTGTTTCTGAGCCCGAAAGAGGGAAATTCAAGATCAAATCCACCACTGTTTATATTACAGGCAAAGTGGATATGACCAGTACGGGAACAGCTTATGTCGTTTCGGAAGAAACTGAAAATGATACGTTTATATCGCAACGAAAAACATTAAATGCCTTACATGGCGACATCGTAAAGGTGAAGTTGTATCCTACAAGAAAAGGTAAACAAGAAGGAGAGATTGTTGAAATTGTAGAACGTGCCAAAACAGAATTTGTTGGAACGATTCAGCTTTCTCCAAAATTTGGATTTTTGGTGCCTAGCAATAATCGCATTCATGTAGATATTTATATTCCTTTAGAGAAGTTGAATGGAGCAAAAGATGGGCAAAAAGCAATTGCTCGCATTGTAGAGTGGGGAAAAAATAGCGTGAATCCGATTGGTGAGATCATTGAAGTACTGGGAAATGTAGGCGAAAACAATACCGAGATGCACGCAATTTTAGCAGAGTACGGTTTGCCATACCAATTTCCAAAAGATGTAGAGAAAGCTGCTGATTTAATCCCAATTAAAATTACCGAGCAAGAGATTGCAAAGAGGAAAGATTTCAGGGAAATAACCACGTTTACGATTGATCCAGTTGATGCAAAAGATTTTGATGATGCTTTATCAATTCAAAAATTAGAGAATGGGAATTGGGAAATAGGTGTACACATTGCAGATGTAAGTCATTACGTAAAACCAGAATCCATTATTGATAAAGAAGGGTTTTCGAGAGCAACTTCTGTTTATCTTGTAGATAGAGTTGTTCCAATGTTACCAGAAGTTTTATCAAACAATGTTTGTTCGCTTCGTCCCAATGAAGAAAAACTTTGTTTTTCTGCCGTGTTCGAAATTACGGATGATGCAGAAGTTGTTGAAGAATGGTTTGGAAGAACGATTATTCTTTCAGATAAACGCTTTACTTATGAAGAGGCTCAACAGATAATTGAAACAGGCGAAGGCGAATTTAAGGATGAAGTATTGACATTAAATCGCCTAGCAAAAATATTAAGAGCTAACCGATTTAAAAAAGGAAGTATTGCTTTCGATAAAATGGAAGTTAAGTTTCATTTGGATGAAGCAGGAAATCCAACCGGTGTATTTTTTAAAGTAGCGAAAGATTCGAATCAGTTGATTGAAGATTTTATGCTTTTAGCGAATCGTAAGGTTGCTGAATTTATTGGAAAAAGTAAAACAGCAAAGGATTCGAAAGACAAATCAAAAGAAAACCAACGTTCATTTGTTTATCGTGTTCATGATAAACCAAATCCTGATAAGTTGGAACAGTTTGCAGAGTTTGTTGCAAAGTTTGGTTATAAAATCAATATAAAAAATGAGCGAGCTGTTGCCGACTCCATGAATAATTTATTGAAAGAAGTAAACCAGAAAAAGGAATCGGGGATGATTGAAATGCTTGCTATTCGTACAATGGCAAAAGCAGTTTATACCACAAAAAATATTGGACATTACGGATTAGGATTTGAATATTACACACATTTTACATCTCCTATCAGACGTTATCCTGATGTGATGGTGCATCGATTGTTACAACACTATTTAGATGGAGGGAAGAGTCCAGATATTGAGAAGTTAGAAGAGCAATGCAAGCATTCTTCCGAAATGGAAAAATTAGCTGCAGAAGCAGAACGTGCATCCATAAAATACAAACAAGTTCAATTTTTACAAGATAAAATTGGAGAAGAATTTCAAGGAATTATTTCGGGCGTTACCGAGTGGGGAATATTTGTTGAACTGAAAGAAAATCATTGCGAAGGCATGATTCGTTTGCGTGATTTACAAGATGACAATTATTATTTTGATGAAGATAATTACTGTTTACGCGGTAAAAAATACGGTAAAGTTTTAACGCTTGGTGATGAGGTGACTATCCAGGTAAAACGAGCTGATTTAGTAAAAAAACAATTGGATTTTTCTTTGGTAGAGATAGCTGATAAAAAAGAAACTCAATCTAGTTCGAAAAAAAATGTTTCTTTTGAACGTAAAGAAAATTTTAAGGATAAAATGAAAGCAGCAACTCAAAAGAATGCTGCTACAAAAATAACGCCTTCACCTTCTTCAGAAAATCCATCTTCAAAGAAATCGAATCCCGATAGTTTTTATGACGAATGGGGCTTTGAGGTTTAGCTTCCTATCGCATCATTGGTAGTTCGATTAATTTTTGCTACTTTCGTTTTTAGGATAAGTGTAGCAATATGTTCGTTTTAACTAAAAAAATGTTCGACAAAAAGGATGCAAGTGCAATTAAGCACTTGTTTATCCTATCTATTTTTATTGCACTACTTTTTTCTAAGTCTTCTTTTGCTCAAGCCCCAGGAATGCTCGAGTTTTCGGGGAAAGCAATTAAAGATAATAAGCCACTTTCGGGTGCTGTAGTAACTGTATATAGAAATGGAACATTTCAACAAGAGCAATTAAAAACGGGTAAAAACGGAAAATTTAGATTGTATCTAGTTTTTGGAGTTGATTATAAAATCACGTTTTCCTATCCTGGTTGTGTAGATATGCATTTGTTAGTTTACACAAGCAAAGTTTCTAAAGATAGAAGTGATTTATTCCCTCTTTACCAAACTGAAATTCCTTTTTTTGAAAGCAACTCAAGTGCTATTCGTGTTTCAAAATTTAAAAATCCATTTACTAAAATTGTCTTTGACGGAAAAAAAGCATTCAAAGACGATGATTCTTACTTAGCCGATTTTACAAAGGATGTTTTAATTACATCTACAGAGCAGGCAACATTATTGGCAGAGAAGAAAGCAAAAGAAAAAGAAGAGAAGGACAAGTTGGATGCCGAGTTGAAAGCAAAGAAAGATGCAGAGGAAAAAGCTAAAAATGAGTTGGAAGAAAAATTATTAGCAGAACAAAAAGCGAGAGAAGAGGCCTTAGCGAAAGCGGCAGAATTAGCACGATTGAAGAAAGAATCGGAAAATCAAAAGCAGAATGAAAACCAAAGCATGGAAACGGAAGCTATACGCTTGCAGAAAGAAAAAGAAGCAAAGGCTTTACTAGCAAAAAAGAATAAAGAAATAAAAACAAATTATGAAAATGATTTGCTGAAAATGGTTGCAGAAAATGAACGCACAGCAAAACAAAAAGATTTTTCTAAAAACAAACAACAAGCCAGAGCAAATACAGTAATTGAGCAAATGCGAAGAGAAAACGATTTGAAAGGGAAAGCAGATAAATTAATCGAAGAGCAAAAGCTGAAGAAAAAACAATTACTCGCAAATCAACAATATAAACATGTACAACTTCGAAAATTGGTTGAAGCTGCAGCGTTTGCAGAGCGATCGGTGCGTATTGGTAACCAAAAATCATTACCCGATGTTAAAGATTATAAAAAGAAAATTCAACCAAACGTAATTGTATCTATTGATGACGGTGTATTTACTACAATTCGAACTACAGTTGTCACACAAGGAAAACAGTTGGATACATATAGAAAAGAAACATTTTTTTGGGGTGCGGTGCATTGTTATAAAAACGACATCGAAATCCCACAAACACAATACAATGTAGAAATAGCGTATTACCTATCCTACATGAATAAATAATTTTTGTTTTTAAACATTCAAATTGAAATGAAAAAAACAGTACTCAATCTATATGTGTTCCTAACAATTGTATTGTTGGTAAGCAAATCGTATTCACAAACCACTAGCTTCATTTATTATGGAGTAGAGCAAGGTTTGTCTCAGTCGCAAGTACAAAGTATTTCTCAAGACAATGATGGGAATCTTTGGGTAGCAACCTTGTCGGGGCTTACAAAATATAATGGAAAGGAATTCATTTCTTATTCTAGGAAAGACTCATTGGCAGAGGATTGGGTAACTACTTTGTACAAAGACAATAAAGGCAATATATGGATGGGACACTGGGCTGGCGGTGTATCCATGTTTAATTATAAAACTCAAAAATTTGAAAATTTAAATCTAGAGGAGTTTACTCGTTTCAAAACAGTAACAGCAATTATTCAAGATGAAAAAAATCGTTTTTGGATTTCAACAGAAGGAGCAGGGGTTTTTGTTTATGATCCTATAAACAAAAAAATGATTTCAATAAATAGTAAAGATGGCTTGAGTAGCGATAATGTATATGATATTTGTATCGATCAGAAACAAAATATATGGATTGCTACAGACATTGGAATTACGGTGTATGATACAAAAACGGATATTACATCTTCTACTTCATACAATTTTTTAAATACAGGAAATGGTTTGCATAGCAATCGAATAACTTCATTAACACTTATTAATTACAATGAAATGTGGGTTGGTAGTGCCGATGCTGGTGTTATGGTGTTGAAAATTCCAGATGACTTTTCGGTCAAACAACCTTCTAAAGCAATTGAACAAGCAGGTCAGCGAATTGAACTAAAAGATGGTATTGGTTCTAATTTTATTAATCAAATTATTGAAGACAATGCTCATTCTGTTTGGATTGGAACAACTGGTGGAGGTGTTACAAAATGCATTCCTTATCCTACTAAAAATAGGACAGAAGCATTGTCGAAAGCATTGATTTATAACTATAGTACCAAGCAAGGGTTAAATTATTTTAATGCAAATGCTCTTTTTCAAGATAGAGAAGGTAGTATTTGGATTGGAACAGATATTGGCTTAAATCAATACAGAGGTGAGCGTTTTCAAATTTACGATGAGTCGGATGGATTGGGAAATAATTTGGTATGGACGACACTGTGCGATAAAGATGGAAACATTTGGTTGGGAACAAATGATGGACTTTCAAAAATTACGTTTAGCTATTCTAGCGTAAATAAAAAACAATCTTCAACTATTAAAAATTATACTACAAAAGATGGTTTGAGTAGCAATGTGGTTCTTTCTTCTTTCGAAGACAAGTCCGGAAATCTTTGGTTTGGGACTGGTTTTGGTGGTGTTTGTAAGTTGGATGTAAAATCAAATCGTTTCGAAGTTTACAATAAAAGCAATGGTTTAGCTGGTGATGTTGTTTATGCAATAAGTGAAGATGCAAAAAGCAATATTTGGTTCGGGACAAAAGAGGGTGTTTCTAAGTTTGATCCAATTCAGAAAAAATTCAGAAACTATTCTGTTCTAGATGGTTTGGGAGGAAATAATGTTTATCGCATATTTAAAGATAGTAAAGGGAATATGTGGTTTGGTGCATTGGGTGGGGCATTATCAATGTTTGATGGTGCATCATTTAAAACATTTGGTGAGGATGATGGCGTTCGTCATCGGTTTATACTTTGCATAAATGAAGACAAAAACCATAATATTTGGTTTGGTGCTTATGGAGGAGGTTTATATCAATACGATGGAAAGTCTTTTACCAATTATACTGTCAAAGAAGGTTTAACAAATGATTCACCTTATTCTATAATTACAGATAAAAATGGACAAATTTGGATAGGTAGTAGTAGAGGAATTGATAAGTTTGATCTAGAAACAAAAAAATTCTTGCACTATGGAAAATCTGAAGGTTTTTTAGGTGTTGAAACAAATCCCAATGCTGTATGTATGGATAAGGAAGGGAATTTGTGGTATGGTACAATTATGGGTGCTGTAAAATATAATCCTAGTGAAGATAAACCGAACACCACAGAACCACAAACATTTATTACAGGCATTCGTTTGTTTATGAAAGATGTTGTGTTCCCTGATGATGCACGTTTTTCGTACAATGAAAATCATATTACATTTAAATTTCTTGGAATTAGTTTAGCAAATCCCGAAAATGTGCAATACCAATATAAGCTCGAAGGATTTGATAATGAATGGTCGCCAGGTTATACTAACTTAAACGAAGCGGTATATTCTAATTTACCTCCAGGCTCCTATACTTTTATGGTAAGAGCATGCAATAGCAATGGCACCTGCAATGTGCAGCCTGTAATGTATAAATTTTACATTGCTCCGCCTTTTTGGCAAACCGTATTGTTCTACATCCTAGTAGCAGCATTTGTAATATTTGGCATTTTTATTTTTGATAAAATTCGCACACGAAAATTAAAAGAAGCTAAAAAAATATTAGAAGAAAAAGTACATGAACGGACAGAGGAACTAGCAATTAAAAATGCTGAATTAGCTGAAAAAAATAAAGACATTACAGATAGTATTCGCTATGCAAAAAGAATTCAAGACTCCATTCTTCCTTCTGCTAAAACGATACAATCAAATCTTCCGAATTCGTTTGTGTTTTTTAAACCTAAGGATATTGTGAGTGGAGATTTTTATTGGACTGAAAAGAAGGGAGATTGTATCTTTTTTGCTGCAATAGATTGTACTGGACATGGTGTTCCGGGAGCATTTATGAGTATTGTAGGGTATGATGTTTTAAATCAAGCAATGAAAGAACACCAGCAAATTACACCTGCAATGCTGCTTGATGTTTTGAATAAAGGATTAAGTGAACGCCTAAATCAAACAATGGATGATACGCGTTTGCGTGATGGAATGGATGTTGCATTGTGTATGCTTAATTTTAAAACATTAGAATTGCAATATGCTGGAGCATACAATCCACTTTTTGTATTACGAAACAAAGAAATAATTGAATTAAAACCCGATAATATTGCAATAGGCAGTTATACAACTTCCTCTTCTGAAAACTATACAAATCAAAAATTACAATTGCAGAAAGGCGATACTATTTATGCATTTACAGATGGATATACCGACCAGTTTGGTGGTCCAGATGGCAAAAAATTTAAACTCAACCAATTTAAAACAATGTTATTGAGTTTGGATGGAGTAGGAATGGAACAGCAAAAAATTGTATTAGAAAAATCAATTGAAGAGTGGCGTGGTGTCCTTCAACAAGTGGATGACATTCTGGTAATTGGTGTAAAAATATAACCGTTATTTCGATTTTGGAGGATTAATGATTGCATTAAATTTTGTTGCAATATAGCTTGCAATAGGACCAAATGTAAGTGCAACAATTTTTTTAGGATTGTTTTCTTTCGATGTAAATTTAGATGTAGCAGCACCTGCAGTAATTAGCTTCGAATCTTTATCGATGATTGTATAATGAACGGTTACTTCTCTTTGATAGCTATCGGTTGCTATATCATACGAGTCGGGAACGGATTTGATATCTAACTGATTAATAAAAACAAAATATTCAGATTTGTATTTCTTATTAAGATAAGGAATAAGTTCTTTGTTCTTCGTCTTAATGCTTGTAAATTTTTTATCCTCACTAATTTCTACAACAAGTTGTCCGTTTTTTATTCCATTCTGTTTTTTATTTTCTACAGTTGTAGCGGTAGGCTTTCCGATAATATCAAATGAGATAGCAGTAGATTGATAAATATAAGCTAAGTCTTTTGCTGTTTTTGCTGAATCAGAATAAAAAGAAACAACAGGCGATGCAATACTTTGAAATTTAAGCTTTAATTGAGCGTCTAATTGATGACGAAAAAATTCGCGAATTTCTTTGAACTCCCATTTTGTTTGCTGATTGATTTTTTGATCAATTTCACTCATATACATGAGTGGTTCAAATGGAACAATCATTATTTTTCCTGTAATCTCCTTTTTTTCTGAAGTTCCTGAACGTGTTCCATCTTCTTGTGCTTTGGATACGAAAGCAAAACAGATAAAAAGTGCAGTTGTGAAAAATGATTGTAAGTGGTTCATGTATTATTTTCCTGTAAAAATTCGGATTACATCGTTTCCATTCGCATACAATAAAAGTGCCAGCAATAGAATCATACCTGCATATTGTGCATACTCCATTACTTTTTCGTTTGGTTTTCTGCGAGTAATTACTTCGTATAATAAGAACATCACATGTCCACCATCAAGAGCTGGAATAGGAAGAATATTCATGATTGCCAATACAATACTTAAGAATGCAGTAAATGACCAGAAACGTTGCCAATCCCAAGAAGTTCCATAAGCTTTTCCAATGGATACAAAACCTCCAATTTCTTTATGAGCATCTTTAACTGTAAACAAAACTTTCATTTGTTTAATGTACCCATCAAATGTATCGTATGCTTTGTTTATACCAGCAGGGAATGCAGCAAAGAAGCCATATTTTTTAGTGGATAGTTCAAAGTAATTGTCCATTGATTTCGGCCCAATTCCAATTTTTCCATCTTCTGAAACTGTTGCCGATTTTGTTAGTGTATCATTGTTTCTTACAACCGAAATTGCAACAGTTAAGTTTTTATTGTTTTTTAATGCTTTAACAAAATCTTGAAAATATAGTGTTGGGGTTCCATTCACAGCGATTACTTTATCACCTTTTAACAAACCAGCTTTTTCAGCCGCCATACCTGCAATTACAGTATCAACATCAAAAGGGAAGCGAGGTTCTAAAATGGAATATTTGTTTTTTATCATTTCACTCAAATCGTCTTCTGTAATGTCAAAATTCATTTTTTGACCATCGCGTTCAACTTGAATGCTGGTAGCTTTGTTTAAAATAATTTCTAATGGAACTTTCGAAATGTTTTCTACTGCTTTATTGTCAACGCTTAGCACTTTATCGCCATCGCGCAAACCAATTTGATATCCTAGTGTATCAACCGCAACACCATATTTTACATTTTGAGTTGGTAAATATTCTTCGCCCCAAGCAAATAAAACCATTGCATAAATAAGTATACCAAGAATTACATTTACAGTAACACCACCAATCATGATGATTAAACGTTGCCAAGCTGGTTTTGAACGAAATTCCCAATCTTGAGGGGGTAATTTCATTTGCTCTTTGTCCATGCTTTCATCAATCATTCCAGCAATCTTCACATATCCACCCAATGGTAACCATCCAATACCATATTCTGTTTCTCCTTTTTTTACTTTAAAAATAGAGAACCATGGATCAAAAAATAAATAGAATTTTTCAACCTTGGTTTTAAATAATTTTGCAGGAATAAAATGTCCTAATTCGTGCAATACGATTAGTATTGAAAGACTTAATATGAATTGTGCTACTTGTGTTAAAACGCCCATTGTTGTTATTCTCTTCTTTTTAGTTTAAATCATTTCAGTTGCAATTCTTCTTGTTTCCATATCCGTTGCAACATAATCTTCATAAGTTGGTTTTGCAATAAATTTTATTTTTTGGATACACTTTTCTACAACATCACTCATTTGTAGAAATCCAATTTTATCATGCAAAAAAGCAGCTACTGCTACTTCGTTTGCTGCATTTAAAACACATGGAGCATTTCCACCAATGTTCATTGCTTCAAAAGCCAATGCAAGGTTACGAAATGTTTTTGTATCCGCTTGTTCAAATGTTAGTTGTGGATAGTTTAAAAAACTAAAACGAGGAAAATCCGATTTCATGCGTTCAGGATAGCCTAATGCATATTGAATGGGTAATTTCATGTCGGGCAAGCCCATTTGTGCTTTCATACTTCCATCTGTAAACTGAACAATGGAATGAATGATGCTTTGCGGATGAACTATAACATCAATTTGTTCTGGTTTTAAATTGAATAACCATTTTGCTTCAATCACCTCTAAGCCTTTGTTCATTAATGAAGCCGAATCAATTGTGATTTTTGCACCCATATCCCAGTTAGGGTGTTTTAATGCTTGTTCCTTTTTTGCTGATTGTAAAAAAGCAACATCTTTTCCTCTAAATGGACCACCCGATGCAGTTAGATAAATTTTTTCAATTGGGTTGTGCCACTCACCAGCTAAGCATTGAAAAATTGCAGAGTGTTCTGAATCTACAGGATACAGGTTTACACCATGTTGTTTGGCCAATTGTGTTACTAAATCACCTGCAACAACTAAGGTTTCTTTGTTTGCCAATGCAATTTGTTTTCCTGCTTTTATAGCGGAAATTGTTGATTCCAAACCCGCGTATCCAACAATGGAGGCAAGAACAACATCAACAGAATCCATTTGAACCACTTCAGCAATTGCTTTATTACCAGCATAAACTTTAATATCGTGTTTTAACAATGCCTCTTTTACAAAATGGTATTTTGTCTCATCTGCAATTACAACTGCATTTGGATTAAATTCGAGTGCTTGTTGAATCAATAAATTTGCATTGCCATTTGCAGTTAGTACTTCTACTGTAAAAGTATGTGGGTTAGCACGAATAACATCCAACGCTTGTGTTCCAATAGAACCAGTACTTCCAAGAATTGCAATGTTTTTCTTTTTTTCAGACATAATTGTTTATTATCAAAATTTTAGGTTGCAATTATTAAAACACCATATAATCCTGAGGATTGAGTGCATTTCCATTGTACCATAATTCAAAATGCAAATGCGGACCAGTCGTTTGTTCACCTGTGTTTCCAATAATTGCAATTGGTTCACCAGCTTTAACGTAATCACCAATTTTTTTGAGCAGTGCCGAATTGTGTTTGTATACTGAAATTAAATTGTTTGAATGTTGAACGGTAATGGTATAACCTGTTTCAGATGACCAAGATGCTAGAATAACTGTACCATCGAGAGTCGATTTAATAGCTTCATTTTCTGGACCAACGATGTCAATTCCGAAATGTTTGTCTTTTGCCTTGAACTGGTCGGATACAACACCTTTTAATGGAGAAAAGAAGAAGAAGTTGCTTATGCCGCTTTTGTTTGATTCTGTTCCGTAGGCCAAACTATATTGATCTTGGCTTTCTATATTTTTTTTCAGTTCGTTTTCAAGAACAGAAGAGTTCATTGCTAGGTTTTCTTGCTTTTTACCTTTAGGAGCAATTCCTTGCGTGCTGTCCGATTTAATATTTCCCTTTAAAACATTGGCAATATTGTCCATAAAAGCGGTGCGCTCGTATAATGATTGCTCTAAAGAGTCGCTTTTAAGCGTAAGTTTTACTAATTCCCTACGCATGGTCACATCTGCATAGCCAGGAATATATTCACGCAATGGAGTAAATGCAATGATGGAACTTACCAAAACGGTCATAACAATTGTAATGGAACCCAATAAAATAAAGAATCCTAGGGGAGTAAGTCGAAGCGAAAAATTTTCTTCAAATGTATCATCATTCATTATCACAATGCGATAACGATGTTTAATACGTTGCAAAAAATTGCGTTTATCTTTTTTTTCTTCCGACATGGTAAGCTACAAATATCGAAAATATTTTGGGAAAGCCCTAAGTATTCCGCAATTAGCAAACGTAAAAAATGGATTTTTTACTGTTTTTATCGAAAAAATAAAATAATTTTGCTTTTCTTTAGTTATATAGGTTTTGAACTAATTTGAGTGTGTGAAAAATAACGCGTTATATATTGTAAAAATAGTCCTTTTTGTAGTACTGATTTTTTTAGTTGATGCTTGTAAAACGACTAAAAATACAGTAATGCACCGTGGGTGGCATAATATGAATGCTCGTTATAATGGTTTCTACTATTCGAGAGAGAATATGAAGGAAACGGTAAAGCGCCTCGAAAAAGTAAATAAAGACGATTATTCAAAGCCAATTCCCCTTTTTGTATATCCTGATAATACTAATGCTAAAAGCTATTATGGCGATTTTGATAAAACAATAAAAAAATCTTCTACTGTAATACAGCGACATGCAATTGTGAATAAACGCACAAAAGAAGAGATTCCCAATGCTTGTAAATGGATTGATGAGAATTATGTTTTAATTGGCAAAGCACATTTATACAAACGCGATTTTTTTTCGGCATTAGAAGCATTTGAATATGTTTCAAAAAAATACCCAAATCCAGAAGCAAAGTATAGTGGAATGCTTTGGATGGTTCGAACCAACAATGAAATTGGTAGCTTATCGTCATCTGAGTTGATTGTAGATGAACTTAGAAACGCAAAAGATTTCCCTACAGACCGAATTTATGCAAAAGAACTAGCCTTGGTAACTGCCGATTTTCATATTAAGCGTGCCGATTACTCTCCTGCCATAAAAAGTTTAACAAAAGGGATTACATTAACAAAAAAGAAAAAAGAAAAGGCGCGTTACATATATGTTTTAGCACAACTTTATGAGTTAACGGGTGATAAAGCAAAAGCGTCCCAATACTATTCGATGGTTCCAGGTTTGAATCCAAGCTATGACATGGTGTTTAATGCTCAAATGAAAAGAGCGAGCTTAATTGATGTTAATTCAGCAGACATAAAAGTGGTTAAAAAACAGCTTCAACGCATGTTGAAGGACATAAAAAATGTAGAGTTCAAGGACCAGATATATTATGCTTTAGCAGAAATTGCTTACAAAGAAAACGATGTTCCATTATCGATGACCTATTTGAATAGCTCTATTCAAACAAGTGTTTCAAATAACACGCAGAAAGCCTTATCTTACTTAAAGCGTGCAGATATTTATTTTGACAAATTGGATTATAAAAGAGCTCAATCTAATTATGACAGTACCATTACTTTTCTTCCCAAAGACTATCCAGATTATGCTTTAATTGATGCTAAAAAGAAGAGTTTAACATCACTTGTTGTTAATTTAAATACGATTACGTTGGAAGATAGTTTGCAACGGATGGCAAAAATGTCGGAAAAGGATCGCAATGATGTAATTGATAAAATGATTGCAAAAATTGAAGAGGAAGAAAAACGTAAAGAAGAAGAGAAGCAAAATCAGCTTCAAGAATTGCAAAATCAATTATTAAATCCTACTACAACTGTAGCAAATAATGCGCCTGCAAGCAATACTTGGTATTTTTATAATCAAACTACGGTTAGTTTTGGTATAGGTGAGTTTACAAAAAAATGGGGTCAACGAAAGCTTGAAGATAATTGGAGAAGAAGTGAGAAAGATCAAATTTTAGTTGTGAATACAGATGAGGATGCAACGGATGAGCAGCTAGTGGATAGTGATTCTACAAATGATGGAAAAGGTTCCAAAGAAAAGTCAAAGAAAAACAAAAAAGGCCGTGATTATTATCTGAAAAACATTCCTTTAACTGCAGAAGCTTTAGATAAATCTACTGGTAAAATCATTGAGGCTTATTATGCCGCAGGGACAATTTACAAGGAGCAATTATTAAACAATAAAAAGTCAATTGAAACATTCGAAGAGCTTACGCAACGCTATCCTCAAAATAAGTATCAGCTTTCCTCTTATTACCAATTGTATCGCACCTATTTGTTGATGGATAACCCTGTAAAGGCTGAGTATTATAAGAATTTGATCCTAACAAATTATGCAGACACTGAGTTCGCAAAAATTATTAAGAACCCAGATTATGCAAAAGACATTGCTGCAAGCAAAAGTCAGGTAGAAAAATTTTATACAGAAACATATGAATTATATGCTGACGCAAAATACTCAGAAGCGTTGGCAAACTGTATGAAAGCCGATTCTTCTTTTGCTAAGAGCACACTCATGCCTCAATTTGCTTTTATTAAAGCACTTTGTATAGGTAGAACACAAGATATTTCTGCTTTTGAAAGTGCATTGGTTCAAGTTACTATCAAATATCCAAAAGAGCCCGTAAAAGAAAAGGCACAGCAAATGTTGGAGATGATAAAAAAACAGAAGAATCCTGATTATTTAAGTGCAGCAGATAGTGCAGCAGCAAAAGCACCAAAATTTATTTTTAAAGAAGATGGAGAATATTATTGGGTGGCAATTGTAGATAATGGCAAAGGCGATATCAATAAGTTTAAAGTTGCTATCTCTGACATTAACGGTCAAACATACAGTATTCAGCAGTTAGCTGTTTCAAGTGTGTTTTTAGATGCAACACATCAATTGGTAAGTGTAAAAACATTTGCAGGAAAAGCGAAAGCGATGGATTACTATAATTTCATGAAGGGGAATCAATTTGTTTATTCCGACTTAGAGGCGGGCACTTATCAAACCTTTATTATTTCCTCCGAAAATTATTCAATTTTCTATAAGGATAAAAACATAAACGAGTACAAGCAGTTTTTTACACAAAATTTCAAGTAATTGATTGTTTTTTTGCTTTTTTCCGTTAATTTTACCCAAAATCATTTAAAAAACCACTAAATGTTTAATAAAATGGCAAAAAATAATACTTCAGATAGTCCATCGGTTAATATTATAGGTGCAGGAACAATTATAGAAGGAGATATTACCACAAATGGCGATATGCGAATTGATGGTTCGCTTACTGGGACAATTAATGTGAAAGGCAAATTAGTTGTAGGTGCTTCTGGAGCAGTAGAAGGTGAAATTATTTGTCAGAATGCAGATATTTCTGGAACAATTAAAGGCAAAATAGGAGTAGCAGAGTTATTAGCGCTTAAATCATCTTCTAAATTAACGGGTGATATTATCACAAACAAAATTGCAATTGAACCAGGTGCTACCTTCTCTGGATCTTGTAGTATGGGTGGAATTGTAAAGGATATAAAAGGTGAACGAACAGAAAAAGCAGAACTTGCCGAAAAAACCGCTTAATAATTATGCGAAATATTCAGGAATGGCAGTGCAAATGGCTGCCATTATTGTAGGTGGAGTGTTAGGTGGGGTTGAGCTCGATAAATACCTAAAATTATCATTTCCTATTTTTACTTTAGTGCTAACTTTGCTCTCTGTATTTTTAGCGATTTATTATTTTATCAGAGATATTCTTAAAAAGTAGCAGTTTATGTCCTCAGCACTTAAGTCCTTTTTTACTCAATTAACCATTTTTTCTATTGTTACACTAGCATTTGTTTTGCTTTGGAATCAATATGCTTCGGCTCGTTTTCAAACAGGATTAACTTGGTTTATTTGGGTGTTTTTTATTGCTACAACAACATTCATTCATCTTTTTTTAGTAAAATCTACCGAAAAAGAACCCAAAAAATTTGTTGTAAATTTTATGTTGGTTACAGCTATTAAACTTTTTGGATACCTCATCCTTATTTTAGCCTATGCTCTTATCAAACGAGAAGCAGCATTGGGTTTTACCGTATTTTTCTTAGCCATGTATATGTTGTATAGTGGTTTTGAGGTATTTACGCTTCTTCGTCACTTCCGAAAATAGATTTTTGTCGCTCATAATCAAGGGTTTGTATAGCCTATTAACAAACTGACAGAAATCAGCAAAAAAACACATTGTTTTTCTTTAAAATATTGGTTTAAATGCCTAAGTTTGCACCCGAATTTGAAAACCGAGTAAAGAAATACGTGTAATGGCTAATAAAATCAACATATTCAAGCATTTTTTGGTTCTAGTAAGCATTTTTGCTTTTAATACCCTTTGGGCATACGAACCAATTGAGAAAGAACACAACGCAGCAGAGGTTCATGAAGTAGCAACAGCTGAACATGGAACAGGGCATGAATCAACAGGATTTGATGCAGGAAAAATGATCATTGAGCACGTTGCTGATTCTTACGGATGGCATTTATGGGGTCACACTTCATTGCCTTTACCAATTATCTTAAAATCAGACAAAGGTTTTGATTTTTTCATGTCTTCAAAATTTAATCACGGTCATGATGCTGTTCAAGGAAATTACAACTACCGTATTCATGAAGGTAGCATCGTTGTTTTTGATGAATTAACAGGAACTGTTGATGAAGAGGCAACAGCAAAAATCACCGATATTTCGATTACCAAAAACGTTGCAGCAATGTTGTTCAGCATGTTGTTGATGTTATGGATGTTTATTAAAGTGGCGAAGTTGGCAACAAAAAATAGAGGCAAAGCACCTAGCGGTTTGCAATCTTGGATTGAGCCATTGGTTATGTTTGTTCGTGATGATGTTGCAAAGCCAAGTATTGGGAAACACTACGAACGTTTTATGCCATTCCTTTTAACAGCATTTTTCTTTATTGCTATCAATAACTTATTAGGCTTAATTCCAATTTTCCCAGGAGGAGCGAATTTAACTGGAAGTATTTCTGTTGCATTGGTTTTAGCAGCTTTCACTTTAGTAATTACGTTTGTTGTTGCTAACAAGCATTACTGGCGACATGTATTTGCAATGCCAGGCGTTCCATTGCCAGTGTTGATTATCTTAACTCCAATCGAAATTTTAGGTTTGTTCTTACGTCCATTTGTATTGATGATTCGTTTGTTTGCAAACATTACTGCAGGTCACATCATTGCATTGGCATTCTTCAGTTTGATTTTCATCTTTGGTGAAATGCATGCTGGTTTAGGATTAGGCGTTTCAGTTCTTTCATTAGTATTCACGGTATTTATGGGTGCAATGGAATTATTAGTTGCATTTTTACAAGCATATGTATTTACGTTGTTATCAGCAATTTATTTTGGTGCAGCGGTAGATGAAGGACACGATGTTCATCATCACCACGATCATGAAGCTGAAGCAGCACATCATTAATATAAAGAAATTGGTTTTAGTTGGGTAGCCTTGCCGACAACTAAAACTTTAAAAATCGGTAAGGCAAAACAATAAAATAATTACAAAATGTTATCATCAGTATTATTAGAAGCAAGCTTAACTTATGGTGTAGCTGCATTAGGAGCAGGTGTAGCTGCATTAGCAGCAGGTATCGGTATCGGTCGTATCGGTGGATCAGCGTTAGAATCTATCGCTCGTCAACCAGAGGCTGTGAACGATATCCGTTCATCAATGATCTTAGCTGCTGCCCTTGTAGAGGGTGCTGCTTTCTTTGCTATGGTTATCGGACTATTAGTAGTTTTGATTATCAAGTAAAAAAATTAAAACTGTCTGCAAGGTTGTTGCAGACAGTTTTTTAAAACAAATTTGACTAAACTCAATATACAGTATAAATATTCAATACTTTAAAACATGGAATTAGTAAAACCTTCGATTGGCCTTATATTTTGGATGGCGGTTTCATTCTCAATCATTCTTTTCTTATTGAAAAAGTTTGCTTGGAAACCAATTTTAGGAATGATTAAAGAGCGTGAAGAATCAATTGAAAGTGCTTTGGCTGCTGCTGAAAAAGCAAAAGAAGAAATGAAAGCATTGCAATCGAACAACGAGCGTATTTTGGCAGAAGCACGTGCTGAGCGTGATACATTGTTGAAAGAAGCACGTGAAATAAAAGATAAAATGATTCTTGAAGCAAAAACAACTGCAACCAAAGAAGGTGAACGCATGTTAGCAATTGCTCGTGAAAACATTCAAAACGAAAAAATGGCTGCGATTACTGAATTAAAAAATCAGGTTGCAACATTATCAATTGAAATTGCTGAGAAAATTTTGAAGTCAGAATTGTCTTCAGATGAAAAGCAAAAATCATTGGTAAACACATTATTGAAAGACGTTAATTTAAATTAGTTGTTAGTTGCTAGTTGTTAGTTGAGAAATGCTAACAACCAACAACCAATAACCAACAACGATAAACAAAATGCAAGGAACAAGAGTAGCATCACGATACGCAAAATCATTCATCGACCTTACTATTGAGCAAGGTGTGTTGGAGCAAGCGTATACCGACATGAAGTTTATTTCAGATGTATGCAAATCAAATCATGATTTTGTAAGCTTCTTGAAAAGTCCGATTATTAATACCGACAAAAAACAAGCAGTATTAAAAGAAGTATTCAGTGGTAAATTAAATAAGGTTACTGATACTTATGTAATGCTAATTGCTGATAAAAAACGTGAATTGTATTTGCCAGAAATAGCAACAGAATTTGTGAATCAATACAAATTGAAAAAACAAATTTTAACAGCTGTTATAACCTCTGCAAATGGAATTGATGCTGATATTCGTAAGAAAGTAATGGAGTTGGTTAAAGGTGTAAGCTCAAGTGAAGTGGTGTTGGAAGAAAAAATCAACAAAGATTTAATTGGTGGATTTATTATTCGTGTTGGTGACAAGCAAATTGATGCATCTATTGCACGTAAATTGAGTAACCTAAAACGCGGATTTGGTGAAAATCCATTTGTAAAAGAATTTTAATAATTAGATATACACTTATAATATAAATACAAATAACAATGGCAGAAGTTAAACCAGCAGAAGTATCTGCAATTTTAAGACAACAATTATCCGGCTTAAAATCGGAACAAGAGTTAGAGGAAGTTGGTACCGTGTTACAAGTAGGTGACGGTATTGCTCGTATTTACGGACTTTCAAAAGTTCAATCAGGTGAGTTGATTGAATTTTCAAATGGTTTAAAAGGAATTGTATTGAACCTTGAAGAGGATAACGTTGGTGCGGTAACTTTAGGTTCATCAAATGATATTAAAGAAGGTGATACAGTAAAACGTACTGGTAGAATTGCTTCATTACAAGTAGGTGAAGGAATGTTAGGTCGTGTTGTTGATACAATGGGTCATCCAATTGATGGTAAAGGTCCAATTGTTGGAACAACTTATGAAATGCCATTGGAGCGTAAAGCACCAGGGGTAATTTACCGTCAGCCAGTTAATGAGCCATTACAAACTGGTATCAAAGCGATTGATGCGATGATTCCAATTGGTCGTGGACAACGTGAGTTAATCATTGGTGACCGTCAAACTGGTAAAACAGCGGTTGCAATTGATACCATCATCAACCAAAAAGAATTTTACGAAGCTGGTCAACCAGTATTTTGTATTTATGTTGCAATTGGACAAAAAGGTTCAACTGTAGCAAATATTCAACGTGTATTAGAAGAAAACGGTGCAATGGCGTATACAGTAATTGTTGCGGCTACTGCTTCTGATCCTGCTCCAATGCAATTCTACGCTCCATTTGCTGGTGCTGCAATTGGAGAATTTTTCCGTGACTCTGGTCGCCCTGCATTAATTGTTTATGATGATTTGTCAAAACAAGCAGTTGCTTACCGTGAGGTTTCATTGTTATTACGTAGACCTCCAGGACGTGAGGCATATCCTGGTGACGTGTTCTACTTACACAGTCGTTTATTAGAGCGCGCTGCTAAAATCAACGCAAATGATGACATCGCAAAAAACATGAACGATTTACCTGAATCAATTAAAGGTATCGTTAAAGGTGGTGGTTCATTAACAGCTTTACCAATTATCGAAACACAAGCAGGTGACGTTTCTGCATATATTCCAACAAACGTTATCTCTATTACAGATGGTCAGATTTTCTTGGAGTCGAACTTGTTTAACGCAGGTGTTCGTCCAGCGATTAACGTAGGTATCTCTGTATCACGTGTGGGTGGTAATGCTCAAATTAAATCAATGAAAAAAGTTGCTGGTACATTAAAATTGGATCAAGCACAATACCGTGAGTTAGAAGCGTTTGCAAAATTTGGTTCTGACTTAGATGCTGCAACAAAATCAGTTTTGGATAAAGGTGCACGTAACGTGGAAATCTTGAAACAAGGTCAGTTTTCTCCATTACGCGTTGAGCAACAAGTAGCAATTATTTACTGTGGTACAAAAGGTTTATTACGTAATGTTCCTGTAAATAAAGTGCGTGAGTTTGAAGCAGAATATTTAGCATTCCTAGAAGCTAAACACAAAAACGTATTGAACGATTTAAAAGCTGGTAAATTCAGTGATGAATTAACAGATGTGTTAGAAGAAGTTGCTAAAGATTTATCTAAAAAATACAATAACTAATAAGACTGAGCGAAGAGATTTGAGATAGTGAATAAATCATTACTCAAATCTGAATACTCAAATCTAATAAGATGGCAAATTTAAAAGAGGTACGTAACCGAATAGTTTCTGTAAGTTCTACACAGCAGATTACAAGTGCCATGAAAATGGTGAGTGCTGCAAAGTTGCGTAGAGCACAAGATGCTGTTACACAAATGCGCCCGTATGCAAGTAAACTAAAAGAGATTTTAGAAAACTTAAGTGCGAGTTTAGATAGTTCAGAAGGTGTATACTCAAAACAACGCGAAGTAAAAAATGTGTTGTTAGTTGTTATCACTTCTAACCGTGGATTGTGTGGTGGTTTTAATGCAAACATTATCAAAGCAGCTAATCGTTTAGCTCGTGAACAATACAAGGGTTGCAAAGTAAGCATCTTGACTATTGGTAAAAAAGGGGGCGATTTTTTCAAGAAAACGGATTATGGTATTGTAGGTTCAGATATGCCACGTGGATTGAATGAATTGTTTGATAAACTTACCTTCTCAAATGTGGCACCAGTTGCTGAAAAAGTAATGGAAGCATTTGTAAACGGACAATTTGATAAAGTAGAATTGATTTACAATCAATTTAAAAATGCTGCGATACAAGTGACTACTGTTGAACAATTTTTGCCAGTACAAGCACCTGCAGCAACAAAAGAAACAAAAACAGCTGATTATATCTTCGAACCAAACAAACAATACATTGTTGAAGATTTAATTCCTCGTTCATTAAAAACACAATTCTTTAAAGCATTGTTAGATTCATTGGCAGCAGAACATGGTGCACGTATGACAGCAATGCACAAAGCAACTGATAATGCAGGAGCATTGATTAAAGAATTGAAATTATCATACAATAAAGCACGTCAGGCAGCTATTACAAACGAAATCTTAGAGATTGTTGGTGGTGCAGAAGCCTTGAATGGATAATAAAGTATTAGAATTTAAAAAAGCCTTGTAGAATAATCTACAAGGCTTTTTTTATTCTTCTACTTCTTTTTCTTTTAACTTCACCTTTACATCTACATCCAAAGCTGGTTTGGGAATCAACTCCGCTACTTTGCTCTGGTTCATTGCTGGAATTAAAGTGGGAGCAATTTTTCCAACAGGTTTATACAATAGCGATTCTTCTTTTGCTTTAAAAGAAATGATGGGATAGCTTTGTTCAATAGCGTCCATAACAAAAATCACAACGCTCATTATTAAGGCAAATTTTAAAGTGCCAACAACAGCTCCTCCTATTTTATTGATAGCGCTTAATGCCATTCCATCAACAGCGCGTTGAATTAATTTTGCGATTAAAAAAACGATAATGATAATTACTAAAAAGGTAAGTGCAAAAGAAACAACAGGTAAGTAAGGCGATTGCCAATCAAACGTTTCTTTTATTTTTTGTGCTATGAAATCCGAAAAATGAATGCCTCCCCAAACGCCTAAGCCAAATGCAACCAATGTTGCAGCCTCAATGATTAAACCTTTTGTAAATCCTTTGTACAATCCCCAAACAAGTGGAATACATAATATAATATCGATGTAATTCATTTATGATCAATTAAAATGATTGAGAAAAAAAAGTAATGCAACTTATTAAACAATTTTATCATCTCTATAACAAAGGAAGTGTTTACTACTATTTAAAATGCACTTTCTACTCCAAACTTATTAATAGATTATTGTTTAAAATCTTTTTCTCATGAAAAAACTACTACTCTCAATCGTTGCTGTATTATTTATTTGTACTGCATTTGCAGCTGGCCATGTGGCTACAGCAGTAGGAACAAATGTTTCTTGTAATGGACAATGTAATGGAACGGCAAACGCTTTTGCAAGTGGAGGTGTTGGTCCTTATGGATATACATGGACAGGACCAGCAAGTTATACTGCAACCGGACAATCACTTTCTGGTTTGTGTGCAGGAACCTATATTGTTACAGCAATTGATAGCAGCGATATGAGTACCGCGCTATATACATTAACAATTACTCAGCCAAGTACATTGGTAGTCGTTACCAATGGTACAATAAATTCATGTATTGGACAATCTGCTACCATTGCAGCAACAGCAAATGGTGGAACACCGGCATATTCTTATAGTTGGTTGCCAGCAGCAGGTTTAAGTAATCCATCTATTCCAACTCCAATTTTTAATGTAAATACAACTACAACATTTACGGTTACAGTAACTGATGCTAATGGTTGTACAGCAACAGCTACATCAACGGTTATTGCTAATCAGTTGCCTTTAATAAACATTTCATCAGTGAATGCAACATGTAATCAATGCAATGGTTCTGTAATAAATAATACAACTGGAGCGGTAACATATAATTGGTCTGGTCCAGCAGCATATTCCTCAAACATTGCTAATCCAATAAACTTATGCGTTGGAACCTATAATTTAACAGCAGTTAGTCCTGCAGGTTGTAGTGCTTCTGGTTTTGTAAATATAAATTCTTCCTCACCAATAGTTGCTACTATTACTAATACAATAAATTCAACATGTAATGGTGCATGTGATGGATCATTAACTGTAGTTCCAACTGGCGGTACGCCTCCTTATGCTTATACTTGGTCAAATGGCACCACAACACCAACTATAACAAATTTGTGTGCAGGAACTTATACTGTTCAGGTTATGGATGGAACTGGATGTTTTACTAATGTTACTGGTGTAATCAATCAACCTACGCCTATTGTAATTAATGCAACATCAAGTCCCACAGGTTGTGGCGGTGCTTGTAATGGATTAATTACTACAAATGTAACTGGCGGTGTTCCTAATTACACATATAGCTGGTCAGGCTTACCACCATTTCCACAGCATACTTCAGTGTGCGCTGGAACATATAATCTAGTGGTAACTGATGCAAATGGATGTGTAGGAACAACTTCAGTAACAGTTGGAACAACAAACTCAATTGCTTTGACACAAACAGTTACGCCATCATCTGCTTGTGCTGGTGCGTGTACTGGATTAGTTAATTTAATACAATCGGGTGGAGTCCCTCCTTTAACATATAGTTTAAATGGTGGTGCACAACAATCATCAAATTTATTTACGGGTGTTTGCTCAGGTAGTTATGTTGCTACTGTTACCGATTCAAATGGATGTGTAGGAAATTCAACCTTATTTGTTGGAACCACAGGGATTTCTGGTTTAACTGTTTCTCCTCAAATTACAAATGAAACAGGAGCTGGATTATTAAATGGTTCAATTGATCTTACATTAACAGGATCTACAGGTCCTTATACATTTTCATGGAGTAACGGAGCAACGTCTGAGGATATTTATTCATTAGGAGGAGGAACATATACTGTGGTAATTACTGATAATAATGGTGATTGTAGTTCATATATATTTACAGTAAATACAACACCAGCTTATGGATATATTACAGGAATGTTTTACAACGATGTAAATAATAATTGTATCTATGATGCTGGAGATTCACCACTTTCGAATTTCTCTGTAATTGCTACTAATGGAACAAATTCATATTCTGGATTAACAAATGGAAATGGTCAGTATGTAATTTGGGTTCCATCTGGAAATTATACTATACTTCCTGTAAATAACACAAATATTTCAGCAACATGTCCTGGAACTTATTCTGTGAATGTAACGAATGGTTCTACGTTGCCAAATAATAATTTTGCATATAATTTACCAGCAGTTTACGATGTATGTGTTAGTGGATGGAGTCCAGGAATAGTTCCGGGTTTTAATGGGAACTATTATATTTATCTCACAAATTATTCTGGCTTACCAACAAGTGGCACAGTATGTATTGATTTGCCTCCAATGTTAACTTATTTATCATCTTCGCCTGCTGCAACAAGTGTTTCTGGAAATACGATTTGTTTTAATTATACCAATTTACCCGGTTACGGTTCAACAACATTTTATGTTTCATTTAATACGCCTGTAGGAACGGTACTTGGTACTCCTACAACGGCTACTATTACAGCAACTGTATCTAATGGAACAGACGTGAATCCAGGATGTAATACTTATAATTATTACAGACCAGTAACGGGTTCATTCGATCCGAATGACAAAACGGTTTCACCTTCAGGTATTGGTACAACTGGTAATATTCAATTAACAGAAACAGAATTTACTTATTTGGTTCGTTTCCAAAATACCGGAAATGGGCCTGCCGTAAACATTGTTGTTGATGATACCATTTCAACTTTATTGGATGTAGCTAGTTTAGAAGTATTGAATGCAAGTCATAATTATGTAGTGGAATTGTTACCAAACAATTTGGTTCGATTCAAATTTGATAACATTAATTTGCCTGATAGCACAAGCAACGAGCCAGGAAGTCATGGCCATATTCAATTTAGAATAAACAAGCTGAATGCTGCAAGTGTAGGACAGGTAATCGAAAATACTGCGTATATCTATTTTGATTTTAATGAGCCTGTAATTACAAATACAGCAATGAATACCTATGTTATCCCAACAACAATTGCTGAAGAAATGAATACAACTGGACTTGTAAGTGTTTATCCAAATCCATTTAATACAACTACAACTTTTGTAATCAATTCAGATAAAACTAATGAAGCATATACTTTTGAATTGTATGATGTGTTGGGTAAAAAAGTAAATGAGTTAACAAACATTACCTCAAAACAATTTAATGTTGTTAGAGATGGATTGGAAAATGGAATGTATTTCTACAAAATTTACACTTCAGAAAAAGTAATTGGAAACGGAAAATTAATTATAAAATAAGAAAATATGAAAAAGTTAGGAATTGGTTTCGGGGTTGTGTTGGGATTAATGTCGTTAAAAACCAATGCACAAGTATATACACAAGGTGATATAATGGTGGCTCTTCAGCCAAGTGGAAGTCATGATGTAAATACTTGTTCATCGCAAGGTCAGATGATGTATCAAATTACCATTCAAAATTCCTTTGTAGGCGATTCTGTAAAAGTAAAAGACATGAGTGGTATGTTGGTTTATGAAGAAGCAAATACAACTGGACAAAATCCATGGTATGTAATGGCTCCAATATATACTGCTTTTGGTTATGCGCAGGACAATCAAGTTGTGGGTGGTTTTGTAAATTTTTATGGATCGCCTTCAAAAGTAATTTCTGGAACGGATACGATTTATAATATTCAGAATACTTATGGGATTCCAGTTTCTAATCCGTGTACGTATGATAATGTTACTGGAAAAGTATATGTTGATTATAACAATGATTGTATTTTCAATGGTGTAGATGTTCCATTGTCTTCTATACCTGTTGTTGCATCATTAGCACTGAATAGTCCTTCAATGAGTTCTACTTCATCGTCAGGGTATAGTGATTTTATAGGAGATTATACTATTCAAGCACAACAAACATGGATGACAAGCTACAGTGTTTCTATTCCACAGTATTATCAATTTATTTTCCCTTCAACAGCTTGTTCACCTTCAATCCAGAACTTTACAACTTTGCCTCAAGCAAATGTTGATTTTTCATTACAGTGCTCAAGTAATATTGATGTAAGAGCCGCTATTCATTCCACCGGTTTTGTACGCCCCAACATTCCATTTAGATTATATCCTTATGTAAACAATACTGGATGTAATGCAGCTAGTGGTGTTTTGAAATTAGTATTAGATCCTGATGTTGTTTATAGCGCAGCTTTAAGTACTAATCCTGCTACAACTATCAGTGGTGATACATTGATGTGGAACTACTCTAATTTGAGTAACCTTAGCAATGGAATGTATTGGAACAGCTTTTTTGCTGGTGTTCATTTAACTCCTACCACAGCAGTAAATATTGGAGATATCTTATGCTTTGAAGTTATTTCAACAGTTTCTGCTGGAGATATTGATGCAACCAATAATACATCTACTTTGTGTTTAGGAGTTGTTAATTCGTATGATCCAAATATGAAAGAGGTTTCTCCAAAAGGAACTGGTGTAGCAGGAAATATTCCTCCAACTACAAGCGAGTTAACCTATACTGTTCATTTTCAAAACACAGGAAATGCAGTAGCGTATAATATTTATGTGATTGATACCTTAGATTCAGATATTGAAGCTGCTAGTTTACAAATTCTAGGAGCAACACATTCAATGGTTCCACAATGGCTATCTTCAAATGTTGTTCGTTTCAATTTTAATAATATCAATTTAGCTGATAGCACAAGCAATGAGCCAGCTAGTCATGGTGCATTTTCATTTAAAGTAAATTTGAATAATGCATTGCCATTAGGAACAGAAATTAAAAACACGGCTCATATTTATTTCGATTCAAATCCTGCAATTGTTACAAATACTACACTAAATACAATAGCATTATCCACGGGAATTGATGAAGCTCAATCTCAATTTGAAAGTGTGAGTGTTTATCCAAATCCATTTACGGATGCTACAACTTTTGTTATCAATTCATATAAAATAAATGAAATTTATAAATTAGAGTTGTATGATGTATTGGGTAAAAAAGTAATTGAACAATCTAAAATTGCTTCAAAACAATTTAGTATTAACAGAGCTGGTTTAGAAAACGGCATTTATTTCTATAAAATTTATAGTTCCGAAAATAATATCAGTAACGGAAAAATAATTATTAAGTAATACGTAATACAAAAACACATGAAAAAATATATCGTATCAATGGTATTTTTTGCCATAAGTATATTAACATTTGCAGCAGGTCACGTTGCCTCTGTAAGTAGCTCCGCTAATGTTTCTTGCTATGGCAGTTCCGATGGACAAGCTACAATTGCCGTAACTGGCGGAGTGGGTCCATTTACATATAGTTGGTTAGGATTGCCTCCAATCTCAAATAATGTATTAACTGGATTATCTGCTGGAACATATAACGTAACTGTAACAGATACGGATGATATGTCAACTACTACAACTTCTTTTACAATTACTCAGCCTCAGGTTCTTACATTAACAATCCCTTCATTTTATGCAGTATGTAATGGTTCATGTGTAACACTCTCTCCAACCGTTATAGGTGGAACTTCTGGGTACACTTATTCTTGGACGCCATCAACAGGACTAAATAATTCAATTATTGGGAACCCTATAAGTTGCCCTGCAACAACTACAACCTATACAATTATTGCTACTGATGCAAATGGTTGTGTTGCAACAGCAACTACAACTGTATCGGTGAGTACTATTTCTGCAAACATGTCTGTTACCAATGTTTCGGTTTGTGGAGCATGTGATGGATCAGGAACAGTTACAGTAACTGGTGGAAGTGGCCCCTATGCATACAACTGGCTACCAGGAGGGATTACCACCCAAGTTTATATGGGTACATGTGCCGGTGATTATGTGGTTGTTGTAACTGATATGATGGGCTGTACAGCAACTGATAGTGCGACTATTTACTCTACTTCTATAAATGCTAATTTTTCGATGGTGCCTGATTCTACAAATGCTTATAGTTATTGGGCTTATAACACAACCGCAGGATCAGGGATGTCTTATTTTTGGGATTTTGGTGATGGAACAACTTCTAATTTGACTTCACCAACACATCTTTATACTGCTCCAGGAACTTATTCTGTTTGTTTAACAGCTGCTTCAGCATTGTGCAATACTACAAGTTGTACGAATGTGGTAGTATCTGGTGTTTCAAATCCTTGTAATGCACTTTTTAATATTGCAACTGATACCAATTCATTGAATCCGAATGCATTTACGGTTTATAATTTATCATATGGTTCTAATTTAACCTACCTGTGGAATTTTGGTGACGGAAATACATCAACACAAGCAAATCCAACACATATTTATTCAAGTAATGGAAATTATCAATTGTGCTTAACTGTTGATAATGGAGCAGGTTGTACTCAAACGTATTGCGATTCTTTATTGGGGGTTGATTCTTTGAGTCGTACGAATTCGCTTTCACTAACAGTTGTAAATGGACCAGATTTCCCTTCAGTAGTAACAGGTATTGATGTGTTTATTTTAAATAGCTCAATAACGGTTTATCCAAATCCATTTACAGAGTTTACCACTTTTTCAATAAACACTTTTAAATCGAATGAAATTTATTCATTTGAATTGTATGATGTATTGGGGAAGAAGGTAAAATCAATAGCTAGCATTTCAGCAAAACAATTTGAAATTACCCGAAATGGATTGGAAAATGGGGTCTATTTTTATAAAATTATTAGCTCTGAAAGCACTGTTAATACTGGGAAATTGATTTTAAAATAAAAAAATCAAGAAATTATTTTGGAAATTTAAAAATTAGTGACTTATATTTGCAACGCAATAAGAAAACAATGAACAACAACTTTACATATACATTATCTACAATCAACAGCCCAATGATGTGCTGTATGATGTGTATTTAATTATGGAAAGCCTGTTGTAAAAACATATTTTTTAAATACATTTTAAAAGGCTTTCCAAAACTGGGAAGCCTTTTTTTATTTTAATAGCATAAAACTTTTATAAATGACAACTTTTAACTTACAACTTTTAACTTTCAACTTACTAATGTGTATGTGTTGTATGATGTACCTGCGAATGCGGAGCGCTACTACTATGCACTATTGTAAATGATAACACAATACAATGCAAATCAAAAGCCCTTCCGCGAATAGCCGAAGGGCTTTTTTAATTTCTAATAGTTAATTATAAAAAATAAAAAAAATGGAAAAAGTATATATAAGTGATTCAGGACCTGAAGTGTCAGCAGCAATCTATAGTTTTTGGAGATGGAATACTCCAAGTTTAGTGAACCAAAAAAAGGTAGAAGATATTGTAAATTATAATCTTGAATTAGGTGTTAACACCTTTGATCACAGTGATCAATACGGAGCAGGTAAAATTGAAGAATTGTTTGGAAAGGCAATCCAATCGAAGTCGTTTAATCGTGAAGAGATTGTTATCTCCACAAAATCTGGAATTGTGAAGGATGCGAAAGGGAAAACACTTTATTACGATTTAAGTGCAAAGCATATTAAAGATTCAGTAAACAATTCATTAAAAAAATTAAAAACAGATTATATCGATATCTTTTTGCTGGAGCATCCCGACTTTTTATTTGATGTGGAAGAAACGGCTTCTATTCTTTCGGAGTTGGTATTAAGTGGTAAAATAAAATACATTGGTGTTTCTAATTTTAATGCTGCGCAGCATCGTTTGTTAGCTGCTCATTTATCACAACCAATCATTACAAATCATATAGAACTAAACCTATTGCAAACAAATGCACTGAATGATGGTCGTTTGGATTTTATAAAAGAACAATACAGCAAACCACTTGCATTTTCACCTTTGGCTGATGGTAAAATCTTAACTGGAAAAGATAAAAAAGCAATCAAGGTTCGTAAAGTATTACAAGCAATTGGTAAAAAACACAATGCCAATGTGGAACAAGTTGCAGTAGCGTGGCTATATAAATTAGGTGCATTGCCAATTATAGGTAGTCCGGATAAAAAACGCATCAAAAATGCAGCTAGTGCCTACTCTATTGAATTGAGCAGAGAAGAATGGTATCAATTGTATAACGCAACAATCTAATTAATATGCAAAGCTTTAGAACAGAATTAGAAAATCCTTTGGTAGAAAAGGATATCATTGAGTTAGAAGAAAAAATTCGTGCATTTCGTAATGGTACATTGCATGAAGATAAATTTCGCTCCCTTCGTTTGGCTCGTGGAGTTTATGGTCAACGTCAGCAAGGCGTTCAAATGGTGCGTATCAAATTGCCATTTGGAAAAATTTCACCTAAACAATTGATTCGTGTTGCTGATATCAGTGATGAATATTCAAATGGTAATTTACATTTGACTACTCGTCAAGACATACAAATACATCATGTGAGTTTGGATAGAACGCCTGAGTTATGGGCAAAATTAGAAGAAGATGATATTACATTACGTGAAGCATGTGGTAATACAGTTAGAAACATTACAGCATCGGCTGTTGCTGGAATAGATCCAAAAGAATCGTTTGATGTTTCGCCTTATGCAGATGCTATGTTTCGTTACTTTTTGCGCAAACCATTCGGACAAGAGTTGGGACGTAAATTAAAATTTGCTTTTTCTTCGAATGATGATGATACAGCTTACACGTTTATGCACGATTTAGGATTTATCCCCAAAGTGAAAATTATTGAAGGAAAAATAGTTCGTGGTTTTAAGGTGCTGATTGGAGGAGGATTGGGTGCTCAACCTTTTTTGGCAAAAACAGCTTATGAATTTTTGGAAGAAGACCAATTAATTCCTTTTACAGAAGCTGTTGTAAGAGTGTTTGACCGACATGGTGAGCGTTTAAGTAGGCATAAAGCACGTATTAAATACCTTATTAACAAAATTGGTATTGATGAATTCTTGAGATTAACAGAAGAAGAACGATTAGCATTGAATGTGAAATCATTTGAAATAAATCGTGAAGCAGTAATTTCAAAAGAAAAATACATTAATTCTTCATTTACGACATTTAAAGTTAGCGATGATGAAAATTATAAAGACTGGTTAGTAACTAATGTGTTTGAACAAAAGCAGCAAGGCTTCTATGGTGTTTTCATAAAAGTTGGTTTAGGTAATTTGAATTCACAAACAGCAAGAAAATTGGCAGAAGTAGTAAGTACTTATGCATCGGATGATATACGCATCACCATCAATCAAGGCTTGTTGTTAAAGTTTGTTCCCAAAGGAGCTTTGCCTGCTTTGTTCAAAGCATTAGCGAAATTAAAATTGGCAGATGTTGGTTTTGATTCTGTTGGCGATATTACTGCTTGCCCTGGAACGGATACCTGTAATCTTGGAATATCCAGTAGTACAGGAATCTCCACGGAATTGGAGCGAGTTATAAAAGAAGAGTTTCCAGAATTGTTGTTCAATAATGATATAAAAATAAAAATCAGTGGTTGCATGAATTCTTGTGGTCAGCATGCATTGGCTCAAATCGGTTTTCATGGTAGTTCTTTTAAAAATGGGAGTAATGTAGTACCAGCTTTACAACTAGTATTAGGTGGTGGCGTATTGGGAAATGGAGAAGGACGAATAGCTGAAAAAATTATAAAAGTTCCAAGTAAACGTGGTCCAGCTGTTTTAAGAACATTATTGATTGATTTTGAAAAGAATGCTGTGGAAGGGGAATATTTTAATACCTATTATGATAAAAAAGGGAAAGATTATTTCTATCAATTATTAAAACCGCATGCTGATAATACAACGTTGGTTGCAGACGATTATATAGATTGGGGACATTCAGAACAATTTAAAACAGAAATAGGTGTTGGCGAATGTGCGGGTGTTTTAATTGATTTGGTGGCAACCTTGATTTTTGAAGCAGAAGAAAAGTTGGATTGGGCAAAATCAAGTTTTGATGATGAATTGTTTGCAGATAGTATTTACCACAGTTATGCTGCTATCATTAGTGCAGCCAAAGCATTGTTGTTAGATAAAAGTGTACCTACAAATACACATCATGGAATAATCAATGATTTTGACAAACAGTATGTGGAGACAAACGAAATTAGAGTTAACAATACATTTAAAGAATTTGTTTTACAGATAAATCAAAATGAACCATCGAAACAATTTGCGAAAACTTATTTAGGGGAAGCAATAGATTTTATTCAACAAGCAAAAGAGATTCGAAATAAGCAAAATAGCTAAAAATGAAAACAAAATTTAAAACACACATAAAGTATGATAGTTGTTGGTACGATAATTTTTTTAAAACGAATAAAACGATAAAAATTATTGAATCAAAAAGAAAACAATTAACTACTATAAAAAATGAAAACAAGACATAATATATATCCAAAATTAACTTTAGTGGGCGCAGGACCTGGAGATGTTGATTTGATTACAGTTAAAGGAGTTGAAGCAATTGCGAGTGCCGATGTAATACTTTATGATGCACTGGTAAATAAAGAATTATTAAAATATGCTCCTTCGCATGCAGTTAAAATTTATGTAGGTAAACGAAATTCAAATCATACCTATACACAAGATCAAATCAATTCATTGATAGTTGATTTTGCATTTACCTACGGAAATGTTGTTCGTTTAAAAGGTGGAGATTCTTTTGTGTTTGGAAGAGGTTATGAAGAAAAAGCATATGCTGAACTTTTTAATATTGAAACAGCTGTAGTGCCAGGAATATCCAGCAGTATTGCTGTTCCTGAATTACAAGGTATACCATTAACAAAAAGAGGAACGAATGAAAGCTTTTGGGTAGTTACAGGAACAACTAGCAATGGTCAATTGTCGAATGATGTAAAGCTAGCAGCCCAATCCACAGCCACAGTTGTCATTTTAATGGGACTAAACAAATTGAATGAAATTGTTGATGTGTTTACTAAATACGAGAAACATGATACAGCAATTGCCATTATTCAAAATGGATCATTAAAAAATGAGAAAATTGCATTGGGCACTATCGATACTATTGTAGATATCGCAGCGAGAGAAAAAGTGGCTGCCCCAGCAATTATTGTAATTGGAGATGTCGTAAAATTACATGAACAATTTCCTGCAAGTCTGACTGATTGGAAATATTTGTTGAACTAAATAAACCAAATGATGAAAACAGGAATAAATATTACTTGCCCGGTTTCAGCCGGAAGAACAGATGAAAATATTGTGCGTACTGTTGCACTTTTAACGGTTATAATTACTGCATTTATATTGATCACTGATCATTACCTATTATCCTTATTCTTGATTGTTGATTTCAGCTTGAGGGGCTTTGATTTTGGAAAATATAGTGTTTTGAGATCTATTTCAAAAAGTATAGTTGAAGCACTAAATATTAAGCCAAAACCAATTGATAGTGCTCCCAAATTATTTGCTGCAAAGATTGGAATTGTGTTTGCCCTGCTCATATTTATCGCACAAATTTCGAATTTGTATGTGTTATTTTTAAGTGCTAGTTTGGTATTACTTGCTTGTGCATTATTAGAGAGTGTATTCAGTATATGCCTTGGCTGTTATTTCTATACTATTTTGAATAAATTTATTCCTGTGAAGAATAATTGAGCTATGAAAAAAATCATTGTTTCCTTTTTGCTTTTTTCTTCCTTCACACTGTTTAGTCAGAATAGTATAAAGCATTCTAATTCATTGTGGTTTTCGGATTTTACGAAAATCAATTTCAAAAGGAATTGGTCGTTTTATTTTGATTTTGGATTGCGTGGGAGTGAATGGGCTGGCAAATGGTCTCAGCAACTAATACGTCCTGGGGTAAGCTATATGGTTAAGGAGAAAGTGAATATCACCGCAGGAATAGCATATTTCAAGCATTTTTCTGCTGGTTCATATAGAGAGGAATTCAGAGGATGGCAGCAGTTGCTGATTACGAATTCGGTTAAAAGGATCAAAATAAACCATCGTTTGAGAATTGAGCAAAGGTCTATTGAAAATGCAATAGAGGGGAAAAAGTCGAATACCTTCACAAATAGGTATAGATATATGTTACAACTGCAGGTGCCTCTCAATCATGCAAGCCTGAATGATAGAACTTGGTATATTGCTATTTCTGATGAAATTATGTTTAATTCGGGGAAAGAGGTTGTTTATAATAGTTTTGACCAAAATAGAACAAGTATAGGGATTGGGTATAAACAGAATGATTTGTTCAGTGCAATGTTATCTTATACAGATATATTTCTAGTTAAGAATAAAAAAGATTCATTTGAACAGACGAATGTAATTAGTTTAAGTTTATTTCATAACATACAAATACATGAAAAAAATCAATGATAATACAAAGACAGATTCGCAAAATCATCTGTTTCCTGTGTTTCTGAAGTTAGAGCAATTACATGTACTAGTTGTTGGTGGAGGAGTTATTGGATTAGAAAAAGTAACAGCATTGGTGAACAATAGCCCGGCAACAAGAATTACAATTGTTGCAAGGGTTATTTCTCCTGAAATAAAAACATTAGTTGAACCTATTTCAACCATCACATTATTAGAAAAGTCCTTTGAAGTTAATGATTTAGATAATAAAGATCTGGTGATTGCAGCAACTGGTGATAGATCAATTAGTGAAGTAATAAGAGCTGAAGCTACAAAACGAAAAATTTTAATCAATGTAGCGGATACTCCTGATTTATGTGATTTTTATTTGGGTTCTATTGTCCAAAAAGGAGATTTAAAAATAGCCATTTCTACTAATGGAAAATCTCCTACACTTGCAAAACGTTTAAAAGAAGTATTTAATGATGCTTTGCCAGAGGATACACAAATTACTATTGATAGTCTCAATAAATTCAGAAATCAATTGAAAGGAGATTTTGCTGAAAAAGTAAAACGTTTGAATGAGGCAACAGCTATTTTGACGGGCAGCCAAAATATCTCTTCATTGCAACCTCATCTTGTTCAAACAAAAAAAAGGTCAAAAAAGGAACTTTTAAAATTTTGGTCAATTTATGCTTTTGCATCCATTGCATTGATGATTGTTGGTCATATTTTATTTTCATACTTACCACTTTCTGAAATAGGGGGATATGCAGGTGATTTAGTTGGCCAAATTGATTCAACTGTTCTTATTTTTGTTGCAGGAGGTTTTATTGCTCAAATGGTAGATGGCTCTTTAGGAATGGCTTATGGCTTATCTGCAACAACCTTTTTGCTTTCATTTGGCGTAACACCTGCCGCAGCGAGTGCAAGTGTACATGCTTCTGAAATATTCACAACAGGTGCTTCAGGTTTAAGTCATTTAAAATTTAAAAATGTGAATACAAAATTATTTAAAAGTTTATTAATCCCTGGAGTAATTGGAGCTATCATTGGTGCCTATATTTTATCCTCTGCTGAAAACTATAGTGGATATATCAAACCAATTGTTTCTATCTATACCTTGATTCTTGGAATTACTATTATCATTAAAGCAATTCGCAAATTGAATGAAAAGAAGAAAATCAAAAGAATAGGAATATTGGCCTTTTTTGGTGCTTTTTTGGATTCTATTGGTGGTGGTGGTTGGGGGCCAATTGTGTCATCTACATTAATTGCAAGAGGAAGAAATGTTCGTTATACAATTGGCTCCGTAAACTTGGCTGAATTTTTCATCACACTGGCTAGTTCGGTTACATTTTTTACTATTATTGGTTTACAGCATTGGAGTATTATTATAGGTTTAATTATTGGAGGAACAATTGCAGCACCCATTGCGGCTTATTTTACTTCTAAAATTCCTGTAAGAGCAGGCTTGATAACGGTGGGAATTGTAGTAATTATCGTAAGTTTGCGGAATATAATAACGAGTGTGTTTTAATGCAGTTAGAAGAGTTAAATAAAAGATATAGTCTGCTTAGTCCTAAGGATAGAATAATAGAACTTTATAAAGATTTTGATAGAGTTTTGTTCACATCTTCGTTTGGAACTACAGCTGCTTTTTTATTGCATTTATTTCACTCTGTAAAGCCCGAACAACAAATCTATTTTTTAGATACAACGTACCATTTTAATGAGACCTTAGATTATAAAAACAAACTGACATCACTTTTAAATTTAAATGTGATTGATATTAAACCTGAAGAATGGAAAAATAAATTTACTAAAGAAGATAAAACCTGGAATTCCGATCCTGATTTGTGTTGTTCCATTAATAAAGTGGAACCTCTAGATAAAATTAAACCCAATTTTCAGGTTTGGGTATCTGGATTAATGTCTTTCCAAAATAACTATCGTGGTACTTTAAAAGTATTTGAGGAGAAAGAAGGAATACTAAAGTTTTATCCATTGGTTGATTTGAAAGAACAAGATGCGTTTGATTATATAAAGAAGAATAATTTGCCAGTACATCCTTTATTAAAAGCAGGCTTTAGTTCAGTAGGTTGTTTTCATTGCACTGTTGCTGGAAAAGGAAGAAGTGGCCGCTGGGTAAATAAATCAAAAACGGAATGTGGTTTACACTTATAAAAGAAAATTAAAAAAAGATTAATAAAATATATTATGGGAAATAAAGATATCTCTATTGGATTGTTTGGTTTTGGTTGTGTTGGTCAAGGATTGTACGATGTGTTAAATCACTCAGAAGGATTAAAAGCAAACATTGATAAAATTTGTGTTAAAGACAAAAACAAAAAACGAAAAATAGATGCAAGCTATTTTTCGTATGATAAAAACGAAATTTTGAAGCAAGGCCATCATAATGTAATTGTTGAGTTGATTGACAATGCAAACGAGGCGTTTGCAATTGTTAAAGAAGCATTAGGAAATGGGGTTAATGTGGTTACGGCTAATAAAAAAATGTTGGCCGAAAATTTCACTGAATTATACAATTTACAAATAAAGAACAATGTTGCATTGTTATACGAAGGTTCAGCAGGGGGAAGTATTCCTATTATTCGAAATCTAGAAGAGTATTATGATAACGAGTTGCTCAGTAGTGTAAAAGGAATTCTGAATGGGACTTGTAATTATATTCTTACTCGTATGGAGTTAGAAAATAAAGATTATTCGGATGTTTTAAAAGATGCTCAATTGAATGGTTTTGCAGAAAGTGATCCTTGGTTAGATGTTGCTGGTTTTGATACAAAGTTTAAGACATCTTTATTAACTATACATGCCTTTGGAATTGTATTAAATCCGGATGATATTTTTAATACTGGTATTCAGAATATTACTTATGATGATATTTTGTATGCAAAACAAAGAGGATTAAGGGTTAAAATGTTGGGAGTGTCACAAAAAGTAGGTGATAAGTTCAGGGTTTACGCTATTCCTCATTTTGTGAGCAAAGAGAGTGAGTTGTACAATGTATTGTATGAATACAATGCGGTAGAAGTAGAAGGCGCATTTTCATGTAAACAAACTTTTGTAGGTAAAGGTGCAGGAAGCCATCCAACAGGAAGTGCTGTACTTTCAGATATTTCAGCACTTACATATGATTATAAGTATGGTTATAAAAAATTGAAAAAAGCCCTAAACAATAATGTTAAAATTGAAGATGGGATCAAACAAGTAGAATTCGATTTCCCTATTAAATTATATATCCGTTTTCAAGACAAAGCTCAGTTGAATGATTTGGAAATATTGAATATTGAAGAAGAGTATAAATCTGCCTCAACAAACTATATTATTGCAAATGTGAATTTCAATTCTTTATTTAATATTTACAATAAGAGAGATAATAAGTTATTTATCTGCGCAATATAATTGTGTATTTTTGATGAATGAAGAGTAAGGACAAGGCGCAATTATCTTTATTTGATTTTCCTGCGCATGATAAACAAAAATCTACTGAAAATTGGCAGTATTTGGTTGTTGTAACACCATCTCAGGAAGTAAAGGAAAGTATATTGATGCTAAGGGAGAAATTCCGGAAATCAATTAATTTAAAGCCTTACAATTTAAAGTATACGCCACATATCGCCTTGATTGCATTTCAAAAAAGTGAAAAAGTTGAAATGAATTTTTGGAATAGTTTTGAGATTAAAATTTCCAATTTCCCAAAGTTTGTCGTGAAATTTGATGGTTTAGGGAATCAATTACATGGCCAACGTTCAAGAACCTTGTATCTTAAAATAGATAATCAGCAACCTTTTAAGGAGTTGCATAAATTGTTATCTTTTTCCTTAACTATTTCTCCTAGAAATATTTTCCCACATTTAATTATTGAAAATTCGATATCCAAAGATTCATTAAATGCTATGCAGGAGTTCATAAACAATGAAATTTTCGAAAAGAAATTTAAGTGTACAAACATTTCAATATTAGAACGTTTGATGGATAGTGATGGTGTTTCTGGCTATAAAATTATACGAAACATTCCATTAAAAGATGTTTAAGATTTCAACTTCAGGTCCATCCTTAAAGTTCATTTACCCTTTTCTTTTTTAATTTGGCAACTATCCATTTTTCATAATTTTCAATTAAACTATTTTGGATTATTTTTTTGTTCTCTTTTGTCAAATGTTTTTCACTTATTAGCGATTTTAAAACAGCGAACTCCTCTTTAAATGTAAATTGATCAGCACTAGAAATTTTTAAAAGAGCTTCCAAAAGACTGTTTTCGAACTTGATTAATAAATTGTTTGATTTATTCTTGTTTAGTATTTTCGTACAGATAGATATTACTAAATCATAATTATGTAATTCATAATGGATGATTGCATTTAATATTTCTACTCGCAAATACACTTGCGGTCGCTCTTCAATATCGAATTCATTTAAAACTTTATTTACATATTTTAATGCTTTGTTAAATTGTCCAACATAAATTAATAGAATAGCATTCAAATAGTAAAAGTAAATTAAGTGGTAAGGCTCAATTTCTAACTGTAATTTATTTATTTCTTTTTCAATACTAATTGATTTTGACAATGCTTTGTCAAAATCATTTCCAATCAAATAAAATTCTAATTCATGGGTGTTAGAATGGATAAACACGCGTTCGTTTATCACTTCCTTTCTGAATTGAACTTGTTTAGTGAATTCTTGCAATATTTTAATGTCTTCAAAAAAATCGGAATTTGGAAAATGTTTCTTAATATTCAATAATCTATTATAAATGGATACATAATCCAATGGATTTTCTTGAGCGTACGTTTTGGAGTTATTAATTAAATTAATTAGCTTTTGTAAGTTTTCATACTCCTTGACTTTATTGTCGATAGCATAGTAGTAATTTGAAAAGATCAGATAGTAAAATATTTTGGCAGAAAAAGACAGAGCATTCTTCTCAGATTTCAGTTCTTTATTAAGTAATATTTTTTCAAAATTTTTTATTACTTCTTTTTGCGAATACTTTTCATTATTTGCTTGTAATATATTGCTCTCGTAATAGAGATCTGTTATCCTCTTTAAGTTATTTAGCAAAAGGATGTATTTGTCGATTAGGAGGTTTACCTCCGCGGCTTTTTTTAATCCAAGTGAATATCCGCTACATTTTTTTTTCCAAATTAATAGATCAATACTCAATTGAAAGTTTTCGCATTCATCAGCTAATATTTCAGCTTTTGAGATTAGCTTTAAACATTCATGATACAAGCCTTTATGAAATAAAATTTCTATTGAGATAAGTGTTTCTTTTATTTCAAGGTTGTATGTTTTTGCTGAATGAAAAACATTTAAACTTCTTAAAATGAGGCTGTAGAGGTAATTTTTATCGGCTGAAAGAAAGTCGGAGTTTATTCCCAAATCCTTTAATTCCGATTTGAGGAAAGTATCATCTTCAATTTCTACTTTATCAATTAAATCAAAAAGCAACAAATATTTGTTTTGCTCTCCGATTGTATGTCGTTCTGAAAAAATCTTGAAATATCTTTTTTCAGACATGGTCATACTCTTTATAATGATGTATGCGTTGCTATTTTTTTTCATTAATACATATTTCTGACTCACTAAATTAATAAATCTTTATTTGAATTCCAAATCAGCATTGTTAGTGGTTTTATTTCGGCTAATTGTTCTTTAAATATTGATTTTGGAGTCAATTATCCTGTGTTATTCAGGTGGATTTATTTTGGTTATTTATAAAACAGACGTCCTAAAAATGAAATTATTTTGCTGATAAACTTTACAACTTAATTTAATTTTAATACAAGATTATTAAAAGGTAAATTCATGAAAACAAAAACAATTTTTCTAAATCCGGTATTGAGCTTATTGATGCTATTAACCTTTCAGGCCAATTCACAGATAACGATAAACAATACATTGTATACTACTAATCAATTGGTAAACGGTGTTTTGGTTCCTGTTGCATCTGGTACAACAGTTTCAAATGTTGCCTTCAGGGGTGTTTATGGAGTTAGTTCAAGATACCAAGTTGGTTACTTTAGTACTGCAGGTACAACCTTAGCTGGAATGGGATTCAGTAGTGGTGTTTATTTAACTTCAGGAAATACGTCTGAGGTCCCTTTGGGTCTTGGTATTAATCCTGGTTCAGTTGCTCAAATGAGCAGAAATTATGTTTCAGGAACCGCTGGTGAAATTCGTTCTAGTAATCCAGCTGCAGGGCAAGATGCTGATGCACAAGTGTTAATAGCTCCTTATAATTATTATAATGCAGCAGTTCTTGAATTTGATTTTGTGCCTGTTACATCTAGTGTTACTTTCCGTTATATTTTTGCTTCAGAGGAATACAATGATGAAAGCGGTAGTGCATTTGCAATTAATTATAATTGTTCTGCATACAATGATAAGTTTGCATTTTTAATTAGTGGACCTGGAATTGCTGGTGGACAAGGTTATTTAAATAACGCTGAAAATATTGCGCGATTATCTAATGGTTCTGAAGTTGGAATTAATTCAGTTAATGATGGAATTGTAGGATCTAGTGGTAGTCCCCAAAATGCAGGTCTTTGTACTACAGAGAATCCCGGCTGGACAAATGGTACACCTACTCCTGAATTTTTAGGATTTATTGATGGGACTCAATACAATGGAAATACTGATATTCTTACGGCTTCTCGTACAGGATTAACTCCAGGTGCTACTTACCATATACGTTTGCTTGTTGCTGACGCAAATGATGGTGCTTATGATAGTGGTGTTTTTCTTGAAGCTGGAAGTTTTACAACACAACCTCCTTGTGTAGCTCCAACTGCTCCAGTAGTAGGAACAATAACGCAACCAACATGTTCAGTAACAACAGGAAGTGTAGCCTTGAGTGGTTTACCTTCAAGTGGCACATGGACAGTAACTGCTGCTCCAGGTGGTGCAACGGCTACAGGGACAGGTACAACAGGAACTATCAGTGGATTAGCAGCAGGAACAACATACACTTTTACGGTACAAACTGTTGCTGGTTGTCCTTCAGTAGCCTCAGGAAATGCAGTAATCAGTGCAGCTCCAACAGTACCAACTGCACCAACAATTGGAACCATTACACAACCAACGTGTACAGTAGCAACAGGTAGTGTTGTTTTAAATGGTTTACCATCAAGCGGTACATGGACTGTAACTGGTTCGCCTAGTGGATCTGCTACAGGTACTGGAACAACAACAAGTGTAACAGGTTTAACGGCTGGAACAACATATACATTTACAGTGAGCAATGGAACATGTACATCTACAAGTTCATTAACTGCTGCGCTTATAGCACAACCAACACAACCAACCGTACCAGTAATTGGTACAATCACTCAACCAACATGTTCTGTAACAACAGGTAGTGTAGCCTTGAGTGGTTTGCCTTCTAGTGGGACATGGACAGTAACTGGAACTCCAAGCGGAACAACAACAGGTACAGGAACAACAACCACTGTAACAGGATTGACTGCAGGAACAACCTATACATTTACGGTTAGCAATGGTTCTTGTTCATCAGTTGCAACAACAAATGCAATTGTTAATGCAGCTCCAACAGTTCCAACAACACCTGTTGTGGGTACAATTACTCAACCAACTTGTACGGTAGCAACAGGTAGTGTTGCATTGAGTGGTTTACCTTCAAGTGGAACTTGGACAGTAACAGGTTCACCAAGTGGAACAGCAACTGGTACTGGTACAACAACAACTATTTCTGGCTTAACAGCAGGAACAACGTATACATTTACAGTAAGTAACGGAACATGTTCTTCAACAACATCCTTAACAGCTGCACTTACTGCAGCTCCAACAGTACCAACAACACCAGTTGTAGGAGCAATTACACAACCAAGTTGTACTGTATCAACAGGTAGTGTTGCTTTGAGCGGTTTACCATCAAGTGGAACATGGACAGTAACTGGTTCACCTAGTGGAACTGCTACAGGTACTGGAACAACAACTACTGTAACAGGTTTGACAGCAGGAACAACCTATACTTTTACAGTTAGTAACGGAACTTGTTCTTCAACAACATCATTAACAGCCGCGCTTACAGCAGCTCCAATACTACCAACAACACCAGTTGTAGGAGCTATTACTCAACCTAGCTGTACGGTATCAACAGGTAGTGTAGCATTAAGTGGTTTACCATCAAGCGGAACATGGACAGTAACAGTAACGCCAGGAGGAACGACAGCAACTGGTACCGGAACAAACACTATTATTTCAGGTTTATCAGCTGGTGCAACATATACTTTTACAGTGGGTAATGGAACATGTAGTTCTTCAGCAAGTACCAATGCTATCATTAACTCTGTAGTTGGTGTTCCGACAACACCAATTGTAGGGACAGTAACACAACCAACTTGTGCTGTTGCAACAGGAAGTGTAGCACTTAGCGGTTTACCATCAAGTGGAACATGGACAGTTACTGGAAGTCCAAGCGGAACTTCAACTGGTACAGGTTCAACAACAACTATCACTGGTTTAACAGCAGGTAATACTTATACATTTACAGTAAGTAATGGAACGTGTACATCTGCAGTATCTACAAATGCAGTTATCAATGCACAACCATCTATCCCATCAACACCAATTTTAGGAACAGTTAATCAACCAAGTTGTACGGTAGCAACAGGTGATGTAGCTATAAGTGGTTTACCATCAAGTGGAACATGGACGATAACAGCAACACCAGGCGGAACAACAACAACAGGTACAGGAACAACAACAACATTTACTGGTTTAGCAGGAGGTTCAACTTATACCTTCACTGTAAGTGATGGCACATGTACTTCAGTTGCTTCAACATCAGTAACAATCAACACCTTTGCAGGTGCACCTACAGCACCGCTATTAGGAACATTAACACAACCAACTTGTACAACAACAACTGCAACTGTTGTATTAACAGGTTTACCAGCAACTGGAACATGGACTGTAACAACCAATCCTGGTGCAGTAACAACAACAGGAACAGGAACCAGCACAACCATAACAGGTTTAAACGCAGGTACTACCTACACCTTTACAGTTGATAATGGAACATGTACTTCAACAGCATCTGCGAATGCAGTTGTGAATGCGGTACCAACACCTCCAACAGCAACAGCAGGTGCACCATTGGTATTGGGTTGTTCGCCATTAACAGGAACCATCAGTGCGAGCTCAACAACAGGAACAGCAACGTATTCTTGGTCGGGTCCTGGTATTGTGAGTGGTGGCTCTAGTGCAACAGCAACAGTAAATGCAGTAGGAACGTATACCGTAACAGTAACGGATCCAGGTACAGCATGTACATCAACAACAACAGTTGCAGTAACAAATAATACAACAGCACCAGCTGTAACAGCAGGTGGATCTTTAACATTAACATGTGCAGCATCGAGCGGAACAATTAGTGCGAGCTCAACAACAAGTGGTGCATCATTCAACTGGACAGGAGCAGGTATCACCAGTGGTGGTACTACAGCAACTCCAACAGTGAGTGCAGCAGGAACATACACTGTAACTGTAACTGATCCAAATAATGGATGTATAGCAACCACAACTGTATCAGTTAGTGCAAACAATACCGCACCAAACGTAACAGCAGGTTCATCAACACCAATAAGTTGTACAACAGGATTAGGAGCAGTAAGTGCAAGTTCAACCACAACAGGTGCAACGTATAGCTGGTCAGGTACAGGAATTGTAAGTGGTGGTACTACAGCAACACCAAGTGTAAATGCAGCAGGAACCTACACTGTAACTGTAACCGATCCAAGTAATGGTTGTACTGCAACAGCAATTGCAACCGCAGTAAACAGTCCTGGTCCAACAGCCAATGCAGGAACTGATGTAACGATTGTATCAGGAACATCAACTACATTAACAGCAACAGGTGGTGGAACATACGCATGGAGTACAGGTGAAACAACAAATTCAATCACTGTAACACCACCAACAACAACTGATTATTGTGTAACCGTAACCGATGGTAATGGTTGTTCGGATAGTTCTTGTGTTCGTGTAACAGTAGATATTATCTGTGGCGAATTATTTGTTCCAAATGCTTTTTCACCGAATGGAGATTTAAATAATGATGTATTCAGAGTAAAAATTGATCCTGCTTGTGTTCTGGAAATGAGTTTATCTGTTTACGATCGCTGGGGAGAAAAGATTATTGAGTTAACAGATCCAAGTCAATTTTGGGATGGAACATTTAAAGGCAAGCAGTTGGATAATGCAGTGTTTGTTTATTATCTAAACATCACCCTTACCAATTCATCAGAGCAAATAAAAAAATCAGGTAATGTAAGCTTGATAAAATAAATGAATAGACCTTAATCATAATAACATGAAAACAATTAAAAATAAAATTAGCTTACTATTAGTAATCCTACTTTTTAGTATTGGCTCAAAGGCACAGGATATTCATTTTTCTCAGTTTACAGAAACTCCTTTGCTTATGAATCCTGGTCAAACGGCTTTAAATAAGGATCTTCGAATTATTTTAAATTATAAAGATCAATGGAGAAGTTTTGTTTCACCTTATAAAACATTTGCATTTTCTGGAGAGATGAACACACGTAAAAAGAAGAGTCAGGATAATTATATAGGTGTTGGATTACAAGTGTATTCTGATAAAGCTGGAGATTCACAAATGGGCACATTGATGGGAACACTTAATATTTCTGGGATAGTTAAGCTGGATGATAAGAATAAATTAGGTATGGGAATAATGGGTGGATTTGGGCAACATACAGTGAGTTATTCAAACTTACAATGGGAAAGCCAATACGTTGGTTCGTCATTCGATCCTAGTGCTTCATCTGGTGAGCTTGCACCAACTACCTATACTTATCCTGACGCTGGAGCCGGTATTGCATGGTCATTTGGAAAAGATCAAATGTATATTTCTGCAAACAATGGAGTGCATGCTAATGCAGGAATAGCTGCTTTCCATTTTGGAGTTCCAAAGTATTCATTTTATGCTCAAACAAATGAAAAGTTAAATACAAAGATTGTAGCACACGGAAATATAGAGTTCGGAATAAAGAATACAAACCTCTTAATAGCGCCCGAACTATTTTATTTTAAACAAGGCGTATTGCAAGAGATAGTAGTGGGTAGTAAATTCAAATATGTATTACAAGAAAACTCTAAATATACGATGATTAAAAAAAGTTCAGCAATTTCACTCGGTGTTGATTACCGAATTGGAGATGCGATGATTACTTCGTTAATGTACGAGTACTCAAACTATTCAATCGGATTAAGTTATGATATCAATATGTCGAAACTTAAAACTGTAAGCGAGTTTAGAGGTGGATTGGAGTTATCGTTACGTTTTGTTACTCCAAATCCATTTGGAAATAAAACAAAAGCAAGGATTTAAAAGTAGTGGTTAGTGTCAAAAAAGGGAAGTACATCAATTGTACTTCCCTTTTTTCTTAAATCAGACTTACTAAAAAAAACAATTTTATTTAAATAAAAAACCCTAATCCTTTAATTTTGGTTAACAATTAATTAATTCTTCTTTAACCAAATGATAAAACGTATACAATCAAAAAAAATCAATAGACAGGTGCAATTTAAGTACTATGTTGCTATTAGTTTCTTTTTGGTTTTATCGTTGAATACAGTCAAGGGGAATAATTATTATGTAAATGACGGATCAATTTCGGGTGATTTGTTTTGTTCTGCAATTGGTGTAAATGCCTCTGGAAAGGGGACTTCTGGTTCAGAACCTGCTCGAACCTTACGATGGTTGTTTACAACATATAGTTCTTCTTTTACTTCTGGTGATACAATTTTTATTGACGCTGGGACTTATGGCAGAGGAGGACCCGATGCAACTGCTGATGATAGTAAATTTGACATTACAACTGCAGGATTAACATTTAAAGGAGCTGGAATAGGTGTTACGGTTTTTGATAACAATAGTTATGGAACCAATACAGATTATTTTATGGAAATAACTGCTAATAATACCTGGTTGTTGGATTTTACAGTACAGGAATACGAAGGTGGTGCACCTAACTCTGGAACAACCGTAGCTGGTGTTAATACTGGTGGACAAGCAATTTCATTGATGGGTGCTACAGGTATCGTATTGCAAAATATTCAAACTAGTAATAATGGAGGAAATGGAAATGCTGCTATTACAGTAAGTCCTAATACTTCAGCTTTAATTACTGGAGGTGGCTCTACTTGTAATGCTTTTGGTGGTATGTACAGCGGAGGCATTGACGTGTTTGGTTCCAATATTAATCTTACAGTTCAAAATACAATTCTAGCTTATAATTCAAAAACTACTGGCTATTATGGTGGAGGATTATATATTGCGGGTAATAATTCCACAACTGTTGTTACATTGAATAATGTAAGGCTGCATGGAAATACTGCTATTGAAGGTGGAGCCGTTTTTATAAATGGGGGAAATCTTACCATTCGAAATTCTATTATTTCCAGTAACACTATAACTGGTACAGGAATATATGGTGGAGGAATTTGTATTACGAGCGGCATTGTGAGAGTTGCTAAGTCGAAAATACTAAATAACAATGGTTCTAAAGGAGCTGGGATTGCCGTTAATCCAAGTAATGGAAATGTAACATTAGTTGTTGATTCATGTTTTTTTTCTGGTAATACAGCTTCCTCATCCGGTGCGGATATTTATGCTCGACCGAGCAGCGCAAATGAATATACCATTTCATGTTCTCAAAATACATTTTCAAGTGCAAATCCTTCTTTAGTAGAAAATGATGCAAGTACAAATACGTGTGTAGGAAGTGATTTTACTATCGCAGATTCTGGAAATCCAATAACTCTAGCTACAAATGGAGGTGGTGGTAGTTCTTGTGGAATAAATAAAACCAACACAAATTCATCAAGCTATACTGCAAACCCCAATCCTCCTAATTTTTCTGGTACATGCGGGTCATTGGTTATTCTTCCAATAGAACTTGTCGATTTTCATGCAGTTTGTAATAATAATGAGGCCATTGTTTTATGGCAAACAGCTACGGAAAAAAACAATGATTTTTTCTTTATTGAACGATCTGTTAATGCAATTGATTTTACTGAAGTTGGAATTGTTGATGGTGCAGGTGATAGCCAAACTAATATCAATTATACATTCATTGATAAGGAAAAGCCTAATGGACTTGTATATTACCGATTGGGACAACAAGATTTTGATGGGAAAATAACAAGATCTAACATGATCTATCTTCAAAATAATTGTTATGCGAATAACAACGTGATAGTAAACACTTTTCCAAATCCAATTTTAGAGGATCTAAACATTGATATTACTGTTTATGAAAATACAATGTGTGCGCTAGCTTTATACAACGCAGTTGGTCAGAATATATGGGAAAGCGGTTCGGCCTCACTGAATCAAGGGGTAAATTCATTTTCAATTGATATGACGCAGTTTAAACAAGGCATGTATTTTCTGAAAATTAAATTGGATGAAAATTCAGAAATCCGAAAACTAATAAAAAATTAATGGTCAATACAAACGATACACTTATTAAATCTCATCAGAAACTAGTTAAGCGAATTTTAAATAATTCAGAAGTATTTGATTTGAATGATTTAATGATGAAAGATATCGATGAACTGAGAGCACTTCAGAAACAATCACTTATTGAATTAAGGATTGTGATGTTATTTAGAAATAGACATAAAAGAAATAATTATTTAAATAATTAAACATGGGGCAGTTTATTAAAAAAATTACTGGGTTAAAGATTTCAAGTGTTAACGATTTACAAATCGTGTTTTTTTGGTTAACGCTTTTTGGCTTTTTTGTTACAATGGGTTTTATTTTATTTGCTTAAATGTAAAAACAGACTTACTAAAAAATGGTTATTATTTAATTATTCGAAATTGAATTAATCTACATTTGCATTATAAATTCACATGGGTATGAAACACCAATATATTAAAATCGTCATTATTATTTTTAGCTCTTAGAGGGGAAAGATAGCTATTGACATTGCCATAAGCCTTTCTCTCCTGAAAGGCTTTTTTTATTTTATAATAGTTAAAAAACAATTTAAAATGTATTACAACGACAACACACTGGTATTTTTTAATGGAGCTTGGTTAAAAGCGAAAGACTTAATGGTTACTCCATATGTTCAAACAATGCATTATGGAAGTGGCGTATTTGAAGGAATCCGTTCGTATGCTACTCCTGATGGAACCCGCATTTTTAAATCGAAGGAGCATTACGAACGATTGTTGTTCTCTGCGAATAAAATACATCTCAAGGTAAATTACTCTGTTGATGAACTAACAAGCTTAACCTACCAATTACTTGAAAAAAATGAGCTTGGAAATGCCTACATCCGTCCTTTAATTTTTGCTGGCGAAAACATGTCGCTTACACCAACAGATGAAGTACATGTTTTATTATGTGCTTGGGAATGGGGAAAATACTTGGGTTCAAAAATGTTGGATGTTATGACTTCTTCTTATCAACGACCAAATCCAAAGTCTTGTCATGTAGAAGCGAAAGTTACAGGACATTATGTGAATTCAATTCTTGCTACAACCGAAGCAAAGCAGAATGGTTTTGATGAAGCATTATTATTAGATGCACAAGGTTTTGTAGCGGAAGGTCCGGGTGCAAATTTTTTCTACGAAAAGGATGAAGTATTATACACTTCTCCATTAGGGAACATCTTGCCGGGAATCACTCGTGCTACCATGTTTGAACTTTGTGATGAATTGGGTTTTAAACTTGTAGAAAAACATTTTACACCAGATGATGTTCGTGGAGCAGACAGTGCTTTTTTTACTGGTACAGCAGCTGAAGTTGCTGGAATTGCTTCCCTTGACAGAGTTCCATTTAAATTAAAATGGGAAGATTCATTAGGATCGGTTCTTCAAGCAAAATACACTAGACGTGTAGCATTTAATGAATATGGTAATTTTTCATTTGTATAATTATGGAACTAAATAAATATAGTAAAACAGTAACCCAAGATGATTCACAACCGGCCTCTCAAGCAATGCTTTATGGAGTAGGGTTAACTGATGCAGACATGAAGAAGGCACAAGTTGGCATCGCATCTACTTGGTATGAAGGCAATACTTGTAACATGCATTTGAATGGATTGTCAGCATTTGTAAAAGAAGGTGTGCTGAAAAATGGGTTAGTTGGATTGCAATTTAATACAATTGGAATAAGTGATGGGATAACCAATGGAACTGAAGGGATGCGTTATTCCTTAGTTTCTCGAGAGGTAATTGCCGATTCTGTAGAAGCAGTAACAGCTGCACATTATTATGATGCATTAATAACAATTGCTGGTTGTGATAAAAATATGCCGGGAATGACGATGGCTATGATTCGTGTTAACCGTCCATCATTGATGGTCTATGGTGGTACAATTGCATCAGGAAATTATAAAGGAAAAAAATTAAATATCGTTTCGGCATTTGAAGCATTGGGTGAAAAATATGCGGGAAAAATAAGTGATGAAGATTTTAAAGGTGTAATAAAAAATGCATGCCCAGGTGCTGGCGCTTGTGGAGGGATGTATACTGCAAATACAATGTCATCTGCAATTGAAGCAATGGGTTTGAGTTTGCCTTACAGTTCATCAAACCCAGCAATGAGTGGCGCAAAAAAAGAAGAATGTTTAGCTGCTGGAAAATATTTGAAATTATTATTAGAGAAAGATTTAAAACCATCGGATATCCTTTCAAAAAAGGCATTTGAAAATGCTTTAACGGTTGTGGTTGCTTTGGGTGGTTCTACCAACGCTGTGTTGCATTTGTTAGCGATGGCAAAAACCGCCAACATCGATTTTACATTGGAGGATGTAACACGAGTAAATGAAAGAACACCGGTGATAGCAGATTTAAAGCCAAGTGGAAAATACTTGATGGAAGATGTTTTTGAAATTGGTGGTGTTCCTGCCGTAATGAAATATCTGTTGACGAAAGGATTGATACATGGTGATTGTTTAACAGTAACTGGAAAAACAATAAGCGAAAATCTTGAAAATGTTGTCTTGTTAAATGAAACACAAGATGTGATTTTGACAGTTGAAAAACCATTAAAATCTACTGGACATCTTCGTGTATTATATGGAAACCTAGCGCCAGAAGGTTCTGTTGCTAAGATAACAGGAAAAGAAGGGGAAGTATTTTCTGGTAAGGCCATTGTTTTTGAAAATGAATTTGAATGCATTGTTGGTATACGCGAAGGAAAGGTTAAAGCTGGTCAGGTGGTAGTTATCCGCAATGAAGGTCCTAAAGGTGGACCAGGTATGCCCGAAATGTTGAAACCAACATCAGCATTAATTGGTGCTGGTTTAGGAAGTAGTGTTGCATTAATTACTGATGGTCGTTTTTCTGGAGGAACGCATGGTTTTGTTGTTGGACATGTTAGTCCAGAAGCATTTGATGGTGGTCCAATTGCATTGGTAAAAAATGATGACCTCATAACCATTGATGCTGTTAGCAATCAAATAACAATTGATTTAACGAATGAAGAATTAGAACAACGAAAAAAAGAATGGAAACAGCCAGAACTAAAAGTAAAATTTGGTGTGTTGTATAAATATGCAAAACTGGTTAATTCAGCAAGCAAAGGTTGTTTAACAGATTTATAATTTAAAATATGAAATCGCATACTAAATATAATAAAGAAGTTACTGGTGCTGAAGCTGTAATATTATCCTTACTGGATTTAAATGTGACAAATGTTTTTGGATATCCTGGAGGTGCCATCATGCCTGTGTACGATGCCTTGTATGATTATACTGATCAGTTAAACCATTATTTGGTTCGTCACGAACAAGGTGCTACGCATGCCGCACAAGGGTATTCACGTATTTCTGGTAAACCAGGTGTTGTGTTTGCTACTTCAGGGCCTGGAGCTACAAATTTAATCACAGGAATTGCTGACGCACAAATTGATTCTACCCCTTTAGTTTGTATCACTGGTCAAGTTGCTTCTCAATTGTTAGGGACTGATGCATTTCAAGAAACTGATGTAGTAGGTATATCCATGCCTGTTACAAAGTGGAACATACAAGTTACAAAAGCTGAAGATATCGCTCCAGCAATAGCAAAAGCATTTTACATTGCAACATCTGGTCGACCAGGTCCTGTATTAGTTGATATAACAAAAGATGCTCAGTTTGGAAAAACTGTTTATTCATTTCAAAAATGTGAAAGCATACGAAGTTATTTCCCAACTCCAAAAGTAAATCCAGATGAAGTTGATGCTGCAGCAGCTTTAATAAATAATGCTGAACGTCCTTATATACTTTGCGGACATGGTGTTTTATTATCTGGTGCCGAAAAACAACTGTTGGCATTAGCAGAGAAAGCTCAAATACCTGTAGCATCTACTTTGCTGGGGCTATCCGCATTTCCTCCACAACATCCACTTTATGTTGGGTATTTAGGAATGCATGGAAATTATGGACCCAATCTTTTGACCAACGAATGTGATGTGTTGATTGCAATCGGTATGCGATTCGATGACCGCGTAACAGGAAATGTAAGCAAGTATGCCAAGCAAGCAAAGGTGGTTCATTTTGAAATTGATCCAGCCGAAATAAATAAAATAATACCTGCAGATGTTTCTGTAATGGGTGATGCAAAGGAGTCGCTTGAGTTGTTATTGCCAAGAATAAAAAGTAGAGAAAGAAAAAACTGGTTAAAGCGTTTTGCTGACTGTAATGAGATTGAAAATGAAAAAGTAATTGAATCAGCAATACATCCTAATTCCGAAAAATTACGCATGGCCGAAGTTGTTCATCAGTTGCATGCATTGAGTAATGGAAATGCAGTGGTTGTTACGGATGTAGGTCAACACCAAATGATAACATCTCGTTATTATAAATTCAACAACCCGAATCATTCAATAACATCGGGTGGATTAGGAACAATGGGATTTGGTTTGCCTGCAGCGATAGGAGCAAAAGTTGCAAAACCTCAAGAACAAGTGGTTGCTGTTTTAGGAGATGGCGGATTTCAAATGACCATACAAGAGTTGGGTACTATCATGCAAAGTAATATAGCGGTGAAAATTTTGGTGCTGAACAATAACTTTTTAGGAATGGTTCGCCAATGGCAACAACTATTTTTTGACAGAAGGTATTCGTTTACTGAAATGAAAACACCTGATTTTATTATGGTTGCTAATGGTTATGGAATAAAAGGGAAAAAGGTAACCGAACGAGCGAATTTGCAAGAGTCATTAACAGAAATGCTTGAATCAAAAGAAGCTTACTTACTAGAAGTAATTGTTGAGAATGAGGAAAATGTTTTCCCAATGGTTGCAACTGGAGCTAGTGTTGCTGAAATAAGATTAGAATAAATTTAATAGACATGAAATCAACATATACTATATCCATATTCACAGAAGATCGAATAGGATTATTAAATAGAATAACAATCATTTTTACCCGTAGGCATATTAATATCGAAAGTATTACTGCCAGCGAAAGCGAAGTAAAAGGCATTTATCGTTATACAATTGTTGTTTCGGTTACAAACGACTTAGTGGAAAAGTTGGTAAAGCAAATCGATAAACAAATAGAAGTGTTGAAAGCGTTTTATCATTTAATGCCTGAGATTGTAAGTCGTGAAATTGCTTTGTATAAAGTTTCAAATATTGCTTTAAAGGAGAATGAACTTTTTACAAAAGTGGTTAATGAACATCATGCAAAAATTATAAATGTTTCGGCTGATTATATTGTGGTAGAAAAAACGGGTGATGAATCTGAAATAAACAAATTGTTTTCACAATTGGAACAATTTGGAATGTTAGAGTTTGCTAGAAGTGGAAAGGTAGCAGTTACAAAGCCCATGAAAACACTAACAACGTATTTAAAAGAAATAGAAAATAATAGTAAAACAACAATAAAACATTTTAATAACAACTAAATTATGGCACAAATAAATTTTGGAGGCGTTTTAGAAAACGTTGTAACACGTGAAGAGTTTACATTGGATAATGCACGTAAAGTTTTAAAGGATGAAACTGTAGCAGTTATTGGTTATGGTGTTCAGGGGCCTGGACAATCATTGAATTTAAAAGATAATGGAATCAATGTAATCGTTGGTCAGCGTAAAGGTGGTAAGAGCTGGGATAAAGCTTTAGCAGATGGTTGGGTAGAAGGTGTAAATCTATTTGAAATTGAAGAGGCTTGTAAACGAGCTACCATCATACAATATTTATTGTCGGATGCGGGACAAATTGCTTCATGGCCAGTTATAAAACCATTTTTGACAAAAGGGAAAGCATTGTATTTCTCTCATGGTTTTGGGGTTACATTTCATGAACAAACAGGCATTGTTCCTCCAGTAGATATAGATGTAATTTTGGTTGCTCCAAAAGGTTCGGGTACTTCATTGCGCAGACTGTTTTTGCAAGGGAAAGGATTGAATTCAAGTTATGCAATATTTCAAGATGCAACTGGAAAAGCAAAGGACAGAGTTCTTGCATTAGGAATAGGTGTAGGTTCAGGTTATTTATTTGAAACGGATTTTAAAAAAGAAGTTTATTCGGATTTGACTGGTGAGCGCGGAATATTAATGGGAGCATTAGCAGGTTTGTTCGAAGCACAATACAATGTATTACGTGAAAAAGGACATTCACCTTCCGAAGCATTTAATGAAACAGTGGAAGAATTAACACAAAGTTTAATGCCTTTGGTTGCCGAAAACGGTATGGATTGGATGTTTGCAAATACGTCAGTTACTGCTCAGCGTGGTGCCTTGGATTGGAAAGGAAAATTTAGAGATGCTGCAACACCAGTTTTCAAAGAACTTTATAATAATGTTGCTTCTGGTAAAGAAGCAGCAAGAGTTATTGAAGAAGGAAGTAAAGCTGATTATCGCGAGAAGTTAGAAATAGAATTAAAAGAAATAAGAGAATCTGAATTGTGGCAGGCTGGTGCTGCTGTGAGAAAATTAAGACCATGATACTTTCAAAAGAAAATATAGACAAGGCTGCAGAAAATTGCAAAGGAGTAGTTTTACACACTCCCTTGCAATTTAATCAACAGCTTAGTGATGAATTTGGTTGTAATGTTTATTTAAAGCGTGAAGACTTACAAGTTGTTCGTTCGTATAAATTGAGAGGAGCCTATAACAAAATTTGTTCTTTATCAGCAGATGAAAAACAAAGAGGAGTTGTTTGTGCTAGTGCTGGAAATCATGCACAAGGCGTTGCTTATTCGTGTAAAAAAATCAATATCAAAGGTGCAATTTTTATGCCTGTAACTACACCTTCTCAAAAAATAAATCAGGTAAAATTATTTGGGAAAGAAAATGTAGAAGTTGTTTTGGTTGGTGATACATTTGATGATGCGTATAAAGCTGCGCATCAGTATGCAACAGAACACCAATCCGTTTTTGTTCATCCGTTTGATGATGAAAAAGTAATGGAGGGTCAAGGGACTGTTGCAAAGGAAATATTGGAGGATGCTGATTTTAAAATAGATGTTTTATTGGCACCTATTGGTGGTGGTGGTTTGGCTGCAGGCGTTTCCAGTTATTTTAAAGCACAAAGTCCGGAAACTAAAATTATTGGTGTGGAGCCTGAAGGCGCAGCTTCTATGAGTGTTTCAATAAAAAATGGATACAATACAGAACTGTCAGAGATAGATAAATTTGTGGATGGCGCTGCAGTAAAAAAAGTTGGAGATCGCACATTTGAAATTTGTAAAAACACATTGTCGGAGGTAGTTTTAGTTCCAGAAGGAAAAGTATGTACGACCATATTAAATTTATACAACCAACAAGCTATTGTAGTGGAGCCCGCTGGTGCGTTAACCGTTGCTTCCTTGTATTTTTTGAAAGCAAAATTGAAAGGGAAGAATGTGGTTTGCATTGTAAGTGGTAGTAATAATGATATCATGCGTACCGAAGAAATTCGTGAACGTTCTCTTTTATATGAAGGCTTAAAACATTTTTTTGTAATCCGCTTTCCACAACGTGCTGGAGCTTTAAAAGAATTTGTTGGAAATGTACTTGGACCACAAGATGATATTGTTCATTTTGAATACATGAAAAAAAATAACCGTGAAAATGGACCAGCACTGGTGGGATTAGAAATCAAAGATCCAAAGGACTTGGAATTGTTACAATCGAAATTAAAGCAATTAGGATTTCAATACGAGTATTTGAATAGCAATGATAATCTACTTCAATTTTTGATGTAGCATTAAAAACTTTTGCAATGATTATTACCGATTTCAAATCCGTAGGAATAATCTTCCTCTAATAGTTTAATCGAATTTGTATAGGACCCTGCTTTTAAAGCTTGTTCTGGAGCGAGTTGTTGGATGTTAATTCCTTTCGGAGGATTATTTATAAACTCAATGGATTGGTTATGTATGATGTGGTTGTTGGTGAAAGCATTTCTTATTTTATCATTCTTATTGTAAAACGTTTCGCCTAAATAATCAATCCAAGATTTTTTTATTTTTTCGTTGGGTGGTTCTGTTCTAATAATTGTAATGTCTGTGGCGCCTTGTGCTACAGCCCATTTTATTGGCAGTGGATCACCCCAAGCTCCATCCATATAATCAATTCCATTGATGGTATGTTTTCCTTTTGTAATAAAAGGCAATGAGCAAGATGCAATGACTGTTTCTTCCCAGCCACTTTCCATTGGATTACCATAAAAAGGCAAGCCATTGGTTTTATCTGTCATAACAATGGCAAATTGCTTTCCTACTAAATTTTGTTCAGCATGTTCACGATTGAAAGGATAATGTTTTTTTGAAATATCATAGAAAACATCTACATCCATAATAGGTTGCCAGCGTAACATGTTCGAAAAATTAACAAATCTATTTTTCTCTGATAAAAAGCAAATGGCATTGAAGCAATGCTTGGGTTGATTGGCAATGTAATACGAAGTAGCAATTGCACCACCCGAAACAGCAATGTAAAAATCAAAAGGACTGTAATTGTTTTGCATGAAGCCATCTAGCACACCAGAACTAAATGCGGTACGAAATCCTCCTCCCTGAACGATTAATGCTTTTTTCATTTAGAATCAAATATATGAAAATTGCCATATTCAATTACAAATCATCACTATTCAATCCTATGCATTGTTATCTTTTGATGCTTTCTGCTCATCTATTAAATGTTCAAGTGCTATACGTTTCCTTTTTTTGAGAGATTTAAAATAAATCGGAGAAAGACCCGTGATTTTTTTAAACTGATTTGAAAAATGCGGCACACTGCTATAGTGTAGTTTAAAACATATTTCTTTTAAACTTAATTCATTATATATGATAAGCTCTTTTGCTCGTTCAATTTTATTGATAATAATAAATTGCTGAAGTGTTGACCCTGTTACCTCTGAAAATAGACTTGATAGTGTATTGTAATCACATTCCAATCTCTTACTCAGGTATTCTGAATATTTTTCTTCGGGTGGTTCATCCGAATAATGAATCATATCGATGATTGCATTCTTTACTTTTTCTATCTGAATTGCTTTTTTATCTTCGAGTAATTCATGTCCATTTTTTAGCAATGCGGCTCTTATTTTATCAAATTGCTTAATGGATATTTTTTGTTGAACCTCCAACTCTCCCAGTTCTATTGAAGATATTTTTATGCCCAATTTATTGAACTCTTCTTTTACCATTAATTTGCAGCAATGGCTAACCATATATTTTATATATAATCTCATAGTTGTTTTTTAGGTATATTTTTTTGCAAAAGTACTCTTAGGGATTTTCTAGGAATTACACAATTACTGAAATATGTTATATAATTTCAGGTTATTTTTCCTATCGAGCCGATAAAACTTAAATAATGCCTATGGAAATCGAATAGGTGATGAGTAAAGAGGGTTAAAATGAAAAACCCTGACATAATATTTGTCAGGGTTTTCCGATAAAGTACCCCCTTCCAGACCAAATATGAACGAAATCCTTGAAGATACTAGGGACTTTGCTCGAATTTGGGACTTGTACGGTCACCTGATTAGAGAGCCGGAAATTTCTTAATTCATGGCAAAAGTACAAATATTAAATATACCTGACTTTACCTTTTACTCCCAATCCATGTTTATTTTTTGGGCAAGCTCTTTTTAATAGCTGCTGAAATTTCCTCATAATTAGTTGGTTTTATAATTATTTGTATTAGAGGATTGGAAAGACTTCGCTCTTTGAGGTTATCTTCAATGCGATTATTTCCAGTTAAAATTATTACTTTCCCAAGCAGCTTTTCATCAATTGATTTGATCTTTTGAATTAGTGCAAAACCATCAAGATCGCTCTTTGTGGATAGATCAATATCAATAAAGATGGCGGAAAATTCTTGTAATTTTGAAAAATCAGCCTTTTGGGAAGATGGGAAAACATCAAATTCTAATTTGCTATCAAAGTCAAGCAAATTAGAAGTTTCGAATGCCCCTTTTACAGAGTCATATTCATTTTCAAATATTGCTATTTTCATTTTCAAAAGTTTTTAATGTTAAAATTAATTCTATTTCTTTATTCTCGTTTGCTGCCTGAACTAATAATGGAATTTTCATCTCCTCTAGTGTAGATTTGATAGTTAATAGTCCATGTGTAGTTCTTCTCATAATTTCATTTCTATCATTCGAAGTAAGGTCATCAACTAATTTTTTTAAGTCTTCGTTATTAAGGTTGTGATCATTACGAAATAATAAGGTCAAGTTGTCCTCGGAAAAGGTAAAACTACAGTGAATAAAAGTTTTTTTGTACTTCTTCATGTTATTAAGCCAATCTGCAAGAAAAAGTTCTAGCCCCTCTTCATTAATATTGACAAACCTTTTAGTCCCCACGGGTGTGACATTAACTTCAATCTCTTGATCAGGGAAATAACTACTGAAAATTCTTTTTTCAATAGTAAAAATTCTCTGAAGAGATACAGCTGAAAGGGTTGTAAACACAAAAGGGTTGTTTCCTTTTTCGAGCATATCATTTGCTCGCTCAACGATTCCTCTTAAATCAATTTTTGTTCTATCAATTTCATAATTCAAAAGATTATCAAATGCGTTCATTTTTTCAGTTGGTACTGTTTTTAAATTATCCAACATCTTTAATAAATTAGATAATGGATTTAATCTATTTCGGACGAAATGCATTGTTTTGTTTGCTCTATTAACATACAGCGAACTTTCAGCCATCCTTTGAATTTCTTCATTCCGAATTTCAATCAGTTTTTTCTCACTCAACAAAACTTTCGCGATCTTTGTAAAAGCCGGCTCTAAGGTTCTAAAAAATCCAATCAGAACGTAATAGGCTGGTATGTTTTTTTTAGTTATAAAAACAAAAAAATACTCTTGTTCTTCAACTTTAGAGTACAGTAATAAATTATTTGTTTTTCTTATTCCTTCTATAGTTATTGGTTCATTAATAATTTCCTTTTTTTCTCTTAACCTTTTTGGTAGATCGTTGCTTTCAAATTCAAACTTCCATAAAAAGGCAGAGCCATTAACAACAAACAACCTAGAGTCATTTTGTTTTGAGGGGACAAAACAAAACAGATTTTCAATCAATTCATCATCATTCAATGATTTATGAATCGCACTAATTATCTCATCATAAATTTTATGAGGTCGCTTAATAAATTCCTTTTTAAGGTAAAATCCATCTACAACATCATTTAGAGATTCTCTAAAATTTCGAATTTTCACACGTAAAGTCGTATATGAGTTTATAATCCATAAGATTCCGATAGGAATTAAATAATAAAGATTTGACTTATTATATAATTCATTATGAGAATTTTTAAAGTAACATAATACAAAAGAGTAAAGCCCCAAGGTATATAAGTATAATAAGATAGACTTTTTATCCCCGGAAAAATTTATGCTGTTAACAATTGGCAACATGAAATATATAAAATTCACAGGGTGGTTTGGGTCTTTACCAAGCAAAATTAGTCCGATGAAGATGAAATCATTTGTTAAGCGAAAAATTGGTCTTTGTAATAAAAGAATATAAACCACAAAGTATACAAATATTACTATCCAGTATATCCAATTGTCAAGAAGATTATTATTAAATAATACAATCAAGATAGAATATATGCACAACATCAATCGAAACAGGACTGAGTTTATCCTACGCTGTATTAAATCTATGAAAGCCGTAAATCTCATTTAATATTTAATTTGTCTGAAATTTTCCTGTAAACAAAATTAACAACAATGAAAATAAAGAGCACTTTTCCCAAAACAAGAAGCAGTACCCCAAACCAATTGATGGGGTCTACCTTAAAATCATTATCGACATCCGCTAAATGAGTAAGTATATTTAGTAGATGATTAAGAAAAAAGGACTGTGAGTAGTTTTCATATGAAACATTAAATAATACGTAATCTTTGTTCACTGCTGGAAGCAAAGTTATTACTACTAAAGTAAAAAAGCCTACAACCATAAGCAACAACCTATTCAAGCTTGTTCCACAATATAACATGCAGCCACGGAGATATTGATCAAAATTTTTACTTTTAAAAATATGCGCTATTTCGGCTTTATGCTTTCTCTGAATGAACCAATCTTTGTCGTGCTCTGGTAATTCCCTAGCTGAAACAGAAATTGCATAATTTAATGCAGAAATTTGTTCTTCATAATTTAGAAAACTAAGTAACTTCTCAATTTTATGGTGATTCAATTTGTCATAGCCATAATCGCTAAGTTTGACAACCTCAATGTAGTGTTCAATAAATTTTTTAAAGTCCTTGTAATTGTCCTGTTTTAAACCACCTTTGTTTTTCAGAATAACCAAATTGAATAGAATATTTATCCCATGACTTGGGTTGGAGTTTGTTTCAAGTTTTTTCTCCTCTTCTGAAATAATACTGGCAATTGACTGCATTTAAATCCACGGATGTTAATTCTAAACTAAGCAACTTTGTAGGTCAAATGTAAGAATTCTAATTGTAATTTACCGTATTGATTATCAGCTAATTCTATGGATTCTTTTAGCTTCTTCAAAGCCAACCCACTTGCCCTTGCTGTCTTGCCCCCGATTTGCCAATTCCCTGCGCACCAAGTAAATTAAATCAAAGTCTCCTTCGATTGCTTCAGAAAGCAGTTTGCTGCTCGTTAAACTGAAGATAAACGAAGGGTTGTCGTCATCCTTTCTATTTGCATAGAAGCGAGGATCAAACTTTCCTTTTGATTTCTCGGTAGTTTTATCCCAAACTTTTAATGCCATAGCCATCTGCGTCATAAACGCAGTAAGGTTCGGATGCATTTCAGTTACAACATCGTAAAAATTTACACTTTGTTCTTGAGCGATGTCTAAAATTTCAATGTACTCGCCATCCGTTAATTCAAGATCCCACTCAAGCTCAATAACCCCTTTTAATGCACGTATTGTCGAATTAAAAACGATTGTTTGTTTAGGCTTTTCTCCTTTAACCATTTCAGAAGAAGCTTTGCTGTGCTTTGCTTTTAATCTTTCTTCTCCTGTTTTAGTTAACTGACCACCCATCTTTTTCCAAATGTCTCCGGGGATTTCCTCCCTAACAATGGTGTCAGTTTCCATTGCACGGTTCATCGCTTCTTTATATTTCTTTGCTTTATAAAGGCGATTAATTTCTTTAAGAACTGTATGGTCACTTTTATTTAAGTGTTCCGGCTCAGTCCAGTCTTCGGTTGTAGTTGCTTTCTTTTTCATAGTGTCTACGTTCGATACTTTCTTTGGAACTTCCAAGTTCTTTCTGCTCTTTCTGACACCTTCAAAAGCATCCTCCCAATCATAAACAATCTCTTTGTCTTCTCCGGCAATCTTTTTTAAATCTGCCATTGAACCACTAAGCTTAATTGAGAAGTATGCAACTCCATGAGTAACATTGTAGGAGTCATTGTAAGAATGCTCCAATTCAAGAACTTTCACGTTGACTTTCTTTTTCTTGATGATAGAATTTACAATCTTGGTTATCTCATTAATAGCACGTTCAGGTTCGTTATCTAATATGTCGGTGACATCTTCTTCTTTCTTTCCCTTGCGTTTGATATAAATAAAAAGTTCTCCTAATGGAATAGGCAATTCAGCATCAATCTCAATCTCACTTTTTTTAACTCCTGATAATTCTTGTGGAGCATCATCGAATACTCCCATTTTTCCACCTTGATTAAAACGACCGTATTGAGTTGCAATGCCTTTTTCCGGTATTTCAATTACAACATCAACATCGTGTTGAAATTCATTGTTGCCTTTGAACTGCCCACCTTTTGTTGCCTGAAAAATAAAGACAAAAGATTTTCCTTTGTTTTGCGCTTTTAATTTTTCCAGGTCTTTCGCTGTAAGACCAAGTTTGTTTACAGAGTCAAGAAAAATAAAGTCGTAAGAAGATAGATCTGTAGGCAGTGCATCCGATACAAATAGATTTTCATGAGCAACATCTTTATCCTTTAACTTTTTCTGCAACGTAGCATCAAGTTTCTCTTCTTTGGCAACGTATAACACCTTGCCATGATTTCTCGCTAAATAGCCGGCAAAATCAATACACAAATAACTCTTACCCATCTTTGGCATTCCAAATACCATCGCAGTAAAACCCGGAGCAGGATCGCCAATAAAGTCAAGCCATTTTCCTGTGAACCCGATTGTATTAAAATGAAGATTTGTGAATTCTTTACTTGGCATGATGTTCACCGGAACATTCCCCAATCCGTTTAAGTTCTTCTTTTGCTTTTTTTCTTTTGCATAAGACTCGTCAATATCATCGTAAGCATTCTCATACTTTTCAATAATACCTTTTAGCTTCTTAATTACTTCAGGACGCAACATAATATGTTTGGCGTTCCGCATGGAATTAAATGCTTTCAATGCAGACTCCTGCATCTCCATGATTTCCTTTGCAACAGGCGACTTCTTTGTAATCTTCTTTTCTGTGATTGCTTTTTGCAGGTCATCTATAAATAAACCGATGGTGTTTTTGTAAAGTACCTTGTCATGGAAATTCAGATACATGTGAATGAATTTTATTTCATTACTAATACCTGCAAATTTGTTTTTTGAGCTACCGGATACACCATTGCTTTTTCCCTCTTTTGCAGCAATAGCTTTTTCCAAAGCAGCCTTTCTGATTTTAATTTCAGGAGTTAACCCATCTTCCAATTCAGCATCAAGTTCCAAACGATAAATCATTTTTAATTTATCAAGTGGCAAGTCCTTGTACCCTGCGGCATCCTTCTTTGCTCTATCAATAATTGGGTTGCCATCTAAGCCTGAAAGATCTTCTTTGCGGTCGATAAATTCCTCAAGTTTATCAAACGCTAAATCAAATACTTTTTTTGCTTCGGCATCATTTTCATAAATACCCCAATCGTTTCCCTTGTTAGTTTTCTCTTCAATCACCAAGTGAGATTTTTTAAGCACCTCCGGCAGATTCTCAAAACCAACTTCACTAATGGCTTTAATATAATTCTTGGTTGTTATTCTCATTTTGATTTAAATTTTAATTGCGTTAATTGTTTCGTTAAACTTTGTAAGTTCTTTCTTTCCTTCAAACTCAAGGTGTGTATAAAAGATTTTGCTTTTGCAGGATCGTAATTCATGACGATCATTTCCGTTTTTACTTTATCGGTGTGTTTTGTTACTGCAACGCTTTTAGTAACCTTTTGAACTTTCCACTTGTACTTGTTGATGTAAGAGGTTAGAATTTTAGAAGGATAAGAACTCAACAAAAACTTTCCCTTTACCTTGGAAAGCGCATTGAGAAGTTCTCGGTAATCGTCTTCCGAATAACCTTTATAATGACCTTGATCCGAACCAATGTACGGAGGGTCTGCATAGATAAATGTTTCTTTGTCATCGCATCTGTTTATTACTTTGATTGCGCTATTATTTTCGACTTGCACTTTTGTGAGTCGTTGTTCATACTCTTTTGTAAAGGCATCTCTTTTGTTTGCAAGAGCAGCCTCTTTTGAATCATCCTTTCCAAACCCCCAAGAACCAATCATTCCTGCGAATCCTTGGTTGGTTGCTGTCCATAACGCCCATGCACGTTTCACATCTGAATACTTTGTGGGGTTATTATAAATCTCCATCGCTCTTTTATAAAGTTCACGACTGTGTAAGGTTGATTGAATTTCTTTTTGAAGTTCAGGGAACTTCGTTTTTATTACTTTGAAAAAATTAATGACTTCATTATTGATATCATTAATGACTTCTACTTCCGATTTCGGTTTAGCAAAAAATACTGCACCACCGCCAAAGAACGGTTCACAGTACAATCTGTGCTGTGGAATTAAAGGGAGTAGGTATTTTAATAGGGTTTGTTTCCCTCCGTAGTATGTTATTGGTGTTTTCATTTTAAAAAGAATAAAGAGCCTCCCGAAAGAGGCTCTTTGATTTTAGCTATAGATTAGTTCTTTTCTGCTGTTCCAAATTTTGTCGAAGTTTCTGTTACCTCCTGCCCATTGGTAGGAAAAAACGCCATTCGTTTTGGTTACTTTTTGAATTGCCCAAACAGGTGCATCAACTGCTGATCCCGGAATTGCGAATCCATTATAAACCACTTTTGGATTACTTTCATCTACCAATTTTGGTTGGAAGAATGTTTTATCATCCAATGAGTTTACTTTCGCTTGCAAGTTCCCCACAACAGCCTGAAGATTTTTGATCTCATTAATCTCTTCAGTTTGTTTCGCTTCTGTTGCAGTTCCGGTTACATTAGTTTGTAACATTCCAATGATTTGATCTCTTAACTCTTCAACTGTAGCAGTTACAGGAGCAGTAACATCTGCCTGATCAACATAGATGTTGTTCAGCGCACCTTGTCCGATGTCAATTTTGATAATGGTATCTCTTACGATTTCCACTTCACGAACTTGATACTTCAGAACAAAACGTGATGAACCATTCTCGGTAATCTTAATACTACCTCCGTTATTTTCAATAATAGTTGCCATACTTAGTCTTTTTTATTTTTGTTTATATATTCAACAATGCTCTCTCCGATAACCGCTCCCATAAAACCACCAATCATCACATAGGGAACTGCGTCCTTTTGTGCGGTTCTCGCATAGAAGTACATCAGTAGAGAGGCTGCAAGTGTGGTGGTTGAAACGATAGTTTTCTCTTTTATCATTATTGCTGTGATTTAATAAATAGTGTTGTTGTTATTCCCGACATTATCATTAGCCCATAGGTGAGCATTTTGTTTTCAAAACGCTTCTTTCTGTTTTGCTTGTAAGCTGTATTCAACTCTTCAGCTAATTGCATTTGTCTTTGCTGATTTTCTTTTTGTATGTCGAACATGGATTGATAGCTCCTGTTACACATTACAATTTGTGAATCCCTGACTGCAACCGCTTGATTGAGTGAACTAATGGAAACGCTGCATAAACTATCTTGAGCATTACATAAATCGTTCAGCACTATAACTTCCTTTCGTAATGTATCACAAGGAATGTTGCTTACAACTACTGTTTGCTGCTTCTTCAATAACGCCCTTGTTACTTGCAGTTTTACATTTAGCTTTTGGTTTTCAGTTTTCAAAGAATCGGCAACTTTGGAGAACTCTTGTTTCGCTTTTTGGTATTCGTGATTAACTGTTTCCGCTAAGTTGCCGGAGGTTTTAATCTCCTTCTTGATTTCTTTTACATTTACCTGTTTTGGTTTGTCATCGCAACTTTTTACAGCGATGAAACAAACTATGATGCCTATGATAAAGGCAGAAAATAACTGTTTCATATTTATTAGTTTTTAAATTTTTTACACTTGTTTTTTTTCAATCGAGTACCCGAAGCAACCTGCTCCCACAAGGGTTATAAAACCATAAAACATGTGTTCGGGCATTTGTAATTCAAAGAACTGATCTGCAATCCAACTCACGAGCAACACAATCACAAACAAGACTGTGACTACTTCACGCAGACTGGTATTACCATTTTTGTCTTTTAGCAATTGTGCTAAAGCTGTTATGAATCGATTTTTCATTTTTGTTTTTTCTTTTTCCTTTTTAGAATTCCCCACAAGGCTGTTAAACCTAATGCTACTGTCACCGTTCCGATTGCCCAACGCTTAAAGGTTTGTCGCTTTACCGCTCTAAAATCAATCAGCGTGTAAGTAAAACTGTTACCGTATAAACTCATGTGCTTTTCACACAAACTCAAGAATTCCTTGAACTCATTGATGTTTGAAAACACTTGACATCCGGCAGAGTATTTATCTACTTGCTTTGTGATCCCATTCAAACTTGCACGGTGGATATTAATCCCATACATGCCTTTGCTCTTTGTGCCATTTTTAAAATCAAGTTTTGCGTCTCTGTCGTAATCTCTTATTACAGTTATTGGTTTTGATTGAACCAATGCTTTGTACTTCCCTTGATGCATTCCGATTCTATAAGCACCTTTGTATTGCCCTTGAGCTAAGATGGCTGTACCTTGAGGTTGCATTGGATTACGCAACCAAAATGTACCCGGATCGGTTGTTACCTTGTAAACATAGTAATGCCATTTTAATGGGGCTACTTTGTAAAAGACATGAATCTCATCATCAAAACGATTAGGGATTGTATTCGGTGATCTAATCCCAACTATGTTTAATTGATTCGGTTTTGTGTAGAGTTCATATCCTTTGCTTCGTAGAATTCCTTTGATCTTCGATAGCAACATTATGCAGCGTTTCCTAAATCGGGTTCATACTCACTTAACCACTTCTTCACATCGAAACAAGGACAGGCTTTTTTCACTCCTGCAAAATCACGATGTCCCAACACTTGTGCATTTGGATATTTCTCAGTTAGAGAAACTATTAAATCAAACATGGAATGCTTTTGTGCATCAGTTCTGTTGTCTTGTGGTTTGCCATCTTTATCAATTCCACCGATGTAGGCGATGCTAATGCAATTTGAATTGTGAGCATATACACCATAGCTGTTTTTGCTTTCATCTAACAACTGAATTAAATTCCCTTGTCGTTGGATTAAGTAATGGTAGCCCGGTGTATCTCCCCAACCACGTTGTTCTTTCCAATAGCGTTTAATAGATTCAACAGTAGTTGTTGGTGGCGTTGCAGTACAATGCACCACGATATATTTAATGTTTCTAAGATTTTTCATTTTTAAATTCTTTAAAGGATTTTACTTGTTCTTTTTTAACCCTGAAAAGCTCTGTGCTATTCTTAGGAATAAAGTAAATCCAACCTTGGTGTGTAAACTCCTTCTCGCCAAGCACAATGTGCTTTGGTACTTTTAATTTAAAGTTGCCTTTGGATTTATAGATTTCCGTTTCAACAATCGAAACGATCTCATCTCCATGTTTTATGATTCCGGCAAATCCGCTTGCACCAACAAAAGAGTTATAGGTGGATTCGTTAACTGATGTCGGCAACTTAGCCCTCACTAATGCTGCTTCAACCTCTTTCCCGAACATTCCATCTACTCCGTATTTTGGAAGTATGCTTGCTCCGAATTTTTTTACTAAGGCATTTTGAAGTTGTGTTACTCTGTTTCCTTTGCTTCCTCTTTTTAATGGGAAGCTGTCGTTTTTTACAGGCGCAGTATTTACGCTTGCAGTTTCTGTAAAGGAGGTTGTATCTTCTTCCTGATTCGCTTTCTTCTTTTTCCAGTAGTTCCATCCCAAGAAGCCAGCGACACCTGTTCCTAATACACTCAGTCCGATCAGGATTATTTTTCTTTTATTTTGTGTTTTGCTTTCCATTATCCCTTTGGTTTTGATAGTATTATTTTTAAGTAATCGTTGTATTCCCACATCTCTAACTCACTTTTCAAATCGGTCATCATGTCGGTTGCGTATAGTTTCTTATAAAATACTCCGGTCATGATAAATGCTTTTTGAGTTGGCATTTCATTAAAAACTGCTTTGATCGCTTCTTCATCTGTTCCCGGTATAAAACCGTATTCTTTATCAAAGGCTGCTTTTAATCGCTTTGCCCACCCATCATACACTAAAGTTGGACTTGAAGGCTTACCGCCCGTTTTATCCGGTTTCTGTGCAATAATTTGAAGCATCTCATTGTACTCGGTTGTTTGCAACTCATCACTCATGTCGGTTATCATATTTGAGTTGTAGAGTTTTTTATAGGACTCCTGTACTTTGAGAAAAACTTGTTTGCTTGGGATCTCCCTTAACGTGCTTCTTAACTTCTCGGTATCTGTTCCCCACCAACCATCATTGTCAAACGCCATTTTAATTTGTTTGGCAAAGGTTGCAGGTGTACCATCTTCAAAAGATTTCTTCTCTTCACGATTTGCGACTCCTTTTAAAACAAGCTTTTTCCCAAAGAAAATACCACCGCCCACAATCCCAATTCCGATAAGGGAATAGAGAAGTTTCTCTTTCAAGGTTAAATCATCTTTGGTGGTATTTTTTTTCATTTTAAACTCCTAATGCTTTTTTTGCTAATGCGGTTTTTACAGGATCGTTTTGTACGATGTCGGCAAGCTTCACTATTTCCTTAGTGTTTAACTTCTTTGCAATCGTAGTTAACGCTTTCATTTTTGAATCGGCTTCTGCTTCAGTAGTCGCTTCAATGGTTATTTCATAACTAAACTTTTTCATTTTCTGTTTTTATTTCTAATAGTTCAAATACTGTTTCGATGTTCTTTGGCTCTTCAACAAAGGATTGTAGGATGAGCATTATTTTATCGAGTTGCTCCTTATTAAAGTGTGATTCCAATTGTTTTAAGAATCCAAGTTGCGCTTTCATCTCTTCCGACATTCCTTCTTCAACAGGTGTTTTCTTTTTAAACACCACTTCATTTTCAACTACTTCTGCTGTGGTATCAATTGCTTCTTTTGCAATCAATCCAGCAAGCGCATCTCCACCCGGTAGTTTGGCTACCCAATGTGGATTTCGTTTGACCATTCCCTCTAAAACAATAGAGGCAACTTCGCCAAGGTTAACATCACCTAAATGCAGTTTTTTACTTTTGTATACATTGAGTTTTTCTTCTAACTCTTCGATGTAATCTTCTGCTTCGGTAAGTTTCTTTTGACAAGTTTCATAATCACGCTTCATCAAATCATTTTGCCAACGCTCTCGTTCTTGCGCTAACGACTGATTAATTCTATTCTCTAACTCGATACCTGATAAGCCCTGCGTTTGCTGAATTTGCTGTGGTTGGTTTTGGATAGGATGTTCAATCGGTTTTTTCTTTTCGATGTAAAAAGTAAACTGCTGATAGCGGTTTGAATTTTCAGTATTGTAAGTGAAAATCTTTATTGTTTCGGTGCTATCATCAAGATAAACTTTGTGGTCATCGATGGATTCAATTCTGTTAGTGCGAGGCACAACTTTTACATCGTCAACGTACACTTCAATATATTTCCCTTCGCCTTTGTCGACCATGTCGTGAAGCCACATTTTGAATTGGGAAAGCTTCACATCGTTATATGGATTGGTATGTTGCATTACTCTTACTTTTTAATTGTTGTTTTGTTTTTTGGTATTACTTGAATGAATCTTAAGTGATTGATTCCGGATAAATAATTAGTGATCTGTATTTTGCTTTGATGTTCGTACTGCATTTCATTGGTTGCACTTTCGCTCAAATCGAATATTCCTGTTTCACTTTCAACTCTTACATTCTGCGCCTCTTCAACGAGGTAATAGAATTGAGTGTGGGCATCAATGGTTAGTTCTTCATTTGGCTGTAACACCAAGTGTCGGAAGCGGATAAAGTAATCTGACTTGTATCCTAATTCCTGCATCCTTCGTGGGATGTATTCTAAGGCAAGATTTATTGTCATTTTCTATTCCTCCACATTAATCCATACATATACTTTTATCTCGTAGTTGATGTCCAACTTTTGCGACTTCCCCAATGCATCTAAATACCATCCGTTTATAATTGTTGACTCGGCATCTACCTTCACAATTTCTTCTGTTCTTTTATTGCCGTGAGTGAAATCATTTACCGGAAAACCTGCTTGAGAAAAATCTCCCCAATTCAAGTTGGCATCGTTTCCAAAAACATCTGCTGCATAAAACCAATTCGCCTCTTCACAACTTTGCAGTTTCAACTCACCGACTAATTGGTTTCTTTTGAATAGTGCTTTTGGTTTATCATCTCTTACTGCCCCTGAGTCAGCAGTTGAATGAGTTGCTTCAATTACCATCGCATCTGTTTTCGCTTTAGCTTTTGGCGCAGGTACTTCAACAGTACCTTCCATTCTGCTTATCAATCTTCCTCCATATTCAACTCCGATAATAAACTTGGTGTCCTTGGGAAGTCTTATTTGAAAGTGTTTCCGTTCGCCTTGTCGTTTAATACTTATCGTTTTAATTATCACTCCTTCTTTCATCATAACTCATCCTCCATTTCACAGTCTAAGTACAAACTCACTCGATAAGGCGTGAACACCGTTCTGCCATCATCCAAATCTTTGTAAGAGATTTGAACTCTGCCATTGCCGGGTGCAACACCACCCAAATCATAGTAGCGTTGTTTTGGTGCTACATTGATTCCTGACATTAACAATTTGCTTTCGTAGTTATCAGGAAAGAACTCTTCTTTGTTTATTTCTATCTTTTGAGTTCCTCTATAATACAATAGATCGTCCTTATCCGATGTAACCAACACCCCATGCACTTTCACAATGTTCTTCTCCAATTCAAAGGTTTCACTCACCGTTGAGTTCGCCACAAGAATTTTTATATCAAATCTTTTTTTCGTTGCTTTTAACATGGTATTGCTTTTTTAAAAGCCGGGAGATTGCTCTCCCGACTTATTAGGTTATTGATTAAGGAGTTGTAATAGTTCCGTGTAAACCAACATACAATTGGGTTTTTGGATCAAGTCCTTCCATTGAGCCTAACTCAACTGTGAACTCTAACAAGATGTCATCGTGAATCAAGCGTGGATTCGCCAACTTGTAATATCCTAATGGAACGCTGTGCATGTTGGATGTTTTGAATGCAGCAACACTTGTTTCAGGGATGATGATTTTTTTGTTTGCTTTTAAGCTGAACTCTCCGTTTGCGATTGCAGGGAAATCTTCCAACTGAATAAACTTCGATCCCATTACTTTATCGGCAGTTGCATTTTCAGGGATAGATGCCAACAACACAATTCCGCTTACCAATAAGGCTTGGTTCTTTGGCAATTTTGCATTGCTGATATTACGCAAGCCAACCTCTTTCACATCCTGAGTTTCAAATAATTTGATGGTTTTTGAATTCACAGGTTTGATTGAATACACAATGGTATCTGCCAAACGCAATTCGCCTTTTGCTAATGCGCTTTTGATGTGTGCAGGTAACTCACGGAAATGTTTCTCCATTTCTGCACGAGAACCTTTGCTTCCTGCTCCAGGATTTGCCAACTTGTTAATGGTGCGTTGACGAGCAATTGGATTCATTCTACGAAGCGCACCTAACAGTTCTTCGCTTTCTGCACCTTCTAATCCTAACAACGCTCCTGCGTTATTGTACTCTTCTGTTCCGTCTAATAGTTCTAACATAATTTTTGTTTTTTAAAATTTAACTTTGATTTATTTTGTGTGATGGATGTTTGATTTTTGTTTAGTAGATTTTTTCTGATGGTTCTACTTCGCCCATGTCTTCTTCACCGCTTAAGAGATCTACTTCAATCCCATTAACCTGATTGTACTTCATTGCGCTTGCTTGAATTTGTTGTTGGATTTTATCCAACTCATTCATTTCAACTGCGCCCATTGAGTCCTCTGTGTTAGGGTAAGTGAAGTATTGTACTTGACCGAGTCCGTTTGTACCTTCTTCAGTTTTCTCTTCTTTCTTTTCTTTTGCTTTCAAAACTTTGTCAAGAAAAATTCTCTTTTTCATGTCGTCCTTTAAAGCCATTAATCGCTCTTTCACACCATCTAATCCTGAAGTAGGTTTTCCACTCATTCCGGACATAGTTTGATAAGTGCCTGAAGCCATCATTCCTAAACCAAGTGCTGATGCAATTCGGTTTTTCGCGAAATGACCAACTCCTGTAACAGCTGCTCCAACAACGAAAGACAATCTTCCTAACACAGCTCCTGCAACTCCGCCTCCGATTACTCCGATCACGATGTCTTTTCCCAACTCAGTTGCAGCGTCTTTCACTTTCGCTCCTGTGCTTGCATCGCCAGTACCACTAAGTGATTTTTTGAGTGCTGCTTTCTGATAACTGTTTTTTCTCTTTGTCATTTTCTTTTTTGTTTAATCGTTTTTCTTTTTTTACATGTATGCTACTGCTTGCTTTTTCTTCTTGCCTTTATTTCCTCCTTTCTTTTTCTTTCGTGATTTTAATCCCTTGAGTTGTCCTGATACAGCGGTTGTTTGTGCAGGAGGTTTTGGCTTATTCATCATTTTGTATCCGAGAAATAACAAGCCTAATCCTGTAACACCAATCGCTGTTGGCTTTAACCACTTTTTATTTTTCTCCCAAAATCCGGCAGGCTTATCTCCACCTGTACTTGATCCCGAATCTCCACCGCTGTCTGTTGAGCTTGCACTTCGCATCATCGCTTTTGATCCATCGCCATTTCCTCCGCCATCTCCTCCTGAACCACCTGATTCTGATCCTGATCCTGATTCTCCACCGCCTCCTGAACTGCTTGTTGTGCTTGTAGTAGTGGTTGATTCTCCTGTATCGCTATTAGTGATTTTTACATTTGCTGCACTTTGAGATACTTCTTCTGTCGTTGTTCCATCTCCTGCTTGCGATTCGGTGTTTTCAAAGTCTTGTCCTTCTTTCTTTTTCTTAGGGAAGATGTTTCCGATTCCTTTTAACAATCCTGCTATAGCACCGATGATTCCTGTTGCTGCTGTTATTGAAGCAGCAGTTGCTGTTGCTGAACCAAGTTCTCCTAATCCATTAAAGCCTTCATCGTAGTAAACTTCAGAACCAAGTAAATCGCTCATTGAAGAAGTTTCATCAAGCCCATTCATGTCATCCATGATATATCCTAAACCGCTTACTTCATTGTTTTTGTTTCCTTTGCCTGTAAGGATTGCCTTCTTTAAGTTTTCAGGTTTACCTCCGGCATCGTAAAAAATCTTTTCTAATTTTTCTTTTACTTTTTTTAATCGGTCGAACTTGCTCATATCAACTTCTTTCTGTCTCGCTTGCTCATCTGTTAGATATGCGAACTTTAATCGTTGTGCTACTTTGAAAAGATTAAGTTTCATGCTGATTAAAACTCCTGATCGAATTAAAGCAGTTGCAGGATTTACTCGGTTGGTAACATGAAGTGCTTTATGAATAAAGTTTTTTAGTTTACCGCCTTTCTTTCCACCATCGCTTCCCGGTGGTTGACTCAGCTTTTTGAAAATTCCTTTTTTCGCTCCGCCACCGCCACCACCACCGCCTGATGCAGCTTTTCTTTTAAAGAGTTTGCCTAAGTCGCCTCCTTCTAATTCTTCCCAACCCATTAGGTCTTGCACATCTACATTGTTTGTGCTGGGTACGCCATTTAAATATTCTAATTCCATAGTTGTATCTTGTTTTTCTGAGTATGGTTCTTCGTAATTGAATCGGTCTACCACACAATCGACCGTGATGTAATTTCCTCCTGTTGTTGGCACGATTGGATAGATGTGTTGAAAGTGATCTTGTTTGTATTTTGTGATTCGCAGTTTGTGCTTTATTTTTAAGTTGCTCAGTATGCTGCTGATAAACACCGTGTAACAATCGCAATCTATCCCATGAAACCTATCGTGCCAGCCTCTTGCCGGACTTCTGATTTGTTCTTTACCATTTGCATCTTTCTTATAGGCGATGTGGTTGTATACAAAATCCCAAATATTCTTGCAGGTTTCATACACGTTTTTTCCTTTTAGAAGTGGAGCTAACTTTGCGGTTTGAAACAATGTTTCTCTTACTACTTGCGGAATGAATCTAACCGTGTCATCTACCGTTGCGCCCTTTTTAATTGTTGGATCAAGAAACAATGGCTTTGGAAATAAATGGTCGAACTCTTCACCGCTTCCTATTTTTCTTTTTTTAGTTGCCTCCATTTTGCGCTCCGATTAATTGTACTTCATCTGTTTTTTCAAAAGGAATTTTCTTCCAACCCAAATCAATTGTTGTCATGGTAGTAACACCAATTTTAAATGCTTCGCCTTGTTGTACCGCTTGTAATAAGCCTTTGGCAGTAGAGAGGAGGCTGAACATTGGAATGCGAATCATTATCGCTTCGAATTTTGCCTCACCGAATGCAGGTATCGCAATGTCTTGATTGACCGCTTGCGAACTTCCGATGCTGCTTCCCTTAATCAGTAATTTGATAAAAGGGAACTTGAGTTTTAAACCCGTACGAGTTGGATTTTTCAACTGCACATCTATTCTCAACACCACTCCTTGCAAATCCAACTTGTGCAGCTTAACCGTTGGAACTATCTCCAAGTTAATCGAGGTCTTATTCAATCTCCACAGATATATTCCACCTGCTACCACGCCTCCTCCTATGCCTAAGCCTAACAGTATTTTTTTAATGCTTGCCATTTACTTCTTTCTGATTTTGTCGCTAAAATATTCTCCACCTACTTTGAATGCCATCCAAATTGCTCCACCTACAACTGCTTTAATCGCATAATCCACTAAACTGGAGTAGTCAATGTTTGCAAATAGGATGCTCGCTGTAAGTAGCATGTTTCCTGTTCCATCCGGTGTTCCGGCATTGTGTTTAATTTCTGACATTTCGTTTTCTTTTTTAATTAGTAATTCATCCATCACGGTACAAAGTTGCAGCGGTTGTCTGAGTCGCTTTCTTACATTGAAAATTCTTTTTAATTTGCTTTAAATCATTTTCAATCTCTTTGAATTTCTTTTAATATAAAATCGTTTTGGGCATACCTAATTCTTGAAAGATTATTTCGACTTGCTTGGAAGACCAGTAAGCACCGTTACGTTTTCCAACTTTATCTTTGATCCCATCTATCCACTTATTAAGAGTTGGATAACTTACTTGATAAAAGCGCAGTAGGTCTTTGGACAGATATGGCTTTATTTCAATTGTTTGCTTAAATGATTGTGACATAGAGTTATTTTTTAGTTATTAATTTGAAAATTGATTACTGCGTTGTTGAACATTTGAAGAAGATCGAATTGTTTTTGTGCAATTAATTTTTTACGATACGCTACAATCGTTTTAATTGTAGGCTCTTGCAGGTATTTGGTAATTGCTTTTGCAAGGAGAGTGATTCCTTTATTGTATTCAGGAACAGAAATTCGTTGTACACAAACTTCTTTATACCATCCTTCTGTTCCGGTTAGCCCTTTGTGATAATTGATATTTAACCAATCGATAGGCTTTGATAAGTAACGACCACGTTTTCTGTTTACATAACGTTTCGCTAAACATACACGCTCAATAATTTCTTCAAATACTTTTGTTGGGTTTTTATAAGTGTTATAATGTTCTGCAACTAAGTTTTGAAATAGAGTTTCTTCTTTAGTAGTAAACTCATTATTGCACCATAATGCTGCGTGAATAAAAATCCAAGTGTTCTCAACGGTGTTGTTTTTTGGATTTGATTTACCACCTTTTATTACTCTTAAATGTGGCGTTGCTGTTTTGATTTTTCTTACTGCTGTCATTTTATTTAGTTTTATAGATTACTATTTTGAGTCGTTTGTTATTGACGATACAAAGTTGCAGCAGTAGTAAATGGTGAGTTCGTGGTTCGGGTTATTATGGGTAAACTTTGACGATATGCGCTAAACTTTGCGCATTTTGGAAAAATTTGGATGTTATCGGAAGAGATAGAAAGCTTTGGGCATTTTTAGGCAGATTTGAGTAATCTATTTTATTTTTTTTATAGATTTTATAATTGAAAATTATCCGGGATTAATTGGGGATTAATCCGGGATGACCAAAAGGCGTTTAAATTCCTTTCATTTTATTCGAATATTTATCAGGGTTTTATTCGGGATTTATCGGGGATAACTTCGTAAAGACTTGTTTAAATAAAAAAGGTGACCATCAGGTCACCTCACAAATTGATTTCAATAAAATAAAACGAGAATTAATTTACCGTACCCGGCACTCCAAGTACCTCTAACAGTGTTTTAACTTGGTTCACTGTATAAAAGCGACCTCTTTTTTCTCCAATTTTTTCAGTAAAGGGCTTTAACCATTTGTCAAAGGTTTTTACTGACACTTGATACTTCTCTGCTAACTCCTTCTTGGAGTATGCCTTCAACTCGAATTTGTCGTTTGTGATTCCCATGTCCTCTCTATATCTAAAATTTACTACTACGAATATTTACTCAAAAACTCATCCTCGTTTGAATTAAAAAACAAAGCGAGTTGTTTTACATTTAATCTTTGTTTGTTTTTGTAATTGGTAATCAAATCTCTCAACTTCATTGGATTTTCTCTCGGTATATCCAACTCCGCAGGTTCTCTTCTGCGTATGTTCATTGAGTTAAAAAGATTAATCAAATACCTTTTTTGATTGTCGGTAATCACACCGATATCATTTGCTCTATAAAGCAGAGCTTGCATAGAGAGTTTCCATTTGCGTTTTAAATCTGCTAAGACATTTAAATTAACGCCATCTTTAAAATCTCCTTTAATATCCTTTTCCGGCATCAGAAATTCAGCAGCAAACTCATTTGCTTCATGACTGATATCTCTAGTAAAGGAAGGGTTTGTTTGTAGGTGCATTACTAAATGCCCTAATTCATAAGCTAAGGTAAATCGTTGACGATCTCCCAAACTTCTTTTATTAGAAAATATAATCGGGAATATTCCATTTGCTAAAATGCTCATTCCATCAACACGATCAGTATTAAAATCAAAGTTGATTATGAATAGACCATTGTCCTCTAGGACTTGGGTGAGATTATTAATCACTCCCTTTTCAATTTTCCAAAGTTTACGCAACTTTCGTGCAGCCTCCGCAGGTGAGCCTAACTTTTCAATATCTAGCACAGGTAAACTAATCTCAGGATAATTAATTGCTGTAATAAGCTTTTCTACGTTTAAACGATAGATGTTTACTTGTGCTTCGATAGGAACCATAATTTTCTGCGCTACAATATTGCGTTTGCGCAACGCAAGGGCAGAAGGCAATGTTTCTCCTTCTTGATAAAAGAACTCCTCCGGGTAATTTAACACCCCAATAATTGAACTAAAATTTGAAGGTGTTATCTCGATAAAATCTTGTTCCATCCTGCTTATGTTTGAAGCGGACAGATTCACTTTTTCTGCAAGTTCTGCTTGGTTTAAACCTCTGCTTTCACGAGCAACCGTTAACATTTTGGGATTCAATTTAGGAGTATTCATCATTCTTTTACTTTCTGTTCAACTGCATATCAAAAGTATAACTATTCTGTAAATATGCAAAATAAATTGCACGAACTCTTTAAAGTTAAAACGCAACTACTTGATTTAGTTGCTGTTAAATTGATGGATATTTTTTCAACAAAATTATAATTGATATCTCATGAAATGAGATGGATAAAAAAATAATGCTATATTTATGAAGTCCAAAAAGGATTTAAAATGAACCAAATAAAAGAAGTGCTTGAAAAGAAAGGGCTAACACAGGTTTGGTTAGCTGAAACCCTCGGCAAAAGCTACAATATGGTGAATTCTTATGCTCAAAACAGAAGACAACCCAGCATTGAAGTGCTTTTTGAAATTGCCAAGATTTTAAATGTTGATCCTAAAGAATTACTAAAAACAAATAATAAATAGAAAAATTAATTATGGCGATTAAAAAATCAGAATTATACTCTTCGCTTTGGGCAGGATGTGACGAATTAAGAGGAGGGATGGATCCGAGTGAGTATAAAGATTATGTACTCATCATGCTCTTTATAAAATACATCAGCGATAAATATGCGGATGTGCCTTATGCAGCAATTACAGTTCCAAAAGGTTCAAGTTTTAAAGACATGGTCGCTTTAAAGGGTAAAAGCACTATTGGCGATGATATCAATAAAAAAATTATCGCTCCAATTGAACAGGCTAATAAATCATTAGGTTCTATTAAAGTAGATTTTGATAATCCTGAAAAATTAGGCACAGGTAAAGATAAAGTGGATAGGTTAACAAACCTGATTGCCATTTTTGAAACATTACAGTTTGATAAAAACAAAGCAGAGGGTGATGATTTATTGGGCGATGCATACGAATACCTGATGCGTAACTTTGCTACTGAAAGCGGAAAAAGTAAAGGACAGTTTTATACTCCGTCTGAGGTTAGTCGTATTATGGCTAAAATTATTGGCATTAATAATAAAACCTCTAATGCCAACACAACTATTTATGACCCAACTTGTGGTTCGGGATCTTTACTATTAAAAGTAGCTGATGAAGCGGAACGTAAAATAACTATTTACGGACAAGAGAAAGAAAGTGCAACAGCTGGTTTGGCTCGTATGAACATGGTTTTGCACGATTGCCCAACTGCTTTAATAAAGTGTACAGGTAATAGTACTTTATCCGATCCTCAGTTTAAAGATGATAAAGAGATTGGATTAAAACAGTTTGATTTTATTGTGGCTAATCCTCCTTTCTCATCCAAAAATTGGAGCAATGGTTTAAAAGTAGATAGCGAGAATGATGATGAGTATGGACGTTTTGTTGGTTATGGAATACCACCTGAAAAAAATGGCGACTATGCTTTTTTATTGCACATGGTGCGATCATTAAAGAGCAAAGGTAAAGCAGCAGTTATTTTACCACATGGCGTTTTATTTCGTGGTGGCTCAGAGGCTGAGATTCGTAAAAACTTAATTAAAAAAGGATACATCAAAGGTATTATTGGTTTGCCTGCAAATTTATTTTATGGTACTGGCATACCAGCTTGCTTAATTATTATTGATAAAGAAAATGCTGAAAATCGCAAAGGACTTTTTATGATGGATGCCAGTAAAGGATTTAAAAAGGAAAATGCAAAAAACCGCCTGCGAGATCAAGACATTCATAAAATTGTAGATGCTTTTAATAAACAATTAGAGATTCCAAAATACAGCCGTATTGTTCCTGTTACGGAAATTGAAGAGAAAGAATTCAGCTTAAATATTCCTCGCTATATTGATATTCAAGAGGAAGAAGATATACAGGACATTGATGCTCACTTAAATGGTGGTATACCCGATGCCGATATTAATGCTTTGAATTTATATTGGGATGTTTACCCAACTATGCGAAATGTGTTATTTGAAAAACACAAACGTAAAGGTTATAGCCAATTAAAAATAGCAAAGGAAAATATTAAGTCTACTATTTTTGCTCATCCTGAATTTACTGCCTACAGTAAAAAAGTAAATGCAGTTTTTGAAAATTGGAAAGAAAAGAATGTAACCGGTTTAAAAAATTTAAAAGAAGGCGTTAAGCCCAAAAAATTAATACACACCCTTAGCGAAGATTTATTAGAAGCTTTTTATAGTTTACATTTAATAGATGGTTATGATGTTTACCAACATTTAATGACTTATTGGAGTGATGTGATGCAAGATGATGTTTATGTTATTAGCGATGATGGATGGAAAGCTGGTAAAGAAGTGTACCGCATTGTAAAGCAAACCAAACAAAAAGATGGTAAAACTAAAGAGAAGGAAGTTGAAGGCATGGAGGGCATTGAAAGTAAATTACTAAAACCTTACCTGCTCATTAATAAATATTTTGAAGCTGATAAAAAAGCAATTGAAAGCATGGAAACCAAACGTGATAGTGCTTTGGCAGAGATGGAAGCCATGGAAGAAGAACATGGTGGCGAAGATGGCTTAATGGTAGATGCTAGAAATGATAAAGATAAAATAACATCTGCCTCTGTAAAAGAGCGCTTAAAGAAATTAAAAAACACGAAAGCAGATGCCGATGAAAAAACATTATTAGAAAGCTTTATAAAATTAAGCGATTCAGTTGGTGAGCTTAACAAAAAAATCAAAGAGGCTCAAAAAGCTTTAGAGCAAAGTGTGTGGGATAAATACAAAACTCTTACTGATACCGAGATTAAAAATTTGGTTGTAGATGACAAATGGATTTGCCATTTAGAAAACGCGGTGCAAAACGAAATGCAACGTATTAGCCAACGTTTAGCCCTAAGATTAAAAGAACTTACTGAACGCTACGAAAACCCAATGCCTTTTCTTTTAGATGAAGTAAAAGCTTTGGAGAAAAAGGTAAATGTTCACTTAACTAAAATGGGATTTGTATGGAACTAAGAAAGGGTTATAAGCAAACAGATATTGGAGAAATTCCTAAAGATTGGGAAGTAAAAAAACTATCTGAAATAACTAGTTTGATGACAAATGGATTTGTTGGTACAGCAACATCATTTTATTCGGAAAGTGACAGTGATATACTTTATATTCAAGGTTATAATGTTGAAGAGAATGGATTTAATTTTAGGGGGATAAAGTATGTAACAAAAGATTTTCATAGACAACATTCCAAATCTAGTTTGCAAGAAGGGGATTTGCTCACAATCCAAACAGGAGATGTGGGACTAACAGCAATTGTTCCTAGAGAATTAGTTGGATCAAATTGTCATGCACTAATTATTTCGAGATTTAAAAAGGAAAATTTTGATTCGAAATATTATCATTACTATTTCAATTCTTTCAACGGGAGATCTAGATTGAAGAGCATTGAGACGGGAACCACAATGAAACATATTAATGTAGGTGATTTACTACAATTTGAAGTTCCTGTTGCTCCTACCAAAGAAGAACAAACCGCTATTGCTAATTCTCTGAGAGATGCAGATGCCTTAATTAGCAGCATTGAAAGACTCGTTGAAAAAAAGAGAAATATTAAACAAGGTGCTATGCAGCAATTACTCAAACCTAAAAAGGAATGGTATAAAAAATGTATTAAAGAAATTGTTCTAACACCTGTTACTGATGGACCACATGAAACACCTATCTTTTATACCATGGGGATTCCATTTTTATCAGTAAACAATCTTGTTGACAAAAAAATAGATTTTACGGATTTAAGAAATATTTCATTAGAAGATCACTTGAAGTACTCTAGAAAATGTAAACCACAAAGAAATGATATTTTATTAGGGAAGGCGGCTTCAGTGGGAAAAGTTGCTATAGTTGAAACTGACTTGGAGTTCAATATCTGGTCACCTATTGCTATGATAAGAGTAAAGCCAGATTATTCTTCAAAATACATTTACTACTATTTGCAAACTGAAGATATAGTCAAGCAGATAGAGTTCTTTACTAATTCTTCCTCACAAGGTAATATAGGCATGGGTGATATTGAGAAGATAGAAATTCCTCTACCTAAAACATTAAATGAACAAATGGAAATTGCCACTATTCTTTCCGATATGGACAACGAAATCCATTCATTAGAATCAAAACTATCCAAAGCTAAGATGTTAAAGCAAGGAATGATGCAAGAATTATTAACCGGTAAAATTAGATTAATATAAAATTATTATGGAAATTAAAGCAGATGTAAAAACAATCTCAGAATTAAAAGATTACTTTTTCTTAGTTCCGGATTATCAACGTGAATATGTTTGGAAACCCGATGATCAGGTTGAGCAATTTATTATTGATATAGAAAATGAATACCAACCAAAAGCTAAAACTCAAAACAGCTACTTTATTGGTTCGATTATTATTGTAGATAATAATGGCAAGTTTGATGTAATTGACGGGCAGCAGCGATTAACAACCATAATTTTATCATTATGTGCTTTTAGAGATATTTTAAAGCCTATTGAAAGTACGCTTGATTTGATAGGAAAAGAATATTTAAAATCAATTGAGAGTTTATTATTCTCGTTTGATTTAAAAACCAAAAAGCCAACCTATCGCTTAGAGTTACAGTATGAAGAAAGTAAAGGTTTTTTAAAAACCCTAATTGAAAGCAAGCAATTTGTTGATACTAAAACATCATCGGTAAACAAAATGCAATCGGCTTATGATAAATTAAAAAATCAATTCCAAAACTATTATACTGAGGATGCCGAAGATTTTATTGAATACGTAAGCTATTTCTTAACCAAAATAGAATTGGTAATAATTAAATCCGAAAACTTAAGCAGTGCATTAAAAATATTTGAAACTATTAATCAGCGTGGTGCAGGACTTAATGCAATGGATTTAGTTAAAAATTTATTGTTTAGTAAAGCAAGCGAAGCCGATTTTCAAAAAATTAAGGAAACGTGGAAAGAACTCACATATAATCTTCAGCTTTGCAGAGAAGATAATAGTCCTTTACGATTTTTGAGATATTTTTTAATGGCTCGTTATCATGATGGTGTTTTAAGAGAAGATGATATTTACAAGTGGTTTATTACTCCGGAAGGAAAAAAAATAACACAATATGAGCAAAACCCATTAGAGTTTGCCATTGAATTAAAAAAAGCATCTAAACGCTATTCTGATTTAATATTAGCGACAGAATTAATGACTGATGGAGGTGCGTTTCCTAACAACACCAATATTGGGTTTATAAATAAATACAAATCAAGGCAGCAATTAGTTTTATTGTTAGCCTTAGATGTTAATTGCTCAAATGATTTAATTGAATATTTGGCAGCACAAATAGAAAGTTTTTTCTTTTACAGTAATTCACTTGGTATCCAATCAAAATACAATGAATACCTATTTGCATCGTGGGCAAGCAAATTAAGAGGAGTTAACTCATTAGATACTATAAAAGACATTGTAGAAAACACAATGGTTCCATATGTAAAGGAACGGTTAGGCAAATTCAGATCTGATTTTTTAAATATCAATCACGAAGCCTATAATCCTTTATATAGATTAAGATTTGTTTTAGGGAAAATTGAGAACACCATACTTGCAAAGTCTGGATTGCCAATAAAAGGGAAAGATTTTATTTATAATTTGCAAGTAGAACATATTCTGCCACAAACGCCCAAAAACGATGCTTTAACAGCTGAATTTAAAGATCATGATGAATACAGAAATATAGTCCATAAACTTGGCAATACAACATTATTAGAAAGTAGTATTAATCAAGCGGTAAATAATTTCAATGATTTAAATTCTAATTGGTTTGAATTGAAACAAGCGGAATATTTGAATTCAAACATCATCACAACAAATTTATTAAATGATGATTTTAGTATTGGTAATAACACAGGATTAAACAGATTTAAAGCAGATTACAAATATTCTTTTACAGAATGGAACAAAGATTCAATTGCTAAACGTCAAATAATCCTACTTGAGTTGGCGCTTGATACTTGGAAGTTTAATGATAAAAGAATTGATAAATAATACTAAAATATAACAAGATGAATTCAGGCTTGCCGGAAATTGTTACTCAAAACCGAATAGTAAAACTATTTAAAGATAAATTGCATTACAATTATCTAGGCTTTTGGAAAGAACGTGAGAACAATAGCAATATTGAAGAAGGCATACTTAAAACCTATTTAAGTAAAGCCGGTTACTCTGATGAGCTTATAAAACGTGGTATTTATAAACTACAAAGTGCTGCAAATAACAACGATGGTCATTTGTACGATAACAATAAAGAAGTTTATAAGCTACTACGTTATGGTGTTGAAGTAACAGCTAGTGCCAGCGATAAATACGAGCGATTACATTTTATCAATTGGACTGACCCCGAAAAAAATGATTTTGCAATCGCTGAAGAAGTAACCTATCATGGCAATAGAGATAAAAGACCGGACATTGTTATTTATATTAATGGTATTGCCATTGGAGTTATAGAACTAAAACGAAGTACTGTGTCGATGGGCGAAGGTATTCGTCAAAATATTGTTAATCAACAATCAGAATTCATACAATCTTTTTTTACTACTATACAGTTAGTAATGGCTGGTAATGATACTGAAGGCTTAAAGTACGGTACGATTGGCACTTCTGAAAAATATTTTTTAAGGTGGAAAGAAGATGTTCAAGATAATAGTTTACTGCAAATAGATAAATACCTCATTAAAATTTGCAATAAAAAGCGGTTGTTAGAATTGATACATGATTTTGTACTGTATGATAACGGTACAAAAAAATTGCCTCGTTACCATCAATACTTTGGTATTAAAGCAGCGCAGGAACATGTGCGTAAACGTGAAGGCGGTATTATTTGGCATACACAAGGAAGTGGTAAAAGTATTACCATGGTACTATTAGCCAAATGGATATTAGAAAATAATCCCAATGCTCGTGTAGCTATTTTAACTGACCGAACAGAGCTTGATAAGCAAATTGAGCGAGTATTTAATGATGTTGGCGAACCTTTGCAACGTACCTCAAGTGGTAAAGAATTAATGCAACAATTAGCGCAACCTTCGCCACGTTTGTTGTGTTCCTTGGTACATAAATTTGGTAAAAGAGAAATTGACAACTTTGATAAATTTATCGAAGAACTAAAAAATAGCCCAAGTAAAACTGTCGGAGAGTTATTTGTATTTGTTGATGAGTGTCATCGAACACAAAGTGGTAAGTTACATAAGGTAATGAAAGCCATGTTGCAAAATGCCGTATTTATTGGTTTCACAGGAACTCCTTTATTAAAATCAGATAAAAAAACAAGTTTAGAAGTATTTGGTAAATACATACACACTTATAAATTTAACGAGGCAGTTGAAGATGAAGTTGTTTTGGATTTAGTGTATGAAGCAAGAGATATTGATCAAAAATTATCTTCTCCTGAAAAAGTAGATAAATGGTTTGAAACCAAAACCCATGGTTTAAATGATTTTCAAAAATCAGAACTAAAAAAGAAATGGGGAACTATGCAGAAAGTGCTTAGCTCACGCTCACGCATGGAAAAAATAGTTGCAGATATATTATTTGATTTTTCCACAAAGCCACGCTTAAGCTCTAATGCAGGTAATGCCATTTTAGTGGCACGAAGTATTTATGAAGCTTGCAAGTATTATGACTTTTTTCAGAGTACTCCATATAGCAATCGTGTCGCTATTATCACATCTTATAATCCGGCAACAAGAGATATTACAACTGAAGATACTGGCGAAAATACTGAAACTGAAAAGGAGTTTATTTATAATTTATATACAGAACTATTAAAGGATGTTGCGCCTTCGCCAAACAAGAGTAAAACAGAAACTTACGAAGACAATGCAAAAACAAAATTTGTAAAAGAACCCGCAAAAATGAAACTACTCATCGTAGTAGATAAATTATTAACTGGTTTTGATGCGCCAACTTGTTCGTATTTATACATTGATAAAAAAATGCGTGACCATGGTTTGTTTCAGGCAATATGTCGTGTAAACCGCTTAGATAGTGATGATAAGGAAGTTGGTTATATTGTAGATTACGAAGATTTATTTAAAAACTTAGTAAACGAAGAAGGTACAGGAGCAATTCAGGTTTATACATCCGAATTAGATTACGACACATTTAAGCAAGAAGATTGTGATGTATTAATGAAAGATAGATTACAAAAAGGTAAGGAGCGCTTAGAAAATGCTTTAGAAGAAATCCACTTAATATGTGAGCCAGTTGCTTCTCCTAAAAGCGACTTAGAATTTATTCATTATTTCTGTGGTAATACCGAAGTGCCTGAAGAGTTAAAAAGCACAGAAATTAGAAGAGCAGCTTTATATAAAGGAACAGTATCTTTAATTAGAGCTTACGCCAATATTGTAGCAGATATGGAGGAAGCAGGTTTTTCAAATGCTGAAATAGAGAACACTAAAAAATCAGTTGATAAGTACATTAAACTTCGTGAAGTGATTAGAATGGCAAGTGGCGAAACACTTGATATGAAAACTTACGAGGCAGATATGCGCCATCTAATTGATAATTACATACAAGCTGAAGACTCAAAAGTAATTTCAGTATTTGGTGATTTGTCTTTATTGGAAATCATTTCTAAATCGGGTATTGCTGATGCAATTAATAACATGCCAAATGGTATTAGAAGCAGTCAACAAGCAGTTGCCGAAACTATTGAGAATAATGTCCGCCAAAAAATTATTAAAGACCATTTATTAGATCCTGCATTTTTCAATGAAATCAGCAGACTACTTGATGAAATAATTAAAGAGCGTAAAGCAAATGCTATTGAATACGAAGAATATTTAATTAGGATTAAAAAACTAATTGATGATTTGAACAAAGGTGCAAGCGATACAACTCCGGAAATAATTAAAACTCCTGCACAAAGAGCTTTATTTAATAACCTTGGTAAAAACGAAGAATTAGCATTGCAAATTCATGCAAAGGTTTTAGAAATAAAACCTGACGCTTGGAGAGGCAATGAACCTCGTGAAAATATGATTAAAGCCGGGTTATATGAGATATTAAAAGATAAGGATGAAGTTGAACGTATATTTTCTATAATTCAAAAACAACAAGAGTATTAATGGAACACTTTAAATTAGGAAATATTAATGTGGAGGTTATCCAAAAGGACATTAAAAATGTCCATTTGAGCGTACATCCTCCTGTTGGTAGGGTTCGCATTGCAGCTCCTTCTCGCATGAATATGGACACAATTCGTATTTATGCTATTTCAAAATTAAGTTGGATTAAAAAACAGCAAACAAAAATCTTAAACCAAAAAAGAGAAGCTCCAAGAGAATACCTTACAAAAGAAAGTCATTATTATTTAGGTAAACGATATTTACTAAAAGTAATTGAACTTGATACAGTACCCATTGTAAACCTAACTCATAATACCATTGAATTATATGTGCGTCCGGGTTCACCAATTGAAAAACGTAAGGATGTTTTAGAAAATTGGTACCGTGAACAACTAAGAGAATTGGTTGGCGATATGATTACGCATTGGGAAAAGAAGATGAAAGTGAAAGTAGAAGAGTTTGGTATTAAAAAAATGAAAACCAAGTGGGGAACTTGCAACGAAGAAGCGAAGCGAATTTGGTTAAATTTTGAGTTGGCAAAAAAGCCTTTAGAATGTATTGAATACATTGTCGTTCATGAATTGGTTCATCTAAAAGAGCGTCATCACAACGACAAATTTGTGGCGCACATGAACCACTTTTTGCCAACTTGGAAACAATTAAAAGCAGATTTAAACAAGTTGCCGGTTAGTCATATTGATTGGGGATATTAAAATAGTAGAGGAAGAATTAAATATTGGAATTGATTCTCTTTCTGATAAGGGTTTCTTTGAATAGTAATGATGTAAAATAAAAAAGTATAAAATGAAGTTAGTCGCAGTTTGGGTGGAGAATTATAGCATTCTCAAGGACATCGGTTTTAATTTAGGTGATGAAAATTACTTTAACTTTTCATTCAATGCAGAAAACAGAACCCTTAAAGTTGGTGTTGAACCAACATCAGATTATTTCAATTTATTTGAAAAAACAAAAATTAAGAATATTTCAGGGCTAATAGGTGATAACGGATCAGGTAAAACTAGTATTCTACGACTAATTAATGTCTGTGAATCAAAATCGCCAATTGTGGGAGGTGCGGTTTTCATTTTCAGAAAAAATGAAAAGGAGCCAAGTTATTTATGTATTAATTATGGAGATGTTTTCAAAACAAATAAAACTAAAATTGATAAGTATGACTCCATTGACAAAATACTTGGCGAAAAGAATTTTGAAATAAAGGAAAAAAACAATCCTTTCGAGCAAGTTGATGTTTTGTTTTATTCAAATATATATTCCGATCATAATGACAATTATTTAAAGATGGGGAATAATTTAAATAGGTCGGTTGACTATTTAACTAGAAACAGCCTTAATCGAGAAGCTCTGACAGAATATATAAATAGATTTAATAAGATCCCGAAAGATACCTTAGCAAAGGAAGCTTCTTTCAATGCTCTAAAACTTTATTTTGAGAATAGATTTAAACGCCTAATATCCTTTATAGCTAATGTCAATAAAAATCATCCTAAACTAAAAAAAATAATTGACATCATTCCGTTTCCTGAATGGCTAACAATGAATTTTAATGAGAATACTTTTGAAAGAATGAATGTGCTTATAAAGAATTCTGATTATAAATTTGAGAAACTCAAAGAAGTTGTTCCTTTTTGTTTGAAGTCTTTAGATTCGATTGATGATATTAATGAGAAATTCAGAAAGGAGTTAATTCTTAGATTATTTTGTTTTGCTTTTCATGATGATTTATTCAAGGCAACCTCTCCTGATACACCCTTAATAGAATTAGAAAATTTTGTAAACAATCTGCCTTTGGATGAGAAAGTATTCGATGCCATTCTAACGTACATGTTGGCTAAGAAGAACGAGAGTATGTTCTATCAGATCACCCAAATGAACAACATATTTGATAAGTTAAAAAGGGGAGAATATAAAATTAATATTAAAATTGATCGAATACTAAGCCTTTACACTTATCAACTTGAAGTTTCAGATGATGTTTGGTCTTTTATAAGTGACATAAGCGAATTATTAGAAATTGAAGATGATCCATTAGTTTCTTTTCGATGGCAATCCCTTAGTTCTGGGCAGGAAGCGATGATAAATCAATTTCTTGAATTGTGGGAAGGATTGAAATATGTAAGTAAGAAAAGTGTTTTAATAACAATTGATGAAGGAGAACAATACCTACATCCTGAATGGCAGAGACAGTATGTAAACCTTATATTCAATTTCATTGAATATACTGCTGCTTTAAACGAGAACATTGACAACGTTCAAATTTTGTTGACTGATCATAGTCCATTTATAGTATCAGATATCCCAAAACACAATTTGGTTTTTTTGAAAAAAGAGAAATCATTATTGAAGAACTCAGGTGAAAAGGTGCGAGTAGTAAATTCTCAATTGCAGGAGGCAACTTTTGGAGGCAATATATTCGATCTATATAAACATTCTTTTTTTGTCGATCATTTTATTGGCGCATTTTCAACAAAGTGGATAGAAGAAGCCTTTAAACGCTCAAACGGAGAGAAGTCTTATTTCAAAAATGATGAGGAAACTTATTCTTTCTTGAAATTAATCGGAGAAAAAGTTTTAAAGGATGTTTTAGAAACAAGTTTATCAGATAAAACCGATGAAGAATATGAAATAATAAATCTTAATGAGGTTGCAATGGAAAAATTGAAAGACGGAAAAGAGCCAAAAAAGAGAACAGAAAAAGTTGTTAAGAAAAAAAAGGGTAATAAATAAAATTATGATATCAGTATTCCACTCGAATTATTCCACTTTTGCTCAAATGCATAATGATGCAATAGTTGAATATTGTAATGTTCCAACGAGAAAAAAATTGAAATTATCAAATTTGGATAATCATGTTGCGGCATATTTTGGAACTATAATATCTACTTTCTCTGAGTTACTGCTTGCTGAACCACAAAAGCTTTTTGACTTAAAAAACGCTTATGATTTAATGACTCCTATTCAACAAGAAGCGGTTAAGAAGCATCTTGGTATGAAAGGGATGTACAATAATTTTACTGATAAAAATTGTGAATTCGAGTACAAGGGGAATCAATATAATTCAAATTATTTAGCAGATAAAAACGACATCAAAACCTGCCCTTATTGTAATGAAAACACTACCTATTCTTTTTATTACAAAACCACAAAAAGCTACCGTAGAACATTTGATTGGGATCACATAATTCCAAAAGAAAAGTATCCTTTTTTGGCAATTTCATTTTTTAATCTTGTACCTGCATGTAAGGTGTGTAATTTTCTAAAAGTAGATCGTGTTATTTTAGCAAGTCCCCATTCTAATTTTAACCCCGATTTGACGTATACTTTTAAAGTAAAAGGAAAGCACACTGATTTTGTAACTGATGCAAGCAGTTTAAACTTGGTTATGAAAGTCAAAAAAAATCCGGGTGGTAAAGCATTAATTGATATAATAGATAAAGTAGGATTGGATGCCCGACTTGCGACACAGATGGAATTAGTAAGAGATATTCTTAACAAGAAAATATTATATAAATCAGCATACTGGAAAGGATTGGAAAATTTTGTTTCCGTTAATAGTGGAAAGAAAATCAACTTGCTAAATCTTTTTTTTAGTGCTCAATTTAATCATGACGAGTATTACAAAAGACCATATTCAAAATTAATAAGCGATTTAATTAAGAAATAAATAAAATAATGACTGAAAATGAAGTTTTTTTAGCGGCTATGGCTACAGTCGGGGCGATATTGGCAGTTCAATATTATCGCCAAAAATCTCGACTACAAAAGGAAAAGATTGAGTTGAATAAAAACCTATCTGAGCAGCAACAAGCATACGAAAGATTGAAATCTGAAACATTAAAATTTCAATTAACTCCACATGCTTTTAGAAATACTTTAAGTACACTTAAATATTATACAAAGACAGCAAACCAAGCTGTGGAACATATTTCAGAGGTTTTGGATTACATTCTTTATGAGTCAAATACTCAGGCGGTATCTATTGAACAAGAGATAAAATTCTTAGAGGAGTATATTAGTTTAAATAAGCTACAGGTGAATAAACTAAACGCTATTGCTTTCAGAAATAATATTGATACGAGCCATCCATCTTACAGGAAGCCTTCGATTCCTCCATTAGTAACAGCCTACTTTATTGAAAATGCCTTTAAGCATGGTGATTTGAACCATGATGATTCTCTAATTATTACGCTTAGTATTGAAAACAATGTGCTTCATTATAAAGTAATTAATAAAATTGCATTGAAATCAGAAGCCTCGAAAAAAGGTGGAATTGGTCAAAAGAACATGGCTGAACGATTGGATTTGATTTTTAAAAACAAGTATCAATTGAGTTATGATACACAAATGGACAAATATATTTCATCACTTAAATTACAATTGCCTTCATGAAATTAAAAGCAGTTATATTGGATGATAGCGAGAATGACATAAGACTTCTTGAGTTAGAGTTAAAGTCATTTCCTGTAAATGTTGAGAAAAGATTTACAGATCCTTTCAAGTTTATCGAAGAAGAAAGCAAAATCAAATATGACGTTTTGTTTTTAGACATGAATATGCCGGGTTTAATGGGTAGCGAAATTGTATCGAAAGTTAAGAAGCCAGTAATATTAATCACAGGAGAAAGTAAGAATTATGCGGAAGTTTTAAATGATTTGAAATTAGACAATAAGCATTTTGTTTGCACGCTTAATAAGCCGATAAATGGAAACAGAATCTCTAAAGCATTAGAGTTATTAAAAGATAAATTAAGACCCCAAAATCACATCCACTTTAACACAACAGATGGGCGCAAGCCAATTGTTATATCTGATATCGAGTTGATATCGAGTCAGGATTTGGATAAGGACAATGAAGGGCAAGGAGAGTCCAAGATTGTATATTTAAAGGGCAAGTCACCGTTGTTCGTTAACTCTTTAAACTTGGATGAAGTCTTTTCTAAATTAGATAGCAATCAATTCATAAAGGCAAATAGATTTGATATTATTAATATCAGTTGTATTGAAAGTCAATCTCACGACTGTTTGAAGATTAAATACACATCAAAAAACGTTACAATTAAAGAATCTGAGCGCACATTAAGTAAAGAAGGCAAAACACAATACAAAACAATATTCAGATAGCGTTTCATTGGCTTTTTTCGCCTTTTCGTTGGCACTTTCCTATTTGCCATTAACTACCATATTTTCATCTCGTCTTTTATAAAGAATTTTGTTCCATCAAAAATAAAATGATGGATACGAAACAAATAAAAGCAAATCTTCAGGAGTATGGATTCGTTCATATTTTATACCCTAATTCACTAAATGAAGAAAAAATAAAAGACGTCTGTGGTGATACTTTATTTAAAACTTTAGTTAAAGAAAATCCAAACAGTACGAGATTGTTGGCAAGCAATCAGGACGTAGATTTTCATACAGATCACATAAAAGCTAAGTATATAGCATGGCAATGCAATAGTCAGGCTGCTTTAGGCGGAGAAAGCATCTTGGTGGACACTTTAGAATTATTAAGTAATACATCGAAAGATATACTTGATTGCTTAGAGTCCATTCCTGTAAAAAGCCACCGACTATTCTTTGATGACAAACCCCAGTACCCATTATTTTCCAAAAGTGAAAACGTACTTTATTACGCACCATTCCTTTGTGATGAACCAATTAATTCAAAGGAAAAACAAGCTTACTCTTGGTTTATCAATTCTATTAAATCGGCAAGTAAGATTGAAATTAAGCTATCCGAAGGTGATTGGCTAATAATCGACAACCATCGTATGCTTCATGGCAGAAAAGGATTTGAAAAAAAATCAAACAGGCTGCTAACTCGTTATTGGCTTTCCGGACAAACAATATAAACTAACAATTAAAAACAAAAAAACATGAACACAGTAAAAACCCTAAAGACAAAAGAACCAATCACGGTTGAAAGAATCTCAAGTTTAATTAATGATTATGGGATCTCTCCATTAATCGCAGGTATAAACTTGGAAATGGTAAAAATGAAAATGCAGGAAAAAGATGAAGGTGCAGGATGGAATATTGAACAATGCGAAAGCGCAGAGATTGAATACAAAAGATTTCTTCATTTGAATTTACTTTTTCCAAAAAATGCTATTGTACCTAATAAGATAATGGACACAGTGTGGCACTATCATATTTTAGATACTCGTGCTTATTGTAAAGATAGCGAGAGAGTTTTTGGCGGATATTTTCATCATTTCCCGTATTTTGGAATGAGAGGCGATGATGATAAACAAAATTTGGAATCATCATTTGAAAAAACAAAAAAGCTTTATTTAGAAACCTTTAAAGAATCAATGGTTCGTGATGCTCACTCAGACTGTTGGCATGACTGCGAGGGAAGATGCTGGCACGCTTGTTCAAGTGACGACAATAACCGTTAAATATATAATCATGGAAGCTAGGATAAGCGGTTACTTCAAGACAGAGCATTTTCTTTATCGGCAATGGGATAGAGGTGTTACGGATGATTTATTAAAAGCCGTTTTGCCTTCCGAGGTTTCTTTAGAAAAACAACTCTTTGTTGTTAGTAGAAAAATAACAAAGAAATATTTAAAAAATTGCAAAACCGAGTTGTTAATTAAAACCGATGGAAAGACTCTAATTACTTGTTTCTATTGCGACTTCCAAGACTATTTTTTTAATGCAAAGAAAATTGAAAATTATTTTTTTATTAAAAACCTAAAAACAAACAATCATGGGAAAGCCTAAAATCAATCCAAAAGACAACAACGCAAATCAGCAAAATTCAAATTCAGGAACGTCAGGAACAAATCGTGCCTTTCAACAAGCCAAAAGTAATCAGGCAAAACAAAAGGCTCAAAACCAAACAGCAACAAAGAAATAAGAAGTATTTTTTTTATTTTATTTAGCCCATGCCAAAAGCATGGGTTTTTTGTTTTATTGCATTCCAAGAGATTGAAATACTTTGTAAAAACGTATAAAGGATTTTAGTTCATTAAAGGATATTCAAAATGAATTTCCATTTCAAGAAATCATCCTAATACACGGGCATAGTTTTGCCTTGTGTTTTGTTATACCCCATATCCCTGTAAAATAGACGATTCTTAGTGGTATTTGCCATTGAGTATGGCACTTATATTTTGAACGTGCAAGTTTATTCCCTTGATTTTTTCCCCTCAAAAAAATAAAGTCGGAATCGCTACCACGTTCCAAAATGTGTATCGAAATTGTCGTTAGTTCCCTCAGCTAGCGGTGGTAGTGGATTGGTAGTAGTTGATTTTAAAAAGGGAAAGTGAAATGGAAAAGGAAGTAGAAAAAATTAGTTTGAATAGATGCAAATCAGTTCTTGAATCTGATGGTTCTAAATACACCAACGAAGAGGTTTTAGAAATAAGAGAGTTTTTGTACATGCTTGCTGAATTGGATTATCAAGTGTACTTAAAACAAAAACAAAGAGAACTTGAATTTGAAAAAGAAAAAAATGAAGAAGAGGATTATAATCAAGCAGCATAAAATAAAGTAAAATGAAAAAGGCGATTATTTATATTCGGGTTTCAACCGATGAGCAAGCCGACAAAGGATACTCCATGAGGCATCAAGAGGAATTCTTGAGAAAGTATTGTGAAATGAATTCAATTCAAATGCTTGAAGTAGTCAAGGAGGATTATTCGGCAAAGACTTTTATTCGACCTGCCTTCAATTCACTTTTAATGAGATTGAAGAACAGGAAAACAAAAGCGGATTACTTAATTTTCACAAAGTGGGATCGATTTTCGAGAAACGCTCCAGATGCTTATGCGATGATAAGCACTCTCAATAAAATCGGAATAGAACCACAAGCGATTGAGCAACCTTTAGATTTGAGTATTCCTGAAAATAAAATTATGCTCGCCTTTTATTTATCTGCACCCGAAGTTGAAAACGACAGAAGGGCATTAAATACTTTGGTGGGTATGCGCAGGGCAAGAAAGGAAGGGAGATGGATTTCATCAGCTCCTAAAGGTTATGATAATAAAATGGACGAGCATGGTAAAAAGATAATCGTCCCAAATAAATATGCTCCAATTTTAAGATGGGCTTTTGAAACTTTAGCAACAGGACAATATGGAGTTGAGGAAGTTCGAAAGATGTGTGTTGAAAAAGGTTTTGAGTTTAAGAAAAGTCAATTCTACGAATATTTTAAAAATCCTGCTTATTGCGGAAGGATTGTTATTCCTGCGTATAAGAATGAAGAGGAGCAAATTATAAAAGGAAATCATGAACCGATTATTTCGGAGGCAATATTTGATAGGGTTCAATTAGCACTTTCAGGTAGGCGATTTAAAAACACTTACAAGATTTGTGTTCGTGATGAATTACCATTAAGAGGCTTTCTTAAGTGCGCTCATTGTGGAGGCAGAATATGCGGAAGTGCCTCAACTGGAGGTAGCGGTATAAAGCACCATTATTATCATTGTAAATACCCTTGTAAGGAGCGGATTAAAGCCCATGTGGTTAATTCCGCTTTTTCTGATTATATCGCCAAATTTCAATTTAAAGCCGGAGTTCATGAAATGTACGAACATATCCTTCAAAGCCTTTTTAAGAGCAAGAGTGGGGAGAAAAACGCCAACAAACAGGCGTTACAACTTGAGATTGAAAAGAACAAGGAACGTTTAAATAAGGCGCAACAAATGATGCTTGATGGCGAAATGGAAATGGGAGATTATAAAGAAATAAAGCGCAATCTTGAGCCAAAAATTGAAGCGATGTTAAGCCAACAATTAAGCTTCAACCAAATAGAAGTCGAATACAGGAGTTATTTGAAAAAAGGATTGACCGCAATTCAGAATTTAGGACATCTCTTTGATAATGCGCCAATTAACGGAAAACAAGATATTATCCGTTCGACATGGAAAGAAAATGGCGTATTTTCAGAAGGGAAAGTACGAACGGAGAGATTAAATAATTTGATTTCGCTGACAACCTACGGGGACGGGCAATTCAAAGGAGATAAAAAAGCGAAAGGGAGCAAAAATTGCTCCCTTTCCGCTATCGTACCCGGAGCCGGAGTCGAACCGGCACGGTTTCCCACAGGTGTTTGAGACCAGCGCGTCTACCAATTCCGCCATCCGGGCATTTGTTATTTGGGAAAGCGGGACGCAAAACTACCTAAATGTTTTTGAATAGCAAAAAATATTGCTTAAAAAGCAGCATTTTTTTGTCAAAAACTACATTTTTTAGTACATTTGCCTCCCTTATAAAAAGGCCATGCATCACAAAGTAAAAATATTTTCAGGTTCAGCTTCACGTTATTTAGCTGAAAACATTGCTCAAAAATATGGGCAAGAGTTAGGTAAAGTATCCTTGCTTCGCTTTAGCGATGGGGAGTTTCAAACTTCTTTTGAAGAAACCGTTCGTGGTACGGATGTGTTTATTATGCAATCTACTTTCCCGCCAACGGATAATTTATTCGAACTTTTAATGATGATTGATGCTGCAAAACGTGCATCTGCTAACCGAATTATTGCTGTTATGCCTTATTTCGGTTTTGCCCGTCAGGACAGAAAAGACCAACCACGTGTTGCAATTGGTGCTAAAATGGTGGCCAACTTGCTTTCTGCAGCTGGCGCTACTCGCATCATTACCATGGATTTACATGCTGATCAAATTCAAGGATTTTTTGATTTCCCTGTCGATCATTTATATGCTTCTTCTATCTTTTTACCATACATACAAAACCTGAATTTGCCTAATTTAACAATGGCTGCTCCGGATATGGGTGGTGCTAAGCGTGCAAATGCCTATGCTAAATACTTAAAATCGGATGTTGTTATTTGCTACAAACAACGTGCAAAAGCAAATGTGATTGAGAGTATGACCGTTATTGGCGAAGTAGAAGGTCGTGATATTGTTATCGTTGATGATTTAATTGATACAGGTGGTACGCTTACAAAAGCGGCTGATATGATGATGGATAAGGGTGCAAATAGTGTTCGTGCATTTTGTACGCATGCAGTTCTTTCTGGAAAAGCATACGAAAACATCGAAAAATCAAAGATTACTGAATTAGTAGTAACAGATACCATTCCTTTGAAACAGGAATCAAGCAAAATTAAAGTTTTGTCAGTTGCCGACTTATTCGCAAAAGTATTACACAGTGTTCATAATTACGAGTCGATTAGTTCAAACTTTATTGTTTCGTAAAAAAAATAGTGCGCAAAAATTAATTATAAACTTGACTGATCGCGCAACAGTCAAAAACAAATAAAACAAAAACAAAATGAAATCAGTATCTATTAGCGGTTCGCCACGTGCGAACGTAGGGAAGAAAGATGCAACAGCATTGAGAAATGCAAAGCAAGTTCCATGTGTACTTTACGGTGGTAAAGAACAAGTTCATTTTGCTGTATTAGCAGCAGATTTTAAGGACTTAATCTATACACCACATGTTCACACAGTGGAGATTGAAGTTGCTGGTAAAAAATTCAATGCAATTATGCAAGAAGCACAATTTCACAAAGTGAATGATAGCTTATTGCATGTTGATTTTTTAGAAATTGTAGCTGGTAAGCCAGTAACAATGAATATTCCTGTTAAAACAACTGGAACATCTCCAGGAGTTAGAGCAGGTGGTAAATTAGTTAAAAAACTAAAAACATTAAAAGTTAGAGGTTTAGTAGAAAAAATGCCTGACACTATTGATATCGCTATCGATTCTTTAGAAATTGGTCAAGGTGTACGTGTTGCTGACATCAAAATTGATGGCTTAACAATGTTAAACGCTGCAAACGTAACTGTAGTAGGAGTTCAAACTACTCGTGCTGCTGCTGCTGAAGCAACTGCTGCTGCTGCTGCAACTGGTGCAGCTAAAGGTGCTGCTGCTCCTGCTAAAAAATAATAAATTTAGTAACCATAAATTAAAGTTGATAGAACATTCCTTCTATCAACTTTTTTTATTTTTGTTATAAACCATGAGTAAATATTTAATTGCTGGTTTGGGAAATATTGGTGATGAGTACGAAAATACACGTCACAACATTGGATTTAAAGTGCTCGATGCTTTGGCCAAAGAAAATGATTTAAAATTTTCTTCGGATCGTTTGGCTGCTGTTGCTGAACTTAAATTCAAGGGACGAATACTTGTTCTTATCAAACCTTCTACCTATATGAACTTGAGTGGAAAAGCAGTAAATTATTGGATGCAAGCTCATAAAATTAGTAAGGAAAACGTATTGGTTATTACAGATGATATAGCCTTGCCTTTTGGAACATTACGCATGAAAGGAAAAGGCAGTGATGGTGGACACAATGGCTTGAAAAATATTCAGGAAACATTAAATTCGGTAGAGTATGCACGTTTGCGTTTTGGGGTTGGAAGTGAATTTAATAAAGGAAAACAAGTAGATTATGTACTTGGAAAATGGTCGGACGAAGAGGAACAAAAATTACAAGAACGAATTAAAGTAGCGACTGATATGGTTAAAGGATTTGCTACCATAGGCTTACAATTGACGATGACGAATTTCAACAATAAATAACTATATTTACTATACTAAATACAAACAAGATGAAACAAACGTTTACAAACATGAAAAAAATATTTTTGGGTATTGCACTTGTCCTTACAGGATCAAGTTTTGCTCAAATAACTTGGGATTTTGGAGTTACAGGAAATTTAAGTGCTTATCCAAGTGCTGGTGTTCCTGCTAATGTTACTATTGATTCTTTAACAAAAGGAAACAATTTAGGAACATCCCCATTATTGTCTACAACTTCAGTATCTAGTACATACCCTGGTTTTTCAGCAGCAGGAAATGCGGGTGTTGTTGCTCGTATTGGTGCATTGGATTATACTGTAAATGGAACAACAGGAAGTGCTTATTTTGAAATAACCTTAACACCAGATGCTGGTTATACATTGAATATTACAAATATTTCATTTGGTTCACGTTCTACAGGTACAGGTCCAAGAAAATACAGTATTCGCACAAGCTTGGATTCTTATATGACAGAACAAGCTGGAGATACTATTAATACACCTGCATCTAGTTGGGGTCTAAGAACTCAGGCGCTATCAATCAATGGAACAGCAGGTACACCAATTAAATTAAGAATTTATGGTTATGCTGGTGCTGGCAGTCCAACTCCAGGAACAGTTAACTTCCGTATAGATGATTTGAAAATTACAGCAACAGCTGCACTGGCTGCACCGCAAATAGTATTTCAACCAGTGAATGCAAATGTATGTTCTGGTGCTTCCGCTCAGTTTGCAACTTTTACTCCTGGAACTTATACGTATCTGTGGCAAGAGAATTCTGGTAGTGGTTTTGTTTCACTTACAAACACCGGTGTATATTCTGGTGCAACAGATGACACCTTGAATATTTCAAATGCAACAGGTTTAACTGGTAATACTTACCGCTGTATAGTAACGAATGGAAATGGGAGCGATACATCTGATGTAGCTTCATTAACAGTATCTGCTCCAGTAACACCAACAGTATCAATTCCTACTTCTATGGGTCCTTTTTGTGCTGGTGATGCTACTACAATTACAGCAACAGCAACTAACGCAGGAACTGCCCCAACATATGAATGGTTTTTAATCGGATTTGGTTCAGTAGGTACAGGATCAACATTAAATGTTATTCCTGGTTTTTTACCAGCAGGAAATTTAACAGTGTATTGTGAATTAACGAGCAATGCTGCTTGTGCTAGTCCAACATTAGTAACTAGTAACTCTTTAACTGTTACTGTAAATGCGCTACCTGCAACTCCAATTGTTTCTCAAGAAGCAGATACTTTAAGCACAACTTCATACGATTCTTATCAATGGTATTTAGATGGAACAACGATGTTAGGAACTGATTCTGCTCAAACAGCATCAGCTTCTGGTGCTTACACTGTTGTTGTTACAAATGCAGCAGGTTGTTCTGCTACATCTGCTTCCTATTCATTCACTGTAACGAGCATCAATGATGTTGTTACTGCAACATCTGTTGTTATCGCTCCAAATCCATCAAATGGTTTGTTTACAGTTAACTTTAATCATTCAACAACTGCATTGATTACCGTTTATAACATCATTGGAAAAGTAGTTAGTGTTAAACAAGCAACTGCATCTACTCAAACAGTTGATTTGACAAATGAAGCCAATGGTAGCTATTTTGTAACAATCAAAACAGATAAAGAAACAATTACGAAAAAAGTAATTGTAACTAAATAATACAAAAGAATATTCTTTAAACGCCCAACATCATTTGTTGGGCGTTTTTGTTTTTATATTTGTGTAAGCAATGGAACATACCGAACATATACAATCAATCCTTCGAACACTCCCAGATAACCCAGGAGTGTATCAGTATTTTGATGCTGAGGGAAAGATTATTTATGTAGGTAAAGCAAAGAATTTAAAAAAACGTGTTTCTTCCTATTTTAATAAAGACCAACACGATAATGGAAAAACACAAGTTCTCGTTCGGAAAATCGAAGATATAAAATACATTATCGTTGATACGGAATTAGATGCCTTGTTGTTGGAGAATAATCTGATTAAGAAGTATCAACCTCGCTACAATGTTCTTTTAAAGGATGATAAAACATATCCTTGGATTTGTATTAAAAATGAACGTTTTCCTCGTGTTTTTACTACTCGTAATATAGTAAAAGATGGTTCCACGTATTTCGGTCCTTATGCAAATGGCAAAGTAATGAATACTGTTTTGGACCTGATAAAGCAATTGTATACACTACGTAATTGTAATCTGAATTTATCGAGTGATAATATAAAAGCAGAAAAATTCAAAGTCTGTTTAGAGTACCATATTGGGAATTGTAAAGCTCCTTGTATCGGAAAAGAAAGTGAAGACGACTACAACAAAACGATTGCAAGTATTAAAGAAATTGTAAAAGGGAATGTACATTCTGTTGCTCGTCATTTGAAAGAGCTGTTGCAACAACATGTCGAAAAGTTGGAGTTTGAAAAGGCTCAGCAAATCAAAGAGAAATTAGATTTGCTTGAAAAATATCAGAGTAAATCAACTGTTGTTAATCCTTCCATCAATAACGTAGATGTATTCTCTATTGTGACAGATGAAAAATATGGGTATGTTAACTTTTTCAAAATAGTAAATGGTTCCATCATTCAATCGCATACCATTGAGTTAAAAAAGAAATTGGACGAATCTCCGGAAGAGCTTTTGTTATTGGCAATTGCGGAACTTAGAGAACGGTTTAGTAGTGATTCAAAAGAAATAATAGTTCCTTTCGAAATAGAAACGGAGTTTCCTGGAATTGAATTTACTGTACCTCAACGCGGAGATAAAAAACATCTGTTAGAATTGTCGGAACGCAATGTAGAGTATTATAGACGTGAGAAAATAAAACAAGAAAGTTTGGTAGATCCCGAGCGACATACCAACCGTATTTTGGAGCAAATGAAAAAGGATTTGCGTTTGTCGGTTGAACCCAAGCACATCGAGTGTTTTGATAATTCAAATTTTCAAGGGGATTATCCGGTTGCAGCAATGACAGTTTTTAAAAATGCAAAGCCTAGTAAAAAGGATTATCGCCATTTTAATATTAAAACAGTGGTTGGTCCGGATGATTTTGCTTCCATGGAAGAAATTATTTACAGGCGTTACAAGCGTGTGTTGGATGAAAACTTAGAAATGCCTCAGCTGATTGTTATTGATGGTGGAAAAGGGCAATTGTCGTCTGCTCTTGAAAGTTTAGAAAAGTTAGGATTAAGAGGTAAAGTAGGAATAATAGGTATTGCGAAGAAATTGGAAGAAATATATTTTCCTGGCGATTCAATTCCACTTTATTTAGATAAACGAAGCGAGACGTTGAAAATAATTCAACAAATACGCGATGAGGCTCATCGTTTTGGTATTACACATCATCGTAGTAAACGTGATAAAGGAACACTTAAAACAGAGTTAACAGATATAAAAGGTGTTAGTTATACTACCGCACAAAAATTACTTAGTCATTTTAAATCTGTTAAAAAAGTAAAAGAAGCATCTTTAGAGGAATTAGTGAAAGCTGTTGGAAATGCAAAGGGAGAATTGGTACATAACTATTATAATAAATAGTTATTGATAAACTATAAATTCTAAGTCATCATAATAGACTATTTCTTTGTCTTTGTTCCATAAATAAATGCTTAATTTCTCTTCTTTCCCAAGTGGAGGGGTTACAAATTGCATTTCCATTTTTGTCCACTTTTGTGCATCCTTAATAAATTTATTTACATCTACACTTTGGTAATTGATTACAGAATCATTTTTTGTGATTGCCGAAACAAGTTGCAATCCTTTTAATTTATCAGTGGCAAACAATTGAAAAGTTACATACGTTTTAACAGCTTTTTTTTCAAATTGATTTCCTTTAATAACAAGGCTTGTTCCGTATTCTAGCTGCGAATTCAATATTCCGGAGTTCGGTTTTGAATATGCATTTTCTGAACTTGTGTTTGTTTGTCCTGTAATATATTCTGTGTTGAGAGGAGTGTCAAAATTTATTTTTTGCTCATAGAGAATGTTAGAGGTGTTAATATTTAAAAAAGTTTTTAGGGATTGGAATTTTATGTTGTCTTTTCTTTTGTAGACAGATATTTTACCATTTCCATTTATTTTTTCTAGCATTGAAGCAATAATCGGGTAATAGTTTAATACATCCGAAACTAAAAACTGATCTTGTATCACAACATAATCCCACTTGTGTTTTATCAAAGGTAAAAAAGCATCATCTCTATTAGTTTGATAAACAGTATATCCTTTTCTATTCATAAGTATTAGTGGAATATTAGTGGAATAGGATTCTATTACAAGTATTTTCGCATTTTTATCGATTCCAATTGAATCTAAGTAAACATCCGACCCTATGAAGTGTTGTCTGCTAATTTCTACACGATCCCATTCTTGTATGGTGTAACGCTCTTTTTGAATTCTTTTCGTGTCAATATATGCTGAGCAGTTAATTGCTATAATAATAATTGCTGCAACGATTTTTTGTTGTTTTGTTTTTATTGCAATTGCTTCAATTGAAAATAAAAGGAGCAACATTGTAGGTACAAATAATGAATCTAAAAAGTAATAATCATGATCATAGTATTGACGCATCATCAATAAAAAATACAATACGGTTCCGCACAAAATAATAAAAAAATGAAACCAATAAAACTTGAATGACGCATGAAGCGTTTTGCGTTTTATAAAAGTAATCGTACAGATAGAAATACTTAAAATTAAAAGGAAGTAATGCGCCTTGTTAAAATAGTGGTACATCCATACTTCTGTCATTTGTTTTAAGATTATTTTAAACTCTTCCCAATTACGGGCAGGTAAAAAATTATCTAAGAAAATATTCCCATACATTCTTCCTAAATGTACATTGTAGCGATAATAGATTGAAAAAAGTATAAGTGAGAGAATCAAAATAATGAATTCTTGAAACTGTACTTTTTTGTTTTTTAGTGCAATCCAGGTTTGATGGAGTAGGATAGCAATGATGTATATTAAAAATGGGATTCGGATGAGAGCTGCTAAAAGAAAGAAGCAAATAGCAAATATATAATGATTTGATTTTTTAGATTGTTGATAGGAGAAATAATAATAATAAGCAATAATTGTAAAGGAAATAGCGGGAACACTTGGAATGAATCCAGCTTGATAATATACATACAAAGGAGATAGAAAGACAAATAAGCTAAGCGCCCATGCTTTAAGGTCGGAATGTGTGATTTTTTTTGTTAACAGAAAAAGAAAAACACAACCAATGATGCTAATTGAAAGCGTGTATATTCTAAAAATTATTGGAGAGGTAGTCCCTAAAATTTTCATTAAAATCGCTACGATGTATTCATTTATTGGGAAATCAACTCGTGTAATACCATCTAATGTTTGAAGATTGTAGGTGCATGGATGAAAAAAATCAAAATTGTTATTTAAAAATCCGAGTGAAAGTGCATAGCGTTCACTCTGTGTCCAAGAATGCACAAATGCTGGAAAAAGCTGGATTGTATTACCGTATAGTAAATAGCTCAAGCTTATTAATACCATGATTAATAAGCCGATGGAGTTGATATTTTTTTTTCTATTTGTGAGCATTCGGTAAAAAAGTAATGGTTACAAAAATAAAAATGATATTTTTACTTTTGTATCCAGCTTATTGTGCTGTAAAAATAGAATAATAAATGATAAGTGCTTTCATTCAAAATACAAACGTTTTCTGTTTAAAGCTTGAGAATAGATTTAACCTTCTATTGACAAGTGCAATTATTGGAGTTGTAATTCTTTGTTTCGATATGCTTTATATAACTCCTAGTTTTGAGGCTGCTTATCATGGATTGCAATATTCTATTTTATCGAATGACCCATTCAATTTCTCCGAACCCAATGCATTACGCTATCGAATTTTACCCTCTTTAATTGGTTATGTTACTGGATTAAGAGGACACTTGTTTTTCATAGTCCCATTAATTTTTGCTTTTTTATTGATTTCTACAGTTTATTATACGTATCGAAAAAAGTTTTTTAGTCCAATCGATTCACTTTTATTTACTGGTTTGTTAGCTTTTTCATCCACTGTTTACATTCAACTGCAAGCACCAGGATACACGGATGTTGTTTTTTATTATTTTATGTTTTTGTCTTTTTTAAAAATTAAGCAGCCTGTTTGGAGTGCAATCTATTTTGGTTTAGGAATGTTGACTCATGAAAGTTGTATCTTTTTGCTTCCTGGATTAGTTCTGTATTCAAGCTATGTGAATGAACAAAATGGTAAACAAGTCATTAAATATATAATGTTGCTTCTTTTTGCACTTCTCCCTTTTCTTGCCTATCGAGTTTGGATTTCGAGTAATGTGCAGGTTGAATATGATTTGAATTTTTACTTTTCAAAAAGTAATATTTCTTTCACTTTGAAAAAAGTATTGCCCTATTTTTCAGTAGGCGGATTCTTTGCATTTAAATTGTTTTGGTTCTTTCCCTTGTATATGCTTTACAAGTTCCGAAAAGACAAACAATTTGTAATCTTGGTACTTGCAATGATTGTTTGTGTCTTTTCACAATTAATTATTGCATTTGATATAACACGAGTAATTTGCTTGGCGTTTCCAGTTTTACTCATAAGTGCTGAAAAGATGAAAAGTTATTATGAGCAGCAACGTTTTACCAGATTGTTTTTATTGCTGACAATAGCTAATTTTATGTTTTTGCAATATTTTATGAGCGCAGACGCGCTAATTCCAATGCCACCACTTCCATATAGTTTTTTACTTAACCAAATAGGAATTGGTTTCTAAGAGAGCTGGTCAGTAAGTAATTTCATTTCAATGGCTGGAGATATTTTTTCATAAAGTATATGATATACTGCCGTAGTAATTGGCATCTCAATGTTGAATTGTTTATTTATTTCATGAATACATTTTACACCATAATATCCTTCAGCAACCATATTCATTTCCATTTGTGCCGATTTTACCGAGTAACCTTTCCCAATCATATTCCCAAATGTTCTGTTTCGACTAAATTGTGAATAGGCAGTCACTAATAAATCTCCTAAATACGCAGAACTCTTTATATCACGATCAATTGGGTGAACAGCATCAACAAATCGTTCTATTTCTTGAATGGCATTTGAAATTAAGACTGCTTGAAAATTATCGCCATAACCTAATCCATGGCAAATTCCATTTGCAATTGCAAAAACATTTTTTAATACTGCAGAGTATTCAGTTCCATAAATATCATCAGAAACAGTTGTTTTGATGTACCTGCAATTTAATTTAGAAGCTACATAGCTAGCAATTTCTTTATTTTGAGAAGCAATTGTTAAGTACGACAATTTTTCCATTGCTACTTCCTCGGCATGGCACGGACCAGTTATTACTCCTATATTGTCGGTTGCAACCTCAAATTTTTGATTAAAAAATTCACCTACAATTAATAAATCTTCGGGCACAATTCCTTTTATTGCGCTAAAAACTTGTTTCCCTTTAAAATCTTCCGATGTGGTGTTCGATAAAGCCTGTTTTAAAAATGCAGAGGGAACAGCCATGATTAGGATATCTACCTCTTTGATAATTTTTTTTATGTCGGTATCTAAAATTAATTTCTCAGTATCAAATTCTACAGATGTTAAATAATTGGGATTGTGTTTGTATTTTTTGATATGTTCTACAGTTTCAGTGCTTCGTATCCACCAATATACTTGAGGCATATTATTACTAAGCATTTTAACAATTGCTGTTGCCCAGCTTCCTCCACCAATTACTGCTATCTTTTTTGAATGACTCATCTCTCGTATTGAATTATAGTATGAAAATACAAATTTAAATTTATTTAAATGAAATAATATGTGATGCAACTAAATAAGAAAATCCAAATAGAGGCTACTAGACGTTTTTGATTGTATCTTTTTATCCAATAGATTGATAAAAATACGAGTAGAGCAATAAAATAAATGTATGATACTGCTGCAGCAATCACAATTGGTGTATTGGAATATTTAAAAGTAATGGAATGTTTTCCTAATGGGACAAGAATAGACATTGTTAGGTAATTTGATAGGTAAACTTCTGTTTCAGTGTTATCAATAAAAGCTTGCCATCCAATGTATTTACTTTGAAGTAAGGTTAATAATTGTGTTTTTGCACTATTGCTGGTTAATGTTATTTCGTTCGGACTAAAGAATTGGATGACGTAACTACTTTTGTCTTCCTGATTTTTAGTCGTTGAGATTAATTTTCGTGTTTTTAAATAATCACTATCAGATAAAACAATTGTTTGGTTTGTAATATCACTAGAATCTAATTTGTTTATAAATGCATTTGGATAAATACAATCAGAAAAATAAAAAAGTTCATTCGTCAGCATCGTTTTGTAGAGAACAGGAAACGAGTCAATAAGAATTGAATAATTTTTAAATGAGTAAGAGTTAAATACATCGGCCGATATTCGTTTATGGAAACCACTGGTGTTTCTGTACAATCCATGTTTTTGACCCAATGCTTCTGTGTTCTCAATTATTTTAGTAGTGTCTGGAATTGGAAATGCCTTTGGAAGCGTGGTTAGATACTCTTTCAGTTCTTTTGGTGAAGCAGCTGAAAACCCAACAGATGCAATGTTTAACTGGACCGCTATTAACAAATTAAGAATAATTAAAATGCTAGTAATTCTTAACCAATATTTTTTTAATCGGGTTGTAATCGTCAGGATAAAAGCAATTAAAAATAGAACTTGTATACTTCCTTGCAAAAGTATGTTTTGATAAAAAGAGGACGCATTCATAAAATCAAAAATTGTCGCATAACTTTTTAGAAAAAACAAATCAATACGATTATTCTTAATGAATGAGTAGGTTATTAAAAGCACTAAAAAGCAAATAAAGATGAAGCAAACTGTTAATATGCGTTTTTTATAAAGAGTAAAATTATCGCTAATTACTGCCAATTGTTTTCCTCCTAATAACAAAAAGAGGAGAACGCTGAATAGACTAAAATAGCTTGGAAATCTAAATAAATTCATGAGAGGCACATAATCAAAAATAAATTTATGAATAGGTGTATAGTTTCCAAACGAAGCAAAAAGGCAAATTAGACCGAAAACAAAAAGTGTTTTTTCTAAAATAGTCTTTTTGGCAATTGCCGACAAAAAAATAAAAACCAGTATGATAATGCCGAAGTAGATATTCGACATAGAGGGATCGGTATTAAAAAAGTCCTGACTGTTAACAGTAGCAAATGGTATAAATAAAGATAATAGCGATTGAGGTGATAAAGGACAAACGGCTGCATTCGTATACGTCATTCCACTTAATCGAGCTACATAAGGAGCTGTTTGAGCAAAAGCTACAATAACAACTGTAGCAAGTATAATTGTAGAAATGGCAAAAATGCTATTAAGTTTAATAAAGTTTATTATTTCTGATTTTTTTCCATCTTTTATAGCTTGATAAATAAAATTCCAAAGGATAAATAAACATAAGTAAACCAAAATAATAGAGAACGTGTGATTACCACCTGTTAAATTTAAAAACATAAATACAGATGCATACAAGCCATGTATATAGCTTTTTTGTTGGTGCATCTTGTAATAATTTAGAATAATAAATGGTAACCATGCTGCTCCAATAATTGCATAAAAATGTTGTACGTGTGCTACAAAAAAACCACAAAGCATATAACTTACAGCAATTATAAAGGCGATATTTTTTTTGTTCTGAAAACAAAGAGACAATAGATACATTCCTGTTCCTGCTAAAAAAACATAGAAAATAAATAAAAGTTGAACCGTATAATTATTTTGACCAACAGTGATACTTAAAAGTAACGACTCTAAATACCAAGTTGGTCCTTGTAAGTCCGCATGAATAGGATATCCTAGCTGTTGGTAAGGATTCCAAAAAGGGAAGGTGTGATTTTCAATGCAGTTTGAAATGTAATAACGCCAGGGAATCCAGCAGTTAATCATGTCGTGTGTTACAGAGTATTTTAGAAAAGCTATTTGCCAGTAAGCAATAACTGCTATAATGAATAGTAGCGATATGTAAAACCAGTTTTTATCTTTTACCTTTAGTAAACTACTATTCATTACAGCTTATTGTGTTATAAAATAACTAATTGCTAACGCTATAAATTGGACCTTCTCGTTTTATTAAATTTCTTTCTTCCAATGAATTTAATAATTTTTGCAATTGGTTTTTCGAAATGCCAATATTTTCACTCAATATGGCAATTGTTGCTTGATTTAATTTTTTTACTTCTTCAATAATTTTTGTTTCTTCTGGCTTAAGTTCTACTGCAGCTTTTTTAACTTCTTCAGGTCGCATTTGAGGGAAGAATAAAACATCTTGAATCGAAACGTTATTAGTCATAATCATTGCTAATCTATCAATTCCAATTCCAATTCCTGATGTTGGTGGCATTCCATATTCTAATGCGCGTAAAAAATCATGATCAATAAACATTGCCTCATCATCCCCACGTTCCATTAGTTTTATTTGCTCTTCAAATCGTTCACGTTGATCAATTGGGTCATTTAATTCAGAATAGGCATTTGCTAATTCTTTTCCATTAACCATTAATTCAAATCGTTCAACTAATCCAGGTTTGCTGCGATGCTTTTTAGTAAGCGGACTCATTTCTACTGGATAGTCAGTAATAAAGGTAGGTTGAATGTAATTTCCTTCGCATTTTGCTCCAAAAATTTCATCGATTAATTTACCTTTCCCAATATTGTCAGGAACATCAATGTTTAATTGTTTACAAACATCACGCAATTGATTTTCATCCATTGCACTGATATCAATTCCAGTAAACTCTTTAATAGAATCAAACATTGTAATTCGTTTGAAAGGACGTTTAAAATCAATCATTTTATCGCCAACAGGGACTACAGTTGTTCCGTTTACATTTATTGCAATTTTTTCAAGTAATTCTTCCGTAATGTCCATCATCCAGTTGTAGTCTTTATAGGCTACATAGAGCTCCATAACAGTAAATTCAGGATTGTGTGTGCGATCCATTCCTTCGTTACGGAAATTTCTTGAAAACTCATATACCCCATCAAATCCACCAACAATAAGTCTTTTTAAATACAACTCATTAGCGATACGCAGATACATTGGTATATTTAATGAGTTGTGATGCGTAATAAATGGACGAGCAGCAGCACCTCCAGGAATTGCTTGTAGTACTGGGGTGTCCACTTCTAAATATCCTTTCTCATTGTAAAAATCGCGTATTGTATTTACCATTTTCGTGCGTTTGATAAATGTTTCCTTAATGTTTGGATTTACAATTAAATCAACATAACGCTGACGGTAACGAAATTCAGGATCAGTTACTTCATCAAATACATTTCCTTCATCATCACGTTTTACTGTAGGAAGAGGGCGAAGTGATTTGCTTAACATTTTGAATGAGGTTGCGTGAATTGAAATTTCACCAACTTTTGTAATAAATACATATCCCGTGATTCCGATAATATCTCCTAAATCTGTATGTTTTTTAAACAAAAGATCAAAAGCACTTTTATCATCACCAGGGCATATATCATCTCTACGGATATACACTTGTATTCTGCCCGTTGCATCTTGTAAGCTCACAAAACAGGCTTTTCCCATATCGCGATTACTCATGATACGTCCCGCAATACTTATATTTTTATAGCTAGCATCTTTCTCTTCACTGTAGTTTTCTAAGATATCTTTTGCTGTAGCACTAATTTCAAAAAGTGCAGCAGGATAGGCATCAATGCCCATTTTAGTGATTTCTTCTAGTTTTGTGCGTCTTAATAACTCTTGTTCGCTTAACTCGTTGTTCATTTTTAGTTTTGTAAAATTTTGGCAAATATACACTCAAACGGCTTATAAATAAATAAAAAATAGCTGGGAATTTCAACAAATTATGTATTTTTACAATCCATCATTTTATGAGACAATGAAGACATTAGTAGCAAATTTTTCGAAGCAGTTGAGTGAGGCAATTTCTATTGGTTCAAATGCACAACTTACATCCGCAAATAATAAAATTTCGAATGTTTTAATTTGTGGTTTAGGAGGTTCAGGTATTGGAGGAAGTATTGTTGCTGAATTAGTTGTTTCAAATGCGAATGTTCCAATAAACGTTACAAAAGGATATTTTATACCTGCTTATGTTAATGAAAACACTTTGGTAATTGTGTCGTCCTATTCTGGTAATACCGAAGAAACAATTAATTGCATGAAGTTGGCAATGGGGAAGAAAGCGAAAATTGTTGCGGTAACATCAGGTGGAAAAGTTTTAGAAAGTTGTAAAATAAATAATTTTGATTCCATTGTTGTTCCTGGTGGAATGCCTCCACGTTCTTGCTTAGGTTACTCTTTAACTCAATTGTTTTTTATTTTAGGTTTTCATAAAATTATTAATAATAATTATGTTGCTGATTTAGAAAATGCAATAAAATTAATCGACTCAGAGGAACAGTCTATTATTGCTGAATCGAAAAGTATAGCTCAAAAATTACTAGGTAAATTACCTGTTATTTATGCAACCACTTACAATGAGGGAATTGCTATTCGTTTTCGTCAACAACTAAATGAAAATTCAAAAGTTCTTTGTTGGCATCATATCATTCCTGAAATGAATCACAATGAACTTGTTGGTTGGACAGAAAAGAATGAAAACATTAGTGTGCTTATCTTTTTAGATAAAGATGATTACTCCAGAAATTTAGCTCGTGTGGATATTAATAAGGAGGTGATTAAAAAATATACTTCATCTATTACTGAGATTTATTCGAAAGGAAATTCAATTATTGAGAAAGCAATTTACTTTATTCATTTAGGTGATTGGATTTCAGTTTCTTTGGCTGAATTAAGAGGTGTTGATGCCGTTGAAGTGAATGTAATCAATCACTTAAAATCAAAACTTTCCGAGATATAATCTTTTGATTATGCCATTCCGTTATCTAAATCGATAACAAAACGTTTAGCGATTAAACAATGAAACAACAGGTAAAATCAATTGATTTGGGCTTGATAGACTACAAGGAAGCTTGGGATTATCAAGAGAAAATTTTTGATGGTATTGTTCAAACAAAAGTAAATAATCGCACACTTCCCATTTTAGAACAAGTCCCTACAAATAATTATTTGATTTTTTGTGAGCATCCACATGTGTATACATTGGGTAAAAGTGGACATGAATCTAATTTATTGGTTAATGAGCAGCAACTAAAAGAAAAGAATGCTACTTATTACAAGATAAACAGGGGTGGTGATATTACGTATCATGGTCCTGGACAAGTTGTCGGCTACCCAATTTTAGATTTAGACAACTTTTTTACAGATATCCACAAGTATTTGCGTTATTTAGAGGAGATGGTGATTCTCACATTAGCAGAATATGGTATCGAAGCAGGAAGAAGTACTGGAGAAACAGGTGTATGGATTGATGCGGAAAATCCACAGAAAGCTCGAAAAATTTGTGCAATGGGGGTTAGAGCAAGCAGATGGGTGACCATGCATGGTTTTGCTTTGAATGTAAATGCTGATTTGAATTACTTTGGAAATATTATTCCTTGCGGAATTGTTGATAAGGCCGTAACCTCTATGGATAAGGAATTGGGACAAAAAGTGGATGAGCAAGAAGTAAAGAAAAAATTAGAAAAACATTTTGCAGATTTATTTAATTGCATAATTATTTAAACAAACAGTTAATTTTATTGTTGTTGGTATACTCCTAACAAAACAAAAACAATGATTGCCAAATTTTCAATAAAAGATTTAGAAACACTTTCTGGTATAAAAGCACATACACTTCGTATATGGGAACAGCGTTATGGAATTCTGAAGCCAGAACGTACCGAGAGTAATATTAGATATTATTGTAATAATGAGTTAAAGCAATTACTTAATATTACCATGTTATATAACCATGGCTTTAAAATTTCTAAAATAGCATCCTTAGATAATAAATCCATTGTTTCGGAAGTAAATAAAATTATAGATGCTCAAATCTCTCCTTGCGATCAAATAGATAGTTTGATTATTGCGATGGTTGAAATAGATGAAAAACGATTTGAGAAAATTATTTCAAATAATATCCTTCATCATGGATTTTCCCATACCATTGAAAAAGTAGTTTACCCTTTTCTTCATAAAATAGGCGTAATGTGGCTTACGGGTAGTGTGAATCCAGCACAAGAGCATTTTATTTCTAATTTGATTCGCCAGAAATTAATTGTTGCGATTGATGGTGTCATCGCTCCGGAAACAAAGGATTCAAAAGCATTTGTTTTGTTTTTACCTGATATGGAATTGCACGAATTAAGTCTACTATACTTTACTTACCTCCTTAAATCTCGAGGACATCAAGTAACGTATTTAGGGCAATCTGTCCCATTTTTGGATCTCGAAAAAGTGATAGAAATTCGTAAACCAGAGTTCCTCGTATCGGTTTTTACGCACAATATGGTTGATCCAGAACAATATATCCACGATCTTTCAAAAGCATTCCCTAAATTAAAAATTCTACTTTCAGGTACACAATTAGCGGCTATCACCAAAAAAATCCCTTCAAATATTCAGCTATTTAGAACTCCAGAAGACTTTTTAAAATTAATTTAATTATAAGTTATTGAAAATGAGATATTTGTGTTGGATGCTCATTCCTCGTTTTAATTTTGTTTAATCAATATTGAAAATAGTTAAACAAAAATTAGGTTTTCTGTTTAACTTATTGCTACATTTGTTCCACAAAATTAAAACTACCAACTATGACAGCAATCGAATTTAACCAACAGCTAATCAATCAGCGTACACCGTTGAAAAATTTTGCATACAGCTTAACACTTAATAGTGAAGAAGCACAAGACTTAGTTCAGGATACTTACCTAAAAGCATTAACGTATAGAGATAAATTTGCAGATGCAAGTAATTTAAAAGCATGGTTGTATACAATCATGAAAAACACTTTTATTAATTCGTATAGACGATCTATCAAAACACGTCAGATAATCCAACAAACAGAGGATTTAAGCATAGTAAAGCCAATCTCAGGAGCAAACGGGCCAAGTGCCGAATCGCAAATGAATCAAAAGCAAATTGCAAAAGCTATTGATGCCTTAGATGAGGATTATAAAATTCCTTTTACGAGATACAATGATGGATTTAAGTACAAAGAAATTGCAGATGAATTAAACTTGCCAATTGGTACCGTAAAAAGCAGAATATTTTTAGCGCGTAAACGCTTAATGGAAGATTTAAAAGATTTTTCGGCTCACAATTAGTGTTTAACAAAATGTATTATTAATTAAACAAAACAAACAATGACTCCAACTAAAATAAAAATTGCAATTGATGAAATAGGTGACAATCACGTGATGACTTCAATTGATACGCCACTAAGAGAGGATGCGTTCAAATTAGATGATGAACTTAAAATCGAATTAATTGAAGAAAAGTTCAAGGATATTATGAATATTCTTGGTTTGGATTTAAACGATGATAGTTTATCAGGAACTCCACACCGTGTTGCAAAAATGTATGTGAAAGAAATTTTTAGTGGATTAAATCCTGAAAACAAACCAAAAATTGCATTGTTCGAGAACAAGTATAAATACAGCGAAATGTTAGTAGAAAAAAACATTACGTTTTATTCTAATTGCGAACATCACTTTGTTCCAATTATTGGAAAAGCACATGTAGCCTATATTTCTAACGGTAAGGTTATCGGATTATCAAAATTGAATCGTATCGTTCAGCACTTTGCAAAACGTCCACAAGTTCAAGAGCGATTAACCATTCAAATTGCGAATGAGATAAAAGAAATTATGCAAACAGAAGATGTTGCCGTATTAATTGATGCGCATCATTTATGTGTTTCTTCTCGCGGTGTTCAAGATATAAACAGCTCAACCGTTACATCTTCTTATGGAGGTAAATTTTTGAACGAACAAACTCGTAACGAATTCTTACAACATATAAAAAATTGTTAAATGTCTAGAATCGTTATTGTAGGTGGAAGCTATGGAATAGGGTTGGAAATTGTGAAGCAATTATCGAGCGAAGAAAACGAAGTAATTGTTTTGTCTCGCACAAAGGAGTTTTTATCTCCTCTAAAAAATGTTCAACATTATTATTACGATGCAAATGATAGTACAACATTACCAGTCATTGATGGAGCTATCGATGGTTTTGTCTATTGTCCTGGTTCAATTAATTTAAAGCCATTTACACGTTACACAGCAGCTGATTTTTCAACTGATTTGAACATAAATGCAATTTCTGCAGCATTGGTGATGCAAAAATTAGTGCCGAATTTAAAAGAGTCTGTACAAGCTTCGGTTGTTTTTTTTAGCACGATTGCGGTTCAGGCTGGTATGCCTTTTCATGCGTCTATTGCAATGGCAAAAGGTGCAGTAGAAGGATTGACAAAATCATTGGCTGCGGAATATGCTCCAAAGATTAGAGTAAATTGTGTTGCACCATCAATTACAGAAACGCCTTTATCCGAAAAATTAATCAATACAAATGAAAAAAAAGAAGTTGTTGGAAATCGTCATCCATTAAAAAGAATTGGAACAACTCAAGATATTGCAAATACAGTTTCGTTTCTTCTTTCAAATAAATCATCTTGGATAACTGGGCAAATATTTCATGTAGATGGTGGTTTGTCAACACTGAAACAATAATGAACACGAAACAATTTTCATTTACTGATTTGGAATCAATGGAGCAACGCTTCCGAACAAATTTTATAAATTCCATAAGTGGTTTTAAAAGTGTTGCTTTGATTGGTACTACTGATTCAAAAAATCAGACAAATCTTGCAATTTTTAGTTCCATTGTTCATATTGGCGCAAATCCTCCTTTGCTAGGTTTTGTTGTTAGGCCAGATTCGGTTGAGCGACACACACTTGAAAATGTAATTGAAACAAAAGAGTATACTATTAATTTTATTGATGAAGCAATTTTTAAAAAAGCACACCAAACTGCTGCTCGCTATCCTAAAAAAACCTCTGAGTTTGATGCTGTTGGCTTGACTCCTGAATATTCTGATATTCTCAAAGCACCTTATGTGCAAGAATCAATTATAAAATTGGGATTACAATTTGTAGAAAAAGTGGATATTTCAATTAACGGAACTAGCATAATTATTGGTAAAATTGTAGAAGTGATTGTTCCAGAAAAAATTATAGGGAAAGATGGTCATGTTTCTATTGAAGATGTAAATACAATTACAGTCAATGGCTTGGATACTTATCATGCAGTTAAACGCATTGCTAGATTAACGTATGCAAAGCCCAATTCACTACCACAAGAAATATGAATACAGATAAAATGAAAGAGGTTTCAATATTTTGGTTCCGTAGAGATTTACGATTAAACGATAACGCAGGCCTATACAACGCATTAAGGAGTGGCAATCCTGTTTTGCCGATTTTTATTTTTGATTCTGAAATTCTAGAAAAGCTTGATAATAAAATTGATAAACGAGTCGAGTTTATTCATTCGGCATTGCGGGACATAAAAAAGGATTTAGAGACAATGGGTTCATCCTTACTAGTTTTGCATGGAACTCCCATAGAAATGTATAAAAAAGTACTTACCGACTATAATGTAAAAGCTGTTTATACGAATCATGATTATGAACCTTATGCTATAAAACGGGATAAAGAAATACAGGAATTATTGGCAAAAAACAATGTTACATTTTATACATTTAAAGATCAAGTAATTTTTGAAAAGGCTGAAGTAACAAAAGACGATGGTTTGCCTTATACCGTGTTTACTCCCTACATGCGAAAATGGAAAGCAAAATTGACTGATTTTCACATTAAATCGTATCCAAATAAAAAGTATGTATCCAACTTTATAAAAACGAATTCATTTGAATTGCCTAGTTTAAAAGAAATTGGATTCGAGTCTTCGGGATATCAATTTTCCATTCCATCCTTGAACGAGAAACAAATTTCCAATTACGATCAGCTACGTAATTTCCCAGCTATTGATGGTACTAGTCGATTAAGCGCTCATTTACGTTTCGGAACAGTGAGTATACGTGAATTGGTTACTAAAGCAAAAATACTCAACGACCAATGGTTGAATGAATTAATTTGGAGAGAATTTTATATGATGATATTATTTCATTTTCCTCATGTTGTAGATGGCGCTTTTAAAAAACAATATGACCGTATTCAATGGAGAAATAACGAGCAGGAATTTGATGCTTGGTGTAAAGGCAAAACGGGTTATCCGATTGTAGATGCCGGAATGCGTGAGTTGAATGAAACAGGCTTTATGCACAACAGGGTTCGAATGATTGTTGCAAGTTTTTTGGTAAAACACCTATTGATAGATTGGCGTTGGGGTGAAGCTTACTTTTCCGAAAAATTAATGGATTTTGATTTGTCTGCAAACAACGGTGGCTGGCAATGGGCAGCAAGCAGCGGCTGTGATGCAGCTCCTTATTTTAGAGTGTTTAATCCCTACGAGCAAACAAAACGATTTGATGCTAAACTTCAGTATATCCGTAAATGGGTTCCTGAATTCGAAGAGCTGACTTACCCTCAGCCAATTGTTGAACATAAGTTTGCCCGTGAAAGAGTGTTAATGTTTTATAAAAAAGCATTGGCAAACACCGAAGAATAGTATTTAGATGTAACTTTGTATCATCAATTCCTGATAACTTATCAATGTCCAGCTCAGAAAAAATTATCGAAGTAAAAAATCTTGTAAAACACTATGGAAAATTCCATGCTGTGGAGGATGTTAGCTTCGATGTTTATCGTGGCGATGTGTTTGGTTTTTTAGGTCCCAATGGTGCTGGGAAAAGCACAACCATTAGAACAATGCTTTCGCTTATTTCACCTACAAGTGGAGAATTGAAATTGTTTGGTAGAAATTTACTTACTGATAGAAATTATATATTAAGTAGAATTGGTTGCATTGTTGAAAAGCCTGATTTTTATAAATATTTATCTGCCCAAAAAAATCTAGAAATATTTGCACGCTTATCGGGCGTTACAGCTGATAAAAAAAAGGTTCTTGAAATACTTGATTTTGTAGGATTAAAAGGTCGTGAAAAAGATAAAGTAAGTGGGTTTTCTCATGGGATGAAACAACGATTAGGCATTGCACAAACATTGATTCATGATCCTGAGTTAATTATTTTGGATGAACCAACCACAGGATTGGATCCTCAGGGGATCATCGACATTCGTAATTTAATTTTACAGTTAAAAAATGAAAGAAACAAAACTGTTCTGTTATCATCTCATATATTATCAGAAATAGAATTGATTGCTAACCGAATGGTAATTATAAATAAAGGAAAAACAATTGTTCAGGGAAGTGTTTCAGAGTTATTGAACGGACAAGAACTAATTGTTTCTTTTAGTGTTGATAATATTGAGAAGGCTATTCAATCACTTAATCAAAATAATGTAACAATTGATAAAGATTCCATTCAAGGCACTAATTTATTGTTACACATTGCTCAAGAAAATATTCCAGTTATAAATAAATTATTTTGTGATAACAATGTGAATGTTTTTTCAATTGAAACAAAACGTAAGCTTGAAGATTACTTCTTAAAACTAATCAATCATTAATGTTCTGGAAAAGCACCTATAATGAGTTTATAAAAATTGCGGCTAAGCCTCGAAGTTACATTGGTATTGCTGCTATTACATTAATAGTTGGAATTATCTTATTTGCCATGCGTTTGGATGGAATGATGTACATTTCTTTCATTACAGCTCCGTTTGAACAATCACTTTCATTTGAAGGAAATATCTTAAATGGTAATTTAATGGCATTTATCATTCTTCAAATGCTCATTATTCATATCCCTTTATTAATTGCATTTGTTACTGGGGATTTAATTTCGGGAGAAGGAGCAATGGGTACTATTCGTTTGTTACTAACTAAACCTATTTCGCGTACGAGTATTTTATTGTCGAAATACTTAGCTGGTTGTGCCTACACTTTGGTGGTGTTATTATGGATGGGATTCATGGCCATTTTTATTGGAAAGTTACTTTTTGGAACAGGAGATTTAATGGTTTTAAAAAGTGATGGATTAATTATTTTGCAAGAAAGTGATATTTCGTGGCGCTTCCTGTATGGCTTTGTCGTTGCTTATTTAGCATTGGTGATGATAGCTACACTGTCACTTACCTTATCATGTTTTTCTGAAAATTCCATAGGCCCGATTGTATCTACAATGGGGATTATTATTTTATTTACAATAATTGGAACGCTTGATGTTCCTATGTTTGATCATATTCGGCCTTATTTATTTACAACACATATGGCTGCATGGCGTAGCTTTTTCGAAGATCCGCTTCCTATTGAACAAATAACCCAATCAATCGTTGTTTTGCTTGTTCACATTGTTAGTCTTTTAGGTATTGCAATTTATAAATTCAATAAAAAAGATATTTTGTCATGAAGAATAAGGTTTACATCATCATCTTTTTTGTTTTAATAAGCTTTGCAAATAGTTTATTTTCCCAAACAAAATCTGCCAAACAAATTTTGAATGCTGTTTATTCAAAAATGATGGTAGCGAAGGATTATTCAGTGCAGGCAAATATAAAAGTGGATTTACCTTTTGTAAAAATGTTACCCATTGATGCAAAAATCTATTTTAAACAGAAGGATAAATTTAAGGTTGAATCTAAAAGTATTGCCATTGTTCCTCGTCAGGGCTTTGATCAAATTACAAAAATGCTTAACGATACCTCTGGTTTCGATGCATTAATTTCTGGTGAAGAACTTATTGCTGGAAGTCAGGCTACCATTATAAACGTTATTCCACAGAGTGATACAAGTGATTTGATTTTAGGAAAGTTGTGGATTGATGTAAAAAAGAATGTTGTTCTAAAATCACAATTAACCACTAAATCGAATGGAACAATTTTAACCGAATATACCTACGGTAGTCAGTTAAGTTATGGATTACCCGATATGATGACATTTACTGTTGATGTGAAAAAATTTAAAATTCCAAAAGGTGTTACTGCCGATATTAACAACACCAAAACAAGTGTTGACGATAAAAAGAAAGACAATAAAAAAGGTAAGATATTTATCAAGCTCACCAACTACCAAATAAATAAGGGGATTCCAGATACAGTATTTAAAAAGTAATTAGAATTAATTTTCTACTTTTGCTACTGTTATGAATTACTATATTATTTACAAGCCTTATAAAATTATTTCACAATTTACTTCTTCGCACAAAAAGAAAAAGTGTTTGGGCGAATTAGGTTTCCCTTTTCCGAAGGATGTTTATCCTGTTGGTAGATTAGATGAAAACAGTGAAGGATTGTTAATTCTTACGAATGATAAAAAATTAAATTATAAATTATTAAATCCAGCATTTGAGCACAAACGAATCTACTTGGTTCAATTGCAAGGAATAATTACATCAGATGCTTTAAAGCAATTAGAAGCGGGTGTTACAATTGCATTAGATGCAGGTCCTTACCTAACACGACCATGTAAGGTAAAAGTGGTGCCTGCTCCAGAAAAACTTCCTCCACGCGGACATCCAATTAGTGATCGTTTGCCAACATCTTGGATTGAATTAACATTAACAGAAGGAAAATTTCATCAGGTTCGTAAAATGACTGCAGGTGTTGGTTTTCCATGCTTACGATTAATTCGTATTGCAATTGAAGGAATACGACTCGAAACAATGCAACCTGCAGAAGTTCGCGAACTGAAAAGAGATGCCGTTTACAAAAAGTTAAACATCGAATTATAAATTAATCTTTTCGAGTTGGCTGCTTAATCTTTCTATGAGCATTGAAGTAATGCGTTTATTTATTTCTTGTTTATTGGTAGTATAGAACGTGTACTCTTCCTTTGTAAACATTCCTATGATAATTCCCAAATAGAATAGCTTTGATGTTTGGTTGTTTTTAAAGTGATTGAAAATAAATTCTTTTTTCTTTTCTTCTTTTAGCTCAGCAAACTGAATTTTGTTGTCAAGGATATAATTGTTGAAAATGGTCAAAAGAAGTTCGTTTTGAAACTTTAAGATAGGACGTAAGCTATTGCTTTGAAATACTTCAATTGGATTTGAGTTATCGGTTGAAACAGCTATTGTTGGACGGATTGAATTTAAAGACGTTGTTCTATTTTCCATATCAATAATACAAATTTGAAACGATTTTGTTCAAATTTGTATTATTGCTTTATGAATTTTTTTTGAAAAACTGTATCTCCGTTGCATATTGAGATAAAATAAACACCATTTGCAAAATTGCTCGTGTTTATTTTAACAGACATTGAATTGTATGTTTCATTTAGCACACATTCACCCAATGTATTGTAGATACTTATTATTGCATTGTTTGGGGCTGAATTAAATTGAATGTTTAAATCTGATTCAGTTGGATTTGGGTATATGCTTTCTATTAGGATATCATTCGAAATAAAATTAACTGAAACAATAGCAGAGTAGGAGTAATTGGCATCAAAATCGGTTTGTTTTAATCGGTAATAGGATACTCCTGATAGAGGAGCATTATCAAAATCGGTGTAATTCAAAATGCTATTTGAATTGCCTGCACCATCAACTATTGCTATTGGAGAAAAGGTTTCACCTGTTGCACTTCTTTCAATTGTGAAAAAATCATTATTGATTTCTGTTGCAGTTTGCCAGTTGAGTTCAACTTGTTTGTTTTTTGGAATTGCTGTAAATGTTAGTAATTCTATTGGAAGCGGATTTACTAGTGAAACGGATGCTAAGGTGAATGGACTAAACGAAGTTACAGCTGCTGAAGTTGCAATTGTTCCTGTTGCAGTTGTTCCTGTAGTTCCTCCATTTCCATGATCTTTCCACATGGCTCCATTCCAACGTGCTACCATTAAATCAGGTAAACTTCCAACGCCACAACTACGAGGTGTGTTCCAGCTTAAACCTACTGTTACATTCGAGGTGCCATTTGTTCTGTCAATTATCCAATATTCACAAGCGCTAATGTTTGTAAGTGTTGGGTCTTTTAATGTTCTATCATAGCTTGGTTGTGGGTCTGTACCAAAATATTCTGCAGTAAAATGATCGGTAGCTAATGATGGAGCTGTGATACTTGCAGGAGCATAGCTTGTGTTTTTTCCTACTGGAAATGTAAATGCATCATCGCCTGTTTTTCGTGTTGGTCCATTTACAAAACTTAAATTAGTTGCACCAGTGGTTGTTGCATTGTTTTTGAATGTTAGCAAATTTGTTGCGGTTGTATTTATTAATCCCTGAGTAAAAGCAGCATTGGTGACTATATCGGCTGGATTGTTTAGGGTGACACTTCCTCCCGTTTTATTGATACCAATGTTGGAAAATTCTTCGGTAAAACTAGCAGTTGTAACAAACTGATTTATTGTTTCTACAAAATTGATTGTTCCATTTCCTTCTGCAAAAGCCGCATCTGTCATATTGTTTATCCAATCTCCTTGTAGGTTAATTGTTCCATCTTGAAGTGCTGTTCCTGCATCCATATCCAAATTACTTCCAGTAGTATTGTTTATTGTAAGGTTTCCATATATATCCAATCGATCGTTTACATCGCCTGAATTACTTGAACCGTTTCCAAACTCTAATGTTTCACCATCAATAGTGAGTGTTTTACATTCGGCAAGTCGCACACCATTTACTTTATATTTATCAGATGTGTATGTTCCTGCACAGCTACCCACTGCATATCCATCAACATCAATTCGAGCAAAATTTGTTACATTAGGAATAACTACATCCATGTCTCTATCAGGAACAGTAAAGCCTTCCCAGTTACCACATGTAAACCAATCGTTCGAGTTGCTAGCGGCATCACCAACCCATGTTCCATTTGGATTGCTTGAACTAACAGTGAATGTAGTTGTGGCAATTGCCCCTGGTACTGTAGATGCTGACGATGTGCTTGTTGTCCAATTTCCAATAGTTGCAATATTACCTAATAGGGTTCTTTTACTACCTGTATGTACAGATGTTGTTTTGTAATATGCTGTATATAGCTGAGCTGAAGCTTGGAAATTAAAACATTCTAAGTCTGGATGTAGTCTTGATTGTCGTGCAGTTCCACTAGCATTGCTGTTTGAGACAGCTGAACTGAATGCAACCCAATTTACACCTGTAGTTAGACCATATAATACTTGTCCAGTAAGTTGAACATTAGTTGTTCCTAGATTACTAAATGAGCCTTGTACTAGCCATAATTGATCGCCATCGCTTACTGAAATATTCGCAACGCCAGAAGATGTGTAGCTAAAGTCACTGGTTCGATCAACTCCATCTATTAAAACTTGAGTAATGGTGCTATTAGACCCCGAAATACCCGTATTAAACATAATGATGCTTCCTGCACCAATATTGCTGCCTCCGTTATAATTAAGGGTTATGATTCCAGGGTCTTGATTTGGATCATTTCCAGGACCTGCCCAACGAAGTGTTCTTGTACATGCAGCAGCACCCGCTTCAAATCTTGAATTGACATGTGAAAACGAAGTTCCAGGAACAATGTCTACCATGTTCATAATATAAATATCATCGTTTGACCCACTTGTATTCGCATTGAAACCAATATAAACTAAATCCCCAGGCTTTAATGCTGTTGCCAAACTAATATTAAATAAATTACTTATTATGTTTGAAAAGCCGCTTGAACTAGCAGTTAATGTTAAGCCTGTTCCTACAGCAGTGTGTACTACAGATGTAAATGTTGAAACGCCCGAACTTGCAGTAACACTTATTGGAGCTCCCGACATACTACCTGTAGAGGTAATTGTTATTGTTGAGTTAAAACCTAAATCAATATTTCCACATGCATCTGTTGCAGTAACAGTTACAGATGGAGACATGCCGATTCCTACACCTGTAGAAGTTGGTTGTGTACTAAAATTAAGTTGTGTTGCAATTACATCTATATCATTGAAAGTTGAAGTTGCTGTGGATTGTGCAGCAGGGAATGAGCTATTTTTTTGACTACTAGTAGCCGAAGATGCTGTTGTGAAATTCCCATTACTGATACTCAAGCGAAAATAATCTCCTTCAATATTTCCGGCACCTAATGGACAACGAAGTGTTAGTCGTACACTAATTGTTAATGAGGAGTTGTCTGGAACAGTGATACCTGTAATTCCTGTAAATTGGGCTTGACTAGCGGTTAAATTGGCTGATCCAAATTGTAAGGAACCAACATTGGTTGTTCCATTAAATAAGTCGATGGAATTAATTACTGTGCTCCAATCCAATCCTGCAGAATTTAAATTTGCAATAGTAATTCCAGTTACAATCGTTGGTAAATTATCCAAATCCGAACTTGCACCACCATCTCGAATTGTAAATTGCCATACTTGTGTTCCTTGACTTGACAATAATGGACCAGCTGTATTGATGTTGGATGGTACAGATGTTGCTTCAGAGATACTAACAGGCACAACATCGGATGCAGAAGAAACAGTCACTGTTCCGCTACAAGAAACCGTTTTATTCGTAGCCCCAGTACTTGATGCTGTTATAAGTTCAGCATTGTAACTTCCAATTGCAAGTCCAGCTTTTAAACGCACATAAATGGTTGTTGTTGCTACCGTATTTGTTGCCGATGGCGTTAGTCCAATTGTGCTCGGACTTGCAACAAATCCACTTCCACTGGTCAATGAAATTTCATAATCTGTAGGCGGAGTTAAAATAATATCTGCTGATAATCCTACGCCAGAAACAGTAAAAGTTAATTCAGTTGACGGACCATTTCCAACTACATAATTAAATGTTGTTAGTGTTGTTGGAGTTACTGTAATTACTGGACCACTAACATTTCCGCTGCAAGAAACCGTTTTATTTGTAGCTCCGGTACTCGATGCTGTTATTAGTTCTGCATTGTAATTTGCTACTGCTAGTCCAGCTTTTAAGCGAACATAAATGGTTGTTGTTGCAACTGTTCCTGTACTTTGAGTTAACGTTAATGTGCTTGGGCTAGCAACAAAGCCACTACCACTTGATAAAGAAATTTCATAATCCGTAGGTGGAGTAAGGGTAATGTCGGTTGTTAAATTATTGCCCGCACATGTAAAGGTTTGTTCTGCTGATGGGCCACTTCCAAACGGATAAGTAAAGCCCGTTAATGTTGTTGTTGAAACAGTTATTGTTGAGCCTGATGGTGCTGTTCCTTTAATATCAATGTCATCAATGCCGGCACCAACAGATCCGTCCGCATTTAGCGTTTCAAAACGTATTCTAACTGTTGAAGATGCGTTGTAGGAGCTAAGACTGAATTGCGTCATAGCAGTAAGTGTAGTGTTTGCGGGAATTCTAGTGCCAATTGTAGTCCATGTGGCTCCATCAGTTGATATAGAAACGGTTATAGTGTTTTTAGTGGCATTTACCCCCCCAAATGTTCTTGCTTTAAAATCTAATGTAATTGTAGTGTATGGAGTGAAATCCATCGTTGGTGTAAATGTCTTTGAAGCACCTGCAGCTGCAATTAGCTGTAAATAAGTGGTCCCTGAAATGGAGGCATCTGTCCAAGTCCCAAAACCTGCAACATCTGTTCGTATAGGTATAATGTTAACTTGCCCTATACTGTTTTTAGAATTAAAGAGAATGCATGTAAAAATGCATAACAGCATAAATTTTTTACTAGCTCCAATTACTTTTTCCATTTTAATTAAAAATTAAATTGTGTAAGTGGTTTCGGAATAATCTTCAATTAGAAGATTTCTTATAGGGTAATCACTTATAGTTATAAAAACGTATAAAGTGGTTTCGGAGTAGTTTGTTTTATAACAAACCTCTTGTAGGGTAATCACTTTGTGAAAGTGAATAATCAACTTTCATAGTACAAATATATAGTAAAAAAAGAGGAAGTGTGTTAGAAAATAATTAAACAATTATGAACAATTAAAACTGTTAATTTTTAATCATTAGGCGTATTAAATGATGCAATAAGCTAGGCTGCACAGGCTTTATAGCAACATGTTCGTTCACGGAAATTTTTAAATAGGAATCAATATCAACAAGGTTTAAAAGCTCAATCTTCTTTTTCCGTTCTTGCTCAATTCGTTTGTTGAATTGTTCAATTTCTGGAAAAATATTTTGTGTGTTTACTACAATTACATCGGGTTGAAAATTAATAGCCAACTCATAAGCCCCATTTAAGTCTGTTGCTTTGTTTGTTGAATAACCTTTACTGCACAAATACGCTTCGGCTGCATTTATTTCAGCTGCATTTTCATAAACGAGTAGTACTTTCTTCTTTTTCAAAAACATTTGTCTTTGTTTAGTTTTATTTTACAAAGGTAAATTTGGCATGAAAAAATAAGGTTATGAGCATATTAATAAATGGTAAACGCCTCTATTTATAATCAATTCAGACAATCTTCTTTTTTTATTTTTAAAAATTACTTATATAATGTACTTTTGCAATCCAATTAAAAATTATTGAATTATGACCAAAGGACCGATTTCTCAATTTGTTGAAAAACATTATAAGCATTTTAATGCTGCAGCGTTAGTTGATGCTGCAAAAGGATATGAAGCACACCTTACCGAAGGAGGTAAAATGATGATTACGCTTGCTGGTGCAATGAGTACTGCCGAGTTAGGAAAATCTTTGGCTGAAATGATTCGCCAGGGGAAGGTGGATATTATCTCTTGTACTGGTGCTAACTTGGAAGAAGACATAATGAATTTGGTAGCACATTCACACTACAAACGTGTTCCAAATTACCGTGATTTATCACCGCAAGAAGAGTGGGATTTATTAGAAAATCACTATAACCGTGTTACTGATACTTGTATTCCAGAGGAAGAAGCTTTCCGTAGATTACAAAAACACATTCATAAAATTTGGAAAGATGCTGATGATAAAGGAGAGCGTTATTTTCCTCATGAGTTTATGTATAAAATTTTATTGAGTGGAGAATTACAACAATATTATGAAATTGATCCAAAAGATTCGTGGATGCTTGCTGCTGCTGAGCGTAATTTGCCAATGGTAGTTCCAGGTTGGGAGGATTCAACAATGGGAAACATCTTTGCTTCGTATGTTATTAAAAAAGAAATAAAAGCATCTACCATGAAATCAGGTATCGAATACATGGCTTGGTTGGCTGATTGGTATCCAAAAAATTCAGGTGGAAAAGGTGTTGGATTCTTCCAAATTGGTGGTGGAATCGCAGGTGATTTCCCTATTTGTGTTGTTCCAATGTTATACCAAGATATGGAGATGCAAGACATTCCTTTTTGGAGTTATTTCTGTCAAATTTCTGACTCTACAACTAGCTATGGTTCTTATTCAGGAGCGGTTCCAAATGAAAAAATTACTTGGGGGAAATTAGATATTCATACGCCTAAATTTATTGTAGAAAGCGATGCAACAATTGTTGCACCATTAATGTTTGCATGGATTTTAGGATGGTAATATTTTTAAATTAAATCATTTAAAACAAAAAACTCCCGTAACTTTGCGGGAGTTTTTTTATAGCCACAAATTTGAAATTAGACCTCGACATATTACCAATCAGAGATTGGCTTTCAACATACTCTAAACCTTTGCTAATTGCAGGGCCATGTAGTGCTGAAAGTGAAGAGCAAATGCTGAGTACCGGGAAGCTAATCGTAAATGATTTTCCTAATGCCATTTTTCGAGCTGGAATTTGGAAACCTCGTACTCGTCCTAATACTTTTGAAGGCATTGGTGACATAGGTTTGCAATGGTTGCAAAAAGTAAAGCAGGAAACAGGAATGCTCATTGCAACAGAAGTTGCGACTTCTGAGCATGTCGAAAAATGTTTAAAAGCAGGCGTTGATATTTTGTGGATTGGTGCTCGCACAACTGTGAATCCATTTTCTGTTCAAGATATAGCCGATGTGCTTAAAGGTGTTGATATTCCAGTATTTGTGAAAAATCCAATTTATCCCGATGCGCAACTTTGGGCTGGAGCTTTGGAACGAATTAATAATGCAGGAATAAAAAAAATTGCAGCCATACATAGAGGTTTTCATTCATACGATAATGGTCCTTTTCGCAATTCTCCAAAATGGGAGTTAGCCATCGATTTAAAAGCAGCTTGCCCTCAATTACCAGTGATTTGTGATCCATCTCATATTGGAGGGAATCCAGAGTTGATACCATACATAGCTCAGAAAGCGATGGATATGGATATGGATGGCTTGATGATAGAAACGCATATTAATCCTTCTGTTGCATTAAGTGATGCTCAGCAGCAACTAACTCCATCTCAACTAAAATGGGTTATTGGCGGCTTGCAAATTCGCAGTTCGTCAATTGAAAACTCTGAGTTAAAAACACAATTAGATGAACTCCGATTACTTATTCGAAAACTAGATGATGAGTTGCTAGAATTATTGGCAAAGAGAATGGCTGTATCTGAAAAGATAGGCGAATATAAACGTGATAATAATATCACAATACTTCAATTAAATCATTGGAAAAATTTGTTTGATAAAAGCTTGGATACTGCCCATAAACTCGGCTTGCCAAAAGATTTTATAAAAGGAATGTATCAGTTGATCCATGATGAATCAATCCGAAGACAAACAGATGTAATGAATAAGAAATAGTCTAGCTAATTTCCTGGCAAAGTTCTATTAATACTCCATTCGAAGATTTAGGATGTAAAAAGCAAATTAACTTATTATCTGCACCTTTTTTGGGTTGTTCGTTCAATAGTGTAAAGCCTTCATTTTTTAATCGCTCCATCTCAGCATATATATCCTTTACTTCAAATGCGATGTGGTGAATCCCTTCTCCTTTTTTATCAATAAATTTTGCAATAGCACTATCCGGATTGGTTGCTTCTAATAATTCAATTTTACTTTCACCAAGCATGAAGAATGAGGTTGAAACACCTTCGCTCTCTACTTTTTCAAGTTTGTAAGGTGATTTGTTAAACAATTTTGTAAACAATTCATTTGATTGTCCGATGTCTTTTACCGCAATACCGATGTGTTCAATTTTAAGCATTTTAAAACAGTTGGTTGATTAGTACAAAAAAATAATCCCGACTTTGGATCGGGATTATTTATATAATTGAATAGAAAAATTATTTTTTAATAAACTCTCCCATTTTGTTGTCGTAGTTCAAGTAATACGCTCCTTTTGCAAGGTTAGATGCATCAACAGTACTAGCGAATCCTTTTTTAACGATGTTCCCAAATTGGTCATAGATTTCAAACATTGTTTCTACAGGAGTAGTTCCTGAGAAGAAACCAATCTCTTTAGATACTTTTGCTGGAGAGAAAGTAACCTCTGCTGCTGCTGATTGAAAATCTACTGTTTTTGATAATTTAGGCTGGCCTGTGTAATCAACTTGTTTTACACGGAATTGATTTTTTCCTGAATGAGGAGCAACTTTGAAAGAGTAATTGTTTTCTGTAGAAGTTCCGTTTCCTTCAACTTCTCCAACCTTTACCCATTTGTTCCAACGGAATTGTTCAATTGTAAATGCTAATTTTCCTGTTTCTCCTTTTGTAGTCCATTTAAAAGTTAAATCTTTATCAACGCTCATGGATACAACTTCGAAAGTACTCTTTGGTTTTAATACCTCTGGATTTAACACCTTTGGTTTGCAATCATCTTTGTGAGTAATTTTAACTTCTACTTTATCGCCAACTTTAAGTTGTAAGTTTCTAAAGTCGATTTCAAATGCACTCGATGCAATCTCGTCAGTAGTAACGTTTCCATTTACACGAACTTCCTGAACACAGAAACCAACACCTGATCCAGCAAATGGGTTTTGTATATATAGGTTTTTCCCTTGGTAGTTTCCTTCCAACACGATTACTCCGGTAGAAAAACCTGAGGTTGAAACAAACAAACTAATAATAGCAAAAAATATCTTTTTCATTTTCATTTTTATGTTAAAAACAAGAACTTGATTGCGGGTTACTCATTTTCGAACGCAATATTATAATGTTATTTATCAATTTCAAAATAAAATCGCCTTTTTTTTTAATTAGACGCAAAAATAAACAAATTTGTCTAACATAAAACTTTATTCAAGCCAAAAAATCATTTTTTTATATTTTGGGTATATTTTGTATATTTAACTTGGAATTTTGCGAAAGTTGGAGTAATCTTGCAATTGATTTAAGCTTATTTAAACGTTTATTATTTCACATTATGAAAAAATCCATATTGTTTATCCTATCATTAGGAGTGTTTTTATATTCATGTTCAAATTCATCTACCGATAGCGCATCGGGCGATAGAGTTGCTAAAGGCGACAAAGTTTATGGTGGAACATTGAAAATTAATGAAACAGAGCAGGTTCAAACATTATACCCTACAGCAATAACTGATATCAGTTCTGCACACATTGCAAACCAAATATATGAAGGATTGGTTCGATTTAATCCTAGAGACTTGTCTATTATCCCTTCTTTAGCAGAAAAATGGTCGATGGACGCTGCTGGGACTACTTATACTTTTAATCTAAAAAAAGGTGTTGTTTTCCAAGACAATGAATGTTTCGAAGGTGGAAAAGGTCGTGAAGTAAAAGCTGCCGATTTTAAATATTCTTTCGAGTTATTATGTACAGACTCTAAAGACAACTCAAATTTTGGTGCAACATTTAAAGACAGAGTTGTTGGTGCGAATAAATTCTTTGATGCTAGTAAAGGCAAGCCAAATGGTACAATCGAAGGAGTTAAGGTTGTTGACGATTATACAATTACAATCACACTTACATCTCCAAGTTCTTCCTTTTTATCGATTTTAGCATCTCCAGCAGCTAGCGTTGTTGCTAAAGAAGCAGTTGAAAAGTATGGTACCGACATGAAAGTAGGAACAGGTCCTTTTATGTTTGTACAATCAGAAGCAACAGATAAAATTATCTTAAAACGTAATGATAACTACCATGGTACTGATTCTTTAGGGAATAAATTACCATTCTTAGATTCAATTGTGGTTTCTTTTTTACCAACGAAAAAACAAGAGTTAGAAAGTTTTGAAAAAGGTGACTTAGCAATGGTTATAGGTCTTCCTTCAGAATCAATCAAAGACATGGTAGAAAGTCAAATTTCTAATTTTCAAAACAAACCACCGAAGTTCATTTTAGAACGCTCTCCTGAAATGGCAAGTCAGTATTATGAATTTAACTTAACAAAAGAACCATTTAACAATCCTAAAGTTCGTCAGGCATTTAGCTATGCAATTGATAGAAATAAAATTATTGAAGATGTATTAAAAGGTGAAGCATACGGTCCAGGCGTAAACGGTATTTGCCCTCCTTCTTTTAAAGGATACGACATCACTAAAATTACAGGTTATGATTTTGATGCTGAAAAAGCTAAAAAATTGTTAGCAGAAGCTGGATATCCTAACGGTAAGGGCTTCCCGAAAGTTAAAATTGAATTAAACAGTGGTGGTTCTAAAAATGCAAATGTTGTTTTAGAAATTCAGAAGCAATTAATGGAAGTATTAAATGTTAATGTTGACTTTGAGGTTGTTCCACAAAAACAAAAATTGGAAGATGCTAAATATGGTCGTGCAGAAATTTTCCGTGCTGCTTGGATTGCCGATTTCCCTAGTCCAGAAAACTTCTTGTGGACATTGTATGGTGCAGGAGTTCCTTCTGATGCAACACAGCCGTCTTTCCCTAATACTCCGCGTTATAAAAATGCAGAATTTGATAAATTGTTTGAAGAAGGAAAATCTGCAAAAACACAAGAAGAGAGTTATGCAGCATTTTTAAAAGCAGAACAATTGATGATGAATGATGCTCCTGTATTAATGTTATGGTATGAAGAAAGCTACCGTTTAGTTAAATCAACAGTTCATGGATTGTATTCAAATGCTATGCGATTTAGAGATTATTCTGCTGTATATTTAAAATCAGCAGCACCAGCGCCTAAAGAAGGCGAACAAAAAGAAGAAGAAAAACACTAGTTAAATAGATTTTTAAAGCCCTGTCTCTTCCAGACAGGGCTTTTTTGTGTCATGGCATTTAAGAATTACTACATTTTACTTGGAATACATACTACTGCAACTTCTAATGAAATAAAAGTGGCTTATCGTGCACTTGCTAAAAAGTATCATCCAGATAAAAATCCAGGGAATAAAATCGCAGAGGAAAAATTTAAAGAAGTACAAGAAGCATATGCTGTTTTATCAAATCCAGCAAAACGGAAAAAGTACGATTTGTCATTTTCAACTGGAGGGCAATCGTATCGCCAATCTGCTACTCAATCGAATTATACAGCATATACGGGAAATGCTTATCAATATGCTCAGCAACAAGCACAGTATAAAAAGCGACAGCAGAAGCAAGCAGCACAGACCAATAATTCGGATACAGAAGTTAAACCTCAAAAGAATGAAACCAAAGAGCGTTATCAGATTCTTGTAAGCGTTGGTGTAGCATTAATTCTATTGTATTTTATTGTTACCTATTCATCGGAAAAGCGACATACTCGTCATTCCGGAAATACTAAAGAAGTCATAAAATAAAAAAGACCGTTGTTCAAACAACGGTCTTTTTTTATTTTGCTTTGAATTTTTATTGAATGATTAACTTCTCCGTTTTAATTCCATTTTCTGTTGCAAACTGAACTAAATAAATTCCTTTGTTGAATGAATCAATGCCAATTCGTTTTCTGTTCATTCCTGCATATAACACTATGGATTCGCTGTATACATTACGACCAGTAAGATCAATAATGGTTACTTGCACCACATTTTCTTTTTTGCTTTGAAAATCTATAAATAAATTTTCTGTAGCAGGATTTGGGTATACAGTTGCCATTAAATCGCTTGAAATTTCATTAATTCCAACATCTGTAATTGCTATTGCAGATGAAACAGAAGAGCAGCCTAGTGTATTTGTAACTTCCACATAGTAATTACCATTTATAGTATATACATGTATAGGGTTCGTTGCACCTCCAATTGGGGATCCATTTAAATACCATTGATATGAAGCATAGGTAGCAGGAGTACAATATAAAGTATCGTTTCCTTTTAAAATACTAGGTAAACTAGGGTTTCCTAAAACCGTTATTGTAACAGAGTCAGCGCTTTGGCATCCTCCAGCATCCGTTCCAACAACAGTGTACGTAGTCGTTAATACTGGTCCTGCTATAGGATTTGCAATAGTAGAATCACTCAAAGAACTTCCTGGATGCCATATGTAGCTAACTCCTCCACTCGCTTGCAAGTTAATATTGGTGCTTAAACAAGTGCTATCATTTAATCCAGCATCAATAGGAGGAAGGTTATAAACTGTTACAGTTTGAGTTGCTGTACTCGAACATCCATAAATGTTGGTAATAGTTACAGTGTAAGTGCCACTGGTATTTACGGTGATTGCTTGCAATGTGTCATTTGTTCCTGTACTCCATTGATATTGATTTTCAATGTTTGAAGTAAGTGTTACATTCCCACCTATACAAAATGATGTAGGTCCATTGGCTGTAATTACTGGAGAAGGAAGTGGAACAACAGTAATGATAACAGTATCTAAATCCGTACATCCGTTAGTGTTTGTTATTGCTACATAATAGGTTGTTGTAGTTGTAGGCGTAGCAATTGGATTTGGAATTGTTAAATTACTCAAGGTCCCATCATTTGGAAGCCAAGCATAGCTTACTGCACCAATCGCAGATGAGTTTAATTGAGCACTAGCACCTAAACATATTGTTGTGTCTGCTCCAGCATTCGAAGTTAGCTGACAATATTTAATTGTTTCATAATCTTCATTGGTTCCAGATCCTTTGCTAAGTCCAGATACATAGATATTTCCGATATTGTCGATTGCAATTGCAGCGGCTTGGTCGGCATTGTTACCTGTTCCATTGTATTTTGTAATCCACTCTTGAACACCACTTGCATCATATTTTATAGTTGTATAATCGTTATTGGATCCAGTGGTAAAGCTATATCCGCTTATATAAATTGCTCCAGTTGGATCAGTCGCAATCCCTTTTCCTTCATCGTATCCATTAGATGGACCATTGTATCGATTTAACCATTGTTGTGTTCCTGAATTATCGTACTTTATAGTAACAATGTCTTCTGCAGCTGTTGATGCGCCTACGCTTTTTCCTGTAACAATTACATTTCCAGTAGCATCCACAGCGATTGCGTTTGCACGGTCAAGATCGTTTCCTGTTCCATTATAAAGCTGAGCCCATTGTTGGGCTCCTGTAGAGTTGTATTTTACAGTAGCATAATCATAGTTAGTTAAAACATTTGTTTGGCTATACCCCGTTACATAAACATTTCCAGAAGCATCAACAGTAATTGCTCTCGCTTCATCGTATTTTGTGTCAGGTCCATTGTATTGAGTTGCCCATTGTTGAGCACCAGCTGTATTATACATGATGGTTATATAGTTAAAACCAATAGCTGCACTTATGTAGGAATACCCTGTAACGTATAAATCACCTGTAGTTTGATTAACGAACAATGCGTAGGTTGCATCTATGTTTGCACCTGCACCATCATATCTAATTGCCCATTGTTGAGTACCCGCAGAATTATATTTTATGCTAGTAGCTGCACTGTTAGCTCCACTTCCGTCACTTGTTCCAGTTACATATACATTTCCAGAATTATCTACGCCAATGTCCCAGGCTTCATCAGTTCCATTTGTTGTATTGTTGTATCGAGAAGCCCATTGTTGAGTTCCTGCTGCATCATATTTTACAGTAGCATAATCAAATCCAGTTGTTGCATTTCCATAACTCCATCCTGTAACATAAACATTTCCGCTTGCATCAACTGCAATTGCATGCGCCTCATCTAGTCCGTTTCCTGGTCCATTGTATTGAGCAATCCATTGTTGTACACCATTGTTATCGTATTTAATAGTGACAAAATCAAAGTTCCCGCTAGTCCCTTGGCCTAAGCCAGTAACATAAACGTTCCCCGAAGCATCAATAACCATGTCTTCGGCTCTGTCGATATTGTTTCCAGCACTAGTATACCTTGTTTGCCATTGAATATTGACTTGACCAATAGACGGTATAGAAAATGCTATAAAAAAGATAAAAATTAGGAAAATGTTCTTCATGCTGAATGTTCGAATTGTTTAGTCAAAACTACTGTTTTTTATCACAAGAATCTCTATTTTTTAGATAAAAATTTGTGTAATGAAAAAAATTACTACATTTACCCTTGAATAAAAAAGAGTTATAATTGATGAAGCAACGGTTTTTACTTCTCTATTTTCTGTTTGTATTAATACCATTTTCAACATTTGCTACGCATATTGTTGGAGGGTCTTTAACATATGAGCAATTAAGTGGTTCTACTTATAGGGTTACATTAAAGCTATATCGCGATTGTAAACCAGGAAGTGCTGCTTTCCCTAATCCGGTTACCATTACTATTCGAAAGAATAATGGAACAGCTCAAACTACAGCTAGTATTCCTTTTACCACATCTTCAATTGTACCTCCTAACATTGATACGTGTGCGGTTAATCCTGGTATTTGTTTGGAAGAGGCTATTTACACAACAATTGTAACTGGATTGCCTCCTGGAAATGGTGGTTATCATATGTATTATCAATATTGCTGTAGAAATTCAACTTTACAAAACATTGTTAATCCGCTTGCTGCAGGTGAAACTTGGTATGCACACATTCCTGAAAATGCATCTGTTATTTCTAATAGCAGTCCAAAATGGGTTAATCCTCCTCCAGTTTTCGTTTGTCAAGGAAATAATATGAGTGTTAATCATAGTGCTACCGATGCAGATGGAGATTCATTAGCATATTCACTTTATACTCCTTATACAGATCAGGCAATAACTTACCCAGGTAATGTTTTTACAACTCCTACTGTTACATGGACTAGTACTTATGGTGCCAATAACCCATTGGATCCAGCTACTCCAAACTCTTTAACAATAAGTCCGACAGGGATTATCAACGGTGTTCCTCCTTCATTGGGTCAGTTTGTTGCAGGTATTCGTTGCGAGGAATGGAGAAATGGAGTTAAGATTGGTGAAATTTTACGCGATTTTCAATTCAATGTTGTTAACTGTCCTCCTTTAGCTGTTGCTAGTTTCAATTCTTTAGGAGCATGTAACGGAACTTCAATCACATTTTCTAATACTACAACACCAGCAGCAAATTCATACTTCTGGGATTTTGGTGATGGATCTACATTAGCGGATACTTCAAATTTATTAAATCCGAACTATAACTACCCTGCATTAGGGAATTATACAGCAATGCTTATTATTAACAAAGGAACTCCTTGTGTTGATACAGCTATTTTGCCTGTGAATGTTTCTTTTATTCAAGCAAACTTTATAAATGATGGTCCTGCTTGTAAAGGTGTGCCTGTTAATTTTACCGATACATCCAATGTCGATCCAAGTACTACGATAGTAGGTTGGGATTGGAATTTTGGTGACGGAAATACCTCAACATTAGAAAACCCTGTACATCCTTTTAATGCAGGTGGAAATTACAATGTGTCATTGGTTGTTACCTCTGCTGCAGGATGTAAAGACACTATTTTCTTTCCAGTTGGAATTCAAGGATTACCAATTGCAAATGCAGGAAATGATACCATTAGTTGTACAAATAATGCCACCATTGGTTTAGGCGGCACAATATTAAATGCTGGTGGCGGTATTTGGAGTGGTGGAGGTGTTTTTAGTCCGAATGATTCTACTTTAAATGCAACGTATACACCTTCTGCTCAGGCTATTTTAAACGGAGCTGATACATTGTTTTTAATTTCAACAACTAATGCATTGTGTCCAGCAGATACAGATCAGGTGGTAATTAGTTTTTATGCAGGTCCTTCAGTTAGTGCCGGTTCAGATATTTATGTTTGTAGAGACACAGCATACGTTCCTGTTTGTGCTACTGTTACTGTTGCATCGGGTGGAGCTTGGCAAACTACTGGTACTGGTGTTTTTGCCAATCCAAACGTATTGTGCACCAATTACACTCCTTCACCTGCAGATACAGCGGCAGGCTCTGTTACTATCTATTTAACTTCAACAGGAAATGGAAATTGTCTTGCTTCTCGAGATTCTGTTACGATTATTTTTACCCCAACTCCTGTTGCAACAATAACTTCGAATGATACTGCTTGTCAAAGTAATCCATTGTTGCTAGGGGTTAATATTACAACTGGTGCTGGTGTTTGGACTTCAAGTGGTACAGGAACATTTGCTCCTAATGATACAACTTTAAATGCAGTATACCTTCCTAGTGCTGCTGACGATGCAGCAGGCAGTGTTACCTTGTTATTTACATCAACTAATAATGGTGGTTGTAGAGCAACATACGATACATTGGATTTAACATTAATTCCTTCACCTACTGCAATATTCTCAAGTACACTCGCTTGTCCGTTTGTACCAATTGCATTTACGGAAGCAAGTACTTCTTCAGTTGGAAGTGTAACAAATTGGAATTGGAATTTTGGTGATGGTAGTCCAATCAGCACAACACAAAACCCAAGTCATCCATACAATACTGGTGGGCCATATTCTGTATCATTAGCTGTTACTTCTACAAATGGATGCGTTGACACATTAACACAAGTAATAAATGTTTATTATCAACCTAATGCAGCATTTGATGCGAATGGAATTTGTGTAAGCGATGGAACGATATTTACGGATACATCATCTGTTGTGAATTCTACTATTACAACTTGGAATTGGAATTTTGGAGATGCTACAAGTGCAACGATCCAAAACCCAAATCATAATTATCCTACCAGTGGAAATTACAATGTTACATTAACTGTTCAGTCAGCTCAAGGGTGTTCCGATACTATTTCTCAAACAATAGGTGTTTTGGCTGGACCTGCAGCAAATTATAGTGTTGATGATGATATTGCAGACGTAAATCAAGTTGTCAACTTTACCGATTTATCTACCAATGGGGCTACAAGTTGGTTCTGGGATTTTGGTGATTCTTCTTCTGATTCTACTTCAACACTTCAAAATCCGACACATGTTTATACTGCAGGTGGATTTTATGATGTTTGTTTAATTGTTACTGATACCAATGGTTGTACAGATACAATTTGCAGAACAGAAATTGTTACAATGCCTCCAGATGTTCCAACAGGTTTTTCACCAAATGGTGACGGACAAAACGATATTTTTTATGTTTATGGTGGACCATTTAGAACATTGAAATTTAAAATTTACAATAACTGGGGTGAATTAATATTTGAATCTGACAGCCAAGCAAAAGGTTGGGATGGAAAAAGAGATGGAATTGATCAGCCAGTTGGAGTTTATGTATATACAGTAGAAGGTGTCACTGAAGATAATTTAGAACATAAATTATCGGGTGATGTAACCTTATTACGATAATAGGTAATGGAGAATTTTATGAGTAGTAAATTCATTATAGCTTTTAGATTAACATTCGCAAAAATTGTAATTGCATTGTTTTGTGTTTTTCAAGCACAAACTATCAGCGCGCAAGATTTTCACTTGTCGCAATACGATGCACCTCCAATGTTTTTAAATCCAGCAATGACAGGAATGTTTGATGGACAATTCAGATTGCACGGACATTACAGAACACAATGGGCTGCAGTTGCTACAAAACCTTTTACAACGGCTGGTTTATCTTTTGATATGCCAATTAAAAAATTTGGTATTGGCTTGCAAGTGTTTAATTATCGCGCTGGAATAGGAAGTTATAATGCATTTAGTGCTTTGCTTTCTGTTGGATATGATGTAGTTTTTGATAAAGCTCAAAATCATCATTTAGCATTAGGTGTTCAAGGTGGGATTGTTCAAAAAAGCGTAAACTTCAATCAGTTAACTTTCGGAAATCAATATACAACTGCTGGTGGTGGAACATTTGATACAAGTATTCCTGCTGGTGAAACCTACTCTGGACAAAGTTATTTGATTACAGATTTTAACGCTGGTGCTTTGTATTATTATGCAAAAGAAAATGTGCGATTAAATCCGTTTATTGGTTTTTCAGCATTTCATCTTACGCAGCCGAATGAATCGTTTTATGGAAATGATAATAAATTACCTCTTCGTTATTATGTGCATGCTGGAACAAAAATTAATGTGAGTGAGAAGGTACAGTTGCTACCTAAATTTATTTACATGAAACAAGTTAATGCACAAGAAATAACAGCTACCTTATTGTTACATTATTTCTTGAAAGATGATACCTATTTAATTTTTGGTCCTACTTATAGAAATAAAGATGCAGCTATCATTGAAGCAGGAATAAAAAAAGGAAGTTATACTGCGCGAGTTAGTTATGATGTTAATACTTCTTCTTTAAAGAATACTTCAAATTATCGTGGAGGGTTCGAAATTTCATTGACTTATATAGCTAGAAAAAGCAAACCAAATCCTTACGCTAACTGTCCAAGACTATAATATTACTTATGAAACGTGTAGTTGTATTTTTATTTTTATTATCACTAATTGCTACCTCATTTGCTCAAACCAAAAGAGAATGGGTGGAGTATGGAGATGCTGCATATAAAAATGAAGATTATAATACTGCATTGAATTTTTATTTGAAAGTATTGGACAAATCAACTTCAACAGACTTAATTCGCCCGTATGCTGTTAAGCCATACACTCCTCAGCCTAAAAAAGCAAAAGATACTTCTTCTGTTAAAAAAGTAGTTGTTGATCCTCGTGTAGCTTATGTTACACATCAAGTAGCTGAGTGTTACCGATTGATTCGCGATTATAAAAATGCAGAGGTGTGGTACAAAAAATCAAAAGAGAATAATTCTGATCAATATCCATACGAAGCTTTATGGTATGGTGAAGCATTGATGAAAAATCAAAAATATCCAGCAGCGAATCTTCAATTTGATGAAGCGATGACACTTGCTGAAGGTAAAGATTCAATTGTATTTTTACAAGCAAAATTAAAAATTGCAGGTTGCTATTTGGCTATTGATACAAACAATATTAAAAAGGAAATTATTGTTAAACAATTGGATTCCCTTTTTAATGCAGGTACTTCAAGTTTTGCTGTGAATTATTATGGTGATGCAAATACCATCCAATTTACTACAGCACGTGAAACAAATACGGTTACTGATCCGAAGAAACAAAACGCAAAGTTTATTTGTGATATCTATACGTTAAAGAAAACACAAAATGGTTGGACGGATTTGAAAAAAATTGAAGGACCAGTTGATACTGATACACACGAAGGCGCAGGCTTTTTAACATTAGATAGATCAAGTTTCTATTTTACACGTTGGTCTACCACCAATAAAAATGAATGTAGCATTTATCTTTCTAAAGAAAGAAATGATAAATGGTTAAATGCAGAAAAGCTAAACGATAATGTTAATCTAGCAGGTTATAAAACCATGCATCCTGCATTATCTCCAGATGGAAGTATTTTGTATTTTTCTTCTAACCGACCAGGTGGATTTGGTAAAATGGATTTGTGGTATGTGAACATTGATGAGGAAGGTCGCCCTACTGGTTCTCCAATCAATATGGGAAAAATGTTTAACACTTCCGAAGATGAGGTGACTCCTTTCTTCCATTATTATACTTCTACCTTGTATTTCAGTTCTGACGGACATCCAGGATATGGTGGATTAGATGTATTCAAATCATCTTTTAATTCCGATTCATTGTGGAGTAATCCTAAAAACATGGGTTCACCAGTGAACTCAAGTAAGGACGATGCTTATTTCGTTTTAGAGCGTAGCCAACGTCAAGGTTTTGTTACTTCTGATAGACATGATTGTGCTGATTGTGCAGGTGGTGCTTGTTTTAAAATTTATGCAATCGATAAAGAACCGAATGTTTATGATTTAAAAGGGGTTGTTTACAATGCTGAAACAAATGAAGTAATTGCAAATGCATTATTAACGTTCAAAGATATTAGAGGTGAAAAAGAACCATTCTATATTATTACAGATGCTGAAGGTAAATACTTTACACCATTAGAAGAAGGATGGGAACTATACATCAAAGCTCAAAAGAATAAATATTTTGGTGATGCTGGTAACGTTTCTACATTCGGTTTAACTGAATCACAACATTTCGAAAAAGATTTCTTCTTGTCACCAATTCCTCAAGGAGATATTGTAATCCCAGGTATTGAGTACGATTATGATAAAGCAACATTACGTCCTGCTTCTCAAAAAATACTGGACGACTTGGTAGAATTCTTAAACTTGAATAACAACTTAAGTGTTGAGATTAGCTCTCATACAGATGCACGTGGTAGTGATTCATACAACCTTCGTTTATCTCAAGATCGTGCAAAATCGGTTGTCGATTATTTAATCTCAAAAGGAATTAACAAAGATCGTTTAGTAGCTCAAGGTTATGGCGAAACGAAATTGCTAGTTCCAAATGCATCTACAGAAGAAGAACACCAAAAAAATCGTAGAACGGCATTCCGTCCTATCAAAGAAGGTGTTATTCAAGATAAATGGAAGTAATCAATTGCAATGAGAATTCTTTTTATTGATTCCAATCACCCTATACTTCACGAAACATTAATAAATGCAGGTCATACATGTGACCTGCATTATCATTGGTCAAAAGATGAAATTAGTGACAATATCCATTTGTATGATGGAGTTGTAATTCGTAGTCGAATAAAACTTACCAAAGAACTAATTGATAAAGCCTCTAAGCTTAAGTTTATAGCACGTGCTGGAGCTGGAATGGAGAATATTGACGTTCCGTATGCAGAAAGCAAAGGAATAGCTTGTATTCATGCTCCTGAAGGGAACAAAGATGCTGTTGCGGAACATGCAATAGGAATGTTACTCTCTTTATTCAATAATTTATGCAGAGCCAATATCCAAGTACGCGAAGGGAAATGGATTCGTGAAGGAAACCGTGGAGTAGAGTTGATGGGTAAAACAGTTGGTATAATCGGTTATGGAAATATGGGGACAGCTTTTGCCGAGCGATTAAAAGGTTTTGGTGTAAACATATTGGTGTACGATAAATACAAAAAGAATTTTGGTACAGATACAATCATTGAAGCATCCTTAGAGAACTTGTTTCAAGAAGCAGATGTAATAAGTTTACACACTCCTTTAACCGAAGAAACACAGTATTTGATTAATGATACTTTTATTAATCAATTCAAAAAGAATATCTACGTCATCAATACAGCACGCGGAAAATGTTTGAATACTTCCGATTTAGTTAAAAATTTAAACACAGGAAAAGTACTTGGTGCTTGTATTGACGTGCTGGAGTTTGAAGCTGTATCATTCGAAAATATAGATGCTACAAGCACTCCAGAGGCTTTTAAACAATTAATAGAAAGCGATAAAGTGATATTGTCGTCACATATTGCTGGCTGGACAAATGAAAGCAATGAAAAAATTGCGAAGGTATTAGCCGAAAAAATACTTCAAATCCATTAAGCATTTTTTACTACCAACTGAACGGTATTTCTGCTTTTCACTTCTAATAAAACTTTTTTATCAATTGTTACACGCTCTATCGTAGCCTGGTCGTAATAACGAATGGTAATCAATTCTAAATTATCATTGTACAATACACGATACTGCTTTTGAAGCGTTTGTATTAAATCAGGCAGCTTACGCTCGTCATTGTCAACACTAATAGAGAAGCTGATTGCAGAGTTTTGCATCACGTTTACTTTCACTTGTTTTTCGGCAAATAGATTAAAAATATCACTCAAATTTTCTTCAATAATGAACGAAAAATCTTTTGGTGAAATAGAAATTAAAACCTGATTTACTTTAAATATAAAACATGGAATTGGCAATGGTGATTGCAATTCATTAATCACTGTTCCTTTTTCTTCGGGATGAATAAAGGATTTTACATACAAAGGAATTTTTTTATTCTGTAGTGGCTTGATTGTTTTCGGGTGAATAACCGTTGCTCCGTAGTATGCTAATTCAATCGCATCTTGATACGATATTTGTTCTAATTTTTTTGTTTCATCAAACCATTTTGGATCGGCATTCAATACACCCGGTACATCTTTCCAGATAGTTACACTTTCGGCATTGCACGTAAATGCAAGTATTGCAGCTGTGTAGTCACTTCCTTCTCTCCCTAAAGTAGTGGTAAAGTTTTCAGATGTTCCACCAATGAATCCTTGTGTAATAAAAAAACCTTTGCTTTGCGAAAGCTTTGTAGACAGTTGTTGTGTAAGCTGCCAATCTACACGACCTTCTCTATAGGTATTGTCGGTCTGGATTATTCCACGAACATCCAACCATTCATTTTTTATGTTTACTTCATTCAAATAAGCACTTACAATTTTGGTAGAAATAATTTCGCCCATGCTCACAATTTGGTCGTATTCGTGATTGTATTCATGAGTTGGTTCATCCTCAATAGCCCATTCCAATTCAACAAACGTGTTGTTGAGTTCATCAAAAATGGGATGATTTTTATTTTCGAAAAGTTGATTTAAAATATCAAAGTGGTAATTTTTTATTTCTGAAAGAACACTTGTAGCATCTTCTTTTTTGAAAAAATACGCATCTGTTAATCGTTCAAGTGCATTGGTGATTTTTCCCATTGCAGAAATAACTACAATGATATTTTCCTTTGGAAAACGATTAAGGATGGTTGCTACATTTTTTACTGCATTTGCATCTTTTACAGATGCTCCTCCAAATTTGAAAACTTTCATTTTATATAAATGTTTTAATCAATATAATTCTATAAAATCTAACTAGCGTTGTCATTTCGAGCCTGTCGAGAATGCGCTTAAGAGTTATAGTATTTTAATAAATGTTTGTTTTTAAATATATTTAGTTTTTATAAAATCTAACTAGCGCTGTCATTTCGAGTCTGTCGAGAAAGTGTGTAAGCTTTATAGTTTTTAATAAATGTTTGTTTTTTAGTAAATTTAGTTTTATAAAATCTAACTAGCGCTGTCATTTCGAGCTTGTCGAGAAAGCGCGTAGGCATCATAGTTTTTCCCTTTCGATAAAAGGATTAAATCCTCCCATTTTTCTTTTATTAGTGCTTCTTTCTTTTTTCTACTCCAATCTTTAATTTTTTTCTCCCATTTTATAGCTTCTGTTGGATCAATAAAATTTATTTTGTAAACCAATTCAAGAGGTCTTCTAGTATAAGTGAAACATTCCTTATTGATTCCGCTCATATGCTCATCTAGCCTTCTTTCTAAATTGTTGGTTACTCCTGTGTAATAGGCATTGTCCGAACATTTTAATATGTATACATAATAATTCATTTTCTAATTCCTGGCACTTTCTCGACATGCTCGAAATGACCGCGCACAGCTCGATATAAAAATACAGTTAATCTAAATAATTCATTTTCTAATTCCTGGCGCTTTCTCGACATGCTCGAAATGACCGCGCACAGTAAATGGTAAAAAGCCAATTAGTGAAATTAAATTTTTTTATTCTCTACAATGTCAATCGAAAGCTTAATTAAGCTAGCGAATAAGTATTGATCTCTTTATCCGTCAATTTGCAATTAATCCATTCTTCATCAAAATGGGCATTTAGCTTTTTATAAAACTTTATTGCAGGTTCATTCCATTCCAATACTTGCCATTCCAAGCGTTTTACATTCATTGCTTTCGCCACCTTTACAACCTCATCAAATAGCTTCTTGCCAATACCGTATTGGCGATATGTTTCCGTAACAATAATGTCTTCCAAAAACACACATTTCCCTTTCCAAGTAGAGTATTTGATGTAATACAGCGCAATTCCAACAACTTTTCCATCTGTTTCAGCTACAAAGAACGAAAAAATAGGGTTTTCACCAAAGCCATCTCTTTCCATATCATTGAGTGTTACGGTTACCTCATTGGGTGCTTTCTCATAAATGGCAAGCTCCTTTACTAAGTTTAATACCGCTGGAAGGTCTGTTTTTGTTCCTTTTCTGATTGCAATGTTCATGGATACAAAGGTATTTATTTATCGGATTTGGCAGCTTTTAAATAATCATTTTTCGCATTCAAAAATATTACGATATTTGTCTAAATTATAACATCTAAAACCATGAGTAGAGTTAAAACCTTAGGACAGTTTATTATTGAAAAACAATCGGATTTTCCTTATGCAAAAGGGGAGTTATCCCGTTTGTTGCGTGATATTGGAATTGCTGCAAAAATTGTAAACCGTGAGGTAAGTAAAGCCGGCTTGGCAGATATTTTGGGAGATGCTGGCGAAATCAATGTTCAAGGGGAGAATGTTAAAAAATTAGATGTTTTTGCAAACGAGCAGTTTATCGCTGCTTTACGTGTAGGTGGTGAATGTTGTGCAATTGCTTCCGAGGAAAACGAAGACATTATCATTATTGATAACGAACAATCAAAAAATGCAAAATATGTGGTAGCAATGGATCCATTGGATGGTTCATCCAATATTGATGTGAACGTTTCGGTTGGAACTATTTTTTCAATCTACCGCAGAACATCTTTATCTGGACCAGGAACATTGGAAGACTTTTTACAACATGGAACTGAGCAAGTAGCTGCTGGATATGTAATTTATGGTTCTTCTTGTATGTTGGTATATACCACTGGTAAAGGAGTAAACGGATTTACATTGGATCCTTCTATTGGCGAATTTTGTTTGTCGCATCCAAACATGCAAACACCAAAATCGGCTAAAACGTATTCTATCAACGAAGGAAATTATGTTCACTTTCCTGATGGCGTAAAAAAATACATCAAATATTGTCAGGAAGAAGACAAAGCAACCGACCGTCCTTATTCTTCACGTTACATCGGTTCAGGGGTTGCAGATATTCACCGTAATTTAATTACTGGTGGAATTTATATCTATCCTACAACTGCTAAATCACCAAAAGGAAAATTACGTTTGTTATACGAATGCAATCCATTGGCATTTATAATTGAACAAGCAGGTGGAAAAGCTACAGATGGATTTGGTAGAATTATGGAATTACAATTAACAGAGCTTCATCAACGTACACCATTGTTTTTAGGTTCGGCCGACATGGTGGATTTAGCTTGTGAGTATATGAAAACACATACAGCAGTAGATGCTAAATAAGCAAATTTGTAAATTTTAAAAGCACTATCATTGAAAAAATGGATAGTGCTTTTTAATTATATCTAAATTTATTTTAAATGAGGAATTATATAAAAGTCATTCTTTTTATTGCTTTAATTATTGGCATTATTGTTTCCGGAAGATTTTTCGAATCATTAGATGTATCAAAGCTAAAAAAAAATGGAAAGTTTACAACAGCAAAAGTTGTTCGAGTTTATTGCAAAAAATCTATATGGTTGGTTTTTGAATTAATTGTAGAGGATGGCAAGAAATTGATTGTTCATGAGAATTGTGTGTTTAATAATTGTAGTGTTTTTTTAAATAAAAGTTTTCCAGCTATTTATAATCCTGATAATTTAAAAGAAGTGGATATACTTTTTCGTAGGGCAAAATTTGAAGAGTACGATATGGTTTTTCCTGATAGTTTAAAGTGGGTTGATCAATATGAAGGTTTATTTAATTTATAGCATCCAGGTATCTTCTTATTCCTGATAATAAACTCTCTTTACTCTTCGTGATACATTAGTCAGTACTTCGTAAGCAATTGTTCCTACATCATTTGCCACTGCAGTAATTGGCAGCGCATCGCCAAACACAATCACTTCATCGTTTTCATTTGCTTTGATATCAGTAATGTCAATCATACACATATCCATACATACATTGCCAACAATGGGTGCAGCTTGTCCTTTCACCATCATTTTCCCTTTTCCATTGCTTAATTTTCTGCTCAGTCCATCGGCATAACCAATGGGTACCGTTGCAATTTGCATGTCGCGTTTGGCAACTCCTTTTCTGCTGTAGCCAATGGTTTCGTTCGCAGGAATATTTTTAATTTGGGAAATGCTTGTTTTTAAGGTGCTCACATTTTGCAATTGTGCCTGCTCCGTTGCATTTGCACCAATGCCATACAAGCCAATTCCTAAACGCACCATTTCAAATTGTGCATCAGGAAAACGGGAAATGCCTGCAGAGTTTAATATGTGTTTAATAATTGGGTAAGCAAAATGTGATTTTATTTGCTCACTCATAGCATTGAATTTTTTTATCTGCAACCATGTAAAATCATCATGCTCCGCTTCATCACTTGCTGCTAAATGCGAAAAAATAGATTTTATAGTTACGTGTTTATTGTTTTGAATACGAACAATCAATTCATTGATATCGGCTTCTTCAAAGCCCAAACGATGCATTCCTGTATCTAATTTAATATGAATAGCAATCGGTTGATGATTGGTTCTATCGCTACGCTTTAATGTTTCTTCAAATAAATTCAATACTCTGAAGCTATAAATTTCAGGCTCTAAATTATATTGAATCATGGCATCATAACTTTGCTCTTCGGGATTCATCACCATAATAGGCATAGTAATTCCTGCTTTTCGAAGCTCTATTCCTTCATCGGCATAAGCAACCGCTAAATAATCAACACGGTGAAATTGTAAAATATTCGCAATTTCAAAACTTCCACTTCCATATGAAAATGCTTTCACCATTGCCATAATTTTGGTGTCGGCTTTTATTTTTGAACGAAAATAATTTAAATTGTGAACGATTGAATTTAAGTTTATTTCTAAAACAGTTTCATGTGCTTTTTGCTGAATAACTTTACTAATAGCTTCAAATCCAAATGCACGTGCACCTTTCAGAAGAATGGTTTCGTCTCTGAAAAAGGAATTGGTATAATTCTGTAAAAAATCGTTGGTGGATTTATAAAACACCTTTTCGATGTTGAATTGATGCGCCTGACTAGAAATGGCCTCACCAATACCAATCAGTCTTGAAATTCCTTTTTTGTGAATGAGCTCTGCTACTTCCTTGTAGAGTGTTTCTTCATTGCGTCCACTTTGTAAAATATCTGAAAGCACCAATGTTTTCTTTGGATGTTGTTTTTGCTGATTTAAAAAATCCAATGCAATTCCCAATGAACCTAAATCAGAATTGTAACTATCATTGATGATAGAGCAATTGTTGATTCCTTCTTTTAACTCAAGTCGCATGGCTACCGGACTCAAAAACTTCATTCGTTCAGCAATCACTGCATTTTCGTAGCCTAAATACAACATCATTGCCCAGCAATGAATGGCATTTTCAATGCTTGCTTCATCGGTAAGTGGAATGTGAATGCGAATAAAGTCATTTTTGAAAATGCCCTGTATTTCACAATCATTATCATTCTTGGTAATGCGGCCAATTAATAAATCTGCTCGTGTCTTTTTTGACCAGGTAAATAGTTTTACTTCATTGAATGTTTTGTCTTCAACAATATGGTTGTGAACTGAAAGGTAATCTTTGCAATAGATGAGCGCTTCGGCATTCGAAAACAATTTTAATTTTTCCTTTACCTTTTGATTTTGATTTTCAAAATTTTCATCGTGTGCCTGACCAATATTGGTGATAAGTCCAATGGTTGGTTGAATGATTGCTTCTAAGGCTTTCATTTCATTGGGCATTGAAATGCCAGCTTCGAATATTCCAATGGTATGTTCTTCGGTAAGTTGCCATACCGAAAGTGGTACTCCCACTTGTGAATTAAAACTTTTTGGACTGCGAACAATGTTTTTATCCTCACGCATCAATTGGTACAACCATTCTTTTACAATGGTTTTGCCATTACTTCCAGTTATTCCAATTACAGGAATATGAAATTGTTTGCGGTGATTCGCACATAAAACTTGCAGTGCAATCAATGTGTCGGCAACAAGAATAAAACTTGCACCTGCATACTGTTGTATGTTTTCAGGTAATTTGGAAACTACAAAATGATGAACGCCTTTTTCGAAAAGCTCTTGAATATAGGAATGTCCATCATGTCGGTCGCCTTTGATCGCAAAAAACAAAGAAGTTTCTGCATTCGAAAGTTTGCGACTATCAATTAATAAATTTTTTATGATGTTAGATGCATCACCAGTACCATGAATTTTTCCTGAAGTAATGGAAGCTATATTGGAGATGGTATAATTCATTTTTATTTTTTTGCTTCTACAAAACAATCTCTGCACAAAGGCTCATAATTGTTTGTTTCGCCCAGTAAAACTAATTGTTCTTCAGCAGTCATACGGTGCGAATGATTGGCCAAGTTACCACAACGCATGCAGATTGCATGTACTTTTGTAACATATTCTGCAATCGCTAATAATGCGGGCATGGGTCCAAAAGGTTTCCCTAAATAATCCATATCTAGGCCAGCTACAATTACGCGGGTTCCACTGTTTGCCAATTGGTTGCAAACATCAATCAATCCCATGTCAAAAAATTGTGCTTCATCAATGCCTACAACATCAACTCCAGCTGCTAAAAGCAAAATATTGGAGGAAGAAGGAACAGGAGTGGAATGAATAGAATTGCTATCGTGGGAAACCACCTTTACATCATCGTAGCGTGTATCTACAGCCGGTTTGAAAATTTCAACGGTTTGCTTCGCAAATTGAGCTCTTTTCATCCTTCTGATTAATTCTTCCGTTTTTCCCGAAAACATGGAGCCACAAACAACTTCAATGGAGCCTTTGCGTTTGTGGGGATGTATCGTATTTTCGAGAAACATTTTTTATAAACTGAAAAAATTAATGTATTTTTATACGTGCTTTATAGAATAACAAAACTAAGAAAAAAGCGTTGTTTTAGTTCATTTTGACTAAATAAAATTTAAATGGATAAGAATCAGATTCGAAAAGAAATTGCAGAGCTAATAAACAGCATTAAACAACACTCCGATGATATTGATATTGGGGATAAAAAGCATATTCCTCAATTGGAGCTTGAATTAATACTTAAAAAGATTGCTTCTTTGTATGAGAAATCAATTGTTTTTAATTATTTAAATTCTCAAAAATCAATTGAAAATGAAATTGCTAATTTGATTGAACCCAAAGTAAATATTGAGGAACGAATTATATCAGAAATTTCAAAAGCTCAGGATAAGGTTAAAGAAGAGCCTAAAATCGAAGAGAGAGTGATTGTTCCTGAAATAATAGAAGAGAAGCCTCAAGAAATTGTACAGGAAAAAATTCCGGAAGTTGTTCCTACCATAGAACCGCCACCAATTGCAGAAAAGCCTCCCGTTGTAGTGTCTCCAGTTGTGGAGAAACCCAAACCGGTTTTAAATATCCAAAAGCCAGCTATTTCGGATATCAAAGCTGCTATTGGTATAAATGATCGTTTTCAGTTTGCAAACGATTTATTTCAAGGAAATATGCAGGAATATGAAATTGGTATTCAACAATTAAATTCTTCTGAAAATATTGATTCAGCAATGATTTATTTTCATAGCCTTCAACAGCTTTATACTTGGGATTTAGAAAACGATACGGTAAAACGATTGCTGGAATTGGTAGAGCGTAGATATTCCTAATGTGTTTATTACAATACAAAGTATGATGTATAAAAGATTGTTATTAATTCTACTTCTTTTTTATGTACCTACTTTTGCTTTTTCGCAAGGCTCCGTTTTTCAATATGCCCGTCAAATTGTGGATACCATGGCATCAGAAAGTATGCATGGTAGAGGTTATGTAAATGATGGTGATAAAATAGCAGCCAATTATTTAAAAAACGAATTTCAAAAAATCGGTTTAAAATCATTTCAAGAAGATTATTATCAGAAATTTTCTTTTCCAATAAATACCATTCCATTCGTTTTTTCTTTCAATTGCACTGCTTTTAAAAGAGAATTAATTCTTGGAAAAGATTACATTGTTTCCGCTTCTTCTTGCTCTTCGGAGCTTAGAGCGCCAATGAGTAAAGTGCTACTGTTGGACAGTGCAATTTATTTTGACCCTAAAAAGTTAAAGTCATTCTTAAAAAAAGTAAACATTTATTGTTTTGTTGCTGTTGACTTAAAGAAAGTTTCGGATGCAGAACTAGTTGCCTTGTTTACTAATCGGAAAAAGGATTTTAGAGGATTGATTTTTTTGAAGAGAACAAAACTTACGCATACCTGCTCTCAAAAAGTAGATGGTTTTCCTTCTGTTCAACTATTAGTTCCAGACAGTATTAATATTCAACAAGTATTCAAAAAATGTTATGCTGATTTACACCTAACAAATAAATTTATTCCTAATCACCAATCGCAAAATGTAATTGGTTTTATACCTGGCGCTGTTTATCCCGATTCATTTATTGTTTTTTCTGCGCATTATGATCACCTCGGACAAATGGGTTCAAAAGTCTATTTCCCCGGAGCAAACGACAATGCGAGTGGTTGTGCAATGTTGTTGAATTTGGCTAAATACTATTCTTTACCAGAAAGCAAACCTAAGTATTCCATCGCTTTTATTGCTTTTGCAGGAGAGGAAGTAGGATTGCTTGGTTCTGATTATTTCACAAAAAATCCATTGTTTCCTTTGCCTAAAATTAAATTTGTTTTTAATATGGATATTATGGGAACAGGGGAGGAGGGAATTACTGTCGTTAATGGCTCTGTCTTTAAATCCGAATTTGAAAAATTAAAACAAATTAATTCAGACAATAAATACATTAAAGATGTTAAAATTAGAGGGAAAGCAGCCAATAGTGATCATTATCATTTTTCAGAGAAGGGTGTAAAAGCATTTTTTATTTATACCATGGGTGGAATTAAAGCCTATCACGATATTTACGACCGCCCAGAAACATTACCTTTGAATGAATTTGAGAATTTGTTTAAATTGATTACTCAATTCGGAAGTTATTTACAAAATTAAATTTTACAAAATTGAAACTTTATATTGTCCCTACACCTATTGGAAATCTTGAAGACATTACGCTTCGAGCAATACGTATTCTCAAAGAAGTGGATGTTATTTTAGCAGAAGACACACGAACAAGTGGAAACCTAATGAAGCATTTAGGAATAGAAAAACGCTTGTATGCACATCATCAACACAATGAGCACAAAACCGTAGCAATGATTGCAGAGCGTATTGCTAATGGTGAGAAAATAGCATTAATAACGGATGCTGGTACACCTGGCATTTCTGATCCTGGTTTTTTATTGGTACGAGAGTGCATTGCCAATGGAATAGAAGTAGAGTGTTTACCCGGCCCAACAGCATTTGTTCCAGCATTGGTAAATTCAGGTTTGCCTTGCGATACGTTTTGTTTTGAAGGCTTTTTACCTCAAAAGAAAGGCCGTCAAACAAAAATTAAATCATTAATTAACGAACATCGCACAATGGTCTTTTACGAATCCCCTCACCGATTAGTGAAAGCGTTGGAGCAATTTATCGAATTCTGGGGTCCAGATAGAAGAGCATCTGTATCAAGGGAACTCACAAAAATGTTTGAAGAGAATAAACGAGGAACCTTGCAAGAACTTGCCGATTATTTTAAATCAAAAACAATAAAAGGTGAAATCGTAATTGTAGTTGAAGGACACAAACAAGTAAAGAAAAATCAAGAAGAGGATAGTGAAGAGGATTAAATAGATTTTATACCATGACAAATAAAAATCATAAAGTAGGAGCTCCTCCGGGAACCATTGTTTATTCTGGTGAACAGCGCACTCAAAAAGTTCGTATTTCACTGATTGAATACAATGAAACAGAATTTATTGAAAAAGATTTTTATGATTTGTCCGAATGCATGAGCCATGTAGAAACAGGTATGGTGAAATGGATCAATGTGGATGGTATTCACAATGTGGAATTAATTGAAGCAATTGGAAAACGTTTTAATATCCATCCACTTACTTTAGAAGATATTGTAAACCCTAATCAACGCGCCAAATTCGAAGATTACGAAAATTATGTGGTATCAATCATGAAAATGATTACTCATAAAGATGATGAGATTCATTCGGAACAATTGGCCGTTGTATTGATGGATGGGCTGGTAATTTCATTTCAGGAAGTGGAAGGTGGCGATGCATTCGATTATATTCGAAACCGTCTGAGACAAGGGAAAGGCCGTATCCGTAAAATGGGAGCCGATTATTTAGCGTATGCATTATTAGATGCTGTAGTCGATTTTTATTTCACAATTCTTGAAAAAATGGGTGATCGAATTGAGCTGTTAGAAGAAGAGTTGATGAACGAACCAACTAGAGAAACACTACAAAAATTACATCATTTAAAACGTGAGATGATTTATATTCGGAAGGCAGTTTGGCCAATGCGAGAGTTGATAAATAATATGGAACGCAGCGAAACTGAATTAATTAAGCCAACAACGGATATCTATTTGCGAGATGTCCACGATCATACGATTCGTGTAATTGATACCGTTGAAACCTATCGTGATTTATTATCTGGAATGATGGATATTTATTTGTCGAGTGTAAGTAACAAGATGAATGAAGTAATGAAAGTTCTAACAATTATCACAACCATTTTTGTTCCAGTTACATTTATTGCAGGCGTATATGGAATGAATTTTGATTTTATGCCTGAATTGCATTCGCATTGGGGTTACCCACTTACATGGGGAATAATGGTTACGGTGATAATTTCTTTACTCATCTATTTTAGAAATAAAAAATGGTTGTAATTTTGTATTTACAAATAAAATTATGTTTTACTTAAACTTATAAATGAGCTATGAAAAAAATTATTTTACTTGTAACGTTTTGTTTCTCTACAGTTAATTTTTACGCTGTAAATGTTGTTGCTGATACAAATAAAGTTGATGCAACGGGTGCTAAAACTGGTTTTTGGAAAGAAAAAACACCTCAAACAGATTGGTATGGGAATTATGAAAAGGGCCTAAAAACTGGTACTTGGATGGGTTATTATTCAACGGGAATCATTAGTAACATCGAAGAGTATAAAAACGGTAAAAAAAATGGAATTTCAGTTTTGATTGATAAAAGTGGTTTTTATTATCAGTCGGATAACTATACCAATGATACTTTAAATGGCACAAGTACTACTTATAGTTCGGGTGGTCGATTAAAAAGCAAAATCGACTATAAAATGGGGAAAATTAATGGAGCTAAACGAATTTATTATACCGAAGGTACATTGCAAGAGGAAGGTTATTTTAAGAATGATGTACGTGATGGAGTTACTAAATGGTATTATCAAGAAGGCTCGGTGAGTGTATTGTATAATTATGTTAATGGTAATCTTGAAGGTGTTCAGAAAACATTTTATAAAAATGGAAATATAAATTCAGAGGTAAAATTTGTAAATAATTTAGAAGAAGGAGATTATAAAGAGTACCATGAAAAAGGGAAATTAAAATTAATGGGCAAATACATTAATGGAAAAAAAGAGGGCCCTTGGAAAGAATACGATGAAGAAGGTAAAGTAATTAAGACAGAAATATATAAAAACGGAGAATTAAAGAAATAAAAAAAGCCCCATCAACTTGATGGGGCTTTTTTATTTCTAATGCCAATTATAATTTAGCTTTTATCTCTACCATCTCATATCCTTCGATGATATCACCAACTTGTATGTTGTTGAATCCATCAATATTTAATCCGCACTCAAATCCTTTGTTAACTTCTTTAACATCGTCCTTGAAACGTTTTAATGAACCCAATGAACCATCGTGAACAACAATGCCATCACGGATGATACGAACTTTGGTGTTACGAGTAACTTTTCCATCCAATACATAACATCCAGCAATTGTACCCACTTTCGTGATGTTAAACACTTCACGAATTTCAATGTTACATACCACTTTCTCCTCAAACTCTGGAGCAAGCATACCTTCCATTGCGGCTTTGATTTCTTCAATAGCTTTGTAGATAATTGAATATAAACGAATATCAATTTGTTCCGTTTCTGCAATTTTACGTGCACTTTGTGAAGGACGAACCTGGAAACCAATAATAATTGCATTTGATGCAGATGCTAATAATACATCCGATTCACTAATCGCACCTACCGCTTTGTGTACAATTTTAACTTGTACTTTATCGGTTGAAAGTTTTTGCAATGAATCTGACAATGCTTCTACTGAACCATCCACGTCACCTTTAACAATTACATTTAACTCCTTGAAATCGCCTATCGCTAAACGTCTTCCAATCTCATCAAGAGTAATGTGTTTTTGTGTACGGATACCTTGCTCACGTTGTAATTGTAAACGTTTTGCAGCAATTTCACGGGCTTCGCGCTCATCCGACATAACATGGAATTTATCACCAGCTTGAGGTGCACCACTTAAACCTAATAAAATTACAGGCATTGCAGGACCAGCTTCTTTCACTACTTGTCCACGCTCATTGTGTAATGCTTTTACTTTACCACTGAAACATCCTGCCAACACAATATCTCCAACATTTAATGTTCCTGCTTCTACTAGAATTGTACTTACATATCCTCTTCCTTTATCTAACTCGGATTCAATTACAGTACCACTTGCATTTTTATTTGGATTTGCTTTCAAGTCCAACATCTCTGCTTCTAATAAAACTTTGTCTAATAAGTTATCAATGTTCTTACCCATTTTAGCGGATATTTCTTGACACTGATATTTACCACCCCATTCTTCAACAAGGATATTCATCTGCGCCAATGCTTCACGAATTTTATCGGGATTAGCACCTGGCTTATCAATTTTATTAATTGCAATTACAATAGGAACTCCAGCAGCTTGTGCATGGTTGATTGCCTCAATTGTTTGAGGCATTACACTATCATCGGCAGCAACCACAATGATTGCAATATCCGTTACTTGAGCACCACGTGCACGCATCGCGGTAAAGGCCTCATGTCCCGGTGTATCAAGGAAAGTAATTGTTTTTCCGTTTTCTAATTTTACGTTGTAAGCTCCAATATGTTGTGTGATACCACCGGCCTCACCAGCAATTACATTCGCTTTACGGATATAATCTAGTAAAGATGTTTTACCATGATCTACGTGACCCATAACGGTAACGATAGGTGAACGTGATACTAAATCTTCTGGTTTATCTTCTTCTTCTTTAATTGCTTCTTGAACTTCAACACTTACAAATTCTAATTTGTAACCAAACTCTTCTGCTACAATAGCAATTGTTTCAGCATCTAAACGTTGATTGATGGAAACAAACATTCCCAAACTCATACAAGTAGAGATGATTTCATTTACAGAGATGTTCATCATTTGAGCCAACTGGTTAGCCGACACAAATTCTGTTACTTTGATGATCTTTTTTTCTGCTTCTTGTAAATCTGCTTCTTCCTGAATTCTTTCACTTACAGCATCACGTTTTGTTCTTCTGTGTTTTGAAGCTTTTGATTTTCCACTTCCGCTTAAGCGTGCAAGTGTTTCTTTAATCTGAGCTTGAATTTGATCAGGTGTTAACTCTACTTTTTGTGGACGCTGAAATTTGTTACCAGGCTTTTGAACATTTCTTTCTGTTCTAGGTCTGTCTCTTTGGTCAGTTCCCGGTGTACTTGGGTTTACAGTGTCGCCTATTGTTGTAGCACCAAATGCTTTCTTGATGCGTTTGCGTTTTTTCTTCTTATCGTCAAATGCATTTGCATTAGATGAAGCAACAGGTTTCTTTTTATCATCTCTTACAGGTAAATCAATTTTACCCATAATTTTCGGACCTTCAAGTTTTTCAACTTTCGTTTCGTAAAAATCTTCTTTTGGAGCTGCTGTTTCTGCCGCTTTTTCTTCAGCAACTACTTCAGGAGCAGTAATTTTTTCTTCTACTTTTTCTGGAACCTCTTCAACAACTACTTCTTTTGTTTTTGCTTTCCCTTTTGTTGTTGTTTTACTTTTTTTCTCTTCTTCTTTTTCTTCTTTTGATTTCTTGCTTGGTTTTGTTTTAGAGTTTAAAGCATCTAAATCAATTTTTGAAACAACCTTTAGTTTTACATCGCTTTCTACTTTCGTTTCAATAAAATCAGCTACAGGTTCTTCTTCCTTTTTTGTAGTTTTTTTAGTCGTTTTAGCAGGCTTTTCTTCTGCTTTCGCTTCAACTTTTTCTACAGGACTTTCAACAGCTTGAATGTTTTTGATGATGATTTCTTCCTCTTCCTTTTTAGGGCTTTCCGTTTTACGAACATCTTCATCAAGAGAAATAGTTTCCTTTTTAGTGCGTGTAATTGTCGAAACTTTTTCAGCTTCTTCTCTTGCCGCCTTTTCGGACTGGTATTCTTTTAATAAAACCACATAAACATCCTCTGAAACTTTAGCCATAGGGCTATTTTCAATAGCAATGTTTTTGCTTTTTAAAAAATCCAATATGGTGCCAACACTCACATTGAATTCCTTAGCAACTTTACTTAAACGTTGTACTTTGTTTTCTGACATATTATGGTATAAATCGTTTGTTTATAGCAGCTACAAATTAACTTTGTAGCTGCTATTTTGTTAAGCAGTAAAAATTTGATTATTCAAATTCTGCTTGTAATATATTACGAACCTCTTTAATTGTTTCTTCTTCTAAATCGGTACGTTTAACTAATTCATCAATAGATAATTCTAAAACCGATTTTGCTGTATCACATCCAACTGCTTTTAATTCATCCAAAATCCAGCTTTCGATTTCATCTGCAAATTCTTCTAAATCCACATCTTCCACATCCACATCTGTATCGCGGTAAACATCAATTTCGTAACCAGTTAATTTTCCAGCTAATTTAATGTTGTGACCACCTTTACCGATTGCCAATGAAACTTGATCTGGTTTTAAGAATACTTCTGCACGTTTTGTATCATCATCTACTTTTACAGATGTAATTTTTGCAGGACTTAAAGCACGTGTAATAAATAATTGTGCATTGCTTGTAAAGTTAATTACATCGATATTCTCATTACGTAATTCACGAACAATTCCATGAATACGTGATCCTTTCATACCAACACAAGCTCCAACTGGGTCAATTCTATCATCGTATGATTCTACAGCAACTTTTGCTCTTTCACCTGGTTCACGAACAATTTTCTTGATGGTAATTAAACCATCAAATACTTCTGGTACTTCAAGTTCGAATAAACGCTCTAAGAACAATGGAGAAGTACGAGAAAGAATAATAACTGGTGAGTTATTTTTCATTTCTACACGTTGAACAACTGCACGAATTGAATCTCCTTTTTTGTAAAAGTCAGAAGGAATTTGTTCTGTTTTTGGCAACAATAACTCATTTCCATCTTCATCCAAAATAAGTAATTCTTTTTTCCAGATTTGGTATACTTCACCTGTAATAATTTCTCCTACACGCTCTTTGTATTTTTTGTAGATACCATCTTTTTCTAATTCTAAAATTTTAGAAACTAAGTTCTGACGAACAGCTAATACTGCACGTCTTCCAAAATCATCCAATTTAACTGGTGTAGTAATCTCTTCACCAATTTCTAAATCAGCATCAATTTTTTGTGCTTGGGTTAAACCAATATGCTTTGCTTCATCATAATCAAAGCTATCCTCAGCAAATTCATCATCTACTACTTCTCTGTTATGCCAAATTTCTATATCTCCACGATCTGGATTTACGATAATATCGAAATTGTCTTCTGAACCATATTTTTTAATCAACATACTACGAAATACGTCTTCGATGATGCTCATTAATGTTGGTCTGTCGATGTTTTTAATCTCTTTGAATTCAGAGAACGATTCAATTAAATTGATGCTTTCCATTGTTTTTAGTATTAAAATGATATTACAACTTTAGTTTCTTTGATTTGATTAAATGTTAAATTGATGTTATTTATTAATAATTGTTTTCCTTTTTTACCTTCTACTCGTTCGGTGCTTTTAACTTCTAAAACAATACCCTCTTCTGTTGCTGAAATTAATTTACCCGATAGTTTCTTGTTTTCTTTTGTTACAACATTCACCTGCTTCCCAATATTTTTGACATATTGCATTAGCACTTTAAATGATTGGTCCAAGCCTGGCGAAGATACATTTAGTTCATAGTCTTCTACTTCTCTGTCCAAATTGGACTCAACGTATTTACTCATTTCCACGCAATCACTGATAGGCAGGCCGTTCACATTGTCCAATAAGATAAAAATCTTATTGCCTGGTTTTACGGTAACGTCTACAATAAAATTAGTGCCTTCAGCTAATTTAGCTGATACGTGTTTTAATATGTTTTCCTTTGTAATCACTAGTATTTGTTAAATAAAAGAGGGGACTGCTGTCCCCTCTTTTTATCTTTTTTCGCTAATTCTGAGTGCAAATATACACCTATCTTTTTTATCTACCAAATTTATTTTAGGCAACTATTGTTGTAGTTTTATCGTCTAAAAGATATATTTCAAAGTATAAAAGCGTATTTTCGGCTTTTGTATTCGAATCAAAATTTACACATTATGAAAACGTTAATAGTTAATGCCAAAGAGGCTTTTATAGGTTTTGTTGGTAAAAAGGTAATGTTTTTGGTGTTTTCTTTCTTCTCTGCTATTGATTTAATTGCTCAAGATGGCGGTCCTTCGCTTGATAATATTAAGAGGAGCGCTGCTGCAATTAAAGAAGAGCAAGAGAAAATGGCTCAGGAGCAGCTTATTAAAGAAATCATCTATATTTCGATTGGTTTTGCGATTGTGGTTGGTATTGCTTGGTTTGCTACCATTTTGGCTCGTAAAAAAGCAAAAAAGGATGCTGAAGTAAAGCAAAAAATCATGGAAAAATTGCATGGTGATCGTGCTCATAATCACCACCATAAACCAAGAAGATAAATCCTATTTCTCGATTACTTTCGGTACTTTAAAATAGTCGGAATCCTTTTTAGGAGCGTTTTTTAAAGCTTCTTGTTGTGAAATGTCGTGACGGACATCGTCTTCGCGCAATACATTTACTTCCTTACTCATATAGATTAATGGCTCAACACTGGTAGTGTCAAGTTCATTTAGTTTCTCTATAAATGATAACATATTATTCATATCATTTATGATTTGTGCTTTTGATTCATTTTCGAATTCCAAACGTGCTAAATGTGCTATCTTATCAACTGTTTCCGTATCTATTTTCATCAACTAATTGTTTTTATTATAATTTTTTAATTCAGTAGAAATTACCTCATGAACTTTCGCTTTCAAAGATAATAAATCATTTTCAGTCATACCAGTAGTTAGTATTGGTTCGTGAACAACAATTCTACTTATCCCAGGTTTGCCAAAGGTTTTAAAAAAACCTCCATTTTGCAGTAATTTCCAATTATTTAGAAAGGTAACCGGAACAACAGGCACTTGTTTGTCGATTGCCAATTTAAAAGCGCCATTTTTAAATCCTCTTAATTCACCATTACTAGAAATAGTTCCTTCTGGAAATAAAAATACGCTACTTCCTTCTTCAATATCTCTTCCTGCACGTAAAAATGCTTTGTGTGAGCCAACATTGCTTTTTCGGTCGACTAAAATATTCATTTTTTTAAAAAATATTCGAAATAATGGAGCCTTATCCAATTCTTGTTTGCCCATAAAAACAAAGTAATTCGGAATTACAATATAGCTAGCAATAATATCTAGGTAAGAAACATGGTTTGCTGCATACACACATGGTTGTGGAAGCTCAGATAGAGGAGTTTCCCAAGTTGTTTTAGCAAATAATCCAGGGACAGTATAAATCCAATAAGCCCAAAAGCGTTTTAATTTAAATGCGAATGGGAACCATGCTTTTCGTGAAAGAAAAATGTAAAATAATGGGTAAAGAATAACCAAACCTAAAATAAAATTTAGGAGAAACAGTGTTTTCCAAAGTGCTCGAGGTATGATTAATAGATAGTTCATTTTGAATCGCAAAGGTACATTTTTTTAATGCGCTACAATATTCTCATCGTTTTAAATAAACAGTATCTTTGTTTCTGTTTAATATAAATAGCATTTATGGCAAGAATTTTAACGGGAATTCAAAGTACAAATATTCCACATTTAGGTAACATTTTAGGGGCAATCATGCCAGCAATCGAATTATCGAAGCAAGCAGGAAATGATTCTCTTTTTTTTATTGCAAATTTACATACCCTTACTTCAGTTAAGGATATTGAAATGCTGAAAGAAAGTACGGATGCTGTTGCTGCAACATGGTTGGCATTTGGTTTTGATACGGATAAAAATATTTTTTATCGCCAAAGCGATGTGCCCGAAGTATGTGAATTAACATGGTATTTGAATTGTTTAACTCCTTTTCCAATGCTTGCAAATGCTCATTCTTTTAAAGATAAATCGGAGCGTTTGGCTGACGTGAATGCTGGATTGTTCACTTATCCCGTATTGATGGCTGCTGATATTATTTTATACGATGCCAATTTTGTGCCTGTTGGAAAAGATCAGGTTCAGCATTTGGAAATGACACGCGATATTGCTGAAAAATTTAACAATCGTTTTGGTGAAACATTCGTTATTCCTGAAGTAAAAGTGGATGAGCAAGTGATGATAGTCCCAGGTATTGATGGACAAAAGATGAGTAAATCGTATAATAATTTCATAAATATATTCTTGCCTGAAAAGGATTTAAAGAAAGTAGTGATGAGTATTGTTACTGATGCTACACCTTTGGAAGACCCTAAAAATCCTGATACTTGCAATGTATTTGCTTTGTATAAATTACTTGCTGGGGCGGATGAAGTAGCTGTGATGCGCGAGAACTATTTAAAAGGTGGTTATGGCTATGGACATGCTAAAACAGCATTGTACGAATTGATTTTAGAAAAATTCAAAACACAGCGCGAATCCTATAACTATTACATGAACAATCGTTCGGAGTTAGACGCAAAGCTTCAAATTGGTGCCGATAAAGCACGTAAAATAGCAACAGCTACTTTACGAAGAGTAAGAGAAAAATTAGGATTTAAAGTTAATTAGAAATTTCCATTTCTAATTTTTGTGGGCCAAAACCATCGCTTGCTGGACGGGTTTTAGCAAGCGTTCCGTTAATGTATATGTATAAGTCATATTCACCGCCTCCACTTCCTTCAACTGAAAGAGAAAGGTAGGAATTAGCTTTGTAATTAATGATTTTGTCGGTAACCCAAAATTCTTTTGTTATTGAGCCAACAGATTGGGTGGAACCATCAGGCAACGAATACCTTGCAATGTAGGTTGGGGTGCGCGAACTTTTTTCAATTATTTTATAAATAACCGAATAGGTTTTTTCTTCTTTCTTACAGGAAGTAAGAACAAAACTGAATACAATAAGGATTGCTAATAAGTTCTTCATGCTCTAATGAATTGAAATTATTTTAAGTCGTATTTCTTCTTGTACTTTTCGTACAATTCTTTTTGTTCGTTATTCAAATCAATTCTGTTTCCTTTTACGAAAGCATCTGTTAAATTGTTTCCACGCATATCCAATGCATCACCTGTTGAAATAAATAAGTTTGCATCTTTACCAACTTCTATTGTGCCTGTTGTTTTATCAATTCCTAATATTTTAGCTGTATTTGAAGTAATTGCTTTCAATGCTTGTTCTTTTGTTAGTCCATAAGCTGCTGCTGTTCCAGCCATAAATGGTAAGTTGCGAGTCCCCATTGCTTCCATGTCGCCTTCATTGTTTAAACAAAACAATACACCCGCTTTTTGTAATAGGTAGGGTAATTTAAATGGTAAGTCAACATCTTCTTCCGCTTTTTCTGGTAGGTCGTGCACACGATTTACAATAACAGAAATATTGTTTTGTTTTAATAAATCGGTAATCATCCAACTGTCTTTTCCACCTACTATTACTGTGTTTTTAATAGTAAATTGTTTTGAAAAATTTACTGCTTCTATTATTTCTTTTACATTGTTTGCATGAATGTATAAGTTTTGATTTCCGTTAAATAGTCCAGCCATCGATTCGAATCGAAGGTTTTTTTCTTCTTTTGAATCCAACTCATTGTAAGCTTTTGCCTCTGCAAAAATCTTTTTTAATTCATCTACTTGTTTTGTGTATTCTTTGTTTTTTTCTGTAGCTCCAAAACTTAATTCGTTGTCGTTCCAATTTCGTGTTTGCATTCTAGGCCAATTAATATGAATGCCTTCATCTATTTTGTACGCTGCATCTTCCCAGTTCCAACCATCCAACATCAAAACACTTGATGTACCTGAAATTAAACCCCCACGAGGTGTAATTTGTGCTAGTAACACACCATTTGTTCTAACTGTAGGGATTATTTTAGAGTCGGTATTATAGGCAATTAACGAACGAACATTTGGAAGTGCTATTCCTATTTCTCTGAAATCATTCGTTGCTCGTACAGCTTCTATCTCTGTTAATCCTAGTGTTGAATTAGGTGCAATAAATGCAGGGTAAATATGTTTGCCTGTAGCATCAATTTTCTCATCGTAGTTTCCGAGCTCTACTTTGGATTTAGAAGCATCGATTACTTCAGTAATTTTTCCGTTTCGTATTCCAATAATTGCATTTTGAATAACGCTATCATTACCTACGTGTAAGGTGCCATTTGTAATTACAATACTTTTGGTTTGAGCATCGCAAACAATGCTTGTTATGATTGATAGTATTAAAAATAATTTTTTCATTTTATATCTTTATTTATTGTAGGCTAAATGTCTGGACTGTCTTTACTCTGTTTCTAAATAATTATCTTCCATCGAATCGCATTCATACAAACTGCGTTTTTTCATTGTAGGCTTTTGAGTTGGTGCACCACCTTTTTTTTCTTCGATCATTTTTTGAATGATACGTGCTCTTTCTTTTTGGATACTCGCTCTTAATTTTAAATCTTCTTCTAAGTCAAAATAAATTTGACCATCAATGATTGTCTTTTCTGCTTTTGCATAAATAGACAATGGGTTGTCTGACCAAAGCACCACATCTGCATCCTTACCTACTTTTATACTTCCTACTTTATTATCGATGTGTAAAAGCTTGGCAGGATTAAGTGTCACTAATTTTAATGCTTCTTCTTCTGTTAATCCACCATATTTTATTGCTTTTGCTGCTTCTTGATTTAAGCGTCTACCCATTTCGGCATCATCGGAATTGATAGCTGTTGTAATTCCCATTTGCGTTAACAATGCAGCATTGTATGGAATAGCATCTTTTACTTCCGCTTTATATGCCCACCAATCACTAAAGGTAGAGGCACCTACACCATGTGCTTTCATTTTATCTGCTACTTTATACCCTTCCAAAATATGTGTAAACGTATTTACTTTAAAGCCCATTGAATCGGCAACATGCATCAACATGTTTATTTCGGATTGTACATACGAGTGGCAAGTAATGAATCGTTTGCTGTTTGCAATTTCAGCAATGGCTTCTAATTCCAAGTCTCTTCGGAATGGAGTAGTGGTTGCTTTTGTTTTTGCCGATTGACTTGCAAATGCCTTTTGCTTTGCATCGTATTCTTTTGCTCTTGTAAAATAATCGTAATACACTTGTTCTACTCCCATGCGCGATTGTGGGAAACGAACCGTATTCATATCGCCCCAATTACTTTGTTTTACATTTTCACCCAAAGCAAATTTGATAAAACCATCTGCTTTATCAAATTTCATTTCTTCTGGCGATTTGCCCCAGCGTAATTTAATGATTCCCGATTGACCTCCAATTGGATTTGCTGATCCATGTAATAATTGAGACGTTGTAACACCACCTGATAACTGACGATAGATATTGATGTCTTCGGAGTTAATTACATCACCAATCCTTACTTCAGCACTCGATGCTTGTGTTCCTTCGTTCACGCCACCGCCAACAGCAATGTGCGAATGCTCATCGATAATTCCTGCAGTTAAATGTTTTCCTGTTCCATCAATTGTTTTTGCAAATGCAAGCTTTGGAACACCAATATCATCTGCAATGCGAACAATTCTTCCTTCAGTAATGTATACATCCTGATTTTTTAAAATCCCTTCTTTTTCATTTGTCCAAACAGTAACATGTTTGATGAGAATAGCATCATAGCGTGTTTTAAATTCTGTCCAATATTTATCAAAACCAGTTTTTCCTTCTATCTGTTCTCCGTATGCACAAAACGGATAAATAACTGCACCAAATTTTGGTTCTGCTTTCTTTGCTGAATCTTTAGCGGTCGCTTTAACTTCAGGCTTAATAGTTGTTTCAGCAGTAGTTGTAGATTTGAAATTCGCATTCCAATCAATCCATTCTCCATCGGGTAGTTGTCCTTTGCCACTCATTTTTAGTGGCTCGTTAACAATGTTTCCACTCAAACGAATGGTTCCTACTATATCTTTTTGGCTGAATGAAATAGACACATTGTTTCCCGCATAGGTAATTGTGGCAGGTGTTTTAGCAGTGTCTGCAAGTATCGTTGTTTTTAATTTGTCAAGGTCACCTTCAACTTTTAGTTGGTACAAAATACGACTGGTGCCATAAGTGAAATCATAAGTACCACGAATGTCGATGGTGTTGTAATCATTCAATTTATAATTGGTTCCTTGAATCCAGTTTTCATAAATGATTGTTTTTTCGTCAAATAAATTTCCAGAGGTAATAATAAAGTTGGCAAGCATTCCCGCTTTTAATGAGCCTACCTTATCAGCAATATTTAGCATTTCAGCTGGTGTACTTGTCAATGATTTAAGTGCTTGTTTTTCGGACAATCCAAAGTTGATTGCCTTGCGTACATTTTTCCAGAAATCTTTTTTCTCTTTTAAATCAGCAGTAGTTATAGCAAATGGAATCATGTATTTTTCAAGTGCAAACGCATTCACTGGCGCCATTTCCCAATGTTTTAGTTCTGTTAAACTTACATTGTTTGCATCATAAGCATCGTCTACATCATATGCTAGAGGGTAGTTTACAGGAATAATGAATTTACAATTGCTAGCTTTTATTTCTTCAATTCGTTGGTATTCGTTTCCACTTCCTTTAATAATGTAATTTACTTTGAACTCATCTCCAATTTTATCGGCACGCAATGCATTTAATTTATCGGTTGTTTCAAAAATTTGAGGAAGCGATTGATTACTATTAAATGACTCTAATGAAATATTGAATTCTTTTTTTGTTTTGTCACTTAAGTACCAGGCAGCATCTAAATACGTTTGACGAAGCAATGCAATTGAGCCCATTAAGGAAGAAGGGTAATCCTGTGTAGAACTTCCTTTGTCGAATGAATACATAGCAGCTGCTTTATCTTTTAGAATACTTGCATTTTCTTTTCCATCAGCCAAGGTTACTGCAGCTGCCGATCCTCTTACAATCCCATCTTTTTGAAAGGTTAAAGCAGTTCCAAATCCTAATTTTCGAAGCTCTTCGGCCGATTTAGCATCTGCAACAAATATTTTTGCAGCTTCTGTTTCTGCTTTTATTGCTTGATTCCATCCATAAGCTCCTTTTGTAGCACTGTTCATTTGAACACCCCATGCATTACCTTTTTTTACTTCGGGCATACCATAATTTGCATAGGCATCAATCAATGATGGGTAAATCGACTTTCCCTTTAAATCAATGATTACTGAGCCTTTTGGAATATTAATTTTGGTTCCAACTGCTTTAATCAAGCCATCTTGAATAATCATGGTGCCATTATCAAAGCTAACCTCTGCATCAACAATAATCTTTGCATTTACAAATGCATAGGTGCTATGATTAGGATTAGAGGTGCCATTGGTAGGAAATGTTTCCTGAGCAATTGAAAAAGTGGAAATTAAAACTGTTGCAACGAGTAAAATGTGTTTTTTCATTCTGTTTTCTTTTTATTGGGGTATAACAAAAATAGCATTTTAAATCAATAAATTATTAAAACTTGATGAACGGTTGCATAGCAGTATTTTTATTACTTTTGCGCTGATTAACTTTAAACCCAAAACTATGTACAAAGCAATATTTTACACTCACTTGGTATCGGTAAATTTATTTTTATTGATTTACTTGGTAAAAACAATTTTGTTGGTAGCGAATAAAAATGAAGCACTAGCAAAATTTAATAAAATCAACAAAGTTCCAGAAATGATTATCAGTACTTTGTTCTTAGTATCTGGTATTTATTTACTGACGCAAATTGGAACTACCAAATTCTTAATCATCAAAATTGCAATTGTTTTTGTTTCAATTCCGGTTGCCATCATTGGTTTCAAAAAATCAAACAAAGCATTAGCAATACTTTCGTTGGTAATGATTATTGCTGCTTATGGATTGGCAGAAATGAACAAAAAGAAAATCGATAAACAAACAGTTGATGCTTCTGTTTCGAATACCGAAGATGCAAATTATGATATCAAGAAACATGGTGAATCTGTTTACACGGCTTATTGCGTAAGTTGCCATGGTGTTGGAGGGACAAATGGTGCTGGCGGTTTGGATTTAACAATAAGTCAAACAGATCATGCAGCAAAATTAGAGCGTATAAAAAATGGCGCGAGTTCAATGCCTGGATTTAAAGATGTATTGAATGAAAAAGAAATAGATGCAGTAACTGCATACATTGAAAGTTTGAAGAAATAAGATGTTTGAAACCGCCAAAAAACAAGAAACCGCAGTACTGGTTGGATTAATCAACAAGAGTCAGGACGATGAAAAAGTCAATGAGTATCTTGATGAATTGGATTTTTTGGCGGACACTGCTGGAGCTAAAATTCTAAAACGCTTTAAACAACGATTAGAACATCCTGATTCTAGAACATTTGTTGGTTCTGGTAAATTGAACGATATCCGTGTTTTTGTAAAAGAAAATGCGGTTGATATTGTAATATTTGACGATGAATTATCTCCTGCACAACAACGAAATTTAGAAAAAGAAATCAAAACCGATAAAGACCAAAAAGTAAAAGTTTTGGATCGTACTACCTTAATCCTTGATATTTTTGCTGCACGTGCTCGAACAGCTCATGCTAAAACACAAGTTGAATTAGCGCAATATCAATACTTACTTCCTCGATTAACCAAAATGTGGAGTCACCACGATAGGATTAAAGGTGGTATTGGTATGAAAGGAGCCGGTGAGAAAGAGATTGAAACAGATAGACGTATCGTTCGTGACCGTATTGCTTTGTTGAAAGAACGCTTGACCATTATAGACAAGCAAATGGAAACACAGCGAAAAAGCAGAGGCGAACTTATTCGTGTTGCCTTGGTGGGTTATACCAATGTTGGTAAATCTACCATCATGAATATGTTGAGCAAGAGTGAAGTGTTTGCCGAAAATAAATTATTTGCAACATTAGATACCACTGTTCGTAAAGTAGTAATTGAAAATCTTCCATTTTTACTTTCAGATACAGTAGGATTTATAAGAAAATTACCTACAACATTGGTGGAATCATTTAAATCTACCTTGGATGAAGTGCGTGAAGCAGATATTTTAGTGCATGTTGTTGATATTTCTCACGTAGGTTTCGAGGATCAAATCAATGTGGTGAATCAAACTTTATCGGATATTGGTGCTGGTGATAAAACAACCATTTTGGTATTTAATAAAATAGATGCATTTACATTCGAAGAAAAAGAAGAAGACGATTTAACACCTATCACAAAAAAGAATTTGAGCTTGGAGCAATTGAAAAAATCTTGGATGAATACTTTGAATTCACCTTGTGTGTTTATCTCAGCTGCTGGCAAACAAAATATCGAAGAGTTTAAAAAAGTTCTTTACGAAAACATTAAAGAACAACACGAAAAGCGTTATCCATATAATAAGTTTTTGTACTAATAAATTTCAAACTAATGATAATCATAACAGGTATAACAGGCGGTATTGGTAATTATTTGTTTCATGCTTTTAAAGAAGCAGGTGAACATGTATTAGGTACATTTCATCAAAATATTCCTGCCGAAAAAGGTTATGAAGATTGTCATGCTTTGGATGTTACCAATTATCAGGAGGTAGAAAAATTTATTCAGCACCATCAATCCTCTTTTGTAAACTTAACGCTTATCAATTGTGCTGGCGTTACTCATAGTTCTTTTGCACATAAAACAAATGTGGACGATTGGAATCATGTTATCAATGTGAATTTAAATGGTCCATTCAATATGATTCGTTCGGTGTTGCCAATTATGCGCGAACAAAATTATGGACGTATCATCAACCTTTCTTCCATTGTTGGTCAAACCGGTGTAATGGGAACAAGTGCTTATGCTGCTTCAAAGGCTGGGTTGAATGGTATGATCAAAAGTATTGCTTTGGAAAATGCTCAAAAAGGAGTGACCATCAATAATATCAATTTGGGTTATTTTAATCTAGGAATGATAAATACTGTTCCGCAAGAAATGCAAGATAAAATAAAAGATAAAATTGCCTATAAAGAATTCGGTAACCCTCAGAATATCTTTAATACCATTCAATACATTCGTGATACACCTTATTTAACAGGTTCTTGTATCGATTTGAATGGGGGATTGGTTTAGTTTTTCTTCTCCATCTTTTCTTTTAGCATGGCAATGTCCTGCGCCAATTGTTTGTTTTGTGATTGTAGTTTTGAAATCACAACTGATAAATGTAGCAAGTAAATTAATATTGCAAAAATAGCACCTGTAAAAATTAAGTTAGGAGCTTCGTATACACCCAATAGGTTTGCCATTACTTCAAGTCCGTTTCTCCAAAAAGAAAATACGATTAGCACAATCGTGCAAACAATCCAAACAATAGAATATTCTTCGCGTAATTTTCCTTTGATGATTAAACGAATAATGTACAGTAAAAACAATAAACTAATTGCAATTGCAATGATTTGAATTTTTGCCATTTTATTTTTTGAATTTGATTCGTATAAATGTATAAATAATTGCCAAGCTTACTTTAAACATATAATAGATGGAAGAGAAAGCGCCAATAGAGGATACACCGCCTTGTCGTTCTTTCATTTGAACCTGAACTTCGCCAATTTTAAATCCATTCAAAGAATAGAGAATAATTGCTTCTGGCTCCGGATATTCATCAGGATAATAATCACTCACTACTTCCAACACATTTCTGTTTATTAATCGAAAGCCCGATGTACTATCGTTTACTTTTATTCCAACAAGCAAATTGTTCAACCATTTAAAATAATTTATTCCAAAGCGTCTAATTGCTGAAGATTGAAATCCTTCTTTGGAAATGAATCGTGAACCAATAACTACATCAACAGTGTTTTGAATTTGAAATTCAATTAATTTTTGAATTTCGGATGCAGGGTGCTGTCCATCACCATCAATCTGAATGGCAAAATCATAGTTGTTTTCAAAAGCGTATTTGAAACCGGTTTGCACGGCACCACCAATTCCTAAATTGATTGGTAAGTTTAAAGGAATACATTTTAATTTAGAAATAACCTCACCAGTAGCATCTTTGGAACAATCGTTCACAACAATTACATCAATGGCATAATCTTCTGGTAGTGCTGCCGAATTAATATCTTCCACAACAGCAGCAATTGCTTTCTCTTCGTTGTATGCTGGAACTACTGCTGCAATTCGTTTCATTATTATCAATCAGATGTAATTTTGTTTTATCAATTCATTTCTTCATCCCTCATCAATCACCCTACTAAAGCAATCCTTCTTTAATTAAATCATGTAAATGAATAAAACCATGGTAGCTTCCATTATCGGTTACAATTAATTGAGAGATGTTGTATTTCTCTAATAATTGCATTGCATTTACAGCTAACTCACCTGCATCAATTTGTTTGGGTGTTGTATTCATAATGTCCGATGCTTTAATCGCATTTATAGAATCGTTTTTTTCTAACATTCTACGAATGTCTCCATCGGTAATAACTCCAACAAGTTTAGTCCCATCAACTACTGCTGTTGCGCCTAATCGTTTTGATGAAATTTCTACAATCACTGTTTTGATAGAGTCATCTAGTTTTACTTGTGGTTTTTGATTTTGAACTGAAATGTCGCCAACCTTTAAATATAATTTTTTACCCAATGCTCCACCTGGATGGTATTTTGCAAAGTCTGCACTCGTAAATTCTTTTACATCTAATAAACAAACAGCCAATGCATCACCCATTGCCAATTGAGCTGTGGTACTCGATGTAGGTGCTAAGTTGTTTGGACACGCTTCTTTCTCAACAGTAGAATTTAAAATATAATCAGCTTGTTGTGCTAAGTATGAATCAACATTTCCAACAATCGCAATTAATTTGTTGCCTCCATTTTTTAATAATGGCACCAATACTTTTATTTCGGGAGTATTTCCACTTTTTGAAATACAGATAACAGTATCTTCTTTTTGTATCGTTCCTAAATCACCATGAATTGCATCAGCAGCATGCATAAAAATTGCAGGTGTTCCAGTTGAATTCATTGTTGCAACAATTTTTTGAGCGATGATTGCACTTTTGCCTATACCAGTTATTACAACACGACCATTTGATTCATGAATCAGTTTAACACATGCTGCAAAATCGGCATTGATATAATTTTTCAAATTGTTAATCGAATCTGCTTCAATACTGATGGTAGTTTTCGCTAGTTCAATTATTTTATCGATAGATTTATTCACTTCGTAGAATTTTTAATTTAAAGTATAGAATTGTTTGAATTTGTAACAATTTTTTATTATATATTTACATTACGATTGATAAAAAGTAATATTTAGGGGTAAAATTAGTTTTTTCAGTTGAAATAATATAATTAATCAAAAAACTAAAAAAAGAATAAAAATGCTCGAGGTCGAAACAACACTTCACGATTGCTTACAAAAATTTTTCGGATTTGATAGCTTTAAAGGACAGCAAGAGGCGATTATCACCAGCTTATTAGATGGGAAAGATACGTTTGTAATCATGCCAACTGGTGGTGGTAAATCATTGTGTTATCAATTGCCTGCTTTGGTAAGTGAAGGAACTGCAATCATTATCTCTCCATTGATTGCTTTGATGAAAAATCAGGTGGATGCATTGCGTAATTTTGGTAATGAAGATGGTATTGCACATTTTTTAAATTCATCTTTAACAAAAGCTGAAATAACAAAAGTGAAGCAAGATATTAAAGATGGCAAAACAAAGCTTTTATATGTTGCACCAGAAAGTTTAACCAAAGAAGACAATGTTGCATTTTTTCATGAAATAAAAATTTCGTTTTTTGCAATTGATGAAGCGCATTGTATTTCGGAATGGGGACATGATTTCCGTCCTGAATACCGTAGATTACGTCCAATTATCGAGCAAATCGGGAAAGTGCCTATCATTGCTTTAACAGCAACAGCAACTCCAAAAGTTCAACAGGATATTCAAAAGAATTTAGGAATGACAAAAGCAGATGTTTACAAATCTTCTTTTAATCGTTCTAATTTATATTATGAAATTCGCCCGAAACAAAATGTAATTAAAGAAGTAATTAAATACATTAAATCACAACAAGGGAAATCGGGAATTGTATATTGCTTAAGTAGAAAAAAAGTTGAAGAGTTAGCAGAAACTTTGCGTGTAAATGGCGTGAAAGCATTGCCTTACCATGCAGGGTTAGAAGCAAAAGAACGAGCTAAAACACAAGATGCATTTTTGATGGAAGATATTGATGTAATTGTAGCAACAATTGCATTTGGAATGGGAATCGATAAACCAGATGTTCGTTTTGTTATTCACCACGATATTCCTAAATCACTAGAAGGTTATTACCAAGAAACAGGTCGTGCTGGTCGCGATGGTGGCGAAGGTAATTGTGTTACATTCTATAGTCACGATGATATTGTGAAGCTGGAAAAATTCATGAAAGGTAAACCTGTTGCTGAACAAGAAATTGGAAAACAATTATTGTTAGAAACAGTTTCGTATGCTGAAACATCGAGCTGCCGTAGAAAATTCTTATTGCACTATTTTGGTGAAGAGTTTGACGAAAGTGGATGTGGTGGCATGTGCGACAATTGTCGTAATCCAAAACAAAAATTTGAAGGTATGGATGATATTGCTTTAGCAATTGAAGCAGTATTGGATGTAAAAGAAAAGTTCAAAACAAAAGATGTTATTAATGTATTGTTGGGGAATGTTACATCAACTGTAAAAACCTACAAACACAACGAATTAGAATGTTTTGGTAAAGGTGCCGAAGATGATAAAACAGAAAAATATTGGAATGCAGTTATTCGTCAAGCATTGGTTTCTGGCTTATTGTCAAAAGACATTGAAAATTATGGTTTATTAAAAGTAACCAAGGATGGAAATAAGTTCGTTGATGAACCTTATTCAATGATGGTTACAAAGGATCATGATTATGAAGGTTCTGAATCGGATGATGATGAAGATGGTCCTTCTGGCAATGGTGGAAAAGGTGGTTCTGGTGCCGATGAAATTTTGTTTTCAGCGTTAAAAGATTTATTAAAACAGACAGCACATAAATTAAAATTACCTCCATATGTAATTTTCCAAGAAGTATCCTTGGAAGAAATGGCCATTCAGTATCCAATTAAAATGGATGAATTGGTTAACATTACAGGAGTAGGTCAAGGGAAAGCACAAAAATTTGGTAAGCCCTTCCTTGATTTAATTTCTAAATATGTAGAGGAAAACGAAATTGAACGTCCATTGGATATGGTTGTGAAATCAATCGTTAATAAATCGGGCTTAAAAGTATACATTATTCAAAGTATTGATAGAAAGTTGCCTTTAGAAGATGTCGCAAAAGCAAAAGGATTGAGTTTAGGCGATTTAATTGGCGAAATTGAAAGTATTGTTCATTCAGGAACCAAAGTGAATATCAGCTATTATTTAGGCGATATCATGGACGATGATAAACAAGAAGAAGCATTGGAATATTTTAAAGAATCGGAGAGCGATTCTATTCATGAGGCTTTAAAGGAGCTTGGAGAAGATGAATATACCGAAGAGGAAATGCGTTTGATGCGTATCAAGTTTATGAGCGAATTCGGAAATTAATTTGATTCTAAAAAAGAAGCCCATTGTTCTTTGTAACAATGGGCTTCTTTTTTGTATTTGACTTTTTCATCTAATAATGATCAGCTTATCACTGGCTTTCATTCTGCCATTGATAAGTATTTTGTAAAAATAAATCCCATTACTAAGTTCGGTTTCATTAATAAGTAATTGATTGTTTTCACCCCGTTGTAAAGTATATGTATCAACCATTTTCCCGGTAATATCATAAATAATAAATTCTCCTTTCGATGAAGCATCCATGCTATAGATTAAATTCATGCTTCCATTGCTAGGATTTGGATAAATTTGGAAGATATTAACATCAATTATATCAATTTGAGTTACAGTTGAATCAGGTGTATTCCAAGAGTGTATTTTTTCTATTAGCGCCCCGGAATCAAAACTTCTGGATTCCATTTCCCCAACAATAATCTTTATATGATATATTTCACCAGGAATTACCTTTATTGGGTGAGAAATTTTGTGCGTATACCCATCAAAGTTATTAGGATATCCAGGAGGTGATAAATTATCAACGAAAAATGTTGAGTTACTTATATTGTTAATACTATCAACACAGATTGTTGATCCAGTTGGTAGGCGTGCAAGATTATAGCTGTTGTATATACCTCCATAAGGAGAAGGACCATTTATGAAAATTCCTAAAGCATCATTGAATCCAGCAAATACAAAATCTAGATATTCATCTGATCCAAAAATGAAAGGAATACTTATAAAGTTACTGTCTGGAATTAAATCAAAACTCAAAGTGTTTACATCTTTTGTTGCATTTGGTTCAACGGCCATTAAATCTATATCGTTAGCAGATGTTCCCAAAATAGTGTTGAATCCATTGATTACATTGGTAGAAGAGCTTAGGCTAAATACACTCCCAGTTGTAATTGCAATTCCACTATCAATTTGAAAGCCCGAATTTATACCATTGAAAAATGCGCCAATTGAAATCGAATCTGATAGGTTTGATATATTTTGGATCGTAAGATTATTACCTTGTAAATGATAAAGCAAAACGCTGTCATTAACATTTGGAGCAATTTGGAGTTGGGCTTGCCCTTTTTCAGAAGCATGCAGCAGTATGAGTGTTATTATAATGGCATTTATTAGTCTCATTGTATAGCAAAGATATTGGCTCTATGAATATCAAAAAAAATATTTTTTCTAATAATATACATGTCTAAAAGTAAAAAAAGCCCATTGTTCTTTGTAACAATGGGCTTTTTTTACTTTTATAATTATCCTTTACGCCAATACCGATCTTGAAATAACAATACGCTGTACTTCAGAAGTACCTTCATAAATTTGAGTAATCTTCGCATCACGCATCAAACGCTCAACGTGGTATTCTTTTACAAAACCATATCCACCGTGAACTTGAACAGCTTCTACTGTTGTCCACATTGCTGTTTCTGATGCAAATACTTTTGCCATTGCACTTTCTTTATCAAAGTTTAAGTGTTGATCTTTTAACCAAGCAGCTTTTAAGCACAATAAACGTGCAGCTTCAATACGTGTTGCCATATCTGCTAATTTGAAAGCAATAGCTTGGTGTTGGTTAATCGTTTTTCCGAATGCTTTACGCTCTTTTGAATACGCCAACGCTAATTCATAGGCCCCAGATGCAATTCCTAATGCTTGTGCAGCAATACCAATTCTACCACCAGATAATACTTGCATTGCGAATTTAAATCCAAATCCATCTTCACCAATTCTGTTTTCTTTTGGAACTTTTACATCCGTAAACATTAATGAATGTGTATCCGATGCACGAATACCCATTTTGTTTTCTTTTGGTCCAACCACAAATCCTGGCATTCCTTTTTCAACAATTAAAGCGTTGATTCCTTTATGCCCTTTTGCAACATCTGTTTGAGCAATTACAAGGTAAACAGAAGCTGAATTCCCATTGGTAATCCAGTTTTTTGTTCCATTTAACAAGTAATGATCTCCTTTGTCAATTGCTGTGGTTTTTTGGGAAGTTGCATCTGAACCAGCTTCTGGCTCCGATAAACAAAATGCACCAATGATTTCTCCTTTTGCTAAAGGCACTAAATATTTTTGTTTTTGTTCTTCTGAACCAAATTTTTCTAATCCCCAGCAAACCAATGAATTGTTTACGGACATTACTACAGAGCAAGATGCATCAACCTTTGAAATTTCTTCCATCGCCAATACATAAGATATTGCATCCATTCCGCCTCCACCGTATTTTGGATCAACCATCATTCCCAAGAAACCTAATTCACCCAATTGTTTAATTTCATTGGTTGGAAATTTTTGGTGTTCATCACGTTCAATAACGCCTGGCTTTAATACATCGTTTGCAAAATCACGAGCAGCCTTTTGAATCATTAAGTGCTCTTCTGTTAAATCAAAAAACATCGTACGAATAAATTTATGTGTTAATTTTTACTTTACTTTTGAATGAACGCAAATGTAACTTTTAAAATTAAATTTTGCTAATGTTTATGACAAATATCAACCAACAAAAATATGATGTAATTGGGTTAATGTCGGGTACCTCACTTGATGGGTTGGATATTGCATTTTGTCGATTCATTCTTAATGATAAACAATGGAACTATGAAATTGTTTGTGCCGAAACGATAGAATATTCAGCTATTTGGAAAGAAAAACTACTTTCCCTAGAAAATACAGATGCCCTTACTTTTCAAAAGATTCATGTGGAATATGGTCAGTATTTAGGTCGATTAACTTCTGATTTTATCATAAAAAACAGCATAAAACCAGATTTTGTAGCTTCTCATGGGCATACGATTTTTCATCAACCCGATAAAAAACTAACCGTTCAAGTAGGCGCAGGAGCTGCTATTTCAGCAAATTGTCTGCTCCCTGTAGTTTGCGATTTCCGTACTACAGATGTTGCATTTGGCGGTCAAGGTGCACCATTGGTGCCTATTGGCGACAAGCTTTTATTTTCTGACTATGATTTTTGTTTGAATTTGGGTGGTTTTGCAAATGTGTCGTACGAACATTTTGGAAAAAGAATCGCTTTTGATGTTTGTCCAGTAAACATTGTATTGAATGCACTGTGCGAGCGAATTGGGAAAAGTTATGATGATAGGGGAGATTTAGCTCGTTCAGGACTAATAAGCAGCTATTTATTAAATGAATTTGATAATTTATCGTATTATCGAATACTACCTAATACACCAAAATCATTGGGTAAAGAGTGGGTAATAAACAATGTAAACCCACTCATCGATAAATATGAATTGGATGAAATTGATTTTTTAAGAACCTACACCGAACACATTGCATTTCAAATTTCAAGGGTGCTAAATGTAAAATCGAATGGACGTGTTTTAATAACGGGTGGAGGAGTGCACAATGAATTTTTGATGGAACGAATTAAAGCATTAACCAAGTTAGATGTTGAAATAATGGATTCAAAAACAATCAATTTTAAAGAAGCCTTAATTTTTGCATTTCTTGGTGTTTTACGAGTTCGTAATGAAGTTAATTGCTTGAAAAGTGTTACTGGTGCTCGTCAGGATAGTTCGGGCGGTGCAATCTACCATTGCTAATCAATATCGGTATAAAAAGCAAACAGCCCTTTCAAATTTCTTGAAAGGGCTGTTTTGTATGATTTAATTAATATTCATCATCGTAGAACTCATCATCATCATCGTCATCAAAATTATTGTCCAAACCTAAATCGTCATCATCCAAGTTAAAATCCTCCTCCTCTTCATCTAAATTGTTTTTCCAATTCTTTTTGTCTTTTTCTTTTAAAGGTTTAAGTTTTGTTGGTTTTCTTAATTCCCCCGAGTCCTTCGACTTATCCGCTTTTTTAGCAGGACTCTTTTTTGCAGTGCTTGGCTTTTTCATTCTAAATGAAAATTTGTTTTACAAAAATAAAATGTTAATTGGTTAATGATAATGTTGTTTATATATACAAAACTCGCAAAAATATTTTTTGAAACAAAAAAATATTGCAAAAAAATTTAGAGTATGTTTACCTTTGTAATCACTTATTTTCTTGTTATTTATAATCATTATAAAATGATACAAACTATTTTACACCGCACATTTTTAGGAAATACCATCGAAAGCTATTGCTGGTTTGCTGGAATTATCATACTGGGATTGGTTTTTAAGCGATTGTTGTCAAAGCTATTAGCGCTATTTGTATATAAATTTTTAGAAAAATATTCCAAAGAAGTAAGTTTCGAAAAGCTTTTGGATTTAGTAAAAAAGCCATTAGGAATATTGATTTTATTAATTACAGGGTATATCGCTTTCGATCGCCTTTCATTTCCTGTTGAATGGAATTTAGATGCCGAGAACAAATTTGGCTTACGAATGGTACTTATTCGTTCGTTTCAGATAGGGATCTCCATTTCTATAACTTGGATAATACTTCGTATTGTTGATTTCTTTGGTTTGATTTTGATGCACCGTGCATCACTTACCGAATCAAAAACGGATGATCAACTGGTGCCATTTATCAAAGAATCAATTAAAGTAATTATTGTTATCCTTTCCGTGTTTTTTACATTAGGTGCTGTCTTTAAATTAAATGTTGCATCTCTAATAGCCGGTTTAGGTATTGGGGGGTTGGCCATTGCACTTGCAGCAAAAGAATCGCTTGAAAATTTATTAGGATCATTCACCATCTTTTTAGATAAGCCTTTTATTATTGGTGATTTAATTCGTATTGGAACACTTGAAGGTCATGTCGAAAAAATAGGATTTCGAAGTACCCGTATTCGTACACTCGAAAAAAGTTATGTTACAGTTCCTAATAAACGATTAGTTGATTCTGAATTGGATAATCTATCGCTTCGCATTCAGCGCAGAGCAAAATTTGATATCGGTTTAACGTATGATACTCGTCCGGAACAATTCAAAAAAATTATTTCAGAAATTGAAACGTATATCGAAGGTCATTCACATATCTTAAAAGGAGAAACCCGTATCCGTTTAAATGAATTTGATTCAAGTGCTATAAAAATAATGGTGCTGTACTTTGTTGATACCTTGGAATACGATGTGTATTTGGATGTACGAGAAGAAATTAATTATAAAATCATCGAAATTGTACAGCAAAATGGTAGTAGTTTTGCATACCCAACTACAACTGTTTTTGTAAAAAATTAATTCTACACAATAAACTAATTGTAGCCTGCGTTATCTAATCAAAACCGCACAACATCCCACACAATTACTTTACTTATTAATGGAATTAAGTACAAAATTGGATTAACCATTTTTTGATTCCCCTGCTTAATAGGTTTTATGGCCGAAATATTTTTTCCTTCGGTTATGGAAATTAACTTATTAGCGCATCTTATAATCAAAACAACAGTTTAACCAATAAACTTAATAGCCATGAACCTAAACTTCAACAATTCCGAAAAGTTAAATGATTTAATTTTCGAAGACAGAAATAAAAATTATGGAGCCTATGCAATCCGTAAATCACAAAGTGATAGTTTAACATTAGCAATGCTTGGATCCTTTGGGTTCTTTGCTTTGATAGCTTTTGGAGCTTATTGGTTTTCAAATACAGAAACGAAGCTTTCTCTGGGTGGTGATGAAAACATTATACCACTTATAACAAAGGATATTTTAGTAGATGTAACTCCTCCTGAAACAAAAATTAAAGAAATTGAGCAGCCAAAAGAGGATGTTCCTTTGAAAACAGATTCGGGTCAGATGACCGCAACTGACGATAAGGATAAAACATTGGACAAAACAACCGACCAATTGAATTTGAGCAAAAATCCAACTGATGGTGTGGATAGTTCTTCTTATAAAAAAGAAATTATTGTGCCTACTATTAAACCTGTAGAAAATACAAATAAGGTAGAGTTTTTTGTAGATCAGATGCCCGATATGCCCGATATGGCAAGATTTATTAGTGAAAACTTAAATTATCCTCAGATGGCAAAAGAAGCAGGTACACAAGGAACTGTTCACTTAACTTTTGTGGTTGAAAAAGATGGTTCAATTACAGATGTGAAACTATTAAAAGGTATTGGAGATGGCTGTGAACAAGAAGCAATGCGTGTTGTAAAAATGATGCCGAAATGGAAACCTGGTATTAATCATGGTAATCCTGTTCGAGTACAATGCAATTTGCCAATAAAATTCAAGTTAAAATAAACATTTCAATGTTTATAAGTTAATAAGGTTAAAACAAAATTGAGCTTAGCAGCACTTAATTTAGCAATCGCAATCAACTGCGATTGCTTTTTCGTATAAATAACTAAAATAACGATACATGTTTAATTCTGTTTTAATTCAAATGGTTGTAAGTGGTGCCAATACCGCTACTCAAGTTGTTGATTCTGCTAAAACGGTTGCAACGCAAATGCCACTTGCTGCACCAGCTCCTGCACCAGAACACACCCTTTCTGTTTTTGATTTGGTAATGAAAGGTGGTTTTATCATGATTCCAATGGCAATCTTGTTATTACTTACGCTATTTTACTTTTTCGAACGCCTAATTGTAATTAGTAAATTATCTAAAATGGATAAAAACTTCATGAACAACATCAAGGATTATATTCATAATGGAAATTTAGATGCTGCTAAAGCATTGTGTAAAAGTGCAACAGCACCTGCTGCTCGTATGGTGGAAAAAGGATTATCCAGATTAGGAAAGCCAATTAAGGAAATTGAAGAAGCAATGGAAAGTGTAGGGAAATTGGAAATTAACCGAATGGAAAAAAACTTAAGCATATTGAGTTTAATAGGAAGAATTGCTCCCATCTTTGGTTTTATTGGGACAATTGCTGGGGTTATCAAAATTTTCTATGATATATCTTTAACTGATAATATTAGTATTGGTGTTATTTCAACAGGTTTATACCAGAAAATGATTACAAGTGCTACTGGTTTAGTGATTGGATTGTTGGCATTTATTTTCTATTATATTTTGAATTCAATGTTGGATAAAACCATCAACAAAATGGAAACTGCATCTGTAGAATTTATGGATATCATTAACGGACCAGGGAAATAATAACTGGTTGATTGAATTAATTTCTAAGATAAATTTCGATTAAAATGAAACTAAAACGCAGACATAAAGAAGGAGCAGAAGTAAGTACTGAATCGTTGAACGATATCATGTTCTTTTTGCTATTGTTCTTTTTAATTATATCCACTTTGGCAAACCCAAGTGTATTAAAGTTAACCTTGCCCAACTCGCAAGCAGCGCAGCAAATGAATAAACAGCAAGTAACTGTTGATATTAGCGCAGATCATGAATACGCGGTAAACAAAACAAAAATTCCATTTGCCGATTTAGAGAATGCAATTAAAATTGAAGTAGAACGCACACAATCTCCAACAGTAGTTTTGCGTTTGGATAATACATTAACAGTTCAAGATTTAGCAGATGTAATGCAAATTGGCTATAAATTGGGAGTTAAAATGGTGTTGGCTACAAAATCAGCAGATAAATAGAATGAACGCAAGCTTAGAAAATAAAAGTAAAGTACAAGCAACAATCTTCTCTGTTGGGATTTTTGCTTTGTTATTTTTATTCATTTTTTTCTGGAAAATAATTACTCCAAATCCTCCTTTTGAAATTAAACCAGTACCAGAAATTGAAATTGGTTTGGGAATGGAAGGCTTGGGTAATACCGATGCTGGTGGTAGTGGACAAAATGATGATGATATTGCAACAAGTGAAGAGGCGGCTGTGTCACCAGCTGTTTCAGATAATACTCCCAATTTAATGACTGACAACACGGAGGAAAGCGCAGTTGTAAAAACGAATCCAAATAATAAAAATGATGCTAAAACAGATGCTAATCCTATAGTAGAACCAAAACCGAATACAGAATTGTTGAATGCTTTAGCAGCTTTGAAAAACAAGAACAAACACGATGGTAAGGGCGAAGGAGATGGAAACACAGGTGGTTCTGGAACAGGTACCCAACAAGGTGTAGGCGATGGAACAGGAACTGGACATGGCAATGATACGCCCGGATACAATGGTGGTGGTGGTTATGATTTGAAAGGACGTATGTTGGTGAAAAAACCAGAAAAAATGACCGATTCTGAAGAAGAAGGAATTGTAGTGGTTGAGATAATTGTAAACGAATTGGGTAAAGTAATTAAAGCAACACCAGGAATGCGTGGATCTACAACCACCAGCTCTAATCTATATGCAAAAGCCCGTCAGGCTGCATTGAGTGTAAAGTTTAATGCTAGTCCAAGCGGTGCAACTGAACAAAGAGGAACCTATACATTTAAATTTACTTTAGAGTAATTTCTTCAGTTCTTCTATCTGCTCAATGTGTCTATTGGTGTGGGTAATCAAAAAATAAATCCAATCTAGTTTTGTCATTTCCCCTAAACGCGGATGTTTAATGGTATGTGTTTCTGTTGAAATGTCATTTTGATTTAAGTGCAAAAGGATTTTATCAATAACAATATTGATGCTTTGTTTGCCTTGTTCAATGGTATTGAATCGCCCTGTTGGACTCACAAAGTCGGGTGCAGGAACTTTAAAATCTTTGCGTTTGTTTACAAGAATGTGATTTAATTTATCGTAACCAATCAGTTCTGATTTGTCGTTGGTGTTATTTTCAGTTGTTTCTACCAGCAATGCTTTTGAAATACCCACATCTACTAAAAAAACATGTTCTAAACACTCCAATACACTCCACACAGTAGATTCTGGTTTAACGTTCGCTTGAGCATCCGTTAGTCCATTTAGGGAATTTAAAAGCCCAACAGTATTGGCTTTTATTTTTTCTTGTAAAGTCATACTATTGGGCTAATTATGGGGTTGGGATTTTCTATGAAACAAACAAAAAGGTTGTTTGTTCACAAAAATCTTAATTTTCGAAAATTTCGAATTCGTAAAATTCCATGATTTGGTTTGCTAATAATTTTTTGCAAGCCTCGTCCACTTTTGCTTTTGCAGCATCTTTAGATGCAGCTTCAATTTCCAATGTAATGTGTTTACCAATACGTACATTTTCAATTTCAGGTAAACCTAAATTTTTCATACTTCCTGTAACTGCTTTTCCTTGAGGGTCAAGTAATGCTTTCAATGGCATTACATCAATTTCTGCTCTAAATTTCATGTTGTTGATTATTTCGATTGTATATATTATTAATTACCGATAAAACGATGTACAAAAATATGATAAATGGGATTGCAATGAACTGAAATAGTATTAACAATATCACTGAAATTATTAAAAATGAATAGCGGATTTTATTGTCGGGCCAGCCAAAATTTTTGAATTTCAAGGCAAATAATGGGAGTTCGGCTACCAGTAAGTAGGACATAAGTAGGCTTAAGCCAATCAGGAAATAGACATTGTTAATTACAACATTCAAATTTACACCTGCAATTTCAGCCTGAAAATGTTGAATTAATGGTAATGAGCAAATGAGAATACTGTTTGCTGGTGTTGGAACACCAATAAAAGAGCTTGTTTGACGCGTATCAATGTTAAATTTTGCCAAACGAACAGCCGAAAAAATGGTCATAATAAAGGGGATATATGCAATGTAGGGGTAGTAATTATTTAAATAGCCATTCATATTTCCGCTTTCAGCTTGGTAATCCATATGCATTCCCCACCATGCATTTGCAAGTAAATGATACATTACTATTCCTGGCACCACACCAAACGTAACCATATCAGCCAAGGAGTCCAACTGTTTGCCCATTTCTCCGCTTACTTTTAGCAAACGAGCAGCAAAGCCATCAAAAAAGTCGAGAATAGCAGCTATTCCTACCAAATATGCACTTGCTACTAGGTTGCCATTAAAAGCACTTACAATGGCTAAGCAGCCACAGAATAAGTTGCCACAGGTAATGGCATTCGGAATGTGTTTTTTTATGTCCATTTAGTTGAAAGCGCTAAAATACTGCTTTAATTTTAAAAATCGTTTTTCAAATAGCTCAAAACTTAGAATTGAAATACCTACTGTTAGTAAAAGTGTGATGATTGGATAAAGAACAAACACATCTATTTCTGTATCCATATGTCCTGTTTTTTCCATCCCCTTTTTAATTAGGGTGATAACAAGCCCATGCCAACAATACAGTCCAAAACTTATTTTTCCTAGATAACTCAAACTTTTATTTTGCCCAAATGCGAAAATTGATTTAGTACGGAAACTATTTTCAAAAATAATGAATGCAAACAGAATCGATAATACGATGTGTTTAAGGTGTTCTAATTGATTGCTAAAAATAGTGTTGTAAAAAATTAGAATAATGAGAGTGAATAAGTAAAGTCCTATCCAAAAAGTTGAAGTAAGCTTTTCTAAATTAGAGTTTAGTGTGTTTTTGGATACACTAATTTTTGCCAAATAAGCACCAATTACAAAATTAGGAATGTAATTTATCGTATCATAAAATGAAGGAAAAGTAGGGGTTGAGAAAAAATAAGCAATTACAAAATAGATTGCCAAAAGAAAGATACAGAGGTATTCAAAATAATTATTGAAGTATTTTAATAGGAATCCCCACACTAAATAAAACTGTTCCTCAACAGCTATAAACCAAAGGAATAAAAGGAAAAATACAAAATCTTCACTGATATAACCTGCATAGTAATTGGATGTAAATGATATAAACCAGCCTATTGAAGGTAGTGATGGTGATTCGGTATTAAGTAAAGTGCTGATTAAAGGAATTGCAACATAAGCAATTGCTACTATTAAAAAATAAAGTGGCCAAATACGTAAAATGCGTCTTATATAGAAATTTTTTAAATTGAATTGTTTGAATGTATTGTATTCATTCAAGATTAACCAAGTAATTAAAAAACTAGATAAAACAGAAAAAAAGTCCAATCCAACCGAAGAAAAGCTAAAATACTGTTTTCGCCAGGCTTCTAGATAGGTAGTTTCTATGTATTCGCTGTTGCTGAAAAAGCCATGTCTACAAAATATAATGATGAAACAGATGAGGCGAAGAACATCTAAATTTTTAAAATAAGAAATACCGGATTGCTTCAAAACCTTTTTGTTAGAGTTGTAATGTAATTACAAAGTTATTTTTAATTACATTTAAATTGTTATTTCATTATGATTTTAGACTTCTTAATTTGTACAATATATATTTTTCTGTTTACATACATTGTATGGAAGAGTACTTTTTTTTCTGCAGACGGAGTTTCTAAATCATCTTTTTTGGCTGTTTTTTTTCTAAAAATAATAGTTGGAATTGTTGGTTGGCAGTTGTATAGTTCTGTTTATCCAATCAATGACGCCATTGGATTTTATAATAGTAGCAAAGTACTATACGATTTATTTTTTGACAATAAAGAACAATTTTTTAAGTTGTTTTTTGGACAAGAAGACGATTCCTTAAAACCTTATTTAGCTCAATTAAAAGGATGGGAAGATGGGTATTTAACTTTGTTTATAAATGATTCCAGGTCCATTATTCGTTATAATACAATTCTTCAGTTCGTATCATTAGGAACATATCATGTTCATACAATTGTATCTTGTTTTTTGTCGTTTGTTGGTTTAACATTTATATATAAATCACTACTGTTTTTTATAAAAGAAAAGAGTAAATTATTGTTTGTAGTCATTTTTTTACTTCCCTCTGTTTTGTTTTGGAGTTCAATGGTTTTTAAAGAAAGTTTAGTCTTTTTAGGATTAGGTCTAGTTTTGTATCACTCACGCATGGGTCTTCAAAAATCATATTCTTTATCTTCTGTTTTTTATTTGTTGCTTGGGCTTTTGCTTATGTTGCTTATAAAGTCGTACTTGCTATTTTGTGTGCTTCCAGCACTTTTTGCTAATGCCATATTCATTCGTTCGAATATGCCAAGAATAATACTAGTTTATTTATTTGTATTCTCTTTTTTGTTTTTTTTAGTAATAGGAATTCATTCGTTATTTCCACAACATGATTTAGTTAAAAAATTGAAGGATAAACAGGAAATTTTCAACAAAGCGGCTCGAGGCGGAGTGTATTTAACAGCTAATGGTTATTATATCTTCGTTGAATACAATGAGCGAAATGATAAACTATTTTATTTAAGTGATTCCACGTGTAGATTGAAGACGAATGTTGCATTTAAGAAGTTTCGTTTGAATCAACCGGATAGTACATTGATTAACCCCGAAGACTATTCTCATCTCTATAAAATTGCTTATGATTCACCGCCAGCAGGAAGCTATCATCAAACAAAGACATTGAATGGTAGTATTTGGCAACTGATTGCATTTGCTCCGAAAAAAATACTTAAAATGTTCTTTTTAACCGACTTTTTTAAACATAAAGGCTTTTTAATTTGTTTGTCGATAGTCGAAAATTGCTTGCTAATAGTATGCTTACTTTTTGCATTCTTTTATAGTGATTTTAAAAAAGAGCATTTACCGATTTTGTTATTTTGTTGCAGCTTTATGGCCAGTTTGTATTTTATAACAGGATTTACAACCCCTGTTTTGGGTGCAATTGTTCGTTATAAAGTGCCAGCAGAACCATTTTTAGGCGTTATAATTGTTCTTTTGTACAATCAGCATAAGTTAAAAGGGTTTTTGCAACGATTTTTTTCAAAAACGGCTTAGTTTTTTATACAATAATTGCGCTATTTGTTCGTTTGCAAAAGGTTTGTAATTCCAACCAAATTAGCTTAATTTTATAACCAATTATGAATAAGTCATTTGTTTTTCTTTTAATATCAATTTTGGGCTTGACATCCATCGTGCATGCGCAAGCACCAAAATATAGTAATGAATTTTTGAATTTGGGTGTTGGTGCTAGAGCATTGGGCATGTCAAATTCATATATTGTTTCAGCAAATGATGTTACAGCTGGTTATTGGAATCCAGCAGGATTGCTTGGTTTAGGAAATCAACATCAGGTAGCATTGATGCATAGCGAATATTTTGCTGGAATAGCAAAATACGATTATGGTGCTTATGCAACACGATTGGATAGTTCTAGTGTATTGGGTGTAAGTGTTTTAAGATTTGGTGTAGATGATATTCCAAATACAACAGAGCTTATTGATGCAAATGGGAATGTGGATTACAGCAGAATAACTACGTTTTCGGCAGTAGATTGGGCATTTATTGTTTCCTATGCAAAATCCATGAAAATTCCTGGGTTAAGAGTAGGAGCAAATGCAAAAATCATTAGACGTAAAATAGGAGATTTTGCAGGCGCTTGGGGATTTGGGCTTGATTTAGGTGCTCAATACGATTATAAAAAATGGAAATTTGCTGCAATGGCCCGTGATATCACTAGTACATTCAATGCTTGGAGTTATAATTTAACCGATGAAATGAAGCAAACATTTATTGCTACTGGAAATGAAATTCCTGAAAACTCGGTAGAAATTACATTGCCAAAATTATTGTTAGGAGGTGCTCGTAAATTTGATTTTAATCAAAAATTTTCTCTGTTAGCCGAACTTAACTTGGATGCAACATTTGATGGGAAGCGTAATGTTTTAATTAAAAGTAAAGCAGTTAGTTTTGACCCACATTTAGGTTTAGAAGCATCGTACATGAATATCGTTTTTTTAAGAGCAGGTATTGGTAATTACCAGTCTTATACAGATGCACTTGGTAAAAAGGTTAAAACATTTCAACCGAATATTGGTGTGGGTGTAAAAATAAAATCAGTAACTATTGATTATGCATTAACTGATATTGGTGATCAATCTGTTGCATTATATTCCAACGTGTTTTCGTTGAAAATTGACATCAATAAAAAAATGAAATGATAAAACGGCTACTCGCGTTATGTTTTTTCTTTTTTGTTTTCATTTCTTTAGAGGCTCAACCCTACGGTAATGAATGGATAAATTATTCTCAAAAATATTATAAAATAAAAATTGTTCAAAACGGAATTTATCGTTTAGATTCAATTGTACTTGCTTCTTCTGGGATAGATTTGACAACGATTGATGCTCGTAATTTTCAACTTTTTAACAATGGGAAACAGCAGTACATTTATGTTAAAGGAGAAGCGGATGGTGTTTTAAATGCAGCTGATTACATCGAATTTTATGCAAAAAAGAATGATGGACAAGCCGATTCTTCTTTGTATGTAAATTCTCCAGAGATTCCAAATCCCTATTTTAGTTTAGTCAATGATACAGCTATTTACTATTTAACGTGGAACAGTTCCATAACAAACAATCGTTTGCAAGTTGAAAATGACACCGCATTTAGTTCGTATTTACCCGATAACTTTTTTTACAAGGAAGAAGTAAAGTCGTTTCAAGGAGGCTATTATGAAGGAGAAACCGATGCCGTAGGAGGTACAGATTCACGCTATACAAAGTCAGAAGGGTGGTTTGATTCACAAGTGTTTACATTGGGTGGAAGCGCTTCATATATTTCCCTTTTGAATACTTCAAATGCATACATCCCAGGTCCGAATGCTATCATCAAAACTATCGTTTTAGGCGCTTCAAAAGCAATTAATTTAGTTAGTCAAAATCTACCTGATCATCAATTGCAAATCAATTACAGAGGTTCTTCTGGAGTTTTTCAGCAATTAGTTGATACAAGTTTTATGGGCTACGAGCAAAATAGATTTTTGTTTTCACTTCCTGCAAATTCATTAGGCACTTCTTTTACTGATTTTCAGTATTTAAGTGTTGCAAATACAGCATTTGCTTCTAATAGAACAGTCGTGTCTTATATAAAAATCAGGTATCCACATACTTTTGATTTAGAAGGAAAATCATCGTTTCAACTTTTTTTGCCAGATAATACATCACAATCTAAATCGTATTTGAATATTCAAAATTTTTCAGCAACTGGTGGTGTTGTTTTTTATGATTTGAAAAACAATAAACGAATTTCTGTTTTACAGAATGGTGCAAACTATCAATTACTTGTGCCTAATTCAGGGTCAGAAAAAGAGTGTTACATAAGTTCAGAAAGTAATGTAATTGCTCTCGGTGCAATTATTCCAGTTACTACAACAGGCTTTTTTACAAACTATTCAGCATTTGCTGCCGATTCAGCATTTGTAATTGTTACGCATAAACAATTGATGAATGATGCTGATTTGTATAAACAATATCGTAGTTCTTTTAGTGGTGGTATGCACAATGTTGTAATTGCTGATATCGATGAGCTTTATGATCAGTTTGCATATGGAATAGTGAAGAGTCCATTGTCTATTAAACGGTTTTCAGAATTGTTAGTAGATATTTATCCATCTGCTCCTCAAAATTTATTTTTAATAGGAAAATCTATTCATCTTGCAGATTGTAGAAGTAATAGCACCTATTACAATGCATGCTTAGTGCCTTCCTTCGGAAATCCATCAAGTGATAATTTGCTGACGGAAGGGTTGAACGGTACACAACTTATTCCAATGATACCAACTGGGAGATTGGCAGCTCGAACTCCAGCAGATGTATCCGTATATTTAGATAAGATCCAAGATTATGAAAATAGTCCGGCTGATGAGTGGATGAAATACGGACTTCATTTTGGTGGTGGAGGTAGTTTTTCTGAGCAACAACAATTAAAAAACTATTTGGATGGATATAAAGCTACATTCCAAGATTCATTATATGGAGGAACTATAATTAAGGAATTTTGGAAAACAAGTACTGCACCTATTCAAATTAACATTGCGGATACGTTGGAAGATTTGATAAATAATGGCGTTTCCTTACTTACATTTTTTGGGCATGCTTCCGCAAATAGTTTTGACCAAAGCATCGATCAAATTACTTCTTTTAATCCAATACAAGGACGTTATCCATTTATGTTATCGAATGCTTGTTATTCAGGTGACTTACATGCATTGGGTGTTTCTTCATCGGAAGAATATGTTTTGATTCAAAACAAAGGATTGATAGGTTTTTTGGGTTCTATTAAATTAGGCGTTCCCTATGCATTAAATGTTTTTTCAAATGAATTTTACAGGCAGTTTTCATTGCTCAATTACGGAAATGGTGTTGGTAGTTCTGTTAAAAATGCAATTGCTGCAATACAAGCAAATGCAGTAGCCGATCCACTGGTTAGGTCTACCTGCTACGAGATGACTTTGCATGGCGATCCTTCCGTAAAATTAAATGCTCAGAAGTTTCCCGATTTCAAAATTAAAAACACTGATGTAAGTGTTGACTTGACAAGCGAAGTAGATTCATTTACTGTTTACATTGTTCGAACAAATATTGGTCGAGTTAGTAATGATTCCGTATTTACTGAAATTGTTCACACCTTGCCTAATGGTGATACTGCTAGCTATTTTATGAGAAATGTGATGCCTAACTTTAAAGACACCGTTTCATTCAAAATTTGGATAAACCCAGCAACAACAATTGGTTTAAATAAAATAGGTGTTAAGTTAGATTCCTACAGCGAGGTGGTAGAGTTAAACGAAAACAATAATGAAACAACAACCGATTTAGAATTTCAAATTGATGGAGGAGCTATTGCTCCTGTATTTCCATATCAATTTGCAATTGTCCCAACCGACACAATAACTGTTAAAGCCTCAACTGCAAATTTATTTGCTAATCTTAGAGCCTATCGATTTCAGGTAGATACAACCGACACATTTAATAGTTCATTTTTAAAAGACACACTCATTAATTCTATTGGTGGTGTTGTGCAATGGAAGTTGCCATTTACATTTACAGATAGCACTGTTTATTATTGGCGCGTTAGTCCCGATTCTATTTCAGTTGCCTCGGGTTATTTGTGGAGAGAGAGTTCATTTCAATATATCAATGGAAAAAAAGGTTGGGAGCAAGCTCATTTTTTTCAGTTTAAAAATGATAAGTCACAATATGTGAAGTTTAACAGAGCAGCAAGAAGATTTGATTTTGTGAATGATGTAAAAGATATTTTTTGCATTGATGGAATTTATCCTTATTACAATTGGACGGACATTCAATGGAAATTAAATGGAATTCAAAAAACATACTGGACTTGTATACAGTTAAATTCAGGTTTTAATTTTGTTGTATTTGATCCTGTTTCGGGCGAAAATTGGAAAAGTCCATTACCATCTGGTGGGAATTGCTCTTCTTGTAACAATGGAATTTATAATAATTCGCATTGTAGAACGTATGAAATGAATTCGTTTGACTTTATGGATGTCGATTCAACACAACGTTCACACATAAGTAATTTTATAAATAACGTTATTCCGAATGGTCATTATGTATTAGCTTATTCTTTTAATCACAATCCTTATAATGTTTATGAAAATTCTCTTTATTCAGCATTTGAAAGTTTGGGTAGTGGAAACATTAGGACACTAAGCCCTTCACGTCCTTATATTCTATTCGGAAAAAAAGGAGGTGCAATTGGATCTGCTGCAGAAATAATAGGAGATTCGATGCAGGCTGTAATTCAACTTGATACTGCATTAGTTACTAGCTGGAATGAAGGTTATATTTCCTCACCAATAATTGGTCCTGCGAGTAGTTGGGGATCATTGCATTGGCGACAACACACAAACGATGTTGGAATTACAGGCGATAGTATTGTTGTTAGGCTGATAGGAATTAAGCCAGATGAATCCGAAACGGTATTAGCAAATTTTCCAAAGGATAGTATAGACATATTAAATTTAAGTAGTTACGTGGATGTGAATGTATTTCCGAATATTCGTTTGGTAGCATTTATGAAGGACGACAGTTTGCATACGCCTCCACAATTGGATAGATGGCAAGTTATATATGCACCCGTACCAGAAGCTGCAATTAATCCAGTTTTGGGTTATACAATAAATGATACCCTATTACAAGAAGGCGATCAAATTAAAATTCAGTTACCAATTCAAAATATTAGTAATGTTAGTTTTAATGATAGTCTTTTAATTACCTATTGGATTGAAGATGAAAATAAAGTTATTCATCCATTACCTGATAAATTAAAAAAGAATTTATTTGCACCTAATGAAGTAATAATTGATACAATTTCAGTTGGCACAGAAAATTTTCAAGGAAGCAATGCTTTGTGGGTGGAAGTAAATCCAATTAACAAAACCAAATCACAGTTGGAGCAATATCATTTTAATAATATTGTTCGTATTCCTTTTACTACGAATGTAGACAGAGTTAATCCACTTTTGGATGTTACCTTTGATGGGATGCATATTTTGAATAACGATATTGTTTCTGCCAAACCGAATATTCTAATTCAATTAAAAGATGAAAATCAATTTTTAGCTTTAAATGACACTTCCGATTTTAAAGTCTTTATTCAGTCGCCAAATTCCCCTATTGCAAGTCGTGTTTATTTTGGCGCATTCATGTCGTTTACGCCTGCGGTGTTGCCTAATAATAGTTGTAAAATAAATTATACCCCCAGTTTAATTTATGATGGAACGTATCAGTTGATAATACAAGCAAAGGATAAATCTGATAATCAATCTGGAGCAATTGATTATAAGATTAATTTTGAAGTGGTAACAAAGGCAACAATTACGGAGGTAATGAATTATCCGAATCCGTTTTCCACATCAACACGTTTTGTGTTTACCTTAACAGGATCTGAAGTGCCTTCGAACTTTAAGATTCAGATTATGACGATTTCAGGTAAAGTGGTCCGTGAGATATTTCAAGATGAATTAGGTCCAATACATATTGGTAGAAATATTACCCAATTTGCTTGGGATGGTAAGGATGAGTTTGGTGATCAGTTGGCTAATGGTGTTTATTTATATAGAGTTATAACAAAAATTAATGGTGCCGATATTGAAAAGCGAGAGACAGAAGCTGATCAATATTTTAAAAAGGGTTGGGGTAAAATGTATTTAATGCGCTAATGAAAAAAATATTTTTATTTTTCTTCCTTTTATTCTCATTCTCGATTTATTCTCAATCTAAATTTTCAAAACTATCCCGACCTGAAAAAATTTGGGTATTTGCTCATCCCTTTGTTGCTAAAAAAGTGATGCTTGCTTCTAAACATGTTTTAGTGGTTACAGATTCAATCAGCAAGTTAGGAATTATAGGAAACGATAATAATGGTGGAAGGTTAGATGCCTTCAAACATTGCTATTGGATGGTGTATTTAAGTTTTAAAATTGGAACTAGAAAATCATTGAAATTAGGTAAAGCACATGAAAAAGGAAATTACCTACAATGGAAGAAAAAATTGTTAGAGGATTCTATTTTGCCCGACTCTGTGAGTTCTGAAATGGATCTGAAAAATAATAATGAAGGGATTCGGATTTATAAGGATTGTAAGCACATTCATTTTAAAGCGGAGCTAATTGCTAAGACACTTCAAGAATTAGCTGAAGGGAAATTATTTATTATTAAAAAAGATACAAATAAAAATTATTTGACGTGCGATAATCAACTAATTCAGTTGGATGAATGGAAAGGAAAATGGAGTATTCCTAAATGTTTAATTGCTTCTAGTCAGTAAATTATTAATCTTCCATGTCAAGTCGGAACTTATGCAGAAAGCGGTGAATGACTGGACTAAAGATAACTGCAACGGATGTTAAAAAAGCAACTCCACTGTAAATAGAATAGAAAGAAGCAAATATTTTTGCTGCATCTGTAGGTGCAATATCAACTGGCCCCATCCCTGTTAAAATTAAACTAGCATTGTATAAACTATCCACCCATGTTAAGTAAAAAAAATGGTGGTATCCAATTACGCCAATAGAAAGTGAAAAGATTAGAAAACTTACAGATAAAGCAATATTCTTTATTAGTTTTCTAAAAAAGGTATTTCTGTGTGGTAGTCTTTTCATACTTTTTTGCTGTTATAATTTAATCAACTTTAACACCTTTTTTATAATTCTGTTCCATCATTATTTTTCCTTTATCATCATAATAGGTCCATTTTCCATTTGGTTTACTTTCAATGATTCCATTTTTCCCTTTTATTAATGTATAGGAGGTTGTACTTTTTAAAGCACCGTTTTCATGCCATGCCTTGCAATCGCCATTCAATTTGCCTTCTTTATAATTTTGTTCCATTGATTTAACTCCAAAATAATAATAGTAGGTCCACAACCCATCTGGCTTTTCTTCCTTATAATTTCCTTCACGCTCTTTCATTGCTTTTGTTGTCCAAAAAATCCAATGCCCATCTTTTTTGCCATCTTTAAAAGATCCTTCTTCTTTTATTTTTCCATTATCGAAATAGAATTTCCAAGCACCATCTTTCAGCCCACTTTTATAGAAACCTTCGTAATTTGGATTTTTATTTGGAAGCCAACCTTTCCAACTTCCATTCATTAAACCGGCTTTGAAGTTTCCTTCATCTTTTAATATGCCGTTATCGAACCACGATAACCATGTCCCTTCTTCTTTTCCTGCTATATAATTACCTTCTTGTAGCTTTTGTCCATTCTCGAACCAAACTGTCCAGCTACCTTCTTTTTTACCTTCTTTATAGTTTCCTTGTTTCCACTTGGAGCCATCTCGATACCAGTAGGTCCATGTACTATCTTGTAAATCTTTTTTATAGAATCCTTCCGACTCTTTTTTGCCATTAACAAACCAATACATCCATTTTTCTGAACGCTCATTATTTGTTAATGTTCCTTCCATTTCAAGTTTCCCTTCAGCAGAATACCATTTCCAGTATCCATTTTTTTTATCGTCAACAAATGGACCTTCACTTTTTACTACACCATTTTTGAACCAGTTGATGCATTGTCCATTTTTTTTGCCTTTTACGTAAACCACAGAAAAATCTTTCTCTCCACTTTGCAAATAAAAAATCCACTCACCATCCATTCGTCCCTCTTTGTAATTCCCTTCGCCTTTTTTTGTGCCATTATCATAAACAGTAGTGAATTTTCCATTCCCATTTTTTATTTTTTGCTCACCGTTATCAAGCCAAAGGTTCATCAATAATATTTCCTTGTTTTCAAAAAGTAGTTCTTGTTTTGGTTTTCCATTTTTAAACCATTCTTTCCACAATCCAATTTGTTCACCTGCTTTGTACTGACCTTCTTTTTGTTTAGTTCCATTGCTATACCATCCCGTGTAGGCTCCTTCTGCTAAATTGTTTTTGAATAATCCTTCGCTTTCCTTTTGTCCATTTTCATGGTAGTACGTCCATGTCCCTTCTTTTTTGCCATTAGCGTATAGTTCAGTGCTTTTTACTTTTCCACTTTCGAACCAACCAGTCCAAGTACTATCAGGCTTATCAAATTTGAAGAAGGTTTCTTGTGCTTTGTTTCCATTCGAGTACCAATATTTCCAAGCACCATCTTTTTTACCTTTGATATAGTTCTCTTCGGCCTTCGGTTTTTTGTTAGTATAATAGATTGTGAATTTTCCATCTTCTTTCCCTTCAAAAAAATTACCTTCTTTTGCTACGTTTCCATTTTCGTACCATAATATGAATTTTCCATGCTGCATACCATCTTTCATTTGTTGCTCACTTTTTTTCTTTGTTTGTGAGTTATCCCAATATTCGGTTACAACTTGCGCCTGCGAAAGGTTAATGCTAAGGGTGAAAATTAAAAATTGAATTATTTTTTTCATTTGAATGGGTAGTTAGCAATATGGGTATAACGTAAAAAAGATAAAATGTTACATCTGTGTATTAAAAAAAGAGCCGAAGTATAAAATGCTTCAGCTCTTTGATTCACTTATTGTTCAAGCATTAATTAGTTTCAAGTACTTTAAATAATTCATCCAACTTAGGAGTTAAGATAATTTCCGTTCTACGATTTTTCTTTCTAGCATCTGCATTCTTAGAAGGATCGATAGGAAAATATTCTGCACGACCAGCAGCAGTTAATCTACGAGGATCTGTACTGCTATTTTTTGTAATAATTTTAACGATTGAAGTTGCACGCATAACACTTAAATCCCAATTGTCTTTTATTTCACCTTTTCCAGCCATTGGCACATCATCTGTATGCCCTTCGATTACAACATTGATATCTGCATTTTGCTCGAGTACTTTTGCAACCTTTTTTAATGCCTCAACACCTTTAGATTCTACGGTTGTGCTTCCTGATGCAAATAATAAGCTTTCATCCATGGAAACGTATACTTTACCATTTTTTTGTGTAATGGTCAATCCTTTTCCTTCAAAACCTAACAATGCATCCGATAATTTTTTCTTTAAATCATTAACAGCCGCATCCTTGTTTTTAAGAACATTTTCGAGTTCAGCCACACGTGCTTCACGTTTTTTCAATTCAGCATTTAATTCATCTAAATTTTTCTTTTTAGCTTCTAATTCTGCTGCTAATGCTTTTAGCTCATCTTGTTTTTTAAGTAATTGCTCTTGTGTTAATTGCAATTCACCCGAAAGCTTTTTTGTATCTGCTATGTTTCCTTCTAACAAGCGGTTGTATTTGTCTAACAACTGTTCGTTAATAGCGTTTAGTTTATCGTACTTGTTCACTAATGTTCGGTAGCTATTGCCAATTACAGCAGTATCTTTTTCCAAACCAGCAATCATTTTTTGATTATCAGTTAGTTGTTTATTCGCCTCAACAAGTTTTGTTTCACAATCTTGACTTTTTGTTTTTAATTCAGCAAGTTCTTTTTCACAACTTTCACGTTTTGCTTGTTCTTCCTCTAATTTACGTTGTGGTACACACGAAAATAGTGCTCCCGTTAAAGCGATTACAACAAAATAATTCATTGACTTTTTCATTTTCTTTCCTTTTATAGTTGTTAGTACAATATTAGGTATAAAAGCAGAAAAATTTATTGAATAAGACTATAGGTTTTAAACAATACAAAAGCCCTATAAATAGGGCTTTTGTTAATAACGTTGGGTGTTTTATGAATATAAAAAAGACGGCATGTTCAATTAGGAAGAAATTTCACCCCTTAAATTACTTTTTAATAATTTTTCTGCTTCTTTTTTTGATTTTGAATTGCCGAGCACAAACATTAGTTTTGCAACTGCCGCTTCGGTAGTGATGTCCGAGCCTCCAATAACGCCAATTTTATTAAAAGCTGCACTGGTTGCGTATTTTCCTTGTTCTACAGCACCAGCATTACATTGAGTAACATTGTAAATAATTTTCCCTTTATCGATTGCTTTTTTTAATGCATCCACAAACCATTTTTGGGTGCTTGCATTACCAGATCCAAATGTTTCTAAAATGATAGCATCCGTGTTTTTTGCATTTAAAATTGCATCAACCACTTGTGGTGTAATCCCTGGAAAAATTTTTAGAATGGCAATTTTGGGATTCAAAGAAGAGTGAATTTTTAATTTTTTAGTATTCGGTTTCGATAGTGCAGCATAATTGTATTTAATGTGAACACCCGCTTCTGCTAAAACAGGATAGTTTGCCGATTGAAAAGCTTGAAAATGTTCTGCATTGTATTTATGCGTCCTGTTTCCTCTGTACAATTGATATTCAAAATAAATACATACTTCGGTTACAATTGGTTTCCCATTTTCTTTTGCAGCAGCAATTTCAATAGCGGTAATCAAATTTTCTTTTCCATCTGTTCGGATTGTTCCAATTGGCAATTGAGAACCAGTTAGAATAATAGGTTTGTTTAAATTTTCGAGCATGAAACTTAATGCAGATGCAGTGAATGACATGGTATCGCTACCATGAAGAATAACAAAGCCATCTGCTTTCGAATAGTTTTTTTCAATCAATTTTGCAATGTCAATCCATACTTGAGGTTGCATGTCGCTCGAATCAATTGGCTTGTCAAAAGAAACAGCCGATAATTCTACATCGAATTTATTTAACTCTGGTATTTGTTCCGTTAAATGCTTAAAGTCAAAAGGTTTTAATTGACCCGTTTTAGCATCTTGCATCATTCCGATGGTGCCACCTGTGTATATTAATAAAACTTTTGATTGCATAAATTGATAATTTAAATTCCAAAAACGTCTATTGAATTTTGTGTGGTAATTGCTGCAACTTCCTCTATGGATATGTTTTTTATTTCAGCAATTCGTTGTGCAATTAATACTAAATAGTCGGGGTCATTTCTTTTTCCACGATGTGGAACAGGTGCTAAATAAGGTGCATCCGTTTCAAGTACCAAGTGTTTTAAGTCAATGGCTTCAACTACTTTATCCAATCCTGAATTTTTGAATGTAACAACACCGCCAATTCCAAGTTTAAAATTTCCAGCAGCTATTACTTGTTGTGCTTGTTCTACATTTCCACTAAAACAATGAAATATGGCTTTGATATTATCTTCTTTAAATTCAGCAACAATTTCCATTACTTCGTTAAATGAATTCCGTGAATGGATGATATAAGGAACATTGTATTTTTTTGCCAATTCAATTTGTCGTCTGAAAGCATCTTGTTGTTGTTCAAAAAATGTTTTATCCCAATACAAATCAATTCCAATTTCACCAACTGCAATAAATTTTCGTTTGTTTAGCCAATATTCTACAACACTTATATCTTGTTGGTATTTGGGGCCAACCGAACAAGGGTGTAATCCCATCATTGGAAAACAATTGTTAGGAAATTGTTTTTCAATTTGCAACATAACACCTATCGATTCGCTGTCTACATTCGGCATAAATAAGCGTGTAATGCCTTTTTCAATGGCGCTTTGAATCAGAGTGGTTGATTCGTTTTCGAATTCTTTAGAATACAGATGCGTATGTGTATCAGTTAAAATCATTGTACAATATTACAAATTCTTTCAGCTATATTTGTATCAAATAACAAAACAATGATATACGATAAACATATTTTTATTTGCGTGAATCAACGTGCAGCAGGAGCACCAAGAAAAAGTTGTGGTGAAGCTCATGGAATGGAGATTGTGGAAGCCTTCAAGAAAAAATTAAAAGAGAAAAATTTACCAATAAAATTGAGAGCACAAAAGTCGGGATGCCTTGATATTTGTGATTTTGGTCAAACATTGGTGATTTATCCAGAAGGGGTTTTTTATGTGGGAGTTAGTTTGAATGATGTGGATGAAATTATTGAGGAGCACATCGTTAATAATAGAGTAGTGGAGCGTTTAAAGTTAGAAAACGTAAGAACTGCTAGAACACAATAATAAATGGATTTATCCAACATTTCACAATATTATAATAAGCTCGATCTAATAAAGGATACAGCCAGTCAAATTATCAAGGATTTTGATATGTTTGGAATGGAAGTAAAGTTTTCTGGGAATGCTTACAATGCGTATGAGGAATTGTTTGATCAGATTGAGCCGCACATTAAAAAACTGATTGATACCAATCAGTCGAAGTTTATGTGCATTTTATACCGTATTGATGTAAGTGATGAGCAAGTAAAAAAAGCGCTTCATCAAAATTCTTCGGAGCCCTTTTCTGAAATTATTACCGATTTAATTATAAAAAGAGAGTTGCAAAAGGTTGTAATCCGCCAGCATTATAAATCTCCCGCAAAAGAGTCAAAATCAAAGGGGAAAAACAGAATTGAGTAAAATTACTGTCTAAATACCTTTGTATTCCTTTGTGGTATTGAATTTTAGCCTTTTTCAGAAAACGGTATTTTTCTTTCCTTTTTCCACTAAAAACCTTAAATTTGTGTCCTTAACTTGAGAAGTACACTGTTATGGATAAATATTCTTATTTGGGTAATGCAGATGTTGTTGCAATTGAAGAATTGTTTCAACAATATTTGAAAGATGTAAATTCAGTTGAGCCAGATTGGCGAATGTTTTTTGCTGGCTTTGAATTTTCACGTGAAAATTATGAAAATGGAGGTGAAATTCCTTCAAACGTTAAAAAAGAATTTGACGTTGTTAGTTTGATTAATGCTTATCGTTCGCGCGGTCATTTGTTTACAAAAACAAACCCTGTTCGTGAGCGCAGAAAATATGCTCCAACTTTAGATATTGAAAATTTTGGCTTGACGCAAGCCGATTTAGAAACGGTATTTCAAGCGGGTTCTCAAATTGGGATTGGTGCTGCAAAATTAAAAGACATTATTTCTCATTTACAGCAAACGTATTGTCAATCAATTGGTGCGGAGTACATGTACATTCGTAATCCGGAGGTTATCAAATGGCTTCAAGAAAAAATGGAAGGGTCTAAAAACACTCCTAAATTTTCTACGGATGAGAAAAAAGTTATTCTTAACAAATTAAATCAAGCAGTTGTTTTCGAAAACTTCTTGCATACCAAATTTGTTGGACAGAAACGTTTTTCATTAGAAGGTGCTGAAGCAACAATTCCTGCATTGGATGCTGTTTGTGAAAAAGGTGCGGATATGGGAATCGAGGATTTTGTAATTGGAATGGCGCATCGTGGACGTTTAAATGTACTCGCAAACATCCTAAACAAAACATACAAAGATATTTTTACGGAGTTTGAAGGTCGTCCTTCCGAAGATTCATTGTTTGATGGTGATGTGAAATACCATATGGGTTATTCCAGCGACCAAAAATCAAACACTGGAAAACCAGTCCATTTGAGTTTAACTCCTAATCCATCGCATTTAGAAGCGGTTGATCCTGTTGTACAAGGAATAGCGCGTGCTAAAATTGATAATTTACACAAAGGTGATAACTCAAAAGTTTGCCCAATTTTAATCCATGGTGATGCTGCATTAGCTGGTCAAGGAATTGTATACGAGGTTTTACAAATGAGTCAGTTGGATGGATATAAAACTGGTGGAACAGTTCATATTGTTATTAATAACCAAGTTGGATTTACGACCAACTACTTAGATGCACGTTCAAGTACTTATTGTACAGATGTTGCAAAAGTGGTGCTTTCTCCTGTATTCCATGTGAATGGCGATGATGTAGAAGCATTGGTATTTACTTCACGTTTAGCGATGGAATTCCGTCAAAAATTCAAATGTGATGTGTTTATTGATGTATTGTGTTACCGTAAATATGGGCATAACGAAGGTGATGAACCTCGTTTTACACAACCATTGTTATATAAAGCAATTGCAAAACATCCAAATCCAAGAGAGATTTATATGCAGCAATTAACTGCTGAAGGATCTGTTTCTGCTGATCTTGCAAAAGAGATGGAGAAAAAATTTAAAGACCTTCTTCAGGAAAAATTGGATGAAGCAAAACAAACTGAAAAAGCAAAAATTACTTCTTTCCTTGAAGGACAATGGAAAGGATTGAAAATGGCTGAAAATGGCGCATTTGATAAATCACCCGATACATCTGTAGATAAAAAAGCATTTTTGGATTTGGCTAAAAAAACAGTTGAATTACCAAAAGACAAAAAGTTTTTCAATAAAACAGAAAAGCTATTTGCTGATCGTATTGCAATGATTGCAAATGATAATTACGATTGGGCAATGGGCGAGTTGATGGCTTATGCTACATTGATGAACGAAGGACATAATGTACGTTTTAGTGGACAAGATGTGGAGCGTGGAACATTCTCTCATCGTCATGCAGTGGTTCGTGTTGAAGATTCGGAAGAAGAGTACACTCCTTTGAATAATTTAAACACGAAAGGGAAATTAGATATTTACAACTCACTACTTTCTGAGTACGGAGTTTTAGGATTTGAATTTGGCTATGCAATGGCAACACCAAGTGCATTAACTATTTGGGAAGCACAGTTTGGTGATTTCTTTAATGGAGCACAAATTATCATCGATCAATTTATTACTTCTGCTGAAGCAAAATGGAGAAGAATGAATGGTTTGGTAATGTTATTGCCTCACGGTTATGAAGGACAAGGTCCAGAGCATTCAAGCGCACGTATGGAGCGTTTCTTGCAACAATGTGCTGGAAACAATATGCAAATTTTAAATTGCACAACTCCTGCTAATCAGTTTCACGCATTGCGCAGACAAGTGAAACGCGATTTCCGTAAACCATTGATTTGCTTTACACCTAAAAAATTATTGCGTTATCCATCTTGTGTTTCTTCTGTGAATGATTTTACTTCTGGGTCATTCCAAGAAGTAATGGATGATGCTACAGCAAATACAAAATCGGTAAAGCGAATTGTGTTCTGTTCTGGTAAAGTGTTTTATGATTTAATTGAAGCGAAAGAAAAAACAGGAACAGAAGATGTTGCTGTAATTCGTTTGGAGCAATTGTATCCTTTCCCTGCAAAACAAGTGAAAGCGATTTTAAGTAAATATACAAATGCAACAGCATTTTATTGGGCACAGGAAGAACCAGAAAACATGGGAGCTTGGGCACATATCATTCGTATGTTTATGAAACACGATGAAACAAAGGGAATTCAGTTGAATTATGTTGGACGAAACGAAGGAGCTAGTCCTGCAACAGGATTTAGCAAATCTCACAATGCACAACAACAAGCAATTTTGGATGCTTTGTTTACACAATCATTAGTAACAAAATAGATATTTTAAATCAAGACGAATATTATGGCAACAATTGAAATGAAAGTTCCTAGCCCAGGAGAATCAATTACAGAAGTAGTGATTGCTCGTTGGTTAAAAAAAGATGGTGAGTATGTGGAGAAAGACGAAGAAGTAGCTGAAGTAGATTCAGATAAAGCTACTTTAACAATCAATGCTGAAGAGTCAGGCGCAATTAAATTGTTAGCTGCTGAAGGAGATACCGTAAAAGTTGGACAAGTAGTTTGTTCAATTGATACGAGTGTTAAAGGTGAAAAGAAGGTGGAAGTGGCTGCACCAAAAGCAGAAGTAAAAGTTGAAGCGAAAAAAGAAGTTGTGAAAGAAACAGTGAAAGCTGATTCCTATGCAAGCGGAACTCCTTCACCTGCTGCTAAAAAATTAATGGACGAAAATAAAGTTCCTGCAAATAAAGTAGCTGCATCTGGAAAAGATGGTCGTATTACAAAAGGCGATGTGTTACATGCTTTGTCAGCAGGATTTGATTCTTCTGCAACATCTGGTTGGGGTGGAAGTAGAGATACAGATCGTACAAAAATGACACCTTTGCGCAAGAAATTAGCTCAACGTTTAGTTTCAGTAAAAAATGAAACAGCAATGTTGACTACTTTTAATGAAGTCGATATGAGTGCCATTTATGCTATGCGTGCTAAGTATAAAGATAAGTTCAAAGAAGTGCATGGTACTAATTTAGGATTCATGAGTTTCTTTACTAAAGCTGTAACAGAAGCATTGAACCTTTACCCAGCTGTAAATGCAATGATTGATGGGGAAGAGATTGTATATCACAAATATGCAGATATAGGTATTGCAGTGAGTGCACCAAAAGGATTGGTTGTTCCTGTAGTTCGTAATGCAGAGCAAATGGGCTTAGCTGAAATTGAAACAGCAATTAAAAATTTGGCAATCAAAGCTCGTGATAATAAAATCACCTTGGAAGATATGAGTGGTGGAACGTTTACAATCACAAATGGTGGTGTATTTGGTTCTATGATGAGTACTCCAATTATCAATCCTCCACAAAGTGCTATTTTAGGTATGCACAATGTAGTAGAGCGACCAGTTGCAGTAAATGGTCAAGTAGTAATTCGTCCGATGATGTATGTTGCATTGTCTTATGATCATAGAATTATTGATGGTCGCGAGTCGGTTGGATTCCTTGTTAAAGTAAAAGAGATGTTAGAGAATCCTACAAAAATGTTGTTTGGTGGTAAAGATCCAAGCGAAGTAGTATTGGGATTGTAAGTTTTATACAACAAAAAAGCCTCATCAACTGATGAGGCTTTTTTTTATCAAATAGTAATTGTTTTTTATACTTCTCTCACCATCAAACTATCAGAAAATGCAATTAATGCATTTTTCTTTTCTTCATTTGCTGGAATTTTTTTCAATGCATTCATAGCTAATTCGTATTGTTTTTGCATTTCATTACGAGCCAATTCTTTTACATTTAAAAAATTATAAATATTAGTTACAGCATCTACTTTTTCGGAAGGATTAAATTCGGGTGCTGCAATCCATTGGTGCAGCTCTTCTTTGATATATCTATTGCTTTCAGCCATTTCTATTGCTTTTAATAATAGAAAAGTTTTTTTGTTAGCAATGATATCACCACCTTTTTGTTTTCCAAATTTATCCGCATTTGCATACACATCTAAAATATCATCCTGCAATTGAAATGCAATGCCAATGTGTTTACCAAAGTCATATAAATACTGTGCATCTTCTTCTCTTGCACCACCTATTAAGGCTCCAATTTTTAATGCACCTGCTAATAGTACTGCTGTTTTTAATTCAATCATTTTTAGATATTGCGGAATACTAACCTTTAGTTGGGTTTCGTAATTCATATCCATTTGTTGTCCTTCACATACTTTTAGAGCGGTATCATTAAAAATAGCTAATAGTTTTGGTAATTCAGATGCATCTGCTTTGCAAATTTCTTGGTAGGCTTTTACCATCATCGCATCACCACTTAGAATAGCAATGTTGTTATTCCATTTTACATGAACTGTTTCTTGATTTCTACGCAAAGGCGCATTGTCCATAATGTCGTCATGAACCAAGGTAAAATTGTGAAATATTTCAATCGCTAATGCAGGGTGAATTGCTTTTGCAGTGTCACCATCAAATAAATCGCATGCCATTAACACTAAAATTGGACGCATGCGCTTGCCTCCAAGTGACATGATATAATCAATTGGTTCGTATAATTCTTTTGGATTCGAACCGTACTTAATTTCTTTGATAGCAAGTTCTAATTGCTGATGGTATTTTTTAATCGAATCCAATTTAAAGAATGTATGAAGTGTTTTTTAATAATTTTTCTAATCCTTGCTCCAATGTCAATGGCTCTTTGTCCAATAGCTGACGCATTTTAGTTGTATCTGGACGTCTGCGAGTCATGTCGCCATCTTTTAAGGCTGGTAAATGAACTATTTTAGAATTTGAATTGGTTAATTTAATAATCAATTTAGCAACTTCTAAAATTGGCATTTCGGTATCACCTCCAATATTTACAACATCATTCACAAATTTATTTTGGTAGAATGCATTTGTTGTTGCCGTAATATTGTCATCAATAAAACAAAAAGTACGTGTTTGTGAACCATCGCCATAAATGGTAATGTCTTCACCTTTTAATGCTGCTGAAATGAATTTAGAAATTACAAAGTCTTTACTTTGTTTTGGACCAAATGTGTTGAAAAAACGGAAAATGGTATAGTCTAAATCATATTCCTGTTTAAATGATTTTAAGTATGCTTCTCCAATATTTTTCACAATTGCATATGGCAAACGTGAGTTTAGTGGAGTTGTATGCTCGTTTTGAGGAAACTCAACTGGTTCACCATATACTTCCGATGAGGAAGAGAAATAAACACGTTTAACACCTGTGTTTTTGCACAATGTCAATACGTTTTTAATTCCTGTAATATCTTCTAATACACTCACAGGATTTTCTTGTGTGCGCTTTACGCCCACCATTGCTGCATAGTGGAACACATAATCAAACTGATAAGCATAAAACACGCCTGAAATATCTTGAAAGTTGTTTACATCTCCTTTAATAAACTTTACATTATTGTGTGTTGATGTTGGGATTTTGCTTGGATGTCCAGTTAAAAAATTGTCAACCACTACAATATAATTTTCTTTTTTCTCAGCAAGTTTTTCTGCAATACAACTTGGAATAAATCCAGCTCCACCTGTTACTAAAATTTTTGTCATGATAAAAATATTATTGATCTGCTAACTTCATTAAATAATCGCCATAACCACTTTTCATTAAAGGCTCAGCTAATTTTTTTAATTGGTCTTTGTTGATGTATTTCATGCGGTATGCAACTTCTTCGATGCAACCAATGCGTAGTCCTTGACGTTCTTCAATTACTTGAACAAACTGTCCTGCCTGCATTAATGATGGGAATGTGCCAGTATCTAACCACGCTGTTCCACGATCAAGAATGCCTACTTTTAATTTCCCTTGACGTAAATATTCTTTGTTTACATCCGTAATTTCATATTCGCCACGTGGACTTGGTTTTAACTCTTTCGCAATTTTTACAACATTGTTGTCGTAAAAATATAAACCTGGTACTGCATAATTTGATTTCGGTTGTTTTGGTTTTTCTTCGATTGAAAGTACTTTTCCTGCTTCATCGAAATCAACAACACCATAACGTTCAGGATCTGAAACGTGATATGCAAATACAACTCCACCTTCTGGATCTTGATGTTGTTGAAGCAATCGACCCAAGCCAGCACCATAAAAAATATTATCACCTAGCACCAATGCTACTTTATCGTTTCCAATAAATTTTTCTCCAATTACAAATGCTTGAGCAAGTCCGTTTGGTATTTCCTGAACTGCATACGAAAATTTACAACCTAAACTTTTCCCATCTCCTAATAATCGTTCAAAATTTGGTAAGTCGTGTGGTGTAGAAATAATTAATATTTCTGAAACACCTGCCATCATCAAAACTGATAATGGATAATAAATCATTGGTTTATCATAAATAGGCATTAATTGTTTGCTTACGGCTAATGTCAATGGGTGTAAACGTGTTCCGCTACCACCTGCTAGAATGATTCCTTTCATACTATTGTTTTTTTAGTTATCGGTTTCTTTTTTTTGTATTTCTAATTCATCTAAATTAAGGTCATTGTCTTCATCGTATACGTCAATCAATGGCTCTTGCAAAAATGCTTTATTTGTTAATCTTTTTTCGAGTGACAATAAGAAGCACGGTAATAAAATTAAGTTGGAGCAATAAGCAATTAAAAGTGTTACTGAAATTAAAATACCTAATGCGGCAGTTCCACCAAAGCTCGATGCTGTAAATATTCCAAAACCACAAAACAAAATAATGGCAGTATAAATCATACTAACACCTGTTTCTTTAATCGTTAATGAAACCGTTTTAGAAATACTGCCTTTGTGATGTTTTAATTCTTGACGGTATTTGGTAAGAAAATACAAGGTTCCATCCGATGCAATTCCAAATGCAATACTAAAAATGAGAATAGTACTTGGTTTCAAATAAATATGGAAAAAGCCCATCAAGCCTGCAGTAATTAGTAATGGAATTAAACTTGGGATAACAGAAATGAAAATCATTCGAGGCGACATAAATAGCGTATACAAAACTATAGCAATTAGAATAACTGCGAGTAAAACGCTTTCCAATAAATTTTGAACTAGGAATCTGTTCCCTGTTAGGAACATTAAGCTGTTACCCGTTAATATAACATTGTATTTGTTTTCTAAACTTACCCATGTGTTTGTTTCGTAATCAAAATTAAATACACTATCAATACGAGGACGTAGCTCATCAACCAACTCTTTCATTCGGATGGAACCAATATCTGCCATTTGGATGCTCACGCGCGTATATCGTTTTGTAGAATCAATGAATGCAGCAAATTGATTTTGCTTGTCTTTTGAATTCGATTCAATGTTTGCATAATCTGCAAGTTTTTGTAAGTCCATTGCGCCTGGTAAACGATAGCTTTTGGCATCACCATCATTGTAGGCCTGATTGAAAAACTTAATTCCTTCTACTACCGATAATGCATTTGAAAATTCAGGGTACTGCTTAAACAGCTTTTGCATTTTGTTAATCTTGTAGAGTGTTTTACCTCCATCTGCAAAAACGCCATTTGGCTTTTTGGTATCAATACTGATTTCAAATGGAAGTACTCCATGGTAGTTTTTTTCAAAATACTTTAAATCTACCAACACAGGATCTTTTTCGGGTAAGTCATCTACCACATATCCCAATGGTTTCATCAACGTAATTCCATAAATTGAAATTGCAGTTATAATAACTACTGTTGCATAAATGCGTTTGCGGTAATGGTGTACCCAATAATCTATTTTATCAAGTACTTTATTTAGTGTTTTATTAGTTAGATGTTTAATGTGTTTTACAGATGGATTTGGTAAATAACTAAAAACAATAGGAACAAGCATCATTGATAATGCATACGTTAACATTACACTAATTGAAGAAATTAAACCAAATTCAAATAGCATCTGGCTGTCGGTAGAACAAAATACAGCAAACCCAATTGCTGTAGTAACATTCGCCATAAAAAGTGAAATACCAACTGAACGTATGGATGCAGCCAATGAGCGCATTTTATTTCCATGTTTTTTAAATTCTGTATGGTATTTATTTAGGAGCATAATGCAATTTGGAACACCAATCACAATGAGTAACGGAGGTATTAATCCTGTTAATACAGAAATTTGATAACCAAATAACACCAAAATTCCTACCGACCAAATAACACCAACAAATACAACTACTAATGAAAATAAAACAGGAAGGATGGATCTGAAAAACAAGAAAAGAATAATTGCTGTAACAATAAATGCAAGCACCATAAACAAGGTCATTTCTTTTTGAATTTTCCTTGCCACAGTAGTACGTATATAGGGCATACCAGAATAATGAACCTCCGTATTTGATTCAGCTACATATTTTTCAATCTCTTTACGAATGTTGTCTGTTATGGCCAATCGATTTTTGGTATTCAATTGTTTGTTGTCAAATGTGATTGCCATTAAAGTTGAGTGGGCAGTATCGTTGTAAATAAAGCCTTTGTAAAATGGTAGATTTAGAACAACATTCTTAATGCTATCTACTTCTGTTTGAGTAGTTGGTTTCTTAGAAATTATTGGAAGATTTTCAAATTTATTCAAACTATCATTTTTGTGGATAGTGTGCAAGCGAGCAACAGATACTACAGCTTTTACACCGTCTACATCTTTAATCCGATTTCCTAAATCGTACCATAAATTAAAATTTTTGAGCTGATATAAGCCTTGGTCTGAAATTCCGATTACCATTACACTTCCATCTTGTCCAAAGCGTTTTTTAAACTCTTTGTATTCAATAGCAGTAGTGTCGTGGTCGGGTAATAATTTAGGTGATTCGTAACTAATTTCTGCTTTTTTAGCATAAAAACCCATTATGGCAGTACCAACAGTCAAAGCAATACTTATTGCTAATCGGTTACGTAAGATAAATCGCGCTATTGCTGCCCACATTTGTTTTCGGTTTTAAAGTCCGAATTTAAGCATAATTACGTGATTGACAAAGCAGAAAAGGGACTAAAAAGCAATGATTTTGGGGAGATTTACCAGTAAAAAATAAGAATAGTTCTTAGTTTTTGTATAACCAAGCATTAGGTTGCGATTGGCGAATTGTTTGCAAGGATTCATTTGCCTGTTGGCGATTTGCATAATTTCCGCAACTCACTACAAACAATCCTTCATTGTTTTGACCAATGATGCTAGCAGATATGTTTTCTGCTTGTAATTGTTTTACAAAATTGATAGCATTGCCTTCAATTTTGAAACAGCCCGCAACAACATGAAATTTGAAATCACTATCAGAAATAGGTGTTGTTGTAACAACAGCAGTAGTGTCTGCTTTTACAGGTTCAACTAGCGCTTCGGTAACTGCTTGACTTGTTTCTAATGTAGAAGGTTTTGATAAGTTATTGTCATTCGATGCAATAGAATTTGATTTCGTTGCTTTGGGATTAGATTCAACTTTAACAACTTCTTTAGACGCAAATGGATTTAAGTTTGAATAATTTATATTTTTCAATAAATCTGTTTTCAATGGAATCCAAATCAATGCAGCAAGCATAGGTATAGCAACAGTTAGTGCAACAATTCGTTTTACATTTACCTTCTTCTTTTCGGCAGGTATTGCAGCTCTATCTTTAAACTCTTTCTCTATTCGTTTAGTAATTGTATCGCGTTTGATAGCAGGCGAATGAAACTCGCTTAAACCAAAAGAATCTATTAAAAAATTAGTGGTAGAAGGCTCAAACTGGATATTACGTTCTACATCTAAAAACAACGTCCCCACTTCATCAATCTGTACCTTGCTTCCTCTTTTTAATTCTGAATTAATATCACTAACAAAGTGATCAATGTGTTTAAGCGCTTCGGGATAATTCGTTTTTTCTTGAGTAGCAATGTGGTTCGCTAAAAGACCATCATTGTTTTTTAAGTTTTTATTAAAAACAAGATGCTTAGATGGTGGCATAAAAGTATGTTGTGTAGGATGGATTTTTGCAGCTGCATAGTTGGCTACAAATCCACCCAAGTTTGGCACGATAACACAATCGTGCTCATACAACAAGGTACTTATATGTTTTTCTATTTTTTGCATTTTAAAAATCCGAGCAGATTTTTGAGATTACACGCAGTTCTTCTCAACAATTATCCTTCTCGGACGGTGAAATTACAAAAAAATTGTCAATTTTTGAAGGTCATCTGGGGTGTCAATTGCAACGCTTTCAAAATCAGTTATTTCAGCTTTAATTTTGTATCCATTTTCAAGCCAACGAAGCTGCTCCAATGCCTCTGCCAGCTCCAAGCTAGATTGTTTTAGTTGCGTAATAGTTGCCAACACATCTGTACGATAGCCATAGATGCCTATATGTTTGTAAAATGTATGGTGTTTGAGCCAATCGCCTTGTTCCTTTCCACGAATATGTGGAATCGTTTGACGGCTAAAATAGATTGCCTCTTTGTTATTGTTCAGAACTACTTTTGGCGTATTTGGGTTAAATAGTTCTTCGTTTGTAATGATTTTTTTAACCAAGGTAGCTAATTCGGTTTCTTTAAAAGAAAAGCAAGAGGCAACTAAATCGATTTGCTCGGGGTGTATAAATGGTTCATCACCTTGAATATTAATAACAGCATCTGCGTTTATTTCGAATTTTTCGATTGCTTCAAAACATCGATCTGTTCCACTTTGGTGGTTTTCGCTCGTCATTACTACATTCCCCCCAAACGACTGAACATGCTGAGCAATCCGTTCATCATCCGTTGCTACAACTACTTCAGATAAACTATGGGCTTTTTTTGCTTGTTCGTAAACACGCTGAATCATTGTTTTTCCTGCAATGTCAATTAATGGTTTACCAGGAAAACGAGTAGATGCAAATCGCGCGGGAATTATTCCAACTATGTTCATTTTATTTTTGAATTCTTTCTACGAAAATACACATTTTACGCAATAGCATACATGCCTTTTTAGTAAGTTTGTAATTATGCGAATTTTAAAGTTTATCCTATTATTTGTAGCGTTAGTAATAACTCTTGGAAATCACACTCCAAGTGCTGTTCCTTCATGCAAAGAAATTGTAGAAAGTATGCTTGATTCTATAAAAAACATTAAAACACAGACATACAGTTTAAAATCGACAGAGCGCGTGGGCGACCGTTTATTGTTTGCAGAATCCCATGTTAAGCTAAACTATTATCCCAAAAAAATATATTTTAAAAGTCCACCCAAAGGCTTTGAAGTACTTTGGGTGTCGGGAGCAAATAAAGGGAATGCACTGGTACACTCTAAAACATTGCCTTTAATGAATTTGGATTTAGATCCATATGGTTCCATAATGCGCAAAGATCAACACCATACTATTTTTGATTTAGGTACACATTACATTGGCTCTGTTATTGCGAATACGATTTTAAAAGCACCAAAGGATTTTGACAAACATTTTACTTATGCTGGTGTTATTACTTGGAATAAAATAGAGTGTTATCAATTAATTATTGAATACCCGGAATACAAATACATTGAATATGTTGTTGGGAAAGGAGAGACTGTTACAAGCATAGCACATAAGCTCAATACAAGTGATTTTAAAATTCGATATAAAAACGATTTGTCGAGTTATTTTGGAACAATTAAAGAAGGGAAAAAATTAACGATTCCAATTCCATATTCCAATAAAGGGATTATTTATATTGATAAAAAGACTGCTTTACCAATAAATTTGAAGGTGTACGATGAGCAAGGATTATTTGAAGCCTATGAGTTTTATAATATGAAAACCAACGTGAAATTTGCTGAAGACGAGTTTTCCAAAAGTTACAAAGGCTATGGTTTTTAGTGAATTATTAAAATAAAATTTACAATTATTTAAAAATGCAAGTAAATTTGCATTCCTATATAAAAAACGGATGAAATTAATTTTAAGATATAGCAAAGTTTATTTAGCAATTTTTGTTGTGATTTTTTCTTTAACCTCTTTTAATGAAAAGGGATTGAACAACAGAGAATTGATTGATAAAATATTTGCAGCGGTTGATAATGTAAAAACAGTGCGTTACAATTTGCAATGCAACGAGCGTATTAAAGGTAAAATGCAACATACAGAGTCAAAAGTGAAGTTGCAAATTTCTCCACGCAAGTTGTATTTGTATATCAAAGGTATTGAAGTGTTGTGGGTACAAGGACAAAACAATGGAAATGCATTGGTAAACCCAAACTCGTTTCCTTACATCAATTTAAATTTAGATCCTTATGGCTCTTTAATGAGAGCAGATCAGCACCATACCATCCATGAAATGGGCTATCAATATTTGTATGACATTTTAAAAGATGGCTACAAAAAGGCGGGAGATAATTTAAATAAATATTTTACCGTAATGCCTGATGAAAAGCACAATGGTAGAGACTGTTATAAATTAGCAATTACATTTCCTGATTTTGCTTGGATTCCATATACGGTAAAAAAAGGGGAAAACTTAACAACGATTGCTCGTAAGTTACGTGTTAGTGAATACATGGTATTGGAAAACAATCCTAAGTTAAGTGGTTACACTGATGTAAAAGAAGGGCAAGTGATTAAGGTGCCTAATGCTTATGCTAAAATGACGTTGTTGCTTGTTGATAAAGAACACATGTTGCCAGTTAATAATAAAGTGTTTGATGATAAGGGCTTGTTTGAAACGTATGAATATTTTGATTTGAAAGTGAATCCACCAATAGCTCCTGAAGAGTTTACGAAAACCTATAAAGATTATAATTTCTAAAAATAAAAATCCCCTTCAAATTTGAAGGGGATTTTTATTTAATCATTTAATTTCAATACTGCCATAAATGCGCTTTGTGGAATTTCAACGCTACCTACTTGACGCATACGTTTCTTTCCTTCTTTTTGTTTTTCCAACAACTTACGTTTACGGGAAATATCACCACCATAACATTTTGCAGTAACATCCTTACGAATTGCTTTAATCGTTTCTCGAGCAATGATTTTTGCTCCAATAGCTGCTTGAATAGGGATCTCAAATTGCTGACGAGGAATCAATTCTTTTAATTTTTCACAAATCTTTTTGCCAAATTCATATGCATTACTTCTATGAATTAATGCAGAAAGTGCATCCACTTGTTCTGCATTTAATAGAATATCCAATTTCACCAAATCACTTTGTTTCATTCCAATTGGATGATAATCAAACGATGCATATCCTTTAGAAATTGATTTTAAACGATCAAAAAAGTCGAATACAACCTCACCCAATGGCATTTCAAAAATCAACTCAACACGGTCAGCAGTTAAATAATTTTGATTTACAATTTGTCCACGCTTTTCAATACATAAACTCATTACAGGACCAATAAATTCCGATTTAGTAATGATGTTCGCTTTAATATATGGCTCTTCAATATAATCGATACGAGCTGGATCTGGTAAATCACTAGGATTGTTTACTACAACATGTGTTCCATCCGTTTGATAGGCAATGTAGGATACGTTGGGAACAGTTGTAATAACAGTCATGTTGAATTCACGCTCCAAACGTTCTTGAATAATTTCCATGTGAAGCATTCCTAAGAATCCACAGCGGAATCCAAATCCCAATGCTGCAGATGATTCAGGTTCCCATGTTAATGATGCATCATTCAATTGTAGTTTTTCCATTGAATAACGCAATTCTTCAAAGTCCTCAGTATCTACTGGATAAATACCCGCAAAAACCATTGGTTTCACATCTTCAAATCCTTGAATTGCTTGAATGCAAGGATTGTTTGCTGTTGTAATGGTATCGCCTACTTTTACTTCACGCGCTTCTTTGATACCAGAAATAATATAACCCACGTCTCCGGTTTTAACAACATCGCGTGGTTCTTGTTTTAAACGTAATACTCCAATTTCATCTGCACCGTATTCCATCCCTGTGTTTACAAATTTTACTTTATCACCTTTTCGTAGTGTTCCATTGTAAATTCGGAAATAAGCAATAATACCTCGGAATGAGTTAAATACTGAATCGAAAATCAATGCTTGTAATGGTGCTGCAGGGTCTCCTTTAGGAGCTGGAATACGTTTAACGATTGCTGCTAAAATATCATGCACACCCATTCCTGTTTTTCCTGATGCTGATAAAATTTCATCGCGTTCGCATCCCAATAAGTCTACTATCTGATCTTTTACTAGTTCAGGTTCTGCACTCGGTAAATCTATTTTATTTAAGATAGGAATAATCGTTAAATCATTTTCTAAAGCAAGGTATAAGTTACTGATGGTTTGAGCTTGAATCCCTTGTGCCGCATCTACAATTAGCAAAGCTCCTTCGCATGCTGCTATAGAACGAGATACTTCATAAGAAAAATCTACGTGACCTGGAGTGTCAATTAAGTTCAAAACATATTTTTTGCCTTCAAATTCGTAATCCATTTGAATAGCATGACTTTTAATCGTAATACCACGTTCTTTCTCCAAATCCATGTCGTCAAGCACTTGTGCTTGCATTTCTCGCTTACTAATCGTGTTGGTATATTCCAATAAACGATCGGCTAAAGTACTTTTACCATGATCGATATGGGCTATAATGCAAAAATTTCTAATTTGTTCCATTGCTACGTAAATCTTCAATTTTAATTGGATTGCGAATTTACTAAAATACTACGAATTACAGTTGATTTAGACCTACTTAATGCAATATAATTTGGTTTTTAGTTCAACATGCCGTTACTTTGCAGCCTTAATTTAACAATTTAAACCTGTAAGTTTAAAATTTATGAAAGTTACCGAACACATTAAACAAGCGAAATCGACCCTGTTTTCAATAGAAATTTTGCCTCCATTAAAAGGAAAAAGTATCCAGTCTATTTTTGATGGCATTGACCCATTAATGGAATTTAAACCATCTTTTGTTGATGTTACCTATCATCGTGAAGAGTATTTGTATAAAAAGCGCGAAGGTGGTTATTTAGAAAAAGTAAGCATCCGTAAACGTCCAGGTACTGTTGGTATTTGTGCTGCTATTATGAACAAATATCATGTGGACGCAGTTCCTCATATTATTTGTGGTGGTTTTAGTAAAGAAGAAACCGAAAATGCATTGATTGATTTGCACTTTTTAGGCATAGACAATGTTTTGGCTTTAAGAGGCGATTCTATTAAAAGTGAACCTGAATTTGTTCCTGAACCCAATGGTCATGCTTATGCCATTGATTTGGTTAAACAAATCAAGCAAATGAATAATGGAAAATACATGGAGCAAGATTTGGCAGATGTTGCACCAACCAATTTTTGTATAGGTGTTGCAGGTTATCCTGAAAAACATTTTGAAGCACCGAATATGATTTCAGATATGAAGCATTTGAAATCAAAGATTGATGCAGGTTCGGAATACATTGTTACACAAATGTTCTTCAATAATGCCCAATATTTTGATTATGTAAAAAAATGTCAGGAATCAGGCATTAACGTTCCTATTATCCCTGGGTTAAAAATTTTAACAACAAAAAAGCAAGCAACAATACTTCCTAAAATATTTAAAATTGATATTCCTCAACCATTGTTGGAGCAGATAGAAAAGTGCAAGACCGATGCTGAGGTGAAAGAAGTTGGAATTGAATGGTGTATCCAGCAATCAAAAGAATTAGTAAAAGCAAAAGTTCCTTGTTTGCATTATTATACAATGGGTACTTCCGAAACTACTCGAAGAGTTGCTAGTCAAGTTTTCTAAATAAAAAAGCTTCCAATTTGGAAGCTTTTTTTTATGAATGCATAGGGCACTTTTTACAGCGTTTTTCTTTTTTGTAATTTTTACAACATTTCTTTTTTTTATCTTTTTTCATCTCCATTACTTCGGGATAAAAGCTCCAAATGCTACAAGCATTTTGTTCAGTAATTGGTTGATATTTAAAAAAGGTGTTTTCCATAATTTTATAGAACAAAAATCAGAACAATACGGACCGATAGCAATACCTAAAAAAGGGTATTTTACTTATTAACAACTAATCGAGTTTGCTGTAATTAGCTTAATTTTACAACTCTAAAAAATGATATGGAAAAGCGCTGGAGTCTAAAATCGGAAGGAGATAAACAATTGGTAACTCAATTGGCAAAGGATTTGTCGATTGATATTGTACTTGCTAATTTGTTGGTTCAGCGTGGAGTAAATACATTTGAAGAAGCAAAAAAATTCTTTCGTCCATCCTTGACGGATTTGCACGATCCCTTTCTAATGAAGGACATGGATAAGGCAATTCATCGTCTTGAGTCAGCAATAAAGAATCAAGAAAAAATATTGGTGTATGGCGATTATGATGTGGATGGAACTACTGCCGTTGCTCTTGTTTATTCATTTATAGCTCAGTTTCATAAACAAGTAGAATATTATATTCCTGACCGTTATGCCGAAGGGTACGGGATTTCTTTTCAAGGAATTGATTATGCAAGTGAACAAAACTTTTCATTAATAATAGCACTGGATTGTGGTATCAAAGCACTTGATAAAGTAGAATACGCTTCACAAAAAGGGATTGATTTTATTATTTGTGACCATCACCGTCCTGGTGATACTATTCCCAATGCTGTAGCAGTTTTGGATCCAAAACGTGAAGATTGTAATTATCCATTTGACGAGTTGTGTGGTTGTGGTGTTGGATTCAAATTGGTTCAGGCTTATGCCTTGAAAAATAATATTCCATTCGAAGAGTTGGAGCAGTTTTTAGATTTAACCGCTATTTCAATTGCTTCGGACCTTGTTCCAATTGTTGGTGAAAATAGAGTGTTATGTTATTTTGGTCTGGAGCAGTTAAATAAAAATCCACGCAAAGGTATTAAAGCAATTTTGGACTTGGCAAATGTTAAAAAGGAAGTTACCATGAATGAATTGGTATTTACCGTTGGACCAAGAATTAATGCTGCAGGAAGGCTAGAGTCGGGAAGAAGCGCTGTTGCATTGCTGGTTTCAGACAATCATGCAGATGCGAAAGAGAGTGGACAAAATATTAATATTACAAATACAGAACGTAGAACAATTGATGTTACCATCACCCAGCATGCATTGAGTATGATTGATGGTAATGTAGAAATGATTAACCGTAAATCTACTGTATTGTTTCACCCTGATTGGCACAAAGGAGTTGTTGGTATTGTAGCTTCGCGTTTAACTGAAAAATATTATCGCCCTACAATTGTTTTAACAGAGTCGAATGGTAAAGCAACTGGGTCAGCTCGTAGTGTAAAAGATTTTGATGTGTACGATGCAATTGAAGCGTGTTCAGATTTATTAGAGCAATTCGGTGGTCATAAGTATGCGGCAGGACTTACATTAAAAGTTGAAAATGTAGAAGCATTTCAAAAACGTTTCGAAGAAATTGTAAGCGCGACAATCGAAGAACACATGCTTGTTCCAGAAATTGAAATAGATGCGGAATTAGAGTTGAGTCAAATTACCTCTAAATTTTATCGAATTTTAAAACAGTTTTCGCCATTTGGTCCTGGAAACATGTCGCCTGTATTTATTACAAAACATTTGATGGATAAAGGCTATATTCGAATAGTAGGAAGCAATCACCTAAAACTAGATATTCAATCCGCTTTAAATCCTCGTGAGAGTTATCCTGCAATTGCATTTGGACAAGCAGAACATTTTGATGCCTTATTGCGCAAGCAAATATTTAGTGCTTGTTATGCAATCGATGAAAATACATTCAATGGAAATACCACTTTGCAATTGAATGTGAAGGATATCAAAATAGAATAATCGAAAACTTATCGCTCTCGTTTAATTGGATTTATCTTCAAGGGATTTGAACTAATCTCTGCATGGTTTTTACGTGTTCTGTAAATATCAATAGCCGTATAGATAGCTCTTCTAAATGACTCTTCGGAAGCAATTCCTTTTCCTGCAATATCGTATGCTGTACCATGGTCGGGCGATGTGCGAACGATTGGTAAACCTGCAGTATAATTAACACCTTTATTGAAAGCGATTGTTTTAAATGGAATCAATCCTTGGTCGTGATACATTGCTAAAATAGCATCAAAATTTTTGTAAGTACCATTTCCAAAAAAACCATCAGCAGGGTAAGGCCCATAAGCAATGATTCCTTCAGCTTTTGCTTTTTCTATAGCAGGAATAATGATATTTTTTTCTTCATCCCCAATAACACCATTGTCGCCAGCATGAGGATTTAATCCCAATACAGCAATTTTAGGTTTACGAATAGCAAAATCTTGTGTTAATGATTTATTTAAAAGTTGAATTTTTTTAAGAATTTTTTCGCTTGATAATTCTTGTGCAACACGTGTAACAGGAATATGACCAGTAACCACTGCAACTCGTAAATCATCGCTTACTAAAAACATTAAGCTATTTCCTTTGCCAAATTTTTCATCTAAATATTCGGTATGCCCCGGGAATTTAAATTCAGCAGACTGTATGTTTTCTTTGTTGATAGGTGCAGTTACCAATACATCAATTTTCCCTTCAGCTAAAGCATTGGTAGCAGCTTCAAGTGATTTAAATGCATATTTGCCACCATTTTCTGTTTGTTGTCCGAGTTCAATGGTTACATCTTCTTCGTATACAGAAAACAGGTTGGCGCGTTTGTGATTTAATTCTGAAAAATCTTTTATTTGATTAAAACTAAAATCGTCAATATTTAATGCTTTTCGATGAGCAGATGCCGTTTTGTTAGAGCCGAAAAGTACAGGTGTACAAATTTCAAGCATTTGAGGCTCTAAAAATGTTTTAATAATTACTTCTAATCCAATTCCATTAATATCACCTTGTGAAATCCCTACGATTATTTTTTCTTCTGACATAAATTATATATGATGTTATTAAAAGGCAAAAAGCCAGAACAAAAGTAATTTAATTTTTTATTCTTCCACCCAACCAATTATTTCTTCTAAAGAGGAAGCTTCGATACTGGTCCATTTTTTTGTAATATTATTCCATACAACAACGCCTTGTGCATAGCGTTCAGGCCCAATTACAATGTCATTTTGCAAGGCAGTATAGCCCGAAATTGATCTAGCATTATCGGCCTTACACCATTTTTTGCCCAATTCAGTTGTTTCATACTTAATCATTCTTCCATATTTTGAATTTTCATCGCTTTCAACTGAAAAATTATTTCCTAATGCTTCAAACACAACTTTTGTTGCTAGTTTCTTTTTAATATCAATTAAAAATTTTCCTTTTGAGCAGGAATAATAAATTTCATTAGTTGCCGAAAGTGTGAAAACATCATTTGGTGAGGTTGCTGGAATTTCAGTAATGTCTGCGATTTTCTCAACTACTTTATCTAAGGATACTTTATAGATGCTTACAGCTTGTTGATTTTTGGAATAGTTTGCATAAAGGAATGACGATTTATCAATCCAGAATAATTGAAACTTACGTTTCACATCATCGCCTAACAATGGCTGTGGCTGACCGTATCCAGCATCTTTTACCAAAACATCTTTTTTCCCATTGATGTAATAGGCAGTAATTGTATAAGGTTTGGTTGTTTCATCAACTTCTACATCTGGTAGTTGAACAGGGTTGTAATTTGCATTTTCAACTTTTTGATATTTTTCGGTTTTGATATTTAAAACAGAATAGTATTTTCCTTTAAATATATCATTAGTATGAAAAATGATGCTATCGCCTGAGCATCCAATTAATTCAGCTCTCTCAGCTACAAGTAGTTTTTTTGTTTTGATATCGATTACATTTCCTATTCCCGTAATTACATATCGATTTTTATAAATTACATTTTTTCCAATATCAAAACGAACATAATCGCCAGTTGTCCCAGCTTTTTTTGTTGGTAAAGAGATGATGGTTTCTTTTCCTGTCATTACACCATCTGTGAAATTGTACTTTACAAGGTGTTGTAAATTGTTTGACGATGCATTTTCATCATATTCAGCAAGCAGGATAGCCACTTTTTTTTGACTAAAGCCGAATATGCTAAAGCAGAGAATGAAACAAAAAGAAAAAATGTAGTTCAAAAAATTCATTCAGATTAATTGTTCTTTAAAAAATCATACAACAAACGTACTCCAACACCTGTGCCACCTTTTGTACGGTATGCATCTTTTGCTGTTAAAAAAGCCGGACCAGCTATATCTAAATGCATCCAAGGGTAGTTGATATAACGTTGTAAAAATTTACCTGCTGTAATACTTCCTGCATAAGGACCACCAATGTTTTTCATGTCTGCAATATCCGATTTGATTAACTCATCGTAATCATCCCAAAATGGCATTTCCGCAATACGTTCAAATGTATTGTAGCCACTATCCTTTAATTTGTTTTTTGTTTTTTCATCTGCTGTACCCATCGCTACTATTCCTGATGTGCCAATTGCTGCAACAGCTGCACCGGTTAAGGTTGCTAGGTCAATTACCAATTGTGGTTTGTATTTTTGAGCATAAGCTAATGCATCGGCTAAAATCATTCTTCCTTCTGCATCTGCATTTAACATTTCAACAGTCATTCCATTGTACATGGTAATCACATCGCCTGGTACATATGCATTTTCACCTGGACGGTTATCGGTAGCAGGAACAATGCCAATAACATGAACAGGTAGTTTTGCTTTTGCAATGGCATACATTGTTCCGCCAACAGCAGCAGCTCCAGCCATATCACATTTCATCATGTCCATGCTGTTGGGTGTAGGTTTTAAACTTAATCCACCAGTATCATAAACAACACCTTTGCCTACCAATACAATGGGTTGTTTGTTTTTAGCATTTTTGGGTTTATACTCCATAATGCTAAATGTAGGTGGTTCTTGACTTCCTAAGTTCACAGATAGCAAACCACCCATTTTTAATGCTTTTATTTTCGCTTTGTTAAATACTTCAACACCAAAACCAGCCTCTTTTCCAAGCTTTTGGAATTCTTTTGCAAGTTGTGTTGCATTTAAAAAGTTAACAGGTTCATTTACCAATGTTCTTGAAATGTTTGTTGCATTTACAATAATTTGAAGCTCATCAATTTGATTTTGAGAACAATTTTTTGAATGTATTCCAATTGTTTTTAATGAGTGCTCCTCTTTCTTTTTATCCTTTTTGTATTTCAAAAACTGATAATTGCTTAGGGCTAAACCTTCAGCAAAAGCAAGTGTTTCAGAGGGTTTGTTTTCTGAGTCAACAATACTAATAGAGGCAATTTTGGATTCAACAATGTTTGTGTGAATTGTGTTCGCAGCTCTTCTTAATCCATCAATGGTAAGGTGTTTTTCTTTTTTCTCTTCAACGATTTGAATGAACACGCATCTGTTGTATTGATTGATAAAGATGTGTTTTTTATCATTTTTTGAAAGTTCGTTTTTTATAAACTCAATTTCGGATTTGGAAAAACCATTATTGTTAAAATTATAGTTTTTGGTGCACAACAAAACAATGTGTTCATTGTTATTAATTGTAGCCTTTTTAGTTATTAACGTCATTATTATTTGTAATTTTGGTAACTGTAAATGTAGAAAAAGAATTTACTAAGTTTTGTACTATTTATTAACCGATTATCAGGTCGAAAATGAACATAGATTCCCTATTAAAACGCGCATTAAATTTTGAATTTTTAAGTCAAGAAGAGGGTGTATTTCTCTTTAAAAATGCACCAACAGCCGATTTGATGTTTGTAGCTAATGAATTAAGAAAAATTCAAAAACCGGATGGAAAAGTTACCTGGCAAATTGATAGAAATGTAAATACCACCAATGTTTGCATTGCAAACTGTAAATTTTGCAATTTTTACCGTATTCCTGGTCACAGCGAAGCCTACATCACCGATATTGCTACTTATAAAACAAAAATTGAAGAAACCTTAAAATATGGGGGCGACCAACTGCTTTTGCAGGGTGGACATCATCCCGATTTAGGACTTAAATTTTATGTTGATTTGTTTAAAGAATTAAAAAAATTATACCCGAATGTAAAATTGCATGCACTTGGGCCCCCTGAAATTGCTCACATTACAAAACTTGAAAAATCTACTCATACCGAAGTGTTAAAAGCATTAAAAGATGCTGGTATGGATAGTTTACCTGGGGCAGGAGCTGAAATATTAAACGATCGTGTACGTAGATTGATTTCAAAAGGAAAATGTACTGGTCGCGAATGGTTAGATGTAATGCGAGCTGCTCACCAATTGGATATAACCACCTCGGGCACCATGATGTTTGGTCATATTGAAACCATTGAAGAACGTTTTGAACATTTGGTATGGATTCGTGAAGTACAAAGTGAAAAACCAGCATCTGCAAATGGATTTTTGGCATTTATTCCATGGCCATTTCAAGATGATGGAACGTTGTTGAAACGTATTAAAGGGATTAAGAATAATGTGTCTGGTGATGAATATATACGTATGATTGCTATGAGTAGGATCATGTTGCCAAACGTAATAAATATTCAAGCAAGTTGGCTTACGGTAGGTAAAGAGGTTGCTCAGTTGTGTTTACATGCTGGAGCAAATGATTTCGGAAGTATTATGATTGAGGAAAATGTGGTTTCGGCAGCTGGTGCTCCTCATCGCTTTACATCCAATACTATACAGGATGCCATTCGTGAAGCTGGTTTTGAGCCTCAGCTTCGTACACAGAAGTATCAATACCGAGAATTGCCTGAAAATATGGTAGAGCAGGTGATTAATTATTGATTTTGAAATAAAATCACTAACTTAGAGTTCAATTATAGTTGACAAAAATAGTGGGTGCAATGAAAAAAATAATTTTTACATTATTCTTATTTCTTTTTTCTATTGTAGGAGCATATGCCACCCACAATAGGGCAGGAGAAATTACATATAAACATTTGCCTCCTTCTGGTGCCAATGGTAGTCAGTATAGATATGGAATAACAATCACCACTTATACAAACACCTTTAATACAACAGCAGACCGTTGCGAACTAACTGTTCTTTTTGGTGATGGCGACAGTGCCGTTGCTCCACGAATTAATGGACCATCTTCCCTCTGTCCAAATACAAAGGATGGTGTAATGTTAGCTTCTCCAGCAAATACGAAGTTAAATATCTATTATGTTGAGCATAATTATACTGGAGCAGGTTCGTATATTATTACTGTTGAGGATCCAAACAGAAATCAAGGTATTTGTAATATTCCAAATTCTGTTAATGCATCCTTTTTTTTAAGAACAGAATTAAAAATTAATCCATTCTTAGGGGCTAATAGTTCTCCTATACTTTTAAATCCGCCATTGGATATGGCTTGCGTTGGTGAGTGTTTTGAGCATAATCCTGGCGCTTATGATGCGGAGGGAGATAGTTTGTCGTATGAGTTAACAACTTGTTATGCAGGCGGGGCTCCAATATTCGGTTATACGCTGCCTCCAAATATGGGTTTAGGAAGTATTGATGCTCGTACGGGGGATTTGGTATGGTGTACGCCACCTCAAATTTGCCAGTATAATGTTGCTATTTTGATAAAAGAATACCGTTTATTTCAGGGTGTACGTTATTACATTGGTTCTATTTTGCGTGATATGCAAATTGATGTTGCTTCTTGTTCAAATAATGCACCTCAAATAAATGCAATAAATGATACATGTGTAGTTGCAGGTACTAATCTTACTTTTGGAGTAACAGCGTCAGATCCTCAAAACAATGTAATTACATTAACTGCAACAGGTGGTCCATTTCAATCGGCACCTGCTGCAAGCTTTCCAACTGTTTCTGGGCTGAGTCCATTAACTGGAACATTTAGCTGGACGCCTAATTGTACGCAAGTAAAATTGTTGCCTTATCAAGTTACATTTAAGGCTGACGATAATCATCCTACAACTCCACTTGTAAATTTTGAATCGGTATTTATTCGAGTAATTGCTCCTGCGCCAACTGGCTTAACAGCTACTCCCAATGGTGCTAGTATTATTTTAAATTGGAATTCGCCATTTTGCAATGCAATAACAGGAAGTAATCCATTAAAAGGTTTTTATGTTTATAGAAAAAACACCTGCGATCCATGGACACACTCAGAATGTGAAACAGGTGTCCCTTCGTATACAGGATATACACTAATTGGAGCAACTACAGCAACTACATTAACATTTACTGATAACAATAACGGACAAGGATTAATTCATGGTGTGAATTATTCGTATATGGTTGTAGCATATTATAATGATGCTTCTCAAAGTTATGCATCTGCGAATGTTTGTGTAATGCTTGTTCAGGATGTTCCAATTATTACAAATGTAAGTGTAGTAAGTACTAATTCTTCAACTGGAAGTATATGGACACATTGGGTAAAACCAATTGGGAATGCAGCTAATTTGGATACCATTGTAAATCCTCCTCCATACGAATATCGTTTGTTGGTGGCACAAGGATTTAATCCAAGTCAAACTGCATTTTCACAAATTGCTAGTTATTCATACTCATCTTATGCCCAATTAACAGATACAGGTTTTGTGCATACGAATATCAATACCGAATCGAGTGCATGGACATATCGTGTCGATTTTTATTCGAATGGATTATTAAAAGGGTCTACGCATACAGCTTCATCCGTGTTTTTATCTTCTACACCAGCGGGGAATCAGGTAAATTTGGCTTGGCAAGAAATTGTTCCTTGGACAAATTATCAGTTCTTTATCTACAAGGAAATTCCAAGCGGCTCAAGTTTATTTGTATTAATAGATAGCACTGTAAATCGAACCTACACAGACACAGGCTTAGTAAATGGATTGAATTATTGCTACAAAATTGTTACAAAAGGAGAGTATTCCGACCCTGCATTACCTCGCCCATTGTACAATGCATCACAAATTAAATGCGAAGTGCCAATTGATATTGTCCCTCCGTGTCAACCAACTTTTGTTGTTAATAGCGATTGTGATAATGTTGTAAACACCATTACATGGATAAACCCGAATACTTATTGTAGCACCGATGCAGTTCAATACAATGTTTATTTTTCTCCAACATCTGATGGAACGCCTCAGTTGATTTATACCTCAACAGATATGAGTATAACTACATATATTCATACTTATAGTTTTGAAGGAACACCATCTGTAGCAGGTTGCTATATTGTTACTGCAGTTGATTCATTTGCAAATGAGAGTGTAGTCGTTACTAAAATTTGTGTCGATAATTGTCCTATTTATGAATTGCCAAACGTATTTACTCCTAATGGAGATAATATTAATGACTTTTTTATTCCATTACCTTATAAATTTGTAAAGGATATAGATATTAAAATTTATGATCGCTGGGGATTATTAATGTTTGAAACAACTGATCCTGGCATTTTCTGGAATGGTACTAGCAAGGATACTAAACTTCCATGCAGCGATGGTGTTTATTATTATGTATGTACTGTTAATGAAATTCGATTAGAAGGAATTGTTCCTCGTACATTAAAAGGATTTATTCAGTTAATTAAACAAAATCCTAATCCAAATAATTAAGTTTATGTTTTCTGGAATTATTGAAATAGTAGGCGAAGTTGTTGATTTAAAAAAAGAGCAATCCAATCTCCACATTACTGTTAAATCCGATTTTACGAATGAGTTGAAAATCGATCAAAGTGTTGCTCATAATGGTGTGTGTTTAACAGTTGTTAAAATTGAAGAATCAGCTTATACGGTAACAGCAATTGACGAAACGTTGATAAAAACTAATTTAGGACTATTGACTGTTGGCTCCCTTGTAAATTTAGAGCGTTGTTTGAGAGTCGGAGATCGCTTGGATGGTCATATCGTTCAAGGTCATGTTGATCAGACTGCTGTTTGTGTTGATGTAAAAGAAGCAGATGGGAGTTGGATGTTCACATTTGAGTACGATGCTTCAAAAAATAATATTACTGTTGAAAAAGGATCAATATGTATCAATGGTGTTAGTTTAACTGTTGTGAATTCATTAAAAAATAGTTTTTCGGTATGCATTATTCCTTATACCTATGAACATACAAATTTTAAAAATATTAAATCGGGTACAGTTGTGAATCTTGAGTTTGATATATTAGGTAAATATATTAGTAAGCTAATGAACAAATAATGTATTGTTGTTTTAATCGATTCTTTTTAAAGTTATTTACCTCCTTCCTTGTTTTATTTCTCATTGTTAACGCTGTTAATGCTCAACCAACTTTGGATTCTATCAAACAGGAGCTTAAGCATAAGCCACACCCCTTTGCCACTTTAAATTCAAGAAACTCTTTTGTAGATAATAGTATTGTAAATGTTTTTGGAGTAATTGCAGGAATCAAGTATGGAGAAAAATTGCGTTTGGGAATAGGTTATAATCAATTGTACAATCCTCCCAAAAAATTAAATCAAAATGTTGAATACATTAATGAATTAGGGAAGCCATACATTATTGAGAAGGGATTAAAGTTTTATTATGTATCAGCAGCAATTGAGTATGTTTTTTATAAGAGCAAACATTGGGAAGTTGGAATGCCATTACAAATTGGGTTTGGAGAATCATATTATCAGCATACCAAGAATGGCGAAAAGATTATTACGAATCGAAATTTGAATTTTATTTATGAACCTGCAATATCCGTAGAGTACAGAGTTTTTAAATGGGTAGGAGTAGGTGCCGACTTTGGTTATCGATTTATGTTAGCCAATACCAAAATACTGAATCAGCAGTTAAATTCACCAATTATAACAATTGATTTGATGATTTACTATCGAGAAATTTTTAAATCACTTTTCCCTAAAAGCAAATTGGCGAAAAAAATATAGTTATACACGAACGCCAATTACTAAAACGTCATCAAGTTGTTCTAATTCGCCTCTCCAGTTTTCAAAAATAGTATTTAAATTTTCTTTTTGAGTAGCCATTGAATTAGTATGTTCTTTAAGTAGAATTTGTTTGAAATTTTTACTCATTAATTTTTTAGCATTACTACCTCCAAATTGATCAGAATACCCATCGGTAAATGTATAAACAATGTCTCCTTTTTGTAGGTCAATAGATTTAAGTGTAAAAGATTTAAGTTCTCCTTGGTGAAGTCCTACTGGAAATTTATCTGGCTTTATTTCAATTAATTCATTGTTACGAATAATGATAACTGGATTATTAGCAGCAGCAACGTCCATTTTCATATTATTGAAATCAAATGAACACAAAATTGCGTCCATACCATCTTTTGCATCTGTTGATGTTCCGTCTGGATTTAATGCTTTAATAATTTCTTCACGTACATGGTCAAAAACCAAATCAGGTTGTGTGATTTTTCGCTCAATCACGGTTTCGTTTAATTTCGAAATGTTTAATAAACTCATAAATGCACCTGGTACTCCATGTCCTGTGCAATCACAAGTTGCGAGTAAAAAATGGTTATTACTAGTTTGTTGTGCCCAGTAAAAATCTCCACTTACGATATCCTTTGGTTTATATAAAACAAAATGTTCGGGTAAGTTATTGTTTAATAGTTGGTCGGATGCTAATAAGGCACGTTGAATTCGTTTTGCATAGTGTATGGAATCTAAAATCTCTTTGTTTTTAATTTCAATAATTTCTTTTTGATGTGTGATTTCAATGTTTGCTTTCTTCTTTTCTCGGTAACGTTTAAAAGAAATAAATGCAAGAACGAGCACTAGTAATAATCCTGCTACGATTGTGTAGGTAATAATGTTTTGACGTGCAATACGTTCGTTTTTCACTTCTTGATCTTTAGTAAGTAGTTCAATTTCTTTTTGCTTTTTTTCTGTATCATATTGTGTTTGTAATTCATTCAGCTGTTTACTATTAGTTTCGTTTAACAAAGAATCTTTCATGTTGATATACAGTGTTTGATATTCTAAGGCTTTATCAAACTGTTTCATTTTTGTATAAACTTTTACTAGGCCTTCATATGAATTTTTAATTTCTTCTTTTGAATTTATTTCTTTTGCAAGTTTTAATGCACTTTGAGAATGCTCAACTGCATTTTTAAAATCTCCTTTTTCTAAATAGATTATGCCAAGATTATAATCAGAAGATACTAAAGCCATTTTGTTTCCTGCTTTTTCGCTGAGATCTCTTCCCTTTAAATAATATTCAATAGCCAAATCATATTGTTTGTAAGATAAAAATATACTTCCCAATAGCGAATAAGAATACATTAGCCCATTAATGTCATTAGATGCTGTTTGGATTTCAATAGCAGTATTGATAGATTTTGTTGCTGCTTCACTTTTTTCTTGCGACAAAAATACATTTGCATCTAAAATGTAGCTATTCCCAACTGCTGTCATATTTTTAGTTTTTTCAGCCTCTTCGCGACTTTTTTGAGAATAGTTGAGCGCATTGTCATAACTCTTTTGCATGTAATAGGTACGTGCAAGATTATAAAAGCAAATACTCAATCCATAACTATGTTTTAGTTTCTCAAATATTTTGATTGCTTTAAATGTATTTTCGATTGATAATGAATAGTCGCCTTTTAAATTGTAGATGTTTCCTAAATTAGTATAGGAGTATGCAATTGATTCTTCTTTGTTTGTTTTTAATCGAAATTTTAATGCTTGTGTTTGATAAAAAATGGCGGAATCAAAAACGGCTTTGTCGGTAAAAATATTTGCAATATTACTATAACAACTAGCAATACCCTCAGAGTGATTGATTGTTTGGTACAATTGAAGCGATTTTAGGTAATATTCATTTGCGGTTTTGCTGTCTTGTTGTAAATAATAATAGATACCAATGATATTGTTAGATAATGCTTCTGAGGAGGTGTGCTTTGATTTTTTTGCAAGCATTAAGGCCTGTTCGGCCAACTTCTTAGATTTTTCGGGATCCGTAAATTTGTATTCAAAAGCAAGTTTAGCTGTAAGAACTGCTTTCGAAGTATCTACAGTTGTTTTGTTTAATAAATTTTGTAAACTATCGATTTTAGAATTCTGAGAAAATAAATTGCTATTAAAGTTGATAAATAGAATCGAGAATATTACTAATAGTTTTTTCATCTTATAAAGTTGAATGCTATCAAAATTAAAAAATCTCGGCCAATTGAGCCGAGATTTTTTAATTTATTATTTACCTATTTGCCAACAATGTTACATGGCCCATGTAATCATGGTATTTACTTTGGAAGTCGCGAACTTCAATCTTATAAACATACACACCATCTTGCGCTATTTCACTTCCTCCATTTGCTCTGCCATCCCAACCTTTTGCTAAATCGTTGGTTTCAAAGATAAGATCTCCCCATCTGTTAAAAATCATCATTCTAAATTCAGAAATCTCTTGTCCTTTTGCTGAGAAATAATCATTGATACCACTTCCATCAGGTGTAAAAGCATTTGGAATGTATATCGTATAGATTGGTTTTATCTCAACTGGTATTGTTAATGAATCTTTACACCCTTCAGAACTAGAAACATGCAATGTTACAAGGTATTCGCCTTTATCAATATAGCTATGTTGTGGACTATAGGCTGTTGAGTTGGTTCCATCTCCAAAAGTCCAGGTAGATGTAGCTGCATTGATAGAGGTATTTAAAAATTTGAATACAGGGCTTACAGTTGTACCATCGATAGCTTCAGCAGTAAACAATGCTTTTGAAGGATTGTGTACAATTACTGTTGCATTTGTGTTCTGACTGTTAGAACAACCAGCACTTGAAGTTACCATCACATTAATGGTATATGTTCCACTTTGTGTGTAAGTGTGGGTTGGATTTACAACGTTTGAAGTGGTTCCATCTCCAAATACCCAGCTGTATTGCGCACCAGTATTAGTTGTTGAATTATCTTGAAAATTTACAGCAACTTCTCCACATCCAATCCCTGATACTGGTGAAACATTAATGACCGGTAACGGATTCACTGTTATAGGAATAATTCCATTGATGCTATTGTTGCAAGCATCTGTTACGGTTACGGTATAGGTTGTGCTTATGTTCGGACTAACTGTAAACGGTCCATTTCCACTTCCTAAATTATTACTCCAGTTAATAGTTACTGGTCCTGTATTACCACTTACAGTAGAAGTAAGAGTAGCCGTATTGCCATTACATATTGCAGTAGCTGGTGTAACTAGCAAGTTTGCCGCTGTTAATGATGTTACATTGATTGCAACTGTTTCAGTATTGCTAATGCATCCATTCGCATCTGTTGCTGTTACATCATAAATGGTACTTATAGTTGGACTCACAGTTTGTGTTGCACCTGTTCCTATACCAGTCCAGTTGAATGTGTAGTTGCCATTTCCTCCATTTGCACTTGCGCTTAACTGGGTGTTTTGACCAACACAAATACTCGTATTCCCAGAGGCAATTATTGTAAGAGGTGCTGGCTGTGTAATTGTAACATTTGATGATACATGGCATCCATTATCATCAGTTACTGTTATTGCATAGGTACCAGCGGTTAAGCCGCTTGCACTCGCACCAGTTCCGCCATTTGGTAGCCATTGATAAGAATAAGTTGGTGTTCCTCCAGCAGGTATTACAACTGCTTGCCCATCAGCTAAACCATTACAAGAGGTTGCAAAGCCGGCAGTTGAAAGGGTTAATGGTGTTGGCTCAGTTAATGTAACTGTTGAGGTAGACGAACATCCATTCGCATCCGTTATGGTTGCAGTATAATTTCCTGGTGCTAAGCCTGTAATGTTTTGTGAATATTGTATTGGCGTGGTGTTCCATTCATAGTTATACATACCTGTTCCGCCCGACCCTCCAACAATAATATTCCCATTAGATGCACCGTTACATGTTATTCCACTTACAATCATTGCATTGCTGGTTAATTGAACGGGTTCAGTAATTATAAAATTAGCTGAAACAGAACATCCATTGTTGTCGCTTATTATTACAGATGTACTACCTGCATTTAAATTAGTTGCAGTTGCAGCTGTTTGTATTGGTTGCGTATTCCATATATAGTTGTATGGTGGTGTTCCACCAGTAGGATTAACTGTAGCACTTCCAGTGTTGCTGTTATAACAAATTGCATTTGATTGTGATGAGCTATAGCTTAAGGCTGATGCTGGTTGAGTGATGGTAGTAGTAGCCGTACTGATGCAACCATTTGCTGTAGTAACAGTAAAGGAATAGGTTCCTGCAATCAAATTGCTAATTGTAGCATTTGTTCCGCCATTCGACCATTGATAGGTATATGGTTGTTGTCCTCCATTTACGTTTGCTGTGATACTTCCATTTGTACCACCATTACAAGAAACATTCGTACTATTAATTAAGATGTTTCCAGGAGCGGCTCCATTTCCTACAGCAACTGTTGCCGAACTGTTACACCCTGCTGAACTTACGTTTACTGTGTATGTTCCCGACTGCAATCCAGTAGCGGATGCGTTCGTTCCACCATTTGGTAACCATTGATACGTAAATGGACCATTTCCAGATGTAACTTGTGCAGTAGCTGTTCCATTCGAAGCACCACAGTTTGCATTGCTTGATGTTGTAGTTAATGTGATACCTGTTACTGTGATGCAGAAGGAAAAAGTTTGACTTCCATTGTAAGGACAATTATCATCTTGTACAGTAATTGTAAAGCAATGTGGTGCATTACTAATTTGTGCACTTGTTGGTGTCCAGCTGAAAGTTGCTGTTGGTCTAGCACCTGCAGTTGAAGTAAAGTTAGCACCATTTATACCATTGTTCCAATTGATTGTTACATTTTGTGTTGCATCCATATCAAATGTACTAATGGTAAAATTTATTGGCTGTCCTGCGCATGCGGTTAAAGAATATTGATTGGTATTATTAATTCCATTTACATATGGATTGTTATTAGTACAAGTAATAGTTCTTAATTGAATGTCACGCATTACGCTTCCCACAAGAATGCCGTTTCTCCACTCTTCAACAACTATTGCAAAAACAGTTACTTGTAATTGTGTAGGTGTCATGCACATATCACCTGTTGAAGTGTTGAAACTTACTGCTGGCGATGATGTTAATGGTTGTGATTCAGAGTAAGGAGCAATGTAATTCACATTTGTAGTAGCACTAGTAAAAGGAGCTACAAGTGTGTAGAATAAAGAATCTCCATCAGCATCAAATGACCCATTGTTGAAACAATAAGGTTGGCCTACACAAACAAATGGAATAGGAGGATTCGAAAATGTTGGAGAGTTGTTACAGGTAAAGTTCAAGTTGTTTAGTCGTGCTTCAACATATATGTTTTCTGCTCCGGGATTCACAATAGTTCCTATTGATGAATTTCGGCAACATAAGCTGAAACTAATTACCCAATCTGTACATTGAGCAGGTAATGTAATAATGCCTCTATAGATGTATTCTTGAACTCCGGGATATTGTCCGCCTGAACATTGTGTATTCATTTGGGTACAGATGGGTGATACTTCAATTCCTGTACCTTGTATCCTATTAAGTGTAAGCGATAAATTTTGACCGCATGATGCTGATGAGATGTCGACTTGTGCTGTGTTTGGAGCAGCAACTCCTGCGCAATCTCTGTAAAAGGAAAGTGAAATTTGATATTGGTTACCACCTAAACATTGGTAGGTTATATCCGCACTTTGTGCATGTGAAGCGTATGCTTCATTTTGTGATTGAATAAATAATATTAAGAAACTTATCAATACGAAAACTCTGCGAGTAGATGTTGTTTTCATGATATACCTCCGTTTCTAAAAGTGTGAAACAATAAATTAAGAACTTGGGTAGTTTAACGCCAATAAAAACAAAGGGTTTCAATAAATTCAATAAAAATTATTTATAGTTTAATTGTTACACGTTAATAAAAATAACCCTTTTGGCCTGTGTTATGCATGCATAGTATGTTTTGAGGTTTGCAAATGGCTAATATTTTTGCAATCTTTGGATAATAAATATTTTTAAAAATGACAAAAAGAAATTTTTTAGTTGTTGCTTCTGCACTATTTTTTATCACCTCATGTGATTTATTGAAAAAGTCTTCCAATAATGATGATTTGGCAGTAATAAATTTAGATACAATCGAATCCGTTGCCAAAACACCAGAACCACAGCAATACCAAGCTTCTGTAAGTAGAATAAATGATATTATTCATACAAAATTGGATGTGAAATTTGATTGGTCAAAGCAATATTTGTATGGTAAAGCAACCATTACTGCTAAACCCTATTTCTATCCTACTGCTATTTTAGAATTGGATGCGCGGGGTATGGACATTAAGGAGGTTGCTCTTTTGACAGTAAAGGAAGAACTAGAGCCCGTTCAACAATCAGTAAAAAATAAAAAAGTAGAACAAACGGTTATCAAAACGACTGTTCAAACACCATTAAAATATACATATGAGAATGATGTTATAAAAATACAATTGGATAAAGAATATAAGAACTCAGAGCAGTATACTGTTTTTATAGAATATACAGCAAAACCAAACGAATTAAAGAAAGGTGGAAGTGCCGCTATTTCGGATGATAAAGGACTTTATTTTATAAATGCTGATGGTAAGGATAAAAATAAACCTCAACAGATTTGGACTCAAGGCGAAACACAATCTAGCTCAGCATGGTATCCCACTATTGATAAACCGAATGAGCGAATGACTCAAGAAATATACATTACTGTTGAGAATAAATTTGTAACACTTTCTAATGGAGAGTTGGCATCTTCATTTGATAATGGAGATGGCACTCGTACCGATTATTGGAAGATGGATTTACCACATGCTCCTTATCTAACAATGATGGCTATTGGTGATTTTGCAGTTGTAAAGGATAATAAATGGAGAGGGAAAGAGGTGAATTATTACATTGAAAAAGAATACGAACCTTATGCAAAAGCAATTTTTGGAAATACGCCTGAAATGTTAGAGTTCTATTCCAATAAGCTGGGAGTAGAGTACGCTTGGAATAAATATTCTCAAATTATTGTTCGTGATTATGTTTCTGGAGCAATGGAAAATACGAGTGCAACTTTGCATGGCGAATTCTTAAATCGTACCGATAGAGAAATGCTGGATAGTGACAATGAAGATGTTATTGCACACGAATTATTTCATCAATGGTTTGGTGATTTAGTTACTTGTGAGTCGTGGAGTAACTTGCCTTTAAATGAATCTTTTGCTACTTATGGAGAATACTTGTGGGAAGAGTATAAATATGGAAAAGATGCAGCTGATTTGCACAGCGCTGAGTCGAGAGCAGGCTATCTTGCCGAATCTGCAAGAAAACAAGTACCACTCATTCGTTTTCAATTTGATGACAAAGAGGATATGTTTGATGGGCACAGTTACAATAAAGGTGGACAAGTGCTTCATATGCTTCGTAAATATGTTGATGATGATGCTTTTTTCGCGTCACTTAAACTTTATTTAGAAACAAATAAATTTACTTCTGTTGAAATTCATCAATTACGATTGGCATTTGAACAAGTTACAGGCGAAGATTTAAACTGGTTCTTTAATCAGTGGTTTTTAGCAAGCGGTCATCCAGACATAGTTATAACTACAAATTATGATCCGATTGCAAAAAAACAAAAAGTTCAAATTAAACAAGTTCAAGATTTTTCTAAAACTCCACTTTTTAAAATTCCAATGTATATTGATTTATATGTTGACGGGAAAGTTGAACGTAAAAAGGTAACAGTAACAAAAGCAGATGAACAATTTGAATTTGAAGTAACAACTAAACCTAGTTTGGTAAATGTTGATGCCGAGAAAATGTTATTATGTACAAAATTTGAAAAGAAGCCAATTGAAGAATGGGTTTTTCAATATAAGAATGCTCCTTTGTTTTTAGACAGATACGAAGCACTTGAAGAGCTTGCAAAGAGTTCGGATTCATTGGCAGTAAAAACAGTTGCAAGTGCATTGGACGATAAATATTGGTACTTAAGAGCTGAAGCAATTAACTATTTAAAAAAGATGAATGTTTCAGATAAATTTTCTATAAAAGAAAAAATGATAAATCTAGCGGCTACAGATGCGAAATCATTGGTTCGCGCAGATGCAATTGATTATTTAGCTACAAATTACAAAGAAGAGCAATTGGTTTCTATTTATAAAAATGGATTAAATGATAAATCCTATGCAGTTTTAGGCTCTTCATTAAGTGCTATTGCTAAGGCGAATCCGAAAGAAGGACTGACTTATGCAAAACAATATGAAACCGAAAAAAATAATGATGTGCTTTTTGCAATAGCCGATTTATATGCAAATTATGGATCCGATGAAAATAATTTGTTTTTTGTTAATTCAGCAGATAAATTTACAGGCTTCTCAAAAATAGGTTTTGTGAGTATTTACGGTACGTTTTTGAAAAATGTAAAAAAAGATGAAACTGTAAATAGTGGTGTAAAATTATTGACAGATATTGCTACGAATGAAGGAACAAGCAAATGGGTTGTGTATTATGTGAAAAAAAGTATAAAAGACTTAGCGATGATGTACGAAGATAGAGAAGTAAAAGCAAGTCAAAAATTAAAAGATTTAAAAGCAGCAAATCCCAATGTTGGTGGTACTCAAGAATTGGAATCAGAGATTGAAAATGCAAAAAATCAAAAGCAAAAAATCAACGATATTTATAGCTCTATAAAATAAGTTATCTATTAATAAAAACAGAAAACCCTTCCAATTGGAAGGGTTTTTCTGCTCTCTAAACATCCAAAACAATTAAAAACTAGGGCATACGCCCGGACGGTATTTTGGTTTTGGTTTTTTACACGTAAACTGCATCCCCATCGAAATTTCATGTGAACCAGCTGTTGCATTGGTTAGTTTGGATACTGTAACATCATAACTATAGCCTACTTTAAAAATTCCATGTTGGAATCCAAGTAAAACAATAAATGCATCTTGATTACGATACCATAATCCGCCAACTAAGGCACCTTTTGTGATATAGACTCCTAAATTTAATTGACGAAAATCTTGTTGTTGTTGGTATAAGATATTGGGTGAAATACTGGTTTCACTTTCTTTTGACCCAACAGGTATTACCGCTCCTGCATGTGCAGTGTATTTTCGTGGAAGTTTACTTGTATAAATTAATCCTTCATCCGGTTCATTTAAATGATGCGCTGCAAATCCAATAAAAAATATTTTACTGAAGGCAACAGCACCTGCTGAAAGATCGACAAATGATTTTTGTGACTTACCTTGAATTTCATTCGTGTTGTAAACAAATCCCCTTTTGTCGTCAATCATATCACCAAATGTAAGTTTACTCCAATCGATTTGTTTTTGACCATAAGTTCCTTGAAATCCAACATTTATAGACAAATTCCGAGTTGGGCGCCACTGATAGGAATAGATACCACTGATATTGGTTGTGTTTAATGTTCCTTGTCCAGCTCTATCATTTGTAACTAAAATGCCTATTCCACTTTTGATGCCGTATACAAATCGGTCGGCAGAAAGACTTGTGGTTACATAAGTCCCCGATATGCTAGGCCATTGATTACGGTAATTGAGTGTGATTCGTGGGCAAATATTGGATCCAGCAAATGCAGGGTTCAAGTACAATGGATTTGCATAAAATTGTGTGAATTCTGGATCTTGAGCGTTAGCTGATTTGAATACAAGTATGCAAACGCTAAATAAAAATAGTTTGTATAGTTGCTGCATAAGTCCTCCTTTTTGTTTGTTTATTAGGAAGACGCAGAAAGCAAAAAAGGTTGCCTAGTTTTTTAAAGTATCTTTTTTTATTGCTTCTCTATGCTTACGGATACTATCAGGATTTACATTTGAGAACATGATATTATCCCATCCAATATTCTTATTAGATTGTGATTTGGCTGCTTTTTTTGTTTCGTCTTTTTCTTGAGTAGTTCCAATCACCCCTTTCGATGAGTCAAGCATATCCCCAAAGATAGGTTCGTTCCCCATTTTCATTACAGAATGAATATTTGTTGTGTTTTTTTCTGATTTTTTTGAAACTGAATTTGTCTCTTTTGTTTTATTCTTCTCTTTAGAGACAGTAGTAGCTTCAGGTTTTGCTACCGTTTTTAATTGAATTTCGTTTATATTGCTTTCAATTGCTTTTGTTTCTATTTCTGTATTAGTAGGTATTGCTATTTCAGTTGGCTTCTTAGTAATTATAGGTGTTGGAGTAGAGGTTTTTGTTGTTTGTTGAATTGTTGGAGTCGTTATTTCCTCTCTTTTTGTTGAAGTTTTCGACAATTGTTTATAAATCAAAAAGCTACCACCCAGTATAGTAATTCCTATGACTATATTTAAAGAATACTTCCAATTAAATTGTGTTTGCTTCGGAGCTACATTTAACATGCTGTCCATTCTGGACCAATCATTTGAATCATAAGGAGCCTCAAAATCTTTTAAAGCATTTTTTACAGCCTCGTCAAGTTTGGTATTTGGAGTATTATCGATCATGATTAGGTTTTATTAAATGCATTAAATTTTTTTTCAAATTAAACTTAGCTTTAGAAAGATTTGATTTAGAGGTACCCTCACTGATATCAAGTAATTCTGCAATTTCTTTATGTGTATATTCTTCTATTACGTATAAGTTAAAAACTGTCCTGTAAGCAGGCGTAAGTTCCTGAACAGCCTTTAAAATATCTTCTTTTTCAATCTTTGATAATAAATCGTCTTCACTTATTTCTTCCGCTAAGCTGGATGAGCGATCATTTACATTTACAGTACTTACAATTAAGTAGTTCTGTTTGTTTTTTCGCAACTGATCAATGGATGTATTTACCATTATCCTTCTTACCCAGCCTTCAAAAGAGCCTGAATTGTTGAAACTCTTTAAACTGTTAAATACTTTTAAAAACCCTTCGTGAAGTACATCTTTAGCATCATCGCTGCTTTTTGAGTATCGCAAACAAACACCAAGCATTTTGCTATAATAGTGTTCATACAAAGCTTTTTGGCTTGCACGATCATTTTTTAAGCAACCTTTAATTACCTCGGTTTCATTCATAAATACAGCGTTCTGTGGCAAAACACTTCTCTTCTACGCAAGAAAGACGTAAAAGGTTATAAATGGTTGCCTCCATTATTTTTTACTAAAATAGGTTATTTTGACTTAAAGTAATTGGACAAAAAAATTTAAAAAATCATTTCGTGTTCAAAATTTTTTTAATTTGAATTAGTTCCTGCTTAATGTCTTGGAGTAACTGTGATTCGGAAAGTGTTGTGGGGGTAGAGGAGTTGTTTTTTGCTTTGATTACTTTTTCGCGTTGAATCAGAATCAAGTTCTTGAATTCTTCTGCAGCTTCCACACCTGGTATACTCATCATATTGCTACCATGAGAACCTCCACCACCCGCAGTTTCAATTTTTATAAAGGTCAATCCCATTGAGCGTAAAATTGGACCACCCCAAAACGAAATATCTTGAATGTTTTCAAGCGGAATTGTTTTCTCGATGTGTAATATTATTCCTTTCGAAAAGTATAAATTCTTCTCAGAAAGTTCACATTTTAAAGTATTGAAAAACTTGCCTGATATCCACTGTCCTAAGCCAAAAATCCAAAATGGAATTAAAACAATTCCTATTACACTAACGAATAAGTAAAATAGTGCAATTAAAAAAATATATGTTTTAACTTTTGGGTTAAAAACGGCTTTTCTGACAATAGTGTTGTTGTTTTCCATCGTATTTAAATTAGAACTTTACCGTTCATTTCTTTTGGAATATCTATTCCTAATAGCGTTAAAATAGTTGGTGCGATATCGGCTAACTTCCCTTCATTAATTTTTGTATAATCTTTGTCAATCAAAATACAAGGTACTGGATTGGTTGTGTGAGCAGTATTTGGCGACCCATCAGGATTAATCATATAATCGGAGTTGCCATGGTCGGCAATGATAATAAATGAATAGCCGTTTTTAATGCCCGTTTCTACCACACGTTGTGCACATTTATCAACTGTTTCAACCGCTTTGATTACAGCCTCATATACACCCGTATGTCCTACCATATCAGCATTTGCAAAATTTAAACAAATAAAATCTGCACTTGATTTTTCAATTTCAGGCAAAATAGCATTTGTTAATTCTACTGCACTCATTTCTGGCTGCAAATCGTAGGTTGCAACTTTTGGAGATGGTGCCATGATTCGTTTTTCTCCTACAAATTCTTTTTCACGTCCACCCGAAAAGAAAAATGTAACATGGGGATATTTTTCGGTTTCTGCAATTCTGATTTGAGTTTTATTTGCTTTTTCTAAAACCTCACCCAAGGTCATTACTAAATTATCTTTATCGTATACGATGTGTACATTTTTGAATGTATCATCATAATTGGTCATGGTTACATAGTATAATGGAAGTGTGTTCATGCCATTTTCAGGCATATTTTTTTGTGTTAACACTTCTGTAATTTCTCTGCATCGATCTGTTCTGAAATTAAAGCAAATAACTACATCGTCATTGTTGATGGATGCAATTGGATTACCATCATTGTCGATTTGTACAATAGGTTTAATAAACTCATCCGTTATATTTTCGGAATACGATTCTTCAATTGACTTAAGTATATTTTGTGTTTTTTTTCCTTCTCCTTTTACCAATAAATCATAAGCGAGTTTAACACGTTCCCATCGTTTGTCTCTATCCATCGCATAATACCGCCCAACAACACTTGCAATTTTACCAGTTGATTTTTTTAGATGATTTTCTAAATTTGTTAAATATCCCAATCCACTTTTCGGGTCAGTATCTCTACCATCTGTAAAGGCATGAATATATACATTTGAAAGTCCTGCATTTTTTGCCATATCACATAGGTGATGTAAATGCTCCTGCGATGAATGAACACCGCCTTCGGATACAAGTCCGATTAAATGAATGGCCTTATTATTCTTTTTTGCATAGTCAAAAGCGTCTACTAATGTTGGATTTGAATCAATTGTTTTTTCACGAATGGCTTTGTTGATTAGTTCTAAATCTTGGTATACGATTCGTCCTGCTCCAATATTCAAATGCCCAACTTCGCTATTTCCCATTTGTCCATCGGGCAAGCCTACTTTTTGACCAGATGTATGTAATGTGGAATGAGGATATTTTTTGTATAAGCTATCAATGAAGGGTGTATTGGCATTTGCAATTGCATCCGATTTTGACCCATCTCCTAAGCCCCATCCATCAAGGATTAATAATGCTACTTTTTTTGACATAAAATTAATTGTTAAAAATGATTTCAAAAATACTTCCTTTCGGAGTATTGTTTTTTACTGTTATCGCTCCTTTATGCTGTGCTACTATGTAATTTACAATGTACAAGCCTAGTCCTGTACCTTTTGTTTTTCTTGTTTCTTCGCTTCCAATGCGATAAAATTTTTGAAAAATTGCATTCTTTTCTTCATCAGAAATACCTGTCCCTTCATCCTTGACACTCAATATAATTTTAGAATTAAGCTTTTTCAAACTAATAGTAATGGTTGATTCTGCTGGAGAATATTTCACAGCATTTTCAAATAAATTAAGAATGATAGAAGGGAAGCTCGTTTTATCAATTAACATGAAAATATTTGAATCTAAATCCAAAATTATTTTTTGTTTGTAATTAAACGACTTTATTGTTTTGGTTAAATTTTCTGTTAAGTATTCTGATAGGTTACAATTTTCGGTGTTGATTAAAAACACACTGTTATCAATTTTTGCTGCAAGTAAAATGTTTTCTACCAATGTGTTTAGACGTTCGGTATCACTAATGGCATTTCTTATGATTTCAAGCTGTTTGTCGCGACTAAGCTCCCTTTTTTCAAGGGTTTGTAATTGCAATTTTGCAGATGCAATAGGTGATTTTAGCTCATGTGTGACAGAGAGTAAAAAGTTTTTTTGCTGATTTGCTAATTCATTCTCTTTTTTGAATGTTTTGCGAACTTGATAAATACCAAGCAGAAGTAGTCCGATAAAAAAAGCTCCTTCTCCCGAAATCATTACCCAGCGTTTATGAAGTTTTTCGTTTATTTCATTGCCTTTAGCAATAACTTCATCTGCGGATTCTTCTTTTAATAGGTTGATTTCAGTTTTGAGTTGAGAAATTTCATTGTTTAATTGGAACATCGAAAACATCCACCACGAAAATTGCACAACAATGTAGGCTACAAGGATGTAGAAAATAAAAAGTGGCCTCGACTTTTTGTTAGCGGTATTCATTCAAACAAAGGTAATAAAAAAAGCCCCTAAAAATTAGGGGCTTTTTGAACTTAAATACTTGAAACAAAGCATAAACTCTGTTTTTTGTATGTAAAAAAAGCAAATCGTTTTGATTTGCTTTTTTGATTTATTTAGTCAACGCGTTGTACATTAACTGCATTTAAGCCTTTTTTGCCTTCTTGCACATCGTATGATACTACGTCATTTTCGCGGATATCTTCTTTTAAACCTGATGCATGAACAAAAATTTCTTGTCCATTGTCTTCTTTAATAAATCCGAAACCTTTAGCTTCGTTAAAAAATTTTACTGTTCCTTTTTTCATTGTTGTTTTTGTTTGTTGTTCCGCGTTTACGGAACGGGTTATTAATTTTTAGTTTTTTGAAATCACGTGAATGACCTCAGTTTCTTTAAAGAGAAAAATGTAAAATTGACCGAATTGATAGAGGAAACTATAAACTGATTGAGATACAATCTTCTAATGAAGAGCACAAATATACGCCCTTTTTTTAATAAAGCCTGTTTTTTCTTTAAAAAAAGGATAATCCTGCATTTAAATCTTTTTATAAACGACAAAACCCTTGATAATCAAGGGTTTTGTCGTTTTGGCTGTGGTACCTCGCGGGATCGAACCGCGGACACAAGGATTTTCAGTCCTTTGCTCTACCATCTGAGCTAAGGTACCAGCTCATTTAATTGGGATGCAAATGTATAAAAATTTTTATAATCACAAAAATAATTTTCGTTCTTCATTGCGTTATTTCGTAGTTTTGTGATATGCAATTAGTTATAGACATTGGAAATACAAGAATAAAGGCTGCACTATTTCAAAAAGACCAACTTATAGAGTTTCTTGTATTTAAGGATTACAAGGAAGTGTTAGAGAGTGGCTTGTTTAACAAGAGCTATACGATTAAAAATTGCATTGTTGCATCCGTTGTTGATGACATTGAGCAATTTGTTGAGGAATTGTCCCAAAAAGTAAATGTACTTGTTTTTACCTCCGAAACGCCTTTGCCTATAAAGAACCTTTATAAAACAACTAGTACGCTTGGTAGCGACCGTCTTGCAGCTGCTGTTGGTGGAGAATTCTTGTTTCCTAATCAAGAAATACTAGTTATAGATGCAGGAACATGCATTAAGTATAATTATGTAAACGATAAGAAAGAATATATAGGTGGTGCAATTTCTCCCGGGCTTCAGATGCGGTTCAAGGCACTGAATACTTTTACCTCCCGATTACCGTTATTAGAAGTTGATGCCGATTTTGATTCCTTGATTGGTGTTGATACAAATGGGAGTATTCTCTCTGGTGTAGAAATGGGAGCTATTGCAGAAGTAAAAGGGTTTATTGATGAATATAAATTAATATCACCGAATATTAAAGTGCTGATTACTGGTGGCGATGTTAATTTTTTTGAGAAACGGCTAAAAAACAGCATCTTTGCAGATTCCTATTTGATTCTGAAAGGACTAAATAGAATTTTAAACTATAATATTAAAGAAGCATAACATATAAAGTATGAGAATTTTTTTGGAGCGTAAATTAAAAGCTGTTGTTGTTGCAATTTGGGTACTTTGTAATGTTGCTTACGTTAGTAATGCGCAAACGGCTACTTCGTCACCCTATTCTAGATATGGAATTGGTGATTTAAATGGGAAGGGCTTTGCTCAAGGTTTTGCTATGGCAGGAACACATATTGCTATGCAAAACGATTCATTGCCTATGTTTTTTATTAATACAGGAAACCCAGCATCTTACTCAAGTCTTCGGTTAACTACGGTTGACTTAGGTCTTAACTATTCCAGATTACAATTACAAAATTCTACGGCAAAATCGGTTTCACACAGTGCAGCATTGGGTTATATCTCAATTGCATTTCCTTTCAAAAAGTGGTGGGGTGGTAGTATTGGTTTGATTCCTTATAGTAGTGTGGGTTATAAAGTATCGGATCAGCAAAGTATAACAAATGTTGGTACGGTTGATTTTTTATATGAAGGAACTGGTGGAGTTAATCAAGCCTATTTTGGAAATGGAATAAAACCTTTGTATGGCTTACCTCGAATGTTTACTCAATCAAAAAAATATAAAGAATTAACTTCTAAGCGTAAGCCCGATTTAACAACTAAAACTCAAGAAGAATATGCTGCAGATGTCAGAAAGGCTACTGCTATCTACAAAAGAAAAAAATCGTGGCAAGCACTTTCTATTGGCTTTAATGCTTCTTATTTGTTTGGTAGTATTGAAAATTCTGGTCGTACAATTTTCCCAGGAAGCACATTAGCATTTAATACAAAGACTGCTACAATAAAGCGAATTAATGATTTTTATCTAGACTACGGAGTTCAACATGCTTTTGTAATTGATTCTATTAAAGGTAGAGTTTTAAAAGAAAAAGTGAAAATCATGTGGGGAGCTACATTTGCAACTCAGTCGAACTTAAGTGCTAAAATTGATAGTTTGTCATACACGTATTTTAATAGCTCAAGTGGTTACGAAGTTGTAAAAGATACTGTTGTAAATGTTCAAGATGTGAAGGGCGAAATCACATTCCCATTGTCATTTGGTTTTGGTTTAGCATTTAAAAAAGGTGATAGATGGTTAGTTGCTGCAGATTATGCTATACAAAACTGGAGTTCATACAAAGCATTTAATCAAACACAAGGCTTAAAAAATAGTATGCGTGTTGCATTAGGTGTTCAATTTGTACCCAATTCAAAAGCTACCGGACTAGATAATTATCATAAAAGAGTTCTGTATCGTGCTGGTGTTCGATACAATCAATCAGCAATAGAGTTAAAAAGCACTCCGCTTGTTGAGTATGCTGTGAGCGCAGGTGTTGGTTTACCAGTTGGGCGAAACTTTTTATTGCAAAATTTTTCAATGGTAAATATTGGTGTTGAATTTGGTCAAAGAGGTTCTGTTTCGAATGGCTTAATTAAAGAGCAATTTTTTAGAGCAACTATTGGATTTACTATGAACGATCGTTGGTTTGTTAAACCTAAATTTGATTAATCTATTTATTGTTTGATCATGTCATTTGCTAAAATTGGTTCAGCTTCTACATTCAGTCTATTGCTATTAGCATTGCTGTACTCATGTGAAAATGATATTGCAAAAGTGAATTCAATAACGGCTTCTATTCAGCAATTACTTCCAGTAGAATCTGGAAAGAATGTTGAAATTATGTATAGCGATTCTGCACGTGTTCGTGCAAAATTAACAGCTCCAGAGTTGAACCGATACAGTGGCAAAAAAGCTTACATGGAATTGCCTAAAGGACTTGAAGTTTTATTTTTTAATGAAAAACGAAAACAGCAAACAAAGCTTACTGCCAACTACGGAATTGGTTTTGATAATGGAAATCAAATGAGTAAAATGGAAGTAAAGAATAAAGTGGTTGTAATAAATGAAAAAGGAGACAAGCTGGAAACAGAACACTTAATTTGGGATGCAGCTAAAAAAGAAATATATACTGATGAGTTTGTGAAAATATCAACCAAAGACGAAGTAATTTGGGGAGATGGTTTAAAGGCAAATCAAGATTTTTCTGAATATGAAATTACACATGTAAAAGGGCAGATTGCTCTAAAAGACGAAGAATTTAATACAAAAAAAGATGAATAAAACATTAAAAGTACTTGAAATACTATGGTTAGTGATGGGCATCATTGGGATTGTTATGTGTGCCTATTTTATTACTGTTAAAGACAATGAAGGTGCAATTTATTTTCTGGTATTTACATTAGCATGCGGTTTGATGTATTCTATACGTAAGCGTCAACGTAAAAAACATGAAGCGGCACAACAACAATCGAAACCAAATTCAGCAAAAAAATAAAAATTGGAAACATCTGTCGTCATAATTCTATTAACACTTATTGCATCTGCATTTTTTTCAGGGCTCGAGATTGCATTTATTACATCCAACAAATTAAGAATTGAGCTTGAAAATAAACAAGGAAATTTTTCAGCTAAAATTTTATCCTATTTTAATAAATATCCTTCCCGCTATTTAGGAACAATGCTGCTGGGGAACAACATTGCATTAGTAATATTTGGTATTTATATGGACGAAGAATTAAAGCCAATTATTGGCAATTTTGTGTCTTCTAAAATTGCGGTATTGCTGATTACTACTTTTTTATCTACCATGTTTATTCTTGTTACCGCGGAGTACTTGCCTAAAAATTTGTTCCGTATCAATCCAAATAAAACATTAACACTTTTTTCATTCCCGCTAACGATTGTTTATGGAATCCTTTATCCATTTGTAATGGTAACTATTGGCCTTTCTGAGTTTATTCTTAAAAAGGTGTTTCGAGTGAAAATAGAAAAAGAGAATTCTGCTTTCACCATGATTGATTTAGATAATTATGTGAAGGAAGGTACAGCCGCTGTTGAAAGAAAAGCGGAAGTGGAACATGAAATTCAAATTTTTCAAAATGCATTGGATTTTTCAAGCATTAAGGCAAGGGAATGTATGATTCCAAGAACTGAAATTATTGCTTTGGATGTGAATAGTTCTATTCAAGAGTTAAAGCAAAAATTTATTCAAACCCGACTTTCTAAAATTTTAATTTATTCTGACAATATTGACAATATTATAGGTTATGTATACTCCAAAGAGCTTTTCAAGCAACCTGAGAGTATTAAAAGTATTTTGTTGCCAGTAAGTATTGTCCCTGAATCGATGGCAGCGAATGAAGTGTTAACTATTTTTATTCAGCAACACAAAAGCATCGCAATTGTAGTAGATGAATACGGTGGAACATCGGGAATGATTACAATGGAGGATATCATGGAGGAAATATTTGGTGAAATTGAAGATGAACATGATAAGGAAGAGTTAATTGAAAAAGTGATGGGAGAGGATGAGTTTGTGTTTTCAGCTCGTTTAGAAACAGATTACATTAACCACAAATACAATTTGAATTTACCAATTTTGGAAAATTTTGAAACGATAGGTGGCCTTATAATGCATTATAATGAGAGTATTCCAGAAGTAAATGAAGAAATTAAAATTGATAATTTTTTATTCACAATACGCATGGTTTCAAAAACTAGAATTGAAACGGTAAGTATTAAATTGTTGCCAGTCGAAAATTAATAATGCAATAAAAACTAACATCCTTAGTTTTTTATTGTAAAATTGAATAACTTTAAGGTATCGTAATGATGAAACTTAAATACATACCATTTTTAGTAGTGCTAATTTCACTTTTTACATCCTGTGTAAAGGAGAAAGATTATCCACCTGAGCCGATAATTGAGTTTGTTCAGTACATTAAGTATGGCCTAGACTCAGCAGATTGTATTATTTCTTTTCAAGATGGTGATGGTGATATCGGGAAATTGCCAGGGGATTCTCAAAGCCCAGACGATTTTAAAATGAAGTATTTATATAAAGGAACGGACAATTTATTTCATCCATTCGATGCCATTGATTCAACGGCTGTAATGGATACTTTGTTTTACAGTTACCGAGTACCTAATCTAACTCCAGATGGGCAGTACAAAGCATTAAATGGAGACATTATAGCAAAATTAAGAGTACCACCTATTTATGTTCCCGGACATACAATTGTTAAGTTCGAAATTACCTTAACAGATAGAGCAGGGCATAAAAGCAATATTGTTACTTCCAACGAAATTACGCTACCTTAATTACAAAATTTTCTTTAATTCAATTAAGGAATTTATCTCATGAGTTATTTCCTCTTGATGGGAATTATCATTTGGATTAAAATAAACTTGATGTATCCCTGCATTTTTTGCCCCTAATACGTCAGCATTTATACAATCTCCAATCATAATACTTTTTTCCCGAGCTGAATTTGTTGCACTCAAAGAATAATCAAAAATCCGTTTATCAGGTTTTTTAAATCCAGCTCGTTCAGAAGTTATGATTTCAGAAAAATAGTTTGCAATCCCAGAGTTTGTAAGTTTTATGTGTTGCACTTCTTCAAACCCATTAGTAATGATGTGTAAGTCGTATTTGGATTTTAAATAATCCAATATTTCAATTGTATGGGGAACTAAATTGGTTTTTAAAGGTGATAAATAAACGTAGTCATTACCAATATTTTTTATTAATTCAAGATCTGTGATTTCGTATTTTAATAAAGCTCTGTTAAATCGCTCAAAACGAAGTGTCTCTTGATTGATTGTGCCTTGTCTGTATTCTTCCCAAAGAAGGTCGTTTATTTTATAATACTCTTCAATAAAAGTGTTTGATGAACTAATCCCTTTTTCAGCTAATTTATATTTATCAATGAGCTCTAGTAATGTCTCATGTGAATTAATTTCAAAGTCCCAGAGAGTTCTGTCTAAATCAAAAAATACATGCTGATACATTAAAAGAATAATTTGAAGGATGCAATTGATACAGACCAAAATAAGATAGAGCCAAACATGTAAGCAATAATTTCTTGTTTGTTTTTGAAATAGCGAACTGCTAAAAAGCATCCAAGTGGTATAGATAATAGTAATGGGGTGGCTAGTGAAATTCCCACAATCCCAAATCGTTTTTTTATTATTACAATGAGTTTGTTTTTGCGTGTGAATTTTTTCTTTACAACTTCAGTTTGCTGATTTTCTTTCTTTTGTTCTTTTCTTCTCTTATAATTTTTAACAAGTGTATCACTTAAAAAAACAAATGTTAATACTCCCGTGAAACCTCCAAGAGAAGTAACCACTACTGTTTCAAAAAAGGAAAACCCCATGGCCAATGCCATCGGAACTGCACCAAATACAAATTTTACAGTACTCAGTAAAAATACAGATACTATTTCCCAAATTTCTTGTTGCAAGTTGTCGTAAATTAAATTTTATTACCGTAGGCCAAATCTCCTGCATCACCTAATCCCGGTACAATGTATGCTTGAGCTGTAAGTTCTTCATCAACAGCGCCACACCAAATAGTAACATTCTCGGGCAAGTGTTTTTTTACATAATCAACGCCTTCTGTGCTAGCTATGATTGAAGCAACATGAATATGACGAGGTTTGCCTCTTTGTAATAGTGCTTTGTAGGTTAAAACCATTGATGAACCTGTAGCCAACATTGGATCGCAAAGGATTAAAATTTTATCAGTAAGGTCAGGACACGCCATGTATTCTACTTGAATATCAAAACTGCCATCTTTATGATGTTTACGATACGCAGAAATAAATGCATTTTCCGCTTTATCAAAATAACTTAAAAAGCCGTTGTGAACAGATAGCCCTGCTCTTAGAATTGTAGCAACAACAGGTTGTTCTTTTATTCTGGACACATTCGCAATTCCAAGAGGAGTAGTCGTTTCGCGATTTTCGTAAACAAGAGTTTTGCTTATTTCATAAGCCATAATTTCTCCCATACGTTCCATGTTTCTACGAAAACGCATGCTGTCTTTTTGAATTTTTTCATCTCTAATTTCAGCAATGTATTCATTAAAAACCGAATTGCTGTTTCCTAAAATGTGTACCATCGTTGTTGTTATTTTTTACCGCTCATTAGTTTGATTAATAAGGGCAATTTGTTTCTTTTTACTTGCAAATATACGGAATCTTTAGCACCAAAATTATGATTAAAGCTAGCAACAGTTTCAACAGATGAGCCTCCAAAATCAAATTTTTCAATTTTTGGGCTGTAATTTTTGAAAATATAATTGAGCAATAAATACATTGCTCCAGCTGATTTTCCTTCAGCATCAGCACTTCCTTTCAAGAATAAAATTTCAGTTTTTGATTTAATAAAAAATCCAGCAGCAATTAGTTTCATTTCTTTGTTTTGAATTCCGAGTATTATTCCTGCATTGTTTTTAAGTGCTTCAATCATTAAGTTTTCCAATGTGCTGTAATCTTCTTTGCTTAAACCTGTCAACTCTTTCCCTTTATTGTTTTTAAATAAATCAACAACATCTTTAGGCTTAATATTTTCAGTAATCACTAATTGCTGTTTTTCGGCTTTCTTAATATTTCTCTTCGCATCTCCTTTGAAACTATCGAATAGCTGCTCATATTTCTGATTTAATGCTAGTGTTTGAAACAAACGCTCCTTTTTTTCAAAATCAGTACGTTTAAATATGTTCTTTTCGTGAATACTAAATTCGATATATTTAAACTGTTTAGGTATTGCATCAAAAAAATCAGAAACTAAATTTTCTGTAATACTCATTTTTGAATATACGCCTAAATATCTTGTAAATAGAGGTTGATAAAGGTAATGAATGGATAATTTATTGTTTGAAGCTAAAGGAAAAACGGCTTCATAATCATTTAAAATTAAAGCACTCCAGTTAGGACAAACAGCATCAAGATACCACGAAGAAACAAAAATGCTTGGGGAGGTACTTGTTTCAATACATGTATCCCATTTTTTTTTGTCAATATTTTTATGTTCTAGGTATCGAATCATTTTAAAAATTCATTGCTAAATGTTGTGAATTGTTGCTGGTCTTTGTTTTTGATTACAAACGTTTCAATTTTTTGTATAGATAAACGTGATAATGCTTTTGGATGACCAATAATCACCATGTGTTTTTTATTTTTACGTATGAACCCATTTAAGGCCTTTTGGAGTAATGTTGCATTGTATCCATCTACCGAAACTGGATTGTTTGTGAAGCGTGTTAATAATTTTTTTCTGTAACCAGGTGCAGGCATTGCTTTCCCATCGCCCAGTGGTTTATGTAAATAAGGGTTTTTGCGCCCTAATAAAAACAATGTCCAGAAAAAAAGTGGTGAATTTTTAATTGAACTAATTGGTAATTCGGTGAACGTTCCATTTTTTTGTTCAACATTTACATCATTTTCAAAGGTGTAGATGTCTTTGTCTGGTGCTCCAGTAAAGTCATATGCATATTCTTTTGATTCAAATTTCCCATTTCTGAAAACACTACTGTCGAGTGTAATGCCGTTTTCAATAAATGTACTCTTTAATTTGTCAAAAGGTTGAATGCACCAGCCCCCAGCTCTAAAAGCAAAGATTGGTTTTTGCGTAATCGAAAAAAGAGCAGCTTTGTACTTGCTTACAATGGAATGAATTTCTTTATCGTTAAAGTCTGATAACTTGTAACGTTTTACATCAATTATCCATTTTTTGCCATTGTAAAAACTATCTTCCCAGTGTGGATGTATGTGCAGTTGAATATCATGTCCAGTGCCTGACAAATACTTAACCTGATTAGTAATTGCTATATAATCTTTTTCTAGTTGAGGATATTTTTTTCTGAATTCATCTAGTTTAAGAATAAAGCCGATGTCAACAAAAAATACAAAACGAACTCCATGATTTTCTGCTATTTTAATTAATTCATTAGTAGGATAGATAATACATTTTTCAACTGTGCCATGGTTTTCACCAAAGTAAATTTCATAGTCGAGTGTTATGTATATTTTCATGTTAGCTTCCAAATGGGGTGTACATTGTAATTCCTTTGCCTGTGTAATTTTTTATCATTACTTCTAGCATTTTATTAGCATCTATCAGCATTGTTTTTGCCTCGCCAACATGTCCATTTTGTAAAACGCCTTCTTTTTCAAATAAAGGCTTAAGTGCATCACAATTCCGTTTTGCAGAATATTCAGGATTATGAACTTTCGTTTTCATATAATGTTCTTGGCCCTTTTCATCAATCATTTTTACATTAAAAATGGAAGGATCGTATACAGGGTATTTAAAATCTACCGCATCTTCGAGCGTATGCAAATTGGTACATGCACCATTTAGTGTGGTTCCAAGCATTAATATTTTTCCTTCTTTTGTACATAATTTGCGAAAAGGAGAGTGTTCGTTATAAGGTGTTAATTGTCCAAAATGTGAATTGGTGTAATATTCAGCTAATGGTCCTTTAGCACAAACAGAATCTGTAGGGTGAAAGCTTCTACTAACACCTTTCAACTTTCTGAAATATTCCGTAATACTTCCCATTTGTGATGGAGTGTTGTTTATATCAAAGAACGGATGTTCTTCTAAATGTGTTTTATTTCTTCCTTTTGCAGGGAATGTTGGAAATAACAATGTTCCTTCTTGGCCTATTACTTCAAAAAGTGCATCTACAACAGTTGATGGCCCTCCTTCAACAAATCCTATTTTGCTTAAGCTGCTATGAACTAAAACGGAGTCGCCAGACTTTAGACCCATTTTTTTCAAGTCTTCAATTAGTTTTTGTTTAGTAATTCCAGAATTATTTTCTTTCTGTACAGACAATTGTTTTTTGCGCTGATTTTTTTTCAACGTTTTTGCCCATTTAAGAACAAACTCTGGACTATATTTTAATAAAAATTGTTTTAGCATTTATTTGGTAGCGTATTCAGCCATTTCTTCGTACACCTTTTGCCAGCCCAACCATAATTTTTGATTGTTCAACGTATCATTATGCCATAAACTCATGAATTCACCATCTACTGCTTTTACTTCATCAATAAGTGGTTTTATTTTACTCATTGCATCTTTTGGTGAAACATTCATGTAGTATTTTAACGTACCTTCCATAATTGCAAATGGATGAATTTTTAATTTTGTTTCGAGTTCCATGTCCAAATCATAAAAATTGAATGGAGTACAAATACTAGCTCTGAATCCTACTTGCGATGCAAAGCCCATTGTGTAATCATCTGTAATGTCCAGGTCAATAAGGTTACGATATGTTTCTGGAAGTGTTAGTTTTAAAAAATGTTGACGACTTTTTGTTACATCTCTATGCAACACTTTTGACAAACGACCAACTTCTTTTTTTAATTGCTCTTTACTTTTATTGGAACCATACGAAGGGTGTATGCCTACTTCTGCATAGTCGCCAAGCATTTTTATTAAGGATTGAAACTCCTTACTTTCAATTGGTAAATTTTTATCATTCACTCCATAATCTCCTAGTAGGAAAAAGTAAACACTTTTAAATTTGTATTTTTTTAATATTTCTAATTGAAATTCGTAAGTGTCATAAGGGTCTTTTTCTAGACCCAACAAAACTCTGGTACGTTGTTTAATTTCTTTGAAATCAAATTTCGATAAAGATTTTAAATAGCCTCCAAGACTTCTTGTAAATCCTTTTTCTCGGAATGCATAAGCATTGTCAATATCAATGGTTGAAGTAAATTGATATTTTTTTTGAGGAAATACTAATTCAGGGTATTTGCTTAATAAAATATCTTTTATCCATTTTGCCCAACTATTTACAACGGGTTTTTGTAAAAATCCATTTATAAAAGCCAAGCTGTCTTTTGCATCAAATCGGTCATGTTCGTCACGTATGTGTGGCAAATATTCTTCGTATCGACTTACTAAATAAAAACTTGCTGCGAATACATCAAAGGGCAAAGCAGAGGCTTTTCCTGTTGCAAAAAAAACTTTGTGTGAGTTGTAGTCAAATAATGAAATGTTTTGTTCTGTTATACCACTTTCAAATAATAAATTTCGTGAAGTAAAAAACACTTCATCTCCAATTGGGTTTAAAGTGTATGATAATTTTGGTAAATCTGACTTTTTAAAATCATCTACATTATCAGTAAGTGTGAAATCAATACCTAATATATCTTTGAAAAACAAGTTGAATGTATACTTGTTTCTATGAGTTATTTTATGTGTGTAGATTAGTAGCACTTTATTGAATATGTGTTAAGATTTCAGAACAAATAAATTCCGATGCTTTTCCATTTCCGAAAAGTTTAGGGAATTTTAAATTTTTATTCGCTTTAAAAAAACGATATGCATCAATTATTTTTTGCTCGTCAGCATCTGTAATTTTAGCTGAGCCACATTCAACTAATTCTACCCATTCAGTTTCTGAACGCAGGATGATGCATGGCTTCTCAAAAAAGAATGCTTCTTTTTGTACACCTCCACTATCTGTTATTACGAGTTCTGCATTTTTTTCCAAAGCAATCATTTCTAAGAATGAAACAGGTGGAATTATTTTAATTAATTTATTTGTCTTGACTGTGCTGTATAGCTCAGCATTTAAATTTTGTGGTAATAATTTAGCTGTACGAGGATGTAACGGTAATACTAAAGTTATGTTATTTTCTGTAGCTATTTTATTGATTGCCGAAAACAAAGCGTTTAATCTCTCTGGTTCGTCTGTATTATTATTGCGATGTATAGTTGCTAATATAAATTTTCCTTTTTCAATCGTATTGTCGGTTAGGATGGATGTTTTGTTTTCAGCAACAGTTGAAAAGTGTAAACTGTTATCATACATAACATCACCACAGTGATATATTTTAGGATTGTCGAAAGTAAATGGAGCTTTGTTGTTCTCTTTAAATCCTTCTGCAATTAAATTCGTATATCCAACTTTGGTGGGTGAAAATAATAATGTTGAAACATGATCGCACATGATGCGATTTATTTCTTCTGGCATCGATTTGTTGAATGAACGCAAGCCAGCTTCAATATGCACAACTGGTACTTGTATTTTCGATGCAGCAATAGCTCCCGCCAGGGTAGAGTTGGTATCTCCATATAAAACAATTGCATTCGGTTTTTCTTTTAAAAGAATCTCCTCGATTCCTTCAATCATTGAGGCAGTTTGTTTACCATGGCTACCCGATCCAACATTTAAATTGTAATTTGGTTGAGGAATATTGAGCTCATCAAAAAATACTTGCGACATATTTTCATCGTAATGTTGTCCTGTATGAACAATAATTTCAGTTATTTTTTCGGAATAACTATTTTGGATTGCTCTACTTAAAGCAGCAGCTTTTATAATTTGTGGTCGAGCACCAATGATGGTAAGTAGTTTAAGCATATTTTTTGTTTTCTATAATTAATTCTATAGCATTCCTTCATCATTAAAACTGTAATATCCACTATCCGTTACTATAACATGATCAAACAGTGGTATATCCATTATTTTACCTGCATCTTTTATACTTTTCGTTATTTTGATATCAGCATCACTTGGTTTTAAATTTCCTGATGGGTGATTGTGACTGATGATGATTGAGCTTGCTAAATTTTCGATTGCAGTTTTAAATATTATTTTGGTGTCAACCACTGTTCCAGCAACACCGCCTCTGCTAATTAATTCTTTTTTAATGACAGCATTTGAACGATTTAAAACAAGTAACCAGAACTCTTCATGTGGTAAGTCAAGCATGATTTGTTTCATGATCTCAAACACATCTTTGCTACAGGTTATTTTGTCTCGTTTTACTGTTTCTGTTTCCCTTCTGCGTCTACCTAATTCTAATGCTGCAACAATGCTAATGGCTTTTGCTTCACCAATGCCTTTAAACTTAGTTAGGTCACTAATTGATAACTTCCCTAATTCGTTTAAATTGTTTCCAGTACTTGCTAAAATTTTTTTCGAAAGTTCAACCGCAGTATCATCTCTATTTCCAGAACCGATTAAGATAGCAATCAATTCGGCATCGGATAAGACTTGTCGGCCTTTTCCAATTAATTTTTCCCGAGGACGGTCATCTTCAGCCCACGATTTTATTCCGAATGATTGTTTGATTTCTTCCATAAATTTTACTCGGTTAAAGATATAAAAAAAGGCTCCGCAGTTAAGCAGAGCCTTTATTTATTTCAAGTAAAATAATTAAAAAAAATTATTTTGTAAGTGCGTTCACTTTTTTAGTCAACTTAGATTTTAAGTTAGACGCTTTATTTTTGTGAATTACATTTTTCTTCGCTAATTTATCTACCATAGCAATTACTTTAGGAAGTTTTTCAGAAGCTGATTTTTTAGAATCATCAGTTCTTAAATCCTTAATTGCATTACGCATAGTTTTAGCTTGGTAACGATTTCTTAAGCGTTTAGCATCGTTAGAACGGATTCTTTTGATACTTGATTTATGGTTTGCCATCTTTTTATTTATTAATGTCAGCCTTCACTGACAAGTTTAATTTCACTATTTGTAGCCCGTAGGGGAATCGAACCCCTGTTTCCAGGATGAAAACCTGGCGTCCTAACCCCTAGACGAACGGGCCAATTATTTTTGGGAGTGCAAATGTATATTAAAATTCTATTTCTGCAAAAAAAATTGACAAAAAAATCTAAAATATTAATCTATCTCATCACTATCTGCCTGAAAACGAAAGCCTAAACGTTTTCCAGTTTTTATTTGCATGCTTTCACTTGCAGTTTGCATATCGAACACCGAAATCTCCTTTATAGAGTCAAATGGAGGTGTATATAGGTCAAAATCAAGGCAGTACAATATTGCCGACTCCAAAATGGACTTTATTTTCTCTTCTTCCAAAGTTGCATTAACAATATCATTGTACAGAAAACCTAGCTGACGTTTGCCTTCTACAAAGAAATGATTCTCTTTATTGATGAATATTCGACCAATAGCATACCCTAAGTCGTTGACTCTGTTGTATTTGAATGAATCATTTAGGAAATTGTAGATATTGATCAATCCGCAGTAAGACCTGCTAATATCTTGTTTTACATACGAATTTTTCCAGATAGAGTGGTTTTTATCAAATTCGAACACATTGGTATGCATTACAAATATTAATAAATCGCCAGCAACGCGTAACTCAAACTCGAATTCTCCTTTGTCTTTAAATTCCAATATAAGTCGTTTGTCAATTACCTTAGCTTCTTTCTGTAAATCAGCTATTAAGCCTTTTGCCACCGATTTTAAGGTATTAAATGCGCTCAGTGTATTGTAATATACGTCTTGTTTAAGGCTTGATTTTTCCTTAAGTGTCTTTACAATCAATTCACGTGCTGATAGGTTTTCCATGTAGCTAAAGTATTAATATGCTTTTGCAAAAACAACTCGTTGTGAAGATGGTTTACCTGTTAAGATACATTTACCCGCTTCTTGCTTATTGTCTAAAGGAATACAACGAATTGTAGCCTTGGTCTCTTCCTTGATTTTTTGTTCTGTTTCGCTTGTTCCATCCCAATGCGCCATTACAAAGCCAGGAGTTTCTTCTAAAATACGTTTAAATTCATCGTAGGTATCGGCTGTGTACGTTCTAGTTTCACGCATCGACAATGCTTTTTGGTAAAGATTACTTTGAATTTGTTCCAGTAAATGCGCTACTTTATTTTCTATATCTGCTTGTTGCAAGGTTTCTTTTTCCATTGTATCTCTACGAGCAACTTCAACAGTTCCATTTTCCAAATCTCTACCACCAATTGCAATACGAACAGGAACGCCTTTTAATTCATATTCAGCAAATTTCCAACCTGGACGTTGATTGTCGCGGTTGTCGTATTTTACAGAGATACCTTTTGCTTCCATTGCCTTTTTCATTTTATGGGCAACTTCGTCTATTTGTGCTAATTGCTCTTCTCCTTTGTAAATTGGTACAATTACAACTTGGAAGGGTGCTAATTTAGGAGGCAATACCAATCCTTTGTCATCGGAATGTGACATGATTAAAGCCCCCATTAAACGTGTTGAAACACCCCATGATGTTGCCCACACATAATCTTGTTTGCCTTCCTTGTTTGCAAATTTTACATCAAATGCTTTTGCGAAATTTTGTCCTAAGAAATGCGATGTTCCTGCTTGCAATGCTTTCCCATCTTGCATCATTGCTTCAATGCAATAGGTTTCATCTGCACCTGCAAAACGTTCATTCGGGGTTTTTAATCCTTTAATAACTGGCATTGCCATGAATGTTTCTGCAAATGTTGAATAAACACCAAGCATTTTCTCCGTTTCTTCAATTGCTTCTGCCTTACTTGCATGAGCAGTATGTCCTTCTTGCCATAAAAATTCGGCTGTACGCAAAAATAAACGTGTACGCATTTCCCAGCGAACAACATTTGCCCATTGGTTAATCAAAATTGGTAAATCGCGGTACGATTGAATCCAGCCTTTGTACGTATTCCAGATGATAGCTTCACTGGTAGGGCGAACAATTAATTCTTCAGTTAACTTTGCTTCTGGGTCAACAATTAATTTTCCTGGATTATTTGGATCCGATTTTAAACGGTAATGCGTTACAACAGCACATTCTTTTGCAAACCCTTCAGCATTTGTTTCTTCTGCTTCAAACAGACTTTTAGGCACAAATAATGGAAAATAAGCATTCTCATGTCCAGTTTCTTTGAACATCTTGTCTAATGCTTGCTGCATCTTTTCCCATATAGCATATCCGTATGGTTTAATTACCATACATCCCTTTACAGCAGAATGTTCTGCTAAATCAGCCTTGTTTACTAGCTCGTTGTACCATTCGCTATAATTTGCTTCTCTGGTTGGTAATTCTTTACTCATAAATTTATGTATTGTGGTATAGTATTTGTAACTTTATCCTGTGTATAAACGTTCGGCAAAAATAGAAAATAAACCTATGCCATTTTCGTTTGTCAAAATATAAATTGATTTAGTCAGCATCCCCATATTATCTAATAATAGAAATAATGAAAAAGTATTTAGCAATCTTGGTATTCGTTGCATCCATCTTTACTGCATGTACTTCACCAAGCGGATTAACATCAAAAAACTACGAAGATGATATTTATTATTCTTCGAAAGATGCTATTGCCGACAAGGAAAAAGCAAGAGTGGCTGCTGCTCAAGCAAGAGCAAAAGCGGAAGCCGATAAACTTGCTGCTGAACAAGCACAACAATCTTCTGCTAACGATGATTATTATTCATCAAAAAAACAAGCGGAAGTAGTTCAGGAAGAGCCCTTCGATCCAGATGATTATTATGATTATGAATATGCTACTCGCTTAAGACGATTCCACAACGATTGTGGTAGTTATGGGTATTATGATAATTACTACACTAACTCATATTGGTATAGTGGAAATCCTTATAACTATGGAACAAGTGTGTATATGGGTTATAATTTTTGGGGACCAAGCTATGTTGCTTATAGTTATTATCCAAGTTATTCGTGGTATTCTAGTTATGGTTGGGGCTACGACCCTTGGTACAATCCTTATGGTTATTACAATCCCTATGCGTACAACCCCTATGGTTATTATGGATATAATCCATACATGAATGGATATTATAACGGTTACTATAATGGGTATTACAATGGATACTATGACAATAATTATTTCAATAGTTATGATAACAATAGTTATTATTATGGGCCACGACAATCATTTAGTTCAAACACTAGATCTACTTCACAACCATCGCTTGCTAGCAGATATGTAGCTGCAATTGAAAAGGAAACAGCTAAACCATTTGAAGCTACATTGGGCAGAGATAATAATCCGTATGCAGCATCTACTACAGTAAATGATTATATGGCAAAGCCTAGTAAACCAACTACAACTCCAAATCCTGGTTTTAAACCTGTAAATCCATCTGTTAAACCAGAAAAAGTGGATAGTTATACGCGTCCAGAAAACACGAATTCGAAAGAAGACTATTATTCAAAACCTGAAAACAAGCCTACTTATAACAACACAGATCCAAAACCTTCAAAGCCAACCTATCAAAATGATAAGCCTCGTGATAACGATTCTCAAAACAAGCCACAACAGCCTGTTTATGATCAGCCGAAACCACGTACGGAGCAGCCGAAATTCGATATGCCTAAAAGCACACCATCTCCTTCTGTGCCAAGAAGCAATAGTCCTAGCCCTGCCCCACAACCTCGTAAACGATAATCTATACTATTCAAAATGATAAGCGAATTAATTATTCGCTTATCATTTAATCAACATTCTAATAAAATGAAAAAACATATTCTCACGTTAATGGTAATGCAATTTTTTGCATCGCTTTCATTTTCGCAAAATGATATTGATGCTATGCGTTATTCTCAACTTACTTTTGGCGGCACAGCTCGTTTTGCTTCAATGGCAGGCTCAATGGGTGCTCTCGGAGGTGATATTTCGACCTTAAGTTTTAACCCAGCTGGAATTGCAATTTTTAGAAAAACAGAATTATCTATCACTCCTTCTGTTTTTTCGCAAACAACAAGATCTAATTACAATGGTTCTTCTACAGCTGATCAAAAATTAAACTTTAATCTAGGGAATATTGGATTGGTTGCGAGTTTTCAATTAAATGAAGAAAAAAGCAAAGGTTGGGTTTCTCTCAACTTTGGAGTAGGTTATAATCGAACCAATAGCTTTCATTCCAGAAGTATTGTTGAATCATATAATAAAACTAGTTCATTGTTGGATGTTTTTGTAGCAAATGCGAACGGACATCCAGATACCGATTTCGATGGTTTTTCTACAGAATTGGCATGGAAAGCATGGTTGATAAATCCGATTGCAGGCGACTCCTTGCACTATAATCATGTAATTACTAATTATGGCGAATTACAACGAAAGTCTGTTGAATCAAGAGGTTCAATGGGAGAGACAGCAATTAGTTTTGGTGGCAATTATAAAAACAAGTTGTTTTTAGGAGGTACAATTGGTGTTGTTCGTGTTCGATACAACGAAGAAGCTGTTTACGAAGAGATTGATGAAAAAGACACCATCGCAAATTTTAAATCCTTTTCATACACACAAAATTTGAACACGCAAGGAAATGGAATCAATCTGAAAATTGGATTTATTTACAAAGCAACGGATTGGTTTAGAGTAGGAGCGGCTATTCATACACCAACTTCTATTACCTTAAAGGATGAATATAGTAGTACCATGAAATCTGATTTGGAAGGAAATAACAAGTATGACGAAACATCCGAAAATGGGGTGTTTGATTACTCCGTTACAACTCCGTTTAGAGCGATAGCAAGTGCAGGTTTTATTATTAATAAAATTGCGGTGTTGAATGCTGAATATGAATATGTAGATTACAGTGATGCTCGTTTGAGTTCTAATCCGAATGTTTTTGCAGAGGTAAATACAATGATTCGTTCAAACTATACCTCTACAAATAATTTGCGTTTTGGTGGCGAAGTTCGTTTCGATCCTTTTGCTGTTCGATTAGGCTATGCGCTTTATGGCAGCCCTTTCAAAAATGGCGAGAATAAAAACGCAACACGTTCTAGTTATTCAGCTGGTGTAGGTTTTAGAGAAAATAATTATTTTTTAGATTTTGCTTATGTTTATACAATGTATAATCAAAATAATTATTTGTATAATCCAAGTATAACCAATGCAGTTGCAAATAAATACACCAATTCTAGTTTTATGCTTTCGTTAGGAGTAAGGTTTTAAATTAAGCTATAGCAAAGGATCCCTTTCAATATTAATATTCCATCAATCCCCGCAATGTAATAATACTCATTGCGGGGATTGTTATTTTTGAGAATAAAAAGGGAGCAAGCAAAGAATACAATCAAATTAATTGTAAATATAATTGAGTTGGGGTCACTCATAATTAAGAGCATTAAATAGAGTAGTGCAAAAATGAATGCAATTAGATTAACGTGCCTTGCGCCAAACAAAACTGCAAACGTTTGTATGTTTTCTTTTTTATCAATTTCAATATCTCTATTGTCGAATGGTAAACAAATGGCAGTCATAAAACAGAAGCCAGAAAAAAGATACGTTAATTGTTGTATTGTGAAAACGGAGTTTGATAATATAATTGGCACAAGGTAGCACGTAGCGGTCCAGACAGAAACTAAAATGAAAATTTTTAACAGTGCAAATTTTCTTAATTGAATAGTTGGAAAAAAATAGCCTACACTTAATAATCCCAAGGGTGAAAGGATTTTTATAACTTGTGTATCACAGTAAAAAAGGCTGATACAGGTGCCTATCAATCCGATAATCGTTAATCCAATAATTATTTTTTGATTTTTAGAAATCCATTTTCTTCGAACTGATATAGATTCTTTATTGATAGGTATTTTGTAAAATATCCGTTGAAAATTATAGATAAAAAGTGTTGAGAAAAAAACAAGTATAGAATAGCTGATAGGCAGATTAAGTTTTAGCTCAATAATAGTTGATTGAGCTAAAAAGAAAGCTCCTATAGCAATGTATATATTGCCAAAAAGAAGGAAGTCAATAAAGCGTTTGATCTGGTTCATGCTAAATTTCCACAAGGAAATTTTATTAGCGTTTATTTAATGATTTCGTTGCCAGTACTTTTTAAAACGCCATAAGTGCCAAGTCCAACAACTAATCCAACGCCTCCGCCAATCATGGATTGGAATTTGCGTTTTTTTCTAGCCACTCGTTCGTAGCCCATAATATAGGCATCTTGCTTAAGGTATTCAATGTTAGAAACGGTGCTGTGTCTTATTTTTACTTTGGGTAAGCCTGATAGTGCGATAAAAGCAAATGGTGGTATTGGGCAAAAAAAGCTCCCCGTTAATCCCGATGCCAATCCTAATGCTAAGTTGCCATAAAGTGCTCCAGGTGATTTGAATCCTTTTTCAGCATCTTGTTCTCCTTTGATATAATACCTCATTTCCTCTTCGGTAAATTCATTACCAACAAGTGTATCATATACATATAATACTTGTTCTCCAGACGCATTTTTAATCGAGAAAATTCGATCATTTTCAATAATTATATTTTTGCCTGGTTTTTTTAGATCCTTTACGGTAGTTACTCCATTGGTAGTATCAACTATTGTTGAAATAATAGTTGTTCCATTTAATAATAATAGTGTGTCTTTTTGTTCTTGAGCTATAGAAATAGAGAAAAAGCAGATGGTTGCAATTGCGATTAGACTTCTTTTAATCATAAAAATCATGTTTTATTTATCAAATATAGCCATTCTGAAACATCCGCACTGTTTATTTGTTAATAAAATGAGAAAAATAAAGTTCTTAAATCCGTATATTTGTGTCCCTAAAACAAAAATCAAAAAATGATTACTACTGATAAATTTGTGAACCGCCACAACGGTCCACGTGCAAATGATGTTACAGCAATGCTTGCTAAAATAAATGTAAGTTCTGTAGACGAATTAATTAACCAGACGATTCCTTCTGCTATACGTTTGAAAGCTCCTCTGAATTTACCAAAAGGAATGACGGAGTATGCTTATCATAAGCACTTAAGAACATTAGCATCTAAAAATAAAGTATTTAAATCTTATATTGGATTAGGATATAATAATACAATTGTACCACCTGTTGTTCAGCGTAATATTTTAGAAAATCCAGGCTGGTACACTGCTTACACTCCTTATCAAGCCGAGATTGCGCAAGGGCGCTTAGAAGCCTTGTTAAACTACCAAACCATGATTATGGATTTGACAGGAATGGAAATTGCAAATGCATCTTTGTTGGACGAAGCAACGGCTGCTGCTGAAGCAATGACTATGTTGTATAACAATCGTTCGAGAGATGCTGTTAAAAATGGCGCAACTAAATTTTTTGTATCGAATGAATGTTTTCCTCAAACGATTGATTTGTTAAAAACACGTTCAACTCCATTGGGAATTGAATTAGTAATAGGTGATTGGAAAACACAAGTGTTGGATGCAAGCGTTTATGGTGCATTGTTGCAATATCCAACCATTGATGGAACAGTTAATAACTACGCTGATTTTGTGAAAAATGCAAAAGCGAATGGTATTGCAATAGCTGTAGCGGCAGATGTATTGAGTTTGGTAATGTTAACACCTCCTGGTGAGTGGGGAGCTGATGTGGTTGTCGGTAATACACAACGTTTTGGTGTGCCAATGGGTTATGGCGGACCTCATGCAGCATTTTTTGCTTGTCGCGAGGAATACAAACGTATTTTGCCTGGTAGAATCATTGGTGTATCGGTTGATGCACAGGGAAATCCTGCATTGCGTATGGCTTTACAGACACGTGAACAACACATTCGTAGAGACAAAGCAACATCTAATATTTGCACAGCACAGGCATTGTTAGCTATCATGGCTAGCATGTATGCAGTATATCATGGTCCTCAAGGATTAAAAGGGATTGCTGAGCAAGTCCATTTGTCGGCAGTTGCATTAGCAAATGAATTGAAGAAATTAGGTTATGCGGTTCAAGAGGGAGTGTTTTTTGACACCATTAAAATCAATGGTACAGACAACGCAAAAATTAAGCAGTTAGCGGAAGCGGCACAAATTAATTTCCGTTATACAGATACAGGTTTATCAATTTCTTTAGATCAAACAACAGATGCCGATGATTTGAATGCTATTGTGGATGTATTTGCAAAAGCTGCAGGAAAACAGGCAACAACTATAACACAAGAGATTGTTTTTACAGGAAAATCAATTATTTCAGTTCGTAGTTCTGCAATTTTAGCACATCCAATATTTAACATGTATCATTCTGAATCAGAGATGATGCGTTATATTAAACGTTTAGAGAATAAGGATTTATCATTGACACATTCAATGATTTCTTTAGGCTCTTGTACCATGAAATTAAATGCAGCGTCAGAATTAATGCCTATCACATGGCCCGAGTTTGCAAACATTCATCCTTTTGTACCTGTTGATCAAGCTGCTGGATTTATTGAAATGATTGATGATTTGGATAAATCATTAAGTGAAATTACCGGTTTTGCAAAAATGAGTTTTCAGCCAAATTCAGGCGCTCAAGGAGAATATGCTGGATTGTTAGTAATCAAAGCATACCATGAATCAAGAGGTGATGCTCATAGAAATATTGCATTAATTCCAACATCTGCACATGGAACAAATCCTGCAAGTGCTGCAATGTGTGGTATGAAAATCGTGTTGGTTAAATGTGATGAAAAAGGAAATATCGATGTGAATGACATGCGTGAAAAGGCTGTATTGCATAAAGATAACTTAGCATGTTTGATGGTTACGTATCCAAGTACACATGGTGTTTACGAAGAAAGCATTATTGAAATAACCAACATTATCCATGAAAATGGAGGACAAGTATACATGGATGGTGCAAATATGAATGCACAAGTAGGTTTAACTAGTCCAGGAAATATTGGTGCAGACGTATGTCACTTGAATCTGCACAAAACATTTGCGATTCCACACGGAGGAGGTGGACCAGGGATGGGACCAATTGGCGTAGCAAAACAACTAGTGCCATTTTTGCCATCGCATTCAGTAGTTAAAACAGGAGGAGAAAAAGGAATTCATGCAGTATCAGCAGCTCCTTTTGGAAGTGCGTTGATTTTGTTGATTTCTTATGGGTATATAAAAATGTTGGGTGGTGATGGAGTAACAGAAGCAACTAAAATTGCCATTTTGAATGCGAACTACATTAAGGAACAATTAGCAGGTCATTATCAGACATTGTACAGCGGTAAAAATGGTCGTTGTGCACATGAAATGATTTTGGATTGCGTTTCATTTAAGCGTGAGGCAGGAATTGAAGTAGGTGATATTGCAAAACGTTTAATGGATTATGGTTTCCATGCCCCAACAGTTTCTTTTCCTGTTCATGATACATTAATGGTAGAGCCAACGGAAAGCGAAAGTAAAGAGGAATTGGATCGTTTTTGTTCGGCTATGATTTCAATCAAAAATGAAATTGATGAAATTATTGCAGGGAAATCAGATAAAGAGGATAATGTAATCAAAAATGCCCCACATACTGCTAAATCGGTTATTACAGACGACTGGAAGCATTCATACAGTAGAGAAAAAGCGGTTTATCCGTTAAAATGGGTAAAGGATGCTAAGTTTTGGCCAAGTGTAGCAAGAGTAGATAATGCACATGGGGACAGAAATCTTATTTGTGCATGTCCTCCTATTGAATCTTATGCCGATGTGGAACTTGTATAATTTTAGCTGAATCGCTTTGGAAAATCAGATTCAATTAGTATATTTGTGATATTAATCGAACTAAATAATAACTAAAAATAAACAAAAATGAAAAAAATCTACACGCTAGTAGCTGCTTTTGCTGTTGTTTTATCAGCAAATGCACAAAACAAAGCAGTTGGAACATCTGCTATAACTGTTCAAAAAACAAATAGACATATCCAAGTAATGCCAATGTCAGCTGAAAGAGCTGGTGGTGATACTTTAATGTGGTTACCTGCTCCAGGTGTGTTTTTATCAAATGCAGCTGACCAAACGGCTTTCGACTTAGTAACTGAAGATATTGATGGTTTACCAACTAACAATGCTGGTTTCGGTGATGATTGGGGATTGGTATTTTCTGACAATATTGATGTAAATGGTTCTGGTCAACCTACAGCTGATAACTGGTATTTCCCATGGGAAAACCCAATTTTAGCTGGTGGAACAGATTCTGCATTCTTTTGGCGTGCAACTTCTTGGTTTAATCCAGCAGGAACAGCTAACAACTGGATGATGATGGGTCCTATCACAATTCCAGCTGCTGGTGCAACATTGTCTTGGTTTGACAGAACAAACCCTGCTTACAGAGATGGTTACAAAGTTTTTGTTCAATCAACTTCTACAGTATCAACTCCTGTAACTTTTGCTGATTTCACAGGAACTGCTATCTATACAAAAACAGATGCGTATCCTTCACCAACTTATACAACTGATACTACTTGGGTGTTAAGAACTGCTGCTATTCCAGCTTCAGTAAATGGTCAACAAATTCATATTGCATTCCAACACAATGCAAATGACATGGATGTATTGTATTTAGATAATATTTATGTTGTTGAAAACACAGTTGGTGTTAACGAATTTGTTAACGGTGCAAAATTCTCACAAAATGCTCCAAACCCTTTTGGAACAGTAACTTCAATTAACTATGAATTACAAAATTCAGCTAAAGTTACTTTAAACGTATATGATGTAACTGGTAAAAAAGTTATTGAACAAAACCAAGGTGATTTAGCTGCTGGTAAGCATTCAGTAAAAGTAAATGCTGAAAATTTAGCTGCTGGTGTATATTACTATTCTTTGAAAGTAAACGAAAATGTTACTTCTTCAATGAAAATGGTAGTTGTTAAATAAGCTATTTAACTAATTTTTATCAGAAGCCCCCTTCCATTTTGGAAGGGGGCTTCTGATTTTAGAGCTGGAATCGGAAATTGTTTTTTTGAAATTAATAATTTAACTTTGGTAAAATTAATCTAAAACTCTAATCTATCTTAAAAATGAAAAAAATTTACTTATTCGCAGCAGCAGCATTGTTTGGCTTTGCAGCATCTGCACAAAATGCACCTTTAGGGCATGCAGTTGTTAAAGGAACAAAAGCAACTCCATTTAACAAAGCAACAACTGGTGAACGTTTAGCTTGTCCTGATACAGCGGGAGCAGGTTTAATCAGTTTCTCTGGTGGAAGTCCAGAATTTTTACCTGAATATGCTCCAACAGGACAATCATTAATTTTTGGTTATTCTGGTGGTGGTTATGTTTATGGTAACAACGTATCAACGTTATTAAAAACTTGTGCTCAAGGTTACAGTAATTTAAATTCAGCACAATTACATGTTACCGATTTAATGGTTGTTTTTGTTGCAAAAGAGCGTGATTTAGCTGGTTCTTTAACTTCAAAAGTTACATTTAAATTATACGATGTTGTTGCAAACAGATCTTGTAATGAAAATGGTGCAGTGAATACAACTACATTAAACTTTAATGGTCCAGCTGCTACTGTTAAGGCATCTGCTGATTTATTATTTACAGATATCGATACAGGTGATGTAAATGGATATAATATCATCAATATTCCATCTCAACCAACTTTCAATGGTGATTTTGCTATTGCTATGGAAACTGCTGGTTTAGCTGCTGGTGATACTGTAGGTTTATTGTGTGATGATATCAATTCTGCTGCTAACTTAGATTACGCTTGGCACTATGTTTCTGGTGGTTACAACAAGTGGATGGTAACTGACAACGTTTTCTCTGCAACAGGAACTGGTGATGTTGACAATGATATCGCAATTTTCCCAATCATTTGCTCTGGTCCAGGAACTGGAATCAACGAATTTGTTAACGGAATGAAAATGAATGCATACCCAAATCCTGCGAATGAAAAAACAGTTATTGAGTATACATTAGAAAAAAATTCTTCTACAGTTAGCTTGTTGATTTTTGATCAATCAGGTCGTAAAGTAATGGAGAACAAATACAATGACCAAACTGCTGGTACTTATAAAGTAAATATCGAAAGCGTTCATTTAGCTGCTGGTGTTTATTTCTACCAATTAAGATCAAATGGTGGTATTGTTACTTCTAAATTTACTGTAGCAAAATAATCATTAAATAATATTAAATAAAAAATCCCATGTTTTTAAACATGGGATTTTTTATTTAATATTATATATACTAAGCTTGTTCGTTTCCAGCAGCAGCATCTGCAGCAGCCATTCCTCCCATATCGCGATCAAAGAAATATAAGCCACTTGCATCTTTACCAATTAGCTTTAATTTGTCTAATACTTTACGAGCCAATGCCTCTTCTTCAATTTGTTCAGAAACATACCATTGAAGAAAATTATGAGTTGTGTAGTCTTTCTCTTTTAAACATACTTCTACTAATGCATTAATCTCATTTGAAACCAATACTTCGTGCTTCAGTACTTCTTCGAAAACAAATTGCACCGATTTGAATTTTTGTGGCTGTGCCTTTAAAGCAGGAATAAGTGCCTGTCCACCTCTTTCGTTTACATATTTAATGAGTTTAAGCATGTGCTGACGTTCTTCATCGGCATGCGTATATAAAAAAGCGGCAACTCCTTCTAACCCTTGTGTTTCTGCCCATGATGCCATTGCTAAATAATATTGTGATGAGGATGCTTCTAGAGCAATTTGCTCATTTAATGCTGTTTCTACTTTTTTAGTTACCATTTTTTGAGTGTTTTTGTATTAATAAAACAAAGTTAAGGTATTTTTTGTTTTTCAAAATTAAAAATCTACTTCTTAATACCTTCTATTTTAAGTATCTTTGGTATAATTAATAAAACGTTTATCCGTTTGATATTAAGATGCACGCAAACTATACTGGCTTAATTAATAAACTGGACGAATTTATTCGTAAGTACTATAAAAATCAATTATTAAAAGGATTGATTTATAGTACTGCTTTGCTATTGCTTAGTTTTATTACTGTTACACTTTTAGAATCAGCGGCTCATTTTAATTCTACCATTCGTACTATTTTATTTTACCTGTTCCTCGTTACTAGTACTTTCATATTAGTTAAATACATTGCTATTCCTGTTTTAAAGTTATATCGCTTTGGAAAAATCATATCTTATAAAGAAGCTTCGGCTATCATTGGTATGCATTTTACAAATGTTCAGGATAAATTACTCAACGTATTGCAACTTCAAGAGCAATCTATTAATGGTCATGAATATACCAATCAACTTGTAGAGGCAAGTATTAATCAAAAGATAGGTGAATTAAAACCTGTTGCATTTAGCGCAGCGGTTAATTTTTCTGAGAATAGACGTTATTTAAAATATGCTTTAATACCGCTCTTGTTTATTGTTGTTCTACTATTTGCTGCTCCAAGTTTAATTACAGATAGTACTAAGCGGTTGGTTAAACATGCTGACTATTTTGAAAAGGAAGCCCCTTTTCAATTTGTAATAACGAATCAACAGTTAAAAACAGTTACACAAGAAGACTATGAATTAAAAGTAAAGCTTGTTGGAGATGAAATTCCTGAAAACACATTCATAGAAATTGACGGCAATGAGTTCAAGCTAGAAAAAGAAAACATTGTCAACTTTAGTTATATTTTTAAGAATGTTCAGCGGAACGTAGTATTTAAATTATTGGCAGATGGATTTCAATCAAAGGAATATGAGCTAATCGCATTGCCGAATCCTGTTTTGTTGAATTTTGATATAGCTCTTCATTATCCTGCTTATTTAAATAAAAAAGATGAGCAGATTAAAAATACAGGCGATTTAATTGTTCCAGCAGGAACAAGAGTTAGTTGGAATTTTACTACTCAAAACACACAACAATTAAAATTGAATTTTATAGATACCTCTTTTTCAATAGCACCAATTTCTGAAAATAATTTTTCTCATTCATTAAGAATGTTTAGTGATAAAACCTATTCCATCACTACATCCAACAATTTTCTTAGGAGTAAAGACTCGGTAACCTACACAATTAATGTAATCCCAGATGCTTATCCTCAAATTAATTTTGAAGAACGAAAAGATAGCACGTCAACTAAACGCATTTATTTTAATGGTTCTATCAAGGATGATTATGGCTTTTCAAAACTTACATTTAATTATCGCTTTATTGTGAATAATGATTCTGCTATCACAGATAAGTATAAAAAAATAACAACAAACGCAACAGCAATTGATATTAATAAAGCAATTACCCAAGAATCCTTTTTTCATTATTGGGATTTGAATCAATTGGGAGTAATGCCGGGCGACCAGATAGAATACTATTTTGAAGTATGGGATAATGATGGTGTTGTTGGAAGTAAATCTACGCGTTCTCAAAAGATGATTTTTAAAGCCCCTACCTTGAATGAGTTGGAGGATAAAACTGAAAAAAATAATGATAAAATAAAAGAAGATTTACAAGAAAGTATTAATCAAGCGAAAGATGTTCAAAAAGCATTAAGTGATTTACAGCGCAAGCTTGCAGAGAAAAAGACATTGACTTGGGAAGAGAAGAAAAAAATGGAAGAGCTTTTGAATAAACAAAAAGAGCTTCAGAAAAAGGTAGATAACATTAAGAATGAAAACAATCAGAATCTTCAACAGCAAAATGAGTACAAACAACCAAATGAAGAAATGCTTGAAAAGCAAAAGCAATTAGAAGAGTTGTTTGATAAGGTGATGACACCTGAAATGAAAGAGAAGTACAATGAACTTCAGAAGTTGATGGAGAAGATGGATAAAGATAAAATTCAAGAGGCATTGGAAAAAATGAAACTTGATAACAAAGATTTAATGAAAGAGTTGGATCGTAATTTGGAAATATTTAAACAGTTGGAATTTGAACAAAAGCTGCAAGAAAGTATTAATAAATTAGATGAGCTTTCAAAAAAGCAAGAAGATTTAGCTAAAAAAACAGAAGAGAAAAATGCTGATTCAAAAGAGCAAAAGGAGAAGCAGGATGAGTTGAATAAACAATTCGAGGATGTAAAAAAGGATTTGAAGGAATTGGAGAAGAAAAATGCAGCGTTGGAGGAGCCTCAAAAAATGGAGAATACTGAGCAAAAGCAGCAAGATATTCAGAAGGAAATGCAGAATAGTAGTGAGCAGCTTCAAGGGAATCAAAAAAAAGATGCTGCAAAATCGCAAAAGAACGCTGCTCAAAAAATGCAAGAGATGAGTAAAGAGTTGGCTGCAATGAAAGCTCAGGAAGCTCAAGAACAAGCAGCTGAGGATATGAATAAAATGAGAGACTTGTTGGAAAACCTAATTCAACTTTCATTTAATCAAGAAACATTAATGGGCGAATTGGCGAAAGCAAAACCAAATGATCCACAATATTTTAAAATCAATCAAAAACAAAAAAAATTACAGGATGATAGTAAAATGATAGAGGATAGTTTGTTTGCTTTGAGTAAGCGTGTTCCACAAATTAAATCGGCAGTTAATAAAGAAATTAGTGCTATCAATATGAACATGGAAAAAGCTGTTGCTGAAATTAAAGAGTCGCAAACACCATCCTATGATGGGAAAAATCACAAACAAGAGGCACAAAGCAGGCAACAGTTTGCCATGACATCCATTAATAATTTAGCATTGATGCTGAATGAAGCCTTGAGTCAGATGCAGGCGCAGGCAAAAAGTCAGAAACCAGGTAGTGGAAGTTGTAATAAGCCAGGTGGAAACGGCAAAAAACCGTCTATGTCGAATCTTCGTCAGATGCAGGAGCAATTGAACAAGCAGATTCAAAAGATGAAGGAGGGGCTTGAAAAAGGCGGGAATAAGCCTGGACAGAAACCTGGAATGGGGATGGGTGGTATGAGTCAGGAAATTGCAAAATTAGCAGCTCAACAAGAGGCAATTCGACAAGAACTTCAAAAAATGGCCGATCAAATCAATAAAGATGGAAAAGGTTCGGGTAATATGAGCAAGTTGGCCAAAGAAATGGAAGAAACAGAGACCGATTTAGTAAATAAGTTGATTAGTCCTGAGACAATGAAGCGCCAACAAGAAATTTTAACTCGCCTTCTAGAGCACGAAAAAGCTGAGAAGGAGAGGGAAATGGACGAAAAAAGACAATCAAACGAAGCAAAAAATGAAAATTTTAGTAACCCTAATCAAATTTTTGAGTATAACAGACTGAAACTAAAAGAAACGGAGCTACTAAAAACGGTTCCACCGTCATTAAATCCGTTTTATAAGTCAAAAGTTAATCAGTATTTCAATAACATAGATAACTAAGATGGTACTTGCAGAAAATCAAAAAATTAGAATTAGCTCTAAAGCTGAAAATATTATTTTGGTAGAAAAAATGATTGAAGACGTTTGTGACGTTTTTAACATCAGCGAAGATTATTATGGTAATATACTTGTAGCATTAACCGAAGCGGTTAATAATGCAATTTATCATGGTAATCAAGCAAATCCAAACAAGAGTATTGATATTTCCTTTAAATCGCACCCAGATCATGTTTCGTTTATTGTAAAAGATGAAGGTGCTGGGTTTAATCATACTTCTTTACCTGACCCTACAAATCCTGAGAATATTGAAAAGCCAAATGGAAGAGGTGTTTTCTTAATGAAAAACTTAGCCGACAAGGTTACTTTTGAAGATAACGGGAGCAAAGTAATTTTAGACTTTAATATATCAGCCAATTAGATATACATTATACACTGTTTTTACTACTCAACAAACTACTAACGAGCGGCATTAATTGTTGCTCGTTTTTTTATACTTGCTCTTTTAGTAGCCTAGACACCAGTTTGTCGATTGGTAAACTAAATTGTTCTTCCGATAATTCATTTATCGATAACCATCTAAATGCTTGTGCTTCATTAGTCGACTCTTTGAAATTGAATGGGGCAGAGGTTGTGATTAAATTAAAATCATTACCTGGTTTAACAATGTAGTAGATGCTAATAATTTGATGGCTGGGGTTGTAAGCCGATTGCTGAAAAAAATCAGTTGTATAAAAATGGTTCATTACTTCAATCTCATTGTTCGTCTCTTCTCTAAATTCACGTTTCAAACAGTCGATAATTCCTTCTCCAAACTCTAATCCTCCACCTGGGAATTTTGTTATATAGTGCCCTTTTATCAATTCATCGCTAACCAACACTTGATTAAAATCGTTTATTAGTAGGCCATATACACGTATATTGAATTTTGAAATTTCCATTTTTGATAATTAAAAATAAAATTGGTTACATTTGTAAAAGTAAATGAAAGAAACGTTTAAAAAATATTGTTCAATAGTTTTCTTATTACTTTTTCTTTTCCCATTGGTTGAGAAAGAGATGCATGCTATTGAACATGCGGATGATGTTCATTGTTCAGCTTCTGACAAACATTTTCATGAATTAGAACATTCTTGTTCTATTTGTGATTATACTTTTTCTTCTTCAGCAGATTTAATTTCTCCGTTTTGCTTTGCGCTTGATAATGGAAAGTCTTTTGTTTTTAATCCTTTCATTGTAGAGCAAGTTTCAATCGAATTTGATTACTTACTTCCTTCCCGAGCTCCTCCTGTTGTATAAAAAATAATTTTTATCGATTAATAATCGATGCATCATTAATTTTTTATACATTTTATATGAAATCAATATATTTTTATCTAACAATGATATTATTCATTGTTATAAGTCATGCATCTGCCACGGAAGGTTCTGTAGGCATTGAAAAGAAAAGCTTATCTGGTAGCATCATTGATAAAGCAACGGGTGAAAAATTGCCAGGTGTTATCGTGTATATTCCAGATTTAAAAAAAGGAACCATTTCAAAAGCAGATGGTACTTATTTAATTGAAAATTTACCTTCTTCACAATTGCTTTTTCAGGTTAGTTTGATTGGTTACAAAACTATTATAGAAACAATCAATCTTGCTGATGTGAGTACTAAAAATTTTGAACTGGAGTCATCTATTAAAGAAATGGATGAAATTGTTGTTGCAGGGTTATCAGCAGCAAGTGAGCTGAAAAGAACCCCAACGCCAACAACAATTGTTTCAAAAACCGATTTGCTTCAAACGGCCTCTTCAAATATTGTAGATGCTTTAACAACACAACCTGGTATTAATCAAGTTTCAACAGGAACCGGAATCTCTAAGCCTGTGATTAGAGGTCTTGGTTACAACCGTATTGTTGTTGTAAATGATGGTATTCGTCAAGAAGGGCAACAGTGGGGTGATGAACATGGTTTAGAAATAGATGAATACTCGATTGATAAAGTAGAAATATTAAAAGGTCCTGCTAGTTTATCTTATGGCTCGGATGCAATTGCAGGTGTTATCAACTTTGTTTCTGCGCCTACCTTACCTGAAGGAAAAATTAGAGGTAATGTTATTACAAATTACCAAACAAATAATGGACTTAGAGCAATTTCAGCAAACGTAAATGGAAATCTTAAAGGGTTAATTTGGGATGTTCGTTATTCAAACAAATCAGCCCATGCTTACAAAAATAAATATGACGGATATGTTTTTAATTCAGGTTTTTTAGAAAATACAACAAGTGGAGTTTTAGGACTTAATAAATCATGGGGGTATTCTCATTTACATTTTAGTGCGTATGAAATGATGCCGGGTATTGTAGAAGGAGAACGGGATAGCCTAACAGGAAATTTTATAAAACCAGTCGCTTTCAATGATACTACTATTGTTGAAACAATTGCAACAAATAATGATTTTAAGCATACAAATCTATATGCTCCTTATCAAAAAATAAATCATTATAAAGCAGTTTTAAATAACAATTTTGTTTTAGGAAAAGGTAATTTAAAGGCAATTGTTGGTTTTCAACAGAATCAGCGAAAAGAATATGCAGATGTGCTAAAGCAATCTCAATACGGTTTATACTTTTTATTAAATACTATTAATTATGATGTGAGATATGTATTGCCAAATAAGAATGATTTGAATGTTTCGTTTGGTATTAATGGGATGCAGCAAAGTTCAAAAAATAAAGGAGTAGAGTTTTTGATTCCTGATTATGATTTGTTTGATATTGGAGGCTTTGTTCTTGCACATAAAAGAAAGAATCGACTTGATGTATCTGCTGGAATAAGATACGATGTAAGGATGCTGAATGTAGCTGATTTGTATGTGAATTCCGATGGTGGAAAAGTAGATGCTTCAGATACATCTGCGTATAGACAATTCGAATCTTCTAATTCTACTTTTTCTGGATTATCTGGTAGCTTAGGATTTACGTTTCAAATTTCAGAAGACATTACTACAAAATTTAATTTATCGAAAGGGTACCGCGCTCCTAATATTGCTGAATTTTCGGCAAATGGTGTGCACGAAGGAACGATTAGGTATGAAATAGGAAATAAAAAATTGAAACCAGAACATAGTTTTCAAGCCGATTATTCGTTGGGAATTAATTCTACACATGTTACTGCACAAATAGATGTGTTTGTCAATTCAATTACAAATTATATTTACTTGCAAAAAGTGAGTGCTTATTCTAATGTGGATTCTGTAATAGATGGTTACACCGTTTTTGGTTTTGTGTCAGGCAATGCACTTCTTTATGGAGGAGAGTTGTTGTTTGATATTCACCCTCATCCCTTAGATTGGTTGCATTTTGAAAATTCATTTTCCTTTGTTGAAGGGATACAGCTTCGTCAACCCGACTCGATGAGTCATTTGCCATTTATGCCAGCACCTAAATACCAATCACAACTTAAAGCTGAGTTTAAAAGTGGGTTAGGTTTTTTAAAAAACACGTATTTGAAAGTAGAGCTGGACTACTATTTTGCTCAAAATAAAATTTATTCGGCTTATTCAACAGAAACCCAAACACCTCATTATTATCTGATAAATGCTGGTGTAGGAACCGATATTGTTTTTAAAGAAAAAATGATTTGTTCATTTTATATAAATGCAAATAATTTGCTAGATAGTGGGTATCAAAATCATTTGAGCAGATTAAAATATGCACCTGTCAATTATTCAACAGGAAGATCGGGTGTATTTAATATGGGACGAAATATTAGTTTTAAGCTTGTTGTTCCTTTTAACATAAAAAAATAAAAAATAATCAGCCCTATTTTAGGGCTGATTATTTAAAAAAGAAATATCTCTGGATTGTAAAATAATACAGCGGATAGCTATGTGTATAGGATCTCCCAATTAATGGTCGACCGTACGAAAAATCAATTCGTAAATTCGAGTTGAAAATGAATTGGACAGAAGGACGGATTTCTAAATATTTTCCAGCTTCCAATCCTGGTGCATCAGCAATTAATATTTGTTTAGAATTGCTAAGTACTTCGGCTTTTTCATAAGCCTTTCCAATAAATTCGCAATAGACATTTAAGTTCATTTGTTTGTAGCTTTTGTACTTAATTGGTAAACACAAAAATCCCATTGATAGGCTATAGTTAATTGCTTTTCCATATTTTACTTGTAGGGTTGAATCTAGCTTTTGATAGTAATACGATTGAGGAATAATTCCTCCAGCAGTTAATGAAATAGCAAACCGGTTTTTTAATTTGGTTGCTGTAATTCCTGCGCCAATTCCTCCATTGTCGCCCATTAAATTAGGTTCTGCCTCATCGTGTGCTTCTTTTCCGCCAGCTAATTCAATGTAAGCAGCCATCCTAAAATGATTCTTTGTTCCATCGTTACTAAAAAAACGATATTTCAAATTCAAGTTAAAGTTGTCTAATTGATAAGGATATTTATTTCCTTTTTCAACTCCATGCGTGTGTATTCCAATATTGCCATCATTTGCAATAAAGTCAGATGGAAATTTTCGTCCATGGTGATTACTGAAATTAAAACTTTGTGTAAACATAAATTTGGATGTAATTCCAAACATGAATCTGAAACTTTGCGAGCTTCTAAATTGGGTAACTTCATTAAATCCTTCGTTTACAACACGAATTCCAAGAACTCCTTTTGGAATATTGCTAGCGGGGTCAACGTGAGGAAACAACTCTTGCGACTTACAATTCGTAATAGCAAAAAAGAAAAGAATAGTATATGTGAATTTTCGTATCAAGGGATTGTTACAAAATATTCGTTTTTAATATTGGGTGTAAGTTGACTTTTGCAGCTATTGGAGCAAAATAATTTCCATTTTTTTAATTCCTGCTTTTGCATCAGTTTCTCGCCAATAAATTTTATGTTGGTGGGGCCTGATAGTTTTTTTTCTCCCTCAATTTTAATAAAATGATACAAGTTGTTTTCGTAAATTAAGCAGTAATCATTTGTAATTGTTGTCGGTTCAATGTTTACGATAGCGTGAATGCTCCTTACTGCAAATCCTGCATCGTATACTTTCTGAGAGAGTGATTTGATTGAAACGGGTGTGTTTTTTTTGAAAAATACCGTAGCAATGTTTTTATCCAATTCCATGTGTACACTGTCGACAAAAATTAATTTAAGAATTGATTTTTCTGTCGCGAAAGAACATGCAGAGCAGGTTAGTCCATCTATTCCGATAATTGCAGAAATGAATTGAGCATTTGTGTTTTTCGAAAAGCTAAAAATTAAAAGTAGAGTGATTATTATATTCCTGATTTTACTCATATTTAATAAAGTTAGATAATAAAAACGGCTTTCAAAAGAATTTTATTGTAATTTTGTTTTACAAATAAGACATCTTGAAATCATTCATCGCTATATTAATTGCTTCTGTTTTTCTTTTTCAGTCAGCTTCAAAGCTATTGATAATGGCTGATTATGAGATGAACAAAGAATACATTGCAAAGAATTTATGTGAAAACAAGGAGAAACCAAAGTCGACTTGTAATGGAAAATGTCATTTAGCAAAAGAATTAAAAAAGCAAGACAAGAAGGAGAATCAGACTTCAAATTCACAAAAAGAGAAGTACGAAAATCAATTTTATTCAGAGGTTAAAAAATTAGATACATTTTGTTTAGACGCTACAAATAAACAATTGGTTGTTTTTTATCAATTCACAAATTACGCTAACTATCTCGATTCCATTTTTCAGCCCCCTCGAGCGTAATCATTCCCTTTTTTTAATAATTAACTAAACTTTTTAAAGGATGATTAAAACATTGCTAATGCTAGCAATTGTTTTGTTTATTTATTCTGCGAAAGAATTATATTCAATTCACAAATTGCTAAGAAAATAGTAGTATGTGATAATGGTCACATATTTATACTAAAACGATTATTAACTTTATACATAATTTAAACTCATGAAAACTTTAAAATATATTTCTATTTTAACAATTGCTATTTCTATTGTATTCACATCTTGTAAAAAGGATCCAGACGAAGAGCCAACACCCGTTACACCAGCTGCTACAACTGGTAACTTGAATTTGCATTTCGAAAACAAGGTTGATACGAATGCATTAGTTTTGAGTACACAATTGTACACAAATGCCAACGGTGATACATTTAATGTTACCAAATTCGACTATTATATTTCTAATATTAAATTATTAAAAGCAGGTGTAGTTAAATATACTGAAACAGAAAGTTATCATTTATTGAAAGCAAATGATTTAACTTCTCTTGATTTATCATTAGCGAATGTTCCTTACGACACCTATGATGCGATTCAGTTTATGATTGGAGTTGATAGTGCTCGTAATGTATCGGGTTCACAAACAGGGGCATTAGATCCTGCAAATGGAATGTTTTGGACCTGGAGCAGTGGTTACATCATGTTAAAAATGGAAGGGACATCACCTCAATCGACAGCTACAAGTAATGCCTTGTTATTTCACGTTGGAGGTTTTTCAGGTGTCAACAATACCTTAAAAACTGTTTCCCCATCATTTAATGCAGAAACAGCAATTGTAAGTTCTACTATTACTCCCGAAATCCATTTTGCAGTAGATTTAAGCGAAATGTTTAAAAATCCTACAACCGTTAGCTTTGCAGCATTAAATACGATTCATATGCCAGGTGCAGGTGCAAAAACTGTGGCTGATAATTATGCGGATATGTTTTCGGTAGAACACATTCATAATTAATTTTGTAAATTAGTAGAGTGAATAAAAGGAACTATATATCGCTATTTTCATTTTTTGTAATACTACTTGTAGTATTACAATCTTGTCATGTCGACCCTGTAATAAAAGATGAGCTACCAGCCGATAATATTCGGCTGATAGTTCCTGCAGGTTGGCCTTCTCCAGAATATGATTTTTCTACCAATCTTTTAACAAAGGAAGGTTTTGTGTTGGGACGTAAATTGTTTTATGAACCAAAATTATCTAGAAACAATACTATTTCATGTGGAAGCTGTCATCAACAATTTGCAGCATTTTCGCATTTAGATCATAAAGTGAGTCATGGAATAGATGGCTTGTTAGGAACTAGAAATGCTCCAGGCTTATTTAATTTGAATTGGCATACAAGTTTTATGTGGGATGGTGGAATTAATCATATCGAAGTACAACCGCTAGGCCCAATTGCCAATGTTGTGGAAATGGATGAGGATATCAATAATGTAGTAAGTAAATTGCAAGGGGATGCAGATTATCGTAGAATGTTTAGAGAAGCATTTGGAACAGAGACCATAACAACACAATTGATTTTGAAAGCAATGGCTCAATTTCAAGGAATGTTGGTTTCGTATAATTCCAAATACGATCGTTATTCACGTGGAGAAACATCTTTATCGACAAATGAAATGAATGGGTTGAATTTATTCCAACAAAAGTGTAACAGTTGTCATACAGCTCCATTGTTTACCAATCACCAATTTATGAATAACGGATTGGATTCTGTTTTTGCAGATGCAGGAAGAGGAAGGATAACAATGTTAGCCGCAGATTCTGGAACATTTAAGGTGCCTTCATTACGAAATATTGCTTTGACTCGACAATACATGCATGATGGACGATTTGAAACATTGGAAGAAGTGTTGGATCACTATTCTTCAGGAGTTGTTAATTCAAGCACGATTAGTGCCGATGTTGTAGGTGGTATTCCATTAACAGCTCAAGAAAAAGCCGATATTATTTCCTTTTTAAAAACACTCTCCGATTATACATTTATTAATGATCCTCGATTTGCTGATCCTTTTTAATTTTTAATCATTTCGTTTTACACGAATAAAATTTTTCAATGAAACAACTAGTAACATTACTCGGTGTTTTGGTTTTTAATACAAGTTTTGCATGCGATTTTTGTGGTAGTTTTATGGGGATTACGCCCTACGACAACCAGAGTAGTATCGCAATGCTTTATCGCTATAAGAGTTATAGCGGATATTTTAACGCAAATCAAAATAGTAAATTATTCCCGAATACTTATAAGTCAAGCGTAACCAATAGCAATTCAAATGCTTCTTTTGCTAATTTAAAACATGGTACACATGGGAGCGTTATAGATTCTACACTTAGTAATCGAGATTATGAAGTTTATACAACTGCCGAATTAAGAGCAAAATATTTTATTCATAATCGAATTGAGATTAATGGAGTTGTACCATTTGTAATGAATTCGGATCGAATTAAAGAGCAAAAACAAAACATACAAGGGATAGGCGATATTACAATGTTTGCAGCTTACCATGTGATAAGTAAAACAATGGCCGAAAAATATCAGCACCGATTAATTTTAGGTGCAGGCTTAAAACTGCCTGTTGGCGATTATTATCAAAAGAATGAAAATAATCAACGCATTAATTTTATGTTACAACCAGGAACAGGAAGTGTTGACTATTTGGCGTATGTAAATTATGTTTTTGGATACAAAAAAATTGGATTTAGTTTTAATTCCACCTACAAAATAAACGGTGAAAATTATTATCACGAAAGAATTGCGAATAGTAGTACAAACTATTTAAACGTGTTTTTTAAATTCCGTCAGGAAAAAGATTTTAAAATTTTTCCATCCATTCAGGGCTATTATGAATACACGGAAGGGATGTTTGTTAATGATGTTTTGCAAGCTGGAACGACTATGAATATTGCAAACATGGGTATTGGGGTGGATTTGTTTTACAAACAATTTGCATTAAATACATCCTTTCAATTACCCGTATACGAGCAGAAGGCATACGGGAACATGGCAAATGCTTGCAAATTAATGGTTGGACTGACGTTTAACTTTAATCAGAAAAAATATTTGTTTAATAAAAAACAAACAAGCGCTTAATTTGTTAAATTAGTAGAAGTAATTTTATACTGTGAAAAATCTAAAACAATTAATAACAACTATTTTAGTTGTGCTTATAATTTTTGTTTCCTCTTGTAAAAAAGAAGGAACAGGAGGGAAGTCGAGCATTAAAGGAAGGGTAATGCATCATATTGATGCAATACCTGCTGCAACAATTTACATTAAATATGGAGCAATTGACTTTCCTGGAACAAATGTATCTACCTACGATGCTCAAGTAACAGCTGATGCACAGGGTGCTTATAAGTTTGAAGGCTTGCAAAAAGGAGATTATTATCTTTATGGAATAGGATACGATACTGCTGTGGTTGATGATGTAATGGGTGGTGTTGCTGTTAAAGTTAGAAAGAATGAAGATATTGTAATAGATGTTGCGGTTCGAGAGTAATATGTTTTAATAACTAAAATACTAGCCATGAAAAAACAAATCATATTTTTTGCAATTGCCTTAGTGGCACTTTCAATTACATTTACCGCTTGTAAAAAAGAAGGTACAGGAGGGAAGTCGAGTATTAGTGGAAAAGTGGAACATCATGGCGCTGCTATTCCAGGCTCAATAGTGTATATTAAATATGGTGCAATTGATTTTCCTGGATCAACGGTCTCTTCATATGATGCTCAGGTAACTGCCGATGCACAAGGAGCTTATAAATTTGAAGGTCTGCAAAAAGGAGATTATTATTTGTATGGTGTTGGGTATGATAATGCAATTGTGGACAATGTTAGGGGAGGAATTGCAGTTAAAATTCGAAGAAACGAAGAAAAAGAAATAAATGTGCCAGTAACAGAATAAGAAATTGTTATTCGATAAACCAAAACCCGTAAATAGTTTTATTTGCGGGTTTTATTATTTAACTTTGGGTAAATGAAATTGATAGATAAATATAATTTTCAGCTTTTAGCAATTTGTGTGTTATTGTTTTTTAGTTCATGCATGAATGAAAAAGCAATTCCCGATTACAATGCTTACCCAGATGATATTGGAAAAATAGTGTTTACAAAATGCGCTGTGTCTGGTTGTCATAATGATGCTAGTAAAGGAGCAGCAGGTGGTTTGTCCTTAGAAAGTTGGGATAAGCTTTTTGAAGGAGGAAGAAATAGTGTTTCCGTTATTCCATACAGAAGTGATTACAGTACGTTTATGTATTACATTAATACGTATGCTGATTTAGGTGTTACATTAACACCCACTATGCCTTATAATCGAGAAAAATTAACACGAGAAGAAGTTTTATTGGTTCGTAATTGGATAAATAATGGTGCTCCCAATAGAGATGGGTTTGTGAAATTTTCGGATAAACCTAATCGGAAAAAGTTTTATGTTACTAACCAAGGATGTGATGTAGTAACGGTATTTGATCAAGAAACATTATTGCCCATGCGTTATGTGAATGTAGGGAGTAGTGCAGGGGTGGAGTCGCCACACAATATTAAAGTTTCGGCCGATGGACAATTTTGGTATGTTATTTCAACAGGTGGTAATTCATTACAAAAATTTAGAACTTCTGACGATTCCTATGTTGGTGAAGCGTCATTGGGTTTGAGAAATTGGAATACAATGACACTTACTCCTGATGGACAAAAAGCGTTTGTAATTGATTGGAGTTTTAATGGTGATATTGCAGAGGTTAACTTAAATACATTATCTGTAATTCATAATTTAGGATTTAATAATCCACACGGTTCAGCGCTAAATAATACTTCGGATACATTGTATGTTACACTTCAAAACAGTAGCGAAATTTTGAAATTACCATTGATTGATTTTAGTGCATATGAAGTTGTAAATTTATATTCAACACCTCCACCTGTTTCATTACTGCCTCATGAGGTAGTATTTACTCCTGATGGAACAAAGTATTTTGTGACTTGTCAAGGCACAACCGAGGTAAGAATATTTAGCACTTCAACAAATCAATTATTAGCTACTATCCCTGTGGGAGGTTTGCCCTCAGAGATGGTTGTATCTAACTCAAGTAATTATTTGTTTGTTACTTGTCCAGAGGATACAGTTAATTTTTCTGGAAAAAGAGGTTCTGTTGCTGTTATTGACTACACCACAAACTCGTTTGTGAAAAATATATATACTGGACATCAACCGCATGGTATAGGAATGGATGATGCAAAAAGAATGGTTTATATTGCCAATAGAAATGCTTCCAGCGATGGTCCAGCACCTCATCATTTAGGTACTTGTAGTGGAAGAAATGGAAATGTTTCATTCATTGATTTGAATACTTTGGAAACTGTAAAAACAGAAACAGGTAGCATTAAGAAGATTGAAGTCTCCGTTGATCCATATGCAATTGGAGTTCGATACTGATGATAGCTGAAGAAGAAAAAATGGGGATTATTTTATTTGATGGAGTTTGTAATTTTTGCAATTCATCTGTAAATTTTATTATTCGACACGATAAAAAACAACGCTGCAAATTTGCTGCCTTGCAATCGGATGTAGGTAAAATGCTTTCTCAAAAGCATGGTATAGATCAATCAAAAATTGACAGTATCATTTTAGTTGAAAATGGGAATGTGTATATTAAATCTTCTGCAATTTTAAGAATCACAAAGAACTTAAATTTGTTGTATCCGCTATTGTATGGATTTATCATCATCCCGAAATTTATTCGTGATGGAGTTTATGATTTTATAGCAAGAAATAGATACAAATGGTTTGGAAAAAAAGAGGCATGTATGATACCAAGCCCTGAAATAAAAAGTCGATTTATTTCTTAAATTTCAATTTCAATATTTTTTTCTCGTAGTCGATTACTGCATTGTATTTCAATAATACATCGCTGCCCAAAACGCCATCTACGGGCTTTAATCCAATTTGTTCGTACGATTTATTTACGTGTGATAAATCGAGAAGGATGGTGTGGTAATTTGTTATTTCTACTTCGCCAATTTTTATTTTTTTTAATGTTACTAATTGACTTTCCATAGAGTTTGTTCCTAATCCACTTGATAATTTGTCGTGGGTATCAAATTTTTTTTCCGAAACAAAATTTTTGATTCGATGTTTGTCAAAAACGGTTTTTGAAGCACCCGTATCGATAATTAAATTCGAAACTTTATTGTTGATTTTAATTTTAATCATTAGGTGAAAACCTTCACCATCGATGTTTAAAATTTTAAATGGAATAGTAGAAATCATAATGGAGTTAGTTAAAAAAAGGCGACCAGAATTCTGTCGCCTTTTTAATGTTTATATGGAATTAAGATTAAGCGTTAATAGTGCTTAAAACAGCATTCATATTACGAACAGCATCAGCAGATTTTGCAAATGCAGCTTTTTCTTCATCGTTTAATTTAACATCAACAATTTTCTCCCAACCATTTTTTCCGATGATTACAGGAACACCTAAACAAATATCTTTTTGTCCGTATTCACCATCTAAATAAACGCAGCAAGAGAACATTTTTTTCTGATCGTTTAAGATGCTATCAACCAATGCAGCAACTGCAGCACCTGGAGCATACCAAGCAGAAGTTCCTAACATGCCAGTTAATGTAGCACCACCAACCATTGTATCAGCAGCTACTTTTTTCAAGTTTTCAGCATCAATGAATTGAGATACAGGAACACCTTTGTAAGAAGCCAAACGAGTTAATGGAATCATAGTTGTATCACCATGTCCACCAATTACCATTCCTTCGATATCATTTGCAGAAGCATCCAATGCTAATGATAAATAGCATTTGAAACGAGCGCTATCCAAGATACCACCCATACCAATAATTCTGTTTTTTGGTAATTTGCTTTCTTTTAATGCCAAGTAAGTCATTGTATCCATTGGGTTAGAAACAACCACTACAATTGCATTTGGAGAATGTTTTAATAAATTTTCAGTAACCGTTTTTACAATTCCAGCATTGATACCGATTAATTCTTCACGTGTCATACCTGGTTTACGAGGAATACCACTTGTGATAACAACAACATCACTGTTTGCTGTTTTTGAATAATCATTTGTACTTCCTTTAACGCGAGTTTCGAAACCGTTTAAGGTTGCTGTTTGCATCATATCTAATGCTTTTCCTTCAGCGAAATTTTCGCGAATATCAAGCAATACTACTTCTGAAGCGATTCTGCGAAATGCTAAAACATCTGCAGTTGTTGCGCCTACATTTCCGGCTCCTACTACTGTTACTTTCATTTTTATTAAGTTTTTAAGGTTTGTTAAATTTTAGGATGCTAAATTAGAAAAGAAATGTATATTTATATGCTAAATTTTGAACACTTTTTCGACTTTTGAACAATTTATGTTAATTTCAATGCAACGCTCGTGTATTAAATTGCATCATACCTATGGTATGATTAAAAGATACAATTAACAATTATGAAAAAATTACTACTCCTTTTTACGATTTTCTGTATAAGTTTTATAAGTTCATTTGCTCAAGGAATTAGCTGTCCAACTGCTGATCCATTCTGTACAGGAACTACCTATACCTTTCCAAACAACACGGGTGTTGCAGATGCAGGGACTTTTGATTGTTTATTTACGACTCCTAATCCAGCTTGGTACTATTTGCAAATTGCAAACACAGGACCATTAACAATTGATATTAGCCAAACCGATAATACTGGTTTAGGTATTGATGTGGATTTTGCAATTTGGGGACCATTTACTAGTACTGCTGCAGCATGTGCTACAAATCTGCAATCTACAAGTGCAGTAGATTGTAGCTATTCTACTGCAGCTCAAGAAACTTGTGTAATTCCAAATGCAGTAGCAGGGGAATGGTATATGCTGTTGTTGACAAACTATGCAAACGATCCAGGTACTATTCAATTTTCTCAAACTGGAGGTTCTGGTTCTACCAATTGCAATATTCTTTGCAACATGACAGGATTAACAGCTACGCCAGGTGCTTGTGTGCCTGCAACCAATACTTATACTGTTACAGGTACAATTACCTATACAACACCGCCTTCATCAGGAACTTTAACGGTTACAAATTCGTGTAGTGGTGTAACTCAGGTTTTTAATGCTCCTTTTAATGCAACTACAGCAAGTTATACATTGGCTGGTTTGCCAGCGAATGGTGCAGGATGTACCGTAACGGCTGTTTTTTCGGCCGACCCAGCTTGTACCTTAACACAAAGTTTTACAGCACCTCCATCTTGTGCCGTTAATTGTGCTATTTCAGCCATTACTGCCACACCAACAGCATGTGCCATAGCTACACAGCAATACAGTGTAAGCGGAAATGTAACATTTGTAAATCCTCCCGCTTCTGGAACATTAACAATTTCCAATTCATGTGGTGGAGCGCCTGTCGTTTTAAATGCTCCATTTACAAGTCCTGCAGCCTATTCTTTCACTGGTTTAGCTGCAAATTCAGCTGCGTGTACTATTACAGCTGTATTTTCGGCAAATGCTGCTTGTACCTTAACTCAAAATTACTCTGCACCAGCTCCATGTCCTGTTAACTGTTCAATTACTGGTTTAACAGCTACACCAACAGCTTGTGCAGTTGCAACTCAACAATACGATGTAAGTGGAAGTGTAACATTCGTAAATGCTCCAGCTTCTGGGACATTAACAATTTCTAATTCATGTGGCGGAACACCGGTTGTTTTAAATGCACCATTTACCAGTCCAGCAGCCTATTCTTTCACTGGATTAGCTGCAAATTCAGCAGCATGTACTATTACGGCTGCATTTTCAGCAGATGCAGCTTGTACGTTAACTCAAAATTATTCAGCGCCAGCACCATGTCCAGTAATTTGTTCAATTACATCTTTATCAGCAACAGCTTCTGCTTGCGATCCTGCAACGAATAATTATTCGGTAACAGGTTCCGTTGGTTTTGTAAATGCCCCAGCAACTGGAACACTTACGGTTTCTAGTTCTTGTGGAGGTGTATCTCAGGTATTTAATGCTCCATTTGTAAGTCCAATGGCTTACGCGTTGAACGGTTTAACTTCGAATGGAGCAGCTTGTGTTGTTACAGCAGTTTTTTCAGCAGATGCAGCATGTACCTTAACTCAAAATTATACGGCACCAGCGGCTTGTGTTCCTTGTCCAGTAACAGCTGGGAATGATGGACCACATTGTGTTGGCGAAACATTAAATTTAACGGCAACAAATTTAGCGGGTGCTACTTATTCGTGGACAGGTCCAAATGGATTTGTTTCGGCAGTTCAAAACCCTACGATTAACAATGTAACCGCAGCCGATGCAGGTGTTTATACCGTTACTATCTCTATTGTTGCTCCTGTAGCATGTACAAGTACATCTTCCACAACTGTAGTAATAAATCCCTTGCCTGTTGTTACTGTTAATTCGCCTGTTACATGTGTTGGTGTACCAACAACATTAACTGCTAATGGAGCAACAAGTTATGTTTGGTCATCGGGACAGGCTACAAACACAATCACTGTTCCGGGAACGTCAGCTTCATATACTGTAACAGGTACAACTAATGGATGTACATCAACAGCTATTGGTACAGTTACAACATCTGCACCGCCAGTTGTTAACTTTATTTCTGATGTAACAAGTGGATGTAATGCATTGAATGTCAATTTTACTGCAGACACTACCGGTAATGCAGGTGCAACCTATACTTGGTTATTTGGTGATGGAACATCTGCTACAGGTTATAATCCATCACATTTATATACTACCAATGGTTGTCATGATGTTGTATTAACAGTAAGTTTTGGAGCTGGTTGTTCTACAACAGATACGATTAGTTGTATGATTAATGTATTTGCTCAACCCGTTGCAAGTTTTGTAATGACACCTTTGGATGCAGACATAATCAATCCGACTATTTATTTTACAAGTACTTCTACTTATTCATCTATCTGGTTGTGGAATTTTGGTGATGGTACAGGTTCTGGATTAGAAAATCCTTCTCATACATATCCTGATATTGGAACGTATCCTGTTACATTGTATGCAAGTAACTCGGATGGTTGTATAGATTCTGTTACACAAATGGTAATGATTCAAGATGTAATTACGATTTATATTCCAAACTCATTTACACCTAATGGCGATAATGTAAATGATATATTCTATGTGTATTCTCATGGCATTGACCCTAAAAATTACGAATTGTTGATTTTTGACAGATGGGGCAACCGAATTTTTACATCAACGGATCAGAAAGAGGGATGGAATGGGGCTGTTAATAATGTTGGAGATATTGTTCAGCAGGACGTTTATGTTTACCGATTGAATTACAAAGATGTAAAAGGGAAAAAGAAGAAAATTATTGGACATGTGACCATTGTTAAATAAGTTCTTAACAGATGCAACTATTCGGTGTTTTTTTGCACCATTATAGTGTAAATATTAGATAGGTTTTAAAAAAAAAGTTGATATTATGAAGAAAAGCAGACTACTCCTAAGCTTAATAGCTATGCTATTAAGTGGTTTTTTATTTTCACAAAATACTCCTACAAAAGAGCATTTTATAATTACAAAAAACACATCAGATATTGATGTTCAAAAATATGCTGATGCTGCTAATTCGGGTTTTATCAATTTAGATGCGTATCGTTTTTATGACAAACGAAGAGTAATTAACTTCACAGGTACTGATGCTACAATAGAGTTGTATTCTGCCAAAGAGATGGAAACAAAATATGGTAAAATAATACCAGCAGAAACCATTATGCCTGGGCAAGAATTTAAAGAAATTACATTCTCACTTACTCTTGATGGTAAGAGTTTTAAGCCCCAATTGAAATAGAACGCATTCAGTATAGAATATTTTAAAAGTACTCCCCGATGAAAAAATTTTTACTTGTTATTGTTTCGATAGTTGGTTTGTTCGGTTCCACTTTGGCTCAGGATATAACCATGACATCAGGTTCTTCTACCACTTATGCTTGTGGTGGAGGTACATTTTATGATCCAGGTGGAACAGGAAATTATGCAAATAGTTTAACGTATACCCAAACAATATGTGCTCCAGCAGGACAATACCTAACTTTTAACTTTACAAGTTTTAATACGGAATCATGCTGTGATCGATTGATTATATACAACGGGCCAAACACAGCTTCTCCTCAAATTGGTACGTATGCAGGAACAAATAATCCAGGTACGGTTACTGTTAACCCAGGGCAATGTATTACGTTTTCTTTTACATCTGATGGTTCTATTACAGCAGCTGGATTTACAGCAACTATGTCGTGTAGTACTACGCCACCTCCGCCACCACCTCCAGTTCCTGGAGCTTGTTCTAGTGCTCAACCTTTTTGCACTGCAACAGGTGTTACTTTTCCAGCAGCTACGAATACTACTGCTCCAGCAGGTCCGAATTATGGTTGTTTACTCTCTCAGCCTAATCCGCAATGGTATTATATGAATATTGCTACTGCAGGAAATATTCAAATTGGTTTGACTAATAGTGCAGCAGTAGATATCGATTTTGCATTATGGGGTCCATTTCCCGATCAAGCATCCATGTGTGGAGGAGTTACAGCTGCTCCAATTGATTGCAGTTTTTCTACAGCAGCAGTAGAACAAGTAGATATTACTGGTGCTACCGTGGGTCAGTGGTATATGATGCTTATAACGAACTTCGCCAATGTACCTACAAATATTTCAGCTGTAGCTCAAAATGCACCAGCTACAGATGGTTCCACCAACTGTAATATTCTATGTAATATGACGGCATTGTCGGCTACACCTGGAGCTTGTGCTCCTGCGACTAATACTTATACAGTTACAGGGTCAATGTCATTTGTTTATCCTCCAACATCTGGAACATTAACTGTTTCTAGCAGCTGTGGTGGTAGTGTTACTATTCCATCACCATGGGTAAGTCCAATTTCATATACATTGCCAGGTATTACTGCAAATGGTGGTGCATGTTCTATAACAGCCGCTTTTAGTGCAGATGCAACTTGTCAATTAACACAAGCTTACACTTCACCTGCACCTTGTAATGGATGTACATTAACAGCAGGAAACAATGGTCCTGTTTGTCAAGGAAATGCATTTAATTTAACAGCAACAGCAGTTGCAGGTGCTACGGGATACAGCTGGTCTGGTCCAAGTGCTTATTCATCTACTGCTCAAAATCCAACGGGTGTTGGTGCAGCATTAGCAGCAGGAACATACACCTATACTGTTGTTGCAACAACAGCAGGTGGAACTTGTTCTAGTACAACTACTGTAACTGTAAATGCACGACCAACTATCACAATTCCTGCAATTACAATCTGTAATGGTTCCTCTGGAACATTAACAGCAAGTGGTGCAACCACATATACTTGGGCAAATGCCACAGGATTAAGTGCAACAACAGGAACTTCTGTAACTGCAAATCCAACAACGACTACTACTTATACTGTAACTGGAACTGCAGCCAATGGTTGTACCAATACAGGTACGGTTACGGTTACGGTCAATAATCCTGTTACACCAACTTTTGCTGCAGTGCCAGCAATTTGTTCTGGAACAGCATTGGCAGCATTACCTACTACCTCTACAAATGGTATAACGGGTACTTGGTCTCCAGCTCTTAATAACACGGCAACTACCACTTACACATTTACGCCTACTGCAGGCCAATGTGCAACAACCACCACATTAACAATAACTGTAAATCCAATTCCAAGTTCAACATTTACACAATCACCGAATCAATGTTTAACTGGTAATACATTTTCATTTACAAATACTGGTGCAACTGGAACATATTCTTGGACCTTTGCAAGTGGAACACCAGGAACATCTACAACAAACAATCCAGTTGGAGTAACTTACGCTGCAGCCGGAACTTATACTGTAACGCATACCGTTACAGTTGCTGGTTGTACATCAACGACAACAAGCAATGTTACCATTTTCCCAATGCCTGTTATGGCAGCAATTCCTGCTGCTGCAATTTGTAATGGGGCATCAACAAGTTTAACTGCTGGTGGTGCAAATACATATGCTTGGGCACCAGCAACAGGATTAAGTGCTACTTCTGGTGCAACAGTAACTGCAAATCCTACAGCAACTACAACTTATACCGTTACAGGTACAACTGCAAATGGTTGTACGGGTACAACAACTGTTACGGTTACAGTTAATCCATTGCCAGCAATCAGTGCTGCTCCTATCACCATTTGTGCAGGTGCTTCGGGTACCTTAACAGCAAGTGGTGCATCCACGTATTCATGGTCGCCTGCAACAGGATTAAGCTCTACAACCGGTGCTTCTGTTACTGCTAATCCTCCAGCAACTACAACCTATACTGTTACAGGAACATCTGCAGCAGGTTGTACTGGAACAACAACAGTAGTTGTAACAGTTAATCCATTGCCAGTAACCACTGTTACTTCACCAACTATTTGTCCAGGTCAAACTGCGACATTAACAGCAGGTGGAGCTACAACTTATTCTTGGACTGCAGGTTTAAGTGGAACTACAGGTTCTACAGTTACAGGTTCTCCTGCATCTACTACAAGTTATACGGTTACAGGAACAACCTTGGGTTGTACGAGTACAGCAGTAGCTACAATTACAATTGGATCTAGCATTGTTCCTACAGTGAACAGTCCAACAATTTGTGCGGGTCAAACAGCAACATTAAATGCAACAAATGCAACAACATACACTTGGACAGCAGGTTTAAGTGCTACTACTGGAAATAGTGTTACAGGTTCACCTGCATCCACAACTAGTTATACCGTTACAGGAACAGCTGGTGGTTGTACAGGAACGGCTGTAGCAACAATTACGGTTAATCCTTTACCTACAATTACTGTTCCTGCTATAGCTATTTGTGCAGGAACACCTGGTACAGTTACAGCATCTGGTGCATCTACTTATTCATGGGCGCCTTCAACTGGATTGAGTGCAACAACAGGCGCTTCTGTTACTGCAAACCCAGCAACAACAACAACTTATACAGTTACAGGAACATCAGCAGCGGGTTGTACCAATACCGCTACTGTAGTTGTAACTGTTAATCCTTTGCCAACAATAGCTGTGGCACCAATAAGTATTTGTTCGGGTGTTGCAGGGACATTAACTGCATCAGGCGCATCTACCTATGCATGGTCGCCAGCAACAGGTTTGAGTGCAACTACAGGAACAACAGTTTCTGCAAATCCAGCAGCAACATCTACTTATACCGTTACAGGTACAACAGCAGCCGGTTGTTCAAATACAACAACTGTGATTGTAACGGTTAATCCATTACCAACGATTACTGTTCCAGCAATTACTGTTTGTCAAGGAATTGGTGGAACAGTAACAGCATCTGGTGCAAATACATATACATGGGCACCCGCTACAGGATTGAGTGCAACTACAGGAGCGTCTCCATTTGCTAATCCAGCTGCAACTACAACATATACTGTTACAGGAACATCTGCTTTGGGTTGTACAAATACAGCTACGGTTACTGTTACAGTAAGTCCATCAGCTAGTTTATCAACATCGCGAGTGAATGTTTCTTGTTTTGGTGGAAGCAATGGTTCTGCAACAGTTATTCCAGTAGGTGGTGCAACTCCTTATACATATGCTTGGACTCCAACTGGTGGAACTGCTGCAACAGCAACAGGTTTAATAGCAGGAACATACTCAGTTACAGTAACAACAAATAATGGCTGTACCTCTACAACAACGGTAACAATAACTCAACCAGCTGGGATGACGCTTACAATGGCAGCAGTAAATGCTACATGTGGTGCTGCAAATGGTCAAGGTTCTGTGGTTGTAACAGGAGGAACATCTCCTTATACTTACGCTTGGGCACCTAGTGGTGGAACAGGTGCTGTTGCAGGAAGTTTAACAGCAGGTTCATACACGGTTACAGTTACTGATAATAATGGATGTACAAGTACTAATTCGGTTGCTGTAAACAATAGTGGATCTCCAACAGCAAGTACAACTGTGATTTCTAACGTTTCTTGTTTTGGTGGAAACAATGGTTCTGCTTCAGTAACAATTTCTGGCGGTAGTGCTCCATATACTCAAACGTGGTCACCAAGTGGTGGAACTGGAACTACAGCTACAGCTTTAACAGCAGGAACCTATACTGTTACCGTAACCGACAATGTTGGTTGTGTTGTTACTGCAAATGCAACAATTACTCAACCTCCTTTATTATCTGCTTCAACAGTTAAAACGGATGCAACATGTTTTGGTGGAGCAACAGGAACAGCAACAGTTACTGCAGCTGGTGGTACATCACCATATACTTATTCTTGGTCACCAAGTGGTGGAACAGGAACAACTGCATCTGGATTGGTTGCAAATACCTATACAGTAACAGTAACAGATACAAGAGGTTGTACAACAACAGCAACAGCTGTAATTGCTCAGCCTACTGTAATTACAAGCACAATGAGTAATACTCCTGTTTCTTGTTTTGGTGGATCAAACGGTACAGCAACAGTTGTAGCGGGTGGTGGAACACCAGGTTATACTTATGCTTGGGCTCCTTCAGGAGGAACAAATGCAACTGCATCTGCTCTTACTCAAGGTACATACACTGTTACAATAACAGATGCAAATGGTTGTACACGCACAGCAACAACAACAGTTACTCAACCAACATTGCTTACAGTATCAACCGTTAGTACAAATTCTACATGTGGATTAGCAAATGGTTCGGCAACAGCAACAGCTGCTGGTGGAACAACAACTTATTCTTATGCTTGGTCGCCAAGTGGTGGATCAGCTGCTGCTGCAACAGGTTTAGCAGCATCTGGATATACCGTTACGGTTACTGATGCAAATGGTTGTACTGCAACCTCTTCAACGACAGTAAATGATTTATCTGGATTAACAGCTTCAATTACAGCACAAACAAATGTGAGTTGTAATGGTGGAACAAATGGATCGGTAACCGTTACAGCTTCTGGTTCAACTGGTCCATATACATACTCAATAAATGGTGGAACAACATTCCAAGCAACAGGAACATTTGGAACATTAGCAGCAGGAACCTATTCTGTTATTGCTAAAGATGCAAATGGTTGTACATTCCCTGTTACTGTTACCATCACTCAACCTTCTGCATTAACTGGTGCAATCACAGCTCAAGTGAATGTACTTTGTAATGGTGCAAATACGGGAAGCGTTACTGTTGCTGGTAGCAATGGTACAGCACCATACACTTATGCAATCAACGGTGTTACTTTCGGTGCAAGTGGTACTTTTACTCCACTTACAGCAGGTTCTTACACGGTTACGGTTAGAGATGCAAATTTATGTACGACTACAGTTCCTGTAATTATTACTCAACCAACTGCACTTACAGCAGCTATTACTTCTCAAACAAATAATATTTGTTTTGGTGGTAATACAGCTACTGTGACAGTAACAGCAGCTGGTGGTACAACATCTTATACGTATGCATTGGGTGCAGGAGCACCACAAGCAAGTGGAACATTCAATACCTTAACTGCAGGTTCTTATACAGTAAATGTTACAGATGGAAATGGTTGTACAACAACAGTTCCAGTAACAATTACACAACCAACACTCGTAACTGTTACAGCTACAAAAGTAGATGCGACATGTGGAGCTCCAAATGGTTCGTTAACTGCAACTGGTGCTAATGGAACACCTACTTATACGTATTCAATTAATGGTGTAACATTCCAAGCGGGCGCAACATTCACAGGATTGGCTTCTGGAACATACACCGTAACTGTTAAGGATGCAAATGGTTGTACAAATACAAACACAATTGCAATTGTAGATTTAAGTGGCTTAACAGCTTCAATTACAGCTCAAACAAATGTTAGTTGTAATGGTGGATCAAATGGAACCGTTACCGTTACAGCTACCGGTTCAACTGCTCCTTATTCTTATTCAATTAATGGAGGCGCTTTACAAAGTAGTGGTACATTTGCTACCTTGACGCAAGGCACTTACTCTGTAACAGCTCATGATGCAAACGGTTGTACTGTAACAGTTCCAGTAACAATTACTCAACCTTTAGTATTAACAGGCGCTATTACTGCTCAAACAAATGTAAATTGCTTTGGCTCTTCAAATGGTAGTGTAACAGTTGCACCTACAGGTGGTACTTCTCCTTATACTTATTCAATAAATGGTGGTGCAGCTGGGGCAAGTCCTACTTTTGGTTCTTTGGCAGCAGCTACTTATACCGTAACTATAACGGATGCAAACAGTTGTACGACAACAGTGCCTGTTACAATTACTCAACCGACAGCACTAACACTTGTTACATCGGCAGTGAATGCAATCTGTACAGCATCAAATGGATCAGCTTCGGTTGTAGCTTCTGGTGCAACACCTAACTATGCTTATTTATGGTCAGGTGGCGGACAGCAAACACCTACTGCAACTAATCTTCCTGCAGGTAATTATACCGTTCAGGTTATTGATGCAAATGGATGTCAACAAACAGCTTTGGTGAATGTTGGTGCTAACCCAGGTGGTGTAGCTACAATCTCGTCAACATCGAATGTTTCTTGTGCAAATGCAAATGATGGTTCAATCACTGTTTCTATGGGAGCAGGTGCAACACCTCCATTTACTTATGCTTGGAATCCTTCATCTCAAACAACTGCAACAGCAACAAATTTAGCTCCTGCAAGTTATTCTGTTACTGTTACAGATGGAAATGGATGTATTGCTACTGCGAATGCGGTAATAACTCAACCTGCTGTAATTTCTCAAACATTTGCAATGACTCCAGTATCTTGTTTTGGAGGTACAGATGGTACAATTACAGTAACACCTAGTGGTGGAACAGCAGGCTATTCATACATATGGGTACCTAGTGGACAAACAACTCAAATGGCTTCTTCATTAGCAGCAGGAACCTATACAGTAACTATTACAGATGCAAACGGTTGTACAAAAACAGCATCAACTGCAGTAACTCAGCCAACTGGCATGACATTGTCTGAAACACATGTAGATGCTAATTGTAATTTATCAAATGGAGGTGCAACTGTTTCAGTAGCAGGTGGTACTGGTCCTTACACCTATAACTGGAATACAATTCCGGCTCAAACAACAGCAAGTGTTACTGGTTTAGCTGCAAATACCTACGCTTGTACAGTTACAGATGCAAATGGTTGTTCTCAGGTTGTTTCGGCTACAATTGCCAATTTATCTGGTCCAGTGGCTACCATATTTAATACAATAAATGTTTCATGTAATGGTGGAAATAATGGTGCAATTACTGTTACGACTAATGGTGGAACAGCTCCATATACTTATTCTTGGAACAATGGTCAAACATTGCCAACAGCAACTAACTTAACAGCTGGAACCTATACTGTAAATGCAACCGATATGAATGGTTGTGTTGCAAGTATTTCTGCAACAGTTACTGAGCCATTAACATTGGATTTAAGTTTAATTGGTACAGACCCTTCTTGCGCAAACTCTTGTAATGGATCAGTTGCATCCGTTCCAATTGGTGGCACAGCTCCATATACCTATTTATGGTCTCCAGGTGGTGCAACAACTCAAAACATCACAAACCTTTGTGCTGGAACTTATACTTTATTGGTTACAGATGCGAATGGTTGTACAAATACAAAAATTGCAACATTAACAAATCCTCCTTTGGTAACGGCTTCAACAATTGTAAGCAATGTTACATGTAGTGGATTGTGTAATGGAACTGCAACAGTAACTCCTTTAACAGGAAATGGTCCATTTACTTATGCATGGACAGATCCTAATGGGCAAAGCACTCAAACTGCAACAGGTTTATGCGGTGGTATTTATACCGTTACTGTTACAGATGCGACTGGTTGTACAACTACTGCAAGTGCTAGTATTTCTGTTCCAAATTCATTGACAGTATCAATCACTGCTTCAGGAAATGTTTCTTGTTTTGGAGCATGTGATGGTTTTGCACAAGCGAGTGTAAATGGAGGTTCAGCTCCATATAGTTATATGTGGATGCCAACAGGAACTGCTGGTTCAAACGTAAATAATTTATGTGCTGCAACCTATACAGTTACAGTTACAGACGCAAATGGTTGTAGTGCTTCTACACCAGTCGTAATATCTCAACCAAATCAATTGGTTGCTACAATTACAAACACAAATGTAACTTGTTTTGGTGCTTGTGATGCCGAAGCTACAGCTGTTTATACAGGTGGTACTGGTCCGTACACATTCTTATGGACTCCAGGCTTACAAACCACTCCAACAATCTTGAATGTTTGTGCTGGAGTAAATAGCTTAACAGTTACTGATAATAATGGCTGTTCTGTATTAACATCAACCGTTGTTACAGAGCCGACTGTTTTAGCAGTTACTGCAGTTACATCAAATTCAAACTGCGGGAATGCAGATGGTAGTGCATGTGCACAAATTACGGGCGGTGTTCCTCCGTTCATCTATTCTTGGAACGATCCATCAACCCAAGCAGTTGCATGTGCAACAGGATTAAATGCTGGAGTTTACAACATATCAGTTACCGATAATAATGGATGTAGTGTAGTAGGTGTAGCAAACGTAAATGACAATACTGCTCCAGTAGTTACTATTCCAACAAGCACAGATGTTACTTGTGGAGGTGCTGCAAATGGAAGTGCTCAAGCTAACATTGTAGGTGGTTTCCCTCCATACATTACAACTTGGACACCAAGTGCTCAAACGAATACATTTGCAAATAATTTATCTGGTGGTACCTATTCATTTATAGTTACCGATGCTGCTGGTTGTACAGGTTCAGCTTCAGTAATAATTAATGAGCCTACACCAGTAATTAGTGCAATAACAGGTGTTACAAATGTAGATTGTCATTTGGCTTGCAATGGAACAGCTACTGTTCTTGCAGGAGGTGGAACTGCTCCATATAACTATTTGTGGAATGATGTTGCAACACAAACAACAGCAACAGCTACTGGCTTGTGTGCAGGATCATATACAGTAACAGTAACGGATGCAAATGGTTGTACATCAACAAGCGTTGCAACAATTACAGAACCAACTCAATTAGCAATTAGCTTATTGTCATCAACAAATGTTTCTTGTCAGGCAGGAAATAATGGTGCAATTTCAATTACAGCAACAGGTGGAACTCCAGGTTATACTTATCAATGGACTCCAAATGCAGGTTCTGCTCCTCAAATTACAAATTTGGTTGCGGGCTCTTATCAAGTAATTGTAACCGATGTAAATGGCTGTTCAAGAACAACAACAATTGACATTACAGAGCCAGCTGCATTAAGCGGCACTCCAAATGCAAATCCAACAACTTGTAACAATTCGAATGGTAGTGCTGGTATTTCAATGGTAGGTGGCGTTGCACCATACTCGTATGCTTGGACACCATCAAATGGTCAAACAACAGCAATTATAACAGGTGTAACTGCAGGTACTTATAGTGTTGTAGTAACCGATGCAAATGGTTGTGTATATAATAGTTCTTCTACTGTTCCAAACATTGCTGGTCCAACAATTAGTCAGGTTACTTTCACACCTCCTTTATGTAGCGGTCAAAACAATGCAACTGCAACCGTTATTCCAAATGGTGGAACACCAGCATATAGTTACCAATGGACAGGCGTGGGTGCTCAAACAACTCAAACTGCAACAGCATTGGGTTCTGGAACTTACAGCGTAACAGTTCGTGATGCAAATCAATGTACAGCAAGTGGTTCGGTAACAATTACAGAACCAGCTCCAACACAAATTATTGTTAGTCCAATCGATACTATTTGTATTGGTCAGTTAACTCAAATTTACGGTGCAGGCTATGGCGGAACACCTGGTTATACATACACTTGGACTCCAGCAGGAACATTTGTTGGTGCAGGTCCACACACTGTAAATCCAGTAAATACTACAACATACAGTGTGTTTGCAACTGATGCGAATAATTGTATTTCGCCACCACAAACAATCACGGTATTTGTAAATCCTCCTGTAGTGGTAACTGCAACGGATGGTGTTATCTGTGATGGTAGTTCAATAACAATTTCGGCTAGTGCTACAGGTGGTAATGGCGGTCCTTATACCTACACATGGAGTAATGGTGCAAATGGATCATCTCAAACAGTTTCACCTACAGCTCCTTTGTCACCAATGAACTATATCGTTACTGCGAATGATAATTGCTCGCCAACAGATACAGATACATCAACGGTGATTATTCATCCACAAGCCGTTTCATTTATTACCGTAAATGATACTGCAGGTTGTGAAGACTTTACTCCAACATTTACAGCATTGAGTAATATTGGTGTATCATATGAATGGACATTTGGTGATGGTTCTGTTGCTCAAACCGGTTCACCGATAGCACATACCTATACAACACCAGGTACATACGATATTACTTTATCGGTAACTACAGCTCAGGGTTGTACTTCAACAATTTCTAACAATCAATTTATCGATGTTTATCCAGCACCAACTGCTGCATTTACATCATCGCCAAATCCGGCAACGAGTACAGCACCATTGGTAAGTTTTGAAGACCAGTCGGTTGGTGCATTGTATTGGGCATGGGATTTTGGAGTGCCAGTAATTACATCCGATTCTTCATCTCTTCAGAATCCTACCTATTCTTATGCTGATACAGGAATCTACGTAGTTCAATTGATAGTTACAAATTCATTTGGATGTACCGATACAGCATACAATGATGTAGAAATTCAACCGGAATATGTGATTTATGCTCCAAATGCATTTACACCATTAAATCATGATGGAATCAATGATTATTTTATGCCAAAAGGCGTTGGTATAGATCCAAATAATTTTGAAATGACCATTTTTGACCGTTGGGGTAATGCGATTTTCAAAACAACCGATATTAATAAAGGTTGGGATGGAAAAGCGAATGGTGGAGATAAAGTGGCTCAGATTGATGTATATGTGTGGAAGATTAGAACCAAAGATTATAGAGGTGATAGCCATGATTATATAGGGCATGTTACCATAATAAAATAATAGAATTTTCATAATAATTTGAAAGGGATGCAACTTTGCATCCCTTTTTTGTATCTGATTTTTAAATAAAATCTTGGAAATATTAAATCCGAAACCTAATTTTATCGATATTTAGGTATTGCTTTAGAGAATTTTTAGGTTATATTCGTTAAAAAAAATTGGAACAAAATAAATGAAAAAACAGGCAACCATTCGAAATCTTTTCGTCTTATTCTTCTTTATTGCATCATTCGGGCTATCTGCTCAAGAGCAAAACAATTTGACTTATCATATAATTAATAATGGAACTGTACAGAATGTGCAGCCCTATATCGATGCACTAAATGCATCTAACTTGCAATATCACCGATTAAAAGATGCTCGTACCATCATAGTATTTGATACAGGATTAAAAGTTGAATTGTATTCTGCAACAGAATTAATAGCAGCAGGACGTTCAGTTAATCTAGCAGACTATCCTGTATCATTCCCCTCAACAAGGGTTGAACCAACCTTTGTATTAGGAGCAAATAATTTTATTATTGAGATGCACTCAGTAGAAGGAAAACACCATTAATTATCAATTGATATTCAAATGAAAATCATTAAACAATACTTACTTATTTTATTTACAATTATCAGTGGCTTTGCTATTGCTCAGCCTGCAAATGATAATTGTGCTACTGCTCAAAATATTGGAACACTTCCTGCTGCACCAGCTTGTCCAGGAACCGGTTTGGGTGCCCAGTTAAACATTGCAGGAACAATTGTGGGTGCCACAGCTCCTAATCCTTATTTATCACAACCTGCTTGTAGTGGAGCCGGAGGACCTAATATGGGTGTACCTGCAAACGATGTTTGGTATTCATTTGTTGCAAGTGGGTTCCAAGCTGTTATTACCATAAATAGTACGTTTGCTAATCCAAATGTTGCTATGTATTCAGGTACTTGTGGTGCATTTGGAACTGGTGTTGGTGGATGTGCTGTTGGAACAGGTGGAACAGTAACATTAACTGTTGAACAAATGGTTATTGGTCAAACTTATTATATTCAAGTAAGCGGTAATACTGGTCAGTCAGGAACATTTAATATGATTATTCAAAATAACAGGGATTGTCAGGATTGTATGTTAGCTTCAACTTTAACAGCCACTCCATTACCTGTGAATGGAATGTATCAACCTGGTCAAACCGTAAACTTTTGTTATCATATTGCTCAATATTCACAAGTAAATACAAACTGGCTGCACGGTATACAATTAGCATTTGGCTCGGGTTGGAATACAGCATCTATTACAACTACACCTTCTGCAACATGCCAAGCAACAGGTGGATACTGGGCTTATTATCCTGCTGGGATAACCGATGCTCAAGGTACTGCATGGCCAGCTGGTTTTTATTTTGAAACAGTTGCTGGACAAAATAATCCAGGAAATAACTTTGGTGATAATTGCTCAGGTAATATTGCTGCAGGTTCATGGAATTTTTGTTTTAGTATTACTACTGCAAATGCATGTAATCCAGGATCCAACTTAAGTGTAACAGTAAATACAAGTGGTGATGGTGAGTCAGGTTCATGGACAAGTACAGGTTGTTTGGATGATCCGAATACGGTATTTAATGCAGCAGGTTCATGTTGTCCTCCAACTATGGCTTCTACGCCAGCTACCTGTTCAGGGAATGATGGAACTGCAACTGCAACACCAGTAGGTGCGGGCCCTTATACATACTCTTGGGCACCAGGTGGTCAAACAACACAAACAGCAACAGGATTGGCTGCAGGTACATATACTGTAACTGTAAACTATACAAATATTCTATGTTCTGTTACAAATACCGTAACGGTTACTGGTGCTGCACCATTAGCAACACCAACTGCTGGTAGTAATGGTCCAATTTGTTCAGGTACAACTTTAAATTTAACAGCAGCAACAGTTGCAGGTGCAACGGGATATAGTTGGTCTGGACCAAATGGTTTCACAGCAACGACACAAAATCCTAGTATTACCAATGTTACATTAGCTGCTTCGGGAACATACACGGTTACTGCAACAGCAGGCGCATGTGCAAGTACTTCTACTGTAAATGTTACGATTAATAACTGTGCTTGTTTAATCACCAATTATACTGCAAACATTGGCGCTTGTAATCCAGCAACCAATCAATACAGTACAACGGGTACAGTTACTTTTGTAAACAGACCAGCAACTGGAAATTTAGTGATTGTAGATTGTAATGGTGTACAACAAACATATCCAGTTGGTACAGTTGTTAGTCCATTCAATTACACCTTAAATGGACAAAATGCAAATGGTGCAGCATGTAGTATTCAAGCTTATTTTAGTGCGGATCCAACTTGTACAGCAACATTAAATTATACAGCACCATTCTGTCCTTGTAACATCGACAACTTCACTGCAAACATTTCTGCATGTTTAGGAAACAATACCTATACTGTTAATGGAACAATTCAATATACTTCACCTCCAAGTACTGGTGTTTTAACAATTACTGTAAATAATGGAACAACATCGTATGATACAATTATAAATCCTCCATTTACTTCACCCGACACTTGGAGTATTTCAAATATTCCTGCCGATGGAGCAAATATTACAATTACAGCAACTTTCTCTGCAAATGTAACATGTACTAGCTCTGTTACATCTACTGCGCCAGCAGCATGTGCTTGTGCTGCAGATATTGGAACGTTTACTATTAACATGACAGGAAATAGCAATGTTAATTATGTATTGTGTTTTGGAGATCAAATAACAGTAACAGCAAATGGTGATTATACGCCACCAGATGTTGCAAATAACCCTCCTGGGCCAACCTATGATCCAGGTATTGCATGGTTGGTTTATAGCTGCCCACCAACAGTTGCAGTTAATCCTGATCCAGTAAATACGGTTCCATCCGATCCTTGTTTTTTAGGAATTATCGATTTTAATAATTTCACCGATGTAAACGATTTAAGTTTATTAAATAGTTTTCCTGCGGGAACATTTACAAATAGTACAATCTATTTTGTTCCACTTACCATGTATTCTGTTGTAGATGGAATTTACAGTTATGTGAATACAAGTATGCCTTGCTATGATATGGGAACACCAATTTCGGTAACGTATTTAACAAATATAACACATACCGAAACACAAGATTGTAATGCAGGAACAGCAACAACTACTATAACAGGTGGATTACCTGCTTTAAATGGTTCTCAGTTTACTGCAGTTGCAGGCTCATTAACTCCAGCAAGTGCTTCTTTTGCAAATACAACTGCAGCTAACGGTGGAACGATAACAATTCAAGGATTAGTAAATGGTCCGTTTTCTTTTCAAGTAGAAGATGCAAATGGTTGTCCAATCACTGTGAGCGGAACATTTATTGGTGCTGAAAATCCAGCATTTTCTTATCCAAACAATGCATATTGTAACGATGCAGCAAGCATTGCAGCAACAATTACTGGAACACCAGGTGGAACATTTACTGCAACACCTGCAGGTTTGAGTTTAAATGCAAGCACGGGTGCAATCAATATTGCAGCATCTACACCAGGTACTTATACAATTACATATACTACACCTGGAACTGTTTGTCCAAGAAGTTCAACATTTACATTAACAATACATCCAATGCCAACATTATCAGTGGCAGGTATTGATGTAAGTTGTTTTGGTGCAAACAATGGTCAAACGATTGTAATTCCTAATACAGGAACAGCTCCATTCAATTATAGTTGGACAGGTGGATGTACATCTGCTTCTTGCACTGGTTTAGCTCCAGGCTCTTATACAGTAACTGTAACCGATGCAAATGGTTGTATCGCAACTGCTGATACCATTATTTCACAACCACCACAATTGGTTGCTTCAATTATAGGAACAACACCAACAACATGTAATGGTGCATGTGACGGAACAGCTACAGCAACTGCTGTAGGCGGGACTGGTGCTTATACCTATTCTTGGAATACAATACCTGTTCAAGCAACTGCAATAGCAACAGGATTGTGTGCAGGAACGTATACTTGTACTGTAACTGATGCAAATAACTGTACATCTACCATAACAGCAACCATAACTCAACCTACATTGGTTGTATTAACTCCTATTCCAAATGCTACTATTTGTAATGGCGGGACTACGAATTTGACAGCCTCTGCAACAGGTGGTGCAGGAGGGTATACTTTTACTTGGAGTCCAGCAACAGGATTAAGCGCTACTACAGGTGCTACTGTAACAGCTAATCCAACTGTAACAACAATTTATACGGTAAATGCAACGGATGCAAATGGTTGTCCTGCAGCGCCAATAACGGTTACAGTTACTGTAAGTCCATTGTTGAGTGTAATTGCAAACGGAACAGCTTCTATTTGTCCTGGAGCAAACACAATAATAAGTGCCATCGCTTCTAATGGTAATGGCGGACCGTATTCTTATTCATGGAGTCCAACAACAGGATTAGCAAATGCTACAGCAGCAAGTACAACTGCAGCACCAGCTGTAACTACCACTTACACGGTAACAGCAAATGATGGATGTTCACCTGCCGTTACAGCAACAGTAACTGTAACTGTATTGCCAGTACCTGTTGTAAATCTTGCAGCAAATGTTACTTCTGGATGCGCTCCTTTATGTGTTAATTTTTCTGACTTATCTACTGTAGCAGGTGGAACTGTTAATAATTGGTCTTGGAATTTTGGTGGTGACGGATCTTCTGTTTCGCAAAATCCTACTCATTGTTTTAATAATCCAGGATTGTATTCTATTTCGTTGACAGTAACATCAAATGCAGGTTGTACTAACGATACAACAATTACGAACATGATAACTGTATTTGCGAATCCTGTTGCAGCATTTTCATGGACACCAAATCCAGCATCTATTTTAGATACTACTGTTGTGTTCTCTGATCAATCTTCGTCTGATGTAACAACTTGGGATTGGACATTTGGTGATGGTGGTGTATCTTCTGTTCAAAATCCAATTCATTCGTATCCAGCCATTGCAAACTCTTATTTAGCAACGCTGCTTGTTACAAATGCAAATGGTTGTGTGGATACTGCTACCAATACAATTATTGTTTTACCTGAATTTACATTCTTTATTCCAAATGCATTTACTCCAAATGGTGATGGTATAAACGATGATTTTAATGGAAAAGGAATTGGTATTATAAAATACGAAATGATGATTTTTGACCGTTGGGGCAATATGATTTTCTATACCGATAGTTTGTATAAAAATTGGGATGGAAGAGCAAATCATGGAAGCGATGTAGCGCAGCAAGATGTATATGTTTGGAAGGTTCGTTTAACAGATGTGTTTGATAAAAAACACAGTTATATTGGAACTGTTACAATTGTAAAATAATAAGGATAGCTTATAAATAAAAAGCCCCAATCAAATTTGATTGGGGCTTTTTTATTGAATTATTAATTATTAAAAGTATTTGAAATTGTGATTGTTCTTGATTCCTTTTAATGATTCAAAAATTAATTTGATTACATTTTCAACATCGTGTTTGTGTACACTTTCAACCGTTGTATGCATGTAACGCAGTGGCAACGAAATTAATGCCGAAGGAACACCACCAATTGAATAAGCAAAAGCATCAGTATCTGTTCCCGTAGCTCGTGATGCTGCAGCACGTTGGAATGGAATTTTATTTTTTGTGGCTGCATCTAAAATCAATTTTAATAAATTGTTTTGTACTGCTGGTCCGTAAGTTAATACTGGTCCTTTTCCACACGCTAAATCACCACTTGCAATTTTATTCATCATAGGCGATTGTGTATCATGACAAACATCGGTAATGATAGCAACGTTTGGTTTGATGGTATGCGAAATCATTTCGGCACCACGTAAGCCCACTTCTTCTTGAACAGAATTGGTGATGTATAATCCAAAAGGTAATTTTGTTTTGCTTTCTTTTAATAAACGTGCTACCTCTGCAATCATAAATCCACCAATGCGGTTATCCAATGCACGACCAACATAGTAGCGATCGTTTAAAACCATAAATTCATCTTCATACGTTACTACACATCCAACATGAATTCCTAATTCTTCAACTTCTTTTTTAGTAGCACATCCACAATCTAAAAATATATTTTTTAAAGAAGGTGCTTCTTCACGAGCGGCATCACGAACATGGATAGCAGGCCATCCAAAAACAGCTTTTACAATTCCTTTCTCGGTATGAATGTTCACACGTTTCGAAGGCGCAATCATGTGATCACTTCCTCCATTTCTGCGTAAATAAATAAATCCATCGTTAGTGATGTAGTGTACAAACCATGAAATTTCATCGGCATGTGCTTCAATCACAACTTTAAATTCTGCTTTCGGATTAATTACCGCTACAGCAGTTCCATAGTTGTCAATAAAATGATCATCCACATAAGGTTTAATGTAGTTTAACCATATTTTTTGTCCTTCGCTTTCAAAACCTGTTGGTGAAGGGTTGTTTAAATAATTATGTAAAAACTCTATTGAGTTTTTTGTCAGAATTGATTTTTCTGCTTTTGTTTTTTTTGTTACCGTTTTCTTTGCCATCGTATTAAATTTTCTTTTTGTGAGTATAGTTAGCGCTGTCAGTTCGAGCGGAGTCGAGAACGTGTGCTAGCTTATGTAAATGTTTTGTGTGTTGTGAGATTTTTGCATTCCGCTTCAATTTTTAGTTGGTCCCAGTTTTTATTTCTAATTCATCTCTTGTTATAAATATTAAAAACCTACTTCTTTACTCATTTTAAAATTTGTATCCTACTCCGCAACTCTTCACTCCTTTCTCGACATGCTCGAAATGACAACCGCACATAACAAAATGAAAGCAGTTTGCAGCTCCGCGTCTTAGAGGTGAAAGCCTTCGCGCGTTCTCGACTCCGCTCGAACTGACACACCCTCAGATCTGTGTAAATACATTTGTATTATTTTAATTTATATTTAAAAGTCCTCAAGCCTTCGCGCGTTCTCGACTCCGCTCGAACTGACACACCCTCGAATCTATGTAAATACAAATATTTATTTCAATTTTTTCTCCACCCATGTATTTACCATTTCTTCGAGCATGTTCATAGGTACTGGGCCCGAAGTAAGCACTACATCATGGAATTCGCGGATATCGAATTTGTTTCCTAGTTTTTGTTTTGCTTGTTCTCTCAATTCTAAAATTTTAATCATCCCAATTTTATAACCCGTTGCTTGCGATGGCCATACAATGTATCGCTCAATTTCTTTTTTATTATCACCTTCTGGATTAGGTGTGTTTTCATTAAAGTAAGCCAATGCTTTTTCTCTGCTCCATTTTTTGCGGTGAATTCCAGTGTCAACAACAAGGCGTGCTGCACGGAATAATTCCATTGCCAAACGTCCAAAATCAGAATAAGGGTCCGAATAAAATCCTAATTCTTTTGGCACCAATTCGGAGTACAATGCCCAACCTTCTACATAAGCAGTATTGCCACCAAATTTTCTGAATTTAGGAACACTTTTTAATTCTTGTGCAATAGCAATTTGCATGTGATGCCCAGGAATTCCTTCATGGTAAGCCAATGCTTCCATTTGATAAATTGCTTGGTCGGCCATGTTGTATAAGTTGATGTAGTAGCGTCCTGGACGAGAACCATCAATAGCTGGTTCTTCATAAAAAGCACCGCCAGCCGATTTTTCGCGGAATGCTTCCACTGGCATTACCACACAATCCGCTTTTGGTTTGGTTAAAAATAAACCATCCAACTTGCCTTTCATGCTATCAATAATTTTAACAGCTTTTACGCGGTATGCTTCTTTTCCTTCTGCTGTTGTTGGATAGTAGAATTGTTTGTCGGTACGCATGAAATCAAAAAACTCTTTTAAGTTATCACTCTTAAAGTTTACTTTTTTCATGATAACGCGCATTTCGTTGTGAATGCGTTCTACTTCTTTTAATCCCAATTCATGAATTTGATCGGCAGTTAAATTAGTTGTGGTTGTTTGTTTTAATGCAGCATCATAAAATGCATCGCCATCAGGCATTTTCCAAGCACCATCATCAGTAGTTGATTTTTTCTCTAATTCTGTCCAGTAGGCAATTAGTTTTTCATAGGCAGGTTTAACTGAACTTAACAATGCTTCTTCTGCTTTTTTGATTAAGTCTTTTTTTGTTGCTTCGTCAACATCACTTAGTTTGTTTGTTTTTGTTGTAAAGTCTTCAAGCAAGGTGCTAGCCGGTTTTCCTTTTTCGAAAGGTGCACCCGTAATTACATTTTTACAATCGTTGATTACATAAGGGAAAACAAATTTTGGAGGAATGATGTTTTTTTCTTCCCGCAATTTTAAATTATCCACCAATTGTCCGAACAATGCATCTATCTTTTGTAAACGCGCAATGTAATCTTCTGCTTCTTTTTTATTTTCGATTGAATGAATGTTGATTAAGAAAACGGGTACATCAGTTTGCAATCCACCCATTTGATTTACAGGGTAATCGTGGAGGTGCCATTTGTAATTGGCAATTTTTTCATTGCAGGCATCTTCAAACAAACGGTAACTAATTTTTGTTTGCTCATCCAATGCTTCAAAATTGATGTTTTTTAAACTGTCTAAATAACCTTTTGTAAACTCAATTTTTTTAGCAGAAAAAGCTTCGCTCATATCATCCCATTTGTCGTAATCTTTTTTGATGCCAAGGGTGGCTTGTTGCCAAGGACTTCTATCTACTTCGGCATCAAACACACGGTCGAAAAAATCATTTGCTTTTTTCGACTCTTGTTCAATTTCTTGAGCACTGAATGTTTTTGTTTCTGACGTTTTAGTTTCTGAACAACTCCATACAAAAGTTGACAGCGTTATAAATGAAATTTTAAGAAAGGTGCTTTTCATGTTTGTTTTTGTTTAACTAACACAAACTTAACAAATTTGTTCGGGTATTGAAACATAAATTATGTGTAGAAAAGCGGGCAATTTTCATCCTGTTTTAGTCTGAATTGCCCCAGTTTTTATAAAATAGCGCCATTGATATCCGATTTTTGGACATTTTAATAAAAAAAGCCCATTTAATATGATTTGTGTCCTTTTATTGGCTTGCATTTTCTTGAAAAATCTTATTATATTTAGGGTATTCTAAAATGAATATAATTATGAAAAAACTATTCTTTTCTGTTATTTGTGCCTTTGCGTTAGCAGGGAGTATAAATGCACAAACCGATACCATTATCAAAGCAAAAGTGCTGGATGATGGCTCGCAGGATGCCGAAAAATTTTACAATGCAGGTATCGAAGATTTTAAAGTGAAAAACTTTCAAGGTGCAATCATTAATTTTAATCAAGCAATTACGTTGCGACCAGATTTTGAGCGTGCTTACTATAATAGAGGTGCTACAAAATTTGAAATGAAAGATTACAATGGAGCAATTGCTGATTTTGACAAAGCTTTAACCATTGTTCAAAGTGCTGATAGCTATTTTAGTCGTGGCCAATCAAAATACGCATTGGGCAATAAAACAGGTGCTACTGAAGATTATACCAAAACAGTTGAGATTAAAAGTGATTATGCACAAGCATTTTACTACCGTGGTGGAATAAAATTCGAAAACAAAGATTACAAGGGTGCAATCGATGATTTTACCAGTGCTATAAAAATCAAACCGGATTATGCCTATGCTTACAACGATAGAGGTAGTGCTAAGCGTATGTTGGAAGATATTGATGGTGCAATTAGTGATTACAACAAAGCATTGATTTCAAATTCAGAATTGCCTTTTATCTACAATAACATTGCAAGTGCAAAACGTAAAAAAGGTGATTTTAAAGGTGCAATCAGTGATTATACCGAAGCAGTGAAATTGCAAAAAGACTATTATGTTGCTTATAACAACAGAGGAAGTGCAAAAGTAGATGCTGGCGATTATAAAGGTGCAATCGAAGATTTTAACAAAGCAATTGAGTTGAAAAAAGATTATGCATACGCTTATAATAACAGAGCAAGTGCAAAATACAAATCGAAAGATTACAAAGGCGCAATTGATGATTGTACAAAAGCAATTCAGTTGGTAAACGATTATGGTTATGCTTATTTAAATAGAGGAATTGCAAAAGAGATGATTCGTGATAATGCTGGTGCTTGCGAAGATTGGAAAAAAGCAATTGAACTAGGTGTTGAATCAGCAAAAAATTATACAGGCGATTGTAAATAATACATTTAAAAACAAATTGTTTTCAATTACAAACTCTTGCATTAAGCGATTATAAAAAATAAAGACATGAAAAAAATATTCTATATACTATCCATTTTACTAACGGCAAATGCGTTTGCACAAAATGTAGAATTTACAAAAGATAATTTTAAGGATAATAAAGATGGTTATAAAGAAGCAAAGAAGAACTTAGAGATAGGTGATGATTTGTTTGCACAAGGATCTGTGTTTTATCGTCAGGCTTTGGATCCCTATTTGTTAGCGAATAAATTTAATCCGAATAATGCTTTACTAAACTATAAAATTGGTAAGTGTTATTTGTACTCAAGTACAAAATTAAAATCAATTCCTTTTTTGGAAAAAGCATTGCAATTGGATGCAAATGTTGATCCTCAAATACACTATGTAATGGGAAAAGCGTATCATTTGGACATGCAATGGGACAAAGCAATTTTGGAGTTTAAAAAGTTCCAAGCTACCATTACAAAGCCAAGTGAGTTTGTGGAGATTATTGAAGACGTAAACAAACACATTGAAGAATGTAATACAGGAAAAGATTTGGTTAAAAATCCGATTCGTGTTTTCATTGATAACGTTGGTCCAGAAATCAACACATCTTATCCTGAGTATGGTCCAATCATTTCTGCCGATGAATCGGTAATGATGTTTACATCACGTAGAGCAGGCACAACAGGTGGTGGAATGGATGAATATTTGAATGAACCATTCGAAGATATTTATGTGTCGTTTAACAAAGGTGGCAAATGGAGTACTGCACAAAATATAGGTAAACCTATTAATACCGAAGGACATGATGCTACAATGGGTTTAGCTCCAGATGGTCAAAAATTATTGATTTACATTGATGAAAAAGGAAATGGAAACATTTTTGAATGTGATTTGAAAGGTTCATTGTGGAGCAAGCCAGAGCGCATGAATAAAAATGTAAATACCGATTACCACGAATCATCGGCTTCTTTAGCATCCGATGGTAAGCGTATGTTCTTTGTAAGTAACCGCCCTGATGGAATGGGAGATCGTGATATTTACATGAGCACCATGGATGAAAAAGGCAAATGGGGAAAAGCGGTAAACCTTGGACCAACCATTAATACAAAATATGGCGAAGAAGGAGTTTACATTCATCCCGATGGTCGTACAATCTATTTTAGTTCACAAGCACACAAAACAATGGGTGGTTATGATATCTTTAAATCGGTGTACGATGATGTAACCAAAACATGGAGCACTCCTGAAAATTTAGGTTACCCTGTAAATACGCCTGATGATGACGTTTTCTTTGTTGTATCGGCAAGTGGTAAACATGGTTATTATGCATCCATCAATGGAAATGGATATGGCGAAAAAGACATTTACATGGTAACATTCCTTGGTGCTGAAAAACCAATGGTAATGAATAATGAAGATAATTTATTGGCGAGTCAAACAGCACCTGTTAAAGAAACTGTTATTGCGCCAGTGATGCAAATCAAAGAAGCACAGTTAACCATCTTAAAAGGTGTTATTACAGATGCAATGACCAAGAAACCATTGGAAGCAACCATTGAGTTGGTGGATAATACAAAGAACATGGTTGTAGCAACATTTACTTCGAATAGTGCAACGGGTAAATACTTGGTTTCATTACCAGCAGGTCGTAATTACGGTATTGCTGTGAAGAAGGATGGTTATTTGTTTCACTCCGAAAACTTTGATATTCCAGCAACAGCTGCTTTCCAGGAAGTAACAAAAGATGTGGAATTGAAAAATGTAGCGGTTGGAAGTAAGATTATTTTGAAAAATATTTTCTTTGATTTCGACAAAGCAACATTGCGCCCAGAATCAACAAACGAGTTGGAGCGTTTAACAAAATTATTGCAAGATGTTCCTACCTTAAAAATTGAAATTGGTGGACATACCGATTCAAAAGGTGCGGATGATTACAACAAAAAATTATCCGACAACCGTGCAAAAGCGGTGGTAACGTATTTAATTGGTAAAGGCATTGCAGCCGACAGATTAACATCTGCAGGTTATGGTGAAGAACAACCAATTGCTACAAACGATACAGATGAAGGTCGTCAAATGAACCGTAGAACAGAGTTTAAAATTTTAAGTAAATAGGAAAATGCATTTTATATAAAACGCCCCTTCCATTTTTGGAAGGGGCGTTTTTGTTTTACTATTTTTATTTAGAATTCCTTATCAAAATAAATCTTGTAATATTTTCGGCCGTCCTTATCAACACCTTGTTCAATAAGGTCTTTGTCGCCATGAATATAAATATGAAAATTTTTATCTAGCTTTAACACACTCTTAAAAACACGTGCTTGTTTTTTTACAGCTTGTGCAGATATTTCAAATGAATCTTCTAGTTCAATGTCATTTTCTTCGCGGAAGGCTTCATCGTATTTGCGGAAGGATTTGATGACGCCTGTATCTTGCAACACTTCTTTCTCAAACTCCTCTTTTTCAAACGTATCATATTTTTTGAAATATTCCATAGAGCGGTTCAATACATCTATTTGCTCTGCTTTGGTAACTTCAAATTCTTCTGCCAATTGTTTAGTAACATAATTTTTGGTAATGTCCAAAAACTGTTTGGTATGATGGTATTCATCGGCACAAGGTTTAAGCATTAAAAAGGTATCTTTCCAAAATTGTGCTTCAGATGATTTATTGGATTTATCTACAATGCTAATTTTTAATCCATTTTTACGGTCGGTATTTAAAATCAAACAACCTTTGTCCAGCTTTTCAATGTTGATACCATCATCGCAATCCAATGAAAAGTTATTGCCTTTGGCATCTAACTTTAAAAATGTTTGTCGGTTTTCGGATTTAAAAATTCCAACGGCATCCACGGTTTCACCATCAATGGAAACACCTTTAAAATAGGTGATGAATAAATCACCCGATTTTATTTGTGGATGATTGGATACTTCGTATAAATGTTTACTGATGTTGAGTGTTTGATTGTGAAAAGTAGCAGGCGTATCAAACAACTGCAAAGCAAAATTATAAAGCGGATTTAATTTAAAATCCTGATTGGTAAAGGTGAATGAAAACAACTCGTTGGAGGTCATGGGAAAAATAAAAAAACGCATCAATAAATCTTTCAATTTATCATCCGAAATATCCAACATGGATTTGGATAAAATTAATTCCTCATCATTTGTTTTGTTTCCTATATGATGCACCGATACTTTTTCGATGCTGCAATTGGTATAATCAATCATGTGTTTAAGTTGTTGTTCGTTCGATTTCCAAATTTACAGTTTTATGTAAAGTGGAAGGGATTAATTTTAACGGAAAACAAGCAACTATTTTGTGAATTTAAACCTTAGGTAGTTTGTCGGTTCTTTCTCCGAAAAGCGGAGAAACGGAAAGAGAAGCAGGAAATTTTGGTTAGACTTCTGTTAGTTCTACCACTGCTAAACATGGGTGGAACAAAAACATGACCTAAAAAACAACAGAAGGAAAGGTAAATGTAGGGTACGTTATTCATTTACAACAATAAAGCCTAAATCAGTTAGTTTCGCTGTGGTACTTGGAGACAAGTTTGGTACATTAATAAATAGACATTCACGAGCTCTACTTACGGCTACATATTTTATTCTATGTTCCTCGTTAGTTACAAGATCAGGATTTATTAAAAATCTTAACTCATTTTCTTCTTCAAACACACCTGCTTTATTTTGTTTGTCAAGAATTAACATCACATTTTCAAACTCAGCTCCTTTTGCCTTATGAATAGTTCTATGGTTACTGCTATCTTCTTTAATGTTTACAGAGATTGCAATTTGTTCGTAGGAATTATTTTCGTAAAATGTTTTTATTCCACCAGCTTTGAAATTAGCTGACTTTGTGGGATAGATGGTGTCGACATAAGTTTTATAGTCTAGCAATGATTGACTTTTATATGTATCATATTGTGCTAAAAATGATTTTAATATGTTTAATGAGATTTTTTGAAGGTCTTTCTGTAAGACTATTTTCTTAAGCCCCCTTGACATTTCTTTCAAGGCATCTTTATATCTTTTTTGACGTGCAAATTCCGTGGCTTTGATGCAATTTGTAATAGTTTTCAATCTATCTGAATTGCTATCAACTTCTTGTAATTCCTCGATTAATTTTTTTTTTGGAATCGAAAAAGTCGATTTATCCCGCATTACATTTGATGTTATGTTGTTTCTGGTAAGTGAAATTATACTGCCACCTGCTAATTCTTCTGCCTTAGTTAATGCCCAAATTTTATTCCCGTTTAATACTGTTACCGAACTCCCATTTTTATTTCTTTTGGCTTCCTGAGTAATATCTAGTCGGATTGTGTTTAATAAATTGGTGATTTGGTTAGAACATCTATGGTTATCAGATATAACATAGTTAATAATATCTGGCAATGTGAAACTTGTAAATTGACTAGGGTCAGCGCCCTGAAATCCGTAAATCGATTGAGCGATATCACCAATAACACCAACTATCGTTTCTGCTTCAGCTATTTTTTTTAGAATACTAGTTTGGATAGGGTTTGTATCTTGAAATTCATCAATGAATAGATAAGGAAATTTTGCTCTGAGAACAGTTAAAATTCTTGGGAATTGCTTGATAAGTATGTAGCTAAAAAATAAGACATCTTCATGGTCAAGAATTCCTTTTCGCCAATATATTTTTTTATATTCAATGTATGAGTCTTTTTTGACATAGTAGTTGTCAATTTTTACAGCATATGGTTTTTTTGTTTTTAGAATTAGATTATCTGAACCATCAAATTGCCATGATAAATCTCGCAATACGTCTATTATTTTTGTGTCGTCAGAAAAGTAGGTTTGACCAGTCTTTGTTTTCCACTCATATAGCCAGCTTTTATATAAAGGCATCTCCTCATGGCCGTCAACTTTACTAGTGTCAAGTTCATATTTGGATGGTATTAATACAAGGAATGGCTTAACTACGTTTTTATACAGAAAGCTATGAAATGTTGTTACTTCAACCCTTCCATCATTATTTCCTAATCTTTCAAGGATTGTTTCTGCTGCAACGTTAGTGTAAGTTATGCACGCTATTTTGCGAACGTTGCCCATTCGCTTCGAATTATGCAATACGTTTTTAATATGGTTAATTAACCACCTTGTCTTTCCTGCTCCTGGTCCAGCAGATAATTTTAAATGACATTCGATATTCTCAATTCTATCTTCTGCCGTAATGTTTATTATGGGAACAGACATTTGATTGCATTTTTTATATAGTCAGGAACAATAAATTTTGGTGATGTACTGATCAAATCAGCTTCTAATTTGACAGATAATTCAACTGCATTTTCTCCCTTGCCAACTGAATTGAGGTATCTACTAGCAATCACTGCCTTTTTTTTATCCGGATCAGAAAAAGTACATGCAGTAGAAGTTACACTATCCATTATTCTCGTGTTTTCTTCACTATCGCGCAAAGTAAATGTATTTAGAGCATTTCCATTAGAAAAAGCATCCATCAAATCTTTGATTTCAACCTTATTTGATATAGAATCTGTAATTAATAATTCCAGCGTGGGGTTGCAAAATACTAAATCATATTCAAGGGTTTTTCCATATTTACTGTCCTGACTGAAAAATTTTATGTTCGGATGTACTGCGTATTGTGCAATTTTTGCAGATGCATTATCTTTATACACATAGGTTGCCGTGTCTGTATTATATTCATATGGGTAACATTTTTTAAAGACATTATTGTGGCCAGCTAAGAGTTTTCTTTCGGGATCTCTATCTGTAATACACACTATCTGTTTATGAATAGTATATGGTTTCGTACTATCAAAAAGCTTCAAAAAATGTTCAAAATATCTTCCCCCAATATTAGTCACTTCAATATGATGATCTTCCAATTGTTTGTCAAGTCCAACATATCTAGCCATTGTTGGAAGTAATATTTGTTCGGCAAGCCCTTCGACTAAGATTACTTTTTGTGCGAAAAGCATATTGGATTTTGTTGCATCCAAAAATCTTTCCACATAAGCTTTTGAGGATTTTCCTTCACTATCAACACTAAATGCTTTACCAGGATATGCAACATTTAAGATTACTCCATCGTCATGTAAACATATAAGTTCGTCAAGTGATACGGCAGAAGTTATATGAGTGGAATGTGATGTTACGAAAATTTGTCTCACTTTATTTTTCTTATTCTCTTTTAAAAATTTCAAAAATTTATATTGCATTGATGGGTGCAAATGTGCTTCAGGCTCTTCAATGACTAATAAGGGATACACTTTAGCGTTACTGCCATAATATGTTCCATCTGCATTTGCTTGCATTTTTGCCAATAATAAGGACATATAAATTAAATTATTATATCCTAAGCCGTTATGGGTTGCTGGTATTCTTATGCCAGTTTCGTGTTCAATAATTAGTTTTAATGCCGAAAGAAGTTCAATTTCAGAAATACCGCCCTCAAATCCTGGTTTAGCTTTATTAAAAGATGCACCTGTTTGTGTGGCATAATCTAAAATCTCCTTTTGTCCATCTGCTATTCTTGAGAGTAAATCATCTATAACAGGCTTTGCTTTATTTTCAAAGTCGCTTTGTTTTAGTTTAATTGCAGCTGTTTGCTCTTCTAGTGTTTTGGACTCGTCTTTTTTAATTTCATAGTCCATGAAGAATTGCAACACATCGCGAAGTAGTGTTGTTCTGCCTGTAAACATATCTCTTTCAACATCTCTTATAGCATTCAAAAATTGAAAATCAAATTTTTGTAGATTTTCGCTTTCGGCCTGGTTTTGAAGAATTGGGTCGCCACCGTATATTTTATAATTGTATTTTCGAATAAAGTCACGTTTAATGATTCGCCAAACAACTTCCATATCACTAACGGTTTTTAGAGCTTCCATATATTCTTTTTTTTCTTCTTCCGGTAGAAAAAAGCAATATGTCAGTTTTGCTTCATATGGGCTATCTAATTTGGTAATCCAATTTGAAACAGTTACTAAATCATCAGAGTAGAGATTTTCATCTTTACTTTCGTTAATATGGATTGTTACTTTAATTTCGGGTGGGGTGAGTTTAATTTGTGCTAGGTCTATTTTTTTATAAAAGTCATCAACTTCTAGTCTTTTAGATGCACCGGAATTATCCATGACAAGCGAAATAGCTTTTATTAGATTAGTTTTCCCTGCATTATTATGCCCAATAATCACATTTATTCCATCATTAAATTGAATTTCATTGTCATTGAAATTTCGAAAGCCCTCAATTTTTATTTTTGATATATACATCCATTTAGTGTTTAGAAGGTTATGAATCCAGTGCTCTAATCCTTCAGTTTTCCGCTTTTCGGAGAGAAAACCTTCGGTAATTCGAAGGTACTAAAAATTAAGTATTCTTTAGTGTTTTAAGGCCTTTACTTTGACTTTTGACCCTTACAATTTCATCGTTTTTCTTACATGCTTCAAAAAATATTTGTCGGCATGGGATATTTTATTCTAAATAATTCAATGTGTTTGTAATGTTCATAAAATTTCAATCGAAAAGTTAATCCTAATGGTAAGTTTATAGATTAAATAAAAGTTTGAATATCACTATAATGCCTATCGCAATCAGTGAAATTCCAGCAAGCCAGCCCTTGATACCGGAGTTGTTGAGCACATCACTTTTCTTTTGATTAATTTTTGCAATTTTAATTGAAAGTAAACCTAATGCTATTGCAAGCAGACCTCCAAGATAAGTATTTGTCAAAAAGTGAATCATCCGTGTTTGTAGTATTACGCTTTGTGTTCCTCTATTAATTATAAATGGGGTAATTCGAAGATACTAAATTTTAAATGTACTTCATACTAAACCAATCTCCTTTCCGTTTTCTTGGCAGCTATCCCTAAATCATGCTTTATTCTTTTCGTTTGTTGTTTAAAATGCTGCTGGCATTTATTGTTGTGCTTGTTATTTATTTTTTAGCGGCAGTATACTTTTCATTGGTAACCGTAAATGCTAATTTTACAGAATGTAAAAAAGATGCCGTAGAAATTTATTTATTATCGAATGGTGTACACACCGATATTGTGGTTCCATTAAAGAATGATCAAAAAGACTGGACAACTTTTGTGTCGCCCGCAGCAACCCAGTCGGGCAGTTCCTTTGCACGCTTTGTAGCATTTGGTTGGGGCGACAAAGGTTTTTATTTGAATACAAAAACCTGGGGCGATTTAAAATTCAAAACCGCTTTTAATGCATTGTTCTTTTTGAGTTCCACTGCCATGCATGTGAGTTATTATTACCAGCCCAAAGAATCTGCTACTTGTAGGAAAGTATGTATCAGCAAAGAAAGCTATGGAAAATTAATCAGCTTTATTGAGAACAGTTTTTTGTTGGATAAAAAGGGTTTGTCGCAAGCTATCCCCAAGGCGCATTATTTTACCAACGATGCTTTTTATGAAGCCAAAGGAACCTATAGTTTGTTTTATACCTGTAATACCTGGACCAACAATGCTTTGAAGTCAGCTGATTTAAGAGCTTGCGCTTGGACGCCTTTCGATAAAGGAATATTTTATCAATACGATTATTAAACTTATTTCCCCAATATTTCGGTAGCTTCCATTACTACCATTTTTACATCTTTATCGTATTGCAGCACAATTTGTTTGAGTTCATTCAAACGGTTTTTATCAATCATGATAAAAATAATGTCCTTGTATTCCGAAATTTGCAAATCATTTCCTTTGATGATGGTTCCTGAAATGCCCAAATTATCAGAAATGATTTTACTTAATTCGTGTAAATTTTTGATGGAGGAGATGTGTACTATTTTCTGACTTTGTGCACCCACCAAAATGGTATCAATTAATTTGGAAGCAACATAAATGCTAATCAAACTCCACAAGGCTAATTCAATGCTGTGAAACACAAATCCTGCCGATGCCACGATGATTGCATCAAGTATTAAAATAACGGTGCTCGATTTTATTCCAAATTTTTCGTTAAATAATTTTGCTAAAATGCTTGCTCCACCAGCCGATGCACCTCCTTTAAAAATTAATCCCAATCCCACACCAATGGTAACACCGCCATACAAAGTTGCCAACATAAGGTTGGAACTCAAAGCGGGTAACTGAATTATTTTTGCAAAAAAATCTACGAGTATCACAATGGCTGCAATGCAAACAATGGTTTTAATGGCAAATCGTTTTCCCAATGATTTCAGCGTAATCAGTAATAATGGGATATTGATTAATGCCATCCAAGTACCAATAGATAAATTGATTACATGGTTGAGTACAATTGCCAAACCTGCTGTTCCACCAGTAGCAATGTGGTTGGGCGATAAAAAACCAACAATGCCAAATGCCATTACTGCACTTCCAAGCAGAATTAATAAATAGTTGATGACTTCGGTTTTTAATTTTAGCATAAACAATATTTATGGGACAAATCTACTAATTACTCATTTACGATGGTATGTTGTTGGTCAGTTTAAAATAAAAAAGCCCCTTCCGTTTGGAAGAGGCTTTTCCTTAATTATTATTTTAATTATTGAATCACAATACGTTTGTAAGTGCTACCGTACTCGGTTTGTACACTTAGAATGTACATTCCTTTTGCGAAGTTGCTTACATCAATTTGTTTGTTGCTTGTTCCTGTTGCACCCGAAGCATCGTTCAGTTGTTCCGAGAATACAACCTTGCCTACGGCATCAAAAATCTGCAAATTGTATTTTTCAAATCCGAGTGGATACTGAACCGTTAATGAGCTAGTAGCTGGATTAGGATATACAATTACTTCGTTCTCTAAAATAGTTGCTTCCACAATTCCGATGGTGGTGAATGCAGCGCTCTTAATGTTTGAACGCGTAGTATTGATGGTAGCACGTGTTGAGTTACATGATGTAGCCCAGTTCGATTCCAATACATACGTTACATTGGTTTGTGTTATTGGTGGATTTAAATCGGTATACACCGTGTTTGAGCCTGGTACAGAGTCAATCACTTCAAATACACCAGAACCAATTGTATCACGTAAGATATAGTAATACGTTACGGTTGCACCTTCGTAAGGAACCCAATTTAAGTTGATCACATTACCTACACCTTGGTTTGCTTGTAAGAAAATAGTACGGTGATAATTGCTTAACGGACCTTCGTTACCACATGTATCTACTACTGAAATTTTGTAACGGAAGTTGGTTGTGTTTGGATCAGCTACTGGAGCAAATGTATCATCTACATATTCACTCAAGGAATCGTAAGCAACACTTGCAATGTGTACAAATGAAGTTGTGATTTCGCGGTAAATTTTGAAGCTATCAATTGCAGTTGTAATTGGTTTTTCCCAAATTACTTTGTTGTATAAGGAAACATTGTCAACAGTTACCATACACAATTCTTGTGTTGGAATTGGATCAATGTACACATTGAATGTAGCAGGAGCACCTGTTCCACAAGCATTTTCTGGAGTAACGGTAATGATACCCGATGTAGCAGTATCAGCAAAATTTACGGTGATGCTGTTAGTGCTATCACCACTTACAATGCTTGCTCCATTTGGTAATGTCCAAACATAATAATCGGCATTGAATACCGATGCTAATGAATAGATGATTCCGTTGGATGCAGGACAAATGGTTAATGAATCGGATCCAGAAACAATACCTGCCATGTCAGGCAATGTGTTTACAGTTATTGGTAAAGTTGAAGAAGCACCATCGCCACAAGGATTGCTTGGTGTTACACTAATAGTTCCTGAAACAGCAGACGGTGTATAATCAACAATGATTTGATTTGTTCCAGCACCCGAAGTGATGGAAACACCTGTTGGCACTGTCCAGTTATACGTTGTTGCATTGTTTACCAATGGAATAGAATATTGAACACCAGTTGTTGAAGGACAAGAAGTGATTAATGCTAAACCTGCAATTTGGTCAGCTGCTTCTGGTAAAGAATCAATTGTGATGTTGATGGTGTTGCTTGTTCCGTTTCCACATGTATTGGTTGCGTAAACAGAAACGATTCCATCGGCAACAGCACCTAATGGATAGTTAACGGTGATGGCAGTTGTACCTGTTCCGGTAACAATGCTTGAACCACCTGTAACATTCCAAACATAAGAGTTTGCATTTGCAATTGCTCCAATACTATAACTTACACTGTTTGTTCCTTCACATACATTTGTATTACCTGTAATTGTTCCAGCAACCGATGGCAATGGATTAACAGTTACAGGGAAGTTTGCAGATAATGTTCCATTACCGCATGAGTTAGTTCCTCTTACACTAATGTTACCCGAGATAGCACTTGATCCAAAATCAACGGTGATGCTATTGGTATTTACACCAGAAATTAATGTTGCACCAGTAGGTAGGTTCCAAGTATAACCTGTTGCACCATTGATGGCAGCAACTGAATAGTTAACCCCTGTTTGACCTTGGCACACTGTTGTAGATCCTGAAATATTTGTTGCAGGTTCTGGTACATCGGTGATGGTCACAAACCCTGTTTTGATTTCAGTATCAGTAGCACTTAAATTATCTTGAACAGAAAGTACAATTGTTTTTGCACCTGCAGTAGAGTAGGTTACCGTATGCGGACCAGCACCTGTTGCATTTGCAGGGAAGGCACCAGCACCAAAGCTCCAATTCCAGCTAATGATAGTTGCTCCCGAACCAATGGATGCATTGGTAAATGTTACTGTTGGATTTACATTTAAACATTCCGATGTAGAGTTAACTGTAAAGTCGGCTGTTGTTGGACAGCTGATACGTTTAACACGTGTATTGTTAAATGAACTTGCACAAGCACCGTTGCTAATGGTCCAACGGAATGTTGCAGAGTCGTTGATGTTAAAGTTGTTTACAGTAGTTGTAGGATCGTTAGGATCTGTAATCGTAATTGCACCATTGGTTGTAGCAATGATGGTCCAAACACCTGTTCCATAAGCAGGAGTATTACCTGCTAATGTTCCTACACTCGGACAAATACTTTGGTTTACACCAGCATTGGATGTTGTAGGTAAATTGTTTACCGTAACAGTAAATGTTCTTGTTATAATGTTGTTGTTAGTTGCGCCATCGTTAACTGTAACCGTGATGATAGCTGTTCCAGCAACACCATTAACAGGTGTGTAAGATAAAGATCCAATTGCATTCGGACTTGTATAGGTTACCGTTGGATTTGGAATCAAACCAATATTGCTTGATGTAGCAGTAACCACCAATGTTTGTGTTTCGTTACCAGCTCCTGTTGAAATACCAGCTAAACTAACAGTTTGTAATCCTGAGTTCTGACAAATTGCAGCTGGATTAGAAATTGCAGTTAATGTAGGTGTTGTATTATTAGTAGTTGCTGTTGCGCTGTTGGTAGTACCATTAATTAAATAATTGTATTGGCAGTTGGTAGCACCATTGTATTCGTATACACTAAATATATACGATGTATTAGATAATAAACCAGTAACAGTTACACTATTACTATTTCCATCATACACACAATAATTTCCAGCACCAATATCACTACCGCTTCCGAAAATTGTATTCGGTACATAACCAACACCATCTGTTGGAGCAAACGCTGCAGAAGCACTTGAACGAACAAAGATGACTCTGTTAGCACCATTACCTGCTGTAAAGTTTAATGTTGTTTGAGTGGTGGTTGTACCACTAAAATTCATATTACTTGCAGCAACTGTTGGTTCAGAAACCAATGGGTTGATGTTGTTTTGAAAGTACGACATGTTTTGGGTATTCCCTGCAGAAACAATGTCGGCTTTTGTATCTCCATTCATATCGCATAATGCAACTGCATTCGGACTGCCAGCACCACCAAATAAAGTGAAATCGTTTTTAGTAGCAATTGAGAATGTTCCAACACTGTTGTTTTTGAAAATAGAAATTTGTGTTCCACTGCTATAGCCAACCGTGATATCTAATTTTCCATCACCATCAATATCACCCAATTTCATTTCGTTAGGTGTGTTTGCTAAGGTTGCAATTGTAGTAGGAGCAGCAGAGATGCTAATGGTTCCAACAGTAGAGTTGTTTTTTAAAATACCAACTGTACTTGCAGTAGCACCGTATAAAATATCTGCTTTTAAATCGTTATCCACATCACCAATGGCAACACCTGTAATTGTTCCACTTAAAGTGGTAGTTCCAAATGCAGCAAATGAAATGGAGCCAGCTGTACTTGTGTTTCTTAAGGTGTTAATCATTGACCCAGCACCACCAGCAGTTGCAATATCCATTTTTCCATCACCATCAATATCGCCAACAGCTATGCTATTGATTGCTGCTGTACCACTCACTGCAATATCAATTTTTGTTGCAAATTGAATGTTGTGAATTGAACTGATGTTTCTGTAGATTGAAATGATGTTGTTGGTATGACTTAAGATTACATCTGGTTTTCCATCTTTATCAATATCTGCAATTGCAATATCACTTGTTGTGTATCCAGTATTACCAGGGAATTCCAAAAGTGTTCCAAAGTTGATGTTGGAAGGAGTACTGATGTTTTTATTTACAACAAAGGAAGCATTTGAATTATAAGTGCTTGTCATTGCAACATCCATTCTGCCATCACCATCTAAATCGGCAATGTCCATATCTTCCGTTACACCATAAGTGTTAAACAAGTAGTATGGAGTTGAGCTAAGATTTACAGTACCACCAACAGAAGTATTTCTGGTAACAGCAGTATAGCTGTATGGATATAAACCGATAAGATCAGGTAATCCATCCAAATCCATATCCGCAACTCTAACATCGTTATACGAATAATAGCTTGTTGCTGATTGAGATGCATTGAGTGTTGTTCCCGAAAAAGCAACACTTCCACAAGGAGAAGTAACAATAAATGCTTTTGATGAATAAGCAGTAAGTGTATTGTTTGTTACCGAAATAGGATTAAGAGTAGATCCCATTGGAACCTTCACCACCAATTGTGTTCCGCCTGCATTTGCAGAAACAACAGTTGCTCTTGTAGCTCCAAAATACACGGTGTTGTTTGCTGCGGTAGCATTAAAATTAGTTCCGTTAATGGTTACTAATGAACCAACAAAACCAGAAGCAGGAGTAAATGATGTAATTGTTGGAGCGCTAACAGCAGCTGTCAATACATCGGCTGTAGCATAACTATTCGTTAAATAATTGTTGTTACCAATTACTCCGGTATAATCAACAACTGCAAAATTGTAATAACTATTTGGTGATAATCCAGTAACTGTAACCGAAGTGCTATCTGGTCCTTTGTAAACAACAAATGTTGGTGCTCCACCATAATAGTAATTGCTGTTACTTGTTGAGAAGAATGCATTCGCATCAGTATAAGACGTATAATCCATTGGTAGATTCACTTGTGCGCCCGACAAAACCCATCCGCTCGTATTTGTGAAATTGGTAGCAGCTGCAGTACTTGCAAAACCAGTTAATGTACCATCGATTGAATTTGTGAGTGAAGAGTTTTTGGCTGTACTTGTCGTTGAAAATCCATCATCCAATTTCCAATATCCTTTTAATCCGTATTCGTTTCCAACAAGGGTTTTGTTCATGTAGCTAGTAATATTTCCGGAAGGTTGAGCATAGTTCCATACACGAACCTCATCAATTTGTCCGTTGAAATAACGACCGGTATTTTCTAAATTTTCTCCAATAGCTACTTGATAATTATTTTGATCGATACTTCCACTTGCAGAAGCATAAGTGTCTAGTGTTCCATCAACATAAAGTACAACTTGCGAACCATTATAAACACCGGCAATGTGATGCCATTTGCCATCGTTTACATTACGACTACCGATAGCTTGTTTGTTAATTCCACCAATGTTAACTGTAAATTCAATAAAATTAGTGCTTGCATAACGTTGAATTCTCCATGCACCACCTCCTTTGGTTACAATAGCTTGATAGGCTGTTGTGAAAGCATTTACTTTTATCCATGCTTCAACAGTCATCGAAGAAGTGAAATCGAAGTTTGTTTCGTTCGCAATTGCAACATAATCATTGGTTCCATCAAATGCCAAAGCTGTTTGAATACGACCTGCACGAACACCAACATTTCTTCTTGCACCATTTCCATTTGCCCATGTTGCACGAACAGAGTTAGAGGTAATGTTGCTGAATGTTAAACCTGTGGGAGCAACAGTTGGCTCTGTTGCTAATGTTTGAGCATAACCGTTTAAATAAGAACTTGTTTGATAATTATAGGTATTGTTATAGGTGTTTGTAGCAACATTGTATTCGAACACAGAGAACGAATAATTTTGAGTATTGCTTAAGCCTGTTACATTTACATGGTTCCCTGTTCCGTTGTATACCACATACGCACTACCCACTAAGTTTCCTATACCATAAGTAGCACTAGGGATATAATAAGTAGCATCTGTTGGTAAATCGGTATTGGTTGTTCCAGGTTTACACGTAACAATACGATACGTTCCTGCACCGCTGCTAGGAATCGTCCAACTCACCGTCATTGAATTATCGGTTACATTGCTAAACGAAATAGTATTGGAAGCTGATGTTGGTTCAGCTGCTAATGTTGTAAATGTTTTTGTAGGATAGCCAGTAGTGAGATAGTTATAAGTACTGCTACTACCATTAAAGGCAAAAGCTGCTGCAGTGTAAGTTGTACCAGCAGATAAGCTGGTTGTATTAACAGTTGTTGCAGTTCCCCATGATAAGATATAAGAATACGGAGAAGATGTTGTTAATGCTGTTCCATTTCCGTAAACAGTGCTTGGGGAATAAGATGCTCCATCAACAGGAGTATTTGCATAAGCCGAACTAGCACGTAATGCTAATAAATCATAGGTTCCATTTCCTGATGTGAATGATAATGTAGCACTGTTCACAGCAATGTTGGATACATTTAGAACACTTGCATTTACAGTCGGTTCAGTTGTTAGTGTATATTCAGTATACGTTGGATAACTGGATGTTAAGTAGTTTTCGTAGCTAAAGTCAAACCCATTAACACCAATCAGGTATTCAAATATTCTGAATCGGTAGGCTGTTCCTGGTGTTAAGTTAAAAGCATTACAGCCATAAGAACTTCCATTGTAAATGACATAATTACCATTTCCTAGATTGCTTCCTGATCCAAAACCTGAATTTTGAGTATAGGCAACTCCGTCTGATGGCACGCTGGTGCCACTTGTTGCAAGTGCACAGGTAACAATTCTGTTAGTTCCATTCCCAGATGTCCAGTTAATAGATATTGAAGTGGTTGTTTTTCCAACAGTAATAACATTGGTTGATGGAACCGTTGGTTGTTGAGCAAAAGCACTTGCATTAAAAGCGATGAAGGCTAAAACCAACAAGTAGTTAAATAAAACTTTTTTCATTTTTAATTGTTTGTTTTGATAAAGTATGTAATAATGTAGACGAATCTATTAAATAAGACTGCTAATTTAAAAAAAAGGAGGATATGGGCAAATACTTTTTTATTCACATCTAAGTAGGAAAATGCGTAATTTTGTATCCATAATTAATCTAAATAACTATCTAAACTAATAAATATGTATCCAGAAAGTATTGTATTGCCAATGAAACAAGAGCTTGTTTCTGTAGGTTTCGAAGATTTAACAACACCCGATGCTGTAAATGCAGCAATTAATAGTCAAGGTACCACTTTGGTAGTGGTAAACTCTGTTTGTGGTTGTGCAGCAGGTGCTGCTCGTCCAGGTGTAAAATTAGCTGTTGCTGGCGATAAACGTCCAACAAAAATTGCAACTGTATTTGCAGGTTTTGATACCGAAGCAGTTGCTGAAGCACGTAAACATTTTGCTCCATATCCTCCATCTTCACCAGCGGTTGCTTTGTTTAAAGATGGTAAATTGGTTCATTTTGTGGAGCGCCATCACATTGAAGGACGTAGCGCTCAAATGATTGCCGATAACTTGAAAATGGCCTTTGACGAATTTTGTTAATTGTTAATTCCTATTCAAAAGCCCTTGCATGAAAATGCAAGGGCTTTTTTGTTTTACCACTCATCCATTCATTTTACCCATTGTGTAATTATCTTTTCTAAATTGATGAGGTGTAAGATTTATGCTTATTTTCGTATACCTAATTATTTAAATCGACATGAAAAAACATTTAATTATTGCGAGTGCATTTATTGCAATGACATCATTCGCACAAAAAAAACAACCTGCAAATTGGCAAACATTGGATCCAAAAGCGGACAAAGTTTATGGAACAGGTTCTGAACAAGCATATAAAACATTAACAGGTAAAACTTCAAAAACTGTTATTGTAGCTGTAATTGATAGCGGTGTAGAGGTAGAGCATGAAGATTTAAAAGATGTGATTTGGGTTAATAAGAATGAGATTCCAAACAACGGTATTGACGATGATAAAAACGGATACATTGATGATATCAATGGTTGGAGTTTTTTAGGTGGTAAAAATGGTGATATCAATTATGAAGCTACTGAGTTGGCTCGTTTGTATCAACGTGGAACTAAAAAATTCAAATGGATGGATACTACAAATCTAAGCGGACAAAATGCGAAAGATTACGAAGAGTATAAAAAAATAAAAAATGAATTTTTAGCAGAACAATCACAACAAGAACAACAATTGAAGTCAATTGATATGATTGGTGATTTTTTGACAAAAGTAAAAGCTCAAAATAATGGTGTGCTTTCGAAAGATGCATTGAAAAAATACACACCTGCTAATGAAACGGAAGAACAATTAAAAAAAGGATTGAAGTTAGCATTCACTCTAGGTTTGGAACCAAAAGAATTGGAAACACAAATTGAAGAGGGTGGTAAAATGATTCGTAACATGTATAAGTATAACAAATTGGATTCGGATTCAATGCGTACTTACATTGTTGGTGATGATGTAAACAATCCGAACGAAAAATATTATGGTTGCAATAGAGTAGAAGGTCCAGATGCATTGCATGGTTCACACGTTGCTGGTATTATTGCTGCTATGAGAGGAAATAATTTAGGAATTGAAGGAATTGCAAACAATGTAAAAATTATGGCTTTACGTGCTGTTCCAAATGGCGATGAGCGTGATAAAGATATTGCAAATGCAATTCGTTATGCAGTTGATAATGGTGCAACAGTTATCAATATGAGTTTTGGTAAATACTATTCGCCCGATAAAAAATTAGTAGATGAGGCAGTTAAATACGCACAATCAAAAGATGTATTGTTAATTCATGCTGCAGGAAATGAATCAAAAAACAACGATGTTGAATTGTCATTCCCTAATCGTGAATTTACTGATGGAACACTTGCTACAAATTGGATTCAAGTAGGAGCAAGCTCTTACAAAGGTGGAAAAAGTTTAATTGGTTCATTCTCTAACTACGGTCAGAAAAAAGTAGATTTATTTGCTCCAGGTGTTGATATTTATTCAACTATTCCTGATAATAAATACATTTCTGAATCGGGAACATCAATGGCATCACCAAGCACAGCAGGTGTTGCTGCATTAATCAGAAGTTATTTTCCTGAATTAAAAGCAGAAGAGGTGAAAGCGGTAATGATGAAAACGGTTGTGCCTTATAAAAAATCGGTGACTGTTCCTGGTTCTAAAAAAGACAAAAAGAAAGTTGCTGAATTGTGTATCTCAGGAGGTTTCGTAAATGCAAACAATGCAGTGATGGAATTGATGGGATTGACGAAGAAAAAATAAATAGAAAATTCTAAAAACAAAAAAGCCAGAAATTAATTTCTGGCTTTTTTGTTTTATAGGATACAATTCTATTGAAACTTTTCTTTTAAGTCTTTCATGAATTCTGTTGCATACACAAAATCACAAATCTCCTTATTGGTAGTTTTTAAAATTTCATGCTTATTACCTTCCCACCATTTTTCGCCCTTGTAAATAAACATAATGTTATCTCCAATTTCGATCACCGAATTCATATCATGTGTAATCACAATGGTAGTAATATTATATTCTTCGGTAATCTCTTTAATTAAACTATCAATTACAATGGATGTTTTAGGATCCAAACCAGAGTTTGGCTCATCGCAAAATAAATACTTGGGTTGAACAGCAATAGCACGTGCAATCGCTACACGTTTTTTCATACCACCACTTAATTCAGATGGATATAAATTGTTTGCATTGTTCAGATTAACGCGTTGCAAACAAAAATTTGCACGGTCACGTTTTTCTTCCACACTCATATCGGTAAACATCGAAAGTGGAAACACCACATTTTCTTCAACCGTTTTAGAATCGAACAATGCGCCTCCTTGAAAGAGCATTCCTATTTCTTTACGAATTGCTTTTTTGCCTTTGAAATCTAAATCAAAAAAACTTCTACCATCATACAAAATTTCGCCCGAATCAATTTCATTTAAACCAACCATGCATTTAAGTAAGGTTGTTTTTCCCGAACCACTTTCTCCAATTATGATATTCGTTTTACCTGTTTCAAAAGTAAAATTGATATCCTTTAAGATACTTCGTCCGGTAAACGATTTAGATATGTTGTTAACCTGAATCAAGATAAAAGTAATTGTGTTAAAATTAAATCGAATGCTAATATCAATACGCTACTGTATACCACTCCTTTTGTGCTCGAACGACCAACTTCTAAAGCTCCTCCTGAGGTATAGTATCCATGAAATGCAGGAACCGATGCAATAATAAATGCAAATACAGCCGATTTGATAAGTGCATACATTACATTGTAAGGTCTAAACTCATAGGTGATTCCATAGATGTATTCGTAATCAGTTACAACGCCTGCCATTAAACCAAACAAGTAACCACCCAAAATCCCTAAGAACATGGAGAATACAACTAAAATAGGATTAAAAAGAAGTGATGCAATAATTTTTGGAAATACTAAATAACCAGCCGAATTGATACCCATGATTTCCAATGCATCAATTTGTTCGGTTACACGCATAGTTCCAATTTCGGATGCAATACTCGATCCTACTTTACCAGCTAAAATTAAACTAACAATTGCGGGTGAAAATTCTAAAATCATGGAATCGCGAACGGCAACACCTACAGCATAAAGTGGAATTAATGGACTCTCGAAATTAAAAGCCGATTGAATGGTAATAACGGCTCCCATAAACACCGAAATGATGGCTACAATACCTAATGAACCAATTCCTAAAATGTTTATTTCCTCGAATATACGGTCGATATAAATCGAAAATTTCTCAGGCTTACCAAACGCTCGTTTGATAAACAGGTAGTACTTTCCGAAATGATAGAATACGCGCATACGCTTTGTTGCAATTTTTTATAAAAGTAAGAATAAATTTATTACCATTTTCTCCTTTTATAAGCAGTGTAAAAATACTATATTTGTTGTACTTAATTGAAATACACATGAACTTCAAAAAACTCTCCGTAATACTCCTTTTAATAGTGGGACTCACAAGTTTTTCGGGTTGCTACATGTTTAAGAAGAAAAACCGTTGTGGCGATTGCCCTAAATGGAGCAAACACTAAGCTCTAAAATACCCTCTTTTAGGTATAGGTTTAATTTCTGAATGGCGTTTCGAATGCCTATCTTTGTTGTTATTATGAAAGACCCATTGCAACACTTATCGGATTTAAAATTAGGAGAAAAAGCAATTATCGATTCGTTTACCGATAGTGTGATGGCTTTAAAATTGCTCGAAATGGGCTGTACTCCTGGTGAGCTGGTTCAGCTCGACCGTATTGCACCGATGGGTGATCCAATTGCAATAACTGTTTCGGGTTATTTGTTAAGTTTAAGAAAAGAAGAGGCCTCTACCATTCTTGTGTCGCCAGTGAAGTAACACTAAATTCGTATCTTGTACTGTGGCTCAATCAAATTCTACTCTGCATCTTGTTAATCAACCCAAAATAAAGGTTGCCTTAGTTGGGAATCCCAACAGTGGTAAATCAACTTTGTTTAATGCTTTAACAGGCTTGAATCAAAAAACAGGAAATTTTCCGGGTGTTACTGTCGATAAAAAAGTAGGGTACATTAAATACGATTCGGGCACCATTGCCGAATGCGTGGATTTACCGGGAACTTACAGTTTGTACCCAAAGTCGATGGATGAACAAGTTGCATTTGAAGTGCTTTGTAATCCCGACAATGAAAATCATCCCGATATTACCATTGTTGTTGCCGATGCAAGTAACCTCAAACGGAACTTATTTTTGGTTTCTCAAATCATTGATTTAAAGATTCCCGTTATTCTTGCACTCAATATGATGGACATGGTGGAGAAAGATGGCGACATCATCGATACCATTCGTTTATCCGAAAAGTTAGGCGTAAAAGTTATTGGAATAAGTGCTCGTAGCAAAGAAGGAGTTGAAGCTTTGAAAGAAGCAATTTTACAACCTATTCCTGTTCCGCAATATGATTTTATTGACATCAAAAAAATTGCTCCTGAGTTAATCGAAAAGGTAAAATCAGTTGTAAAAGTAAACAGCGATTTTGCAGCATTTCAAATTATCAATAACCTTCAGGAATTATCTTATTTCGACCACAATCGCGATAAAAAAATAAAAATTGAAGATGCGCTAAATACCTTCATCATTGATAAAAATCAGCTACAACAAAAAGAAAGTGTAGAGCGGTACAAAGTAATTAATCGCATTGTTGAAGAATGCATTGCGCACACATCAGCAATAAAAACGGAAACATTCACCCATAAATTAGATACACTTTTAACACATCGCATTTGGGGGTATGTTATTTTTTTAATGGTCTTGTTTTTTATTTTTCAAGCCATTTTCTTTTTAGCAGCTTATCCAATGGATTGGATTGAAGCATTGTTTGTATCCATTTCTGAATTTACAGCAAATGCAATGCCTCCAGGCGAACTGAATAATTTAGTTGTGAATGGAATTATTGCTGGATTGAGTGGAGTGGTAATCTTCATTCCACAAATAGCCTTGTTATTCACCTTTATTGCCATATTGGAAGATACGGGTTACATGGCGCGTGTAAGTTTTATCATGGATAAAATGCTACGTAAGTTTGGGTTGAATGGTCGTTCGGTAATTCCACTAATTAGTGGTGTTGCATGTGCAGTGCCTGCTATCATGAGTGCACGCACCATCAGCAATTGGAAAGAACGCATCATTACCATTATGGTAACACCATTGATGAGTTGCTCTGCACGTTTACCTGTTTATACGTTATTAATATCGTTGGTTATTCCAGAAGATGAAAAATTAGGCTTTTTCAATTATCAAGGAATGATTTTAATGGGTTTGTATTTGGTTGGATTCCTTGCAGCAATCATGGCCGCATTGGTCATGAAATGGATTTTGAAAGCGCGCGAAAAAAGTTATTTCATCATGGAATTGCCTGTGTATCGTACTCCGCAATGGCGTAATGTGGGAATTACTATTTTCGAAAAAGTGAAAATATTTTTGTGGGATGCAGGAAAAATCATTGTAGCTATTTCTGTTATCCTCTGGTATTTATCATCGCATGCACCTGGAAACCGATTGGCAGACATTGATAAAAAATACGAAGGCCATGTGATTTGGAAAGACATGGGCGAAGAAGTAGTGAATGCAAAAATAGCATCCGAAAAACTAGAAGCCTCCTATGCTGGAATATTAGGAAAATCAATTGAACCCGCAATTGCTCCATTGGGCTTCGATTGGAAAATTGGAATATCATTGGTTACTTCTTTTGCTGCTCGTGAGGTATTTGTTGGTACCATGGCAACTATATACAGTGTTGGTGATACCGACAATACACAATCTATTCAGGATAAAATGCGTGCCGAAATAAATCCAGCAACCGGATTGCCCAAATTTACCATTGCAGTTGGATTTTCATTGTTATTGTTTTATGCTTTTGCAATGCAATGCATGAGTACATTGGCAATTGTTTATCGCGAAACAAAAAATATCAAATGGCCACTCATTCAATTTTTTTATATGAGTGCTTTGGCTTACCTAGCTAGTTTATTAGTGTATCAGTTGTTGAAATAATACAATCTGATTTTGGGTGTTCCACCAAATGTATTTTCCTTAACGACTCTCCTTATATTTGTTTATTAAATCGTATCAATGAAAAAATATTTTTTAATTTTTCTTGTCAGCATTTTTTCGCAAATTTTAAAAGCACAGCTTACCTACAACGATGTAGCAGGAATTTTTTATACACGATGTGCTACTTGCCATAATTCAAATGGAATGGCACCGTTCCCATTGACTAACTATGACGAAACTGCTTCTAATGTTTCTTCCATTGCTGATGCTTTGCAAAATAACCGAATGCCACCTTGGTTGCCCGATACCTTGTATACTCGTCATACGAATGAAAAAATAATTACACAATCCGAAAAGAATGCAATTTTAAATTGGATTACAAATGGTTATCCGCAAGGCGATTCTACACTTGCTCCACCTGCACCGGTTTTTGGCACGTATAAGTTAAATGGCACTCCCGATTTGGTGGTTAAGATTCCATCATTTGCAATAAACTCTACAAGCACACAAGATGCGTATGATATTTTTGCTATCCCAATGAATTTGCCTTCCGATAAAATTGTGAAAGCAATTGAAGTGGTTCCCAATAATCGTCAAGCGGTACATCATTTAGTGGTTACTGCCGATACTACTGGTATGCTAAGCGATTTGTCGGGTGTAGCTTATGGTGCGGTGGGACAAATTGGATTGAGTGGATCGCTTTCACAACCTGTAATTTATCCCAATGCAGCGCCTTTAAAAACAGGCGTGCGTTTACCAGCCAGCTCCCAATTGTATGTTCAAATGCATTATTCCGAAGGTTTTGCAGGCGTTGTAGATAGTACCGAATTTCGATTCTATTTTTATCCAGATGGTGAACCCAATATTCGTGAAATGTACATCATGGTGCCTTTGCAAAATTGGTATTTTTGGATCAATGCCGAAGAAACAAAAACAATTGTGGTAGACACCGCTTTATACGACAACTTTGATATATCCTTGTTTAGCTCCTTACCCCACAGTCACCGTATTTGCACGAAGGTCTTAAACTATGCTTATAATCCTTCTGGAGATACCATTCCATTAGTACGTATTAATGATTGGAATTTTCATTGGCAAGATTATTATTTTTATAAAAATTTGGTAAAAATTCCCATTGGCTATCGTTATCACGGGATACACGAGTTTGCGAATACCTCAACAAATCCAAATAATCCGTTTAATCCACCGCAGTGGACTCCAGTTGGTTTGACTTCAAACGATGAAATGTTTTTTGACGCTTTTCAGTTTTTAGTGTATTATCCTGGCGATGAAAACATCAATGTGGATTCTATTATTAACAATGATCCACTGTGGGTAACCTCCACACATGAATTGCCTTTGTTAAATCAGTATTCTTATTCATTTGCTTACCCCAATCCATCGTTGAATACAACAACAATACAGCTAGTTGGAGAATTTGATTTGACAAAAAAATCAATTTTGAAAATTGTTGATGAACATGGAAGACAACTGAATCCGAAAGTAACAAAGAATAGTAATTCCTTTGAAGTTAATTTAACAGGGCTAAAATCTGGAATCTATTATTATCAAGTTTTGGCTGGGGATAAAGTGATTTCTAACGGAAAGCTAATTAAAATTGACTAGTAGATAAAGTTAGTCAACGTTATTTAATTTGTAAATTTGTACTGAATTTACAACATGTCGCAGCTTCATCGTAATCAATCCATTTTAGATAAATATCTTCCTGAGCAAGCTGTTCCAGTTATTGCTCAATGGATTTATAAATACGATTTTAAGTTAAAAATCAAAAAATCACGCTCTTCAAAGTATGGTGATTATCGTCCTCCTATAAAAGGACAAAATCATTTAATTACCATCAATCACGATTTAAATAAATATGCATTTTTGATAACCTTGGTGCATGAAATTGCGCATCTAACCAATTTTAATAAACACAAGGATACCGTTGCACCGCATGGCGAAGAATGGAAAACAGAATTTAAACTACTGATGAATTATTTTCCGCACGAAGGCATTTTTCCGGAAGATGTGAGTCGCGCACTTAAAAAATACATGCAAAATCCTGCCGCTTCCAGCTGTTCCGATACCAGTTTATTGCGAGTTTTAAAAAAATACGATGATCGCCAACATACGGTACTTTTAGAAGAATTACCTGAAGGAACTACATTTATGTATGGTGCCGACCGTCTATTTCTGAAGGGCGAACAAATCCGGAAGCGCTTCAAATGTAAAGAGGTAAAAACAAGACGAATGTATCTTTTTAATCCACTAACCGAAGTTACCCCTGTGGAACAGCCTGTTGAAGAGAAAAAGAAGGAATTCTTTAATATTTTCAACCTAAAAAAATAGCCAACAATTAATCAACAAAAACGTACAAACTATTGGCTTTTTGTTAAATTTGTTCTTCCTGAAAAAAGGAGCCATTTATTCACATTAATCTATTACAAAATGAGTACTACAGCCGTTGATAAAAACATCGATTTAAAAGTATCGAAATTAGCAGAGCATATTATTGGTTCTGAAATTATAAAACTTGCCGCTGAGGTAAATGAAAAAATAAAAAAAGGAGAAAAAGTATATAACTTAACCATTGGTGATTTTAATCCGAAAGTATTTCCAATTCCTTCTGAATTAAAAAAAGCAATCATCAATGCTTACGATGAAGACCATACAAATTATCCTGCTGCTGATGGTATGTTGGAATTGCGTACAGCGGTTTCAAAATTATTAAAAGAGCGTGGAGATTTAGATTATAAAACAGATGAGATTGTAATTGCTGGTGGTGCTCGTCCAGTTATTTATGCAATTTTCCGTGCATTGGTTGATGCTGGTGATACGGTTGTATTTCCTGTTCCATCATGGAATAACAATCACTACACCTACTTGAATGGTGCAAAACCTGTGTTGATTGAAACAAGTCCTGAAAATAAATTCATGCCTACTGCGGCTGAATTAAAACCACACATTGCCACTGCAAATATTCTTGCATTGTGTTCTCCTTTAAATCCTACTGGAACTACTTTCCGTAAAAAAGATTTAGAAGAAATTTGTGATATGATTTTAGCAGAGAATGTAAAACGTAATGCAGAAAATAAAAAACCATTGTACTTGATGTATGATCAAATTTATTGGGCATTAACGCATGGTGAAACTGTTCACTACAATCCAGTTTCATTGCGTCCTGAAATGAAAAATTACACCGTGTTTGTTGATGGTATTTCTAAATCATTAGCTGCAACAGGTGTTCGTGTTGGTTGGAGCATGGGTCCGAAAAAAATCATCGAAAAGATGAAATCGATTTTAACACATGTGGGTGCTTGGGCTCCAAAAGCGGAGCAAATGGCAACTGCTGTTTACTTAAATGATTTAGCAAGTTACGATACATTTTTAGCAGATATCAAATCGAAAATTAACGATCGTTTGGTTGGTTTCTATAAAGGATTCCAAGCATTAAAATCGGAAGGGTTTAAAGTAGATGCCATTGCTCCTGAAGCAGCAATCTATTTAACTGTTCAGTTTTCATTGCATGGACAAAAAACAGCTGATGGAAAAGTATTAGCAACAACACAAGATGTAACTAAATACATTTTGGATGAAGCGCAAGTTGCTTTGGTTCCATTCTATGCATTTGGTTCATCTACTGATTCTAGCTGGTACCGATTATCAGTTGGTACGTGTAAGTTAGAAGATGTAGCAGGTGTTATAGAAAATTTAAGAAAAGCATTGAGTAAGTTGTCGTAATTGGTTTATTGGTAAGTACTATGAAGAATAATTATTGTGTGATAATGGCAGGCGGTGTTGGTAGCCGTTTTTGGCCAATGAGTAGAACAGCTCATCCAAAGCAGTTCATGGATATATTAGGTACTGGCGAAACATTGTTGCAACAAACTTACAATCGTTTTTTGAAACTTTGTCCGAAGGAAAATATTTACATCGTTACCAATGAATCCTATGTAGGTTTAGTAAACGAACAAATAAAAGGAATTGATTCGAAAAATATTTTAAGTGAACCTGCTCGTAAAAATACGGCACCTTGCGTAGCTTATGCATGTTACAAAATTGCACAACTGAATCCGGATGCATTAACGGTGATTGCACCATCGGATCATTTAATTACCAAAGAAGATACATTTGTTAAAGCAATCAAAGCATGTTATGCAAAAGCTGCTGCTGAAGATTGTTTAGTTACATTGGGAATCAATCCAAGTCGACCAGATACAGGTTACGGATACATTCAGTTTGTAGAATCGGAAATAAAAGAAAAAGATTCGCGCATTAAACGTGTGAAGACCTTTACAGAAAAACCTGATTTAGAGATGGCCAAATTCTTTTTACAAAGTGGCGATTTCTTATGGAATTCAGGGATTTTTATTTGGAGTGTTAAAAGCGTTATCAAGGCTTTCGAAAAACATTGTTCGGATATGGATGCTATTTTCAAAGAAGGAAATAGTGTTTACAATACACCTCAAGAATCAGAATTTATTGCAAAAGCATATACCAACTGTAAAAATATTTCCATCGATTATGCCATCATGGAAAAAGCAGAAAATGTTTATGTGCGTTCATCTATCATTGGTTGGAGTGATTTAGGTACATGGGGTTCTTTGTACGAACACATCAAACAAGATGATCATCAAAATGCAATCGTAGGTAAAAATGTAATGGCCTATGATTCTAAAAATTGCATCGTAAATGTTCCCAAAGATAAATTGGTAATCCTGCAAGGCTTGGATGATTACATTGTTGTTGAATCGGATGGTATTTTGTTAATCTGTAAAAAAGAAGATGAACAACAAATCAGAACATTTGTAAACGATGTGAAAGTTACAAAAGGAGATAAATTTGTTTAGGAGTTATTCAGCAGAGTGGTATTTTTTTCCGTTGTATGCGCCAGAAAAATAAACGATGAATCGAATGCCGGCCATGGCTTGTTCTGCATTCCAATCGGCAAATAAACTGGCACCAACACCAACATCATACGTTACTTTTTTAATAATATCTACTTGAAGATAAATTCCAGGTTGGCTGTAGGGGCGAGAATAAATACTATCTACCAATCCATAACCAGTAGAGTAGGAGATACCTGCAAATCCTGAAAAGTGAATGTCTTTATCTTCGTAGCGTTTTCCATAACCACCATGAAATTGATAATTGTTATAAAACCCGAATTTTTCGCCCGAAATGTTGGTTCCTAATTGAAAGTAATGGTGTTTAATGTGAAAATTAAAATCTACACCTCCAGTAAATCCTAATGGGTATTTACGGGTTAAGTTCTGCTGAACACCAGCACCTGCGGTTACCCAGTTATTGTAATACCTGAATTTTTTATTGTTCAAAACAAATGTACTGTCGAGGGGAGCGATGTGTTTTTTCTTAACCGTTTCTGTACTTGTTTTTTCTTCTACCATTTTATACGTTTTTCCATTAATAACCGTATCCGTTTGTGCATTGCTTTTTAATGTCAAACAGAAAAGTAAAATGAAGAGGTATAAATAGTTTTTCAAGGTGTCGTTTATTAAATAACAAGCCTTCTCTTTACAAAGAGAAGGCTTGTAGGTAATCGTTTTTTATTTCATTGAACCGCACATGTCTTCTGGTTTCACCCATTGATCAAATTGTTCATTGGTAACATAACCTAATTCAATTGCTGCTTCACGCAATGTTTTATTTCCTTTGTGTGCAGTCTTCGCAATTTTAGCTGCTTTTTCGTAACCAATATGTGTGTTTAATGCAGTAACCAACATCAACGAATTTTCTAAATGTTGTTTTAAAATTGGCAAGTTCGGTTCTATACCTACTGCACAATTATCATTAAACGAAACACAAGCATCACCAATTAATCGTGCCGATTGTAAAACGTTTGCAGCTATTAATGGCTTGAATACATTTAATTCAAAATGTCCCATTGATCCACCAACTGATACAGCAACATCGTTACCCATCACTTGCGCACATACCATTGTTAATGCTTCTGGTTGTGTAGGATTTACTTTTCCTGGCATGATAGACGATCCTGGTTCATTGTCAGGAATAATGATTTCACCAATTCCACAACGCGGTCCAGATGATAACATACGAATATCATTTGCTATTTTCATCAATGCTACAGCTGCACGTTTTAATGCTCCTGATAATTCAACCATTGCATCGTGTGCTGCTAATGCTTCAAATTTATTAGGTGCTGTTACAAATGGTAATCCTGTAAGTTCAGCAATTTTTTTAGCAACCAATACATCGTATCCTTTTGGAGTATTCAATCCAGTTCCTACTGCTGTTCCACCCAATGCCAATTCACGAACCATTTCTAATGAATTTTTGATTGCGCGAATGCTGTTGGTTACTTGTTGTGCATAACCACCAAACTCTTGTCCAAGTGTTAATGGTGTTGCATCCATAAAGTGAGTACGACCTGTTTTTACAATGCTTTTAAAATCGTTTGATTTTTTTACCAATGTATCACGTAGTTTTTCTAATCCCGGAAGTGTAATGTCCACTACTTGTTTGTAAGCAGCAATGTGCATTGCTGTTGGGTACGTATCATTCGAAGATTGTGATTTGTTTACATCATCATTTGGGTGCAATACTTTTTTCTCATCTGCTAATTTTCCACCGCTCATAACATGTGCGCGGTAAGCAATTACTTCATTGGCATTCATGTTCGATTGTGTTCCCGAACCTGTTTGCCAAATTACCAATGGAAATTGATCATCCAATTTACCAGCTATAATTTCATCACATGCTTTTGCAATCAAATCTTTTTTCTCGGTTGCTAAAACACCCAATTCGTTGTTTGCCATGGCAGCCGCTTTTTTCAAATAACCAAAAGCATAAATAATCTCTTTTGGCATCGATGCTTCTGGGCCAATTTTAAAATTGTTACGAGAGCGTTCTGTTTGTGCTCCCCAATATTTGTCAGCAGGTACTTTTACCTCGCCCATTGTGTCGGTTTCAATTCTGTATTCCATAATCGTAATGTGTATTTAAAAATTAGTACTGAATATTCGTCTTTCGAGTCCCAAATTTAAGGTTTATTTGCTATTATTTTCATGAAATTGAACCGAATAGATGAATTTTTAATGTATTTACTTGAACCGGTTGTATGGGTTAATTTTGTTGTGTTTTGAACGTGTTTTATGCATTTTTTAGTATGCAGTTCGGTCGATAAAATTGCTAAAACGGTCCTTTTCTACTGTTTTTATACATACTTTGTATCTTATTCGAAAAATTCCGTTAAGGATATATGATAAAAAGCTACATTTTAATTTTTCTCTCGTTTTTCTGTTTCGATTTTTGTTTTGCCCAAAGCTATGCAATTGAAGGAACAGTTTTAGATATATCCAATAAACCTGTTGAGTCGGGCAATGTTATTTTGCTCTCTCCCAAAGATTCATCCATCATTAAAGGGGATTTTTTTATGGATGGAAAATTTGTTGTGAAAGAAGTTGTCGACAGTGTATTTATTTTAAAAATTACAGCTCTTGGTTTTGAAAATCATTTTCAATTAGTAGTAAATTCTAAAAAGGATTCAGTACTTACGATTGAAGCAATTCAGTTAAAGATGAATACCACTTTAAAAGAAGTGGAAGTGGTTTCTAAAGTCCCCTTGTTTGAACGTGATGGAGAGAAAGTAAAAGTGAATGTCGAAAATTCTGCTTTGAGTAATTTGGGTTCTGTATTGGATGTTTTGAAAAAAACACCTACTGTAATGGTAAGTAGTACTGATAATGTTTCTGTGTTTGGTAAAGGCGATGCGATCATCTATGTGGATGGTCAGCAAATTTCCTCTACCGATGTACTTAAAACAATTGCATCCACAGAGCTAAAAGAAATTGAAATTATATCCAATCCATCTGCTAAATACGATGCGAGTGGTAGAGCAGTAATCAATATTATTACGAAGAAAAATAATTTGGAAGGTTACAATGGTAATTTAATACAGAATACTTTGTATGGAAAGTACCTCTTTACTTATACTGGATTACGATTTAACTATAAATATAAAAAATGGTCAACTTTTGTGAGCTACGGATTTCCCCATGGTAAAGGTTGGAGCTCCGATGAGTATTATCGAAACTTAAAAAGTAATGATAGTGCAACCACTGAAATGAAAAACAAAATTTACACGATTAATAACCAAGTAAATTCGCATTATTATAGAGCGGGAGTTAATTATACCATCGACTCCATAAGTTCTATTGGTGTTCAATACAACGGTTTTTATGCATTGAATAAAAATGAAGCAGAAAACAGCAATGAAATATTTAAAAATGCAGTCCCGCAGTTGACCATTGAAACATATACATTGTCGCGTCCTAAATTAATTAATAATACCGCCAATATTAATTATACACGAACCTTGGATACCTTAAAAAGTGAATGGACAACGGCTTTTCAATATGGAAATTTTACATCCAAAAATTTTGATGAAATAACACAAAAAACGATAGTTGTAGGTATTACTGATCAACAGTTAAAACGGAACAATGGTTTGAACGAAATTCAATTGTTTACAGGGCAATCTGATTTAACAAAAGCGTTTAATAAAAAATGGAAGCTCGAAAGTGGAATTAAAGATTCCTACATCATCAATGAAAGTGCAATTGATTTTGAAAATTATTCAGTTACTGGCGAATGGATTTCGGATCCTTCGTATTTTAATGGATATAAGTACAGCGAAAATGTATTGGCAGGATACACACAACTTCGTTATTCATATAAAAAAGTGAACATGCGTGCGGGATTAAGAGCCGAGCATACTACTTCGGATGGATATTCAAAAATTACGAACCAGCAAGTGATAAATCGTGAATACACCAATTTGTTTCCTAGTGCATTTTTTGGATACGATTTTACGAAAGATTTGAATACTAGCATTACGTATTCGAGTCGTATTGCGCGACCAAGTTTTCAGGACATGGATCCATTCATCAATTACATCGATTCGCTTTCATCTTTCAGAGGGAATCCGTATTTGGTTCCTGCTTATACGCATTCAGTGGAGGCATCCTTGATTTATATGAAAGAAGCTTCTTTGACCTTTAGTTATTCCAGAACAAATGGTGCAATGAATTTGGTGGTAGATAAATTGGATGATGGCTCCGATGCATTTATTGCAACAACAAAAAATTTAGATTATTCAGAAACCTATTCTGCTGGAATTACCATTCCCTACGAATTGAGCTGGTGGACCACTTACAACTATTTTGGCTACATGGAGAATATATTTACCTACAATAGCAGAGGCAAAGTGATTCAAAATAGAAAGCCGATGTTCTATATGTATCTTTACGATGAATTTCGATTTAAAAAATATTTTTCGATGGAAGTAACATTCGAATACACATCGGCAGGTGTAGATGGAATTTTTTCGTTTGAACCTTTTTATAATTTATCGGCAAACATTAAAAAAACGTTTTTTAATGACAAACTCACTTGTCGCTTTATTGCCAATGATATTTTAACAACTGCATTTAATAGAGGTTCAAGTAATGTTGAAGGGTATGATGTAAATTATGTGTCGCGCGAAAACACACACTTCTTTTTATTGTCTTTGAACTATCGATTCGGGAAATTAAAATCATCCGATTACCGCGACAAAACAGTAAATCAGGAAGAGTACGACCGAATTAAAATGAGTAAATAATTTAAAGTATTTCCAACACTTTTTCTGGTGGTCGGCCAATAACAGCTTTCTTGCCGAGTAAAAAAGAACACCTGCTCAAAATGTATTCAGTGTAAATTGGGGCCGAGATTAAATGACTGTTGTTCAGTAGGATAGATTTTTTGCTATCTTAGACCTACGAATGAACGTAGTTTTACTTTCAGAAAAACCTGAAATGTAGTGTGAGGCGAGATTATATAAGCAATGGTAATGTTGGTCTACAGCCGAGCCATTGCCAGTTGGACATTGATAAAATATGAAATTCAAGGATTATAAACTTACCCAATGGGTAAATAAAAACGTTACGAAACAATTAGAAATCTCAGGCATATCAATTCTGCTATTGGAAGTTGATTGGACATTAATTCCTCCTGAATCAGGAAGAAGGAATCTAATCGCAATTGATAAAAATGAGGATATCTTATGGATAGCTGATTTGCCTAAAGCTCCTTTTGTGTCATATCATAATGTCGAAATAATTGACGAAAAAATTCAGGGAACTGCAGGTAGTTTTGTATGCGAAATTGACAAATCGACTGGCAAAATATTGAAAGATATTTTCATAAAATAAAAGTAGACAATGCTAGATTAACTAGCATTGCAAATGGAAATCAAATACCCTGACAAAATTGGAACTCATATTATAAATAATTTCCGTTAATTCGTTACTTAAAAATTAAACTCTCATGAAAATCAATTTCATTAAAATTGTTTTTACTTTTTTGATAATTAGTTTGTTGAGTTGTGATAATCAAGATACTAATATTGAAAATGGAATTCTTTATGAATATTATGACACTGGTGAACTTGCATCACAAATTTCTATGTTGAATGGGAAGAAAAACGGATTTTTTATCCATTATTATCCATCTGGTAATATTAAAAGTATTCATAATTATTCAAATGATACGTTAGATGGAATTTACTTTAAATATTTTTCAAATCAAAAATTAAAACAGTACGGTAAATACATAAAAGGAAAATTAAATGGAAGTAATATTAACTATTTTAGAAATGGGAAAATAGATTTTATTGACCAATATTATAATGATGAATCATATTGTAGTGGAGAATTTGACAGTTTGGGAAGGATGTCTTCAAATGATTTTTTTATTGTTGAAATGTCAACTCCAAAAGTAATGGTTGGAGATGATTTTGTCTGTACAATTAAAATTTTTAATTCAAGGGAATTCGATAAAGTTAAGTTTTGGATAGCAGATTTGTTTCCAACCGGTGCGCCCCAAAAAAAGATAGAAGAAGTTGAAATGGTAAACTATCAATTTACCTATAGAGAAAAAGCTAAAAAATCAGGTAAAAAAATCTTTTCTGGCGTTGTATTGGGGGAAAAGCGGCAAAAATTTAATATAAATGGAGTTATTAAGGATACAACTCTTAATGCAATTTTTCCAGTTTATGAAATATATGAGGTGGAGAATTAAAGTAGTGTGCAAGCTATCACCTAGAGGAAACAGAATCCCTACCTAGTTGAAAATCAAGATGAATGAGATTTAATTTATAAAAAAACGAACGTATTTACCTACGTTTTTTTATTTAAATAGAAAGTTTGCTACAGCAGAGCAATTTCGAAGCAACTTCCTTTATTTTTTCATAGAATCAGAGTAGCACCTAAATGCTACTCCTTAATCTCCTGACTTTGTATAAATTTCGTTATTTGTATTATGTGAATAAATATATTTTCCGCTGTTATCATATACATCTAGAGTCAGCCATCCCTTTAAAGTCTTTTTGTCAAATAATATATTGTGTATTGAAGTTAAAATAGTATCATTCATATTTTGCGTTAAGCAAAACACATTCGCATATCTATATTCGCAGGGAATGTGTTCTACTCTTACTACATTCCCAAATTTACGACTGACACTGTCTATTTTCTTTTTATAATCTTCTTCAAGTTCACCGCAAATGATGCTCGTGCATGATTGAGAAAATACAATCAATTCAAATATAATGCTTATAAGAAGTAATTTTTTCATTTTTTATTTTCTCTTTAAAGGTTGCTCCGTAGCTATTTTGATGCTACTTTCTATCTCTTTTCATAGGAGCAGAGTAGTATCGAAATACGACTCCTATCAAAGTGATAATATTAACACGACTAACACTAAAATCTATATCTACAGTTCTATTGAATTTTAAAATTGCTGTGTAAGTAATAATCTCTTGAAACCTCCATCACTAAGCTATAGTCTTCACTAAATATACAAGTTTGGTATTTTGTACTTTGAAAAAAATCTTCCCAGTCCTTGATAAATAAATCTGTTTTTATTTTCACAACAGGCTCATTCCAACCATATGTTATAATGACATTCTTTGATTTAAATAATGGGGAATTTTTAAACGCTTTAGCAACATCATTCTTATTGTTTTCATAATCAAAAAAGAACTTATGATGGGTCATTTTCCTCCAATCAATATAAGTTTCCTCTCTATTAATATTCAGATTATCCGCTTTAGATATTCCTAGTTCTCTTAATTTATTATCTATAAATTTTGGTGAATTTTCAGAAATAATTTCCAGTTGATTTATAACTTCTTTAAGCTTCCAATTTTTTATTTCCATAATGATTTTATTTTACTACTTCATTTTCAATAATTCGTTTAGCTTGTTCTAAATCGCCAGGGGTCTACTTTCCGATACAAAATCTACAAAAAATCCTATACAATAAGTCATCTTTCAATATTTTTGTTTTTCTGAAAGTAAAACTACGATACAACGTAGTTATATTCAAATGTAGTAAAATTTAAGAGCTGAAGAGAATTATTTCAAAAGCTCCAAAACTCTTTCTGGCGGTAGGCCAATTACAGCTTTTTTGCCGAGTGAAAAAGAACTCCTGCTCAAAATGTATTCAGTGTAAATTGGGGCAGAGATTAAAAGACTGTTGTTCAGTATGATAGATTTTTTTTGCTATCTTAGACCTACGAATGAACGTAGTTTTACTTTCAGAAAAACCTGAAATGCAGTGGGAAAGGGAGAAAATTCAGGTTTGCCCTGGAACAAGAAGCAGCCCTTTTAAAAGAACAAGGCATGGATCCATTAAAAACAATCACAGAAGGTAAAACACCCTTAATAATAATAATGTCTGCCGAGTTCAATTCTGATTATAATAAAAATGTAATTAAAGATAGAAAGTTAGCTTGGAGTTCAATAAAAGTAGGAATATTTACATTGTTTCATGAGTTTGTACATGCTATCAAAAACTCACATGGTTCAAATGATCCATATGGACAACAAGATCATAAAGAAATATATCAAAATGATTATAGTAGTGAATCGGATGATAGCCCAAGTTATTTTGATATCTCAGATCCAGATTCTCCAGCCAGTGATGCAAAAATGCAAATAGAAAAAACAGTAGGTGATGTTGAACAAAAAAGTGAATAAATTTTACAAAATGAAAACAAACATAATTATAATTTTAATTTTTTTAATCTCCATTGAATGTTGTACAAATAATTCATTAGTTGAATGTAATAACATTTTTCCACAGGCAATGCAAGATTCTACTGTTGTTTCAGTTAGCCAACCATTTTTAAGAGATGGGTTATGTTGTCAATATTTTTTGTTTAATGGAAATAAATCTGAATACGGATATTCAAACCTTTTTAAAGATACTTTAATATTAACTAGGCAGCAGGATAAGCTTTGCATGTTGAAAAAATCAAATAAAACTGGAGAAAAAATTGAATTGGTGCCATTTTTTGATTGTGTAAAAGTATTAAACACAAAATTTGATGAGAATATTAATGACACAATATACAGAATTGCTGTAAATGCTGAAATTTTCGAAATAGTAGATACAAATCGTTTATTTGTAGCATTAATTGGAGCGAAAAGTGGATTCCATGGAATGTATATTTTGGATAAGACTCCTCTTATTTTGAAAAATTATAATATGCCAATTATTAGAAGTATGAAAGGGGATATTTATCTTTATGATTTAGATACAACTAAAATAAAAATAAGTTATAAAAAATCTACTGGAGTATATCTTTAACGGCAGTGTCTATTAGTGTTCAGATTATTACCTTATAAGGAACCGAAAATTTATTTGCCTATAAATCAACAACTTAAAATTCTTTATTGCAAAAACGAAGGAACGTACCTTCGTTTTTTTAAATCTTAGAAACTTAAAAATAAAATTTTGAAAAACCATAGGTATTCTCTTTAATTTTTATTTTTACATAATATGTTCTTTGAATAAGATTACTCCCCATTCGGTGCGGGTCAGCAAATATATGGTAAGGACATTAAGAATAACGCTACCTTTATTAAACAAGAACAATAGAAAGGGTACAAATGAATTTAAATGAATTAGTAATTAAATTACGTAAACGTCTTATAGAATATAGAAATTATAAGCGTGCAGAAGATGCAAGTATTCACATAAATGCGATTGATATAGCGCTATCATTAACAGACCTAAGCCTTAAACTTGAGCCTGTAAGAGCAATTTCAAAAGAAGAAGAGCAATGGTTTAAAGCTGGCTATCATCTATCTTTAATTTTTGAAGAAAGTGAATGGAGTGATCTTTGTATACTATATTGTAAATTAGTAGAAGAAGTAGAGAAGCGCAATTATTTTCGCTAAATGAGTAACGATAGTCCTCCGAAATTTCTTGTTTTATTCCAAAGGGCATCTGCAGGGTTGCTCCTTAATTAGATAATAATTCTCATATTGTAGCACCTTCTAAATTTCATCATGAACTGCAAATACAATAAAATCATGTTGTTCATTTTTAATGTGTTCATGAGTTAATTTTGCTCGACTCTCAATAAATAAATCAGGAATATGAGCATTGCTGTTGGTAACAATATCATCTAATAATTCTAACTCCAGTTCCGAAGGTTCATCTGAATAGTATGCGGTTAACAAAATTTTATTTGATTTCAAATCAACATCCATATAAATTCGCTTTAAATTAGCAGTAATTTTAAAGATTAAAAACCTTAGTACTACTGTATATAACTCGAATTTTCTTTTTATTTCTGTCATTTTAATTATTTGAATGTTGTTGAATTAGGAGGGGACTACTTTCCGATACAAACCTACAAAAAATCCTATACAATAAGTCATCTTTCAATATTTCGGTTTTTCTGAAAGTAAAACTACGATACAACGTAGGTATATTCAAATGTAGTAAAATTTAAGAGCTGAGGAGAATTATTTCAAAAGCTCCAACACTCTTTCTGGCGGTCGGCCAATTACAGCTTTTTTGCCGAGTGAAAAAGAACTCCTGCTCAAAACGTATTCAGTGTAAATTGGGGCCGAGATTAAAAGACTGTTGTTCAGTATGATAGATTTTTTTCTATCTTAGACCTACGAATGAGCGTAGTTTTACTTTCAGAAAAACCTGAAATGCAGTGGGAAAGAGAGAAAATTCAGGTTGGCCTTGGAACAAGAAGCAGCCAACGAACACTTCAAATGAAACATTTATCTCAGAAGAAAAAAAATAGATCGAATAAGCTTAGTATTTATGAGTCTATGTATTACTGTATTTTTAGATTTGTAAATTTCTTTTTCAATGAAGGATTGTCTGATACATCCTACAATGTTGCCTCGTTTATTTTAGGTTTTGTAGTTTCAGCATTTATGGTATTTATCTATAAAATTACTTGTACTCTTTCGATTTACGAGTATAATAATCAATATGCAAGCGCAATTTGGCTGCTTTTTTCAATCTTTTTTATAGTATTGAATTATTTCCGCTTTGTTTATAATGATAAATATGTCAGAATTTTTAGGATTGGAAAAAAATCATACAATTCTATTTTTTGTTTTTTTTTCTATCCTTTAATCTTCGGAGTTTTTTATTTTGTTTTTAAAGATTAATTTTATTTCAAATGAAAATTTTATCTATTATATCTGTATTTTTTTGGTGACAATTTCAAAGGGCCAAGAATGGACTGACTTTAAGTGGGATGGCAAGAAACCTTAATTTAGCATTATGAATTTAATTTTTACTAACTCAGGCAAAAGGACGACACCTGAAGAAATCCGTGTTTTTGAATCAAAATACAATATGAAGTTGCCATTTGAGTATATCAATTTTCTCTTAGAAAATAATGGGGGAAAGCCCAATAATGTTTATTATATTGAAAATGATTCAGATTTGGTAATTAATTTTTTTTTATCAATAGGCAATAGTAAGTATAATATTGAAGAATATTATATTGATATGGTTATTGAGCAAAAGCTACTACCAATAGGAATTTTGCCTATTGGGGAAGATGCTTTTGGGAATGTTATTTGCATCTCTTGTAGGGAAGAAGATTTTGGAATTGTATATTTTTGGGATCATGAGGATGATAATGTTCTAATTGAGTTATCAAAAAATTTTAATTTTTTATTGCAAAATTTAGTAAGCGAAATTTAATTTAGTAATTAGTAAGGCTGTATTTTCTGCCTTAATAGTTTTATTCCCAAGGCTACTTCCCGATACAAAATCTACAAAAAATCCTATACAATAACTCATCATTCAGTATTTCGGTTTTTCTGAAAGTAAAACTACGATACAACGTAGGTATATTCAAATGTAGTAAAATTTAAGAGCAGAGGAGAATTATTTCAAAAGCTCCAACACTCTTTCTGGCGGTCGACCAATAACAGCTTTTTTACCATTTACAATAATCGGTCGTTCAATCAAAATTGGATTTTCAGCTAATACTTTTATCCATTCAGCTTCTGAAAGTGTTTTTCCTTTGTACTTGGTTTTGTATATTTCTTCCCCTTTTCGAACAATGTCTTCTGCTTTTAATTTTAGCAAGGACAAAAGTTCTTTAATTTCCTTTTGAGTAGGAGGTGTTTTTAAATATTCAACTACTTCTGCTTTGATGCCTTTTTCGGCAACAATATTGCAGGCCTCTCTGCTTTTTGAACAACGTACGTTGTGATATATTTTAACTGTTGCCATATTCCATTAAATAAGATTTTATAAAGTCATTCAGCTCTCCATCCATCACCGCTTGTACATTCGATGTTTCATAATCGGTACGTAAATCTTTTACTAATTTGTAAGGATGAAAAACATAGTTGCGTATTTGTGAGCCCCATTCAATTTTCTTTTTATTCCCTTCAATTGCTGCAATTGATTCACGTTTTTTACGCATTTCAATTTCGAACAATTGAGATTTTAAAAGTTTGATAGCATTCTCTTTATTTTGTAATTGAGAACGTGATTCCTGATTTTTGATAATAATGCCAGATGGCTTGTGATACAAACGTACTGCTGTTTCTACCTTGTTTACATTTTGTCCACCTGCACCACCCGCACGGAATGTTTCAAATTCGATATCGGCTGGATTCACATCCACTTCAATGGTATCATCAATAAGCGGATAAACATAAACAGATGCAAAAGATGTATGTCGTTTTGCATTGGCATCAAATGGGGAAATACGCACTAAACGATGTACGCCATTTTCACCTTTCAAATAACCAAATGCAAATTCACCTTCTACTTCCATGGTAATGGATTTTATCCCAGCAACATCTCCTTCTTGGTAATCCACCTCTTTTATTTTGTAACCATTTTTTTCGGCATACATTTTATACATACGCATGAGCATTGCAGCCCAGTCGCAACTTTCGGTTCCGCCTGCACCAGCATTTATTTGAACAACAGCACTCAATACATCCTCTTGTCCGCTGAGCATGTTTTTAAATTCCGTTTCTTCCAATAATTTTAAGGTTGCTTTGTATTGGCTTTCTACTTCTTGCTCCGTAGCTTCTCCTTGTTTGAAAAAATCATACAACAATTCCAAATCATCCATATTACTCTTTGTTTGAGTATACGATGCAGTCCAGTTTTTTTTGATTTTTGTTTGTTTGAGCAGTTCTTCTGCTTTTTTAGGATCGTCCCAAAAATTGGGTGCAAGTGCACGTTCCTCTTCTTCTGCTATCTCACGTAATTTACGATCGATGTCAAAGGTGCCCCCTCAGCGCTTCCGTGCGCTCTTTCAAGTCTTTAAGTTGGTCGGTAGTAATCATGGCAACAAAAGTAACAAATATTACAGCGTGTATGTGATTTTGATTGTAATTTTGTGAAAATAAAAATTCGTTATGGAAACTACTACACTAAAAATAGAAGGGATGACTTGTGGTCATTGCCAAAAAGCAGTTACAAAATTAATTTCTTCGGTGGAAGGCGTTTCGGCTTGTGAAGTATCATTAGAAAAAGGCGATGCAACAGTTAGCTTTGATGAACAAAAAACATCAAAAGCATCAATTGTAAAAGCGGTTATTGATTCTGAAATCTATAAAGCAAATTAATATGTTGTACTATAAAATATATGTTGGTGGAGCGTTTGTAGAAACAGTAACTAAATTGGATGTGGTAAATCCATTTACGAAAGAACAATTTGCTAGTACCTTTTTAGCTGGTAAAGAAGAGTTAGAAATGGCTATTCAAAAAGCAGAAGCAGTAAGAATGGAATTAAGAAAAATGCCTTCTTTTAAACGCTATGAAATCTTGATGCAAATTGCTGATGAGATAAAAAAGAATAGAATTCATCTTGCTGAAATATTAAGTCAGGAGTCTGCAAAGCCTATGAAATATGCCTTGGCGGAAATTGACCGTGCCGCACAAACATTTATTGTTGCAGCTGAAGAAACAAAACGTTTACCCAAAGAATATGTATCGCTCGATTGGACTGCTGCTGGAGAAGGAAAAGAAGGCATTGTTAATTATTTCCCAATTGGTTTGTTAGCAGGTATTGCGCCATTTAATTTCCCTTTGAATTTAGCAGTGCATAAAATAGCACCCGCAATTGCAGCAGGTTGTCCGATTATTTTAAAACCTGCTTCTTCTACGCCTTTATCGACTTTAGAATTAGCAAAGATTATTGATAAAACGAATTTGCCCCAAGGTGCAGTTTCTATTTTGCCAATGAATCGTTTAGCGGGCAATCAATTGGTGACGGATGAGCGATTTAACTTATTATCCTTTACGGGTTCGCCAGTTGTTGGTTGGGAAATGAAACGCAATGCAGGGAAGAAAAAGGTAGTGTTGGAGTTGGGTGGAAATGCAGCTGTGATTATTACAGAATCTGCCAACATGGAAAACGCAATTCAAAAATCAGTACTGGGCGGTTTTGCATACAGTGGACAAATTTGTATTCATGCACAACGATTTTATGTGCAAGAAACTATTTTTGAAAAATTCACCACAGCTTTTGTGGAGGCAAGTAAAAAATTAAAACATGGAAATCCGATAGAGACCACAACCGATATTTCTTCCATGATTGATGAAGAAAATGCAGTACGTGTAGAATCATGGATTAAGGAGGCTATTGCAAAAGGAGCCAAGGTTTTATTAGGTGGAAAAAGAACAGATTCCTATGTAGAGCCTACCATTATTACAAATACAACAGCAGATATGAATGTATGTGCCGAAGAAGTGTTCGGTCCAGTGGTGGTGATTGAAAAATACAAAACAATCGAACAAGCAATTGCTTTGGTGAACGATTCCAAATTCGGATTGCAGGCAGGAATATTTTCAGATTCAGTTTCTCAAATTAATTTAGCGTTTAATGAATTAGAAGTTGGTGGAGTAATCGTAAATGATGTTCCAACATTCCGAACAGATCATATGCCCTATGGCGGAATAAAGGATAGCGGCTTGGGTAGAGAAGGAGTGAAGTATGCAATTATGGATATGCTCGAACCAAAGTTATTGGTGAAATAAAAAAAGGCGATTCAAACGAATCGCCTTTTTAATTTATTTCAATGATTGCAATGCTTTTTTGAAACTTACTTTATCATCAATTGTTTTTGCTAATACATCAATTGATAATCGTTCTTGTAGCATGGTATCGCGGTAACGAATAGTAACGGTATTGTCTTCCAACGACTGATGGTCAACTGTGATACAGAATGGTGTTCCAATTGCATCTTGTCTGCGGTAACGTTTTCCAATCGCATCTTTTTCATCGTAAGTAGTAGCATGATCGAATTTTAATAAATCTAAAATTTCACGCGCTTTTTCTGGCAAACCATCTTTTTTCAATAATGGCAATACCGCTACTTTTATTGGAGCTAAGAATGGAGGCAAGTTTAATGCTACACGAGTTGTTCCATCTTCTAGTTTTTCTTCAATGTAGGCTTTTGATAAAGTAGCAAGGAACAAACGATCCAATCCAACCGATGTTTCTACTACATAAGGAACATAATTCTGATTTAATTCAGGGTCGAAGTATTGTAATTTTTTTCCTGAATGTTGTTCATGTGCTTTTAAATCGAAATCGGTACGTGAATGAATTCCTTCCAATTCTTTAAATCCAAATGGGAAATTAAATTCAATATCACATGCTGCATTTGCATAATGTGCCAATTTTAAATGATCGTGGTAGCGGTAACTTTCATCACCAAAGCCCAATGATTTATGCCACTTCATGCGAGTTTCTTTCCAGTAGTTGTACCATTCCATTTCAGTGCCTGGACGAACAAAAAATTGCATTTCCATTTGTTCGAATTCACGCATACGGAAGATAAACTGACGAGCAACAATCTCATTACGGAATGCTTTTCCTGTTTGTGCAATACCAAATGGAATTTTCATTCTACCTGTTTTTTGCACATTCAAAAAGTTTACAAAAATACCTTGTGCTGTTTCTGGACGTAAATAAATCATGTTTGAATCTTCGGTTACAGCACCCATAGAGGTGCTGAACATTAAATTAAATTGACGAACCTCTGTCCAGTTTTTTGTGCCTGAAACGGGACAAACAATTTCGCAATCAATAATGATTTGACGAACAGCTTCTAAATCATTTTTCTCTAATGAATCTTTGAACTTAGAAAGGATTTCATCTGCTTTGGTTTGGTTTTCCAATACACGTGCATTGGTTGCACGAAACTGTGCTTCGTCAAATGCGGCACCAAAACGTTCTTTTGCTTTATCTACTTCCTTCTGAATTTTTGCTTCAATCTTAGCAACGTGTTCTTCAATCAACACATCCGCACGGTAACGTTTTTTACTGTCTTTATTATCAATCAATGGATCATTGAAAGCATCCACGTGACCCGATGCTTTCCAAGTTGTTGGATGCATAAAAATTGAGGCATCGATACCAACAATGTTCTCATGCATTTGCACCATTGCTTTCCACCAATAGTCGCGTAAATTCTTTTTTAGCTCAACACCCATTTGACCGTAGTCGTAAACAGCGCTTAAGCCATCGTATATTTCTGAACTTTGAAAAATAAATCCGTACTCCTTTGAGTGCGAAATAATGTTTTTGAAAATATCTTCTTGATTTGCCATAGTGGGTGCAAAATTAGAATAAAAATTGATATTAATTAGAATCAAAATCACCTGCTTTTTTCATGTTCCGAATGTCAATATTAATACCTTTGTAGTCCTATGTTTTTAAAATTAAAGAATATTCTATTCCTTTTTTTGGTTAATGCATTCGCTTTCGCACAAACCGATAGTACTTCTAGCATAATCGTTTCAGGTTATATCGATTGTTATTATGCTTATAATTTTACGGAGCCAGCTTCTAAAAATATTCCTTTTGCTTATAATCATAACCGACACAATGAGTTTAATGTAAACAATGTGGTTGTTGGGTTGAAGTATAGTAATCGCAGACTAAGAAGTAATTTATTATTACATACAGGAACCTATGTAAAGGCCAATTATGCTGCCGAACCAACCTTGTTGCAATTTATTAATGAAGCAAGTGTAGGTGTAAAACTTTCAAAGAAAATTTGGTTGGATGCAGGCATCATGCCTTCGCATATAGGATTAGAAACAGCCATCTCAAAAGACAATTGGACACTTACCCGATCCTTATGTGCCGAGAATTCACCGTATTATGAAACAGGAGCAAAGTTGACGTTTTTGCCAACTGATAAAATAACGATTGCGGCTTTTGTTTTAAATGGTTGGCAAAATATAGAAGAGAAAAATAGCAATAAAGCTGTTGGTACGCAAGTGCAATTTGTACCCACTAAAAAATGGTTAATTAATTACAGTACCTTTTTCGGTGAAGGGAAAAACCTGCCCGATTCCTTACAAGTACTTCGACATTTTCATGATGTTTATTTTACATGGCTAATTTCAGATAAACTGGCTATTGCTTCTGTTTTCGATTTTGGTTACGAACAAAAATCTTCAACGGATAAATCGTTTGCAGGCTGGTATACGCCTGCATTGTTGGTTCGATACAAATTAACCAAGCAGTGGAATACCTGTTTACGTGCGGAATATTTTAATGATCAAAATCGAATCATTGGTATTAATAGCGAAGTTGCAGGATTCTCCTTGAACCTCGATTATGCTCCAATGGAAAATGCACTTATCCGACTAGAAGGTAAAACATATCCTGTTCGAGACTCCTCAGGCAACTTCGATAATACTTCGTTTAAGAATTCAACTCTTTCATTATCAATTGCATTGTCCTTTTAATTCAACCTGCTTGTATTCAAACTATTATGTTATATTTGCCCCTTCAAAATAATAACATGAAAAAATTACTCCTGCTTTTTTGTGTGTTAGTTGTGTCAAGCTATGCAACAGCACAAACCTTATCACCCGAAGTTATTTCAACATCTGGCACCAGTATGAGTAATGGTTCCACTACCTTGGATTGGACCCTAGGTGAACCCGCTACAGCTACTTTAGATAATCCACAAAATGCAATTACGCAAGGCTTCCATCAACCAACAATTATTGTAACTGCTATTGCAGATGCAGCAACATTAAATAATGTGAAGGTGTTTCCTAATCCAACAATTGAGGTTGTTCAAATTCAATTTACTGCTAATCAAAAAAACACATTGGTTGAATTGTACAGCGTAGATGGTAAATTATTAGAAAAACACTTGGTTAATTCACAAGCATTGGAAATGAATATGAGTACCTATCCAGCAGGGACTTATCTATTAAAAATAAATAAATCAGAAACACATAAACTCGTAAAATCTCACTAAACAACTCTCTACTCAATTACATCTTATGAAAAAATTAATTACTCTTTTATTGCTTGTAGCATTTTCATCTGCTTATGCACAAGCACCGCATGGTTTTAATTACCAAGCTGTGGCTCGCGATGCAGGCGGTGTTGCACTTACAAATCAAGCAATTGGTTTACAGATTAGTTTGTTGCAAGGTAGTTCTACCGGTTCAGCAGTTTATACAGAAACGCATACGGTAACATCTAATAATTTAGGTTTATTAAATTTGGTAGTAGGAAATGGAACGCCACAATCAGGCTCTTTTATGGCAATTGATTGGGCTAATGGTCCTTATTACATTGAAATAAGTATGGATGTAACTGGTGGAGCATCCTATGTATTGATGGGAACTCAACAATTGTTGAGTGTTCCTTATGCATTATATGCAGCAAGCTCTGGAACAGCTGGAGCACAAGGTGCAACAGGCGCAACTGGTGCAACAGGTGTTGATGGAATAACCGGTGCAACCGGTAATGATGGAGCAAATGGAATTGATGGTGCAACTGGTGCAACAGGTGTACAGGGCATTGCAGGTATTGATGGTGCAACAGGCGCAACAGGTGCTGCAGGTGCAGATGGAACAGATGGTGCACAAGGAGCTCAAGGTCCACAAGGTGCTGATGGAGCAACAGGTGCAACTGGTAGTACTGGAACAAACGGTGCAACAGGAAGTACAGGAGCAACTGGAACAGCAGGAACAAATGGAACCAACGGTGCAACAGGAAGTACAGGCGCAACTGGAACAGCAGGTACAAATGGAACGAATGGTGCAACTGGAAGTACAGGAGCAACTGGTGTTGCAGGAACAAACGGAACGAATGGCACAACAGGAGCTACAGGTGCAACTGGAACAGCAGGAACAAATGGAGCAAACGGTGCAACAGGAAGTACCGGAGCAACAGGTGTAGCGGGAACAAATGGGACTAACGGAACAAATGGTGCAACAGGAGCTACAGGTGCAACAGGTGCTCAAGGTGTAGCTGGTGTTAATGGAACAAATGGAGCAACGGGTGCAACTGGAACAGCAGGGACAAATGGGACTAACGGAACGAATGGTGCAACAGGAAGTACAGGTGCAACAGGAACTGCAGGGACAAACGGAACTAATGGTGCAACAGGAAGTACAGGTGCAACAGGAACTGCAGGGACTAACGGAACCAATGGTGCAACAGGAAGTACAGGTGCAACAGGTTTAGCTGGGACTAATGGAACCAACGGTGCAACAGGTGCTACCGGTGCAACTGGAACAGCAGGGACAAATGGGACTAACGGAACAAATGGTGCAACAGGTGCTACCGGAGCAACTGGAACAGCAGGGACAAATGGTACTAACGGATCTAATGGTGCCACAGGAAGTACAGGAGCAACTGGTGTAGCGGGAACAAATGGGACTAACGGAACGAATGGTGCAACTGGAAGTACAGGAGCAACAGGTGCTGCGGGAACAAATGGAACAAACGGTGCAACAGGAGCAACAGGTGCAACAGGTGTAGCGGGAACAAATGGAACTAACGGTGCAACAGGAGCAACAGGAGCATCAGGAACAAACGGAACAGATGGTGCAACAGGAAGCACTGGCGCAACAGGTGCTAATGGTAAGGTTATTAATGTAACGTATTATGTTAGTTCAACACGCGCAGGAATGCCAAGTGCTAATAGTATTACAATGGCATCTTTCAATGTTGATAAACTGTCTGCAACCAGCATCTTAGTTATTGATGGTTCTATTAGTGGTTTTGGTAATTTCTCTGGAGCTATGAATCAAGGTTGGAAGTTAGGGAGTGGTTCCGAGGTAATTGGTCAAAGCGTTATGTATAGTGTTGATAATTGGAGTAAAATATACCCTACAAAAGTAGTAATAGCTGGTCATGCTACTACTGGTGTTCAAACACTCGTATTTAGATATTTTAATAATAATGCCGATCCAAGTGGAAGGCCTTTCATGGTGTATAATCCTAATAATTTAGATGATATTAGACTTGGCCAAACAAGTTCGGTGTACGTTGTCTATGAAATTGAGCCATAATTCTAACTTTTTATATTTCTCAAAGCCTCACATTTTGTGAGGCTTTTTTTATTCTTACCTTTGCCCCATGATAGCAATTGACAATACCATCGTTTCGGAACATTTATTAGAAAAAAAATTTGTATGTGATCTTAATGCTTGCAAAGGCGAATGCTGTGTTGCTGGCGATTCGGGCGCTCCACTCGATGAAGAAGAAATTGCTATCCTCGAAGATATTTGGGATGAGGTGAAACCGTACTTGCCAAAAGATGGTGTAAAAGCCATCGAAAAACAAGGCGTATGTGTGATTGATTCAGATGGTGATTTTACTACACCTTTAGTAAAAGGAAAACATTGTGCATTTACCATTTTTGATAAAGACATTGCTAAATGTGGCATCGAACAAGCCTATTTAGATGGAAAGATAAAATGGAAAAAACCAATCTCTTGTCATTTATATCCTGTGCGTATTAGTAAATACAAAGATTACGAAGCTGTGAATTACGATAAATGGAGCATTTGTCAACCTGCTTGCGAATGTGGTGCTAAATTAGATGTTCCAGTATACAAATTCCTTAAGGAACCATTGATTCGTAAATATGGTAAAGACTGGTACAAACAATTAGAGCTTGCCGATAAAATCAGAAACAAGTAAAATCGGAAACGATTCGCTCCTTTTTTGAAAAACCAATTCGTTGAACGTTTTAATTTTATTGGTAGTTTAAGGCGTTTTCCTCCGAAACCATACAAACTCTAAAAAGGATTTTTTTGACTACACCAAATATTTTTTCGAGAAATTTTTAGATTTTTTTCCAATTTTTCTAAAAGGCTGTTTTTTAATACGTTGGTCATTTCTTAACATTCGTCTGTTAATTTACCGTGTTTATAACTTCGGACAAATGTTAATTCAATATCCTTGACATACACTGAATTTGTTTACACATTTGTAAACCACAATTTCAATTAGCGAGATTTTATTTAAATCAACAAAATAGAGGGGTTCAGAGCCTCAGGGGATTTTTTCCCTCTTATTTTAAAAGTAATGAAATTGTAAAGGCTTGATTAAGAGATTTATATAAATAGTTAAAGATATTATTACAATGGAAGAACCAATATTAAAAGAGAATAAAGACAGATTTGTTCTTTTCCCTATCAAACATCACGATATCTGGGAAATGTACAAAAAAGCGGAAGCGAGTTTTTGGACTGCAGAAGAAATTGATCTTGGTCCAGATATGTCGGATTGGGAAAATAAATTAAATGACGATGAAAAACATTTCATTAAACATGTATTAGCATTTTTTGCTGCTAGCGATGGAATTGTAAATGAAAATTTGGCAATTAACTTCATGAATGAAGTACAATACCCAGAAGCACGTTGTTTTTATGGTTTCCAAATCATGATGGAAAACATTCATTCCGAAACATATTCTCTATTAATAGATACATACATTAAAGATCCGAAAGAAAAAGACATGCTTTTTCATTCCATAGACACTTTGCCATGTGTTGGAAAAAAAGCTGATTGGGCTTTAAAATGGATAGGTAACGGAACTTTCGCAGAAAGACTGATTGCCTTTGCTGCCGTTGAAGGTATTTTCTTTTCCGGAAGTTTCTGTTCCCTATTTTGGTTAAAAAAACGTGGCTTAATGCCAGGATTAACCTTCTCAAACGAATTAATCTCTCGTGACGAAGGATTGCATTGTGATTTTGCTTGCTTATTGTATGGGCAATTAGAAAACAAATTATCACAAGAACGCGTTAAAGAAATTATTATGAACGCAGTAGCTATCGAAAAGGATTTTGTTTCCGATGCACTTCCTGTTCGTTTAATTGGAATGAACTCCGACATGATGTGTCAGTACATCGAATTTGTTGCTGACCGTTTATTGGTTTCATTAGGTTGTCCTAAAGCTTACAATGCAACTAATCCATTCGATTTTATGGAATTGATTTCATTGCAAGGTAAAACAAACTTCTTCGAAAAACGTGTTGCTGAATATCAAAAGGCTGGCGTTTCAGGAAACAAAGAAGACAACGTATTCAGTATGGATGCTGATTTTTAAAAAAGAGAAAAACAAACTAAACAATATTTAATCACTACTTAACACAAAATAATATATGTACGTAATAAAAAGAGACGGTAACCGCGAATCAGTAAAATTCGACAAAGTAACAGCTCGCGTTCAAAAACTTTGCTACGGCTTGGATCCTATCCATGTAACGCCAGTAAACGTTGCAATGAAAGTTATTGAAGGTATTTACGAAGGTGTAACAACGAGCGAGTTGGATAACCTTGCTGCTGAAACTGCTGCTTCACTTACAACTAAACATCCTGACTACGCGTTATTAGCTAGCCGTATCGCTGTTTCTAACTTGCATAAAAATACAAACAAGTCGTTTTCCAAAACAATGGAAGCGCTTTACAATTACATCGATCCTAAAACTGGTAAAAAAGCACCATTGATTGCAGATGATGTATATGAAATCATTTCTAAAAATGCACAAGAATTAGATTCTACAATTATCTATGACCGCGATTTTGGTTACGATTATTTTGGATTCAAAACATTAGAGCGTTCTTACCTTTTGAAAATAAATGGTAAAGTTGCTGAACGTCCTCAACACATGATTATGCGTGTTGCAGTTGGTATCCATAAAGAGGATATCGCTTCTGCAATTGAAACATATAACCTAATGAGTGAGCGTTGGTTTACACATGCTACACCAACATTATTCAATGCAGGTACTCCTAAACCTCAAATGTCATCTTGCTTTTTGTTAACTACAAAAGATGATAGCATCGAAGGTATTTACGATACATTAAAATCATGTGCTAAAATTTCACAAAGCGCTGGTGGTATCGGATTAAGCATTCACAACATCCGTGCTACAGGTTCTTATATCCGTGGAACAAACGGTACTTCAAATGGTATCATCCCAATGTTACGCGTATTTAACGATACTGCTCGTTACGTTGATCAAGGTGGTGGAAAACGCAAAGGTTCATTTGCTATTTACTTAGAGCCTTGGCATGCAGATATTCACGATTTCTTAGACTTACGTAAAAACAACGGTAAAGAAGAAATGCGTGCACGCGATTTGTTTACAGCAATGTGGACACCAGATTTATTCATGAAACGTGTTGAAGAAAATGCAGAATGGAGTTTATTCTGCCCGAACGAAGCACCAGGATTATCTGATTGCTACGGTGAAGCATTCGAAAAATTATACACACAATACGAAAAAGAAGGAAGAGCTCGTAAAGTAATCCAAGCACGTGAATTATGGGCTGCTATCATTCAATCACAAATTGAAACTGGTAATCCATACATGTTGTACAAAGATGCTGCAAACAGCAAATCAAATCAACAAAACTTGGGTACTATCAAATCTTCAAACTTATGTTGCGAGATTATGGAGTACACTTCTCCTGACGAGATTGCAGTTTGTAATTTAGCTTCTATTGCATTGAACCGTTTTGTTGAAGATGGACAATTCAATCACCAACGTTTATTCGAGATTACTTATGTAATCACTAAAAACTTAAATAAAATCATCGACCGTAACTATTATCCAGTGGCTGAAGCACGTAACTCAAACTTACGTCACCGTCCAATTGGTATTGGTGTTCAAGGATTGGCTGATGCATTTATCTTAATGCGTTTCCCATTCGATTCACCTGAAGCGGTTCAATTGAACAAAGAAATTCACGAAACAATTTACTATGCTGCTATGACTGCTTCTAAAGACTTAGCAAAAGTAGATGGTCCTTACGAAACATACGCTGGTTCACCAGTATCAAAAGGAATTTTCCAATTTGATATGTGGGGAGTAACACCAAGCAACCGTTGGGAGTGGGATGTATTAAAAGAAGAAGTAAAACAACATGGTGTACGTAACTCTTTATTGTTAGCACCAATGCCAACTGCTAGTACTTCACAAATTTTAGGTAACAACGAATGTTTTGAACCATATACTTCAAATATCTATTCAAGACGCGTATTGTCTGGAGAGTTTGTAATCGTGAACAAACATTTATTGAAAGACTTAGTGAAATTAGGTATCTGGAACGATAAGTTGAAAAACAAAATCATTGCAGCAAATGGATCAGTACAAAACATTGCTGAGATTCCAGATAATATCAAAGCATTGTACAAAACAGTTTGGGAAATTTCACAAAAAGTAATCATTAACATGGCTGCTGATCGTGGAGCATACATTTGCCAATCACAATCATTGAACTTGTTTGTACAAGATGCAAACTTTGCAAAATTATCAAGTATGCATTTCTATGGTTGGAAAGCTGGATTAAAAACAGGTATGTATTACTTACGTACAAAAGCTGCTGCAGATGCAATTAAATTTACTATTGAAGCAGAAGCAAAAACTGAAACGCCAGAAGTGTTAGGTAACGAAGATGTGTTGATCATGGAACGCCAACAACAAATCTCTGCAGAACGCCAAGCATTACTTGAAAAAGAAACAGCAGAAAAAGCAGCTGAAGTAGCATCACAATTATCTTGCTCTTTAGATAATCCAGATGCGTGTGAAGCATGTGGAAGCTAAAATAAGATTGAAACAAATAATTAATTCAAAAACCCCAACCCTTAAAAAGTTGGGGTTTTTTAGTTCTTATATAGTGTTATAATCTGCGAGGTTTTTTATCTCAAATCTCTCCACAGGCAACCATTTTCAAACTTTGCGTCTTAACATCAAAGCGCTTTCCATATGAAACAACATCCCCTGTGTTTATTGTCGTTCATCTTCGTTATTGGAATCGCTTTTAATAGTCAATCCCTTTCTGCTCAGGACATCAGTTCTGTTAAAATACTTCCCAATGTTTCGTTTGGTTATACCATCGGTAAAGGAATCAACGGAGGCATTGGCTTGGGTGTATCCTTCATCGATTATAAAATAGAAGACAAAGCTTCCTATGCGGGGTTGTATTTTTCGTATGCAGTGTTTTCGCATAAAAGGGAATTGTATAAAAATGGCTTTTACCGCGTTTTCTCCATCAATGCCATTAATGTAATTAATGAACAATTGATTACACGTGTAGGTATGGCAAAAACAAAATTAAAATGGGGTGTAAACAATGTCAATTCAAGTTTCTCCAACGGTTGGGGAATTGATTTGGATTTGGGTATTCGTCCTGTGGTGTACTCTCCCTACATCGGTTTCCGCTATTTTCAAATAAATAATAGCTGCATGGGTATAGGGGCTACCAATCCAAAGTTTTTGTACTTGGGTTATCAGTATCCAATTGCAATTGTTGCGAATAAAAAAAGTGTAAAAGAATAGACTTTTTTACGCCCATGCAGGTGTTCTAATACGCAAGGGCTTCTTTTTTATCTTCTTTACCGCCTTCAGGTAACGTTCACCGACTCCCAGCTACCACCAGCCTATTTTCTATTGTACAGCTATTGTACACCCAGTACATTTGTCAAAAAAATAAATTAATCATGGAAAACGGATATAAAATGGATGAAACATTTTGGCAAGAAGCCGAAAAAAATCATAAACGTGGAAAAGTATTGGGTGGAATTTTAGTAGTAACTATTGGTGCACTTTTTTTAGGTCGTGAACTTGGAATGGAAATTCCTTCTTGGATCTTTACCTGGAAAATGTTGTTGATTGCAATTGGTACAATTGTAATGGTAAAAAGCAATTTTAAAAGTTTTAAAGGAATAGGTTTAATCATCGTTGGTGGTGCTTTCTTATTAAGTGATCTTATGCCAGGTTTGGCAATTAAACCTTTGTTATGGCCAATATTGGTTATTGTGTTTGGTTTGATAATCATCTTCAAACCGCGCAGAAAACATTCATTTATGCGACATAAAATGTACCGTCACCGTACACATTATTCAAGGGATTGTGACTGGGACATGCCCGGACAAACTTCGAATGAAGACAGAATTGAATCTACTACATTTATGGCAGGTGTAAAAAAAAACATTATTTCAAAAAAATTTAAAGGTGGTGAAATAACCAATGTATTGGGTGGAGCAGAACTAAACTTAAGTCAAGCAGATTTTGAAGGAACAATTACCTTAGAAATTACCAATGTATTGGGTGGAGCAAAATTAGTAATCCCTGCTAATTGGGAAATCCATTCTGAAGTTGTATCTGTCATGGGTAGCATTGAGGATAAGCGACCAATTATGGCTACATCAACTACCGAAAACAGTAAAATATTGGTATTACGAGGAACCGTTTTTATGGGCGGTATCGATATAACAAGCTATTAATGGAATTCAATTTTTTTCAAATGAAAACTCATAAAATAAAAATCATGCAACAATACTTGGCAAAACTTATGTTCAACATTGATGTTGAAAATGGAAGCAACGATTCTCAGTTCGATGAACAAATTCGATTGATTGAATCTACTGATTTGGAAAATGCTTTTCACAAAGCACGTACGATTGGCAAAAAGGAAGAAGCATCCTTTTTAAATAAGGATAGTAAAATGGTTAGTTGGAAATTTATTGATGTGGTAGAATTGTTTCCACTCAAAAATTTTAAGGATGGAGAAGAGCTGTTCTCAATAACACACGAAGAGCAAAATGCAAGTACGTTTATCAATTTTGTTCGCGAAAAATCAATGCAAATACAAGTAAAAAGCTTAACTTTTGCCTAGTAAATTATTAAAAATAGAAACAAGGTTTCCAATATTAAAAACAGTTCGTTTCGGACTACTTTTTATGGTGGTATTTGTGGGTTTTCAAACGCTCATCATTCACCGTATGGGATGGGATTGGAAAATTTCGTTTACAGATGCGTTTTTCTCTATCGGGTTATTGGTGTTTTTTTGCTTGGACATTCTAACCATTTTTACGTTTTATCAACCAGATAAATCCAATTATTTTTATCGCTTTTTATTTGTTATTGCTTTTACAGTATTGTATGGAATAACATTAAAATGGACACTTTCATGGTTTTTTAGAGATAACGATGCGTATCTAAATTTTCTTCTTTTGTCGATGCCTGTTAGAGCCATATTTACCATGGTCATTTGTTTGTTTGTAGTTGTTATTCATTGGATGTGGAACAATTTGATGGAACAACGTGAAAAGGAAAAACGAAATGTGGATATGGAACAAATGGCAAAAGATGCTGAATTAGCAACATTGCGTCAGAAATTACAACCTCATTTTTTATTTAATAGTTTAAACTCGATAAGTGCATTAGCTGCAACTAGGCCAGAGCAAGCACGCACAATGATTCAACAATTGTCCGACTTTTTAAGAGGTACACTCAAAAAGGATGAGCAAACATTCATTGCATTAAAGGATGAATTAACACACCTTAATTTATACCTCGAAATTGAAAAGGTTCGTTTTGGTCACCGTTTAAACATCGAAACCGATTTTAGTGAGCAATGCAATGATTTAGTACTTCCTCCATTATTGATTCAGCCCATCGTAGAAAATGCAATTAAGTTTGGCTTGTACGATACATTGGGTGGAACCGTCATTTCAATTCGTACACATTGCGAAAATAAAACCTTGGTTATTGAAGTGAAAAATCCATTCGATTCAGCAACGCAGCATGCCAATGCAGGTACTGGATTTGGTTTGAGTTCTATTCAACGAAGATTGTTTTTGTTGTATTCACGAAATGATTTATTGACAACAGAAAAGAAAGATAATTTGTTTATTACAACACTTAAACTTCCTCAATTTAATGTATAAAGTAATCATCATTGACGATGAGCCATTGGCTCGTTTGGTAGTTGCTGAGTACCTTCAAAAATATTCAGAATTTACTGTTGTTGCCGAATGTGACGATGGTTTTCAGGGAATGAAGGCAATAGCACAGCATAAGCCTGACTTGATTTTTTTAGACATTCAAATGCCTAAAATAAATGGCTTTGAAATGTTGGAACTGTTAGATACTCCTCCTGCAGTAATCTTTACAACTGCATTCGATGAATTTGCCATTAAAGCTTTTGAAGCCAACAGTGTCGATTATTTATTAAAACCATTCAGTGCCGATCGGTTTGCTGCTGCCATTGAAAAATGGAACAAACGAAATACAAATGTTGCAAATCCATTAATCAATTTATTGCAAAATTCTCAAAAGCAAGCGGAGGAAAGAAATCGAATTGTTGTGAAAAATGGAGTAGATATAAAAATTATTCCTGCTCAGGATATTCAATACATTGAGGCGTATGACGACTACGTGAAAATTTTTACTGCTGACAGTTACTACCTGAAAAAGAAAACGATGAGTTATTACGAGCAGGTGTTGGATGAATCCATGTTTTACCGTACGCACCGTTCGTTTATCATCAACTTGGAACAGCTTACTAAAATTGAGCAATTGGAAAAGAATACCTATTTGGCAATTTTGAAAAATGGCAAAAAAATTCCGTTAAGTAGAAATAGCTATGTAAAGCTAAAAGAGTTGCTGGGTATCTAATTAAAATTTATCTCCCGAGCCAGCCCCACCAAAATTACCGCCTCCAAGATTGTTTTCTGGTTGTTGAGGTGTATGTACTTGTTGCGAAAAGCTTTGTGCTACTAGTAATGCTTCTGCATGTGTTTTTAAGAAATTATCTTCATCAATATCTTCTTTATAGGTGATGCCATGTTTATCCGTTTTTAAATAACGGATAGAAAAATAAGCAACCATTATCATGATAATTCCCGCAATGGTTAAGGTAATTTCAGGATGCCCTAGACTAAAATAATATTTGAACGTAAGCACTGCTATTGCTACTAACAATAGCCCAATCCATAAGCTTATTTTGTCTTTGTTTTTTAAACCTAAAAAAACATATACCAAAGGAACACTTGCCGTTAGGAAATAGAATACAAATGCAAGTGGTATATCTTGCCCTATTGCTAATTCCATGTCAAAAAATTCGATGCTGCTTTCACGTATTACATAATAATTGCAAGAAAGATAAAACACAATCATAGCAATGCATTCTGCAGCTATCAAACAGTTTTTCCAAGGCAGTAGTTGTGCCTTTTGTTTTTGCTTTTTTGCAATGATGTAAAATGCAGCCGATAAAATCATCAATGCAAAAGGCATTATTAACTTGGCAATGTCACCTAGTTTGAGTAAAAACAAAAAGAAGATGGTGTATAGACACAATACTGAAAAAATAGACGCAATGGTGTCGATGTAACGGATGCTGGCAGCAACTAAAAAGGGTAAAAATAAAATGGAAGAAATAAGCATTCCATTTGTGCTATCATTGTCAATGCTAAATAATATACCCGATAAAATAAACCCCAAGGCAGAATACAATAGTGCTTCATCAACCCCCGAACGGTAAATGAGTTTATTGCGAATGAATAATTCTAAACCACCAATGCATAGTGCGGCAAAAAAGATACAAGTAAAAATGGGAAATGAATCGGAAAGTTCGAGGCCATTGCTGGCAGTAAAACAAAATAAGGTATAGAATCCAAGTGCTGCACTAACTGCAATACTGGTAAAGATAAACAAGCCAATTTTTACAAATAAATTGGGGTTGTAAAAATCCGTATGGTGTTTTTTTTGAATGGTAGCCATTTGTGTATCCGAAATTAAATTTCGAGCGTACCATTGTTTTGCCTTTTTTACAAGTGCGATATTAGTTATGAATTCTTGGTTGTAGGCGATCATTTCTTAATTCCTAAAATACGTTTGTAAAAAATAAAAAATAAAACAATTCCAGCACAAGATGCCATTACATAAAAGAATCCCATCATTATACCCAATTCGTTGTTGAAACTTACAATGGTATTGAAAAAGGCATAAGTAAAGCCAATGTATCCATAAATAACAGATAGCAATAAAAATAAAAACGATTGGTATTTAATCGCATATTTTATATAGTAAAAACAGATACCCGCTAAAAATAAAAAACTTAGGGGTTTTAAATCGAACTCGAACAAGGCTGCCAATGTTGCTACCGAAAGCATGTTGATGGCAAAATTATTATAGCTAAATGCAAAGTGTTTTTTAATGTTTTTTGTTTCCGAATAATAGGCAAAGCTTGCAATTACTAATCCCAATGCTATTGCTGTAAGGATAATGCCTAAGGACGAAAAGTCATTTCCTTCCAACAATTGTAGGGGTGTAACCGATAATCCAGCCCAAGCTGCTAGCCCGCTTATTCCTAAAGATAAAATGCCTTTGTGGTCAAAAAAGTAGGAGCAGAAAAAGAATACTGCAGTAGGGAATAAGGTTGCTAAACCATAATGTGTTCCAAAGATGAAATACTGGTATTGGAAGTATCCTATAAAAATTCCGAATAGAATACACCCTAATAAAACGATGTAATCAAAAAAGGGGGATTCGAATTTTATTTGTTCGTGTGAATAGGGTAATCTGTTTTTATAGCCATAATAAAAGCAAGCAGCACAGCTTAATAAAATTAATCCCAAAATAGCTTGGTGGCCAATGGTGTCTATGTTTTGGTAGATAAGTATTCCAACACCAGAGGTGAAAAGCAACACTCCTAAATAAAGGATGGTACGCAACTCCCAAAAAACCGACATGGGTTTGCTTTGTTCGTACTCATTAATTGTAGCAAGTTGCTCCGCATTAATGATTTCATCCTGGAAAAGTTTTTCGCTTTCTTTCATTTTATAGTATAAATGTATGAAATTATCTTGTTTTGACATTATTCGTTTTTTAGTTAAATTAGTACCACATGAAATCAATTCTTCTTTTAATTAGTTGTTTGTTGACTAGTCATTTGCTTTTGGCAACCGATACTACTTATTATGCAAGTGGAGAGGTAAAAACTATTTCTAGCCGAAACTCATTTTATAAATCTTATTATAAGAATGGACAACTTGCATCTTATAAAAAGGAGGACACGTATCTGTTTAAAGGAAGGATGCTTACGTTCGATTCCTTGGGTAATTTAGTCTCTAAAGGCAAAATTATTTTTTCGGACAACAAACATGGGCGTTGGTTGTTTTATGAAAATGGGAAAAAGAAAATCGTTAAGTATAAATATGGCGAAGAAAAATCGGCTTTAAGGACACCTAAAGGAAAACGTGTGAGATGTTTATTGACCTATGGCTATTTTTCCTCCTTTGGATTTTCTTGTGATTCGGCTGCTGAAAAGTACAGAGTCTATGACATTTCGATAGCGGGCTGTTCGGTTACATCTAAGCTAGTATTCAAAGCCGATCTTCACAATTTTTTTGTTCAATGCAGAATGTTTTTGCTACATGGTAAAGATTGGGAGGAGAAACGCAGTGGAATGTGTAGGGGAATAAGGGCTCGTTTTTAAACGTAAAATTGTGGCAATAAAATTGTAATATTGTAGTGCTTTTAAATTAAACAACATGAAAAAATCAATTACTTATCTGTTTCTTTTTTTGTCTTTTGCAACTTTAGCTCAAGACATTGATTATGCAAATGTAAAGGTGGATTATACCCGCTTACCATTAACACCTTTAAATAAAACGGTAAAAAATTATCAAGTAATAGTTGTTGAAGATTATTTAGCCAAAAATCAGCAATTAAAAGCAAGCTACGAAGCAAGTGTAAAAACTGCAGACGCTGAATATATAATGTCTTCTAAAAAGTATTGGGAAACACGCAAGCAAGATTCGTTAAATGTTGAGAATCAGTTGAACGTTTGGTTCCGATTAACACCACAACAACAAGCCGTAACTCCTAAGCCAACTTTTATTCCCCAACCAGCTCCAATTAGAACACCAATTGTGGAGCCATTGTATGATAAAACAATCAATACCGAATTGCTTTCATCTCAAAATATTAAGTTGGAAGGTTTTAGTCGTTTGCCAGAGAAGGCTGCCATTATTCAATTAAATTTAGGTGGTTTCGAATACCAAGAAGCAACACTTGGAACAGAAAAGAAACAAGTGAAAGGTGAAGATGGCAAATACACCGATGTCGTTTATTATTTATACCAATTTAATTATCGTCATCTTGTAAAAATGAAAATTTTACAACCAGATGGTAAATATATTATTGATGAGGCTTTTGCACCAAGCATGAATTATTCAACCTTTAAATCAAAATCATTTTTAACACAAGCCGAACTAGATGCCTATTGGTTAACCCAAAAGAAAACAGATATTGTTTCGATTCAAGAAAAAGTAATAGTTGATAATTTAAAAATGATCAACGAGCAAATTAATAACAGCTATGGTTATATGCCACAAACAAGGTATGCATCGGTAGCATTTGTTGATGCAAAAGCAAAATACGAAGACTTAAAAGAGGCTTTGGTTGCTGCAAAAAGTGGATATGCTGTTATTGGTCAGGCGGCTACTTTTAATCAAGGAGCAGAATCATTAAATGCTGCCATTGCAAAATGGGAAAATGCTTTAAAGGAAAGTAATCTTAAAAGTAAAAAGGCGCGTGTTAACGAAAACGTTACCGAAGCATTATTAATGAATTTGTGCGAAGCATACGTTTGGTTGAATAATTTTACGAAAGCACAAGAGTATATTTTTAAACTTCAAACATTTAAATTATCTGCTAAAGAAAGAAGATTGGTTGCAGGTACAGAAGCATTCTTAAACGAACAGAAAAAACGATCTGAAGCCAATGCTACTAAATAGTAGTAGTAGTTTCCTGTTTTTCTTTCAGTTCTTTTTCGTTTAATTGCGCAAACACAATCATTGCCATCGACATGTAAACGAGAGAAGCCATTTTCTCGTCTTCCATAAATCCATTAAACATTCCATGGATGATATAGGTTATTAAACTTAGTAATCCAATTAGTGCCAGTGTTCTATTTTGTTTGGAGATACATGTTCTGATTGTATTCAAGCTTTGATAAATAATAATCAAATATAAAAGAATATGAATGATGAATCCAGGATATCCATTTTCTGCCAGATAAGAAAGATAATCGGAGTGTGAATGACCTTTATTTCCATTAAAAGTACTGGTATAGGTTAAGTCTTCTCGTGTTTGAAAGCCACCATAGTAAAATTTATAGGTTCTGGGACCAAATCCAAAAATAGGCTTGGCATTTCCCATTCTTATAGCACATTTCCATCTGTTCACTCGCTCAATATTACTTACATCCGTTTTTATATTGGTGATCGATTTTAATTGCTGTCCTAAATCTTCTTTATTGCTGATTGCTTTATTTTCCTCAACCATTTTTTGTAATGTATCGTAGTTTAGTGTTGCTACTACACTTAAAAATAGAATGGATAAAATAAACGTTTTGCCACTCATTTTAAAAACAATAAGTAGGTAGAGCAGTAGGCTCCCCATTAAGCTTATCCATGCTGCTCTGGAATAGGAAAAGAATTCAGCTACAAATAAAAGTGCAAGTAAAATCAGCAATAAAATGCGATGGGATGGTTTGGGTAATAATTCTTTTGAATGAAAAATAATTATTAGTGCTGGTATGATGTAAGCAATGCAAGCTCCGTATACCGTATGGTCATTAAAAAAAGGTTGTGGCATAGGATAAGCAGCGCGTTGAGCAAAATCAAATTTCGCATGAAATACCAATCCATTGATGATAGGTAGAATTAACCCTAATCCATATAGTATGAAAAACTGATGTGGTTTTTTTTCTTTTTTTAACCAAAAATAACCAAGTAGAAAAAAAGTTGAGATATAGCAGAATCTAACAAATGTGTATTTGAACGATACAATAACTAATTCACTTGTAATAGAGCTAACAATCATCCACGCCAATTCAATAAAAAGAATAATAACAATAGGATTTTTAAAAAGAACAGTAAATTCATTTTTTAGTTTTATCCAATAGGCTATAAGCAAAATGGATAATAAACCTATCATAGGTTCTGTTGGTAGCTGAATTTGTGCTTCTCCTATAATGCTTACTGTAAGCGACAGGGGGATGAAAAAGAAGAGCATTTTGTAAAGAGTCAATTTGTTTAATACAAAATAACCAATAGTCAATGCAGCAAATGAGATGATGAATAGTACATAAACTAAAATATAATTCGATTGAAAAATACTGTATAAGGATAATGCACAAAGCAAAATGCAAAGTGCGACTAACAAATTTTCAAATGAAATACGTTTTAATTTATTCACTCCTTTGTTGAAATTTCTTTTCTAACTGAATTGACAACATGTTTTAGGTACAAACCAACTAACATAAAGATTAGTGATCCTAAGAATGCAACAGTGAGGTTGAATCCAATTAATGGGAATGTTTTTGTATGATAAGAAGTTGGTTTATCTAACATATAAAACTTTGGTATTGGACGTTCAAGAATTATTTTTGCATTTTCGTACTTTCCTTTTAATTCATCCAAACGTTTGTTTTCAAAAATATATTTTTGGCTAAGTGTTTCGAGTTCTACAGCAATTTCAGGACTCACATTGCTTGAGTTTCCTTTTTCCCATAGTATTTGAGAATTTATTAAGGCAATTGAATTCCCGGAAGTGGATTTGCGTAATTGAATTATTTTTGAACGCAAAGAATCTACTTCAGCCAATTTTGTCAAATAATTTTTCTCAAAACTTTTTGCAACAACCTCGCTGTTTGTTTTTAACATGCGTTCACGCATTCGTTGCGATAAATCCAAAACATATTGAACTAATTCTTTAGAAAATTGTGGGTCAGATGTTTCGGCTAAAATTACAATTGACATTGCATTTGTTCTACCCGCAGAAATGTATTTTTCATATTTTTTTGATAACTTATCTCTCCAATCAGCTTCCGTGGTATCTATTTTATAATAATTCGCCATGTCAAATTTCAAGGTGATGGAATCTTTTAGTTGATCTGAACTTAGTATTTGTAACAAACGGTCTGCTTCCACATCAAATCCAAACTGGGGGTTGTCAACTGTTTGATCATAGGAAGTATTAAATGGGATAAAAAACGAGGTTTTGGCTTGGTAACGAGGAGTTAGCAATAGTGATAAAACGCCCGCCAAAATCACACTACTAATAACAGCTAATGCAATTTTTTTCCAGTTTTTTAGGTACATTTTAGCTACAGGGCCCAAATTTGTTTTTTCGTCAAATATGTTCATGATAATTTGTTTCTTTGTACCAAAAGTAATCATTTCTTTTGATGCACAATAGTTTCTCTAAAATACTGGTTGTTAGTTTGTTTTGTGCTATTTTGTTTTGGACTTCTAAAACGAGTATTCATAATTATCGACCTTCTGATCCTTATTTAACACTGCTTACATCTCAAGCAATGCTTGAGCACGGTACTACTAATTTGTATTCCTATTATGCAAAAGTCAAGCCTCATGAATTCTCCGATGGAACTTGGCAATATTCCTATTGGAAAAAGGAAAAGAAGGTCTATTATTTTTATCCTATCGGCTCGTCTATATTATCCATGCCAATTGTAGGTATAGCACGATTATGTGGTTATGATATGTTAAATAAATTGGACGATTCTTTGTGGCAATCCATCATTGCTAGTTTATGCGTTGTTATCATTTTTTTACTTTTAATTATACTTGCCTCTTCTTACCTAAATTTTTATTTGGCAGTAATTATTGCTTTTTTATTTTGCTTGGGTTCAAGTATTATGAGTACGGTTGGAGTAGCTTTGTGGAGTTTTGATTTTGAAATGATATTTTTATTGTTAGCTGTAAACCACATTTCTAAAAATTACAATGATCTTGAAAATATTAGTGGTTTTAGGCTAGGTGTTTATGTGTTTATTGCTTGGTTATGTCGCCCCTCAGCAATTATTATAATTGCGTTAATTTTTTGCTGGTTGCTATTTAAAAATCGGAAGGCGTTAAAATACTTTCTTATTACCATTGGATGTTTTTTAATTCCATTTGTATTGTATTCATTGGTATATTTTAATCAATTTATATTATCCTATTATAACCCATTTTTCTGGTCTACTAAATCTGTATTGGGTCAACCTTTTTATGAAAAGTTTTTTGCTGTATTATTTAGCCCCGCAAGAGGTTTGTTTCTTTTTACTCCTTTTTTAATTGTTTCCTTTATTGGATTCTTTTATAAGTCGTTACGTTCGAATGCCCTTTATTTACTAATGTCTTTATGGTTTTTAATTCACTTAGTAATGGTTGCACGCCAATGGTGTTGGTGGGGTGGTTGGTGTTTCGGTCCGCGCCTAATGACAGATGCGTTGATTCCTTTGTTTTTGATGTTAATTCTTGTTTTTAAAGAAATTAAACCTTCTAAAGTATTTAAACCAGTATTGTCCTTTTTTATTTTTTTCGCTTTTATTGGTATTTATATTCATACGATAAAAGGTGCTCATGATGTGAATACCTATAAATGGAATGATGGTCCTGCAATTGATGAAAATATTGATTTTTACTGCTGGGATTTTGACTATCCACAATTTTGTGCAGATTCATTAATGAATATCAAGAAAATGGAGGAACATTTAATTGCTAAAGACTTGGAAAAGAGTATTTATAAATTGAAAAAAAACGATTATTTATTACTTCCTAATAATCATGAATATTCATCTGAATTGGCTAAGAAAGTTAATAACAAAGATCGTTATTCAAACATTCATCTAGTCTTTAATCCTGATGATATTCGAGCTCAAAAACTGGATTCATTTTATATTACAACTCGTTTATTTAATTCCTACTATTCTGATACCAATTATTTAATGGTAAAGCCAGTGTTAAAAACTTTAGGAGCTTATATTAAGGAGCATCAAAATCATCACTTGTTTGTTTTTACAAAGTTTGAGACATTGGGTAAAATGTCCAATGAAACAAAAGAAGTATTTGCAAAAACTGGTTCTCAATTTTATAATCAATATTATAAACGAGGTTTTTTTATTCATTTATATCAAATGAAAAATTTGCATGAAGTATTAATCATGAAAGATCCAATCTCATATAGTTATACTATATCTGGACATACAATTAACTCTTTTTCTGACGGAAAAATTTTAAACTCTGTAAAAGTGGATGGTATAGAATATTGTTTTAATGAAAATGGATTTAATATAGTAGCGGTAAATACAAATGGTGAATTTGTTGATGCTACTCGATTTGATACGCAACAAATGGATGCTGAATATTATTATGTTTTTAAAGTTTTTACAAAGAAATAGCAAAAGTTAGATTTCACTTATTTGTTCAGTGTAAATTTTTAAAAATTCATTAATTGCTTCACTGAGGGTATAAATTTCTGTTTTTGAATTAAGCGAGGTGTTTTGTAGTAGTTGTTCACAATGACTTACTAATTCTATTTTAGTAGTAGCAATCTTCCAATTGTTGGATTCTTTTGCTACACCACATTTAAATGAGGCAATTTTCATCCCATTGTTAAGCGCTTCTAGAAAAACATACCCTGTTCCTTCAAATTTTGAAGTATGCAAAAACACCTTGCTATTGCTCATTAATTCAAATACTTCAGTTCTGTTTTTTTGTCCAACAAGTTGGATATGGGATGAAAGATTGCTTGTTTCTATTTGTACTTCTAGTTTTCTTTGTTCTGGACCACTACCAGCTAGAACCACATTTTTGACAATCCCTTTTTTTATTAGAATAGCTGCAATCTCAATAAATAAGTCATAATGTTTTACTGGTATTAAAGATCCTACACCCAAAAGGTCTATTTTTCTATGATTCCATTCTATTTGAGTTTCGTTATTGGGTTTTACTCCAAAAGAAATTATTGATGTATTTGGATGTTCATAAACAGAATTACTTTTTTGGAATTCACTTAAATAAATTAATTTTTGATGGTGTTTTTTTGATAAGTAAGGAAGGTATTTGTTGCTACTTAGAACATCTTGTCCCATTGCATTTGCAATATGAGGGATATTCATTTTTCTGTTAATCCAATTTCCTAGTATGGTTGATTCTCCTAACCAAAAAGAGTGAATAATATCTACTTTTTTGTGAGTAGCTATTTTTTTAAATAATTTGAAAGCTTTATAAATTGTGATAATTTTCGCTGGCCATTTTTTATTTTTTCCTCCAATTGCATATACATCATTTTTATGCCACTGGTAAACATTCTCCTCATATGGATATTCCAATGCTATAATTGTGATTTTTACATTTGGAAATTCTTCATTTATACCTAGAATTAAATCTTGCAAGTAAGGTACAGCAGATGTGTCTTGCTCATTCTTAGCGAAGCCAGGAACTATGTAAACAAAATGACTATCTGATTTCATAAACTTTCCATCCGTTCTTAAACTCTTTAATAACTATTAATGAGTTTTCTTTATTCATTTTTTCCCAATTAAGATTTGGATTTCTACCCTCTAGCTTATTTTTTAATTCTTCAGGATTAAATAAAACATAGCTTCCCTTTTCAAATGTTTCATAGCGCACCATGAACATGTTTTTGATAGGTTGTTTAACACCATAATAGGGGAGTGGGACATCAAAGGAATAACCATAAATATATTTGTTTTGGTCCGCTCCTAGAAAAAAGTTGGCCATTTCTTGCTCAATGGAACTACGGTATACTACTTTTCCAAAGCTATAAGTAAAAACAGCAATTTGCATAAGAATTAACCCCGTTGCAGCTAATAAAATTATCTTTTTAGAATATTTTTTAGTAATTACATAAAATGGTTGTGCCATGAAAATAATTACTAAAGGAAATACAATCATTAAAAAGCGTATGTTTTGAAATGGAATTCCAGCAAGAAAAATTAAATAAGCGAGGATTGTTAAAATCAATAGTAAGTGAACTCCTTTAAAATGTTCTTTTCTTATTCCAATGAGTAGTGGAATCCCTGCAAGCAAATAGCCTGGATGAAAAAATACACTAAACACATACATTAAATTAAACGCATTGTTTATTGCAGTCCCCTCATTGGTGGCAAATTCAAAACTAAAGAAATTACTAACTGACCAGGAAGATACCCATTCGTGACTTACAAAAGCACTAGTTGCATCTGTTTTTAAAAGATATTGAGGAATGAGTGTTACAATGCCTGCTAAAATAGCTATACAGGCAATTAAATAGTTTTTGTTTTGTAGTATTGTTTTGTAATAAGCGATGGCACACAGAGGCAATAAAATGACGATGCCTGCATATCTAGTACATATTGAAATTCCTGCTGCTACTGTCAACCAGATTAAATAACTGGGTTTATCTTTTATCATTAAGAAAAAGTAAATGGCAGCTGTTATAAAAAAAGCAGCCAGAAGATCACTCATACAAAGTATGCTTCCTCTAAAAAAATAGGGGCTAAATATTACAGCAGTTATGAGGTAGATCGAGCTCTCGCTAGAACTCCTGGATGGTACTGTAATGTGAATTATTTTTTTTAATAGAATACAAATTCCAATAAAGCTAAGAAATGATACAAGCTGGCATGCCAATGCAACAGGCATCATTAAATTTAAAAAGGAAGCGAATAAAGGATAGTTTATTGGCCAAAAATAGTCTCCTGGTTGCTGTCCTGTTTGTATGTAGTTGGTTAAGCACTCTGTATAACGAGCGTATTCATAACTGTCCTGTCCATACAAGCCATGAAAGTCTATCATCTTATAAATTCCAATAAATACAATAATTGGAATACTTAACCACCAATAAGATTTTAGAAACGAATTTCTCATGAAAGCTTTTTGGTTTTAATAAATTTTTCGATGATGATGCGTTCTATTGGAAATTTATACAAATCATTTTTTATTCTGTATTGTGCAAGCAATTTTAATGGAGTAAGGAATACATTGCTTTTTTTGTATGCTACTTTTAAGTAAAATTTGAAGTGCTCAAAATAATGGTATTTTTCATTGCTAACCCAAGGTCCAATAGATCCTATATAATCAAAATCTGCCCAATCAATAGTTTCAACTGGTAATTGGTAGCCTTTCGCTTCCATATCTTTTGTAATTGCTGAACCTGGATAGGGTTTGAAATAGAAAATGGGTGTATCGAATCCAGAATGCATTTGTCGGAGTTTTTTAATAAACTTAACTGATCCCGTTACGGCCTTCTCCGTTTCATTTGGAAATCCAACTATAAATGGGAAAATGACATTGATGTTTAACTTTTTACATAATTCAGCACAAAATTCAATTTGTTCAATTTTTATATCCTTCTTTAAAAAATCCAACATCTCCTGTGTGCCAGATTCCACGCCAATTAACAATCTTCTTAAACCACTTTTTTTGCATAGTTTAAAATCTTCTTCCGTCATTCTGCTGCCTTGATCTGCTCTCATGGTTGCAGCCCATGTGGTGGTTATGTTTTTCGAAATTAATCCTTCTGCAATTTTTTTAATTCGATCAGGGTAGGTAAAAAACGTTTCATCCTGAAAGTTGATATCCGTATATTTATACCGTTGATGAAGTTTTTTAAGATGATCGGTTAAGCGTTCGGCTTCCATTGCCATAAACTTTCGTTTAAAAACGAAAGGGTCAGCACAAAAAGCACATCTAAAAAAACAGCCTGTTGAAGTTATATAGTCTAATTGTCGGGTACCTTTTTTTTGAAAGTAGCTTTCAACATCTATTAAATCATAGTTTACTAAAGGTAATTCATTGTAGTCACATAAATTACGTGCTTTATTTTTTATGATTTTGTTGCTAGCATCTCTGTAACAGATACCATCAATTTTTGTAAAATCAGTTCCATTTGTTATTGCTTCAATTAACTCACGGAAAGTAATTTCTCCTTGCCCTTGAACCGTTACATCAATAAATGATAAATCAATTAATGGTTGCTCTGGAAATAATGAGGTGTGCCAACCACCCCAAATAATTGGACATGAAGGATTAATTGTTTTTGCAAATTTGGATATTTCAATTGCATCTTTTAGTGGTGAACCTGTTAAGGAGGTAACTCCAAAACATATTGCATCCTTGATGTGATTTGTTAGCAGAGGTTTGGGGTCTTCGTGAAAACGGCCATCTATAATTATCACTTCATATAAGGAAGCATCTAATGCTGATCCAATTGCTAATAATGCAAGTGGCATATCGAAAAAAACAGATTTCGGATTATATAGAACTACTTTTTTCTTATTTTGCATTAGAATGAATATGATTCAAACAAATTTAAGTAAATTTTCGAGAGGTAAACTCGATTTCCATCAAATGCAAAAGGATGGACTAAATAGTTATTTATTTGTTTTTTTGATTGCGATTTCTATCCTTCTTCGATTTTTCCATTTTGGCGAATTAATCGATGAGCCACATAGCTGGAGACAATGCGATACTGCAAATTATATTTGGGATTTTTACAAGAATGGAATCGATTTGTTTCATCCCTCTGTTTGTTGGATGGGTTCCTATAAAACGGTGTTATTCGAGTTTCCACTTCCCGAAGCGCTTTGTGCACTTTTGTATCATCTTTTTGGCCCCTATCATGTTGTGGCTAGAGTGTTTTTTCTTTTCTTTTTCCTTTTCGGTGTTTATTATTTTTATAAAATTCTACTTGTTTATTTAGATCATCTAACTGCTCAAATCGCAGTTTTAATTTATACGCTTTTACCCCTTTCAATATTTTATTCAAGAGCAGTTCACATCGATTTTTTTGCATTGGGCTTTGCGTTTGCAATGTTTTATTATTATTCGCTAGGAATTAGAGAAAAAAATTGGAAACGTATACTTATAGGAAGTTTGTTTGCTACAGTTTGTTTTATAGTGAAAGCACCTTATGCTTTTAGTTTTTTGATTCCACTTCTATATATTGTTTTCAAAGAAAGTAGCTGGAAGTTTTGTTTTCGATATTTTTTATTATTTCTTTTTCCTGTATGTGTCTTTATATTCTGGCTTTACAAATCAAATGAAATTAATTCACAAGCTCCTGACTGGTCCTACATTCCTAACTATCATAAGTTTAATGATAATTTTAATTGGTATTTTGGCAAATTAGAACACCGATTTATTGTTCGCAGCTGGATGACATTAATTCATCGTTTCTTATACGATGTTTCAGGTGGGTTTATTGGATTAGCATTAGTTGTAATTGGAATCATTGCTTCGTTTTATCAAAAGAATAGCATAGTAGTTAGACTGTGGTTTTTGGGTACATTGGTTTACTTTTTTATCTTCTTCAATTTAAATGTTATCCATAATTATTACCAAATACCATTTTTGCCAGTTGTTTCCATTTTTATGGCAATTGTATGTGTAAATATTGCTGGAAGATTTAAAAAGTATTCTTTTGTTGTTTTATCTCTGCTCCTTATTGGTCTTTTTTATCAATCAATCACTTTTGCGGAGAATGAGTATTTTAAAATTGATGATGAACAGCATTTTATTGGTGATTGTATTAGTAAAAATTCAACAGAACAGGAGTTGGTTTTGGTTTCTGTGGAAGGATTGTCTGTTCATTGTCCAACTATTTTGTACAGGGCAAAGCGAAATGGCTGGTCGGTCCCAATTGCTGATATAAATGGTAAAATTGTGTTTAACTTAATGAAAGAAGGTTGTACACTGTTTGTTATAATTGGCGATAAATTACCTTCAGAAGAACTTAAAAAAGTGTATGATTATTTTTATAGTACCACTATTCCAATAAAGAATGGAAAGAATCTGTATTTGATTAATTTTAAAAAGACGGCCGATGGAAAAGTTTATCGGTTAAGTGATTATTTATAGTCTTATATTTGAATTATGGCTATTGTAGAAAAAGGCTTAAAAAAAATCAACAAAAAACTGTACCCTTCCAAACTATTTTTTGGTCCTGAATACATCGTTTTGGGTGTTAATAATGTTTGCAACTTACACTGTAAAATGTGTGATGTGGGTACGGGGAACTTGGAAACAAATTTTGCTCAAAATTTATTGGGAGCATCTCCCTTGAACATGCCTATTGAATTATTCAAATCAATTGTTGATCAAACAAAAACTTTTTACCCAAATGCAAAAATTGGGTATGCATTTACCGAACCATTGGTTTATACTTTTTTAGGTGAAAGTTTGGAATACGCTCATTCAAAAGGAATCTATACTTCTCTTACAACCAATGCATTGAATTTAAAACGAAAAGCAGATGAATTGGTTAAGGGTAATTTGAAAGAGCTATTTATATCACTTGATGGATTAGAAAAAACACATAATTTTATTCGAGGTAATAAAAATTCATTTCAATATGCAATTGAGGGGATTGAATTGTTGCACAACTTAAATCCCAATATTCCTATTTCTGTATTTTGTGTAATTACCGAGTGGAATTATACCGAATTGTACGACTTTGTTGAGTTTATGAGTCGTCTGCCGATTAAACAGTTAGGTTTTATGCATCAAAATTTCACCACCAAAAATCTGTCTGAAAGCCACAATAAATTATTTGGTCATATTTATCCATCTACTCATTCAAATATTGAGCAAACAACAATTGATGCAATTGATTTAAATGTATTGGATGCTGAGATTAAAAAGATTAAGTCCTTAAACAGTAAAATTGAAATTTCATTTTCTCCTAATATAGATACCATTGAACAACTCACAACTTTTTATAAACATCCAGAAACAAAAGTTGGAACAACCTGTAATGATGTTTTTACTAATATGATGATAAAATCGGATGGCTCTGTTATACCAGCACATGGAAGATGTTACAATGTTTCGATGGGAAATATGAATACCAATACGCTTCAGGAAATTTGGAATTCGGCTATTTACGGTAAATTTAGAAGTGACTTAGTAAAAGCAGGTGGCCTTTTTCCTGCATGTAACAGATGTTGCAGTGCATTTTAATTATTTAGAATATCGAGTAAACAAAAGGCATAATCACAGAGCCTTCTCCTAAAATTAGAAGAATCCCAAGTATTATCAATACAAGAATGAATGGTAGCATCCAGTACTTTTTCTTTTTGAAAAAAAAGCTAAGTAATTGGCGGGTTGTGTTTACTTTATTCATTGTTTCAAAGATACTTATTTCTACGAAAGTTTTTCATAATCCGTTTCTTGTTCAATCACTATCCATTGTGCAGTTTTTTTCTTTCGAAACATTCGATAAGGGATTCCAATGAGCAAATAAATGATAAAATAGAGAATGGTGCTTATTATTGAACTCCAAATTAAACCCAAAACCATCCAGCCAATCACTAGTTTTTGGGTGAATGAAGGAATAATTAATTGTAGGAGTATTGGTAAAATGGAGATAATATAGAATATACTGGATGCTTGTTGAATGGCAATGATTGAAATTATACCAATACATACAATTCCAGCAAATATCCATTGTTGTTTTTTACTTTTGGATATTTCAATGGCTTTATAATAAATAGATTTAATCGAGTTCATAACCTTGGTTGATTTTAAATGCTAATGGCATTTCGGTTTGTTCATTTTTGAGTAACATAAAATCTCCCATGACCAACACATCCATTTCTGTATTAAAAAAACAATTGATTGCATCCATCGGACTATTTACAATTGGTTCGCCTCTTTTATTAAACGATGTATTTATTAGGCAAGACAAACCTGTTTTGGCTTTGAAAGCAACTAATAAATCATACATATTTTTGTTTTGCTCTTGATTGATGGTTTGTACTCTTGCTGTGTTATCCTCATGAACACAAGCAGGTATTTGTGCTTTGTTTTTTGCTAAATAAGTGAAAAGCATATACGGTGATGGAGTGTTTAACTCAAAATAATCAGCAGCATCTTCTTCTATTATAATTGGTGCGAAAGGCCGAAACCCTTCACGCATTTTTATTTTTATGTTTAAAAAATCTTTCATGTCAGCAAATGCAGGACTAGCTAAAATGGATCGGTTACCCAATGATCTTGGACCCCATTCAGCTCTTCCATTAAACCATCCTACGATTTTTTTTTCTTTTAATGCATCTGCAACTACCTCATATTTATTATCATTGGTTAATAGGTGGAACTTTATTGAAGAATGATTTTTTAATTCTGTTTCAATCTCTGAATTTGTAAAGGCTTTCCCAAAATAGGCATTTTTAAAATCAACTTTTTGTTTGTTTTTTAAATAATGATGATGGATTAACAATGCTGCACCCAAAGCTCCTCCGCTATCGCCAGCTGCAGGTTGAATCCAGAAGTTGGTGTCTGGAAAATGAGTTAATAGTTTTCCATTCGAAGCGCAGTTTAATGCTACTCCTCCGGATAAACAAATATTTTTTGATGGATATTGTTTCAATGCATAGCGTACCAGTTTTTCCATGATTTCTTCAGTAATGGATTGAACGGATGCAGCTAAATCTTTGTAGGTTTGCTCCATGGATGTTGATTCCGCTTTTCTAGCAGGAAATCCTAATATCGTTTGTAATTTACGTTCTATATTTTTTGTTGATCTGCTAAAGGAAATGTTTTTTTCATTTATGGTAAGTTGACCCTCATCGTCAACTGATATAAAATGTTTTAATAATAGTTCTTTATAAATAGGCTTGCCATAGGGAGCTAAACCCATTAATTTGTATTCTCCAGAATTTGCTTTGAATCCACAAAAATGAGTAATTGCAGAGTAAAATAAACCAAGTGAATTTGGATACTCCTGCACTTTGGTAGTAATTAATTTATTTTCTTCAAAATATCCAATGGTAATGGTTTCAGATTCTCCAACACCATCCACTGTTAAAAATGCAGCACTGGTAAACGGTGAAGTGAAACAGCTGGAAGCGGCATGTGATTCATGATGCTTAGTAAATAAAATGGAAGTTTCTTCCCCAAAAGTTGCTTGCATTTTTGAAGAAATCCAAAGCTTTTTAGTTAACCAACTTTCAATACCATTTTTAAATAACTTGAAAGAAAAGGGTACATCTGTAAATGCCGTTTCCAATATGCGTTCAAATTTTAAAAATGGTTTTTCATAAAATACGGCATGTGTTACTTCCTCAGGTTGAATGCCTGCTTCCTCTAAACAAAACTGTATAGCATTTATCGGAAATGATTGGTCGTGTTTTATTCGTGTGAAGCGCTCTTCAGAACTAGCCGCAATTAATTCTCCATCCTTCAATAGGCAAGCTGCCGAATCGTGAAAATAGGCTGAAATTCCAAGTATGTAATTGACTTTACTCAATGTGATTTAAATAATGAGATTAATAATGTCCTTTTTTAAACACAACAACCTGATTGAACCATGAAATGTAAGGATTTAATCCGATTCTATTTTCTATTCGTTTATCTGTACTATCTTCTTTGAATAGGTAGTCTGCTGCCAATTGGTAACGATATCCCAATGCTTCTGCTTTTGCTACTATACTTCTTGTATAGGAACCATCTGGATAGGCGAGATGAACTATTTCTTTTCCAATCAATTTCTCTAAGTAATTCTTTGATTCCAGTAGCTCTTGAATAGCATCTATTTCTGAAATTTCTGATAGATTGTTATGCCAACTTCCATGTGCTCCTATTGTTACGAGCGGGTTGCTACTTATTTCTTTCAGCTGTTCCTCATTCATTAATTTCCAATAAAGATCAAATTTTTCATCCTGCATAAAGTTGGAATATAATTTTAATCCATTCAGAATTTTGATTTTTTCTTCGGATGTAGATAACCTCATTTGTTGTTTCAGTGATTGAGATTGCTCATTAAAGAATACTCCCTTTTTTTTATTGTATACTTTTCCTTCAATGGTTATTTTTTCTGGTGCTAAACTGCTTGATAAATCTAAGTAGTCGGGCCACAAAATATCATATCCATGAAGTTGAATGGTGGTAACAAAAATGGTAACTGGTATTTGTAATTCTTGAATTATTGGAAAAAGTAATTCATAATTATTGTAAAAACCATCATCAAATGTGATGGCAATGGTATGTTTTTTTGTTTTATTGGTGCTTTCAAAATAGTCGGTTAGTGAAACAATGTTTGTGTTTTCTTTTAACCATTTGAACTGATTGTAAATTCGTTCTTTGCTAATGAACTTTGAATTAAATGTTCGATTGTCGTCTAAATCTACTCCATGATAGATTAAAATGGTTTTTTTGTCGGGATTTAAAGTTGGGTATTTAACTAGACCTAACTTAAAAGCAAAATCATTTATTCCGCATCGAAGAAAAGTTATTCCTTTTTTGATATGGTATTTAGTTAGTTTCAATTTTACTTTTAATAAGGTTGTAAATTAGTTGTTGTCCCTTTTGATTTAAATGCGGATCGTTCTCGAAATACATTCTATTTCCTTTTTTTTCTTCTTCTATAAAACTACCAAGTGGATTAATAAAGTTAGCAGTTGGAAAGCTTTTGACAAGTTCATGGTAAAAAGGGTAATCGATAGTTGATAATGTACTCGTATTTGTAAAGGTCATACCTATGGATTGGTAATTATTGCGAGCATATTCAGAAGCTTGAACAACATCAGGGATGACTAAAAAGTAGATTTTTGTATTATCATCTATGCCTTCTACAATTTGCTGGTAAGCTTGAATTAGCTTTTTGAATTGTTCGTTTTTCCCTTCAAGAAGAAAAGCAGATTTTTCACCAAAATTATTATCAGCTAAAATGTGAAGTTTGGTTTTCGAATCATATAAGCTAGTGCTAAATGTTTTTTCTTGAATTGGAGCTGGTAGCTTATTCGTTTCAATTTTTACTGCATCTAGTTGTGCTATTCTGTAATTTAAGTATCCAATAACTGTGAACTGATCTCTAAGAAGCCAGTATACGTTCCTAGTAAAACTTACTTTTCCCCAATTCAACGGATGCGAAATGTCCAATAGATCATTACCAACATATACTTGAAAAATAACAGCATTGGGTTTGTATTCCTTTATTTTTTTTGCTGCATAAAGTTCGTGTTGCAATGCACAACTTCCAGGAATGGATAAATTGATTAAATTTATGTTGGATGAGTCTTGTAATAGTCGAGAATAAGAAATTTCTTGTGCACTAAACGAATCACCAAATAAAAGGAATGTCCCTTTTGAAGGATTTATAGGATGATTTTTATTAAGCGCATTAAATTCGGTTTTGTAAAAATCTATCCAATAATAGCGATACGAAATTTCTAAAACAATGAGGGTAATCAACATAATTACAATTGCTCTCCAAAAAAATTGAAGTGCCTTTTTTAAAACCCTTGTAAACGTCCATTGATTTTCCACCGTGGTTACAACAATTGATTGTGTCGATTCTTTTGTAAAATTAAGAATGTTGAATAGAATAACAAGCATATTGTTTAGAAGCCAAGTTATTATAAAATGATGGGCTTTTCGATACTATTTAAAATCTTTGTAAATTGCATGCTTTCCGATGTGATATGGATAAACAAAATTGAATATGACTGCTGCTGAAAGCGAATATGTTTTTGAACGATTGTCAGAAAAGCACTACAAGGATTTGCAATTTCTTTTCAAACACTGCTTTAATAGAAATGTAGATGCTGATTATTTTCTGAAAAAGTTTGATACCAAAAGATTTGGGGTTCAACATCTTGGATATTTGGCTTATACCACAGATGGCTTTCCTGCCGCATTTTATGGATTGTATCCACTAATAATGCATTACCAGCAAAAGGATTATTTGTCAGCCGTTTCGGGTGATTCAATGACGCATGAGAACCATCGAAGAAAAGGTCTTTTTGATTTGTTGGCAAAAATGACTTATGAACTAGCTCAAGAACTTGGGGTTAAATTTTTGTATTGTTTTCCTAATCAATACACGCTACCTGGTTCTAAAAAAATTGGTTGGGAATACGTTCCTGATGAAATGATGGTAACCTATTCTATTAATGTGAAAACCCTTCCAATAGCTAAAATTTGCAGAAAGAGTAGGATTCTTAATCAATTATATAAAGAATATGTAAAACTTATCTTGGGTATATTTTCAAAAACTGAATCCACTTTTCAGAATTCACTAGCAAAATCAAACTTTGGGTATATCTTACATGATTCTAACTACTTTGCATATAAGTCTTATACAGATACTAAAATTGTTAAGTTAGCGGGAAATTCAGTTTGGTTAAAAGTTGATGGCGAGCTTAAAATTGGTGATATTGATTCAATTGAGCCAAAAGCTATTTTAGATACAGTAAATAAGTTAAAATCGATTGCTTTTTTAATCGGTTGTCAAGAGCTACAAACTACTGTTTGTAAGGAATCTTTTATTCACAAAGCGTTATCTGAAAACTATGCAGGTTTCGAGTCGTTTTGTATTGGGAGAATTAATTTTGGACTTGATTTTCCAAAAGAGAATGTTAAGTTTATAATGAGTGATTTTGATTCGTTTTAGAAGCGAAAGTATATAAATTGCGTTAGTCCTTCTCTAGTATTGAAGCTTAAAGAAAGGGTAAACAGGATGATGCTTATTGATGTTAGAATAATATGTCTTGTAATATCTGTTTGATTTCCGTAAAAATAATTCTGAATTTTTTTTCCAACCTTGAAATAGTTGATGAATGAAAAAAGGATTGCAATCAGCAATGGTATCCATAATTCAGTTCTTATTTCTATTGTTCTCACACTATTAGAAAAGAACAATGCTTTATAATAGCCTATAGCATGTCCTAAATCCTCTACTCTAAAAAGGACTAAGCTAATCGTAATAAAGAAGAATGTAGTAATGATTTTAGCAATATCAGGTAGTTTTTCTAATAGTTTTAATAAAAATAATCTATCAATGATTATTAATATTCCATGGAAACTTCCCCATAAAATCAGAGGCCATGATGCTTTATGCCATAATCCGGAAATAAAAAAGACTAACCACAAATTAAAATGTGCCTTAATGCCATTCCCTTTATTTCCTCCCAGTGGAATGTATAAATAATTTTTTATCCAAGAACCTAGCGTTATATGCCAACGTTTCCAAAATTCAGTTACACTTTTTGCTAAAAAAGGAGAGTCGAAATTTTCAGGGAAATTAAATCCCATTATTTTTCCCAACCCAATTGCCATATCTGAATAGGCTGAAAAATCAAAATAAATTTGAATAGTAAAGCCGATTAAACCCAACCAAGCGGATGTTGCATTTAATGATTCTGGATTAACATAAAAAAGTTTTCCTATACCATAAATATAAAGTTGGTTTGCTATTAGTACTTTTTTTGCTAATCCAATTGAAAAACGATAAAATCCATTTAGTTTATAATCAATGGTGTCGAACTGACTTCGGTTATCTAATTGCCCCCCTATTTCTTGATATCGAATTATTGGGCCCGCAATCATTTTTGGGAAAAGAAAAATGTAAAGCATATAATTGCTTAATTTCTTTTGTGGTTCATTTTCTCCTCTATACACATCAACTACATACGTTATTGTTTCAAATGTGTAAAAGGATATTCCTAATGGGAGAATTATATTTAATGGAGAGAAATCAATGTTAAATAATGTATTAATGTTAAATAATGTATTAATGTTATCGATAAAAAAATTATAATATTTATAGTAGAATAGCAAGCCTACATTAATTGTAATCGACAACACAAGAAAGAATAATTTTGATTTTTTTTCTTTTTGTTGATGCATGATTTTTACTAATAAAAAATCAAGTGTGGTTGTTGCTAATAAAATGAATACAAATTTTGGTTCTGACCATGCATAGAGCAGTATACTTGCCAATAATAGGTATCCATTTCTTATTTTATTTCCTATTAACAGGTATAATAGCAAAAAAACAGGAAGAAACCATACGAGAAATATACTTGTATTGAAGCCCATGCTCTACTTTGAATCTTTTGTTAGTTTTAGAATATATTGTGCATCAATATATAGCATTGAATCAATTGTTATGTTTTGAGTCTTTGCCTTTTCCATTTCAATTGCATACCATTTTTTATCAAATTTTATATCTTCCATTTGAATAATTACATCTAAAGGGATTTTTAATCCAGATTTTGTTTTTGCTTCAAATAAATTATAATAGGTTTTTTCAAAAAAATCCCAACCTAATTCATCCAAATTAGCATCTGTTGCTAAAACGATAATGACATCCTGATCAAGTATTAATCGTGGTCTATGGATATACTCTTCTTCATATGGTTTTCCTCCATTGTTTGTGAAAAGCTGTTTGTTATAGTAAATAAAGTTCATCTGATTGAATACAAATTCCGACATGCTTTTTACTGGCATTGTCCAGTAATAACTATCTGCAATTGTTAATACATTTAACGCTTTTGATGTTTTTGAATAGGAGAGTGTAGGATATGCCATTGGATTATTGCTTATATCCCAGATTAAATTCATTGATTTTCCTACGTCTTGATCAACTTCATTTAACTCATTTTTAACAATTATTGGATCTAATTTTATATTTGCTAAATCCGTTTTTGTAAGTTTTTCAATATGTTTTATTATTGAGTCAGCAGCAAGTGCAGCTCCATAGGTGCTCCAATGTATCCCACATTTTGGGAATAATGGATATTTTGTTTCTGTTTTTAAGTAGGCAAACCAATTTCTAAAATCAAGGTATTCTATACCGAGTTGATCAAAATTTGATTTGTATCTTTCATAATTCCCCGTCTGTTTTGTTTTTAGGTAAGAGTCGGGTATATATTCACTATAAAATGATGCTTTACCTGGTGCAAAAACAAAGAAAAATTTTATTCCGTGAGCAGATAATGAATCTTGAAGTTTTTTAATTAGAACCGTTTTTTCTTTAATCGTTTTTTCTCCCACAAAATCTGCTCCGGTATAAGCATCAATATATGTTTTATCTAATAAATAGTTTTCTTTGCCAACAACTACAGCATTTGTGTAGGAATGTTTATACATCCAGAATCCTAATTGATTATGCAGCCGAACGAGTGCATTTCTAAAACCGAAATTTTCATTTGCCCATTCGTTGATGTTTGTTTGAGATTTTCCTGTCCATAGTGAATCGAATTTAATACTGTCTAATTCAGTTTTAATAGATACACCATCCAGCTTTCTTATTTTAAAAATGGAGGTAGTTTGTTGTATTAAGAAGGAGAATAGGAATAAAACGATTAAAAAAAGCAAGAATTTTTTAGGCATGTTATTATTCTTTATATCTTCAACAAAAATACTAAAATAAGATTAGGTGTCTGTCTTACTTTTTAATCCTTTAGCAACTCGTCATAATCCTCGTATACCCAATAGTATACTTCAAATTGCTGCATCAATAAATGGGCAATACGATTGGGTAGTTGTTGATGGCAATATTGACAAAGATCCTTGGAACAAAATTGAATCCTATCTTAAGTCGGGTAAAGTAAAATACTTTGGATCAACTGTAATGCCTGGTCCACAGCTCAAACAAGCAATTCCGATTTCAAAAAAAATTAGGGAGTTATATCCAGATATAAAGATTATTTGGGGAGGTTATTTTCCCTCCAATCATTCCGAAGTTGTATTGAGTAGCGGTTATGTGGATGTGATAGTGAATGGGATGGGCGACAAATGTTTCCCTGCCTTATTGGATGCATTCGAGAAAAATAGCGCTTTTGATGGTATTAAAAACTTAATCTATTTAAACGAAAACAAGTTAATACGCACACCTAAATCAGAAATCCCTGATTTGGATGAATTACCGTTGTTGCCATATGAAAAATTGAGTAGTTTTTATACACTCGATAAATATTTAGCTAAAACGTATTTAGGAGCTAAAACAATTGCCTATCACAGTAGCTTTGGTTGCCCTTTTACCTGTTCGTTTTGTGCCGTTGTTCCTATTTATAATGCTCGTTGGAAAGGCTATTCTTCCGAACGAATTATAAACGAGGTTACTGCTATTAAAAGAAAATACAATGCCGATGCAGTTGAATTTCACGATAATAATTTTTTTGTATCTGAAAAACGAGTTGTAGAATTTTCTACTGCAATAAAACCTGAAAAAATGGTTTGGTGGGGAGAAGGTCGAATAGATACTATTAGTAAATACAAGGATGAATCGTTAGCCTTGATGAGTGAATCGGGTTGTAAGATGATTTTTTTTGGTGCGGAAACAGGCAATGATGAGCTTTTGAAAAAGATGGATAAAGGCGGAACGCAGACACGTGAACAAATTCTTTCATTTGCAAGTCGATTAAGGAAATTCAACATTATTCCGGAATATTCATTTGTGCTTGGTTTTCCTGGAAAAGATGATGCAGAGGTTTACAAAAACATATTAGAAGAAATAAAATTTATTAGAGAAGTTAAAAAGGCAAATGAAGCAGCTGAAATAATTATCTATGTCTATTCCCCAGTTCCAACTGAAGGAAGTGAATTGTATAAAGAAATTACAGCAAAGGGATTTCGTTTTCCTGAAAAACTAGATGATTGGATTAGTTTAGAATGGGAGAATTTTGATTTGAGAAAGAATCCTTTAACACCATGGATTAAAGCTTATATGGTTAATAAAATAAAGGATTTTGAAACAGTTTTAAATGGTTATTATCCTACAGCTACTGATATTCGTTTATCACCTTTGCAAAAAAAATTGATTAAGCTCTTAAGTGCATGGAGGTACAAGCTTGGTTTTTATTCTTTTCCATATGAAATAAAATTCTTGCAAAAAATTTGGAAGTATCGTCAACCTGAAAAGGAAGGATTTTAATGGATTCATTTTTAAAATATTTTGTTAGATGGTTTGTTAAGCCTATTGTAGAAATCTACTTAAAAAAAGATAGAAAATTTAACTATCAAGGTCTAAAGTTAATTATCCTAAAAGGAGTATTTCATCCACGCTTTTTTTTTAGTACAAAATACCTCGCCTCTTTCGTAGAAAAGCTTAATCTTACTGGCAAACAATTTTGTGAGCCATGTGTAGGAAGCGGTTTAATTAGTCTTGTTGCTGCTAAAAATGGAGCAATGGTGACTTGTTTCGATATTAATCCAGTTGCTGTAAAAAATACAAAATTGAATTTTGAGCAAAATAAATTGAAACTACCCTCTTCCGATTTTCGCGTAATTGAATCTGATTTATTTTCTTCTATTCTACCAACAATTTTTGATTACATTGTCATTAATCCACCTTACTTTTTTAGTGAAGTTAAAAATCCAGCTCAGCTGGCTTGGAATGCTGGAAAAGATGGACAGTTTTTTATGAAATTTTTCCAACAATTGAAGGATTATACCAATAATAATTCGGAAATTTATATGATTCTTGCTGATAACTGTGAAATAGATCGCATTATCCAAATTGCTAAGGATTACAATTGGAATTTTTCTCTTGTGGAGAAGAAAAAGATACTATGGGAAGTCAATTACATTTTTCGAATACAAGTACTTTAATCCGCCACGAGGAGCAATTAGTTGCACCTATTATTAAAACAATTTCCTATTTCGATATTTTTGATTTTCCTTTGACTAGTAGAGAAATTCATCACTACTCTTCTGTAAAAATTGATTTTGTTGAATTTCAAAAGACCATTGATTTTCTTGTTTCTGATGGTAAATTAAAACAAGTTAAAGAATATTATTTACCTTTTTTTAGTGCTGCTGAAAATGTCGATAAACGATTAGAAAATGAACATCGCGCTAAATCCATTGAACCTAAAGTAAGACGTTATTCAAGAATTATCAGCTCCTTTCCATTTGTTGAGTGTGTCTGTATTTCAGGTTCTTATTCAAAAGGAGTAATTGCAAAAGATGGCGATGTTGATTATTTTATAATTACCAAACCTGGTCGATTGTGGTTAAGTAGAACTCTTCTAGTACTATTCAAAAAAGTGATTCTCCTTAATTCGCGTAAGTATTTTTGTGTTAACTATTTTATTGATTCCAATCATCTTGAAATTCCAGATAAAAACTTGTTTTCTTCTACCGAAATACGAACCTTGATTCCTGTGTACAATGAGGAGCTTTTTGCTAAATTTCTAAACGAAAATCAATGGGCAAGTAAAGAATTACCAAATGCACATTATTCGATAAATAAAAATCTACTCATTCATCGGAGCTCCTTTATTAAAAAAATTTCCGAAAAAGTATTTGGTGGATTTATTGGTGAGCGCCTTGATAATTTTTGTTTTCGAATAACGTTAAAACACTGGAAGAAAAAATTTGCTCATTTCGATGAAAGCGAGTTCGATTTAAATATGCGCACAAAAAAGAATGTTTCAAAACATCATCCACAAGGATTTCAGAAAAAAGTATTAATTGCATTGAATGAACGTATTGATAAATTTAAGCTTGTTTAAATCACTGTTATGAAAGTATTGTTTACACATTCTTATTTTTTAAATTTTGATTCCAAACAGCTTTTGGCTGCAAGTCCATATCCACCATTAGGAACAATTTATGCAGCATCCTATTTGCGTTCCCATGGTTATGATGTTTATTTGCACGACATCCAGTTTGCTACATCACCTGATGAAATTATAAAAAGCTTCGAAGAAATTAAACCTGATTTGTTTGTTATCTATGATGACGGTTTTAATTACTTGACAAAAATGTGCCTTACCAATATGCGTGAGGCTGCTTTCCGAATGCAGCAATTAGCCCATTCCTATAATTGTAAAGTTATTGTATCGAGCAGTGATTCAACGGATCATGCAATGGATTATTTAAAAAATGGAGCAGATTTTATCATACGTGGTGAAGCAGAACAAACCTTATTAGAATTGACAAATGTTATTTCTGGAAAAAATTCCATTGATTATAAATTGATTGATGGAATTAGTTTTTTGAATAACAATGAATTGATAATCACCAACGCCAGAGCTGTTTTAAAGGATTTAGATCAATTACCATTGCCTGCTTGGGATTTAATAGAAATTGAACCCTATCGAAAAATGTGGATGGATAAACATGGATATTTTTCAATTAACATGGTTTCTACACGTGGTTGTCCCTACAAATGTAATTGGTGCGCAAAACCAATCTATGGAAACAGATACAATACCCATTCAGCTGAAAAAGTGGTGGAGCAAATCGTTCAGTTACAGAAGAAATTTAAGTTTACTCACATTTGGTTTGCAGATGATATTTTTGGATTAAAACCAGGTTGGTTGAAAGCTTTTGCAGAAGAAATCAAAAAAAATAAAGTTCAGATTAAGTATAAAATACAATCACGTGCTGATTTATTATTAGAAGAGGATAATATATCGTATCTAGCAAAATCAGGTTGTGATATGGTATGGATGGGAGCAGAAAGCGGTTCGCAAAAAATATTGGATGCCATGGACAAAGGAACCAAAGTTGAACAAATTGCTGAAGCAACAAAAAAATTGAAGAAGTTTGGTATTAAAACTGCTTTTTTTCTGCAATTTGGTTACCCTGGCGAAACTATTGAGGATATTAAGCTTACCATTGATATGGTAAATAAACTTTTACCATATGATATTGGAATTTCCGTTTCATATCCCTTACCAGGAACAAAATTTTATGAATCCGTAAAGGAAGAACTAAAATCAAAATCCAACTGGAGTGATAGTGATGATTTGGCCCTAATGTTTAAGAATGCTTATAAGCCTGAGTTTTACAGACAGTTGCATCGATTAATCCATAAATCATATCGTAAGAATCAATCTTTAAATATGTTATCCTCCCTTTTAAAAGGAAGGTTTGATGAAGTAAACTTCAAAAGAGTATTGGCATATCCCTATTATCATTTTGGAGCTATCAAGGAAAAAAACAAACTGAAATCTATTGAAAAAGATGTTGCAAGAAGCCTTTGATAAGTCCTCCAATTCATACGATACTGATTTTACGTATACTAAAATTGGGATGAAGCAACGGAAGCAAGTGTATTATCAGTTGACTAAGGAAATCAAAAATTGTAGTTCCGTTTTGGAGGTTAATTGTGGTACCGGTGAAGATGCAATCTACTTTTCAAAGAGAGGCATGAGGGTTATTGCTACCGACATTTCTACAAAAATGATTGAGAAAGCAAAAACAAAAGTGGTTGAAGGCAAGGTGAAATTTGAAGTTTGTAATGCTATTGCTATTGATAAGATAAGTGGAACTTATGATTTGGTGTTTTCAAATTTTGGCGGACTTAATTGTTTAAATGAAATTGAACTGATTCAATTTTCCAAAACGGCTGCCTTAAAATTAGAATCCGATGGCAAACTTATAATGGTTTTTATTAGCAGCAATAGTTTCATTGAAAAAGTCTACTTCAAAATGAAATCTCGCGCAATCAGAAGGCAAGAGCAACATGGAGTGGAAACAATAATAGAAAATCAAAAATTTATGACCTATTATTATTCACCCGAAAAGCTGATTTCATTGTTTAGTAATCAATTTAAGGTTTTATCCACAAAACCCATTGGTTTTTTTGTCCCACCCTCTTATTTTGAAAATAAAGTAGTTTCAAGACCTATCTTGTTTCGCTTATTTGTTAAATTAGATAGCTTTATTAAAAATTGGTCATGGCTGGCTAATCGTGCAGATCATTTTTATATATCATTTGAAAAAAAATAGATGAATGTTTTATTAACACATGCTTATTTTATTTGTGAGGACTCTCTTGAGCAATCCATCATGAAGCCTTATGTTCCACTAGGAATATTGAGCATTTCTTCTTTTTTAGAACAGCAGAATATCCCTCACGATGTTATCGATAATACATTTTCTACATTCGATACATTTACACAATTACTTGATGAGAAAAAACCGGACCTGATTGCTATTTATACAAATCTTATGACAAAGTTGAATGTCCTTAAGATTATTAGCTACATTAAATCAAATGCAACTCTTCACAAAACAAAAATAGTATTGGGGGGACCAGAAGTAAGAAATCACGCAGATAATTTTTTAAAGTATGGCGCTGATGTATTAGTAATAGGTGAAGGAGAAGAGACTTTTTATGAGATAGTCCAACATTTTTCTAAATCATCAACTATTCCAACCTCTATTTTAGGAACAGCGGTTCTTATAAACAAAGAATTACATATAAATGCAGAACGCACACTTATCAAAGATATCAACCTTCTTTCTCCTCCTAATCGCAAAAAGGTGGATTTGCACTTGTATTTAAATGCTTGGAAAAAAAGACATGGTTATAACACTATTTCAGTTAGTACCATGCGTGGTTGTCCATATACCTGTAAATGGTGTAGCAGAGCTGTTTATGGAGGAACCTATCGAAGACGAAAACCGAGTTTAGTGGTTGATGAATTGGAGTCGATTTATAAAACATACGCTCCTGATCGCATTTGGTTTGTGGATGATGTTTTTACAATTAGTCACAAATGGCTAGCTGAATTTGCAGAAGAAATTGAAAAAAGAAATATTTCCATTAGCTATGAAATTATTACACGAGCTGATCGAATGAATGAGCAGGTGATTGATCTTCTGAAAAAAAGTGGTTGCTATAAAGTATGGATTGGTGCAGAGAGTGGTTCTCAAAAAATAATTGATGCAATGGATAGGAGGGTGGATGTTAAGGAAGTACGGGAAATGATTAAGTTATCCCAAAAAAAGGGAATTAAGGCAGGTACGTTTATAATGCTAGGATATCCAGGCGAAACAATTGCTGATATTAAAGAAACGATTTTTCATTTAAAAGATTCAGCTCCTGATGAGTATACAGTAACAATCGCTTATCCAATTACTGGGACTCCTTTATTTAATGAAATTAAGGATAACATCACCACTAATTTTAATTGGGCCGAAAGTACCGATCGAGATATAGATTTTAAACGTCAGCATCCCCGTAAATTCTATGAATATGCTGTGCGTTGGGTTTATAATAGTGTGAATGTTCCTAAAGAAAAAAACCTTGTTAAAAAAATTAAGTTTATAATCAAGAGTTTTGCTTCCCGGATATTGATGCAGTTCTATGCATAATAGTTTTGTTTTTTCAAACTATTTTGATAATTTCTCTTTTGCTTTATCTCTATAAAAACTATTTTGATTCGCAATAGTCGTATACAATTCAGTAGCTTTTTCTATTTCACCTTTTTTACTATAGCTTTGAGCTAAATACCATTGTGCTTCTTGATAGAATGCATTGTTTGTATTTATTATAGTCTTGTTAAAATAGTCTGTTGCTTTTGTATATTCATTAGAATTGTAATAGGATAAACCTGTATAGAATAATGCATTAACATCTTCTTTATTTAATTTTAATAAGGTATTGAAATGTGATAATGATAGTTTGTATTCACCTTTGTTGAATGCTGCCAACCCTTTTTTAAGAATTTGGTTTGCTGGAATTGATTCGATATTGTCTTCTTCAATTTCTGTATTTACACTTTTACTATGTTCTTTAAAAACTGGTGTTCCTGTGTAAATAATTTTTTTATTAATCCTACCAAAATAGAGATTGTTATAATCACTTACTTTTAAATCATAAATATAGATGATGCTTGAATTGTTTATTGGAACAATTGTTTCCTTTGTAGTTTCATTCAAACTTTTAATTTCTGTTGTTGAAATTATTGGAATTAATTCAATGTTTGACGGCTTGTTTATTAACTCTTTTTGAGGTCTAGAAACTATTGATTTGGAAACAATGCTTACTTCTTTGTTGCTTGCTTTTACGGGAATTTTGATTTCAAACGATTTATTCCATTCATGTTTTTCAATTATGTTCACTTCCTTGTTATTGCTTGATATGCTTTGGCTAATATAGTAGACAGCAAAAATAGATGCGATAGACAGCATTGCAACGAAAACCTGTGCAAGTGTTAATGAATTTGAAGCGGATGCATTCGATTTTACATCAACGATTTGATTTATGGCAACAAGCTCATTTTCTGTAAAAGGCATTGCTGCAAATCCATTAACTGCGCAGGAACATAGTTCACATTGTGAAATATGTTTATAGAGTGATTCTTTTTCCGACAAATTGATAGTATTATCGGTATAAGAAGAAAGTTGCTCGTATGTTAAACACGTTAGTTGCATAGGGATGATTATTTAGAACTAGTAATTAATGTTTTTAAATTTCTTTTTCCATTTTGGATATAACTTTTCACTTCGTTAGCAGAGTATCCTGTTATTGCTACGATTTCAGTATAACTCATGTTTTTATAGTAAAATAGTTCGATACATTTTTTTTGAAAGGGATTCAATTCATTTAGTGCATGTTCCAATTTTTCAATTTGAAGTGATTCCTCTTTTGTATCTTCTTCAATTTCTTCTTTATCCTGAACATTTAAATATTGATAATCTGAAATTCGTTCTTGTTGGGTTTTCATTTTACGCAATTCGGAAATGCAATAATTGCGAACCACAAAGCTTAACCATGCTTTAAAATTTTCAACTTCTCTTTTTTGTAATTCTTCAAATAGCTTTTCGAAAATTTGGATAACAGCATCTTTTGCTAATTCTTTGTCTTTGTAGTATTGAATACACATCCCTAAAACCAAATGCGTGTATCGTTTATAAAGTTCACCAACATATAATTTATCGTTCGATGATTTATAAAGAGCAACAAGCTCTAGGTCGGTGTGATGATTAAAATTTGAAGTAGCGTAACTCATAAGCCGATGTTTTTCTATTTTCCGGAATCGGTTCTTGAAACTATGACGCAAAAAATTTCAGATTCCACACAGTTGTACCTAAAATGTTCATTTTTGTTAGCGAGGATGAATAAACGGTCGTTTTTCTGATTAAATGGTAGTTGATTCAATTTTAGAATTATTTCTAGATTTTTTATGGAATACGGAACACTCTTTCGTCTTTATGTCAAAACCAAGAGGAAAGCGCCCCTTATTAGTATTAACTTTAAATACATATATTATGAAAACAATTAAAACAATAGCCGTATTCGTATCATTTATGATTACTGCAACCATGTCGGCACAAGACTTAAGTATCATTAAAGGAACTGTTGTAGATGAGAAAGGAGCACCCCTGCTTTTTGCTACCATTACTTTATTAGATGATACCACATTAGTAGGTGGAACTACAACGGATGATAAAGGTTATTTCCTTTTAAAGCACAATATTGAAGGAGAATTTAATTTAAAAGCATCCTATATGGGCTATAGTTCTCAATTAACAAAACATGTTAAGCTTAGTCCAGCAAAAGCAGCTACTGTAAATTTTAAAATGAAGCCATCCGAGAATTTGATGAATACGGTAGTGGTTACTGCAGAGTATAAGGAATCAATTATTAATCCTACTTATTCAACAGTCACAGCCATTTCACATGATCAGATAGAACATATGGCTGCTACAAAAGGAGATATTGTTTCCATAATAACAGCAGTAACTCCAGGTGTATTGGCAACTGACGATGGTAAAGATTTATATGTTCGTGGTTCACGCTCTGGTAGTACCTTGTATTATGTAGATGGAAATAAAGTAATAGGAAGTGCAGCAGTACCGGGAATGGGTATTTCAGGAATTGAAGTATTAACAGGTGGTGTTCCTGCCGAATATGGAGATTGTACTGGAGGATTAGTAATTATTACTACAAAGGAGTATAAAGTGGAAATGAGAAGAAAAGAAATCAAGACTAGAAATAAAGCGGAAGCTGCAATGCCAGATGTTGAAACAGATACACAGTAGTTTTTTTATTTGAAAAGGAAAAGGCTTTGAATTTTATTCAAAGCCTTTTCCTTTTAGGTAGTTGGTGTTTTTTTCTCTTTCACAACAAAAACATTAAAGCCTAGTCCGAAGGTAATTCTTATTTCTTCGAGTGATAAGGGATGTGGGGCTTGTGCTAAATGTTGTCCATAAACATAACGGGTTTCTAAAAACAAATGTGCAAATCGCTGGAAATAATAATTAAATCCAAAGCCAGCTGTTCCAACGGGACTCAAAACTCCAGGATAATTTGTTCGTCCATCTGTATTGTCTAAATCTTCTATAAATCGTTGTTTATAAGATTGCGTATATGCAATTCCTGGTTGCAAAATAAAGTAAGGGTCAAAATGTCCTTTTGTTTTAAAATGGAAAACTGGACCAAGCATAATCGAATGGTTGTGTATAAATCCCATCGAATCAGAGATGCCGTTGCTTCCTAATAAATAGTTTGCATCACCTCTTATTGATAAAGTATTATCTACATAGTATTCTAAATTTCCATTCACATGCACATTCTTAATTGCGCTACGGTACATGTAGCCCGAAACAATAGATGCATCTGCACGAATTAAATGCTTGCGTATAAATTGTTTTTTCTCGTATTGAGCGAATGCCGATGAAATACCTAAAATCACCAACAGAATTGAAGCTATTTTTTTCATAGTAGAATAGTTTTATTGGCGTGATTTATTTTTTCTTTTGCTGTGTTGATCCCACATGTCGAATAATCGAACATTTAAGCTCATGTTAATAAGCATATGTCCTTCAACCCCTCTGTTTCTTTGCTTGGTAACTAAAACATCTTTTTGACCATCTAATTCAAACACTTCTGCTTTTACATCATATCCTAAATGCATCATGTATTGTGCAGTTAATGAAATGTCCATACGGTCGGTTACATTGTAATGTGCACCTAATCCAGCTTGAACCGCACTGCTAAATTTATCGAGGTAAAAATCTGATTTGTTTTTTGAAACTTTGGTATAATCAAAGCAATGACCTGCTAAAATGTAAGGGACAACTTTGCCTTTGGTTGTTTCATAATTAAAAGGATACGCCAAAACACTCCAGCCAATGTGCCAATCGACTCTTCGAGCTACTCCCGAAATGTCGGTTGTGATGTAATCCATATACCAATCTGTATTTAAACGGCTAAGGACACGAATTCGATATTGCCCACCGTATCCAAAACCGTTGGCTCCATCATCACTAAACGCACTAAATGTATTTCTTACACCTAGTTGGAAATAACCACTTTCTTTGTCCAGTTTTTCTGGTTCTTGTGCATAGCCAATTGCTACAATTAGCAGCATGCAGAGTAAAATTATTTTTTTCATGTAGTGGGATGTTGTGTTTCTGAGTATAAAACTAAAAGTTAATATTAAATATTGTGCAATAAAACTATTATTAACTTTGTACGGTAATTATTTAAAAATCAGTTATGCTAAAAAATAACCCCCACAAAGCAATAATCATCTGGCTCTTATCTGGTTGTATTTTAATCTACGCAATGGTTGTAATAGGTGGAATTACACGCCTAACTCATTCTGGATTATCCATGGTAGAATGGAACATGATTGTTGGGTCTTTGCCTCCTATGAGCGATGCTGATTGGCAAATTCCTTTTGAGAAGTACAAACAAAGTCCGGAATATCAAATAATCAATAATCAATTTAGTTTAGAGGAGTTTAAATCTATTTATTGGTGGGAATACATTCATCGTTTTTTAGGTAGAACAATTGGATTGGTGTTTATTCTTCCATTTTTTTACTTCTTATTGAAAAAACGCTTTGATAAAGAGTTGTTGAGAAAAATGATTGTGCTCCTTGCTTTGGGTGCATTTCAAGGTTTTTTGGGTTGGTTTATGGTAAAGAGTGGTTTGCAAAAAGAACCTCATGTGAGTCATTATCGTTTGGCCGCTCATTTAATCAGTGCCTTTACTGTTTTTGGATTTACCTTATGGTATGCCTTGGATTTAATAAATCCAACTAGGATTTCTACAACTGATGAAATGAAAAAAGTTATTCGTTTTTCCAAAGTCATGTTCGGATTGGTAGTGCTGCAAATTATATATGGTGCTTTTGTAGCTGGGTTAAAAGCTGGAATGTTTTACAATACATTCCCTAAAATGGGAGAAGAATATTTCCCTGATACCATCACTTCGTTTGATCCATTTTGGATAAACTTTTTAGAGAATGGAGCAGGGGTACAATTAGTACATCGCTATTTGGCAATGATTGTAGCGCTGGTGGTGTTTATTGTTGCATTTAAAGCACGTAAATTGAATTTGAATCCATTGCAACGCAAAACCTCTTCCATTATGTTAGCGGTGGTATTAGGACAATTTTTATTGGGTGTAATTACTTTGTTGTATGCAGTACCTGTTGTATTAGGTGTATTGCATCAAATGGGCGCATTTTTCTTGTTCGCTTCTTGCTTATGGTTTATGCATAGCTTGAAGAAAAGCTAAGAACAAATTTAATTTTTCCATTTAAAGGTATTTATCAATTGATAAATATCTTTTTTTATGAAATCAATTACAGGTTTTATTGAATCGGTATTAGGCACTGCATTAAAGTAGAGTGCGCCTCTAATAAAATGTTTCGTGCTATCAGTTATGAAAAAGTTAACAGAAGAGGCTGCATTTCCTCCAATGTCGTAAAGTAATCCGTATACTTTATTCGAATCAATCTTAATCAATTCTTCTTCGATACGAGATGCTTTAACCTGATGTTTGTAAGCCAATTCATCGGTTTGTTCTAAAAACTTATTGATATCGCCATTTACAGCTTTATAAGTTAAATGCAAAGTACCGTTGAATGTTGGGTAATTTACATTTATAAAACAAGGTTCAGCTGTTGGGTTTTTATCGTTACTTACAAATGAATACTTTGGAATTTCAAAGCTAAAAGGACAAGTAGAATCGTATTTTACATAACTCTTTTCAGGAAATGTTAAACGGAAATAAGCTCTTGGCTTGGGTGAAATCGTTTCGTCATCATCATCGTCACCACAAGAAGTGATAGCAACAAATGCAAAGAGGGCAGTTAGGATAAAAAAGAAATTAGTTTTCTTCATTTCGGTCAATTGTAATTTTTACACGTTTTACTTTTCTGCTATCTGCCGATTCCACTGTGAAACGTAAATTTTTGAATTGTATTACATCGTTTTTTACGGGTATTCGTCCTTCTATTTCAATCAGGAAGCCTGCAATGGTATCCGCTTCTCCTTTTTCATCTTCAAAGTCATCGCCATTGATTTCCAAAATACGATATACATCGTTTAATGCTGCTTTCCCTTCAAATACATAATTGTTATCGTCCAACTTCGAATACGTTAAATCATCATCATCAAATTCATCATTGATTTCGCCTACAATTTCTTCAATAATATCTTCGAATGTTACAATTCCTGATGTTCCACCGTATTCGTCAACAACAATGGCCATGTGAATTTTTTTGAATTGAAACTCACGCAATAAATCATCAATTTTTTTATTCTCAGGAACGTAGAAAGGTGGACGGATAATCGATTGCCAATTAAAGTTATCGTCTTTGTCGATGTGTTGCAATAAATCTTTTGCATACAAAACACCACTGATATTGTCCAATGATCCGTCTTTGTAAATCGGGAATCGTGAAAAACCGTGGTGTGTTGATTCTTCCAATAATTTTTTGAATTTGGTGTTGTATTCAAATGCAGTTACATCCATGCGTGGTTTCATGATTTGTTTTACATCTGTATTTCCAAACTTTACAATTCCTTTTAAAATTTTATGATCCTCTTCAGTTATATCCTCATCATTGGTTAGTTCCAATGCTTGCGATAATTCATCCACAGAGATGTTATGTGTTTTTGGTTTAATTACTTTATCGAGCAACTTTGTTGAAAAAATCAAGAAGGAGCTTACTGGATAAAATAGACGTTGCAAGAATTTTAAAAAGTAAAATAATTTACGGGATGTATGTAATGGATTTTGTGTTGCATAAATTTTAGGAATAACCTCACCCACTAATAAAATGAGGAACGTAACCGCCACTACTTGTATTACAAATCCTAAGGTTGGGTTTTGCGTAAAGTCGAAAAGCTCTTCCATTACAAATGTGGAGAGCATAACAATGGCAATGTTGATGAAGTTGATGCTGATTAAAACGGTTGCAAGAATTCGCTTAGGTACTTCAATAATTTCTTGAATTTTAATGTCAATTTTATCATCCGATGATTTTAGCTCATCCATATCGGTAGGAGTAAGCGAAAAGAATGCAGATTCTGCTGCCGATACCAATGCAACTAATACAAGTAGCACCAGCATGATGGCAATTGAAATTCCAATACTAAAAGAAAAAGGTTTTACAAGAATGCTTAATAAAGCGGAAGAATAATATAAACTACTCTGGACGTCCAAAATTTAAAATTTAAATGAAACAAAAATGTTTGATTACAAAGATAATCAATGTAATCAAACACAGGTATTATTTGTTGTTAAGCTTAAAAAGGCAAATCATCGCCTGTTTTTGGCATGTTATGGCCCTCATCGTTGCCCGAAGAAGCATTGTTTTCGCGTTTACTTAAGATGGTAAAGGTTTCGCCCACAACTTCGGTTGTATAGCGTTTGTGGCCTTCTTTGTCGTCCCAAGAACGTGTACGCAATTTTCCTTCAATATAAATGGTCATTCCCTTTTTTAGATATTTTTCAGCAACCTCAGCCAATCCTCTCCAAACAACAATGTTGTGCCATTCGGTTTGTTCGTTACGGTTACCATTTTTGTCTTTGTACGTTTCGGTTGTTGCCAATGGAAAATTTGCCACTGCGGCACCACCTTCTAAATGACGAACTTCTGGATCTTTTCCTAAATTCCCTACTAATATTACTTTGTTTACGCCAGCCATAAAATATACGTGTTAAGTGTTAATAATAACAAATATACTAAACAAGAGGCATGTTTTGCAAGTATTTAAAAATGAATTTTAAGCTATTAAAATCGTACTTTTGCAATGCAAATTTTAGACTATTTTTAGAGCATGATACAGATTAAATCCTTTACGTTTGGGCCTTTTCAGGAGAATACCTATGTGCTTTATGATGCAACAAAGGAATGTGTGATTATTGATCCAGGTTGTTACGATAACAGAGAGCGAATGGAATTAGCTGCTTTTATTGAAAACAATCAATTGAAGCCCGTTAAATTATTAAATACACATTGTCACCTCGATCATATTTTTGGAAATGGTTTTGTGGCTGAAAAATACAATCTTAAACCTGAGTTTAATGAAATGGATCAACGCATTTTTGATGCGTATTTAGCAACAGCCGATTTGTATAATTTGAATGCGGAACCATCGCCTCCAGCAGCAGTGTTTTTGGATGAAGGTGATGTGGTTACTTTTGGAGAATCGAAATTGGAAATTGTATTTACTCCAGGACATTCGCCAGGAAGTATTACATTTTATAGTACAACACAAAAATTTATGGTTGCTGGTGATGTATTGTTTTATGGAAGCATTGGTAGAGCCGATTTGCCAGGTGGCGATTACGATACCTTGATTGCAAGCATTAAAAATAAATTGTTGCCATTGGGTGACGATTACAAAGTGTATAGTGGTCATGGACCAGCTACAACTATTGGTTTTGAACGAATGAATAATCCGTTTTTGATTTAAAAGTTTAAGAGATTATGTACAAACTCGGAAAATACAAACACTACAAAGGTAAAGAGTACGAAGTAATCGGCTTTGCAAAACACAGTGAAACACTTGAAGAATTGGTTGTATACAAAGCATTGTATCAACCAGAGGGAGAAAATTTGTGGGTTCGTCCGAAGAAAATGTTTTTCGAAGAAATAGAAATTGAGGGCATAAAAAAGCCCAGATTTGAATATCTGGGCTAGTTATTTTTATTTAATAAGTATCTGTGTTCCTTGCATTAAAGCCTGCGCACATTTCTCGACATGCTCGAAATGACCCCGCGCTTGTTTCATTGTAAAACTTTGCATTCTTTGCGTAAAACCTTTGCGCTCCTTTGCGGTAAAGCTCACGAACATTTCTCTTATCCCGATAGCTATCGGGACGAAATCACTACAAACATTATATTACTTAATCATATCAAATCCACAATACGGAACCAATACTTTTGGTATTTTAATTCCTTCAGCAGTTTGATTATTTTCCAACATGGTTGCTACGATGCGTGGCAATGCCAATGCACTACCATTTAATGTATGCGCCAATACTGGTTTTGCATCACCATCTTTAAAACGTAATTTCAAACGATTACTTTGGAAAGTTTCGAAGTTTGAAACAGAACTTACTTCCAACCATTTTTGTTGAGCAGTAGAATACGTTTCAAAATCATATGTTAATGCAGAAGCAAAGCTCATATCACCACCGCACAGTTTAAGTGTACGGAATGGCAATTCTAATTCACGCAATAAACCTGCAACATAGTTACGCATCTCTTCCAATACTTCGTATGAATTATCGGGATGTGCAATTTGTACAATTTCTACTTTATCAAATTGGTGCAAACGATTTAAGCCACGAACATGTGCTCCGTAGCTTCCTGCTTCTCTGCGGAAACAAGGTGTGTAACCACAATTTTTAATAGGTAATTGATCTGCTTTTAAAATTACATCACGGTAAATGTTGGTGATAGGAACTTCGGCAGTTGGAATTAAATACAAATTATCAATTGTTGAATGATACATTTGTCCTTCTTTATCTGGTAACTGACCTGTTGCATAACCTGATGCTTCGTTCACCAAAATTGGAGGTTGTACTTCAAGATATCCAGCAGCAGTTGCTCTGTCTAAAAAGAAATTAATTAATGCACGTTGTAAACGAGCACCTTTTCCTTTGTATACTGGAAATCCTGCACCTGTTAATTTAACACCCAATTCAAAGTCGATTAAATCGTATTGTGTAGTAAGTTCCCAATGCGGTTTAGCGCCAGCATACAAAACAGGAATTTCACCTTCTTGGTATACATTTTCATTGTCTTCCGGTGTTTTTCCTTTTGGAACTTTTGTGCTAGGTGTGTTCGGAACAAGTACAAGCAAATTGTGTTGTTCTTGTTCAATAGCCGTTAATTGTTCTTCTAGTTTTTTGGAGCTTTCTTTAAGAGCAGCGCTTTTGTTTTTTAAATCATCGCCTTCTGCTTTTTTTCCAGCTTTGTATAGTTCACCTACTTGTTTAGCAATGGTATTTGCTTCGCTAAGTATGCTGTCGAGTTCGTTTTGAGTACGTCTGCGATCGTTATCCAATTCAAGTACTTTGTCCAATATTGGTTTTGCATCAAAATTTTTGATGTTCAAGCGTTCAATGGCTTCGTCTTTTTTTTCGCGGATGTAGTTAAGTTGTAACATAATCTTGGTTGTTGATTGTTAGTTATTAGTTGCTGGGTTTTACGAATTCAGAACAATAAAAAATCTCCTAAACTTCGAATGAAGCCAGGAGATTTTTTTAAATGTTTATCGAAAACCTTATGCTTCAGCAGGGAATGGAACAACCGAAACAAATGATTTTGCATCACGTTTCTTTTTGAATTCCACTGTACCATCAACTAATGCAAATAAAGTATGGTCTTTACCAATACCTACGTTTTCACCTGGATTGTGTTTTGTTCCACGTTGACGAACGATGATATTGCCAGCAATTGCTAATTGACCTCCATAAATTTTAACGCCTAGACGTTTACTATGTGACTCACGGCCGTTCTTTGAACTACCCGCACCTTTTTTATGTGCCATTTCTTATAAAGAATTTTAATTTTTAATACTTACTTATTTTGCTGCTTTTTTAGCTGCTGCTTTTTTAGGAGCTGCTGCTTTTTTTGCTGGAGCTGCTTTTTTTGCTGCTGCTTTTTTAGGAGCTGCTTTTTTTGCTTCTTTTTCAACTACTTCTTTCGTTGCTTTAGGAGCTTTTTTTGTTACAGCGATTTCGTCTTTTAAAGTATCACCTTTAGCTAACACACCTTGAATAAGGATTTGTGTTAATTGTTGACGATGGCCATTTGATTTTTGGTAACCTTTTCTGCGTTTTTTCTTAAAAACGATTACTTTGTCACCTTGAAGATGCGAAATAACAGTAGCTGCTACTTTTGCACCATCAACAGAAGGAGTTCCAACTTGAATTTTTCCAGCATTGTCAATCAACAATACTTTATCAAATTCAACTTTAGACCCTTCGCTAGCTTCTAGGCGGTGAACGTATACTTTGTTTCCACGTTCTACCTTAAATTGTTGCCCGGCTATTTCTACGATTGCGTACATTTTTTAGGGTTTTATTTGTTTATACTAATTCCCAGTATTTTTTACTTGGGGGCACGAAATTAATAAATTATTTTAATGTGACAAAGATTTCAACATAAAATTGTTGACGACTAGGTGTTTTTAGGGTCAATTTCGACTGTTTTTGGCTTTTTGTTCACCAAATACACCCCTAAAAGGATGATGATGATCCAAACAAAGTGCATTGCCACAACTTCTTCACCATCCAAAATGCCCCATCCCATTGCCACTACAGGTATTAAGTAGGTAACCGAGGAGGCAAACAGGGCATTCGTGTTCTTTATCAAAACATTGAAAATAATGACCGAAAGTGCTGTTCCGAAAATGGCTAAAATGCTCACATAACCCAGACTTTCATAGGCTAAAGCGTTGATTTTCAGGTCTGCCATAAAATCGGTAAAGCCAAACAAGTAAATCCCCGCTAAAGGACCAATAAACATCATTGCCCAAACCGTTGCTGTAATCGAATTTACTTGTCCCAATTCCTTTTTGATGATGTTTACACTCAATGCATAACAAATAGTAGCCAAAACCACATAAACTCCAAAAAGCAGGTTGTTATTCATGTCCTCACTTTTACCTGCGGTTAATAATCCAATGGCTCCAATAAAGCCAATTAAAATTCCAATGGCATTTATCAGTTTTGTTTTTGATTTGAATAACAATACGCCCAATAAAAGTGTGAAAAGTGGAGTTAATGAATTTAACATTCCTGTTAAGGAGCTACTTATTCCTGTTTCGGCTTTGGTAAATAAAAAGGCAGGAATAAAATTACCCAATAAGCCCATTCCTAAAAATCCTTTCCAATGTTTGATCAGTTCTTTTTTGAAGTGCTTGATCAATAAAGGTGATAAAAATAAAAAGGCAATGAATATTCGTAATGCCGCTACTTCATCACTCGAAAAAACTTCGAGTCCGCGTTTCATTAATATAAATGAGCTTCCCCAAGTTAAGGCAAGTGCAATGAGTATAATCCAGTTGAGGGCTTTTGTGTTCAAGGGTGTTTTATTGAGTGGGCAAAGATAGAATAAATACTATTGTTTACTCTTTGCTTTTTCGTCTTTTGCCCATTTTAAATTACCATTGGCCAATTTATGGTTTGGATTTATTTTCAAAGCTTTGTTACACGCTTCAATGGCTTTGTCCCATTTTTTTAATTGATTGTAACAAGCTCCCATATTACTATACGCATCGGCATAATCAGGTTTTAATTGAATGGCTCTGTTACACGCATCAATGCATTTTTCCCATAAACCTTGTTGGTAGAATGTTAAACTTAAATCCAAAAATCCTTCGGCTGTTGGTTTTGCATGAATTACTGCTTCTTGCTCTAACAATGATTCGGATTCTTCCAAGGCCAATTTTAAATTGTTTTTTGCCAATTCATAATTTGGTTTTAGCTCCAATGCTTTTTTACATGCTTCAATTGCTTTCGGATAATTTTTGAGCATATTGTAAGATGTTCCAATGTTATTGTATGCTTCGGCATAATTTGGTTTTAGTTGAATGGCTGCTTGTGCCATTTCAATACATTTCTCATAGTTGCCTGCTTGATAATATTTTAAACTTAAATCGAGGTAACTTTCAGGAGTTGGATTTTTTTGAACCGCTTCTTCAGAAATAGTTGCAACACTTTTTTTGTTTTTACTTGCTTCTAAGTATTGAATCGCTTCGGCATTTCCTGGAATAACTTGCAAGGTGCTTTGTGCCAATTCATTCAATTGTTCCCATTGTTGTGATTCAAAATAAGCTTTCATCAACCATGTGCGAGCACCAATGTGTGCAGGCGATAATTCAACACTCTTTTTTAATGCATCAATCGCTTCAGGGTATCGTAATTGGGTACATAAAAATTTACCGTAAAAAAACCATCCATCGGGGTAATTCGGATTGTACTGAACAGCATTTTTGTAATAGGTTTCCGCCATTTCTTGATCGCCTGTTGCCGATTTTAAAACACCCATGTTTACATGCAATACCGAATAGCGTGGCCAAATGCTCAATGCTTTTGTGAAATAATATTCGGCTTGTGGATAATCACCCTGGGACATTTTTGCCAATCCATAATTCATTAATCCACGTGCATTGCCCGGGCTTTTTACAGTTACATCGTACCATAAACTTTCTTCGGTATGCCATATTTTATTGCGTTCGCGAACACCATAAGCATAGCTGCTAAGTGTTAATACCGCAATAATCAAAATGCTATATTCGTATTTTATAAGTGTGTCTTGGTATGCTTTTTTATATTTCATTAATAACAATCCGATGGTCCAGCAAACGCTGATAACCAATCCAACGTAAGGGAAAAAGATACGGTGATCGTTCATTACTTCGGCAAATGCAATTACACTCGATGATGGAATTAATGCCAAGAAAAACCAAATGATACCAAAGCTAATGGGACGTAAACGTTCGTCTTTCGAAAACCAAAAAGAAATGAAAACCATGATGGCAATAAAACCACATCCTACAAAAAAGCGAATGTCCATGATTGTTTCCAATGGTTGCCAATCGGTATCGGCACTTAATCCAAATGGGAAAAAGAAGGTGATGAAATAATGTACAATCACAAAAGGCTGTGTAATCAAATAATGGAAAGTGGATAATCCACCCGATTGCCATGTTTTAGGTGTGAAATGATCAACCCACAAATACATGATGGCACAAAACACAAATGCTGGAATTGATTTTTTTATTGCAGAAAAAATTTGCTTAAAATGTTTTGGGTTGAACACATCCGTTAAGCTTAATTTCTCTTCGAACAAAAGAATATAAACCAATAACATTGGAGCAAACATTACAGCTGGTGGTTTTGCCAATGCTCCAATCCCTATTGGTATTAAGTAGATGAATGTTTTTTTGCAGAAAGGAGAAAATAAGTACAATACGAATCCTAGTATCACAAAAAAGGTAGATTGAATATCGGAGCGGGCGATGATGTAATTAATTGTTTCCGCATTCGCTGGATGCAATACATACCAGGCTGTTGCGATGGCAGCAATGTAAAAGTTCCAAGTGTTTTTATAGGAAATGTTTAATAATTTGAAAATAAAAAAGAACATCAATATTCCTTGTAGCAGAAACATGATGAAAGAAGAAAGATGGAAATAAAATAAATTATAGCCATTTCCCATCCAGTAGTCGATAGCGAGCGATGTGCTTACAATTGGTCGGTACGACTGGTTAGAAGGCAATGAGCTAAAGGTAGTTCCATCAGTGAAAAAAGAAGGAATGTTTTTTAAATTTTGAATAAAAATATTGTTTTCGATGGTATGGGAATCATCGAAATGGAAATCGTTTTGAAAGTGATTAGAATAAGTAAGCGTTGTAATTCCTATCAATAGTAAAAGATAAAAAAGCGTCTTTTTTATGGATAGGTCTTCAAAAAGTTGTTTTAGCATAATTCGTTTAGTTGCATCGTAAAAATATAAAATTATCACGAACGGAATCCATTTTCGTTCTATATTTGAATTTGGATAGCAGAATGCTTGCACTACTCAAATGATAAAACCGTTAACATCTTTACGTTTTCTATTTGCTTTTATGGTTTTTCTGACCCATATGAGTTTTCTGATTTCGGAGAACAATCCATTCTTTAAAGAATTGTATTATCGTTTTTTCTATGAAGGATACATTGGTGTGGGTTTCTTTTTTATGTTGAGTGGTTTTATTTTATCGTATACCTATAGAGATGGTTTGTTGTCGGAAAAAGTATCGAAGCGGTTGTTTTATATTAAACGTTTGGCCCGACTTTATCCTTTGCATTTAATTACCTTTTTAATTTCTATTCCCGTTTTGTTGATGGAAGTTGGGTATGACACTCCACTTTTTACAGTTCAGAATTTAACGAATATCTTTTTGTTACAGAGTTTTGGAATCGATCGTACTTATTTCTTTTCGGGAAATGCACTTTCTTGGAGTATTTCGGATGAGCAATTTTTCTACTTGCTTTTTCCATTTCTGATCATAGCTTTTCATTTGTTTAAAAATTATGCTCGAATTGCATTGGGAATTGCTAGTGTTGTTATCATCTATATGTTGTCGCAAGTAAAAGGTGGAATAGAAGAGCATACGTTCTTTTATATTAATCCATTTACACGATTGGTAGATTTTACACTTGGGATTTTCCTGTATGATATTTATTTGTTTTTTAAATCTAAACCCATTGCCAAGCAAGCAACTGTCTTGGAAATTAGTTCGGTTGTATTATTAGCCGTATTCATTTATTTTAATGCTGATATTCCTCAAGCGGCTCGTTATTCTTGTTATTATTGGTTGCCCATTTTCTTTTTGATTTTTGCATTTTCATTTCAATCGGGCACTTTATCCAAATTGTTGTCAGAAAAATGGATGGTGGTTTTGGGCGAAATAAGTTTTAGCTTTTATATGTTTCATCAGTTGGTAATTCGTTATTACACACAATTAAATAATGATTTTTTTCAGATAACCAACCCTTACCTGTCCATGGCAATTGTTTTTGCGTTTAGCTTATTGGTTAGTTATGGCAGTTATTATTTGATAGAAAAACCAGCAACCAATTATATCGTTAAAAAGGTAAAGAAATAAAATTGCATTTGCACAATTATAGACTTTTAGATTAATTTTGAATTTTTAAAACAAAAAAATAGTATGGAAACTAATCACGACACTAATCCTATTCAGCAAAAACAAAAACGAATTGTTCGTTTTGCATTCATTGCAATTTTGATTTTAGCACCATTGGTGTATTTGTTTTACAAAACACGTAATGTTGATGCCGTAGCTCCAACACCACAAGCTCAGCCAGGAATGGTTAGCAATATTGCTCAATTGGAAAAAATGGCTACTGAAAATCCAAACTTTGATAATTTGGTTAATTTATCGATGGCTTACATCAATAACAAACAAGCTGGTAAAAGTGTTGATCATTTAAAGCGTGCAATTGAGATGAAACCAACAAGTGCAATCGCCTATAATAATTTAGGTGTTGCTTACATTATGCTGGAGCAATATCAAAATGGAATTGATGCCTGCACAAAAGCAATTGAGTTGGATGGTACTTTCCAATTGGCAAAAAATAATTTAAAATGGTGCTTGGATGAGAAGGCTAAAGTTGTTGCAAAAATTGATGAGCAAGTTAAAGTTAGCAAGGACAAACAAGATGCGAAATTTTTAATTGAATTCGGATTGAACTATTTTAAAATAGGCGATTATTCAAAGAGTATTGAAATTTGGAATACTGTTTTAACGATTGAACCTAAGAATGTAATTGCCTTCAATAGCATCGGTACTGCATTTATGATGAAGAATCAAATTGATGATGCTTTGTCGGTGTTTGAACAATGTTTAGCTATTGATCCGAATAACCAACAAACAAAAAACAATATCAATTGGGCAAAAGGAGAAAAAGCAAAAGCGGTGAAGTAGCAATCTGCTTTTAGGATATAAAAAGAGCGACCAATTGGTCGCTCTTTTTTTTGTTAAGATTATTTCTTTTCAGATAATTTTTTCTGCATTGGGTTTTGTTCCTTGTTTTCGTATTTGGTGGTAACTTTTGTTTTGTATAAATCAAAACGAGATTCCGATTTAACTTTTGGCCAGGAATTGTTATTCTCGTCAATATCGGCAGTCTCTTTAAATGGATCTATTTTTATCGCAACCACTTCTTTGTCCTTTGCAAAGGTCTTTGTTACTTTCTGTTCATCCTTGCGCCAGATGTATGCACTGATGTATTCTGTTTCACTTGTGCCATCTTTGTAGTTCCACTGAACAATAATTGGCATCACTAATCCACCTTTATTGCTAAAATTTAATTCGTAGTAAAACTTATCTTCATACTTTTTGAATTCTGCTTTATCTAGCAATGAAAGATTTTCATATTTATCTTTAATAGTAGTCGTTTCTTTCGTTACTGGTTCCGGTTTGTAGTAATAGTAGAAATCACGAAGTGTTGTGTCTTTGTCAACCAAGAATGTCATACCTGTTTGTTTGTTTCTTAATCTAGAAATATGTAAAAACTCTTCTTTTACTTTTGTTTTTCGTGTAACAACAGTATCAGAACCTTCTAATACTTTTCTTGGAGAATCAACTGTAAATGCAATTACAGAATCCAATGAAATATCTACCGGTTGAATATCGTAAAACCATCCTCTCCAAAACCAATCTAAATCAACACCTGAAGCATCCTCCATTGTTCTAAAAAAGTCAGCAGGAGCAGGGTGTTTGAATGCCCAACGAGTGCAATATTCTTTAAATGCATAATCAAACAGTTCTCTACCCATTACGGTTTCGCGTAAAATATTTAATGCTGTTGCAGGTTTTCCATATGCATTGTTACCATATTGAGCAATGTTTTCGGTATTGGTCATAATGGGTTCCAATTGATTTTTAGGCATACGCATATAATCTACAATTTTGTGAGCTGGTCCTCGTGACGAAGGATAATTATTATCAAACTCCTGTTCGGTTAAAAATTGAACAAAAGTGTTTAGTCCTTCATCCATCCATGCCCATTGGCGTTCATCGCTATTGATAATCATTGGGAAAAAGTTGTGTCCCACTTCATGTATGATAACGCCAATCATTCCATACTTTGTGCGAGAAGTGTATGTTCCATCTGCTTCAGTTCTTCCATAGTTGAATGAAATCATCGGATATTCCATTCCGTTTGACGCCTCTACACTTATTGCAACTGGGTATGGATATGGGATTGTGAATTTGGAATACGTTTTAACTGTATGTGCAATTGTTTTGGTGGAGTATTTGTTATACAAGCCATATGCTTCTTTTGGATAATAACTCATACACATGATGTTTTTACCATTTACATTTTGTGCCATAGCATCCCACACAAACTTTCGTGAGCTTCCCCATGCAAAATCGCGAACATTCTCCGCTTTGAATTTCCAAGTTTTAAAATTTGTTTTGTCGGGATTTGTTTCTTTGCTTTTTGCTTCTGCAAGCGTAACTACTTCAATAGGACTTTCAGCCGTTTGAGCTTTTTTCCATCTGTTTAATTGTTCTGCAGTAACCACTTCATTTACATTTAAGCAGGTTCCAGTAGCAGCTATTACATGGTCGGCTGGAACTTTCATCGACACTTCAAAATTTCCAAATACCAATGCAAATTCTCCTCTTCCTGTAAATTGTTTGTTGTTCCAACCTTGATAATCGCTGTATACACACATACGAGGATACCATTGTGTGATGGTAAATACAGCATTGCCATCTTCTGTAAATGTTTCGTAACCTCCACGACCTCCAATTTTAAGGCGTTCTGGGATTTTATAATTCCATTTTATTTTGAAAGTAAAATTTTGTTTGGATGCCAATGGTGTTTCTAAATCAATGCGCATCATGGTATAGTTGATGGTGTATTTTAATGCTTTTCCAGTTTTATCTGTTACGCTTAGAATGTTTACACCATAACCTTCTAAGTTTTTTTTGAATTCTAATCCATCCAATTGATTATTGGTAAGAGGAAGTGATTTTTTACTGTCATCAAAATTATTTGCTTCGTTGTTTGGGTTGTGTTGATTTTCATCCAATTGTAACCACAAGTAATTTAAAACATCGGGTGAGTTGTTGTAATAGGTAATTTCTTCTTCACCATGCAAACGCAAGTCTTTTTCATCAAGCGTAGCATCAATTTTATAATCTGCTTTTTGTTGCCAATATTCATGTCCAGGTGCTCCAGATGCAGTGCGGTAGGTGTTTGCATCAGGCAGCGTAGTGCCCAATTGCTCAAATTTATTTCCGTGATTGGAAGTTGGATTGTTTTGTGTGTTTTGAGCATTCGTAAGTAGAATGCTGAATATTGCTACAATTAATGAAAGTAATTTTTTAGTCATAATTTTAATTTGTTAATGCAGGCAATCGTTCAATTGCCATAATACTTGCAATGATTAAAACACCCAAAGAGATAAAATTGTTTTTAAGCTTTGGATTGATTTTAAGAACGGAAGTTAAAAATAATGAAATAATCAGAATGCTGGCGACTATAATTATTTGACCGGCCTCTAAACCTATATTAAAGGCAAATAATGGGGATAGAATACTTTCCGATTTACCCAATAATGATTTTAATAGATAAGAAAAGCCCATTCCATGAATAAAGCCGAAGAGCACTGCGGCTCCAAAGCTAATTTTAGGGTTGTTCTGTTTGTTTTTGTTGTTTGTATAAAGGTTATAGCTTGCCGTTAAAATGATAGTGATGGGAATTAAAAATTCAATGAGTTCACTTTTAATGCTAAATGTATTGGTAACACTAAGTGCAAGTGTAATGGAGTGTCCAATGGTAAAAGCAGTGATTAGCACCAATACATTTTTCCATTGTTTGATATCATAAACACAACACAGCGCTAACAGGAAAAGAATATGGTCATATCCTTGCCAATCTGCAATGTGTTCAATGCCAGTTATAAACCAGAGATTAAAGTCGCTCAATTTTCAGTACTTTTGTATTCATGCAAAATAAACAATTTATTCTCAAGTCTACTTTTTTCAGTTTGCTTTTTCTGTGTATGATTTTGTTCGCTTCGTTGAATTCGAAGAGACATCCTTTTTATGTAGGAGTTACGGAAATCAGAATCGATAGTAAAACAAAAGAATTAAATGTAAGTTGCAAATTGTTTCAAGACGATTTGCAAACTGCACTTCATGCGATTTATCACAAGCAAGTTGATTTGACGAAGCGCGACCCTGTTACAAGTGGTTTGATTCAAGATTATATTAAAAAACATTTGATTATTAGCATCGATAAAAAATTAGCAGAATTAACCTATGTTGGATATGAGATAGAGGAGGAGGCAGTTTGGTGTTTTTTTGAGAGTAAATTGCCATCAAAAAATAAAAAAATATTTGTTGTGAATTCTTTGCTATATGATCAATTAGAAGGTCAAACAAATTTTATACATTGTTATTACAACGAAGTGCGTAAAAGTTACAAACTCGTGAACCCTGAGAATAATACTACTTTTGAGTATTAAAGAAATGAACTTAAACATCTATGGAAAATACTACAAGTCAAACAAAATTTACCAGCTACCAAGCATTTATTGTAGCCATACTTGCAATACTTCAGTTTACTGTTGTGTTGGACTTTATGGTGTTGTCGCCATTGGGTGCCATACTAATGCCGGAGTTGAAAATACTCCCATCTGAGTTTGGTTTGGTAGTGTCTGCCTATGCATTCAGTGCTGGTGCATCTGGTTTATTAGCCGCAGGTTTTGCTGATAAGTTTGATCGCAAAAAATTATTAATTTTCTTTTACACAGGTTTTGTATTGGGTACTTTGTTTTGTGCGTTGGCCCCCAACTATGAATTGTTATTGGCTGCACGCATTGTTACTGGATTGTTTGGTGGTGTAATTAGCTCTATCAGTTTCGCAATTATTTCTGATTTGTTTGCAATGCAGTTACGCGGACGAGTAATGGGTTTTGTACAAATGGCATTTGGTGTTAGTCAGGTTTTAGGTATTCCAATTGGATTGTGGTTAGCCAATAATTATGGATGGCATTCACCATTTATGATGATTGTTATTTTTTCAATTGCAATTGGAGTGGTGTTGGTAATCTTTATGAAACCAATCAACGAGCACTTAAAATTGAAGTCGGACAAGAATCCCTTTTTACACCTTTGGCATACCATTTCCAATACCAATTACATTAAAGGCTTTTTTGGAACCGTGTTATTGGCAACAGGAGGTTTTATGTTGATGCCATTTAGTAGTGCGTTTAGCACAAACAATATTAAAATTTCGATGGAGGACCTTCCAATTGTTTATGGAGTAACGGGAGTTTTTACAATGATTGCCGGTCCCTTGATGGGAAAATTAAGTGATAAGATTGGTAAATACAAAGTGTTTGTGATTGGTACCATTATAAGTATGGTGATGGTAATTATATATACACAGTTAGGTGTAACATCCTTGGGTGTAGTGATTTTAGTAAATGTGATTTTGTTTATTGGAATAACATCTCGTATTATATCAGCAACAGCTTTAATGACTGCGGTTCCAAATCCACAAGATAGGGGAGCATTTATGAGTATCAATTCATCCATTCAGCAAATTTCGGGAGGAATAGCAGCAGGAGTTGCAGGTTTAATTGTAGTTCAAACTCCAAGCGGGGTGTTGGAACATTTTGACACCTTGGGTTATGTAGTGCTGGTATCCATGATTGCCGCTGCAGGCTTTATGTATGTGGTGAATAAAATGGTAATGGCAAAGACAAAAGGGTAAAAATAAAAAAGCCATTACATTTCTGTAACTGTCCGCCTGAGGCGGATAGCGGGGGCCCTCCCGATAGCTATCGGGATCGAACGGACGTCCGCCATTGGCGGATATGAATTCAACAAGCAAATGTCATTAAAACAAAAAAGCCATTACATTTCTGTAACTGTCCGCCTGAGGCGGATAGCGGGGGTTCTCCCGATAACTATCGGGATCGAACGGACGTCCGCCATTGGCGGATATGAATTCAACGAGCAAATGTCATTAAAACAAAAAAGCCATTACATTTCTGTAACTGTCCGCCTGAGGCGGATAGCGGGGGTTCTCCCGATAACTATCGGGACCGAACGGACGTCCGCCATTGGCGGATATGAATTCAACGAGCAAATGTCATTAAAACAAAAAAGCCATTACATTTCTGTAACGGCTTGTAGTAGCGGGGGCCCGACTCGAACGGACGACCTTTGGGTTATGAGCCCAACGAGCTACCAACTGCTCCACCCCGCAATATATTTTTAAGAACGTTTTCTTTTTTTTCTAATACCTCGAACTTGCGTCCGCCTCAGGCGGATATGAGTCCAACGATTCGCCACTTGCGAAATCAACCCGCAATATATCTTCAAAAAAGGCTTGTCTAAAGAACAAAAAGCACTGATTAGCTTTTTAAATTGCGGTGCAAAGATATATTTTGTTTCTTTGTACTCCAAATAACTTATTAACAATTTTTAATAGATGGCGCACAAGGCTGGTTTTGTGAATATTATAGGAAGTCCAAATGTTGGAAAGTCTACACTTATGAACGTGTTGGTAGGGGAACGTTTGTCTATTATTACCTCCAAAGCACAAACAACCCGTCATCGTATCATGGGAATTGTGAGTGGTGAGGATTTTCAAATAGTGTATTCCGATACTCCTGGTGTTTTAAAACCAAACTATAAATTACAAGAGTCCATGATGGAGTTTGTGCATACAGCACTTACTGATGCAGATGTAATTTTGTTTGTTACCGATATTTATGAGGATATTAAAATCGAAGAGAAGATTTTAAATAAAATAAAAAATGCGAAGGCTCCTGTATTGTTGTTAATCAATAAAATTGATTTGGCTGATCAGGAAAAATTAGAAGCCAAAGTTCAATACTGGAAGGAAGAAGTTCCTGCAGCTGAAGTGATACCAGTTTCGGCATTGGAAAAGTTTAATGTGAATTATATTTTTGATCGCATTGTAGCATTGTTGCCCGAAGGGCCTGGCTTTTACGATAAGGAGCAATTAACGGATAAACCTGAAAAATTCTTTGTGTCGGAAATTATTCGTGAAAAAATATTGATGAATTATAAAAAAGAAATTCCTTATTCGGTTGAAGTAATTGTGGAGGCATTTAAGGAAGAAGAAAAGATTATTAAAATTAGAGCTGAGATTATTGTTGTTCGTGATTCTCAAAAAGGAATCATTATCGGACATCAAGGAAAAGCACTAAAAAAAGTAGGCACCGAAGCGCGTAAAGATATAGAAGCCTTTTTCCAAAAACAGGTTTTTCTGGAATTGTTTGTGAAAGTGAATAAAGATTGGCGTGATAGTGATACACAACTAAAACGATTTGGGTATATAAATTAATTGACCCACTCTGGCTTTTCGAAGAAAGGTAGTAACGGTGTAAAAATAGAATTTAGTATTAACAAAATTAATTCCTTTTGTATAAGAAGGAATGGAGGAAAAATGGCAAACATTGTAGCAATAGTAGGAAGACCAAACGTTGGAAAGTCAACACTTTTCAATCGTTTAACAGATAGTAGAAAAGCAATTGTTGATGCTGTTGCCGGAGTTACGCGTGACAGACATTATGGTAAATCGGAATGGAATGGTTTAGAGTTTTCTGTTATCGATACTGGTGGATATGTTCATGGTTCGGAAGATGTGTTTGAAGGAGAAATTCGTAAACAAGTTCAGTTAGCGATTGATGAAGCAAATGTGATTTTGTTTGTTGTTGATGTTACAGATGGTATTACAGATGATGATAAAATTGTTGCGAACTTATTGAGAAAAGGCAAGAAGAAAGTGTTTCTTGTTTCAAACAAGGTAGATAATGGCGATCGTGAAGCGTTATCAGGTGAGTTTTATGGTTTGGGCTTGGGCGAAGTGTTCAATGTGTCAGCGATAAGCGGAAGCGGTACAGGTGATTTGTTAGATGCAGTAGTTGATGTTTTAGATAAAGAAGCCAAACCAGAAGAATTAAACATCCCCAAATTTGCAATTGTTGGTCGCCCGAATGTTGGTAAATCATCAACAGTAAATGCATTGCTTGGTAAAGTTCAAAACATTGTAACTCCTATCGCAGGAACTACCCGTGATAGTATCAATACACGTTATACTGCATTTGGTCACGACTTTTTATTAATTGATACTGCAGGTATTCGCAAAAAATCGAAGGTAGAGGAGGATTTAGAGTTTTATTCTGTAATGCGTTCTATTCGTGCAATTGAAGATTGCGATGTTTGTATTCTATTAATTGATGCAACATTGGGAATGGAATCACAAGATTTGAATATTTTCCATCTTGCAGAGAAAAATAGAAAAGGAATTGTGATTGTTGTAAATAAATGGGATTTAGTAGAAAAAGATACCAACTCAACAAAAGAATACGAAGAAAAAATTCGTGAACGTATTGCTCCATTCCGCGATGTGCCTATTGTATTTACATCAGCACTTACTAAACAACGTATTTTAAAAGCAATTGAAGTTGCAGAACAAGTAAATATTAATAGAACGAAAGCAATCAAAACACGTGAGTTGAATGATGTGATGTTGGATATTATAGAAAAGCATCCACCATCAGCAATCAAAGGGAAATATGTGAAGATCAAATTTATCAATCAGTTGCCTACACATGCTCCTACGTTTGCTTTTTATGCAAACTTGCCTCAATACATTACAGAATCATACATCCGTTTCTTAGAAAACAGATTGCGTGAGCAGTTTGATTTTACGGGTGTTCCGATTCAGTTGTTCATGAGAAAGAAATAAGTTTTTATTTCATAAAAACAAAAATCCCCTTACCAATTTTGGTAAGGGGATTTTTTGTTTTATAAACCTTTTATCGATTAGTCTACATTATCATGTAAAAAAGAGTTGTTTGGTTTAATCTCTACTTTTTTATCATCACCTTCTGATAAAGTATAACGAGATACTTGTGATTCAGAAGAATGAGGAGTAGAATCCAATGCAACATTTCTACGTTTGTAAGCTGGTTCGTTTTCTAATTCAGATAAACCATTTGGCGATTTTAATTTAAAACTCAATTGTTTTAATTTTTCGATACGCTCTTGTGATTTTCTTAATTGCTCATCTTGTTGAACTTCTGCAATGGTTTTGCTTTCGTCTTTGCTTTCGATTACAAAATCACTTTCCATTGTAGGTTCTTCGTTCACTTTTGAAACAATGAACGGCTCTTCATAAGAAACGACATTGCTATTGTTATTAGTGATTTCGAATTCAAATGTAATTTGTTTTTCTTCTTCTGTTTCAGCAACAGGAGTTTCTTCAACTACTTCGTTTCTGATGAACATGAATGGCTCTTCAGCAACAATTTCTTCACTTACTTCAGAAACTTCGTTAACAACTGGTGTTACTTCAGCTACAGGTGTTACTACTTCATTTACTGGAGCAACAACTTCGTCTTTAAAGAAAGAAGTCATTTCTTCAACTACAGGAGTAGAAGTAACAGGAGGAGCAATGTTTTCTACTTTAGGAAGTTCATCAACCAATGAGAATACTTTCTTCTCAGGAGCTTTTTCAATTTTAATTCCTAAATCTGCATTTGAATTAAATCCAGTTGCGATAATCGTAACACTTACTTTATCTCCTAATGATGAATCAACACCATATCCTTTGATTACCTCGGCAGTCATACCTGCAGCATCTTGAATGAAATCAGTGATTTCTCCTAATTCATCCATTGTAATTTCATCGTCACCACAAGTAACATTTACCAATACATAACGTGCACCACGAATGTTGCTATCGTTTAATAATGGAGATGACATTGCTTGTTCAACCGAACGAATTGCACGGTGTTCACCACTCGCTTGAGCAGATCCCATGATTGCAACACCACTGTTTTTCATTACCGTTTTAACGTCATTAATATCCGTGTTGATTTGTAATGTAGTAGTGATAATGTCAGCAATACCTTTAGCAGCAGTTGTTAAAATATCATCTGCATGACCAAATGCTTCAGTCACTTTAAGGTTACCATAGATTTCACGCAATTTGTCATTGCTGATCACTAATAATGTATCAACATTTTCTTTTAATTGCTCTAAACCCAAATCAGCTTGTGCTTTACGTTTTTTACCTTCAAAACCAAATGGGATGGTAACAATACCAACTGTTAAAATTCCCATTTCTTTTGCAGCTTGAGCAATTACTGGTGCAGCACCTGTACCAGTTCCGCCACCTAAACCAGCAGTGATAAATACCATTTCGGTATTGTTTCCTAAAATTGCTTTAACTTCTTCGATATTTTCGATTGCAGCATTTCTACCAACTTCTGGTAATGAACCTGCACCGCGTCCTTTTGTTAAGCTAGAACCCAAAACAATTTTTAAAGGCACTGGACTAATGTCTAATGCTTGTTGATCGGTATTACAAACAATAAAGTCAACACCTTTAATGCCTTGTTTGTACATGTGGTTTACAGCGTTGCTTCCGCCACCACCAACTCCAATTACTTTAATAATTGAAGAGTTGTCTTGAGGTAAATCAAATTTCATCATATTGATTGTGTTTTAAACATTTGATATTATTGGCACTTAGCCGACAATACATTTTTTAACGTTATAAAATTCCTATATTTTTTAATGTGTAATTAACATACCTTCTGTTAGTTACTAACTATTGAATGTTAATTACCTAGTCGTTTTTTACTGTTGTACCGAATCTTCATCAAAAAACTTTTTGATTTTTTCGAACCATCCACCAGAACGTTCTTTGTCTTTTGAATGGCTTGTAATCGTAGTTTTTGTTGTTGCACTGTTTTGATTTTGTTTGTCAATTCGTTGCAACTCTTTCATCACCAAACCTACTGATGTAGCGAACAATGGACTGGTTACATCTTCTGTTCCTTTTGCTAAATGTTCGTTAGGATAACCAATACGTGTATCCATTCCGGTAATGTATTCAATCAATTGAGAGATGTGTTTTAATTGAGCTCCACCACCTGTAACCACAATTCCTGCAATTAATTTTTTCTCGTATCCCGAATGTTTGATTTCATAATAAACATGCTCAATAATCTCTTCCATTCGAGCTTGAATGATACTTGATAAGTTTTTTACAGAAATTTCTTTGTGTGCTCTTCCTCTTAATCCTGGGATAGAAACGATTTCGTTTTCTTGGTTTTCGCTAGCCAATGCCGAACCGAATTTTATTTTCAATAATTCAGCTTGACTTTTAATAATGGTACATCCTTCTTTAATGTCTTCTGTAATTACATTACCACCAAATGGAATAACTGCAGTATGACGAATGATGCCTTCATGGAAAATAGCAACATCTGTTGTTCCACCACCAATATCAACCAATACAACACCTGCTTCTTTTTCTTCGTTGCTTAAAACGGCATCAGCAGATGCAAGTGGTTCTAATGTTAATGCAGAAACTTCTAAGCCTGATTTTTGAACGCATTTGTAGATATTGCGAGCAGCGGCAATTTGTCCTGTAATGATATGGAAGTTTGCTTCTAAGCGAATACCAGACATTCCAATAGGATTTTTGATACCACTTTCGTTATCGATGATATACTCTTGAGGAAGAACATGGATAATCTCTTCGCCTGGAGCCATTGCTAAACGGTACATATCATCAATTAATGAATCAATGTCTTTTTGAGAAATTTCTTCCTCAATGCTTGAGCGTGTTTTGATACCACGGTGTTGGTTACTTTTGATATGCTGACCAGCAATACCAACATTTACAATTTTTATGTCTACACCTGATTTGTTTTCTGCATCGGCAACAGCAGTACGGATCGATTGAACTGTTTGGTCAATATTTTGAACCACACCACGTGCAACACCGTACGATTCTGATTTTCCCATTCCTAGGATTTCAATTTTTCCGAATTCATTTCTGCGACCAACAATCGCTACAATTTTTGTTGTTCCAATATCTAAGCCTACTACAATTTCTGATGGTTCCATGTTCATTTATTTTTTTGTGCAAACAATTTGATTTTTAAATTTTAGATTTATTGTGGAGTATTTATCCCACCAACCAGTAGTGTTTAAGCCTTGTTGGTAGAAGGTAAATAATTTATTGAATTTTTCTTCCATGTTGGTCGTATCACCAAAAATGATTTTTTGATTTCCAGCTAAAGGAACAATCTCCATGTCTTTTTCTGCATTGATGTAGATTTGCTGTACTTGTGCTTTCCAGAATTCATTTTTAGTAATAAAATCTCCCATTGCATATAATTCATCTAGCATGCTGCTTGCTGCTAAAGCGCTATCTTTTGCAATGTCAAATACAGAATATCTATAACGTGTAATGTAAGGCTCTGTTATTGCACCACTTGCAATTACTACGTTTGCAGTGTATTTATCAGATAAAGGCATTGGCTTGCCTTCATCATCAATGTAATAACTTTCGCCATCGGTATTGATTACTCTTAATATTGGTTTGCGTTGTTTTACATCAATTTTTAGTACACCATCTATGCTAAGCGATACTTCGGCATTGGAAATTGCGGCATGGCTGTTTAGCATGTGTTCTATGTCCGCAACATCAATGGTTCGTTTTGGTTGATTTTTAATGCTGTCACCTCTATCATTAATCAAACGTGCAACATCAATATTGTCTAGAAAGAACAAATCACCTTCTTGATTTACATGAATCACCATTTCTTTACATAGCAGGGAGTCTTGTTCTTTATTAATAAAGCCCAAGCTAACTACTAGTCCAGTAACCAGTACTACCCAAAGAGTGATGTATGCTATTTTTTTAAATTTTTTCAAGACTTCTTTAATAAACTATTTTTGATTGGTTCAACAAACGTATCGATATCGCCAGCTCCCATCGTTAATAATACTTCGATTTTTCGTTTGCTTATTTCATTCACTAATTCACTTTTTTGGCAAATGGATTTATTGTTCGATTTCATCAAATTCAGCAATAATTGTGAGTCAACTCCATTAATCGGTAATTCACGTGCTGGATAAATTTCCATTAAAATGCATTCGTCTAATAAATCTAGGCTAGTCGCAAAATCAGCTGCAAAATCTCTTGTTCTGCTAAACAAGTGTGGTTGAAAGATTCCTGTTATTTTTTTGTTTGGGAACATTTCTTTTGCTGAGTTGATTGTTGCTTTTAATTCTTCGGGATGATGTGCATAATCGTCAATAAAAATAAGCTCAGTCGATTTTATTTGATAATCAAATCTACGTCTAACTCCCTTGAAACTACTTAATGCTTTTTGTATATCTTTTTCTTGAATGCCTAGCTCACAAGCAATGGCTGTGGCTGCAATTGAATTTTCTACATTGTGTTTTCCTGGTAATCCCAAGGTCATATTTTTGAAGGTACCTTTGGTAGTTACAATATCATAGTGGTACTGACCATCCTTAATAACAATATCACTTGCATAATAATTTGCCGCTGTATCACTTACAGAATAGGTGATAAGTACCTTGTTTGTTTTGATTTTATCCTCTATACTTTTTTTAACAATCAAAGTTGATTCTACTTGATTTGCAAACATGCAGAAAGATTCCTCCACATAGGAAACATCTCCATAGATATCCAAGTGGTCGGCATCAACAGAAGTAATGACAGCAATTTTTGGATGCAATGTTAAGAAGGAACGGTCGTATTCATCAGCTTCAACAACTACGTAGTTATTCGAGTTGTTTGTATTGAGTGATGAACTGATTAATAAATTGGTATTGTAATTTTGTGTGATTCCTCCTAAAAAAGCAGAAGGATCTAAGTTTGCAGTTTTTAAAATGTGCGCAACTAAAGATGAGGTAGTAGTTTTTCCATGTGTTCCAGCTACAGCAATAGTTTTCGTTGCTTTGGTTATTAAGCCCAATACTTCAGCACGTTTTTTAATGTCAAAACCATTTTCTTTTAAATAATTAAATTCAGAATGGTTTGATGGAACTGCAGGTGTGTAAACAATCAATGTTTTTGATTTATCATTTAACACATTTGAGGGAATCAATTTGACATCATCCTCGAAATGAATACTAATGCCTTCAGCAATTAATTCGTTTGTAAGTTTAGTTGGTGTTTTGTCATAACCACTAACTTGTTTACCCATTGCATTAAAATAACGTGCAAGGGCGCTCATTCCAATGCCGCCAATGCCTAAAAAATATACGTTATTTATGCTGTTAAAATTCATTTCTTTTTAATGTTGATCAAACTTAAAATTTCGTTTGCTATAACTGTTGCCGAATCTTTAAATGCAAGTCGACCAATGTTTTCTGATAATTTGATGCATTGTGTTTCATCTTTCATTAAATCCAATACAGCTTCTTTTAATTTTTCTTTTGCTTCTACATCTTTTATTAATAATGCTGCATTGTAAGTAACTAGTGCCATCGCATTCTTCGTTTGATGATCTTCTGCAACGTTTGGAGAAGGAATTAGAATGCAAGGTTTTTTTACCAAACACAATTCTGAAATGGAGCTAGCACCTGCTCTAGATATGACCACATCCGCAACAGCATAGGCATAATCCATTTTTTGAATAAAATCGAATGCTTTAATTCCTTTTTCACTAAAAGGCACTGTGGCAGCTTTCGCTGTTTCGAAATAACCTTTTCCTGTTTGCCAGATTAGTTGAATGTTTGCATCGGCAAATGATTGAATACACGTTGCAATGCTTTCATTTATTGTTCGGGCACCCAAACTTCCGCCAATTACCAATATTGTTTTTTTGTTTGAATCAAGTCCAAAAAATTCTATTCCTCTTTCACGTTTCCCTTCTAAACTTAATATATCTTGTCGAACGGGGTTTCCTGTTAAAATGATTTTTTCTTTTGGAAAATATTTTTCCATTCCGTTGTAAGCAACACAAATTTTATCTACCTTTTTAGATAGAATTTTATTGGTAATTCCAGGATACGAATTTTGTTCTTGTATTAATGTTACTATTCCTTTGTTGGCAGCTACTTGTAACATTGGTCCACTCGCAAATCCACCCGTTCCAATGGCTGCATCAGCATCAAATGTTTTTAAAAGTTTTTTTGCTTTACGTAAACTGCTTATTAATTTAAATGGAAAGGCTAGGTTGGATAAGGTGAGTTTTCGTTGAAAACCACTAATCCATAATCCTTCAATTTTGTATCCTGCAGCCGGAACTTTCTCCATCTCCATTTTACCTTCCGCACCAACAAATAAAAACTCAGTATCAGGGCGTAATGCTTTAATTGCATTAGCAATTGCGATAGCAGGAAAGATGTGTCCACCTGTTCCACCACCACTAACAATAATTTTAAGCGGTTTCATTTTCTTCTCCTTTCTCTTCGTTATCTGATTCTCTACTCACACTCAATATCATTCCCAATGCAATACTTGTAAACCAAATACTTGTTCCACCCATACTGATTAATGGTAAGGGCTGTCCAGTAACTGGAAATAAGTTAACTGCTACTGCCATATTTATCATAGCTTGAAAAACAAGGCTGAATGTTAAACCGACTGCGAGTAGACTGCCGAATGTTTTTTCACTTTTGTTGGCAATACGAATCCCTCGAAAGAGCAGTACAATGTATAAGAATACAATGATGATGGCTGAAATCAAGCCCCATTCTTCAATTACAATTGCATAAATAAAATCGGAAGATGCTTGCGGTAAAAAGTTTCGTTGAATACTGTTACCCGGTCCTTTGCCAATGATTCCACCAGTGGCGATGGCAATTTTGGCTTGTTCTGATTGGAAATTACTTTCACTATCTCCTTTCGAAAAGTTCTCGATACGTGCTTTCCATGTTCTTCCACGAGGAATTGCATCTGGAAAATTCCAGATAATTAATAATACCAATCCTAGCATAATTATTCCTGATCCAATCAATATCCATAAATGCTTTGCATTCATACGCCCGATAAACATCAATATAAAGCAGTTTAAAAACAACATTGCTGCTGTAGAAAAATTGGCTGGGAAAATCAATACGCAAATAATTCCTATCGGAAGAATGATAGGTATAAATGCTTGTTTGAAATCTTTTATGACATCTTGTTTAATGGAAAGCATTCTTGCTACATAAGTAATCAATGCAAGCTTTGCAAAATCGGATGTTTGGAATGTTAAGGATGTACCTGGAATTGCTAACCATCTGCTTGCATCACCAGCACTTACTCCTTTTAATAAGGTGTAGAGTAGGAGTGGAGCTGCTAAGAATATAGCAATTTGTGATATTCTTGAAAAGTAGGAGTATTTTACTTTATGTATCAAATACATTAAGAATAATCCCGAGCCCATAATAAAAACATGTTTGATTAAATACGATGCTGTGTCTCCTTCTTTGTAGCGATAAGCTAATGCAACAACGGCACTGTATACAACCAAAATAGATAAAAGGGATAGTAGTAAAACTACTGTCCAAATTACTTTGTCTCCTTTTATGTATTTAAATAAATTCAATCAATTAATTTTTAGGAAAGCTGCTTAATTGCCGCTTTAAATTCATTGCCTCTTTTTTTGTAATTATCAAATTCTTTGTAGGCTTCGCAAGCAGGAGAAAACAACACAACATCTCCCGACTTTGCATAAGCACTACTTATTTGAATAGCCTCCTTTATGCTGTTTGCTTTTGCAAATAGCATATAGTGTTTTGAATAGTGTTGCAAAATTGCATTGGAATATTTTCCTAAGTATACAATTGCAATTACCTTTTCTTTTATTTGTCGAGCAAGAACGGAATAATCATTGTCTGCATCATTCCCTCCAATTATTAATACTACCGATGTTTCGATTGCTTCTAATGAATTACGTGTTGCTGAAAGTCGGATTGACTTTGAATCATTGACATAAGCAATGCCATTGATTTCATCAACAAATTCCATTTGATGGTCATCTTCTGATGCGCGAACACGTTCGCGGGATAAAGAGGATGTATCCAGTTTCGAATGATAGTTTTTTAGTTTAGAATTTTCTTGCATCGATTTTTGTTTTAAATCCCAATCAATAATAATTTTATAAAGCTCTTACTGCTTGTTTAAACTGAGTTCCGCGATCCTCATAGTTTTCAAACATATCAAAACTTGCACATGCAGGTGATAAAAGAACAGTATCTCCTTTTTTACCAATTTTGTATGCTTGCGCAACAGCTTCAGTAGCTGAGTTAGCTTCTAAAATCGTATCCACCATTTTGTCAAATGCTTTGATGATTTTTTTGTTATCGGCACCCAAGCAAATGATTGCTTTTACTTTTTGTTTTACCAATTCATTCAACATTGAATAATCATTTCCTTTGTCTACACCACCAAGGATTAAAATGACAGGATTATTCATGCTCTCTAAGGCATACCATGTAGAGTTTACATTCGTAGCTTTTGAATCATTGATAAATTCAATTCCATGAACATTACCTACCACCTCTAAACGGTGATCGATGTTGTGGAAATCAGAAAGACTTTCGCGAATGGTCTCTTTTCTGATTCCAACCAATTTACCTGTTACACCTGCAGCCATAGAGTTGTAGATGTTGTGTTTGCCTTGTAGGGCTAGTTCTTGAATTGTCATAAATAAGGGATTTGTGTTGTTTGTATTTATTATTAATTGATTGTTTTCTAAATGTGCTCCTGTTTCAACTGTTTGCATAATCGAAATAGGATATTGTTTTGCTTTTACTTGTTTGTTTTTTATTGTTTGCATTGTTACTTCATCATCCACACAGAAAATAAATGCATCTTCTTCTGTTTGGTTTTGTATGATTCTAAATTTTGAATCAGCATAATTTTCAAGCTTGTATTCGTAGCGATCTAAATGATCGGGTGTAATGTTTAATAGCACTGCTATATCGGCTTTAAACTCATACATCCCATCCAATTGAAAGCTGCTTAATTCCAATACATAGTAATCGAAATTGTTTTCGGCTACCTGCATTGCAAAGCTTTTGCCTACGTTGCCTCCAAGCCCAACATTTAGCCCTGCTTTTTGTAGCATATGGTAAGTCAACAATGTTGTTGTTGTTTTTCCATTGCTTCCTGTTATGCATATTTTTTTTGCATTGGTATATCTTCCAGCAAATTCAATTTCTGATATAACAGGAATTCCTTTTTCTTTAAGCTTTTTAATTAGCTCAACTTTATCAGGAATACCAGGACTTTTTACAACTTCAGTAGCATTTAATATCAATGCTTCTGTATGTTGTTCTTCTTCCCATTTAATCTCATATTTTGAAAGAACGTCTTTGTACTTATCTTTTAATTTTCCTTTATCGGATAAAAAAACTTCGTATCCTTTTTGTTGTGCTAAAACAGCTGTTCCAACACCACTTTCGCCACCGCCAAGTATTACTAAGCGTTTCATCTTATCGTAATTTTAATGTTACGATTGTTAATACTGCCAGCATGATTCCAATAATCCAAAAGCGTGAAACAATTTTTGATTCGTGAAATCCTAATTTTTGATAGTGATGATGCAATGGGGCCATTTTAAATAATCGGTTGGCTCTCGCGAATTCAATTCCATGCTTTTTCTTCATGCGTTTGAAATACGCTACTTGCATCATTACTGATAAATTTTCTACTAGAAATACACCACATAAAATTGGAATCAATAATTCTTTACGGATTGCAATTGCAAATACAGCAATGATTCCTCCTAATGCTAAACTTCCTGTATCGCCCATGAATACCTGTGCAGGGAAGGAGTTGTACCATAAAAATCCTACGCAGCCTCCAACGAATGCAGCAATAAAAATTACGAGCTCACCCGAGTTAGGGATGTACATAATATTTAAATAGTCAGCGAAAACTGTATTACCCGAAACGTATGCAAGGATTCCAAGTGTAACACCTATGATTGCGGATGTGCCTGTGGCAAGTCCATCTATACCATCCGTTATATTTGCTCCATTAGAAACAGCAGTTACAATGAGGATTACAAACGGAATAAAAATTAGCCAAGCCCATTTTTCGTAACCATCACCTAAAAATGATAGTAAGGACGAATAATCAAATTCATTATTCTTCACAAATGGAATTGTTGTTTTCATTGATTTGGTCTCCTGTTTTGCGTATACTGGCATTTGAGGAGTGCTGCCTGAATCATTCATTACATCATTTGAATAAGCACTTTGTCCGCTTGTAAATATTTTTTCTTTTACAACAACACCATCATTGAAATAAAGTGTAATACCTACGATAAGTCCAATTCCAACTTGTCCTAATACTTTAAACTTTCCAGCTAGTCCTTCTTTGTTCTTTTTAAATACTTTGATGTAATCATCCAAAAATCCGATTGCACCCAACCATACTGTTGAAATAAGCATTAAAAGAATATATACATTATGAAGCTTTGCAAATAATAATGTTGGTACTACAATAGCAGCTAGAATAATTAATCCACCCATGGTAGGTGTTCCTTTTTTCTCCAATTGCCCTTGCAATCCTAAATCGCGAACAGTTTCTCCAACTTGTTTTTTATGTAGAAGATTAATGATACGTTTTCCAAAAACCAATGAAATCAATAGCGAAACGATTAACGCCATAGCCGCTCTAAACGAGATGTATTGAAATACTCCAGCTCCTGGAAAATCGAATTGTTTGTCTAAAAAATCAAATAAGTAGTAAAACATGTGTTCGTTCGTTTTTTATTTTTCAAATAATTTTAAATTCTCTTGTAATACTTCCATGTCATCAAATGGATGTTTTACTCCTTTTATTTCTTGATATTTTTCGTGCCCTTTTCCTGCAATTAGAATAATGTCGCCATCGTTAGCAATGGAACATGCCATCTTTATTGCTTCACTTCTGTCGGTAATCGAAATGGTTTTTTTAAAATTCACAGCATCAACACCAGCTTGCATTTCTTTTAAGATCGCTTCTGGTTCTTCGCTTCTAGGATTGTCGGAAGTAAGGATTACTTTTGTGCTCAAGTCGCCAGCGATTTTTGCCATGATTGGGCGTTTAGCTGCATCTCTATCGCCACCGCAACCTACTACCGTAATTACTTGTTCGTTTCCTGTGCGTATATCTGCAATTGTTTTTAATACATTTTGTAATGCATCAGGTGTGTGTGCGTAATCAACTATTCCAACAACTCCATTGTTATTTCTGATGTATTGAAATCTTCCTTCCACAGAACTCAATGTGCTTAATGTTGTAAGTACATTTGTTTTGTCTTCTTTTAATAATATAGCTGTTGCGTATACTGCTAATAAGTTGTAAGCATTGAAGCTTCCAATTAATTTGCTCCATACTTCTTGGTTATCGATATTCAAGAGTAATCCACTGAATTGATTTTCGACTACCTTGCATTTGAAATCGGCCATTGAGCGAAGTGAGTAGCTACGTTTCAACGCCTTTGTGTTTTGCAACATGATTTGCCCGTTTGCATCATCTTTATTTGTTAATGCAAATGCATCACTACCTAAACCATCAAAAAATTTCTTTTTTGCTTTTATGTATTCATCAAATGTTTTGTGATAATCTAAATGATCATGGGTAATGTTTGTGAATACTGCTCCTGAAAAATGAATGCCCGCAATTCTGTTTTGAACCACTGCATGTGAACTCACTTCCATAAAGCAATGTGTACAGCCTTTTTCAATCATTTGACGCAACAATGCATTTAATTGAATAGCGTCTGGTGTTGTATGTGTTGCAGGAATAATGTCATTGTTAATTTGATTTTTAACAGTTGATAATAAACCTACTTTGTAACCCAATTTTTTAAACAAGCTGAATAGCAATGTTACAGTTGTTGTTTTTCCATTTGTTCCAGTTATGCCAACTAGTTTTATTTTTTCAGATGGATTATCATAAAAATTACCAGCAATAATTCCCAATGCTGCACTTGTATCTTTAACTTTTATATAAGTTACTTTGTCATTAATACCTTCTGGAAGTTCTTCGCATAATATTGCAATTGCGCCTTTTGTGATTGTGTCATCAATGTATTTGTGTCCATCACTCAATGTTCCTTTTATTGCAATAAACAAACTGTCTTTTTCTATTTTGCGTGAATCAAAACTCAAGGCAGTTATTGCAATATTGGTTGACCCAATCACTTCAATAATTCCAGCTTTATATAATATGTCTTTTAATAATTTCATATTCTTAAATCAATTCAAGTGTTATTAATGTTCCTTTACTAAACATTTCTCCTGCCTGAAGCGATTGTTTAGATACACTTCCACTTCCAACTAGTTTTACTCGTATACCATTGTTTTCTAATAAGTACAATGCATCTTTAGCCGACATACCAATTACATTAGGTACCAATCCTCTTTTTAATGAATCATCGGGGTCTCTCGCACTTAGGCTAATACTTGTTGAATCGCTAGTAGTAGCACTTACCCATTCTGCTTTTGAATTATTACTATAGTTTTTAACTTTTAATGTTTTTAAAACCATTGCAACATCATCCTGATTTCCATTTTTTGTTGCAGGCGATTTTTTAGCAAATTGTGGTTGATACGAATTAATCTCTTTGTGTATTTCTAAGCTTGTTGAATATACTTTATCAGCTACATCTTTAAATACAGGACCCGCTACAGCGCCACCATAATAAGCATCACCACTAGGTGCACTGATTACTACAATGCAAGAATATTTAGGATTGTCGGCTGGGAAGTAACCCACAAACGATGCTTGATACGTCATTTTTCCTTTTACCATTCCCATTTGAGCTGTTCCTGTTTTACCAGCAATTTGATAGTCGGCTGCTTTTAAGCTTTTTGCTGTACCATTTGTTACTACACCTTCCATCATTTGCTTGGCTTTTTTAATGGTAGCAGGTGAACAGATAGCAGGATTGATTACTTCAGGTTCAAATGTTTTTGTTGTTTTTCCACGCTTACGAACCTCTTTTACAAACATTGGTCGCATCATTTTTCCGTCATTAGCAATAGCACTGTAGAAGGTTAAAATTTGCAATGGTGTAATTCTGCTTTCATAACCATAGCTAATCCATGGTAATGAAATTTTAGACCATGTTTTATCTTTTGTGTTTTTGATATAGGGCTCAGCTTCTCCTGGTAGACTTATTCCTAAAGGTTTCCCTAAATTCATTTTATACAAACGATCAATGTATTTTTGAGGATCTTTTGCATAATAGCGCGTGATGATTTTTGTGACACCAACATTTGATGATTCTTCAAATACACGTTGAACAGTTATTCTACTTTCTTTTGGTGGATGAGAATCTCTTACCTTTTTACCATAATATTCACATTCGCCATTTCCGATATCAATTATCTCATTTAGACTTACATTATAATCTTCCATTACTGCAACAAGTGATGCTAGTTTAAATGTAGAACCCGGCACAGTCGCCTGTCCAACTGCATAATTCAAACTTTCTAAATAAACAGAGGTGTCTTTATTGCTTCTTTTTAGATTCGCAATGGCTTTAATTTCACCTGTTTTAATTTCCATTAAAATCAATGAGCCATGGTCAGCGCCATGTTGTCTCAAGCATTTTAATAATGAATTTTCTGCAACATCTTGTACATTGATATCTATTGTTGAAACTACATCAGAGCCATCTTGTGGTTCAATTTCATTTTCATCATTAATTGGTCGCCATACACCACCAGCAATTTTTTGCATTAAACGTTGCCCGCGGATACCCTCTAAATATTCATTGTATGCCACTTCTAATCCATACGATTTTCCTGTTCCTTCTTCATTGTATTTTCCAATGGTACGAGCAGCTAAAAATTGGAAAGGACGTTCACGCTTGTTGGTTTGTAAATAAGTAAATCCTCCTCTGTTTCTTCCTTTTCGGATGATAGGTAATTTTTTTACTTTCTGTAATTCTGTATAGGAAACACCACGTTGAAGCACTACATAGCGGTCACCCGATTTGCGAGCACGCGTCAAAAGTTTTTTGTATTCCTTTTTTGATTTGTCGCCAAATAATTCCGACAATTGAAATGCTAATGAATCAACATTGTCATAAAAAATTTCATCTGTGATTGCAGATGTGTTTACATCCATCGCTATTTCATAGTATGGTAAAGAGGTAGCTAATAAACTGCCATTTGCATCATAGATGTTTCCACGAACGGCTTCTATGTCAAAAAGCTTCGTAGAAAGGCTTTGAGCTTTCGCTCTCCACTCGTCTCCTTCAGAAAATTGGATAATAAAAACTTTGGAAATAATAGCGACACCAAAGAGGCATATAAAAAAATATATGAGATATACACGCCACAGTATGTCTTTTTTAGCTTCCAATTACTTAATCTTTTTTTGAGGTTGGTTTAACTGTTTTTACTATTATTTTTTTAGGGGGAACAACGCTTTCCTTTATCCCTGAGCTTTTTGAAGCCAATGCTTTTGCAACTTCAGTTTGTTTGCTCTTAATTACTAATGAATCTTTTACTACTATGTATTGTGTTCTTAATTCTTTTATCTCGTTCGACAATTTGTTTACTTTTCTAATCTGATCATCTGCATAATATCCATTGGCGATGTAGCAGATTGCTAAAAAGGATAGGAAGAAAATGAATGGTAAATTTTTAAGAGTTACTTCCTTTGAAAGGAAGCTTCCACTTACAACATTTGCCACAGAACGCACTACCTTATTTTCCTTAATAGGCTTCTCCACCTTTTTAGGTTCTTCTGGTTTTGCTGGTTCTTTAAATTTGTTTCCCATTTTTATTAGTATACTGGTAGTTTACGGTTAACTGTCAACTACTTTTTTTCTGCTACTCTTAATTTTGCACTTCTTGATCGTGTATTTAATTCTAATTCTTCTTCTGTTGGAACAATTGGTTTGCGTGTTATTTGTTTGAAAGGTGTTAATTGATTCCCAAAAAAATCTTTCTCCACTTCTCCTTCAAATTTTCCACTACGCATAAAGTTTTTTACCAATCGGTCTTCCAATGAATGATAAGACATAACCACCAATCTGCCATTTGGCTTCAACACTTCTAAACTTTGTGTCAATAGCTCCTCTAAAACTTCCAACTCTTTATTTACTTCAATTCGTAATGCTTGAAATACTTGTGCGTAATACTGGTTTTCTTTTCCACGCTTTACACATTTCGTAATGGTTACTTTTAAATCGTTAACCGTCTCAATCGCCTTTGTTTTTCTTGAATGAAAAATGATAGAAGCTAAATAGCCCGCATTATCTACTTCACCATATATTCTAAATATGCGTTTCAAATCTTCTTCACTATAAGTATTTAAAACATCAGCGGCTGTAACCTTTCCATTTTGATCCATGCGCATGTCCAACTTAGCATCAAAGCGGATAGAGAATCCTCGTTCAGCTTCATCAAACTGATGAGAGGATACACCTAAGTCGGCAAGTAATCCATCAATTGGCAAAGCATTATAGAGTTTTAAAAAATTTTTGAGGTATCGAAAGTTTTGTTTTATCAAAACGAATCGAGGATCATCAATTTTATTTTTTACTGCATCATCATCTTGATCAAATGCATATAACTTACCAGTAGTTAAGTGTTTCAAAATTTCTCTTGAATGTCCACCGCCACCAAAAGTTACATCCACATAGATTCCTTCTGGATTAATGCTTAGCCCATCAATACACTCTTTTAAAAGAACGGGGTTGTGATATTCCATTACTCGCTTGGTGTTGGATTAATTCCACCCATTACATCTTCAGCAAGTTTTTCAAAATCAACAGTGCCTTCGTTGATGAATTTCTCATAGGCTTTTTTATCCCATATTTCAATTCGATCACCAGCTGCTGCCATCACCACATTTTTGTTTATTCCTGCAAACGACATTAAGTCTTTTGAGATTAATAGTCGTCCTGTACTATCTAATTCTACTGGTACTACACCGTAGTTGAACATTCGAATGAACTCTACATTTTTCTTCACAAACTTGTTTAGCTTGTTTACTTCCTTCACCATTTCATTCCATGTAGCCATAGGATACAACTCCAGCGATTTGCTGAAAATGCTTCGCTTCATCACAAATCCACCTTCAAGTGCACTTGTAAGCTGCTTTTTGAATGCAACAGGTAGCATCACGCGACCTTTCGCATCTGCATTGCATTCATATACTCCAAACAGGCTGTTCATATTGATTTTCCTTATAAGCCGTAAAAATAACGAAATTTTTACCACTTTTTACCACTTTTTACCACTTTTGTTGAAAACTTTTGGTTTTGAACACCTTTTTAAGTCTGTTTTAAAAAATAGTGTTTGCTCTGAATTGTCAATAAATAGTATTCTTTTACCGTTTTTTGCTAGCTTAAAAATGGCGGTGGGAGGCGAGCCCAATCTTAACAAGTTGAGTTGGGTGCCTAAAAATTCAATTTTCAGCCATTTGAAATAGAAAACTATCTTTGTGCATGCTTCAAAAAACAACTATTTCATTTCAACTAGGAGAGCTCAATCTGAGCATAGAAGCGTTAAACAAGCTGTATGACACTATATGTGTTTTCGATTCAAATAAAAAATTCAATAGCTCTCAAAACATTCGTTATTCTCAATTGATTGCTATCGGTGCGATTCGGGACTTGGTTGTTTTTGAACATGGAAATGCATTAGTTCAACTTCAACAATTTATTAATCAGAAAGCGAGCTGGTTGTTTGGTTATTTGAGTTATGATTTAAAAAATGAAATAGAGCATTTGAGTTCAACAAATACGGATGGATTAAACATGCCAGTCCTTCATTTTTTTGAACCCATGTTTGTGTTAGAAATCAACGAGAATGAAATTGTAATTCAGTTCGATGATGAATGTGTGAATGAGAAAGATTTACAAATGTTGAAAGCTGAATTATTTCAATCCAGTGCTGAAGAAGAACGAACCAGTGAATCTTTTGAAATTATTTCACGAATCGAAAAAAATAGCTATTTAAATGCGGTTAAGGAATTAAAGAATCATATTCAATTAGGTGATATTTATGAAGTAAATTTTTGTCAAGAATTTTTTGCAGAAAAAGCGAAGATTGATCCTGTTTTGATTTACGAAAAATTAAATAGGATTTCAGCTGCACCTTTTGCTTCTTTTTGTAAATTCAATAAGCATTATTTAATTTCTGCAAGTCCAGAACGTTACATTAAAAAAGCCGGAAATCAGTTAGTTTCTCAACCCATTAAAGGAACAGCAAAACGTTCGGAGAATTTACTGGAAGATGAGCAAATAAAAAATGAGTTGCGTAATAATCCCAAGGAACAAAATGAGAATGTGATGATTGTTGATTTGGTTCGTAACGATTTGTCGAAATTAGCAACAAGAGGTTCGGTGAAAGTGGATGAATTGTTTGGTGTATATTCCTTCAAGCAAGTACACCAGCTAATTTCTACTGTAAGTTGCAATCTAAAAGAAAATACTTCATTTACCGATATAATTAAGGCAACATTTCCAATGGGTTCCATGACTGGTGCGCCTAAGGTTAGTGCAATGAAGTTGATTGAAAAGTATGAGTCAACCAAACGAGGATTATATTCTGGCTCCGTAGGATATATTATGCCCAATGGCGATTTTGATTTTAATGTTGTTATTCGTAGCATCATTTACAATTCGGAAACATCCTTTCTATCATTTATGGTAGGTAGTGCCATAACTGCAAAAGCAGATGCCGAAATGGAATACGTTGAATGTATGTTAAAAGCAAAAGCGATGTTTGAGGTACTTCAAACAAATAAACCGAATTAATACTTCTTATTTGTAATTTTATAAAATGATTCAATCCTTTCAATCTTTTTTAAAAAAAGAAAAGCTTATCAAGTCATCTGATACAGTTTTATTAACTGTAAGCGGTGGAATTGATTCCTTGGTGTTGTGTGAGCTTTTTCATCAGTCTAAAATTAAATTTGCGATTGCTCATTGTAATTTTCAACTTAGAGGAAAGGAAAGCGATGGCGATGAACTATTTGTTGAAGCGTTGGCCGAAAAATATAACGTGCCGTTCCATACGATTGCTTTTGAAACTTCCAGCTATGCAAAAAAGCATAAATTATCAATACAAGTTGCAGCACGTGATTTAAGATATGCTTGGTTTGAAGAAATTCGTCAGCAATTTAATTATACTCTAATTGCCACTGCTCATCATCAAGATGATTCCATTGAAACGTTTTTTATCAATCTGATTAGAGGAACAGGAATCAAAGGACTGCATGGCATTTTGCCGATTCAGGAGAAACTGATTCGTCCCTTGTTATTTGCAAATAAAAAAGAAATTAGTGCGTTTGCAAAAAAGAACAAATTAAAACATCGTGAAGATAGTTCGAATGCAAACGATAAATATGTTCGGAATAAAATCCGTCATTCCCTGATTCCATTATTGAATGAGATAAACAAAAGTGCAAGTGCTAATATAATTACCACCATTGAAAATCTAAAATCGGTGGAAGCGGTTTACCAAAAACGTATTGATAAAAAAAGAACATCGCTTGTAATTGAGGAGCGTGGACTTGTTAAAATTTCAATATCAAAATTGAAGAAGTTAAAGCCGATTGAGCCATACCTGTTTGAATTTCTTTACCCTTTGGGTTTTAGTTCAATAGTGGTGGATGAAATAATTGCATCATTAAGTAGTGAAAGTGGAAAACAGTTCTTTTCAGAAACACATCGTTTGGTGAAGGATCGTGATTTTTTATTAATCGAAGAAGCCGCAACTAAAAACGAGGTATTGGATACTCGCTTTAAAATTCTTAAAAGCTCAAAAGAACTACCTTATGGGAATCAAACATTGGTTTTAAAAGCGATGAAGCGTCCAACTAAACTTAAATTAGTAAGTCCTGCTACGATTGCACAGTTTGATTTTGATAAATTAGTATTTCCCTTAACCCTTCGTAAATGGGAAAAGGGAGATGTTTTTTATCCGATTGGAATGAAAGGGAAGAAAAAATTAAGCGATTATTTTATTGATAAAAAATTGTCTCTGCTCGAAAAAGACAATAGCTGGGTGTTAGAGTCGAATGGTCAAATTATTTGGGTAGTCGGACAACGGATGGATGATCGATATAAAATAAGTCCTCAGACAAAAAAAATATATTTTGCAGAGTTGACGAAGTAGATTAACTTTGTAGGAACTACATAAATAAAGGCATTTAATGCAAAACGACTTACTTTTTGATGAGAAACAATATATAGGCTATAACAAATGGTCGATACTATGGCGCACGGTTTTAGGACTGTTTTGTTTTACATTGTATTATTGGAGTGAAAATCCGAAGGCAGTTGATGTTTCTGTAATTGAAATTCCATCATCACCAGTTGATGAGGATTCGGGGCAATTGTTCTTTTTAATGGGTGTTATCTTAATGTTATTATCATTGATTCTGATTTTTGTACTTCATCTTCACACAAAAATACAAGGTGAAAATTTAATTTTGGATGGACTTTGGACTTCTAGAAAAGTAAAGATCGATCTTTCGAATATTGTTTCGGCTAAGAAAGTAAAATACAGTAAGTATTTATTGAACAGACCTGTTTACAACCTTCATTTTAAAAACAAAATTCGTTTTTTTACCCAAGGGAACGATGCAGTAGAATTAACCGATAAAGAAGGCTTGGTATACCGAATTGGCACTCAAAAAGCCACTGAGTTGGTAGAAATTATTCAGTCGATTATTAAAAAATAACCAGCACTAAAATAATTTTGTAAAAATGTAACGCAATTTCATTTTGTGCGTACAAGATACCCTACTCTTTAAATAAATGTTTAACCCAAAATATTGAAAATTATGACAAATGCTACTAAGCCTGTGAAAGTGGAAAAGGAATCAATCAGCGAATTGAAATTTCCTGAAAATGAAGTGTTGAATTCAGCAGATGCTATTAAAATTCGTACAGCCAGCCTTGAAAGAGCTATGAAGTTGGGGAATCTAGAGCACAATAAAATTAAAATTATTTTTGAAGATTCAGAAGGAGTAAAACAGGTAGAAACAACTGTTTGGGGTGTTACCGATAAGCGCGTTATCCTTAAGCAAGGCGTAGTAATCCCCATCAATCGCATTCACGAAGTGATTTAACAACTATTAACACCGATTGCTAATAATATAGTAAAAATAGCCCCGAGTTTTCGGGGCTATTTTTTTAACTTTACCACAATCAAATTATAATTCAGTAAAAACACGTTTTGATTATGAAGAAATTTTGGAGTCTGTTATTGGTGTCAATTATGTTTTCCAGTTATGTTGTTGGACAAGACAATCCAGTGAAATGGAAACTATCCACGAAGAAAATAAGTGATTGTGAATATGAATTGGTGTTTAATGGAACTATTGAGGAACATTGGCATGTATATTCATTGAATAAGTTGTCTGATGACGGACCAATGCCAGCCAACATTATGGTTGATAAAGGTGCTGGTTTCGAATTGGTGGGTAAGCCTACAGAAAGTAAACCGATAAAAGCGTTCGACAAGGTATTTGAGGTGGATGTGATGTACTTTGAAAAATCGGTTGTATTTAAACAAAAAATAAAGTTAAAATCAGATAAAGAAGTTGTTATAAAAGGTAAGTATGAATACCAGGCTTGCACTGAAGAAAAATGCATATTTCCGCCTGCAACACCATTTGAATTTAAATTAAAAGGAGATTGTGGAACGAAAGAACTGTCATCAGTAGTAACGGAAGCAGTTGCTCCAATTGATTCTTCAAGTACCGAAGTGATTGATTCATCTGTATCAAAGGTTGATACTGTTAAAACAACTGTTGTGGCCGCTTCATCTAATGCCGATACAGACGATGAATCATCCATTGAAGGAAAAGTGTGGTGGGTGATTTTCTTAACAGGTTTTGTTTGGGGCTTTGCAGCATTGTTTACACCTTGTGTTTTCCCTTTAATTCCTATGAACGTTAGTTTTTTCTTAAAACGCAGTCAGAACAAAGCAAAAGGAAAATTAAATGCCATCTTATACGCCTTATCCATTATCATCATTTTCGTTTCGCTTGGTTTGGGAATATCAGCCATTTGGGGTGGTGGAGCGTTAAATACTTTTGCTACTAGTGCTGGTTTTAACCTGTTTATATTTATTTTGTTGTTGATTTTTGCTGCCTCTTTTTTAGGTGCATTTGAAATCACCTTGCCATCGGGCTTTGTAAATAAAATTGATAAACAAAGTGATAGAGGTGGATACATCGGTATTTTCTTTATGGCCTTGGCCTTGGTTGTAATTTCGTTTTCATGTACTGGCCCAATGATAGGAAATGCACTTGTTGCTGCTTCTACTTCAGGAAATACATCTGGCGCATTTTGGGCAATGTTTGGATTCTCTTCTGGATTGGCATTGCCATTTGGATTGTTTGCCTTTTTCCCATCCATGCTTAATTCAATTCCAAAGAGTGGTGGTTGGCTGAATGCAGTTAAAGTAGTACTTGGTTTTCTGGAACTAGCACTGGCATTAAAATTTGCATCGAATGTTGATGTTGCCTATAATTGGGGGATTTTAACGCGTGAAGTTTTTATTTCATTATGGGTGGTGATTTTTGGTTTGATGACTATTTATTTGTTAGGAGGATTTAAAACATCTCATGATAGCGATTTAAAACATGTTTCTGTTACAAGATTGTTTTTTGCAATTTTTTCATTTTTTGTAACAATCTATATCCTACCAGGCTTGTGGGGAGCTCCTTTAAAGTTGCTGAGCGGAGTTCTTCCTGCATATGAAAATTCAGAATCTCCACATGGTTTTGGTGGTAATTCAACATCAAGTATAGCGGGACATAATGCTAATAATTTGGATCCTGAATTTGGAAAATACATGCACTTGAGTAAAAGTGGTATAGTTTATTTTAAGAATGACTACATACATGCATTGGCTTATGCAAAAAAAGTAGGGAAGCCATTGATGATTGATTTTACAGGTGAACAGTGTGCAAATTGCAGAAAAACAGAGGATTATATTTGGCCTGATCCCACAGTGACATCAGTTTTGAATAATGACGTTGTACTTGTTTCTTTATTTGTAGATGACAAAGAAGAACTAGATCCTAAAGATTATCAAAAAGTATTTTGGTTTGGTCAAGAACGAGAAATAACCACAGTTGGGGATAAGTTTAAATACATGGAAGAAACCTTGTACAAACAAAGTACACAGCCTTTGTATGTATTGTTGGATCATGACGAAAAAACATTGATTACTCCTCGCGGTTATAAATCGGGAATACCAGAATACATTAATTGGTTAAATGAAGGAGTAAATGAATTTAAGAAGCGTAGCACTAAATAATTAACTTTGCTACTCGAAACTAAAAAACTACAAATAAAATGGCATTAGAGGAAAAAATAAATGCAGACATTAAAGCTGCAATGTTGGCAAAAGAGGCTGCAAAATTAGAAGCATTAAGAGCTGTAAAATCAGCAATACTTTTATTGAAAACTTCTCCTGAAGGTTATACCGATGAAACAGAAATTAAGGCCTTGCAAAAAATGGTTAAGCAACGTAAAGAGACCGCAGATGTTTACAATGGCCAAGGCCGTGCTGATTTAGCGGAAGTTGAATTGTCGCAAGCAGCTATTATCGAAGTGTATTTGCCAAAACAAATGAGTGAAGCAGAAGTGAAAGTTGAATTAGAAAAAATTATTGCATCTGTTGGTGCAAGTTCACCTGCAGATATGGGTAAAGTGATGGGAGCTGCTACAAAAGCATTGTCGGGTAAAGCAGATGGTAAAGTAATTTCTACTTTGGTAAAAGAATTATTGAGTAAGTAATACTATTCAAAAATACAATAGGCGCAATTGAATTTTCAATTGCGCCTATTTTTATTTTTAAATTTGATTATTCAAATATAATTTTCTTAGTGATGCGTTTATTGTCAATTAGGATTGTAATAAAATAAATTCCATTCGATAAATTTTCTTTTTGAATAGTTACTAGTGAATCTGTTGTGTAAAACGAACGCAATTCTCTTCCTGTAACATCATAAAGTGTAATTCCTACTTGTCGGCCAGAAGTATTTCCCAAGTTAATAGTAGTATAATCACTAGCAGGATTCGGGTAGATTATTAAAGTGTTAGTAGAACTAATTTCAGATACACTTAGTGTTGAACAATTCATTGGGAAAGTATACGCACAAGTGGTATCATAGATAGCATCTGTAACATAAACAGTTCCCGTAAAGTTTGTTGGTAATGAATCCAAGGTGGTTGGTAAATCATGTGTAACCGTATCGCCACCTAGTTGAGCAAATAAATAAAACAAAGCACCAATGTTTGCAATTGTGTCACCAGCAGTATCAACCACTACCACAACTGGGTAATTTATTTGAATTGAATCGGCATTGATGATGGTTACATCTAATTCGTTGTTGGTTGTATCCATTACAATACTTTGAACACATAACGAACTGCAGCTAACAACTTGTGCATTTGATTCAGAAGCTGTAACTGCTATTAGGATTAAGAATGCAATTATTTTTTTTATCATGATTTATATTTTTTTCAAAGGTAATGAAACAATTTACATTAAATGGTCCAAGTGTTTTTACCTCTTATTAATGCATCTAAATTTCCTTTTCCTTTTTGTTTGATTGCTTCTTCTATTTGTGCATTCATTGCATCTTCATAGCAAAAACGATCTTCTTTGTAGAATACACCAAATGGTCGTGGTAAGGCATTTTCATTTCCTGGATTATCGAAGAAACGAACCAATATGCTTGCTTTTACAGGATCAGTTTCATCGTGTATCCATAAATCATTTGCAGAAGCATCTGCAATATTTACAATTACTGGTTTGAATCCATCTAATTTAATTCCTTTGTCGGCTTGATCACCAAAGATTAATGGTTTCCCATTTTCAACCATTAACGTATTTAACTTTTTTGTTCCTTTTTCTGTGAATACTTCAAAAGCACCATCATTAAATACATTACAATTTTGGTAAATTTCTACTAAAGATGTTCCCTTGTGCGCATTTGCTCTTTTCAATATTTCACGCATGTGAATTGGATCTCTGTCCATTGTACGAGCAATAAAGGTTCCATCGGCACCTAAACTCAATGCAAGCGGATTAAATGGATGATCGACCGAACCCATAGGTGTTGATTTTGCAACTTTACCTAAAGGAGATGTTGGTGAATACTGACCTTTTGTTAAACCGTAAATTTCATTGTTAAACAATAAAACATTTACATCAAAATTTCTTCTTAGTAAGTGTATAAAATGATTTCCACCAATAGACAAGGCATCTCCATCACCAGTAACAATCCAAACACTTAATTCGGGACGAGTTGCTTTAAGTCCGCTAGCAATAGCAGTTGCGCGACCATGAATACTGTGCATCCCAAATGTTTCCATGTAGTATGGAAAGCGTGAAGAGCATCCAATTCCAGAAACAAACACAATTTCTTCCTTAGGAATTCCTAATTCAGGCATTACGGTTTGTACTTGTTTTAATATTGAATAGTCGCCACAACCAGGGCACCAACGTACTTCCTGATCGGTTACAAAATCTTTTGCGGTTAATTTTAATTCAGCTGTTTCCATGTATAGTGTGCTTTCGAATAGCTATTCGTTATTTTAACATTTCTGCAATTTTTTCTTTTATTTCAATTGAAGTAAAAGGCATTCCTTTAATTTTATTTAATCCTTGTGCATCAATTAAATATTTATCGCGTATAATTTTAATTAATTGACCATTGTTGATTTCAGGGATAAGTACTTTGTCGTAATTTTTCAAAACATCACCTAAGTTTTTAGGGAATGGATTTAAGTAACGAACGTGTGCATGTGATACATCGTACCCTTCTGCAATGGCTTCTTTTACTGCTGTTTTGATAGAACCATAAGTGGAGCCCCAACCAAGAATTAATAACTTACCTTTTTCTTTTCCATTGTCTATTGTTTGAAGTGGAATGTAATTCGCAATGTTGTCAACTTTTTCCTGACGTGTCTTAACCATGAATTCATGGTTATCCGGATCATATGAAATGTTTCCAGTTTCATTTTCTTTTTCAATTCCACCTACACGATGTTCTAATCCTTTTGTGCCAGGAATAGCCCACGGTCGTGCCAATTTTTCATTACGCTTGTAGGGTAAAAATTTCTCCCCTTCTTTTAATTCATTTTTTGCAAAGGATACTTTGAACTCTGGCAAATCGCTTGCTGCAGGGAATTTCCAAGGTTCGGCACCATTTGCAATATAGCCATCACTTAAAAAGAAAACGGGTGTCATAAATTCAATTGCTAAACGGCATGCTTCAAAAGCCATATCAAAACAATCGCTTGGAGTGCATGCTGCAATTACAGGAACAGGTGCTTCACCATTTCGTCCATAAATTGCTTGCATTAAATCAGCTTGTTCTGTTTTTGTTGGTAAGCCAGTGCTTGGACCACCACGTTGAATGTTTACAATTACCAATGGCAATTCTAACATTAAAGCCAACCCAATTGCTTCGCCTTTTAATGCAATACCCGGTCCGGATGAACCCGTTACACCCAAAGCACCACCAAAAGCAGCACCAATGGTTGAGGTGATAGCAGCAATTTCATCTTCTGCTTGAAATGTTTTTACACCAAAGTTTTTGTGTTTTGATAATTCATGTAAAATATCAGAAGCAGGTGTGATAGGGTAAGTTCCATAGAACAATGTTAATCCTGCTTTTTCAGCTGCAGCAATTAATCCTAATGCAGCAGCTTGGTTACCCATAATGCTGCGGTAGGTTCCTTTTGATACAGGTGCTGGTTTTACTTCGAAGCGATTCATTGGCGCTTCAACAGTATCTCCATAGTTGAATCCAGCTTTCAATACTTTAACATTCGCATCAATCAGTTCAGGACGTTTTTTAAACTGTTCTTTTATAAATTCAATGGTGTTTTCTAAGGAACGATTATACATCCAATAGATATATCCTAAAACAAACATGTTTTTGGAACGATCCATTTCTTTTGTTCCTAATCCCGAATCAGCTAAAGCCGTACGCGTGATTTTCGTAACATCAATTACATGAACTTTGTATTTGTCTAATGAGCCATCCGTTAAAGGATTTACACCATCAGGAAATTTAGCAAGCTTTAAATTTTTTGCATCAAATCCATCGCTATTTGCAATAATGATTCCGCCTGGTTTTAATTGTTTTAAATTCGCTTTTAAAGCAGCAGCATTCATTACTACTAATACATCCGAAGCATCACCAGCAGTGTATACTTCCACACTTCCAAAGTGTAATTGAAATCCGGATACACCAGCAATGGTGCCTTGTGGGGCACGAATTTCAGCTGGAAAATTGGGAAATGTACTTATGTCGTTTCCATATAATGCTGCAGTTGTGGTGAACTGAGATCCTGTTAATTGAATACCATCTCCGGAATCACCAGCAAAAAGTATTACTACATCTGTTTTTATTTCTGTTTGTGCACTCATCTTACTTTTCATTTTTATTCCCGATAATAAATCGGAATAAATTTCGTGGATACAAAGGTATAGTTAAACAAAAAAGGTTTTTCCTGTTTGGGAAAAACCTTTCAAATATTAAGTGTTAATATATATTAAAAGCAAATCCCGCAAGTATTCAACTTACAACACATTGCCATCATTTTTGTTCTATTTACTGCGGTTTTAATCATTGTTCATTGATTTCGGCAACAAAGGTAGATAAAAATTTGATTTGTGTAAATAAATTGGCTTATTTTGTTCTTATGAAGAAACTACTACTGTCAATCACATTGTTTTTATTCGCTACGTCTGCTGTATTGGCGGGCGGTTTTCAAATAAACTTACAGGGCCAAAAGCAGACCGGAATGGGACATGCTGGAACTGGTTTGTGTATGGATAATGCTACCATTTTGTTTAATCCAGGTGCTATGTCGTTCCTAGACTCTTTGCGGGGGATTACAATTGGCGCAAGCTTTATCATGCCTCGAACAACTTATTTAGAACCATTTCCAGGTACTTATACGGCACACATTGAAAAAAATACAGGAACCCCTATTACATTGTATGCCGTTTATAAATTCAAAAAAACTGCTAAATTGAATGTAGGTTTAGGTATATATAATCCTTTTGGTAGCAAAGTTCAGTGGGCAGACGATTGGAAAGGACAATTTTTGATTCGTGAAATTGATCTAAAAACCTTTTTTATACAGCCAACCGCTTCTTATAAGTTGAATGATAAAATTGGTATTGGTGTCGGATTTATTTATGCTACTGGATCATTTGCTTTGCGAAAAGGAGTTCCACTTCAAGATACATTAAGTAATTATGGAGATGCAAGCTTAGAAGGCAAAGCAAGTGGATATGGATTTAATGCAGGAATTTATTTTAAAGCTAATGAGAAATTGTCAATTGGCTTTGATTACCGCTCACAAGTAAATGTAAAGGTGGATGGTGGTAGTGCTGATTTTACAGTTCCATCTTCCGTAGTTCAGTATTTTCCTTCTACAACGTTTTCAACTGGTTTAAATTTGCCTCAAGTTGCAACACTTGGTATAGGGTATAAAGTAAATTCAAAAATGACCTTAGCGTTGGATGTTAATTTTGTTGGTTGGAAATCATACGATTCATTAATTATTGATTTTGCTGATAATACAGATAAATTGAAGGATATCCATTCGGCTCGTGAATATCAGAATTCGTTTATTTTCCGATTAGGTGGACAATATGACTTAACCGAAAAGTGGACAGCTCGTCTAGGCGCATACTATGATATGAGCCCAGTAAAAGCAGGCTATTTAACTCCGGAAACACCAGATGCAGATAAATTGGGTATAACGGCCGGTGCTACCTATAAAGTAACTAAGAAAATCTTTGTAGATGTTTCATTTTTATACATTGAAGGGATGAAACGTACCGATACGAATCTCGAAACTCAATTTGGTGGTACCTACAAGTCGAAAGCAGTTGTTCCTGGCTTTGCTTTGTCTTATATGTTTTAAGCTTATTTGGCTGATGTCTGATTTAAAATAATTATGAGTATTTTTTTATTCAGAATGATTTACTACTTTTAACGTAACCCTAACAATTAAAATACATGAAAAAAATTTACTTAGCATTAGCAACAATTGTTTCTCTTGTTGCAACAACAAAGTCGAATGCACAGTGTGCAGGTAATCGTTACCATGATTTTGTATTTCCTTCAAATCCCACTGTAACTTCAAATATTCAATATGGAAGTAATTTGAAGTTTGATGGAACAAATCAAAATCTTTTATTAGATGTTTATGAGCCAACAGGCGATATTTCTACTAGTAGAGCCCTTATTATTATGGCACATGGCGGAAGTTTTATTGGTGGTAGCAAAACAGGTACAGATGTAGTACCATTGTGTAAAGATTTGGCGAGATTGGGTTATGTTGTTGCCTCTATTGAATACCGCGTTGGTATGACTGGATTCCCTTTCCCTGGACCAGACTCGAGTGATGCAACAGAAGCAGTAATGCGTGCTGTTCAAGATGGTAGAGCAGCTGTTCGTTATTTTAAAAAGAATGTTGCTGTAGGTGGAAATACGTATAAAATTGATTTAAACAATATTTACTTTGCAGGTGTTTCTGCAGGTGGTTTTGTGGCATTACAATTAGCTTATTTGGATGAAATTTCAGAATTCCCTAATTACATTGATACAGTTGGACAACAAGGTATTGGTGGTGGAATAGAAGGATTGAGTGGTAATTCCGGTTATTCTTCAGACGTAAAAGCTATTGTGAATATTTGTGGTGCTATTGGTGATACAGCTTGGATGAAAGCAGGTGATGAGCCAGTAATGAATTTTCATGGTACGCTAGATGGTACCGTTCCTTATGGTTCTGATATCATTACCTTAGCAGGTATTTTCCCAATTATGCCAGTTGATGGTAGTTTTTCTATAAATGCAAAAGCCGATGAAGTAGGTATTGTTAATTGTTTTGAAATTCACGAAGGACAAGATCATGTTCCTCATACTACCAGTGCATTGTATTATGATACAACCTTAACAATTACTCGTAATTTTTTAGAACATTTTACATGTGGTGTTCCACTAAATTGCAGCTACACAGCTACTCCAGCTGTTGGTGTTGATGAATTGAACGTAAGTGCTGCTGACATTGATTTATATCCAAATCCAGCTAACACAAATTTTACAATTAATTTAGCTGCATTTGCAAATAATTTAGTTACAATTGAATTGTTTGATGTGTTAGGAAAAAGAGTTGCAAACTATGGAAGCATTAAAACAAACCAATTTAATGTAAATAGAAATGGCTTACCTGCTGGTGTTTATTTTGTAAAAATAACTTCAGGGCAAAATGCCGTAACTAAAAAAATAATTTTAGAATAATTTTCTAAAGCAAGAATAAAAAAGCTCCGAAATTATTTCGGAGCTTTTTTTATTTAAAAAATTCATTCAGCTTTTTCTCTCTGTACTCGAATATGCCTTTTACCTTTTTTTCAATGAATAAAGCATTGATTAGCGGTTCTAAAATCCAACCAGGTGATTTAAATTTTACAACATCTTTCATATACGTTTTACCATCGCGCTCTTCAAAAGTATGCTCGTGAATCCAAGTGTTGTAGGGACCTTTTAATTGTTCATCAACAAATCGGTGGGGCGGCTCCCAAGTACTTATTAATGTTTTCCATTTAAATGGAATACCATTCACTTTTATTTTATAGTCGATTAATGTGCCTTTCTGAATGTTTATTGGTAATGGCGTTAATATCTGAAATTGCATATCGGGAGGCGTAATCTTATTTAAATTTTCAGCTTTACTAAAAAAATCAAAAACTTCATTCAATGGTCGGTTAATTACAGTTTCTTTTACGAGGATGTGCATTAGGTGTGTTTTTAATTAATAAACCAGTGAATTGCAATTTTGTTCTAATTTTGTGCTCTAAAATTATCAATCATGAAGATTACAATTGTAGGTTGCGGTAACATGGGATTAATTTATGCCCGTGCTTTTTTGAAATACAATATTGTTTCGAAAGAAAATTTATTACTTGCTGAAAAGAGTGAAGCTCGAAAACAAGAGTTGTTAAAACTAGATATTGGTGAAGTTTGTGTGGTGAATGATGCGCGTATATCTGATAGTGATATTATTATTTTAGCAGTGAAACCTCAGGATTTTAATGAACTAAGCATCGAGTTAAAGCAAGTACTGAAACCAAATAATATTTTAATCTCAATTATGGCTGGGATGAAGTTGGAACGAATTGAATCGGTGCTTGAACAAAAAAATATTATACGCGCAATGCCAAATTCACCAGCTGAGCTAGGAATGGGAATGACCGCTTTTACAGCAAATAAAAATTTGACTATGGAGCAAATTCGTAAAGCTGAGAATTTACTGGGAACTACCGGACGTACCGTGTTTTTTGAAAATGAAGATTTATTAGACGCAGTTACAGCTTTGAGTGGTAGCGGACCGGCTTACTTTTTCTATATTCTAAAAAATATGATTGATGCTGGAAAAGAAATGGGGTTTGATGAAGCAACTTCAGCAATGCTTGTGAAACAAACCATGTTGGGAAGTTTTCACTTATTGAACACAGCCAATAAATCACTGGATGAATTGATAAAAGCAGTAGCTTCAAAAGGCGGAACCACCGAAGCTGCGCTTACTTCATTTGAAGCGAATAAAGTAGGGAAAGGTCTGCAAGAAGGAATAATAAAAGCTAGAGATAGAGCAAGTGAACTTTCAAAATAAGTGTTACAAATGCTCTTGAAGTCTAGCAAGTACTTTTAGTTCTTCTAAATCTTTTTTTCGAATTACATACGTATCTGTCCATAGGTCATGCCATCCTCTGTCGCTAAAGCAAGAGAAAGGTTCAAATGGAACAATTCGTGAAAATGAACGTGAAACTATTTGTTGAAAGGTAGGCTTCTCTCCATATTCATTCACAACAACTCTACCTAATATCAATTTCCCTAAACTAGATTGTGCTGTGCTTTCAAATAGAATGTAATAGGATGGATAAAGGAATATATAGAACATAATATTTAGTAATGTTTCATTAGTGCTCGTGAGCCAATCGGCCCAGCCCAATAAGGCGAGAATGATGCCTAAGGACACTCCGAATGCAACTTCAAACAACATATAAAAAAGTCTATCTAAAAGGAAATGACCGAATCTAGCCCATCCTGTCACAACTCGAACTTCTTTGTATTTAAAAAACGTTTTTTCTACTTCAACAAACTCTCCAGCCGAATTTTTTTCTTTACGCTTAACAGTATAATACTCTTTTATCTCTGTTATTTTCACTTTTGTTTTTTGAGCCTCTTCCATGTTTAAGGTATTGTAAAATCAATTGTTGAGCTAACCGTTTGTGTTCCTTGACTAGTAAGTGTAAATGTATTCGTCAAGTTTGAACTCATCCAATCACCTGTTGAGAATGTGCCATCACCATTTGAGTCATAAAGCGCATACAAATAGTAGCTACCAGGGTGCATCGATTTAAATGTAAACGAGTTGTCGCTTGCATCTAAAAACACATAACGTGAACGGTATTTTAATTGTGTAGCATTAAAAGTAAATCCACTGAAAAGTGGTTGCGTTGTAATCATTAAAAATACTTTTTTGCTTGGATTGGGTGTATATCCAACTCCATAGTTTATGTTCACTGTGGTCTGCCCAAGATAAGGTTGCGAAGCAGTGCTATATGGATCATTTGCTAAATCTGTTAAAGAATAATATACTGCTTCTGGACGTGATGAAAATGTACTTGAAAAATCTTTTACCATTTGTTTTTGTGGGAAACCAAAATTTGTAATAGCAGGTTGTGCAGAGGTGCTGTCTTGCATTTTCGCTTTCCATAAAAAGTGCGTTTGTGCTGTTGGGAGGGTATTGTATACATTTGTATACGTGTGCATAATTAAACTATCATCTTTAAATAGAACATCAACATACACTCTGTTTCTGCCTGCTTTAAAATCCGAAAAACGATAGAAATAATTGTTTGTTGTTTCAGATACACTGTCAATTACTGCATACGAAATACGCTGATTTCCAGCAAAACCTCCTCCATTTCTAAAAGCCATTTTATATGCATTATCATGTTTTACTATAAAAAAGCTCATCAGAATATCATTGATAGAATCCAATTCGTTTTTTGCTGAAACTTGAGCGGCAGAGATTGGCCTAAAATCTACAATCCATTCTGGAAAACTACCTAATGCTGTTGCAGAAACGACTGGTCCATTCCAGATTTTTGGCAAACGCCCTAATATGCCGTATCCCATAACAGAACTGCTGGAATTGATTGGTCCGATATCAGTTGTTCCGGGTGTAGTATCATCCGAATCGGCAGAATCTCTTTTGCAGGAAGTTGCTAATAATGTAGTTGAGAATAATAAAAGGACAAAGTAGTTTTTCATTGTAGTAGTTTTATAAATTAAAGATAAATAAAATAAAACTTTTAATAGCATTTTTCTTTTGTTAAATTTGAAGGAACCTAATTCTTAATAAATGCAACTATATATTAGTTTGATGGCAAAATTTATTCTCCTTCGTAAGTCATTATTCATCCTGCTTTTTTTCTGTTTCATGAATAATATAGCTTCTTTTGCTCAATCGATTTCAGTTGTTTCAAGCAATAATGATTCAATTTGTAACGGATCATCAATCATTATTTCTGCGAATGCAAGTGGAGGGAATGGTGGCCCATATTCTTATACTTGGTTGCCTGGTGGATTTAATACGAGTAGTGTATCCGTTTCTCCTGCTACTACTACTACATATACTGTTACTGCTTCTGATGGATTGGGAAACTTTTCTACAGCTACTACTACAATAACGGTTTTGCCTTTACCTCTTGTTTCTTTTACTTCCAATGTAGCAAGTGCATGTACGCCTTTTTGTGTTAGTTTTACAGACCAATCTAATAATAGTGTTGGGAGTATTGTATATTGGAATTGGAATTTTGGAAATATGTCTTCTATTGCAACAATTGCAAATCCCAGTTATTGTTTTACAGTTCCAGGCTTATATGATGTAACATTAACTGTGGAAAATAATTTTGGCTGTACTGCTACACATACGAATGCCAGTATGATTTCAGCTTTTGTTATACCTACAGCATATTTTAGTTATACGGTTTCTGGTATTAATCAAGTTGCTTTTACAGATTTGTCGTTAGATGCGGACAGTTGGGATTGGGATTTTGGTGATGGTAATACAAGTAATGTTCAAAATCCTATCCATACATACTCAAATGCAGGAGTTTATCCTGTCCGACAAGTTGTATCTACTAATTTTGGTTGTTATGATACGACATATTTGTATATCCAAACAACTAGTATTTCTGAAAATTATTTGAGTAATAAAGTCGTTATTTCTCCTAATCCATTTTCTATTTCTTCAATGATAGAATTCGTAGAACCAGTATTAAATTTTGAAAATGTTCTTTTTGTTTTATATGATGTATTGGGCAATGAAGTGAAAAGGATTGAATTGAATGCTCCTAAAACGAAATTAGATCGAAGTGATATTGCAAGAGGAATTTATTTTTATAAAATAATTGATGATACAAGTAGTATTGCAAATGGAAAATTAATAATTGATTAAAAATATGGCAACTATCAACACTCTTGAACAATACCATTTAGAATACAAAAAAAGTATTGAAAATCCTGAACAATTTTGGGCTGAAAAAGCAGAACAATTTACGTGGAGTAAAAAATGGGATACGGTTTTAAACTGGAATTTTAATGAACCAAAAATAGAATGGTTTGTAGGAGGAAAATTAAACATAACAGAAAATTGTTTGGACAGGCATTTAGCTACTCGTGGAAATCAAGTTGCGTATTACTGGGAACCGAATAATCCAAATCAAAAAGCAGTAAGCTTAACTTACAAACAATTACATGAGCAGGTATGTAAGTTTGCGAATGTGCTTAAAAATAACGGAGCAAAAAAGGGGGATAGAATTTGTATTTATATGCCAATGGTTGCTGAATTAGCAATTGCAGTATTAGCATGTGCTAGGATAGGGGCTGTTCATTCAGTTGTGTTCGGTGGCTTTTCTGCATCTGCATTGTCGGGTCGAATACAGGATAGCGATTGTAAAATTGTTGTGTGTTCGGATGGTGCATACCGCGGTGCAAAAGATATTCCAATGAAAGATACTGTGGACGAAGCACTAGAGGTTTGTCCTTCTGTTGAAAAAGTAATTGTTTTGGAGCATACACAATCCAATATTCGTGTGTTAGAAGGAAGAGATGTGATGTGGAAAGATGAAATGGAAAAAGTGAATACAGATTGTCCTGCCGAACCTATGGATGCAGAAGATATGTTATTCATCTTGTATACTTCAGGTTCAACTGGTAAACCAAAAGGAGTAGTGCATACTTGCGGTGGATACATGGTATACACACACTACACATTTGAAAATGTATTTCAATACAAAGAAAACGATGTGTATTGGTGCACAGCAGATATTGGTTGGATAACAGGGCATTCCTACATTGTGTACGCACCTTTATTGGCTGGTGCAACATCTGTTATGTTTGAAGGAGTTCCTACTTACCCCGATGCAGGGCGTTTTTGGCAAGTGATTGATAAATACAAAGTAAGTATATTTTATACAGCTCCTACCGCTATTCGTGCATTGGAAGCAGCTGGTTTGGATTTTGTGAAACCTTATAAATTAGATTCTTTGCGTGTGTTAGGTAGTGTTGGAGAGCCCATCAATGAAGAAGCATGGAATTGGTACAATGTAAATATTGGAAAAAGTAAATGCCCAATTGTAGATACATGGTGGCAAACCGAAACAGGTGGTATGTTGATTTCTCCAATAGCAGGAGTTACCAAAACTAAACCTGGTTTTGCAACATTGCCATTACCAGGTGTACAGCCAGTTTTAGTAGATGATAAAGGAAATGAAATTTCAGGAAATGGAGTGGAAGGTAATTTATGTATTAAGTTTCCTTGGCCATCAATAGTTAGAACCACCTATGGTGACCATGAACGTTGCCGAGTAAATTATTTTGCTACATACCCTAATTTATATTTTACAGGTGATGGTTGCAAACGTGATGAGGATGGGTACTACCGTATTACTGGCCGTGTAGACGATGTAATGAATGTAAGCGGACATAGAATAGGAACGGCTGAAGTTGAAAGTGCCATCAATATGCATGCTGATATTGTAGAAAGTGCCGTTGTTGGTTATCCTCATGATATAAAAGGACAAGGGATTTATGCCTACGTCATTTGCACAAATCATAATAAGGACGTGGATGCTTTGCGGAAAGAAATTTTAGCAGAGGTAACCAAAGTTATTGGACCAATAGCGAAGCCCGATAAAATTCAAGTTGTGAGTGGTTTGCCAAAAACAAGAAGTGGAAAAATTATGCGTAGGATTTTAAGGAAAGTGGCTGAAGGCGATGTAAGTAATTTAGGTGATACATCTACTTTGCTAGACCCTACTGTAGTAGAGGAAATTAAGGCTGGTGCGCTTTAAAATTTCTGATTTCCGAAATTTTGTTAAAACTTTTATAGTTCCTGAATTTACGCTATCTTCGTAGGGCAAAAAAATACCTGTGTCAGATAGTATAGTAATCATACCAACTTATAACGAAAAGGAAAATGTGGAGCGAATGATTCGCAAAGTATTTTCATTGCCTTTTGCATTCCACTTGTTAATCATTGATGATGGTTCGCCCGATGGAACAGCTTCTATTGTAAAATCATTGATGCAAGAGTTTTCCGGACGATTATTTATTGAAGAACGCAAAGGAAAATTAGGATTGGGTACCGCATATATTCATGGATTCAAATGGGCGCTTGCTCGTGACTATGAATATGTATTTGAAATGGATTGCGATTTTTCACACAATCCCGATGATTTAATTCGTTTACGTGAAGCGTGTGTTAACGGTGGCGATGTAGCAATTGGCTCACGTTACACCAAAGGTGGTAAAGTAATCAACTGGCCTGTTGGTCGTGTGTTGATGTCTTATTTTGCCTCTATTTATGTACGTATTATTTTGTGGGTGCCATTTAAAGATACCACCGCAGGATTTAAGTGTTATCGTAAAAAAGTATTGGCTCGCATTGATTTTGATAGTATCAAATTTATTGGTTATGCTTTTCAAATTGAAATGAAATACATTGCTTACAAATTAGGATTCAAGGTTGTTGAGGTGCCCATCACTTTTACGGATAGAACAGAAGGTGTTTCAAAAATGAACAAAGGAATTTTCAAAGAAGCCATCCTAGGAGTTTTGAAAATGCGTTTCATGAAAATAAAGTAGTAGCACTCGAATGAGGTTTTTTCTTTTTCTTCTGTGTATTCTTTTTTCAATAACAGTTTCTGCTCAACAAATTAATGTTGCCAAACTAAAAACGCATGTCAATTATCTTTCCAATAAAAAATTAAAAGGCAGATTAACTGGTTCACAGCAGGAATTGACTGCTGCAAATTACATTGCAAAAAATTTAAAAAGCTTCGGACTTATTCCTAAGGGTAATATTTCAAGCTATTATTATTCTTATAAATTCAAACAAGCTCGATTTGTTGGTGATACAGTTGGAGGGAAGTTAGTTTCAGGAATTAATGTGGTCGCTTATTTGGATAATCATTGCGATAGTACAATTATTATTTCCGCACATTACGACCATCTTGGTTTAACAGATGATCAAACTGCTTATTATCCAGGAGCAAACGACAATGCTTCTGGAGTGGCAGCATTAATTGAATTGGCAAGGTATTTTTCGTTTAATAAACGAAAAGAAAAATTTAATATTTTGTTTGTTTGTTTTTCTGGGCACGAACAAAGTTTTGTGGGTTCAAAAAGCTTTTGTGAAAAACCCACTATTGATTTTTCTTCTGTTAAACTTCATATCAATTTAGATAAATTGGGTTTATTGAACCATTCAACTAATAATTTGTTTTTTGAAGGATTAGAAAAGATTTCAGGAGCTGAAAACGTATTGAATGATGCAAATTTTAAAAAGAAAGATTTGCCAAATGTACTCTCTGATGCTAGTGCTTTTAAAAGGTACTTTTTTCCTACAATTCGGATTTCAACAGGAAATAATGTGGAGGATAATCCTTTAAAAGATGAGGTTAAAATGCTTAACTTTGAGGATGAAAAAAAAGTGATTATTTTCATCACAAAACTAATTGAAAAACAGGAAGCAATTTCCTGTTGTACCTGTCAAAAAAAACAAAAATGAAAACAATTATCAAAAATGCCTTTGTTGTTAATGAAGGTAAAGTTGTAAAATCGAATGTATTGATTGTCGATAATTTTATTGCTGAAATAGCACAAAATGAAATCACGGAAAAAGTAGATAAAATAATTGATGCTGAAGGTTACTATTTATTCCCAGGATTAATTGATGATCAGGTGCATTTTCGTGAGCCAGGTTTAACGCATAAAGGAGAAATATATACAGAAGCAAAAGCCGCTGTAGCGGGTGGTATTACAACCTATATGGAAATGCCTAACACTATTCCAAATGTGTTTACTCAACAATTATTAGAAGACAAATATAAAAGAGCATCGGAAGTATCTTTAGCTAATTATTCCTTTTTTATGGGCGCTTCTAATGATAATTTAGAAGACGTTTTAAAAACAAATCCTCATAATGTTTGTGGGGTGAAAGTTTTTATGGGCTCATCCACAGGTAACATGTTGGTAGATAAACGCGAAACCTTGGAAGGATTGTTTTCTAAATGCAAAATGTTAATTGCAACACATTGCGAAGATGAACATACCATAAAGCATAACATGGAAGTGTATCGTGAGAAGTATGGCGAAGATGTTCCAATGGTTTGTCACCCAGAAATAAGAAGTGAAGAAGCTTGTTATAAATCATCATCGCTTGCCGTTGAATTAGCAAAAAAATACAATACACGTTTACATATTCTTCACATATCAACTGCAAAAGAATTAGAGTTGTTTGATAATACAAAACCATTGAAAGAAAAACGAATCACAGCAGAAGCATGTATTCATCATTTATGGTTTAGTGATGAGGATTATAAAACAAAAGGTGCATTCATTAAATGGAATCCTGCTGTAAAAAAAGCAAGCGATCGAGATGCAATTTTGGCTGGCGTTTTAAATAACAAGATTGATGTAATTGCAACCGATCATGCTCCTCATACTATCGAAGAGAAAAATCAAAGCTATTTTAAATCTCCTTCTGGAGGACCATTGGTTCAGCATTCATTAAATGCATTGTTGGAGTTTTATAAGCAAGGAAAAATGACCTTGGAGCAAATCGCAGAAAAGTCAGCTCATGCTGTGGCCGATTGTTTTCAAATTGAAAAGCGTGGTTATATTCGCAAAGGATACTTTGCCGATTTAGTTTTAGTTGATCTCAATCAATCCTATACTGTTGATAAGTCGAACATACTTTATAAATGTGGTTGGAGTCCTTTCGAAGGCTTCACTTTTCATTCAAAAATTACACATACTTTTGTAAGCGGACATTTGGTGTTCGAAAATGGAAAATTTGATGAGTCTGTAAAAGGACAACGTCTTACATTTGAACGATAATCAAAAATATAAATAGAGCTGTTGTGTTATACTGGATTTTAAAACCACTTCAAAATATATTTCTTAGAGTATTTTACAAAATTGATTATAAAGGAATCGAAAATGTTCCTCGTAATCGACCAGTAGTAATTGCCACAAACCATGTAAATGCTTTTGTTGATCCTTGTATTGTTGCCATGTTGCCAATGCAAAAAGTTCGCTTTTTTGCACGTGGCGATGTGTTTAAAGGCAAATTGGCGAAACGCATCTTAAATAATTTAAACATCAGCCCGATGTATCGTTTGCAAGAAGGATATGGTGAAATAAAGAAAAATGATAAAACATTTGAAGAGTGTCGTGAACTATTAGCCAACGATAAAGTTCTATTATTATATCCAGAAGCAATTTGTATTCTTGAACGAAGATTACGTCCATTAAAAAAAGGATTATCCCGGATCGTTTTTCAGTCGGCAGAAGCAATGGACTTTAAAAAAGATATTCTGATTGTTCCTGCTGGTGTAAATTACACAGCCGCTAATAAATTTAGAAGTAAAGTTTTTATTGAGTTTGGAAAACCTATCTCTTTAAAAGAGTACGAAGCACGTTACAGAGAAGATAAAGTAAGGGCTATCAATGAATTTACAAAAGTATTGGAAGCAAAGATGACCGAGCATTTGGTGATTATCAAAAATTCCGACAATGATAAATTAGTTGAAGTGGTGGAGGAAGTATTTCTTTTCGATTTCTTAAAACGTAAAAACGTAAATCCAAAAAGTTTAGAAGAACAATACATAGGAAGTAAGGAATTGGCAGCGATTATTAATTATGTAGATGAGCACAACTCTCCCATGCTAATTTCACTCAAAGAAAAGGCTTTGGATTACAATCGCAGGGTAAAAGCAAATGAGTTGCGCGATCATCTGTTGCATGTCGATCATATTAATAAATTGAACATGCTTCGATTTATAATGGATGCGTTTTTATTATGGTTGGGATTGCCTATTTACGCATTTGGTATGCTTGTAAATTCAATACCTTATTTGTTGGCAAAAAATTTGGCCGACCAAAAAGTAAGACATGTGGAATTTTACGCATCCTTTTATGCAAACCTTGGGATGATTTTTTGGTTACTGTTTTATCCAATTCAACTTATTGGTGTAGGAATTTTATTCAGAAGCTGGCCATTTTTAGGAGTATATGCTTTACTCGTTCCGCTCACTGGTTATTTCACATTAATATATGCGCCCATTCTCAAAAAAATCATGGGTCGTCTTCGTTTGTTACGCATGGTTCGAAAAGATCGTAAGATTATTGAAAGATTGATAGGAGATAGAAACGAAGTAATGGCCGAAATAGAGGAAATGTTAGCTTATTTTTCTGCCTCTAAAAAATCATAGTAGTCTTTCCTTTTTTGAAAATGAATGTGTTTTTTGTCGAAAAAAGCATAATTTTCATCGAAAAAATGCAAAAAAGAGTGCTTTTTTTGTAATTTTTGGCAATAAAGCCGTATTTTCGCAACGCAATTTTAGACCCGAAACAAAAAAAAGTTCAAGAGCCTTTGCAATGTTCTTAATTTTTATACCTTTGCGGGCTCTCAAAAAAATTGATAAAATGCAAGCAGGGAAAGATTTTGTTATTCAATTTGTTGGATTAGGTGTTGGAGAGCACGAGTATGAGTTCAATGTAACCGATAAGTTCTTTGAGAGCCTTGATTATTCTGAAATAAAACAAGGCAATATAATAGTGAAATTAGTATTGTTAAAGCAATCAACCATGATGGTATTGCAATTCAATATTAGTGGAACAGTAAACGTAAATTGTGATCGTTGTTTTGGTGAATTTGATTTACCAATTAGCGGAGATTACAAATTAATTGTCAAAATGGGTGGTTATGAAGTTGGCGATGAAGATGATGATATCATTAGCATTGCAGCCAATGAACACGAATTAAATATTAGTCAATTTGTTTACGAATACATCATGCTTTCATTACCATTAAAGCGTGTTCATCCAGATGATAAAGATGGAAACAGCACCTGTGATAAAGAAGTATTAGATAAATTAAACGATTACATTGTAGAAGAGGAAGAAGAGGATTCAAAAGATCCACGTTGGGACGGACTAAAAGACATAAAATTAAACTAGTAAATATTAACCATTAAATAAATAATAAAATGCCACATCCTAAGCGAAAATTATCGAGATCAAGAAGAGATAGCCGTAGAGGTCATGATAAAGCTACTGCTTCAACTTTAGCTATTTGCCCTACTACTGGTCAACCTCATTTATATCATAGAGCGCATTGGTTCGAAGGAAAACTTTACTACAAAGGAAAAGTAGTAATGGAAAAAGCAACTGCATAAGCAGTAGTATAGCCTTTTACGAATAATAGTAACCAATCAAATTTTATGAAGATAGGTATAGATATTATGGGCGGAGATTTTGCACCTGATGCAACAATATCAGGAGCAATCTTAGCTTATAATGAGTTACCAAAAGATGTTCGTTTAGTTTTAATTGGCGACAACGAACAAATTTTGGCAGGTCTTGCAAAACACAATGTGGATGCATCGTGTTTTGATATTGTTCATGCTCCCGATGTTATCGGAATGGGTGAACATCCTACTAAAGCTTTTGCACAAAAACCCAATTCTAGTATTAGTTTTGGGTTTCATCTTTTAAAAGAGGGTAAGTTAGATGCTTTTGCAAGTAACGGAAACACAGGCGCAATGCTTGTTGGATCAATGTTTACCGTAAAAGCAATTCCTGGCGTTATTCGCCCTTGTATTACTTCCGTGATGCCGAAACCCAATGGTGGTGTAGGTTTAATCCTTGATGTTGGAACCAATGCCGATTGTAAACCTGATGTATTGTATCAGTTTGCAGTACTTGGTTCATTATATGCCGAGCATGTATACAACATTAAAAATCCTAAAGTTGGTTTATTAAATATTGGAGAAGAACCTGAAAAAGGTAATCTTGTAACACAAGCTGCACACTTATTAATGAAAGATAGTAAAGATTTTAATTTCATTGGTAATGTGGAGGGGCGTGACTTATTTAATGAATCGGTTGATGTAATTGTGTGTGATGGATTTACTGGAAACGTTGTATTAAAAGAAGCGGAAGCATTTTATACAATGATCAGAAAAAGAAAAATAAAAGACGAATTTTTTGACCGTTTCAATTATGAAAATTATGGTGGAACACCTATTTTAGGTGTTAATTCAACTGTTATGATTGGTCATGGAATATCTAATGATATAGCAGTGAAGAATATGCTTTTACTTACAAAAGATGTAGTAGAAGCAAATCTTCCTGAAAAAATTAAACACGTATTTAACTAATGACAAAAATAACTGCTGCTATAACTGCTGTTGCTGGATATGTTCCCGACTATGTACTTTCCAATACGGAATTAGAAAAATTAGTTCCAACTACAAGCGATTGGATTGAAACAAGAACAGGAATTAAAGAGCGTAGAATTTTAAAAGGTGAAGGTTTAGGTACTTCAGACATGTGTGTGAATGCCATAAACGATTTACTTAAAAAGCGCGGTATTTCTGCATTGGATATTGATATGATTATTGTGGGAACGGTTACACCTGATTATGTGTTCCCTTCCACATCAAATGTTATTTGTGATAAAGTAGGTGCTACCAATGCATGGGGATACGATGTTAATGCAGCTTGTTCTGGATTTGTATACTCATTGGTAACTGGTGCTCAGTTTATTGAAACTGGAAAATATAAAAAAGTAATTGTTGTTGGTGCTGATAAAATGTCGGCAATCTTAGATTATACAGACCGTTCAACATGTATCATTTTTGGTGATGGTGCTGGTTGTGTATTGTTAGAACCAACAACTGATGGATTAGGAATTCAAGATTCAATCCTTAAAGCGGATGGTTCTGGTCGTCAATACCTGCATCAAAAAGCTGGTGGATCAGTAAAACCACCTACGCATGAAACAGTTGATGCTCGTGAGCATTATGTTTATCAAGACGGACAACCTGTATTTAAACGTGCTGTAGTAGGTATGGCTGAGGTGTCTGCCGAAATCATGCAACGAAATAATTTAACTTCTAACGATGTAGCTTGGTTAGTTCCTCATCAAGCAAACAAACGCATTATTGATGCAACTGCAGAACGTATGGGTTTATCGTCAGAGAAAGTAATGTTAAACATTCAAAAGTATGGTAACACTACTGCTGGAACTATCCCATTGTGTTTATGGGATTATGAAAAACAAATGAAAAAAGGAGATAACATTATCATCTCTACATTTGGTGCAGGTTTTACGTGGGGAAGTATTTATTTGAAATGGGCATACGATAGTAAATAAGATTATAAATAATAAATCAGAATATTAATTTTAAAAATCATAGCAGATGAAACTGAATGAAATCCAAGATTTAATCAAATTTGTTTCAAAGTCTGGCGTTAGCGAGGTTGAATTAGAAACAAAAGATGTTAAAATTGTTATTAAAACTCCTGCTGGAAAAAGCAGAGATCAAGTAGTTGTACAAACAGTTGCTGCTCCAGTGGCTCAACCAGTAGTTCAAGCTGCTCCTGTGGTTCAAGCTGCTCCAGTAGCTGAAACAAAAGCTCCAGTTGCAAACAACAATGGTGGTGCTGATGAATCAAAATACATTACAATTAAATCGCCTATGATTGGAACGTTCTATCGTTCTTCATCTCCTGATAAACCACCATTTGTAAATGTTGGTGATGAAATTTCTGCTGGTAAAGCAGTTTGTATTATCGAAGCGATGAAGTTATTCAACGAAATCGAATCTGATATCAAAGGAAAAATTGTAAAAGTATTGGCAAGTGATGCAACTCCTGTAGAGTACGATCAACCATTATTTTTAGTAGATCCTAGCTAATTTGAAAATTGGGAAATGTATTAATTTGGAAATGGGTAATTCCGTTTCTAAATAATATATAGTTCCTTTTCAAATTTTCAAATTGTTTAATTTTCAAATTGAAGCCATGTTTAAAAAAATATTAATTGCAAATAGGGGAGAGATTGCTTTACGCATTATCCGTACCTGTAAAGAAATGGGAATTAAAACAGTAGCTGTTTATTCTACTGCTGATAAAGATTCTTTGCATGTTCGATTTGCTGATGAGGCTGTTTGTATTGGTCCTCCTCCAAGTAAAGATTCTTATTTAAATATTCCGAATATTATTTCTGCAGCTGAAATTACAAATGCAGATGCCATCCATCCTGGTTATGGTTTCCTTTCGGAGAATGCAAAATTTTCAAAGATCTGTCAAGAACATAATATAAAATTTATTGGTGCAACGCCAGAGATGATTAACTCCATGGGAGACAAATCATCGGCTAAAGCAACAATGATTGCAGCTGGTGTTCCTTGTGTTCCTGGTTCAGATGGATTATTAGAAAGTGCTGAACAAGCTGTTAAGTTGGCTCCAAAAGTAGGTTACCCTGTTATCATCAAAGCAACAGCTGGTGGTGGTGGACGCGGTATGCGTATCATCTGGAAAGAAGAAGATATGGTTGCTAACTATGAGTCTGCAAGTAAAGAAGCAGAAGCAGCATTTGGAAATGGTGCAATGTATATGGAAAAATACATTGAAGAACCTCGTCATATCGAAATTCAAGTAGTGGGAGATCAATACGGAAAAGCATGTCATTTATCGGAGCGTGATTGTTCAATTCAAAGACGTCATCAAAAATTGGTAGAGGAAACTCCTTCACCATTTATGACTGATGAATTACGTGAACGCATGGGTGATGCTGCTGTTAAAGCTGCATTGGCTGTAAAATACGAAGGAGTAGGTACTGTTGAGTTTTTGGTTGACAAGCATCGTAACTTCTATTTCATGGAAATGAATACACGTATTCAAGTAGAACATCCAATTACCGAAGAAGTAATTGATTACGATTTAATTCGTGAGCAAATATTGGTAGCTGCTGGAGTTCCTATCTCAGGTAAAAATTATTATCCTCAATTGCATGCGATTGAATGTCGTATCAATGCTGAGGATCCATTTAATAACTTCCGCCCTTCACCAGGTAAAATAACAAACTTACATACTCCGGGTGGTCATGGTATTCGTGTAGATTCTCATATCTATGCTGGTTATACCATTCCTCCAAATTATGATAGTATGGTTGCTAAGCTAATTACTGTTGCACAAACTCGTGAAGAGGCAATTGCTAAAATGCACCGTGCATTAAGTGAATATGTAATTGAAGGTGTTAAAACGACTATTCCTTTTCACCTACGTTTAATGAAAGATGAACGTTTTATTAAAGGTGATTATACAACAAAATTCCTTGAAGATTTTGATCTTTCTGAATAAGAGAATAACTATCAAAAACGCCACACAAATTTGTGTGGCGTTTTTGTTTAATAGCAATCGTTAGATGACTAAAAATTCAAAAAAAATCAGTAGGTTTGTTATACCAACAATTTTAAAAATGAAAACATTGAAGTTATTTAAAATCACTGCATTTGCAGTATGTATTACCTCCTCTTTATTAGCGCAAACAAAGCAATTGGAGAAGGTTACTCGTAAAGGAAGTGAATTGGTTATTTCATACGAAAAATACCAATTAACAAACGGATTAACGGTATTGGTGCATGAAGATCATTCCGATCCAATTGTGTATGTTGATGTGACCTATCATGTTGGTTCGGCTCGTGAACAAGAAGGTCGCTCTGGCTTTGCTCACTTTTTTGAGCACATGATGTTTCAAGGTTCTGAGCATGTTGCCGATGAGCAACATTTTAAAATAGTAACAGAAGCTGGTGGAACATTGAATGGAACTACTAATCGTGATAGAACAAATTATTTCGAAGTATTACCTTCTAATCAATTAGAAACGGCTTTCTGGTTAGAAAGTGATCGTATGGGCTATTTGTTGGATTCAGTAACTCAAAAGAAATTTGAAGTTCAACGTGCTACCGTAAAAAATGAACGTGGCCAAAATTATGATAACAAGCCTTATGGGATTGTGTACGAAAAAATTGGTGCAGCATTGTACCCCCCTACACATCCGTATTCATGGTTAACAATTGGATACATCGAAGATTTGAATCGTGTAGATGTAAATGATTTAAAGAAATTCTTTTTACGTTGGTACGGTCCGAATAACGCAACATTAACTGTTGCAGGTGATGTTAGTCCGGCCGATGTTGTAAAATTAGCTGAGAAATATTTTGGGTCTATTCCTGTTGGACCAGAAGTAAAACCACAAGTTGTTGCTGATGTTGTATTGGATAAAGATAGATATATCTCTTACGAAGATAACATTCGTGCTCCGCAAATTAATTTTACATTTCCAAGCGTTCCTGCTCGTCATGCCGATGAAGCAGCATTGGATGTGTTAGCTGATATTTTAGGTGGTAACAAATCTTCTATTTTCTATCAAAATTTTGTAAAAACACAATTGGCTCAACAAGCTAATGTGTTTAATTCTACCGATGAATTAGCTGGTATTTTTGCTATTCAAGTACGTTCATTTCCTGATAAATCATTAGCGCAAATGGATTCATTGATACGTGCATCTTTGGCAGCATTTGAAAAACGTGGTGTTACAGATGATGATTTAGCAAAATTTAAAGCTGGGTTGGAAGCACAAATGGTTAATTCACTTTCAAGCGTTCAAGGGAAAGGCTCCATGTTAGCAGCTTATCAAACCTATACTGGTAATGCAAATTACTTGGTGAAAGAATTAGAAAGCTATAATAAAGTAACGAAAGAAGATGTTATTCGTGTTTACAACAAGTATGTAAAAAATAAATTTGCAGTAGTGTTAAGTGTTGTTCCAAAAGGAAAAACGAACCTGATTGCTAAAGCGGATAATTATACATTCCCTACAAGAAATGTAAATGCAGCAGAAGCAGCTGAATACAAAACGTTGAAATACAATAAAGCAGCTGATACATTTGATCGTAATAAAAAACCAGTTGCATCCGCAGCCCCTGCGGTAAAAGCTCCTGACTATTGGAAACAAAACTTTGACAATGGAATGAAATTAATTGGTGCTAAAACGGATGAAGTGCCAAGCGTTACGATTCAATTAACCATTGAAGCAGGTCATCGTTACGAAGCAATTGAAAAATCGGGTATTTCTCAATTGCTTACAAGTGTAATGAATGAGTCGACACAAAAAAGTACAGCTGAAGAAATTGCTGAAAAACTGGAACGTTTGGGAAGTAGTGTGAGTGTAAATAACAACGGACAAGACATTGTTGTTTATATTTCTTCATTGACAAAAAACATTGATGCTACATTAGCAATTGCAGAAGAGATTTTGTTTCAACCAAAATTTGATGCAAAAGAATTTGAACGTATCAAAAAGCAACGTATTGAAGCAATTGCAAATCAATCCACACAAGCAACCACAATCGCAAATAATGTATTTGCTAAATTGTTGTATGGTAGTAAGCATATTATGAGCGTTTCTTCTTTGGGAACAAAAGAAACAGTAAGCGCAATCACATTGGATGATGTCAAAAAATATTATGCGGATAATTTTTCTCCAAGTGTAGCATCTGCTGTTGTGGTGGGTGACATTTCTCAAGAAGCTGCTATAGGAAAACTTACATTCTTAAAAAACTGGAAAGGTGCAAGCGTTGTAAAACCAGTAGAACCTAAAACTCCTGCTATTGAAAAAACAAAAATCTATTTTGTAAACAAAGACAAAGCGCCACAATCGGAAATCAGAATTGGTTATATGTCGCAAGCATACGATGCAACAGGAGATTATTATAAATCAGTAATTATGAACTATCCTTTGGGTGGAGCATTTAACAGCCGCATTAACTTAAATTTACGCGAATTGCATGGGTTTACATACGGTGCTCGTGCTGGTTTTAGTGGAAATCAGTTTGTTGGTCCGTTCACAGCAAGTGCAGGTGTTAGAGCAAATGCTACCGATAGCTCTGTAGTTGAGTTTATGAAAGAGATTAAAAAATATGCAGATAGTGGTATTACGAATGATGAATTGTCTTTCACAAAAAATTCGATGGGACAAAGTGAAGCATTGAAATACGAAACAGCAATGCAAAAGGCTGGATTTATTAAACGTATTTTAGATTATAATCTTGAAAAAGATTTTACGGATAAGCAAAACCAAATTTTAAAATCAATTACCAAACAAGAGATTGATGCATTGGCAAAAAAACAATTGCCTTTTACAAAAATGAATATTTTAGTTGTTGGTGATAAAGCTACTGTGTGGGATGGCTTAATGAAGTTGGGTTATGAGGTGATTGAATTGGATATGGAAGGAAACGTTATCTCAACAGATAAAAAGGTTGAGAAAGGAACCGAAGAAGCTCCTCCTGCGAACGGGAAAACACCTTATAAGAAAGAAGTTAGAAATATTAAAGAAAAATAAATAAAAAAGGTGATTAAGAAATTAATCACCTTTTTTTTTGAAAAAATGTTTTGAGTAATTCGGAACATTCATCAGCTATGATACCAGATATTAATTCGGTTTTTGGATGTAGAATTTTGTTTCCTACAAGATTGAATCCTCTTTTGGTATCACTAGCGCCATAAATTATTTTGCCAATTTGCGACCAAGAGAGTGCGCCTGCACACATTACGCATGGCTCGAGTGTAATGTACATCGTACATTCATTTAAATATTTTCCGTTTAAAAAATTTGCTGCTGAGGTGATGGCTTGCATTTCGGCATGAGCTGTTACATCATTCAATCGTTCGGTTAAATTATGAGCTCGAGCTATAATTCGGTTGTTACAAACTACAATTGCTCCAACTGGAATTTCATCCGCATCAAAGGCTCTTTTAGCCTCCTTTAGCGCTTCGCGCATAAAGTATTCATCCGACAGAATTGTACCTTCCATTTACAACCAACCTTTTTCTAAAATATCTTTTGTATGATAGGTAATGATTAAGTTAGCACCAGCTCTTGCAAATGCATACATGTTTTCCATTACAATTTTTTGTTCGTCAATCCAACCTTTTGCTGCTGCTGCTTTAACCATTGAATATTCACCTGATACATTGTAGCAAGCAATCGGTAACAACGTGTTTTGGCGAAGATTAAAGATAACATCCATGTATGCCAATGCAGGTTTAACCATTAAAATATCAGCACCTTCGGCTTCATCCAATAATCCTTCTGTCATCGATTCGTTTCCATTTCTATAATCCATTTGGTAGGATTTACGATCTCCTTTTTGAGGTGCAGAATCTGCAGCTTCACGGAATGGGCCGTAGTAAGCAGACGCATATTTAATCGAATACGACATGATTGCAGTATTCTCAAATCCATTTTTATCTAACAATTCACGCATTGCTCCAATTCGTCCATCCATCATATCGCTTGGCGCCACCATATCAGCACCCGCTTGTGCATGCGCTAAAGCCATTTTAGCTAATACTTCAACAGATGAATCGTTGTGAACATAACCATCGTGTATGATTCCACAATGCCCATGTGTGGTATATGCACATACACACACATCTGTAATTACATAAAGTGAATCACCGAATTTATCTTTTAAAGCTTTAACAGCCTTTACAATAATTGAATTGTTGCTGAACGATGAACTAGCATCTTCTGTTTTTTGTTCGCCTACACCAAATAATAAAATCTTATTTATTCCAACTTTTAATCCTTTCTCTACATCTTTCAATAATTCATCAATTGAAAAATGACTAACACCAGGCATCGCATCAATTGGATGAATTACATTCGTTCCTTCAACTACAAAATAAGGATAGATGAACATGTCTTTTGAAAGACGGGTTTCTGCAACCATCTCTCTTGAAATAGCTGTTTTTCTTAATCTACGTGGTCTGTGGATCATATTATTAAAATTATATTCCGAAAACAGCTTCTGCTAAACCCACTTCATCAAATGATGCGGGTAGAATGATGTTTTCAATTTTATATTCGTTTAATTTTTTTTCTGTTGATTTTCCAATGGCAACTACTTGTTGTTTGTCAGAAATTTTTGCTTTAGTGAAAAATGAATCAACATTTGAAGGGCTAGTAAATACAACTATTTCAGCAGTAGGAATTGTTGCGTTCTCTTTTTTGCCAGTTTCATATACCACTAAATCGGTAAGTTTTGTTTGGTCTTCGAATTGTTGTTGAATCGTTCTTAATCCACCTTTTGCTTGTGGAAACAGAACGGTTTCTTCAGCAACAGTTTTTGCGAATTTTTTCCCAACTACTTTCGTATCGTTTATGCTACCAACAAATGCGGCATTTCTATTGTGCTTTTTTAAAGTAGCTTCTGTTGATTTTCCAATTACTCCAAATTTTACTTTTGCTTTTAATTCAGGGTTTTGTTGAAAGAAAAAATCGATGGCATTGCTACTTGCAAAAAACACCCAATCCGTTTGCGGACAAGTTGTATATTTTACTTCTTTTGTTTCAATGAATGATATACCATTTACCGTATATCCATTTCCTTCCAATGTTTTTTTGAAAAATGAATCAGTTTCTAAATCACGGGTGATCAAAACTTTTTTAGGTGAAATTGAATTTAATGATTCCACAATTTTTTTTGCAAAGCCTTCATCGGTAAATGATTCTTTATAGATGCGCTTAGGCATTGCATCCCAATTGTCGGATTTAGATGCCCATACTTTAAATTTATTGTCTTCCTTAATACAATAAACACCAAGTGGTAATTGGCAACCTCCGTCAAATAGGTTTAATACCTTTCGTTCGATGCCAATAATGTCTTGTACTTTTTCGGAATTTAATTTATTGATGTATTGAAATAATTCATGATCATCTTCACGAATTTGAAGTCCTAATACACCTTGAGCAGGTGCGGGGATAAATTCTTTTGGATCCAAGCGTAATACTTTGAATTCGCTTAAATCGATTTTTAAACGTTCAACACCTGCAGCAGCAAGCATAATTGCATCGTATTTTTTATCACGTAATTTTTGAATACGTGTAGGAACATTTCCTCTTAAATCTTCAATTTTAATATCACCTCTAAAAGCAAGTAGTTGTGATTTTCTGCGAGCAGAAGAAGTACCTACAATTGCATTTTGTTTGAATGCAAATTTTTGAGTTTTGTCAGCGCTTTCTTTACGAATTAAAATAAGTTCTGCTGGGTCTTCACGTTCCGAAACGGCTGCAATTTTTAACCCTTCAGGCGATGTTGTTGGTAAATCTTTGTGAGAATGAACAGCTAAATCAATTTCTTTGTTTAATAGTGCTTCTTCAATTTCTTTTGTAAAAAAGCCTTTGCCTTCCAATTTATCAAAACTCAAATGTTGAATTTGATCGCCTTGAGTTTTAATGATTTTTATTTCGGCTGTTAAGCCCAATTTTTGCACTTTTCGTAATACATGATTTGCTTGCCAAAGAGCTAATTCGCTACCTCTACTTCCTATAATAATTTTTCTGTCCATTGATATGATTGAAGATGCTGATGAATATGATAATTAAAATTTGCTCAGCGAAAATGGGGAAAATCTTTGAATTCTGAACGTTATTTCTGATTGGTCAAAATGTCTTTTGCCATTTTCATTGGAACACTGATGTACTTTTTTTCCATGTATTGAAGTATTTTGTCTAATACTTCTTTTGATTCAGCATCCATTGAAGAAAGTTCTTTTGCAAAAACTTCGTTCATAGCTGTCTCACGAATTTCTTTTACTTTTTTAGGAACTTCACTCATTGCCAACTCTACCTTACGAGCTTTAATGATTTGTTTGAATTCCTCAGTATTTTTATCGATTATTGTTTTGCAAGCTTCTAATTCTTTTTCGCGTGCTTGTAAATTTTCTTTTGCAACTTCTTGTAAGTTGTTTACCGCAATTAAATTTACATCGTAGTTGTTTAAAATTTCTGCATCCAAATCGTTTGGAATAGCTAAATCAATAACTACTTTCTTTGATTTATCATCGCCCACCAATTTTTTGTAAATAGTAGGAGTGATAACACTTTCAGCAGCACCTGTACAAGTAACAATAATATCGAATCCTTCTGAATAGTTTTCTAAATCGCTTAATGGATAAGCTTTGCCATTTAATTCCGATGCTAATTTTTCGGCATTGGCAATTGTTCTATTAAAAATGGTAAAGTTTGCAAACTTGTGTTTTTTCAAGTATTGCGCCATGTTTGTGTTTGTTACACCCGAACCAATAATTAAAAAACGAGCATCTAATTTTACATTCAATGCACGTAATTTACGGTATGCTAATGATACAACAGAAACCGGATTGCGAGCAATGTTGGTATGAGTATATACTTCTTTTCCAACTTCGATGGTACGTTTAATAGCTAAGCGAATCAAATCACCAGTTAATCCCAATTCATTGCATTTTTCGTAAGCATTACGAACTTGTGTGATTATTTCACGTTCGCCCACTACTAATGAATCAATAGAAGAAGCTACGCTGAACAAATGACGCAAAGCATGTTCGCCTTCGAATACTTGTGAGTTTTCAATAGACCAATTGATTTCAGTATCTGTCCAATTGGTATCAAAGGCATTAAAGAATTTTTTCAGGAAAAAAGTATCAATCTTTTCGTTGATTGAAAGCATAAACTCTACGCGGTTGCAGGTAGATAAATAAAGAAGCTCCTCAGCACCAATCGATCTTTTAAGAAATTCTAAGCGTGATTTTAAATCACTTTCATCCATGTGAAACTTGCCGATATCATTTATATCAGTAGTTTTGTGTGTGAATGCTATGATTTTAAATCTTTCCACTAATTAGGTCTCTTTTTTATTACAGCACAAATTTGCAAAGCCAATTGGCCCTAATTGTCATGAATTTGTCATGCATTTAGTTTGGAATCTGTCTAAATAACTAAATGTCATTTAAGGTGCTGATTTTGAGTAAATTGCGATATATCTAGCTAAAACTGATAGATATCATGTGTGTGAGCTAGCCTTCCTTTGCTTCGATAGGAAAAGAAAATGCTCCTGAAACTATGCTTTGATATTAGTTTTCAACAATTTATTTGTGAATTATTTTGCAGAAAATAAAAATGTGCTTATCTTCGCGTCCCATTTTAAAGAAAAAGTGGAAATTTTAGTATAAAAAAATAATACATAAAACAGTGGAAGCAATTAGTTACAAAACAGTTTCAGCAAGCAAGGAAACTGTAAACAAAGGATGGGTTTTAATTGATGCAGAAAACGAAACATTGGGTCGTTTAGCTTCAAAAGTTGCCTTTATTATTAGAGGTAAAAACAAAACTAACTTTACTCCTCACGTTGATACAGGTGATAATGTAATCATCATCAATGCAGAAAAAGTAAAATTAACAGGTAAAAAATTAACGGATAAAGAATACGTTCGTCACACTGGTTACCCAGGAGGACAACGTTTTGCTACACCAAAAATGTTATTAGCTTCAAAACCAACTGAAGTTATTCGCATGGCGGTTAGTGGTATGTTACCTAAAAATATTTTGGGTGATGCTTTAAGACGTAATGTTTATATCTATGCAGGTTCTGAGCATCCTCATGCAGCACAACAACCAAAAGAAATCAAATTAAACTCAATTAAATAATAAAGATGGAAGTAGTAAATACTCTTGGTAGAAGAAAAACCGCTGTAGCACGTGCATACGTGCAAAAAGGAAGTGGCAACGTAGTAATCAATGGAAAAGATTACAAAAGCTACTTTACAACAACCACTTTACAATACAAAGTAAATCAAGCTTTTGCTGTTACAAAAACAGTAGGAGAAATTGATGTAAATGTAAATGTAAAAGGGGGCGGGGTAACAGGTCAGGCAGAAGCTGTACGTTTAGCAATTGCCCGCGCATTAGTAGAAATGGATGCAAATCACAAACCGGCTTTAAAAGCAGAAGGTTTAATGACACGTAATCCTAAAATGGTTGAACGTAAGAAACCGGGTCAGAAGAAAGCCCGTAAACGTTTCCAATTTAGTAAACGTTAATATTATTTGGTTTTGCAAATCAATTCTAAAATTGATTTGCAATTCCTTATTAAAGAAAATCATCTATCTAAAAAAGTATTAAAACATAAAGACAAATGTCAAGAACAAATTTTAACGAATTATTAGAAGCCGGATCTCATTTCGGTCACTTAAAAAGAAAATGGAATCCAGCAATGGCTCCATATATTTTTACAGAAAAAAATGGTATTCATATCATTGATTTAAATAAAACTGTAGTAAAAATTGATGAAGCAGCAGAAGCATTAAAACAAATTGCTAAATCGGGTAAAAAAGTTTTATTTGTTGCTACAAAAAAACAAGCAAAAGATATCGTTGCTGAAAAAGTGAAAGCAGTAAACATGCCTTACGTTACTGAACGTTGGCCAGGTGGAATGTTAACAAATTTTGCTACTATCCGTAAAGCTGTTAAGAAAATGGCTACTATCGATAAAATGGCTACTGATGGAACATTTGATAATATTTCTAAAAAAGAAAAATTACAAATTTCACGTGAGCGTGCTAAATTAGAAACTCAATTAGGAAGTATTGCTGACTTAACTCGTTTACCTGCAGCTTTATTTATTGTTGATATTTCTAAAGAACATATCGCAGTTGCAGAAGCAAAACGTTTAAACATCCCAACATTTGCAATCGTTGATACAAACTCTGATCCAAATGTGGTTGATTTTGCAATTCCTGCAAATGATGATGCTTCAACTTCTATTTCATTAATCACAGGAATCATTGCAAAAGCAATCGAAGAAGGATTAGCTGAACGTAAAGTTGATAAAGAAACTGCTGCTGAAGAAAAAGAAGGCGGAAAAACATCTTCTCGTGATGAAGCTTCTAAATTAGTTGCTGGAACAAAATTCAATTCTTCTGAAGAAGGTGATGTTGCAGTAGGTAAAAAAACAGCGGTTAAAAAACCAAGAAAAAAATAAGCACACGCTTTTTAGTAAGCACAATACGGGCTTTAATAAACATATATTAATTGTATAGATGTCCCGACTCTTTTGGTCGGGACATTTTTTAATAACAAAACAAAAATGACTACAATGGCAATAACAGCAGCAGATGTAAATAAATTACGTCAAATGACAGGTGCAGGTATGATGGACTGCAAAAAAGCGTTAACTGAAGCTAACGGAGATTTTGAAAAAGCAATTGATGAATTGCGTAAAAAAGGACAAAAAGTGGCTGCTAACCGTAGCGACCGTGATGCAAAAGAAGGTTTGGTGGTTGCTAAAACTACTGCTGATAACAAACGTGGTGTTGTATTAGTTGTTAATTGCGAAACAGATTTCGTTGCTAAAAATGAAGATTTTGGAAAATTTGTAAACAACATCCTTGAAGTTGCTGTTGCTAAAAATCCTAAAAATGTTGATGAATTAAAAACATTAGCATACGATAACAATATCACTATCGCTGATAAATTAATTGAGCAAACTGGTATTATCGGAGAAAAAATTGATTTGTCGAAATACGAAACAGTTGAAGCAGCTTTTGTAATCGCTTACAATCACCCAGGAAACAAATTAGCAAACATTGTTGGTTTTAACAAAGAAGTTGTAAATGGTGATGTTGCTAAAGATGTTGCAATGCAAGTTGCTGCTATGGCTCCAGTTGCTTTGGATAAAGATGGTGTTGATGCTGATACCTTACAACGTGAAATCGAAATTGGTAAAGAACAAGCGCGTGCTGAAGGCAAACCAGAAGATATGTTAGAAAAAATTGCTCTAGGTAAATTAAATAAATTCTACAAAGAATCTACTTTGTTGAATCAAGAGTTTATCAAAGACAACAAAAAAACTATTGCTCAATACTTGAACGATGCAGATAAAGGTTTAACTGCAACAGGTTTCAAACGTATTGCATTAGGTTAATCAGTTATTATTTAAAAAAATCCCGATATTTATCGGGATTTTTTTTGGACTTATGTTTCGATTAAAATTGTCGAAGCACCTTGTTATAAGAAATAAAATAAATTACAATTCTACAAACTATGAAATACAAACGCATTCTACTAAAATTAAGCGGTGAATCGCTAATGGGTAACAAACAATTTGGAATTGATAATGAGCGAATAGCTCAATATGCAAAACAAATTAAAGAAGTTGCCGATATGGGTGTTCAAGTTGCAATTGTAATTGGTGGAGGAAATATTTTTAGAGGAATTCAAGCTGAAGAAGGCGGAATGGACCGTGTTCATGGTGATTATATGGGAATGCTTGCTACTGTTATTAATTCAATGGCATTACAATCGGCATTGGAAAAAGCTGGGATGGAAACACGTCTGCAATCAGCAATTAAAATGGAACAAATTTGTGAACCATTTATTCGTAGAAAAGCAGTCCGCCATTTGGAAAAAGGACGTGTTGTAATATTTGGTGCTGGTACAGGAAACCCTTATTTTACTACAGATACAGCTGGAACATTACGTGCAATCGAAATTGAAGCAGATGTTGTTTTAAAAGGAACTCGTGTTGATGGAATTTATACAGCTGATCCTGAAAAAGACAAAACTGCTACTAAATACGATGTAATTTCTTTTGATGAAGTATATGCAAAAGGTTTAGAAGTAATGGATATGACAGCATTTACATTGTGTAAAGAAAACAAATTACCAATTATTGTGTTCGATATGAATAAAGTGGGTAATTTAAAACGTTTAATTGAAGGCGAAAAAGTTGGAACACTTGTCGATTTATAATTTCTAAAAAATTAAATTTGTAAACTAATTATTCAATACATACAGATATGAACGAAGAGATACAATTTGTGCTTGATGACGCAAAAGAGCAGATGGAGAAAGCCGTAAACCACTTAGAAACAGAGTTGGTTAAAGTAAGAGCAGGTAAAGCAAGTCCAACCATGTTGGAAGGTATTATGGTGGATTATTATGGAAATAGAACACCATTAAACCAAGTTGCAAACGTGAATACAGCAGATGCTCGTACTTTGGTTGTTCAACCTTGGGAAAAATCAATGTTAACACCCATCGAAAAAGCAATTCAAGTTGCAAATTTGGGCTTAAATCCACAAAATGATGGTGTAATCATTCGTATTCTAGTTCCTGCATTAACAGAGGAGCGCAGAAAGGATTTGGTTAAAAAGGCAAAAGCGGAAGCTGAAACAGCAAAGGTAAGTTTACGTACATTACGTAAAGAAGCAAATGAAGCATTAAAAAAATTACAAAAAGACGGAACACCTGAAGATGAAGTAAAAGAAGGAGAAGCAAAGGTTCAAGTTCTTACAGATACATACGTAGCTAAATGTGATAAACATTTAGAAGTAAAAGAAAAAGAAATTATGACTGTTTAACAGTTTGTTAATTTAATTAAAAGCCCCTTCAATTTTTGAAGGGGCTTTTTTATTAAAAAAAGCAGCCCCGATTTTACTCAAGGCTGCTACCACATTAATCATTCGTATTCAATTACATGAATTTTGAACACCACAAATTACTTTTATTTTATCCTGCTTTCAAAGTCGAAAAACTCATAAAACTTACTAAATTTGAATACCATTAATTGTCATTCAGTTGAGTCAGTTACACGCATTAGTACAAACACTAAGTGATGCAGAGTTATCTGCATTGCATTCGTATCGACTTATTGGAAAGGAAAAAAATGTTTTTGATTTTGTTCTAAAACATAAAGACACAGAAATGCCAGCAAGCGAAGTGGTGCTGACAAATTTAGCGATTAGCGATTCACATTATTATAAAATAAATTCTGTTTTATTACGTAAATCCTATCAATTACTTGTTCCTTCGGAAGGCTTGGATTTGTTGGTTTTTTTAAGACAAAAAAACTTGTTTACGCTTCTACGACATGAAATACTGACTCAAGAAAAAAAGCTCGATAAAGCATCAAACAAAGAAGCATTTTACTTAAAATGTTTCCATTTTTTTATCGATTTTCCGTATAAATTCTATGATAAAAAACTAACGAATTCATTTGGTGAAAAATACTTAAAAGCAAAGAAGAATAGCACCGAATCGGATAAATTATATGTGAAATTTCACATCTTGTTCTCTGAAATAAATAGAACTGCTGCTCGAAAAAATCCAATAAAAGCGCTTGGTTTTGGTGTTAATGATTTGTTAAAACAAGAGGCTAAACTAGCAGCATCAAAACATTATTTAGCAACGTATTATTTGTATCGTTGTATTTGTAGCTATTACACCTATTACGAAAAAGACACAAAAAAAATTATCGAATATTTAAAGAAAGCAATTTCTTTGAAAGAAAAAATTGCATTTTTCTTTCCCATCAATATTGGCCTGTTTTTAGAGCTCCTCTATGCAGATGCTTTATTGAGTGATAATCAATTAGAGGAAGCCTGTTCCATCTATTCATCTGTATTTAAAAAAGGAATAGATTCCAGTATGTATGGATACTATTTTCATTGTGAGCAGTATATTCTTGTGTTGATAATTCAAAAACAATTTGAAAAAGCCCAGCAATTGTTGGATGAAGTGTTTGAACCATGTATTAAAAACAAAATTGATATTTATGCCACTCGTGGTGCAATGGCATATGTTAAGTTATACTTAAGTAACGGTGATTTAAAATCAGCACTTAAGTACTTAAATATTGCAAAAGCCATTAATGAAAAAACATTCTATTTGCCTTTTGATGTGCAGTTGAGAGTATTAGAAAATGTGTATTTCTTCCTTAAAAAGGATTTTGACTTTGCTTATCAATTAGCAGCTCGAAATATTAAATTTATTCGTTCGCAAGAAGAAAACCCTGTATTGCAAGATTATGTATTGATCTGGAAAATGATGATAAGCCTTATAAATGCTGTTTTAAAGGAAGAGAAAATATCGGAAGTAATTATAAAAGAGAATACAAAATTAAACCAGCAGTATTCAAATTTGTATTGTAATCTGATACAAATTCTTTTAGAAAGAGCGAAAGCTTAAGCCCAAACTTTTGTCCCTTCTGTACAATTTTTACAGATATCAATTTCTGAACGTGAACGCAACACAGAGGCTCTAAATTTTGCATATGCTTCAGATTTCCATAGTTCTGTAAATGAAGTGTTTTTCAAATCGCCCAATTGATGTTTTGCATCTTTGTCAAAACAGCATGGAACAACCAAGCCATCCCATGTTATAACCGTTGATTGCCACAAGCGCCAGCAATGATTTAGCATTTCATTTTTAATGGTATAACTGCCATCATTTTGCTTTTTATAACGCGAAAATTTATCAATAGTTGGGATTAAGCGATTTCCTTTTTCGTAGTCATAAATTTGTGCTGTTTTAAAGCGGACTTCATCTACACCCAATTCGCTCGCTAATTTTTTCACATCCTCAAGCTGGTGCTCATTGGGCTGAACTACCAAAAATTGAAAAATGACATGAGGAGTAGCTGATTTTAATTCCTTTTTCCATTTTAAAATGTTTTTTGTACCTTCAATTACTTTATTTAAATCACCGCCAATTCTATATTGTTCATAGGTGTTTTGGGTTGTACCATCAATCGATATTGTTAGTCTATCCAAGCCGCTTTCAACAGTTTTTTTTGCATTTGCATCGTTTAAATAATGCGCATTTGTTGAAGTAGAAGTGTATATTTTTTTTCGTGAAGCATAATTTACCATCTCCAAAAACTTAGGATTCAAAAAAGGTTCACCTTGAAAATAAAAATTTAAGTAGAGTATACGATTTGCGATTTCATCAATGGTGTTTTTAAAAAAATCAGTTTGCAGCATTCCAGTAGGGCGAGTAAATTCTCTTTTTCCACTTGGGCACTCTGGGCAACGTAAATTACACGATGTTGTTGGTTCAATGGTAATGCTGATTGGTAAACCCCATTGAATTGGCCTTTTTGTCCATTTCGAAACGTAAAAGCTTGAAACAACTTTTAATGCATTAAGCATTCTTCTAAATTTTAGTTTAGAAAAAAAGTTAAGACCATCTTTAAGTTTAGGATTCAAGTGATTTTTGTTTCTTGTAAAGATACTAAACCTTTGGTAAACAAAAGAGCCCTTCCAAAATGGAAGGGCTCTTTATTGAGAATTAAGGTGTTATTTTGAGATTTCAAATTTACCTCTGCCTATAATTGTTTGTTGTTCGTTGTATAAATTATAAATATAGATTCCTGGAGCTAAGTGATTCGTTTGAATGGTTAGTTGATTGTCATTCATTTGATATGATTCAATTATTCGTCCTGTAATATCAATAATTTCGATTCTTTCTGCTGCTACATCACTTTTAAAAGAAACGGATGTATTAGCAGGGTTAGGGTAAATACTAACCTTATTGGAGATTCCATCAATATCATTCGTTCCAATTACTAATCCACTCCATTGAAGGGCATCTACAAAAATAGCACTACCCATTTTTGCTCCTGGGTGTAAGTATACACTTGATGAAATATATACACGTTGTGTATCAGGATTTACAAATGCGAAAGCAGGGTTGTAAACCATTGATATAGTATTGTTAGAATATACTGTTGCATTTGCTCCAGTAGAATAGATCCCTCTTGCAATAGTATCGCGGTGATTTACATTCCATTTTGTTAAAAAAGCAACAACAAATCCAGAGTCGTTTCCAACTGGTTGATACATACTTGCAAAAGATAAATTTGCAGAACGTGTTGTGTACGGATAACCAAAAAGAACTGGTGCAGTGGTTGAAAGTTGTGTTTTTCCAATAACTAATAGACCTACGGTGTCTAGGTTCTCAGTAGTATTGAAAGGATTTTCTATTAATACAGATGCTGGCAATTTGCCAGTTACCACTTTTACGGATGTTGTACCAGCAAATGGTGATGGAGCTGTAGTATCTTTAAAAACGGATTGGGGCATTCCAGATATTCCTAATACATTAAAACTAGCCCATCCAACTGGATCTTGCACGGTTGTGCTAAAAGGAACATTTGCCCATGTTTCAAAACCGAAGTCAGGCGCTTGTGAAAATCCATTCAACGAAATAAGCGTGCTCGTAAGTATGGATAAAATTATTTTTTTCATGATTTTAAAGATTGATATACATTCAAATGTATCTATTTATTTTATTTTTTCAAAATAGCTTTTTTTTTATACGATAAAAAAAACGCTCCTGCCATTTTTTGGAGGAGCGTTTGAATTGTATATTATACTATTATTTTGCTACAGTAAATTTACCTCTGTTTGCAATCGATTTGTCTTTTGCAATGATTGAATAACTGTAAATTCCATTTGCTAAATCAGCAATGTCTAAAGCTGAAATATCGTTTGTAACTGACATTGATTTAACTAATTTGCCAGTCATGTCAAAAATTTGAACTGAATTAACTTTATCAGCTTTCGTTGCAATATAAATTACATTTTGTGCTGGGTTAGGGTAGATATTAGCATCTAATGAATTTGTATATTCATTAATTCCTGCAGCAGGAGAAACTTTTAACCAATTAGCTGTTGTAGGAATATCAGTAACAAAATCTACTGTTACTTCTGCTAAAGGGAAACCAATTCCGTTTGCCCACCATGTGTAAGTTTTAGAGGAGTCGGCAGTAGCTTGGAAATTGGTCCAATCACCTAAGAATGCAATATAACCATCTAATGTGTCTACTTGATGTTTGATTGTTTCAATACGTAGTGCTGTAAATGTTCCTAAAGGTGTTGTAACAGATCCCCATCCATCAACAGTTGCTGTTTTTGTGATAACCGATTTTAATCGGATTGAATCAACTGTAACTCCGATACCTGGATCTTGTCCAAAATAGAATTTAGCAAATTGAGTATAGTTATTATTGTATGATGACAAATAAGTAGTTGGGAAATTTGCCAATTTTTCACCTGGAGTGTTAAATTGTGTAACATTTATTGGTGTTCCATTGAAATCAATAGTAGCATTTGTTCCTAAGAACGACATACTGCTTACATTGTTATCAGCAAAAATAAATGCATCACCACCTTGTTGTTTTGTTTTGATAGCTAAGTTGGCTGTAGGAAATAATGCAGCAGCTGCTGCTGGAGCATAATTTACAGGTAAAAATTGCAATGTGTCTTCTGTGTGCGTATTTAATCCTGTTAAACTCCAAGTTTGGTTTGTCCCAGAATTACCTTGTGATACGGATGTCATCGTATCATTTGCTTGACGAATTGTTGTAAATGGAGCTGCAATATCAGCAGTAGTGATTGTGATTTGTGCATTTGATGCAAATGCCAATAACAATCCTGAAGAAATTAATAGTAGTTGTTTTTTCATTTTATTGATTTTAAGGGTTTTAGTATTCCAAATATAGTAAAAAATTACGAGTATAAAAAAGGCTGATTCGTGGCCCAAAATCATTTATTTGCTATACAAATGATTGCATTTCATGCAATTTTTGGTAGGTTCCATTTGCATTGATAAGCGTAGAGTGGTTCCCTCGTTCAATTAATTCACCTTTTTGCATCACAATAATTTCATCGGCATGTTGAATGGTGGAAAGGCGGTGAGCAATTACGATGGATGTGCGATTTTGCATCAATTTATTTAAGGCATCCTGCACCAAACGTTCACTTTCAGTATCTAAAGCAGAAGTAGCTTCATCTAAAATCAGGATTGGAGGATTCTTTAATACAGCACGTGCAATACTCATCCGTTGGCGTTGTCCGCCCGACATTTTATTTCCCCTGTCTCCAATATTGGTTTGATAACCATTCGGCATTTGCATAATAAAATCATGGGCATTGGCAATTTTTGCTGCTGCAATTACATCAGCCTCTGTTGCATTGTCGATTCCAAAAGCAATGTTGTTGAATACCGTATCATTAAATAAAATAGATTCTTGTGTAACAATACCCATTAAACTTCTGATGTCTTTAATTGCGGCATCTTTCAATGAAATTCCATCAATCAAAATGTCGCCATTGGTAGTATCATAAAAGCGAGGTAGCATATCGGCTAAGGTGGTTTTTCCCGACCCCGATTGGCCAACCAATGCAATTGTTTTACCTTTTGTAATGGTGAGGTTGATATCGTTCAATACCCAACCAACTTCTCCTTTTCTATAAGCAAAGGATACATTTTTAAATTCGATGTTCTTTTCAAATGTCTTAATATGAGTAGGGTTTGCTTTATCACTAATACTTACTTCTGCATTTAATATTTTATCAATTCGTTCAGCCGATGCCAATCCCTTTTGGATACTTGAATATGCACTAGCAAAAGCTTTAGCAGGAGTTAAAAGCTGAGAAAACATTGCCAAATAGGTGATAAATACCGCTCCATCCATCGATTGATCTTCGATAACCATTTTTCCACCAATGAATAACAATACCACCAATACACTCACACCCAACGTTTCGCTTAAAGGGGAAGCCAAATCCACTTTTCGACCCACTTTAATTCCTAGTTTCGTAAAGGATTCATTTTCCGCTTCAAATTTCTCAGCTACTTTACGTTCTGCATTAAATCCTTTAATAATTCGTAAGCCTCCCAAGGTTTCATCCATCATAGATAAAAGTGTTCCCATTCGTTCTTTTGATTCGCTCGAAGAACGTCTTAAACTACGACCTAATTTGCCTATTAACAAAACAGTTATAGGTAATAAAATAAATGCAATAAGTGTTAGTTTAGCGCTCATTGCCACCATCAATACTAAAAAGATGACAATGTTAATGGGCTCACGAAAAATCATCTCGAGCGATTGCATAATGTTCCATTCAATTTCTTGAACATCGGTTGTCATGCGGCTAATAATATCACCTTTGCGCTCTTCGGAATAATAAGACAATGGTAAATCAAGTGTTTTTTTGAAAATTTTGTTTCGTATATCTTTTACTACGCCATTGCGGATAGGCGATAAGCTATACATGGCCAAGTAGCGGAACAAATTTTTGAAAACAAAAGTGGTAATGATAAAAATACAGATTAATGAAAGCACATGCCCTTTGCCATGGTCAAGTGTGTTTTGAGCCAACGCATAATTAATATTATCTAAAATGGCATTGGTTGAAAAGCTGAATGCAGGCTTGCCTTTTGCAATTAGTTCGGTTAGTTTGGAATTGTCGTTCGAGAACAATACTTGTAAAAAGGGGAACAACAATGCAATTGAAAAAACAGAAAATAGCACCGAAAGGATATTAAAGACAATATTCCAAATGGCATATTTCCAATATCCTTTTACATACGGTAAAATTCCGAATATATTTTTCATGGGGCAAATATACTGTTTGTAGCGTTATAATTGCTATTTTTGAGTTCTTAAAATAAGTTAAATATGGACTCTACACGACAATTAAAAGTATCGAGATTAATTCAAAAAGAGTTAGGCGAAATTTTTCAACGCGAAACTCGAATGTTATTCGGTGCTGCATTAATAACGGTTACTCAAGTGCGAGTTAGTCCCGATTTAAGTGTTGCAAAAGTATATGTCAGCTTATTCAATGTTCCCGACACAAAAGTTTTATTAAAGCAGATTCAGGAAAATACAAAAGATATCCGAATGAAGCTTTCGGAACGAATCAAAAAACAAGTACGCATTATTCCTAATTTGGTGTTTTTTCAAGACGATTCATTGGATTATGCAATGCGTATTGACGAGTTGCTAAAAAAATAAACGAATCGAGTCGAGTACGAGCCAGTTTTTTTTTGATTGCTTGCTGTTTAATTTATTTAATGGTCTATTGATTTGAACTTACCTTTTTTCATAGCTAAGCGTTATTTGATTTCAAAAAAATCTCACAATGCTATTAATATTATTTCCGGAATCTCGATTGCAGGAATATGTATTGGTACAATGGCATTGGTGATTGTGCTTTCTGCATTTAATGGGTTATCGGATTTGGTTCAAACACTATATCAATCTTTTGATGCCGATATTCAAATTACGGCTCAACAAGGAAAAACATTCGACCCAAACACTTCTCAATTTCAAGATCTAAAAAAGGTTAAGGGGCTAGCCTTCTACACCGAAATAGTAGAAGGAAACGCCTTGTTAAAGCTAAATGAAAAACAAACCATAGCAACTATAAAAGGAGTAAGCAAAGACTTTGTGAAAATGAATCGTTTTGACACTTTGGTGTTTGACGGTAACTATTCCGTTGATAAAAACAACATTGTTCTAGGACGAGGCTTAAGTTATATTTTAGATGCAAACGTGAATAGTTTGATTGCTCCTATTTCTGTTTATGCTCCTAAGCGTGGCGATGTAAATTCGTTAAACCCAGAAGATGGATTGAATGAACTAAAAGTGTATCCTTCAGGTTTATTTGCTATCAACGATGAGTTTGATAATAAATATGTGCTCATGAATATTCAAAATGCGCGTGCCCTTTTTGATTATACAAACGAAGTAACTGCTATTGAGTTAAGCATCGATAAAACAGCTGACAAAGTAGAAGTGCAAAAAAATATTCAATCAATTTTAGGGGATGGGTTCAATGTGAAAAATAGAGAAGAGCAAAATGCATTGCTTTATAAAACGTTGAAATCTGAAAAAGTCTGGACCTTTATTATTTTAGTTTTCATTTTAATTATTGCTACTTTAAATGTGATTGGTTCACTTACAATGTTGGTTATCGAAAAGAAAAAAGACATTGCTACGCTTCACAAAATGGGAGCAGATACGAGTTTGATTCGAAAAATATTTTTAATGGAAGGTGTTTTAATAACTCTTGTGGGGTTGGTATTAGGATTGGTGTTTGGTGTTTTGGTTTGTTGGCTGCAAACAAATTTTTCTATTCTAGAGTTTAGCGAAGGGTATGTAGTGAGCGCTTATCCGATTCAAATTCGTTTTTTAGATATTTTGTCGATTTCAGCAGTGGTGATGTTAATTGGTTTTGTGGCGACTTGGTATCCCGTTCGATTGTTTACGAATAAGTACTTGATTCAATGATAAGAAATGTATACATATCATTTTTATTGTTGCTATGCAGTCTTGGTGCATTCGCTCTGGATGCAGAAAAAAAACTCTTGATTGATATTTATTTTTCGGAAGCTAGTATCAATCAGAAATTAAGCTCAATTAATGAGTTGACGCGTTCTGGAAATTACGAAGCTGCAAAAACAGAAATTTCAGCACTGAAAAAATCAAATCCCAACAATTTACTCATTGCTGCTTTAAATTGTTATGAAGCAAACATTCTTTACAATCAAAGCGATTATAAAAAAAGTATTGAGCTGTGCGATAATGCTATTCAATTATTAAATACCGATTATAAGAATGGCTATGTAATAAAAGCCATGAACCTAAAAGCAAAGTCATTGGCTTCTATCGATGATTTGCCAAAAGCATTTGCATTGTTGAATGATACAAAGCAACGATGCAAAGAGCATAAAAATACTTACGGGCTAAGTGTGTCCTACTATTTACTAGGTTCTGTATTGGCCGATAATGGAAGGTACCCAGAAAGTTTAACGCAATTCGATTCGAGTTTAGTCATTAAAAAAGAATTGGAGGATGAACTGGGCGAGGCTGCTTGTTATTCATTTATAGGATTGGATCATTCGTTTCTTGGTAACTATTCCTTGGCTATTAGCTATATTCAGAAAAGTATTACAATTCGTGAGCGCATTGGCGATAAAAGAGGATTGGCAAATTCGTATTTGAACTTGTACAAAATTTATTACGGAATGGGGGAGTTGGATAAAGCTCTTCAATCCGAATTTAAAAGTTTGGAAATTTGTTCTGAAATAAAAGATTTGCAATGTGTTTCTGGCAGGTATACCAATATTGGGCAGTTGTACCAAAATAAAGGTGATTATGAAAAAGCGAAGGAGTATCATTTTAAAGCCCTCGAAATAAGTAAACGCATTAATTTAAAAAACCGTACGGCCTTAATTCACGAAAACATTGCACGTGTTTATCTCAAGCAAAATCAGTTAGAAATTGCCTTAGCACATTTAGATACCAGTTATTCAATTCGTACCACATTAAATGAGCGCGAAGGGATTGCAAGTACACAACTAGCCTATGCAATTTATTATCAGCAAAAAGGATTAATCGATAAAGCAATCGATTATGCTAAACAATCACTAGTTGGAGCAAAACAATTAAAGTTAGCGATGTTGACTAAAGATTCGCATGAGTTATTAAGCGATTTGTATTTGAAAAAAAATAACAATGCTGATGCACTTTTTCATTACAAAGAGTTTATTGCATTGCGAGATAGTATTTATAGTATTGAAAAAACGAAAGAAATTACACGTAAAGAATTGGAATTTGATTTTGCTAAGAAAGAACAAGTTCAAAAAATTGAACAGGAAAAACAGTTGTCGATAGCTGAACAAGAAAATCAAACAAACCGCTATATTCGAAACAGTTCAATTTTGTTTTTAGTTATTGTAGTTGTGTTTTTAATTATTGCTATTCGTGCAAATAGAACACGTCAAAAAGCTCAAAAGGAGTTGGAGTTTGCCAATAAGTTATTGCTTACTACGAATAATGAAATGAAGGAAAATTATAAAACAATTGAACTTCAGAAACATACCATCGAATATAAGAATAGCGAAATTACTGCTAGTATAAAATACGCTTATAACATTCAGTCGGCATTGATGCCGCGAGAAGATGAAGTTGCCAATTATTTTAACGAAGCATTTGTATTGTTTAAGCCAAAAGACATTATTAGTGGCGATTTTTATTGGATAGGAGAGGTGGATAATAAAATCGTATATGCAACAGGCGATTGTACAGGACATGGTGTGCCAGGTGGTTTTATGAGTATGTTGGGAATCTCTTTATTAAACGAAGTGGTGAATGAGCATGAGCTTACCGATCCTGCTATGATATTAAGTCGCTTACGTAAAAAAGTGATAAAGGCATTGCGTCAAAAAGGCTTGAGTGGTGAGCATCAGGATGGAATGGACATGGTATTATGTGTAATTGATAAAAGTAAAAATGAGTTGGTGTATGCAGCTGCAAATCGTCCATTGTATATTGTTTCGAAGAGTGAAAACGGCTATTCATTAAAAGAATACAAAGGAGATAGCCAGCCTGTGGGTATTTATGGACGAGAGCTAAAACCATTTAAACAATATACTGTTGCATTGAATGAAGGCGATGTAATTTATACTTTCTCTGATGGTTTTGCCGATCAATTTGGTGGACCAGATGGTAAAAAATTTAAGTACAAACAAATGCAAGAGCTGTTTTTAGCTGTAGCTGGTAAACCCTTGTTGGAGCAAAAAAATAGTATTGAATCAGCCTTTCATGCTTGGCAAGGAAACATCGAACAAATTGATGATGTATGTATGATTGGAGTGAGGGTTTAACCTACTTCTATTTCTGAATAATTGTTTTGAACCTCTTCCAGAATAGTCATGATATCCTCGTATGAATTGGAAGTAACTAATCGCATACGGTAATCCTTAAAATGTGGTAATCCTTTAAAATAATTTGCATAATGCCTGCGCATTTCTAATATTCCCAATACTGGATTTTTCCACTCAATCGATTTTTGTAGATGTATTTTGCAAACAGAAATTCGATCATTGATGGTTGGTTTTGCTAAATGTGTTCCTGTTTTTAAAAAATGTTTTATCTCGTTAAATACCCATGGATAACCAATACTCGCTCGTCCAATCATAATACCGTCTACACCATAGCGTTCCTTCATCTCTCGTGCTTTTTCCGGACTATCAATATCACCATTTCCAAAAATGGGAATTTTGATGCGTGGATTTTTTTTGATTTCACCAATCAATGTCCAGTCGGCTTCTCCTTTATACATTTGTGAACGAGTACGTCCATGAATACTCAACGCTTGTATTCCAATATCTTGTAAACGCTCTGCAACTTCTTCTACATTTTTTGTTTTATCATCCCAACCCAAACGTGTTTTTACGGTAACTGGACGGTCGGCAATTTTTACAATTTCCGATGTCATTTGTACCATTTTTGGAATGTCTTGTAAAAGTGCTGCGCCTGCACCTTTGCAAGCTACTTGTTTTACCGGACAGCCATAATTGATGTCAATTAAATCGGGTTTTGCAGCATTGGCAATGATTCCTGCTTCGCGCATGGAATCAATATCAGAACCAAAAAGTTGAATACCAATCGGACGTTCATATTCAAAAATATCTAGCTTTTGAACGCTTTTTGCTGCATCACGAATCAATCCTTCCGATGAAATAAATTCGGTATACATAAGGTCGGCACCGTTTTGTTTACACACATAACGGAATGGTGGATCACTTACATCCTCCATGGGAGCAAGTAATAAAGGGAAATCACCAAGTTCTATGTTACCTATTTTAGCCATTTTCTTTTTTTGCGACTGGATATTTTTGTAATTCGTATCTTCGTATCCATTCGTAATTTAAAGTTTACAAAGTTACCAAAAAATAAGATACCGATGCAAACAATAGAACAGGAGCGTCATTCATGGATTAAGTTGTCATTAATATTCTTATACATTTTAGCCTATGGCTTTCTAAATGTATTAGGTGGAGAAGGCGAGATGAACCTTAATTTGGACAATGAAGGCATGTTGGTGATGTTGAAAATACTACAAGCAGTAAGTGTTATTCTTGTATTTATTTTACCAGCAATTTTATTTGCGGCATTCTGGACAAAACAAAAGGTAAGTTATATCGGAATGTCGAAACGACCTGTTTTTTTGTCGTTGTTGATTGCTGCAATTGGTATGGTGATGGCGATGCCAATGATTAATTGGTTATCGGAAATGAATCAGCACATGCAACTGCCTGAAGCATTTGCAGGAATTGAAGCTTGGATGAAAAACAGTGAAGCAAAAGCGGCTGTGCTTACCGATGCCTTTACGAGAGGGACATCTGCAGGAACCTTAGCATTGAACTTATTTGTAGTTGCTTTTATGGCAGCAGTGAGCGAAGAGATTTTTTTTAGAGGAATGTTGCAAAAAGTATTGATAGAATGTTTTAAAAACAAGCATGTCGCTGTTTGGATAGGTGCTGCTTTGTTTAGTGCATTTCACATGCAGTTTTATGGTTTTATTCCTCGAATGTTGATGGGAGCCTATTTAGGTTATTTGTTTTTATGGACAGGAACACTGTATGCAAGTATAGTTGCCCATTTTGTAAACAATGGCTTGGCTGTGTTATTGGTTTGGTTGGCAAATAGAGGCGCTATTTCGATGGATGTAGAGAAGGTTGGAATGGAACAAGGTCAGTTTGTAATTGTGTTGGTGAGTGTTGTTTTGGTAACAGGTAGCTTGTTTTTGATACATCGTATTGAAGAAAAGCGAAAACGAACACAATTAACCGAATAAAAATTCTAAATTTGCGTCCCTTAATAATCGGAGAGTTGTCAGAGTGGTCGAATGAGCAAGCCTGGAAAGTTTGTATACGGGAAACTGTATCGAGAGTTCGAATCTCTCACTCTCCGCAGATGAATGAAAAAGCGCCTTTTGGGCGCTTTTTTGTTTTCCGAAAGCCATGAAAGCTTCGCTTTCAAATGGCTGTAGGAAAACAAAAAAGAGAATGCGTAGCGTTCGCTTTTTCATTATCAAAATGGGAGACAAGAGATAATGAACGGAGTGAATAATCTCCGAAAGTCCTAAAAGCTTCGCTTTCAAATGGCTGTAGGAAAACAAAAAAGAGAATGCGTAGCGTTCGCTTTTTCATTATCAAAATCGGAGATCTTTTTATTGTAAATTTGTAATGAACAAGTATTTTATGATGAACAATTACACGATAAAAAAGGTAACACTGCAAGAGATCAATCAGCTACAAGAAATAGGCCGGCAGACGTTTTTTGAAACCTTTGCTGCAGGGAATACCGAGGAGAATATGAAAAGCTATTTGGAGGAAGGTTTTTCTATTCAGAAACTAACTGCTGAGTTAGAAGACAAAAATTCGGAATTTTATTTTGCGGAACTTGATAAACAAGTAATAGGCTATTTGAAAATCAACAGTGGTGCATCACAAACAGAATTGAAAGAGGAAACAGCACTTGAAATAGAACGTATTTATGTTTTGAAAGCCTATCATGGAAAAGCTGTAGGTCAGTTACTTTACGATAAGGCAATTCGTATTGCTAAAGAGAAAAATGTAAGCTATGTGTGGTTAGGAGTATGGGAAGAAAATCCAAGAGCCATTCAATTTTATAAGAAGAACGGTTTTGTAGCGTTTGATAAACATGTTTTTTGTTTGGGAAATGATGAACAAACAGATATAATGATGAAACTCGAAATGAAGAATGTGAAGTAATTGAGTGTTCTGCGATTTTTATTTCAATTCATTGATGGCAATCCAAGCCATTAATCCAGCTCCAATCTCGAGAGCAGCTTCATCAATATCAAATGTGGATGTATGTACACCACTCGTTATTCCTTTTGATTTATTTCCAGTGCCCAATCTATAAAAGCACGATGGTACTTGTTGTGAGAAAAATGCAAAATCTTCAGCGGTCATACGTAGTGGAAGCTCCTCTACATTTACTTTTCCTAAATAGTCGATTGCTGCATTGCGTGCTGTATTGGTAGTGGTTTCATCATTTACTAAAAATGGGTATCCTTTTTCAACTCTAAATTCACAAACGCCATTCATTTGCAAAGCAACATCCTCTGCAATTTTTTTCATTTTAGAATGTGCTGCTGCTCTCCAGTTTTCATCCATCGTTCGGAAGGTCCCTTCAATTTTTACTTCATCCGGAATTACATTCGTTGCGCCATTCCCAATTATTTTCCCGAAGGCAAGTACAGTTGGAGGCTTTGGTTTATTGTCGGCTTCAATTGTTGAATAAGCGGGTGGCATTTCCATAAATGCTTTATTCAATTCTAGTAATATTTTAGATGCAATCAATAATGGGTTGTTGTAATCGTTTGGCATAGCAGCATGTCCGCCTTTTCCTTTCACAGTCATGTAAAGTTCATCAGTACTAGCCATGTACATCCCATTTCTAAAACCAACTTTTCCAACTTCCATACTTGGAAATACATGCTGACCAAACATTTTGGTAGGCTTCGGATTTTCAAGTACGCCTTCTTTAATCATTAAGGAGGCACCGCCAGGTAATTTTTCTTCTCCAGGTTGAAAAATTAATTTAATTGTTCCTTCGAATTCATTTTTTAATTCATTCAAAATTTTTGCTGTTCCTAAAACAGATGCTGTATGTGCATCATGTCCGCAAGCATGCATAATTCCTGTGTTTTTAGAAATGTATTCGCAAGTGTTGGTTTCATTGATAGGTAATGCATCCATGTCGGCACGCAAAGCGATTACTTTTTTTGTAGGATTTTTTCCTTCAATCAACGCTACAATTCCAGTTTTTACAATGCCTTGAGTAAAGGGAATATTGTATTCTTTTAGTTTGGAGGCAATGTAATTGGAAGTATTGTATTCTTCAAACGATAATTCAGGATGTGCATGCAAATGCCTTCTGATTTCAATTGTTTCAGATAGGTATTTTTTTGCTAAATGTTTAATTTTTTCCTTCACAATTTTATTTTCCGAAAATCATTTTAAGAGAAAGCAACAAGATGATTACACCAAAAACTTTTTTTAGTGTTGTTTGATCAATTGCAATAGAAATTTTGGAACCGAAATAGCTTCCAATTAAAAAGGTACTGGCAATAATAAAAGCTGTTTTCCACTCAATATGTCCAGCTTGATAATAATTATAAACGCCCAAGATTCCAATTGGTAATAAGAACATAAATAAAACAGTTCCTTGTGCTTGATGTTGCGAGTAGCCTAAAAAGTATACAAGTGCGGGAACTATAATGATTCCACCACCAATACCAACCATGCCGCTAAGCAAACCTGCAATTACGCCAAGGCATAGCAGAATGATGATTGTATTCATATTTAATTGTGATTTTTTCAATTTAAAAATCTAAGCTCAGTGATAAGTGCCAAATTGGTTTTAATACAATTCCATCTTGCACAGCCCAAGCTCTGTCTAAGCGAATAAAATAACCGAATAATCTACTTCTTAATCCAAAGCCATAACCTGCAATAAGTGGATCGTGTTGTGTTTTAAGAATAATCAATAACGGTGTTTGGTTAGTACCTACATAGGTTGTGTTTAATGCATTCTTATCGGAGTAAGGGTCTGGGCCTGTCCATGCTGTTCCTACATCACCAAATGTTATGATTTGGAAATTTTGAATAAAGTCGGAGCGAATAGGACGCTTGTATAAATATTTGAATATTGGGAAACGAATTTCACTGTTGATAACGGCAAATGAATTTCCATTTCTAGCATTTTGATAAAAGCCACGCATATTGGTAACCAATGTTTGGTAAGCATAGTTCTGGTCACGTGCAATGTTCGTGCTGTTATCAAATTTTGGAATGAACCAATTGTCGACACCGCCCAAGTAATAAATCATCTTTTGATTGCCGAATGATGTACCAGCTGAGATTCTATTTGCCCAAATTAAATCACGGTGCAATTTTTTGTAATAACGCCAATCGGCACCTACTACAAAAAAATCGGATTTTTGTTTGTCAACCTGACGGTAGTATTCACCATAAAACTTACCACGAACACCATTGTATAAATTCAATCCTTTTTTAATCGTATTGTCGAATACATATTCCAATTTTACTGTTCCCCAGTTTTCGTATGTATTTGCTTTTTTTAGATTGTTATAGTCGGTAGAGGTATAAATAGTTCTATCATTTCTATATGCTAAACTAGCTCTAAAGCTAGCTACTTCATTTAAAGGGAACTTTAATACATAGCGTATGTCGTGTGTATGTACTTTAATAAGGGAATAACTGTCGGAGATGTTTAATAAGGATTGGCGATGCAGGATTAATTGTTTGTCAACATTTTTCATTCGGTCTTCATAACTCAAAAAGTATTCATTCGAATTTAAATCGCCCGAAAAGCGCATTCCTCCAACTATTCTATAGTTTTCAAACAAATCACTCATTCCTATTTTGATAAATGCGTTAATTCCGGGATTAAGATAAATTGGACTTCCTCCTCCAGTGAATTTTTGATAGGTAGCATTTAAAAATGAATTGTCTAATTGAGATACAACATAATCAACAGAGTAATTTGTATTGTAATTGCGCTGTTGTGCTAATACAAAATCTGATGGAATAGAAATGCTTGTAGAGTCGTTTGGATTAATTTGCTCTTTGTTTACTTTTTTGTTGTCATCATTTTTCTTTTGTTCATTCGAGAATGTATAGTTATTAATATCTACATCCGAAGTGTCTTTTTTTGTTTTGTCAGAAATACTAATTACTGTTTTTACATTTTCTGCTTTAGGTGTATCGTAAAGTGCTTTGTTTTTGGCATCTGTTTCAAGTTGTTCTTTAAAGTCGATACGGTTTCTATAATCACGGAACGAAGTGTTTTTTAATTCGGCTGGTGTAATTGATTTTGCATCAGCAAGCGGTTGAACAAACATTTTATATTTTCCATTTTCGTAAATTACTTCAGTAAATCGTTTTGCTTTTGCATTTACATCTTGCTCAATAATATTACGAGAGTAGTTGGTAATTGGAAACGAGCTTGCTACAGTTTTGTAATGAGCTGATGTGTCAACAAACGCAATAACACTGTCGAAGCGTGCTAGGTAACGATTTCTGATTCCGTTTTTATCACTTAAATATGTGATGTGTTCGTTGTCATAATCCGATGGGAATGATTCATTAATGTTGGGTGTGTTAGTTACACGAACCAATAACTTTGATTTTGTAACATTATCAAAAGCAAATATGTCTTTGTATTTCTGTGCTTCAAAACTTTTTCGTTTTAAATCAAAAGATAATGTGTCTGTTGGTCGGTTGGATGCAAAAACAATTTTGTTGGATCCATTTGCAAAACGAGGATTTAAATCGTCATAAATATCTTTTGTTATTTGATCGTAGCCATTTGAAGCAGCTGTAAAAACAAAAATATCACTTTGACCTTTTTGTACGGCCGACATTACAAAACGTTTTCCATCTTCATTATACGAGTAATCCAATATTTTTTCAAATCCAAAAATATTGCGTTCTGTTTTATCCTTCGTTTCTAGCTCGTAAGTAGCCATCACAAAATATTCTTTCCGTTCAATAATGTAGGAGAATAATTGTCCGCTAGGATGCCATGCCAATAAGGGAAAAGAGTAGTCGTTGATGCGATCAATTTTATTCCCTGATTTTAAAATACGTTTTGTTTTGTTTTTTTGAAAATCATATAACCATATTTTGTATTGCCCCATTTCATTGGTAGTGTAAATGGCATAATTTCCATCGGGACTTACTTTCACTTGACTGTATACACGCGTTGATTTTATTTTTGAAAGAATTACTTTTTCGGTTGGATTGTGTTGTGTCGTATCTTTTATGACATATTTCGATTTGTAGGAATCAACACATTCGGCCCATAAATTTTTAATGGAAATACCCATTACAAAAAGGGTGGAGTTGTCGATGTTACGACTTACTTTCGTCATGTATAAAATGTTGGAGATAACAGTTTCTCCATAATTATCGGCAATGTGTTTCCATAGCGCATGACCAGCAATTACCGCGTCATTTCCTTCTAATCGATTGATGTTTTTATACTTGCCAGATAAAATTCCATCCTTCACTTTATTGTCAATGTCCGAATTCCAATCGCTGGAAACATAATCAACCAAGCCTTTTGTGTACCATTCTGGAATATTAAGTAAGGTATTGTTTTTTACCATTTCACGCACACTTCCACCATACATCATTTGCTCTATGAGCACTTGCGCAACACCACTTCTTATCTGTGCATCTAGTTTTGCATGATCGCCTTCAAAATATAAAATAACTTTCGACCCAGCGATTCGGGTAACACCACCGGTATTGTATTGCTCATCGGTTGATAAACCAATATTGCTTTGTTTGTAATCCGATTGTTTGTTGAAAACGATGAATTGAATTTTTCCATCAATGGAATAGTCGAACAATTTTTCTACATCGGTAATTTGTTGTTTGGCAGCTTTGGAAACATAATTCGCAATTTCTTTTCCTTGCTCATAGAAATAAACGTCATAACGTTCGTATCCATAAAACGTCCAAAAGAAGGTTTTGTATTTCACACGATTTTTTCCAAAGTCGGTTTGAGAGCCACTATAAAATTGTGCTTTTGAACTTAAAATCGTCAAAAGAAAAATTAGTGAAAGGGTAAATCGAATGTTATATATTTTGAAAAATAATTTCATAATGTAATTCAAGATGCTAAAATACAAATTAATGCTAGCAATTACAAGCCATTTATCAATCTTTATCTTGTTCAATTAAATAGTTGTCAATCAAGCGTGGAACAGCATATTTGCCAATTTCTGATTTGTTGATGGTTAAATAATTTTTATCCTTTATAACAATCATTGAATTTTTGCAATTTATTTCCCAAAAACGAGCCATTATTTTTTGATGACTCAGAATATGTTTGTGCTGTTTTGAAACGGATTTGACAGTGTATTTAGTATTGCCAATGAATTTTTTCCATTCTTTCGATTCTAAAATAGCTGTTTCGCTTAGGTCCGAAGCCGTTTCTATTAAAGGGAAATCATGTAAGTTGGTCCAAATGTCTTTTTCGGTTCGTTTGCGAATGATTGTTTTGTTTTTATAATTAACCACTATATAGTTAAAGTACCGTGTGCGAACTTTCGTCTTTTTCTCTTTTATTGGAAGTTCGCCTACTTTTTTCTTTTCATATGCATAGCACATGGTTTGAAGTGGGCAGTCGGTACAATTCGGATTTACAGGTTTGCATTGCATGGCTCCAAACTCCATAATGGCCTGGTTATGCAAGGCTGGTTGTTTTTTATCCAATAATTGGTTCGCCAATTCATTGAATGCTTTTTTACCGGCAGTGCTATCAATTGGTGTTTCGATTCCAAATACACGAGCTAGCACTCGGTATACATTTCCGTCAACTACCGCATGTGCTTTGTTGAATGCAAAAGAGGCAATTGCTGAGGCGGTGTATTCGCCAATACCTTTTAATGAAAGGATGTTTTCGTAGTCATTAGGAAATATGCCTTTATAGTCTTTAGTAATGAGTTGAGCTGTAGTATGCAAATTCCGGGCTCTTGAGTAGTAGCCTAGACCTTGCCACAGCTTCATCACTTTATCGTTCTCTGCTTTTGCGAGGTGTTTTACAGTAGGGAACTCGCTGGTGAACTTTAAATAATAGCTCATCCCTTGATCAACGCGTGTTTGTTGTAAAATTATTTCCGAAAGCCAAATAAAATAAGGGTCTTTGGTATTACGCCATGGTAAGTCCCTTTTATTTTGCTTGTACCAAGTGATTATTTTGGTCGAAAATGCTTTCATAGATGGGCTTTTGGATTTTTTTTTGGTTTGGAAAGCCAAAATTACGATTAAAATTTTTGTTTGACGATTTTAATACTATCTTTGCAGCCCTAAATTAAGTTTTATTGAACTAATTATTTGATTTTAAATAGATTATAGAAGTATGACAAAGGCAGACATCATCAACGAAATCGCAGAAAAAACAGGAATAGAAAAAGTAGCAGTTCAGGCTACTGTGGAAGCTTTCATGAAATCAGTAAGAAATTCAATGGTAGCTGGAGAGAATGTATATTTAAGAGGTTTCGGTAGTTTTATCGTGAAAAAACGTGCTGAAAAAACAGGACGTAATATTTCAAAAAATACAACAATTATAATTCCTGCTCATTATATCCCGGCATTTAAACCGGCTAAAACGTTTTCTGAAAAAGTGAAGAAAAACGTTAAAAAAGAAGTAGCAGCATAATTTAATCGGATTTCGAACTTCGATAACTTTTGAATGTAATTTCTTAGTTTAATAAGTTTGAATCTAACATGTAAAGATGAAGTCTGTAACTAAAATACAAATTGCTGTAATTGCAGGCTCAATCCTATTAGTCGTTCTTTTATTATTTGCAAATACCAAGTTACCTTTAAAAGAGGAAGCGGCAACAACTGATCAACACGATCATGCAAATGAAGGGGTAAATATCCTTGATTTTGTTGGAACCGTAAAAGCGAATTTACCTGAAGGTGAAAAGCAAGAAGTGAAAAAATTAGAAGCAGCCATTTCAACTGCAACTGATAAAAAAGGTGCATACGAAGCAATTATCAATTTTTATGACAATGCTCGTCAACCAATTCTTGCAGCCTACTATATGGAACAAGCAGCAATTGTTTCTCCAATAGATAGTAACTGGACGTACGCTGGAGCTCGTTATTATTCTGCTATTCAGTTTAGTAAGCCTACAGAGCATCCAATGCTTTATAAAAAAGCAATTGAATGTTTTGAAAAAACACTTAGCATCAATCCTAAAAATTTAGATGCACGAATTAGTTTAGCAGCATGTTATGTTGAAGGTTCAGCTGATCCAATGAAAGGTATTGGAATGTTACGTGAAATTGAAAAAACAGATTCAAACAATGTAAATTTACAATTGAACTTTGCTTTTTTCTCGGAACGTTCTGGTCAGTGGGATAAAGCAATTGCACGTTTCGAAAAAGTGTTGAAAATAAAACCTGATTTTATTGAAGCATTTTTACACATTGCCGATGCTTACGAACAAAAAGGGGATAAGAAAAAAGCAATCGAGTATTTAGAAAAATATAAAGCTGCTGTAGATGATGTTACTATCAAAACAGAAGTACAGAATTATATAAATAAATTAGCCCAGTAGGGCCAAGAACAATAAAATAAAGTATTAAACAATTTAAAACCAATTAGCTATGCCAAGCGGTAAAAAAAGAAAAAGACATAAAATGGCTACTCACAAACGTAAAAAACGTTTGAGAAAAAACAGACATAAGAAAAAATAGTCCGATTTAGTTCGGAGTATTTTAAACTTACGTTGCACAGCTTTTTATGCAGAATAGAATGTAAATTCTATTCTGCTAAATAATGCACGTCTGTTTGTATTCTTTTCGGTGCCATCCGAATACTACCTTACTATAAAAAACGTATCCGCAGATTCCGTTTATACGGAGTACTGGGATACTTGTATTTATTTAAAAAACTGAACGATTGAATAACGAATTAATAATAGATTCAACACCATCGGAAGTAGTTATTGCATTGCTAAACGATAAGCGCCTTGTGGAGCTTAACCGTGAACGTAGTAACAATAATTTTTCGGTGGGCGATATCTACCTGGGTCGCGTAAAAAAGGTGATGCCAGGTTTAAATGCCGCCTTTGTTGATGTGGGGTACGAAAAAGATGCGTTCTTACATTATCTCGATTTAGGTCCTCAAGCAAATTCATTTTGCAAATACACCAAGCTTGTACAAACTGGAAAACAAACTACTTCCAACTTGATGTATTTTAAAAATGAACCAGATATTGAAAAGGACGGAAAAATTGGAAATGTATTAAACGCCAATCAACAAATCCTTATTCAAATAGCAAAGGAGCCTATCTCAACAAAAGGACCACGTATTACTACCGAAATTTCATTGGCTGGTAGATATTTAGTGCTGATTCCATTTGCGGAAAAAATTTCTGTTTCTCAAAAAATTAAAACTACGGATGAAAAAAATCGTTTGAAACGATTGATTCAAAGCATTAAACCAAAAAACTTTGGTGTAATTATCCGTACTGTTGCTGAAGGAAAAAGCGTTGCTGATTTAGATGCAGATTTAAATGATTTGGTAAACAAATGGAATGTTTGTTACGAGGCATTAAAAACAGCTCAACCTCCTCACAAAGTATTAGGTGAAATTGACCGAACATCTGCTATGTTGCGCGATTTGTTAAACGAAAGTTTTAACAGCATTCACGTGAACGATCAAGCAATGTACGATGAGATAAAAACATATCTTAGAACAATTGCTCCTGACAAAGAAAAAATTGCAAAACTCTACAAAGGTCCTGTTCCGATATTCGATAATTTTGGTGTTGATCGCCAAATAAAAGCATTGTTCGGTAAAACAGTAACCATGAAAAGTGGTGGCTATTTAATTGTAGAACATACCGAAGCATTGCATGTAATTGATGTAAATAGTGGAAATAGAGCCAAGTCGGACAACAATCAAGAAACAAATGCTTTAGAAGTAAATTTGGAAGCAGCAGTAGAAGTTGCACGTCAGTTGCGTTTGCGCGATATGGGTGGAATTATTGTTGTTGATTTTATTGATTTGCACAGTGCAGATAATCGAAAACTTTTATTCGATCGAATGAAAGATGAGATGTCGAAAGATCGTGCAAAACACAATATTTTACCTCCAAGTAAATTTGGTTTGATTCAAATTACGCGTCAGCGTGTTCGTCCGGAAATGAATGTTGTGACTGTTGAAAAATGTCCTACATGTGGTGGAAGTGGCGAAATACAAGCAAGTATTTTATTGGTTGATCAAATCGAAAATAATTTACGTTATATCTTAAAAGAACAAAACGAAGCAGGTGTTACACTTTGTGTTCATCCATATTTGGAAGCGTATTTAACCAAAGGGAATTTCTTTACATCTATCAGACGTAAGTGGAATAAAAAGTTTGGTAAGTCTATCCAAATCCGATCCGTATCATCTTACAATTTCTTAGAATATCGTTTTCTAAATAAAAGCGATGATGAAATTAAAATGTAAAACAAAAGCCCAATCAATTGATTGGGCTTTTTGTTTTATTATATCAAACTACTTTTTTCATTACTGACACTTAAGCTCATTTTTTTTCCGAGCACTACTGCCAGATTTCTATCAATGTGTCCACAAGGGAAATTGAAACAAACAGGATAATTATATTCTTTCACTGAATCTAAAATAATTTCTTCCGCAGTTTTTCCGAATGGAACTGTATTGTCTTTCATATCACTCATGCCACCAATTATCAAACCTGCTAGTTTGCTAAGTTTCCCAGAGCGTTTTAGGTTTATCATCATTCGATCAACATGGTATAAATATTCATCCAAATCTTCGATGAATAAAATTTTATTAGTTGTATCAATATCTGATGCACTTCCACACAAAGCATAAATCAAGGATAAATTACCACCAACTAAAACGCCTTCTGCATTTCCTACTTTGTTTAATGGATGCGATTCGAATGTATAGTTAATTGTTTCGCCAAACAGCAACTTATGAAGTGTCTCCGTTGCCTCTTCGTGTTTTGTGAAATTGATGGGCATGGTTGCATGGAGTGTTTGAATACCCATGTTGTGTATATGTGAATGCAATACGGTTATATCACTATAACCAATTACCCATTTTGGATGTTGCTTGAATTTTGTGAAATCAATTGCATCAATAATTCGAACTGTTCCATATCCACCTCTCGCACTAATAATTGCTTTTACAGAAGTATCATCAAGCATTTCTTGCAGATCGGCAGCACGTTCAGCATCTGTTCCCGAAAATTGATGGTCGGCATTAAAAAGATTTTTTCCAACTACAACTTCCAATCCCCAGTTTTTTAAAATAGCAACAGCAGGCTCAAGTTCTTCTTTGCTTATTTTTCGGGCGCTTGCAATTATCGCAATCTTATCGCCTTTTTTAAAATGGGGAGGTTGAATCATTTTATGTGTTCGTTTTTTATGTTTTAATATCAAACAATTGAATCATGTTTGAAGAAAATCATAATTGTTTACAATCATCTAAATTAATCGGATATTTGTAAAAAAAATACCATGTCTAAAACCGATATACTTTCACCAGCCGATGTAACAAAGCTAATCAAAACTTTTTATGATAAGTTACTGGTGAGTCCAATAAAACATCATTTTGAAAAATTGAATTTGGAGGAACATCTACCACGTGTCGATAGCTTTTGGAATGCAACCTTATTTCCTGAATATGCTTATGCTCAAAATTTGATGGAAAAACATATGCATTTGCCCTTTCAAAAAGAAGATTTTAAGGTTTGGTTAGCATTGTTTTGGGAGAGTGTAGATGAGCTGTATAGCGGACCAAACGCAGAAACTACCAAAAATAGAGCATCTAGCATTTCTTATATTATGAAGAAGAAGCTACTCAAGGATTAATGATTATATTTGTGTATCAATTTAATATTTAAAAAAGCTTTTTTCTCCATTAAGAAAAAGGTTTGAAAACGTTTATGAGTTATAAAAGACATTTAGTTACAGCAGCACTTCCTTATGCTAATGGTCCCGTTCATATTGGGCATTTAGCAGGTTGTTATTTGCCTGCAGATATTTACGTGCGTTATTTGCGTTCGAAAGGGGAAGATGTGAAATTTATTTGTGGATCGGACGAGCACGGTGTACCCATTACGATTAAAGCAAAAAAAGAAGGTATTACTCCTCAACAAGTAGTTGATAAATACCATAAAATAATGGGTGATGCATTCAATGGTTTTGGTATTTCATTCGATATTTATTCTCGTACATCCTCACCAACGCATCATGCTACTGCTTCTGAATTTTTTAGAACCTTGTACGATAAAGGTGTTTTTCAGGAAGAAGTAACGGAGCAGTATTTTGATGAAAAAGCAAATCAGTTTTTAGCAGATCGTTACATTGTTGGTACATGTCCAAAATGTGGAAACGATAATGCATATGGTGACCAATGCGAAAAGTGTGGCACTTCATTAAATGCTACCGATTTAATAAATCCAAAGTCAACCTTGAGTGGCGAAAAACCAGTTTTGAAAAAAACAAAGAATTGGTTTTTGCCATTGGATAAAATGCAACCGCAAATTGAAGCATTTATTGAATCGCATAAAGATTGGAAAACAAATGTGTATGGACAATGCAAAAGCTGGTTAAATGCAGGTTTGCAGCCTCGTGCCATGACACGCGATTTGGATTGGGGCGTTAAGGTTCCTGTAGATGGAGCCGATGGAAAAGTATTGTACGTATGGTTTGATGCACCAATTGGTTATATTTCTGCTACAAAAGATTTAACTCCTGATTGGGCAACCTACTGGAAGGATAAAGAAACGAAGCTTGTTCATTTCATTGGAAAAGACAATATTGTTTTTCATTGCATCATTTTCCCTGCTATGTTAATGGCCGAAGGTTCTTATATTTTACCTGAGAATGTTCCAGCAAATGAATTTTTAAATCTGGAAGGCGATAAAATATCTACATCTCGTAATTGGGCTGTGTGGTTGCACGAATATTTATTGGAGTTTACCGATAAGCAAGATGTGTTGCGTTACACCCTTTGTGCAAATGCTCCAGAAACAAAAGACAATGATTTTACTTGGAAAGATTTTCAAGCAAAAAATAACAACGAGCTTGTTGCTATTCTTGGGAATTTTGTAAACCGTACACTTGTTCTTACACATAAATATTACGAAGGAAAAGTTCCAGATGCAGCTGAATATACCAAAACAGATGTGTTGTTGTTGGAAGAGATGAGTAAGTATCCAGCTAAAATTGCTGCAAGTATTGAACAATACCGTTTTCGTGAAGCATTGGGCGAATTAATGAATTTAGCACGTTTAGGAAATAAATATTTGGCAGATAATGAACCTTGGAATTTGTACAAAACAGATCAAAAGCGTGTTCAAACAATCATGAATCTTTCGCTGCAAATTTGTGCAAACTTAGCGGTTGTAATGGAGCCATTTTTACCATTCACTTCAAAAAAATTAAGTGGAATGTTAAATTTGAATGCAGGTTTAAAATGGAACGATGCCACACGTACCGACTTACTTTTAACAGGCCATCAAATTAATACAGCAGCATTGTTGTTTGATAAAATAGAAGATGTTGCGATAGATGCACAAGTTCAAAAGTTAGCAGATTCAAAAAAAATGAATGAAACGCAAAACAAAACGTTAGAACCTGCAAAAGCAGAAACATCGTTCGATGATTTTAGCAAAATGGACATTCGTGTTGGAACCATTTTAGAAGCAGAACGCGTTCCAAAAACCGAAAAGTTGTTGAAGTTGTTGATTGATACAGGTATTGATAAACGTACAGTTGTGAGCGGTATTGCTGAATATTACAAGCCAGAAGATATTATAGGACAGCGTGTTTCGATATTAGTGAATTTAGCGCCACGAAAAATAAAAGGAATAGAAAGTCAAGGTATGATTTTGATGGCAGAAAATACTGCTGGTGAATTAAGTTTTGTTGCTCCAACAAAAGATACTATGAATGATGGAGGAGCGATAAAGTAAATTTTTTGCAAAATGTAATAAAGAGAAGTCTGCAAGTTAAAAGTGTTTAGTTGCAGACTTTTTTATGATTAAAATTTTTAAATATGAAAAAGATAATTTTATTTTTAGTTGCAATCACGCAAGTGGCAATAGCACAAACCAAATTGTTAACAATGGAAGAAGCCGTTGTTTTGCAACGTACTTCTTTGGCTCCTGCAAAATTGAAGCAGTTGATGTGGATGAAAAATTCCAATAATTATTCATTCATTGATAAAAAAAACAATGAAGAGGTATTGGTTATTGGAGCTGCAGAATCAGCTAAACAAACAGATGCCTTAACATTAACACAGTTTAATGCTGCATTAAGCTCAGCATCTTTGAGTGCCGTAAAAGCATTTCCTTTAATGGTATGGACAGCTGATAAACAGTTTACATTTGAATTGGATAAAAAATATGTTACCTGTGATATCGATTCTAAAAAAATTACTGCTAATCGTGATTTAGGCGAAGATGCTGCTAATAAAGACATTGCCGACAAAACAAATTATGTAGCCTACACCATCAAAAACAACTTGTTTGTATACGATGGAAAAGAAAAGTTAATTGTTACGAACGATGCTGATTTAAATATTGTTAACGGACAATCTGTTCATCGCGATGAATTTGGTATTAAAAAAGGGACTTTTTGGTCGCCCAAAGGTACTTTGTTAGCTTTTTACAGAATGGATCAAACAATGGTTACCGATTATCCAGTAATTGATTGGACCACTCGTCCAGCACAAAATGTAAATATCAAATACCCAATGGCTGGCGATAAGAGCCATGAAGTTACTGTTGGTGTATACAATGTAGCTACGGGTAAAACTGTATTTTTAAAAACAGGTGAACCCAAAGAACAATACCTTACCAACATTGCTTGGAGCAACGATGAGCAATATGTTTACATCGCTGTATTAAACCGTGAGCAAAATCATCTAAAATTAAATAAATACAATGCAACAACTGGTTTGTTAGAAAAAACATTGTTTGAAGAAAAGCATGAGAAATATGTTCAACCAAAGCATCCTTTGGTGTTTTTACCAAACGGTAAACAATTTGTTTGGCAAAGTGAACGCAATGGATTTAATCATTTGTATTTGTACTACGAAGATGGAACATTGGTAAAGCAATTAACAAAAGGCAGCTGGGTTGTAACTGATTTTGCAGGCTTTGATGCTAAAGGAACAAAAGCATTTTATACCTCAACCACCGAAAGTGGAATCACTCGTAATTTTTATGCCACTGAAATCAAATCGGGAAAAACAATTCGTGTAACCAAAGGCGATGGTACTCATACTGCTTTGTTGAGTAGCAATGGAAATTATATCTTAGATAATTTTCAAAGTACAAGCATTCCACGTACTATTTCTATCAATACAACTAATGGTAAGTCATCCCGACAACTATTTGTAGCAGCAAATCCATTAAAAGACTATAAGTTAGGTGCTATGAGCATTTTTACATTAAAAAGTGAAAGTGGTGATGATTTGTATTGTCGTTTATTTAAACCTGTTGACTTTGATTCAACAAAAAAATACCCAACCATTGTTTATTTGTACAACGGACCAAGTGCTCAAATGATTAACAATACTTGGAATGGTGGTGGCGATTTATGGTTTCAATACATGGCGCAACGTGGTTTTGTAGTATTTACAATCGATGGCAGAGGGAGTGCAAACAGAGGTTTAGCATTTGAACAAGCCATTTTCCGCCATGTTGGTGTTAATGAAATGAAAGATCAAATGGTGGGTGTTGATTATTTGAAAAAGCAAAATTACGTGGATGCAAACCGAATGGGAATATTTGGTTGGAGTTATGGTGGATTTATGACCACCAGCATCATGACACGTTATCCGGATGTGTTTAAAGCTGGAGTGGCAGGCGGACCTGTTATTGACTGGACCTATTATGAAGTAATGTATACCGAACGTTACATGGATACACCGCAAGAAAATCCAGAGGGATATAAAGAAAGTAGAACCATTGATTACATCGATAATTTAAAAGGAAAATTAATGTTGATTCATGGAACACAAGACCCAACTGTTGTTTGGCAGCACAGCATCCAGTATTTAAAAGCATGTGTCGATAAAAAGAAACAAGTTAATTATTTTGTGTATCCCGGACACGAGCACAATGTATTGGGCAAAGATCGTGAGCATTTGTACCAAAAAGTAACGGATTACTTTATGCAAAATTTATAATTGAACTACAAGTCAACTAGAACAAAGTAGAATGATAGACACCAGCACCTTAAAAAAATGGTTACCCTTGAGCATATTGCTTGTTTTGGCTTTGCTTATTATTTATTCCCTAACAGGAGTATTGACAATATTTTTGGGCGCAATCATCTTTTATGTGCTTACACGACCTTTAATGAAATTTTTAACTCAAAAATGGAAATTCAAAAATGGTTTAGCGGCATTGTTAATTATTGTACTAAGCTTTGTGTTGATTTTAGGCCCATTAATATTGATGAGCAATGTGTTGTATGTTAAACTCAATTCCATTTTGCAAAATGTTTCTATTCATGATTCTTTGTTGACAGCAACAGATAAAATAGAAGCATTGTTTGGAGTGAAGGTAGTTACCAGTCAAACAATTTTATCACTTCAAAAAGAAGTGACGGGTTTTTTGGCAACGATTGTATCACGCACAATTGATGCTATTGGTAGCATTGCCATCATGTATTTTGTGTTGTATTATATGTTGGTAAATATTGGCAAATTAGAATCTGCTTTATCCCAATACCTTCCATTCTCAAAAGAAAATATAACAATATTAAATACCGAACTTAATAAGCAAATTTATTCGAATGCAATTGGTTCTCCATTGTTAGCATTAATACAAGGGATTGTTGCAAGTATTTGTTATTCTATTTTTAATGTTCAGGATGCTCTTTTTTGGGGAATGATTTCAGGCGTATTTTCAATGATTCCATTTGTTGGTTCAGCTTTAATTTGGCTTCCAATTTCAATTATGATGCTTGTAAATGGGGATTATTTTAATGGTACAGCCATGTTGCTTGCTGGAGTTTTGGTGATATCTACTATCGATAATTTATTGCGTTTTGTTTTGCAAAAGAAAATTGCAGACATCCATCCACTCATTACTTTGTTTGGTATTATTAGCGGACTGAAACTATTCGGTTTGGCAGGTGTTATATTCGGACCATTGCTATTGTCCTACTTTTTTATTCTTTTAAAATTTTATAGAAACATAAAAGTAAACTAGTGTGTGTTTAGTTCGGTTTATTTCTTGTATTTTAGTATAAACTGAAAAATACATGAAAAAATTAGGCATTTTCTTTATACTTTTTTTTACTAGTTTGTTAGTTGCTTTAATCGCATTTAATGACCACTTTATTAAGGGTGTTTTTATTATTTCTATTTTATCTACTTCTGTATTCATTCCTTTTGGTGCTGCTTTGATTGTAATAAATGCAGATAGTTCGAAACGTAATAAAATAAAAAGAATTTACCTAATCATTTGTATACTACTATTTGTTGCTGGATTAACTTCTCGTTTTTTGAGTTTTCCGGGTGCTGGTATTGAATTAATTGTTGGTGTATTGTGGTATTGTTTTGCGTATGCTCCTCTTCAATTAAAACATACCTATCTAAAATGGCTTCCCTTTGCAAGTAATAAATGGGAAACAGTATTGTTGAGTACAGTTGATTTTATTGGTTTAAATGCGATTGCATTGGGTGTACTGTTTAAAATACAACATTGGCCAGGAGCAAATGTTCTGGAAGTTTCGGGTGTCATTATACTTTTGGCAGGATTGCTATCTTGGAATTTTAAATTTAAAAAAGAAGTGGTTCGCAGAAAAGAATCGGAGGATAAAATAAAAGAACAATACAATGAAATTCAAGATTCACTCAATTATGCTAAACGTATTCAATCCGCTATTCTACCTTCCAATAAAAAATTTCAAGAAAGTTTTACAAATGCGTTTGTATTGTATAAACCAAAAGACATTGTTGCAGGTGATTTTTATTGGTTGGAGCAAAAGAATGATACATTATTAGTTGCAGCTGCGGATTGCACTGGCCATGGTGTTCCAGGTGCAATGGTTTCGGTGGTTTGTGTTAATGCATTGAACAGAGCTGTACGTGAATTTAATTTGAATGATCCAGGGAAAATTTTAGATAAAACACGCGAGTTGGTAATTCAGGAATTTGAAAAAAGTGAAGAAGATGTAAAAGATGGAATGGACATAGCACTTTGTTCCTTATCCGGAAAAACATTAAAATATGCTGGAGCACATAATCCGTTATGGATTATTAGAAATGGTGAAATAATAGAAACCAAAGCCAATAAGCAACCTATCGGAAAATTTCATAACCTTGATAATTATACCACCCATACGTTTGATTTACAAAAAGGGGATACTATCTATATTTTCTCCGATGGCTATGTAGATCAGTTTGGTGGTGATAATGGCAAAAAGTTTAAAGCGAAAGCATTAAAAGAATTATTATTTTCCATTCAATCACAGACAATGGATGCTCAAAAAACAATCATCAATACCACTTTTGAGAGTTGGAGAGGGAAGATGGAGCAGATTGATGATGTATGTGTGATTGGAATACGAATCGACTAATCATTTTTATCTTCCATTTTTTTCTTGTATTTTAGTATAAACTAAACGATACATGAAAAAATTTACCCCACTTTTAATAGTAATATTTTGCATACTTTTTTCAAAAGTAACATTTGCACAATGTCCCGGATGTGCAATCAATTCAACACTTACAGCTCCTGGTATTTATCCGGATACCTTGCCCAATGGAACACAAGCACAGCCGTATAGCGAAGATGTTACCTTTGTAATGTTCACCGATACTTCTGGTTTTGCAGTTAACTATTTTAAAATCGTTTCTGTAACTGGTTTACCTTTCGGTTTAAATTGGCAATGCAACAATTCTGCAAATGGTTGCCAGTACGACCCTAACGTTAGCATTCACGGTTGTGTTAAGATTTGTGGTACACCTTTGCAAAGCGGTCATTTTATTATTGAAGTGGGTTTACTTACCAATTTAGCTGTTGTTGGAAATGTAAATTCGGTTATCCCGATTGTAGTGGATATTGATGCAGCAGCAGGCGGAAATGCTGGATTTTCATTTAGTCCTGCACAATCTTGTGATACTGCATTGGTTTCATTTACCAGTTTAATTTCAGGAGCACCCAATCCAACTTCGTATTCTTGGAATTTTGGAAATGGAAATACAAGCACTTCACAAACACCACCAGTACAAAATTATACAAGCCCAGGAGATTACGTGGTTTCCTTACAAACCGATATTTTAGGATATAAAATTACAGGTGTAAATGTTACTGGATTGAATAACAATTGGTGTGGGGATGTGGAAGAAGCTAGTTGTACGTTCAATAATCCAGATCCTTATTTTCAAATTTTTAATTCTTTATCCAATAATTTATACACTGCATCCTCATTGAGTGATGTACAATCGGGTGCATGGTCGGGATTAAATATCTTATTGAACAATCCTCCTTATTCAATTACCATTATGGATGATGACAATGTTTCGGCTGATGATAATTTAGGAAACTTTCCTTTTTCTGTTTCGGGTGCTGGAACTATTCCATTTAGCGGTGCAGGAGGAACATCGGGCACCATCACAGTTGCAACGTATGTTATTCAATCCTTTTTGAATTATGATACCATTCATGTTTATGCACCGCCAACTCCAGGTACAGTAACATATGCCTTGAATGATTCAGTTTGTTTTGGCGATTCAGTTTTGCTTACTGCCAATGGAGTAGGAGCTGATTTTATTCAATGGTACAACGATACAACTTTATTGGTAAACGAAAATGGAATTAATTATACTGCTTCACAAACAGGAGATTATTATTTTCAGTTAACCAATGCAAATGGTTGTTCATCGTTAAGTGCTATTCAACATGTAGAAATTATTCCATTGCCTGGACCACCAACCTTTTTGGCAACAGGCAATACCTTGAATTGTTTTTTAACAGGTGTTCAATTGCAATGGTATTTGAATGGAACAGCCATACCGGGAGCTACAGGTGCTAGTTATGTAATTACACAAAATGGAAATTATTCGGTTGTGGCTACCGATGCATTTGGTTGCACCAATTCAAGCATTGTAATTCCGGTAACGTATAGTGCCATTGATGATATTGATTTGCTTTCTAATTTGGTTATCTACCCAAATCCAACTACCGATGTATTTACCGTAAATGCTGGAAATAAAATTATTGGATACACTTATGTGTTAAGTGATAATTTAGGAAGACAATTAGAAACAGGAACATTTAAAGAGTTAGAAACACAATTATCACTTCAACAGGTGGAAACTGGATTCTATTTTTTAACCGTTCAGGGTAAAGCATCTCGTACCTATAAGATAATTAAAAAGTAAGTTTATTGTGATAGGTTAATATTAAAAATGCCAGTTTGAACTTTCAAGCTGGCATTTTTTCTCTTTTATTTTTTCTCATCCCCCCATCACTTTATCATCCTATTACAACATTTTTAGCTCTTCAGCTGAAGCTAGACATGTATAAAATTTAAAAGATTTTCTTTTTTTTTTCATGCTTCTGAGAAAGCCTCTCCTTGTTATAAAATGCCTTTTTTATGTTCATTGCAATGAAATTTAGAAATAAGCAACCCTTAAAAATCAATGCATTTAAAACAAATAATGAAACTAGACATGTATAAAATTGAAGAAATATGTTTTTTCTGTAATATACTTGCCAATTATATTTGTTAAAAAAACAAAGCATTTCTATTATGAAAAAAATAATTTTATTAGTGATGATTACATTAAATGTATTTGTTTCATCAGCTCAATGGCAACAAACTAATGGACCCTCGGGAAGACAAATAAGTAGCATTGTGGGAGCTGGGGGCAATGTTTTTGTGGGCACATATGGAGGCGGCATTTTTATGACTGCAAACAATGGCGCACAATGGTCTGCAGTTAATAATGGTTTGTCGGATTATTTGATATCTGATTTAGCAATCAGCGGAACAAAATTACTAGCACTTGCAGATACAGGAGGTGTTTATGTTTCACTCAATAATGGTAGTTCATGGGCCTTTGCAAATGCAGGCCTCCCTGCTCATTATTATCTTCGTTCGGTAGCTACTGATGGTGTTTATGATTATGTGGGGACTGACAGTGGAGCTTATCTGTCAACAAATAATGGAATATCATGGTCCTTGGCAAGTGGTGGCTTGCCAGTTGCTACAAGAGTTCGGTGCTTTGCTTTCAGTGGTTCAAAAACATATATTGGAACTAACAATGGGGTGTTTGTTTCAACTAACCAGGGGGCAACATGGATCTCTGTGAATAATGGATTGATGGGTTATGGGGTAGGTTCTCTGACAATTAGTGGGACAAATATATATGCAGGGACAAGTGGAGGAGGAGTGTTTTTATCTACGAATGATGGAGCTTCTTGGGCACCTGCTAATTCTGGTTTAACGAGTCTATATATTCATTGTTTATCAGTAACAGGTGCAAATATTTTTGCAGGAACTTTGGCCGGTGTTTTTATTTCGACTAATAATGGAGCTACGTGGAATGCAGTTAATACTGGTATTCCAGTATTAAATATTCGTTCTTTGGCTGCAAGCGGATCAAACATTTTTGCTTTGACACAAAATGGGGCAGGTGGTGTCTTTTTTTCTAATACGAATGGAAGTACTTGGAGTAAGGTGTATAATGGACTTTCAAATACCTCAGCGAGTTCGTTACTAGTTGAAGGTGGAGTTGTTTATGTAGGTTCATATGTTGATGGTATGTATTCTTCTACGGATAATGGAAACTCTTGGGCTGCGATTAACAATGGATTGACTCAGAATGATATAATGGCTTTAGCGAAAGACGGAACTGCTATATACGCTGGAACATACGGAGCAGGAGTATTTAAATCCACCAATAGCGGTAATACATGGGTGCCTTCCAACACAGGGTTGACAAGTCTGTTTGTTGAATCATTCGCAGTAAATGGTTCTACTCTTTTTGCAGGCACCTATGGTGCATGGACATTTGGGACAGGTGTTTTTATTTCGGATGACAATGCATCCAATTGGGCTCCTGCTAATAATGGTATTCCTAATACGGTTTACATAATAGCATCTATGGCTGTGATGGGAACAGATGTTTTTGCTGGAACTGAATATGGTGTGTTTTTATCAACTGATAATGGTGTCTCTTGGACTGCAGTGAATACGGGACTACCATCTAACACAACTATTTCAGCATTGGCTGTGAGTGGATCAACTATTTTTGCAGGAACAACGGGTGCAGGCATATTTGCATCTACTGATGGAGGAAGTTCCTGGTCAGCTGTAAATTCTGGTTTAACGAACTTGAATATAAACACGATTATTGTAGATGGAACAAATATTATAGCTGGGAGCAATTCAGGCGTGTTTTTATCAACTAATAATGGCAGTAGCTGGACTGATGTGAGTTCGGGATTGGCAAACCGAAATGTGCAATCACTGGCGATTAATGGTTCAACAATTTGTGCAGGAACTCTTTGGAGTGGAATGTGGATACGTCCTTTATTAGAGGTGACTGGCATTGAAGAAATTACAGAACAATTTCCTGCTAAAATTTTTCCAAATCCATTTTCATCGCTCACTACAATAGCATTTACTAAAGAACAAAAAAATGCTACTATTAAAATAACGGATATGTTTGGTAAAGAAATGAAAACAATTCATTTTTCGGGCAAACAGATATCCATTGAAAGAGAGAATTTGCCTGCTGGAGTATATCTTATTCAGCTTTTAGGAGAAGATGAAAAAAATAGTTACAGCAAAATCGTTGTTCAATAATAAACAAAAAGTCCCGATACAATTCGGGACTTTTATTTTGATTTAACGAGATCACAACTGCATGGTATGCATATTCAATAATAGGGTGTCAATTTAAATTCTATTTCGTCAAATAGAGTAAACTGTTTCCTTAACAAGTAATTGTAGTATTATGTTAGTTTAAAATTTTTCCAGATTGTAGAAATGTATATATACAAAGTCGACTGTTTTGATAGATAGCTACTAAGATAAATTGGTTTTCAAATTGATATTTTTTCTCTTCATTATATCACCTAATTAAACCATCATTTCTTTACTCTTTCAAAATAGTAATTTCCACTCTTCTGTTTTGTTTTCTGCCTTCTTCGGTTGAATCATTTGCAATTGGTTTATTCCTGCTATATCCAACGTATTTTAATCTTTTTTTATCAATTCCTTTATAGGCTAAATAGTCATATACAGCTTTGGCTCGTTCAATGGACAATGGCATATCATCTGCACAACATACATGTCCACCAATTTCAATTTCCATGGTGGGATTATCATTCATGGTTTTTAATAAACTTTCCAATGCTGGTTTTGATTCCATTAGTAGTTCAGCCGTTCCCCCTTCAAATTTGATGTTCTTTAGAACTAAAGTGCTTCCAACTTCTAATTTAGTAGTTCCCAATACTTCTTCCTTAATTTCTTCCTTAATAGGTGCAGCAGGCGCAGGCATGTTGGCATTCTTCTTTTGTATGATTTGTACTGATATTTCTGCTCTTCTATTTAGTGCTTTACCTTGTTCGGTAGAGTTGTCGGCTATCGGTGAACTCGAACCAAATCCTTCCTTTTCAATTTTAGTGCTTGCAATTCCTTTGCTTATCAAATATTGCGCAACGCTAGCAGCGCGCTTTTCCGACAATGTTTTATTTTCATTTTCAGCTCCAGTGTTATCGGTATATCCACTTACTGAAATGAGATTCACGGAATTCTTGTTTATAAATTGTGCAAGTGAATCAAGCAGTAAATTGCTTTTTACTGAAAGGTTACTTTCGTTAGAATCGAAATAAATGCTCAGTGGTTGTTGTGCCATTAGTTTAATTGAAAACACTAACACAAGGGGTATAAAAAGGACTGATTTCATAACTAGCTTTTTATTGTATAACGTAAAATAATGAAAAAGGTACAGGTATTTATTATTTTTTGTAAGTATATACCTACGGTAATTTGAAGGTTTGCTATCCGAAAAATCGGAAAGTGACAAGGATAGAGTTCAGGTTTCATATCCCTGAGGTCTGGGGTTCAACTAAGGTGACCTAGAATAATCATTCAAAGAATAACAATACTGACCTTTTTACCCAAGTAAAATAATATTGGTTTGTAAACCAGAAATTTCGATTTCAATTATAAAATTTTTTTAAGAAAACAAAGTTGATTTTGTAATATTTCATTTTTGCTAAACTGCCTAACATTAGTTAATTCTTCAATGGTAGGGTGAGGAATATTATATATTCTGTATAAATCCTTTTCATTCAAATATTCTATTTCAAAAACTGATTTAGTGTTTTCTTCCAAACTGCTTTCTTTGTATAGAAAAAAGCCAAAATGATTCTCTTTCCAATCAAAATAAAAAATCAAAACATTTACACTATTACTAAAAGCTATACTAGGAAGGCCATCCCATGGATTTTTTCTTTTGTCTTTAATTATAAAATACTTTTTAGAAGCTAAAAAATCTTCTAAATAATACTTAACTAAATAAACATAACTAATATGAGAGAATAATTTATATGTCAATTTTTTGAATTTATTTCCCATAAAAATTTCTTAATATAATGAATTCCAATTTCATAAACCCACTCTTTTCATACGAATTTTTTGCAGGGTTTAATAAAGCGGACCGGACGGGACTCAAAGCTAGCTATCTTCTTTTGAGGGCTCCGTTTTCAGCATTTTCGAAGGCAAAACCTTCGGTAGTTCGAAGGTATAAAAAAATTACTAAATAATAGTGTTTCCTTCCAATTAGAAAAACCGTTTATTCAAAGCAAAAGAAAATTGTAGCTATTTATTATTTTTTGTAAATTTATACTACCTCATTTCAAAAAAACAAATGAAACGTATAATCCTATTTATAGCTTTACTTGTATTCAGTTTTGGTTTCAAAGCTCTAGGGCAAACGGTATGGACAATTGGTCCTATGTTGCACTATAATTTTGGAGGCGAAAAAAGACATTTTTCATTTGCAATGGAACTTGCTTATTGGAATATAAAAAATGTTCCTTACAGCATTGATGGTGGTATTGAGTTCAGTAAAAAACGCTTACGGTTTTATGGCGAATTGCAAACAGGAATTGGTTTTACAGGCATCTCTTGTGGTCCTGTTTTAGAAATTAACAAAGTAGAGCGTAAAGTTCATCTGGGTTTTCAATCCACTTTTTGGTTGAATTATTTTATTGGCTTGGATTACAGGTACAGGCGAATTGATAAAACGAATTTTGCTTGTGTGGGTACCTATGCAAAACTACCTTTTGCAACAAAAGATATGGAATCATCCAGCGGTGGCAATTACCATGATTGGGACGATTAATTATTCTGTTTAAAGCGCATAAAAAAACACAGCTGAAGGGCTGTGTTTTTATTTATATGTTTTTGGAGATTAGTTTAGGCGTTGAGGCATCATCAATTCAAATTCAGGAATGTTTACATAAAAACGCGCTTTGTCAATTTTACGTTCCATTAAATACGTTCCTTTCATTTTACCAATATCGGTAGTTAAGCTACATGCCGATTCGTATTCGAAAATTTCGCCTGGCTCCAATGTTGGTTGTTCACCAACTACTCCTGGTCCGTCTACGGTATCGTATTCCGAGCTGGAATCGAAAATATCCCAATGGCGTGAAAGTAGTTGTACGGTATAATCACTATTGTTTTCGATGGTTATGCGGTACGAGAATAAAAAGTGACGATGCTCAACCGATGAATGTTCCGGTTGGTATTTAGTTTCTACACTTATTTTTATTCCGTGTGTTATTTGTGTTGCTTGTGCTCCCATATCAATTAAGTTTTAGGATTTGCTTACTTATTACAATATTAAGTATTTTATTAGCTAATAAACAAGTATTAAGCCAAAAGGTTTTAAACAGGATGGGTTTTTGGCTGGGGAAGGAGATTCTTCGTTTCAGTCAGAATGACAAGCTTCGCAATTCTCTGTGAGCTTCGGTGTGCTCAGCTGCTCTGTATTGATTATTTTAGGTCTAACGTCTAATATCTAACCTCTAAGTTCTAGTAATCCTTCATCGAATTCAATCGTTTTACACCAATTAATTGATCGTAAAACGTTCCTTGTTGTTTGTGGTAGATATAAATGGTATAGTCATTTTCAGTTTCATAATGCATTCCTTCAATCACCGTATTGTCAGCTTCTAAACTTCCATCTTTTAAAAATGCATATTCATAATTGTAATATCCTTGTTTTAAATACAAGGTACATTCATAACCAAATCGAGTAGGATTGTATTTCATTAAGTTTTCTTTGGTGCAAGCCCATCCATTGAATGCTCCAAACACATAAAGGTTACCATCCATAAATACTTCATCATTTGGTAAAAAGAATTTTACATAACAATAGTCTGCTTCACGGTTACTGTCTTTTCCTTCTTGCGTTTTAATAAGGTATTTACCATTTATATCCGATTGTGAATAATAACGTTTAAAGGTTCGTTTTTCATCGTTATACAAAATTACTTGGTTGCCCATGGAATCTATGCTTGCTTTAAATACTCGCTCCGATAAATACCGAATGCTTTTTATATCAAAATACCGATATTCATTTCCAGCAGTAAACACATTGTCTTCGTCATAATCATAAACCAATTCGTGGTCTTTTACAAACAATGGTTTTAATCCTTTTTTGGCATTGTCCCAACGGTTGTTTTGAGTGATTACCACTTTTAAATCGGCATAAGGATTAAGAATATTATAACCTGTATGGTTAATGGTAAAATCAATTTCTTGTTTGTAATTTCTGTCGGCAATAATACTTGCACCCGATACACGAGCATTTACCATTACTTTGTTTTGGTATACAAAAAAACGTTTGGTAATAACCACACTTTCGGGGTCGCCACTATCGTATACTTTTAATAGATAGTTTCCCGATTTGGTGATGCGCATGGAACTGTTTGGGAATACCACATCGTAATGTGTAAACTTTTGTAAGGTATTAAGTGAATAATTGTAATTATTGATGTTGTTATCTGCAAAACCATCAATGTATTCGGCACTCATTAAGTCCGATGGTTCCCAATTAGCATTGCAATGAATAACGGTATAGGAAAAGTTTTTTAAATCGGCTTGCAAATCATCAAAGCTCAATTGCAATTGTTCTTGCGAATCTAAATTTAAAATGGGTTGTGATAATTCAAAACTAATGTCGTGCAACTGAACCGATTTGATATAGGAACGGTAAACGTAATCTTCGTAACGCATGGCTGTGCTGCCATAATAATCATCGGCTGTGGTATCTTTTTGGGTGGGAGTGTTAAGCTGTTGCCACAAATTTTTCTTTTTCTCTTTTTGAGCAAATGCTGTTGTGTCAGCAAAAGCACAAAACACAAAAAGTAATGGAATCGAAAAAAATGTTTTCATGTTTGTAGCAGTACAAGTATTGTTCCTTAAATTGGTTTATTCAAAAATGCTATTGCCAAAATACCAGATATTGTTGGTTGCAATATGATTGTTGATCTCGATATCCGAGTAAAAAGAATTTTTATCACTCACCACTTTTGCTTGAAACCCACCGCGGTAAAGTACAATAAACAACGATCCAGTGATGATGATATTTGCCAAACGAATGTTTTTATTTTCAATTGGGAACGAAAAGTTGGTTAAAAATTTACGGTAAATACGAATGCCTACATAAGCAAATACAGCACTTCCTGCGAACAATAATAAGTTCGACCATAACGAAACGTAGTTTAGTGGTCCATCAGGAAATAAAAGATAATACAGTGCATGGTCGGTTAATAATGTATTAAATTCACCATACAGTTTAATGTTGATAACACTTAAAAACGATACAACAGAAATCATGCAGTACTGATACCATAAGTTAATCAGGTGTATTCTTTTTGTTTTATTAAACTGTTGTAAAATCCACAATAAGAATGGAACAATCATAATTGCGGATGCAACCGAAATGTCCAACCGCAAGGCGTATATAAAACTCATTACCGTTTCGGAATGTTTTAAATCTGGAATTTTTGCATGATGATAAGTGATGAATAACACTCTAAAGAATGCAAAGTAAAATAACCAAAACAGCAATAAACGGAGTATATAGGGTATTTTAAGAATTTTTTCCATTGTTATTGGATGTATAATTTTCCTGGACCTTTTCCAGATTGTTGAACAACAGTTGGTCGTCCAAAACATAAAATGTCACCTTTGCCATCAATGCTACAATCAATTGTTCCTGTAGTTTTTACTTCCGATGGGCCGATGGTAAATGTATGAATATAAGTATAGCTAGTCGTTAAATCTTTGCAGTATAAATAGGCTGTTCCTCCAATATCACAAAAATGTTGGTTGGTGTTGCCACTTAAAATTACATCGCCCGAACCAAAAATATGAGAGGTAACAACACTATTGTTAACGGTGAGTTGTATGTCGCCTGAATTTTTTGTTTCTAAATCAAATGAAGGTTCTGTGATTGCATTTAAACTCTTTACAAGTGCTGTTCCGCTATTGGTAATGTATTTAATAGTTTTCATTTTTAAATACACATTCAAGGGTTTGTCGTAACTACGTGTCCAGTTGCATCTGTTTCTGTTTCGAATGAATAGTGTAGCACCTTGCAATTCGGTTTCAATAAGTGGAACAATGTTTTCCCCAGCTTCAATCACCACTTCTTGCACAGTATCTTGTGTAATAAAAACATTCAAATTGTCTTCAGCTTCCACTCTGGTGAATTCATCTAAAACACGTGTTTCTTTTACAATGGGTCCTGTTCTTTTGATACAGTCACACATATTTTCTTTTTTACAGCTTGGAATAGATAAAATGCCTGTAAAAAGGAGTAACAAAATAAATAAATACTTTACTGTTTTCATTTGTTTAAAATTGATAGCCTAATCCCCATTCAAAATAATCGGCTTTTGCCCAATGAGTGAGTAAGGTTACGTTTGCAATAACATGTTTTGTTACCATATAGCGCATTCCTATACGGTGAAATACTTTGCCATTATATGCTTGTTTTTTATACAGGTAATAACCAAACTCGATGGGTAAGGATAAGCGATGAATCTTAAATTCATAGCCTATCTTTCCACCAAATTGAGCGATGTCGAAAAATGTAGTGGTGTAAACCGAATCTTCAGCCCACACTTCTTTGGTGGCATTGTTATAAGCCATTTCAACTCCGCCACCTAATTTCGATTTGTATCCGATGCTTCTGTATAGATTTACTTGTGCTCCAAATGCCATGTATTTTGGCCCCGTTGGTGTGTCTAATTCTTTTATTCCCCATGTACCAATAACACTTGCATTCCATCTTTTTTTGTAAGTAGGAACGGTATCTCTGTTGTATACTAATTTTTTGTTTCCAATTAAATAACCGATACCAATATTGGTTGTAGCAATATTTAATCCCAAGTTTGGTGTATTGGTAGCGCCATTGGATGCATGCGATAATCCTGCACCAAAATCTAACCGTATCGATTCGGTTAGCATGGTGGTGTAATTTAAACGCATGTTTACAAAACCATTTAAGTGTGATCCAATCGCATTGTTTTTATGATTGGTTCTGATGTCGAAGGGTTTTGTTAAAAAGGCTAATCCAATACCAATACGCAGATTTAATGCATTTTTTCGTTTTTGTTTGTTAAGCTTAAAATTGATAAAAGGCGATAAACACTCCAATGTTCCAAGTTGCTGTGGATTGGCCAAATCGAGATGCATAAAGCTTACACCCACCTCGGGATATGAATAGAGGCGTTGCCATGGCTTGTCGCCATTTGTACGAAATGTATAAGAAACTTCAGCACCTTTCACATGTCCCTTAATTAAGTGGCTCATGTTGTTTCGGTGACTGATGATATAGCCATAGTGCCCTTGAGCCGCAAGCATAAAATCGCTTTTAGGATTGTTTTGTGCATACGAACAAATTGCTGTTATTAAAAACAACCAAAGTGCTGTAAAAAAGTATTTGCTACTGCTTTTCATTTAGGATTACAAAAATATCAAAAATATCGGCTTGTTTTACCAGCTTTTTTGCCTCTCAAAAAGCGTACATTTGTACAAATATTGCTGTTATGGAAGAAAAATTAAAAGCATTTGAACGATTGTTAATTATTATGGATGAGTTGCGTGAGCAATGTCCATGGGATAAAAAACAAACCATAGAAAGTTTACGTCATCTTACTATCGAAGAAACGTATGAATTAGCCGATGCTATTTTAGATAAAGATATGCCCAATATTAAAAAAGAATTGGGTGATGTATTGTTGCACATTGTGTTTTATGCGCGTATTGCATCTGAAACAAATGAGTTTAACATTGCAGATGTTATTAATTCACTATGCGATAAGTTGATTCACCGTCATCCACATATTTATGGCGATGTGAAAGTAGAAAACGAACAACAAGTAAAAGAAAACTGGGAAAAATTAAAATTAAAAGAAGGAAATACTTCTGTTTTGGCCGGTGTTCCAAAATCGTTGCCATCTTTAGTGAAAGCTTCGCGTATACAAGAAAAAGCACGAGCTGTAGGGTTTGATTGGGAAAATGCCGACCAAGTATGGGAAAAAGTACAAGAAGAACTTGCAGAATTTAAACATGAAATAGACAGCAATTCTTCGAAAGAAAAAATGGAAGATGAGTTTGGTGATGTATTGTTTTCATTGATTAATTATGCACGTTTTAAAGAAATTAATCCAGAAGATGCATTGGAACGAACCAATAAAAAATTCATCAAGCGTTTTCAATATTTAGAAGTGGAAGCTGCAAAAGCTGGAAAACAACTGAGTGATATGACACTAGCCGAAATGGATGTGCATTGGAACAAAGCCAAAGAACTTTAACATGAATTTTTTATCACATCTTTATTTATCTGGAGAAGACGAAGGATTACTGATAGGTAATTTTATTGCTGATTCGGTAAAAGGAAGTGATTTTTTGAAATATCCCGAAGAAATACAAAAGGGAATCGTGCTACATCGTAAAATAGATACGTTTACCGATTCGCATCCAATTGTTGAAGAGAGTAAACAACGGTTACGAGAACGTTATAAAAAATATGCGAGTGTGATTGTGGATGTGTATTACGATCACTATTTAGCAGCAAATTGGAATGCATATTCCAACGAAAAGTTGGAGGATTATGTTCTAAAAACCTATGATACCATAAACAGGAACAAACACATATTGCCTCCTAAATCGCAACTGTTTAATGAATACATGGTGCAGTACAATATTTTGTATGCCTATGGCGAGCTGGAGGGAATTGATCGTGTGTTGCAGGGTATGTCGCGCAGAGCCAGTTTTGTATCCAATATGGAACATGCTATCCAGGAATTAAAAGAACACTATCATTTGTTCGGAAAAGAATTCAATTCCTTTTTTCCAGACTTGCAACAATTTGTTAATACACAAATTGAAATTCCATAACTTCAATTTCATTCTTAGGTAATGTGTTGATGCGATTTTTGTATCATGGAATTACTATCAAACCCTTTTGTAATTGCCTTGGCAATTTTAATGTTAGCTTTATTAATCATCTGGTCGCCTTTCGAAATTAATTTCGAAGATGGTGAGGATATTGAGTGGTAAGTACTATTGTAGATTTAGTTTTTGCTGAAGTTGAACAGCAATAAAACTAACGATGGGTGCAGCAATCACATCAATGCTGTAATGAACGTGCTGTGCTAAAATCAATAGCGCAACAGCAATGGTTCCTATTCCAAAAATTAAACGAAGCTTTTTATTTTCGAATCCAAATGCGAATAAGCAGACAGTAGCTGTATGTCCCGAAAAAAATAAATCTTTTAAATTTTCTCGTCCCGAATAAAACGAAGATTCTAAAAAAATATCTTTTAATGGGATAATGTTTACTGGAGGCTCTAGCGGAACTAGGTAAAGACAAATTATACGTAGGATGGTCATAATTGTATAGGCTTGCAGCAATTTTATAAACACTTCAGGCTTTTGCAATGCGATAATTAGCCCAGAAAGACCCAATGCATAGGTGGTAATAAATGTAATGGTTGATACATTGATCGGTGTAAACTGGCTAAGAATAGGATCGTTAAAAACAAAGCCAATTCGAGTTTCGTTATAGGTTAAGAAATGCAGAAATGAAAAGAGGGCAGCTGCAATGCTTAATAAGGTAAATAGGAAAACATACATTTTTCTCTTCTCAGAAAAATAAATTTTCCAGTTTGAAAACATTTATTTTACAATTTTACCATTTTCAAAAGCAACAATAAATGCACCAGCAAATCCTCTTTCGAGCATTGTCGCTTTGTGTTTAACTGCATCGTCATAATTGGTAAAGCTTCCACTAAAGTATTTGGTAATTCCATTGTCTAAAACAAAAGTCGACATGTTTGGAACACCTTCTAGTTTTGGTTTTGCGCTATAAGCACCAATTTGTACTTTGTATATTTTTCCTGATGGTGTTGCAGTAGCTGCAGTAGGTGTTTTTGCAACAACAGTAGGTGGTATAACAACTGGTGTTGACTCTTTTTTTGTTTCAGCAATTGGTTCTTTTTTTACTTCAGGAATAGGCTCTTTTTTTACTTCGGGAATCGGTTCTTTTTTTACTTCTGCAACAACAGTAGTTGGAGGAGTGGTAGTTGTGGTAGGTGTATTCGTAGCTACTTGAATTTTATCAGCAGTAGCAATACCATTGTTTCCAACAACAAAATATTTTTTTTCTAAATCACAAACCTTTCTTTCATTGTTTAGGATGTAGGAAATTTTACCTGTTAAATTTACGGAGCCAGTTGCATTGGTCGGCACTGTTACTTTATAGCTGATAGTGAATACTGCTTCTGATGGAGGATTGATCCATACAATTTTTGCAGCATTGTCGGCATACGTAAAGCTTCCTCCCTTGCTTTCAATAACAGATGCAACATATCCTTCAGGAAGTTCTTGTGCAAATTTCATAAAGCCAGTTAATCCTGCTTTGTTTACTGTTACTTCAATTGTAAAGTCTTTTCCAGGATATACATTCGATGGAAAATTTTGTGTTGCGGTTAATTCTTGTGCAATTATTAAATTGGCAAACAATAATAAGGCAATAAGTGAGTAAAGTTTTTTCATTTTATTTTTTAATTGTTTTGTTTGTTCCCCACACCATGTCGTTTTTCTTTTGGTTTGGTGAGCTCAAAAAATACTTGTTCAATATTATTTTCAGGACTATCTGCCGGCACCTGAATAAATTTTCCTTCCGGACTTATTAAAAAATAAGTGGGCAAAGTTATAATTTCGTAGCTCTTTTTCAAATTCCCATTCGAATTATCATATAAGAAGGTCCAATCGTATTTGGGATATTTTGCCGTAAAGTTCTTCAAATCCGCATTGGACTTGTCATTTGAGATAGCCACAAATTCAATTTGTGCACCATATGTTTTCTTTAATGATGGTATTACCTTCATTTGTTGCATGCAAGGCAAGCAGTTTTGGTCATAAAACATCAAATACACGTATTTTTTACTCCTTAATTCATCCAAACTGTGCGTTACACCTGTTTTATCGGGTAATTCAAAAAATGGGGCAATGCTTCCTTTTTGAAGCTTCGAAAAGGAGCTCAAGCAGTTTTGAGCAATTCGTTTGTGTTCATCTATTTTGCTTTGCTCTACAATTTGCTTTAAAATGGCCTTTATTCCCATTTTATCAAAACTACCATCGTAATAGCTTTCATACATACCTTTAATAAGCACAAGCTCTCGAATCGTGTCATTTTGCAGGTATTTAGCTTTTTTTAATACCTCCATTGTTCCAGCATAGCTTCCTTTGTTGTTGATATTAAAAGAAAGTGCTGCTCCATCTTTTTCTTTCGAAAAGGTTTGCAATTTTTGCTTGTAAAACGTATTAAAAAAATTCATGTATTCTAAATGGTGATGCAATACAGGCTTGTTTTCGAGGTAAGCTTGATAAAGTTTCTTTTCACTTTTATTCGTTTTTTGTTCCATCGCAGCAATTGAATAATCGATGTACGTTTTGAAATAAGGATTGCTTACAGTTGAATAATAGTTAGTAATAGCAAGTTTAAAAGAGTCTATTTTTGCTTGTGGGGTACGTTTTACAAAATCAGGATAATCAATTGATAAAAAGTAATCAAATCGTTTATCATAATCCATTGTAAGTGCATTTATTTCGGTTCGGCTTTTAAGATTAATTTGAATATTAATATCATGCTCAATATTCGGATTGTGGTAAGTGGTAGAGTCGGGTGGCATCACAATTAGTTCATACGAATAATTGGGTTCAACGTACATGGATGCAATGTACTTGTCTATTTTTAAAGTAATGTAATTGATTCCTTTTGTAATGAACTCAAGATTAAAATTTCCAGCAGAATCAATCTCCGAATAGGTAATTTCTTTTTGGCTATTCGAAATGAAATCATTATTGGTCCAAACACGAATTGTTTTAGTAGGATAATAGGTGCCAACACCTTTTATATTCACTGTTTGGGCGAATGAAAAAATGCTAAAAAAAAGTAAGGGCAAGAATGAAACAAGTTTTTTCATGTTAATTGAAGGAATCAATAGTTGTGCCTACTTTGCATTTAAGTCTATTCCAACAGGAACAAACTGAGAAGCATCGCCATTATTACGAACGATATCACGCACAATTGTTGAATTTATTGCAGATAATTCAGGAATAGGCAAAATAAATACCGTTTCAATTTCAGGTGCCATTTGTTTGTTGTTTTGAGCAATTGCTTTTTCAAACTCAAAATCGGCCGAAGTGCGCAAACCTCTTAAAATATAATGGGCATTCATTTTTTTGCAAAAATCAATGGTTAATCCTGTGTAGGTTTCAATACGTACTTTGGGTTCATTTGCAAAAACTTGTTTTATCCATTTTTCGCGTTGCTCCAAGCTAAAATAGTTTTGTTTACTACTGTTCTTGCCAATGGCAATAATAATTTCATCGAACATTGGCAATGCTCTGTGCAAAATGTTTTCATGTCCCTTTGTAATAGGGTCGAATGAACCTGGGAAAATTGCAATTCGTTTAGACATAAGATTTTTGTTGAATAGCAAATATACAAAATCTGAACTTGTTGGCTCATTAAACTTTAGTACCTTTGTAGAACTAAAATTATATTTTATGGAAGATCAAAATAACAACCAATTAAATATCGAATTATCAGAAGAAATTGCCGAAGGGATTTATTCGAACCTAGCTATTATCACACATTCACAGTCGGAATTTGTAGTGGATTTTATTAAAATGATGCCAGGCGTTCCGAAGGCGAAAGTAAAATCACGCATTGTATTAACGCCACAACATGCTAAACGTTTGATGAAAGCATTGAAAGATAATATTTCAAAGTTTGAACAAACGCATGGTGCCATTAAGGATACCGAAATGCCAAATGCTTTACCACTTAACTTTGGTGGTCCAACAGCTCAAGCTTAAACGATGGTAAGTGAATTAGAAAGTAATTTTGAGCAAGTTGTTAAAATGCTGGAAGGTCAGTTCGGAGAGGATTTAGACCTACAAGCGGTATTGTTTTTAATAGGAGTTCAGGAATTGGGCAAAGGGAAGATAAAGCTCAATAAAAACGAGAAATTAGATGTGATGCATGTTGCAATTTGCACCTTGTTGGAACCAATCGGTTATTATAAGTTTGAAGGTATAGACGAAGAAGGCTGGCCTCATTGGTCGGCAAACGAAAAGTTACCACCTTTAAAACCAGGACAGCAACAACAGCTTGTTAAACAAGCGATCGTTGATTATTTTCGAGAAAATAAATTGATTGAATAATAAATAATTACTGGATAGTAACTGTAACTTCAGCTTCTTTTCCCGGCTCGTCTAATCGTAAAACACCATTTCCTGACCAATTTGGATAAATAGCTTTCGTTGCTACAACATCAAAAATAGCAGGTAATTTTACTTCAAAACTAGCATAACCGGTTCCATCAGTAGTGCTTTCATAAACCACATCTCCACCTACAGCCGAAGCATGTAATTTTACTTTTGCATTGCCTACCACAACTCCACCAGTATCTAATACTCTAACTTTACCACGACAAGTTTTATCTTTTTTGCAAGAAGAGGTAGAAAGTGCACTTAATAGTAACAATGCTACACAAGCAAAAGCTGTAATTTTTAAGAAAAACGTTTTCATGGTTTATAAGTATAATTAGTTATTAAGTTTTACCTTTACGATTAACAAATTTAACTATTTATTCATGAATTACAAAAATCTTTTTCGCTCTTTTTCATTATTTGTCGTGCTTATTGTCGCTTTTAGCTCATTTAATGGGGTAAAAGCACAAAATTCGAACTCAACAAAGGTGCTAATTGAAACCAATCAGGGAAATGTAAAAGTTTTACTCTACAACGAAACGCCTTTGCACCGCGATAATTTTTTGAAGTTGGTACAACAACACTATTATGATAGTTTATTGTTTCATCGTTGCATCCAAAATTTTATGATCCAGGGTGGTGATCCCGATTCAAAATATGCGCCATCCGACTATTTATTAGGTGAAGGTGGTCCTAATTACACCGTTCCTGCAGAATTTAACTCATCCTTGTATCACAAAAAAGGAGCATTGGCAGCAGCACGCGATAGCGATCTAGACAATCCTCTTCAAGCATCATCTGCATCACAGTTTTATATTGTCCAAGGCCGTGTTTTTAACGATTCTCTTTTAAGAACAAATCAAGCAAAACGGATAACTAAAATGCGTTTGTTCAACGAGATAATTAATCGCCCTGAGCATAAGGCATACCTCGAAAAATACAAAGCATTCGCAAAAGCCAAAAACAATGATAGTATAAAAGTGATTTATGATTATTTTAATCAAAAAGTAGATAAGGAATTTGAAACGGCTGTCCTTTATAAATTTACGGAGGAACAAGTAAAAACGTATACAACCATTGGAGGTACTCCTCATTTGGATTTGAGTTATACCGTTTTTGGTGAAGTGATTGAAGGTTTAGATATCATCGATAAAATTGCAGCTCAAAAAACAGACAGTAATAATCGTCCATTAAATGAAGTGCGAATTATTAAAATGTCAATAATTCCTTAACTTCGCAACCTAAGAAAATTACAGAGATGAAAAGTAAAATTGAAGAGCTATTAACCGAGATAGAAACATTTGTTGGTGAAAGCAAAGACCACGTTGAAGAGTTTCGCATTAAACTATTGAGCAAAAAAGGAAAAGTAACCGAATTGTTTGATGAGTTTAAAACAGTTGCACCAGAAATGCGCAAAGAAATTGGTCAGGCATTGAACCAATTAAAAAATAAAGCACAAGATAAAGTAAATGAGCTAAAAGAAAAGTTCGAAGAGGTTCGTGATGCTGATGGTCAGGCAAAAGATTTAACATTGCCATCTGAAGCCTTTACTGTTGGTTCTCGTCACCCTTTATCATTGGTAAGAAATCAAATTGTAGATATATTTGCACGTATTGGATTTACCGTTTCAGAAGGTCCTGAAATTGAAGACGATTGGCATAATTTTACAGCATTGAATACGCCTGCTGATCATCCAGCACGCGATATGCAAGATACATTCTACATTAGCGAAAATCCAGATACCGTTTTGCGTACCCAAACTTCATCCGTTCAGGTACACATTATGGAAAATACAAAACCACCAATTCGTACAATTTCTCCCGGAAGAGTATATCGTAATGAGGCTATTTCTGCTCGTGCGCATTGCCAATTTCATCAAGTGGAAGGATTGTACATTGATAAAAAAGTTTCTTTTGCAGATTTAAAACAAACGCTCATGTATTTTGCGAAAGAGATGTTTGGTGAAGAAACACAAATTCGTTTGCGACCATCCTTTTTTCCATTTACCGAAATTAGTGCCGAAATGGATATTTCGTGTCCGTTTTGCAAAGGAAATGGTTGCAATATCTGCAAAGGTGCAGGTTGGGTAGAAATTTTAGGCTGTGGAATGGTTGATCCTGCAGTTTTAGAAAATTGTGGTATTGATAGTAAACAATACTCCGGATTTGCATTCGGAATGGGAATTGAACGTGTTACCATGCTAAAATACCAAGTTAAAGATTTACGTTTGTTTTTTGAAAACGATGTTCGTTTTTTAAAACAATTCAAAGCGGCTCTATAAGCACACCATGATTCCGCAACGACTACAACTTTTAAAGGATCTGTTGGAAAAAGAACCAACAGATTCTTTTTTAAATTATGCCTTGGCACTCGAATATGCCAAAGAAAATAACCTCACAAAAGCGATTGAAATTATTGAAAACATTGTTCAGAAGGATGAACAGTATTTAGCATCCTATTACCAGCTAGGCCAATTGTACGAACAACAGAATGAGCCTCAAAAAGCGTTAGAATACTATAATAGGGGTGTTCTAATTGCACAGCACCAAAAAAACAATAAAACGCTGAATGAGCTAAAAGAGGCCATTTTTTTACTGGAGGAATAATATTTCCCAATTTTATTTGTTTGTCTATTTATTTACTTTACTTTCGAATCAAACTAATCCATTCTTATGATAACACGTATGTTCCTTCAGTCGATGTTGGTAATCGCTTTGCTTTTTACTACATCTGTTTCAAAAGCTAATAAAGATGATTTAGCAAAAGCATGGGAATCGTTTAAGAAAAACGATAGAGATGCTGCAATTAATGGTTTTAAAGCTTGTATAGCCGACCCTTCTACAAAAGAAGAAGCTTATTTAGGCTTGTGTTTGTCGTATTGGGAACAATCGAAAACAGCTGAGTCGTTTGAAAATTTTATGAATTTTTACAAAACTTCTCAAAATCCTTATCCATATGTGTATGCATTATGGACAACCGATTGTTTGTTTTCTGATTACGGAAAAAAATCAAAAGAGCAATTAGCACTTTTAAATACAATCATTGCCGACCCGCGTGCAAATAGCACAATGAAAGGAATGGCGCAATCAATGTTAGGTTACCACTACGAAAGTATTGGCGATTTCAAAAAAGCATTGGTTGAGTTTAATAAGCTTGGTACGATAAATAATTGGCAAGTTGTTGGAACATTCGAAAATATATCTGGTAGCGGATTTAATAAAGATTTTCAAGTGCTTCAAAATCCGAAATCGGACGCTACATTTAAAAACAGTGTGGATGCAAAAGTAAATTGGTTTGAAGTAAAAGATGTACGTAATGATAAATGGTTCGATTTCAGTTACCATTTTGTTTATAGCAATTCAATCATGTATGCACAAACGTTTGTAATGAGCGATGTCGATCAAGATGTAGTTATGCGTACTGGCGTTTCTGGTTCTTTAAAAGTATGGTTGAACGATAATTTAATCGTTACAGAATCAGAAGAACGCAATGCCGACATTGATTTGTTTTCACACAAAGTGAAATTAAATAAAGGTTATAACCGTATTCTTGTTCAAGTTGGAGAAAGTGAAGCAGATAGAGCAAATTTTTTATTGCGTTTTACAGATGCAAATGATAAATTAATTACAAATTTACAAGCCTCTTCTAGTTATCAGGATTATACAAAAGCTGCTAACGTAAAAGCAGAATTGATTCCTTTCTTTGCAGAAGATTATTTCATCCAAAAACTAAAAACTACGCCTGATAATTTCATCGACTTAATTATGTTGTCAGAGACTTATTTGAGAAATGATAAGGCATATGAAAGCAGAAAAACATTGTCGAAAGTTCATACACAAGCACCTACAAGTACTTTTGTAGCTATTCGTTTGTTGGATGTGTATTCTCGTCAGAACAATACAACGGAGTATACTACCGAGTTAGAAAACATCAAAAAGAATGATCCAAACAGCTGGTATGCCTTGAACTTAAAATACGAGGACGCAAACAAAAAAGAAGATTACAATGAAGCTGAAGAGGCGCTGGATAAAGTTATTAGTTTGTATGGTAATGATTTAAATACAGAGCTTAAAAAAATAGATATGATTGCTCGTAAAAAAAATTATGATGAACTTTATAAAAGCATCAATAATATCTATAAAAAATATCCAGATGAATATTCTGCTATGGCTTTGAAATATCTTGTTGAAACATCAACATCAAAGGATTTAGCAAAAGGAAATGCTATTTTGAAAAAATATTTAGCAACTAATTATTCAGATAAGGTATTAACGTCTTTGGCTGAAAATTTCTTTAAATTAGGAAATGTAAATGAAGGTTTAAAGTTGTATGAGCAACGCGTAACAAATCGTCCGTATGCAATTGGCGATTATCAAGATATGGCTGATTTGTATTTTGGAATGCAGAAGTACGATGAAGCAATCGAATGGCAAAATAAAACCTTGGAAAAAGCGCCATACCATGGTTATTATTACGAGAAGGTTGGTAAGATTTTAGAAGCACAGAACAAAAGTGCAGAGGCAAAAGCTTCGTACCAAAAAGCTATTTATTATGACCCAACAAACTATACTTCTCGAAAACAAATTGCAATCATCGATGGTAAAAAGGATGAGTTTTCTAATTTCAAAACAGAAGATGTTTATGAAATGTATAAAAACTCTCCAAGTAAAACCGAATTTCCTGATGATAACAGTTTGATAATTTTAAATGATCGTCAACGCATTGTTTATCCCGAAGGTGCATCTGAAGAGAAAGATGAAATTTTGATTAAAGTGTTCGATCAAGCAGGTATCGATAATTGGAAAGAATATTATGTTGGTTATAATCAATATACTCAACGTATAATTGTAGATAAGTCAGAAGTATTAAAGGCAAATGGAAATCGTTTGCAGGCAGAATACAATGGAAGTTATTTTGTGTTTACATCACTTGAGCCTGGTGATGCTATCCATTTGTCCTATAGAATAGAAGATTACCAATCAGGACAAATGGCATTGCATTTTTCGGATGAGTTTAATTTTAATTATTTCTACCCAACTACTTTATCTCGTTACAGTATTATGGTAGCGAATAATAAAAAATTCAATTACAATGTTCGTAATGCGGATATTACAGCAGCAACCGAAGATGTAGAAGGGTATAAAAAGTATACTTGGGAAATGAAAAATGCTGCTTCATTAAAGTCGGAAACAGTAATGCCTACGTTGAATGAAGTGGGTGCTCGCCTTGAGTTATCATCTATTCCTGATTGGCAATTTGTTGCAAACTGGTATTCTGATTTGGCTTCTACAAAAGCAAAATCAGATTTCGAAGTTCAAGAAACAGTTCAACAATTATTTGCTGGAAAATCCAATTTGAAAGAATTGGATAAGGCAAAAATTATTTACGATTACATCGAAAAGAATATGACGTATAGCAATGTGTCATTTATGCACAGTGCTTTGGTTCCACAAAAAGCATCACGTTGTATCAATACAAAATTAGGTGATTGTAAAGATTTCTCAACGCTGTTTGTTGCAATGGGTAAAGAAGTTGGTTTGAAAGCAAATTTAGTGCTTGTGAATACGCGTGACAATGGTGAGAATATCATGAACCAACCAACAATTGGTTTTAACCATTGTATTGTGAAATTAGAAGCTGATGGCAAACCTTACATCATTGAATTGACAGATCAAAAATTATCCTTTGCAGCGATGCCTTCTAGTTTGAAAAATTCATCGTGCTTAATTATTCCTCGCGAAGGAGAACAATTGACTTCGAATTTAATTAAAATAGAAAGTTTAAATCGTCCCGCGAATGCATCTATTCGTGAAAGTCAATTAACATTTACTGGTAACGATATGATTGTTGATAGAAAAACAACAAAACAAGGTGAGTTTGCTCGTTCTTCAAGAGGTAGTTATGCTGATATTGGAAAAGACAAACAAGAAGAAAGTATGTCGCAAGCAATCAGCAAAGATTTTACTACACCTGTAAAATTAACTTCTTTATCGTTCAGTGATTTGAAGTCCTTAACAGATACTGTTACCTACAAATACACATTTACAGCTAAAAATGCTGTGACAGAGTTTTCTGGAATTAAATTGTACAAATTGCCTTGGGCAGATGCATTTAATTACTTAGAATATTTTACAATCGAAAAAAGAAATTTCCCATTCAATGTTTGGGAATTAACTTCGGCAGAAAGTGAAGTAGAAACAATGACCATCGAAATTCCAAAAGGTAAAGTTCTTGCTGAGCAACCAAAACCATTGTCGGTTTCTTGTTCAGCGGCCGACTACTCATTGACTTATAAAGTAAGTCCAACAAAAGTTGTTATTACACGTACATTTAAAGTTAAAAAAGATGTAGTGCCTACTGCAGAATATGTTCAATTAAAGGATTTCTTTACTAAAGTTGTTGAAGCAGATGCAAAACAATTTGGATTTAAAAATGCCGCAGTACAATAAATAAGTATGATGTATTAAAAAAAAGCGCGAAGAATATTCTTCGCGCTTTTTTTATTTTATAAAATCAATAACACATTCAAAAAATGCTTTTGGTTTTTCGGCATGCACCCAATGGCCTGCATCACTAATGGTTTCGAGTATACTTCTTGGGAAAATTTCATGTATCATATCTAAATCTTCATTTAAAATATAATTGGATTTTTCGCCACGAATAAAGAGTGTTGGTGTATTGCAACTATTGTCGTTGGGCGTTGCTTCGCCTATGTTTTCAATTTTTTTAATAATAACATCTAAATTAAAACGCCAAGCAAGTTCACCATTCTCTTTCCAGTAAATGTTTTTTAATAAAAATTGTTTGGTGCCAAAATCGGTGATGTAGGTGTTTAAAATATCTTCTGCTTCTCTACGTGTTTTTATTGTTTTAAAATCAACAGCTTCTAATGCCTGTAAAACTAGTTGATGATGCAATGGATAGTATTTTGGTGCAATATCGGCAACAATTAATTTATCCAACATGTTTTCATGATCCAATGCAAATTGCATCACTGTTTTTCCACCCATCGAGTGACCAAGCAAAATAACATTCTGTAGTTTTAAATCATCAATCAATTCAAAAATATCTTCGCTCATTACTTTATAGTTCCACTCATCACTGTGTGGCGACAAGCCATGATTACGCTGATCAACTATGTAAACCTCAAAACCTTGTTCACTGAATTGTTTCGCAAGTGAATTCCAATTATCGCTTTGCCCAAACAAACCATGAAGAATAATTAATGGTTGTCCTTGTCCGAATTTTCTATAAAATAATTTCATTAATGATTGGTTTTTAACTGACGTAAATACAGCTGAATTGTATTTTCGAGTCCTAAATAGAGTGCATCTGCAATTAATGCATGGCCAATAGATACTTCCAATAGTTTTGGAATTTGTTGCGCAAAGTAATTTAAGTTTTCTAAGCTTAAATCATGCCCCGCATTGATGCCAATATTCAATTCGTTTGCCTTTTTAGCAGCTGCAACAAATTGTTGTATTGCTAGTTCTTTATTTGTTGAATAATTGTGTGCATAGCTTTCGGTGTACAATTCAATTCGTTCTGCTCCAGTTGCTTTTGCGCCTTCTACCATTTTTATATCGGCATTCACAAATATACTGGTGCGTATTCCTGCCGATTTAAATTGTGCAATCATATCAATTAAATACTCTTTGTGCTTAATGGTATCCCAGCCATGATCGGAGGTTAATTGTCCGCCCGAATCGGGAACCAAGGTTACTTGTTCTGGTTTGATGTCCATTACCAAATCAACAAACTTTTTTTCGGTACAATTCCCTTCAATATTAAATTCGGTGCTAAGCAACGGTTTTAAATCAATTACGTCTTTATAACGAATATGTCGTTCATCGGGACGAGGATGCACAGTAATGCCTTGGGCGCCAAAGCGTTCACAGTCCAATGCTACTTGAACCAAATTAGGATTGTTGCCACCTCTTGAATTTCGGAGTGTTGCAATTTTATTGATATTTACACTTAACTTTGTAGTCATTCTTATAAATTAAAGTGTAAAGCTAAAAAATTAGTAAGTTTGTGTAATAAGTTTCAGTGTTTTTTGTTGAATTAATAATTTTTGAAACGAAACTTTAGATAGAACATGTTAGCAAAGGATCTTATAACTGACGAAATACCTCCACTAAAAACTTCTGATACCGGTTTAATGGCAATTAACTGGATGGATGAGTTTAAAGTGTCTCATTTGCCCATCGTGAGCAAGCATGAGTATTTAGGTTTAATCTCAGATACCGATATATTGGATTTAAATATTACAGATGATGAATTGGGAAAAACAAAATTATCCTTGATTCGCCCGTTTGTAACCGAACAACAGCATATTTACGAGGTTATTAAAATGGTTTCGAACATGAAACTGACCGTATTACCTGTATTGAATGAACAGCAACAGTATGTTGGGCTTATTCCTACAACCTCCTTAATTCAACAGTTTGCAACATTAGCAGCTACACGTGAACCAGGTGGAATTGTGGTGTTGGAAATGGGCTTGCACGATTATAGTTTAACGCAAATTGCTCAAATCATTGAAGGCAATGATGCTAAAATTTTAAGTTTATATGTTAATCCTTTGGAGGATTCAACCAAAATAGAAGTGACGATTAAGCTTAATAAACAAGACCTTTCGGGAGTTTTACAAACTTTTTACCGATACAATTACAATGTAAAGCAATCATTTCATCAGAGCGAATTTTTAGATGATATGAAAAATCGTTTCGACTCTTTCATGAATTATATCAACATCTAAACGCATCATGAAGGTAGCCATATACGCTCGTTCTACAAACGATAACCTTTCAGAACACATTCATGCTCTTTTTCAAAAATTGAATGAGTACAAAGCCGAAATTTTTGTTTTTGAGCCTTATTACAAGTTTGTAAAGCAAAAATTCGAGTTGGTAGGAAACATCAAAACCTTTAATTCTCATACCGATTTAAAGGGTAATGTGGATGTGGTATTGAGTTTGGGAGGTGATGGTACTTTTTTGGAAACACTAGCATACGTTCGTAACTCCGAAATTCCTGTTTTGGGAATTAATACCGGAAGATTAGGGTTTTTAGCCAATGTAGCCAAAACCGAAATAAATGCTGCAATAGATGCCTTGGTTGCTGGGAAATACACCATCGAAAAGCGCGCATTGTTGAGTGTTGTAAAGCCTGAGAAGCTTTTTGGTGAGGTAAATTATGGTTTAAATGAGCTTACAATCCTAAAAAAGGATACATCTTCCATGATAACGATTCATGCCTATATTAATGGCGATTATCTGAATTCGTATTTTGCTGATGGCTTAATTATCGCAACTCCTACAGGGTCAACAGCCTATTCATTAAGCTGTGGTGGTCCTTTGGTAATGCCCGGCTCTCAAAATTTTGTAATTACTCCTATTGCTCCTCATAATTTGAATGTTCGTCCATTGGTTATTTCCGATAATAATATCATTACCTTAAAAGTGGAAGGTCGTAGTCCGAACTACTTGGTATCACTCGACTATAAAAGTGAGGTAATTGATTCTACGAACGAAATTGTACTCCAAAAAGCAGATTTTTCGATGAATCTAATAAAGCTCGAAAATCAGCACTTTTTTAATACCATTCGAAACAAACTTTTATGGGGCTTGGACAAGCGTAATTAACTATAATTAACACTTTTTCATAAGCAAAAATCCACTATATTTGCTATCCGTTATTAAAAAGCAATAAAAACACAATTTTTGTGTTTAAATACGTATTGAATAAAAAATTGAAAAAACACACTTTTATATTTTTATTGGCATTTGTTCTATTTGCCAGTTTTGGATTTGCGCAGCATAGTAAAAATAAGCGCAGTGCCGAAGTTGGTGTGTTCTTGGGCGGATCTTATTACATCGGTGATTTAAATCCATTGGGGCATTTAAATCAATTTACAAAACCTGCAGGCGGAATTGTTTTTAGATACAACATTAACTACCGCCTTGCTGCTCGTGTTAATCTTCTATTTGGTAGCATTCAAGCTGATGATGCTTATGCAAAAACGGATGCAGCTCACCAACGAAATTTGAATTTTAAATCGCCAATCACCGAATTTTCTGGGCAATTAGAATTTAACTTTTTGGACTATCAAATTGGTAGTGAAAAACGCAAGTTCTCTCCTTATCTGTTTTTGGGAATAGCTGGGTTTAAATTTAATCCTCAAGGAAATTTAGCGGGTAATTGGGTGCCTCTTCAGCCACTAGGAACAGAAGGACAAGGTTTGCCAGGCGGATCCTCAAAAAAGAAATACAAATTGCTTCAAATTTCTATTCCATTTGGAGTTGGTTTTAGAACAAATTTGTCGAAGGGAATTGGACTTTCAATTGAATGGGGGATGCGTAAAACGTTCACCGACTATTTGGATGATGTGAGTAAGACTTATTATAACCCAGTAGCGCTCGCAGCTGCCAGAGGTGGTACAGCTGCACTTTTATCGGATCCTAGTAAAGGAACAGATCCTAGTTTCTCAAATGTTGGGCGTCAACGCGGAAATTCAACTACAAAAGATTGGTATTCTTTTGTAGGTGCTGTTTTGACAATTAAATTAAAAGAAAGAAAACCACCTTGTCCAGGTGTGCAATAAGTAACAAAACAATGTATTTGCTCGTCTTTGAAAAGACGTATATAAAAAATGAGTTTGAAAGAAAAAATTAACCTGTCTAAATTGCCAAAGCATATTGCAATTATTATGGATGGCAATGGAAGATGGGCTAAACAGCAAGGTGCAGAACGAATTTATGGTCATGAAAATGGTGTTAAGTCGGTTCGTGATGCAGTAGAAGCTGCTGCCGAATTAGGTGTTGAGTATCTTACCCTGTATGCATTTTCTACAGAGAATTGGAACCGACCAAAAGAAGAGGTGATTGCATTGATGCAATTGCTTGTTCATACAATCAATGCTGAAACTCCAACTTTAAATAAAAACAATATTCGTTTACAAGCAATTGGCGATTTGAAAAGTTTGCCAGGCGATTGCTACAATGAATTGCAAGAGGCGATTGATGCAACTAAAAATAATACTAGAACCACATTGGTTTTAGCACTTAGTTACAGTTCTCGTTGGGAAATTGTAAATGCAGTGAAAGAAATTGCTTCAAAAATCGAACGAAAGGAATTGACTTCCTCTGAAATTTCAGAAGATACAATCAATCAACATTTATGTACAGCAACTATTCCAGAACCGGAGTTAATGATTCGTACAAGTGGCGAACACCGTATTAGCAATTTTCTTTTATGGCAATTGGCTTACGCAGAATTATACTTTACCGATAAATTTTGGCCAGATTTTAAAAAGGAAGATTTTTACGAGGCAATTATCGATTATCAAAACCGTGAACGCAGATTTGGAAAAACGAGCGAGCAATTAATATCTTAAATCAGCGTATGCATACTAAAATAAAATTATTCTTTTTACTCACATTCGTAACATTTGCTGCAAATGCACAGGTACTTTCTATTGGTGGAGATACCAGTGAAGTAATGGATTTTACGATTTCAAAAGAATATGAAATTGGTGGAATAGATGTGAAAGGAGCAGAACATTTTGATAAAAATGTAATTGTACTTTTAACAGGTTTGGGAATTGGTGATAAAGTTCAGGTGCCAGGCGATAAATTTTCTACTGCAATCGAAAATCTTTGGAAACAAGGCTTGTTCGATGATATAAAAATTTCAGCAACAAAAGTTCAAGGCAAATTTATTTTTCTTGAGATAACCGTATTAGAGCGTCCTCGTTTATCCAAATTTGCTTTAAAAGGAATTACCAAAAGTGAAGCAGATGATTTGCGTGAAAAAATAAAATTAGTAAAAGGGAAAGTAATTACGGATAACGTTTTGGCTTCTACCAAAGAAACGGTAACTAACTTTTTTATTCTTAAAGGATATTCTGATGTAGCAGTTGATATTGCATTAAAGAAGGATGAGAAGTTGGACAATGTTGTTGTGATGTTTATCAATATCGATAAAAAGAAAAAAGTACGTATCAAAGAGATTAACATTATTGGGAATAAATCAGTTGGCACATTTAAACTTCGTAAAAAATTCAAGGAAACAAAACGTAGACGTTGGTGGAATCCATTTAATGATGGAAAGTTTGATGAAGATAATTACGAAAAAGACAAAGAAACCATTATTGCTAAATACAATCAAAAGGGATTTAGAGATGCGGAAATAACAAAAGATTCTATTTATCGTCAGTGGACTCCGAAACGATTCAGACCGCACCGCCATTTTATGGCTAGTTGGGCATTTATCCTTAAAGGTAAACCAATGATTGCTCAAGATTATTTTACTCCTAAAAAAACAAAGACCTCCAAATTGTTATTCTGGGAAAGTGTGAAGCGATTTAAAACCGTGCGTGACACCAATTTTTACAAACGTTATATAACGATTGATATTCATGTAAACGAAGGAAAAAAATATTATTTCAGAAATATTACATGGGTAGGTAATAGTAAGTATTCTTCTAAAGATTTAAGCAACGTACTAGGTATAAAACCGGGCGAAATTTTTGACCAAGAAACCTTGGATGCAAAATTATACATGAATCCAACTGGAAATGATATCAGTTCATTATACATGGATGAAGGGTATTTGTTCTTTAATGTTTCTCCTGTAGAAACAATGGTAAATGGTGATTCAATTGATATTGAAATGCGTATTTACGAAGGCAAGCAAGCAATTATTAATAAGATAACAATTGTTGGAAATACAAAAACGAATGATCGTGTTATTATGCGCGAAATTAGAACTCGTCCAGGACAGTTGTTCCGCAGAACAGATGTTATTCGTTCACAACGCGATTTATCTCAGTTAGGATATTTTGATCCAGAGAAAATGAATGTTGTACCTACACCAAATCCTGCAAATGGAACTGTTGATATTGAATATACAGTGGAAGAAAAACCTTCCGATCAAATTGAACTTTCAGGTGGTTATGGCGGTGGACGTGTGGTAGGAACATTGGGCGTTTCCTTCAATAACTTTTCTGCACGTAATTTCTTTAAAAAAGATGCATGGCGTCCATTACCTTCAGGCGATGGTCAGCGCTTAAGTGTTCGTGCACAATCAAATGGTTTGTACTTTCAATCGTATAATATTTCCTTTACTGAACCTTGGTTGGGAGGAAGAAAACCCAATTCATTAAGTGTTACTGCTTATTACTCTATTCAAAGTAATGGCGAAAAAAGAACCATTACGAATTCTGAAGGGGTAAAAGTTGCAAATCCTTCTCGTGCTTCACTTGATATTACAGGTGTTTCCGTTGGGTTAGGAAAACGTTTGAAATGGCCAGATGATTATTTCACCTTGTACCAAGAGTTGAATTACCAATATTATGTATTGAATAATTATGGTTCTATCTTCTCTTTCAGCAATGGGTATGCAAATAATATTTATTACAAGGCTACCATTCAACGTAATTCAGTTGATAAACCAATTTTCGAAACAAGAGGTTCTGTCTTTTCATTATCAGGACAGTGGACGCCACCATATTCATTCTTCAATGGAAAAGATTATTCAAGTCCAACCATGTCGGATAAAGAACGTTATAAGTTTGTAGAATATCATAAATACAAAGCAACAGCAACCGTATTTACTCCTATCACTAATAAGCGTGGGGAAGATGGCAAAGAGGCACGCAATTTGATATTACGCACTTCAGTTGGTTTTGGGTTCTTAGCTTCTTACAATAAAACGGTTGGCGAATCACCTTTTGAAAGATTTTATTTAGGTGGTAGTGGTTTAACAGGTTATTCACTAAATAACCGAGAGATTATTGCATTAAGAGGTTATGATGATCAATCCTTATCACCATCTACTGGTTCTTTGTTGATTGCAAAATATACTGCTGAATTACGTTTCCCTGTTACTACGAATCCACAAGCAACAATTTATATGCTTGCGTTTACAGAAGGAGGAAAAACATGGCAAAAGTCGAAGGACTTTAATCCGTTCAATGTTTATCGTTCAGCAGGTGTAGGAGTAAGGGTGTTTTTACCAATGTTTGGGTTGTTAGGCTTTGATTACGGTTGGAGATTAGATAATGTACCATCTAATCCTGGAATGCAAAAAGGTCAATTCCACTTTACAATTGGAGCATCAATTGGTGAATTGTAATAAATTACTAATTTCGCCTTGCGATTTTATAAGTTTTAACTATTAAATTATAAAAAAATGAGAAAGCTATTTTTAACTTTAAGTATTGTACTTATTACAAGTGTTGCTTCTTTCGCACAAAAATTCGCTTATGTGGATACTGAATATATATTAGGACAAATTCCTGAATACAAGGCAGCACAAGCTGAATTGGATAAGATTTCTGTTCAGTGGCAAAAAGAGATTGAGGCAAAATACACAGAGATTGATAAAATGTATAAAGCCTACCAAGCGGAACAAATTTTATTGACCGATGAGATGAAAAAGAAGCGTGAAGCAGATATCATTGCAAAGGAAAAAGAAGCGAAAGATTTACAAAAACTTCGCTTTGGTGTAGATGGTGAGTTATTTAAAAAGCGTCAAGAGTTAGTAAAGCCAATTCAAGATAAAGTATACAATGCTGTTAAGGCAGTTGCTGAGAAAAGTGGATATGCCGTTATTTTTGATCGTGCTGGTGATATGACCATGTTGTATGCAAATGCGAAAAACGATAAGAGTGATGATGTGCTCGAATTAATGGGCTACAAAGGTGGTAAAAGCTCTACTGGAACAAAAAAACAATAAATAAAAACTAGAAAACAATTAAAATTAAACCAAAAAATAATACTATGAAGAACATCGCAAAATTAGTAGTTGTAAGTGCTGTTGTGTTAATGAGTTCATTTACTGCAAATGCACAAAAAATAGCTCATATCGACTTAGACTCGTTAATAAGCATTATGCCAGAATCAAAAACAGCTCAACAAGCAGTTCAAGATTATGCAAAACAATTAGAGCAACAAGTAATTGCTATGCAAACTGAATTGCAAGAAAAATATGAAAAATACCAAGCAGAGTCTGCGAATTTAGCTCCAATCATTAAAACAAACAGAGAGAAAGAGTTAAACGACTTAAACCAACGTATTCAAGATTTCCAACAACAGGCACAAGCTGATTACCAAAATAAAAGTGCTGAATTGTCGAAACCAGTTTACGATAAAGCAAAAAAAGCAATTGACCAAGTTGCAAAAGAAAATGGTTACAAATATGTATTGGATACAAGCACTGGTTTAGTTTTGTATACAGAGCCAACCGAAGATATCATTGGTTTAGTTGTTAAAAAATTAGGAATCACATTCCCAGCAAAAACAACTACTCCAGCTCCAACACCGGCACCAGCTCCTAAAAAATAATAGTAGTATACTATATAGAAAAGCCTCATGATAATTTCATGAGGCTTTTTAGTATATAATTTTTAACTTGCATCAAAATTAAAAGCGTGTCCACACCATCTAAAAAAATAGGCGTATTTGATTCCGGCTACGGAGGTTTAACTGTTTTGAAAGAAATAGTTAAACAGTTGCCTCAATACGATTATTTGTATCTGGGTGATAATGCACGTGCTCCATACGGAACTCGTTCGTTCGAAACCGTTTATGAGTATACGTTAGAATGTGTTAAAAAGCTTTTTGAATTGGATTGCGAATTGGTTTTGTTGGCTTGTAATACGGCATCTGCAAAAGCATTACGTACCATTCAACAAAAAGATTTGCCAACCTTAGCTCCCAATAAACGTGTATTAGGCGTAATTCGTCCTACTACCGAAATCGTTGGAAACTATACAAAAACAAATGTGGTGGGTGTATTGGGAACAAGCGGAACTATTTCCTCTAATTCGTATCCCATTGAGATTGAAAAATTTTATCCTCAACTAACCGTTGTTCAAGAGGCTTGCCCTATGTGGGTGCCGTTGGTTGAAAACAATGAATTTGAAAGTGAGGGAGCCGATTATTTTATTCAGAAGAATCTAACATCATTATTATCTAAAGGAAAAAATATTGATACCATTATTTTGGGTTGTACCCATTATCCTTTATTGATTAATAAAATTAAAAAATATTTACCGGAAGGAATTAAATTGATTTCACAAGGAGAAATTGTTGCAACGAGTTTAATCGATTATTTAAATCGCCATTCAGAAATTGAACAACAATTGAGTAAAGGAAAGTCCATTCAGTATTTAACAACCGATTCTTCCGAAAACTTCGATAAAGCAGCTAGCATTTTTGTTGGTGAAAAAATCCATTCCAAACACATAGATTTATAATCCATTGAAAAAGTCACACTTATATCTTCTTGGTCTTTTAAGTGGTTTGTTGCTTACTTTTAGTTGGTTTCCTGTTGGCGTTGCAGGAATGATATTCCTTGCTTTTGTTCCTTTATTAATTGTTGAGCAACAAATAACACAATCGCCCGAATTGTATAAACGAACAACGTTGTTTGCTATTTCCTACGTTACTTTTTTTGTATGGAATGTATTGGTAACATGGTGGATTAAAAATGCATCGTTCGGAGGAGCTGCAATGGCCATTCTGTGCAATGCATTGTTGATGGCATTGGTGTTTGTTTTAGTTCATCGTGTTAAAAAACGAGTGGGAGAAAAAATGGGCTATCTCGTTTTCATTTCATTTTGGATTGCTTTTGAATTTATTCACCTCGATTGGGATTTAACATGGCCTTGGTTGACACTCGGTAATGTATTTGCCGAAACACCTCATTGGATTCAATGGTATGAATACACGGGAGTTTTTGGTGGTAGTTTATGGGTGTTGGTTGTGAATGTGTTGATTTTTAAATTGATTACAAATAGAAATGCAATCGAAAATCGTAAAGCACAAATTAAAAAAGGAATTATCATCTCTATAATCATACTTGTACCAATTTTAACATCCGCTGTTGTTGGATTGTTTGCAAACAAGTATTGGAAAGGTGGTATGTCGGTAGTGGTTGTGCAACCCAACATTGATCCATACAACGAAAAGTTTTTTGTAAACTATCAGGAACAATTGCAAAAAATGTTAGTCCTTGCAAGCGAACAAGTAGATTCTACCACCGAATATTTATTATTGCCTGAAACAGCATTAACAGAAGATTTATGGGAGAATCAACTTCCACAAAGTTGGAGCATTCAAACACTTCAAAAATACATTCAGCAGTTTCCGAATCTTAAAATTGTAATAGGAGCAAGCACTGCTAAAGTGTATCAACCTGGCGAAGCATTATCTGCTACTGCACGCAAATTCACCAATGACGATGCGTATTATGATTCCTACAATACCGCTTTGCAATTGGATAGCACGGGCAACATTCAAATTTATCACAAATCGAAATTAGTACCAGGTGTGGAAAAAATGCCTTTTCCTTTTATTTTTAAATACGTAGAAAAGTTTGCCATTAATTTAGGTGGAACAAGTGGCAGTTTAGGAATGCAAGATACACGCACCGCGTTCTTTTCTCCTGATCGCTCTAAAGTAACAGCTCCAGTAGTTTGTTACGAAAGTATTTATGGTGAATACGTGAGTGAATACATCAATAATGGCGCACAGTTTATTTCTATTATTACCAACGATGGCTGGTGGGGCGATACGCCAGGTTATAAGCAACATTTAAAATATGGTGCATTAAGAGCCATCGAAACACGAAAGTGGATTGCTCGTTCAGCAAATACTGGCGTTTCTTGTTTTATCAATCCAATGGGTGAAATTCTTCAGGCAACAGAGTATTGGAAACCGGCTGTAATTAAACAACGAATCACTTTGTCGAGCGATCGAACTTTTTACACCAAGTATGGCGATATCATTGCTAGACTGGCTTTTTGGCTGTCGCTTGGATTAATTGTATATTCACTATTAATTCGCTTTAAAATTCTTAAAAAATAGTACCTTTGTGCGTCCTTTTTAGGGCAAAAACAAAGATTAATTTCTAAACAAATAGTATTATGGAAAAATTTGACGTTGTTATTATAGGTTCAGGTCCTGGAGGATATGTTGCAGCAATTCGTTGCGGTCAGTTAGGAATGAAAACTGCTTTGATTGAAAAATATTCAACCCTTGGCGGAACATGTTTAAATGTAGGATGTATTCCTTCAAAAGCATTGTTGGATTCTTCGGAACACTATCATAACGCTACACATACATTCACAGAGCATGGGATTGATGTGAAAGATGTAAAAGTGAATTTAAAACAAATGATTAAACGCAAAGCAGATGTTGTAAAACAAACCTGCGATGGGATTAATTTTTTGATGAAAAAAAATAAAGTAACTGTATTTACTGGTCACGGTTCATTTGTAAATAAAAACACAATTGAAATTGCTGCAGCGGATGGTACAAAAACACAAATAGAGGCAGCAAAAACAATCATTGCTACAGGTTCAAAACCAATGAGTTTACCTGGAATCGAAATTGATAAAAAACGTGTGATTACGTCTACGGAAGCATTAGAAATGACAGAAGTTCCAAAACACATGGTGATTATTGGTGGAGGTGTAATTGGATTGGAATTAGGTTCAGTATACGCTCGTTTAGGAGCAAAAATTTCTGTAGTTGAATTTACAGGTGGCATCATCAGTACAATGGATGGTGCTTTGGGTAAAGAGTTGCAAAAGAGTTTGAAAAAATTAGGTTTCGAGTTTTACTTCAATCATAAAGTAACAGGTGTTTCATCAAAAGGAAAAGATGTTACAGTTACTGCTGATAATGCAAAAGGAGAAAAAGTAGAAATCAAAGGTGATTATTGTTTAGTGTCTGTAGGTCGCAGACCATACACCGATAATTTAGGTTTGGATAAAGCAGGCGTTAAGGTTGATAACAGAGGAAAGATTGAAACCGATGATCATTTACAAACAAATGTTGCGGGTATTTATGCAATTGGTGATGTGATTAAAGGTGCTATGTTAGCGCACAAAGCAGAGGAAGAAGGAACATTTGTTGCTGAAACAATTGCTGGTCAAAAACCACATATCAATTATAATTTAATTCCGGGTGTTGTTTATACTTGGCCAGAAGTGGCTGCTGTAGGTTATACCGAAGAGCAATTAAAAGAACAAGGTAAAAAATACAAATCGGGTTTATTCCCTTTCAAAGCAAGTGGAAGAGCTCGTGCATCAATGGATACAGATGGATTTGTGAAAGTGTTGGCAGATGAAACAACGGATGAAATATTAGGTGTTCACATGATCGGACCACGTGTTGCAGATATGATTGCAGAAGCAGTTGTTGCCATGGAGTTCCGTGCAAGTGCCGAAGACATTTCTCGTATGAGTCATGCACATCCAACATTTACCGAGTCATTCAAAGAAGCATGTTTGGATGCAACTGGTAAGCGTGCTTTACATATCTAGTCATTAGTTAAAAGCGAATAGCGATTAGTACTATCTATTCGCTATTCGCTAATCACTTCAAAATGAAAACAGGAATACTACTTATAAATCTTGGAACACCGGATAGTCCAAAAACTTCGGATGTAAGAAAATACTTAACTCAATTTTTAAACGATCCACGTGTGATTGACATCAATCCCATTGGACGTTTTATATTGGTGAATGGAATCATTGTTCCGTTTCGTTCTTCAAAGTCGGCAAAGTTGTACCAAGCAATTTGGACCAAAGAAGGCTCACCATTATTGATTAACAGCATCAAACAAAAAGACCTTTTGCAAAAAGCAATGGGGAATGATTTTGTGGTGGAGTTGGGAATGCGTTATCAAAGTCCAAGTATCGAATCGGCTATCAATCGTTTGAAAGCAGCGGGTGTAGATAAGATTATTGCCATTCCTTTGTATCCACAATATGCAACATCAAGTACTACTTCTTCTATCGAAGAAGCACAACGTTTGTTTAAAAAATGGCCGAATCATCCTCCAGTAACATACATCGATAACTTTTTTGATGATCCAGGATTTATTGATGCTTGCGTTGAAAAAGGTCGCGAACATAAAATTGAAGACTACGATTATGTAATATTCAGTTACCATGGTTTGCCTGAGCGCCAGATTACAAAAGCTTCAAAAGAGTTTAGTGATGGGTCATGCAAAATAGGAAGCTGTTGTGATACCATTACCGATAAAAATCGTTTGTGTTACCGTGCTAATTGTTTTGCAACAACTCGTGCTATTGTAAAGCAATTGAATATCCCAGAAGGCAAATACAGTTCTACATTCCAATCGCGTTTAGATGATAAATGGTTAAAACCTTATAGCGATAAAGTGGTTGAGCAATTAGCAAAAGAAGGCAAGAAAAAAGTATTGGTATTTTCTCCAGCATTTGTTGCCGATTGTTTAGAAACAATTTATGAAATTGGAACCGAGTATCAGGAGATATTCCATGAACATCGTGGTGAAAAAATACAGTTGGTTGAAAGTTTAAATGATCATCCAAAATGGATTGAAGCATTAAAGAACATATTATTGAAACACAATTAAAAGAAGCCCATTGGGGCTTTTTTTGTATCTTTACTTCACTACTTAATTAAACAAATGAATTCAATTAAACTAGGCATCATTGCGATTAGCTTCTTAGTTGGATTAGTTCCAGTTCAGAACGATTGGGAATTGCAAAAGTTTGAGCAAGGAATTGCTGTTTATACCCGTATTGCCGAAAACTCAAAGTTTAAAGAATTAAAATCAGTTGCTCAGTACAAAGCATCGTTGTCGGCAATGGTTGCCTTAATCAACGACCGACCAAGCTATACCAAATGGGTGTACCGTTGTGGAGAATCCGAAATTTTAAAACGAATCAGTGATACCGAATTGATGCATCACCAAACGGTGGTGGCACCTTGGCCTGCTGATAACCGAGATTTTGTAGTAAATGTAAAATTAACACAGGACCCTAAAACAAAGGTTATTACTATAAATTCTACCTGCAAGCCCGATTATATTCCACACAAAAAAAATCATGTTCGTATAACAGAGTTTAGAGCCAAATGGATTTTAACACCATTGCCAGGTGGTTATGCAAATGTAGAATACCAACTATTGGTAAACCCAGGTGGCAATGTGCCTGCGTGGTTAGTGAACATGGCCGTTATTGATGGTCCTTTTGAAACGGGAGTGAATATGCGCGAATGGATAAAAAAAGATGTGTATCAAAAAGCAAAATTGTCTTATATTGTTGATTAGTATGTTCGTATTATGGATTAAATGCGATTTGTTTTAACAAACAATTGCTTATTTTTGAAGTATATCGAGTACCATTTAAGTATATGTCAGAAGATAGAAAAAACCTTATAGTTCCTGAAAACGAAAAGTTTATCAACTTGGAAAAAGCAATTGCTTCTAAAAATCCAAAGTTGTTAAAGTTTATGCCTGGCTTTGTATTGCGTTACATCAAAAAGATTGTTCACCAAGAGGAGTTAAATCAGGCCATTTATTTGGCTCGTCATCGTCACGGTGTCGATTTTGCAAATGCGGCTTACGAAGAGTTTGGTGTTAAGTTTAAGGTAATTGGGGAAGAGAATATTGTTAAATCGGGTGGTGTAATCATGGCGGCTAATCATCCCTTGGGTGGATTGGATGGCATTACCTTCATGAAAATTGTTTCGGATTACCGTCCGGATATTCGCTTTTTTGTGAACGACTTGTTAATGGCTTTGAAAAATTATGCACCCATTTTTGTTCCAGTAAATAAACATGGTAAAAATTCAAGTGATTATGCACGTAAGTTCGAAGAGGTGTATGCCGGTACTGAATGTTTATTGATTTTCCCTGCTGGATTGGTATCACGTAGAAACGATAAAGGGGTGGTGGAAGATTTGGTTTGGAAAAAAAGTTTTATTGCCAAAGCCATTCAGTATAAAAAGAACATTGTACCCGTTTACATTGAAGGAAACAATTCAAAGCGTTTTTACAATTTAGCGTATTATAGAAAAAAGTTAGGCATCAAAGCAAACATCGAAATGTTTTACTTGGTAGATGAAATGTATCGCCAACGTGGAAAAACATTGACTTTTACGTTTGGAGAACAAATATCATGGGAAACATTTACGAGCGATTATCCAACAGAATATTGGTCGGCTAAAGTGAAAGAGCATGTGTATGCGTTAAAAAGTGGCGACAAATCCAAATTATTACCAACTATTAAAAACAATCAAAACTCCTAAATAATATTCGTATGCAAGATATTATTCAACCAGTAGCGAAAGAGCTGTTAGCAGCTGAATTAACAAAAGAACGTTTTGTTCGTGTTGCTAACAATGGTAACAATGAAATTTATATTATTACATATCACGATTCACCAAATGTGATGCGCGAGATTGCTCGTTTGCGCGAAGTAACCTTCCGTGCAGCAGGTGGTGGAACAGGTCATGAAATTGATATTGATGAATTTGATACTTCCGATTCACCTTACAAACAATTGATTGTATGGAATCCAGAGGAGAAAGAAATTGTGGGTGGATACCGTTACATTAAGTTGGGTGAAGCACCTGTTATTAATGGCGTGGTGCATGTTGCAACAACTGAGTTGTTTACCTTCTCCGATCAATTTGTAAAAGAGTTTGTGCCATCAACTATTGAATTGGGACGTTCATTTGTTCAACCAAAATACCAACCATCGTTGGAAAATCGTAAAGGATTATTTTCATTGGATAATTTATGGGATGGTTTGGGAGCAATTGTAATTGATAATCCAGATGTAAAACATTTTTACGGTAAAGTAACCATGTACACCGATTTTGATGCACATGCGCGCGATATGATTTTATCGTTCTTGACTCATTTCTTTCCTGATAAGGATAAATTGGTTCGCCCGATTGCACCATTGGGATTAAAAACAGATGTGTCGGAATTTATGAAATCAATTGAAGGATTGGATTTTAAAGAAGCGAATAAAGTATTGAATCAAAATGTAAGAGCCTTGGGTGAAAACATTCCACCTATGGTAAATGCATACATGAATTTATCGGCTACCATGAAGTTTTTTGGAACAGCAATGAATGATCATTTTGGTGAAGTAGAGGAGAGTGGAATTATGGTAACGATAGCTGATATTTACGATTCTAAAAAAGAACGTCACGTAGCATCGTATAAAAAATAGATTCGAAAATCGGATTTAGAATTAATCGAATCAATTTTAAAGTATGGATATTAAGTCAGCCCAGTTTGTAATTAGCAATACCGATTTTAACAAGTGTCCTGCACCTGTATTGCCCGAGTATGCGTTTATTGGTAGATCAAATGTTGGGAAATCCTCTTTGATAAATATGTTGTGTGTTCGTAAGGACATGGCCAAAACATCGGGCAAGCCTGGTAAAACACAATTGATTAATCATTTTCTTATCAATCAAAATTGGTACTTGGTAGATTTACCTGGTTATGGATATGCGCAAGTATCGCGCGATAAACGCGATAAATGGGATCAGTTTATAAAAGAATACATAGTTAATCGTCCGAACTTGATGTGCATGATGGTATTGATTGATGCACGTTTGGAGCCACAGCGAGTAGATTTAGAATTTATTCAATGGTTGGGCGAAAACGGAATTCCTTTCGTGATGGTGTTTACGAAGATGGACAAGCTTACGAAAACAAAAATTGCTGCCAATCTTAAAAATTATAAAAACGAATTAGCAACTACTTGGGAAATTATGCCGGAGATGTATTATACATCGGCAGAAGAAAAAACTGGTAGAACAGAACTCTTAGCTTTTATTGATGAAAGCAATAAGCTATTTCAAAAACCTTAATGAAACCCGAACTCATTAAAACGGCCGATGGCTCGCATTCTTTGTTTTTAAAGGACTTGGACGAGCATTACCATTCGGTGCATGGAGCCATTCAAGAAAGTAAACATGTTTTTCTTCAAGCAGGTTTAAGTCAGTTTAATGATAAAAAAAAATGTTCCATTTTGGAAATTGGTTTTGGAACAGGCTTAAATGCATTGCTAACGTTAATTGAAAATGCCAATTCAAATCGTGTTATTGATTACACAACACTTGAAGCATTTCCATTGGAGATGGAAGTGGTGAACGAATTAAATTATGTGCAGGAATTAAATGCAAGTGAATATCATTCCATTTATTTGAAGATGCATGAATCGGAATGGGAAACAAAAATTTCACTTTCCCCAAACTTTAATTTTACAAAAATCAAAAATACCTTACAAGAAGTTTCTTTTCCGCAGCAATACGATTTAATTTATTTTGATGCATTCGGACCTCGTGTTCAACCCGAACTGTGGACCGAAGAAGTATTCACAAAAATCTACAATGCCACCGCAGTAGGCGGAATGCTGGTTACCTATTGTGCCAAAGGGGAAGTAAAACGCACCTTAAAAAAAGTAGGTTTTGTATTGGAAACATTGCCTGGCCCTCCTGGTAAACGCGAGATGATAAGAGTTGTTAAGCATTAATTAAAAATGCTATTGGATAATAGGGCATTTTAGTTTAGATTTGTAGTACTAAATTCTACTAACCATGATGTCTAAATCACTTTCCTTCAGCCTTTTGTTAGTTTCAACCGCATTTATTTTTTCATGTGGAAACACCAACAATCAAACAATTTCTGAAACAGCAGATTCAACTGCAGTTGAGAAAAAGGACACAAGTACTGTGGATGAATACACACAGTTTAAGTACGACATGGTTATCAGCAATATTCCATTTCCATTCGAAATGATGGAAAAATTAAAATCATCGGCTGTTGGATTCAACCAAAAAGCAATGAATGCGGTTGGAAATATTTCTAAGTACAATCAGTTTAATGCCAAAGCATTTAACTTGGGTGTATATGGTGCCGATTTAGCTTACTCTGTTACCTACGAACAATTTCAACAAATTGGTTCCTACATTAAAAACACAAAAACACTTGCCGAAGATTTAAGCATTCCATTGGCATTCAACCAAGAGATGATGGATAAGTACAATAAGTACAAAGACAATAAAGATTCATTGGCAAAAGTAGTGTACGATTCATACAGCAAAGTTGACCAAACTTTAAAAAGCAATGAGCGTGTTGCAATGGCAGCATTGGTAGTTACTGGTAGTTGGTTAGAAGGATTGTATTTAACAACAAAAACATTTGTGGATGAGCCGAAGTCGGAAATAAACAAAGCGTTGTATGCGACTATTTGGGAACAAAAATTACATTTAGAAAATATTATTAAACTGTTGGAAGAGTTTAAATCAGATGCTTATTTTGATAGTTTAATTAAAGAATTAAAAGAGATGCAAGCGGAATTTGAAGGAGCAGTTTTGGATGAGAAAAAATTGATCGAATTAAACAAAAAAGCCGCTAAGCTTAGAAACAGAATTATTGAAGGGCTTTAATTCTTCGTTCTTGTTTTTAAAAACGCATTCAGTTTTTCCAGATTGTCGGTGCTGATGTAATCCACTCCGCAATCGAGTAAAAGCTCCCATATCAATTCATTTTCGGGTACTGCCCATAAACGAATTTTTTTGCCTTGTTGGTGTGCTGTTTCTACCAGTGCAAGTAGCTCCTCAACAACACTTACCGAAATTTTCCCTTTGCCATTCCAATTGAGCGTATTCTTGTAATGTGTACTTGCCAATGGTGCAAACTCTTTTGTATAGTTGTTTTTTTTGCAAGTCAGTAAACTTTCATCAATAAACATTCTACGTATCAATTCATCTTTCGATTGCTGATAGGGTTTGTTGCCCGATAACACAATCGTTACAGCACGCTCGTGGTACACACCATTTTCATAACTGCTCAGTAGTTCCTTGTATTTTTCTAAAAGTGTTTTTAAAGCAGCATACGTTGTTGCTGCATCCGATTTTATATCCACCAATAATTGAATGGAAGTAGAGTCATTTTCAAAAATATGTCCTTTGTTTTTTGCAGCCAGTTCTTGTAATGTTTTTAAATAAAGCGTTTCAAAGTCTTTGTTTTTCTTTACTAATGGATAGGTATGATCCACCACCAATTTTCCTTTTATCAAAAACACATCGGCTTCAATGCTTGTAAAGCCATTTTTTAGGGCATCGCTTAATGGATGATGGTGTTTGTAATCGTTGTGTGCATGGGCATTTTTGTGCACCATTGTTTGTGCAAAGCTAGGCGCCTGAATACTCAGGAAAATCAAGAATAGGAGGCGTGTTTGAAGCTTGAGCAAAATCATGATTTTTATACCCATAAAAATGAGGAAATTATTTGAAAAATCAGTATTTTCGTTAAAATTTAGATGCAGCGATGGCAATTTTAGGAGCGATAATTAAACGAACATTTGAGCTGAGAGGGAGAATGCCCAAAATGCGCAGGGTGAATGGTGTTCGTCAACAACAAAAAGTACTTAAAAAACTATTATCCAAAGCAGAATTCACTGCTTTTGGTGAACAATACAATTTCTCGAAAATATTAAGTGATCCAAACACCTTTGATGCTTTCCGTAATTCGGTACCCACACACGATTACAATTCCATGTATAAGAATTGGTGGTACCGTTCATTAAAAGGAGAAAAAGATGTTTGTTGGCCTAAAAAGATAAAATACTTTGCCTTGAGCTCCGGAACTTCCGAGTCGGCAAGTAAATCCATTCCGGTTACAAGCGACATGATTAAGGCGATTGTAAAAACAACCACCAACCAATTAACGTGTCAGGCAAAAATTGATTTACCAAAAGAACATTTCGAACGCAAAGTATTGATGGTGGGTGGTAGCACCGACTTAAAATACAATGGTGTTTATTACGAAGGCGATTTGAGTGGTATCACCACTGGCAATGTTCCTTTCTACGCGCAAAACTTTAGTAAACCAGGAAAAGAAATTTCCAAACAAAAAGATTGGGAAAAGAAGTTAGAGGAGATTACCAAGAATGCTCCTAACTGGGACATCGGAATTATTTGTGGTGTGCCTGCATGGATACAAATTTTGTTTCAACGCATCATCAAAGAATACAATGTAAACAACATCCATGATATTTGGCCAAACCTAAAAGTGTATGTACACGGTGGTGTTTCATTCGCACCTTACAAAAAAGGTTTTGAAAAATTATTGGGACAACCCTTGATGTATTTTGATACCTATTTGGCTTCCGAAGGATTTGTTGCTTTTCAGGACCGACCAGATGCTGAAGGAATGCGCATGGTATTGGACATCGGTATTTTTTATGAGTTTGTTCCATTCAACGATAAAAACTTTGATAGCGATGGTGTGATGGTGGAGAATCCACAAGTATTTAATATTGGTGAAGTAAAAGAAGGAGAGGAGTATGCCTTGTTATTATCAACCTGCTCGGGTGCTTGGCGTTATTTGATTGGTGATGTGGTAAAGTTTTCGAATCTAAAAAATTACGAAATCATTATTACGGGTCGTACCAAACATTTCTTGAGTTTGTGTGGTGAGCATCTTTCGCAAGACAATATGAACAAAGCCATTGAATTGGTGTCGAAAGAATTGAACATTGATGTAAAAGAATTTACGGTAACCGGTATTTCATTCGAAGGCATGTTTGCACATCATTGGTATGTGGGTACCGATGATAAAGTAGATGCAAAAGTATTCAAACAATTATTGGATAATCATTTGAAGGAATTGAATGACGATTACAAAGTGGAACGCATTGCAGCATTAAAAGATGTAATCGTTGATATATTACCTGCCGATACCTTTTATGAGTTTATGCGATTAAAAGGAAAAGCAGGCGCACAAAATAAATTTCCACGTGTGCTAAAGAACAAACAATTGCATGAGTGGAAAGATTATTTGGTATTAAATAAATTACAAGCCTAAATGATTAGCTTAATCTATCAAACAGTAGTCATTGTTATTCTCTTGTCCTTTTCGTTCGGACCAGCATTTTTTGCTTTGTTAAATACAAGCATCAAACATGGTTCAAGAGAAGGTTCATTGTTGGCAATTGGTGTTGTGTTGAGCGATTTGTTTGTTTGTTTATTGGTGATTTATTTAATTAGTTTAGGCGCTACACGTTACATTCAAGACGAAAAAAATCAACGCTTCATGGGCATTATGGCTGGTGTGTTATTGGTCGTATTTGGTTCTTTCTATTTTAAAAAGCCTGTTAAAAAAAGTGAGGATACCATTGAGTTGGCAAGTCCATCCACTAAAAATTTAATTCTAAAAGGATTTTTCTTGAATCTGTTAAATCCAGCAGTATGGCTGCTTTGGTTGGGTAACGTAACTGCGGTTAGTAAAACATTCGATTACTCTGTTATCAAAATGTTGATTTACTTTGGAATCACCTTGGGTTTGGTATTAACTGTAGAAATATTTAAAGCATCCCTTGCTTCAAAAATCAAACGTTATTTAACTGAAAAGTTAATGCGTATGTTTAATTATACTACAGGTGTACTGCTAATTGCATTTGGTATTGGTTTGATGTACAAACACTATTTTAGTTAATCAAATAAATCCAGCTGATCCTTTTTCGGTTTCGGACGTTCAAACACACTTAAATCATATTCAAATTTTCCTTTGTTGGGCATGTGTTTTTTCACTGCCATGCTAAACAATTGATGGATGGAAGCAGCAATGTTGCCTTCGCCACGCATACGTGTTCCGTAGCGTGAATCACTTAATTGTCCGCCATGCATAGACGCAATATGATTCAATACTTTATCGGCTCTATCGGGGAAGTTTTTATGAATCCAATCTTTAAAAATGTCGCCAATAGAACCATTTAAGCGCACCAATGTCATTCCTGCTATGCGAGCACCACTATTGGCTGCTGCTTCAATCAGCTCTGGAATTTCATCGCTATTTAATCCGGGGATGATGGGTGCTGTCATCACACCAACTGGTATTCCTGCTTTGCTCAATGTTTCAATCACACGCAATCTGTTTTTTGCTGTTACGGTGCGTGGTTCCATTTTCTGACGAAGCTCTTCGCGCAAACTGGTGATTGAAATCATTACATGAATCAAATTTAGTTTGGCTAACTCTTGAAGCAAATCAATATCGCGCAAAATCAAATTGTTTTTGGTAATCATGCTTGCCGGATGTTTGAATTTTAAAAGCACTTCCAGCATCTGCCTCGTAATTTTTAATTCACGTTCCACCGGTTGGTAACAATCGGTATTGCCCGAAAACATGATCGGAGATACTTCCCAATTTTTATTCATGAATTGTTTTTCGAGCAGTTGAGGTGCATTGGGTTTTGCAATTATTTTTCGTTCAAAATCCAATCCAGCGCTGTAACCCCAATATTCGTGAGTGTTACGAGCGTAGCAATAAATACATCCATGTTCGCAACCTTGGTAAGGGTTCATGGAGTACATGCCGGGTATGTCCGGACTTTTTACAACGTTCACAATCTTTTTTGGATGCTCATAAAAGATTTGTGTTTTTTCATTGCTCAACAATGGTTCATCCAATACTTCATCGTGCTCGGTAACGTATTTGTTTTTTAAAAACTTGTTATCCGTGTTTATTTGTGAACCTCTGCCTTTGAAATAGTCGTCCATTTTTTTCTAGTAAATAGTGAATAGTGAATAGGGAATAGTGAATAGGGATTAGTGAATAGTAAATAGGGTTTAGTTGTTCTCAATTAGCATATATATTAACATTTATCCTCTTTGCGTTTCTTTGCGTAAACCCTTTGCGAGCCTCTGCGGTAAACCCTTCCCACACTCATCGACATCCCGATAGCTATCGGGACAGATTGACAACCCACAGATTCATTTAAAAATCCTCCGCGTCTCCGCGCCTCTGCGGTGAAATAAAACTACAAAACACTTTCTTCCATTTTACTAATAATCTTAGCAATTTGAATCAATTAATTCACGATTATTGAGAATTGTTTTATCTTTAATAGAACAAAACAATTGTATGAAACACATTCTCTCTACACTACTGCTTTTATTTGTAATTAGCACGAATCAACTAATGGCGGAAACATTTTTTGATTCCATCAATCATGCTAATCACAGTCATTCTCCATTGGAAATTTTATCGGGTAGTGGCGATGATTCCATTGTATGCTACAAACAAGCACACCGAAATATTTATGTGGTGATTACTGTTTTGATTGTTGTGATTGCTTTAATCACCATTCGTTTGTTGGTGATGAACAAAAAAACAAACAAAATACTAAAAGCAAAAAACGAAATCATTGAAGAGAAAAATAAAAACATTACCGATAGCATCAATTATGCAAAACGTTTGCAAAATGCCATACTTCCTCCTCGCTCCGTAGTAGAAGCAACGTTGCCACAACATTTTATTTTATACATGCCCAAAGACATTGTGAGTGGCGATTTTTATTGGGTATCCCATCACGAAACAAAATTTATGGTAGCCGCTGTGGATTGCACCGGACATGGTGTTCCCGGAGCATTGTTGAGTGTAGTGGGTCATAATGCTTTGCACCAAACCGTAAACGAATTAGGAATTACACAACCCAGCAATGTGTTGGATTCCATGAATACCATCATCAAAAATATTTTACATCAGGATAAAGACAGCGATATCAAAGATGGAATGGACATGGCTTTGTGTACCTTCAATAAAGAAACAATGATGCTGGAATATGCAGGTGCCAACAATCCCTTGTACATTGTTTCGGATAAAACATTAAACATCATCAAACCATCACGTTTGACGGTGGGTAGTGTGGAGGAAACCGTTGTAGAACCACCAAAAAACAATTCCATACAATTAAAAAAAGGCGATTGTTTTTATATTTTCAGTGATGGCTATGCCGATCAGTTTGGTGGCCCCAACAATAAAAAATTCAAATCGAGCCGCTTGCAGGAATTATTAATTGAGATTAATGATAAACCCATGCAGGAACAAAAACAATTGGTATGCGATGCCTTTATTCAGTGGAAAGGCAATTACGAGCAGGTGGACGATGTATTGGTAATTGGTATACGTGTATAGATGAGCCGGAAGATTATCCATATTGATATGGATGCATTTTATGCATCGGTGGAACAACGGGATAATCCGGAATACAGAGGAAAACCAATTGTGGTGGGCGGACCGCCCGAAGGTAGAGGTGGAGTAGTGGCTACTGCAAGTTACGAAGCACGCAAATTTGGAATACGCTCCGCAATGCCCAGCAAAAAAGCAAAAGAACTTTGTCCCGATGTTATTTTTGTATACCCACGCTTTGAAGCCTACAAAGAAGCAAGCCGAAAAATCAGAGAAATATTTCAACGCTATACCGATTTAATAGAACCACTTTCATTGGATGAAGCATTTTTGGATGTTACCGAAGATAAATTGGGCATTGGCTCCGCCATGGAAATTGCTTCGCAAATTAAACAAGCCATAAAAGATGAAACAGGATTAACTGCTTCGGCAGGTGTAAGCTCCAGTAAGTTTGTTGCTAAAATTTGTTCCGACTTGCAAAAGCCCGATGGGCTCACCTTTATTGGACCTTCCAAGATAGAAGCCTTTATGGAAAAATTACCTGTTGAGCGATTTTTTGGTGTAGGGAAAGTGACGGCCGACCGAATGAAAAAAATGGGCTTGCATACCGGAGCCGATTTAAAAGCAATGACGGAACAAGACTTGATTCATTATTTTGGAAAAGCTGGACGATTTTTTTACAAGATAGTACGAGGAATAGACAACCGCGAAGTGCAGCCCCACCGCGAACACAAAAGCATGGGTGCCGAAGATACCTTTAGTTATGATTTAACAGAGTTGGAAGAGATGAACGAACAGTTGGAAAAAATTGCAAATACGGTTTGTAGACGATTGGAGAAATACAAGTTAAAAGGAAGAACCATCACACTTAAAATTAAGTACCACGATTTTAAACAAATTACCCGCAACCATAGCTTCGATAAATTAATTAACGATTACGATACCATTGTGACTACTGCCAAACAGCTATTGTTAAACACCGATTTAAACAATAAAAAAATACGCTTGCTGGGAATTTCTTTGTCCAATTTTATAGAATTGGATGCTCCAGTAAAAAAGAAAAAAACGAATGGGCAGTTGGAGTTGTTTTAGGGGGAATAAATCTGATGGCTTGCCGTTCACTGTGAAGTTGTTTGATATTACTAATTAATTAGTTGATTTGAATTCAATTTTTTTTATTTCTGAAGTCGGTATTGAAATACAAGAATTAGTCGAGTCAATTTTAATAAATGTATAACTGTCGGTTTTGCCTAAATAAACATTGTTTGTTATGTTATTGCATTCAATCATATAATTGTCTGTCATAATATTTACTTGACATTTATTGCTTGACACAACCTGGATATCATGCTTTGCAAACAAAAAAACCGCTGTTATAATCGTTAATACAATTGAAACTCCCATTCCAAAATCCGAAAAGTCAATTTCATTATTCTCGTCCTTTGTCATTATTAAATATGATAAGAACTGCAGAGTACAAAACACTATAAAATATATAACAAAATAATTAAAGCCTAGAATATCAAAATAAATTAAGATTGAAAGAGTAGTAATAGTGATTGCAAAGAACAATGCATATTTGTAGCGATTAGAATATATTATGTTTAGAAATGCTGAAATAATTTCATCAAATTTTATTTTTTTATTTTTATGCAAAACATTCATAGTCATAAAAGTAATGAGAAGCATAGTTGCAGCAAAACTTAATAAGATGTTTATGTCATCTAAAAAGGAAGTGATAATTTCTGAAAAACTAAGAAAATCAACTATATTTATATTAAAGGCTGAGTAATAAATAATTAGTTTTAGTACTCCGCAAAAAATTAAAAATGGACTTAATATTGAAAATGTTTTTATAACTTTGTCAAGCATAGGTTTTAAATTGAAAATTTGTTTGTTTAATATACTAAGTAAGACAAATATGCCTCATTATATTTTGTAGCGTTTTGTCTTCTGAAATATCTATCCGTCACCAACTCAAATCTATGGTTAGTATTGCTTTTTTATTATTTCATTTACTCTTTCTAAATAGTCTAGGTCTGATTTTATTTTATTTACGATAATTAGGATTATTCTCTTTTTTGAATTGTTTGCTATAATTATATTGTTTATTTCTTTTAAATTATAATCAGCAAATGCTTTTTGAATATTTGCGGTACTAATTTTATTGAAGCAATTAAATATTATTGTCAATTTACCTCTTTTTGCTTTTGTTACACTGCCTACGTTATCCAAAAATCCTGGATAATTGAAGCGTTGCAATTCATTTAATGTTAGGGATTCATATGTGAGGAATGATATTACATCATATTTTTCCCCATGCTTTCTTATTCCAAAACTCCCTCTGTTTTTTTCTTTTATTATTTTATATTTATGCTCAATAATTAAGTTTTCTGATAAAACTTTCATTGTTTTAAATTTTTCAATTAGAGATTGAGATAACCATTTCTTTTCAGCTTTTAGTAGTTTTGCATCTGTTTTTAATGATTCGTTTATAGGTGCAATAATTAATTTAATTCTTGATTTTAGTCTATTCTTGAATTTATTATTTGGCTGTGTCCAATCTATGATGTTTTTGGTGATAAGGTCAAAGTGTATTTTCAAATTACCATTAATGTCCTCAATATTTGGTTGAAAATGATCTTTTCTTACAGTGAAAATTACCTCCTTTTTCTGTCCATGGATATATCCTGCTTCATAATATACTGATGGTCTTGCATAGGTTAAGTCAGATATACAAAAATCAGCTGATTTAATTAGTTCAACAATTTTTTGATCAATATTTTTATTGTGATTAATCTTATCAACTCTTAATGGGATAATCTTGTATTCTTTTAGAACGGGTAAAATATTTTTGGAATAAATACTATCAACATCTTTCTGTCCAAATGCACATGCTATAAAACATTTTAAATTTTTCGTCATATAAATCTAATACTAATTGTTTTTAGCTTTCTGATATGCAGATTTTAAAAATATAAATGTCTTAACCGAAAAACTTTATTAAATGTACTGAACTAAATTGCAAATACAAAATCAATTTGCGCGTAGCGCACCTTTAAAATTGTATTTGCAACTTACACAAACTCTGCATTGCTTATAGGTGATGTTATCAGCTGGTACAATGTCTTATTACAAAAGTACGTCTATTACTTCGGTCTTAAATCTACTTGCGAGTTCACCGACTGCTCCAGTGAGGATAGGTGTATCTCGTTCTCTCCACAATTTGGCTAATGCATTTAAATAAGCTTTAGCTTCTTCCTCCCGATAACTAACTTCTGGCGAAAATAACATAGAAGGTTTTTTAAACATTTCGAAACCTCGATTTATGGTTCTGTCAACAGCCTCTCGTGCCTCATCGCTATCTTCTTCTGGGGTTATTTGTATCAAGTCTTCCCAAACCAAGTTCATCAAATATTGTTTGTCTTCATCGTTGAGTTTATCTGAAATGCAAAGCTCATAAATGCACTGACCCATGCAATCGTAAACACTTTCAATTAGGTCGTGGTGTTTTGATTGCAATGCCACATCTTTCCAATCTATCATTTTTGAAAACAGATCTGAAATAAGGTCAAAATTTCTTGTTGATTTGTTTTGATTCGATTCAGGAGATGGTAAATCATCCATATTATTTAAGATACCTGCAACAAAATGCCTATAATAATACATCCACATATGATCATTAACATTTTGCCTAATTGCTTCTCTAACCATAATGTCAAAATACCAAATGGCTATTGTGATTCTGTAATTCCAAACTGTGTCATGCTCTTTTTCTCTATCGGTCTCTCTTAATGCACTGTATTCCTTTTTTGCTTCCTCCTGAATTTCTAAAAGTGCTTGTTCCGCAATACCTCTCCAGGCTTGGTTAACTGATGCAACATTAATGTTATTAAATAAGGCAAAAAGAATTGGTCTTTCATCTTCTATTGCATAAGCCTTAAACTCTCCATAGTTTTGATTGTTTCTAATCTCTCTAAAAAAAATTCCATTCTTATTTAGGGTAATAACTTTTAAAAATCGATTAACAAACTCATCTTCTTTTACTTCTATGGAGTTTAATTCTTGAATTACACTTGCGAACAGGTGAGGGTTAAGATTAGCTACGCTGTCAATAAATGTGTCGTTGAGAATAATTCGATAGTAAACATTATTGCCATAAATTTTTGAGGAAGTATTTATTACTTTATCATACTCTTTGCTATAACCCTTTCTGTCAATTAACCATATTCCAGTTTTATTGGGAATAATAATTGTTTTTTTCGCTCTTAAAAAATCTTTCACGTTTTGAAGATGATATTGCTCAATTAATTCAGAAAGAAAACCAACGTCATTTCGTCTAAGTAGCTTTTCATAATACTTCATTAATCGTTCTCTGTTAGAAAGTGGGAAATTTCCTTTAAAAATTTTCCATACAGCCCAAAGTAAAGTGGTCAAAGATATTATATATGCCCAAGCCGAAGGCGAGGGAAAGCCATCCATTTCAAAAAAAGAAAAACAATTAAATTTTTTTTCCCACCAGTCGTATGAAATTAGAAAATGCAAGAAAAAAAACACAGCGACAAGTAAGGCAACTTGTGTATAGGAAAATTTTAGAAATACATACTCCCTGTTCTTCTCTGAAATAAATGCGAAAATTGCAAGTAAAATACCAATAAGAGTTAAAAGATCAGAAATTGTCATATGTGATATTTCGAATTATGTTAATTGTATTGTAATCTCTCTGTACTTGCTGATAACTATATTATAATCGCAATTTTATAGCGCCTATCTACCCCAATTGTTATGCATATGCGTTATTGAGTTCTGTTTTTCTATTACACCCAAATATAGTTCATTTATAAGAATGAATCAACAGGGAAAATAAGCCAAAATGTAGTCATTTCTTACATGTTGAAAATTTAATATTCAATGAGGGTAAATACGACCTGTTAATCTAATTCTTTTGCAAGATGAACTTAATTTGTTTTTTATCCTGGCTCAGTAATAAAAAGCTTAATGTTTTGTCTCCATCAGTCATTGTTAAAATCGTTTTGTTGTCTGCTGTTGTCAATTGCCATTTACCTATTGTTTCCCATTTGGGTGGTTTACGGGTAAAGTAATCAGAAAAGGTTTTATTTCCGCAATGTGCATAAAAGGTATGTTTTTGCAATGTGCCATTCCGTTTTAAAAAGGTGTAATTGCCTTTTTTGTCGGTTTTGAATAGGAGCGTGTCACCAACGTTCATGCTGTCGGCAAAGGAGTCAAAGTCCCATTTGCCACAAAGGTCTTTTTTTGTAACAGAGCTCTGCCCAAATGTTTGCATGAAACTAAACATCAAGGCTAGCAAGAAGAAAAGTTTGAGTTTAGGGTTCATTTACATTGAAATCGTATTCGACCAAATCATATTCTTTTTCTCCTGCCCTTCTTTGAAGTCATAGGAAAATGCTTTTTGATTTGCTGAAGCTTTCATTAAGTTAAAACCTATTTTGAAATTACTTTTGGAGCTGTCCATTGTCGGGCTAACCAATAGTCTTAACTCCACTGTTTTTGATTGTCCTGGTGCAAGTGTCAAAATTAGTGGGATATTTTTGTTGCAATCAATTCCCTGAATTTGCAATTGATTATTATCAACCGAATAAAAGTCTTGCCAATTACATGACATACTAAAATACCTCAAGGTATCTTTGGTATTATTCGTTAAAGTGGCAGGTGTAACAAAATATGTTTGATTGTCTTCGTCTTCTTTTATAAATCCTCCTTTAGTAATGGTCAAGGTATAATCTGTTCCTTTTGTTGATTGAGAAAAAACAACACCGTTGAAGAGTAAAACTGTTAAAGTCAAAAGTATTCTTGTCATTAATTGTTTTGTTTAGTGTTTATTCAGAAAGAGACAGTTTAATTATTATTGCTTATGTTTTGAATGCAAACGTTTCTTCTCACAATCTCTGACTAAGCTATCTGTCATTCTTTGGAATTGTCTTTCCTTTTTAAAGTCGTAATGTAAACTGATACTATCTTTTGAATCAACGGTTAATGTCATTGTACTATATTCAATTGTTGGTTCCGATTCCATGTTGGTAGTTGAGCCAGTCCCGCCTAACCAAACGCCAACTTCATTTGAAGGTGGCTGATTTTTCTGACTGTCAAAATACATGTAGTTTGCTCTAGGAGGAAGTGATTTTAGTTTACCATCATTTAGCTGGTAATAGTATTTATGATTTACATAACCAGTTTTAACCTCACCTTGATATAAAAGAATTCCATTGCTAGGAATAAATAGTTGCTCTCTGCCGTCTTTTTCCTTGACAGGTTGACCGCAAGAAATATTACCCACAAGAACAACATCACCTTTAAAACCATTTGTAAAAATGAAATCAAATTTTTGTGCAGTTGCTGTTCCGATTGTCCCATATAAATACATAATCGTCATAAAAACAGGATACCATAAAAGCAGGGGCAAAACTGTCCAAAGGGCTTTTGTTAGAATTTTCTTTTTACTAAACCATAACAACACTGCTCCAATTATGAATACTGGAATTGTGAATATTATTACATACGGACTCAATACTGACAAAATAAATGTCAGAACAATAATTCCGATTCCAATTTTTCCAATCATCATTTAATTTCTAGCAAAAAGTAATATGTTAGAAGTATTCCGAAGTATGACGCACAACTATTATCTAAAGGCTAATGGTATCTATTATACCCAAATATAATTCATTTATCAAAATGAATCAATAGGGATACAACTTAAAAAACAAGAAATTATTACCCTCTACGAATTTTGCTAATCTGAATTTTCAATTCGTTTTCAATGGTTTTTAATCGGCCCATTTCGGAGCTGGTTACCAAACTTATCGAAAGTCCTTTTTTGCCTGCTCGTCCTGTACGGCCACTGCGGTGGGTATAATATTCCAATTGTTCGGGCAATTGGTAATGGATTACATATTGAAGATTATCTACATCAATACCTCGTGCTGCCATATCGGTAGCAATTAGTATTTGTACTTTTTCATTTTTAAAGGCACGCATCACTTTTTCACGGTCGCGTTGTTGCAAATCCCCATGCAAAGCTTCGGCTAAATGGTTGCGTGCAATCAATTGTTTGGCCAATGATTGTGTTCCATCTTTTGTTTTGCAAAATACAATGCCTCGTCCTTTGCCTTGTGTTCTTAAAAATTCCAACAAGGTATTTAGTTTGTCTTTTGTATCAATGCATTGCACGTATTGGTGTTCAATATCGCGGTTAACGCTGTTTTTTACATCCACTACTACTTTGTAGGCATCTTCGTCCATATAGGATTCAATAATGCTTTTTAAAGAGTCAGGTATGGTTGCGGAGAATAACCATGTTTGACGTTGTCCGTTGGTTTGTTCTAAAATGGTATCAATACTTCCTTTAAAACCCATGCTCAACATTTCATCGGCTTCGTCCAACACAATCGTATTCACATCTGTTAAACTGATGGCTTTGCGTTCTAATAAATCAATCAATCGTCCGGGTGTTGCCACCACAATATGTGTTGGTCGGCTCAAATTGCGAATTTGCAATTCAATGGGTTCGCCACCATACACGGCTTCCACAAATACACGCCCTGGGTTGTAGCGTGCTACACGAAACAATTGTTTGGCTATTTGTTGTCCCAACTCACGTGTAGGGCAAAGTATCAATGCTTGTACTTTTGGATTTGTAGTGTCAATCTTTTGCAACAGTGGTAAACCAAATGCTAAGGTTTTTCCGGTGCCGGTTTGTGCCTGACCAATAAAATCAAATCCTTCTTTTAATAAATAGGGAATGGATTTTTTTTGAATTTCGCTGGGATCAAAAATATTATTTTCGATGAGTCCTTTTATTAAGGCTTCGGATACGCCAAGTGCTGCAAATGTCGACAATGTGTTGTGTTATTTAATGAACAACAAAGATACTTGAATTACTATTCAAAGGGGAATTTAATAGTAAAAATTGAATAAGCTTTGGAGGCAATTTAGTTCCAACTTGCTTTCCATTTTTTTTGCAAGCCAGGTTTCAGAAAAGTCCATGCTACAATACGACTGGTTTTGTTGCCCGTGTTCATGGTAATCGTTTTTACATCGTGGGCTTCTACCTTTTTTAAAATGTTATAGATTGTTTTTAAGCTCGCTTGTTTAGATACAAGAGCAGTAAACCAAAAACAATTAGTAGCAAATCGTCTGCTTTCCCAGATCATATCGCTTACAAATTTTTCTTCGCCTCCTTCGCACCATAGTTCATTGCTTTGTCCACCAAAGTTTAATGTAGGTTTGCTTACATTTTTATGTGTGAGGCTACGCAGTTTCCGTAATGTACCAGCTTGTGCTTCTTCGGCTGATGAATGAAATGGTGGATTACAAATTGTAATGTCGAAATGTTCATCTTCGCCAATGATGCCTTCAAAAAAATGTCGTTTATTTTCTTGTAGCTCAAGCTCAATTTTACTAGATAAAATTGGATTTTGCTCAATTATTTTTTGTGCCGATTCAAGTGCCGCAACATCAATGTCAACAGCAACAAACTCCCATCCGTATTCAATACTTCCAATAATTGGATAAATACAATTTGCACCAACTCCAATATCTAAACATCGAATTTTGTTGCCAGGGAATAATTTATCTTTTTGAAAACCGGTATTATCGCTCAACAATAAATCTGCTACATGGTGAATATAATCTGCTCTTCCGGGAATAGGAGGACATAAATAATTTTTAGGGATGTCCCAATTTTCAATGCCGTAATAATGTTTGAGCAATGCTTTGTTCAGCATTTTTACAGCCTCTGGATTAAAAAAGTCGATGGATTCATCCTGGTAATTGTTCAGTTTCACAAAGGGTGCTAATTCCGGACAAGTGGCAATCAGTTGTTTGAAATCATAACGCACACCATGTTTGTTGCGTGGATGAAATCCCGATTTCTCAGTAGGATGTATTTTCTTTTTCGATAGCATTACAGGCTACAAGGTAGGGTTTATTTGTTGTATGTGTATTCATACTCAGAATCTTTTTTGATGCCATCGTATTCTACTTTTTTGATGAGTAGATTGTGTTCATTGTAAAAGTATTTGTAGGTTGAATAACTAAATAGTTTTGATAAATAGTCTTTTTGTTCAATGCAGTTTCCTTTTGAATCGTATTTATAGGTGGTTTTACGATAGCGTGGAGGTCCATTGTAACCACAAAAATCATTTTTGCCTCTTCTGCGTTTTTTTATCATGCTTCGGTCGTCAATAACTGCAGTTAACAATCCTTGTTTGTTGTATTTTTTTGTTTCAATAAGAGTCAGTTTGTTTTGGTTGCTGTAACTTTTTTCAGCATGTTTTGTTGCTGAGGAAAAATATTCGATTCTCGATTTACTCACTCTATTTTTTTCAATGTATGTAATATATTCGTAATTATTAATAGTGTCGAAATCATAAACAAAACAATAGCCACTAGTATCGCCAGGATAGCGGTATTCTTCTGATATGAGTCTGTGCAACGTGTCGTAGCCGAAAAGAATCTTTGTTCCTCTAGAACCATCAGGACCATAATTGGTTTCGGATGTGAGTTGTTTGTGTTTGTTATAGGTAAATTCTTTACGAGTGATGTAATCTTTATTGTAATAAGAAATGAATTTGGTAATCAATCCATCGGTATATACATTTTCAGAATTCTTTTCGAGTTTGCCTTTTTTTTCTACTCCTACTTCTAATAAATGATTATCGGCCGAAAGTTTGTATTCATAGGTGCTGCGTTCGTGATAAACACTATAGCTGTTTACCTTTATTAAATAACCATAATCGTTAAAATAATAGTCGGCCATGTGCATGGTGGTATCCGAGTAGTCTTTGTCCTTTCGGAATTCTTTGATGTGTTTAATTTTTTGTGCTCGCAAAAGTTCCGGTTTGTAAAATGCGGAATCCTTATCCGAAAAATAATAAAAATTGGAAATGCTGTCTTTCTCCATTTGAGCAAAGCTTGTCAAATAAAGTGTGGTAAAGAAAATGAAAAGAATGTATTTTTTCATGTTGTCATTTTTTAATAAGCCACCAATCACCATTTTTGTTTTTATAAGCTGTTAAGCCCAATTCATCTGTCCAAATTAGTTTTTCTATTGACGTTGAATCACTCAGCTGTTGTGTTTCATCTGCAACAATAGTATAATAATTGCTAATTTTTCTAGAATTGATATTAATAGTATCAGTATTTAACTTTTCGAAGGCTGTTGCACCATTAGATCTGAAATTTCTGAAATTAAACCAAAAGTCCGTTCTGTTATTTTCTGGGTCTTTGCTAATGGTGAGTAATTCTTGGTAATCAATAGAAGTGGTATCATTTGTTTTTCCATCAATGGTAAAGCCTTTCCACTTGTCAAAAGGCAAGTGTTTTATTTTTACCCAGCAACTTTTCCCTGTTGGCGCAGGTGATATAAATCCATGGCATTCGCATCCTTTCATACTATCCACTTCCATTACCATCATTGTGTCTACATCATTATTTGCATTTTCAAAATAAAGAATCTCATTTACTTTATAGCATAGAATATGTTTAGGGGCATTATCATTAAATTCAAATTCTTCCTTTTCGTTGTAACAACATCCTGAAAGAAAAATGATTGATAGAAGTGTTGGGCTTATTTTCAGCATTAGCGATGCTTTTTTTCTTTTATAAAATTGATTTATGGTTTCTTCAAAATGTTAATGATTACTAAAGGAATGAAAGTGTTTTATTTTCTACTCCTTCACAAATCGAACACATTTAAAGTTATTCACTTGAATAAAATAAACGCCATTCGTTAATGATGAAACATTTAATTCTTTGTTGTTTACCTGTTTGTCGATTAATTCTTCACCCAATACATTGTATACTTTTACTTGTAATGGTTCATTCGCAGTAAAGTGTACAATTGATATTGCTGGATTTGGATAAATGGAAAGGGAACTTGTTTGTTCTTCATTTATAGAAGTGACGTTGCAATTGAGTGGCAAACTGTTAAATCCTCTTTGTTTGGCTTGGCATCTCAATTCATCCAATGCAGGCTTGTCGATACCATTGCCTGTCCATTCTCGGAATCCCAAGCTTCGTAAAAATTCTAAAAATACCACATCGGTTAATCCATAATACGTTCCGTAAAATGCTACATCGGCAGGACTTAAATCGTGCAGCCAAGTAAAATCAATCATACGAATATTGCTAGCGTAGGTATCCCAACTTAAAAATGTTTGAGTAATAAAATCTTTTTGCAAAGCATCCGAACTGTTACACGTAGTGCTCGATGGGTAACCAAACTGATAAAAACAAATGGGTTTTGTTGGATACAATCCTACAATGGTAGAAAAATCGTTTGCAATGTTTGCTGGTGGTTTTACAGTAAAATCGGTATTTAATGGATAATGTGAAATGCCAATGTAATCGCTATTGGCATTTAATGCTTGTGCAAATGTATTCTGATTTGTAATTCCATTAAATGTTAATTCGGTCGCTACTTTTAATCCTGGCCACAATACTTTTGCATGGGTAGTAACGGAATCGTAAAATGTTTTGTACTCCGCCCACAAGGTTGCATTTGCTCCCATGTATACATCATGCTCTGATCCAATCACCAAGGATGATAAACTTAAATTGGGTGCATGGAATTTAATGCTGTCCAATAATTTTTTGAAACGGTTAATCATTACCGGACTGTTGAATGGTGTGCTTGTTAAATCGGAGGGCACTTCTAAGTTGTTGGTATGAATAGGGGTGATGGTAAGGTCCACCGCCATGTTATACAGCGGGTAATAATAGTTGGCAATATCAATGATGAAAAAATTGTAGGTATTGGGTGCAGTTTCTATTGCGGTCCAATTTTGAAAAATACCAACTTGTGTCATTCCTAAATCTTTTCCAATGGCAAAACAAGAGTCGTAATTGAATGTGCCGCTGTTTTGAGGGTAGTTGCTTACATCAAAACTGATACGGTTGTTGGTAGTGTTTACTTGTGCTATGCCCTGAAAACTCAAGATTAGCATACCTAAAAGTAAAAAATGGAAGTAGTTTTTCATGTTGTGTATTTTACTTATTCAAATGTAATTCATTTACAGCTAAAAAGTAAATTTTTTTAAGGGCCTTTAAAAGCCTTGTTTATATTGGGTTGTAGCTACTATTTTAAGGGGCATTTAAATTAATTTTTAAAAATATTTTTTGCAAATTGAAAAATTGAATTACATTTGTGCCATCAATAACAAAAAGATATGACAACAATGAACAATAACTATTTCTGCAATTTCAACGCTAATCGTTGAAAGAGGAAGGTTATTGTCAAATAAATACAAACTTATTTATCAAGCCTTCCAAAATTTTGGAAGGCTTTTTTATTTTAAAACAAATGCAAATGCAACCAGTAATGTGTAACAATTTTAATTATAACTTTTTTAATTCCTCATCCTGAGGCATGGACGTGTATTACCCAAACATTAAGCCCTGCCTCACCAAGCAGGGCTTTTTTATTTTATAAAAATCAATTAATCATAAAAATTTAAAAACAAAAAAAATGGAAACAGTAACAGTAAAAAAAGCAGCTTACAAACCCTTGTTGTTAGAAGCTGAAACAGAAACAGCAATTGCATCACTCAAAGCTTATTTCTCATTGCGTTTGAGCGACAAGTTAAAATTAGCAAAAGTGGAAGCGCCACTCATTGTTGCAAAAGGAACGGGTGTAAACGATGACTTAAACGGAATTGAAAGTCCGGTAAGTGTTAAAGTAAAAGAACTGCCAAAAACACAAGTGGAGATTGTGCATTCCTTAGCAAAATGGAAACGCTCAAAGTTAGGTCGTTTGCAAACAGCCGTGGGCGAAGGTTTGTATACCGACATGAAAGCACTTCGACCAGATGAAGTATTCTCTGATGTGCACAGCATTTATGTGGATCAATGGGATTGGGAAAAAGTTATCCTTGAAAGTACACGAACACTTTCTTACTTAAAAAAGACCGTGGATGAAATTTATCAAACCATTGTTTCAACCGAAGAATACATTGCCTCCTTGTATCCATCTATTGAAGCGTATTTGCCAAAGGACATAGTGTTTATTCATACCGAAGAGTTGCTGGAAAAATACCCAACACATAGTCCGAAAGAACGCGAAGATGCCATTGCGAAAGAACACGGTGCCGTATTCATCATTGGAATTGGTAGTGAATTGGCGGATGGAAAAAAACACGATGGTCGCGCTCCCGATTATGACGATTGGAGCACCGAAACCGTTGATGGTAAAAAAGGATTAAACGGTGATATCATTGTTTGGAACAAAGTACTTGGAAGAGCATTCGAAATTTCATCGATGGGAATTCGTGTGAGTCCTAAATCATTAAAAACACAATTGTATTTAGCAGGTGAAGAGGATCGATTAAAACTTGATTGGCACAAACAATTGTTAAAAGGTGAATTGCCTTATACCATTGGTGGTGGAATTGGTCAGTCGCGTTTAGCAATGTTGATCCTGCAAAAGAAACACATTGGTGAAGTACAAAGTAGTATTTGGCCAAAAGAACTGATAGATGAATTAAGTAAACAAAACATAAAACTATTGTAATCATGAGAAATCATTTAATTGCCATTCAAGGATCGGTTGCATCCTTCCACGATTTAGCTGCTAAAAAATATTTTGGCGAAGACGTTTCAGTCCTTGAATGCGGTTCATTCAAAGAGGTATGTGATAAAATTGCAAACAACAAAGTGGATTATGGAATCATTGCTATTGAGAATAAAGTGGCGGGAAGTATTTTATTAAATTATCAATTAATTGAAAATTATAACCTGCACATTATTGGTGAATCGTATTTACCAATAGAGTTAAAACTCTTAGGAAAGCCTGGAACAAAACTTTCGGATATCAAGGAAGTGATTTCGCATCCAATGGCATTGGGACAAAGTCAATTGTTTCTTGCGGAGCACGAACAATTAACAGTTACCGAATACAAGGATACAGCGAGTTGTGCAAAATTGGTGGCAAATCATCCAACAGGGGAGTTAGCTGTAATTGCAGGACCGGCCATTGCAGACGCTTATCGCTTGGAAGTGGTAGATGATAATGTTGGAGATGTAAAACACAATTTCACGCGCTTTTATATTTTGAGTAAAGGCGAGAATTATGTTGCTGATCCAAACAAAGCTTCCATCACATTGCGAACAAAAAATGAACCGGGGAAGTTGAGTGATGTGCTTTCTGTAATTAAGTCTTATGGATTAAACTTAACAAAAATTCAAAGTGTTCCGGTATCGGAGGATGCTGCTGCTTATTCATTTCATTTGGATATTGAATTTGTAGATAGAGCTGTTTTAGAAGAAGCGTTAAATACACTTGAAAAAGAAGCAGCAAGTTTAAAAGTACTAGGAATTTATAAAGCGGATACCATTCCGCAATTAACACAAACACTAAATTTAAATTAAATGGAAACGCTTTTGTCACCACAAAAAACGACTTCGGAATTGTTACATAAAAAAGGATTGCTTCTAGCTGGTCCTTGTAGTGTGGAATCGGAACAACAATTATTACAAACAGCAAGTGAGCTTGCTACACTTGGTAAAGTGGATGTATTACGAGCTGGTATTTGGAAGCCACGCACAAGTCCTGGAGGCTTCGAAGGTATCGGAACCAAAGGATTAGCATGGCTTTTAAAAGCAAAGCAGTTAACCGGTTTAAAAACAGCTGTTGAAGTTGCTACACCCAAACATGTGGAAGATGCCTTGAGTTTTGATGTGGATGTGTTATGGATTGGTGCACGAACAACGGTAAATCCCTTCAGCGTTCAGCAACTTGCCGATGCTTTAAAAGGTTCAAACGTTCCTGTATTGATTAAAAACCCTGTGAACCCCGATGTTAAATTGTGGAGTGGGGCGGTGGAACGAATTAAAAATGCAGGTGTTGAATCGGTAGGATTAATCCACCGTGGGTTTTCATCGTATGGAAATACCGAATTTCGAAATGCTCCTATGTGGCAATTACCCATTGAGATGAAACGTTTGTATCCTGATTTGGCTATGATTTGTGACCCTTCACACATTTGTGGAAATAGAAGTGGATTATTGAATGTTGCACAAAAAAGCATCGATCTCGATTTTGATGGCTTGATGCTTGAATCACATTTCGATCCAGCAAGTGCGCTTACTGATAAAGAGCAACAATTAACACCAGCTGCATTGGAAACCTTGTTGAGTAATTTGATTCAGAAACGTTCTGGTTCAGATGAGCTGGCTTATGTAACTCGCTTGGAAAACCTACGTGAACAAATAAATCACCTGGATGAAGAGTTATTGTCATTGATTGCCAACAGAATGAAGGTGGCAAAGGAAATTGGTTTGGTAAAGAAACAAAATGCAGTAACGGTTTTGCAAGCATCTCGCTACAACGAAATTCTTGAAAAAGCTTACAATAAAGGAAAAAGCCTGGGTTTGAGCGGAGAGTTTATAAGAAGCTACATGGAAGATATTCACATTGAAAGTATTCGTTTGCAAAACGAATTGCTTGTATAGCAAGGCTTTTGACTGTGTTAGAAAAATGTCAATAAAAATAATTTAGCTCAATTACTAGAAACTCTAATTTTGATGAACACTCAAATCACTAAAAAACTACAAAAAACTACAATGGAATTAGTAACAACTTACATTTGCAAAACCTCTGATATTGGCGTTCATTCCAATATGTTTGGAGGTGTAATCCTTGGTTTGGTAGATCAAAGTTCGGGCGCGTATGCTGCTCAAATTTGCGATACACCTAAAATGGTTACCATCAAAATTGATGAACTGATATTTAAAAATCCTGTGAAAGAAGGGAATATCATTAAGATGTATGCGATGGTAAAAGAGTTTGGTGTTACTTCGGTTACACTTTACATCGAAGTGCGTAAACACAATGTGTATACAGGCGTTCAGGATGTGGTGTTACACACCAATATCAAATTTGTAAGAATCGATGAAGAAGGACATCCGATTCCTATTTCGGAACGTGTTAAAAAGCGTTATGCCGAGCGTATGGGAAAATACGGAAAAGGACTTTTAAGTCAGGAAGAAAAAGTATTGGAGCAAACAACTGTTCTAAACTAATAAATGAGCATTGTGCTCAATTAATCGATGTTTACGGTGTACACATCTGTTTGATTGCGCACAATGCTTGTTACTTCAAAACCGCCTTCTTGCGGAATCACTTCTTTTAAATCGAATACTGCACAGCTTTTACTAAGTCCTTCAAAAATTAAAGTAAATTTTTGTCCTTTGTTTTTGATGGTCCAGTAAGGATAAAAACTAATATTAAAAGCAGTAATCAATTTTGCTTTTTTATTTCCTCCATGTTCAATTAAATAGGTGCTCGGCCAAATGCGATACGCAGCATCTTGTCCGCATACACAATGCACAATGGTTTGGCCTTCTTCTGCAACTTCTGTTTCTATTTCAACAGCGGTCTCTTCCTGGTAATCTGTTTTTGTGCTCATGTAATGTTTGATTTTTAAAACTTTTTTTTCTTTGCGCCTCTGCGCCTCCGCGGTTAACCAACAACTAATACCCAACAACCTTTTCACATCCATTAAATGCAGCAAAAGAATTTAACTTTTCTTTAAATGCTTTTTTGAATGCTGCTGTCGGTTTAAATCCTTTTTCAAAATGCATTTGTTTTATATAAAATGTTTTTGTTGCTCTGTCTGCTTTCGGATCAAAACGTCCTACCAACTGTCCGTTGTACATTATTGGCAAACAAAAATAACCATAGGTTCGTTTGGATTCCGGTAAATAACATTCGATGATATAATCGAAATCAAATAATTGTTGTACCCGTTTGCGCTGTATCACCGCATTATCAAAAGGGGAGAATATATGTATCTCTTCAGTCCCTTTTAATTTAGTTGATTCATTAATCAGTGCTTGACTTGTAAAATAAGTTCCTTTCTTCGTTTCAATTCCTGTTTCAACAAGTTCACCATTCTTCACTAAGTGCTTCAAACTTTTTGCCACCATTTCTTTTGAGCTCGAACGCAAATAGGCAATTTCTTTTTCTTCTACTATGCCATTTGCTTGTATTGCCTTTTTGATAAGGTATTCGGCTTGTTCCTTTTCAGTAGGAAATTTCGTGCTTACTGTAGTTGGTAAAATGCGTTCTGTTAAATCATACACCTTCTGAAATCCTTGTCGTTTAGCAATCATCAACTTGCCTTCCATGAACAATTGTTCCAAAGCCATTTTAGCGGGCTTCCATTCAAACCAATTACTTGGACCATTGCGCTTGAATTCAAAATCTTTTGATTGCAAGGCACCTTCTGCTTTTATACGATCGAGTACGTAATTGTTTACTTTTTTATCTTGCTTAAACCAATGCGATGCTCCTGATGCATACTCGTGTTTGCGCGGCAATGAAAATCGGAAATCACTCATGGGCAAATACGAAGCAGCATGACTCCAGTATTCAAAAATGCTTTTGTCTTTTTCTAAAAGCTCGTTTAAATGCGATTCTTTGTAATCGCTAACGCGTGTCCACAATGTATGATGATGTGCTCGTGCAACAACAGCCAATGTATCAATTTGGATATAACCTAAATGCTCGATGGCATTTAATGTGCCTTTTTTGCCCTTACCAAAATTTGTTTTTAATAAACCTTGGGCGGCAAGCGACATTAATTGTGCTTGTTCAATAGAAATAAAGGATGCTTTGATTTGTTTCGACATGGTACAAAGCAACGATTGAAAAAACTATTTTTCTAAAATAGCTTTGATGTTTGGTTTGAAGTATAAATTGCTTTTCAAGATTTTTCCATCTTCTCTGAAAATAGGTTGTCCTTTTTCATCCAGCTTACTCATATTGCTGCGTTGAATTTCTTCAAACACTTCTTCAATTTTATGTTGTAATCCATGACGAAGAACGGTTCCGAATAGGATGTACAATTGGTCGCCCAATGCATCCGCAATCTCAACGATATCGCCATTTTTGCAAGCTTCCAAGTATTCTTCGTTTTCTTCTTTGATTAAATTATAACGCAAGGTGTATTCTGCTTCACCTACTTCTGCAGTTGGTGTATAGCGATTTCCGATTTTAAAGGTATCGTGAAATTTTTCTACGTATTTAATTTTCTCAATCATGGTGTTTGTGTTTTAATGTTTGCAAAAAAAATTATTTCTTCCCTTTTTTCTCACGGTATTGTGCATTCAATCCATCTAAAATTTCTTGTGTAATGTCAAGGCTATCATCTACCATTAATAACTGACTTAATGGACTGTTGCTATAGCCAAATACATAATTGTAGTTGGTGTTTTTGTTATAGTCTTTGATGTATGCTTTCATGTTCTCGTTCATCTCATCCGTTTTTGCTTGGATTTTTTCCATCAAGGCTTGGTTTTTTAATTCCAATTGATCCAATTCTTCTTTACGTTTCATCAATGCTTCTTCTTCAGCTTTAGCTTGGTTTTCGGATAATAAACCTTGTTGTGCTTTTGTTTGGTAAGCCACATAATCATCTTGTAATTTTTGTGCTTTTGATTGGTATTGACTTTCCAAGCTGCGTTGTTCTGCTTTTGCAGAAGCACTTACATCTTGTAAATATTCGTATTTCTCATTTAATATATCCAAGTTTACATATACAATCTTAGAAGCTTTAATGTCTTTTGGATCCAATACAATTGGTTTTGAAGTAGAAGTGCTATCTGTTCCTTCAGCATCAGCTGTAGCTGTTGATGGAGAACTAAAATGTAAATAATACAATACAGCAACCGCAATTGCTAACACTACATTCAGGATAACTGAGAAATTTTTGTTCATGTCTTTTTGTTTTTATTTTTTGCAATACAAATATAATGTAAAACGCGCCTACCAATATTTTGGTAGGCGCGTTACTTATTAAAAAGTAGTTAACAACTAGTGTTTAGCCAAATAGTTTGCAACACCATCGTGTGTTGCTTTCATAGCTGTATCACCCTTGTGCCAGTTTGCTGGACAAACTTCACCATTTTCTTCGTTGAATTGCAATGCATCAACTACGCGTAATGCTTCTTCTACATTACGTCCTAATGGTAAATCGTTGATTAATTGGTGACGAACAACTCCGTTTTTATCAATTAAATACAATGCGCGGAAAGCAATCATTGGTCCGTTTGCTACCAATTGGTTGTTTTCATCTACTTCGTATTCGCCAAACAATGCATCAAAATTCATTGAGATTGTTTTTGTTGTATCAGCTACAATTGGGTATGTAACACCTTGGATACCACCTTGTGCTTTTGGCACTTGTAACCATCCCCAATGTGATTGTTCAGTATCTGTAGAACATGCTACAACTGCAACATTACGTTTTTCAAATTCTGCTAATTTTTCTTGAAATGCATGTAATTCTGTTGGACAAACAAATGTGAAATCTTTTGGATAGAAAAAGAAAATCACGTGTTTTTTACCAATGTATTGTTCCAATGAAAAATCTGCTACAATTTCTCCTCCGTTAATAACGGCTTGTGCATTAAATGCTGGTGCTTTTTTTCCTACTAATGACATGTTTTTTGTTTTTTTAGTTAATACTTATTTTGTTTTTTTTAATTTTCCAACTTCTCTATTCAACAATTCAACAAATCTCTTTTTTACTGTCCGTGGCAACTTTTGTATTTTTTTCCACTTCCGCAAGGACAAGGATCGTTACGTCCAATCTTTTGTTCAACACGAATTGGTTGCGCTTTCGGCTTTTCTTGTTCCGTTACCACTTCACCATCTTCGGTTCTGTTGGTTTGTACTTGTTCCTTTTTTACAGGTGCTTGTACTCTTGCTTGTTGAATGTTTTCCTGACCTTCGTTTGGAACAGTTGCACGCATTAAGAAAGAGACAATCTCTTTGTTTACATCTACCATCATTCGTTTGAATAATTCAAACGATTCAAATTTATAAACCAACAAAGGATCTTTTTGTTCATAAACAGCATTCTGAACAGATTGTTTTAATTCATCCATTTCACGTAAATGCTCTTTCCACGAATCATCAATCATTGATAAAGCAGTTCCTTTTTCTAAGCCCAATACAAACTCACGACCTTGTGTTTCGTAGGCACGTTTTAAGTTTACAACTACTTGCAATGTTTTAATTCCATCACTTAATGGAGAAACAATGTTTTCGTACGATTGCGATTGATTTTCGTAAACACCTTTGATAATTGGGAATGTTTTACGAGCAATGAATTCGTTTTTCGCAGTATAATGCGCTTCAGCATGTTGATACAAGGTTTTTGCAATGGTTGCAGCATCTTGTTTTGTAAAGGTGTTTTCATCAACTGGCGATTCAATTGATAAAATACGCAATACTTCGATGTTGAAATTTTCGAAATCTTTGAATGGATGATATTCGTTGGTGATTGCTTCACACGTATCAAAAATAGAGTTTGCAATATCAACCGCTAAACGCTCACCAAACAATGCATGTCTACGTTTTTTGTAAATTACTTCACGTTGTGAATTCATTACATCATCGTATTCAATCAAACGTTTACGTATTCCAAAGTTGTTTTCTTCTACTTTCTTTTGTGCACGCTCAATCGATTTGGTAATCATTGAATGTTGAATTACTTCACCTTCTTCAATTCCCATTCTATCCATCATCTTCGCAATACGCTCCGATCCAAATAAACGCATCAAGTCATCTTCAAGAGATGCAAAGAATTGAGATGATCCTGGATCGCCTTGACGACCAGCACGACCACGTAACTGACGGTCAACACGTCTCGATTCATGACGCTCCGTACCAATGATTGCTAAACCACCTGCTTCTTTCACTCCAGGTCCAAGTTTAATATCCGTACCACGACCAGCCATATTGGTTGCAATGGTAACTGTTCCTGGCATACCAGCTTCTTGTACAATTTCAGCCTCACGTTGATGCAATTTTGCATTCAATACATTGTGTTTGATACCGCGTAATTTTAACATACGGCTCAATAATTCAGAAATCTCAACCGATGTAGTACCCACAAGTACTGGTCGGCCAGCCTGAACACATTTTACAACTTCTTCAATCGCTGCATTGTATTTTTCACGTTTCGTTTTATAAACTAAATCTTCGTAATCCTTACGTTGAATTGGTCTGTTGGTTGGAATGGTAACCACATCCAATTTATAGATGTCCCAAAACTCACCTGCTTCTGTTTCTGCAGTACCCGTCATACCAGCCAATTTGCTGTACATACGGAAGTAGTTTTGCAAAGTAACAGTTGCATACGTTTGTGTAGCCGCTTCTACTTTTACATTTTCTTTTGCTTCAATTGCTTGGTGCAAACCATCAGAGTAACGTCTTCCCTCCATGATACGACCAGTTTGCTCATCCACAATTTTCACTTTACCATCCATAATTACATACTCCACATCTTTTTCAAACAAGGTGTATGCTTTTAATAATTGGTTGATGGTATGAACACGTTCCGATTTGATAGAGTAGTCGCGAATCAACTCTTCTTTCTTAGCTGCTTTCTCTTCAACAGTTAATGCCGCTTTTTCTAATAAAGAAATCTCGGTACCGATATCTGGTAACACAAAGAATTTTGCATCTTCAGCTGATGATGAAATTAATTCTAAACCTTTTTCTGTAAGTTCAATAGAGTTGTGCTTTGCATCAATTACAAAAAATAATTCAGCATCTACTTTGTGCATTTCTCTTGATTGATCTTGCAAATAATAGTTTTCTGTTTTTTGTAACAATGCACGCATGCCTTGTTCACTCAAAAATTTAATAAGCGCTTTGTTCTTAGGGAAACCACGGTGAGCACGAAACAATGCTAATCCGCCTTCGCCTTCTTTCTCTCCTGTTTTGCCTTCAGCAATTAATCGTTTCGCATCTGTTAATGCTGTATTTACAAATGCTTTTTGTGCATTTACTAATTTTTCAATTCTTGGTTTTAATGGAGCAAATTCTTGGTTATCACCTTTTGGTGTTGGACCCGAAATAATCAATGGTGTACGAGCATCATCAATCAATACACTATCCACCTCATCCACAATTGCAAAGTTATGTTTGCGTTGTACTAAATCTTCTGGAGAGCGAGCCATGTTATCACGCAAATAATCGAAACCAAATTCGTTGTTTGTTCCGTAAGTAATATCTGCTAAATACGCTTGTCTTCTTTCTTCTGAATTCGGTTGATGTAAATCGATACAATCAACAGTTAATCCATGGAATTCGAACAATGGTCCGTTCCACTCACTATCACGTTTTGCTAAGTAGTTGTTTACCGTTACAATGTGTACACCTAATCCAGTAAGTGCATTCAAATAAACAGGCAATGTACCTACCAATGTTTTACCTTCCCCTGTAGCCATCTCCGAAATTTTTCCTTGATGCAATACAATACCACCAATCAACTGAACATCGTAGTGAAGCATGTCCCAAGTAACATCGTTACCAGCTGCCGACCAGGTGTTGTGCCAAATAGCTTTGTCGCCATTGATTTCAACGCCTTTGCGTTTTGCTGCTAATTTTCTATCAAGATCCGTTGCAGTAACTTCAAGTGATTTTAATTCTTTTAAACGTCTTGCCGTTTCTTTTACCACCGCAAATGCTTCTGGTAAAATTTCATTCAATGCATCCTCGTTCTTTTTGATGATTGTTTTTTCCAATTCATCAATCTCATTATACATTTGTTCTTTCGTTTCTACATCAATAGAAAAGTCAGTATCAATTTTTGTTCTGATTTCAGTAACCTTATTGCGTTCCTCCTTCGAGAATTCGGCAATGCGTTTTTTGAAGTCGGTTGTTTTACCTCTCAACTGATCGTTTGTTAACGAAGCTAATTTGGGATATTCAACTAATATTTGTTCAACAATTGGTTGGATTGTTTTTAAATCTCGATCGGATTTTGTTCCAAAAAATTTGGAAACGCTCTTTGTGAAAAAATCTAACATTCTGTCTGTGTTTAAATAAAATTCTAAGGATTGCAAAAATAGTGATTTTTACCAGTTTTTAGCTATAAAAATCACGGTGTTTAGTCAAAAAGTGTTCCTATTGATAATTGGGTGACAAATTAACATACTGTAAATGAAAAAAGCCCCAATACAGGCGTATTGAGGCTTTTTAAGATTTTAAATTTGTATGCTAGTTTGACGCCTTGTTGTATGCTTTGAACAATTCAACAATATTATCGTAGTCGTATTTCTTTTCTTCCAATGCTTTTACAATCTCTTCATTATCTGCCATTACCTCTGTAACTTGCTTTTTGAACTTGCCCGATTTGATTTTTACGAACTCTCCACCATCTTTTTCCATGTAATAGTCCGATTTCACCTTGATTTCATTCATTTGTAAAACCTCTATTTGAGATTCGTAAAGATTTACATTCCCTTTTGATAATCGTTTAACAAAAACTTGCTCACCATCAATGTTTCTAGAAACATAAACTACACCATCAACACAATATTCCTTGATTTTAGTAGCATTGTAAGTTTTTACGTCCACATTTTCCTTTTTGCGGTACGATGCTTTTGCAAAGTTGTCGAATTCTTTTTTAGGATTCTTTTTTACTTCACCTTTCAATGTATCACCATTCAATAGGATTACATATCCTGGGTAATATTTTGCTTGTGCAAATGAATTGGAGTTAAAAGCTATAACAAAAGCGAAAATAGCTATGGTTATAGAGAAAATAGATTTAATTTTCATAGAAACAATTGTAGTTTAGATTAGAGTGTTCAAATTAAAGGTAAAAAAATAGGAAAAGAAATAGCACGTTAAAAACTCTGTCCAATTGTTAATAACTTGTTAATAGCAAACTTGCATTAAAAATCATCTTGTTCAGGCTTTTTTGGTTTTTTTAGTTCTTTTTTCTCCTCTTTTTTGTCCGATTCTTCCCATTTAATAGTGAATTTGGTTTCTTCTTTTGGTTTGTTGCTATTCAAGGTCGAATCCTTTTTAAACAGACCAAATTCTTCTTTTAAAATGGTTTTCAAGGTTTGCTTTTCAACTTTTAAATCTTGCTTGATATTTTGAATAGCCCCTTTGCTATCGTATTTTATATCAGGATTGTCGATGGTTCCTGTCATCAACAAAAAGATATTGGTTCTTCCCAAACCATCATCTGCTATTTCACCAAATTCTTCATTTTCCTTTTTGGCTTTCTTTGCCTTTTTCGATAATAATTCATTCAAGGATAGTTTTACGCGATAGTTGATTTCATTTTTGAAACTATGTGTACCCGATGCTGTAATGTTTATTGCATTCGATTTTACTTCCATCTTTGGAATGGTAATCACTTGATTTTTGATTTCAAATTGATTTTTTAAGGTCGCAAATTTTACATTTTCCAAATCTTTTAATTCAATAAAACGCGAAAGACTTTTCATTGATTCTACATTGTTCAATTCTCCATTTTCAATGGTCATGTCAATCCCTGCATATAATTTATCCATGTCCATTTTTAGGCTTGGTTCTAAAATGGAAGCAAAATTGATTTTTGCTGTTGCAGTTCCTTTTATGTTTTTGCTGGTAATGGCAGTCTGACCGAAATTTTCGAATTGCTCAAACATTTTAGTGACATTTATTTTGTTGATGTCGCTATAGCATGTCACAATTATTTTGCTGCTGTCGGTAGCATCCACCATGCCGCTGGTGGTAATGGTCCCATTCATGGTGTTGAGTGTAATGGGATCCGCGTATAGTTTTTTATCTTTTAGTTTTACAACTCCTCTGATATTGTCGGCATTGAACTTTCTAAATTCTAAATGTGCAATCTCTGTATTCAGATTTACATCAATGTGCTCCGAGAATTTTAATGTGTATTCACTTTTGTTATTTTCTTCACTTTTGGTTTCAAGCAATTCATTCAGATTTACATTTTTAGAATTTAAAGTGGCTTCAATTGTAATGTCTTCATTTTCCTTTATAAAAAATGAAATGACGTTTCTGAAAAATCCTTTTAATTCAAAATCGGTGCTCGAAATGTTTCCGTTGAATTGATCAACAATTAAATCATTTTTATTGAATTTGAATTCCCCATTCAAATTGTTGTAAGCTAATTTGTTGTTTTTAATTTTTAGGTTGGCATTGCTGATGGATAAACTTCCGGATGTTTGTATATTGTCATATGTTCCATTTTCTTCAGTCATTGCATCCCCACTAAATTCAGCATCAATTTTCACTTGTCCAGTTACCGATTCAATGGTATCTATTTTTAAAAATTGTTGTAAATCATCTAAGTTCATGCTGCTGATTACTTTACCAGCAAAGGATGGATTGTCGAGGTTTTGTAAAGAAAGATTTCCATTGATAGAACCTTGGTTAATTGTAAACGAAACAGGATTAAGTGTCAAGTTAGAACTTGAAGATTTTGTTCCATTAAAATAACTTCCTTTTAAATTTACATTTTGCAAGGTGATAGAGGAGGAGGTTTGGGTAATGTCGGCTCCATTGATTCCAAAGTCAGCTCTTATTTCGGGTGTTTGATTTTCGCTAATACCACCTTGGATGGTAGCATTGAAATAAAATTCTCCATCACTTTTGTAATTGTTTATCTTCTCCTTGTATTTCTCTGGTATAAGTGAAAGTACCGATTTGATATCCATATCTTTTCCTTTTACTCCAAGGTTCAATACCGGTGTTTGGTTGGCGCTTATTATATTTCCATAAATTTCAAAAGCTAAATTTTCAATTTTGAATAAACCTTCTTTTATTTTATAGGATTTTGTTTGATTATCGACTTCTAGCGCTAATTCAGAATGAATGTACTTTTTACTGATGTAATTGGTGTTGTCGAATTTCAAACGATTTACATAAATATCATTCTCCGTTTCAAGTGTGTATTTCTCATTTGAAAAATCACCTGATAGCTTGCATTTGTTTATGGTGAGTGCTATGTTTTGTTTCGCTTTCTTATTTACATAACTTACGTCAACATCTATTAAAATAATTTGTTCCAACTTAAAAGAAAAATTCGATTCAGTAGTATCACTGCTTTCTTTCCAAAAATGAAAATTATCATTTCCTTGTCGGTCAATTTTTAGTTGAATAGTAGAATGACTGATTTCAATTTTTTTGATTTTGTAATTTTTCTTGAATAAATCAATTAAGCTAAATTGCAAGGAAATTTCTTCTGCGTTGAACAAGGTATCTTTCTGTTCATTATTGGTTGCGTCTAATGCTTTAATGTTTTTGAAGTTAATGGAGGCCATTGGAAAACTTCGAACCACCGTAAAATCAATATCATTGCCATCTACAATTACTTGCGTGTTGAGTTGTTTGTTTAACTCCGCAATTACATATTCTTTTACTTCGTCTTGGTAGTAGTAGCTAAGCATTACGCCCACACCTAATAAAGTAAAAAAACTAATGATCAGAAATAGAAATAAGCGCATAACAAAACGAACCATTCGCTTGATTGGTTTGGGCTTTGCTTGTATTTCTGTAGGATTAGTCTCCACTGAAGATGAATTGTTGATGATACAAATTTTGTGAAAAATTGCAGTGAAACTGCAATCTTAAAAAGATGTTATCAATAACGGAAGGTGGATAAGTTTAGTATAAAAAAAGCCTGTTGGGTTCAACAGGCTTTTTTATTATTCTTCGGTGCTTATCATTTTTAACATGCCCACTTCGGCATCACTCAATATTCTCCATCTACCACGTGGTAAATCCTTTTTGCTCAATGGACCAAATATAACTCTGTCGAGCTTACGGATGTTGTATCCCATGTGCTCAAATATTCTACGTACAATTCGGTTTTTTCCTGAATGTAATTCAACCCCAACTTCTTTCTTATTGCTACCATCACCTACATACGATATTTCATCAACTTTGATTTCCCCATCTTCTAATTCAATTCCTTCTGCTATTTTATCAAAGTCGCTTCTCTTTAATGGTTTATCTAACTCTACATGGTATATCTTACGAACACCATAGCGTGGGTGCGTTAATTTTTTTGTTAATTCTCCATCATTGGTGAATAATAACAAACCTGTTGTAGCTCTGTCTAATCGACCTACAGGATAAATACGTTCTTTACATGCATTTTGAATTAACTCCAAAACTGTTTTACGTTTTTGAGGATCATCAAACGTGGTAATGTAATCTTTGGGTTTATTTAAAATCAAATAAACCATTTTTTCTTTTTTCAAGGTCTGACCACCATATTTAATAATGTCGGTAGGCTTTACTTTGTATCCCATTTCGGTAATGGTTTTACCATTTACTTGGATAACACCACTTGAAATTAAATCATCTGCTTCTCTTCTTGAACAAATTCCAGCGTTGGAGATGTATCGGTTCAAACGGGTTGTACCATCGTTCGCACCTTGTTTTTGTTCTCCTGCACTAGAACTACGTTTTTTAGTATATTCTTTCTTTTTGTATGGTCTTGAGTAGTTGCCTGTGCGTGGTTTAGCACTTGCTTCCGATTCTTCGTATTCTTCCCAATCTTCTTTCTTCTTTTCAAATTTTGGTTTGTCCGATTTTTTGAAAGCACCTCTGTTATCTTTATTGTTGAAGCTTTTTTTATCTTTTCCTTCAAAACTTTTTCCTGGTTTTGAATCAAAATCACGTTTTTTGAAAGCTGGCTTTTTGAAATCACTTCCTTCTTTATCCGAACCTCTTTTTTCAAAATAAGGTTTATCGCCATCACGTTTTTCACGGAATGAAGAATTACCAGAACTACCTGTTTTTTTGTTTTTCCCAAAATCAGATGGACCCGATTCATCGCGGTAACGATTAAAGGAAGGTTTTCTGTCTTTTCCTTTGGAGGAATCAGCGTTTCGCTTCGGTTTAACCACTTTACTTACACTGCGTTTTTGTTCTTTTGCCATTTGATGAAAATTTTTGCAAAGATAAGCAAATTAACGTGTAGAATTGCTTAAAAAAGCAATGAAATGCTAGTGACTGAATAGAAAAGCGTCTTCGATATGATTCACTTTCGACTCGTTTTTGCCAATGATAATTGAAATAATATCAAATCGTACTTCAAAATCACAATTACTTCTTTCGATGTAGGCATGAGCTGCTTTAATGAGGTTTTTTTGTTTTTGCTTAGTAACAAATGTTTCGGGCTCACCAAAATAATTGCTTTGCCTTGTTTTTACTTCTGCAATTATGAGTGTTTTGTTTTGTTGGGCAATAATATCTGCTTCTAAGTTTTTGAATCTCCAATTCGTTTCAAGAATTGTATACCCTTTATTTTTCAGAAAATCAGATGCAATTTGCTCTCCTTTTTGCCCAATTTCATTGTGTTCTGCCATAAAAACGTTGTTTGGAGGATAAACTTATTAACTTTTTGGTATGAGTTTTGAATACAGGTTGAGCAGTATTAAAATTTTAGTATTTTAGTACACGTATTACAAAACTAACAAACAAAAAACAAAAGCAATGAAAAAATCTATTTTAAAACTAATCTCAATTTTTGTAGTAATTGTGGCGTATGCATTTAATGCAAATGCACAAAATTTTGAAGGAACGATTGAATTCAAAAAAATGACACCAAATGATACTACTAATTATGTGTATTATGTAAAAGGAAATCAAGTGCGCATCGATGAGATTGGTTCTAAATCACGTAAAGTTGAAGGAACGTTTTTAGTAGATATGGATGCTAAAACAATGAAGTCGTTGAACCACGAGCGTAAATTATACATGGATCAACCTACTCCTGCAGCACCTGTTGTTAAAGGTACTTGCACCGTAAAAAAAGGACAAAATGTAAAAAATTTACAAGGCTTTAAATGTCAAGAGTACATTGTTACGAATGCTGAAGAAGGTGTAACAATTACGTATTGGGTTGCTGATGGTAAATTTTCATTCTTCGAAAAATTATTACGTCAATTAAACAGAAAAGATAAATCATCTGTTTATTTCTTAAAAATTACAGAGGTAAAAAATGGTTTCCCTATGCTTTCTGTTCAAACAGATGCTGGTGGAAAAGAAACAGTAAAGTTAGAGGTTACTAAAATCACTAAAAAGGAAATTGATCCTACCATGTTTGAAACACCAAAAGGATACAACAAGTTTGAAAAATAGTCGAAGTATTTAAATATAAAAAAAGCGAGATGAATGAAAATTCTCTCGCTTTTTTTATTACAGTCTGTCTAAGTTAGCCTGTTGAAGGATTAAATTATTGACTTCAGTCTTTAAAGAATAAATATGATTAATTAATTTTCTCGAACATTGCTTGGAAGAATCTTAAATACTTTGGCTCATAAACCATTTTTAATCCCTTTATTTTGTTTCTTCGTTTGTAAACAGAAACAACGGCTTCACAAATGACATCCATATGCGCTTGTGTATAAACTCTACGAGGGATTGTTAAACGAACCAATTCTAATTCGGGATAATAATCTTTTCCTGTTTTCGAATTCCTGCCAGCAGACACAACTCCTCTTTCCATTGTTCTAATTCCCGACTCAACGTATAATTCGGCTGCTAATGTTTGTGCTGGGTATAAATTTTGGGCAAGGTGTGGTAAAAATTTTTTTGCATCAATAAATACTCCATGTCCCCCAATTGGCTCAACAATTGGTATTCCATTTGCTTTTAAATTTTCACCCAAATAAATCACTTGACCCACACGCGCTTTCATATGGTTGTCATCAACTGATTCAAGAATACCAATCGCCATGGCTTCCATATCTCTTCCTGCAAGCCCTCCATATGTATGAAGCCCTTCATAAACAACAACTAAATTACTTGCTTCTTCATAAATGTTTTTATCGTTCATTGCTAAGAAACCTCCAATATTAACAAGTGCATCTTTTTTCGCACTCATGGTTGCTCCATCCGTTAACGAACAGATTTCTTTTACGATAGAAGCAACGCTTTTTTTTGCGTATCCTGGCTCTCGTTGTTGAATAAAAAAAGCATTCTCCGCAACCCTTGTCATATCGAGAATTATTTTAATTCCGTGCTTATTCGTAAGTGCTCTTAATTTCTTTAAATTTTCTATTGATATGGGTTGGCCTCCGGCCATATTAACCGTAGTCGCAACACATATATAAGGTATTTTTTTTGCACCATGTGTTTTAATTACTTTTTCTAATTTATTTAAATCAATATTTCCTTTAAATAGGTGTTGACTTGACGCATCGTGTGCTTCATCTATAATTACATCTATAAATGTTCCTCCTGCTAGCTCCTGATGCAAACGAGTAGTTGTAAAATACATATTTCCAGGCACTATATTTCCAGGTTTCACCAATATTTGAGATAAAATATTTTCAGCACCTCTTCCTTGATGTGTAGGAATAACATACTTATAGCCGTATACACTTTTTACTACCTTTTCTAAATTGTAAAAATTCTTACTTCCTGCATAAGCTTCATCGCCTAACATTAATCCAGCCCATTGTTTATCACTCATAGCGGATGTTCCGCTATCCGTTAGTAAATCAATATAAACATCTTCCGACCGTAATAAAAATGTATTAAAACCTGCTTTTTTTATTGCTTTAGTTCGTTGCTCCTTACTAGTCATTTTAAGTAATTCAACCATTTTTATTTTAAATGGTTCAGCCCATGTTCTTTTTTTCATGATAAATGAGTATTATGTTAGTTAAAATCTGTTGTAGAATATTTCCGCTAAACACGTGAGATTTTACTTTTAAAAGTATGACTTGTGTCATATATTCATACATGGAATTTTATTGGTATTCTGAATAAAAAATCAGATTAATGTTTAGCTTATTTATCTACTTAATCTTTTCGAAGTAGATAAGTTTTTGGCTATCTGGAAAACAACAAGGGGATGTATCGAAATACATCCCCTTGTTGTTTAGTTAACTTGAATAATAATTACATCATTCCGCCCATTCCACCCATTCCTGGAGCACCCATTGGCATTGCAGGGCCTTCTTCTCTAATATCAGCTAAAACACATTCTGTTGTCAATAACATGGCTGCAATTGATGCTGCATTTTCTAATGCAATACGAGATACTTTAGTAGGATCAATTACACCAGCTGCAAAAAGGTTTTCGAATTTATCAGTACGTGCATTGTATCCAAAGTCAGCTTTTCCTTCGCGAACTTTTTGAACAATTACAGCACCTTCGCCACCAGCATTTACAACAATTTGACGTAATGGTTCTTCGATTGCACGTTTAACAATTGCAATACCTGTTGTTTCATCTTCGTTTGCTCCTTTTAATTTTTCCAATGCATCAATAGCACGGATATAAGCAACACCACCACCCGGTACAATTCCTTCTTCTACTGCAGCACGTGTAGCTGCTAATGCATCGTCAACACGGTCTTTCTTTTCCTTCATTTCTACTTCCGTAGCAGCACCAACATACAATACAGCAACACCACCAGCTAACTTAGCTAAACGTTCTTGCAATTTCTCACGATCATAATCTGAAGTTGTACTTTCGATTTGTGCTTTGATTTGATTAACACGTGCTGTGATTTCTGCTTTTTTACCGGCACCACCAACAATCGTTGTGTTGTCTTTATCAATAGTTACTTTTTCTGCTTTACCTAAGAAAGATAAATCTGCATTTTCTAATTTGAATCCACGCTCTTCGCTAATGAATACACCACCAGTTAAGATTGCGATGTCTTCTAACATTGCTTTTCTTCTATCACCAAATCCTGGAGCTTTGATAGCAGCAATTTTTAATGAGCTACGTAAACGGTTTACAACCAATGTTTGTAATGCTTCACCATCAACATCTTCGGCAATAATTAAAATTGGTTTTCCAGTTTGAACTCCTTTTTCAAGTACTGGCAACAATTCTTTCATTCCAGAGATTTTTTTCTCGTAAATCAATACCAATGGATTTTCTAAAACAGCTTGCATTTTATCTACATCTGTAATGAAGTATGGAGAAATATACCCTCTGTCGAATTGCATCCCTTCAACAACTTCAACTGTTGTTTCAGTTCCCTTTGCTTCTTCAACAGTAATAACGCCTTCTTTTTTTACTTTCGCCATTGCTGTTGCAATAAGCTTACCGATAGCACTATCATTGTTTGCAGAGATCGTAGCTACTTGTTCAATTTTTTTATTGTCATCACCAACCTTTTTAGATTGTGCTTTCAAATTTTCTACAACTGCTGCTACTGCTTTGTCGATACCGCGTTTTAAATCCATTGGATTTGCTCCCGCAGCAACATTTTTTAATCCAGCTGTAACAATTGCTTGTGCTAAAACCGTTGCAGTTGTTGTTCCATCACCTGCAGCATCCGCTGTTTTAGAAGCAACTTCTTTTAACATTTGAGCGCCCATATTTTCAACAGGATCTTTTAGCTCAATTTCTTTCGCTACTGATACACCGTCTTTTGTTACACTTGGTGCACCAAATTTTTTATCAATAATTACATTACGGCCTTTTGGACCCAATGTTACTTTTACTGCATTTGCTAATGCATCAACGCCTCTTTTTAAACGGTCGCGTGCTTCAACGTTAAATAAAATATCTTTTGCCATTTTTATTGATTTTAGAAATAGTGATTTTTAAAATAATTCGGTATTCGGTTTTTTTAAACGATTGCGAAAATATCGCTCTCACGCATAATTAATAGGTCTTTGCCTTCAATTTGGATTTCAGTTCCAGCGTATTTACCATACAAAACGGTATCGCCAACTTTAACTGTTATAGGTTCATCTTTTTTACCAGTTCCAACAGCTACTACTTTTCCACGTTGTGGTTTTTCTTTTGCTGTATCAGGAATGATAATTCCTCCTGCTGTTTTTTCTTCTGCGGCAGCAGCCTCAACGATTACTCTATCTGCCAATGGTTTGATGCTTAATTTTGCCATTTTTTATGTGTATTTGTTAGTTTTAGATTAATTTTTTTTACCGCTCTTCTTAGTCAGAATTTATGCCAAAGCACTTGAAAACACTAATGTTGGACAAATTTTCAGATTTAAGCTTTTATAAAAAAGAAATGTCAGAGATGTTTGTGACACTCTGACATTTTATAAGAAAGAGAAAATCTCTTTGTATTGCTATTTTGTTGAATCGGTACTGATAGGCAATGCATTCGCTGCAGCCGGTGCTTCACCCGCTTTTGAACTACCAATTTCTTTTGTTTTTGATCCTGCACCTTCGCTAGAAGCAACTCCTGAACTAGGTTTTGTGTATGCAGTAGAAAGAATGCTTAATACTAATAATGCAATTGCTAAAGTCCAAGTTGCTTTTTCTAAAAAGTCAGCTGTTTTACGAACACCCATAACTTGGTTTGAAGAAGAGAATGTTGATGCTAATCCACCACCTTTAGAGTTTTGAACCAATACAACTAAGATTAAAAGTATACTTACTATTACAATTATTACCGAAATAAGAGTGCCCATAATGTTTATTATTGTTTTTGTTGATTAATCAGTTTTCGTAAATTTTTAATTTGGGATGCAAAGTAAAGTCTTTTTTCTGGATATTTCAAGCGTAAATTTTCATAAGCCTGAATTGCCTTGGCATAATTTCCTTGCAAAACGTATATTTTGGCTAAAGTTTCGCTTACAAATGTGATATCATCGGCTACACTTTGCTTTGCCATGTTCACCGGACTGTAAAATTCGGCTTTCGGACGAGCTATTTTAGGCTCCTCTTTAATAAATTTATCAATTAAATCGAATGGAGTAGGTGCTTTTGAGTTGTTTTGCTCTTGATTCTCCGTTTTCTCTGATTTTTCTTCGTGATTAACCCGTTTCAGCCAATCGGTAAAAGAAATGTTACTGTCGTCAAGAACTGGTTGTTCTTTCTCCGTTTTGGGTTCAACAGGATTGTTTAGTACAAAATTAGAGGATGTAATTTCTGTTGGTTCTTCTGAAGCTGGGTTACTCGTTAACGTTTCAATTTCAACAGCAGCATCTGCTGCAGCTGAAACATAATCTTTTTCTAATTCAGATAATTGAATTTTCTCTTCAGGCAATACTTCACTTTCTAAAATCTCTTTTAAAGTAGGGGTTTTAATCTCTTCAATGGATTCTGTTTTTTCTTCTGCTAATGCTTCTGTAATGTTTTCAATTACAATTTCTTCGATGATCTCAGCTTTTGGTACTTCAACAATTTCGATTTCTTCAACTTCATGATTTGTAGATTCAATAATAGGTTGAATAGCCTGTTCTTTAATCTCTTCTTTCACAAGTTCATGAACCGCTTGTTCTATTTTTTTATCTTCAATTACTGCCGCTAATTCAGCTTCTTTTACCAATTCAATAACTTCTTCTTCTTGTTTTGTAATCAAGCGGTGAAGTATTTTTCGGTCGGTAGCGTAAGCAGCCGTTGTTTTAAGTTGATTGTTGTAGTGAATACTTTCGCTATTGTGTAAGCTTTTTGAATAGAGTAGATGTGCCGTTTGGAAAAAAGGGAACGATTTAATCAAATCCGCCAACAGCAAACTATCAGTACTGGTTAGTTTGTCTGGATTCTCAACGTAGGATATGAATTGATTCTTATTCATCGTTACCAATCGTTTAATGCTCTGTTAAAAATGTCCAACGTCAATTGGTCATTTATTGTTTGAATAAGTTCTTGCTCAACTGCTGTTAAACTTTGTGAGCTTGTATAATCAGCAAATCTAGAAAATGATTGTTCGAAATTTTTCTTTTCGTCAAATGAACAGGTGTATTTTACAGTAACCGTAATTGTTAATCTGTTTAATGCAGCTAAATCAGTACTCTGTATTGCAATTGGATTTGTTGAATAACCAGTAATACTTCCATCAAAATTTAAATCACCGCCCTTGTTCACCAAACCTAATCGGGTTTGTGAACTTAATCGATCGCGCAATGCTTCAGTAAAAGTCTGACTTAATGTTGGAGGTGCTAAAGAGGCTTGATTTTGAAAATATTGAACAGAAACAGTTTTTGCTTCTGGTGGAATAGTAGCGCCACTAAAACCATAATGCATTTTGCAGGAAGTGAATAGAAGAACTATCAAAACAAAAGAAATCAAAACACGAGAAAAATTTGTCTTTCTCTCTTTTAGATTCGATTTATGTTTGATTGATAATTTCACTTTTTTTATTTGATTTTTGTTTACTGTAGATTGTCAACTTTTTTGTCTACTTAATGTTGTATTCATTAATTTTTCTGTACAAGGTACGCTCAGATATTCCTAATTCTTTTGCAGCATTCTTACGTTTTCCTTTGTGTTTCGTAAGCGCTTTTTTAATCATATCCTCTTCAATTTCCTGTAATGAAAGCGATTCTTCAACTTCAATAATTTTTGAATTATTTGTTTCGTTTGCATTCATGACTGTTGGCGTAGAGGTGTTGTAACCCAACTGAATTGTTGTTTCCGGTGTTCCAACATCCTGATACAATTTTTTAATAATTGTAGCATTCTCTGGATGAAAATCATGATTCATTTGATTGTCGTTTTCAATTAAATCAACCACTACCTTTTTAAGATCTGTTAAATCTTTTTTCATGTCGAACAACACTTTGTACAAAATATCTCGCTCACTAAAGTCGTTGTTTGAACCGCCTGAATTGTTTGTTAAAACAGGTAATTGAGAGGTTTGATTTACTGGCAAGTATTTTACCAATGTTTCAGCATTGATATCACGTGTCTTTTCAATGACTGAGATTTGTTCTGTAATATTTTTTAACTGACGAACATTTCCCTGGAAATAATAATTGCTTAGAATTTGTTCTGCATCCGCATCCAATTTGATTGTTGGCATTCTGTACTTTGAAGAAAAATCAGCTGCGAATTTTCGGAACAATAAATAAATATCTTGCTTGCGCTCGCGTAATGGCGGAATGATAATAGGAACTGTGTTTAAACGATAATACAAATCTTCTCTGAACTTCCCTTTTTCAATTGCTGATTGAATGTTTACATTGGTAGCAGCAACAACACGAACATCTGTTTTTAAAACTTTTGAGGATCCAACTTTAATAAATTCTCCGCTTTCCAATACACGCAACAAACGCGCTTGCGTTGCCATTGGCATTTCTGCAACTTCATCTAAAAATATTGTTCCACCGTTTGCCACTTCAAAATAACCTTTGCGGGCTTCGTGAGCCCCTGTAAACGATCCTTTTTCATGTCCAAATAATTCAGAATCAATAGTTCCTTCTGGAATAGCACCACAGTTTACAGCAATGTATTGCCCGTGTTTGCGTGCACTTAGTGCATGTATGATTTGCGGGAATACTTCTTTTCCTGTTCCACTTTCTCCTGTAATTAAAACAGTTAAATCGGTAGGAGCAACTTGCTTTGCAATATCAATTGCACGATCAAGTACTGGCGATCCACCAATAATTCCAAATCTGTTTTTTATTTCTTGTAATGTCATTTTTTATTTCTAAAATTTCTCGTTGGTAGCAGAAATAGATCGAACAGCTTTCTTATTTAACCACTTTGCCAATCAATGTTGCACCAGTACATTCTTCTGCTAAAACATTCACATAATCGCCAGGTTTGTAATTTTCTTTTGGAAACACAACCACCAAACTTTGTGAGTTTCTTCCAAAAAGTTGTTCCTTCGATTTTTTGGAAACACCTTCCACTAAAACTCGGTGAACTTTCCCCAATCCTTCTTTTGTTCGTTCAGCTGAATGTTTTAATTGCAACTCAACAATTTCTGCTAGTCGTCTGCTTTTTACTTCTGCAGGAACATCATCTTTGTATTTTCTTTCTGCCAATGTTTTTGGTCGTTCACTATACGCAAACATGTAGCCAAAATCATATTTGACATATTCCATTAGTGATAATGTGTCATTATGTTCTTCTTCTGTTTCAGAACAAAATCCTGTTATGATATCCATTGAAATGGCACAATCAGGAATGATTTTACGAATTGCTTCGATACGGTTCATATACCATTCGCGCGTATAACCACGATTCATCATTTCCAAGATGCGTGTGTTTCCTGACTGAACAGGTAAGTGGATATAATTACAAATGTTTTCATGTTTTGCAATTGCATACAACACATCATCCGTCATGTCTTTTGGGTGAGAGGTGCTGAATCGAATGCGTAATTCCGGATTTACCAAGGCTACTTTTTCAAGTAGCTGCGCAAAGGTTGTTGCAGTTTGTAATTCTTCAGCCGATGGATTTTCTTTTTTCAAGCCTCCACCTGTCCATAAATACGAATCAACATTTTGTCCAAGCAAGGTTACCTCACGGTAGCCTTGGTTAAATAAATCATGTGCTTCTTTTACAATTGTTTCAGGGTCTCTGCTGCGCTCACGTCCTCTTGTGAACGGAACTACACAAAATGCACACATGTTATCACAACCGCGTGTAATGCTAATAAATGCAGTTACACCATTGCTCCCTAAACGAACAGGTGCAATATCCGCGTATGTTTCTTCTTTCGACAGAAGAACATTTACAGCTTTTTGTCCAGTTTCAGCTATTTCAATCAATTCAGGCAAACTTCTGTAGGCATCAGGTCCAACAACGATATCTACCAGCTTCTCTTCCTCTAAAAACTGTGCTTTAAGTCGTTCGGCCATACAGCCCAAAACACCAACAATTAAATCTGGATTTGTCTTTTTTGCTTTTTTGTATTCGGTCAAACGTTGACGAACACGTTGTTCAGCTCCTTCACGAATTGCACAGGTATTTACAAATATTACATCCGCTTCAAAAAAATCTTTTGTAGTCTCAAAGCCTTTATCTTTCAATATGGAAGCAACAATCTCACTATCCGAAAAATTCATGGCGCAACCATAGCTTTCTAAAAAAAGCTTTTTTCCGTTTGAATTTTCAGGTTTACTAATCATCAAGGCTTCGCCTTGTTTGCTTTCATCGATTACTTTATTCTCGCTCATTTTTTTATTTAATGGAACGCAAAGGTAATCAAAAACAATTGTGTGACAAAATGGCGCAGTTTTATATTTTTTAAAAATTATTTGGAAAATTTATATATATATTTATATATATATGAACTGACATTTGCAAATTGAATTTGGAAATATCGTTTTTGATTTGTTTTCTTTGCAACAAATTTTTTGAAAGGAGTCCTCTCAAAAAATAGAAGATTGTCATTTAAAACAAAAATGTATGAGCAAAAATTTAGTGATTGTGGAGTCCCCTGCAAAGGCAAAAACGATTGAAGGGTTTTTAGGAGAAGGATATACTGTAAAGTCCAGTTTTGGGCACGTTCGTGATCTAGCTAAGAAAGGTTTAGGAGTAGATATCGCCAATAAATTTTCACCTACTTATGAAATATCGCCCGATAAAACAAAAGTGGTGAACGAACTAAAATCATTAGCAAAGAAAGCAGACATGATTTGGTTAGCAACCGATGAGGACCGTGAGGGAGAGGCAATATCTTGGCATTTATATGAATCATTAGGATTAACTGAAAAGAATACAAAACGTATTGTTTTTCATGAAATTACAAAGCCAGCAATTAAAAATGCAATCGCAAATCCACGTACCATTGACAAACATTTAGTTGATGCACAACAGGCACGAAGAATCTTGGATCGTTTGGTTGGTTTTGAGCTTTCACCTATTTTATGGAAAAAAGTTCGTCCATCTTTATCAGCAGGACGTGTTCAATCTGTAGCAGTTCGATTGATTGTTGAACGTGAGCGCGAAGTAATGAACTTTAAAAGTGTTTCAAACTACAGAGTAGTTGCTAATTTTGTTTCTGGAAATTCAACTGTAAAAGCAGAGTTAAATAAAAAATTTGCCAGTCACGAAGAAGCAAAAGCATTTTTGAAAAAATGTGAAACGTCTGATTTTGTTATTGATTCAGTTGAAACAAAACCAACAAAAAAATCACCTTCAGCACCATTTACAACATCTACTTTACAGCAAGAAGCTGCGCGTAAATTAGGATTCTCTGTTGCCCAAACAATGGTAGTAGCGCAACGTTTGTACGAAAGTGGTAAGATTACTTACATGAGAACAGATTCCGTGAATTTATCGGATACGGCCATCAATCAAGCGAAAGAAGCGATCACAGGAAACTATGGTGAAAAATATTTAAACATCCGTCAGTATAAAACCAAATCAAAAGGAGCACAAGAGGCCCATGAAGCAATTCGTCCAACCTATATTCAAAATCAAACAGTTGATGGCGATGCTGGTGAAAAGCGTTTATACGATTTGATTTGGAAGCGTACCATTTCATCACAAATGAGTGATGCAGAGTTGGAAAAAACAACAGCTGTAATCTCTGTTTCAAATGCAACTGAAAAATTTGTTGCACAAGGTGAAGTGTTGAAATTTGATGGTTTCTTGAAAGTATATTTAGAAGGAACAGACGATGAAGACGAAGAAAATCAAGAAGGAATGTTGCCTCCAATTAAGATGGGAGAGAAGTTGGGTATGAATGAAATTACGGCAACGCAACGTTTTACACATCATCCTGCAAGATACACCGAAGCAAGTTTGGTAAAAAAGTTAGAAGAGTTGGGAATTGGTCGTCCGTCAACTTACGCTCCAACTATTTCAACTGTTCAAAAACGTGGATATGTTGTAAAAGAAGACAGAGAAGGAGTTCAACGTAATTTCAATGTAATTACATTGAAGTCGGGTAAGGTTGTTGAAGAGGTGAAAACAGAAGGTACTGGTGCAGAAAAAAATAAAATGTTTCCTACCGATATTGGAATGGTTGTGAATGACTTTTTGTTGAAAGAGTTTCCGAAAATTTTAGATTTTAATTTTACAGCCAAAGTAGAAGAGGAGTTCGATGAAATTGCAGAAGGTAAAATTAACTGGACAAAAATGTTGGCTGATTTTTATACACCATTTCACAAGAGTGTAGAAAATACATCTGAAAATTCAGAGCGTGCAAGTGGTGAACGTTTGTTGGGTATCGATCCTACAACAGGTAAAAATGTATACGTGCGTATTGGTCGATTTGGTCCAATGGCACAGTTGGGCGAAGGAGATGATGAAAACAACAAGCCGAAATTTGCAAGCTTAAGAAAAGATCAACGTTTAGAAACAATCGCATTTGAAGAGGCACTCGATTTATTTAAATTGCCTCGTGTTGCTGGTGAATTTGAAGGAAAAGAGATGACTGTAGCAATTGGTCGTTTTGGTCCATACGTTCGACACAACAGCATTTTTGTTTCATTGAAAAAAGAAGATGATCCAATGACAGTAACTGCTGATCGTTGCATCGAATTGATTCTAGCAAAACGTCAAGCAGAAATTGATAAATACATTAAAACATTTCCAGAGAATCCAGAAGTACAATTGTTGAATGGAAGATGGGGGCCATACTTGGTAATTGGAGATAATAATTTTAAATTGCCTAAAGGTGTTGACCCTAAATCATTGTCGTTGCAAGATTGTTTGGACATTGCTGCAGACCCTAAAAATGCAAGTAAAGGAAATCGTTTTAAGAAAAAGACAGCATTTAAAGCTGCACCAGCAAAAAAAGTAGCAGCTAAGAAAACAGCGGTTAAGAAGACGGCAGCTAAAAAAACAGCAGCGAAAAAAACAGCAGTAAAGAAAACGGCCGCTAAAAAAGTTGCAAAAAAGAAATAATGCTATATTCGATTCATCAATAAAAAATGGAAACGATTAACTAGTTACTATGCAAGAATATTTTACTCCAATTGATGTTGCTGATTTTAATGGAAGCAAATTCTATTCAGAAACAGCTTATGGAAAAATAATAAATTGTTATACAAAAGGAGCTGAGTTTCCTGACTTGGAAAATGTTCAGTTGGCTATAATTGGAATAGAAGAGGATCGAAAAGCATTGAACAACGAAGGTTGTGGGTTAGCGGCAGATTATGTTCGTGAAAATTTATTCAAATTATTTCAAGGGAATTACCAAGCAAAAATTGTCGATTTAGGAAATATCAGAAAAGGGAATTCGATCGATGATAGTTATTTTGCAGTAACAGATGTGATTGCACAATTACTGAAAAAAAATATTATTCCAATCATTATTGGTGGCGGGCAAGATCTTACTTATTGCAATTATTTGGCTTATCAAAAGATGGAACAAACGATAAATATCGTTGCTGTCGACTCTGCATTCGATATTGGTGATGGTGATGCGGATTTAAATTCTCAAAGTTATTTAAGTAAAATCATTTTACATAAACCCAACATTCTGTTTAACTACAGTAATGTCGGGTATCAAACCTATTTTGTGGATCAAAACTCGGTTGAATTAATGAACAAATTGTATTTTGATGCACACCGTTTAGGTGCCTTGCGTAAAAATATGGAAGATGTAGAGCCTATTGTGCGCAATGCAGATGTGGTAAGTTTTGATATCTCTGCAATCCGTCAGTGCGATGCTCCCGGAAATGCAAATGCATCACCAAATGGATTTTATGGTGAAGAAGCTTGTCAGATTACACGTTATGCTGGAATGAGTGATAAGTTAACCTCTATTGGTTTTTATGAAATAAACCCAGCATTTGATACCAATAAACAGACGGCACACTTGGTGGCGCAAATGATTTGGTATTTTATAGATGGTTTTTATAACCGTAAAAAGGATTATCCGATTGTCGATAAATCAGAATATACCAAGTACCGTGTTTCCATTACCAATCATGAGCATGAGATTGTTTTTTACAAAAGCAATAAGAGTGATCGCTGGTGGATGGACGTTCCGTACCCAATAAACCATCAAATAAAATTTGAGCGCCATCATATGGTTCCTTGTTCGTATAGCGACTATGAGACTGCTTGCCAGGATGAAATGCCTGACCGATGGTGGCAGACCTATCAAAAATTAGGATGATAAAACAATAGAAATAATACAGTTTGAACAATAAATTGTTTAAAAAATTTGTTTTTTATAAACTTATGTTTAATTTAGCGACCTGACTTTAGTATAAATTTACTGTAAAAAAGAAAAACTTTGTTAATTATTTAACACAGAAAACATGAAAAAAACCCTTACTACTATTGCTTTATCAATTACTGGATTGGTAGCTTTTGCTCAGCAAGATGCTCAGTTTAGTATGAACATGTTTAACCGTTTAGCAGTGAACCCTGCTTATGCTGGAACAAACAAAGCGTTGTGTGCTACATTGTTGTATCGTCAACAATGGACTAGTTTTCCTGGTGCTCCAAAAACAGGATTATTGAGCGTTGATTACGGTCAAATTGCTCATGGTGGTATTGGTTTAACAGTAGATCAAGATCAGTTAGGATTTGAAAAAACATTAAAAGCAAAATTAGCATATTCATTCCACCTTGCTGTTGGACCTGGTATTTTAGGTATTGGTTTAGATGCTGGTATGATTCAGAAATCTATAGATGGTACTAAATGGTTAGCTCCAGATGGAACTTCAACACAAACTGGTGGTGGTACCGATCAAGCTATTCCTTGGGGAGGTGCAGCTGCAACTACTTATGATGTAGGTTTTGGTTTGTATTATACAACTAGTAAATTCTATGTTGGTTTATCTTCATTGCATTTGCCAGAACAAACATTATCTCAAGGTGGTGGTGCAGCAGGTTCTCCATTGTTTTATAATTTTGATTATAAAGTGGCTCGTCACTATTATGTAATGGCTGGTTATACATTTGATTTAGGAACTCAATTTAAATTGACTCCAGGTGTTTTAGCTAAGTCAGACGCTTCTTCTACACAAGTTGATATCAATATGTTGTTAAAATGGAACAATATGGTGTTTGTTGGTGCTTCTTACCGTTTAACCGATGCTATTCCAGTGATGGCAGGTTTAGAGTGGCCAATGAAAAATCAAAAATCAACTTTAAAATTTGGTTATTCTTATGATTTAACTCTTTCTGCTATCAAAAATCATAGCAGTGGTTCTCATGAGATTATGTTAGGTTTCTGCCAAAAGTTTTCGAAACCTGAGAAAAAACAAGGTCACATGAATGTACGTTTCTTGTAAAAATCAACTTTTTTGTAACCTTAACCAATAACTATCGTTTAAGCTACCCTATTTCAATCTTAAATCACCATACAAATGTGTGGTGATTTCTAACAAAATAGGGGTTTAATATAAAAACAAAACAAAATGAAAAAATTGCTCTTGTTAGGTTCTATTGTTACTTTGGCGAGTTGCCAACAGAGTACCGGAGAACTTGTAGGTGTTCACCCTCGTGCTGAGTGGTTCGATATCGATCCATTTGGTATGTTATATCTTCCAATGGGAAGTTACAATATGGGGCCAAGTGATGAGGATACTCCTTATTCACATACTACAAAATCGAAAACAGTTTCTGTTCAAGCATTTTACATTGACCAAACAGAGATCTCTAATAACGAGTATCGTCAATTCGTATACTATGTAAAAGATTCATTGGCTCATCGTCATTTAATTGATGATGGTATTGGTGAGCATGGTATTGCTGTTGATGATTATGGACAAGATATTGATCCTCCTTTGTTAAATTGGGATGAGGAAATTGATTGGGAAGACCAAGGAACACGTGAGGCCTTAGAATTTATGTACCTTCCTCCTGAAGAACGTTTCTATAAACGTAGACAGTTGGATACACGTAAGTTGAATTTTGAATACTATTGGATTAACTTCCGTATGGCTGCTCAAAAGTCAAATCGCTTTAAACCAAATAAATCACCTGATGCTAGTGGTCAAGATTTTATAAACGGTTGGGAAAATACATCTGTTGGTGATAACAAAACCTTAGGTCATTATGATGTAAAAGACCCAATCTCTGATGGTAGTGGAAATTACAGCATGCGTGAGCGTAAAGATAAAGACCGTTCGGTATTTATTGTAAAGGACATTATTAATGTTTATCCTGATACCTTAGCTTGGGTGCATGATTTCACATACTCATTCAATGAGCCAATGACAAATATGTACTTCTGGCACGTTGCTTATGATGATTATCCTGTTGTAGGAGTAACTTGGAAACAAGCTCGTGCATTTTGTATTTGGAGAACTGAATTGTTTAATAACTGGTTAGTTGCAAATGGTCAGACGTTTGTTAACGACTTCCGTTTACCAACAGAATCAGAGTGGGAATATGCTGCAAGAGGTGGTAATGCATTAAGTCCTTACCCTTGGGGTGGTCCTTACATCAGAAACGCTCTTGGATGTTTCTTAGGTAACTTTAAGCCAATGCGTGGTAACTACATTCCTGATGGAGGTTTCCATACTGTTAAAATTTTATCTTACAATCCAAATGATTACGGCTTGTATTGTATGGCTGGAAATGCATCTGAGTGGACAAGTAATGCATTTGATGAGTCGGCTTACGACTTTGCTCATGACTTAAATCCTGACTATGTATACGAAGCCCAAGACAATGAAGCAAACGTATTGAAACGTAAAGTAATTCGTGGAGGATCTTGGAAAGATGTTGGGTATTATTTACAAACAAGTTCAAGAACATATGAATACCAAGATACTGCAAAGTGTTATGTTGGTTTCAGATGTGTACAAACATATTTAGGTCGTGCTAAAGGTGATGACCTATAAAAAAGAAAAATCTCTAATCTAAATAAATCAATTATTAACAATTTAAACTTTAAAAATTATGGGTGGTAAAAAATGGAAAAGTTTCATGGCCAAATTATACGGATTTGGTGCGGCAATCGTAATCGTTGGTGCGATGTTTAAAATTATGCACTGGCCTGGTGCAGGTCCAATGCTTGTTATTGGATTATCTACAGAGGCAGTTATCTTCTTTTTCTCGGCATTTGAGCCACCACACGAAGAGGTGGATTGGAGTTTAGTATACCCTGAATTAGCTGGAATGCACGGTGAAGAAGGTGATAATGCGCATGCAAAAATTGAAGATAAAGGTTCAGTTACTGAACAATTAGATAATATGTTAGAAGATGCTAAAATCGGACCTGAATTAATTGCAAGTCTTGGTGAAGGTATGCGTCATTTAGGTGACCAAGCTAACAAAATGTCAAACATTGCTGATGCATCTGTTGCAACGAATGAATATGTATCAAGTGTACAATCTGCTGCAAAAAATGTAGCTTCTTTGTCTAGTTCATATTCTAAAGCTGCAGAATCATTAATGGGATTATCATTATCTAACGAGGATGGTGCTTCTTTTGGTGAGCAATTAAGCAAAGTTTCTAAAAATTTATCTGCATTAAATGCATCTTATGAATTGCAATTGCAAGGTTCTAATGAGCATTTGAAAGCAACTTCTAAATTCTATGATGGTTTAGCTGATCTAATGAAAAACTTGAATGATTCGGTTGATGACACAAGAAAATACAAAGACCAAATTGCTCAACTTTCTTCTAACTTAGAATCGTTGAACACTATTTATGGAAATATGTTAAATGCTATGAGAAAATAATTAGGTTCTCCTAATTATTTTTTTTATGGGCACTAATATTTTCATTGAACAAATTAATATAGTATTAATCATAGAAAACTAATATAGAACTATGTCAGGTGGAAAAGAAACCCCAAGGCAGAAGATGATTGGTATGATGTACCTGGTGTTAACCGCACTTTTGGCACTTAACGTATCCAAAGAAATCTTAAATGCCTTTGTAATTATCGAAGAAAGTTTGAACATAACAAACGAAAACTTCGATACAAAGAACGGATTGTTGTACCAAAAATTCGCAAAAGCTACAGCGGAAAACCCTGATAGAGCGAAGCCTTGGGAAGCAAAAGCGTTAAAAGTTCAAAAAGAAGCAAAAGATCTTTGTCTTTTTATTGACGATATTAAAAGTCAGTTGTACCAAAAAATACAAAAACTACCAAAGGAACAAGCCGATACGTTACATTTAATGTACTTAGAAAGCAAGGATGAAAATAATATTCCTACAGAGTTGATGATTGGTGCTGGAGCAGATCCTGAGAATGCAACAGGATTGTCTAAAGACTTGAAAGAAAAGATTGAAAAATTCAAAAAAACAATTACCGAATTAGTTCCTGAAAAGGATCGTAAGCAATTGAAATTAGGTTTAAGTACAGAAGAAATGTACTCTATTGGAGATGAGCGTATGGTGAAATGGGAAAGTAATTTGTTTGCTCATCAACCAGCAGCAGCTGTGTTTAGTGTTTTAGCAAAATTGAAAAATGATGTTAAGAATGCTGAGAGTGATGTAATCAGTACATTATTACGTAATGTTGATGAATCAACAATTAAATTTGATAAAGTAGTTGCGAAAGTTGTTGCTCCATCAAATTACATTATTGCTGGTGAGGAATACAAAGCGGATATCTTTATCGCTGCTTACAACTCTTCTTCTAATCCTGAAATTTTGATTGGACCTGTAGATACAACTACTGGTTTAATTAAAGGAGCTTCTACAAAATTAGAAACTTTTGAAAAAGGATTAGGTAAGTATACTGTTAGAACAGGTGCTGAAGGACAACAAACTTTTAGTGGTGTTATTAATGTAAAAGGACAAGACGGTAAAGTTACTGGTTATCCTTTTGAAAGTTCATACATGGTTGCAAAACCGTCTATGGCTATTTCACCTACGAAAATGAATGTATTTTACATTGGTGTTGAAAATCCAGTTGACATATCAGTTGCAGGTGCTTCACCAACAGATGTTGTTGCAACATTATCTGGTGCTAGTGGATCATTAATTAATAAAGGCCAAGGTCATTATGTAGTTAAAGTATCGTCTGGTGCAAAATGTGATATCAACGTATCTGTTAAAACAAAAACAGGAAGTAAATCAATGGGTAAAATGGAATTTCGTATTAGAAAAGTTCCTAGTCCATTGGCGTCATTTGCTGGTGTAACTGGTGATGGTAAAGCATCTAAAGGTGAATTACAAGCTGCAGGTGGGGTTATTCCTAAGCTGGAAGACTTTGTGTTTGACTTGAAATTCCCTGTTATTTCATGGGTTATGTCTATGAATATTAATGGTGCTTTCGTTGATGCTCCTGCACAAGGTGCTGGAAAATCACCTCAAATGAATGAGATGTTAAATAAAGCAAAAGCTGGAACCAAGATCTTAATTGAACAAGTAAAAGTACAAGCACCAGATGGGGTACGTTCTATCCCAGGTTGCGTGATTAAAGTGAAATAATTTTTTTAAAACGAACAGTCATGAAAAAAGTAAGAATTCTTTTAGTGTTATTCTTTGCTGTATTTGCAGCCTTAGATAACTATGCACAGGAAGTATTGGCGCCTAAAGCACCGAAGTATCCTGATGGCGTTTATGTAAAAGAAAATACACGTACGCGCAGAGCTATTCCTTACACTCATTTGCGTGAAGCAGATGTTATGTGGAGCAAGCGTATCTGGCGTGTGATTGACTTACGTGAAAAAATTAATCACCCATTGTACTATCCTACAACTCCTATTTTAGATAGAAAGAGTTTGTACGATGTAATCAAAGATGCAGCTTTAAATGATGGTACCATTACTTTGTTTGATCAACCAGCATTGGATGATGAATTTAAGTATGAAATGACCAAAAGCGAAATCGAAAAGAAATTGGTTAAATGGGATACAAATGATGTTGAGGATCCAAATAATCCTGGTACCTATAGTAAAGCTGCTGTAAAGAATGAAATTAGTTCTGAGCGTATCTGGAAATATTGGGTAAAAGAAGATTGGTTCTTTGACAAACAACGTTCTGTTTTAGATGTTCGTATTATTGGAATTTGTCCACTAACTGAAAAATTATCTGAAACAGGTGAGTCTACTGGTGGTGATAATGCCTTATTCTGGGTATATTTCCCTGAAGCTCGTCCTCTTTTTGCTAATCAAGAAGTATACATGCGTCACAATGATGCAGAGCGTAGAACTCTTGAGGATATTTTCTGGAAGCGTATGTTTTCTAGTTATGTTCGTAAAGAAACTAACGTTTACGATCGTGTAATTAGTGAATACAAATCTGGTTTAGATGCACTCTTAGAATCAGAGAGAGTTAAAACAGATATATTTGTTTATGAGCATGATTTGTTCCATTTCTAAATAAAAAAAGTATAATAAAGTCCCCTTACAATTTTTTTGTAAGGGGATTTTTTATGCAATATGTTTTCTAATTGTCACGTTTTAGTTTAGAAAAGGAGGCAATTATGAAAATGTATCTTTTCAATGGTTTGTGTTTTGTACTATTAAACTCAAATCCAATCTTCAGTCAGTGTACACCTGTTTCAACTGTTATTAATCCACAATCACCTGATCCAAGCCTTAGTAGCAGAATAGCTCGGCCATTCCCTAATTCGTATCCTTATTTGCGCGAAGCAGATGTTATGTGGAGCAAACGAACTTGGCGTGTTATTGATATGCGTGAAAAAATAAATTTGCCAATCTATTTCCCTACTGAACCCACAACAGCTCTTCGAAGCTTATTTGATGTTATTAGGTGCGCTGTGCTAGAAGATAGCTTAACAGCCTTTGCAAATCCTGCTTTTGACGATGAATTTAAAAATCCAATGACGAAAATGGAAGTTAATAACCTTTTAGTACATTGGGATTCTACTCATCAGGTAGAAGATATAAATAATCCAGGAGTAATGATCACTGTTCCTATTAAGACAGAAATAACTGCTGCAAATGTGAGACAGTATTGGATTAAAGAAGATTGGTTTTTTGATAAACAACGTTCTGTAATGGAATGTCGGATAGTTGGTATTTGTCCGTTAGTTGACAAAATATCTGAATCAGGGGAAATAGTAGGTGCTAAACCCTTGTTCTGGATTTATTTTCCTGAGGCAAGAGTTTATTTTGCAAAAGCAGCAGTTTTTAATCGCTGGAATGATGCAGCACGAATGAGTTATGATGAACTGTTTACAAAACGTATGTTTTCAAGTTATGTTTACAAAGAATCAAATGTTTACGATAGAACAATTGCGGAATACAAAACAGGGATGAACGCTTTGTTAGAATCCGAAAGTGTAAAAGAAGATATATTTAAATTTGAGGAAGACTTGTGGCACCGTTAGTCGCAAGCTCTTCTTAAAAATGCATTCAAGGGGTGAGCTACTTCAAAAGAGCTGCAAATGGATTTAATGAAATTTTTAGAAAGCACTTCTTTGTCATCAATTGCTTTCATTGCAATGAAGCTTTTAAGCTTTATAAATTCAATTTCAGGATGCGTTTTTTCGTAACCTTTTGGAGTGGTTTTTACTTTATCTTCTTGAGATAATTCTTTAAAGTGCTTTTTAAATTCTTTTGATAAAATAATTTTTCTGAACTCATCTGCATTGTAATCTATTTCTTGTCGCACTGCACTTAATTGTGGTGCTGGTGGCATCCACATGCCGCTTGCTAAAAAGCAATTGCCCGGTTGAATGTGGATGTAGTACCCCGCTGAAATGGATTTTTTTCCTTCAGGTGAAATGAATGCAGCAATGTTTGTTTTATAGGGAGCTTTGTTGTTCGAAAAACGAACATCACGATTGATTCTAAATATGCAATCTTTGGCTTCTAAATGTTTTACACTTGGGTCTAATTTAGCAATGCTTGCAATTAACTCATTAATAAAATTTTTGAATTCAATTTTTATCAATTCATATTTTGGACGGTTTTTATCGAACCATTCTTTGTTATTGTTCTTTTTTAATTTTATTAAAAAGTCAAGGGTGGATGCTGAAATCATTGTGTTATTTTTTTGAATCATGTTCGTCTAATTCCGAAGTAAGTTTTTGTACTACTTGAAAATTTGATAAAAATTCTTTTGCTATAATTCGTAAGATGGTATAAATCGGCACAGCAACAATCATCCCTCCAATACCAGCCAGTGTTCCTGCAATAAGAATAACGATGAATATTTCAAGTGGATGGGCTTTTACAATATTGGAAATAACCAATGGTTGAAAAAAGAGCGCATCTAAAAGTTGAACGATTAAAAATGTAATGCAAATTTTTCCGAGTAAGGGAATTAATTCCACATAAAAATTCATTTCTAAATTAGAAGTAATGCCAATTAATAAGCCAAATGAAACACCTATTAATGGACCGATATAAGGTATAATATTAATTAATCCAGCAAACATTCCGATAAGCAATGCGTTTTCGACACCAATGATTGTAAGGCCAATAGATGTATGTGTTGCTACAAAAAGCATGTCGAGTAATATACCAATAAAGTAGCGGGTAAGTAATCGTTTGGTATCACGTAAAATTTCTTTAACCGGTTCTAGATGTTTTGGAGGTGTAAGTAATAAAATTGCCCTGTAAATTAAGTGTTCGTCTTTCATGAAAAAAAATGCCATGAACAAGATGGCAAATGTACCACCAATAAGTCCCGTAGTAAATCCAAGCATTTCAGAAGCAATGTTTGAAATTTCTTGAAAGCCAAGGATGGAAGTGAGTTGTGAGGCTAAAAATTTTTCGATTGATTCTCCATTTCCATAATTAATTTGGAATTTCTGTAAATCGTATTCTAGATTTTTAAGTGGTTCTTTAAATGTTGTAACTACTTCATTTGGGTTAATTTGTGAGATGATTCGTGCCTCTTTTACAATTAATGGTATAAACATTGACACTAATAAGATAATAATAAAAGCAATAGTAGCAAGTGATAGGAACGCATTTATGGTTGTGGGTAATTTGAATTTTCCGATTTTAATTTTCCCATATATTTTTACTAATGGCTGACCAATGAGTGAGATAATTAATGCAATTGCTACATAGATAATAATGGATTTTAAATAAATCCAAATGAGTGCAATTAACGCAAGGATTAATCCAATGATTAAATATTTTGATTTGTTTTGCATTCTTTTTATTTGAGATATAAAGATATTAAATTGTCTAATAATAAACTCAGAATAGTATATTTGTTTATTAAAAATTAATCATGGATTCACTCACACATCTCGTTTTAGGAGCCGCAATTGGTGAAGCGGTTTTGGGTAAAAAAATAGGTCGAAAAGCAATGCTTTGGGGCGCTTTGGCAGATACTATTCCTGATTTTGATGTGTTTGCATCATGTTGTACAACCGATGCACAGCAATTGATGGTGCATCGAGGAATTACGCATTCATTACTTTTTGTAATTGTAATGTCACCTCTTATCGGTTATTTATTTACAAAAATATTTAAGAAAGCTGAAGTTTCTTTCAAACAATGGACTTTGCTTTTCTTTTTAGGAATGTTTACGCATATTTTAATTGATGCAATGACAGCATATGGAACAGGATGGTTTGAGCCGTTTAGTGAATACCGCGTTACATTCAATTCTATTTTTGTTGCAGACGTGTTTTATACAGTTCCCTTTTTAATTTGTGTATTGATTGCACTGATTGCGAAGAATGGATCGCCAAAGCGGGTAAAATGGAATAGGGCAGGTTTAATTATTAGTTCAGCTTATTTAGTGTTTACCTTGATAAACAAATGGCATGTGCATCATACGATGAGTGATTCGTTTGCAAAACAAAATTTTACAGCAGAAGAATTTGTGACAACACCTACTCCTTTGAATAATTTTTTATGGATGGCTTATTCGCAGGATGAAGGTGGTTCGTATATTGGTTATTATTCTATTTTCGATAAATCTACCGATATTCAGTTTCATCGAGTAGAGCGTAATGAACAGTTATTAAAGCCATTTGAAGGCGATCAATCATTAGCAACTCTAAAACAATTTTCGAAAGGATATTATGTTATTACAAAAGAAGACTCTACCATCTTTTTTAATGATATTCGCTTTGGACAAATGGGTGGTTGGGATAATTCAGATGCAGGTTTCCCATTCTCTTATAAATTAAATAGGAATGCCGATAATTCTATGGCTTTGGATAGAGGAAAATTTAAAATGTCATTTTCAGATGCGTTTGCATCATTGTATATACGTGTAAAAGGAAAATAAAATGGGAAAAACAGCAATCGTAATTGGTGCTTCAGGTTTGGTGGGTTCAGAAATCGTAAAACAGTTATTGTTGGATGAAGAATACTCCAAGGTGAAATTATTTTTAAGAAAGGAAATCTCTTTTACTAATTCCAAATTGCAGCAATACATTGTTGATTTTAACAAGCTAGACGCTTCTTCTGATTTAATAAACGGAGATGTTGTGTTTTGTTGTATGGGAACAACCATAAAAGTTGCAGGTTCGCAAGATGCTTTTGTGAAAGTGGATTATACCTATGTGCTGAATTTTGCTCAACTAGCAAAACGAAATGGGATCGAAAAATTTATTGTTGTTTCTTCCTTGGGCGCTGATAAAAATTCATCTAATTTTTACTTGAAGGTAAAGGGAGATGTGGAAACTGATTTAGAACGATTAAAATTTAAAAATTTAATTATTGTTCGTCCTTCAATGTTGTTAGGCAATCGAAAAGAATTTCGATTAGGTGAATTGATTGGCAAAAAAATAATGAAAGGCTTAGCTTTTTTATTCGTTGGGAAATTAAAAAAGTATAAAGCTATTGAAGCAAGTGTTGTTGCAAAGGCAATGCTCGTTCTTTCAAAAAATGAATTAAGCGATGTTGCAGTTTTTGAGAATGCCCGATTATTGGATTTAGGGAAGTAATTTTATGCTTTCTTCTCTTTGTATTTAACAAAGAAATTAATCCAAACCAAGCGCGCCATGCGATAGAACACAGGCATTAAAACCACTTGCAGTACTCCAAATGTTACCAAAAATGTAACAACATCGTATCCTAATAAAACACTTACTAGTAAAAAAACACCTACACCAAAAGCTACCGTTAGACCGTAGCTTACATACATTGCTCCGTAGTAAAATCCTGTTTCGCGTTCAAAATCTTCGTTACATACAGGGCAATTGTGAGGCATTTTGTCGAATCGACTTAATTTATAAGGGTTGTTGGTTTCAAAAAAGTTTCCTTCGTGACACTTAGGGCATTTATTGTTTACAATGCTATACAGTGCTGATTGTTTGTATCCCATAACGTTGATATTTAGTACAAAGGTAACAACAATTCTTAGTTTGATATGTAACTAAAATCACAGAGCTTACATGTGTTGTTATATCAGGCTTTTTCACTAAATTTGCAGCCTTAAAAAAACAATACAATGATTTCAGTTAATTCGGTTACGGTTTCCTTTGGTGGTTACGATTTATTCGATAATGTTAGCTTTTTGGTAAATCCTAAGGATAGGATTGGTTTGGCAGGTAAAAATGGGGCTGGTAAATCAACCATGCTTAAGCTTTTGTCGGGATTACAAAATCCAACAAAAGGAGAAATCTCTAAGCCAAACGATTATAAAATTGGTTATTTACCTCAGGACATGATTCACCAGCAAGGGAAGACCGTGTTTGAGGAAACAGAAACTGCATACGAAGAAATTCAAAAGTTAGAAGACCGTTTGGTATTTATCAATCATGAATTGGAAACGCGTACCGATTACGAAAGTGATTCCTACATGAAAATTATTGATGAATTGACGGAAATTACACACCGTTTGGATGTAATTGGTGCAAACAATAAAAATGAAGAGATTGAAAAAATATTAAAGGGGTTGGGTTTTGAACGTAGCGATTTCGATCGACCAACTTCCGAATTTAGTGGTGGATGGCGTATGCGTATAGAGTTGGCTAAAATCTTATTGCAAAAACCAGATATTTTGTTGCTGGATGAGCCAACGAATCACTTGGATATTGAATCCATACAATGGTTAGAAGAGTTTATGGATTCTTATAGCGGTTCGGTGATGTTGATTAGCCATGATAAGCAGTTTTTAGATACAGTAACAAATCGTACAATCGAAATTTCAAATAATAAAATTTACGATTACAAAACAAATTATTCGCGTTACCTCGAATTACGAAAAGAGCGAAGAGAGCAACAGGAAAATGCTGCCAAGAATCAACAAAAGATTATTAATCAAACAGAAGTGTTGATTGATAAATACCGCGCAAAAGCTAGTAAGGCAGCCTTTGCGCAATCATTAATCAAGAAATTGGATCGCATGGAGATTGTAGAAGTAGATGAAAGCGATAATGCTACCATGTTCTTCAAATTTCCACCTCCAGCACATTCCGGTAAAATCGTTTTAACAGTAGAGCATGCTGGTAAAAAGTACGGACAGAAGCAGATTTTTAAGGATGCGAATTTCATTTTAACGAAAGGTGAAAAAATTGCATTGGTTGGTCGTAATGGTGAAGGAAAGAGTACCATGATTAAAATGATTGCAAAGCAAATTGATTTTGATGGTGTTGTATCTTTGGGTCATAGTGTGAATATGGGTTACTTTGCACAGGATCAGGCCGAGAAGTTGGATAAAACAAAAACTGTTTTTGAAACAATTGATGAATTAGCAGTTGGGGATATTCGTAAACAAGTAAGAACATTGTTAGGTTCATTCTTATTTGGTGGCGATGATATAGATAAAAAAGTAAGCGTTTTGAGTGGGGGAGAACGCGGTCGTTTAGCATTGTGTAAATTATTGTTGGAGCCCTACAACTTTCTTGTATTGGATGAACCAACCAATCACTTGGATATTCGAAGCAAAGAAATTTTGAAAAAAGCGATTCAGGATTATGAAGGAACAGTTGTTCTTGTTTCCCATGATCGTGACTTTTTAGACGGATTGGTGAACAAAATGTATGAGTTCAAGGGTGGTGAGGTAAAAGAACATTTATGCGATATCAATGCATTTATGCAAAAATTAAAAATGAATCGTTTGAATGAAATGAATTCTTCAAAAAATCCATTTGTAAAACCTAAAACAGATGAAAAGCCTGTTGTTAAAGTGGAAGCAAAAAATGATGAACGTGAAAAAGAGTTAAAACAAATTAAAAATCAAATCACGAAATCGGAAAAAGAGATTGAACGTTTAGAAGCAGAAATTAAAGCTTTTGATACGAAGCTGGCTGATCCAAATCAATATCAAAATGTGATGAATGATAAAGGTGCATTTGCGGCATATGAAGCTATGAAAAAGCAATTGGAGGCAGAGATGAAAACCTGGGAATCACTTCAGGGTCAGTTATAATTTTAAACCTATAATAAAAAGAGAGGCGAAACAATTTGTTTCGCCTCTCTTTTTGTATGCTGTAATATTTAGTGAACTAATTTAGAAACCTCGATGCTTGCTTTTACAAAGTTTACAAACAATGGATGAGGATTAGCTACAGTACTTTTGTATTCAGGATGAAATTGAACGGCTACAAACCAAGGATGATCTTTTATCTCAACAATTTCTACCAATCCTCCTTCTGGATTTATACCCGAAGCAATCATTCCTGCTTTTTCGAAATCTTGTAAATATTCGTTATTGAATTCGTAACGATGACGGTGACGTTCGGTAATTTCTTTCTTTTTATAGATTTCCCAAGCATTGGTGTTTTCGCTCACATTACAAGGGTATGAACCCAAACGCATTGTTCCACCTTTGTTGGTTATTTTCTTTTGCGACTCTAATAAATCAATAACAGGATTTGTAGTTCCTGGATTCATTTCGGTTGAGTTAGCATCTTTAAATCCTAATACATTTCTTGCAAATTCAATTACTGCACATTGCATTCCTAAGCAAATACCAAAGAATGGAACATTGTTTTCGCGAGCATATTTAATTGCAGTAATTTTTCCTTCGATTCCTCGTTGACCAAATCCTGGTGCAACCAAAACTCCTTTTAAGCCTTTGAATTTTTCTTTTACATTTTCATCGGTGATGCTTTCGGAATGAATCCACTCAATGTTTACTTTGCAATCGTTTGCAGCACCAGCATGAATAAATGCCTCTGAAATTGATTTGTAGGAATCTTTCAATTCAACATATTTTCCAACCAATCCAATTTTTACTTCGTGTTTAGGATGTTTGAATTTTTGTAAAAACTCTTTCCATTTATCCAAGTCCATGTTCTCTGAAACAGGCATTCCCATATGGTTTAAAACAACTACATCCAAATTTTCTTGTTCCATTAATAATGGCACTTCGTAAATGGTGCTTGCATCCATTGCTTCAATAACTGCATTTGGGGCTACGTTACAGAACAATGCGATTTTATTTCTTATTTCTTTGTTGATTGGGTGCTCGGTGCGACAAACTAAAATATCGGGCTGAACACCATACTCTAATAATAATTTAACAGAGTGTTGAGTTGGTTTTGTTTTTAATTCGCCTGTAGTTGATAGGTAGGGTAATAATGTTAAATGGATAACCATTGCATCTTTTCCTAATTCCCAGCGTAACTGACGAACAGCTTCGATGTAAGGTAAAGATTCTATATCACCAACAGTTCCACCAATTTCGGTAATTACAAATTGGTAATTGCCTGTTTTACCTAATATTTTGATTCTATTTTTAATCTCATCTGTGATATGAGGAATAACTTGAACTGTTTTTCCCAAATAATCACCACGTCTTTCTTTTTCGATTACCGATTGGTAAATACGACCAGTAGTAACATTGTTTGCTTTTGAAGTTGGAATGTTTAAAAAACGCTCGTAGTGGCCCAAATCCAAATCCGTTTCAGCACCATCATCGGTTACAAAACATTCTCCATGCTCATATGGATTTAATGTTCCTGGATCAACATTGATATAGGGATCCAACTTTTGGATTGTAACAGAATAACCACGTGCTTGCAATAGTTTAGCTAAAGAAGCTGAAATGATTCCTTTTCCCAATGATGAGGTAACACCTCCGGTAACAAAAATGTATTTAGTAGATGACATGTTGGTAAAATAAATAATGGTTCAAAAAATTTGACCAATCAAATAATTTAGCCAATTGTCGGGTTGACGATTGTCGTTTTCAATTTTTGGTCATACAAAAGTAGGAATAATTATGGGGAGTTAAAAACGAATTGGTCGAAAATATTCAAAAAAATGCCCTTTCTGGTATATCAGAAAGGGCATTCCTCAGATGTTTTAAGCAACGACTTAGAAAGTCATGATGATACTAGCCGTAGGTAGAAGCGGCAGTTGGTTTACGCGTTTGTATTGTACACGGTCGAAATAGAAAATATTTTCGCGGTTGTATACATTGGTTGCACCAATTGCAGTTTCCAATTTGGTGTTTTCAAACAATAAGAAGGTGCGTTTGATATTGATGTCCAAACGGTGGTACCAAGGCAAACGTTTTACTTCTGTATTGTCGAAATAATAATTTAATTCTCCATTTGTGCCTGTATAATCTGTTGTAATTCCATCTTGGAAGTTTAAATCTTCGTAGAATCCGCCAGTAGGTTTGAAAGGGAAGCCAGAACCAATGTTCCAACGAACATCAAATTCCCAATTTAAGTTTTTGCCAAATGTGTAGGATGCAACAAAGTTCGCATTGTGTCTTCTGTCGAAAACGGGTGCATATTCCTGAATACCATCCCAACGTGTAACATAGGTTAACGAGTATACAAACCATAAGTACAAGCGCTTACGGTCGTATTTTAAAACTACGTCAACTCCTTGTGCCTTACCTGTTTCAATGATGAAATCTTTTTTGAAAAGATCAGGTCGAGCAGAGTTATCAGGTGTGTCTTCGTATATTTTGTTTGTGTTTAGGTTGGTTAATTGCTTGAAGTCTTTTAAGTAAGCTTCAATGTTCAATTCCCAATGTTTGAATAAATCAAATTCTAAACCAGCGATGTAATGATTTGCTTTTTGCAATTTGTGTTTTACATCTTTTATGCTACCATCTTGAGCGGTGTATTTTTCAGGTAAATTGTCGGGACCAGATAAAAATCCGTAAAATAAATTCACAACATCTCTATCCGAGTTTGCTGCAATTAAGTTTTGTGAATACATACCTGCAGCTCCTTTAAAGCGGATACGAGGAGTAATGTTGTATTTCAAACCAAGGCGAGGCTCAGGCGATGCGTTTTTTAATGAAGCATAGTATTGGATACGGAAGCTTGGCTCTAACAATAATTTTTTACGTTTAGATACAAACTTATATTTAACATATCCACCAATTTCGGTTGTGTTTTCTTTTTGAGAAATACGTCTGTTTAAAGAATTGTAGAAGTCGAAATCGGTAGTGAATCCATTTATTTCAACACCATAGTTCAATTCGTTACGACTCATAAAATAGGTAAAGTTCACACCCATGTTAAAGCCTTTTATTTTACTTGTTTTTTCTTTTTCACCTTCTGGTTTTAATTTAATACCGTATTGTGAATAAGCAAAGTTACCACTTACCAAAATAGGAGAGTTTTGTGGAACCAATAGGAAGTTACCACCTCCACCGTATGAATCCCATTTCATTTCCTGAAGTGCTTTGTAATTTACACGGTCGTTAAAGTTAAATCCGAAAATGTTTAATTTACTACCATTGTTAGAGTTGAAGGATATTTTCCCATAATAATCGTTGAAGCTGAATGGTAAACCCTCTTTATCTATATATGAATAAAGTGCTTTGGAAGTAGTAGGCAAATACGAAGTTTTAGCAGAAAGGATAAATGAAATAGAATTGTTTGATCCTTCTTTCAGTTTTTTTAGTGGACCTTCAGCCAATACTTTTGCTCCAAACGGACTCACCGCTAATTTACCGCCAACACGTTTTTTGTTACCATCACGTGTTGTGATGTCCATGATGGAAGAAATACGTCCACCATATTCAGCACCAAAACCACCGCTGTAAACATCTGCATTACGGATGATATCTGCATCAAAAACCGAAAATAAACCAATGGAGTGGAAAGGGTTGTAAATAACCATACCATCCAACAATACTTTGTTTTGGATAGGTGATCCACCACGAATATAAAGCTGTCCACCTTGGTCACCCGTAAAAATAACACCTGGTAATACTTGTAAGTATTGAGCTAAATCGGGCTCACCACCAACTGTAGGTAATTTTTTAATTACGATTGGGTCAATTTTATTAACAGAAACTCTTGTTTCTGTTTGTTTCTCCGCTTGTTCAGCAGAAATTTCAACTTCTCTTAATTTAACATTCGATTTTACGAGGTATAATTTTTTATTTACAATTTCACCCGCTTTTACGGTGAAATTCTCTTGTAAGGTATCATAACCCAATCCAGAAGCAATCATTAAAGTGTAACTTCCAGGTGGAATTTTAGTGATAGAAAAATAACCGTTAACATCGGTAGCATTCCCAATGGTTGTTCCTTTTAAAATAACATTGGTAAACAATTGTGGTTCACCTGTTTCTTTTAGGTAAACAAATCCACGAACGGTACCTGTTGATGCGTTTTGTTGAGCGTAACCAATAATAGAAAGTGTTACTCCAAGTATAAATAAAATCGACTTTTTAAGATTCATTTGTTGTAGCATTAAAAATAAAAAACGCCCTAATTTGTTAAGGCGTGTAAATGTAATAATTTATTCCGTTAAAAAAATGACCAAGTTTTTGGAATATTTAGTTTTCGAGTTAATCGGTAGCTTTGGAGTGATAAGCGGTTTATTTGCCTTCCGAAAGTGCTAAAATTCGGTCGAATTCCTCGGTTTTTACTGCTGTAACCGATAAACGCGACAATTTGATGATTTGCATATCGGCCAATTGTTTATCCGCCTTTATTTGTGCTAATGTTACCGGTTTTTTTAACTTTTTGAACGGGGCTATTTCCACCACACTCCAGGCAGTATCTTCGGTAGTAGGGTCTTGATAATGCTCTTTTACAACTTTTGCAATTCCTACAATTTCTAAGCCTTCGTTGCTATGGTAAAAAAACACCAAATCACCTTTTTTCATAGCACGCATATTGTTGCGGGCTGCATAATTGCGAACACCGTCCCAAACCGCTTTTTTATCTTTCAAAAATTGATCCCAACTGTATTTAAATGGTTCTGATTTTACTAGCCAATGGTTCATAAAGTATATTACAAATAAGATAAATAAATGTTTAATTGAGGTCTAATGCAAAATCTTAAAGACCAATTCTTTTAATAATTCGCCATGGCTAGCAGAGCCATTGTCTACTCCTTTTGATTTAAGATCGTACTCGCGCAAATAACCAAAAATAGATTTTAGTTTTCCGGCACTATAGTTTTTTGCAGCCACTTCATAATCTTTCACAAAAAAAGGATGTACTCCCAATGCTGCTGCTGCTGTTTTTTTGTCTGCTAAAAAATGATAGGTCAATATTTTACAAAAATAACCATATAATGAAGAGATGGTTACAACCATTGGATTGTCTTTTTCGTTGGATGCAAAATAATTGATGATACGGTTAGCTTTTAATGTTTCTCGTTTGCCAATTGCTGCTTGCAATTCAAATACATTGTAGTCTTTACTAATCCCAATATTTGTTTGAATGTGTTCGGGAGTAATCTCCGATTTGGGCGGAAGATTAATCATTAATTTATCCAACTCATTGGTGATTTTACTCAAGCTAGTTCCTAAATATTCGGTAAGCATAGCACTGGCTTTCGGACCAACAGTATAATCTTTTCCTCTCAAGTAATTGTTTATCCAATCCGGAACCTGATTGTCGTATAATTTTTTTGATTCAAACAATACCGCATTTTTGTCAATTAATTTGGCAACCGCAGTACGTTTATCAATGGATTTGTATTTGTAACAAATTACTAAAATAGTTGATGGCTGTGGGTTTTCGATGTAGGCAGCAAATGGATGTTTTGCTTTTTCTTTTCCCTTTGAACTTTTTTCCTCATCATCTCCTTTGCCTACTAAATCACGAATGTTTTGTGCTTCTTTGATGATAACCACCTGGTATTCGCTCATCATCGGAAAGCGTTTGGCAGCTCCAATTACATCAGCAGCTGTGATGTCTTTTCCGTATAAAACCGATTGGTTAAATTCTTTTTCAGATTCGTCCAATACATTGTTCTCGATGTAATCAGAAATAATATCAATAAAGTAAGCTTCATCGCCCATTAAGAAATAAACGGGTTTGTAAACCTTCTTTTTTAAATCCGACATTATTTGATTGAATTCCATCTTTCCTTGCTGCTATTAAATATTATTCAAAACGTAAATGTTTTACTGTTAAGCCATTATTTTTTAGCTCATTCAAGGCATCAATGCCAATTCGTAAGTGTTCATCTACATAATTTTCAGTTACCTTTTTATCACTCTCCGCAGTTTTAACACCCGATGAAATCATGGGTTGATCACTCACCAATAACAATGCACCTGTAGGTATTTCGTTGTGGAATCCAGTACTAAAGATAGTAGCAGTTTCCATGTCAATACCCATTGCACGTATCGCACGTAAATATTCCTTGAATTTTTCATCGTGCTCCCATACACGTCTGTTGGTAGTGTATACCGTTCCTGTCCAATAATCTAAATTATGATTGCGGATAGTAGTAGATATCGCTTTTTGTAAACTAAATGCAGGTAAGGCTGGCACTTCCGATGGGAAATAGTCATCCGATGTTCCTTCGCCACGAATGGCTGCAATTGGTAAGATTAAATCACCTAATTCATTTTTCTTTTTTAAGCCACCACATTTTCCAAGGAATAAAGCTGCTTTTGGTTCAATGGCACTTAGTAAATCCATAATGGTAGCTGCATTTGCGCTTCCCATTCCAAAATTGATGATGGTTATCCCATTAGCTGTAGCATTTGGCATTGGCATATCCAAGCCTTTTACTTCAACACCATTCCAATCAGCAAATTTTTTAACGTATTTGTTGAAATTCGTTAACAGTATGTACTTCCCAAACTCGTTTAATGGTGTTCCTGTATAACGAGGTAACCAATTTTGTACAATTTCTTCTTTATTTTTCATACTATTTATTTTAGCGAAAATACAAATAACTGTGCGACTGTAAAAGGATGTTAAGAAATTTTAATAAATATTAAGGTTAGAGCTATCATAAATTTACATTACTTCGTGTACATGATGCAGGAGTTGAATTTACCTTCTTATTCGTTTAAATTAAAACAAGACAAGGATAAAACCTATGTTTTTGATGCTATTCGTAAAAAGTATGTATTGTTAACTCCAGAAGAATGGGTGCGTCAGCACATTATTCAATTTGTGATTCAAGAAAAAAAATATCCAGCATCCTTAGTTGCAGTTGAAATAGGATTAAAGTACAATCAACTGCAAAAAAGAGCCGATGTGCTTGTGTACAATACTAGCGGTAAACCTTTATTGTTAATTGAATGCAAGGCGCCAGAAGTAAAAATAACGCAAGAGGTGTTTCATCAGATAGCACTTTACAATATGACCTATAAAGTTGCTTATTTGTTGGTAACAAATGGTTTGGAGCATTACTGCTGTGTCATGGATTATACCAACAATACCTACCAATTTTTGCAAGATATTCCTGAATACAAATAAGTTTTAATTGCAAAAAATCCTTTGTAACTTGCAGAATAATTAATTCCGATGCAAGCAATCAAATTATATACACGTCTATTTGTTTTTTTATGCTTTTTGAGTAATAACATACTCTATTCTCAAGGAGTGTTTGATGCGTTGCCTAATACAATTATTGTCAAATTAAAGCCCGAATACAGCGCTTTGTGCGGAAACTCAACCATAAATGAATCGCGTTTTTTAAATTTATTTCAGTCGGTTGGCGGCAGTGATTTACACAAAAAATTTCCTGCTGCAAGGTCGTTGAGAATAGCAGCAAATCCCAAATTGGTAGACTTAACATTGGTGTATGAATTTTCTTATTCTTCACAACTGCCTTTGGAAAAAGTGATTCAGAAATTTCAATCCTTAAATTTATTTCAATATGTGGAACCACATGTTGTTCCTAAAACATGTTATGTTCCCAGTGATACATCTTATTTATTTCAATATCATATTTCGCTAGTTAGGGCTGATTCTGCTTGGGATGTAAATACAACAACAGCTCGTGGAGATACCAATGTTGTTATTGGAATAACTGATACAGGAGTTGAGCTAACACATCCTGATTTAATTTCCAACATAAAGTTTAATTACGATGATCCACTTGGTGGAGGTGATGATGATAATGATGGATACATTGATAATTATGCTGGTTGGGATTTGGGAGAGAACGATAACAATCCAAGTGCGAATGCAAATGCACATGGTGTACACGTATCGGGTATTGCAGCGGCAAAAACAGATAATGTAACTGGTGTGGCAGGAGTAGGTTTTAATTGTAAATTTTTGCCCGTTAAAATTGCCAATGCTTCGGGTTCATTAACAAAAGCGTACGAAGGAATTGCTTATGCTGCAGAGCAAGGTTGCAAAGTGATAAATTGTTCTTGGGGCGGACCAGCTGGTGGTCAGTTAGGACAAGATGTAGTTGATTACGCAACTTATAATTTTGATGCATTGGTTGTTGCAGCTGCTGGTAATAATGGTGCTGATATGGATTTTTATCCTGCTTCCTATCAAAATGTTATAAGTGTAGCAAATACTGATTTTAGTGATATTAAAGCAATGACATCGAATTATGGTTATAATATAGATGTGTCTGCGCCAGGAGAAAGTGTGTATGCTACTTATCCAACAAATAATTATTCGTTTCAATCTGGAACATCCATGGCATCACCTGTAGTTGCAGGTGCAGCGGCTATTGTTCGTTCTTATTTTCCTTCGTTCAACGCATTTCAAGCAGGCGAACAATTAAAGGTTACTGCCGATAATCATTATCCTTTAAATAATTCAATCTTTGAAAATAAATTGGGTACTGGTCGCATCAACTTGTATCGTGCCTTAACTCAAACTGCTTCTCCATCGGTTGTAATGACACAACGAACAGTGACCGATGAAAATGATGAGAATTATTATTCAGGCGACACACTCACCATTTTTGGTAATTTCACCAATTATTTAGCACCTGTTACAAATCTTCAAATTGCTTTAATTTCTAGCTCTCCTTACGTTAACATTATTGATGGAACAACAAGTGTTGGATCAATAAATACAATGGGAACCGTAAATAATAATTTAGATGTTTTTAAGGTGGAATTGTTAGCTGGAATACCGAATAATTATTCTTTAGTATTTGAATTGAAGTATACCGATGCAGTAAGTAATTATTCGCATTCTGAATTTTTTACGGTGATGCTAAATCCTGATTATATAAACATTGCTATCAATGATGTAGCTACAACCATTACAAGTATTGGTCGTATTGGTTACCGTACCAATCAACAAACACAAGGGTTAGGGTTTACCTACAATGGAAGTGGAACCTTGTTTTATGAAGCAGGATTAATGGTTGGGAAAAATGCATCTCAGGTGTCAGATGGTATTCGTAATTCAGGAGCGGCCGACAATGATTTTCAATCCATCAATGTAGTACAAGAATTATTGCCTGCGGTAGTTTCTGATTTTGATGTGGATGGTAAAATGAATGATGCATTGGCATTGTCGCCCCTGTTCGTTAATATTGATTACAAAGCACACGCTTGGACAAGTTCTGGAAACCGGAAATATGTAATGTTGGAATACACATTAAAAAATACAGGCATTACAACATTAACAAATTTGTATGCTGGGATTTTTGCCGATTGGGATATTGATGCCGTAACATTTACAAACAACAGGGCGGCAGTTGATGTGCCGAATAAACTAGGCTATGTTTTTAATACAGCCAACAATGGTTTGTATGCTGGTGTAAAAGTGTTGAGTGCTACTGCACCCGCAACGGCCTATTCAATCGACAATGTGAGTGGTGGAAATGGTGGTATTGATATGTACAATGGTTATGATGGGACTGATAAATATACGAGTTTATCGACCAATAGATTGAATGCAGGTGTTGGAGGCACAGGCAATGATGTTGCGCAAGTAGTGAGTACTGGGCCATTTACAATTTTACCCAATGATTCTGTTCGTTTTGCTTTCGCGATTTTAGCAGGTGATAGTTTGCTGGATTTACAAACAAGTGCAGTTAATGCGCAAGCTCAATACGATTCAATGAATCCAGTTACAAGTGTTGAAGATTTACAGCGTGAAAATTCTGTTTCTTTATTCCCTAATCCATCTTCTAATCAAGTTGAATTGGTAATTAATAGCATAAAAGAATCAATTGCCGAATTGTCTATTTATAACAGCTTTGGAGAACAAGTGTATCTCGAAAACAGGTATTTGCATCAAGGCAAAAATGCCCTTTTTGTGGATGTAAGTCGTTTCACTGATGGAATTTACTATTGTCAGGTGCTTTTGGAGGGAAAAAAGTATTCTGCGAAAATGATTGTTTTGAAGTAGAATAAAACAATATTTTTTTTACATTTGTTACCTAATAAAATTTAAGAACTATGGATTTAAGTGGAATTATTTCAATTGCAGGAATGAGCGGATTATACAGAGTAGTTGCTCAAACAAAAAATGGTTTAATCGTAGAGTCATTGGTAGATAAAAAAAGAGTACCAGCATATTCAACGAATAGAGTAAGTGCATTAGAAGATGTGAGTATTTATTCAACAGGTGATGATGTTCCTTTGAAAGAGGTATTTCAAAAAATCTTTGATAAAGAAAAAGGTGCAGCATGTATTGATCACAAATCTGCTGATGCAGAATTAAGAAAATACTTTAAATCAGTTTTTGCTGAGTACGATGAAGATAGAGTTTATACTTCTGATATTAAAAAAGTATTAATGTGGTACAACTCTTTGCAAAAAGAAGGTTTGTTAGATAAAAAAGAAGAAGCAAAAGCTGAAGACAAACCAAAAGTAAAAGCAACAGCTACTGAAACAAAACTTAAAAACACTGTTTCAAAAGTAAAAGAAAGTAAAACTGTAAAAACTGCCAGTGCTAAAGTAAAGACACAAGGCGTTAGAAAAACCGGAGCTGCATAAGCAACGGTTTTTTTGTTTAGTTTGATTTTTAATTTCTATCACAGTTTTATGGAAGCCAAAGAAATTGCTATACCTAGCAAACCTATTCGTAAATTTTTACCTCAAGATTTAATCATTGATTCTTGGGCGAAAATTGAACCTTATTTTGTTGATTTAAAAAATAGAACAATTTCTTCTGTAAACGAACTCGAAAAGTGGTTGGTTGACAGAAGCGAATTGGAAGCGGTATTGAGTGAAGATTTTGCTTGGCGCTATATCAAAATGACTTGTGATACAGCAAATGAAGAATTAACAAATTCTTACAATTTTTTTGTTGAAGAGATTGAGCCTAAAATTGCTCCATTTGGTAATGACTTGAATAAAAAATTCATTGCTTCTGAATACATTGGTCAGCTTAATCAAGACCGATATGCAATTTATATTCGTGGTGTAAAGAAAGCATTGGAATTGTATCGTGATGAAAATATTCCATTGCAAACAAAAATCGCAACCGAATCACAAAAATATGGCGCCATAACTGCTGCTATGACCATTGAATGGCAAGGCAAAGAAATTACCTTGCAAATGGCGGCAAGCATGTTAAAAGATACGGATCGTAAAATTCGTGAAGAAGTATATTTTAAAATACAGGAACGTAGAAGTAAAGACACGGATGTGTTGAATGAACTTTTTACTGAATTGCTAAATTTACGTCATCAAGTTGCATTAAATGCAGGGTTTAAAAATTACCGTGATTATAAATTTGAAGAGCTTGGCCGATTTGATTATACAGTTTCTGATTGTTATAATTTTCATCAATCAATTTCAAAAGAGATATTGCCTTTAGCGGAAGTTTCTGATAAAGAACGCAAAAATGCATTAAATGTTGAGGTGTTAAAACCTTGGGATGGTGATGTTGATGTTCAAGGAAAAGCTCCTTTAAAACCATTTGCTACTGGTGCCGAATTGGTAGAAAAATCAATTGAGTGCTTTTATAAAATTAGACATTCGTTTGGTGAGTATTTGGAAATTATGAAAGCAATGGGGCACCTCGATTTAGATTCAAGAAAAGGTAAAGCACCTGGTGGATATAACTATCCATTGTATGAAATTGGTGTTCCATTTATTTTTATGAATTCAGTTGGGGTACATCGTGATTTGGTAACAATGGTGCATGAAGGCGGACATGCTATTCATTCTTTTGTTACACGCGATATGGAAATTACTGACTTTAAAAGCACTCCAAGTGAAGTTGCAGAACTTGCTTCCATGTCGATGGAATTAATTTCCATGGAGCATTGGGATGTATTTTTTAAAAATGCAGATGATTTAAAACGTGCTAAAAAAGAGCAATTGGATAAATCACTACGAACCTTATTATGGATAGCTGCAGTAGATAAATTTCAGCATTGGATTTACGAAAATCCAACACATTCCGTTGGCGAACGAATGACTCAATGGAAAAATGTGATTGCCGAGTTCAGTTCTGGAGTATATGATTATACCGGTTTAGAAGCTGTTCGAGAACGTGGATGGCAAAGTCAGTTGCATATTTATGAAGTTCCTTTTTATTACATTGAATATGGAATGGCACAATTGGGTGCAATTGCTGTATGGCGTAATTATAAAAAGAATCCCGAAGATGCATTGAATAAATATGAAGCAGCATTGCGTTTAGGGTACACTAAATCTATTCCTGAAATTTATAAAACAGCAGGTGTGAAATTTGATTTTTCACAAGCCTATGTAAAAGAGTTAGCCGATTTTGTAAAATCAGAATTGGATAAATTATAGAAAAAATTACAACTATGAAACGTCCACAATCATCAGAGCATCCAGTATATTATAACCATTATATTGGTTTAGTAAAAGGAGATAATATTTTAAAGCAATTAGAAAATCAGGTGCTAGATGTGCAAGCCTTAATTTCTGGAATTCCTGAAGAAAAAGAAAGTTATGCGTATGCACCAGGTAAATGGACCATCAAAGAGGTGCTTGGGCACATTATTGATACAGAACGTATTTTAGCTTATCGTGCTTTGCGATTTGCAAGAAAAGATTCAACTGAATTGCAAGGTTTTGATGAGAATGCTTATGTTGCAAATTCTGATTATAATAAACGTACTATTTATGATATTGCACACGAGTTTGGTATTGTTCGTGAATCCAATATTGTTTTATTTAAACACTTTAATGAGGAGGCTTTAAATCAAATTGGTACAGCCAACAAGAATAATGCATCTGTTCGTGCTATTTTATTTATGATTGCAGGACATGCAACGCACCATTTGAATGTTATTAAAACGAAGTATTTGGTAGATTAGTTAATTTTGAAATTGTTGAATTTCTATTTCGTTTCTACTGGAACTTTTTTCTTTTAAGAAATTATTTTGCCAATATATCGCCCACACGAGGCAATCAAGTATATATCTCCACTAAGTGCAATGCTTTGCCTAGTAAAAAGAAAAGAGGAACAAGTTTTGGCTTGTTCCTCTTTTCTTTTTAGCTTAAATTAGTCCTACCATATGAAAAAAAGCCTTCTCATATTTTTTATTTTACTATTAAGCATAGTAAATGTTCTTTCACAGAATATTTATGGAGTTTTGCTTAATAAAAATAATAGAAAGCCAGTAGCAGAATGTTTAGTAATCATAAAAGGAACAACACAAGCCTCCGTAACAAATGAAAAAGGAGTATTTGAATTTATTCATTCAGATAATCAGAAAAACGCTATACTAGTGTTTACTATACTTGGATATACTACCATTGAATACAATCTAAGTACATATAAAAAAGACACCTTTTATATTATACCTAAAGATATTTTGCTAAAAGAGGTAGTGGTTTCTGCAAATAAAAAAAATATTCTTAATCCTAAAAGTGATGAATCTATTTTAGATTTTGATTTGCTTAATAATAACCTTCTAATTTTAACTGCTGGTACACCAAAAAATAATTTAAGACTAATGGATGAAACAGGAACGGTGTTATCCAATTTGAAAGTTGATGCAAATACAGAAACATTAAGACATGATTGTATTGGAAATCTTCATGTACTTAGCAATGATAGCGTCTGGCAGGTGTTTTATGATTATACAAAACTGAATACATTGAAATCGTATACCAGAGAGAACTTCGAACAGATGTTAGGCAATTGTGTCTGTATGAATAATAAGTGTTACTATTTTCAAGCGAAAGCATATCGGAATTTAAGGACAAATTATTTCTATTATAATGAAAACGAAAAAGGAGTAAGGTATGAGCTTGCTAAGTTTCAGGACACGGCTAAAATAAGAAGTTTTGAACTAGATTATAATTTGCAATATTTTTTGGATGAAAGACGAAAATCTAAATTTACCATGTACAATGAGCCAGTAGATAGCATAAAGGTGAAAATGGAAAAATACAGAACTGAACTTCCATTAGACTGGTCATACACCACCTGGTTGGGGCAAATAGAAACTGAAATGATAAAAATGGATACCAACACATTCATTATAAATTTTACAGATACTATTATTTATTCTGTCAGCTCCCAAAACGAAATAAAATACAAATCTAGATTGTCTGCATTTAAAACTAAAAAATTACTTCCTCAGGTATATATTGATGCAGATTATAAAGAAACGTATTTAATTGCCTTTGCAGATAGTAAGTTAATCGTTATCAAATTTGATATAAATACAGGAACGGAGTTATTTAGAACAGAAATTCCAAACATTCCCTTTCTTCCTAAAAAGATACTTATCAATAATGGAAAAGCTTATTTTATTCAAAAAAACCTGGCAGATGAGCAATCTTATAAAGTGATTAAATATTATTTGAATTAATCAGCAGATATTTTATACCGTCCCTAAGAGACATTGAGCTTTTTTTTACATGTATTACTATTTCTGTTCCTATGGAACTTGTGGCTGGTTTAAATTGGGTTGTGCGTATTATAAAAAAAGCAGTTCCCCAGGGACTAAATCTTGGAAATCTATAAATTTTGAGAATATCAGGCTCCTTTAGGAACGAAACAGAAAATAATTGTAAATCAAAAGCAGGTTGTAATTAAATAATATTCACTTCTCTTTCCAGTTCTACACCGTATTTTTCTTTTACCGAATCCATGATTTTTTGAGATAAATCATAGATTTCACTTCCTTTGGCATTGGCATAATTTACTAATACAAGTGCTTGTAGTTTGTGTACACCCGCATCGCCAAACGTTTTGCCTTTCCATCCACATTGCTCAATTAGCCATCCTGCAGCTAATTTTACATTTCCATTTTCTAAATCGTAACCAACAATACCTGGGAATTCAATTTTTAATGCATCGAATTTCGTTTTAGATACTTCAGGATTTTTAAAGAAACTACCGGCATTTCCTATTTCGGCAGGGTTGGGTAACTTGCTGCTTCGGATATTACATACTGCCTTGCTGATGGCCTTTATCGATAATTCTTTTACCCCCATCTTTTCTAGCTCCTGCTCAATAGCACCATAGCTAGTGTTTAAGTTAGGCGTTTTGTTAAGTTTAAAAGTAACGGATGTAATAATAAATTGATTTTTTAACTCACGTTTAAAAACACTTTCGCGATAGCCAAATTTACAATCAGCATTCGTAAATTTTTGAATAGTAAAATCAGTTGTGTTCAATGCTTCCAATTCATAAAATGAATCTTTAATTTCTACACCATAAGCACCAATGTTTTGCATTGGGCTAGCGCCAACGCAACCTGGTATCAAAGAAAGGTTTTCTAATCCTGCATAGTTGTTTTGTATGCAGTGCATCACAAATTCGTGCCATACCTCACCAGCAGCAGATTTTACATAATACGACTCTGCATCTTCTTTTATAAGTTCAATTCCTTTTAACTTGTTTTTTAAAACAATTCCATCAAAATTTTTGGTGAACAATAAATTGCTTCCACCACCTAATATTAGTTTAGCAGCAGTGTTGTATTGCTTATCGGATAATAGTTCTTTGAATTGTTCAATGTTAGATAGCTCTGCAAAATATTTTGCAGTAGCATCAATTCCAAAGGTGTTTAGTTTTTTTAATGAATAGTTTTGATGAACAGTCATTTTTGTGAATTTACAATTCAAAAGTCAAGATTCCATTTGCAATATACAATAGAATTACCTAAAAGTTATTCATACTCTTGTGCTTATATCTTATGCAGGAATTGTTATCTTCGCAATGCGATAGGCAATCATGAAAAAAGCAATTGTTTCTGTAATTAATGACTTGAGTACCGACCAGCGGGTACACAAAGTGTGCAGTAGTTTGCATGCGATGGGATACGAGGTTACACTCGTAGGCAGAAAACAACGAAACAGCTTACCTCTGCAAGAGCGCCCTTATAAAACCAAACGAATGTTTTTATTGTTCGAAAAAGGACCGCTGTTTTATCTTGAATATCAAAAACGACTTTTCTGGTATTTGCTTTTTCACAAGGTTGATGTTCTTGTTTCTAATGATTTAGATACACTATTGTCTAATTTTTTAATTTCAAAACTTAAAAAGGCTGAACTTGTTTATGACAGTCACGAATTGTTTTGCGAGGTGCCTGAATTGCAATCAAATCCTATAAAAAAGAGTATTTGGAAACGATTGGAGCGTTGGATCTTCCCTAAATTAAAACATGTATTTACGGTAAATGATTCTATTGCTAAAATATATTCGGAAGAGTATGATGTTCGAGTAAATGTGTTGCGTAATATTCCCTTATTGGCAAATCAGCAGCGTTTAAATGTAGTTTCAAAAAAGGAATTAGGAATACCTGAAGATAAAAAGATTATATTGTTGCAAGGAGCCGGTATTAACATTGATCGGGGAGCAGAGGAAGCTGTTGAGGCGATGCAGTACATTGATAATGCTGTTTTGTTAATTGTTGGTAGTGGCGATGTGATGGATTTGTTGCATAAAATGGTAGAAGATTTAAAACTTCAGGAGAAAGTAGTGTTTGTTGGAAAGGTCCCTTTTGAGAAATTATTGCAATATACCCATCATGCCGATTTAGGATTAACTTTGGATAAAGACACGAATATTAACTATCGATTTAGCCTACCTAACAAGCTATTTGATTATATCCATGCTGGTGTACCTGTATTGGCATCGAATTTAGTTGAAATAAAATTGATTATTGAAAAATTCAATATTGGTGATTGTATCCTGAATCATGACCCCAAGCATATTGCCGATAAAATGACTCATATCATTAATGATGAATCGATGCTGCTTGAATGGAAAAAAAACTGTAAAATTGCAGCCGAAAAACTAAACTGGGAAAACGAAGAAAAGCAATTGGTTGCAGTGTATTCTAAGTTTCTTTAGATGCTTCATTTTACGATAAAAAATGCAAAACAAACATTTACATATCATCTCCTTTGATGTTCCCTATCCTGCAAACTATGGTGGTGTGATAGATGTGTTTTACAAGATAAAAGCATTGCATGCCAAAGGCGTAAAAATATATTTGCATTGTTTTGAATATGGTAGAGCAGAAGCAAGGGTTTTAGAAGGTTTGTGTGAACGCGTTTATTATTATAAACGTAAAATGAATAAGAGCTATTTGTTTAATTCTTTACCCTTTGTAGCAATCACTCGTTCTTCGGAAAAGTTAATGGAGAATTTACTTCGTGATAATCATCCTATTTTATTTGAAGGCTTGCATTGTTGTTTTCACTTGAATGACGATCGTTTAAAGTCACGCATTAAAATTGCCCGTTCCCATAATATTGAGCACGATTATTACTATAATCTTGAAAGTGTCGAGAAATCGTTTTTCAAGAAAATGTATTTTAAAATGGAAGCCAAGAAATTGGAACGTTTTGAAAATGTTTACCAACATGCTAACCATATTGCCGCTATTTCAGCTGCTGATACGAAGCAACTTTCTGAGCGTTATAAAAATGTACACCATATTACTGCTTTTCATGCCAATGAAGAAGTGAAAATAGCGGAAGGGAAAGGTTCTTTTTGTTTGTATCACGGTAATTTAGAGGTAGGTGAAAATAACGAAGCGGCTCTTTTTTTAGTAAACGAAGTGTTTTCAAAAATTAAAATACCACTTGTAATTGCAGGTAAAAATCCTTCCGATGAATTAAAAGAGGCTGTTGCTAAGTATTCATACATCACATTGAAAGCAAATATCAATACCCAAGAAATTGATGACTTGATTAGAAATGCTCAAATTAATGTATTGCCAACCTTTCAGGCTACTGGAATAAAATTGAAATTATTAGCCGCATTGTATAATGGTCGCTACTGTGTAGTAAATACTCCAATGGTTAGCAATACGGGATTAGAAAGCTTGTGTTCAATCAAAGATAATGCTTCTGAAATGGCATCAGAAATTGAAATCCTATTCAATCTAGACTTTGATATGAATGAAAAGTCAAAACGCGAGACAGTTCTAAACAGGAACTTTTCGAATACAGTAGGAGTAGAGAAGCTTTGGGATTTGTTCTAATTTCCTTTCGAATCAATAATTTTACCGCTTTCGCATTTGATGGTTCTCGAAGGGAACTTGTCAAACATCATGATATCGTGTGTTGCAATTAAAACAGCTCTACCGTTTTTTGAAATTTCCATCAATAAATTCATGATGCCTTCCGATGTTTCTGGATCCAGATTTCCTGTTGGTTCATCTGCTAAAATTAATTCAGGGTCGTTTAACAATGCGCGAGCAATGGCAACACGTTGCTGTTCCCCACCCGATAATTCATGTGGCATTTTAAATCCTTTTGTATTAAGATTTACTTTATCCAGCACTTCTTGCATACGCTTTTGCATGGCTTGTTTGTCGCTCCAGCCTGTTGCTTTTAAAACAAACATTAAATTATCGTTTACGCTTCTGTCACTTAGTAATTGAAAATCTTGGAAAACAATCCCCAATTTTCTTCTTAAAAATGGAATTTCTTTGCGTTTTATTTTTGAGAGGTCAAATCCTGCTACGGTAGCACTTCCTTCCACTAAATCTAGCTCGCCATACAGCGTTTTTAATAAGCTACTTTTTCCACTACCAGTCTTTCCCAATAGGTATACAAATTCTCCTTTATCGATGTTAAGAGATACATTGGTTAAAACCAAATTGTGTTTCTGAAAAATAGAAACATTTGCTAAACTGATGATTGTGTCGAGTGCCATTCGTCTTTCTACTACAGGTTCTTAATTGCGAACAAATCAAAGCCGCTAATAAGCCGCGATTTAAACTTTGGTTGGGCTCCCTCGCAAATCGGGAGTAAACAACATCCTAAAATTACTTCAATCGTAGCTCTGCAAAATAATATAAATGCAATACTTTCAACAAAGTGGCGTTAATAACTTGCAAAAGCCTACAACTATTGAAGCACCTATCCTCACTAATTTTACCATTATTCATTTTATATACTATACTAGATGAACAAGCTAAAAGGGTTTGTGTTTTTTGTGAGTTTTTCTATATCGGTTTTGGCTTTTGCTCAAAAAACAGCCGTATACTCCGATAAAGATTTGGATTTTAAAACTGGAGTAGAATTATTTCAGAAAGAAAAATTTGGAGCAGCTCAAAAAAGTTTTATTAAAGTTATTGAGTCGCATGATGCGAATTCATTGATGCGCATAGATGCAGAATATTACCGTGCTATTTGCGCAGCCGAATTGTTTAATAAAGATGGTGAATGGTTCTTAAAACAATTTGTAAAAGAACATCCTGAAAATCCGAAAGTAAAATCTGTTTATTTCTACTTAGGTAAATACAATTATTTTAAAAAGAAATATAAAGAAGCACTGGATTGGTTTGCGAAGGTGGATATTTATGAGTTAACAACGGAGGAGTTGGCTGAGTTTTATTTTAAAAGAGGATATAGTTATTTTACTTCTGAGAAAATGACAGAAGCGAAGAAAGATTTTTATGAAATAAAGGATGTCGATAATAAATATGCACCTTCAGCTAAATACTATTACGCACATATTGCCTATTCTGAAAAGAACTACGAAACGGCATTGATAGATTTTGCGAAGCTAAAACAAAATGAAACCTTTGGAGCTGTTGTTCCATATTACATTGCACAGATATTCTATTTACAAGCGAAATATGACAGTGTTATCGCTTATGCACCAGCATTACTCGATTCTGCGAATACGAAGCGTGCTCCGGAAATAGCACGTATTTTGGGTGAATCGTATTACCGCACAAATAAATACAAAGAGGCAATTCCATTTTTGAAAAAATACGAAAAAGCCGTTGTTAATCTGGATAGAAAAGATAGTTATCAATTGGGTTATGCTTATTATAAAACAAAAGAATACGATGATGCTTCTGTTTATTTTATTAGAGCAACCAATGTAGATGATTCATTAAGCGAGAATGCTTATTATCACTTAGGCGATTGTTATTTGAAATTGGATAACAAACAAAATGCACGCAATGCATACGGACAAGCATCGAAATTAAAGTTTGACAAAGTAATCAATGAGGATGCATTGTTTAATTATGCGAAGTTGTGTTACGATTTGTCGTATAATCCATACAACGAAGCAACGAAAGCTTTTCAGCAATATTTAAAAGAGTATCCGAACTCATTGCGAACAGATGAAGCCTATCACTTTTTAGTAAATGTATTTACTACAACTAAAAATTACAAAGGGGCAATCGAAGCAATTGAAAGTATCAAAACTTTAACACCTGAATTAAAGCAAGCTTATCAAAAGGTTGCCTATTTCCGTGGAGTTGATTTGTTTAATAACATGGAATACGATGAGGCTATTAAGTTGTTTGATAAATCAATGACCTATAAGTTTGATAAAAATGTCTCTGCTCTTGCAGTCTATTGGAAAGGCGAATCATTTTATAGATTGAAAAAATATTCAAATGCAATTGATAGTTACAAGTCGTTTATTGAAGAGCCGGGATCCATTGCTAGAATGGAGTACAGCGATGCAAACTATAATGTAGGCTATTGTTATTATAAATTACAAGACTATGAAAATAGTAATTTGTGGTTCCGAAAATTTGTAACATTTAAACCTCAAGCTGATGAAAAGAAAATAAATGATGCTTTGAATCGTATTGGTGATGGTTATTACATGAGTCGTGATTTTTCAAATGCAGCCGACTATTATGCGCAATCTTATAAAATGAAATTAATCAATGCAGATTATGCATTGTTTCAAAAAGCAATGGCTGAAGGGGTTCAGAAAAAACATGCGGTTAAAGTAGCTGATTTGAAAACGTTTATCGGTGCATATGGAACAACTACATCAACGTATGTCCAAAAAGCAAAATTTGAATTGGCTTATGCTTATTTACAAGACAATCAAAATGATTTGGCATTAAGCGGATTTAAGAATTTTATGACAGAATATCCCAATAGTGTTTATGAGAATGTATGTTTGAGTAAAATAGGGTTGATTTACTATAATCGAAAAGAAGATGATAACGCCTTGGTATATTTTGATAAATTAATTAAACGCGACAAACAATCTTCGGATGCAAAAGAGGCAATTAATATTATTCAGAAGATCTATACCGATAGAGGAGATGTGGATGGTTTAGATAAGATGATGGCAAATTATGGTTTGTCGATGTCGCAAATTACTTTGGATTCTATTGCATTTAATATTGGTAAAACACATTATTTAGAGCAAGATTGTAAAAATGTTGTGCTTGATTTCGAAAAGTATATACAAAAGTTTCCAAACGGAATATTTAGCACTGAGGCTAATTTCTTTAAAGCAGAATGTGATTATACACTAGGCAATTTTGATGCTGCATTAGTAGGATACGAATTTGTAGTAAATAAGAATAAAAATCAATATTCTGAACAAGCCCTCGCGCGTGCTTCGGATATGGTTTTCAAAAAGCAAGATTATTTAAAAGCGAAGGGGTATTATTTACAATTGGAGTCGATTGCTGAAAATCCAAAAAACAACGGAGCTTCAAAAATTGGTTTAATGCGTTGTAATCATTTGTTGAAGATTGATGAAGATGCAATTGCATATTCAACAAAAGTATTGGCGATAGAAAATGTGAGCACCGAATTAATTAACGAAGCGCATTATACAATTGCACAATCCTATTTAGTACAACAAAAATACGATGACGCCATGGCTGAATTTAGAGTGCTTGCATCCAGTGCAAAAAGTGCTTTAGGTGCTGAAGCAAATTATCAAATAGCGAATATCTACTATTTGAAAAATGATTATAAGTCATCTGAAAAAGCAGTTTTTGATTTTATAAAAGGCGGCAAGGGTACTGTTTATTGGATTAGTAAGGCATTGATTTTACAAGCAGATAATTATGTAGCTACTGCGAATAATTTTCAAGCAAAAGCTACCCTGCAAGGAGTGATTGAAGATTCTGAAATTCCTGAATTAATAAAAGTTGCACAAGAAAAATTAGATAAGATAAATGCAGATGAAGAAGCTGCTAAAAAAACAAAAGCAGTAGAAGAGCCTATTAAACTAGAGTTTGAGGAAAATACAGATAAGCAAAATGAGTTGTTTCAAGAGTCGACAACTGTTCCTCCTGCAGAAGAAATAAAAATTGAACAATAAATAATTCAACATACAATGACATTTATTAAAAAATATTTTTCTTTCACATGCTTATTGGTTGCTTTGATTATTAAAAGTCCATCATTAACTGCTCAAAAAGATACGCTTCAATCCATGATTTTTGTGGGGACAGGTCAGTTTCGTCCTACAATAGCAGATGCATCAAAAATTAATGAAACACCAGTTGTAGTAGACTCAACAAAAAAGCTTCCTGTAGGAGCTTATGGATTCAATTCTAAAAAAATAAGTACAGGCTTTGATGTTGATCCGATTGCACCAGCTCAAATGGTAGGAGAGCCATTAACCAAACTATATAGTGGATTGGTGAAAATTGGAATGGGAACTTATACAACACCTTATGGCGAAGTTTGGTTTAATAGTTTACGTTCTAAAGAACATGCATATGGATTTAGAATGAAGCATCTTTCTTCTAAAGCAACTTTAAAGGACTATGGTTTTGCTGGCTTTAGCGACAATGAAATTAGTTTGTATGGGAAAAAGTTTTTGAAAGAGCATACGCTGTCAGGAAATTTTGATTACGCTCGCAATGTGGTGCATTTTTATGGATATGATCCAACATTGTTTGATCTAGAAGATGATGCAACTGTTCAGCGTTTTAATTTGTTTTCTGCAAATGCTGATTTAATGAGCCATTATCCCAAAGCGAGCAGATACAATCATGATATTAAATTGAGTTATTATAATTTGGCTGATTTATATAAGTCATCAGAAAATAATATCAAAGCGAGTGGGTATTTGCAAACCGCTTTATACAAAGAGTTGCTTCGTGTAAATGCTTCTGTTGATTATTATAATTACAAAACAAAAACAGATACAACCAATAATACAATCATTACTCTTAATCCTAATTTTATTGCAAAAGGTGAACGATACAGTGCTCAATTGGGAGTGTCGTTTGTGATGGACATGTTTGTTCAATCTAAATTTTATTTTTATCCAAAAGTAGATTTGAGTTATAATATTTTTGATGAAATAATTATTCCTTATGTGGGTGCTTCAGGTGGATTGCAAAAGAATAGTTTTAAAACATTGACCGATAACAACCCTTTCGTATTGTCAGAATTAATGATGAAAAATTCTAATCAAAAATATGAATTGTATGGTGGTTTAAAAGGAACATTGTCTTCTAAAATTGCTTACAATGCACGTGCATCTTATCAAAGTGTAGGGAATATGGCGCTTTATATAAATGATACAAAAGATTTATTACAGAATAGATTTAATGTTGTTTATGATGATGTGGAGGTATTGAATGTGGGAGGAGAAGTAACTTATCAAAGTAGAGAGAAACTTAGAATCAATTTAAGAGGTGATTATTTTAATTACAAAGCTAAAACAGAGCTGAGGGCATGGTATAAGCCGGAGTTGGCAATTACACTTTCTGCAAACTATAATTTGCGCGATAAGATAGTTGCAAAGGTGGATTTGTTTTATTTAGGAAATCAATTTGCAAAAACGTTTGAAGCTGATACAACCTCTGTAACCGGAACAAAAGTTGTTGCAAAGGAATTAAATGGTGTGTTTGATGCAAACATTGGTTTAGAATACCGTTACAATAAGAAATTAGGCTTTTTCTTGAATGTAAATAACATTGCAAGTGTTCGTTATATGCGTTACATGAATTACCCAACACAACGCTTTAATTTAATGGGAGGGTTGTCGTATTCTTTTTAATTGATGTTTTGATTGTAAAAGCGATAATGTGGTCGTCCAAATCGCTAAAATAGACAGTAATGTCTCCCTTATGTTTGGAGCAATAGCATCTTTTGTCATTAATTCTAGGTGCAATTTTCTGATAGTTTCAATTCAGTCATGCGGTACATTTATGCAAGGTGTGCTATCTGAAATTTTGGAATAAAACGAGTTTTTTTTGCTAATTTTTTGCAGATAAAATAATCTCAATTTTGAGTGACATTTTCTACTAAAATTTATATAAAAACAGGCAAATTTTTGTTTTAAAACTTATCAACTAAATGTTGATAAATAGTTACCTGTTTGGCTCCTTATAATCCCACTATTTTCGGGCTAAAAAGCTATATTTGTTAGCCTTAAAAAAATAGCAAAAAAACATACAAAATATTATGGAAGAAACAGCAAGCGAACAAGCGCAACATTCAACAGATTATTCGGCAGATAGTATTCAGGTACTCGAAGGTTTAGAAGCCGTGCGTAAGCGTCCTGCAATGTATATTGGGGATATTGGGAATAAAGGATTGCATCATTTGGTATATGAGGTTATTGATAACTCGATCGATGAGGCCTTGGCAGGTCATTGTAAGAACATTTTTGTTACAATTAATGAAGGGAACTCCATTACAGTAAAAGATGATGGACGAGGTATTCCTACAGATATGCATCCTAAGGAGAAAAAATCGGCTTTAGAGGTGGTAATGACCGTGTTGCATGCTGGTGGTAAATTTGATAAGGATTCTTATAAGGTTTCTGGTGGTTTGCATGGCGTGGGTGTGAGTTGTGTAAATGCTCTTTCTACTCATTTAAAAGTAAACGTTCACCGTAATGGAACTGAATATATTCAAGAATATAACATTGGTAAGCCATTATACGATGTAAAAGAGGTTGGTAAAACCGATTACCGTGGTACAATCGTTACTTTCCAGCCTGATGCGAGTATTTTTACAACAACGGTGTATCATTACGATATTTTATCAGCACGTATTCGTGAATTAGCATACTTGAACAAAGGAATCTACATCACGCTTACTGATATGCGTGAAAAAGATGCTGAAGGAAATCCTATTTCAGAAATGTTCCATTCAGATGGTGGTTTGCGCGAATTTGTTGAATATTTGGATGCAACGCGTGAACGCCTTATCGAAGATGTTATTTACATGGAAGGCGAAAAGAATGGTATTCCTGTTGAAGTTGCAATGATGTACAATACATCATATTCTGAGAATTTACACACCTATGTAAACAACATCAATACACATGAAGGTGGAACGCATTTAGCTGGTTTTAGAAGAGGTTTAACACGTACGTTAAAAACATATGCTGAAAAGTCTGGTTTGCTGGCTAAAGTGAAATTAGAAATTAATGGTGATGACTTCCGTGAAGGATTAACGGCTGTTATTTCTGTAAAGGTTCAGGAGCCACAATTTGAAGGGCAAACAAAAACGAAGTTGGGTAACAATGAGGTAATGGGTGCTGTGGATATTGCGGTAAGTGAAATGTTGAACAACTACCTAGAAGAGCATCCTAAACAAGCTCGTCAAATTGTAGACAAAGTAATTTTAGCTGCTACTGCTCGTCATGCTGCTCGTAAAGCACGTGAAATGGTACAACGTAAAAATGTACTTACTGGAACAGGCTTACCTGGTAAATTATCTGATTGTTCAGATAGCGATCCAACAAAATGTGAGATTTATTTAGTCGAGGGAGATTCAGCGGGTGGAACGGCTAAACAAGGTCGTAACCGTGCATTTCAAGCAATTTTGCCATTACGTGGTAAAATCTTGAACGTAGAGAAAGCAATGGAGTACAAAATTTACGATAACGAAGAGATTAAAAATATATTTACTGCATTGGGAGTATTTCGTGGAACTAGCGAAGATGAACGTGCATTGAACATCGAAAAATTACGTTACCATAAAGTGGTTATCATGTGTGATGCCGATGTCGATGGTAGTCATATCACTACACTTATTTTAACATTCTTTTTCCGTCACATGAAGGAATTAATTGAGCGTGGACATATTTACATTGCAACACCTCCTTTGTATCTAGTGAAAAAAGGGAAAGAGCAAAGATATTGCTGGACAGAAGAAGAAAGAGCTGCGCATGTGAAAGAATTAGCTGGTGGTGAAGGAAAAGAAAGTACTGTAGGCATTCAACGTTATAAAGGTCTTGGAGAGATGAATGCTGAGCAATTATGGCAAACAACGATGAATCCTGATTTTAGAACATTGCGTCAAGTTACAATTGATAGTGCTGCGGAGGCAGATCGTATTTTCTCTATGTTGATGGGTGATGAAGTTCCACCTCGTAGAGATTTTATCGAGAAAAATGCAAAATATGCGAAGATTGATGTTTAGTTAATTGGAACATATAAATACAAAAAAAATCCCGCTACAACTTGTAGCGGGATTTTTTATTGAATGTATTCTGTAAGTATTATTTCTTTTTTGTTTTTGCTCTGAAATCCAATTTAGGAGCAGCAACAGGAGTACTTGGTTTTTCTCCATCCAATATAGTTCTTTCAGCATGGAAGAACATACCACTTGATTTAGGTTGTCCATAAAGTTCAGGCATTAAATATTTTCCAACTTCATCTCCTGTTTTATTTACAATTACAGCCTTAGCTTCTGGGTTTTGTTGTAAATAAGGGTCATTTCTTTCAGCATAAACCACCCAAGAAATTTTTTGTCCAGGTTTACCACCTGCAATTTCAAAAGTACGATTCGTAATTTCAGACTTAATATATACGTCAGACTTAGATCCTATTGCTGTTAGGTTGTAACTAAAATTAGCGTTTATTGCATCAAAATAATCAGGAAGCGATACAATAGCTTCACCATTAGCATCTAAAACAACATTTCCTCTATAAACGTTTAATACCTCGTTTGATTCCATTGAGAAATGCTTTAAAATTTGATTCCCTGGATTTAATGGGTGATCAATTTTGAATGTTTTTACCCCTGATGCTCCAAAGTCACCATTTGCGAAAACAGCTTCACCAGCCCCAGCAACGGTTTCTTGACCCAGCACACCAGCAGCAAAGTTTCCTGTCGCGTTAATTAAACCTAAAACCCCTAATGCATTCACTGCGCCAGCCGCAGTAGCTTGAGCATTTAATGCAATTGTTGCATTATTTGAAAGTGCAGCTAAGAATACACCTGCGCTTGCTCCGTTAGATTGCCCCCATACAGCAGTATGATTTGCATTTGCTGAAGTAGAAGTTGCAGAGGCAAAAACAACTTGTGTTGCCATAGTAGCTAATGTACTTTGAAAGCTTCCAACACGGCCATTGCCTGTATGTGCTGCTAATAATGCAGTATTTGTACTTGCTGCATTGTTTAATTGAAGTTCGGCAGCACGTCCAGTTCCATTCGTTATTCCCCACAATGCATTTCTTGTATTGGCAGCATTAGCAATTTCAAAATACCCTGCATCTCCTAATCCATCATTTTCGCCAAATACAGCAACGCTAGCAGCTGTTCCCGTATTTGCAATGAATCCAAGAACGCCAGTTCCAGCGTTTCCATTTGTTCCTAATACACCAATCCCAGTCGCTGTATTATCGCCCCATACACCCCAACCAATATTTACTGAGGTTCCTTGCACACCAACACCTGTTGCGTTGTTTTCGCCATAAATACCAGATGCAGTTCCAGAACTATATCCATTGATAGGAAATTCCATGGTAGCAGTTGTATTAATTGCGCCAGCATATCCAAACCCATAAGCAGAGAAAATATCAGTAGTAGGACTGATTGCAGCTGTTCTATTCACAACATAATTACCTGTTGAAGTAACACGTGCTCTTTCATTTGCTGCTGCTGCACCACCCGTTTTAGTTACAAAGTCAACTGCATCATTTGTTCCAATATAATTTGTTCCTGCAACTAATGTAGAGTTACCTGTTGTTAACCAAGCACCGTTTGTAGAAGTGATAGTTGAAGGAATAGTTGTTACAATATTTTGTGTTCCATTCGCATTAAAGTTGTTAGAAGAAATAGTCCAGTTTGGTCCTGTAGCTCCAGTAGCACCTGTAGCTCCAGCTGTACCAGTAGCTCCAGTCGCACCATTTGTTCCGGTTGCACCCGTAGCTCCAGCAACACCCGTAGCTCCAGCAACACCCGTAGCTCCAGTCGCACCATTTGTTCCAGTAGCGCCAGTAGATCCATTAGAACCTGTTGCTCCTGTAGCACCATTGTTACCCGTAGCTCCTGCAACACCAGTAGCACCATTTGATCCAGTAGCACCAGTACTTCCATTTGCACCTGTAGCACCGTTATTTCCTGTAGCTCCAGTTGTTCCGGCAATACCAGTTGAACCAGTTGCACCAGTTGTACCAGTAGCACCAGGTGTTCCAGATCCAACACCTGTAGGTCCAACTAAACCAGTTGCACCAGTAGCACCAGTAGCACCAGCAACGCCAGCACCTGTAGGTCCTGTTGCTCCGTCTATACCGTTTGTTCCAGCAACACCAGTAGCGCCAGTTACACCATTTGTTCCATTTGCTCCGGTAGGACCAGTAGCTCCAGCAGTACCAGAACCTGAATTACACAATGAAGTCCAAGTAGTCGTTGCTGCTATATAATAAAAATAGCAATCAAAATTAGTATCATATACTAACAATGAATTAGCAGGCGATACAATTGCATTTCGTTGTGCAGTTGTCATACGAGGAACCAATACACCTTTATCAGTTGCTTGCATCTCTAAGATAGAGCTTGCATTAGGAGTAGTAGTACCAATACCAACATTGTTTTGTGCAGTAGTTTTTAATGCACCAATTGAAATAAAAAATGCAACTGTTGCAAATTTTATTGTTTGTTTTAGTTTTATCATTTTTATTGGGGTAGGGTTTGTGATACAAATATATAATAAAAAAATTAAAGCAAAAAACCCGAATAGGACTTTCCTATTCGGGTTTTTTGGTATGATGAATTAGCTATTGAGGATTTTTACTTTTATCCGTAATTGCTTTTTCTTCTTCTTTTTTTACAGCGGGTTCTGGTTCTTTATAATTTGGGTTTCTTGAACGTTCCCATGTTTGTTTTTCATCAACAGTAGATTTTTCTGCCGTTTTTTTGGACGTATCTGCCGTTTTTAAAACAGTGCCTTCTTCCGCTTTTTTCAAAACTTCTTGAGCATTTGCAGTGTTTGCAGCATACATAAAGAGTATTGTAACTGGAATTATTTTAAGTAGATTCATAATTTAAAAATTTAGGGTGCGTCTAAAATCATTAAAGAACGGTTGAAGTAGGTGCCGCTTGTGATTAGGTTGTTTATAGTAGTATTAGTAACTCCAGCACGTTGAGCGGCCCATCTTATTTCTACCGTATTTGGTACCCCTGGGTTTACAGTAAGTGGTGTAGAAACACCAATGTCCCATAAATTCCAAGCAATTCCAGTGAATGTATCCCATTCTCTAATTGATACTCCGTTAACCCTTACTTCAAACCAAACTGTATGGTTATCTCTCGGTCCAGCAGTATAAGTTCCAGCAGCTGTAAAATGCATAAATACACTCGAGTTTACAGGTGTAAATGTTAATGTCATTTGGGGCATTAATACAAAGGCACCAGCAGCAGCATTTGCAGCAACTGTTGCATCCGTTGTTCCAATAACACTGTATTTAAAAACATTCCCTGGACCTGTAGGACCAGTTACACCAATACTTCCTGTTGCACCAGTAGCACCGTTTGTTCCGTTAGTTCCGTTAGTTCCAGCAACACCCGTTGCTCCTGTAGCACCATTAGTTCCAGCAACTCCTGTAGCACCAGTTGCCCCATCAGCACCGTTTGTTCCAGCAACACCTGTTGCTCCCGTAGCGCCATCAATACCATTTGTTCCTGCTACACCAGCATTTCCTGTTGGTCCTGTAGGTCCAGTTGCGCCAGAACCTGCAGAGCATAATGAAACCCATGTTGTTGTTGCTGTAACGTAATAATAATAGCAATCAAAGTTGGTATCATACACCAATAATGAATTTGCTGGTGCAGGGATAGCCAAACGTTGAGCAGTGGTCATTCTTGGGACTAAAACACCTTGCGTTGTTGATTGCACCTCTAATGCCGATGATGCATTGGGCGTGTTTGTGCCAATACCTACATTGTTTTGCGCATTGGAACTTTTTCCAAAACCAATGAATACAATGAGTGTTAGTAGTTTTAAAAATGTAGTTTTTCTCATCTGTTGAATATTTAGTTCGTTAAAGATAATTGTAATAAGTTAATTTTAAAAATTATTTTACAATTGTTACGGTTCCAATGTATTTATGTTTTTGATCTTTATTGTCTTTTAAGTTTACCACATAAACATAAACGTCTTGTTGGGCAACTTCGCTTCCGTGATTTGCTTTTCCATCCCAATGTTTATTTATGTCATCAGCATAGAAAATCATATTTCCCCAGCGATCGTAAATCAACATCTCAAATTCTTTTATGTATTCTCCTTTTCCATAAAAGTCATCATTAATACCATCTCCATTTGGTGAAAATGCGTTTGGAATGTAGAAAGTAAATTCAGGATCAATTACAATGCATAAAGGGGTAGTGTCTGCGCATCCCGCTGCATTGCTTGCTATCAAGGTAACACAGTAGGTTCCAATATCACCGTAGGTGTGCGATGGATTTGTGAGTGTACTTGTATTTGGGCTGTTTGTGTTTAATGGATCTCCAAAATTCCATGCAAATGAAGTAGCATTGATTGAAGAGTTATTAAATTGAACTGTTGGGGATAAAATGCTAGTTGATAAAGGAGCAGAAAAACTTGCTACTGGAACTGCAAACACATTAATCATCGCAGGAATAGTAAGTGTGCTCGTGCATCCACCATTGGTTGTTGTTGTTAATGTAATAGTGTATTGTCCACCATTTAAGAAACAATGTGTTGGATTTTGTAAGGTAGATACATTGTTTCCTGATGAAGAAGGATCACCAAAATTCCAGTCCCATGCAGTAATAGTTCCTCCAGTTACTATAGACCCATCGGTAAAGGTTACACACAATGGTGCACAACCAGATGTTACATCAGCAGTAAAATTAGTAACAGGTAATGCTTGTACTGTAACAGTTACAGTTGCAGTAGCTGCAGGAGAGCAAGCATCTGTAGCTGTAACGGTATATGTAGTAGTTGTTCCTGCAGTAGCAGTTGGACTTGCACTCGATGGGTTGTTTAAACCTGTTGCAGGGCTCCATGAATAGTTATATGGTCCACCATCTCCATTGGATGCCGTTGCTGTAATTATAGCAGTTGAACCTGGGCACAGTGAAGTGCTTCCACTTGCTATAACGGACAATGGAGGATTAACAGTTACAGTAACAGTAACAGGTGTTGCTGCACATCCATTTGCATCCGTAGCATTTACGGTATAAGTAGTAGTAGAAGCTGGAGTAGCAGTTGGATTAGGAATGTTGGTTGCGCTTAATCCATTTGCAGGACTCCAAGTGTAGTTGTAAGGACCATTTCCACCAATGGCAGTTGCTGTTAGCGTAGTTGTTCCTCCATTACAAATAATCACATTTGCAATAGGAGCTAATTCTACAATACTTGGTTGTGTTATAGTTACTGAAGTTGTATTGGTACAGTTATTTGCATCTTTAATAGTGCATGTATAGGTACCAGCACATAATCCAGTAGCTGTTGCTGTTGTTTGAACGGGTGTTGTATTCCAAGTATAGGTATATGCACCTGTTCCACCAATAGCCGTTGCTGTTGCACTTCCGTTGCATGCTCCATTACAAGTAACTTGTGTTGATGCTGAAATTGCAGCAACTATTGCTGCTGGTTCTGTGATTGTTGTATCTGCAGTTGCTGTACAACCAATTGCATCTGTAACAGTTACTGTATAAGAACCTGGTGCAAGTCCTGTGCAAGAAGCTCCAGTGCAACCACCTGTCCAGCTATAGGTATAAGGAATTGTTCCACCATTAGGAATTACAATCGTTTGTCCATTGTTTGCTCCATTACAAGTGATGTTAATACCAGAAATACTACTTGCAGATAATTGAGGGTCTACAAAAATAGTAACAGCATCTGTTCCAGAACAGCCACTTGCATTTGTAACTGTAACAGTATAGGTTGTTGTTGTTGTAGGATTGGCAGTTGGATTGGATACCGAAGCATTGCTCAATCCAGCTGCTGGTAACCAAGCATAAGTGCTTCCAGCAGCAACAGGCGTTACATTTAGTAAAGTGCTTGCTCCAAAACAAATGGTATCATCTAGTCCCGCATCAACAGTTAAATTTGTATTCAATGTAACGGTTGCTACTGCTGTTCCTGAGCAACCAAGAGTTGTACCTGTTACAGTATAACTGGTGCTTGTTGCTGGGCTTACTGAAATTGGATTGGTAGTTGCGCCTGTAGACCAAGAATAAGTTGTTCCACCATTAGCAGTTAATGTTGCAGTTGAACCAGGACATATACTTGTTGAGTTAACAGTAATTGTTGGTAATGCATTTACAGTAACCGTTCCTGTTGCTGTATTTGAACAGCCATTGGTTGTTCCTGTTACTGTATAAGTAGTAGTTGTTGTTGGTGTAACGGTTAAGTTTGCATTTGTAGATCCTGTATTCCATGAATAAGTAGTTGCACCACCTGCAACTAAACTTGTTGTTTGTCCATTACAAATTGTTGAATTTGTTGATGTAACTGTTGGAATAGGATTTACTGTAACTGTAGCTACAGCTGTTCCTGAACAACCTCCTGTAGTACCTGTTACGGTGTAGCTAGTAGTAGTTGTTGGCGTAACAACAAGTGGATTAGTTGTAGAACCTGTATTCCAGGAATAGGTTGTTCCTCCGTTTGCTGTTAATGTTGCTGTTTGTCCATTACAAATACTTGGTGAGTTTACCGTTATTGTCATGCTAGAGCCGAGGGTAACGGTTCCTACCGCTGTATTTGTACATCCAGCAGATGTACCTGTTACTGTATAACTTGTGGTTATTGCAGGTGAAACTGTTATTGGATTTGTGGTAGCTCCTGTATTCCAAGAGTAAGTAGCTCCGCCTGTTGCAGTAAGTGTTGCATTTTGTCCAGGACAAATAGTAACAGAGTTTACACCAATTGTAGGTAATGGATTTACAGTAACTGTTCCAGTTCCAGTTCCAACGCAGCCATTTCTTGTATAGGTAACAGTGTATGTTGTTGTCGAAGCAGGATTAACTGTAATAGATGCAGTTGTTTGACCGCCTGGAGCCCATGAAAAAGTGCCACCAGTAGCTGACGGTGTTGCTGTTAATGTTGCGGAAGCACCCGCACAAATTGTTTGGGAGTTAGATGTTACTGTTGGTAATGGGTTAACAGTAACAGTACCAGTGTTTGTTGAGTTACAACCTCCGAAAGTATAGGTAACAGTGTAAGTTGTTGTTGAAGCAGGACTAACCGTAATTGTTTGAGTCGTTTGGCCGCCCGGAGCCCAAGAATAGGTTCCACCTGTTGTAGTTGGTGTTGCCGTTAAAGTTGTAGATGCACCTGCACAAATTGTTTGGGAGTTTGCGGTTACAGGACTTCCGCCAGATCCTGCAACACTAACTGTATAAGTTTGTGAAGGTGTACACGTTAAGCCATCATTTACGGTAACGGTATATGAGCCTGCAGCTAAACCAGTTGCAGTAGCGCCAGTTCCGCCACTAGGAGCCCAAGAATAAGAGAAAGGTCCAATACCCCCTGTTACAGTGGCAGTAGCTGTTCCATTGTTTACTCCACAACCTGCAGGAGTTGAATTTGTAGCTACAGTCCAGGGACTAACACATTGAATAATGTCAATCATAACGCCTGAGTCCACGTTGCAATCAAAGGCATCTGCAATTGCTAATTTGAAATGGTAGGTTTGGCAAGGGGTAACATTCAGAACTGGAGTTAATACAGTAGTGTAACCATCAAAGCTATTTGTAAAGGTGCCAGCATCATTATTAACAAAGAACCCCGTATTTGTATTTTGATTTACGTTATCTACACTTACTAATGTTCCGTTTGGTAAGGTTGCGATGTTTAGATTTGTATAATTTCCGCCACTTGGATTTGGTCCAGACACCCAAAATCCAAAACCATCATTAAAGGTTTGACCAACCCAGTTAGTATATTCATCAGATCCAAATACAAACGTAATACTCATCGTATTACATTGTGGAATTACATCAAACTCAACAATACAGGCATCTTCAACATCAACTCCTGCTCCAATTACAGAAACTAATTGTGGATCAGTTGAACTTGTTCCTACACAAGTATTAAAATCATCGTTTAAATTTGTACCAGTAAGTTGACTTGCATTTCCAGTTGATAGAAACAACCCGTTAGTTACACCTAGTCCAGATGTTCCTCCATTCGAAAATGATCCATATCCAGTAGCCGCACAAGTTACGGTTACATTACTAACCGTCAAGCCAGGACCACCAACTGCAGATGCGACAGCTGCAGTTCCCCCACCTGTAGTAACAGTTAACTGTGCAAAGGATGTGCTAATTGATAAAATTAAAAATGAAAGAAATACGACAATTTTTTTCATGATATATGATTGAAAAATGAATTTTTACAGTTTATTCTGTTATACAGATGAGTAAAGATGCGAAAAGGTTGCATCATTTGCTAATAAAAAAACAGAGGAATGGGTGTGAAAAAAGGAAAAAAAGAGTTCTAAAATTCAATATCCAAATCAAATGCTTGACGAAGCTTATTGATGGTAGGGTTTTTTTCGGAAAGATGTTTGTAGCGGTCGGTAGCTGTATATAAATTTTTGCCTTCCTCCAATTGTGCAACCACAATGTTTAACTGAACAGAATAATTGTTTAATTCTTTGCGTAAAAAACTTAAAAAATTGGTTTTGTCCTCATTCAGCGATTCTTCCGTTGCTTTGTTATTGATGGTATAATCAATTGTTAAATTATCCGCAGCTAAAACAGGTTGTCTACTCGTTAAAACAATAGCTAAATTTTGTTTCCCTTTTGCTTTTAATTCCGAAGTGTATCGTAGCCATACAGCATCAATCTTTTGCTGGTTTACTGCGTCTTTCGGACGTTCGGTATCTAAAAAAGAAGCTTCTTTTTCTTCCGAGTTATCCGTTTTTTTTTCAGTATTAAAACGCTGATTGATAGAAGGTGTTGATGTTTTTAAAATCGGCTTTTTAAATCCTGTTTGTAAACTTGGCGTAGTTGTATTAGAAGTATTTTGTGTGTTTACTGCTGCAATAATGGGTGTAGTATTGTTAACGGGGACAACAGGTGTTTGAGTAACCGTTGAATTTGTGTTTTGAGCTGGTGATGCCGTGTTTACAGCTTTTGTAGCCTGTGAAATAGGCTTACTTATGTCATTTTTTTTTTCGGCTTCAACACTTATGGTGTTGATAGAACAAAGTTGCATTAGTGCTAACTCGACCTGGAGTCGCTGGTTTTTGCTGCTTTTGTATTGAATATCCGTTTTGTTGAGTATGGTTAATCCTTTTACTAAAAAAGGCAATGAGCATTTTTGAGCTTGTTCTTTGTATTTATCCTTAATGTTGTTTCCAACTTCTAATAATTGCAATGTTTCTGTATCCTTACTTACTAAAAGGTTGCGGAAGTGTCCGCCCATACCAGCAATAAAATTATGCCCATCGAATCCATTGTTTAGAATTTCGTTAAAAATCAACAAAGAATTGGAAATGTTTTCGGCTAAAATAGCATCGGTAACTTTGAAATAATAATCGTAATCAAGGATGTTTAAATTTTCTATTACCGCTTTGTAAGTAATGTTGTTTCCTGCAAAACTTACAATTTGATCAAAAATAGAACATGCATCACGTAAGGCGCCATCAGCCTTTTGAGCAATGATGTGCAAGGCATCCATTTCAGCGGTTACATTTTCGCTTTTTGCAATAAAAGCTAAATGATTAGCAATGTCTTCAATCTGAATTCTGTTAAAATCGAAAATCTGACAGCGTGATAAAATTGTAGGAATAATTTTATGCTTTTCAGTTGTTGCTAAGATAAAAATAGCATGTTTTGGAGGTTCTTCCAATGTTTTCAAAAAGGCATTGAATGCACTGGTTGAAAGCATGTGAACCTCATCTATAATATATACTTTATGTGTTCCAAGTTGAGGTGCAAACCTAACCTGGTCAACTAAATTACGGATATCATCAACAGAGTTGTTTGAGGCAGCATCCAACTCATAAACGTTCAACGATGCACCACTATTAAATGATAAACACGATTCACATTGGTCGCAAGCTTCCGTTTGTGCCGTTTTGTTTGTGCAATTAATGGTTTTAGCTAAAATACGCGCACAGGTAGTTTTTCCTACACCACGCGGACCACAAAATAAAAATGCTTGTGCTAAGTGGTTTGTATTAATGGCATTTTTTAATGTATTGGTAATATGCGCTTGTCCAACAACGGTGTTAAACGTTGCAGGGCGGTACTTACGAGCTGATACAATAAAATTATCCATAGTTGTTGCACAAAAATAGCTATTAAAATGAACTTTTAGCAGAATGTTAAAAAGTCGCAATTTGGTTAAAAACTATTTTGAATTTTTGAAGTGAGGAGCTTTTTTATAGATCAATTTGTCTTGTTTTTTAGGCTTAAGTATTTGTTAGTCAGTATTTTGTATTTGGTGTTTGCTCGAAAATTAAGGTTTTACCGACTTTGAATGGCTTTTTTGCCAAAAAATCTTGAAAATGGTATTGCCTATTTTCTTAAAATTCCTATATTTGCATCCCTTTTAAAAAAAAGGAATTATAAATTATTAACCAATTAAATTTAAAAACAATGCTAAAACATTATGAAACCGTCTTCATTATGACTCCCGTTTTGTCTGATGATCAGGCAAAGGAGACGGTAAGTAAGTACAAAAAGATGCTTACAGACAATGGATGCAAAATTATTCACGAAGACGCTTGGGGCTTACGTAAATTGCAGTATCCAATTCAAAAGAAAACAACTGGTTTTTACCATTTGATCGAATTCCATGCACCGGCAACTTTTGTTGCTGATTTAGAAGTTGCTTATAAACGTGATGAGCGTTTGTTGCGCTTTTTAACTGTAGCTCTTGACAAACATGCAGCGGCTTACAGCGAAAAACGTAGAAACAAAGCAAAAGCTTAATTAATCTTTAACTAATTAATTCAAAATCAACATGGCATCAGATAATTCAGAAATCAGATATCTTACACCTCCAACAGTGGATGTGAAGAAAAAGAAATACTGCCGTTTCAAAAAAAGCGGAATTAAGTATATCGACTATAAAGACGCAAACTTCTTATTAAAGTTTGTAAATGAGCAAGGTAAAATTTTACCTCGCAGATTAACAGGTACATCAGTTAAATATCAACGTAAAGTTTCTAAAGCAGTAAAACGTGCTCGTCACCTTGCATTATTGCCTTATGTAGCTGATATGTTAAAATAATCAGGAGCTAACAAAATGGAAGTAATTTTAAAACAAGACGTTAAGAACCTTGGATACAAGGATGACGTAGTAAGTGTAAAACCTGGTTACGGAAGAAATTTTTTAATTCCGAAAGGTTTAGCGGCTGTTGCAACAGTTTCAACTAAAAAAGTTTTAGCAGAAACAGTTAAACAACGTGCATTTAAAGAACAAAAAATCAAAGCGGCTGCAGAAGCTACTGCTGCTAAATTGAAAGATATGGTTGTTAAAGTTGGTGCTAAAGTAGGTGAGTCTGGAAAAATTTTCGGATCTGTTACTTCAGTTCAATTGGCTGATGCAATCAAAAAATTAGGTTACGATGTGGATAGAAAAAACATTGAAATCGTAGATGCTGACAACCTTAAAACTGTTGGTACTTACACTGCAAATGTTCGTTTCCACAAAGAAGTAACTGGAACACTTTCTTTTGAAGTAGTTCAAGAATAATTTTTTTTGAAATCCATAAAAAGGCTTCGCATTTGCGAAGCCTTTTTTGTTTAATTTAGATTTTATGGAAACAATTACAATTAAAGAAGCTCAACAAAAAGTAGATATGTGGATAAAGACACATGGTGTTCGTTATTTTTCGGAATTAACAAACATGGCTATTCTAACCGAAGAGGTAGGAGAAGTGGCGCGCATCATTGCTCGTGAATATGGCGAACAGTCGTTTAAGAAAAAAGAAAAAGATAAAAATTTATCAGATGAGCTAGCTGATGTGCTTTTTGTATTGATTTGTATCGCCAATCAAACGGGTGTTGATTTAGATAAAGCATTCAAGAAAAATATTGAAAAGAAAACAAAACGTGACCATAAACGTCACAAGGAGAATAAAAAATTAAAGAAGTAATGTAAAATTCATTCATGAACGGTGATTAGCGTTAATCACTATTCATGAATGAATTTTATTTTTAGAAATTCGGTTTTAATAAATATTTAGAATAGAATTCGGTAATAATTGCAACTGCTTCATCCGCTTCGTCTACAATGTGAAATAACTCCAAATCCTTTTCACTGATATTGTGTTCTTCAAGCAACATGGTTTGTTTTACCCAAGCTAATAAACCTTCCCAATATTTTTTTCCTACTAATACAATTGGAAAGTGTGCTACCTTATTTGTTTGAATTAATGTTATTGATTCAAATAATTCGTCCAATGTTCCAAATCCTCCTGGCATTGCAATAAACCCTTGTGAGTATTTTAAGAAAATTGTTTTACGAACAAAAAAGTAATCAAAATTGATGTTTTTATCATTGTCAACAAATGGATTGGAGCTTTGCTCAAATGGTAATACAATGTTTAAACCTACCGATTTTCCACCACCTGCTTTTGCTCCTTTGTTAGCAGCTTCCATAATGCCTGGTCCACCACCCGTAATTACACCGTAACCTTCTTTGGTAAGTTTAAATGCAATATCTTCAGCAAGTTTGTAATACGAGTTTTCTGGTTTTGTGCGTGCTGAACCAAAAATGGATACACAGGGTCCAATACGACTCATTTTTTCAAAGCCTTCAACAAACTCACTCATGATTTTAAAAATTTGCCATGAGTCAGATGCCTTTATATCATTCCAATCCTTGGATGCAAATGCTTTTCTGATTTTATCTTCATCGTTATTTGTCATGTTGTTGAAAATAATTAATGTTTATTGTTGATTTTGATAGATGTATATTCATGTAATTTTCCATCATAAAAAAATGCAATTGAATTGTTTGCAAAGTTGAATGCAGGCAAATCACGATTAAGGGATTTAGTTTTTAATTTTTCAATTATAAAGCTATCGAAAATTTTACCATCATAAAAGTATCTTATTCGATTGTTGTTGTCGAGATAAAGTACAGAGTTGTATCCTATTGAGATGTTTTTTTTAGGGATAAATTTTTCAAGTGAATATGTTTTCCCTTTGTAAAAAACAAAATATTCCATAAGATAATTATACAAAACGATGCTATTGTTTGTTTTGTAATAATTTGGATGGTAACTTAAAAGTTTAATTGTTTCATTGTTATAATACACCATAAAGTAGTCATTGATGTCAATGTAAACAACTTGGTCATCACTCACTTCATATTCTTTAGGATTAAATGTGCAAATAGTTTTGAATTCTCCTTTATGAAAAACTTTAAATTCATTATAGAATTCGTCATAATAAGCCACCGTGTTTTTAGCACATTTAAACTTGTGAATATTTGAGGTTTGAGAATCATATACAACTCCGTTGTAAAATACTTTCAAATGATTATTGAGGTCATTATAAACAAATAAATTTCTTCCAATTTTAAATTCTTTTATAGTTTTTGTGTCAAATGCTTTTTCAATTGTAAAAATTTCGCCATTGTAATATGCTTTTAAATCAAAACTTGGTTGGTCAATCCAAACAACAATTTCTTCTGAAACCCAAAAATTTGCAGCCCATTTGGTTAGCTCTTTTTTTTCTCCATTATCAAACACCATTAATCTATTTTGCATTTTATAGACAAGCATATTTGCAGCAGCAATCATTCTATTGGGATATGTTTTTTCAATTTCGGTTGTTTCGCCATTAGAAAAAACTTTTAAATCGCCAATTCCATCAACATAAGCAATGTAGTTGTCGCCAATTCTTATACTATCAACACTGGTTCTTTCTAGAGGGAATGTTTTTCCTTTTTCAAACACAACAAATGAATTGTTTGGGTCAATGAAGTAGCCTAAACCATTTTGGGCATTTGAAATCTTACAGAATACTAATAGTAAGCCAATTGATATTAAAAAACTATTTGCTATTGTTTTCATCCAGTTCCATTTTTAAAAATTTTGCAGTATAGCTTTCCTTATTTTTAATAATTTCTTCAGGTGTTCCTTCACAAAGTACTTGTCCGCCAGCATTCCCCCCTTCAAGTCCGATATCAATAATGTGATCAGCAACTTTTATAATGTCCATGTTGTGTTCAATTACCAAAACAGTGTTACCACTATCCACTAATTTATCTAATACTTCGAGTAATATTCGAATGTCTTCGAAATGCAATCCTGTTGTTGGTTCATCTAAAATATAAAATGTATTACCAGTATCGCGTTTACTTAATTCAGTTGCTAATTTTACTCGTTGTGCTTCACCACCAGACAATGTAGTGCTTTGTTGACCCAATGTAATATAGCCTAAACCAACATCTTGCAATGTTTTTATTTTTTGAATGATAGAAGGGATGCTTGAGAAAAATTCAACAGCTATATCAATTGTCATGTTTAAAACATCACTAATTGATTTGCCTTTGAAACGAATTTCCAAGGTCTCTTTGTTATATCGTTTACCATTACATGTTTCGCAATTTACATATACATCAGGCAAGAAATTCATTTCAATGGTTCTTAATCCAGCACCTTGACAGGTTTCGCAGCGACCACCTTTTACATTGAATGAAAAACGTCCAGCTTTATATCCACGTATTTTTGCTTCAGGAATTTCGGCAAACAAGTTACGTATATCCGAAAATACATTCGTGTAGGTTGCTGGATTACTACGTGGTGTACGTCCAATAGGTGATTGATCGATATCGATTACTTTATCAATGTGTTCTAATCCAGTAATTGATTTATAAGGCATTGGTTTTTTCTCGGAACGATAAAAATGTTTGCTTAAAATTGGATAAAGCGTTTCGTTTATTAATGTAGATTTTCCACTACCCGAAACTCCTGTTACACAAATAAGTTTTCCTAACGGTAATGATATGGAAACATTTTTTAAGTTGTTGCCTGTAGCACCTTTTAAAATTAAATGTTTCCCATTTCCTTTTCTTCGTTGCTCTGGAATTTTTATTCCTTTTACACCATTGATGTAATCAGCAGTAAGTGTATGAAATTTTAAAATTTCTGTGGGTGTTCCTTGTGCAATTACTTTTCCCCCGTGAACTCCAGCTGCAGGCCCAATATCCAATACATGGTCGGCAGCCAAAATCATTTCTTTATCATGTTCTACTACTAAAACAGAATTGCCAATTTCTTTTAAATTTTTTAATGCAGTTATTAAACGTACATTATCTCGTTGATGTAATCCGATACTTGGTTCATCAAGAATATACAATACACCCACTAGTTGTGAGCCAATTTGTGTTGCTAGGCGAATACGTTGTGCTTCACCACCTGATAGCGTTCTTGAACTTCTGTTCAATGATAAATAATCCAAGCCTACATCCAATAAAAATTGAATACGAGTTCTGATTTCTTTTAATACTTCTTTCGCAATGGTATTTTGTTTTGCATCAATGCGTGCTTCAATATCTTTGAACCATTCATTTAATTCAGTAATGCCCATTTGCGAAATTTCCGCAATGTTTTTATTGTCTATTTTAAAATTTAATGACTCTTTACGTAAGCGTGTTCCTTCGCATTTTGGACAAGTTACTTTATTCATAAAACCTTGAATCCATTTTTCAATGGTGGGTGAACTTTGCTCATCATTCTGTTTTACAATAAAATTGGCAATGCCTTCAAAAGCTATGCTGTAGCTCGTAGCGGCACTGTCAGTAAATTGTTTTATTTTAAATACTTCGTCTGAACCAAATAAAATAGTATTCATGGCATCTTCCGAAATATCTTCAACTGGAGTGTCTAATGTGAAGCCGTATTTATCGCCAATGGCTTCCAGTTGCTTAAATATCCATGTTCCTTTGTAGGGCCCAATAGGAGCAATAGCTCCTTTTTTTATAGTAGATTTTTTATTCGGAATAATTTTATTGATATCAATTTCAGAAATCATTCCTAATCCATTGCATTTATGGCAAGCACCATAGGGTGAGTTGAATGAAAATAAATTTGGTTGTGGTTCATCGTATGATATTCCTGAAGTAGGACACATTAAATGACGCGAATAGTATTCTACTTTTCCAAACTCATCTTCAAAGGTTCCTTTTTCAAAAGGTTGAACCATAATGATTCCTTTACCTTGTTTCATTGCTAATTGCAATGATTCTGAAATACGTGGACGTGAGTCCGCATTTACTTCTAATCGGTCGATTACAATTTCGATATCATGCACTTTGTATCGATCGAGCTGAACACGTTTGGTAAGTTCAACTACTTCACCATCGATGCGGACACGCAGGTATCCCCATTTTTTTATTTGTTCGAAAAGTTCACGGTAGTGACCCTTACGGCCTTTAACAACTGGTGCTAGGATTAATACTTTTTTATCGTAAAATTTTTCTAAGATTAATTGAATGATTTGATCATCCGAATAGCGTACCATTTTTTCGCCTGTTACATAACTAAATGCTTCTGAAGCACGAGCATATAACAACCGAAGAAAATCGTATATTTCAGTTATTGTACCTACTGTTGAACGAGGATTTTTGTTTACTGTTTTTTGTTCGATTGAAATAACGGGACTTAATCCAGTTATTTTATCCACATCAGGGCGTTCCATGTTGCCAAGAAATTGGCGTGCATAGGCCGAAAAGCTTTCGATGTATCTACGTTGCCCTTCAGCATAGATTGTATCAAACGCTAATGATGACTTACCACTCCCGCTCAACCCCGTAATAACGACTAGTTGGTTACGTGGTATGGTAACATCTATATTTTTAAGGTTGTGTACACGAGCTCCAACAACTTCTAAAAACTCGCTTTCACTAATTGTTTCTATTGACATTTTTTGCTTTTCTTTTCTTTCCTCAATTTCAGATACCAAAATTTTGTTTCTAGTACATCTTTAAAGCTTAACAAAGATAAGGAAGTATTGTTGGATGGACAAGTGGGTAAATTCCTCAGAAAATGCTGAATAAGAGGTTGTTTTGTATAATTTCGACATAATCGTGTTAACCGTTCTGGTTTTATTGTATTATTTCAAGATGTGTTAAAAAATGATTAGGTTTATGTAAGAAAAATATAAATAAGAGCGAAGGATAGCTTTTTTTCTATCGTCTATCTATTTAATTAACCTGAAATTGAATTTAATGAAAAAAAATCTGTTCACCTTACTTTTTGCTATTGTAGCAAATGTTGGAATTTCACAAACGTTCTATGATCTTAATACCATTCAAACCATAGAAATTAACTTTACACAAACAAATTGGGATTATATGCTTGATACGGCCACTGCTGGCTATGAAAGTGATATTATGGCAAATTGGGTGAAGATAAATGGTGTACAGTTCGATAGCGTTGGGGTTCGTTACAAAGGGAATAGTACCTACAATGCCAATCAAGTAAAAAATCCATTTCATATTACGCTGGATGCTTTTAAAAATCAAGATTATCAGGGGTATACAGATATAAAATTAAGTAATGTTGCAAAAGATCCTTCCTTTGTTCGTGAAGTGCTTTCTTACAAAATATTGCGGAAATACATGCATGCACCTTTATCAAATTATGCAAATGTTTCTGTAAACGGAACACTAATTGGTTTGTATGTAAGTTCCGAATCGATATCCAAATCATTTGTGAATACTCATTTTTATTCCAATGACAATGCTTTTTTTAAATGCAATCCACCCGCTGGTGCTGGTCCGGGTTCAACAGCGAAGCCTAACTTGGTTAATTTAGGAACTGATAGCACTTCTTATTACGCTGCATATGAAATGAAATCGAATTATGGTTGGGCTGAATTGATTTCACTTACTGATTCTCTTGCAAATAATATAAATAATATTGAAAAAATATTAGATGTTGACAGAGCCTTATGGATGATTGCGTTTGATAATGTATTGGTAAATTTAGATAGTTACATTGGAGGATTTGCTCAGAACTATTATTTATACAAGGATAATAATGGACGATTTAATTCTGTGGTATGGGATTTAAATGAATCGTTTGGAACATTTAGTCAAACGGGTACCCTGAATTTAACTTCTACAACATCAAAACAACAAATGACTCATTTGTTACATGTAAATGATGCTGCATGGCCTTTAATAAAACAATTGTTAGCTGTACCTAAATACAAACGGATGTACATCGCACACATGCGCACTCTTTTAAGTGAAAATTTTGCAAATGGTAGTTATTATTCGGATGCACAAGCTTTGCAAACTTTGATAAGTGCATCTGTAACAGCAGATGTAAATAAGTTTTTTACTTTTTCTCAGTTTACAAGTAACTTAACAACTGATGTGGCATCTGGAATGAGTAGTGCACCTGGATTAACAAATTTGATGAATGCACGAAATACATGGTTGAATACACAAACAGAATTTACAGCTTCTTATCCATCCATTAGTACTATTTTGGCATCGAATACAAGCCCAGCAATAAATTCAACGGTTACAATTACTGCTACAGTTACGAATACAAATACTACAGGTGTTTATTTAGGATATCGTTATTCAATTGAAGCTGCATTTAAACGCATTCAGATGTATGATGATGGAGCTCATAATGATGGATCGGCAGGAGATAATGTGTATGGCGTAGATGTACCTATCAATGCATCGTATATGCATTATTACATTTATGCAGAAAATAATAACGCAGGATTATTTTCTCCTGAACGTGCAGAGTTCGAATATTATTCTTTGTTTGCAACTATTCCTATGATTAATACTGGTGAGGTCGCAATTAATGAGGTACTAGCATCCAATTCTCTTTTTGGAGCTGATCAGGATGGAGAGCATGATGATTGGATTGAGTTATATAATAATACATCTAATTATATAAGTTTAAAAAATGCTTATTTGTCGGATGCGTCTTTGACTCCTTTAAAATGGATGTTTCCGGATAATGCAACGATTGCACCCAATGATTATTTGATTGTATGGGCAGATAATGATACTACACAGGCAGGATTGCATGCAAATTTCAAATTGTCAGCTACTGGTGAGCAAGTGTTATTATCTTATGCTAATGGAACAATTATCGATAATGTAACATTTGGAGTCCAGGTAACAGATGTGTCTTATCAACGTTGTCCAAACGGAATAGGTTCTTTTACTTCAACTACTCCAACTTATAATTCTGTTAATTGTGTCGTAGGAATAGATGAGCAAGAGCAAGCCAATACACTGCGTTTGTATCCTAATCCATCATCGACTACTTTAGAAATTGTTTCTGATGAGCAGTTTAGTTATGTCGAGGTATTTGACATTGTTTCTAAAAGGATTGCATTTTATAACGACAAATCGAATTCTATGACAATTGATGTAAGTAGTTATTCAAATGGAGTTTATTTTATTAAAATTGATGGTAAGGTGGTTCGGAAAATAATAGTTGAACATTAATTTAAATATCAATTTTATAAAAAAAGAATAAGTGATAAAAGCTTATTCTTTTTTTATGCTATCATTGTTTATAAGTAATGTTGGTAAATTTGTGACAGTAGAATCTATTTTTATATTAGGAAAGGGATTGGTTTCTTTTTCAATATCAACAATTTTAGTTCCTTTTCTTGGAAGCTCTATGATGTATTTTTTTTCTGAAGTATTTGTAAGGCTGTTTGATCTTAACCATGGGTTAAGAGTAGTTAGGGTTTCATAATCGATTCCTTGTGCTATAGCAAATGCATTTAAATCATGAATAGTAGTGTCTACTTTTATTTTTCGAGTTGCAGGTACTCCATAGAGATCCCCTTTTTTTATTTGGTAGCCGTATACTTTTGGTCTAGATAAAATTTCTTTAATAGCCAATACCTTGTATATATAACGAGCTGTTTCAGCTGTTAGTAAAAGCTTGTAATAATTTTCAGTATTCTGTTTGTCGAGTTGTGTTTGAATACCTCCCATTCCTCTATTATAAGACGCAGCCACTAAGGTCCAATTGTTAAACATTCTGTGCGCTTCCTTAAAATATTTGCAAGCCGCTTCAGTCGATTTTTCGACATGATAGCGTTCGTCAACCTCGCTTGTGATTTCTAATCCATATCCTTGGGCTGTAGTACCAATTAATTGCCAAAAACCAGTTGCACCTTGAGGCGAAACTGCATTGGTTAATTGACTTTCAACTATTGCTAAATATTTAAAGTCATCAGGAATTTTATTTCGCTTTAAGATGGGTTCTATAATAGGAAACCATCTGCTAGCACGTTTATGTAAAAACAAAGAGTGTGTTTGTTCGTATATGTTCTTTTGTAGTTCGCGTGCAATTGCTCTACGAACGGTAGGTTCTTTAATTGGGACTTTTTCGCCAGCAAAATTTAAATTTTTAGGAATATTTACTTTAAAGGAATTGTAACTTATGCTGAAAAAATCTTCGTAATTGGAGTCGATTTTTTTAGTGGAATTGTAAAAGACGATAATCTCAAAAATACCAGTCAAAATAATAATAGCAGCTAATGCTATAAAGGTTTTTTTATGGCTAAGGATAAATTGTTTAATAAGAAAAATATATTTTTTAAACATTTTTATTTTTCTTAAGTTTTTGTGTTGGACTATACAAAAACCAGAACAATGCAATAAAGTAGATGCTTAATAGTGTGATGTGCAAGTATCCCCAGTCTTTAATGAATTTAATTATTAAGAAATTAAAAAACATGGATACGAAACAAATAGCTATGTACAATATTGCAATTCTTTTTTCTGTAATTCCACTGTAAAATAAAAAATGAGTTGTGTGATCTTTTCCACCAATGAAGGGAGAGGAGCCTCTTGCTAAACGATTAATTATAACTGTTGTTGTATCGATGATAGGTATTGCAAATGTAAGCAGCGTTACAAAAAATTGTTTTGACTGAATCAACTCACCATTAACATCAGGAGTATTCCAAAAATAAATGATTCCCATCGCACCTAGAAATAAACCTAAAAACTGGCTTCCAGTATCACCCATAAATATTTTTGATGGATGCCAGTTGAAATACAAAAAGCCAATCAATGAGCCTGTCACACCTATTAAAAGTAATATATTTAAGTTGTAGTAATCATGATTAATGAAAACAATCGCTAATGCACTAAGAAGAATGGTAATGGAAACACTTGCTGTAATTCCATCCATATTATCAAGCATATTTATAGAATTCATAAGTCCTACAATCCAAAATATAGTCATTCCATAATTTACGCTTGCGTCAGTGAAAATTGATATATGAGTACCTGTACTAATTAAGATTAAAGCACAGCCAATTTGAATAAATAGTTTTAAAAGTGGTTTCGTATTATATGCATCATCAGAAAGGCCCATTAAAAAAGCGAGGGTCGATGCAGCTAATATTCCTAGTAGTTTTTTATTAAACAATGCTTGGTTTTGTTCAAATAAAACGGGATAGATTGCTAATGATATTAAAAATATTAAAAAGAAAGATATTCCGCCTAAAGCAGGTTTGGCCATTGGGCTCCATCTTATGATAGTTTCTTCCGTGTTTCTAATGCCTAAAGATCGAGCAAATTTTAAAAATAAACCATTTACTAAGAATGATAGCAGAACAGCACTTATAAAATAAGAACAATAGACTATTATTAGATATAAATTGCCGTCCATAAAGTTTCGTTTAATCTACCAATTATTTAGACGATAAGTGATAGTAATAAGTTGCAAAATTAGAAATTACTTTTGAACGATTTAAATACTGTACCTTCTCTATCTTTTTCTGATAAAATAGGATTTGTTATGTTCCAATTTATTTTAAGGTCATTATCGTTCCAAAGTATACATCCTTCTGATGCTTTATTATAGTAATTTGTACATTTATATGAAAAAATGGTGTTGTCTGCTAATGTTAAAAAGCCATGAGCAAAGCCTGCTGGAATCCAAAACATCGTTTTATTTGTTTCATTTAATTCAATAATGAAGTTTTGCCCGTACGTTGGTGAATCTGTCCTTATATCAACAGCAACATCCAATACTGATCCTTTTAAAACTCTAACTAGCTTTCCCTGAGCGTAAGGTGGATTTTGGAAGTGCAATCCTCTTAAAACTCCTGCTTGAGACAAGGATTGATTGTCTTGCACAAAATCAACGTCTATATTGTTATTAATAAATACTTGTTTGTTGTAGGATTCATAAAAATAGCCTCTATCATCCTCAAATACTTTCGGTTGTATGATTAATAATCCTTCAATTGGAGTTTTAATAATTTCCATAAAAAAACTTATTTATTAAAAATCGATTTTTTGCGTTTACTTGATTTTGCACCATCGTCATAGTAACCGTATCCATAACCATATCCATATCCATATCCGTATCCATAATTATAGCCATAACTTTTACGTTCAATGTCTACACCATTTAGTATGACAGATAACTTTTTAATTTTAGCTTCATTAAACAAACGATCAACATTTTGGATGAAGTTACGTTTTGAATAATCAGATCTGAAAATATAGATTGGATAATCAGCTTTTTGGATCATTGCAATTCCATCACTAACTAAACCTACAGGTGGATTGTCAATGATTACTATGTCATATATTTCTTTTAAATGCGTTACAATCTCTTCCATTTTTTCACTAATAATCAATTCTGAAGGATTAGGAGGGATCGGGCCTGCGGTTATAAAATCTAAATTCTCTAGTCCACTGTGCTTAATAGCAGAATTAATATTGTCTTTTCCTATAAGAAGTGTACTCATTCCAATACTATTATCTGCATTAAAACCTAAATGGATTTTAGGTTTACGCATATCTAAGTCGAGAATGATAACTTTTTTACCTGAGAATGCAATTATACCTGCAAGGTTAATAGCAACAAATGTTTTGCCTTCTCCAGAAATGGTTGAAGTAAGTGCAATTACTTTTGCGCCTGGTTCATTTGAAATAAATTGCAAATTACTACGAATAGATCTGAACGCTTCTGCTATTAATGATTTTGGGTTTTTATCGACTAGAAGTTGTGATACAGGAATGTTTTGGTTTGATTTAGGGACAATGCCTAAAATGCTTATCGATGCATGTGTATGCTTTGTAATTTCGTTTAGTGAAGTAATTTCATTATGTGCTAAATATCGAATTAGTATCAATACTAAGCTAAAAAATAATGCCACCAAAGAATAACCAATGAAAGTAACCTTTCGGTTTGGGGATACAGGACTATTAGGAGTAAATGGTTTTTCTAGAATTAAATTTTGGGAAACAAAACCAGCTTTAGAAATGGAATATTCTGTTTTCTTTTCAAGCAAAAGTGTATAATACTTTTCATTGATTGAGTATAATCGTTGTAGTCGAGCATATTCAACTTCATTTTCTGGTAATTGTTTGAATTTTCCTTCAAATTGTAATGTTCGATTTTTTAAATCCTCTTTTTTTACTTCAATATTGCCTTTAATATTTTTAATGCTCTCTTTAAGTAAACTTTTTTGAATGTTAATTTGGTAGTCGATTGCCTTAGTTGCTTCGCTATTAATTGTTACATCATAGAGCATCTCTTCTTTTTGAATCAGTAGTTTGTTTAAACTATTGATTGTTGTAGATATATTACTTTCAAGGCTAGTTCCTGCTAATAAGGCTAGTAAGTTATAGGTATCAATGTTTTTTGATTTACTAATTTCGCGCTCTATTTTATTCAATACACTTTCTTCCAGCTCTAATGAAATGATTTGGTCATCAAGTCCATTCAACCTTGATGCATTTGATGTTGCAATGTCTTGGTTTTCATTAATATTGTTATCTTTTTTGAAGTTTTGAATAGAGCTTTCGGATTCTTTTAATCGTTCATAAACGACATCAAGTTGAACATCAATAAAATTTATAATACTTTTTGAACTTTCACTTTTTCGCTCTACGTCAAAGTTGGTATATTCATCCGTAATTGCATTTATAATATCACTTGTTTTTAGCGCATTGAAATCTGTATAAGAAATTAAAATTGTTTTCGCACCTTCATTTAGAAGTTTTACTTCCAGCTTTTGGGAGCAATCATTTACTATTGCATCGCTACTATTAATTGTGAAATAAAAAAGATTCTGTTTCACTTGATTGTTTTGTTTCTGGATTTCAACAAAATCAAGAATGTTTATTTTTAAATCAACTTCAGGAGTATTTATCCATTGATTTGCCTTAAATGAAAATGAAGCTTTATTCTTGTTATCTGTAATTTCAAAATGACCATTTGCCATATTGTCAAAAATTACATAAATCTTTTTCCCAATAATATTTTCGTTTTTCACTTTTACCTCTATAGCATAAGGTGCACTTTTGTATAGTTCATTGGCTTTGAAAGTTCCTTCATTGAAATATGCAATCCCCAATGGTAGTTTACTGATTACTCGCTTTAAAAAAACTTTTGAACGAAGTAGCTCAATTGCTTCAGGAAGTTCATTTCTATTTTCGTAAATATTTTCTACATTTAATACTTTGTTAGCTTGATTGCTCGTTTGTATTTGTATAATACTGTGAGATTCGTAGGTAGGAGGAGTATATCGAAGGTAGATATATGATCCAGCAAGTGCAAGAACAAAAAATAATAAAATCCAAATAATACTTTTTCGAGCAATAAATAAAAACAAACCTAACTCAAACTCGCCACTAAAGTTTGAAATACGTTCTTTATAACGTTCAAAATTCTCTGATGTTTTTGAAATATCCTCTTGTAGCATAAATACTTATATATTTATTTTGTAATTCGGTCGGTATACCAAATTAGAACTAGCGTACTTGTTAATAAACTAATTACTGGAGCTATTTCTGCTAATGCTTTACTAGCAATTTTCTTTCTTGGTTCAACATATATTATGTCATTTGCTTGTAGAACAAGGTTCGCTTGTTTGATTCCTTCTATTTTAGATAAATCAATTAAATAGACTTCATCTTTATCAACTATTCGTCTAATTAGCTTTACTTTATGTGCTTTTCCATCATCTGATATTCCCCCTGCTAACGCTAAAGCCTCAATTAAGGTCGTATTATTGTTTAACAATGGAATTACTTTTGCATCACCTGCATTTCCTGGAAAAATAATCACACGTTTGTTCTGCACTGACATTAAAATAAATGGTTTTACATAGTAACTAGCGTATTTTTCTTCTAACATTAGTTCTGCTTCACGAATTGTTAAACCAGTAAGTTTCGTTCTTCCTAAAATTGGAAGTTTTACATTTCCATCGAATTCAACCAAAAAATCCATACGGTTATTCATTTGATAGTCGCGGTTACTTTGATTGAGGGAGGTCAAGTCAATTAACTTAAAGCCATCGTTAGAAAATATTCGAAATTCAATTACATCATTTGCAGAAATTATGTAATCTGCATTTTTTGTTGAATCAGGGCTTTTGGAGTATTGGTAATCTTTACCTGTTTTAAGCATTATACTTGAATTTAACCAGCCACAACTGGAAAATAGTAGAGCTATTCCTGCTAATAAAAGTAGTTTACGCATAGTTTGTTTTAAATAATAACAAACAAAGTTAAAAAAATAACTGAAATGCCCTAAAATTAATATTATAAGTCCCTTTTTAGGAGTTTTTTATAGAGTTTTTCCATATCTGAAACAAGGCGGGTAAAATGGAACTTTTCTTTTACATGAATCCAACCTTTTTCTGCCATTTCACTGCGCAAAGCATCATCATCTATGAGTTTTAGAAGTTGCCTACTAAATTCAGAAATATTGTTGTTGTCGCATAGCAAAGCGGTTTTATTGGGCAATACAACATTTTCGATGCCTCCAACATTTGTTGAAACAATAGGTTTGTTCGCAGCTTGAGCTTCAATTAGGCTTACTGGAGTCCCTTCATTATAGGATGTTAAAGCAATAATGTCGCTGCCAGCCAAAGCAATATCAATTTCTTTAATCCAAGATGTGAAAGTTAGCAGTGTTTTTTGAGTAGATTTTGTCCCGTCAATAAATGGAACCCCTAATTCAGTGGCTTTTGCTTCTATTTCAGCTCGTGATTCGCCATCGCCAATTATAAATGCTCTTATTTTTTTTGACGTTTGCGTAGAAACCTGTTTCAGCCCCTCTAAAAATAATGCGTGATTTTTAACAGGAACCAATCGTCCTATTATTGAAATTGCAATTTCATCATCTGCAAGATTGTATTTTTCTCTGAATTGTTTTCGTTTTAATTCCTGATTTTCTTGGAATTTACTTAAATCGAATCCTAAAGGAACAATGTGCACTTTTTCTGATTTGCAAATTTTGTGAATGTCTACTAACTCGCTTTTTTGTATCTCGCTTATTGCAATTATAGCAGTTGATTTTTTTGCTAAATAACGTTCAATGTTTTTATAAAAAGCCGTTTTAAATTTCCCGAAATAGGAATGAAAAACATGCCCATGAAAGGTGTGAATGATAATTGGAACACCACTAGACGATGCTGCCAGTCTGCCCAATGTGCCCGCTTTTGATGCATGTGTGTGAACAATGTCTGGCTTGTATTCTTGAATTATTTTTTTGATTTTTTTATAGGCTGTAAAATCGTTTTTTAAATCAATTTCACGCATCATCTCTTCGACTATAATTGGTTTTAGCCCAAGGTTGTTTACAATAAAATCTGAACTTTCTTCTGATTCATCTTTCGCTCCTCCAATCAAAAGTGTTTCAAAGTCATCAGATAAATATTTACTTAAATAGGCAACATTATAGGTTGGTCCACCCAGATTAAATCGGTTAATGATGCGTAATACTTTTATTTTATTTTGTTTTGTTCCCATTAAAAACGTTGTTCATTGTGCTGTTTATTTACAATACTTTTTCCACCAATATTGAAATACAATTAGTGCCCATGTTTTCTCTACAGCATCATTCGGATTTGAACTAAATAATTGAAGTTTTAATTTCTGAATTTCAGATAAATTAAAAATGTTCTGTTCCAAAATAAATCCATCTTCTAATAACTCATTTGTAATCATTGATTCTAAATCGGTCTTGAACCACTTTAATAGAGGGACTTCAAATCCTTTTTTACCTCTATTAAACAACTCTTGAGGTAAATCTTCTTTAAAAGTTTCTTTTAAAATCTTTTTTCTCTGCTCTCCATCAATTTTAAAGTTAGCAGGTAGTGAAAAAGCAAAATCAACTAGTTTGTGATCTAAAAATGGAACACGCACTTCTAAGCTTTGACTCATGCTCATTCTGTCTACTTTTACTAGCATGTCATTCTCCAAAACAAGTTTCATGTCTGCTAAAAGCACCGAATTATAATCTGAATTAATCTCTTTTAGTAACTCGATTTTTCGCTTTGTATAACCAGAAAATTCATTTTCATTTTTTAAAAATGTAGTTGAGAAAATATCTTCTTTTTTGAAGCCCGACCATTTTGCCCATTGCCAATAGCGTTCTTGCGGACTTAATTTCATTCCTTCAGCAAATTTTTGTAACTGACGAATTTTGTTGCCCGTTTTGGTATTCCTTGACTTTGGCAATTGATTTAATAATGGACGACTTGCTTTTACCAGTTTAGTAGTGAAACCACCGTGACGAGCTTTTAATTCGGCTGCATGTTTGTTGTAACCCGCAAATAATTCATCTGCGCCATCACCAGAAAGTGCAACCGTAACGTGTTTGCGTGTTTGCATACTCAAAATATTCACAGCCAAAGCCGATGAATCAGCAAAAGGCTCATCAATATAATCCAAAACAGTATGAAGGCTTGCAAACAAATCATCATTGCCTAATTCAAATACGGTATGATTTGTATTGTGTTTTTTTGCTACTAGTTGTGCAAATGCAGTTTCATCAAATAGTGGCTCATCTTTATAGCCAATTGAAAATGTATTTAACTTTGATGTGTGTCTTGCTGCAATTGCGGTTATGATGGATGAGTCGATTCCTCCGCTTAGGAATGTACCTAGTGGTACATCGGCAACCATTCTGTTTTGAACGGATTCTTCCAATAAATTTTTCAATTCATTTTTTGCTTGAGCATAATCTTTTTGTTGATTGTCTGGGTTAACAAAAGGGATTGTGTAATAAGAATGAATCGAATAATTTCCTTTTTGATTTATTTTCATGTAACAACCTGCTTCTATTTTTAAAACATTTTTAAAAATAGAGTAGGGCGAAGGAATGTAGTTTAAATGAAAATAGGTTTGTAAGGATGATTTGTCAATTTCCTTAGGAATATCAAAAGCAATTAGGGCTTTCATTTCAGATGCAAATACAAATCGATTTTCATCTTTGTAATAGTACAATGGCTTAATGCCAAAGCGATCTCGTGCTAAAAATAAATCTTCTGTTTCTTTATCATATATGGTAAATGCAAATTCACCATCCAATTGCTCCAAACATTTTTCTTTATATTCTATAAATAAATTCAATAATACTTCCGTATCACTCTGGGATCTGAATTGAAATCCTTTTTGTTCCAATTCTTTGCGCAGGGATTTATAGTTAAATAATTCTCCGTTAAATACTATTGTGTATCTAAGGGATGCGTCTGTGAAAGGTTGTGATGCGGCATTGCTGGTGTCAATAATTGAAAGTCTGCGGTGTCCTAATGCACAGTTTTTATCAAAATAAATACCTTCTCCATCTGGTCCGCGCTGTAATAATGAATAGGTAGCTGCACTTATTTTTGATAAGTGTTTTATCCCTTCTTCGTTAAATGCTAAAGTTCCTGTTATGCCGCACATAAACTATTTCTCTTTAAACACAACCCAATTACATTGTTTGTCGGTTTGGCTTTTCATTCTGCCAATTGTAATTAGTTTATTGTCTTGTCGGTACCAGCCCTCATCCCAAGCGCCCATGTCTGTATAAAGCGCATCTACTGCACCAAGTTCCAATAGATCTTTAGTAAAAGCCGTTAACGTAATATGCTCATACGATTCAATGATAGCTGTTTTGTTGCCTTTTAATTTCACAATGGCTCTTCGCTGAAAAAGCTTTGTATCCTTGTATTTAGCTCCCACACCTTTTTCTACCATTTGTATTTGTTGAAACAAAGAACCTTTTTTTGAAGTTATAAAATTTATTAGAGAATCATTCAGTAGTTTACCTTTTTGTGTTGGAAAAATTTCACAATTACCATTTATAATTTTAATGGCTCCACCTAAACTATAATTGACTTTGTTTTTATTATAAACCTTTCCATTGTCTATATATAAGCCATCTACAAAATAGGATTGTAAGTCTGTATAGGCTGCTGGAATGCAGATTAAGATATTTTTATCGTTTTTGTCTGGACGTTTTAGTGAAACATCCATCAGTAAGTTGTTCTTGTAAAAGATGGTGTAGTTGTAACCAGAAGCAGCTTTTTTATTTTCAATTACTAAAGAAGTACTCGTTGGTTTATGATTTTTAAAACCATAGTTGATTAGTCCTTCGAATGTAGTCAGACAAAGAAATAAAATGATAAAAAGCTTCTTTTTCATTTTCGAGTTGAGTAGCTGTGAAAAACTTTGTTAATATACAAAAATCACTCCTTGCAAAGTTAGGGCTTTTATTCGTTTTATTTGTTGTATACAAAATATAAAAAGATGTCGCCATTAATCATAATTATTAGCATTCTAGGTTATTTTTCATTACTGATGATGATTGCATGGTACACATCCCGCAATGCAAACAATGATTCTTACTTTTTAGGAAATAAGTCTTCTCCCTGGTATGCTGTAGCATTCGGAATGATTGGTGATTCATTGTCAGGTGTTACATTTATTTCGTTACCAGGTACTGTTAATTCTGGACAGTTTTCCTATATGCAGATGGTATTGGGGTATTTGGTAGGTTATTTTATTATTGCTCGCGTATTATTGCCTTTGTATTATCGTCTGAATTTAATTTCTATATACAGTTATTTGAATGAGCGATTTGGTTTGTTTTCTCAAAAAACGGGATCATTTTATTTTTTAATATCAAGAATCATTGGAGCTGCTTTGCGTTTGTATCTTGCAGCTGGAGTTATTCAGTTGTTTGTGTTTGATAGCTATGGCGTTCCATTTGTTGTCACTGTAGCTTTGATAATTATTTTAATGCTGTTATACACGTATCGTGGTGGCATAAAAACGTTGGTATGGACAGATACCTTACAGTCAGGATTATTGTTGTTAGGTGTTATTTTATCGATTACAGCAATCATGAGTAGTCTCGATTTTGGATTTGTTGATGTTATTCGTGAAGTAAAAAACAGTAAATATTCGCAGGTGTTTTTTTGGGATTGGAAGGAGAAGTCTTATTTCTTTAAACAGTTTTTGAGTGGTGCTTTTATCGCAGTGGTAATGACTGGCTTGGATCAAAACATGATGCAGAAAAATTTGAGTTGCCCTGATTTAAAATCAGCTCAAAAAAATATTTATTGGTTCAGTATTGTTTTGGTATTCGTTAACTTATTTTTCCTTTCATTAGGAGCATTGCTTTATATTTTTGCTGAAAAACAAGGCATTCAAATGCCAATAAATCTAGAAACAGGAAAAATTATTACAGATAAAGTATTCCCAACATTAGCACTTGGACATTTGGGTGTGTTTGCAGCCATTGTCTTTATCATTGGATTAACGGCAGCAACCTTCTCCAGTGCTGATTCTGTTTTGACTACACTAACTACTTCTTTTTGTATCGATTTTCTTCATATTGATGATAAGGAACATTTTTCGGAAAAGAAAAAAACAAACATCCGACATATGGTACATATTGGTTTTGCCTTTGTATTATTGATTACCATTTTATTGTGCGAAATTGTTCCAAAAACATCCGTGTTGGATGCGATATTCACGGTTGCGGCATATACTTATGGTCCCTTATTAGGATTGTTTGCTTTTGGTTTGTTTACGAAACTGAAAGTAAAAGATGTATGGGTTCCATTGGTCTCAATATTATCGGTAGTGTTTTCATATTTGTTGAGAGAAAATTCAGAGCAATGGTTTAGTGGATATAAATTTGGCTACGAACTTTTATTGATAAATGGCTTGTTTACTTTTATTGGTTTGTTAATTATTTCTAAAAGGAAAGCGTAGTTACTTATTGGTGGATTTGAATTTTTTAAGGAATACCTTGAGCATGGATTCTTTTTTCATTATCCCTTTCCAGCCTTCTCGAATTAATATAATTCCAGGGATTGTTATTAGTACAAATGGTGTACTCCAAAGCTTTTGATAGGTTCCAACAATGGTAACAATTACAATTATAAAACCTACAAACATTCCACTCGCAAAAAACAAGTTATACACCCAAGGAGATTGGTTGTAATAATCCTCATCCGTTTTTTCTTTGGCCATCTTTTTATAGCTCTCCCAGTCGTAATGAAAATTATTGGTATTACTATACGTATCGTTTTTTATAGATGATCCGTAGTACTGTTTTTTTCTATCTGCTTCTGCTTTTGTAGCATCTACATAATTTAATTTAACATCATGTAAATAGCGTTTGTGTTCATCAATTAATGTTTCATACGCTTCATTAATCACTAAAAACACTTCGTTTGCTTTTGGTGAGTTGTTTACATCAGGATGTACAATTTTGGCCTTACTTCTATAGGCGCGCTTTATTTCTTCTGTGCTAGCAGTGCGTGGTATCTCCAGTATTTTATAGAAGTCGTACAAATTCAGAATATTTATTATATCAAATTTATGGAATATTTTTATTAAAACGTCTTTAAAGCAAAAAGGAGGTTATATGCGCTATTTACTACTTTCGATTCTACTTTTAATTCTCTTGCAATTCAAGACATTTGCTCAAAAATCATACGATTTAGGAACGGTTACCGTTACTTCGCAAAAAGTGGCAGATACCGTTTTTGGCAGTAGTAAATTTAACGTAGCCGATTTTGAATTTTTTGAAGAGGATAAATTAATCTTGCTTACATTCGAGAAATCGCTTGAAAAAGCAAAGGTGATGCTCGTAGATAAATCTCAAAAGGTGCTTTCTTCATTTGTTTTATCCGATGAAGCCAATCGATTATACAAAGATTATTTGGGTAAAATTAATGTAATTTGCACCAATCATATCTATCAAGTATCCATTCAAAATAATGTTATTCATTTAGGTGAATTACCAGCCGATGAATATATTGCTCATATTATGCCTTGCATAGATACCGTTCAGGAGAATATCTATTTTTCGAATTATCAACGTGATTATCCCGAATTTACATATTTCGCATACAATACTACTGATAGCAGTTATGCTACATTAAAAACAGTAACCGATCAAGAACAATTGAAAGGCTATAACATGGAATATTATTTCTTAAAACCGAAAGATCGTTTGTATGCTCGGAAATTAGCCAATTATTACGGAGTAGATTTTCACAGAGTTGCTGCTACCATGAGTGGTCTTACTTCGAGTGTGTATTATTCTCCTTTATACGCTCCATTATTTGTACTAAAAGATACTGTATGTGTATTTGATCATTACAACAATGCAATTTTAAAATATAATAAAAATCATCAGTTGTTAGATTCAATTACAATTGATTATCACCATCCAAAAAGTTGGAGAGAATGGAAGCATAAAATTATCATTGATAAGGAAACGAATAACGTATATGCATTGTACCAAAAAAATGGTTTTTACTATTTGAAGCAGGTAAGTTTATATTCGGGTAAAATAATAGCTTCTTATAAGCTTACAAATCAGTATGTTGACCAGATAAAAGTGAAGAATGGATACGTGTATTATGTTTACCGTCCTTTTGAATCACTTCAAGAGCAATTTATTTATAAAGAATTAATAAAAAATGATTGATTTGTGGTTTGGTTTTTGTAAATTAGGGTAATTAAAAACCAAAACAAATTGAAATGAAAAAGACTGTGTTTGTATTAACCTTGGCTGTTGCAACGGTAGTTACAGCCTTTGGCCCGGCAACAAATCCTGAATTAGAGATTGGTAAAGCTATTCCGAGTGCAGATGTTAAAATGATGGACGTGAGTGGTAAAGAGTTTTCACTCGCTGATTCAAAAGGTGAAAACGGGTTGTTGGTTATTTTTTCTTGTAATACTTGTCCTTATGTAAAACTGAGTGAGGCACGAATTAAAGATGTTGCTTCTTTGGCGAAGAAAAATAAAATAGGAGTTATCTTAATCAATTCGAATGAAGCACAACGCGAAGATGAAGATTCATTTGAAGAAATGAAAAAATATGCAAAGGCTCAAGCGTATGATTTTCATTATGTAGTTGATAAAAACTCAGTGATAGCTGATGCTTTTGGTGCAACACGTACACCTCATGTTTTTTTATTTGATAAAAAAGGCTTAGCATATCGTGGAGCTATTGATGATAACATTAAAGATGTGAACGATGCAAAAGAGCATTATTTGAAAAATGCAATCTCAGCAGTTGGTTCGGGTGCTCCTGTAAAAACAAATTCAACCAAATCTGTTGGTTGTTCAATTAAAAGAGTTGAATAACAAGAAATATATAGCATAAAAAAGCCCCATTACAATTTTGTAATGGGGCTTTTTTTATATGTTATTTTTTATTTGTCTAAATCTTCAAAATTTACATCTGAAAACGAATTGCTTTCAGGTGTGTGTTCAGCACGAGGTTCAATTGCTGGAGAATTAGCTTTGATGTGTTCGATTGATTCATTCAAGCCTTCTAAGAATTTTTCGAAGTCTTCTTTGTATAAGAATAACTTATGTTTTTCATAGAAGAACTTTCCATCATCTCCAAAACGCTTTTTGCTTTCTGTAATGGTCAAGTAATAGTCATTTCCTTTTGTACTTTTTACATCAAAGAAATAAGTTCTTTTTCCAGCTCTAACAGATTTTGAGAAAATATCGTCTCTGTCATTTCCATTTTTATCAAATCCTTCTTCCATCGTCATAATTGAATAATTTATCGTTGTTTTAGTTATACTGTAAGCAAATGTTTACAAAAAAAACTGCTAAAACAAGGCTTGTTAATAACTTTTGAAAGCTTGTTGGAAACCTTAAATCAAGCTAAATACTAGTTTTTCTCTTCTTCTAACAGTTGCATTTTGTATAAATTGAAATAACTGCCTTGTTTTTCTAGTAATTCTTGGTGTTTACCTTGCTCAATTACACTGCCATTTTCAATTACAATAATCGAATCGGCATTTTTTACGGAGGATACACGATGACTAATAATGATAGTTGTTTTATCCTTCATAATGCTTTTTAAATTGTTGAGTATTTCTTCTTCCGTTTCAGTATCAACAGCTGATAAGCAATCATCGAAAATAAGTAATTGTGGTTCTTTAATAATTGCTCTAGCAATGGAGATCCGTTGTTTTTGTCCCCCCGAAAGGGTAATTCCTCTTTCTCCAACTATGGTTTCAAATTTTTCTGGGAATCCTTCAATGTTAGATAGAATAGCTGCATCCTTTGCTGCTTTTTCTATTTTCGATTGGTTTTTGCTTCCAATACCAAACGAAATATTATTGGCGATACTATCAGAGAATAAAAATACTTCCTGAGGAACGTAGCCGATATTGCTTCTTAGTTGCTCAATGTTATGTGATTGAATAGCTTTGTTATCGATAAGTATTGTGCCCTGAGAACAATCATAAAGTCGGGTAATTAAGTTTGCAATGGTTGATTTGCCCGATCCTGTTTTGCCAATAATTGCAAGCGATTTTCCTTGTTCAATACTAAAAGAGATATTTTTTAATGCTTGAATTCCTGAATCGGAATAAGTGAATGATACATTTTTGAACTCAATGTTTCCTTTTATTGGTTCCATTGAAGTGTTTGTGTTTTTAATTAACGATTCGGTATGTAAAAATTCATTGATACGCGCTTGTGAAGCTGCCGCTCTTTGTATCAATGAGGTAACCCAACCCAAGGATGCAATTGGCCATGTTAAGCGATTCACATAAACGATAAACTCAGCAATGTTACCATAGGTTAATCCTTTGCCTTCAATCACAAGCATTCCACCCACATAAATCGTGAAAATGGTACTTAAACCAATCAACAAAATCATAAATGGTTGAAACAATGATTCTGTTTTTATCAGTGCCATTGTTTTATCTTGGTAGGCAATACTTTGTTGCTCAAAATCCTTAACGGAGTTCGCTTCTCGGCCATAGGCTTTTAATACTCGAATGCCCGAAAATGCTTCTTGAGCATGTGTGGTTATATTGGAAAGTTGTTCCTGAACTTTTGTGCTTTTTTTGTTGATTGTATTGCTCACATAATAGATTGAAATAGCTAATACAGGTAAGGGGATAAGAACAAAAATGGTTAACTTTAAATCAATGTTAATCATCACAAAAATGGTTAACGAAAAGGTGATAGCAGTATTGATGACATACATAATAGCAGGACCAATATACATTCTAACTTTACTCACATCTTCACTGATGCGATTCATGATATCGCCTGTGTTGTTTCGTTTATAAAAGCTTACATCTAATTTTTGATAATGCTCATAAATTTCATTTTTAAGATCGTATTCAATTAATCTTGACATAACAATAATTGTTTGTCGCATTAAGAATAAAAAGAAACCACTAACAATGGCTAATCCAATGATGAGCATGCCAAAATAAAGGAGTTTTGCATAAGGTTCGCTTACGTTCGCTTTAACTGCAGGAATATCTTTCAGAAAATCAATAGCGTCTCTTACGTAAGTTACCGAGTAAACACCGAAAATGTTTGATAGAATAACGAAAAGAACGCCTAAACCCAATCGCCACCTGTATTTGAAAAAATATTTATTTATATGTTTTAATGCTTTCACGTCCTTTAAATTGAAGGTAAACGATACCTATTGCTTGTTTATCTTATAATTCAGCCTTTTGCTAGTGCTGATAATCTATTTATAATCTTCAATACATTTTGGCTACTCGGAAAATAACTATAATTTTGCGCCACCAAATAGTTAATGGACAAAAGTACGGATTAAAATTTCGCAAATTCACTATTCACGAATCTATAAACAAATAAGTATGATACAAGTTCAGGATATTAAAAATTCTTCATTGATGGAGAATCCTGTGATTGCTCAAATGGCTTTAAACAATCACGAACAAGTTGTTTTTTGTAATGATAATGATACTGGATTAAAAGCAATTGTTGCAATTCACAATACCGTTTTAGGACCAAGTTTGGGTGGAACACGTATGTGGGCTTACAACAATGAAATGGAAGCATTGACGGATGTATTGCGTTTGTCGCGTGGTATGACTTATAAATCATCTGTTGCGGGGCTAAATTTAGGCGGTGGAAAAGCGGTAATTATTGGCGATTCAAAAACGCAAAAAAACGAAGCCTTGATGCGTAGATTTGGGAAATTTGTAAATAGTTTATCAGGAAAATACATTACGGCAGAAGATGTTGGTGTGAGCACAAAAGACATGGAGTACATTAAAATGGAAACGGATTTTGTTAGTGGTTTACCTGTAAATATGGGTGGTAGTGGTGATCCTTCACCCGTTACTGCTTATGGAGTTTATTTATCAATGAAAGCTTCAGCAAAAGAAAAGTGGGGAAATGATAGTTTGGCTGGCAAAAAGGTTGTTGTTCAAGGTATTGGACATGTGGGTGAGAGTTTGGTGAAGCATTTAGTAAAAGAAGGTGCAAAGGTTTCCATTTTTGATATCAATGAAGAGCGAGTAAAAGCGGTTGCAAAAGAAACAGGTGCAGATGTAATTGCTGACGGAACAAAAATATACGATTTAGACATGGATATTTATGCTCCATGTGCATTGGGTGCAACGGTAAATTCAGATACATTAAGTCGTTTGAAGTGTGCCATTATTTGTGGTGCTGCAAACAACCAATTAGCTGATGAAAATGTACATGGCAAATTGGTGATTGAAAAAGGAATATTGTATGCTCCCGATTTTGTAGTGAATGCAGGCGGTATCATAAACGTATATTATGAACTAGAAGGTTATAATAGAGAAAGAGCATTGGCACATGCCGAAAAAATATACGATACAACCTTGAATATTTTTAAAATTTCAAAAGAACAAAATATACCGACTTATATGGCTGCAAACAGAATCGCTGAAAAGCGTATTGCTGATATTGCAAAAATTAAAGTTAGCTTTTAGTGAGAGGATAGTGGGTCGACTTATGATATTGTCAGTTGATTTAAATAAATTAAAATAGAAATGTTAAACAGAAGGTATTTAAGAATTAAGGTGATGCAAGCCTTGTATGGTTTTTTTCAATCGGAGAATAAAGATTTGGCAAAAACTGAACGAGAAATGTTTAACGGTATTGATAAAATTTATGATTTATACATTTATCAATTAGCATTTTTACTAGAATTAAAGCATGTAGCTTCGGTTATTTCTGAAGATGCAAAATCAAAACATTTGCCTACTGCAGATGAGTTGAATCCCAATTTAAAATTTATTGAGAATAAATTTTTGATTCAGTTGGAAGAAAATATTCATTTAAAACGTGAAATGAATAACCGAAAAATTAGCTGGAATAACGATTTTGAGCTAGTTAAGAAAGTGTTGAATAATATCAAAGCTTCTGAAGAATACGGAAAGTATATGAATGTTTCTGATGATTCGTACAAAACACACCGTAATTTTATTCTTGAAATTTTCAGAGAGTTCATGGCTGATTTTGAAGTATTGAATCATTTGTATGAAGAGAAAAATTTGCATTGGGGCGATGATATTTATGTTGTAAATCCAACGGTTGTTAAAACCATTGAATCGTTTAAAGAAGACACTACACCTGACTTTCATTTGAGCGTGCTTTATAAAGATAGAGAAGAAGATTCTGAATTTGTAAGAGATTTATTACGCCAAACAGCTATTCGTAATGATGAAACAGAAAAGTTGATAAGCGATAAAACAAAAAATTGGGAAGTAGAACGTATTGCAATGATGGATGTGTTGTTAATGAAAATGGCAATTACTGAAATGTTGCACTTTTCAAGTATTCCAATCAAAGTATCGTTGAATGAATACATTGAAATTTCTAAAATGTACAGTACTCCTAAGAGTAAAATATTTATCAATGGTATTTTAGATAAATTGGTTGCTGACTTTAAATCAGGCAATATGCTTAATAAAATGGGCCGTGGCTTGATGGAATAATTAACGGAAACATTTAATTAGAATAAGATAAATTCAAAAATCAAAAACATGAAAAATCAACTATTATTTTTTGGATTGGCATTATTGGTAGTTTCATGTGAACCACCAAAACCAAATCAAGTAGAACCACAAATTTCTACTGATGTGATTAATGTTCCTGCTACGGCATCCGACAAAAGTGTACCTGCTGGGATGGGTCCACAAATGACATTTGCTGAAGAAAAGCATGATTTTGGGAAAATAACGCAAGGAGAAAAAGTATCCTACTCGTTTACATTTAAAAACACAGGAAATTCAGATTTAATAGTTTCAAATGCATCAGCTAGCTGTGGTTGTACTATTCCGAATTACCCAAAAGTTCCGGTAAAACCAGGTGAAGAATCAAAAATAGATGTTGTGTTTAACAGTGATGGTAAATCCGGTTTGGTTGAAAAAACGGTTACCTTAACAACTAATTGTACACCAAGTACAAAATTACTTACCATAAGTACAACAATTATAGTACCTGAAGAAGAATAATAACAATAATAAATAATTTAAAACTCAAACATTATGGCTCAATTAGGACAGTTTATTCCATTAATTTTAATCATTGTCGTATTTTATTTTTTCATGATTCGCCCTCAGTTAAAAAAATCGAAGGAGCAAAAAAAGTTTCGTGAAAACATTAAGGTAGGTGACAAAATTGTTACAATTGGTGGTATTCATGGTAAAATATCTGAAGTGCAGGACACAACATTTATGATTACAGTTGAAGGTGGAGTTAAGTTGAAAATTGAAAAAAATGCAATTTCAATGGATTCATCAACAATGATAGGTGCTGAACAAAAATAAGTTCTAGGAATTTAAAGGATAGCGTTGGGTAACATTTACTCAACGCTATTTTTTTGTAATTTAGTAGGAATATCAGCGATTTAATTCGCTTAAAAAATGAATGTTGCATAACGATGAAAAAATCATTGCTTAGTATTTTTAAAAGTGCCGACTCAAATGTGCCTGTGAAGCTGAATAAAAAGCTTATCACATTTTTTATGTGCATTTTATTGGCTATGTTTTTTTGGTTATTAATGAATTTATCGAAAGATTACACCATTATTGTTAGTTTCCCTGCTAGGTATACACATTTGCCTCAGGATAAAGTTTTAGCCAATAGCTTGCCTGAACATATTGATATGGAAATTACTTCGAGAGGTTTTAACCTCCTTTTTTACAAATTAAAAAATAAAGTAGAGGATGTTACAATAGATTTAAAAGATGCCAAACCATTGATTTCAAAAAATCATTATTATTTACTTACGAATAGCAGATTGGATAAAATAAAGGCGCAGATTAGCAGTAGTATGAGAATTGTAAGGATACTTCCCGATACCATTTTTTTAAATTACAATAAAAAAATATCGAAACGAGTTCCTGTGAAAGCAAATTATTCTTTGGCGTTTGATACCCAGTTCCAATTAGTTGATACGGTTGCATTGCTTCCTTCAATGGTCGAAATTTCTGGTGCTGCGGATTTAATAGATAAAATTTCTGAACTTGAAACAGAACCAATAGAGCTAAAAAATATTAATAAGTCGCAAACAATTTATGCTACAATTTTAAAGAACAAGTCTCTGGAATTAGTTGAAATTAAACCAGCAAAAATTCAGCTAAAAATTAATGTTCAAAAATATACTGAAGCGAGTATTGATTTACCTATAGAGGTAGAGAATTTACCAGCAGGCTATGCCCTAAAAACATTCCCAGATAAAGTGCAAGTAAAATACAATGTTGCCTTTAAGGATTACGATAAAATTAATGTATCCTTATTTAAAGCAGTAGTTGATTATTCTAAAATAGAAGCAGCTAGCAATCATGTAAAAGTAGTATTGGTTAAATATCCTTCTTCAGTTAGAGCAATGAAAATTAATCCCGAAAAGGTTGAATATATTATAAAAAAATGATAAAAGTAGGCATTACAGGTGGGATAGGTAGTGGCAAAACTACGGTTTGCAAGTTGTTTGAATTGCTGGGTATTGCTGTTTATTATTCAGATGATGAAGCAAAAAAAATACTCGATTATGATTCAACTGTTAAATCGGAATTACTGAACTTGTTTGGAGCATCTATTTTAAATGAATTCGAGCAAATTGATCGAAAAAAAATAGCTACAATTGTTTTTTCTGATACAACGAAGTTAGCATCTCTAAATGCAATAGTTCATCCTGCTGTTGCAAAGCATTTTGATGAGTGGTGTAAAAAACAATCCTCTCCTTATATCTTAAAAGAAGCGGCAATACTGTTTGAAAGTGGTGCTTATAAACAAGTAGATAAATCGATTATTGTTACAGCCCCAATTGAATTAAAGTTGTTGAGAGTAATCGCACGTGATAAAACAACAGAAGAAGAAGTGTTGAAACGAATGTCAAACCAATTGCCAGATGAAGAAAAAATTAAATTGTCGGATTTTGTAATACGTAATGACGAAGAAAATTTACTAATTCCGCAAGTTTTATTGGTGAATAAACTACTTAGAAAATAATTTTAGGTGATTTCAAAAACTTTAGTATTTTAGATGAAAATTAAATAATAGCTATGGAAAATCAAGAAAACATGAATACGGGGAATACAACTACTACGCAACAAGCAACACCAGCATCTAATCCTTTTGGACAACAACAATTACCAAATGCAACAGCAATATTAGTTTTAGGAATTATTTCCATTGTGGGTTGTTTTTGTTACGGATTACCAGGTTTAGTTTGTGGAATTATAGCATTAGTTCTTTCTGGCAAAGCAACTACCCTTTATAAAGAGAATCCAAGTTTGTATACCGAAGCATCATTCAAAAACATGAAAGCTGGTAAAGTTTGTGCAATCATCGGATTGTCGCTTTCTGCTTTAACTGTTATTATTGTTATTATTGAGTTAGTTATTTTCGGAGCGATGCTAAATGCAATGCCTTGGGAAATGATGGGACGTCACTAATACTTAAAAAATAAAACGTAATTTTAAAGAGGACATTTGTCCTCTTTTTTATTTGGTATGAAAGAACTCATTCATTGGTTAGAATCTCATTTGTTGTCGTGCCCCTATAAATCCTGGCTTGGATTAAATTGTCCAGGTTGTGGAATGCAACGTTCATTCATAGCGCTATTGAAAGGTGATTTTGTAGATAGTATCGTTTACTATCCTGCTTTGTTGCCAATAATGATTACCTTTATACTAACAGCAATTCACCTTATTTTTAAGTTGAAAAATGGTGCCAATTATATCAAATATTCTTTTATAATTTCTATATCCATTGTTACAATCAATTTTATTGTACGATTGATTTTAGACATTGACTAAGTACAACTAACATGAAACTATTTTCTGTAGCGCAAATTCGAGCAGCCGATCAATTTACAATTGAGCATGAGCCTATTTCATCCATCGATTTAATGGAAAGAGCTTCAGTAGCTGTTGTTGAATGGTTGCTTGCCAAATACGATACTAAAACATCATTTATTGTAGTTTGTGGAACAGGTAATAATGGTGGAGATGGCTTAGCTGTAGCTCGTTTATTACATGAAAAAAAATACGATGTTACTTCAATTGTTTTAAATCATTCCGAGAATAAGTCGCCTGATTTTAAAACCAATTATGAGCGATTGAAAGGGATAACGAAAATTATTGATTGTTCAGATTTTGATTCTTTTGCCAAACAGTTTGTTGTTAAAAGTAATACCGTGGTGCTCGATGCAATTTTAGGTTCAGGATTAAATAAACCCATCGAAGGTTGGTTAGTGCAAGTTGTGGATTTGATGAATAATCGCAAAAATCAACTTGTTTCAATCGACATACCTACAGGTTTGTTTGCAGATAAATTAAATGCTAAAACCGATTCTGTTATCAAGGCCGATTATACGCTTAGTTTTCAGTTCCCGAAATTATCGTTTATGTTTCCCGAGAATGCAGATACTGTAGGTGTGTTTTCTTTATTAGATATTGGCTTGTCGGAAGCGTACATTTCCAGCACTCCAACATCTAATTATTTTATAACAAGGTCATTTATTCAATCATTTTTAAGAAAACGTTCTGCTGCAGCACATAAAGGTTCATTTGGTCATGCACTGCTAGTTGCAGGAAGTTATGGTAAAATGGGGGCTGCTGTTTTAGCTTCTAAAGCTTGTTTGAGAACTGGGGTAGGATTGGTGACGGCACATATCCCAAAATGTGGTTATGAAATTATGCAAACTTCCATTCCAGAGGTTATGGTTGAAGTTGATGCCGAACAGAACTATATTACCGATTCTATAAAGCTCGATAATTACAGTGCTATAGGAATCGGCCCAGGTATTGGCTTGGAGCAGCAGACACAAAATTGCTTGAAACTAATTATTCAAAATGCTTCTCAGCCCGTTGTATTTGATGCCGATGCAATTAATTGTTTGGCAGAAAATAAAACATGGTTAGCATTCTTACCTCCTAATAGTGTTCTTACTCCACACCCTAAGGAATTTGAGCGTTTGGTTGGTAAACAAGAGAATAGTGAACAGCGTTTAATTGAACAACGAACATTTTCTCGAAAAAATCAAGTAATTGTAGTTTTAAAAGGAGCACATACTTCTATTTCTCTCCCGAATGGCGATGTGTTTTTTAATTCAACAGGCAATTCTGGAATGGCTACTGCTGGAAGCGGTGACGTGCTTACAGGTATCATTACCTCCTTGCTGGCACAAGGTTATCCTTCTCATGAGGCTGCTATTTTTGGTGTTTATATCCATGGTTTGGCAGGCGATTTTGCTGCTAAAAAAATTAGTAAGGAGGCAATGATTGCTTCCGATATTATTGCAAATATTTCCGAATCTTACCTTTTTTTACATCCCGATTCAAATTTATAGTCCTTATTTCATTGGATTATAGGCTATTTTTTAAACTTTTTTCATTTTGCTAAAAAACTTAGCAATTTGTATTTGTCTGATATCTACTTTTGTGATGTAAGTGAAAGTAAATAGTTCTTTGATTTTAAACAAAACGATTTTCAACATGTTAATAAAATGGAATAGAATCATTTTTTATTCATAGCATATTAAACTAGTTTTGAAAGAACATTATGGCAAATCACTCAACAGCATTTAAAATTGGCGACAAAGCTCCAGATTTTAAAGGAAAAGATCAAAATGGAAAATCCATTGCATTAAAGGATTTTAAAGGAAAAAAAATCGTTCTTTATTTTTATCCAAAAGATGATACTCCTGGATGTACAGCACAAGCATGTAATTTAAGAGATAATTATTCAGTTCTTAAAAAGAATGGGTATCAAGTAATAGGCGTAAGTGCAGATGACGAGAAAAAACATTTAAAGTTCATCGATAAATACGAATTACCTTTTCCATTGATTGCAGATGTGGATTTGGAAATAATAAAAAAGTACGATGTGTGGGGAACGAAAAAATTTATGGGGAAAGTATACGATGGAATTATTCGAACAACCTTTATTATTGATGAAAAAGGAAAATTTGAAGATGTTATTACAGAAGTAAAAACAAAAGAACACACAGCACAGATTATCAAGTAAAATAAATACAAGCAATATCTACCTTAGAAACTATAAACTATACATACGATGAGCAAAGACACGAAAGACACAAAGGCAGCTAAAGAAATTAACAAAGAAAAATTGAAAGCGCTACAACTTACAATTGATAAGTTGGAAAAAACTTATGGCAAAGGTGCTATTATGAAAATGGGCGAAGCTGCTGTAGAAAATGTGGAAGTTATTCCAACAGGTTCTCTTGGTTTAGATATTGCATTAGGAATTGGCGGTTTGCCAAAAGGTAGAGTAATTGAAATTTATGGACCAGAATCATCTGGTAAAACAACGCTTACAATCCATGCAATTGCAGAAGTTCAAAAAGCGGGTGGAATAGCTGCATTTATTGATGCTGAACATGCATTTGATCGTACCTATGCAGAACGCTTAGGAGTAGATACCGAAAATTTACTAATCTCTCAACCAGATAATGGTGAGCAAGCATTAGAAATTGCAGAGAACTTAATTCGTTCGGGTGCAATTGATATTATTGTAATTGACTCCGTAGCGGCATTAACGCCAAAGAGTGAGATAGAAGGTGAAATGGGTGATTCTAAAATGGGTTTACAAGCTCGTTTAATGTCACAAGCATTACGTAAGCTTACAGGTACAATCAACAAAACAGGTTGCTGCTGTATTTTCATCAACCAGTTGCGTGAAAAAATTGGTGTGATGTTCGGAAATCCAGAAACAACAACTGGTGGTAATGCATTAAAATTCTATGCATCCGTTCGTTTAGATATTCGTAGAATAGGTCAGATTAAAGATGGAGAAAATGTAGTTGGTAACCGTACTCGTGTTAAAGTTGTTAAAAACAAAGTTGCTCCTCCATTCCGTCAGGTTGAGTTTGATATCATGTATGGAGAAGGTATTTCTAAAATTGGTGAAATTATCGATCTAGGTGTTGAGCATAATGTTATCAAAAAAAGCGGTTCATGGTTTAGCTATGGTGATACCAAATTAGGACAAGGACGCGATTCGGTTAAAGCATTGTTTGCTGATAACCCTGAAATGAGCGATGAAATCGAAACTAAAATCAGAGAAATTTTGAGTGGTGTTTCTGCACCAATTGCAGCTCCTGAGCTTGCTGTGAAATAATTGTTGTTTTATTATTTTAATGTCATCCCCAACAATGTGCTTCGTGCATTGCTTGTGGGATGACATTTTTTTTTACTTTTATACCATGATTAAAAAAATAGCTATTACCGCAATTCTTGTTTCTATTACACTTTTTTTTAATTCGTGTGGAAACGAAACAACTGTTCAAGATACTACCTCAACTGGCGATTCAACAAAAGTAAATACCCCAGAGGCTCTAGCAAAACTAAATGATGCAATTGCAAAAGACCCAAAAAATGCTGAATTGCTCCATCAGCGTGCACAATACTTTTTAGAACAACAACAAATTAATGATGGAATTACAGATATGATTGCAGCATTAAATATTGATAGTAGCAAATCTGTTTATTATATGACAATTTCGGATTTGTACTTTTTAGGGAACAAAACAGGAAAGTCGAAATTAGCTCTGGAACGTGCTATTAGTTTGGATGCTAAAAATGTAGATGCTATGCTTAAGCTTGCTGAATTGTATTTATATGTAGCGAAGCACGATAAGTCCATTGAATATATCAACATGGCTTTGAAGGTGGATATGTATAATTCGAAGGGTTATTTTATGAAAGGAATGAATTACAAGGAGTTGAAAGATACTGCAAAAGCAATTAGTAGTATGCAAACAGCTGTTGAACAAGATCAACAATATTATCAAGCATTTATGCAGCTAGGTCTTTTGTGTGCAGCTCAAAAAAATTCGTTAGCTGTTCAGTATTATAAAAATGCAATTCGTTTAAATCCTAAAAGTACGGAGGCTATTTATGGTCTAGGGAAATATTATCAAGACATTGAGGATTATGCAAATGCCTTGACTAGTTATAAATCAATTTTAGATTATGAACCAAATCCAAATGTGCACTACAATATAGGTGCAATTCATTTAGGGAATACTCGTAAATATGATTTAGCATTAACGCATTTTACGGATGCAATAAAGATAGATCCTAAATATACCGATGCTTATTTTGCACGTGGAGTTACGTATGAAAAGATGGGGAATAAAAAAAGTGCTATTGCCGATTATCAAGCTTGTTTAGCTATTTCACCTGATTATCAATTAGCAAAGATCGCCTTGCAAAAACTAGGCGTAAAATAATTTACTTCTTTTTGTAGTCGTATTCTTTTAGTAATAAATCAATGTCCTTAATAAGTTGATTTATTTCTAATGAGTCAGTGCCATCGTAATATCCACGTATTCTTTTTTCTTTATCGATTAAGGCAAAATTTTGTGTGTGAATAAAGTCATCAGGACCACCATCACCTTCTCGTGCATCCAATAGATAGCCTGTTCGAGCGATGTCATAAAGTTGTTTCTTTTCTCCTGTAACAAACATCCATTGTTTGCTATTGGCATTGTGTTTTTGTGCGTATGTTTTTAATTGTTCAACGGTGTCAATTTCAGGATCAACGGTATGTGATAAAAATTTCACCTGTTCATTTGTTTTGTAGGCTTCAGCAATACGTTCCATTTGCGTACTCATAATAGGGCAAATGCTATGGCAAGTAGTAAAAAAGAAATCGGTTACATAAATAGAATTATCGAAATCTTTTTCGGTAACTGTCTTTCCATCTTGATTCGTAAACGAAAAAGCTTGTATTGTATGAAAAACAGTATCTGTTTTACCATTCTTCGATTCGTAACTTTTTTCACCAAAGATGGGAAGGTAACGTATTGGTTTTTTTGTATCATGAAAAAAGAAGGCATATACAAACACTGCCATTGCAGCTACTAGCAAAAATAGATTTAGGAATTTTAATTTCATTTCAATTCGATTTGTTGAATTTCATTTTTCAAGAATTCATAGGTAAGTTTTTTCTCGAAAAAATGTTTGATATTTTTTTTGTTATTAATGATAACTGTTGCTGGTAGGGCTCCAGTCCATTCATTTGCAATTTTAGGAATAAAGTAATCGGCATTCAATTCATCTAATAACAACACCTCCGAAATGATTTTTTTCTTTTTTACAAAAGGCACTACTTTAGAAGTTAGATCTTCTTTAAAATCCATTGTTACAAGAAGTACTTTTACTTTTTGATTGGTAGTTGTTTTTGAAATACTATCAAAGTCGGGTAGTTCTTTCACACATGGGGCGCACCAAGTGGCCCAAAAATTAACAATATAGGTAGTGTCGGAGGTGTTATAAATTCGTTTTTCTAGGTCGGTTACTTTTATAACAGGGATGTTTTGTGAAAAAAGAGAGCAGGAGAGAAATACGAATACTAAAGCCAAAAATGATTTCATGCGTGGGTATTATTTAGGATAACAAAGCTACAAACAAAATACACACCATTTTTGAGTTTATATATGCTTTTAAAAGCAATTTGTTCGATATTTTTTATAATTTTATAAAATATAATCCGATTATGACTTCAGGCTTTGTAGATGAATACAAGATAATTGCCCCAGCAATCAGTACAGCTGGTGTGTATTATTTTACTACCGATAGTGGAGTTAATTATGAAGTTCGATTTGGTAGAAGGCAAGACAATATCTTGCATGCTACAATAGTGTTTGGAGTTACCAACGATGAATATGAGGGAGAAGAGTATACATTAACTAATAAAGGGGAGTTGTATCGAGTTATGACAACCATTGTTGTGGTTGTGAAAATGTTTATGAACGAGCATCCCAAAATGGTTGCTTATGAATTTACTGGATTAGCAAAAGATGGTGAGTCGGAAGATAAGTTGACATCACGAATAAATTTATACAAACGTTACCTCCCACGTATTTTTGAAAAGGACTGGAAGTTCGATTACTCAAAAGGTAATACCATAACAGTTACAAGAGCAAAATAAAAAAAGCCCCTTTCGTATTCGAAAGGGGCTTTTTTGTTGAAGTGTGAATTATTTCGTCTTTTTCTCTTTTTCTTTCTCCAGCATATCTACAATGTTTATGATCTGTTCGCTTTCAATTCGTTTTGCTTTAATGATTTTGTTTTCATCCAATAGATAAATGACGGGTGTACTGTAAATGTCATATATTTTTTTTGTTACAGCTCTTTTGTAATCATCCGGCTCACACACATTTATCCAATTCAACTTGTGCTCTTTAATGAATTGTTTCCATTCTTTTGGCTTGTCCTCAGTTTCGATGGCATACACCTGAACACCTTTTGCTTTTAATTTTGCATTGTATTGTTCTACCAATTTCGGAATTTCCTTTTTGCAATGTCCACATCCATGATCCCAGAATATCATAACTGTGTATTTGGCTTTTACATCATATAGTGGAATGTATTTTCCTGTACTATCTGGCATGTTAACCATAGGGGCTTTTTTACCTATTAAAAGTGGTTTTAATGTATAGGCTCTGTTGGTTATTTTATAGAGCTGAGTAGAGTCAACCCAGAATGCTTGTTTGGTAACGTAGTATTGTTCAACCAAGTGCACAAATACAGCATCCATACCCATAATGTTGGAGCTTTCGTAGTTATAGGTTAGCCAATAAACAATGTATTTAAAAACCTCTTGATTGGCTTTTGCTTTTGTGATAATATAATCGGCTGATGCATTAATGGAATCCACATAATCTGGACCTTGTGGAGTTAGTTTTTCCATGTACTGTTTTACTTTTGGATGGAAAATAGGAGTACGCAACATTCGATCGTCCGAAAAATCGATATTGTCCCAAAAGTGTGCTTTGTAATAACGGTAAGCAAAAGTGCTGTCTTTTTTTCCATTTGCTAAAATTGGAGCTTCAGGAATTTCTGGATCTTGCATGGCTTTCATTAATTTAGCCACAAAGCTTTTTGGGTGTGTTTTATATAAGTTGATGCGGTATGTTTTTACTTCTTCATCAATGGCCGCAATTTTATCTTGAATAGTTTTGGTTGAATCTTTTGCTTTTACTTTTTTAAGTTCATCTCGGAGAGGTTCAATTTGTTTTTGTTTAGTAGCCATGAAACTTTGGTATTCGTAGAAAATTTTATTTTCTTCCGAACCCTTTATTTTCATTGTTTTGATGTAGTCGGCTGTATCTGCTTCTAAAGTAAAATTTTGTTCAGCATCCATTACAAAATCAAAATAGCGTTTGCTAGGAGGGACAAATAAATAGATTCCTTGATCCCATTTGGTATCGCCTCTAAAAATCACTTCGCCTTTATCGTTTACTTTTGCTGAATCTTTAATGTATTGCTTTTCGCCATAATAATTCGCCAATAAACAGGTAGCGCCTGGTTTTAATCCTTTTGCAATAATTTTTATGTTATAACCTTGAGGTTCGCCAGCAAATAGCAGTGATGGTAAAGCAATCAGCAAAAATGTTTTAATCGTTAACTTTAGCATACTTAATTTCATTTGAATTGGTTAAACTATTTTTTTTGTAATTGTATTTTGTCGCTTGGTTTTGCATCCCTCGAAATGAAGTCCATTTCGGCAGAAACAATGATTTGTTTTTCCACAACTTTCACGCCACAATTCTTCGGATACATGTATATTTTACGTTGTGTATTATCGGGCATATCAAAAACCATTTCTGTCCCCATGGTTAATGGTCCTTCAAAGGTGAAAGGTGTTTCGAAATAGCGTTTGAGGTTTACATCCCATAATTTGGTGATTTTCCCAAAGAACATGATGTTTAGAGGGAAAAGCGCCTCTGTAATTTCAACATAAATGAGGTTGGTGCTTGGTTCGTAGCAAACTTCTACATTACCAGTTACTTTAGCCATATAACTGTGTGATCCAACGGTTACTTTTACATCGGTAATAAAATCGGCATGATTTAGATGTAGCTTTATTTGTGGATTAATCAATGTCCAGTCATATGTTCCTTCAATGAACATAAAAGAATAGGAGGAGGTGCCTTTAATTTCTCCAATTGCTTTGAACATTTTATTGAGCACCGATTCTTGAATAATAACCCCTAAATCTTTGTTTTGAGATTTAATCTCCTGAAAAACAATTAGTTGTAAAAGTAAAAAGAGTATGGTTTTTCGCATGAATAGCTGCATTTTGATATGCAAAAATAGTATTTAAGGCATACCAAGTGCTAATAATTTTAACAAAATGGTGCTTGGATAAAAACAAATTCTTGTTTATATTTGTACATTATAAACTATAAACCCAATAAAAAAAATACAAATGAAAAAACTTTACACTTTAATTGTAGGCTTATTTGTTGCCAGTGTATCTTTTGCACAAGATACAATCTTATTCGAAGATTTCGAATTATCTCGTTTTTACGATACATTATTAATTAATAATGGTAACCCTCCACCAGCAAACACGGTAGATGCTAATTGGTATTCATACGATGCAGATGGTATTCCTGATGCTTCTGGTTCTAGCCGTCCTGATGGTTATTTCGCTGTTCAACCTTGGTCAGCAGTTGATCAATATGAAACAGTTTATGGTGCTCCAGGAACTCCTGATACAAATACTTGTATTGCTGCAAACTCTTGGAATAACAATGGTGAAGGTGCTGCAGGTGCAAACTTAAACTGGTTAATTACACCAAGTATTCAATTAGGTGCACATGATACTTTATTTTGGAAATCAGCTCCACGTCAAACACCTCGTTACATGGATGGTTACAAAGTGAAAATTTCAACTACAGATAATGAAGATTTAAGCTTTACTACTACATTATTTAATGCAGCTGAAAACATTTCATTAGGTACAGATACTACTTATTCAACTTTTGGTTTCTCTGCTGGTACTCCAACTCCATTTGTTCATGGTTTAGATGGTACTTATATTGATTTTGCTGGTGCAGTGACAAATCCTGCTCACAGAGGTCAATTACGTCCTTTCTCAATAGCGTTGGATGCTTATGCTAACCAAAAAATATTTATTGCTTTCTTACATGATTCACATGATGATAACTTGATCGCATTTGATGATGTTATGATTCGTGGTAACCATACTGTAGGAATCAACGAAAACAAATTAGACTTAGGTTTAAATTTATTCCCAAATCCTGCAACTGACAATGTTCAAGTTAACTTTGAGTTAGCTGCTGAAACTACTGTAACTATCAATGTTTATGATGTTACTGGTAAATTAGTAAACACTGTAAGCAAAGGTAACCAAGCTCAAGGTCGTCATTTTGCTAACATCAATACTTCTGAATTAGCTAAAGGTTTCTACACAGTATCTGTTCAAACAGCTACAGGTTTAAGCACTGCTAAATTGATCGTTAAGTAATTATAAGATTAGTTTAAATAAAAACTCCCGCGATCTATATCGCGGGAGTTTTTATTTTTATAGATGAAAGTTAAGTCCAAGTGTTAAAGGACTAAACCGAATGTTTTTAATATACTCTCCTGTATTGTGTTCCTGATAGATGGATTTGAAATAAAAAATACTCCCTACATTTAATGATAGTTTATTCTTGTACAAGTAACGTTCAAAAGATATACTCAAATAAGGTGTTATTCTGTTAAAGCTAGCTCGGTCTTTACGAGGATTTGTATCGTAGGCTTTTATTAAAACAGTTTCAATTACTGGTGGTGCATTGCCTGGGTAAACATAAAAATATTTGTAATCTATTGTATGCTCATGTATTTCCGAATAAATAAACTCAACATTTATACCTGCTTCAAAATGAGCTTTAAAAAATTTGCTATAATTTAATTGTGCACTTACATATAATGGAATTCCAATGTATTTGTATGTAATAGCGCCAATAGCTGAATGGACCCAAGAGGTGTCTCCAATTTTCGTTACAATCGAATTTACACCAGGGATCCGTTCTTTTGTATAACATAAGCCAGAACCAAAAATGAAATGATTGTTTAAATTTTTTTTAATTCGCAAATGGTGAGTGTCAAAAATAGTCCCCTCTGAATTTTCTTGGTATTTATCATCAATGTGTTTCCTGTCGTATTTTGGATATAAATTAGAATATCCTTCGAAGTTATGAGTAATTATAGTGAATGCAGTTGTTTTGTATTCAATCGTAAATAGACTGTCTCTTTTTACTGATGCAGAGAGATTATTAATTCCAAGGATAAATGATCCCAGGATAATAAAAGATAAAACAGCTAACTTTTTCACATTTATTTTCTTTCGAAGCTATAAAAAATATGTTGAGAGAAAAAATTATTTAAGCTAAAACCAAAGCCTGATGTAAGGTTTAGGCCATTATTGTAAAACAGGTTAAGCTTAATCTTCCTTAAACTCTGAAATAAAATGGAATTTAATATCCGGATTTTTTTCTTCAGCCATTTGTAAAGCCCAAGCCGATTCTGCTAAAAATACTGGTCGGCCATCTTTGTCAGTCGCCATGTGATGTGCTTTGTCAAAAATAAAATCTGCTAATTTCTTTTTATCCTTGCTGCTTATCCAACATGCTTTGTACAATGAAATACTTTCATACGAGCAAGATGCAGAATATTCACTTTTTAAACGGTGCTGAATTACTTCAAACTGTAAAGCTCCTACTGTTCCTAATACTTTACGGTTATCGGTCTTTTTGGTAAACAACTGAGCAACGCCTTCATCTGTTAACTGTTCCAAGCCTTTGTTAAGCTGTTTCGTTTTCATTGGGTCCTTGTTCACTACATATCTAAAAAGCTCAGGAGAGAACTGAGGAATGCCTTTGAAGTTCATTTTTTCACCTTCAGTTAAGGTATCACCAATTTTAAAGTTGGATGAATCGTATAAACCGATAATGTCGCCAGGAAATGCTTCGTCAACCACATTTTTATCTTGCGCCATGAAAGCTGTTGGATTCGAAAATTTCATTCCTCTGTTTTCACGAACATGAAAATAGTTTTTGTTACGTTCAAATTTTCCAGAAACAATTCTTAAAAAGGCAATACGGTCGCGGTGTTTGGGATCTAAGTTGGCATGAATTTTAAATACAAATCCACTAAAGTTTTTATCGTCTGGATTTATTTCGCGTACATCTGTTGTTCTACCACGAGGTGCAGGTGCTATTTCAATAAAACCATCCAATAATTCACGTACACCAAAGTTATTTACAGCACTACCAAAAAATACAGGGGAAACCATTGCTTCTAAATATTCTTCTTTATCAAAAACAGGATAACCCGCTTCTAATAATTCAACATCGTTGCGCAATGTTTTAGCATAATCTTCACCAATTAATTTATCGAGTGTTCCATCGTTCAAATCTTTTATTTCAATGGAATTGTCCATTGTTGCTTTTTCGCCTGGATTAAATACGGTCAAACTTTTTTCGTACAGATTGTAAACACCTTTAAATGTTTTACCCATGCTAATTGGCCAACTTAATGGTCGAAGATCGATGCGTAATTCTTTTTCAATCTCTTCTAATAAATCGAATGGGTCTTTTCCTTCACGATCCAATTTATTGATGAATACAATAACAGGGGTGTTGCGCATACGACAAACTTCTAATAGTTTGCGTGTTTGCGGCTCAACTCCTTTAGCGCAGTCGATAAGCATGATAACGCTATCTACTGCAGTAAGTGTACGGTAAGTATCTTCAGCAAAATCCTCGTGACCAGGAGTATCCAATAAGTTTATTTTAACGCCTTTGTATTCAAATCCCATTACGGAAGTAGCAACGGAGATACCACGCTGACGTTCAATTTCCATAAAATCGGAAGTGGTATGCTTCTTAATTTTATTTGATTTTACAGCACCTGCGGTTTGAATAGCGCCACCGAATAAAAGTAATTTTTCGGTAAGAGTAGTTTTACCGGCATCGGGATGGGCAATGATACCAAAGGTTTTACGTCTTTGGATTTCTTCTGATAATGTCATCTTATGTAAATAAAAAACCCCTATCCGCATTACGGAAAGGGGTTATGATCGTGTAATAATAAATTATTGTTTTTTCTCAGTGATACGAGCTGCTTTACCAGTTAAGTTACGCAAGTAGTATAAACGAGCTCTACGAACGATACCAACTTTGTTTACTTCAACTTTATCAATGTAAGGAGAGTTGATAGGGAATACACGCTCTACACCAACACCATTGCTCATTTTACGAACAGTGAATGATTCTGTAGGACCTGCATTTTTACGTTGAATAACAACACCTTGGTATTGCTGAACACGTTCTTTTTCACCTTCTTTAATTTTATAGTGCACTGTAACAGTATCTCCTGCTTTAAACTTTGGGTGATTCGCTTTTGGAATCAATTGCTCTTCCACAAATTTCATTAAATTGCTCATAACTCTTTGTTTTATAATGTTTTATTCTTATGCTTTTTCTAAAAAGGACTGCAAATATAGAATATTTTTTTAGATTGAAGAAATATCCCTCAAATATTTTTAGTGCGATTTCGGTGAGTTACTTAATTTGTTGAAAATCAAGTGTTTGTATAATTTAATTTTTCGATTTTTATGATGTTCACGGGGCAGTGTTTGGCTGCCATTTGATTGTCTTCCCATTCGTCATCACCCACCAAAACGGAGAAGAATCCTTTTTTCTCAATTCCGCCAACCAAGGTGCATTTTCCATCTTTACGTGAAATACGCCAACGATGGTGTGCGGCTTCCACGCAAGCATTGCATCCAATGCATTTTGCTCTTTGTTGTGTTATACGAATCATTAGGCATCTACTAGTTTGTATAACTTATCGGAAGGACGAATTTTCTCATTGATCTTAACTGTAAATACAGTTCCCTTTTCGATTTTATCAGTCGATTGATTTTCAACTCTAATTTCATCGATGAAGGATTGAACAATTCCAGTTGTTGGTCCAGTAATTAATATTTCATCACCCAATGTTAATGAATGTGATTCCAATTTGAATTCGGCCACATTTGCATTCTCATAATATTTTAAACCTTTGCCAATGTATATTTTTTTCTTGGTTGCTTTGGAGCCGTATTCATTGCTCCATTCGCCCATTGTTCTTCCAAGGTAATAACCATCCCAAAAACCACGATTGAATACGGTTGATAAACGTGTTTTCCATGCTTCAAATTTTTCGGGACCATACGTTCCATCATAATACGCATCAATGGCTTCGCGGTAACAATTGATAACAGTGTATACATAATCAGCGCTGCGGCCACGACCTTCAATTTTTAATACAGTAACACCTGCGTCAATTACTTTGTCGATAAAATCGATGGTACATAAATCTTTTGCCGACATAATGTACTCATTGTCGATTTCCAATTCCACACCATCTTCTTTATCAATTACAATGTAATTTTTTCTACAGTTTTGAATGCATGCTCCACGGTTGGCAGATGCAAAATTAGAATGTAAACTCAAATAACATTTTCCTGAAACGGCCATGCATAAAGCACCGTGTGCAAATATTTCGACACGGACCAATTCACCCGATGGTCCAGTAATGTTTCTTCGTTTTATTTCACGTGTAATGGCAGCAACTTGTTTTAAACTTAATTCACGCGCCATTACCATTACATCGGCATAGTCGGCAAAAAACTCGATGCTATCAATGTTTGAAATATTGGATTGTGTAGAGATGTGAACTTTTACTCCTGTTTTTTTTGCGTAGTTGAACACGGCATGGTCGGATGCAATCACTGCATCGATACCATTGTTTTTAGCAGCATCAACAATCGTTTTCATCAAACTGATATCGTGATCATAAACGATGGTGTTGAGTGTGAGGTAACTTTTTAGTCCGTGCTCTTTACATATTTGTGCAATTTTAGCAAGGTCATCAATGGTGAAATTGTTGCTTGAGCGTGCACGCATGTTAAGCTGTTCGATACCGAAATAAACGGAATTTGCTCCGCCTTTAATTGCTGCCATTAAGGATTCAAATGATCCGGCAGGAGCCATTAGCTCTACTTTATTTGTTTGCATTTGCAGTATGCATTAATAATTAAGAGGACAAATGTCGCGCAATTAAAAGTCGGGAAAAATGATTTTGGTCAGCTAAATTAGACCAAACTGTTTGCAGTGGTGAACAGCATGTTTGTGCAACAATTTTGTCCATTCTTCAAAATTTAATTCTCCGAAAAAAGGGTTTGTAAGTGTTGCACCTTTATTGTTTTCGAAATAAGAGATAAATTCCTGAATAGTTGATTTTAGTTCTTCAATAGATGCTTGCATGTTTGAGTGTTTAGCTGGTGCAGGTATTTCAGACATCAATGAGTTAGGTGTGTTTGGTTTAAATTCTTTATCGCTCATGGCAAATGCTTTGTATACATCTACTTTTTCGACTGGTGAAATAAGTTGTTGATTGTTTTTTCCAGTTGCAAAGCTGATGGAGTCACTCATGTGTTCTACCATTTGTTGTGCATTCAATACACCCCAAGTACCTTTAGTTTCGGCTGTTAATTTTGAAACTAAAGTTGGAAATTCGTTTTGTAAGAAGTTTAATTTGTCCATTATTTTTTTCTTAATGCTTTTGGGAAATCTGTTTTAATAATATACACTCCGTTCATTGGATTTTCTATTTCATGTGTATCACGAAGATAGAAGTAGAGGTGTGTTTCCTTTTTTTTGTCATCAATCACTTTATCTGTTTTCTTCAATAATTTTTTAGAAACAGCAAATTGCATTTTTGTTCCTTTTTCGGTTTCGCAATCAATAACGGTTACATCATTAATTTCGAAATTAAATTCAGTATCGTCTGGAAAAAAACCAGCTAATGTATAGCTTGTATTGTTTTTGATTTTAAATTCCTTGATGTGTTCAGAAACTTTTAATTCATCTTCCCATAGGTGTTTGATGTTGTCTTCCGATTCTTGTCCTTCGTGTAAGTCATCGGCAAAGCCTTGACTGAATTCGGAATTTACTTGTATAAAGTGTAGGTGTAGGTTCATTTTTGTTTTTATAATTTTCAATTCAACTAATTAACTAGTTTCCTTTTGTTTCTTTCCAGGTTTTGTAAATGTCTTGTTGTTTGGGCCTATTCGGTTCAATTTCGCGAAGTGGTTCGCAAGGTTTTAATGTTGCTTTGCAATCAGCTGGTAATTGTTGGTATAGTTTTGTGCCTTGTGTTTTCCAACTAATCATTTCATCACTTACATCTTTCACAATTTTTGCAGGATTGCCAACTACTACTTTTCGTTCTGGAATAATTGTGTTTGCAGGAACAAAACACAAAGCACCAATGATGCAATTGTCGCCAATCACCACATCATCCATCACCACCGCATTCATTCCAACCAAGACATTTTTACCAATGGTACCACCATGAATAATTGCTCCATGTCCGATGTGTGCTGCTTCTTTTAACAAAACAGTTGTACCTGGGAACATGTGTATGGTGCAATTTTCCTGAACATTGCAACCATCTTCAATAATGATTTGTCCCCAGTCGCCACGAATAGCAGCTCCTGGACCAATGTATACATCTTTTCCGATGATTACATTTCCTGTAACAGTAGCATTTGGGTGAATGAATGCACTTTCGTGAATGACTGGCTTGTAGCCGTTGAATTCGAATATGTTTGCCATTTTTTACCGCAAAGGCGCGAAGGCGCTTTTTTTATTTCACCGCGATTCTGCGTCTCCGCGGTGAATGATTAACACTTTTCAATAATAACCGCATATCCTTGTCCAACACCGATACACATCGTCACCAATGCGTAACGTTTATTCTGCTCGTGCAATTCGATTACTGCTGAATTTAATATACGTGCACCACTCATTCCTAATGGATGACCTAATGCGATAGCACCACCATTTGGATTGATGCGAGGATCATTATCAGCCAAACCTAAAGCACGCGTACAAGCTAATGATTGAGCTGCAAATGCTTCATTTAATTCGATGATGTCAATGTCGTTCAATGTTAAGCCTGCACGTTTCAATGCCATATTACTAGCTTCTACGGGGCCAATTCCCATGATGCGGGGTTCTACACCTGCAACACCACTTGAGATGATTTTAGCTAATGGTTTCAGATTGTATTTTTTTACAGCTTCATCCGATGCTAATAGAATAGCAGCTGCGCCATCATTTAATCCAGATGCATTTCCAGCGGTAACTGTTCCACCTTCTTTTTTAAATGCACCTTTTAATTTTGCTAAGCCTTCCATACTTGTTTCTGGACGAATGAATTCATCTTTATCAAATAGTTTTGGATCACCTTTGCGTTGAGGGATTTCAACAGCAACAATCTCTTTTGCAAATCGTCCTTTTGTTTGTGCAGCAGTTGCTTTTTGTTGACTCCACAAAGCAAATTTATCTTGGTCTTCTCTGCTTATTTTATCTCTGTCGGCTAAATTTTCGGCAGTTTCACCCATTCCATCAACTCCATAAAGCTCTTTCATTTTAGGATTGATGAATCTCCATCCAAAACTAGAATCGAATAATTGTTGGTCGCGACCAAATGCACCCGATGCTTTCGACATTACCAACGGACCACGTGTCATGTTTTCAACACCACCCGAAATCATTAAATCAGTTTCACCAATCATGATGCTACGAGCTGCAGCCATTGTTGCAGATAAACCGGATGCACACAAACGATTTACAGTTTCGCCTGGAACTTGATAAGGTAAACCTGCAAGTAATAATGCCATACGTGCAACATTACGATTGTCTTCGCCCGCTTGGTTAGCACAACCCATAATTACATCACCAATTTCTTTTTGATCAATAGATGGATTGCGTTTCATTAATTCTTTTAATACAATCGCTGCTAAATCATCGGTACGAACAGTTGAAAGTGTTCCACCAAAATTTCCGATTGGAGTTCTTACTCCGTCAATGATGTATGCGTTTTTCATTTTTTTATATAGTATGAAATTTATGAATCTTAATTATTTTTCCTCAGGAAACCATTCTTTACTTGTGCGGTAAACAGTTCCTTTAAACAAGGCAACAACTTTATTATGTTGGTTGATAACAGTAATGTGATATACACCAACTTTATTTGATAAACTCATTTCTTCTGCTGTAGCAGTAATAACATCACCTTCTTTTAATGATTCGGTATGTGAGATGCTAGTTTCAACAGAAACACTCATTCTTCCATGTGAATTGGATGCAAATGCTAATGCGCTATCAGCAAGTGAATAGGTGATACCACCATGTGCAATAGCAAAACCATTTAGCATTTCTTTACGAATGGTCATGCGTAAAACACATTTGCCTTGCTTTACTTCAAGTCGCTCTATACCCAACCATTGGCTAAACCAATCGTTATCATACATTTTGCTAACTATCTTTTCGGGTAGTGTATTATCACTCATTAGTTTTTAATTAAAAAATGTTTTGTTGTCTTTCGCCATCATTTTCATAAGTACACATGGACGGTAACGATCTTCTCCATACAATTCATACATGATTTCCAATGTGTTTAATATATTTTGAAGTCCTAATTCATCCGACCATTTTAATAATCCTTTTGGGTAGTTTACACCTTTGGTCATTGCTAAATCTAAATCTTCTTTTGTAGCTAATTGCAAATACAAAGAATCAACCGCTTCGTTAATGAGCATTGCAATTACTCGGTTGAAAATGTATTTTCCTAATTCTTCGTTTTGATTGGGTTGAGGAGGAGTTGTGCCTTCAGCATAGTTGTAATAGCCTCTACCTGATTTACGACCAAATAATTTTGCTTCGTACAATCGTTTTTGAGTTAAGCTTGGTTTGAAACGTGGTTCATAAAAGAATTGCTCCCAAACGCTTTCTGTTACTTTGTAGTTGATATCGTTTCCAATAAAATCCATCAATTCGAATGGTCCCATTTTAAATCCACCAAAGGTTTTTAATGCCCAGTCGATGGTTGCAAAATCAGCCATTCCTTCTTCGTAGATTCGAATGGATTCACCGTAATAGGAGCGAGCTACACGATTAACAATAAATCCGGGTGTATCTTTTGTAAGTACGGTTACTTTTCCCCAGCTATCAATTATTTTTTTTGATTCGATGGTAATGGCATTGTCTGTTGTAATGGCTGGAATAATTTCAACCAAAGGCATTAATGGGGCAGGGTTGAAAAAGTGAATTCCGATTACTCGATTTGATTTTTTGCAAGCAGAAGCGATGGATGCAATGGATAGGGAAGAAGTGTTACTTGCTAAAATGCAATCATTAGCAACAATTGTTTCTAATTCAGAAAACACTTTTTGTTTTACATCAATGTTCTCAATAATTGCTTCGATGATGAGTCCGCAATTTTTGAAATCACCCAGATTAGAAGCATATTTCGTTTTTGCTAAAATTGCCTTGGAGGCTTCTTCAGTAAGTTTTTGTTTTTCAACCAACTTGTTAAGTGTGCTTATTAAGTTGGCTTTTGCTTTATCGAGGGCCGCTTGATTGTTATCATAAATGATTACTTCGTGACCAGCAGTTGCAGCAACTTGTGCTATTCCAGCTCCCATGGCTCCAGAGCCAATGATTCCTATTTGTTTCATGTTGTTACTGCTAGTTGCAGTTCTTTGTTTTTAATTTCTATTGCGCCTTCGTGTCTCAAAATTGAATTACTCTCCTTTAAAAACCGGTTTGCGTTTTTCTAAAAAAGCATTCACTCCTTCGTTGTAATCATAGCTTTGAGCTGCTTTTACTTGTTCATTTCCTTCTGCGACTAATTGATGCTCTAAATTATTGGTCATGCTTTGGTTTAATAATTTTTTTGTTAAACCAATACCAATTGTAGGCATATCTGCTAATGTTTTTGCAATGGCGAATGCTTCTGTTTGTAAATTAGCATCATCAGCTACTTTGTAAATCATTCCCATTTTTTCGGCATCGTGTGCCGAAACTTTATCGCCCAACATCATTAATGCGGAAGCTTTTCCGAATCCTATTAAACGAGGAAGGAAAAATGTTCCTCCGCTATCAGGGATTAGACCAATTTTACTAAATGCTTGAATAAAAGCAACTGAACTACCGGCAATAACAACATCGCAAGCCAAAGCAATATTGGCACCAGCACCAGCAGCTACACCATTTACAGCGCAAATAATTGGCTTTTCGATGGTTCTTATTTTTTGGATGATGGGATTGTAGTGTTCACGAACAATGCGTTCGATGCCAGGACCACTTGTGTCCATAGCTTCCGATAAATCTTGTCCAGCACAAAACGCTTTTCCTTCGCCAGTTATATAGATTGCTCTAACAGTTGTATTTACTTTAGCTTTGTCTAATTCGGCTTGTAATTGCAGCGCCATGTCGCGATTAAAGCTATTAAATTTATCAGGACGATTGAGTGTAAGTTTTAATACACTGCCATCAATTTCAGATTTAATAAAGGTCATAGTATTTGATTTTTTAGCGAATCAAATATACGGGCAATTGGTCGATAAATAAAGAGAGAATTGTTATTTTTTGAAAGTAATTTCATAAAATGAGCCATTCTCGTTTTTATGAGAAATGGTAGCATTTATTTGTTCGATTAATGATTCGATAATTTCGAAACCAACAGAATTTGTTTTTATTTTTTCAGGGTTGAATCCTGGGCCATTGTCGGCTACGATTAACTTAATAAATTCACCTTTCTCCAGTAATGACAACTTAATTGTGCCCGATTTTTTTTTCTTAAAAGCATGCTTAAAAGAGTTTGTAACCAATTCATTAATAATTAATGCTAGCGGAATTGCTATCGAAACATTTAAGGTAACATCTTTTATTTCTCGTTTAATTTCAATTTCTTTATTTTTAATATCAATAGAGTCAATTAAATTGTCGAGTATTAAATTTAAATATTTTTTAAAATTAACTTGGGAGTATGATTTCGATTGGTATAATAATTCGTGAACGGCAGCAATCGACATTAAACGATTTCTTGTTTCTTGAAACAAAAACTTATGATATTCATCTTTTGCTTTTTCCGATTGCATGTTAATCAAACTTGAAATAATTGCCAAGTTGTTTTTAACACGATGATTAACTTCTTGAAGAAGCACCTTTTGTTCAGCTAAAGCTTTCTCTAATTCTAGTTTGGCTTTTTGTTTTGCATCCGTTTCGACTGCTAAGGATATCATTTGAGCAATTACGAGCCCAAATTTTTGTTCTCGCTCTGTCCAATCTCGAGCCGTTTTTGTGTTTTCAAAACAGACTAATCCAACCAATTCTCCACCAATATGGATAGGTATATCCATTAGTGAATGAACGTCCAATGGTTTTAGATAAATCTCTAAAAGTTCAGCTGCTTGTTTGTTTTTGAATGCATCGTTTGTAATAACTATTTCGCGACTAGTTAAAAGTTTGAAATAGTTTGGAAGATCTTTCTTTGTTAAGTTAGGCGATAATTCTAAATTAGGATTTAGAAGATCATAATTTCCTATACATTTAATTTCAGAGAAATTATTAACGAATAACCAAGCATTAACACGTTGTGTTTTGATTGCTGCAGATGCTGTTGAAATTATTTCAAATATCGCTTCATCAAACTTTCCATCACGTATTTTACGTGATTTGGAAAGGTGTTCTACGATGTCGAACAATTCTGGCATTGGTGGGCATTAATTTATGTTTCATTGTAAAAATAAATCAATTAATCGAAAAAGTCAATAGTGGATATTATATACACTTAAAATAATCGAATGGTTCTTTACAATCCAAGCATTTGTACAATGCTTTGCAAGCGGTTGAGCCGAATTGAGAAATCATTTCGGTGTTTTGAGAGCCGCATTGTGGGCATTTTAAAACTTTAGCCTTTCCGATTAAAACACCTTTGTCTACAGTAGAGTGGAGTGGTGGTGCAATTCCATATTTTCTTAATTTTTCTTTCGCTTCTGGTGTTATCCAGTCGGTAGTCCAGGTTGGAGCGTAAACTAATTTTACAATAATATTTCCAATGTTTTTATCCGCCAATGCTTCTTTTATTTGATCTTCAATTAATTTCATAGCAGGGCAACCACTATACGTTGGAGTAATATAGACTTCACAGTTTCCCTCTTTTAATTCAACGCGCTGAAGAATCCCTAAATCTTTAATAGTAATAACAGGGATTTCAGGATCAGGAATTTCTGATAGCAGTTCGTAAATTTCTTTCTCGTTTAGCATATTCATGTGTTTATGTAACAAAAATAAATCCTCCAATGTTTAGAGCAAAGGAGGATTTACAAATTCTAGTTAAAAGAAATTACCATTTTGCATCTGGATATGCACGTTGTAAATATTGCATTTCAGCTAAAATGTAGCCTAAGCTTTCTGTATGAACTCCTTTTCTACTTCCTGTTTGCATGTATGCATCAGTAGGAACAGTCAATGTTGCTTCTAATAATACTTCCGTAATGATTTTTTTCCAACGTGCTTTTAATGCGTTTAAATCAACTGCAATTCCTTCTTTGATTAAAATTGCATCTACTTCATTCATTTCGAATAATTCTCCAGTATACATCCAAATATCATCAAACGATTTTTGAATGCGTTGGTGACTTTCTTCGGTACCATCCCCTAAACGCAATGTCCAGTCGCTGGCAAATTTTAAATGGTATTTTACTTCTTTGATTGCTTTCGCTGAAATTGCGGCAATGGTTTCGTCTTTTGATTTTACCAATTCTTCATACAAACAAAAATCAAATGCAGAAACAATTAATTGGCGTGCAATGGTGTATCCAAAATCGCCATTTGGTAATTGCATAATTAGGTTACAAAGAAATTCTCTTTCACCACGTCTGTAGGCTAAATCATCTTCTGTTTTTCCTTTTCCTTCAACGTGTGCAGCATATTTTAGCAATGCATCTGCTCTTCCAATTAGGTCTAGAGCCATGTTTGTTGTTGCAATATCTTCTTCCAATAATGGACCTTTGCTGCTCCATTCGGATAGACGATGACCAAGGATTAATGCATTGTCGCCTAATCGAAGTGTATAGCTAAATAAAGCTTCTTGTTTTGTCATGGTATTAAATATTTTTTGCGCCTTCAGGCATTACATAAAAAGTTGGATGACGGTATGGTTTGTCGTTTGAAGGATCAAACAACATTCCGCTATCTTCTGGTGCTGAGGCAACAATTGCTGCAGATGGAACTACCCAAATACTTGTCCCTTCGCTTCTACGTGTGTATAAATCACGTGCATTTTGCAATGCCATTTCTTTGTCGGTAGCATGAACACTCCCTGAATGTTTGTGAGGAATTCCTGGGCTAGCTTGAATAAATACTTCCCATAATTGTCCTTGTGTATCTTTTGCGTTACTCATGATTTCAATTTTTTATAGTTTAAATCTTAGCCTTTTATTAAGCTACTAATACTTCTTTTTTCTGTTTTGCTGCGTATGCATTTGCAGCTTCGCGAACCCAAGCTCCATTTTCATGTGCACTTACATGGTTAGCCATTCTAATCTTATTTAATGGACCATTACCATTAATAACTTGATTAAATTCTTCCCAGTTAATTTCTCCATGATCGTAAATGCCTTTTGCTTCATTCCATTTTAATTTATCATCAGGAATTTTCAAGCCAATTACTTCTGTTTGTTGAACAGTTTTGTCAATAAAACGTTGACGTAACACATCATTGCTTTCACGTTTAATTCTCCATGTCATTGCTTTTCCAGTGTGAGGAGAATCGGTATCATGTGGTCCGAACATCATTAAAGATGGCCACCACCAGCGGTTTAATGCATCTTGTGCCATTTCTTTTTGCTCAGGTGTTCCTAAGGCAAGTTTACCCATGATTTCATATCCTTGGCGTTGGTGGAAACTTTCTTCTTTACAAATACGAATCATTGCACGAGAATATGGACCATAAGAAGTACGTTGCAATGAGATTTGATTAACGATAGCAGCGCCATCTACTAACCAACCAATTGCTCCGATATCAGCCCAAGTAACAGCAGGGTAGTTGAAAATACTAGAGTATTTTGCTTTTCCTGTATGCAATTGGTCAATTAATTCTTCGCGAGAAATTCCTAATGTTTCGCATGCACTGTATAAGTACAATCCATGTCCTGCTTCATCCTGAATTTTTGCTAAAAGGATTAATTTTGCACGTAAACTAGGAGCACGTGTAATCCAATTTCCTTCAGGTTGCATACCTATTACTTCTGAATGGGCATGCTGTGATATTTGTCGAATTAAATGCTTGCGGTAATCTTCCGGCATCCAATCTTTTGGTTCAATTTTAGAATCAGCATCAATGATTGCTTGAAACTTTTCTAGGTTGTTTGTACTTTCCATGAAAATATTTTTTGTGTTACAATAGTACGTTAGTAATAAAGATAAAAAAATGATTTTTATCAGCGATCACAAATATCGTGATAATTTACTGAAAATAATAACAGTTTTAGAGGTGATTTGTTTATCGAAATCAGAGTGCTGTTTAAAGGTTGTCGGAATACACCGCTTTAACCCTGTCTCTGAGGTTGTAAGCCGAGCTCATTACTTCGCCATAAGCTCCAGCTGTTCTTAATGCAATCAAATCCCCTCTTTTTGTTTCAGGTAAATTTACCGCTTTCCCAAAACAATCCGAACTCTCACAAATAGGACCTACTACATCATATTTTTGATTGTTGGTTGTTGGTTGAAGAGTATTGGAGGCTGAAATGTTATCAATTTTATGGTAGGCTTGGTACAATGCAGGACGCATTAATTCGGTCATGCCCGCATCTAGAATGGCGAAATTGGTGTTCACCCCATTTTTAATGTATAGCACTTTCGAGATAAGCGTTCCGCATTGTGCAATAATAGCTCTGCCCAATTCGAAATGTACTTTTTGATTCGGACGCAATTCTAAAAAATCATTGAATAATTTAAAATATGCAGCAAAATCAGCTACTTGATTTTCATCGGGATTGTGGTAATCAACACCCAGTCCACCACCAACATTTATGTTTTCAATGTTGATTTTATGGCTAACAAACCAGCTTTGAATTTCATTTACTTTTAAGCACAATGATTTGAAGGAACTCAAATCTGTAATTTGAGAACCAATATGAAAATGCAAACCTATTAATTGGATGTTTTTTAGATTTTTTAATTGCGTTACAACATGTTCTAATTCCCAAAGGTTGATACCAAATTTATTTTCTTCTAATCCAGTAGTTATGTATTTATGCGTATTGGCATTAACATTTGGATTGATTCGGAGTGCGATGCTAGCTGTTTTGTTTTTTGCTTTTGCTAATTCATTTATCACTTCAATCTCTTGTAAACTTTCACAGTTAAAACAAAAAATGTTTTGATCGAGTGCGTAATTTATTTCATCGTCACTTTTTCCAACGCCTGCAAAAACAATATGTTTGGAGCTAAATTTGCATTCTACTGCTTTTTTTACTTCGTTTCCACTTACACAATCAGCGCCAATGTTGTATGATTTAATAATGTTCAATAATTCATTGTTTGCATTTGCCTTTAATGCATAATGCACAATAAAATTGTATTTATCACTTTCTTTTTTTACAGCTTTTAATGTGGTATGTAAAACAGCCGTATCGTAGTAATAAAATGGTGTTTTTATTGAATTGAATTTTGAAATTAAATTTTGATTGAACATGTTTTTTGTATAAATACTTTTATGAAATAATTAAAAAAGGCCCTTGTTTAATGCTACGAGTGTATCTTTTTTCAATTTGCTATCAACTAAAATGGATACATTGTTTTCGCTACCTCCGTATGAAATCATTCGTATTGGAATGTTCTTTAGTGCATCAAATATTTTGAAGGCATAGCCTTGTTTTTCGGCTTTAAAACTTCCAACAATACAAACAATGGTTAAATCACTTTCAACATCTATAGTACAAAATTCTTTTAGTTCTTTGATGATTTCTTCAAGGTTTTTAGTGTTGTCAATGGTTAATGAAACAGCAACCTCCGAAGTAGTAATCATGTCGATTGGTGTTTTGTAGCGTTCAAATATTTCGAACACAGCCCTTAAAAATCCATAGGCCAATAACATTCGTCCCGATTTAATATTGATTGCTGTAATTCCATCCTTTGCAGCAACTGCTTTTATGTTATCCCCAGATGTGGTTGAGCTAATAACAGTTCCTTTTGCATCGGGTTGCATGGTATTCAACAAGCGAACGGGTATGTTGCGCATTTGAGCAGGAAGAATACAGGTTGGATGCAAAATTTTTGCTCCAAAGTAAGCTAACTCGGCTGCTTCATCAAATGATAATTGTGCAATAGGATGTGTTTTGTCGACAATGCGAGGATCATTGTTATGCATACCATCAATGTCGGTCCAGATTTGAATTTCATCCGATTGAATGGCAGCCCCAATTATTGTTGCAGTGTAATCACTGCCACCTCGTTTTAAGTTATCTATTTCGCCAAAAGAGTTGCGACAAATATATCCTTGTGTGATGAATAATTTTGTGTTTGGGTATTTAGCTAATTCAGCTTTTGCATTTTGCTCAATGTATTTCATGTCAGGCTCCTCATTGTCATCGATGCGCATGAAATTTAACGCTGGCAATAAAATGGAGTTGATGCCAATTTCTTCCAAGTAATAATGAAACATAGCAGTTGACAATAATTCGCCTTGAGCAAGTATTGCGCGTTCTTCATTCACAGTAAACATATCCATGGTGAATGCTCGCAAGTAATTAAAATGAGAAGCAATCAGTTCCTTGCCTTTATTGCTTGCGATTTCTGTTTTGTAGAGCTGTTTAATAACATCGTTATACTTAAGTTCAAGCGCATCAATTAACTGATTTGCCTTGTCATTGTCTTTTGCATATAAAGCATTCCCAATTTCGACTAAGCTATTAGTGGTTCCACTCATTGCTGATAAAACAACAATTTTAGGCGCGCTGTCGTTAATCAGATTAACCAAGGCATGCATTCGTTCAGCCGAGCCAACCGATGTGCCTCCAAATTTTAAAACTCTCATTTTTTATGAATTAACAGTAATTAACAAAGTAAAGTCAGCAAATTTATAATAATTGAGATAGAATCAAGCAATATTTATGTACTTTCGTGAGGCAAAAAAACATCCCTGCCATCTTATTTTTAATGGTAATTTAGCGTTGATTTATGTTCACATTATTAAAGAAAGAAATACGTAGTTTTTTAAGTTCACTTATTGGTTATATCACCATCACTGTTTTTTTGTTGGTGGTTAGCCTGTTTATGTGGGTGCTCGAAACCGACTCGAATGTGATGGATAATGGCTATGCTAATATCGATCCATTGTTTATACTAGCTCCTTGGGTGTTCTTGTTTTTGATACCTGCAATTACCATGCGTTCCTTTGCTGATGAAAAAAAGGCTGGAACGATTGAACTTCTTTTGACACGCCCTTTAACTGATTTGCAAATAATACTGGCGAAATATTTTGCTGGATTGATATTGGTTGTTTTTTCCTTAATACCAACTTTGATTTATTACTATTCCGTTCATAAATTGGGTAGTCCTGTTGGGAATATTGATACAGGTGGAATGTGGGGTTCTTACATAGGATTATTGTTTTTGGGAGCAGCATTTGTTTCCATTGGAATTTTCGCATCTGCAATAACCGATAATCAAGTAGTATCTTTTATTTTGGCTTTATTCCTTTGTTTCTTCATTTATACTGGATTCGATTTTATTGGTTCATTTTCCTTTTTTGGAAAGTTTGATACGATTATTCTCTCACTTGGCATTAATCAGCATTATGTTTCTATGAGTAGAGGAGTGATTGACACACGCGATATGATTTATTTTTTAAGTTTAATTGCTTTGTTTGTTATTTCAACACGCACGGTTTTAGAAAGCAGAAAGTGGTAATATGAGCGGAGGCACTAAAAATAAAAAACGTGATTTAACAGCGCTAGGATTAGCACTTGTAATAATTGTATTGCTTAATTTTGTAGGTTCATTTGTCTTTCATCGTTTCGATTTAACATCTGAAAAACGCTATACATTATCGGATGCTACCAAAAAATTATTGTCGGAAATAAATGATGTAGTTTATGTTAAGGTTTATTTGGATGGTGAATTTCCTGCGGGGTTTAAACGTTTGCGCAACGAAACAAAAGAAATGTTGGATGAGTTTAGAGCATATTCAAATGACAATATTGAATACGAATTTATTGATCCATCTGTAAGCGATAATAAAAAACAACAGAACGAAATTTACAAGCAATTGTATGATAAAGGTTTGGAACCTACCAATCTAGAAGTAAAAGAAGAGAGCGGTACAACCCAACAAATTATTTGGCCAGCAGCCTTGGTTACCTACAAAGGAAGAGAATTGCCATGGCAATTGTTAAAAACGCAAATGGGGCAATCGTCCGAAGGGCAACTAAATAATTCGATACAAGCATTAGAATACGAATTTGCAAGTGTAGTGCGTAATTTGAGTACTGCTATTCGTCCGCAAATAGGATTTATTGAAGGGCATGGCGAATTGGACACGTTGGAAACATACGATATTGCAGCTGCATTGAGTGATTTTTATGTCGTTAAACGTGTTGAAATTAATCAGCAGTTAAGAGCATTGGATGGTTTAAAAGCAATAGTTATTGCAAAGCCTGACACAACATTTAGTGATCAAGATAAATTCATTATTGATCAATTTATTATGAAAGGTGGTCGCGTTTTATGGGTATTTGATCCGTTATACACTCCGGTAGATAGTTTAAGTAGAAGAGGAAATACTGTGGCCATTCCTTATGAATTAGGAATCGATAAAATGTTGTATAAGTATGGTGTTCGAGTGAATGATAAAATGTTATTGGATGTTCAATGTAGCGCTATACCAATTAACAAAGCATTGAAAGGCCAACAACCTCGTTTTGAATTGATGCCTTGGATTTTTTCACCACTTTTAAATCCTTTGAACGACCATCCGATTGTTAAAAATTTAGATATTATCAAAACCGATTTTGCTTCAACAATTGATACCATTGAAGTGAAAGGGATAAAAAAAACAATCTTATTGCAATCTTCAAAGTATAGTAAAACATTGGTACAACCAGTGCGTGTTGATTTGAATTATTTGCGTTTCCCTATAGATGAGAAACAATTTAATAATCCATTTCAAAATGTTGCAGTATTATTAGAAGGTGAATTTGAATCGGTATTTAAAAACAGAATACCTCCAGAGATTGCAAATGATAGTGCTATTGGATTTAAACCCAATGGTAAAAAGTCGGCAATGATTGTCATTGCTGATGGCGATATCATCCGTAACGATGTGCAGTATTCTACACGAAAACCATACCCATTAGGATTTGATAAATACACCAATCGTACGTATGGTAACCGTAATTTTATTTTGAATTGTGTAAATTATTTATGCGATGATTCCGGTTTATTAAGCGTTCGTGCACGTGAATTGACATTACGTTTGCTGGATAAAAAGAAAGTGAAGAATGAAGGAACAAAATGGAAAGTAATAAATACTGCAGTTCCTCTGATAGTGGTATTGGTATTTGGTTTGATTTATTATTACGTTCGTAAACGAAAATACTCTTCCTAAATAAATCGTCAATTTTTAAGAAAACTCATGAAAAAAAATAAAATTGCAATTATTGTTTTAGTTCTTTTGCTAATCGCATCTGTATGGTTTTTCTTAAACAATAAAAAAGGAACTATCAAAGAAACGTTGCGTGATTTTGCAGTTGCAGATACAGCATCTATCACAAAAATATTTTTAGCTGATAAAGAAAACAAATCAGTTACCTTGGAAAAAGTAAATGGTGTTTGGAAGGTGAATGGAAAGCACAATGCTCGTCCAGACGCAATACAAACCTTATTGGAAACAATAAAGCGTGTAGATGTAAAAGAGCCTGTTAGTAAGTCGGCACAAGATAATGTGATTAAACGTCTGGCTGCTAAAGCTGTTCGCTGCGAAATATTTCAAAACGGTGTTTTAACAAAAGCCTATTACGTAGGGACAGAAACAGCTGATCAAACAGGGACTTACATGATTTTGATGGATTTGGAAACGATGCAAGCATCTGCAAAGCCATTCGTTACTTATATACCTGGATTTGAAGGGTATTTGACCACACGTTATTTTACAAATGAAAGAGATTGGAGAGATAGAACTGTTTTTCAATACGTTCCTACTGATATTAAATCTGTTAAATTAGAAGTGCCAGATAAACCAGAAATGGGTTATGAATTAACTATAAACGGGAATAATGATTATGTGCTTAAAATGAATACAGGTAAAGCATTGCCAGGATTAGATTCGATGGCAGTAAAGCAATATTTATCCTATTTTCAACAAATTAATTTTGAAAGTATGGACTTGGCTATGACGGACAAGGAGATTGATTCAACTTTGTTGTCAACACCAATTAATGTGTTGACGGTTGTGAATCAAAATGGCGAGAAGAATGAAGTAAAATTCTTTTTAAGAAAGCCATCAAAAGAATCGTTTGATGTGGATGGAAAATTGTTGCAATTCGATTCGGATCGAATGAATGCTTTATTAGGTGGAAAAGATTTGGTGATGGTGCAATATTATGTATTCGGAAAATTAATGCCCCCTGCCGACTATTTCCTTAAAAACAAGCCAAGTACTAGTGGAAACAATTCCATTTCTAAAAAATAGCTAGTTTATTAACTAAAGCTTTTGAAATCCCCATAAAATGGGGATTTTTTTGTGTTAAAAAGTCGGTTAAAACAATTCATTTTAATGAAAAAACAATTATTTAAATGCAGTATATTTGCTAAAGTAAGTTTTACTAGCTAAACCTAATTAATTTAAAAATATTACGATATGAAATTTATTGTTTCAAGTACATCATTGTTAAAACAGTTACAAGCGATTAGCGGTGTGCTAAATTCAAACAATGCATTGCCAATTTTAGATAATTTTTTATTTGAAATCGACAAAAATCAGTTAAAAGTTTCTGCTTCTGATTTGGAAACAACAATGACAACAATTATTGCTATCGAATCAAAAGATACTGGCAATATTGCTGTTCCAGCTAAATTATTGTTGGATACGTTAAAAACATTTGCTGATCAACCTTTAACATTCAGCATTGATGATAAAAAATACGGAATCGAAATCATTTCGGATTATGGTAAATACAAGTTAACTGGTCACAATGGTGATGAGTTCCCTAAATTACCTGCAATTGAATCAGCATCTTCATTGGAGATTGATGCAAGCGTTTTAGCTTCTGCAATTAACAAAACAATATTTGCTACTGGTAACGATGAATTACGTCCTGTAATGTCAGGTGTGTTCTGCCAGTTGGCTACTGATAGCATCACATTTGTTGCTACGGATGCACATAAATTGGTACGTTACAGAAGAAGTGATGCAAAAGCACAAAATGCATCTTCATTCATTTTGCCTAAAAAACCATTAAACTTATTGAAAAATATTCTTTCAAGTGTTAATGGTGTTGCTAAAATTGAATACAATACTACAAACGCATTTTTTACATTTGAGAATACCAATTTGGTTTGCCGTTTAATTGATGGAAAATATCCAAATTACGAAGCGGTTATTCCAAAAGAGAATCCAAATAAATTAACTGTTGACAGAGTTTCTTTTTTGAGTTCTATCAAACGTGTTTCCATTTTCTCAAACAAAACCACTCACCAAGTACGTTTAAAAATTGCAGGTAGCGAATTGAGTATTTCTGCTGAAGATTTAGATTTTGCAAACGAAGCAAGTGAGCGTTTAACATGTCAGTATGTTGGTGATGATATGGAGATTGGATTTAATTCAAAATTCCTAGCAGAAATGTTAAGCAATTTATCGTGTGAGAATGTAAATATTGAAATGAGTGCACCAAACCGTGCAGGTATTTTATTGCCAGCAGAAAGAGAGAATGATGCAGAAGATGTATTGATGTTGGTAATGCCAGTTATGTTAAATACCTAATTATAGCTTTATTGAAATAAAAAAAGCCCCTACCATTTGGCAGGGGCTTTTTTATTGTTTAATTCTGTCTTTCCTGACGAAAGTCATACTGAAATTAGTGCTGCATCATTTTTCATTCGTTTTAGCCTACCGACATTTGTCTAAACTAAAAACTACAACCCTATGAAAAAAATTACGATTACTTTATTTTTATTGAGCATCATTTCAACGGTTAGTATTAAGGCTCAAAATCAGAAAAATACTAGCTTGGATGTTGCTCCAAATTTGTCTCCCGTTAGTACTGTTTTCGAAAACGAAAGGGCTTTGTGGGATATTCAATTTAATTACAATGCAACTGCTGCCACTGCAGGAGATGTTGGTATGGCTGGCGTTATCTTTTTTAATAATGAATTTTGGGTTTCTAAATGGCAAAGTGATACCATTTATCGTTTTAGTGCAACAGGTGTGTTGAATAGTGAATTTATTATTGCAGGTTTAACGGGTGTTCGTTCTTTAACAACAGATGGTTCTTATATTTATGCTGGTACTAATTCGAATACAATTTATAAAATTAATCCTACGCTACAACAACTAACCCCGCCTCATATTACTGTAAATGCTTCTGTTGGTATTAATGTACGATTTTGTACCTATGATGCTACGTTAGATGCAGGTGCTGGTGGTTTTTGGATTGGTAACTTTTCTACAAATATTGTTGCATTAGATATGTCTGGGAATCCGTTGTCTTCAATATCATCATCTACTCATGGATTAACAGGAATGTATGGAGCGGCAATTGATAATTATACAGCAGGAGGACCGTTTTTATGGGTTTTTGATCAAAGTGGTACTTCTGCTACAACACTCATTCAGTTGAATGTTGCAACTGGCACTCAAACAGGTTTAGTACATGATGTATTGTCAGATGTGGGTGTCGCTCAAGGTTTATCCTCAGGCTTAGCAGGTGGATTGTTTATCAGCAATCTTTTGGTTCCCACTAAAATTACCTTGGGTGGAATAGTACAAGGGACTCCGAAAAATGTTTTGTTTGGTTATGAGTTAACTGTTCCCACAGGAATTGATGAATTCGGAAAAGATTTGATTTCTGTTTATCCTAATCCGGTTTCGGATTTAATTACAGTTAATTATAAAGGATTGGACAAGAATACAATATATACTATTTATGATTTAGCAGGTAAAGTTATTTTGAGTGGAACTATTCAAAATGAGAATACATCGGTTAATGTTTCTTCAATTGCTTCTGGAAGTTATTTGTTAGACGTAATATCGAATGGAACTTCTGTTGGAAGAAAACTAATTATCAAAAATTAATTGCAAATAGAGTATAACAAGAAAAGCCCGCAACGTGTTGCGGGCTTTTCTATTCAAAAAAACATTAAAGGCTAATGACTACATTGCCTGTTTTCTCACCTGTTTCTACGTATGTTGTTGCTTCAACAATTTGTTCCAATCGGTATGTTCTATCAATAACAGCTTTGTATTTTCCTTCTTCAATTATTTTTTTGAATAATTCAATGTCTTTTTGAGAATCGGTTGGTATGGGGAATTTCACCTTTTTTCGACTAAAGATTGGTGTGAGTAATGCTAAAAAAATATTTTGCGATAAATAACCAAGTTCAGATGAATAATAAATTCCGTTGGGCTTTAATATTTTTGTGCATTTGAAAAAAGAGCTTTTGCCAACTGCATCCAAAACGACATCAAATTTATCATCTACATTAGTGAAATCTTCTTTTGTATAATCAATCACTTTAGATGCTCCCAACGATTTGATTAATTCAAGGTTTTTAGTGTTACATACTGCTGTAATATCTGCTCCATAATAATTTGCTAATTGAACAGCTGCCGAACCAATAGATCCAGAGGCACCATTGATTAGTAGTTTAGGTTGTTTTTTGAAATCAATTTTTCCAATGTAGTTTATGGCAAGCATCATTCCATCGCAAACAGCTGCGGCCTCATCAAACGACATGTTTTTTGGTTTGATTGCAATGGAGCCGGTTTCGGATACACAAACATATTCTGCATGTGTACCAAAGTCATATGTTTTTAAACCAAAAACTTCATCTCCAATTTTGAATTTTGTAACATCCTTCCCAATCGACTCGATTACTCCTGCGAATTCAGTTCCTAAAATGTTTTTCTTCGGTTTGAAGAAGCCATGCATAAAACGAATGATAAAATATTCCGCACTTCGAAAACCGCAGTCAGTTCTATTAACGGTGGTCGCCTGAATTTTTATAAGTACTTCTCTAGCTTTTGGTGCAGGTTTGCTTACTTCTTTTAGGTGTATTACTTCGGTTGCTCCATATTCAAAATAGACAGCTGCTTTCATTTCGATTCTTGTGATTTAGGATAAAAATCAAATTTAGTGCAATTGCAGTGAACCACCAAAATACAATTGTAAACGAATGTGTTTTTTATGTTCCTTATAATTTACTAAATTTACTAGATGAAAAAACTACTACTCTCATTTTTAATTTTTACTGCAACTCTATCAGTTGCACAAACTACTGTAATTGATAGCATCCTTTCTGGAGGTATTTATAGAAACTATCGCGTGTATGTTCCTGCTGCGTATAATGGAACAACGGCTTGGCCATTGGTGTTTGATTTGCATGGTTATACTTCTTCGGCACAAAACGAACAGTTGTATTCTAATTTTATGCCCATTGCAGATACAGCTCATTTTATAATCGTTTATCCGAATGGTACTTTGTTAAGCGGACAACCATTTTGGAATGCAGGATTCGGAGCAACGGTAAATGATGTTCAGTTTATATCCAATTTAATAGATAGTATTTCTGCTCAATATAACATTGATGCAAATTCCGTTTACTCTTGTGGAATGAGCAATGGCGGATATATGAGTCATACATTGGCTTGTGAGTTGAATAATAAAATTGCTGCTATTGCTTCTGTTACAGGAAGTATGTCGGTATTGCAAAAATCAACTTGCGTTCCTAATCGCGCTGTTCCTGTGATGCAAATAAGTGGAAATGCCGATGGTACTGTTGCTTATACTGGTTCTACCACATCCTTACATATAGATACATTGGTGAAGTATTGGACGGTAAACAATAATTGTAATCTTACTCCAGTATTCACTGCTGTTCCTAATACTAATTTAACGGATGGATGTACGTCAGAACATTATGTGTATAGTGGAGGTGATATGGGTTCAAGTGTAGAGTTGTACAAAATAATTGGAGGCGGACATACATGGCCAGGTTCTCCATTTACGATTGGTGTTACAAATCGTGATTTTAATGCTTCATTAATGATTTGGTTGTTTTTCCGTAAATATCATTTGACTCAATTTACGGGTATGAACGAACTTACTTCTATTAGTGATTTTTCTATTTATCCAAATCCTTCCTCTGATAGAATCACAATTAATTCGAAAGAAACAGGTTTGATTCAATTGTTAGATGTCAATGGAAAAATGATTTTAGAAACAAAGGCTAAGGAAATAGATGTTTCCACTTTTTCAAAAGGAATTTATTTTGTTGTTATTACAACCGACAAAAGTAGAGGAGTTAAGAAATTTGTGAAGATGTAATTTCGTTTTATATACGAACACCCATTATAAGGATATCATCTACTTGTTCTAGGTTTCCTTTCCAGCTAATAAGCGTTTGGTCAAGTATGTTTTTCTGCTCTTCCATTGATTTATCTTGGATAGAAATTAATAAATCCTTTAAGGATTTGTATTTAAATTTTTTACCTTTCTCGCCACCAAATTGATCGGCATAACCATCCGTAAAAATATAAATGGTATCACCTTTTTGTAGTTGTATCTCGTGATTGGTGTAATTTTCAACTTGTCCATTTGTGTAGGTTCCTATTGGATTTTTGTCGGAAGGTGTTTCCATCAAAAGTCCATTTCTTACAATGTATAATGGATTGTAAGCACCAGCGTATTCTAATAGATTTGTTTTTAAATCTAAACTACAAAGAGCGATGTCCATACCATCTTTAACTTCCGATTCACTTCCTGTTTGACGAAGTGTTTTGCCAATTCCTTTGCTTAATGAATTTAAAATCAAGGATGGACGAGAAAGCCCCAATTCGTTTACCGCTTTACCTAATAAATTATAGCCAACAATACTCATAAGTGCACCTGGAACTCCATGCCCTGTGCAATCTACTGCAGCAAATAATATTTTTTCACCCCATGGTTCTACCCAATAAAAATCACCACTTACAATGTCCTTTGGTTTATAAAGAACAAATGATTGTGGCAGCGATTGTTTGATAAAGTTATCGGGAGGTAAAATAGCTTCTTGAATACGTTTAGCATAATTAATGCTGTCCTTAATGTCTTTGTGCTGATCTTCAATAATATTGTAGGCTAATTCTATTTTTTCATTTTTGACAGCCAGCTCACGGTTTGCTCTTTTTTTCTGACGATTGCTTCGAATAGAGACAATTGTAAGCAGTAGCAACAAAATTCCAAATCCAATAATGGCACGTGTTATAATTGTTTGTCTGTTTAATTCGTCCTCTTTAATTTGTTTATCTTTTGTAAGTAAAGCAATTTCTTGTTCATTCTTTTTTGTGTCGAATCGTGCTTGCATTTCAGCAATTTGATTGCTGCTTTCTAAGTTGTAAATGGAATCATTTAGTTGTTGAAATAGCTCATGAAATTGCAGTGCCATTTTATAATTTCCAGCTTTTTTATACGATTGTGAAATACCTTGGTAGGAAGCAATAATGTGTTCATTTGCTTCTATTTCTTTGCCTTTTTCTAGTCCACGTGTATAGTATTCCAATGCTTTTTCTTCATCACCTACTTTCATGTAATAATCGCCAATGTTATTTAGCGCTAATGAAAGACCATACGTATTGCCTATTTTTTCGTAAAGTTCTTTTGCTTTAATAATGTATAATAATGATTTTGCGTAATCTTTTAATTCAAGATAGGTGTCGGCAATGTTATTATAGTTAGTTGCAATGGCTTCATCATTCTGAACTTCTTGGAATAATTCAAGTGATTGAAAAAAATAATCCAATGATTTTGGAAAGTCTTTTTTGTCGCTATAAATGGTTCCTATTGAAATAAGGCAAGATGCAATTCCATTTTTGTTGCCCAGTTCTTGTCCTATTTTTAGTGCGCGTTCAAAGTACTTTAATGCTTCATCGGGTTTGCCTAAGCCAATATAAACGTTTCCGATAGAGCCAGAAGATGATAAAATTCCTTTTTTATTGTTTATTTTCTCTTGAATAGCAAGTGCTTTGATGTAATAATCCAAGCAGGTTCTATAATCAGCAAGATTGTAGTAACCATTGCCAATATTATTCAACGCAACAGCTTCTAGGTATTTATATTCTTTTTCCTCAGCAATTTTAAGTGCCTGTTGTGCATATTTAATTGATTTTTCAGGGTTGATATCTACAATGTTTCTGCAAAGTGAATTCAATGCATCTAGTTTTGCAGTATCGTTGGGAAGTTTAGGAATTAATGCTTCCAATGAATCAATCTCTTTTTGATTTTGCGCAAAATTAGGCGAAATCAAAAAACAGAGTAATAGTAAAAAGAGGGAGTAGCCTTTTTTCAATTGCTTAGAATTTGAATACAAGATATAAAAATAAATGGAGTTATTTGTTTTTCTTTTCTCCTTTTACATTATAAACCGTTCCTCCTCCAAGCCCATTTCCAGGACATGTTGAAGATGAGTAGTCGAATGTAACTGTGTTTTTATCTGTAAATTTTCCATTACTACCACATACAGAAATATTTCCATCACTATCTATAGCGAATGAAAAATCCATATTTGGGGCAAATTCTATATGAATGAAGTTTTTTGAATCCTTTTTATTGTAATATACTTTTCCCCAATAATCTTCAGTGATTGTGGGACTTTGATAAGGTGTTGAATTCCATGAGTAATAGGAATAGGTGAAATGATAGGTTCCCAAATATTTATTTCGTTTGTCGAAAGGGATTTTTTCGCAGGAAGATAGCAGTAATGTAAAAACTGCAATTAAATATATAAGTAATCTTTGCATGTTTCTTATTTTATCTCAATTTCATCCACAAAAATAAATGCATCGCCACCAGCGCCTTGATGCCATTCTGGTAATTTGCCATAATTGGTTGCTTTCACTTTTATATAACGCGCTTTTATTGATTCTGTTTTTAGTTCTAAGTTTTTTATTTGAACATCATAATCTTTTGCTTCAATGGTGTTGTTTACTGTTCCAGCTAATTTGAAATTGATATTGTCAGAAGATGTGTAATATTCAACTTTGGTTGGCATTACAATCCATGCACGTGTGTCTTGCAAAAAGCTGGTGCTAAATGAACTTACTGTTTGTTCCTTTTTTAGATCAATGATGCATTCAAAATCCTGCGATTGGTATCCTTGCCATTCTCCTTTTCGCCAATTGGTTTCGCCACGAACCCCATCTATAATTCCTTTGTCGCCACCCGCTGTGTATTGTGGATTGTATTTGGAAGTAATCTTTATGTCCCAGTTGTTCGGACGTTTGTAAAATGTTCCGTAAATAGTTGTACTTATTTCTTCCTTTCTCTTACAAAATGAATAAATTTTTGTAGTTCGATCAATATAGAAAGGTTTGTTGTATTTAGTAGGGTTTGTTTTTTGCTCTTCATTTTCAAAATAATATATTTCAGCATCTTTATTTAAACACTCAATAGTAATGAGTAATTTCTCTTCGAATATTTTTGAATTTGCATGTATTATAGGGGCAATCAAAATTTCCATATTAAAACTGGCTTGAGGAGGAAGAGGATAATCGATATCATTTTTTGCTGTTTTGTCCATTTGGAAACTAAGCAAACTTCCTTGTTCAATATCATTATAGGAAATAAATGATTCAGTATATTTCTTATTATTCAGCCAAGTTGAAGAAATAAATTTATTCTCATTTGAGATCGTTTTTGCATTTGCTGAAAATGTTCTGCCATTTTCTAAATGTATTTTTGCATCAGAAAATAGAGGAACTCCAATCATTAATGAAGTTGATCCCGGAGTTACCTGATAAAAGCCTAATGAACTAAGCACATACCAAGCACTCATTTGGCCGCAATCCTCATTTCCGATCAACCCATCAGGAGCATTTTTGTAAAAATCGATTAATATTTGATTAATACGTGCTTGTGTTTTGGATGGCTTTCCAATAAAATTGTATAAATATGCCATGTGATGACTCGGTTCATTGCCATGTGCATACTGTCCTATCAAACCTGTAATGTCGGCTTGCTCTCTGCCGGTAGTTTTACTGGATGTGGAGAATAATTCATCCAGTTTATTTTCAAATTTTATTGGGCCACCCATTTTTTCGATTAAACCATAAATGTCTTGTGGAATAAAGAAATTGTACTGCCAACTGTTGCCTTCAGTGAAATTATTATTGACTTCTTTTGGGTCAAAAGGACTCAACCAACCACCGTTTTTTCTTGGTCGCATAAAACCAGTTTCTGGATCAAATGTGTTTTTCCAATATTGAGAACGCTTCATGAAATAGTCGTAATCTATACCATTGTTTGTGAGTTTCGCTATTTGAGCGATACACCAATCATCATAAGCATATTCCAATGTTTTTGAAACACTTTCATGTTCATCATCCATGCTAATTACACCATTCTTTTTGTAAGCTTCTAATCCTAAATGATCCAGCATTGCACTATGTTTACTTGCTTCGAATGCTTTTTGATAGTCAAATCCTTTAATTCCTTTCACCATAGCATCAGCAATTACGCTAACAGAATGATATCCAATCATACAATCGGTTTCGTTGCTTGCTAATTCCCAAACAGGTAATCGACCACCTTGCTCATATTGTGCTAAAAATGTATTAATAAAATCAGAGGTGCGTTTGCGGTCAATGATTGTATAGAGTGGGTGAGCAGCTCTAAATGTATCCCATAAAGAAAATACGGAGTAATAGGTAAAACCTTCGGCTTTGTGCGTTTTATCATCTCTTCCTCTGTACATTCCATCCACGTCCATTGCTACGTTTGGTTGAATCATGGTGTGATACAATGCAGTGTAAAAAATGCTTAGTTTATCTTTATCATCACTCGTTACTTCTATTTTACTCAACTCTTTATTCCAAAATGCTTCTGCTTCTTTTTTTGTTTTTTCAAAATCCCAACCTTTAAGTTCTTCATCCATGTTCTTTTTTGCACCTTCTGTACTAACAGGAGAAAGAGCAACTTTTACTAAAATAGATTCTCCTTTTTTTACTTTGAAATTAAAATTTGCATTAATATCATAATTGTCGCCACTCATAACTTCTTTTGCAAGGAAGGGTTTAGAAAATGAAATTCTATAAAATATAATTTGACTTTTTGCCCAAGCCTCACTTCTTCTAGAGCCTTCAATAGTACTATTGTCAATCACTTTAATAGAACCTTCCAGCATTTTATCTCGATGAAGTAAATCCAAAATAATACTTGCATCACCCTCTTTATTAAAAGTGTATTTATGAAAACCTACACGGGTTGTTGTTGTTAATTCAACATCAATGTTATCATCATCAAGCTTTACAGTATAGAAACCTGCACTTGCTTTTTCGTTTTTATGAGAATATTTCGAAGAGTAAATTTTATTGTCAAAGCTTGGAGCCCCCATCATCGGCATTATCATCACATCGCCATAATCACTACATCCTGTTCCACTTAAATGTGTATGTGAAAAACCATAAATGATTGAGTCGCTATGGTGATAACCACTGCATCCATCCCAACTGCCATCAATGCGTGTGTCGGGTGATAATTGAACCATTCCAAATGGAACTGTTGCTCCAGGGAATGTATGGCCATGTCCACCAGTTCCGATGAATGGATTTACATAGGATGCGTAATTCCCTGTTTGCGCAAAGCCCATAAAACTGATTAATAAAATACTTAGAATAGTAAGAATATATTTTTTCATTTTATTGTCCATTCTTTTAATAGGTATCAACTAAAGATACGAGTTTAATTTTTTTCTTTAAATTTTTAGTTCTGTAATGTTTGGGCAAGTAAATTGTTTTTGTTTCGTTGGGTAATAGGTCAAAATAATTATCACTGAGATTAAATGTTTCGCCTTCTAAACTAATCATAACATTTTTTAGCAATACATCCGATTTTATTGAAAAGCATTGTCGTTGCTCACAAATATTTTCAATGATTTCTACGCTCCCTTTTGTAAGGGTCAAATCTTTTGGTTTTACAAAATAATGCAGACTTACATTGTCTGAAATATGTCCTTCGAATTGTCCAATTGAACATTTTAATACAACCATTTTTGAGTCATATTGTTTTAAAATTGATTTGTCGAAAGTGTAGTATGACTTGGATGAGTTTGGGTCAATTTTTACGATTTGAGAGTTTGTCCATAAAAGCTTGCCAGAAAAATCAATTAACTCTAACGTTAAATAGTCATAATCGGGTTGATAATTTAAATCGGATATGATAAATATATTACAAGAGTCTTTTTTTTCTTCTATGGAAATAATGATGTCCTCATACGAATGTTTTACTTGATAGTGAGAAGCTTTAAATGTATTGTAATAATCAATGGTACTCCATGATGTAACAGGCCAGCAATCATTCAACTGCCAATAGAGTGTTCCCATGCAATAGGGTTTTGCTCTGCGATGAGCTTCAATTGCTGTTTTCATTCCTTCTGCTTGAAGCAATTGAGAAACGTATGTAAAATGTTCAATTCGATGTTGTGGAAGCTTGTAATCACGCTCCATATATGTTTTGATGGTTTGGTATCCTGTAGGATGTTTTTGATGTGCTTTTAAAATTGCAGAGTCAATAATATGTGGATAGATGTCAGAAGCGTATTGATCTTCAAATAAAATATCCTTTTTAGTTCGTTTAGGAAATAGACCAGTTTTAATTAATGTTGTTAAGTTAGGCATTCCTTGAAATCCGTATTCACTCACAAATCGTCCAGTTTTTGTTTTGTAGTTTTCAAAAGGCTCTAGTCCCCACCAAACTCCCCAATAGTGTGAATCACCTTGCTCTAAACTTTCTTTATGTCCCCAGCCAATACTAGGAGAAGACGGCCAATAGGCCCTTGTTCCATCATAGGTGTTTACGATATCTTTTATGAAATAGTCGAACAGGATGGTGTTGTTATCAGCAATTGTAGTAGAATCTTCTGTTGAATACTTGTATTGTTTTTGCCAACCCCAATTTTTCCATCCTTCATTTACTTCATTGTTTCCACACCACAAGGCAATGCTCGGATGGTTTCTTAATCGTTTTACTTGATCAATAACTTCTTCGGCTAGATTTCTCATAAAATGCTCATCCCCTGGATACATGGCACAGGCAAACATAAAATCTTGCCATACCAAAATTCCATTCAAATCACATTGATTATAAAATTCATCATCAGCATAAACTCCTCCTCCCCAAACACGAAGCATATTCATGTTGGCATCCACAGCATTTTTAATAACTGTTTGATAGTTTTCTTTTTTTACTCGAGGTAAAAAATTGTCGGATGGAATATAATTTGCTCCTTTCATAAATACAGGAGACCCATTTAGTTTAAAATAGAAAGAAGAGCCAATACTGTCCTTGTCTTGAATCAATTCAATGGTACGTAATCCAATGGATGTGTATTTGGAATCTAGAAAAACAGAATTATAAGAAAGACTAATTTTAAAATCATACATAAATGGGAAGCCAAGTCCGTTCGACCACCATCTACTTGGGTTTTTAATGGTGTAGTGAATAGAGTAGGAGTGGATACCTTTTTTTAGAGCAACTTTTGTAGTTCGTTGTCCACTATTATCTTTTGTATCTGATTGAATTATGTCGATGTATGCATTAGCATCTAGATCACTTAGTATTTCGCAACTGAATTCTAATTCAGCTATAGAATCATTAAGGGATTTCTGAATATTTTTTATAGAAATAATTTTTGCCTCATTCCATGAAACAAGTTTTATATCCTTATAAATACCACAAGTAACAAACCGTGGCCCCCAGTCCCAACCATATTGGTATTGAGCTTTCCTAGTAAAAACTTTTTCATCACCAGGCAATGTATACTGTAATTTTGTTGCTTCTTCTTTTCCTCTTTTTACTGCCGATTCGAATATAACCTTGAGCTGATTGGTTCCTATGTGAGCATATTTCTTAATGTCAACAATCCATGTTCGAAACATGTTGTCGGTAATTAGAATTAATGAATCATTCAAATAAATTTTTGCATAGGTATCGAGGCCATCAAATTGAAGTTCGAGGTGTTGTTGTGCGAATTCTTGTTTGGAAATTTTTAAAGTGCTTTTGTATTCCCAATTTTCATTTTCAATCCATTGCATTTGTTTTTCATTGGTTCCATAAAATGGATCAGGAATGAGTTTGTTGTTGAATAAATCGGTATGCACGGTTCCTGGCACAGATGCTTTGTTCCATTTCGCTTCAGATTGTTTTTTAAACTGCCAGGATAGCGTATTCAAGTTTTTTTCAATTACTTGTGCTGTTGCAAGTAATTGAATAGAAAGAAAGAAGAAAATTAGTTGTTTTTTCAAGCTAGTTGTTCTTTGAGTGATGTAACTTCTTCCATGTTTGCTAGTTCATTTTCAATAATTGCGGAAGAATGATAATAGCTGGCCTGTGTGTATTCCTTAATTTGTTTAATGTTTGTAGAGCGAACACCTCCGCCAGGCATAATGCAAATCGAATTGTTTGAAAGTTGAACCAATTCTTTTAATTCATCCAACCCTGCTATTGCTGCTGATTGATGACCAGATGTTAAAATGGTTTTGAATCCACAGTCGATAATTTCTTGCAAGGCTTGTTTTGCATTTGGTGTTTTGTCGAATGCGCGGTGAAAACTACAAGGGAGTGGCTGAGCAAGTTTTATTAATTCTTTGTTTTGATCTATATTAATTGTGTTGTCTTGTTTTAAAATGCCAAATACAAAACCGTCTACATTCAATTTTTTCAAATTAACAATGTCCGATTTCATCTGATTAAATTCAACATCGGAATAACAAAAATTTCCTCCTCTTGGTCGAATCATAATTAACAACTCAATGCTAATTTTTTTTCGTGCTTCTTCAACTACTGAAAATTCGGGAGTTGTGCCACCTTCTTTGAATTGATCACAAAGTTCAATGCGATCGGCACCACCAGTCTGTGCAATGATTGCAGATGCTAAATTGAAACAGGCTATTTCTAATTTTGAATTTTTCATTTTAAATGTGAATCAGCATTAATTAATTTGTTTCCGGTATTATCATGAACTGCATAATTAAATCCAGATTGAACACAATAAGAGCCATATTCACCTTTTTTGTTTAATGCAATAAATCCAACTTGAATATCCTTTAAATTCTTTTTGCGATTAGCTGTTAGTTTTACAACTCTATTTACAGCCTCAATACAAGCTTGTTCAGGTGTTTTACCTTGGCGCATTAATTCAACTACTAAATGGCATCCTGCAATTCTTATAACCTCTTCGCCATGACCAGTTGCTGTAGCCGCTCCAATTTCATTATCGACATACAAGCCAGCGCCAATGATGGGTGAATCGCCTACACGACCATGCATTTTGAATGCCATGCCGCTGGTGGTGCATGCTCCTGATAAATCCCCATTTGCATCCAATGCAATCATTCCAATAGTATCATGATTTTCGATGTTGACGATGGGTTTGTAATTGCTGTTTTTTAACCATTCTTTCCATTCTTTTTCAGACTCTTCCACCAAAAGATTTTCTTTTTTGAAACCTTGAGATAATGCAAATTGCAAAGCTCCATCACCAACTAACATCACATGGGGTGTTTTTTCCATCACTGCTCTAGCAACCGAAATAGGATGTTTGATGTGTTCGAGTGCAGCAACAGAACCAATGTTTGCCTGTTCATCCATGATGCAAGCATCAAGTGTAACACGCCCATCTCTATCGGGTCTTCCACCATACCCAACACTGCGCTCAGTAGGATCTCCTTCTGGTATTTTTACACCAGCTTCCACGGCATCGATTGCTTTGCCACTTTTGCTCAAGATTTCCCATGCGGCTTCATTGGCTTTTAAACCAAAATTCCAGGTTGAAAGCACAATTGGTTTATTCGTCTGAGTGTTGTTGTTCTCTGTTGATGGCTCATTTGCAGCTGTTGTTTTATTGATTAACAATGCTGCTGATGCAAAAGAGGTTGTCTTTATGAAATTTCGTCTGCTGGTCATTTTTAGTATAAAATAGTCGTTCGATTTCTAAGAATAAATTAAAATTAATTGGGCAAAAAATGATATCCTTTATACATTTGTGCCAGTAGTTTTTTCTTACATGTTGAGTGTAAGTGTTTATCCAAATCCCGATAGGTTTAGTAGTCCTATCGGGATTCTTTTTTATTTCTTTTGTTCAAAATGTTTGGCATAGTTCACGCCCATTTTATCCAATGTTTTTGCATGTACTTTTAATCGTACAATAAAATCTTTGTAATTCTTTTTTGTTTTTGGAGTCCACAACGATTCTGATAAAGCAGCCATTCGTGGCATCGACATGTATTCTACTTGCGAGAAGCTCGTGATGTATTCTGTCCAAACATTTGCTTGTGCACCCATTATGAATGTTGCCTCATCCGCTGTTAAATTTTTTGGTGTTGGATTATAAGCATATACTGAATCTAAAGGATTGAATCCTCCAATAGCCATTGGTTCTTTTGTTTTGTCTTTTGATTGGTAATGATCAAAATAACATGGCTTTCCTGGTGTCATAACAACATAGTGTTTTTGTTTCGCAGCTGCAATTCCTCCTTGTGTTCCTCTCCAGCTCATAACAGCTGCATTGGGTGCAAGTCCACCTTCCAATATTTCATCCCAGCCAATGATTTTTTTACCTTTTGCATTCACAAACTTTTCGATGCGTGTAATGAAATAACTCTGTAATTCATTCTCATTTTTTAGGTGTTCATCAGCAATACGTTTTTGACATTTTGCGCACACTTTCCATCTTTCTTTCACACATTCATCACCACCAATGTGGATGTATTCGCTTGGGAAAAGTGTCATTACTTCGGTTAAAATATTTTCAATAAAAGAAAATGTTTCATCATTACCAGCACAATACACATCGTCAGAAACACCCCAGCGGGTGAATGTTTCGAAAGGTCCTCCTGTGCAGGAATATTGAGGATATGCTGCCAACGCAGCTAGCGAATGTCCGGGCATTTCTATTTCAGGAACAATGGTAATGTGTTTACTTTTTGCATAGGCAACAACTTCTTTTATTTCTTCTTGCGTATAGAATCCTCCATACGATTTACCATCGTATTTATCTGTTGCAGATGGTTTCCCTTCCTTATCGAATGTTGGTTTCCCAATCAGTGTTTCTTTGCGTTGAGAGCCTATAGAAGTTAATAAAGGGTATTTTTTTATTTCAATTCTCCAACCTTGATCATCAGTTAAATGCCAATGAAAAACATTGAACTTATACATTGCTAAATAATCAATGTATTTTTTTACTTCCTCTTTTGTAAAAAAATGTCGGCTACAATCTAGGTGCATTCCTCTCCATTGGTAGCTTGGAGCATCTGTAATTTGAACACATGGAATTTTTACATCTGCTAATTTCTCAATTGGTAGCAATTGAACCAATGTTTGTATTCCATAAAATAATCCTTGATTGTTTTCTGCTGATAACATAATCTGATTAGGATTAATAGAAAGTTCATAAGCTTCATTTGAACCTGTTTTTTTATTAGGAGAAAGTACAATGATGTAATTTCCATCACTTGGTAGGGTGTTTACAATTTGTAATTCGAATCCTTGACTTGTTTTTAATTGAGTGTTTAAATAGTCAACTTCGGATTTAAAGGCATCATTCATCATTACCAATTTAGTTTCAGATGAAAGGGGGAAGTTGCCTTCACTTTGTTTCACTTCTTTGGGTAATGGGATGATTGGCAATGTAGGTAATGCCGTTTGTTTAGGTTGCGCAAAGATAAACTGGCTGTAGACTAATGTAAATGCAAGGATAATTTTTTTCATGGGTGGTTAATTCTAATTATTTAATTTCTTTCCAAATTAAGGATGCTGCACCGAGAATCGCTGCATCGTTTTCTTTCAGTTGAGAAGGCAAAAGTTTGATTTTGTTTTTATAGATATTTAATAAGTTTCGTTCCATACTTTCTTTGGTAGGTTTAAATATAAAATCACCTGCTTGAGCCAATCCACCAAATAAAAAGATGGCTTCCGGACTTGTATAAGCAACACTATTAGCTATTGCTAAACCAAGAATATCGCCTGTGTAGTTGAATGCTTCAATCGCACTTTTCTCACCTTCAAGTGCTTTTTCATAGATGTATTTAGCATCCGCAACTTTATCTTTTAAATTTACCTTTTCATGTGAGCTCATCAATAAATCGGAATAGGTACGTTTTATACCAGTTGCTGAGCAATAGGTTTCCAAACAACCTTTACGACCACAACCGCATTGTCTGCCATCAGGAAACATAATTACGTGACCGATTTCACCAGCGAAACTATCATGCCCATAAATCATTTCTCCGTTTGCTACTATGCCACTTCCTAATCCCGTTCCAAGTGTGATAAAGATAAAATCCTTCATGCCTTTTGCTCCTCCAAACATCATTTCGCCTATTGCTGCAGCATTGGCATCATTGGTTAAAAGTGTTTTTAACTGGAGGTTTTCTTCAAATAATTTAGCTAGGGGAATAATTCCTTTCCATTTTAAATTGGGGGCAAATTCGATGGTTCCATTAAAGAAATTTCCGTTAGGAGCACCAATGCCTATTCCAACCAACTCATGTGTTTTTGAAAAAGCCACAAATGCTCGTTTTATATGCTTGCACACAATTGCAACCAAATCCTCAGGGATTGGAAAATGCTCGGTATGTATGTTTTCTTTGAGTAAAATTTGGCCATTTTCATCCACAAGGCCAAAAACAGTGTTTGTGCCACCAATATCAATACCTACAACGATTTTTTTCATATTCCATAAATATACGTCAATTCTCAAATTTACCCAAAAACTGTTTCTAATCAGTTTTTGATAATTTATGGGCCTAAAATTTTGCAGTTTAGAAAGGGATTTTTACTTTTGACTCATTATTTAAATTTATTCTAAATAAGAAAAATGCAAAAAATCAAGGTTACCATAGCAGATAGTAATTTTTTAAGTAGAAAAGGCTTAGCAGTTCTATTAAATGAATGTCCTGATTTCAGCTTAATAGCTGAAGCATTAAGTACATCCGATCTTGTAAATCAGGCAAAGTTTTATCAACCAGATTTAATTGTTATCGATTATGAAAGTGCTAATTTTAGCATTGAAGGACTTGTTCAAGTCGTAAAAAAGTACCCAAATACAAACTTATTGGCAATTACTGATTTTAAATCCAATGCTATGATTGCAAAAGCATTAAATGCTGGGGTGAAAAGTCATTTATTAAAAGATTGTGATCAAGATGAAATCATTGAAGCGATCTATAAAACTGCAATTGGTGAACAGTTTATGTGTGGTAAGATTGTAAGTGCGGTATTGGATGAAAAAGGTCCAGCAGCTATTGCATCTTATAATTGTGATGGCATTAATATTTCCGAAAGAGAAATGGAAATCATTAAATGCATTGCGGAAGGATTATCCAATAAAGAGGTTGCTGATAAATTATTTTTAAGCACACATACTGTTACTACGCATCGTAAAAACATTATGGCAAAATTGGGTGTGAACAATACAGCTGGTTTGGTTTTGTTTGCTGTTCGTGAAAATTTAATTAGCCCAAATCATTTCTTGTTTTCGGCTGCTAGCTAATAACGTTTATTTCTCCAAATTAAAAATCCAGTAATTGGTAAACTTGCAGCTATTAAAGAGGCAAAGAAAACGATTATTTGTCCAATAGTTCCTAATACTTTACCTGTATGGATGTCGTAATTGGTGCTTTTTATTTTATCACCAAGTTGGGCTTCATTAAATAATTTTGTTTTAATTAATTTTCCTGTGTATTGGTCTATGAATAGCTGATCCATTTTTTTAAAGAATCCACCATCATCATATCGAAAAGTAATTCGGTAAACTCCCTCAGAATCTTCAGGCATAGTTATAAAACATTCCTTACTAGCCAATTTATAATTTTCAACTTTTTTCAGAATTTCATCAATGGAAATAGTGCTAGCATCTATTAATTTTTCAGAATGAAATTCTTTGCGTTCTTCCTTCTGGGAATTTGTTATCCAATACATGGTATTTTCAGCCCATTTAAATGACCAAATAATTCCAGTTAATGCTGTGAAAATAATAATCCAGGAAGCGTAAAAACCCAAAGCACGATGCCAGTCCAAGGTTTTTCTTTTGAATGAAGCATTTGGTTTAATAGAAAGTGATTGTTTTAGCACTTCTTTGTTTCGAGGCCACCAAATAATAATTCCTGTAATTAACATCAGGATAAATAACAATGCCGATGTGCCCGTTATGATTTTACCTACATCACCTAAAAAGAGGGAGCGATGAAGTTGTAAAACAATTCCAAAAAAATCATTCTCTTTGTTTACAGCTCCAATGATGTTTCCTGAATAGGGATTTACGAAAACTGTTTTTTTATTCTTAAAAATAAATTCAATGCTCGAAGTCGCATCTTGTTTTATTTTAATGTTCTTTATTTTTTCTTTTGGGTAGTTTGTTTTTACTGTCTTGATTAGTTCTGCAACAGGTTTCTGGTTGTTTTCTGCTTTTATATCCAGTTCATTCTTATATAGAATATTTCTAAATTCTTCTTCGAATGCATACAAGCATCCAGTTGTAGCTACAATAAAAACAATTGAACCTATTGTTAAGCCAGCAATTAAGTGAATTTTCCGAATCCAATTTTTCATATAATCTCTTATGGAATTTGCATGTTAAAATTTAATTCCAACAGTTGTAGTAAATTGACGAGGGGCAATTGGATTAACACTGTTATCATCATGTACATTGTAACTCAATACATCAAGTATGTTTGAAACTTTAAAACGTATCGAGAATTTGTTTTTTGAGTATCCAATTGATCCATCCAGTTGTGTATATGCAGGAAGTTCAATTAATTTATAGGTGTCGTTAGCAACTGTAACGCGCGTTGACCTACCCGCAAAACGTTGTCCGAAATACAATGCACTTATTCCTAAATTAAAACCGTGTAAAGCTTTTACTTGTGCAAAATTGTAATAGATGCTTGCATTAGCTGTGTTGGATGGGTTGTATCTTAATAGACTTCCAACAATGTAGGTATTACTTTGAGTGTATTTTGTTTCGTTGAAACTATAACCTGCAATGATTGATAAGCCATCAATGGGTTTAGCTGTAATGTCAACCTCAACACCTTTACTTGTAACTTCACCAGCCAGTTCTTTAATATTAGAATTGGTATTTCCATTTGCCAAGCTAGTTTGTGCAAGATTACTATTTACAATTTGATAAGCTGTAATATTAGCTGTTAATCGACCTTGCAATAAATCCGTTTTTACACCAGCTTCCAATTGGTCAATAAATGACGGTTTTAGTGCATTTCCGTCAATATCAACTCCTGTATTTGGGGTAAAAGAATTGGAATAACTACCAAAAACAGAAACAGTTTTTATCGGTTGAATTACTAATCCAAAACGAGGAGTAAATGCATTGTCGTATTGTTGGGTTGTTGTTTCAGTATTTGAACTTATTGTTAAAACTCGACTGCCTGTCTCTAAATATGAATAACGAACACCTGCTAGTACTTTTACATATTTTGTAATTTCTATTAAATCCTGAACATAAATACCCATTCTTTTGATAGGCGCATTGGTTTCAGTGCGAACAGTTAAGTTCGGAATGTCATTTCTAGGCAAATATTTACTTGGGTCGAATACATTAATTGAATCATATTTGGCTATCCCATTAAATGCATAGGTTGTTGTATAATATTGATCTGCATCTGCACCAAAAAGTAAAATGTGTTTTACAAATCCTGTATTAAATTTTCCGGTTAAATCTAATTGAGTTATGGCATACTCTTCATCAATTTGTGTACGTTGAAGTCCTCTAATCCATTTGCCATCCGTTTTAACAAACTGGCTAGATGAGTTTGGTCGAACATTTGAAAATAAGTCGTTGTTAAATTGTTGGTACGAAGTAACGTTTTTAATTTCCCAGTTTTTATTAAAGGAATGTGAAATTGTTGAAGTGATTCCTTTTTGTTCTGTTTTAATGTTTGACCATGCTACTCCAATAAAACGCGAACGAGGAATATCAATTAATTCATAGTTTATAGCGCCTACACCAAAATCAGCAGTTCTATTGTCTTTTAGATAGTCTCCTTCAATTAAAACTTCTGTCTTTTTACCCAATTTAAATGCAAAAGAAGGGTTGATATAAAAACGCTCGGCATTTACAACATCCCTGAAGCTACGCGATTTTTCATACGTTGTATTCATGCGATAGGCAATTGTTCCATTTTTATTTATAAGACCATAAACATCAATGGATGGCTTATAGAAATCGTAACTTCCTAATTGCATTTTCACTTCTCCACCATTTGCATAATTTGGTTTTTTTGTAATTAGGTTTATAACTCCTCCTGCAGCCACATTACCAAATAAAATGGCAGTACTTCCTTTCATAACTTCTACTCGTTCTAATGCACTCATTTCGGGCATTGCAGCATTGTTGAAGCGTATTCCATTTTTAAATGTATTGCTGCTGGTATAAGAGAAACCCCTTCCTGCAATTTCTTCTTGATAACCACCTGTGGTACCCATTAAATAAACCCCATTGAAGTTTTTTAATGCATCGCTCATGCGAATGGTTTGTTGCTGATCTAAAACTTCCTTATCAATGAATGCAACACTTTGTGGTAAATCCATTGGTTTGATAGCCAATTTTCCAATTGAAACCGGTTTTTCATTTTCCGATTTTATTGTAGAAATTTCAATCTCTTTTAATTGGTTTGTTTTTAAAGAATCGGTGTTTTGAGCAAATGAGCTGTATGTGTATGCAATAATGGTTGTGATGATGAAGTATTTTTTCATAATTTTATTTAGAATAAATATAAATAATGATGCAAAAGTCAATATTCAGCTACAAATGGACAATACCTAATTTGTGGTATTTGAAGAAAAAGACATAAAATACCTAAAAGTGGGTAGGGGTAAATTTTAAGGAAAGAATTGTTACTTTTGAGAATACTAAAAATAGGAAACAGCGTGATATTAATAGCAGATAGTGGATCAACCAAAACAGACTGGCGTTTGATTGATGAAAAAAAGCAAATTCATCAATTTCAGACACAAGGTATTAGTCCTTATTTTAATTCCGCTAAAGAAATTTCAGATCTAATAAATCAGGAGTTAATTTCCAGAATGCCTAATCCTATTAAAGAGTCGCTTTTTGCTTCTTCTTTGCACATTCATTTTTATGGAACAGGATGTAAAGTGGAGGATAAAAAACAAATTGTAAGAGATGCATTGTTGGTTTGTTTTAATAATGCAACTATTATTGTTGAATCAGATTTATTGGGGGCAGCGCGCGCCTTGTGTGGTAAAAATGCAGGTATTGCAGCCATATTGGGAACAGGTGCAAATACCTGTTATTATGATGGAGAAAAAATTATTGAAAACAGAACATCAACAGGCTTTATTTTAGGAGACGAAGGGAGTGGAGCACATATTGGCAAAACATTTATACAAGCTTATTTGAATGATGAGATGCCTGAAGAGTTAGCGAAGCGATTCGTTGAACGGTACAATTTATCGAAAGATGCGATTATTGATGCTGTTTACCGAAAGCCAATGCCAAATCGATTTTTAGCATCATTCAGTAAATATGTTTATCAAAATTTGAAAGAACCATTTTGTTTGAATTTAGTAACCGATTGTTTCAATCAGTTTTTTGACAAACACATTTGTAAATACGAGCAGCATACAGTACTTCCATTTAATTGTGTGGGCTCCGTTGCTTTTTATTATAGTAATTTGTTGAGAGCAATGGCAACTAATAAAGGTATTTCAGTAGGAACAATCGTTGAATCTCCTATTTCGGCACTTACTTTATATCATTTAGGCGAATAGCAAATGATTATTTTTAATTAATACTTATATTTGAGAATCTAAAATCTACTAATTAGCAATGAAATTACCATCTTCCTATAAATTAAAAGATATAGCTGCAATTATTAATTGTGAATTTGAAGGCAATCCCGATCATAGTGTTACAGGGTTGAATGAAATTCATATGGTAGAAGCAGGTGATATTGTGTTTGTTGATCATCCTAAGTATTATGATAAAGCGTTAGAGTCGAAAGCAACAACGATTATTATTAATAAAAAAGTAGCTTGTCCTGCTGGAAAAGCACTATTGATTTCTGATGACCCCTTTAGAGATTACAATAAATTAGTCCGTCATTTTTATCCAATAAATTACTCTACAAAACAAATTTCAGATTCAGCAAAAGTTGGCGAAGGAACAGTTTTGATGCCTGGTGTTTATTTGGGTAACAATGTTACAATTGGAAAAAATTGTGTGATTCATCCAAATGTTGTTATCTATGACGATTGCCATATTGGTAACAATGTTATTATTCATGCTAATACCGTAATTGGTGCTGATGGATTTTATTATAAAAAACGTGCTACCATGTTTGATAAAATGATTTCCTGTGGAAGAGTTATTATTGAAGATGATGTTGAAATAGGTTCTGTTTGTGCTATTGATAAAGGCGTTTCGGGCGATACAATTATTGGTGCAGGAACAAAAATGGATAATCATATTCAGATTGCACATGATACACACATTGGCAAGATGTGTTTGATTGCTGCACATGTAGCTGTTGCGGGTGTAGTAGTGGTTGAAGATGGCGTTACTTTATGGGGACAAGTAGGTGTGCGTAGTGATGTTCGTTTGGGTAAAGGATCTGTTGTATTAGCACAGTCTGGAATCAGTGAAAACTTAGAAGCTGGTAAGTCTTATTTTGGTTCTCCTGCATCGGAGGCAAGAACAAAGATGCAAGAATTGGCTGCTTTAAAAAGGTTACCCGATTTGCTTCGAAAATTGAACGATAGCGATAATGGTTAAGGTGGTCGCTTATATCATCTCTTTTATCTAAAAATAAATTTGTGAATAGAACTATCGAATACATTTGTTTAACAATTCAATAATTAATGGCTAATTCACATCATAAAAATTTATCAAAACAAATTAAGGATATTAAACTTAATTCGTTGTTGGAAATTACAAAAGCCATTAATAATAATTTTTCTACCGATCAACTTTTAACTATTTTCGAAGAAGTACTTTCTAATCAATTAAATATTGGAAAGCTTGTTCTTTTTAGTCATGATGGTGCTTGGAAATGCATTTTAAAATACGGTGTTGGAGAAGAATACAATGCCATAGATGTTGAAAGAGATTTACTTCCGATTAAGGATATTGGTACCATTAATTTCTCCAAAAAGAATCTTAATAAATCGTTTGAAATTGTAATCCCTGTTTTTCATAAATCTGAACCTTTAGCTTATGTCTTGATAGGAGATTTAGAAGATAGAGTAGAGGTGAGTCCTGCAATCAAACATCTGCCATTTGTACAAACACTTACTAGTATTATTGTTGTAGCAATAGAGAATAAAAAATTAGCAAAGGAAAATATTCGTCAGGCAGCAATGAAAAAGGAATTGGAGTTAGCTTCTGAAATGCAATCAATGCTATTTCCTACCTCTTTACCCATTGACAGCAGATTAGAAGCTGCAGCTTTTTATTTACCTCACCAGCAAGTAGGTGGAGACTACTATGATTTTATTTGGTTGAACGAAAATGAATTTGTTTTTTGTGTGGCTGATGTTTCAGGAAAAGGAGTAGCTGCGGCATTGTTGATGTCAAATTTTCAAGCAAATTTAAGAGTGCTTTTGGATCATACTGATTCGTTGACAGAACTGGTTAAAGAACTGAATTCAAAAGTAATGAGTAGTGCTAAAGGAGAGAAGTTTATTACCCTTTTTATTGCAAAATACAATGTAATTACGCATACCTTAACATACATCAATGCCGCTCACAACCCTCCTTTACTTGCTAGTCATAACTCTGTAAGTACATTGAAAATTGGTTGTACAGGATTAGGAATGTTTGATGAGATTGTAAAAATTAAAGAAGGGATTGTAAATATTACTCCAGGAACAACCATTGTTTGTTATACCGATGGATTGGTTGAGCTTGAGAATGATAAAGGAGACGAGTTTGGAATGGATGCTTTAAAGCAAATTATTAAAACCAATGCAAGTCTTAATATGAAAGATTTAAATAAATTAATTATTGATTCTGCAATAGCTTATAAGCAGTCCAAACCTTATATCGATGATATAGCACTTTTTAGTTTGAAAGTTCATTAGAAGAGGATTCTACGCTCTTATTCAACTTGTTTTTATGATAAACATCTATTGCTACAAGTATGGCAACAAATCCCCAGAATGGAACGGATGCTTTATCAGTATCTAAGAAGTTGTTTAATCCTCCATGTACAATATAGGTTACAAATCCTAACAACACTACTAATACAATTTTTTTTATTTCATAGTCAATTACTGTGTAATACAATCTAAATCCTGTACTAAGTGTAATTAAAATAATTGAAATAAAAGTAATGGCTCCTAATACTCCTGATTCACATAATGGGCCGATGTATTCACTATGCGCGTTTCCGCGATCACCCATATTTGTACTAATGATAGTTTTTTCATTTGAGTGTTGAAAAGGGGCATATACAAAGCTATAGGTGCCAGGTCCCCATCCTAAAATAGGTCTTTCTTCAAACATTCCCAATGCTGCACTCCATCTGTTTAGTCGTTCTAAGTTAGATGCATCAGTAGAAATGTTGGAAATGGATTGAATATGTTCTTCGAAATTTTTGGAAGCATCTTGTCTGTTTTTTTCCAGTTTCATTACAATATCTGTTCTGTAAATCAAGAGTATTGCTACTACGCCAGATGCAAGTATTAAAATCGTTCTAAATTTTATTTTTAGTAACAGAATAATGTATGTTAATAACGCAATGACTAAACTCAGCCATGCAGCTCGAGTGTATGAAAAAATAAGTGCAATTATAAAAATAACAAAGAATATGGTAGAGGCAAATTTGATACTGGTTGTGTAGTTTTTATTGAAACAGAAAAAAATCAACATAGGCAAAAACATTGCTAGCATAGCACCGTAAATAGTGTGGTCATTGTAAAATGGAGACATGACATAGTTTGCTGTTTTTTCATCAAAACCAAAACCTGAATGAACATAAAGTGTGTAAAAAATGATAATTGTAAAGGGTATTATATAAAGCCAGTTGAAACGCTTTATATTATTGTAATCTTTAAACAATTGAGTGCCTAAGAAGTAAAAACTTATTACAAACCAAAGTCTAGAAACTAAAAACTTGATGGATATAATTGGATATTCACTTGTAATGGTGGTTATTAAAATCCAGATAAGATTCACATAGATTGCAATTGAGATAGGATGCTTCAAAACTGTTTTGTCGAAATTACCAGTATAAAGTTGCCTTAAAATGAAAATCAACATTATCCCAAAGATGATTGGTTCTGTAGGTAAACTTAGTCCTAAGCCACCATCCAAGTTTTGTAAGTTTACTGCTAATGGTGTTAAAAAAACGGTTAGTAGTATTAACTTGTCTAGTGAAAATATTGCAAGTAATAAAATGACGATAGCGGCAGGTAATAAATTTAAATAGTAAAATTCATAGTATGTGCATATCGCATTTATTACAATGAAAATAAAACTAATTGCATACAGCCATTTTATATTTTTTTCTTGTATCAAGATTATACGATTAGTTTTTTCTTGTTGTTAAGAAATATAATAATGATTAGAAGTAAAAAGTTTGCCGAAAACGTTGATATAGAAACAATCAACCATCTTATTGGGTATGCTTTTTTGTCGGATACGCTTGGAGGAGAAACGACATACGTATATGTGAAATTTTTGTTTAGTTCCTTCATTGCCGTATTGTATTCTGTTCTTGTTTTGTTGTAGCTAATAATCAAACCATCATATATTTTTTTATATTGGTAGTATTCTCCTCCCTTTTCTTCAAGGCTTTTCATTAACGAGGATGCATTGCTATTTTTGGTTTTAACATATTCTTTTGAGGCCTCTTTAACTTGGATGTCATAATCTAGAATTTGATATTTGCTTCTTAATTCTTGCATTCCTTTGTTCAACGAGTCTAATTGTGAAGATTCCAACTTTAATTGTTTGTTTAATAGTTGAACTACCTCGCTTGCTTTTTCTTTATGCAGTTTGCTGATTTTATTATTAAGCTGAACAATGATTTCATTTACCATGTCGCAAGCTAATTTTGGATCTGTATCTGTTACTTTAATATCAACGGATTCAAATTCTGTTTTTGTTATGGAAACAAAATATTGATAGGTACCAATTAGTTTTGCTTGGGCACTATTTTCTGTTTTAGTTATTCCGTAATGTTCAAATAAGTTAAATTTGGTAACAATAGCATCTCTAATTTCGGTTGATTGTAGAACTTGTAATATTTGCTCTGTATTGCTTTCATCTCCATATGGTATTACATTAGCAGGATATACTGTCGCAACAGATTTGAATCGAGGTTTAATAAACCATTCACTCGAAAACAATGTAGATAAGATAATAGCAGCCAAGCTCACAATAATAAAATGCGTTTTCCATTTTATTATAAGTCGAACCAGATAGGAGCTATTTTTAGTGTATTCTTCCATTGGTATGGGCTTTATTTGTAATGTTTTTTTAGTTAGTTTAATAAGTGGCTCAACTGTCAAATTTTTGTTTTCTTGTTGATTGACAATTGGGTTATGTGTTCACTTCAGTTTAATTTGCCTGATATTTTCAATTATGAGCATTGCTATAATTGCAATAAGGAAAGTAGCCAATGCAGATACAACTACAATAACCCATCTTACCGGATACGACTTTTTTTCAGCAGGAAATGCATTACTCACAACGAATTTCTGAGGTAAAATTTGTTCGGCATCAACTTTAGCTTCATCGTATTTTGATTTTAGTAAATTCAGTTGTTTGCGCTGCATATACATGTTGTCGCGCAAGGATACATAAGCACTTCCATATTTTCCAATAATTTTCAGCTTCTCTTCAAGCGATTTGATTGCACGTTGGTCACCTTTCGAAATAGCAATCGCATATTGTTCACTTGTTACCTCCGACTGGGATTCGTAATCAAATAGTCCAAATTCATTAATAACTTTTAATGAATCTTCCATTGCTTGAATTTCTTTTTGTTTTGCATGGTACTCGCGCTCAACAATTTTTAGCGCTTGATTAGCACGTTCCCTTTGAATCATAATCTTCGTAGAGTCATGAAGTGCTGCAATATCATTTGCAATGGATGCCGCTGTATCTGCATTCCAATCCATTACTTCTATTTTTACCGACATGTATTCGGTTCGTTTGAAGTTAATATTGCTTTGGAATTCTTCAAACAATTTGGTTCGTTTGAATTTATCTGTTGAATCAATTCCATAATGTTGCATTAAGTTATAGCGTTCACAAATACGGGTTCTGATTTCATCAGAGTTTAATATTTGCAACATTTGCTCTGCTTCCTCTTCTTCTCCAAATTGCAATACATCGGTTTTTTGGAAATTGTTTTCGCTTAGTAATGCTTTAGAAATAGAGTTAGTTGTTGCAGGGAACAAAATAACAGTTGATTTGTATTTTTCTCTGATAGTAAGGGAGATAATACTCGACACAATAACAGCACCAATAGTTAAAACTATAAGTTGTTTGCGCCATTTGTATATAAAGTACAGTAAATTTAATGAGTTAAAATCGTCCTTTTCACTTTCTTGATTCTTCATACGATGATATTTTATAGGGTAACAAAAATAGGAAAAAATAGCTAAATTCACTCATTAACCATATTTCATGATTCGGAACATCGATTTTAGGCTTATTATACCCGTAACGAATGCCCAAAGAGCAGCAGAAATAACCATAATAGCAAATTTTATCATCCAGTGAAAGTTTAGAAGCTCATGGCAAGCATAATTTATACCTACAATTCCTACAGTAAATACAATAAAGGTGTTTATTAAACGCACATTTACTTTGAATTTAAATATTTTTTGAGCAATAAACACTTGAATTCCTGCAGTTAAGAATTGGGTAATCATGCTTGATACCGCAGAACCAAAGGCATCGTATTGTTTTATTAAAAAATAGTTAAGTACAATATTGAGAACCATACCAGATGCCGCCATATAATTCAATTGGCGCATATTCCCATTTGCTGTTAATAGGGTCCCAAATATATAGGTTGTGGAAACAGCAATAAAGCTCATCATTAATAATCCAAATATACGAGCCGATTCAGCGACATGTTCTTTGTACATAAATTCCATGAGCTCAGTGCTAAAAAACAAACACCCAATCCCTACCACAATTGCTGGTGTTAAAAGTAACGTACTAATTAATTTAACCAATGGCTCTATGTTTTCTTTGTGTTTTAGCATTCTAGAAAAAATAGGTAATAACATACCTGCCGTTAAAAATGCAATCATATTGGTGGCATCTAGTATACGGAACGCCTGGGCGTAGATTCCTGATTGCACATCACCATCATCTAAAATTCGCTCAATCATTACCGTGTCAATACGATTGTAAAACGACATTAACAATGTTAGAATAGCAAATGGTAAGCTCTTTTTTAAAATCATTAATGAAAAAGCTTTTTCAAATTTAAATTTGAATGAATGTGTTTTGCTGAGAATAATAATGAATGCAGTTACTGCTGTTAATAGGTAGGAAAACGTTTGTGCATAAACAAAATACATGATTCCTTCTTCTGTTTTAAAAATGCCTTTTTGAAGCATTATAACACATACAACTATTAATATTAAACGATCTAAAACAGAAACAATGCTATCTGTTTTGAATAAATGCAAGCCTGCAAGGTTTGAGCGTAAGTATAAAATAAAGAATACTAAAAACATATTAAACCCCTGCACGAGCAATAGTTTCATTAAACGAATATCATATCCAATAAGGAAACCCGCTACAACACAAATAATAATATAAAATAAGGCAAGTATTAATTTAAGACTAACTAAACTTGAAAAATGCTTGGTTAAAAGATGATTGTTTTGGGCGATGTTTTTATTGTTGAAATTGGTAATCCCAAAGTCTAGTATAATCGTAAGTAGAAAAGTGAAATTAAAAATAGCAAAATAGATTCCATAATTAGCAGCGCCTACTTCTACTTGAACAGCTCTGTCAATGCCTAAAATATAAATAGGCTTGATTAGCAAATTCATAAATAGGAGCAAGGCTAAATTGGCTACAAACTTTTTTTGCATTTTATAAATTTAAGATTTTTGAGCGGTTAAAAATATAAAAGTTTGTTTTTGGTGTGTTTTCTTATCAAATAATACCAATTGGTTATTGATAACAACGTATGTTTGGTATCCTAATGATTGTAATAAATTAAAACAATTGTATCTGTTTACATTATCCCAAAGCTCAGCATAAATAACCGGTTGGTGTTTTATGATTAGCTCTTTCCCGCCTTCCAAAACAAAAAATTCAAAATTTTCAACATCAATTTTAATTGCACTAATTGTTTGAGTAGAATTTTTTAAAATATCAATTTTGTCAAGCATTTTAAGTGGCACCTTTAATGTTACTCCCTCATTAAATTCGGTAATACTTTCGTGAACAACATGGCTTAAGCCTTGCATGCGAACATTGGATACAACTGGCATAATCATTTCTACTTCCCCTTCATTATTTCCTAATGCAATTTCGAAGAGCGTTACATTTTTTAAATTAAAATGATTGATCACCTTTTTGAATGCTTTGATGTTACTTGGCATAGGTTCAAAGGCAATAACCTTCGATCCTTCAATGCTTCTGGCTAAATGAACTGTCATGATACCGATATTCGCCCCTATGTCCAAAATCATTGAGTTGGCAGGGATTAGTTTCATGAAATGAAAAAAATCTTTTTCGTTTTTATCTTTTTTTAAAGTGTAAATTTTAAATAAAGAAAAAACAAAAAGGTAATAATCAAAACCTAATAGCTTATGGAGTATATATTTTACTGCACTTTTCATTTGCGTGCAAAAATATCATAAATTCGTTCAAAAAAAATTATTATTAGTGGAAATAGTTGTAAATACTCGATTACTGTTAAAAAACAGGTTGGAAGGGATAGGCTGGTTTAGCTACGAAACACTTAAAAGAATAACCCAAAATCATCCGGAACACCATTTTGTGTTTTTATTTGATCGAGATTACGATGAAGAGTTTGTTTTTTCTGATAATGTAACTCCCTTGATTTTATCTCCACAAGCACGCCATCCGATTCTGTTTTATTGGTGGTTTGAGTTTTCTGTTGCTAACTTTTTAAATAAATATAAGCCAGATTTGTTTTTGTCGCCCGATGGCTATTTATCATTGAATGCAAAATGCAAACAACTTGCTGTGATTCATGATATTTCCTTCAAACATTATCCAAACGATGTATCCTATTTAGTTCGTAAATATTACAATTACTTTTTTCCAAAGTTTGCTCGAAAAGCAAATCGAATTGCAACCGTTTCTCATTTTTCGAAAGAAGATATTGCAGAGTCTTATCAAATAGAACGTTCCAAAATAGATGTGGTTTATAATGGTTGTAATGATACTTATAAGCCTATTGCAGCAGACATACAAAGTGAAGTAAAAAAGCGATATTCCAAAGGATGCGATTATTTTTTATTTGTCGGTTCATTGCACCCTCGCAAAAATATAGCTCGTTTATTTAGAGCCTTTGACCAGTTTAAAGAAGCTACGGGTTCCGATGTTAAATTAATAATTGTTGGAAAAAAATATTACTGGACAACTGAAATAAAAAACACTCATTTAAACATGAAGTTTAAAGAAGATGTCGTATTTACTGGACGTTTGTCAAATGAAGACTTGAATTCAGTTTTAGGAGCTGCACTTGCTTTAACTTATGTGCCCTATTTTGAAGGATTTGGAATCCCTATTTTAGAGGCAATGAATTGTGACACTCCTGTTATTACAAGTAATGTCACTTCAATGCCTGAAGTTGCTGCAGATGCAGCGATACTGGTTGACCCATTCTCCGTTGAGTCAATTGCAACTGGAATGATTAAAATATACGCTGAGCCCGAGTTAAGAACACAATTGATTGAAAAAGGCCGAATTCGAAAGCGCGAATTTAGTTGGAATAAAACAGCTAATTTGCTATGGGAAAGCGTTGAAAAAACAATTAATGAATAAGAAATTACACTTTTTTGCTGATGTAATTAAATCGAGCAAATAGCAATAGTGCCGAAATTGTTAACCCAAGCGATAATCCATACCATACTCCTTCAACACCAAAATTGAATTTGAATGCTAGCAAATAACTCATTGGTAATCCAATTACCCAATAGGCAATAAGTGTTATTATTGTTGGTATTTTAACATCTTTTAATCCCCTTAAAGCACCTAACCCAACAACTTGAGTTCCGTCACTCAGCTGGAAAAAGGCCGCTATAATGATTAGCGTAGAAGAGATGCCAATTACTTCGGTATCTTTTGTGAAAAATGTAGGAAGCCAATTTCTAAGCAGGATGAAACTCATAGCCATGAGTCCCATAAAAACAAGAACAACTATAAACGCACTAAAACCAGCAATTCTTACTCCTTGTACATTTTTTAATCCATACTGGTTGCCCACTCGAACTGATGCTGCTGCTGAAAGGCCGCTCGCCATCATATAAGTAACAGCTGCAATACTTAATGCTACTTGATGAGCTGCTTGGGCTTTGGGGCTAATCCAGCCAATCATTATTACAGCAAAAGCAAATGCTCCAACTTCAAAAACCCATTGTAATCCAGAAGGAACACCAATTGCCAATATTTTTTTAGTAAGCTCTTTCGAAATATTTTTAAATGAAGACCCAATCCAATATTTTTTGAAATAGCTGTTTTTATAAACATATAAAAACATAACCAAAGCCATTAATAAGCGAGCAATAAAGCTTGCCCAACAAGAGCCCATTAACCCCATTTCTGGTAAGCCCCAATGTCCAAATATTAAGAGATAATTAAGTAATACGTTTAATAGATTTGCTGCTACAGAAATAATCATAGCAGTTTTGGTATTGGATAGTCCTTCCGCAAATTGCTTAAAGGCTGAAAATACACACAATGGAATCATTCCTAACATCATTACATTTAAGAATGGAATTGCTAAATCTACAACTTCTTGTTTTTGATCAAACAGATTTAACATGGGGGCAATAATCACCAATAATACAAAAAGAATAATCCCTAAAAGGGTGTTTATAATAATGGAATGTTTTAATAAAGAGGCGTTTTCAGTAATATTGTTTGAGCTGTCGGCTGCCGCTACCAGTGGCGTAACGCCATAGGACACACCTAAGCCAAACACCAATACTAACGTATACAAGCTGTTGGCAAGCGCAACTGCTGCTTGTTCATTGGTGCCTATTTGGCCAACCATAGCCGTATCAACTACTCCTACCATTATGTGCCCCAATTGACTTAAAACAACAGGGTAGGCTAAAATGAGTGTGGATTTATAGTTTTTTATATAATCGACCGAAAGCATTCGTGTTTTTTTAATTTTAGTCGACAAATGTACTCTATCGCTTACAATTATTGCGCTCGAAACCTAAAAATTGTAGCTTAATTTCTTGATAATTTTTAAAAAAAATAGTAGGTTTGGAGAATATATAAAATCAATCTATAATGAAAACGCTTTATACTTTATTCTTTTTTATGAGTGTAAGTCTTGTTGGACTATCTCAAAATGGAACCATCGATGCTCGTTTAAAATCTAATTTTACAGATAAGGAATTAGCTGAGATGCAATCAAAAAATCCAGCAAACTTGGAATACTTGAATTTTTATGTTGCTAATGCTTATGAGATAACACCGATGCCTAGTGGAAAAGGGGATGCTCATGAAATTAAAGGGACAGTGAAAATAGCGGATTTGAGTTCTGTAAATATCTATGAATTGAAATTATTTCCTCTTCAAAAGGACTATCAATACTTTAAAATTGAAGGAACTGATAAACTATTAGTTATTATTTCCGAGGAACAACTAAAAGCAAAATTTACCCAAATAAAAAAATAAGTACCTAAATGAAAAAGCAATTACTATTTTCTGTTGCCTTTTTGGCAATCGTTTTTAATATTAAATCCCAAATAATATTAATTACAGACCCCGACAATAATCAATCTAACCCCATTAACTGTGCTGTTTTTAATGATGGTTCAGTGCAAAATTTTTATGATTCTGGAAATGCAGGTGCAAACTATGGCAACAACGAGAATCTTGATATTACCATTTGCCCAACATTAGTTTCTGGAAGTAAAGTATCGGCTTCATTTGGTATTAATGCGGGATTTTCTTGGAATGTTGATGCTTCTGATACCATTTATGTTTATGATGGTCCATCAACAGCTTCTCCATTATTAGGTAAGCACAATAGTTCGATGAGTCCGAATGGATTTTTCTATACTGCTAGTTGGAATAATCCTAGTGGTTGTTTAACATTTAAGTTTGTTTCAGATGCTGCTGTTACTGGTACAGGATGGGCTGCTAATATTACTTGTGGAAATCCAGTGCAACCTTTCACACCTCATATTCTTGCATTTTTAAATGGTGCGGGTTCAAATTTTTTAGCTCCTGCAGATACTGGTTATGCTGATGTTTGCTTTAGTGATTCTATTTTATTCGAAGCAACAGGCGACTTTCCTTATTCATTGCAAGTAGCTGGAACGGGTTATTCACAAGATACCTCTAATTGCACGTATTTATGGAAATTTAGTGATGGAACTCAAAAAACAGGAAGAAAAGTATGGTTTAAACCTCCTGCTCGTTCAGGTTACTTGGTTACTTTGCGTATGACAGATCCTGTTAATCAAATAGAAGTTATGAAATGCAAAGTACGTGTTTCTACAATTCCTAGTTTTGCTGGTACAATGCCTTTGGATGATACAGTTTGTGTGGGCCAGCCAACTCAATTAATAGCAGGTGTTACAAATACTGATACTGTAGGTGTTGACCCTACTCAAGCTGGTTTCGAATTCGGTGGCGTATTTGCAGGTTTAACATATCTTCCTGATGGCTCGGGTGCGGTGTATACAACAACTGTAAATATTTCTGATTTCAACCCTGGACAAACAATTACTCAAGCGAGTGATATTCAGCAAATGTGTGTAACAATGGAACACTCATATTTAGGAGATTTGGAAATGCGTTTAACATGTCCAAATGGAACCAATACAACCATTTTTAATAGCTATAGTCCAGGTATGATTCCAGGTGGATTTAATGGTGGAGGAACATTTTTAGGCGGAGCTGATGATAATGGAAATGGAACTCCAGGAATAGGCTGGCAATATTGCTTTGCTGACAATGCTACTTGGGGTAATTTTGCACAGGAATTTGCAGCTGGTAATTTTACTACTGTTACAAATCCTCCTTTCCCTTCAAACGGACAATCTATGGCACAAGGTCAATACAAGCCTGAGCAGAGTTTTGCTAATTTTATAGGTTGCCCTATTAATGGAAACTGGACAATCACTATTCAAGATAATCTTTCTATTGATGATGGATATATCTTTGAATGGGGTGTTTTCTTTAATCCAGCAATTAATCCAAATACGGAGTACTATACTCCATTAATTGCATCAGACCAATGGTTGCCAGATCCAACTATTGTTACAGGACAAAACGATACGGCTATTATTGTAATTCCAACAACTGCTGGTCCTCATAATTACACGTACCAAGTAACGGATAATTTTGGTTGTACGTATGACACTACTGTTGTTATTTATGCTTTTGATGCTCCTACATTACCTCCAAACGCACAAACATGCGCACTTACTTATTCCGTTTCAGGTGCATCTTCAACATTGGCAGCATTCTGGACAGTGTCAAATACACCTGCTGGTGCTTCGGTAGTATTTAGTGATTCACTTTCAGCAAATACAGATATTACGGTTTCTACCTATGGAAACTATACGTTTACGCTAGATAATGGTATATGTAAAGACAATATTGATATTGTTTTTGTATGTGATATTGAAGTTCCAAATGTATTTACTCCTAATGGAGATGGGGTTAACGATGCTTTAGGATTCCATTTTTTAGAATACCATCCATTAAGCAATTTAAAAGTATATAACCGTTGGGGAGCAAAAGTTTATGAAAGCGAAGATTATCGTAATGAATGGACTGGTGGAAATTTATCGGATGGGGTTTATTACTTTATTTTGGAAGGTCCAAATTTAGAAAAGGTTTATACTGGATATGTTCAGTTAATTAGAGGAAATTAAAAGATAAGAAATAAAAAAAGCCCCATTTCAATTTGAAATGGGGCTTTTTTTATTTCTTCAATTTATCTTTAAATACTTTTTTAAACTTATCTACTTTTGGTTGAATAACAAAACTGCAATAAGGCTGGTCTCCATTTTCATTAAAATAATTTTGGTGATAGTCTTCTGCTTTGTAAAAAGCACTCGCACTGCTTATTTCTGTTACAATTGGTTTGTCCCAAGCGCCTGAATTATTTAATTCAATTTTATATTTTTCAGCAAGTTGTTTTTGGATTTCATCGTGGTAAAAAATAACAGACCGATATTGTGTTCCAACATCATTTCCTTGCCTGTTTAACTGTGTTGGGTCATGTGATTGCCAAAATGCCGCAAGTAACGATTCATAAGAAATTTTAGATGTGTCAAAAATTACTTGGCAAACTTCTGCATGGCCAGTTGTTCCCATGCATACTTCCTTATATGCCGGATTTTTAATAAATCCACCCATGAACCCAGATGAAACGGATAAAACGCCATCTAAAAGTTGAAATTGCGCTTCCACACACCAAAAGCAACCAGCACCAAATGTGGCTGTGTCAAGATTTTTGTTGGTATCGATAGTCATAGCTGATTTTTGTTTCCCTTGTTTATAATCTGTTTTTTTTTGAGCACAACTTGTAATGCCAAATGACAAAAAAGTAATGCAAAGCAAGAACGATGTTTTCATTTTTTGTTTTTAGTTTATAAACAAAAAAAGAGGCTCATTGTTTTGAGCCTCTTTTTTTATTTACTTTTTTTTTTGATCAGTCGACTTTGTCGTATCTGCGCTCGATGTAGATGATTTCCTTGCTTTTGGCTTGGTTTTGTTTACCCCTTGTTCATTAATGGCCATTTTGTTTTGTCCCTCGCTTTTGCTTTCTTTTTTGTCAGCTTTAGCATCTTTTTTTACTGGCTCTTGTTGCTGAGGTGTTGTAATAGTATCTTTTCTTTCAACTGCAGCAGCCGTCTTTATTGTTGCATCTTTTATTGTTTCTTGTGCAGTGCTATAGCTCAACGAAATAATTGTAATGCTAAATGTTAGTAGATAGTTTTTCATTGTAGTTGTTTTTTTGTTTTTACAATTGACTTTAGGCAAAAACGATGCCATTTGCTTATTTTATTAATTCAAGTGCTTCTTGTATTGGAATGTATTCACCATTGTACAAGGCAATAATAAATGCATCCGTAGCGCCTGCCTTGATTGCCTCGTTTTTAGAGGCCAATGCTAATTTATAATCACTATAGGATCCAACAACATACCTGTTTAAGCCACTAGTCGTTGTTTCTTTTGTTAAACCTTTTAGTTTTGAAAATAACTCTTGCTTTTCAGCAGGTGGCTCGTTCTTAAATACACCAACTTGTACTTTAAATACAATAAGTTTGGTATTTAAGGCATTTACGGATGCATTGTCTTCAATCTCTTGTAAATCTTCTTTTTTCATTTTTGTAGCACCTGCTTCCTCTAACGATACCCTTTTACCATCCTTGTAAGCTGTAATAAAAGCTCCTTGGTATCCTTTTAGGATCATTTCCACTTTTTGTTTTGCTGCATCATCAAATGATGAGAAAGAGCCCGTCATATACTTGTATAAGCCGTCTTCCGTTTTTATTTCAATTAGATTAGGAACATCCTTAAATACCCCCTTTGATAAACGATTCTTATAAGCACCCAATTGTACTCTTAATACAATACCAGGTGTATTTAATGTAGGAGGAACAGTTTGTGAGTTATTCGAATTCGTTGTTGAATTATTTTCATTGGTATTGTTAGTTGAAGTATTTGTATTGTTAGTAGTAGAATTGTTATTGGTGTTGTTATTTGTTGTATTGTTAGTCGATGTATTGGTATTTGTATTGTTATTTGTCACTGTCGAATTTGTAGTGTTATTCGTAGTGTTATTATTTGAATTGTTATTAGTTGTTGTATTTGATTGAGAGCTATAGTTTGGAGCATCATAAAATTTACCATTCTGTTTGTATACAACTCTAGTATCTTTCATGCCTTCAGAAGCAAGTTGTTTTTTTCTGTTTTCTGCATCCAGTAGATTATTGAATTTCCCTGCTGTATAAACAGTAGTTGAATCATCTATGTTTGTGCTAGCTATATCATTAATGCTTAAGTATTTGGTCATTAATTCTGCAGGTAAACCTCTTTTGAAAGTACCCAATGCAACCATATATTCCTTTTGGTTTCCTGGGTTTTTGAACACACCACCATTGTGATTACTATATTCTATTTCATTAAATGCACCAGTTGAGTCGATGTATCGGCTATATTGATAAGCTATCGTAGAATCGTTTAATTGAACCCCTCTAATATCTACTAAAACACCTTTTGGAGTTTCTTTTTCATCATCCATGTAGTTAGGAACTCCATCTTCATCATCATCTATAGGGCAGCCTTTTTCATTTACAGGGACATTTGGAGGAGTTCCTTGGCACGAATCTTTTGAATCAGGAACCCCATCTTTATCCATGTCTTCCATATCGAGCGCAAAAAAATCGATGTCTTTAAATGCATCCTCTCCTTGTTTTTGTTTTCCTTCTTTTTTCTTTGATCCTAAATTGTAATGCAATGAAAAAGAGGTCATCATAAAATTGTCATTTTTACTATTACCAACTCTGTTTCCAATACTTTTCTCACTAATACCATCAATATAATCAGTGAATGTAAAATGCATAGTAGCACCTAATTTAAAATCCCAAAAATCATTTATTTTAAATACAGCACCTGCACTTACAGGAATAGCCCATGAGCGCTCTGCATATTTTCCAAATCCATCAACATTGGTTTCTCTTACATCTGACTCATAGGTGTAATCGCGCTGAATTTCGATTGCTGTATTCGCATTCGTAGCATTTTGGTCGATGTTACGAATTGTACCATCATTCCAATAGTAATAGCGATTTCCTGATTTATCAAATAAATCTGTTTTTGAAAGGAACTCAAATGATTCAATTCCTAATGAGATATAGGGGCTAGCTGTTCTTTTTTCTGGCAAAAAATGACCAAAATTGTATTGTAAGTTTAATCCACCTGCTCGTATTTGAGAGTCAAAATTCAGATTTCGTGAATTGGATGTATTACGCTCATTAGCACCTAAGCGTCCAAAGAGCACATAAAAATTGAACGTTAGGTAGTTTGTAAATGGCTGTGAGACATGTAAATCGTATGCTATTCGACTTACCATTGGTGCTTGAAAATGTTTGTCGTATACATCCCCAAAATAAGAGAACATGCCTGTTCCTAAGCCAATTGTAGGTTTAAACACAAAACCTGTTTCAGACTTATTTGTAGATGTGCTGTTTTGAGATAAAGTATCGGAAGCACTTCCTTCGCTAGTTTGTGCGTTTAGGAAGGATGTGGTAGAAATTAAAACGAATAAAATTAATATGTACTTTTTTATTATCATACTCCCACAAATATAACAAAAAACTCAATTTAACTTGCTAGTTCGTTAAATTGAGTTTGATGCAAATAAATTATAAATTTATCGATACCATTTTTGGCTTGAAATCATTAATGCTTCTTGAACAGTAATTCTTTTCCCTGCATTATATGCTGTTACGAATGGACCAGCCACTCCTTTGTTTTTTATGGTTTCGCGAGAATCACGAGCTGACTTGTATTCTGTATGCGCACCAACAGTATATTTTGTGTATCCATCAGCCATTTCAGTGCTGATTTTTTCATTGATGCCATACCTATTAGCAAGTGTGTTTGCATTTACAGCATTTTGTAATGCTGCAATCTGAACTTTGTAGCTTACAGAACCCGTTTGAGGTGCAGGAATATTCGTTGCAGACATAGCCTTTGTATCATTAGCTTCTGTAGTTGTATTTGCAGCTGTATTCGTAGCTGTATTGTTGGTAGCTGTTGTTGTTGTTACTGGTTCACTTGCAGTGGTTGTTGCTGTGTTTGATGTTGTATTAGTAGTTGAAGTATTGTTTGTATTAGCAGGTGTTTCGGTAGTTGTTGTAGTTGCTATAACTGGCACAGAAGAGTTTGCCGTTAATGGCATACTAGGTAACACATACTTTTTGGTTTCATCGTTCTCAATGTAAGAAAATACTCCTTCTATCATATAGTTCGGTGCAGGAGTTACAACTGTTAATTTGTAGGAGATTTTAAATTCAGGCTGACTTGGCATAGATACCCAAACAAACTTTGCTTTCCCATCAGCAAAAGAAAATGAGGCACCTTGTGCTTCATTTAAAGCAGCAGTGCAGCCAGCTGGTATTGTTTCTAATAATTTTGCAAACCCCGTTGCATTTCCCTTGTTCACAACAACCTCAATAATTGATTCCGTTGCAGATTTATTTGTGATTTTGCGCACACATTGAATCGAAGAAGGTTCTTGATTTGAAGGAGTAGGAGTTTCGGTACTTGCAGCAACAGGAGGAGTCGTTGAGCTAGTTGGAGTTGTTGCTGCAGTGTTATTAGAAGCTGTTGTTGTTTCTGTTGTTGTAGAAGAAGTTGTAGGTGTTACTGGTGTTGTTTCTGAAGTAGTAGTTGTTACTGGTGTTGTTGCAGCCACAACAGGTTCTGTGGTTGTAGTGTTTGTTACTACTGGTTGTGTAGATGTATTACCCTCAATATTAATTGTTGCAGGTGATATATCTATTGATTGTTTTACATTGTCAGCAACATAAGAAAATTTACCGGCAATTGTTTTGTCTCCGCTAATCCCAGCAGCTACTTTAACCTTGTATTTGATTTTAAACTCTTTATCAGCTGGCAACGACATCCATATCAACTTAACCGATTGATTTGAAAAAGTAAAAGATGCACCATTGTTATCTTCTTGAACTGCTGTAAAACCTTCAGGTAAATCTTGTTGAAGTTTCGCAAATCCACTAGTACTACCTTTGTTAATGGTAAGTTCAACCACAAACTCCGTTTCAGGCTTTGCGCTTGCTGGAATTTTTTGTGTTACTGTAATTCCTTCTGCAAAGAAAAACTGATAAATCAGTAGTGCTACAGTGTTGAATAATAGTGCGATGTACTTTAACATAGGTATATAATTTAATTAATTTACTGCTCAAAGAAAAAGTCAATTAAGTCATTCAGTTTTTCTACTGTAAATTCAGAATCTCCTTCAAAGAATGAGTCAATTGCCATTGTAATTTCTTCAGTTGAAATGTAACCATCTTTATTTCTATCAGCGCTTCTTAGTCCAACAGGTATACTACTTGATGCGGTAGGATTGTTTTTGCGTTCTTCAAGATTTTTTGATTCGATATCTCTTAAAAAAGACAAACTCGGATTTTCATTGAACATATTACTACGCTCTGTTGCCATCGAGTCGCGCTCAGCCATCCTTGCCATAATCATTTGGTCGGTTTGTGTTACACCATTTTCATCAACCAATGCACCTTTTTTTGTCAAGGCTTCTTTGTCTCTGTAATCAGGTACACCATCTTCATCTAAATCTTCAGGACAGCCTCTATTATCTACTTTGGCATTTTTAGGTGTTCCAGGACATCTATCATCACCATCTTTTACTCCATCCCCATCCGTATCTAGTTTGTCTAATGCTGAAAAATCTACTGAACGATAAATCGGATCGCTATCATCGTATGGTTTTCCAAAATTATATTGCAATGAAACATTTGCATATATGTATCTATCATTCGCACCATTTTTGTAATTATCAATCCAATCAGTTAATGCTAAATAATAACTAGCTCCGATATTTGCAGCTATGTTATCCGAAATTTTCAATTGAAATCCTACACCAATTGGTATTGCAAATGAGCTTCTTGCGTAGTTTGTAGTACTATCTTTTAATTGTGTTTCGTAGGTGTAGTCACGTTGTAATAAAATGGAAGCCGATGCATTTGTGTCGGATTCGGAGATGTTTCTGATAGTTCCATCAGCCCAATAATTGTAAGAAACATTGTTTTTGTCTTTTAAATCTCCGTATGGATCAAATTTCAAATAACCAAACCCGCCAAATAGATAGGGTGCAAAAGCACTATTTCTTTTGAATACTAAATCATTGTCAAAATGAATAACGAAATTTAAATCTGCTTGAATAATTTGTGATTGAAAATTTAAATTTCGATCAATACTTCTTTCACTATCGGCCAATTTTCCATACAAACCATTTACTGATATACCTACGTATTTGCCAATTCGTTGTTCTATAGTTAGGTTGTACCCTGTTCTAATTCTGCTAAATGAACTCAAGTTAACACCTGTTCCTATATCGCCATTAAAAGAAAGAATTCCCGCACCTATAGCAACAGATGGTAATTGTTTTGATTTTTCGGTTTGCGCAAATGTATCCCCAAACATTACAAGCAATAAACTTAGAGGAAGTAGTAGTTTGTTCATAGTATTGTTTTTATTAGTGTTTATGTTAGTCAATTAACAACGCACTAAACCGAAATAACTTTTTGTTATAAAAGCAAAACTATTTTAGTTTAGTGTTAAATTTTAAGGTGCAGCATGTTAATTACAAACATCCTTTTGTTAATAAGCCTGTTTGTAATTGCGGATAAAAATATAAAAAATCACGATTTGAGCAAGTGAAAGTTATTAGAATTACTTAACATTCTAGACTCTTTTTAAAACCCATTTTCCTTCCAGATAAACACGGGTTGTTTTTTGCTGAAGTAAGCTATTTTATTGGATTTAGTTGCTTGAAAGTAATCAGGCTGTGTGTTTGTAATCTCATCCATTTCGATTGGTAGGATATTATTCCCATTCAAATCAATTAATCCATATTTGTCGTTTAACTTAACGATGCTAATACCGTTCTCAAAAATGCTAATGTCATCGTAGTAAAAATCGATAATAATTTTCCCGTTTTTGTTTATAACACCCTTTTTGTCATTTTTAGTTACAATAGCCATGCAATCGTTGAATGAATATGCATTTTGAAAGCTGTTTTGAATTTGAATTTTATTGTTTATGTCGATAAAACCCCATTTTTCCTTTTTTTCAAATGCTGCTAACCCTTCCGAATAGGGTTCTATTTTCTCAAATTCTTTAGAAGTAATATATTTTCCTTGAGTATCAATGAGTCCTTGTTTTTTGTTTTTAATTGCAATAACACAGCCATTAACATATTTCAATGGGGTGTTAGTGTATTCGAATTGCAGAGGAATTACTATTTCACCTCGATTGTTTGCAAAACCATACTTCTGATCCAGCACAATCATTACTAAATCCTCAGAAAATTCACCTATATAATCATATGTACAGCTCAATACGAAGTCTCCTTTTTTGTTGATTAAGCCAAATTTATTTAGTGATTTAACTTTTGCAAAACCGTTTTTGAAATTATCAGCCCAGTCAAACATTGGTTGAATGGTTAAAACACCCGTTGTGTCTATATATCCGTATTGCCCTCCCAATTCAACTGCAGCCATCGATTCGTGAAAATCAGCAGCTTTGTTAAATGTAAGTTGTGTTATTTCTTTTCCATAGATGTTAACATAGCTATATTTTTCATTAATAGTAACTGCTGCAATTTTTTCACTAAATGGTGCTATCTCTGAGTATTCTTTTTTTGAAATTACATTGCCCCATTTGTTAATCAAGGAATAATATTCTCCCTTTTGTACAATTGAAACTCCATTCTTGTAAGCTTCTACTTCTTCATATATAAATGGAATTATTACTTTTCCTGCTTTGTTAATAAAACCTGCTTTGCCGTTTAATCCGCACTCTGCAAGTCCTTCTGAGAAATTTTCTACCCATTCGTATACACATGGAATCATGTTTGTTCCTTCAACATCCCTAAATCCCCATTTATCGTTTTCGCGTATTGGAAACAAAATAGATTTTGATAATACAATGTCTTGATTGAGCTGTTCTTGATATGGATAGTCTGGGTATTCTTTTTTAAATTGGCTTAAACGTTCGGTTGTAAAGTCTACGTTGTAAGAGTTGTAAATCACTTTCCATGCTTGATCTACATTCCTGTTGGTCGGGTGTTTTTTTATAAAGTTGTAATACGAGCTTAATTCATTATTGCTTGTTGAAATAGAATAGATTGCTGTCTCGGCTTTTTCTCTGAAAGGGCTTTGTGGATGGTCTGAGATGAATTTTTCAAACTCCTCTAATGTATTATTTCTTGTAGCTTCTTCAAAAAGAGTAAGGGAATACAACGATTTAGCTTCGTCTGTTTCCTTGGCAAATGGATACGTGTCTATAAAGTATTTGTAAGCAGTGGAGGTATGTTGTTTTTTTACTCCATCAAATACCAATGCATTTCTTAGTTCAATAGCCTCAAAGCATTGTGGTGCAGTTGTGTACGTTTCGATAAACCTATTTAATGCAGCAGTTGAATTTTGATTCGAATAATAATCAAATGCTTTTAGATGAATCCTTGTTTTTAGTGAATCGATCGATTTTGAATTGACGCCATATTCTTTTAGTTCTAGTTGTTTTTTTGAACTCAAAGTAGATAAAGCATATTCTGATTTTAGGATGAATTTATAGGCACTATCAATATTTGAAAATGGATTATCTGTTCGTTCGTAAATCATACTTAAACCAAAAGCGGCAGCAGCTTTTTCTTTCTTATACGATTTTTCAAATAAACGCTTCGCTTCAAAATAGTTATAAATCGACAATGCTTTGTATGCCTTTTTTATGCTATTTGATTGAGCAAGAGTAGAAAAACAACATACGATAGCGATTAAGAAGTATTTTTTCAACTGCATTCAATTAATTTTTTTGTAAAAATAGCAAATCAAATCGTTAATAGAATTTCTTGAATAAAAACCTTACTTTTGTTGAATAATTAATGTAAAGATGTTTAGTAAAGGACAACTAATTTTTGCTATTGTATTTTTTGTAGCTTTTGTAATAGGGATAAGTTTTGCTTATTTTAAAGATAAATCTTCCAATAAAGACCTTTTTAAAGGAAGTTACAAAATATTGTTGTTTATACTATTTGTATTTGTTGCCCTTTTTGCCCTTGTTAAATTAAAGCACTTTATCTTTCCTTAAAATAAGCTTGAAATTGTCCGTTTTTGGATGTTAGTCGTTTTTTCTGTCGTAAAAATCGATATAATTTGCAAATTCAAAGAATTTTATATATATATTTGTACGTAATTACAAAATAAGAAAAAACAATGAAAAAATTAGTTTCTTTAATCTGTTTATGTTTTGTCATGATTAATTCAGTTCTGGCAGGAAGTATTGTGGTTGAAGGGAAATACCAAGATAAAAACCTTTATATCCAAAATGGATATTCTGGGAATGGTGTTGGTTTCTGTACCTATGAGATAATTATTAATGGCAAAGTTTCTACGGATGAAGTGAATTCAAGTGCTTTTGAAATTGACTTTACTGCATTTCAAATAAAACCAGGAACACCAGTAACTGTAGAAATTAGACATAAAGACGATTGTAGTCCAAAAGTGTTAAATCCAGAGGCGCTAAAGCCAAAAGCAACTTTTGAAGTTGTGAATATTACTATTGATAAAAATGGTTTACTTACTTGGGCTACTAAAAAGGAGATGGGTTCATTACCTTATGTTGTTGAGCAATTTAGATGGAATAAATGGATTCCAGTTGGTGAAGTAAAAGGTGGTGGTTCAATGGATAACAATACATACTCATTCCAAACAACTGCTCATAGTGGTGAAAATAAATTTAGAGTAAAACAAGTTGGTTTTGGAGGTGTTTCAAAAACATCAGAAAGCGTAACCTTTGTTTCAACTGTTGGCCAACCAACATATACTAAAAACACAACCAATATTCAGTTTTCTGGTGAAACATTATACGAAGTATTCGATGTATATGGAAATGTTGTAAAAAGAGGTTTTGGCAATCAGTTGGACATAGCAACTTTATCCAAAGGCGATTATTATTTGTGCTATGATAATATCATGGCCGACTTTAAAAAGAAATAACTTTTGATACTACTGCATTGAGTTCACTAATCATCATTGCAGTTGCACCCCATACAGTAAAACCCTCTACTTCATAGTAGGGGGTTTTTATTTTAAATCCATTGCTATGTTCAATTGTTTTTATGCCTTTTATTCTTTCGTTGTTTAAAGAAAATAAATCAGAATGAATAATTTGGCTCACCTCATAATTGTCCGCTTTTAAATCATTTAATTCATCCACAAAGCCAACAAACGGCTTAACCAAAAAATTGCTTGGCGAAATATATACATCTGTTAGGCTTCCAATTAATTGAATATTACTCGTATTAATTCCTATTTCTTCTTTGGCTTCTCTAAGTGCTGTATTTTCAAGTGAAAGATCATTTTCTTCGAATTTGCCTCCAGGAAAAGCAATCTGTCCGCTATGAACACCATCGTAAACAGGGCGTTGAATTAAAATGGTATTTATTGAATTTTCTGAAGGGTATAATAAAATCAATACTGCACTTTTTCTGGGTAAAAAGGTGTCAAGTTGCTGTTGCTTAATTTTTTGACGTGTTATTGGCGCCATCAAAAATTGAATGTCTTCTCCAGGAAGTGGGTGAGAATTTAGTTGTTCTTTTAAATTAGAGATGAATTTTGCTGTCATAACACTATTGCAAATATCTTAAAACTATTATTAATAATGCATGCTGCGAAACAAAAAAAGAAATGGTTCGTATCAAGAAGCAATTCTAAACCACATTCCCCATGAAATCAGAACAATTACAAGAAGTGGTTCAATGGCTTAATCAACAGATTGCACATGTGAATGATGCAATTATAGAAGCACACAAAACAAATAATGTTGGAAGAGAAGTACAGTGTGAAGGAATGCGTGATGCGTTTATGCGTTGTTTAAACAAACTAACTAACGTTTAGTAAATTGTCATTGAGCAACATTAATTACTTGACCTACCTTTAGGCGAATTCTACCTGCTGTAAAGCCATTCATTTGTTTGATTGATGCAGTAGTTGTTCCATAACGCTTTGCTATCTCAAACACCGTATCTCCTTTCTCTACTGTATAGTGTTTTGAAGCTGCTGGAAAAGCAGCTATTCCCCATTTTGATTTTTTGATTGTCAGTTCGCTACACAGTAATTTCTGATCTTGAAGTGAAATCAGGTATTTTGGATTGATAGGAACTCCTTTAAATCGTACCTCAAAATGCAAATGTGAGCCGGTTGAATGTCCTGTACTTCCACCTAATCCGATTACTTGCCCTGCTGTTACAATGTCTCCAGGTTTTACTTTTATCTTCCAAAGATGTGCATAAACCGTTTCCAGTCCATTGTAATGACGAATAATTACAACATTGCCAAATCCTCCAAATCGTTTTGCAAATCGCACCATGCCATTAAATGCAGCAGATACATTATCCCCTTTGTTTAAATCAATATCGATTCCATTGTGCTGTGCGCTATCACGCCAACCAAAAGTAGAAGTGATTGGTCCATTGAATGGATGAAAATAAGTTCCGCGCTCATCTCCATCAAGTTTTAAAGTAACAGATGTATCTCCCTTCAATTTTAGCATATCTACATCTGGGAACAGTTTATTAATCTCCCAACTAGCGTACAAATCGGCCGAAGGGAAAGTGTTTTTGTCAACTTCAAATTTTCTTGGAGAAGCTTGATTAATTTTCGAAATCCTTGTCGTTATTTCATCCATTAAGTCTTGAGGGATGCTGTCAAGCTCTAATAAAAAATCAACTAGTACATTTAGTTGTTCTTTATTCATATTTTGGATAAGGCTATTTTGTTTGATAGCAATACTTGGCACCACTACCACAGTGTCTTCTGGTCCAGTAAAAGAGGCTTTGGCTATAGTCGTGAAAGAGCAACTAAACACCAAACCCAAGATTAGGGTAGTGAAATTAGTAGTCCTTTTTTTATACACAGTGCTCATTGCCAATTTTTTAGGATTGCTAAATTAAGGATTTTAGTCAAAAATCCAAATTTCTTACATTTCAATCGTTTTTATTAAAATAATAGTTAATATTATTTACTATTAATAATTATAACTATTTTTGTGTCGAAATTTTTATCCAATGTCTGATCGAATAAAAAAGCAATGTGAACAGCTTCCTTTAGGTGCTTCTATGGCAATTGTAACAAAGTACTATTATGGTGCATTGAGCAAAATGTTAGAAGGCTTAGAAATAGAAAGGCATTTTACCACTTTGTTACTAATAGGTAATACGAACGATAAATGTACACAGCAATATTTATCCGATATGCTTCATGTGGATAAAGTATACATGGTGCATATTCTTGATTATTTGAATAAAAAAGGAATGATTAAACGCCTAGTGAATCCAAACGATCGAAGAGAGCATCTTATCACACTTACTACAAAAGGTCAAAAAGCCTTTCCTTTAATAAAAAGCGCTATTCAAGAAATAAATGAGATTGCATTGAAGAACATCTCTCCAGAAAATCAACTTGTTTTTTGGGAAGCGGCTCAATCAGTAATGAATAATTTAAAACATTTACCAGTTAACGAAGTTGATATTAAAATAAAAAACAAAAAATGAAAATAAAAAGTTTAATAATCCTTGTCATCGTAATTAGTGTTTTGTTGGGTGTGAAATTTATTTTCTTCCCTTCCGAAACTGCTCAAAAAGATAATAAGCCGGGTGGAGCAAAAGGTGGTGCAACAAGTGTTGCGGTTTTTGTAGCAGCAGCTCAAAGTATCAATAACGATGTGTATGCTACAGGTACAGTATTGGCAAATGAACAAGTTCAATTACAAACTGAATTATCTGGTAAGTTGATTCAATTAAACTTTCAAGAAGGTGCTCGTGTATCAAAAGGACAATTATTAGTAAAAATTAATGATGCTGATTTGCAAGCGAACTTTAAAAAATTACAATTACAATTAGCCTTGGCTGATGAAAAATTACAACGTCAAAAAAAATTGCTTAGCATCAATGGTATTAGCCAAGAAGATTTTGATGTGGCACAAAACCAATACAATGTTATAAAAGCTGATATTGATTATGCTACAGCTCAAATAGCGAAGACTGAGATTAAAGCGCCATTTGATGGTGTAATTGGCTTAAAGAATGTAAGTGAAGGTGCGTACGTTACTCCCGCAACAATAATTGCAACCATTCAACAAATAAACCCTATTAAAATTGATTTTGCTATTTCTGAAAAATATGCATCCTTGGTAAAAAAAGGTGATAAAATAAAATTTACCATTGATGGGGTTGGTGATACTGAAGGAATTGTTTTAGCAATTGAGCCTAAAATTGAAATGGCAACGCGTACTCTTCAAATCAGAGCAATTTGTTCAAACCCTAAAAATGAAATTTTTCCAGGTGCTTTCGCACGAGTTAAATTAGCATTGAGTGATATTGATGCCGCTATCATGATTCCAACTGAAGCTGTTATTCCTGATTTGAAAGGAAAAAAAGTATACAAAATAAAAAATGGAATGGCGGAACCAACAAAAATAATCACAGGATTGCGTAATGATACACAAATACAAATTGTTGAAGGTGTAGCAGCTGGCGATACAATTGTAACGCGTGGAATTATGCAGTTGAAGCCGCGTGCAGCAGTGAAAATAATGGAAATTAAAAAGTAAATAAACATGAATATTTCTTCTTTAAGTATCAATCGTCCCGTTCTTGCAATCGTAATGTCAATCATTATTGTATTGTTCGGTGCTATCGGATACAATTATTTGGGTGTTCGTGAATATCCTTCTATCGATCCTCCAATCATTACAGTAAAAACAAATTACTCTGGTGCAAATGCCGATGTTATTGAATCACAAATTACAGAGCCATTAGAAAAAGCATTGAATGGAATAGAAGGTGTTCGAACAATTTCTTCATCGAGTAATCAAGGCTCTAGTACCATTACCGTTGAATTTAATTTAGAGTCAAATATTGAAGCTGCCGCAAATGATGTACGTGATAAAGTATCACAAGCTGTTCGTCAGTTGCCGCAAGATATAGATGGATTGCCAACTGTTACAAAATCGGATGCAAACTCAGATGCAATTTTATCAATGACCATTCAGAGTGATTCTAAAAATCATTTGGAACTAAGTGCATTTGCCGAAAATGTAATCGCAGAACGTATGCAAACAATTCCAGGTGTTAGTACAATCCAAATTTGGGGACAAAAAAGATATGCCATGCGCTTATGGATGAATCCCGATAAGTTGGCTTCTTTTGGATTAACACCTTTAGATGTTAAGCAGGCACTGGATAAAGAAAATGTGGAATTACCATCAGGAAAAATAGCTGGTAGCACAACAGAACTTACCGTTAAAACGCTTGGTAAATTTATTTCTGAAGACGATTTTAATAACATGATTATTCGTGCAAATGGCGAAAAAGTGATTCGTTTTAGAGATATTGGTACAGCAACACTTGGACCCGAAAATGAAGAAACAATTCTTCGTCAGAGTGGAGTGCCAATGATTGGTTTAGGAGTTGTTCCTCAACCAGGTGCTAATTACATTGCAATTGCCGATGAGTTTTACAAACGATTAGAGCAAATTAAACAAGAGCTTCCTAAAGATTTTCAAATTGGAATTGCATTGGATAATACCAAGTTTGTTAAGCTTTCAATTCTGGAAGTAAAAGAAACATTAATCATTGCAATTATTTTAGTTGTACTCATCATCTATTTATTTTTCCGCGATTGGTTAGTTGCCTTCCGTCCATTGATTGATATTCCTGTTTCATTAATAGGTGCATTCTTTATTATGTATTTGATGGGGTATTCCATCAACGTATTAACATTATTAGCAATTGTACTTGCAACTGGACTTGTTGTAGATGATGGAATTGTTGTAACCGAAAATATTTATAAAAAAATAGAAGGAGGAATGAATCCAATTGAGGCTGCTCATAAAGGATCAAAAGAAATTTTCTTTGCAGTTATCTCCACATCTATCACATTGGCGGCAGTGTTTATGCCTGTAATCTTTTTAGAAGGTTTTGTTGGACGATTGTTCCGTGAGTTTGGTGTTGTGATTGCTGGGGCTGTACTTATTTCTGCTTTTGTGTCACTTACTTTAACGCCCATGTTGAATGCATACATGGTTCGAAAGGTTCATAAAAAGAGTCGTTTTTACGAACTAACAGAGCCTTTTTTTGTAAAGCTGGTATCCAGTTATCATAATTCATTGGCTCGCTTTATGAAAATTCGTAAAGTAGCTTGGCTAATTATTGCTATTTGTGGAGGATTGATTTTTTACATCGGTGGACTTATTCAATCCGAATTAGCACCGCTTGAAGATAGAAGTTGGTTTCGTGTTTCAGTTACAGCACCTGAAGGTGCATCGTATGAATATACAGATGCATTCGTTTTAAAATTGACCGATTTTATTAATGATTCTATTCCTGAGAAAAGAATTTGTTTAACAGTTACAGCTCCAGGTTTTACCGGTTCAGGTGCAGTAAATACAGCTTTTATTCGTTTAGCGTTAACGGAGCCCAACGAAAGAAAACGAACACAACAACAAATCGCAGATTATATTTCTAAATCTACAAAAGCATTTCCCGATGCAAAAACATTTCCTATTCAGGAACAAACAATTTCATCGGGTGGTTCTCGAAGTGGATTGCCTGTTCAGTTTGTTTTACAAGCGCCCAATTTTCAAAAGCTGAAAGAAAAATTACCATTGTTTTTGGAAGAAGCCAATAAAAGTAAAGTGTTTCAAACGGTTGATGTGAATTTGAAATTTAATAAGCCTGAACTAAATATAATTATTGACCGAGAAAAAGCAAAAGCAATTGGCGTGTCGATAAGTGACATTGCTCAAACATTACAATTAGCATTAAGTGGTCAGCGTTTTAGCTATTTTAATATGGAGGGAAAACAATATCAAGTTATTGGACAGTTCGAACGTGAAAAACGTGATGAGCCAATGGACATAAAATCCATGTATGTGAAAAATGCAAAAGGTGAAATGATTCAGATGGATAATATTGTGAATTTGGAAGAACAAAGTAATCCGCCTCAATTGTATCATTACAATCGTTATCAATCGGCAACTGTTTCTGCTGCATTGGCTCCAGGTAAAACAATTGGTGATGGTGTAAAAGAAATGGAAGAGATTGGCAAAAGAATATTAGATGAATCCTTCTCAACATCCTTAACTGGCCCATCTCGCGATTTTGCCGAAAGTTCTTCGAATGTATTGTTTGCATTTTTGTTGGCATTGGTAATTATTTATTTAGTCCTTGCAGCACAGTTCGAAAGCTTTATCGATCCACTCACCATCATGTTAACTGTTCCATTGGCTTTGTGTGGTGCCTTGTTATCATTGTGGTACTTTAATCAAACATTAAATATCTTTAGTCAGATAGGTATTATTATGCTCATTGGTCTAGTGACAAAAAATGGAATTCTAATTGTTGAATTTGCCAATCAATTAAAAGAACAAGGGAAGTCTGTGCGCGAAGCAATTCAGGAGGCTGCAGCAGCGCGTTTACGTCCTATTTTAATGACGAGTATTGCAACTGCATTAGGAGCATTGCCAATTGCGTTAGCCTTGGGTGCTGGAGCAAAAAGCAGAATGGCAATGGGAATTGTAATTGTTGGTGGAGTTCTATTTTCATTGGTACTTACTTTGTATGTAATACCTGCTATCTATTCATATTTTTCAAAAGAACATAAAAAATGAGAATTATAAAAGTATATTCTTTAGTTGTATTTTGTTTGTTGTCCATTTCTGCAACGATTCTTGCTCAGGAAAAATTGACCTTGCAACAAGCAATTGAAATGGCATTGAAAAATAATTATGATATCAATATCGTAAAAAACAATGCAATCATTGCTGCAAATTCGAATACATTGGGAAATGCGGGGATGTTGCCAAAGGTTGACTTACAAGCATCCACAAATTTGGCTAACAATGCTACAAAACAAGAGTTTTCAAGCGGATTAACAGTCGATAAGTCGGGTGTAAAATCAACAAATATTAATGCAGGTATTTATTTGTCATGGACATTGTTTGATGGAATGAAAATGTTTGCAACCCATAAACGATTGCAAGAAATGGAAACAATGGGAGCTCTTTCTTCAAAAATTCAAATAGAAAATAGTGTATCTCAAATCATTGTTAATTATTACAATATCGTTCGACAAAAACAATTAATTAAAGGATTGTCAGAGAACATAACCATCTCCGAAGAGCGTTTGAAGATAGCTCAAAAAAAATTGGAAATAGGCTCTGGTTCTAAGTTGGACGTATTACAAGCAAAAGTAGATATGAATGCCCAAACCTCCAATTTGTATCGTCAAAAAACGAATTTATCTGAACTTAAAGCCAATTTGAATTTGTTGTTAGCACGAAAAGGAGATGTGGAGTTTGATGTTGAAAATGATATTCCAAATGAATTTAAATTAAAATACGATGATTTAAAATCAAGCATCGAAAAGAATAACCTGGAACTAAAAGCTTCACAAACAAATACTGCTATTATTAGCCAAACAATACGTGAAAGCAAATCACAACTGTATCCTAAGTTAAATTTTAACGCCAACTATTTATTTGCTCGTTCCGAGAATCAGGCTGGTTTTGCTTTGTTAAATCAGAATTTAGGATTGAATTTGGGATTGACTGCAAGCTGGACCATTTTCAATGGATTAAACACAGCCAATCAAATTAAAAATGCTCGTTTGCAATTGGATAATGCCAATTATGAATTCAATAATACTAAAGCATTGCTAGATGCTCAATTGTATAGTATGTTTAAAAGATACCAAGATGATGCAAAAATTCTTGAACTAGAAGAAGAAAATACCAAACTAGCAAAAGAGGCGGTTGATATTGCATTAGAACGTTTTAGAATTGGTTCGAGCAACTCAATAGAACTTAAAGAAATTCAAAAAAGTTATGATGATGCATTGACAAGATTAGCGGAAGCTCGTTTTAATGCAAAAGTATCTGAAATACAACTAATGAAGTTAAATGGAGAGATAGTGAAGTAGGTTATTTTTTCTTTTTCAATTGTTCATCAACCAGCAAGGCTTCAAAAATATATGTTTTTAAAATGTCGCTATCAATTTCATCGATAGAGCCAAAATCTTTTACATAAACATGTTTTCTATTCTCTTTTTCTAAGTAATTGATTTCATCACGCATTAAATTGCCATTTACAAAGCCAAAACGAACTCCTTTTGTTTGTACATTCCCCCAGGTTATACTCGATGGCCAGATAAAACAAACTCTTGAATGGTGCCAGTAATAAGGAACATTGTACGCTAGTTTTTCTTTGCAATTTGGGATGCATTCTAATACAATTCGTCTTAAAAATAGTACAATCTCCAATTCCTCTTTTGTTAAATACTCAAAGAACTCATCTAGATTTTTAAAATTGACGTTTTGCATTTTGGTCTTCATCCTCCTAAAATAAGCTTTTTTTGATTTTTATGTAAAAAAATGCTTTTGGGTTATGGAATTCTAAAAACGCCTGCATCTTCCTATCAAACATTTAAAAATTCATAAAAACAAAATACTATGCAGCGTAAAAAAAGTTCAATCAAAAAGTTAGGAGTGGTAGCACTGGGTGCTGCTGCACTAACGCTTGTGGCGTTTATGACGCCCAGTAATTATTATCAAATGGCAATGGATAATGAATTTATTCGCTCCTTAAAGAAGAAACTAACCGCTTTTAATGAACAAATGCCTCAGGATCGTCTTTATCTGCAATTTGATAAGCCAATGTACGAGCCTGGCGATAATATCTGGTTTAGTGCCTACGTTCGTGATGGCGCTACCTTAAAACCGTCTTCTAAAAGCGACATTGTGCACGTTGAGTTCCTTAATCCTAAAGGCACTGTCGAAAAATCAATTAACCTGATCGCAAAAAATGGTGTTGCAGCAGGCGATTTCAACTTGGATGCTGAAGCCTTAGGTGGAATTTACAAAGTTCGTGCATATACTAATTGGATGAAAAATGAGGATGTAAATAAAGTTTTCGAAAAAGAATTACAAGTGCAAGATGTTGTACTTCCTAATTTAAAAATGAAATTGGATTTTGAACGAAAAGCTTTTGGTGCGGGTGATGAAGTTGTTGCTAAGTTAGAATTGAATACCAACGAAAACCAACCTCTAGGCAATCATACCATTAAATTTGTTGCTAACCTTGATGGAAAGCAAATTTTAACCATAGCCGATGTTACCGATGTTGATGGAATACAATACATCAAATTTAATTTGCCAAAAGACTTAAAAACGAATGATGGTTTATTGAACGTAATGATTGATTACAATGGTAGCACCGAAAGTATTTCTCGTTCTATTCCAATTGTATTGAATAAAATAAAATTGGAAATGTTCCCAGAAGGTGGTGATTTAGTAAATGGTTTGCAAACGAAGGTTGCTTTCAGAGCATTGAATGAGTTTGGAAAACCTGCAGATATCGAAGGTGATGTGTTGAATGAAAAAGGAATAAAAGTAGCATCGTTCAGTAGTTTTCATCAAGGAATGGGTGCATTTGATTTTACTCCTAAAGCAGATGAAAAATATACTGTAAAAATTACAAAACCTGAAAATATTTCGGAAGTTTATACATTGCCTAATGTTTTAGATCGCGGTTATGTAATGAATGTTGATGCTAAAAAGAATGAAGTAACTGTTTTAGTAAATACAACTGAAGCCGAAGAGCTTTCCTTAGTAGCTCAAGTTCGTGGAAAAATGTATTATTCAACAATAATCGAAAGTAAAAAAGGGGAGAACAAAATCACCTTTCCAACTGGCAACTTTCCAATTGGTGTTGCACAAATTACATTGTTTGATAGCAAAGGAATTGAACGAGCAGAACGTTTAGCATTTGTAAACAAAAACAAACAATTGTCGATTGCTGTACAAACTGAAAAAGAAAAATACCTTCCACGCGAAAAAGTAAAAATGACCATCACTGTTAAAGATGAGCGCGGTATGCCAATGCCTGCAACTCTTTCAATGGCAGTGGTAAATGATCAGTTTTTGTCGTTTGCTGATGATAAAACAGGGAATATTTTATCTCAATTATTATTGCAAGAGGAATTAAAAGAAAAAGTAGAAGAGCCTGCATTTTATTTCAGTAAAAAAGAAACAAAAGCCGATGAAGCATTGGATTATCTTTTAATGACTTCAGGTTGGAGACATTTTACATGGGAGAAAATTATTACCGAAGCAATTCCTGCAGTTGCTTATGCGAGTGAAAAAGCAATCATTTCGGGTACCGTAATCGATTTTTACACTCAAAAACCAATTCCAAATTCAAAAATTAAAATCAATAATGGTGCAGAGTATTTTACAGATGAAAACGGGAAATTTATTTTTAATAAAATAGATTTGTATTCTCCTGTTATTCTTACTTATAGTGCTGATAAATACAGTCCTCAAGCTCAATATGTTCAAAATTATACGCAAAATTTGAACATGTATTTGTATGGCAATAATTACTATCAAAATTATTATGGTTATAAAAATCAACCTGCAGTTCCAAGTTCTTCTGCTCAAATGGACAATATGATTCCAATGGCTCAAGAAGGTGTTGCTTTAGGAGCTGTTGATATGGTAGAGTTGGCTGATGCTCCTAAAAAAGAAAAACATTTCGAATTTAAAAACAAACCAGCAGCTCTTAAATCGAAAGCGCATAATGAAAATGCTGTAGCTGTTAATAATCAAAAAGTGGTTGCGAATAAAAATTTAGAAGTTGTTAAGTCTGCTGCCGATGATCAACGATTCGATGTATTTGCTGAGAAAAAAAGAAGTAAACGCGATGCAGATAGAGAATTTGATGAAGAATTTCAACAACAAGCAATCGTATCGTATTACCGTGCTCGTGAATTTGCAGCTCCAGTTTATGATAAGGAAGAAAATGTTGAAATGCGTACCGATTTTAGAAATACCATCTATTGGAATCCTGCAGTAGAAGTTGATAAGACAGGAACAAAAACAGTTGAGTTTTACACATCGGATGATATTACATCTTTCCGCACAACAGTTGAAGGTATTGCAAGTGATGGAACAATTGGTAGAACAGAAAAAAACATTTTCACACAATTACCTTTTGCCATGACAACTAAAATTCCAGTTGAAGTTGCAACAGAAGATAATGTATCAATTCCACTTACATTAAAAAACAATACAGACAAACCACTTGGTGGAGCATTAACTATTGTTTCTCCAGATGGATTAAAAGCAACCGTTGAAATACCAACAGTTCAAACAATCATGCCTGGAAAAGCTAAAACAATTTATTTAGATTATAAAGTCCTAGATAAAATTGGGTATGGTGATTTTACAATTAGTTTTAAAGCATGTGGTTTAGGTGATGCATTTACACAACGCATTAAAATTGCTCCGAAAGGATTTCCTGAACAAGCTTCATTTTCATCTCAAGAAATTGAAAAGGAATATTCAATAGATATGAATCATGTTGTTAATGGTTCGGTGAAAGCAAATTTTACAGCCTTCCCAAATGTAGTATCCGATTTAATGAAAGGTGTAGAAGGTATTTTACAAGAACCTTATGGTTGTTTTGAACAAACTTCTTGTACAGCTTATCCAAATGCAATGGTGTTGGATTATATGAAATCAACTGATAGTAAGGATAATAAAACAATGTCGCGCGCAATTGATTTATTAAACAGAGGGTACAAGCGATTAGTAACATTCGAAGCGAAAAATAAAGGTTATGAATGGTTTGGCGCAGATCCTGCTCATGAAGGTTTAACTGCTTATGGAATCATGGAATTTGCGGATATGAAAAATGCTGGAGCAGATATTGATCAAAAAATGTTAGATAGAACTGCAGAATGGTTAATGAAGCGTAAAGATGGGAAAGGTGGTTTCTTAAGAGAATCCCATGCATATCATGATTTTGGAAGAATTAGTGAGGAGATATTAAATGCATACATCGTTTATGCTTTAGCTGATGCTGGATATACGGATATCAAAAAAGAATTCGAAAGTTCTTATAGTAAAGCAATGAGTAAAAAAGATCCATATATGTTAGCAATGATGGCGAGTGCTGCTTATTCTTTAAATGAGATGACAAAGGCCGATGAAGCATTGAAAGCTTTAGCAATGAAACAAGATAAAGATGGAAGTTTTACTGGTTCGACACATTCAATTACTTATTCGCAAGGGAATTCGTTAACAATCGAGACTACTTCAATTGCAATCTTAGCGATGTTAAAATCAAATGGTAAAAATGCAGTTGCAATGTCAAATGCAGTTCAATATTTGGTTGGTTCAAGAAGTGGCTCAGGAGTATTTAGTTCAACACAAGGAACTATTTTAGCCTTGAAAGCATTAACGGAATATGCCAAATTCAGCAAAAAAACAACTGAAGATGGAACCATTCAAATTTTTGTGGATGGTAAAAAAGTTGCTGAAAAATCATACAAAGCAGGCGATAAAGGTGCAATTGAAATTGCAGGTTTAGAAGAATACTTTAAATCAGAAGGAAAACACAATGTTAAAGTGAAGTACGTTGGAGTTAAAACACCTTTGCCATACTCAATGGCAATTAATTGGAGTACTTCATTGCCTAGTAGTGATAAAGAATGTTCAATCGATTTAAAAACAACCATGGCAACTACTTCAGCAAAAGTTGGAGAAACAGTTCGTATGCAAGCAGTTGTGACAAATAAAAAATCAACAGAAGTCCCAAGTACAATGGCAATAATTGGTATTCCTGCTGGGTTTACAGTTCAACCATGGCAATTGAAAGAAATGCAAGAAAAGCATGTGTTCGATTATTATGAAATGAAAGGTAACAACATAGCAATTTACTACCGTGGTATGGCACCAAATGCTGTAAAAGAAATCAATTTGGATTTAAAAGCAGAAATGCCAGGTATTTACGATGCTCCTGCTTCTTCAGCCTACTTGTATTATACCAATGAATACAAGACATGGACAGGGGTTGATAAAGTGACCATTAGAAAATCTTAAATAATATTAATATGAAAGGTGATATTAAAAAATCTAACAAAATTAGCAGAGCCCAAGGCTCTGCTAATTTTATCTTTTTATTTCTCTTTTTTATTATTTCAAGTACTTTGCTTGCTCAGCAGTACGACATTAACGATCCGCGAAATCCTAATTGTCCATGTCATAAGATGCAGCAATTGGCAGATAAAGAATTTGCAATGCTTACAAATCAAGATAGGGAAATTGAAGATGATTCTCGTAAACCTGATAATAAGCTAGTTATAAATGATGTAGAGATTGAGAATCAATACAGTTTAAATAATTCGATAAAAACAAGCCGAAATAAGTCTACAAATTATGAAAGGGTGAAAAGGAGCCATCAAAATAGATGGATAAAAAAAACGACATTTAAATTTTCAAATAAATACCGTTTTAAAAAACGAAAAAAAATAAATGTAGCAATCTGCTATAAATGGGTAAATTAATCTTGCTCTAATACGATGTAAGTGAATTTTGTTTTAGTATCTCGTTCAATACTTTTTCCTAAATCAATATTGTCATCGTCATCATCCTCGAAATACCAAACAATAGAAACAGAGATTTCTGGAGAACTTATTCCAATTAATTTTTTTACAATGTTTGTTAAAAATTTAACAGATACAGAATGAAAGTATTCTACGTTTATTTCAACTACTACAGTTTTGTTTGGATTTAAAATATATTGATTCAGCCAAGTGTTTACAGGTTGGTAAAATTCAGCAGTGTCTGAAGGGTATGAACGCCCAATAATAGAAAGTTTTCCCGTTGTATTGTCGAAATTTATTTCAGGAGTTTCTTGTGTGGCAGCAATATATAATGGTTGCATTTTAATAAGTTTAAATTTTTGCTCAACAAATTTATTGTTTTTGTTTAAACTTCCTAATTCTTTTTATTAAGATTTTTAGGTTTCGGGCAATAGCTTAACTAGATATTTTGCAGCCATTTTTTCTAGGTTTTCTCTAGGGATTTCATGGGTATTCACTCCGCCATGCCTGTTTTCGACAGTTATTACAAAAACGGAGTATTTGTGTTTTTGTGCTAGTTTGAAATAAGGCTCAAGCTCCCATTCAATGGTGAAGGTGTTGTCGATAAATATTTTTTGGATTCGCTTAGACAGGCTTTTTTCTGTGTTTTCTTCACAATTTTTATACGCTAAATGGTTTTTCTGAAAATCAAAACGATATTCCCCCGTTTTTTTATCTGTAAAATATTCATCAATGGAATGAATAGGATATTTTCCATTTTCACTTAATAGTTTAGCTAAAGTAGATTTTCCACTACCAGGCAAACCTCTTAATAAAATAAGTGCGTGTGTGATCGTGTTAGTCATTTATCTTTAATTTCGGTGTAAATATCATATAGATTTCGCTTGTATCTTTTGAATATTGGTACAATGCGTTTTTTATAGTTTCAAAATTTCGCTGTTCAGGATAGGCAGGTACACCAGTTTCTTGCATACACCAATATTTTATTGCAATTGCATATTCTTGATCACTAATAACTGCATATTTTTTAATAGATTGGGGTAAGCGCTCTTTTGTTTCTTTTGAAAAATAGATATCACCACTGCTGGTGTTCCCTGAATATAAATTGTGCGAAAGATAGGAGTCCCATTTGTTGAAAAAGTTAAGCTGTGGCATCAAAATAAATAATACAAAAACAATTTTAACAGCGTGATAACGAAACATATTTCTGAAGTCTATGGCTTTAAAATCTTGTTCGTTGTTAAACAGAATAAGGCAGAATAAAATCATTGCTATGTTCCATGGCCAAACAACTGGATTGTAATTATGACCTAATGGGCCAATTACTATTAATATGAATACATGCATCGAAATGATTAATAGCATTCCTAATTTTTTTATTGGATTTATTAAAAGAATAATTCCGCTTATTGATTCAATTAATGGAAAGGCATAACCAAGCATCTTGAAATGAGAAAGGCTGTTTTCACCTAAGCGATCTGTAATAGGTCCCATGAGCCACGGAAACGTGTCTGCAATGAAGTTGGGATTGAACTTATGTAATCCACTCCAAAAGTAAATAGCTGCAATCATTATTTTAATAATCGAAATAATGGCAATCTGTTGTTTGGTGTCGTCACATCTATAATCAAAAAAGGAAAATAAAAAGAACATTAAGTAATATTGATAAAACCAGGGTTGCCATCTATTTAAATCAAAAACTAATTGTGTGAATCCAATAACTAAAAATAAAATAATAAGTTTTTGCGGATTTCTTAAAACGGCAATTAAAATAAGTGTTAGAAAACTTAGTGCGATGATGATGTAATCAATCGGATGAAAAATACTAGGAAGGAAATCAAAGATAGGAGATGTAGGAAAACTTCGTTCGTTTGTCCAAACATTAAAACTAAGTAGCATGCTAATTAAGCATGCAATTGCAGCTATTCGTGTAATAAGTCTTATTTGATTACAAGTGTTTATCATTTGATTTTTGCTGCTTTGTAAAAATATTTTTTGTAGTAGGCTTCATTTAAATCATTTATAATAACCCCTTTTTTAGTGCTGGCATGAATGAATTTATTGTTCTGTAAATAAACACCCACATGAGAAATTTTTTCGCTTTCTATTTTAAAGAATACTAAATCCCCTTCTTCAATTTCGTTCATCGAAATAGGCTTGCAAGCACTATATATTTTTGTTGCAGGAACTTCAACTGTTTTATTGTAAACCGTTTTACATAAAACAGAGGTGAAGTCAGAGCAATCAATACCATCTTTTGTTTTTCCTCCATATTTGTATGGAACACCCATCCATTCATCAATAAATTGATAAAGTTTTATGTTGGCAATTGATTCAGGACTTACAGCAAGTAGTGTTGCGTATTTATTTTGTATTTTTTTTGTAGCGTAGGAAGAAGTGTTTTCGCTTACGTTTTTAGTCGATTTACAAGAATACAATAAACTAATACTAAGCAAAATAGTTAGTATGTAGTTTACAGTAGGTTTCGATTTAAAATAAAACATTTGACACGCTTTTCTCAAATGTAATGTTAAGCTTACGTGTTTTTAAGCCAGCTTTGGATTAATTATTAATGATGGATTGTTGAAAACAGTCTATTTGAATTCCAATTGGATTGGGTAATGCATTTTTACATCAATTGGTTTTCCTGCTTGCTTGCCAGGAGTCCATTTAGGCATGGAGTTGATTACACGAAGCGCTTCTTTGTCTAATTCAGGACTTATGCCTTTTAAAATTTTAGCATTTTTAACTGCTCCATTTTTATCAATTGTAAATTCTGCGTAAATTTTTGTTTTAGATAAATTGTCATTTGTTGATGGATACTTGAAATTTTTAGCAATGTATTTTACTAGTTCAATTTCTCCACCAGGATATTTAGGCATTTCATCTGCAACGAAAGTCGAGTCAGCAGTCGATAGATTTTTAAAATTTAGTTGGTCATCTTGATCAAATTTTGCAGTATTCTTTTGTTCTGTAGCTGCCGCTGCTGATTCTGCCAGGGCAATGTCTAAATTATTATATGCGGATTGTTGAGCAGGAGCAGGTTTTTCATTTGTTTTACTGCGTTTTTTCTCAACTGATTTTTTAGATAAAAGAATTGTTTTATCCTTAACTTCCTCTTTAGTTGAAACAGCTACAGGTGCCGATGTCCAAGCAAGCGTTTTTTGATTTTCATCGTTTTTAGATATAGTACTAATTGTTTCAGTCTTTTTTAAATCCGAAGCACTTACTATTCCTTCGTTAGTTTCACTAGCAATTTCTTCATCACGAACTTGTTTGTAATTTTCAGTTGCTCCACTCGCTGCGTTTCCTGTTGTCGCATTTTTTTCTTCAAATTCTTTAGCATCTTCTAGTTTTGTTTTTGGAACAATGAATGCAATTTCTTGTTTGTTGGTCTCCTTTTCTTGCACAATGGTTTCTCTTACAGTGCTTGAAGGAGCTGTAGGTTGAATCGAATCAGCTTTTATTTCTGTAACATCCAATCGTGGAGATTCTTCCTTTGGAGTTGTTTCAAGTTTAGAAGCATCTGCCATTTCCATATTTTTGGTCATAAATTGGTTGAAGAAAAAGACACCACCAATTAATAATAAGAGTCCAGCAGCAATACCCCAAATAGTTTTGAAATTTATGTGAATTATTTTTGTGTTTTTTTCTGTTGCTAATAGCTGTTTGTCAACTGTCGCTTTAATAGAACCGATAATTTTTCTATCGTGAGAAATAGTTAAACCCTCTAATGCATCCGAGCATAATTCGCAATCGAGCAAGTGCTTTTCAACTTGATGCTCTTCTGAAGCACTAAGCATTTTGTCGATGTACTTGTACATGGCATCTTCCGAAATACAATCGGTTGAAGTATATATTTTATGTTTTAATTCTTTGCTCATTTGTTTGCACTTTTTGTTTCAATGCAATTTTTTAAATTCCTTTTTCCATTTTGTATAAAACTCTTTACATTATTCATGCTAAAGTTTGTTTCTTCCGCAACTTGCTGATAGCTTTTTTCTTTTAAATAGAACAATTCAACACAAATTTTCTGGTCCTTACTTAGCGTTTGCAAGCATTCTTCCATGAATGTTAACTCCGTTTCTTTTTTGTTTTCGATAGTAAGATGCAACTCGTAACTTGATTCCATAAAAGATTCAAAATCTTTTTGCATTTCGTTAGAATGTTTTCGCTTTGAGCTGTCGGATCTTAACTTCATTAAGCAAAAGTTTTTACAAACCATGTGCAGCCATGCTTTAAATTGTTGTATTTCGTGCTTTTTTAAGTCGACTAAGAGTTTTTCAAAAATTTGAATGGATGCATCTTGGGCATCTTCTTCATTTTTTAAATATTTCATACAGACACCAAAGATCAAATGGGTGTATCTTTTATAAAGAACTCCAACACAATTATTATCATTGGATTGCTTGTAGAGCATAACCAGTGATAAATCATCAAGTGAGTGTAGGTCTTTTGTATTCATTTTGTTATTGCCAAAAATAAGCAAATTCATTCATCTTCAAGTAATTTCTAAAATCATCGTATATTCTGTTCGGTATTTGCAAAAAAATGTATATTTGTGATTGTTAAAAAAGATGGCGCGCTATTTGTTTTAACTAGAAAAAATAAATGAAAAAAATACTCTTCATATTATTCCTTCCAATCACATTGTTTGTGATGAGAGCGATGATTGCCCCTGATCAAGGCGAGGAGGCGAATGCTAAAATCAAAGCCATTTATATCTATAATTTTACGAAGTACATCGAATGGCCACAAGATTATAAAACAGGAAATTTTATTGTTGGTGTTTTAGGCTCGAATGCCTCATTATTAGGTGAATTGAATAAAATGGCTTCTGCAAAAACGGTTGGTACACAAAAATTTGAAATTAAGAATATTGCATCTGCTTCCGAAGCGACCAATTGCCATATCGTATACATTTTGAATGATAAATCTGCTCAATTGGCGGATGTCGTTGGTAAAGTAAAAGGCAAAAGTGCTTTAATTGTTACCGATAAGGAGGGTTTGGCTTCTAAAGGTGCTGCTATAAACTTTGTGATTGTTGAAAATAAGCAGAAAATAGAATTAAATAAGAGTAATATAGAAAGATATAAATTAAAAGTAGCAGAACAATTAGTAAGCATGGCTGTGCCAGTTAAATAATTTTTTGTATATTTACATAATAATTAAGATGTTACAACTAAAAAGATTCGTTTTATGGATGTTTTTACTAGCAATAGTAACTACTTCTTATGCGCAGCAATCAAAGGTGAATGCGGCATATACGTTCTTGCAAAATAGTCAGCTAGACAGCGCTAAAGTCTATATTGATGCTGCCGTTTTGCATCCGGAAACATCTAATGATGGACAAGCTTGGTACCTGCGTGGTTTTGTATACAAGTCGATTTATAATCAAAAGGAAAAAAGCGATCGTCAATCTGCTTCTCGTCTTGAGGCCTTGAATTCATTCAAAAAATCGCTTTCAGTTGATACTTCTAGTGAAAATGTTCAAGAAAATATTAAGAATATTAAATACTTAGCTACTACATTATACAATGATGCTGGGGCTAGTTTAGATGCTGTTGATTACAAAATTGCTATTGATAATTTTTCGAAATTTCTCCAGTTCTATGCATTAATAGACAACTCTCCAGAAAATATCAAACAAAAAAATATTGATTTTAATTTAGCAATAGCTTCTGTATATACTAAAATATTTGAAGGTGATAGAAAAGGGAAATTAGAATATCTAAACTTGGCTAAATCTTCTTATAATAAGGTCTTGGAGCTTGATCCAAATAATATTGGTGCAAATTACAACATGGGTATTCTGTATTACAATCAAGCTGTAAACTTAATTAATCAATCTGATTACGATTTAGATATTGTAGCATTAAGTGATATTCAAGATAATTCCATTAAGCTTTTCAAAGAATCGTTACCATTTATGGAAAAAGCATATTCACTTGATCCTAGACGTAAAGAAACATTACTTGGATTATCTGGAATCTATTTTAGTTTAAACGAATTTGATAAGTCAAATATGTTTAAATTGAAATTGGAAGAAATTGAAAAACAAAAATAGTTCTAGAAAAATTACGCCCAACTTCTCTATATGAATTTTAGGTTTACAATTGGTAAAAAGATAGGTTTAGGGTTTGGGGTAATCATCTTTTTGGTTATTATTTCCTTTTTACTTACCAATGTTACCCTTAATGATAGCAGGAAAAAAACCGATCAAGTAACTGAAGTTTTTAATCCTTCCGTTGCTACATTAAAAGAATTAGACAACCTCCTTAATCGCTCCAAATTATTAATAACAAAGTGGTATTACGTACAAACGGGTGATGATGCTGCAGATAAAAAAGCTTTACGCAAAATTATTAAAGAAGAGTTTCCTCAGTTAAAAGGAAAAATTAACAAATATTCTTCTACATGGAATTCGAGCGAACAAGAAAGTGTTGATGCAATACTTTCCTTGGTAGATCAAATGTTTCAAAGTTATCAAGTTGATATTATGGCCAAACTTAATAATTTCGATTCTTATAATGATGTCGGGATTAAATTCGAAGCCTTGTTTCCTTTCGAAGAATTAGATGTTAAATTTAAGGTAATCAACGAAAATTTGATGAGCTTAATCGATAAACAAAATTCAAATGCTCTTTCAAATTCCGATGACATGCTTAGCTCTTTTAGCTTCTTGCAAAAAATTGTAATTTGGTTAGGAATTATTCTGTCAATAGGAGGCATCGTAATCGCTTCTTATACGGTCAGAACAATTGTTCGACCCGTTCAAGAACTTCGAAAAGTTTTGGTTTCCATGGGACGTGGGGTTTTGCCAGAGGACAAGATCGAAGATCGTAATGACGAAATAGGTGATATGTCTATTGCGTTAAATGATCTTGTTGATGGTATGCGAAGAACTACCGAATTTGCAAAACAAGTTGGTTCAGGTAATTTCGATTCTCATTATCGCCCTTTAAGTAAAGATGATACACTTGGTGCTGCGTTGTTAAAAATGCGTGAAGATTTACGCGAAAATGAGCGTGTATTAGAGGCAAAAGTTATTGAAAGAACGGAAGAGGTTGTTCGACAAAAAGAAGAAATTGAAGTAAAAAATCAAGAGCTTGAAGTCTTATATAAGCATGTTACAGATAGTATTAAATATGCAAAACGAATTCAAGAGGCAATTTTACCACCCGATAGTTTAGTTAAAAAAGTATTACCCAATTCTTTTGTTTTATATAAACCCAAGGACATTGTTAGTGGTGATTTTTATTGGATAGACCAGAAGGACGGAAAGAGTATGTTTGCTGCCGTAGATTGTACTGGACACGGTGTACCTGGTGCTTTTATGAGTATTGTTGGATACAATATATTAAAGCAAGCAGTAAGTAATAATCCATTTACCTCACCTGCTTTAATCTTGGATGTTTTAAATGAAGGAGTAAGTGAAACATTGCATCATGGGCATGATGCAACTCAATCAAAAGATGGAATGGATTTGTCATTTTGTGCAATTGATTATGTAAAAATGGAATTGCAATATGCAGGGGCATATAATCCCCTTTACTTAATTAGAAATGGTGAGTTAATTCAAACCAAAGCAGATAAATTTCCTATAGGCTATTTTTTAGGTGAAGAGAAAAAGAAATTTACCAACCATACAATTCCTCTTCAAAAGGGGGATACAATCTATATTTTCTCAGATGGTTACGCTGATCAATTTGGTGGACCAAATGGTAAAAAATTCATGGCAAGCCATTTCCGTGATTTGCTTTTAGATGTTAACAAACATCCTATTGAAAAGCAAAAAGACCTTCTAAATAAAACCATTGAAGAATGGAGAGGTCCATTGGATCAAGTCGATGACATTCTAGTTATTGGTGTTAAAATTCAATAAATTAGACCAATTCTATCTAGTCTTAGATTAAGCTAACTTTTTTCTCTTTTTAGTTTGAAATTAGCTAAAATTCTTTATTTTTATCATCTGTAAAAATTAGGAATAAATGCTACTCTAGTACTCTATTTCACTTTTTTAAATTTTATTTTATTAATGCTTTGTATGGCCTTATTGATAAGGCTTTTAGATATTTTTGTTTTATTTGAATAATAAGATTCATGAAAAAAAACCTACTCCTCCTATTTTTTATCAGCATACTTTCGCTGAATTTGTTTGCTCAAATTCCTCCTGAAGGAATAAATTATCAGGCAATTGCTAGAAACAATACAGGTATTGCAATTTCGAATGCGCCCCTAAATGTTCGTTTTACAATTCATGACGTTACAGCAACAGGAACCATTGTTTATCAGGAAACACATGGTTCTGTTACGACCAATGCCTATGGTTTATTTACAATTGTTATTGGAGCAGGAACACCGAACGTTGGCACTTTCCCAGCTATAAATTGGGCATTGGGAAATAAATTTTTGCAGGTTGAAATTGATGATTTAGGAGGGGCAGGTTATATTTCCATGGGTACAACTCAAATGATGAGTGTGCCCTATGCTCTTTACGCAAAAACAGCGGGTAATGTAAGTTCACCTGGTGCGACAGGTGCGACTGGATCAACTGGCGCAACAGGAACTAATGGGACAAATGGTGTTGATGGCGCAACTGGTGCAACTGGATTAGCAGGGACAAATGGAACAAACGGTGCAACAGGTGTTACCGGAGCAACAGGAACAAACGGAATTGATGGAAATACAGGTGCAACAGGAGCAGTAGGAACTACAGGTGCTACAGGAGCAGATGGAGCAACTGGGGTAGCAGGTGCTGATGGAAACACCGGAGCAACAGGAACAAACGGAATTGATGGAAATACAGGTGCAACAGGAGCAGATGGAGCAACTGGGGTAGCAGGTGCTGATGGAAACACCGGAGCAACGGGAACAAATGGAATTGATGGAAACACAGGTGCAACGGGTGCAGTAGGAACTACTGGTGCTACAGGAGCAGATGGAGCAACTGGAGTAGCAGGTGCTGATGGAAATACAGGAGCAACAGGAACAAATGGAATTGATGGAAATACAGGTGCAACGGGTGCAGTAGGAACTACAGGTGCAACCGGTGCTGATGGAGCAACAGGAGTAGCAGGTGCTGATGGAAATACAGG